>Ga0209507_1000003_pt1 | contig 917168 bp, 880 predicted proteins | sample AD_UKC028_MetaG_FD_184414 | JGI IMG/M metagenome (GOLD analysis project Ga0209507, IMG submission 184414) | Active sludge microbial communities of municipal wastewater-treating anaerobic digesters from USA - AD_UKC028_MetaG (SPAdes) (version 2) | ecosystem: Engineered > Bioreactor > Anaerobic...
TTAACTGGTCAGATATCGACATCCTCTCGGATGCCGGGGTCAACTGGTCAGATATCGACATCCTCTCGGATGCCGGGGTCAACTGGTCAGATATCGACATCCTCTCGGATGCCGGGGTCAACTGGTCCTCAGTTTCTGACATGACCACCTCAGGCATTAACTGGACAGATATCAGCGTCTTATCAACCCTTGGCGTCAACTGGTCAGATATCGACATCCTCTCGGATGCCGGGGTCAACTGGTCAGATATCGACATCCTCTCGGATGCCGGGGTCAACTGGAGTGATATCGACATCCTCTCGGATGCCGGGGTCAACTGGAGTGATATCGACATCCTCTCGGATGCCGGCCTTAATTGGGCTGACCTTGACATGATGTTTGATTCGGGTATTAATTGGGTGGGTCTTAGCGATTTTTCGAATACCGTGATTAATTGGACGAGTATTAATGATATGTCTGGTGTTAACTGGGATAATGTTGAAGCCTTAAGTACGGCGGGTGTTAACTGGCTGGATCTTGATGCGCTTTCCGAGGCCGGCATTAATTGGGATGATATGCAGATCTTAAGCACAAGCGGAATCAACTGGGTTGACATAAATAATCTGACCCTGGCCGGTGTTAACTGGGCGAATATCAGTGATTTGACGGTTGCGGGTATTAACTGGGAAGATATCAGCGCAATGAGTGCAAAAGGTATCAATTGGGCAGACATAAGCGCCATGAGTGATGTGGGCATTAACTGGAGCGATATCGAAACCTTATCAAATGCCGGCATTAATTGGAACGATCTCGACATCCTCTCGGATGCGGGGGTCAACTGGGCTGACATAGGTAGTCTCTCGGGTGCCGGTGTTAATTGGGCCGATGTTGCGTATATGACCGGAAATGGTATTAACTGGGTGGATCTTGGAGCAACCAGTACTGCGGGGATCAATTGGAGCGACATCGCCATCATGAGCGCGGGCGGCATAAACTGGAGCGGTATTTCCGAACTGGCTGCTAATGCTCATACCCTGGTGACCAGTGTCAATACGATTTTAGGGATTGCTACCAGCCTAAACGAAACAATCGGTACAAGAGCAGATACGTCGGCTTCGGATAGCTTGTACGGTCAAGTGCAGTTGGTTGCCGAACTTGTCGCTTCAATCGGCGGTTCCGCAACGATGGCAGAAGACATTGCGGATATCCTGGATAAGGTTGATTCGATCACAACGGTCATGGGGGCTACGACCGACACAGCGTCCGCTACTACGGTCTTTGGCAATATAAAGAAGACACAAGACTTTGTTGATACCCTCGAGACATTGATGGGTACTTCGACTGATGCCGAGTCGGCGACATCGGTCTTTGGAGCACTTGCAAAACTTGATACCTTAAAGACGGGGATTGATAAAGCCAAGTCGAGTGCGGAGGCAGTGTTAAGCGAGGCGCAAGGGGTTAGATCCGAGCTTGGCGCTCAAGGGCAGACACCGACCGCTTATGAGCGCTTAAAGAAGCTCGAAGCTGCCTTAAAAGAACTTAAGACAGCGAGCGAGACGATTTCCGAAGGGCAGGTTGAAACCACAAGCTTGGCGACTCAGATGGTTTCGACGCTGACGAATTTTGTCAATGAAAGTGCCAAGGCCGTGGGCATGGAAGGCAGCGGTGCCAACGTTGAAGGCCTGACTGCAGAAGAAGCCTTAGACCCCAAGAAGATCAATGATAAACTCGACGAGATTGTCGCAAAAGTCGAAGGCCTGAAGGAATCTGTGGAGACAAAAGGCGTGGTTATAAAAACTTATTTCGAGGGAAGTGAATAACCCTTTTTGATTTATGAAAAGATGCTCTCAAATTTGTCTTTTTCTGCTGTTGCTCTGCTTCCTGTGGCCGGTTATTGGTTTACGGTCCATGGCGTCTGCGGCCCCGGGAAATGTTTTTATCAATATCGTCGCCTCTAACGGGGCCAACGAAAAGAAAGAGACACAGATCAAATATTATCTGCCCAAAGAAATTTCCCCCGAAGATGTTATTAATACCGCCGGATTAAAACTCGATTACGACTTAGACACTTCAATGTATTTTGTTTACGGATCCACTGAGCTGGGCCCCAAAGAATCCAAAATCATTAAACTTGAAGTAAGAGATGTCTGGCGGGTTACCGATGAAGAGGTTGATCTGCTAAGGGCGCAAATTGACCGCAACCTAGCCCTTCTGGAAAAGACGGAATTATACGATTCGGCCAAGATGCTCCGCGATAATATGGTGGGCAAACTCGAGTATGTCCTTGCCCAGCAGAAGAATTATTCCGATAATATTGAACGAAGAATCGAAGAATACCGCGCCTATGCGGATCAAGTAAAGGAGATACGAACCAATGCTTTTTCTGCGCAGTATCTAAAATCTACCCCTATTGATGAAGCCGCCGAAAAAGGGAGGACGGTTAAGTTTGTTATCGAAGTTAAAAATTCAGCCGATGAGCCAAAGACGTTTAAGCAGCAGCATTATTTACCGGCGGAGGTCCGCGCGGAACATGTCGTGGATAGCCAGGGTTTTGAGGTGCGGTTTGATGAGTCTCGTCAACAGGCGTACCTTTCAAAGGAGGAAGAATTCAAGCCCGGCGAAACAAAAAGGTACGAGATTGCTATCCGAGATATTTGGAATATCCCCGAAACCCGGGTGGACAGCTTAAAGAAACGGGCTGAAGTGTCCATTGAGGGTATCAAGGGTTCCGAGTATGAAGAAGGCGCTAATTACATTGCTGAGGCATTGCTGAGGGATCTTGAGGCAATTAAGTCTTCGCAGAAAGAAAAGGATGATGTAAAGAAGTATATCGGTGCATACCGTATTAATAAAGAGCGGTATAAGAAATCGGACGAATTGGTCCGCCAGCTGGAGGCATTGCTGGCAACCGTTAAGGCGAAGAAACTCGAAGAATTTGAAAAAAGCAAGGTTACCAACGTACTGCAAAAATTAAAGGCCTTGCGGGGTATTATGTCGATTTCCCAGGCTATCTTCGGCAAGAAGCCTTCGATTACAACGACATGGTACATTATCTGGGGGGTGCTGGCCTTTGTCGCTCTTTTTACATCAATCCATTTCTTTACCTGGTGGCGGAAGGCTCAAGTTATGGGAGAGGAATTTGCGATTAAGGCCGGCGGCACAATCAAGGAAGTTACGGCAGTCGAAGAGTCGCCCGAAGAAAAGAAATAAGCGAAATTATTTTATTTTTTCAGGACTCAATCGCAACAACGGCCGTCAATGCGGGCCGATGTTCCTGGATTTTGAATTCACGTGATCTTATTTGGCTGTGCACAGGTCTCGTAAATTGATATTTCTCGACGTAAATATAATTTTTTACGATTTTATCGTAAAGGTTTTGAATGGGCATGTTATAATCAACGCTTAAGGAGACTCAAAAGAAAATGTCAGATCTGCGTTATACGGAAGTCGGGACGGTACGCTGTATCCGCGGTTGTATCGTTATCGTCAACGGCTTTAAACACTGTATTAATGGGCAGATTATAAAATTCGGTTACGGGACAGAGGGGATCATCGTCGGCTTTGATGAGCAAGAGGCCCAAGTTCTTATCGTCAAAGAAACGGAAAAGATTAAAACCGGCGATAAGGCGATCGCCTCTCTGGAGCCTTTTAACACCCCCGTTGGCGACAAGCTTGTGGGCAGGATTGTTAATCCCCTTGGCGAGACTTTAGACGGGCTTGGACCCCTAGAGTACGATGCGATGTATCCGATCTTCCTGGAGGCGCCTTCGATCTTAACCAGAGAGCCGTTGTGTAAAACCTTGGAAACCGGCATTAAAGTTTTGGATACCATGATTCCCTGCGGTTATGGACAGCGAGAACTTATCCTTGGCGATAAAATGACGGGTAAGACGACGATTGCCACCGATACAATGCTTAATCAAAAGAATACGGGTGTCATCTGCATTTATTGTTGTATCGGCAAAGCCCGTTCCGCCCTGGCCAAAGTTGTGCAATTATTTCAGGATCACGATTGTTTCAACTATTCCCTTATTGTCTCGGCAACGGCTTCCAGCCCGCCGGGCCAGCAATATCTCGCTCCCTATGTTGCCTGTTCCATAGGCGAGTATTTCATGCACAAGGGTAAAGATGTCTTTGTGGCCTTTGATGACTTTACCAAACACGCCTGGTGCTATCGGGAGATATCGCTGCTGTTGGGCCGTCCCCCGGGGCGGGACTCTTATCCCGGAGATATATTTTATCTGCATTCAAGGATGATTGAGCGGGCTGCCTTTATGGATAAGGCTCATGGCGGCGGTTCAATGACATTCTTTCCTATCGTAGAGCTTCTGGAGGGCGATTTAACGGGATACATTTCTTCGAATCTTGTCTCGATGACCGATGGACAAATCTATTTAAGTACTCCGCTGTTTGGTGAAGGGCAAAAGCCTGCGATTGATTTGGGTCTGTCTGTTTCGAGGGTCGGCAGTAAAGTCCAATGGCCTATTATTAAGAAGCTCAGCGGTTCCTTGCGCTTGGAATACGTTCAGTATAAGGAGTTGATGAGAATCTCAAAGCTTAAATCATCCGGACAATCCGAAGAAGCCCAGCAGCAGCTTAAGGGCGGCGAGATCTTAGGCGAACTTTTGAAACAGGATAAAGATTCTCCTGTTCCTCTGGAGTCCCAGTGCTTGATATTTTACGCGTTACAGAAGAAACTCCTTTATGAGTTGACGATCCCTGAGGTCAGGACATTGCAAAGCGAGATATTTGAGTTTGTTAACAAAAGAAAGCCTGATTTGTTTAAAATTATCCGTGAACGCAGGAAGCTTGATGACGAGATCACCAAGGGGATGGACGAAGTCTTAGCGGAATACTTTAAAGAAGTCGAGGCTCGAAGAGCAAAAGAAGAGCAAACGGATGCGGAAGATTCAAATGTCGGCGAGGATATGCTGGATGCCGCAACAACCAAGAAGCCGCAAGAGGCAAAAGCAAAATAGAGGCTGGCATGCTCTAATTTTTAAGAGAATGTATGTCGAACTATAAGAGTACTTTTAAGCTGACAGTCATGACCCCGGATGCCCTGGTGTATGAGAATGAAGTCCAGAGCGTTTTTCTAACCGGGGATACGGGTGAATATGAGTTGCTAGCTTATCATTATCCGGTCTTGGGAATATTGCATAAGGGAAATATTATTATCGAGTGGAGGGAGAGCATTCCTATCAAAGAGGGGGTTATAAGATTCTTTGCGAATGACTGCATTATTTTAGTTGAACAGGAAGAAAAGATTAAGATAGCCAAGAAGAAAGAAGGCAGTGACGTTGTTGTTTCGGATGAAAGCGAATTGAATCGTCTTTAAAAGTTTGACCGGAGTTTTTTGTATAACCAAAAAGGGCTGGGGCCGGCAATATTTGGCCTTGGTTTCGTAAAAGGGGATTCGGATGCGTTGGGGTGAAACACTCATTATTTTGGCGATCATGTTTATCGCCGTTATGGGGCCGTCAGCCGTTATCGCGATCTTAGGTTACGCGGTTATTAAGGCCTTAGGGAGAAATCCTTCGGCGGCTTCGAAGATTTTTATGGGCATGATTGTTCTGTTGACTTTCGTGGAAGCGATATCCATTATTGCTATTTTGATTATATTTCAGCTGTTCGGACGATAGGAGCGCGGTATGGGCGGTAGTTTATTTGGGGCCGCAGTTACACTCATTACAATCCTCGTTGTTATCGTCGGGTTGCCGTGCGTTGCGGTGGCCTGGCTGGGGAGTAAAATGATTAACCGGTTGGGTTATTATCCCAGCAGGACCCCGGCCGTGCAGACCAGCATATTTCTTCAATTGCTTGTTATTGAGATTTTTTCGTTTACCTTGCTTTTCTTGTTCTACCACATTTTCGTAGACTACAGCAAGGGGGGATAATAAAAAGGAGTTTAGAATGAGCGGGATGATGATATTGCAGTTTTTGGTTTTGACGTTTATTGTAACGGGGACAATCATTTTCTTTTTACACCGGTTTTTAATTTCCAGCACCGACGGTGCGGTTCGAAGGCTTAATACCGAAACCGAGGCGGTACGCGCCAAGCAGGCAGAGCTGAGCCGGAAAATTAAGGAGGCTGACGAAGAGCTGGCTAAAAGGAAGAAAGAGGCGGAGGACCTTACCAAAAAGATGTTGGAGGAGGCCGATACGGCAGCCAGGGCCGAGCGCGAAAAGATGATTAAGAAAGCCCGGGAAGAGGGAGAAGAGATTATCTCCCGGGCGCAGGGTACCCGCGATAAAATCCGGGCAGAAATTCAAAAAGAGATGACGCTTAAGACGATTGATTTCTCGGCGCAAATACTCAATTCGGTTTTGAGCGATCGGGCCAGGGGCACGCTTAATCTATATCTTGTTAACGAGTTTATTGAGAACCTTGAAAAGATGGATATGGCACAGGTTGATAAAGATGTGACTACTGCTGATATTACTACGGCGGCAGAGATTGATGAAGCGACCAAACAGAAGCTTGGGAAGGTTATTAAGGGAAAGCTGAATCGTGATATCACGGTTAATTCTACGGTTGACCCTGCTGTTACCAGCGGTGCAGTCTTAAGGTTCGGAAGCCTTGCCTTGGACGGAAGTCTGCAAAATATGATTCGCGAGGCCAGTGAGGCATTAAAACAAAAGAGCGAAGGCGAATGATTTCACCCTAAAAGGGTTCGGTTATGGGCAAGGCCAGTAAAATCAAAGGTGATTTGGACGATATCATCGAGCTTGTTGCCATTGTCCAGGTCTTAAAAGATGTGGCCGATAATAAATTCCACATGTTGGCCAACCGAAAGGATCGGTTTGCCCGATTCGGTGAGTCGTTTGTCGAATTCTTTCGCATGATCAGCTTGTCTCGCGTGCGTCATCCGCTTGTTTCCAATGACAACACGGCAACCGGCATCGTGGTGATTACCTCCGAGGCAGGCTTTATGGGAGATCTCAATGCCCGGGTTATCCGGGCGGCGCTCAATGAACAGACACAGTATCCTAATTCGGTTCTTATCGCGGTCGGAAGAAAAGGCGCGGTTAAACTCGCCAGTCCGGGCAGGAAGATGAAAGTTTTTGAAGATATCGAGGCGACGGGTCTGTATCCGGTTGCGGTACGCATAAAAGATTATTTAATCGAAGAGGTTATGTCCGGCCGTTTAGGTAAAGCGATTGTTATTTATCCCTGGTCGAAAAACTTTCTGGTACAAAAACCACGTGTTATTAAACTTCTTCCTTGCGAGGAGCTTTTGACCAAGCAGGCGGATTTTGTCGATTCCATCGAGCGTGTTATCGAGGAGTCTGACCCGGTTGACATTATCGGCCGTCTGGCTGATATGTGGCTTGTTTGCCGTATTTACGAGATGCTTCACGATACCAGTATTTCCGAGGCAGCGGCACAGTCACAGCAGCTGGAAGCGAGTTTGCAGAAAATGCAAAAGGAAAAGAAAGGCGTCCAGCTTTCTTTTAATAAGGCTAAAAAGAGCGATATCGATAAGAGCATGAGGGAGGTCTTTACGGCAAGAATGATGAGCCGAAGGTAAATTGATCTTTTAAAATGGCTCTGTAGAACTTTTCAATGAAATAAATCTGTGCGGCAGAAATCGAAGATGAGGGGACGATGGGCAGCGATGAATTAAATCAGAATAACGGTAGCGCCAAAGGAGTTTTACAAAATCAAGAAAGCGCTCCGGATGGCCTTACGAAAAGTGAAAAGACGGCTGATTCCAAAGAGCCGCGTAGGGGGGCGGGGAGGGTCGTGTCGGTCCAGGGCCCTGTCGTTGATGTGAGTTTTGAGAATCCCAAAGATATCCCTGCGCTTTATGATGTTATTGAAGCATTTACCTTTGATAAGCGGCGTATTATTTTGCAGTGCGCCGAACATTTGAACATCAAGGTTGTCAAATGCGTCTCGTTAGGAGATACCCTAAACCTGCAGCTAAATTCTGTTTGTTACAATACCTTTTTGCCTATCGCGATTCCTACCGGCGATGAATGTTTTGGCCGGGTTATGGACGCCACCGGAAAGCCTCTGGATAATGCCGGCCCGATTAATGCAGCAGTGACTACCCCTATCCGTAAGGCAAGTAAACAAGTTCCGTTTAACTTAAAGCGCAAAAAAGGCGAGAAGCCGCAAGTCCTTGAGACCGGAATGAAATATATCGACTTGCTGTTTCCTTTGGTCAAGGGTAGCAAAACCGGAATCTTAGGGGGAGCCGGCTGCGGCAAAACAGTCGTTATTTTGGAACTTATTAATAATATCGTTAAGGCGCACGCCGGCGCTTGTGTTTTTACCGGTATCGGCGAGCGCATTCGCGAGGGGAATGAATTCTTCCATGAAATGAAGGAGAATAATCTCTTGCCTAAGGTTATGCTGGCGTTCGGTCAGATGGACCAGCCTCCGGGGGCGCGTGCGGAGGTTGTGAATACCGGTATTACCCTTGCCGAATATATTCAGTCAAAGAATAAAGACGTCCTCTTGTTTATGGATAATCTCTTTAGATTCATCCAGGGAGGGCAGGAGGTGTCGACTCTTTTAGGACGAGTTCCTGCCGAAACGGGTTATCAGCCTACCCTGGCATCGGAGGTCAGCACGGTTCAGGAAAGGATCCGTTCGGTCGAGGGCGGCGGTTCGGTCACGGCCTTGCAAGCGGTTTATGTTCCTGCCGATGACATGACCGATCCCGCGGTCGTGGCGATTTTTAGTTACTTGGACGGTGTCATTGTGCTTTCGCGCGATTTGGTCCAAAAAGGTATGTATCCGGCTATCGACCCGACGGTGAGCTCTTGCAGCAACCTTGATCCAACCATTGTCGGCCGGCGGCATTACGATATCGCCCAGAGCGTTATTACCCATTTTAATAAATTCAATTCGCTGCGCAGAATTGTCGCGGTCATTGGCGTCGAGGAACTCAATAAGGAAGACCGTATGATCTATGCCCGGGCGCAGAAGCTGTTTAATTTTATGACTCAGCCGTTTACGGTCAGCGAGGTTTTTACCGGCAAGAAGGGTGAATTTGTTAATATCCCGGATAACATCGAAGGTTGTGCCCGTATTCTAAACGGTGATTATGATAAGGTAAAGCCGGAGGCTTTTTATATGATCGGTAAGGCCCCGAAGATATAAAAACTTAAGAAAATATTTTGTTTTTTAAAGGTGATTAAGAATGCTCAAACCGGTTGAAAAAAGTCTTCTCGACTTGTTGGTAAAAAAAGGCATCCTCAGCCAGGCACAGGCGCAGAAAGTCGTCATGGAAACGCAGGCCATGCCGGAGGAGGTCAGTAGTTATCTTATCCGCACCGGCTTGGCCAGCGAGGACGATATCTTAAGCGCCTTCGCCGAGAACTTGGATTTGGATGTGATTCAATTGCGAGACACGGCTGTTGATAAGGCGGTAATTGAGAAAGTTCCGGTTAAGCTTGCCGGGTACTATAAATTTATGCCGGTAAGAATTGAAAATAAGATTTTAACCCTGGCTGTCTCTAATCCCTTGGACATCAAAGTCCAGGACGAGATACGCTCCCATCTGGGTTTTTCGCCTAAAATTGTTTTGGCGTCCTCTAATGATATCCAGGATGCCCTAAAAAAATACTACGGCCTGGCAGCGGAGACGATCGATAGGATCTTAACCCGTGAGCCGGGGCGCAAGTCTTCTGCCGGGACTTCAGTCCAGGAGAAGGTCGAAGACCTGGAAAAAAGATCCGAAGATGCCTCGGTTATTAATCTGGTCAACCAGATTATCCTCGAGGCCTGCCGGAAAAGGGCAACGGATATTCATATTGAACCCTACCGGGAAAAGGTCAGATTTCGTTATCGCATTGACGGTGTCTTGGTCGATGCCAATCTGCCGCCTGAGATCAAACATTTTCTTCTTCCCATTCTTTCCCGAATTAAAATCATGTCGAATTTAAGTATCGTTGAAAAAAGGCTTCCCCAGGACGGCAGCGCGGTGGTGAAGACTAAAGAGCAGACAGTTGACCTAAGGGTGTCCACTATTCCTACGCCGCGCGGCGAGAGCATGGTCATCAGAATTTTACCTTCCAAAGTGATGTTATTTAGTTTGGAGAAATTAGGACTGATGCCGGCTAACGTAAAAACCTTTAGAGAACTCATTAAAAAACCGCACGGGATTATATTTGTCACCGGACCGACAGGAAGCGGCAAAACCACAACACTCTATGCCTGCCTTAACGAAATCAGTTCTTCGGAGAGGAAGATTATTACCATTGAAGACCCGATTGAATACGAAATGGAAGGGATTACCCAGATCCAAGTGAATTCCAAGGTGGAATTGGATTTTGCCAGGGGGTTACGCAGTATCCTGCGCCACGATCCCGATATTATTATGGTCGGAGAGGTGAGAGATTTGGAAACGGCAGAAACGGCCATACGCACTGCCCTGACCGGGCATCTTGTTTTTTCGACACTGCATACGAATGATGCGGCCAGCGGTATTACGCGGTTAATCGAGATGGGGGTAGAGCCCTATTTGGTTTCCTCCAGCGTTGAGGCCTTTGTGGCACAGCGGTTGGTGCGGATTATTTGCTCCGGGTGTAAGGAGGAAGTGAAAAATCCGTTGTTGGAATTAAAGAAAGAAATATGTGAATCACTTAAGATCGATTCGGAAGATAAGGTTAAAGTTTACCAAGGCAAGGGTTGCGAGCGCTGTAATTATACGGGGTTTTACGGCCGGACCGCCATTTACGAAATCCTGACCGTCAGCGACGCCGTCCGGGCCGCCATCTTAGAAAAGCGCCAGGCGGAATATATCAAAAGGCTCGCCATGCAGCAGGGGATGATTACCCTCAGGCAGGATGGCTGGCGAAAAGTTATCGAAGGGACAACGACTCCGGCTGAGGTTATGAATGTTACCAGCAAAGAAGACCATTCGCTGCTTGAAGAGGTTGCCGACAAGAAATCTGTTTCTCAATCCGGGACTGTCGAGCCGGAAGCCCCTGTGCTGACTGGGGAGGTTTTTCTCCGGAAGGTATCAAAAGATATTTTATCCGCAAAAAACGAGTATAACTCAAGGATTTATGCCCGCGTTCCGCAGAAAATTCAGATACGCTATAGGATTTTTTATGCCGAGAATAATGAGCCGGATGCCTTGACGATTAAGGGAGACGAGTTTGAACATTCAACCGTTACCAGAGATATCAGTGCCGGCGGGCTTTTGTTTATCTCGAGCCGTCCCGTTCCTATGGGAACGATATTGGATCTAAAGATTCAATTAGGCGAGGCTGAAGAATATATTGATTGCCTCTCTAGGGTGTGCCGGGTGGAAGAAGACGAACTGACAAATATGTTTAATATTGCGGCCTATTATCTGGACATCTCTAGCGCCGACCGGGTGAAGATTAGTGAATTTGTAAAGGTGAAGCTCATCGAGAAGCAGGGAATGCCGTCTTAATAAAATATAAGGGGTTATCATTATGCCTATTTTCGAATATAAGGCCAAAAAGGGGCCCAGGCAGCTGGTTACCGGCCAGGTGGAAGCGCGTACGCAGGATGAGGCCGTTGAGATTATCAGCCGGCAAGGTCTCCTGCCGGTTCTCCTTAAAGAAAGAAAGTTTGCCTCCCGCTCAATCCGGGGAACAAGCCAGGGAAGAATAAGGTCTAAAGAAATCTTTTCTTTTAGCCGGCAGATGGCGAGTCTTATCCGGGCCGGGATCCCCATTCTTAAGGCACTCAGTATTGTCGGCGAGCAGACGCAAAACGGTTATTTTAAGGATCTCATTAACAAAATGCAGCAGGGCATTAAAGACGGGCGGTCTTTTTCCGATTGTCTTTCGGATTATCCCTTCGCTTTTGACCCCTTATATATTGCCATGGTGCGAGTTGGAGAAGAAGGAGGAAGGTTAAAGGAAGTCTTAGCCAAGATCGCTGAATATCAGGGGGCTCAGCAGGAGATCTCTTCCAAGGTTCGCAGTGCCCTCGCCTATCCGGTCTTAATGGCCCTGGTGGGGTTAGGGACTGTTGTTTTTATCCTTACCTTTGTTATCCCGAAGATTACTCCTCTGTTCTCGAATATGGCCGAGCAGCTTCCTTTACCTACGAAAATCTTGATGGATATAAGCAGCGTCTTAAATCACGGATGGATGGTCATCTTACTCCTTGTCCTTATTGCCGTTCTTTTCGTCAAGAGATGGCTTAAAACAGATGCCGGGCGTGCGGCGATGAGCGCTTTAAAAATAAAACTTCCCTTATTCGGAGAATTTATTTTAAAGGTTGAGCTGGCGCGTTTTTGCCGGACGCTTGAATTATTATTAAAAAGCGGCATATCGCTGCCGCGGGGAATGTTGATTGCCGTGCCGACTTTGGATAATACGTTATTAAGGGCAGATCTTCTCAAATGTCAAAAGGATTTAGAGTCGGGTGTCTCTTTCTCGGGCGGACTGAGTAAATCCTGCCATATCCCCCAAATTGTCTCCAGCCTTGTGTCAGTCGGAGAGGAGTCGGGGCTTCTGGAGGAATCGCTCGGCGATATCGCCTATTCCTATGAGCAGGAGACCAACGAGACCATAAAAACAATGACGAGCCTTTTGGAGCCGGGCATGATCTTAGCCGTGGGGCTGGTTGTTGGCTTTGTTGTCATTGCCATGTTACTGCCGATTTTTCAAATGGATATACTCGCGGGTTAGGGCGCGTCCTACAATTCTCCTGATGCGATTAAGAACATTCTTTTTGTGCTGGCTGGGAATCTCTTTTGTTATGCTCACGCCCGCCGATGTCAGAGCGGGGAATTGGGAATTTGTTAACGGAAAACATTTTGTTATCTATTACAAGGCTGCGCAGGATTCTTCGCTTGCTCAAACGGTTGCGCGAAAGGCCGAAGAATATTACATTAAGGTAGCCGACCAGATTGGTTATTCGCGGTATACAAATTTCTGGACATGGGAGGAGAGGGTAAAGATTTTTATCTTTCCTGATCAGCAGGCATTTATACAAGGCACGGGCCAGCAGCCGTGGTCCTACGGGTACGCCGATAGCGATTCCCGCCTTTTCCGCTCCAGAATCGTCGTTACCTACCGCCAGAACCAAGATTTTATAGACGGTCTCCTGCCGCACGAGATTAGCCATCTTATTCTAAAAGATTTTGTGGGATTTAATACCGCTGTTCCGCTTTGGTTTCAGGAAGGGGTGGCGCAGTTATGTGAAGTCAATAAAAGGGTAAATGCCGACCTTGTTATGAAGGCACTGATTAAGAAGAATGAATACATTCCTCTTACTGTATTGATGGGATGGGATATTAGGCGGGAGTCGGATAATCGGAAGGTGACAATCTTTTATGCACAAAGTGTTTCCCTGGTAGATTTCTTGATTAGGACGTATGGGAGCGGCAATTTCGGCCTTCTTTGCCGGGGGCTTAAAGAAGGGAAAAGTTTTCAGGAGGCTATTATGTCAGCATACCGAGGGGTGCTTCGCTCTGTTGATGACCTTGAGATAAAATGGATTAATTACATGAAAGGATAAGCGGAGGTGTTATGAAGATTAAATTTAGTGTGCGTATTCATTTATTTTCTAGGCTATTTTGCGTAACCGGATTTACCTTAATCGAAATTATGCTGGTGGTCGTCATTATCGGAGCGCTGGCGGCCATGGTTGTTCCGCGATTGACGGGGCGTTCCGAGCAGGCAAAAGCAACGATTGCCCGCACCGATATCGAATCGCATCTGGCAACGGCCCTAAAATTGTACGAATTGGATAACGGTAATTTCCCGACGACGAGTCAGGGGCTGGAGGCGCTGTTTATCAAACCAACGGGCAGCCCTGAGGCGCCCAACTGGAACGGCCCTTATGTCGAGAAGAAGCCGATCGACCCGTGGATGCGGCCGTATGTTTACGCTTCTCCCGGTGACCATCGCCCGGACTACGATCTGTATTCCCGGGGCCGGAATGAGAACAAGGAGGACGATGACATTACTAATTGGAAATAAACGCTCCTGTTCTGCGGCTGACAGACCTCAGAAACGCATGGGTTTTTCCTTCGTTGAAGTAATGGTAACGGCTGCTGTCCTTTCTTTTGGCATTGTCATGATTTATAAGGCATTTCTGGCTTCTCTCGATCAGCTTACCTACATCAATCATCGCCTGTATGCCATGACACTTCTGGATAATAAAGTTATCAGTCTGCAAAAGCTTCTCGAGGCAAGAAAAGAGATTCCTTTCGGGGGTACCCAAGAAACCGAGTCGGGACAGTTCGGTCAAAAAACGGTGGATTTTAACTATATCCTGGATTTTAAAAATATTGAGGACATTAACGGAATTTTTCAGTTGGACATTAAGCTTTCCTGGAAAGAGGGGAGGCGTGATGTCGGTATTTCCCGCAGCGTTTACTTGGCCTGCTATCGGCCGTAAGGTGTTGAGATGGTAAAAATTTTTAATGGCCCTATTTTAAAGTTGCGGCAGAAAAACATAAAGGCCTTTACCTTAATTGAGATATTTCTGGTTATCGGCCTTCTAGCGGCTATATCAATTGCTGTTTACAGTGCCTTCTCGGGCGGTCTTAAGGTCTGGCAGAGGGCGAAGGGGGCCCTGGCGCAAGAGGACATCATGATCTTTTTGGATAAGATTAGTTACGATTTAAGAAATAGCCTGATGTATTCGCAGATTCGCTTCGAAGGAAAGCCTCAGAGCATCTCTTTCGGGGCGATTGTGCGTACTCCGGTAGATTTAAAGAAAAATCCGAAGGGCGATGACTATACTGATGAAATCGGCAAAGTCGAATATTACTTTGACGGTAATAAGAAAAATATGTACCGGCGGCAGGCTAACTACAGCCAGGCGATAAATCACCGATTTTCGAAAGAATACCTGTTGTCGAAGGATATCACATCGCTCAAGTTTCAATACTACTATCGAAGCGGCGCCACCTATGTCTTAAAGGAGAATGCCAAGGATATTCTACCGTCTTGTGTCAGGATAGACTTGGAATTCAAAGACCGTAAAGACCGGCGAAACATTGTGCGATTAGTGAATATTCCAAAAGGAAATTAGAAATATGGCGAAGGCCTCTCGATTATCCGCGCGGTCGGGAACTGTTTTAGTGCTGGCGCTTTGGGCGCTGGGGCTATTGACGGTTTTTGCGCTTAATCTCGGAGCAGGGATACGCCAGAAGATCATTCTTATATCGCGGTTGGAGCAGCGGGAAAAAATTCACGACGTTGCCGAGGCGGGGGTTAAAAAAGCCATTGCGGTCTTAAATAGCACTTACGTTGGCGATAGCCCGGTCTATTCTGTTGAACGAAAAATCAAATGGCATGACAACGGGTATCAATTCGGCCATATCGAGATTGGCAACGGCGTGTGTGAGGTTAGCTATGATTCGGTTGATGGGGCCGGCTGGCATCGGCAAAAATATTACGGAATAGTTGATGAAGAGCGAAAAATTAATATCAACAAAACCGATGCGACGACTCTTGAGAACCTATTTAAACTTGTTTTGGGCCGTGATGCGAGGGTGGCAAGGGACCTGGCCCTTGCGATTATCAATTGGCGTGAATACGGGGAGAGCGAGCTGACCGGATTTTACAGCGATGAGTATTACAGCAATCTCCAGTATCCTTACCAGCCGAAGAACGCGGATTTTGAGGTTCTTGATGAGCTTTTGCTGGTTCGGGGAATTAATGAAGATATCCTTGAAAAGATATTGCCCTACGTCACAATATACGGAGAAGGGAAGGCTAATGTTAATACGGCACCGCGGGAAGTTTTGATTGCCGTGGGCCTCTCGGACGAGCTGGCCGATAAAATTATATCGGTCCGCCGGGGGCCGGACAAAATCGAGGCAACCAAAGATGATTTTATCTTTCAGCAGCCGTATGATATTGCCACCAATCTTCGCGGCCTTACGAAGTTAAGCGAAAATGAAGTGAATCAAATTAATCAATTGAACGCGGCAGGAAAGATCGGAACCGATTCCCAATTCTTTTCGATAAAAAGCACAGGGTCGTTTTCCGGCAAGAACGGGTCGAATCAAATTGCTTGTGTCTTTAACGTCCGGAATCACGAGGTTGAATATTACCGGGAGAGATATTAGCTTAAGAGTCATCGCGGCGAGTATCGATAGAGGAATTACGGATGGGCCTATTACAGGGTAATAAGGACTATATTAGCGTTGCCTTCGGTGAGGAGGAGCTCCGGGTCGCCCATATGAGGATGAGTACTCCCTTACGGGAAGTTGTCAACCTTGTTCGGCGGGATATCCGGGGAATTTCTGAAGAAGAATTACCCAAGATCATCCGCTCCGCCCTAAACGATTTCAACATAAAGAAGGCAGTGGCTGTCTGTATCGTTCCGGCGAGTCTGACGACGACTAAAAATATTGAAATTCCTTCTTTGGATCCGAATGAGATCAAGTCAATCATCAATCTGCAGGCCGGCCGGCATACGCCGTATTCGCGCGAAGAGATTATTATTGACTACATCAATATCGGCGTCTTCCAGCGCAATTATAGCAAAGTCCTTTTGATTATTGTTAATCGTAACGTTATCAAAAAGCATTTGAATATTCTCGAGCAGGCAGGGCTTGATGTCCAAAAGGTTTTTTTTACTGCTGAGACGATTGCGCGTTTTTATGCCAAGGCCCTCAATCGCCAGGAAGAGGATGCCCCTTTAGGCATCGTTGATGTGGGGGGCTTAAGCACGGATTTTATTGTCGAGTTTAAGGGGACGGTTATTGCTTGTCGCAATATCCCTGTGGGGGCGAGCCATCTTGCCGGTGAGGGGCAGGCCGCGTATACACGCCTCACCACGGAGCTTAAAAAGTCAATAGAAGCATATCAGACGGAAGATATCGAGAAACTTCCCGAGGAGTATGTTTTAACCAGCGATCATAATCACATCAAAGACCTGCAATCGATTTTCAAAGAATCCCTAAAGATTAATGCGCAGATCGTGCCGTACATTGACAATGTCAGGATGGATGCGGCGGCACGTAAGCTCATTACTGATTCGGACGGGCAGTCATTCTTGGATATTATTGCTCCGGTTTGTACGTTTGCCGAGTCTCAGATTGATCTTTTGCCCGACGAGATTAAAGTGCAGCGCTCGATTGAATCGCAAGGAAAACAGGCTATCAAAACAGGTATTTTCACGGTAGTTATAATCGTTTTGATTTGCACTCTTTTCTCGGTTAAAATTTATTTTAAAAGCATGACACTGAATCGCTTGAAGACCAACTATAAACAAGCCCGGGAGGATGCGAAGGCGCTCGAGCATATTTCTGAAAAGACGCGGCTCATCAAAGATTATATGAATAGCCGCCTGATCAGCTTGGACGCGCTTAATGAGCTGTATAATCTTATTCCCGATGAGGTTTATCTCAACAGTGTCAACATCGATGAGAAGGGGACGATTACTATCCAGGGGACTTCTGAGTCCATGTCGCTGGTTTTTTCGCTGGTGGGGACACTGGAAAACTCTACTTTTTTTAAAGGGGTCAAAACGACATCAACGACAGCCCGCAAGGAACGCGGCAAGGACGTAGCGGCCTTTGAGATTGTTTTCAGGCTGGAGAGCGCCAAAGACGATGAATCTGAAACAGAAGAATCCACAGACAATGCCGATAAGGCAGAAAAGCCTCAAGAAAAAAAGTAAATTGATGCTACCGGAAAATAGGGAGTAAGCCTTGATTCAGAACTTTATTTCAAAACTTTCGCCTCAAGAGAAGAAGATCTTCTATGCTGCGTGCGTTATTGTTGTGGTCGCGCTGATGGATAGAATTTTTCTAGGCCCGGCAATGTCGAAAATCAAGACTTACGACGAGGAAATCGGCAAAGAAAAGGAAGTGATCCGAGGGGATTTGCGTCTTTTGTCTTATCGGGACCGTATCCTTAGCGAAGAAAAGGCTTTTCGTCCTCTTTATCTGGTCAAAGAAAAAACGGCAGAGGAGATTACGGCGTCTTTCTTGAAGAAACTCGAGCTGCTGGCAGGCGAGTCAGCCATTAATCTTATTAAGGTTAATCCGGCTGAGTCAAAACAAAAGAAATCTCACGTGGAATATTATGCCAATCTTGATTGCGAGGGAAAGCTCGAGGATATGGCTAAATTTATGTATGCTGTTGATACTTCGCCGGAATTATTAAAGATTGTTCAACTGAAAGTCGGTGCCAAGAAGGCCGGGTCGGAAGATGTGGCCGCTAATATGACAGTTATGAAAATTATTGTTGATTCCACGTTAGCGTTGGAATCTGAAAACTTAGCTAAGAAAGTGATTGATCTCGGTACTCCCGGCGGGGTGTCTCAAGATTCTTCCGCTCCTCAGAAAACCGGTGATGGCCTCGGAGGTTCTGGCGGCGGAGGTGGTTCCGGCGGGCAAGGAGGTGTCGCGGGAGGGGGCACAGGACAAGAAGGTAAAGATAATGACGCAAATGCTCAGTCTGCCGGAGGTGTAGCAGGCAATGTCGCCGCGACGGGTTCCGGGTCAAAGAATGTCCCTTCCGGCGCGACTGCTGCCGGCGGGGCAGTTGACAGCACGGCAGGAAATGTTGACGGCCAGGGCCAGAGTAATACGCTGCGTTCCATTAGCGGCGGTGCTGCAACTACGCAAAGATTTTCCACGAAGACCGTTAAGGCCGACAATAAGCCGGTCAAGCCGGAAGAAGTCGATGAAATTCAGCCGAGCCTGTGGGAAAAATTTATCAAAAAAACCTTTAAGGGAAAAGTTGTCCCGGAAGAGCCAACTGCTGCGGAAGAAGAGCCGGCTGCCGGCGGGGAAGAGTCAAAATGAAAATGAAGAAGATTGCGGCTGTTATAATCCTGGTTTTCTTTTCGGTTTTTTGTTCCGTGTCATTTGCTCAAACAGTCAAAGAATTATACGGCCAGGGAATGAAGTTTTTTGAGCAGGGGGATTACCAGAAGGCGATTGAGCTTTTGGAAAAAGTTGTCCAGATGGATCCTAATTTTGCAGCCGGGTATAACAGTTTAGGCCTGGCTTATAAGGAGTCCAATGCCAACCCTGCGGAATTAATCTGGTATTTTAAGGCCGCCGTTGATATCGACCCTAAATTTGCCGAGGCGTACGACAATTTAGGCAAGGCCTATTACGGGATGGGGAATTTTGACAAGGCGGAGGAATATTGTAAAAAGGCGCTGGAGATTAATCCTCTTTGGGGGAGTGCTGAGTTTTCTCTGGGGTGGATTTATCTTTTAGGAAAACCAAATCCTCCCGAGGCGATCTATTATTTTCAAAAGGTCCTGGAGAAGAAAAAAATTCCCTATGCTCTTTTCGGCCTTGGAATTGCCTATTTTATGAATAATGAGAATGCGATGACGCTGGATGTAATCACGCAACTGCGGGAACTTAGGGAAGAAAATCTTGCGGAGCAATTGGAAAATATGGTGCGTAAATCTTATTACGTGGCAGGCGAGGATAATGGCCCCTTAGTAGAAATTAAACCGCCTGCAGACCAGCCGCCACCGCCGCTCTATAATCAGCCGCAGCCAAGTTTTGGTGCGATGGGGTTACCTCCCTCGGCAACCTCCGGCTCCGGCAGCGGTTCGCCGGGCAAGGTTCGCCTGAAGGGCAAGCTTCACAATATGTCATCCCCGCAGACATCTTCCGGGGCTGAACAGTCTCTCCCTGTTATCGAGATAAAGCCGACACCTCTTCCTCCTGCCAGAGTCCACACATCAAGATAGAAATTCTTTTTTTAAGGCTGCTTAATATCCCTTAGGAAATCTTCCCACAGGACCCGGTAAACATAAATACGGGTTCTTCCGGTCAGGTCGGATTCCTGGGCAAAAGGTTCGAGGTATTTCAGGCCTTTGCCTTTTAGAAAATAGAGACGAAAAAGAAGCGAACGGGCAAGCCGCGGGTCAGCGATAATGCAGTTATAGAGGTTGTCCTGTTTAAATAAGACAACTGAAAAAGGCAAATCGGCATGAGCAAATTCTTTCTCGATGACATCGTTTCCGTTATCGTAAACAATGCTTCGGGGTACGCCGATCCCAAATTTCTGGGAAGAAAGCCGGCAGGTCATGTCTTTAAGGTTGACGCTGATATCCTGATCGAATAGAATGCGGTCATCGGTCTTGTTAATCTGCGCTAAGGTTTCACTGTAGTGCAGAGGGCCGCCGGCCAATCCCCAGAGGAATTGGATGTATTGCGGCGAGTCTCTTCTTGGGACGGATGCCAGCATTTCTTTGCTGCTGTTGATTTTCTCGATCTTGCTAAAATCCCATCCCCCGATAAAGCTTAATTCCAAATTCTTTTCGACTAAATCATTATAAACGAGCACGTAGGATGGAGGCGGGTCGCGGTGTGTCAAAGCAAGAAGTCCTTCGATTTGATCTTTATCTAAAATAGTCTTGAGTGTTTTTTGGGCATCGTTGCGGTCGAGCCTTGTAATTCTATTAAGGATATCGACGGCTTGAGAAAGTTTTATCCCGCATTCTTGTAAATATTCGGTTGCCTGGTTAGCGCTGTTATTGAGCATCCGCATCAGCCCCAGGGCGCGGCGTTCATCGGGGGTAAGAAAAACATTGCTCATCCAGTAGGCTTGCGGATTATTGCTGGTGGCACCGTCAAAGGTGACGCGCCGCTGGGCGATGGCGCTTATAAAGTGGCCCGGCGGCCACCAGGAATTAACGATACTCTCTTTCGGGGTGTCGTTTTTAATTTTCGACAGAGCTTTATCCCAGGTCTCGTTAAAAATAGGCTGCAGGGAAAGGGCTGTTTCGTGGGCATGGCGGAGGGATATAGCAATCAAGCCGGCAGAGACGATCGATATGGTTGCATAAAAAGATATTTTTTGTAAGCGTGGTAGGCGGCTTAATACGCGTTTGGCAATTTCTTTGATTAATACGTACAGGTAACTTAGGCCCAAGGCAAAAAGCAAGCTTAAGGGCACGAGCAATAAAAGGGCAAACCTCTGGGCCTTAAGGGTGATAACGAATGAGGAAGCGCACCACAGAAAAATAGTTATACCTTTTAAAAAGGGCGCAGGCTCTTTTTGGCGCAACGATTTTATTATAAAAACAAGAAGCCCGAAAAGCGCTATGGCCACAAAAATCCAGCCGCCTTCTAGTTGTACAAGGTCGGCCGGGGAGGACTTGCGTAATTCTCCCACTCCGATAAAGACATCTGGCCACAGGGTGAGCTGCGGTGTCATGAAGTTTTTTAAGGCTCGCCATCCCTCTTCGAACAAGACAAAAAAATCCTTTGCCCCGAAAATGACGCTGACGCCCAAAAAGGCACCGAGGTTAATGATCCCCAGATACCATCCGAGATTCTTTGCGCCCGCATTCTTTTTTAGTAGAAATAAATTAAAAACGCCGATGGCGATGCTTGCGATCAAAATAATGCTTAAAAGATAAACCCATCCTTGCCAAAAAAGCGAGTACGCGGCAATTAAAAAGGCACACAGGAACCCCAGGGATAATTTCTTGGCACGGGAAATATTGTCATTCAATCCTAAAAACAGGCACAGAAAAGCGGCGAGGGGAAAGAAGATGTTGTAAGGGTCATTATCGTACCAGCCGAAGGCGCTGCGGTTAATAAAAACGGGCGACAAAATAAAAAAAATCGCGCTTATTAGCGAGGCCCCGAGGCCGCAGCCCAGAAGACGACAAATAGCCAGGAAGGGCAGGAGGGACAACGCGGCGACCACCAGAGGGGTAAAGCTGACAGCGTACATCAGGGTTATTTTGGGGTCGAATATCGCCAAGAGCCGATAAAGAGAAAAGCCCAGGTAAGGATGGATATTATAGGGTTCCCAGTGTCCTTGGGGCGCGAGCATAAATTTATTAAGGTATTTGCTCCCTTTGACGGTATCGCTGATCTTTCCGGTTCGGAGAATATTCTCGGTTAGCTCGTAATAGTAGTAAGGATCGGCCTCGAGAAGGTAGGGGGCCGGTTGAGGGTCTTGAGACTTTGTTGCTATCTCGCGGGAAAGCCTTGCGATGCTGGATCGGACTTTTTCCTTTTCCTCGCGCAAAAGCCGGTCAAAGGATTGTTTAACTAAGCGGCTTTTCTCAAAACTGCTTAAATGAGGAAATTTGGCATTTATTTGATTAATGACGGTTGCCTTGAGCCGGCTTATGACTAAAACAGTAGCTTTCTCGTTTACAAGTGAGCTTGGGCGGTAGATAAGCGGGTACAATCTAAAGTAGGTGCCTATACTCGCAATCAAAAGCCCGCAGAGGCCGTATGCAAGAAATTTGCTGAGAAACGCGGGGTTTGTTTTCAGTTTATTCGGCGGAAATAATTTAATCATATTTTGTACAAGGTAAACGTTGGCAGAGTTTATGGAGAATTTTGATTTTTCTCTTCCGAAAGGCTGCGAAGATATTCGAGATAATGCATTCTGATCTTTTTCGAGGGGATGGCGAAGCTGGAGCGATCCACGTCCATCTGGCCGGCAACCATGAGTCCCAGCAGTTGGCCGTCCCTGTTCAGGAGAGGCCCGCCGCTGTCGCCTTTGTAGACGTTGATATTCGTTTGGATCATGTCCGTATTGACGCCTTCCTGTTTTTGGCGGTTATGGCTGCCGATGCCGATAATCTTCCCTCCGGAGATTGTTTGACTTAAAAGTTCCGAATTGCCCACGGTAATAACTTCTTCTCCTAATCGAATATTATCCGAATCGGCGAATTCGATGGAGGAGAGCGGATAAGGGGGGTTGATTGAAAGCAGGGCAAAATCTTCCTGGGGGAAGTATTGCACGACTTGGGCAGTGACTTGTGTGCCGTCGTTAAAGGCTATGGTTATTTTCTGGGCGTTGGCAATGGTATGAACGTTGGTGGCGATAAGGCCGGAGGGGTCGATGATAACGCCGGCCCCGACCCGTTTTAAATGGGCGGCTTTAACATTTCTGAGGATAATCATTCTGCCGGTGGCCTTGTCGATAGCGGCAGCAGGCCGGCCGCCCTGGGCGATGCCTGTAATCTCTGCGGTGACGCTAACGATTGCCGGAAGCGATTTCTGCGCGGTTTCAATAAGAGAAACATCTCCTTTTGCCGGAATGGCCGATGAAAGAGAAGCGAGGGATATCGCAATCAGAAAGAGTGGGAAACGGTATCGATTAATCATTTGTCACGCATAGGTTTGTTTATTTTACTCATCATTCTACCTTTTTAAAAAACACAATTCAACCCAAATCTTGTATCCGGACATCGTCGTCGATCTTATTTGCAAAAACCATGCAGGCAAAATCCGGGTTCGAAAGTTGACTTTTACGAAGCCTCGCTTCCTTTTTAAGGGAAACATGAATACATCATTTTATTTACCTGAAAACTATTGCGTGATACAATAAAAGCGCTTTTAAAGGGTAGAATGTAATTATTTAATTCTGTATTTATTTTAGTACAAGAAAGATTCAGTGGATACTCCTAAGCAAATCTTGTTAGTCGAGGACGACTCGACTACCGTTACTTTAGCCAGCCAAATGCTCAAAAAATCCGGATACGGGGTTACCGTTGCCCGGGACGGCTTGGAGGGCCTGAAATGCTTTAGAGAACTAAAGCCGCATCTTGTCATCTGTGACGTTGTCATGCCCAGGATGGACGGGATTTCATTTTGCCGCAATATCAAGAAAGAAAATAGCTCCATTCCCGTCATTGTTATCTCTACCAAGCTTAATATTGCCGATTCTGTTCTTGCCGCCGGTGTCCAGTCGTTTATCCCAAAGCCTATTGACATGAAAATACTTCTTTCAAAAGTTGTTGCGCTTATCGGAGAGGTGGTGCCGGCGCAGCCAGAACCGGTATCGGCGTCCGTATCAAAAATTGAATCAATACCTGCGCCTAGTCCGGAACCCAAGCCGGCGGATAAAACAGAAGAGAAAAAACCCGTGCCTGATTTGGGAATCAAATCAATGCCTTTGCCGGCTGCAGTACAGCCTGAAAAGACAGAAGAAGTGCTCAAAGAAATAGACCGGTCTTCGCCGGCGATGACCAAGGAGGCTTGCGAGCAAAGATCATCCAAGAAGATTCTGGTTGTTGATGACGACCCGGTAATGCAGAAAATGCTTAAAGTAAGGCTTGAGGTTACCGGCTATGCGGTTATTTCGGCCGGCAATGGTCAGGAAGGGCTGGAGAAGATTGGACAAGGGGCTCCGGACTTGATTATTACGGATGCGCTTATGCCGACGATGGACGGGTATTCTTTTTGCAAAGAGCTCAGGAAAAATGAAGCCAATCAAAAGATCCCAATTCTGGTTATTACCGGCCGGGAGAAGCTAAAAGATGCCTTTGAAGCTTTAGGGGTTGAATATTTTATCAAAAAACCTTTTAGCATAGAAGATCTCTTGGATATCATTGATCAGCGCGTCGGGATTAAGCGAAAATTCACATCGGAAACCCCATCGCAAGAATCAGCAGCTGAGGATTTGCCGGTATCTCCCGTACCGACGGCGGAGACAGAGCCGAAAGCTGCCATGCCTGAAACTGAAATTAAAGAAAAGGTTGAGAAAGCGGCAGAAGAACCTGTTTCTAAGCCGGAACCGCTGCCTGAACCTCAACCGGAAGCCTTGCCTCAAGAGATCTCTCCTCAGGCGCAAGCCTCTAAACCAAAAGAGGCCGCGGCGCAAAAAACACCGGGCACAGGAAAGAAGATTCTCGTGTATGGTATTCGTGACGATGTCCTTGCCGGCATAACTCAGCAGCTCGAAGGGCAGGGATGTCAGGTAACTATCGTTAAAGAAGAAGGCAAGGTTGCGGAGCAAGTGGATGCCTTAAATCCGGACCTTATATTGCTCCAATTTCATACCGCCGAAATTCCGGTTGACGTGATTGCGGCGGATTTAAGCGCTCTTATAAGAAAGAAGGTGCGGGAATCGGAAACATTGCGAAAGAAAAAAAAGAACGCGCCGATTTTCTTAGAACCCCCCATAATTCTTTATAAAACCATGGAAGAAGTCTCGGCCGGGTTAGCCGGCTCAGACAGTCTCTCGGCGATGGAAGACCTCTTGCGGAAATGCATGGAAAATGGCGTCTCCAAGTATATCGGAACCTATACGGCGCTTTCTTTTATGGGGAAGATGAAGGATTTTCTTAAGAACTGAAGGATGCAAAGGATTTTTGCTTTTGGATGTCTTATAATTCTGCAGGAAAGAAGTTTCTTAAGATTCCACCAATGATGCCTGTTGTTTATCCGGGATAAGTGATGGTTGAAATGATTTTGTTGATTATTGTCACGTTGTTTTGCCTGGGGGTTGGGGCCTTTATTTCCTTAAGGCCTTCACGGGTGATTGAACTGCAGAAGAAATTTTACGAAAAAATCAATTGGAGAATCGAGCCGATTTCAATGGCAAAGGAAATTCGTAATACCCGGCTGATGGGCTTATTTCTGATATTTTTTGTCGTTCTCGTAACGATTGATGCCTTGACCCATCGCCAGGTTTTGGAATCGGTTTTTAAGTTTTCCTCATGGATCAATTTTTAAATCTTGCCTAAACACAAGAGGGTGTTATAATATTTCGTTTTCATTTGAATTTTCGGGCCGTCATCCGGGAAGGCAGGTGACGAGCCTCGTCAATTTATTGATTTAAACTAGAACATATTGACGGGCCATTAGCTCATCTGGTAGAGCATCTGACTCTTAATCAGAGGGTGGCAGGTTCGAGTCCTGCATGGCCCATGTAATTATTCATCAGATGTTTGGTGTAAGGTGGCTGCTTAAAGGAGATTTTTGTGGCTTCAAAGATTACCGACATTGATGTGCTGAAGAAGAGCGCAATCCAGTTCCGACGAGAAATTTTGGAGGTTCTCACTTTGGCAGGCTCCGGGCATCCCGGGGGATCGTTATCGGCCGTCGAGATCTTGATAGCCCTTTATTTTTACAAGATGAATCATCGGCCCGCCAGCCCTCACTGGGCGGACCGTGACCGGCTTATTATTTCCAAAGGACACGTTACTCCGGTCGTTTATGTAACTCTCGCCAATTGCGGCTATTTTCCCAAAGAAGAATTAAAAACGTTTAGAAAGTTGGGCACCCGCCTGCAGGGCCACGTTCACACAAAAGTTCCCGGCGTCGAATTTAATACCGGTTCGTTGGGCCATGGCCTGTCGGTGGCCAACGGCCTTGCCCTCGGCGCAAAAATGCTCAAGAAGGATTTTAAGACCTATTGCCTTTTAGGCGACGGCGAGATCCAGGAAGGCTCTGTCTGGGAAGCTGCCATGACGGCCGCCCATTATCATTTGAATAACCTTTGCGCCATTATTGATTATAACAAGGTGCAGGAAAACGGGCCGGTCAATGAGATAAAGAATATAGAACCCCTTAAGGACAAATGGGTTAGTTTCGGCTGGCATGTGATCGTTGTCGACGGCCATAATTTCAAAGAGCTCATGGCTGCCCTGGATGAATTTGATACTATTCCGGCAAAGCCCACGGTTATTATTGCCAATACGATTAAGGGCAAGGGCATATCTTTTATGGAGGGGCAGGCAAAATGGCACGGTAAGGCCCCCAACAAAGAGCAATTACAGCAGGCATTGGCTGAATTAGATAAAGAGGTAAAGGCATGATTGAGATGAGGCCGACACGGGACGGTTTTGGGGAAGAGATCGTAACCCTGGGCAAGGAAAACAAGAACATCGTGGTCCTTTCCGGGGATCTGGAAGACGCGACCCGCGCGGAATATTTCAAGAAAGAATTTCCGGACCGGTTCTTTAATCTGGGTATTGCCGAACAGGATGTCATGGGTACAGCTGCGGGCTTAAGCCTGCTCGGATTTATTCCTTTTGCGACCTCGTTTGCGGTATTTTTAACCAACCGTGCCTACGATATGCTGCGCATTGATGTTTGCTATAACAATCAGAATGTCAAGGTGGTCTGCTCGCATGCGGGAATTACCGTCGGCGAAGACGGGGCGACGGCTCAGTGCCTGGAAGATTTTGCCATTACCAGGGTTTTACCTAACATTATTGTTCTTTGCCCGGCCGATTATATCGAAGCCAAGAAGGCGACACGGCTTATTACCAATCATGTCGGGCCGGTTTATATGAGGACCAGCCGGGCGGCCCTTCCGATCATTACTAAAGAATCCGATTCTTTTGTTATTGGAAAAGCGAATATCTTGCGCGAAGGCAAGGACGTTACCATCATTGCCTGCGGCTTAATGGTTTACGAGGCCCTGGAAGCGGCTAAGCTGTTGAAGATAGAAAATATTGACGCTCGCGTTGTTAATATGCACACCCTAAAGCCCATCGACGAAAAAGTGATTATAGAATCCGCCAGAAAGACAGGGGCGGTTGTAACCGCCGAGGAACATCAGGTTTACGGCGGGCTCGGTAGCGCCGTTGCCGAAGTCCTGGGAAAAAATTCTCCTGCACCTCTCGAGACCGTGGCCATCAATGATGTCTTTGGCGAAACCGGCGACCCCCAAGGTTTATTAAAGAAATATCACTTAAAAGATATCGACATTGTCCACGCGGCAAAAAAAGCGCTCACTAGGAAATAAGAAACAGGAAAGAATGTATGGCTAAAACGTCTGTCCAGGAATTGACAGAGTTCGGACAAAGCATATGGCTTGATTATATCAGTCAGTCGCTTTTTAAAAGCGGCCGGTTAAAAGAGCTTATTGATTTAGGGGTAACAGGCATGACCTCAAACCCTACGATCTTTAACGATGCGGTAAGTTCGGGGGCGGATTACGACGATAAGATTTCCGGCTTAAGCGAGCAGGGCAAAGGAATTTTCGAGATTTATGACGAAATATCTGTCCAGGATATAAGGGAGGCGGCGGATATTTTTAGGCCGGTTTACGAACATACCGGCCGGCGGGATGGTTATGTCAGCCTGGAAGTCGATCCCCGGCTAGCCATGGATACTAATCAATCCATTGCCGAGGGCGTGCGATTGTTTAAAAAGATTAACCGCCCGAATGTTATGATTAAAATTCCGGCAACCAGGGCCGGGTGCCATGTGATCGAAGAGCTTCTTGCTCAAGGGATCAATGTTAATGCCACCCTGATATTTTCTTTAGGGCAGTACGCTGATACGGCCTGGGCTTTTCTTAAGGGGATGAACCGCCTGTCGCATACGACAAAAGATTTAAGCAAGACCAGGTCGGTGGCGAGTGTTTTCGTCAGCCGTACCGATACGGCCGTTGATCAGCTGATAGACCAAAAAGCCGCGGGCGAGAAGAATGATAACGCAAGAGACAAGCTGTTGTCTCTTAAAGGCAAGGCCGCTGGAGCCAATTGCCGGGTGATATTTGAGAAGTTTAACCGCATGTTTTCAAGCGATATTTTTAAGTCTTTATCCAAAAAGAATTGCCACCCGCAACGAGTTCTCTGGGCTTCCACGGGGACAAAAAACCCGTCTTACAGCGATATTAAGTATATCGAAGAATTGATTGCAGCTCCCACCGTTAATACCTTGCCCGAAAAGACTATTCGGGCTTTCCTGGATCACGGCACTGTTAAAGAAGCGCTGGGAAAAGACTCTTCGGATGCCCGTCAAATCTTAAAATATCTCTGTGATGCAGGCATTGACGTAGATAAAATCTGCGAAAAACTTCTTGTTGACGGTGTGGCGGCATTTGAGAAATCTTTTGATTCCCTGTTCCATTCGATTGAAACCAAAGCCCGCAGTCTTGCTGCCCGTTCTTAGCCGTTAGGTGACCGGCGGCACTTTCCTAAAAACCTCATTTCTTCCTGCTCCAAATCGTTTTTAATTCTGATTTTATTTGAGCCTGTCTTTAAATATTGTTATAATAAACCCATCCGTAATCTGGGAAACCCATGACCGAAAAATACTTTAACTTTTCTCTGCTGTCCCGCAATAAATTCTCCAATATTTTCGTCTGGCCGCTGACTATTTCTTGTTGTATCCTTGCCGGCAATGTTTTTATCCGCCACGTTACGGACGCCGCTGTCCTCACTCAAAAGAATAATCTTCTCTCTCATGTCCGCACCTTAAGCGGCGCCGTCAATGTCGATGATATCAAGGCCTTGTCAAGTGATCAGACAGACAGCAATAAGCCGCAGTATGTACGCCTCCGCAATCAGCTAAAAGGTGTTGTCAGGGAGAACCCAAGCCTGCGATTTGCCTACCTTATGAGCCTTAAAGACGGTGAGGTTGTCTTCTTGGCTGACAATGAAGAGGAGAATTCAGAAGATTATTCGCCCCCGGGACAAATCTATCAGGAGGCCTCTCAAGAGCTGCGGTTGCTTTTTAGTGGTGCCGACGGATTTGTCGAGGGCCCTTTAAGGGACCGGTGGGGCAATTGGATCTCAGCCCTTGTTCCCGTTAAAGACAGGCAGGCAAATAAAGTCATCGCGGTATTGGGCCTGGATGTTAATTATGCGACCTGGGATAAGGAAGTCGCAAACGACCGGAAGTTTGCACGGTTGATTGCGATTCTCTTTTCCGTCATACTCTTGCTTTCGGTGTATTTTATTCAGCGCCAGAGGGGTATTCTCAATAAAATGCTGGTCAGCCAGGAGCGTTTTAAGAATGTCGCGGATATTACTAACGAATGGATATGGGAGGTTGATATCAACGGGATATTTAAATATTCCAGCCATGCGGTAAGAAATATTTTAGGGTATGATCCGGATGAAATTATAGGCAAGAAAAGTGTTTATGAATTTTCTTTTCCTGAAGATCGTGAAAAAATCATACAGGCTGTCAAGGATGATATCGCCGGTAGCCAGTTTTATATTTCTCGTGTCGAAAGATGGAAGCACCGAGACGACCGCGAGGTGACCTTAGAGATTAAGGGGCTTATTATACGGGACGAAAAAGGAAAGGCGGTTTCCTGCCAGGGTGTTTCCCGCGATATCACGGAGATCGGAAAGAAAGAGCGCATGATTCAGGAAAAAAGCCAGGCCCTGGAGTCGGCGAATCTTAACCTGGCGGCTAACGAAAAGGCATTGCGAGAGATGCTCGATGAGATGGCGGAGACCAACAGGCAGCTGCAGCAAACTCAGGATCAGCTTATTCAAACCGAGAAAATGGCAACGGTGGGTGTCTTGGCTTCCGGCGTGGCCCATGAGATAAAAAATCCTTTAGCAATTATTTTGCAGGGTATCGAAAGGGTAGAAAAGATATTTGCCAAATCCGGCGATACCGCCGCCGTGCCTTTCACAACCATGGTTAAGGATGCGGCGGTCAGGGCCAACAAGGTAGTTAATGCTCTTTTGCAATTTTCCCGTTCTTCGCGGCTTGAGCTTAAAACTCTCGACATGCGGCAGATTATTGATGCGGCGGTGCTGCTGGTGGAAGCCAGGGCCAAAGCGTGCGCTATCAAAATCCGTTGTAATTATGCGCAAGATGATATTTTTGTCAATGGTGACAACATTTTGCTCGAACAGGTATTCTTTGATCTTTTTATGAATGCGATTGACGCTATGCCCAATGGCGGGGAGATTGTTATCGTTACGCGCGTAAAACTTTCCCTAGAAAAGAAAGGTAAGAGCAAAGAGGTTATTATTGAAATCAAAGATTCGGGTTGCGGCATAGCGCCGGAAAATATTCCGAAAGCATTTGATCCGTTTTTTACAACGAAGGAGCCCGGAAAAGGAACCGGCCTGGGCCTAAGCACGGCGTATTTAATTCTGGAAAGGCATAACGGTTCCATCGGCCTGGAAAGCCAGGTGGGCGTGGGAACTACAGTTGTCATCACGCTGCCTTCTGCGTAATGAACCTCCCCGTAGCAAGCTACAGACATCTCATGGAAGTTCTGGATGGTTCATTCTTCGAAGCCGAATGCCCAACCCTACTGCGCTCAAAAACTTCACTTCGTTGCGTGTTTGAGCTTCGTAGGGTTCTACTCCGCCTTCATTCTCGTAGTAAACTGCGGGGTATTCGGCGTAGTAGAATAATTAAAACGGGTGCTGATGTTTAATGGTTTTTATGCTAATATCAGTATGTCGGATGCGGATAAAGATAAATATAGATTATCTGTGAGGAGGATACATGGCTGACAAAATAAAAATTCTCATGATTGATGATGAGCCTGACTTGTGTACCTTGGTTAAGGCGAATTTAGAGGAAACGGGAGAGTTTGAGGTGGTCACCACAACCCAGCCGCAGGAGGCAGAAAGTTTGTGCCTGCGGGAAAATCCTAATCTGATACTTTTGGATAATATTATGCCTTCACGAAAGGGCGCGGATATTGCCAAGGCTTTAAAGGGCAATGCGGATACCAAAAATATCCCCATTATTATGGTTAGTGGAAAAGGCGAAATGGTTTATTCGAGGAAGAAAGGCCAATTCCAATGGCTTCCTAACAATCCCCTGGCGGTTGGCCGGGGGCAAATTTCTGATGCCAAGGATGCGGAAGGGTTGGCCAAGTCTTACGGCGTGGATGACTATGTTTCGAAGCCGTTTAAAACGGAGTTGCTGATTGAGGTGATTAAAGATGTCTTGGCGAGGCGCAAACCCAAGGATGAAGAAGAAAATGGATAAGGCAAAACTCAAGGGTTTTACCTTGGTTGAGGTGATGATTATCATTACCATCATAGCCTTATTGACGGCGATTGCGATTCCTAATGTTTTAAAGATGCGCATTACCGCCAATGACGTGACGGCGCAAGCGACGCTTAAGACCATATCCGGAGCTCTCGAAAACTTTTTTATTGTTCATGGCCTGTATCCTTCCGTCGAAGATGAATTGTTTAGCGTGACCCCTCCGTATTTAAGCAAGAATTATTTCTCGGGTGAGTACGCCGGGTTTACCTATGATTCTGAACTTAGTTCTATCGAGTACACAGTGACGGCGACACCCACATCCATAGGAAAGAGCGGCACCACGCTTTTTGTCATCAATACCGGCGGTGTCTTTTCTAATAATTGAGTTTTTTAGGTGTGTTACCAATCTATTCACGTATAAAAATATTGCGCCATAAGGAGACGGTCAATGAGTAAAAAAGTCAGGAGCCCATTTTCGACAAGCCCGTTCGAAAGAAAGATTTTGCTGGTTATTTTTATCTCCGTTGGTATTCCGGTTATGATTGTATTATTGTTTTTGTATTCCATGTTCAGTGATTTGATTTATACCTATTTAAGCTTGGAAAAGGAAAATAATTTCTTGTATCAATTCCTGCGGCTGTCAGTCATTATTCTGGTGTACTATTTTCTTTTTGTCGGTATTATTTCCTATGGTTTTGTCCATAGATTTATCGGCGCCTTTCCTCGGCTGCTACGTGAACTGGACGAAAGAATTCAGGGCAAATCAAAAACCCATATTCATTTGCGGCAGGGGGATTATGGCCAGAAGCTTATTGACCGCATTAATTCCCTGATCGATAAGCTTCCTTAAAGAGGGAATGATTGTCAGCTTTATCCTTGCGTTAAATCCTCTCGTTGACGGTTTTTTCTTAAAAAGGACAATTCCTATCCATGGGTAACTTCTCAACGCCCTTAAACAAAATAGAAATTATTAAACAGCTTCCTGTATTCGGCAAGCTGGGATGGTTTGAATGGCTAAAGATCGCCGGCCGGTCCAATCTTACCGAATACAAAAAAGGTGAAATTATCTGCCGTGAAGGCTCTCCCGCGGATGCCTTTTACTGCCTTGTCTCTGGCCGTATCCAGGCGTATACCATCCAGCCCAACGGGCAAAAACAGAACGTGGAATTTATTCACCGCGGGATGTACTTTGGCATTATTTCTCTCTTGACGGGGGAAGGCCATTCGCTGACCTTTGAGGCCATGAATGATTCTCTTATTCTGCGAATCGAGAAGGCTGACTTTTCCGGTATCCTCGACTCTATTCCCCGCCTGGCTATCGAATTTAGCCGGAGCCTTTCGCGGCGCCTGCGCAGCCGCGAGTCGCCGGTTAAATTGATATTTGAAAGCACGGTTATCGCGGTTTACGGCGCGGTTAAAGCCAGCGGCAGCTCCACTCACGCCATAAATCTTGCCCTAAACCTGGAACGGGAAACCGGCAAGAAAGTGATTCTGGTTAATATCAGCTCGGTGTCTGCGGGCACCGATTCCGGTTTTACCAGCGGCCTGGCATCTCCGCGGTGGAAAAAAGAGGGCGTTGAATTAAAAAACATTGTTAATGAACATCAGAAGATCGTCGATAATATTTCCCGGTGGCAATTAAAAATTGATTTATTAAAAGTTGTGTTTGACCCGAGCGATTCCTGGCTCATCAGCCAGATAAGCCATTTTGTCAGTTTTCTGGCAAATAATTACCATTACGTGGTTGTTGATTTGCCTAACGAAATGGATGATGTGGTCCTAAAGACCTTGACCCAATCGGACGTTGTTCATTTGGTCGCCCATGACCGGCAGGAAGATTTAAAATCGACACGGCAGGTTCTTGACCGCCTGAGGGAATCTTTAGGGGAGAAATTTTCTCCGGAAAAAAATCAGGTGATTATAAGCAATTTGGGGCCCAAGGGAAGCCTGTCAACTGAAGAGATTACCAGGGCCCTTGACTATAAATCGTTTAAATTATTTCCCCATATTTCACAGGAAGACTTAGAGGAGCCGTTGGAGGTGCAGGATATTATGGTGCCGGTTCTTCTGTCCGGCAGTGTTTACGCGCAGGCCACCAGGCGCATGGCTCGGCAAATAGGGGGAGTTTTGGTTGGGCTGGTCTTAGGCGGCGGGGCAGCTCTGGGCATTGCCCATATCGGTGTCATCAGAGTCCTGGAAAAAGAAGGCATTCCGATTGATGTTGTGGTGGGAAGCAGTATTGGTGCTTTAATTGCCAGCCTGTGGGTGGCAGGGAAGAACGCTGACGAAATAGAATTAATCGCGCGGGAATTCGGAACCAGGGCCTCGATGAGCAAACTGCTTGATTTTACTATTTCAAAAGGCGGGTTTGTCAGCGGGCACAATATTACCCGATGGCTGAGGCGCCACCTGGGCGATAAAACTTTTTATGACACCCGCCTGCCCTTTATGGCGGTTGCCTATGATTTGCTCAGGCGTGAAGAGATGGTTATCGAACAGGGGAGCCTTGTGGACGCTGTCCGTCAAAGCATTGCTATTCCCGGCGTTATTACGCCGATTACCCGGAATGGCCGGCTTATTATTGACGGCGGAGTCGTTAATCCTTTGCCGACCAATGTTGTGGCCAGTCTAGGTATTAAAAGAATCATTGCGGTTAATGTTCTTCAAACACCCTATGATGTTATCCGGGGTTATGAGGCGCTTGAAAAGCAGCGAAAAGAAGACCAGGCGATTCCTTTTTTTAAGGATCCGCTTAAGTTCTTGGGGGTCAGGGCCGGGGGAATTTTGCGGAAATTATTTTATCCGAATATTCCCGACATTATCGTCAGCAGTCTTCAGGCTGTCGACTATGTGATTGCCGAACAAAGTGCCCAGCAGGCGGATGTCCTTATCCATCCCGACTTGGCCGGGATTAATTGGTTTGAATTTTATTATGTGGACAGGATGATTAAACAGGGAGAAGAGGCTGCTTACCGGCATCTTGATTCTATCAAGAAGCTCATTCGTGAGCATCCGTAAACACCCGGGGTTTGAACAGCCGGTTTTCAAGGAGCACTATGGAATATATCTGTGATGTCTGCCGCAAGAAAATATCCGGTGATCCGCTGAAATTCATCAGCCATACGGAAGAACACATAGTTGATATTATCAAAGAAAGGCATCCTGACTGGGTTAAGGAAAACGGCATCTGTCCGAAGTGTTTGGAGCATTATAAGAAACAGCTTAAAGGATAATTTGGGCGGATGATGAGTTTACAAAATTTACTCGCCACAAAACTTCCGATTGCTATTATAATACTTCTGGTATTTAATTATTAAACGAGGGGGCAATATGACTGCTCGCGCAAGCAAAAAGTATACGATAAGGCCCTGGGGAAAGTACAAAGTGCTTTTTTATGAGCCCGGTGTTTGGGTTAAAAGGGTTGAGGTAAAGTCGCAATCCCGGATCAGCCTGCAAAAACATTTCAAGCGTTCGGAAAAATGGATTGTTGTCCGGGGAAAAGGTATTGCGATTGTCGACGGCCGAAAGACATCCTTAAAACCCGGGGTGATCGTTGATATCCCCCGAGGAGCGATTCACCGCATTGCAAACACTGACAAGGATGTCCTTCTTTTTATCGAGGTGGCTTGCGGCCGTTATTTAGGCGAAGACGATATCAAGCGTTTCGAAGACGATTATTTCCGGATCCGGTAGATTGTGATTCTCCGGAATTGTTTATCAGGATCAGTTATAAAAGAAATTTTGACTTCAGCGTTTTGATGCGTATAATGTAATAAATTTTTTACCGCACCTGTTAAAACCTTAAGAAAGAATAGGGATAAAAAAGAATGACTAAACACAAAGAATTAATCGCCTGGGTTGAAGAAATGGCGGCTTTATGCCAACCGGATGCAATTGTCTGGATTGATGGATCGTTAAGAGAGAAAAAAGAGCTCGAGGAGCAAGCGATTAAAACCGGAGAGGTTATCCGGCTCAACCAGAAAATTATGCCCGGCTGCCTGTATCATCGAACTCATCCGGATGATGTTGCCCGTACTGAAAATCTTACCTTTATCTGCGCACCGACCAAAGAAGAGGTGGGCCCGAACAATAATTGGATGCCGCCCCAGGAGGCCTACTGGAAGGCCAAGCAAATATTTAGCGGCGCCATGAAAGGCCGCACCATGTATGTCATTCCTTTTTCGATGGGTGCCGTGGGTTCGCCTTTTAGTAAAATCGGCGTCGAGTTAACCGACAGCCTTTATGTTGTCTTAAACATGCGCATTATGACCAGTGTCGGCAAGAAAATACTTGCGGCGCTGGGGCGCGACGGAGAATTTACCAAATGCCTGCATAGCAAGGCCGATTTAAATGTCACCCGCCGTTTGATCTTGCATTTTCCCCATGACAATACTATCTGGAGTGTCGGTTCGGGTTACGGCGGAAACGTCCTTTTGGGTAAAAAATGCTTATCGCTTCGGATCGCCAGTTTCTTAGGGAAAAAAGAAGGCTGGATGGCCGAACACATGCTTATCCTGGGGGTTAAGAAGCCGGGAGAGAAGACTCACTATATTACCGCCGCATTTCCCAGCGCCTGCGGAAAAACCAACCTGGCGATGCTCTTGCCGCCCAAAGCCCTGGAACAAAAGGGCCACACTATCGAGACCATCGGCGATGATATTGCCTGGATGCGGTTGGACGAACATAAGATTCTGCATGCCATCAATCCGGAGACGGGATTTTTTGGCGTTTTGCCGGGGACGAATTCCAAAAGCAATCCCAACGCCATGCTGACGATCAAGAAAAATACGATTTTTACCAATGTCCTGCTTAAACCCGACGGGACGGTCTGGTGGGAGCACGGAGACGGAGAGACGCCGTCACATGGGGTTAATTGGCAGGGTAAACCCTGGAAGCCGGGCGCGCTTGACGAGGAAGGAAAACCGCTTTTAGGCGCTCATGCCAACAGCCGTTTTACCGCGCCTTTTAGCCAGTGCCCGACCGCTCCTAAAAAAGGCAAAGGCCATCTTTTAAAGGGGGTGCCGGTTTCGGCTATTCTTTACGGCGGGCGCCGGGCGCATTTGACTCCCTTGGTTTACGAGGCCTTTGACTGGCAGCACGGAGTTTATGTAGGCGCAACGATGGCATCGGAACGTACTGCGGCGCAATACGGAAAACAGGGCGAGGTACGTTATGACCCGATGGCGATGCTGCCGTTCTGCGGATATCACATGTCCGATTATTTCAGGCACTGGCTTAAGATGGGCAAGAAAATGGGAAAAAAGGCCCCGAAGATATTTTGCGTGAACTGGTTTCGATTGGATGATAACGGGAAGTTTCTCTGGCCCGGCTACGGAGAGAACCTGCGGATTCTGGAATGGATTCTAAAACGCTGCCAGGGCAAGGTGGGGGCCAAGAAAACACCCATCGGCTATATCCCTAATCCGGAAGATATTGATTTAAACGGGCTTAACTTAGCGCCGGGGACCATGGATAAGCTTTTAGCGGTTCATTCGCAGGAATGGCTAGAAGAGCTTGAAAGGCAGGCGGAGTTCTTTAAACAATTCGAAGGGACGCTTCCTAAAGAGATCTTAACCGAATACGGCGCCCTCAAAGAAAGACTGTTAGGCGCGGCGAATTCTTAAGTTGTAAGCTAAACAGCGCCGCGCGGGTACACCCGCGCGGCGCTGTTTTATTTTTCCGCAGAAAGTTCACTCCGCTTTTTCTTTTTATTCCTTACGTAAATGAGATGAAGGGATCTTTAAGGCTTGACGGTATTTATTGATTGTCCGTCGGGCGATGTGTATTCCTTTTGTCTCAAAATGGCGCTGGATGTCCTGGTCCGAAAGCGTCCCGGATTTATTTTCGTCTTCGATTAGCTCCCGCATTTCTTCTTTGATGCTTTGCGCGGAGGTGGGGCCGTTATCGGCTGTGGCTATGGCCTGGGAGAAAAAGAATCTTATGGGAAACATTCCTTTGGGCGTGTCGATATATTTATCTTTGATAGCCCGGGAGATAGTTGATTCGTTCCGGTTAATGGCGATGGCCACATCCTTGAGCGTCAAAGGAGCGAGCGCCAGGTAGTTGCCATCAAAGAAATCTTTTTGCTTCTCCAGGATGTATTCGGCAATCTTTCGGATAGTTTGGCCGCGCTGCTCAACACCCTTGATAAATTGCTGGGCGCTTTCCATCTTTTCGAGAATAAAACTTCTTTCGTGCTCCTTTAGGTCTGCCCGGTTAAGCAGATTCTTATAAGTCGAGTTAATCTTCAGCCGGTTAATCCCTAGGGCATTGACGTTGATTTGATACCCGTCAGCCGGGTCGTGGACTATAAAAACATCGGGTTTAATATAAATACTGTCATTGATGGGGCGGTAGTTGCGCGCGGGCCTGGGCTCGAGAGTGGCTATAAAGCGCGCCAGGTTTTTGACATCTTCCAGCGGGATACCGATTTTTTTTGCGATATCGGCGTATTTCTTTTTTCCCAGGTCTTCTAAATGGTCATTGATGATGCAAATAGCCATGGGGTGATCGGTATTCTTGGATTTAAGCTGGGCAAGAAGGCATTCTTTGAGATTGCGCGAAGCGATTCCGGTGGGCTCAAAACCCTGGATTAAAGACAGGACCTGTTCTACCAGGGCCAAGTCATGGGTGCCGACTAACCCGGCAATTTCTTCACAGCTAATTGTCAGGTAACCGGTTTCATCGATACTTCCGATAATAAGCCTGCCGATTCGAAGCTGTAGCTCGTCAGAGACCTCAAAATGCAGTTGCCGCAACAGGTGGTCTTCCAGGGTTAAATCCCGCGTGATCGGCCTTTCATCGACCATCTCGCCATCCCGAAAATCTATTTTTGACGACTCATCTTCAATCTTGACGAATTGATCAAGGTTTTGATGCAGTTCACCGCTTTTAATCAGGCTCTGTACCGGGTCAGCGATTTTCTCATCTAACTCTAATAGAGGATTATTCTGTAGCTCTTGCTCGATCACCATGGCGAGATCGCCTATGGGGAGTTGGAGGAGACTAATAGACTGGCGCAGAAAGGGCGCCAAAATCGGCCTTTGGACTTGGAGAGTGGAAAATTTATTGCTCATATGCAGTGGAAGTATAACATATTTCACAAAGTGTGACAAATTTTTATTCGGCCTGCCAGGAGGCGTAAAAATGCGGTTTTAGAGTTGTTTAGGCTCTGAATTATTATATATTAAGGAAGCCAGGGTTAGAAAATAGGCAGTTTTAACCGAAGAGAGAGGCGTGATGTTAATTTTAACCACGGTTTAAGCCCTTGTAGTTAAGCAGTTTCCGCAATTGTCCTAGTCTGTCCAGGACAAATCCGTCTAATCCTTTAAACATCTGATCAAATTCAGCCATGGATGGAAGAATTACTACCTGTCGATTTATGTATTATAAACTATTGGTATCTATATACTTATGTCTAGGATATAAATATATTGTCAAGACTATCGACTTCTGGCATAATAATTGCTCCATTAAGAGTATTGCGTCGTAATTTAGATATCGCAAAGTGCTAAAGGAGGAAAGGCAATGGTTGCAAAGCGGTTAACAATTACTGAAGTGGCGGACATGCTTGGTGTCAGCTCAAAGACTCTGGTCCGCTGGGAGAAAATGGGCAAGGTCAGAAAGCCCAAACGTGACTGGCGCGGCTGGCGTGTTTACGAAGAGACCGACGTTAGCCACATCAAGGAATTTCACGAAGCGCTCTTTGAAGCGTAAATGATTTCCCGTAACCAGTTTTTAATCTCGGAGTTTAAAATGAAAAAAAGATTTCTACTTTTCTTTACGCTTTTTGCCTGCAGCTGGTGCATTGTCTTGGCGTGCCCAATGCTAGGCTCAGCCGGCATTATTGCGGCTGAATCCGCTAATCCCGCACCTGCCGTGGATGCCTCCGGAGATGTCATCGTACCTCAAGAGGCGGCGGTTGAACCAAAGACAGAAGCAGCTCTGGAGCCTTTACCGGAGATGGAAGAGCCCTTAAAGGTTATCGAGCAGCCCCTGGAAGACATGCAGCTGCGATTGGGAGATGCCAGCAAATACACCTTAGGCGTTGGTGACGTTGTCGAAATCAAAGTCCTTCGCCATCTCGAGGTCAGCGGCGAATACACCATCAACAATGAAGGCAAGATTCAATACGAATTTGTGGGTGACATTAAGGCGGTAGGATTGACTAAGGATGACCTTAAAAAACAATTAGAAGAACTTTTAGCCAAGTATATTATTTCGCCCGAGGTGACAGTTAAGATCACCGGTTACAACAGTAAGGTCGTTTACTTGATCGGCGAAGTCAATATCCCGGGAAAAATCGCGATGAAAGGTGACACCATTACTGTCCGCGAGGCCCTGGTTTTGGCGGGACTGCCGACTTTGGGCGCGGCATCGCGTAAGTGCCGCCTGATCACTCCGGCCGATGCCGGCAAGGCCACGATAAAATATGTCAATGTCTACGAATTGCTCTATAGCGGCGACCTACGCGAAAATTATGTGATGAAACCCGGAGATACCTTGTATATTCCGGCAACGGTCATGACCAAGGCCATGCGCGTGATTTCGCCGGTTACCCAGCCGGTCAGTGCCGCGGCAGGCGCTGGTTCAGCCGTAACCGGTTTCTAATATGATGATTGCCTATCAGGGAAAGGATCAATAATGGAAGAGTCAACTGCACCGGAAATTTCACCTTTAGGATACTTACGGATTTTATTTCGCCGCAAATGGTTTATTATCATTCCTTCCGTCGCCGGACTGATCCTGGGAATTTGTGCCGGTATTCTCATGCCTAAAAAATATGTCTCCAATACCGTTTTGTTGGTAGAGGAGGGCAAAACCGACAATCCCTTGTTTGACAAAATCACCGTCTCCACCACGGTCGGCGACCGCTTGGCCACTATCAGAGAATCCATGCTCGGCTGGAAAAGCATAGCGACTTTGGTCAAACGTCTGAACATGGACAAAGACGTCAAAGACCAGCGCGGATTCGAACAATTAATCTTAAAGATCCGGGGTAGCACCGTTATCAAAATGCGTTCCCCCAACGTTATCGACCTGGCCTATGTCGGCCGTGACCCGGAATTGACGCAGGCGGTGGTAAAGAATATCACCGAGATCTTTATCGAACGGAACGTCGACTTCCAAAACCAGGAAACCGCCGACGCGATTAAATTTATCGAAGAGCAGCTGCGGGTTTACCGCGGCAAAATCAAATCCGCCGAAATCGCGGAATTAAAAGAGCAGCTCAATGCCCTTTTAGTGGACTCTACCGAAGAACATCCTATGGTCAAGAAGCTACGCGAGCAAATCCGGAACAAAAATGAGGAGCTCGAGAAAGAAAACCTGGAATATACCGAAGACGCGAGCTTGATCTCCGGCAGCGCCGCGCCGTTAATCGATGAGATCCGCAAAGCCATCGACGGCCTGCAGAGCAGCGTCAAAGTCGACAGCAAGCCGGCCGGCCAACAGTCTTCGGATTCTACCGAAAAAGATCTCTACAAGGTAATCCTCTTGGATAAGGTCAGCGACGTCATGGGCCGCGATGTTAAAGTCAATGAGGAGATTTACAATATGCTCCTGCAAAGGCTGGAGACCGCCAAAATCACCCAGCGGCTGCAGTCTTCCAAAGAGGGGACGCGTTATACGATTATCGATCCTCCGCGGCTGCCCACCAGGCCTTTTTATCCCAATAAACCTTTAGCGGCCATGGTCGGCCTGCTGATAGGGTTGGCGTCGGGCGTCGGGTTTGTTTTCTTGCGGGAATTCCTGGATAAATCGTTCATCGATGTTCAAGATGTCCGCGAATATTTCGGCCAGCCGCTTTTAGGCGCTATTTCCCGTATCACCACGGTTGACATCGTTGAATCTGAAAAGCAGCGGGAAAAACTGATTTTAATAACCATAGCGGTGGCGGGAGTGATGGTCATCCTGGTAGCCGCCTTTATGGCGAGCATCATTAATAAATAGGAGAATACTTATGTACTGTAAACATTACGGATTTTCCGAATCCCCCTTTACGATTACCCCCAATTCGCGTTTTTTCTTTGCCAGCTCCCGGCATACGGAAGCCTTAAACACCATGATTTATGCCATTGAGCAGCGCAAAGGGTTTGTGGTTATCACCGGCGAGATCGGCTCGGGAAAGACAACCGTTTGCCGCACGCTTTTAAACCGCCTGGACCAAAAAACGCACACCGCGCTTATTACCAACACCAATATCAACAATAAAGATCTCTTGCTGATGATCATGGATGAATTGGGGATCAATTATACGATGACCACCAAGGCCAAACTTCTAAATCAGCTCAACGAATACTTGATCGAGCAGCTGCGCCATGACTGTAATGTGGTCTTGATTATCGACGAAGCCCAGAATCTTAAGCCCTCGGTCTTAGAAGAAGTCCGTTTGCTTTCTAACCTGGAGACCGAGACCGAAAAGCTCATTCAGATCATTCTTTTGGGGCAGCCGGAATTAAAGAAAAAGCTTGGCCTCGACCGCTTAGAGCAGTTTCGCCAGCGCATCGCGGTCTACTATCATTTGGATGCCTTAAACCCGCGCGAGACCAACGAATATGTCACGCATCGGCTGCGCATGGCCAGTAATTCCGATAGGAAATATTTCACTGACGGAGCGCTTGAATTAGTGTACAAGTTCTCCCAGGGTATCCCGCGGCTGGTTAACCAGATCTGCGATAGCGCCCTATTGACCGGCTATACCCAGGACGTCGGGGTCATTGATGACAAAATCCTCTACGAGGTCATCAGCGAATCCCCGATGTTGCAGCTGGCGCCGAATTTTCAGTCAAAAAATAAATCCGCCGAATCAAAAGCGGAAAACACCTCTAACGCAAACGAATCGTTAGATTCCGGCGCACAGGCGCAGGCCAGTAATGAGATACTTAATAATTTGTAATTTATTGCCGGCTTTTAGAATTAGAAAGGACACCGCATGAGCAAAGTGATTCAAGCCCTTAACCACGTTGACCAGGTTCGGAGCATCAAATATTCGGATGCCCCGCGCACAAGAAGGGTGTCTTCGCCGACGGGCCCGTTAGGTAGCTTACCGCCGAAGGAGGCCCCCGAGCCCAAGAAAACATTTGAGCCCAAGAAAACATCCGAATCCACGAAAACATCCGGGCAGGCGCAGATTCCGCGAGCCTTTATTCTTATGGCGGGTTTTCTGGTTTTGATCGGCATGCTTTCGCTTATCTTAAATATCCGCGCTATCAACGTATCACATGACAGCCGGACGGCTCTTTTTGCCGCTTTAAGCAAGCTCAATGACCAGCAAAAGAAACTTGAGGTTCTTGAAAAGGCTGTGACCGGCACCCAGACAGAACTTAAAAATCAGGTCAAGGCCATGCGCGCTGATATCGCCCAAACCGAAAAGAACTTATCCGCCGATATGGCCAAGATCAACAAAAATGTGGTTGATAGCCAGGCGGAGATCAGCATCCTTAAAGAATCCAGCGAACAATCGAAGACACAAATCAAGAATTTAGTTTGGTTTCGCGAAAAGATGGCGGAAAAGTATTCTGAACTCAGCCAAGGTATCCAGGCCTTAAAGAGTACACTGACGAAAGGACAATAACGTTATGGGCAAGATTACCGATGCCTTAAGAAAAGCCACCGAAGAGCGCCTCCTACACATGGAGCGTATTGCCAAAATCAAGGAAGCCGACCAGATCGTTATCAGGAAGATGGGGGACTCCAAGATCGATCCGCGCATCATCACTTATTTTGATTCCAAATCGCATATCAGCGAACAATACAAAATCCTGCGTACCAATCTGTTTTCCGTTAATAAAGGCAAAACTCCTCCCCGAGTCATTGCGGTGACCAGTTCCATCCATTCCGAGGGCAAGACCATTACTTCGCTTAATCTGGCGATTTCTCTGGCGCGTGCGGTCAATAAGCCAAAGATCCTGCTGGTGGACGCGGATATGCGCCGCGGCCGTTTAGCAAAATATTTAGGGGTACAGCATGATGTGGGACTCTCCGAATATTTAAGCGAGAAAACGGGAATCGCGGATCTTTTCTTTAATATTGATATCGAAAACCTCACCTTTGTCGCTTCCGGCATGCCGCCGGCTCATCCGGCAGAACTCTTGGGCTCTGAGAGGATGAGAGGCTTGCTTCAGGAGCTAAAATCCAAATTTGATTATATTATCATCGATACCCCACCTATTATAGCGGTCACGGATCCCGGTATTATCGGCGCCGAATGCGATGGCGTCCTTCTGGTTATCCAGGCCGGCCGCACTCAGCGTGGTATCGTCAGGAGCGCCATGGAACACCTGCATCAGGCGCAAGCCAAAATCCTGGGCCATGTCCTGACCAATATCGAATACCACCTGCCGGAATATATTTATAGGTATTTATAGAGGGTGAATAGTTAATAGTTAATAGTAAATAGTGAATAGCTAATGGTTAATGGTTAATGGGCAATGGTTAATCGTTAATTGTTAATCGTTAATGGGGAATTATGTTTAAATTTGAGACGCTAGACATCTGGAAAGAAGCGGTAAAATTTGCATCTGAGACTTATGCTTTATCCAGAAAGTTCCCTAAGTCAGAAATGTTTGGGCTAACTTCGCAATTGACGAGAGCAGCGGTTTCCATTTCTTTAAATATTGCAGAAGGTTCTAGCAGGAAATCAAAGGTTGATTCTAAGAGATTTATTCAGATATCGCTGGGCTCTTTAAATGAAGTTGTAACATGCCTGTATATTGCAAAGAATCAAGGTTATGTTGATAACAAAGATTTTGATAATACCTATGCACGATGCGAGCAGCTTTCAAAAATGCTATACGGATTCATGAGGTATCTCGGCGAAGAATAATTCAAACCCTATTTACTATTAACGATTAACTATTAACTATTAACCATCAATAATGAAAATCCTCCATATCTGTCCTTTGTATTACCCGTCGGTGGGTGGGAACCAAATCCACACCAAGGAGCTCTCCGAAAAGTTGGCCTTGCTTGGAGACGAGGTGACCGTTTTTACTCCCGATGCCCTTAATTGCCGGGAATTAACCCACAAAAACGGAAGGAGTGATTCTTTAGCGTTAAACGAGATCATTAACGGGGTTACGGTCAAGCGGTTCCCCGTTCGCTATCATTTGCACAATTTTATTTTTGACAGGGTTGAAAAAAGGAGGGGCGGCTATCGGCTGACCGGGCTCATTTTTGGCGGTTACCGCAATTTGCTGCGGCGCGGACCCTTAGTTCCGGCGATGACCAAACGCATTCTTAGCTTAAAGCCGGCCGTGACCACGATTTTTAATATCTGTAACGCCAATAGCATTTATGCCTATCGGGCCAAAAGAATCGGTAAAAATCCTTTAGCGATCGTGCCCTGTTTGCATGTAAGAGAAAATTGGGTCAATGACCCGCTCATTGAAAGAATTCTTAAATCCGCGGATCTGGTTGTTGCCTTAACACGTTTTGAAAAAGATTTTATGGTTCAAAAAGGAGTCGCGGCAGAAAAAATTGCCGTTATCGGGCCCGGGATTAACCCGGCCGCTTACGAAGGCGCCCGGCCGGAAGATTTTAGAAAGAAACATCAGCTGGGAGAAAATCTGATTGTCTCCTATGCCGGGCGCATCGCCAAAGGAAAAAATATTCAGTCGCTTGTTGGCGCCATGCGTTTAGTTTGGGCAAAGAATCCGGATGCCAAACTGCTCTTGGCCGGCACCGTAGAAAAGGAGGATGATTTTTCTACCTCTGATCTTATTGATGCCATTGAACCACAGTGGCGCCGGAATATTATTTTGCTTAAAGATTTTTCCGATAACGAGAAAAAAGATATTTTTGCCGCTATTGATATTTTTGTTTTGCCGTCGGTCTGCGAGTCATTCGGCATTGTCCTTTTGGAGGCCTGGGTGAGCGGCAAGCCGGTGGTCGTTTGCCGGGATAGCGCTCCGGCATCGGTGGTGGAAGAAGGAAAAGACGGGCTTTTATTTAATTTTAAAGACGAAAAAGATTTGGCGAGCGTGATTGCGCGGCTTTTAAATGATTCTAATCTCCGCCATCGTTTAGGCGAAAACGGCCGGAGGAAGGTTTTGGAGCAGTATACATGGGATCTTATTGCGCAAAGATTTAGGGAGGAGTATCGAAGGTTAGTCTTGATAGCAAATAGTTAATGGTTAATAGTGAATAGTTAATAGGCTAAGTTTATCGGCAACGGTAACGAAGCCCGTTTCGTTTGTCGGTTAAGGTAACGGTGAGACGACAAGCGTAACCCAATGCCGATACGGGTATCGTAACCTTAACCGAGAAACGATTACTGGATAACCTTAAAAATGTTTCGTGCTTAGGATTTTGTATTTGTTTAGGATTTAGGGTTTGGTGATTAGGATTTAAATACATAAAGGAGCGTAACTCATGTCCAAATATCTTATTACTGGTGGTGCTGGTTTTATTGGCTCCAATATTTCAGAACACTTAATTAAAAACGGCCACTTCGTCCGCGTCCTGGATAACTTCTATTCCGGCAAAGAGGCAAACCTTGAGTTTACCAAAGGGCTGGGCAAGGACAAATTTGAGCTCATCCGGGGCGATATTCGGGAAAAGGCGGATTGCGACCGGGCCTGCCAGGGGATGGATTATGTCTTGCATCAGGCGGCTTTGCGTTCGGTGCCTAAATCAATGGTGGATCCTGAAAGCTATAACGATGTCAATATTAACGGTATCTTGTTCATGCTGCAGGCCGCGTCCAAGTACAAAATAAAACGTTTTGTTTTTGCCTCATCGAGCTCTATCTATGGCGACACCGATGTTTTTCCCGAAAGCGAAGGGCACATGCCAAAACTTATTTCACCCTACGCATTGTCCAAGTTGGCCGGTGAATATTATTGCCGTATATTTTCCGAACACTATAACCTTGAAACCGCATGCCTGCGCTATTTTAACGTTTTCGGCCCCAAGCAGGCTTTGGATGATGAATATGCGGTTGTGATCCCTAAATTTATCCATTGCATCTTGCACGACCAGCAACCCCCCATTTTTGGGACAGGAAAACAATCCCGGGATTTTACCTATATCGAAAATGTTATTTCGGCTAATATCCTGGCCGCGACAACTGCTGGCGTCCGCCACGAGGTCTTTAATGTCGCCAACGGCAAGGATAACACCGTCCTGGAACTTGTTGATCTGGTGAATAAAATTGTCGGCAAAAACATCAAGCCGCAATTTCTTCCCGTCCGTGCCGGCGATGTCTTTCGTACCAATGCGGATATTACAAAAGTGAGTAAAATATTGGGGTATAAGCCGCTTGTGAGCTTTGAAGAGGGATTGCGAAGGACGGTGGAGTATTTTAGAAGCAAATGAGGAAAATAGATAAGGTTACAGAAGTTATGAAAGTTATAAAAGTTATAAAGGTTGCTTTAAAAAAGGTTACTTAAGGTTATTTAAGGTTATGGAAACGTAACCTCGACTAACCTTAACTAACATTAAATATGTCAATAAATCAGGTAACCTCAATAACCTCCAGAACCTTTATAACCTGCATAACCTAATCTCTGAAAATGTCTGAGTTAAAAAAATGACCACTCCTCCCAAAGTCAGCGTCATCATGGGCGTCTACAACGGCGAGCGATTTATCCGCGAAGCCATTGATAGCGTTATTGCGCAGACATGCTCTGATTGGGAGTTGGTTGTGGTTGACGACGGCTCAAAGGACCGAATCGCAAAAATCGTTAAAGAATATCAAGACCGATATCCGGATAAAATCCGCTATTATTTTCAGGAAAATCAGGGCGCGGCGGGAGCAAAGAACGCTGGCATAGGGTATGCGCGAGGGGAATACGTCGCGATTCTGGATTCGGATGATATCTTTATGCCGGAAAAGCTGGGAAAACAAGTTCGTTTTCTTGATAGCCATTCTAATGTTGCGTTTCTCTGGACCGCAGGGTGGAAGGTGGGGCCCGGAGGGAAAGTTTTTGAGCGTAGCGATGTCCCGACTGATAACCAAGATATCAAAGCCCGTTTACTGAAAGAAAACCCGTTTATTCACAGCTCTTTTATGTTTCGAAAAAGCGCGCTGGAATCGTTTGGGTATTACCGGGACGATATCGCGCTGGTCGACGATTACGAGTTGTATCTTAGAGGGCTGAACCTTTATGATTTCGCCGCATTGAATGAGCCGCTGTGCAAGCAACGGTTTCATTTGGAATCCTTGTCGGTGACGCAGCGGGCGCAGCAGGCCCGTGCCGCGGAAGCCTTAAGAGGCTTTGCAAAGGATAAAGATATCCGACTGATGGAGGAGTTTTCTTTCAATCGCAATGGACGCACAGCTGGAATGTTTACGCAACGCAGCGAAAAGGCATCGAATTACTTCCATTGGGCGGTGCGGTTGCGTGAGGGAGGGGACCAAAGAAATTCATTCCTTTTTTTACTGCGTGCCCTTGCACTTAAACCTGCAAACATAGAAATATGGCGATTTGCTTTGGGAATGTTTTTTGTTAAAGATAACCAGTTTAAAGGATGTGCGGATGCAAGTACTCAAACACGAAAATAGCCAAAAATTCCTACTTTGCCTTATCGGCATAGCACTTGCCGGAATGATTCTGTTGTTTTTTAAAACCGAGTCCGGAGTAGGAGTTTCCCCCGATTCCGTTAATTATATTTCTGCTGCTAAGAACCTAGCTGCCGGAAAAGGACTGACGATCGTCTCGACCAAGGGAGTTGAGGCTCCAATGACCCAATTTGCTCCGTTTTTCCCCTGTATTCTTTCAATTTTCAGTCTTCTAAAAATAAACATCATTGAGGGTGGTAGATTTCTCAATATTGCTATTTTCGGAGCGAATATTTTCTTGGCCGGTTTGTTTTGCTATTATCTTACGCGTTCTTTCTTGACGGCGATTCTCTGCTCATTCTTTGTGCTTTGCTCCGTAAATTTAATGGTCATTCATACCGGCATACTCACAGAACCATTTTTTATTCTTCTTATGCTTGCAAGCCTTCTCTTCCTAGCTAGATTTATTGACGGGAATAGAAGAGGGCATTTTCTTATATCTTTATGTCTAGCTGGGCTTGCTTTCTTGACAAGATATGCTGGAGGAACGGTTGTCTTCGCCGGGATGATTGTTATATTTTGTTTATCACAGCGAAGCATTAAAGACAGACTGAAATATTCAATAATTTATGGTTTTTTGAGCAGTTTGCCTATGGCTGCGTGGTTAGTACGCAACTTGCTTGAAGCTGATAACGCAGTCAATCGTCCGATGGCCGTTCATCTTGTGACTATCGGCAAGATCAAACATCTTTTTGTAACAGTCGCTGATTGGTTTTTGCCTCTTCATACGGATAAATTGATCAAAGGTACATTTGCAGTCTTTTTAATTGCTGTTTTAGTAGCGCTTTATTCCTACTTACTGCGTAGCGTATCTCGCGCAAGACTTAAGGATTTCCTATTACCACGTTCTTTTCATGTCCTGGGGATTTTTATTTGCGCCTACCTGTTTTTTTTGTATGTCGTTATGTCGCTTGGTGATGCCGAGGTCCAATTCGATTATCGCTTAATGGTGCCCACCGTTATTCCTTTTTTAATACTTCTCGTCTGTCTTTTTTATTATTCAATGCGATATTTATCAAACGGACGAATTGAAAAGTTAGCCATTGGCATTTTAATCGCCCTTGTTGCTGCAACCCAACTGATCCACATGATTGATTGGGTTTGGCATGGTCAGATATTTTATGGTTTTGCGGGAGAGAAATATAGGAAATCACAAATCTTGTTATTCATAAATGATTTGCCTCAAGAAATACCGGTATACTCCAATGGAAACGATTTGATTTATTTTTATACCGGCCGTATAGGTCCCATGCTGCCTACTAAAGTGGGCAGGGCATCAGAAAAAAATAATGAAAATTATGTATCAGAAATAGAGATTATGAAGCAACGGTTAGAATCTGAAAACGGTTTGGTTGTCTACTTTAAAAATATCACTTGGCGATGGAATTTGCCTTCGGCGGATGAATTAATGTCAAGTATGTGCTTGAAGAAGGTCTTGGATTTTGTTGATGGTGAAATTTACCAAATTGCACGATGACGAAACAGTTGCTTATTCTAGATTTGTGGCATAACAAAAGAGGTGGCGCGAGTAAATCTGCGCTCTACGGCGAACTATCCAAATTATTTGACCTTGAGTTTGTTCCGGCGCCGGATTTCTCATTCTCAGAATTTACGAATTTAGTTAAAAGCCTTCATTTTGATATCTCGAAATGGAGAAAGAGAAAATCTCATCTTGACGAGGTGATGTTTAAGTATCCGCGCATGTTTCGGGCTGTGACACGGCATTATAATGAACAGCTTCGTCGTGTTGGCGGGGTGTATGATGCCATTTTGCAGATAGGTTCTTTGTTTGGGCCGGTGGATAATCTGCGAGGCGTGCCGTATTTTTCCTACAGCGATTCAACTGTGCGCAATCCTGACCTGATGTGGAAACCCTGGATGCCGTCTGATTTTGACCGCTACCGGGACGAGTGGTATGCGCTGGAAAAAAACTGTTTTCAACATTTAACGGGGTCAATGTTTTATAGTCAATGGGCAGCTAATACGCTGGTAACGGAGTACGGCATTGATCTGGCTAAAACGCATGTCGTTGGTTCTGCCTTAAAAATACCGGATGAATATGCTGTTGATTGGTCTTTCAGGGGAAAGCAAGTTTTGTTTGTTACTACCTCATTTGAGCTAAAAGGCGGTTACGAATTAATCGATATCTTTGCGCAGGTTGTCACGCAGGTGTCGGATGTTGTTTTAAGAATCATAGGGAATGTACCGGAATCCATTCAAAAACTGAATTATCCCTGGTTAAAGTTGATGGGGCCGTTATCGCGATTAGAGGTTATTGAGGCGTACAAGCAAGCCAGTTTGCTCGTTTTACCGGCAAAATACGATGCATTCCCCAGTGTTATTCTAGAGGCGGCAAATTTTGAGATTCCGTCAGTAGCCAGTAACATTTGCGGAATCCCGGGAATGATTATTGACGGCCAAACCGGATTTCTTGCAGAAAAAGGGAACGCTGCCCAATTTGCCGAGAAAATCATCGTGCTATTAAAAGATAGAGAGATGAGTATCAGGATGGGTAAAGCCGCAAAACAATTTGTCCGGGAACGGTTTCATCCCAAGGTGGTGGCGGGGAGGATTAAAGATGTTATTGAAAAATTTATATAGGGTCACAAGTCACACGTTGCAGGTCACACGTCACATGTGACTTCTGTCTTGTGACTTGTAACCAGACTTGCATAACCAAATAACTTTTATGACTAAACTCAAAATCGCCTTCGGCCCCAAAACAACCGCCAACTCTTTCTACCAATCGGGTGTAAAGGTGGCGCGGGGACTGAACAGAGACGAGCGTTTCGAAGCCGGGACGCTGGGGGAGAAGTTTGTCTTAGAAGAATTAATGTCTTATGATGTTCTCGTTTTTATTAAAATTCTTCCTTCTTATGAAATTCTGAAGAAGTTGAAAGACGCTGGCAAGAAACTAATTCTGGACTACCATGACATGTTCCTTTATCCGAGTGTTTACGAGCGAAATCCGATTAAGAAAGTCTTGAAAAAGATTTATTATTTTAAATTGGAGGCCACAGAGAGGAAACGTTATCAGCTTCTTGACTATTGCCTGGTGGCTTCGCCGGCTATCGAAAGGGTTGTTAGGGGGGCGGGTATAAGACCGGTTTATCTATTTCGGCAAATTTTTAACGATTGGAATCAAGAAAATTTTAAAATCCATAATCAACGCACTACCCAATTGAATATTATTTGGACCGGAAGTCCTTTAAATTTGAAACAAAATAAACCCGTAGAGCTCGTCTTGAGAAGACTGTGCAAGAAGTATAATTCCAAAGTTATTTACCTTACCCAAGAGCAAGGTCAAAGTGACGATGCCTTCATTTATAAGAAGTGGTCGCTTGACACCTGGGAGCAGGATTTACTCGAAGGTGACATTGCTTTTCGCTGGTGGATTGATAGTAACGATCAGTATCATAAAGATTCTAACAAAGTTATCAGCTATATGGCCGCCGGATTGCCGGTAGTTTGCCGGCCGACAGAAGCGGATAAAACAGTAGTTGTCGATGGTGAGACGGGTTTCTTTGTGTATTCTCCGGAAGAATTAGGCGGATGTATAGAAGAGTTGATTGTTAACCCAACGCTAAGAAAAGAAGTCGGTGAGAAAGCGCATCGTGAAGTTTGGTCAAGGTACCATTTTAATGAGTATATAAGTAAACTAAAGAAATTACTTTCTTGTTTTGTAAATTATAAGACAGGTAAATAAATGGTTCGCAGAGGAAAAAGAATTATCAGTGGCTTCTTATTCAAGGCCGCGAATACGATTTTAAGTATTGTCATTGCCTTTTTTATGATGCCGTTTATTCTTCATGCTTTAGGCGATAGAATGTATGGTCTTTGGATTCTTGTCGGCGTTTTTATGGGCTATATGGGGTATCTTGATTTTGGTGTTTCCCAAGCCGTTAGCCGCTATATCGCAGGAGCTATTGGGAAGGACGATCCTGATGAGCTTAATGAAATTGCCAATACTGCGTTTATTATTTATCTTACTGTCGGAATGGTTACGCTTTTAGTTACAGTTATTATTATCGCTGTTAGCGGGTTATTTGTAAGATCGGCTTCCGATCTGCACACGATCAGGATTCTAATATTCTTAACCGGGGTTAGCTTAGCTGTTGGTTTTCCTGCGCGTGCGTTTGGAGGTGTTCTGGGGGCCCATCTTCGATATACAATTAGCGGTTCCCTGAATCTAACTGAACTTTTACTACGGAATTTGCTGATTGTCATTTTTTTCAGTCTTGGATATAGGATTATTGCACTCGGTATAATTGTTTTTAGCGTTACGATGTTTGTTGATTTTTTACATGTATTCTTTGCTTTTCGCGTAGAAAAACGATTAAGAATCGATCGCAGATATTTTAAGATTAATCGTGTTCGTCAGCTATTTTCGTACAGCTTTTATGTTTTTATCTCTAAGCTTGCTGAAATATTATTATTCCGAGTCGATTCGTTTGTCATAACTATTTTTGTCGGTCTTACTGCTGTTACTCATTATTCAATAGCCGCAACTCTTATCGCGTATTACTCCCAATTTATTTTTAACTCGATAGGTTTAATCGGTCCGGTTTTTAGCCAAGATGAAGGAAGAGGAGATATCCAGGAAATCCGAAGGAAATTTTTTCTAACGACAAAAATATCAATGTACATTGCTGTGTTTATTGGCGTCATGATTTTATTTTATGGAAAACCATTCATTATCCGCTGGATGGGTATTAATTATGTTGATGCGTATTCTGTACTTGTTGTTTTGGTTCCGGCTTCGTTATTTGCTTTAATGCAATTACCCTCGGGCTCACTTCTTCTCGCTATCTCAAAGCATAAATTTATGGCTGTTGCCTCAGTATTGGAAGGGATCTTCAATCTACTGTTAAGCATTATTTTTGTCCAGAAATATGGTATAGTCGGCGTTGCGATGGGAACCGCTATTCCCATGCTCGTCACGCGGCTTCTTATCCAACCGGTTTATGTATGCAAGGTTTTAAAAATTAGTAAGAAGTATTATTACATTAACATATTAATGCGGTGCATTGCGGTGGCGGTGCTTGGGCTAGTTCCCGTTTTCTTGCTTTTTAGAAATTTTGTAACACCAGAGTATTTCAAAATTTTCATATCCGGAGCATTTCATTTCGTATTCTATGCCGGCATTGTTTACCTTTTTGGATTCAAGCTCAATGAGCGAGACTATCTCATGAGTTATGTCAAGATAACCCATGATAAAATGTAGCATAGCATTTTATTTCTTTACAATAGCAATACTATGGTTTTTGTCGGGCATTGTTCGTTTATCTGAATCTTGGATATAGTCGGAGTGAGAAATGAACAAAATCAATATTTTCTTCATTCAGCCGTTAAATTACGATCCTACCTTGCCGAACTTTAAGGATATGTTCGAAATCCTTTCGGAAAAGTTCACCGGTCAGGTGGTCGTGCCTTCGGATAAACAATATCGCGGGCTGGCATTTGGCAATTTTCAGTGTTACTCTCTTCCGGTTATCAACCATAAATTTCTTCGCTTTGTTGTCTATACGGTAAGAATTATTCTTTTAGGGATAAGATTTAATCGAAAAAAAAGTTTTGAATATATACATAGCTGGGATCCTCTTATGTTTGGCTTTTCGGCAACGATTCTTAAGTGGCTGACAGGGGCTAAACTTATCGTTGAAGTCAATGGTCACTTTAAAAAGGATGCGTTTCTTGGGGGAAAAAGACAATTTTTCAAGAAATCAGTTTTTAACTTTCTTATTTGGTTCTCCCTGAAGAATGCTGACATCATCAAATTTCTAAACAATGAGCAGGTTGATGAGTGGCGTTATTTATTAAAGAATAAAACAATCAGGGTATTCCATGTTTTTGTTCCGACGCATATTTTTAATCCTGATTGTGCGCGAGACGAACGATATATTCTTTTTATGGGGCATCCCTTTCACCGGAAGGGCGTTGACATTTTGATTCGAGCATTTATAAAGATTGCGGATAAATTTCCGGATATTAGACTAAAGATTATTGGTCATTGTCATGGCAGGGAAAAAGAGCGGGATTATTATTTGCAGATGGCTAATGGTAACCCGCGAGTTGAAATTTTAAAGCCTGTTTTTTTTGATGAGGCGGTCAAAATTATGCACAATTGCACGTTTTTTGTTTTACCGTCTCGTTCGGAAGCCATGGGTCGTGTTCTGATTGAGACTATGGCGTGTGGTAAGGCTGTAATTGGGGCAAGGGTGGGGGGCATACCGGGGCTAATCGAAGATGGTAAAAATGGTTTTCTTTTCGAATCGGAAAATATTAGTGATTTGGCGGAAAAAATGGATAAGTTGCTTTCGGACGTTGAGCTGCGAAAACGGCTTGGTAAAAGTTCGCTTGAAATTATCCAATCAAAATTTTCTTCACAGAAATACGTTAAATATTTTCTGGATATGATTGAAAGCGAGAAGGATAGCCATGAAAAGTAAACTATCGTTGGCTTTGATGTTCCTGGTTTTATTCTTATCTTTTATATATGTTCGTCCGTATGATTTTATTCCCGTGCTTGAGCCACTTAAATTGACCAGGGTTTTTATCATTCTGGCATTGATATTCTCACTGTTTGAGCGATTAAGAGCTCGGTTTATTTGGAAGGAAAAGAGCTTTCTTTATTTCTTTTTGTTGCAAATTTTATGTTTTGGGCTTTTGCCGTTCTCATTATGGAAAGGAATGTCCCTTGAGTACTGGCTAGATTCCTATTTAAAAATTTTTGTCGCATTTTACCTTATTATTTTAGTTGCGAATAATATTAAAAGGATTGATTTATTAATAAATGTCATAGGTATTTCTTGCGGAATTGTTGCTGTGCGTCTAATCATGGCATATAGGGCCGGAAGCGTTACTGTCTTGGATGGCTTTCAGCGCGTAGTTGGCGTTGCGACTATGACATCAGATGACCCCAATGACGTTGCCCTTGTCATGGGAATGGCTTTACCCATAGTGATTTGTCTTATTTTAAACCACCGCAAGGCTTTAAATAAGTTGTTTTACGTAGTTTTGGCAGCATTGATTGTTATTTCTATTATTTATACCGGATCTCGCGGTGGCTACATGGGAACATTGGTGGGGATTTTTGTTTTTGTTATGATGCTTTATAAGAAGCGGAAGATGAAATTTCTCCTTGTTGCTACATCAGTTTCCATCCTGTTGATTTTGTTTATTCCCCAAGAACATAAAACTCGGTTTTTGTCGGTTTTTGATACTCAAGATTATAGCTATGTAGACGAACAGTATGGAAGAGTTGCGATATGGAAGCGGGGAATGGAGGCTTTAAAAGCGAGGCCTTGGGGTGTGGGCATAAAAAACTATGCGTTGGCAGAAGGTGAGCAAAAATCAGAGCAAGGTTTGACCGGCCGTTGGATGGTTGCGCACAATACCTATTTGGAAATAGGGGTAGAGCTAGGCGTTTTAGGCTTATGGCTCTATATTATGTTCTTATTGAGTGCCTTCGCTAATATACGGAAGACGTTCTCGATTGCTGACAGAATAAAAGACCGTAAAGTCGCAGTGTACTCGGATGCTCTGGCTGGTTCTTTGGCCTCATTTATGGTATCCTCATTTTTTCTCTCTCAGGCGTATAATTGGAATCAGTATGTTTTGATTGCTATAATTGCTGCGCTTAAGAACATTGCGGCCGCAGAGTATCAAGAATTTCAATCAAATAAAAATGACAAATAACCATAAAATTAATATTCTCTTTGTCCTGCCCAATTTCGATACCGGCGGGTCGGAAAAACTGGTCATCGATATCATTAAGGGCCTGGATAGAACTGTCTTTAATCCTGTTTTAGCGGTTTTCTTCACTGGGAGTTACGAGCAGGAATTCTTGAAATTGGGTGTGCCGTTTTATAAAATCCATTTTCCTAAACTGCGCTTTAAGATATCAACGGTACTTTTTCTTAGCCGTATTGTTCGAAAGCATCGGATTCATCTAGCCAACACGCACCATACGAGTCCTTTGATCCAAGGATTCTTACCGTTTAAGTTGTTTAATAGAGTTAAGCTCATTCACACGGAGCATTCACCGTTAAAATTCGATAAAAAGATTCACAGCAGGGCTTTGGCTATGGAGAAGTTTCTATTAGGGAAAGTCGATGCGGTGGTGGGCGTATCTAAGTCAGTTTGCAAATACTTTGAAGATGAGTTGCATGTACCGGCGCGTAAGATCAGGTATGTTCCTAACGGAATAGATATCAATCGATTTAATCTGTCCAATTTTGATCGGCAGGCCTATCGTCAAAAGTTAGGCTTGCGGGAGGATGACGTTGTTGTCGGGTTATTTGCGAATTTACGGGAAGAAAAAAACCATCATTTGTTGATTGAGGCATTGTCAACTTTGCATTCGCAGGGTTACGACAAGGCTAAGCTTCTTTTATGCGGAAGCGGCCCGAAGGAAAATGAGCTCCGTGCCTTGGTAAGCCGGCTTAGGCTCGAAAACAATGTCATTTTTCTTGGCACCAGATTTGATATTCCCGAATTGATGAGTTCTATTGATATCTATTGTTTGCCTTCGCGTTATGAAGGTATGCCCATGAGTATTTTGGAGGCCATGGCGGCAAAAAAACCCGTTATCGCGACAAATGTTGAGGGAATAAAGGAAGTTATAGAAAACGGGTTTAACGGCATCCTCATTAAAGAGAATTCAGCCGAAGAATTAGCAAGTGCAATCAGCGATCTTATAAAAAATGAATCGAGAAGAACTGAGCTTTCTTCAAATGCGTATGATTTCGTTAAGAAATATTCATATGGGGAAATGATGAAAAGTTATGAAAATCTATTTTTGAGAATGCTGAAAAGAAATGAACCCACTGATTAGTGTCATAATTCCTACTTTTAATAGCGAGCTCTATATTAAAGAGTGCCTCGACTCTGCGTTGAGCCAAACATATAAAAATGTTGAAATTCTTGTTATTGATGACGGTTCGGCAGATAAGACGAGAGCATTGCTTTCAAGTTATGAGGGAAAAATTAGATATTATACGCAGCAGAACAGGGGAGTTTCGAGCGCAAGAAATCTTGGGATAAAAGAATCAAGGGGGGAATATATTGCATTTCTGGATTCAGATGACGCATGGCTAACGACAAAACTGGAATTCCAGATTGAATTCTTAGAGAATAATAAAGATTTCTCATGCGTATTCTCAGATGTCGAGTTTTTTGATAGTCAAAGTACTACTATAGGATTTTCTCGAAGAAGAAAGAATATTCCGCATAACGGAAAGTTATCTATCTCTACCTTGTTGCGCTTTGCTCCATTTCCATCATCTGTTCTTGTTCGGTCGGATGTTTTTCGTGAAGTGGGGGTGTTTGATGAGCAATTAAGAAGGGCAGGTGACATTGATTTATTCCTAAGGATTGCTCCAAGATATTTGATGGGACTTATTGAGAAGCCTCTTACAAGATATCGGATCCATGGCAAATCAATAAGCCAAAGTTTAGATTCATATGAAACTCTAATAAGCGTTATTGATAGGTTCGTCACTAAAAACAGGATTATTCTTAAATTAAATCCAAGGGATGTTAATAGCGCGTACTATAAAGTACACATCGACTTTGGCAAACATTTATTATTTTTGAATAAACTTGAAGAAGCTCGTGTTCATATAAAAATTGCATCCAGCTATAAACTTACCCACGAATGTTTACTGCTTTATTCGAAGATTTTTCTAAAAAGATGTATTCGTCTATGGTGCCGAAACAGTTAGGAAATTTTATATTTCTCAAATGAAAGAAATTATTTATTTTGTCGGTGAATATCCGAAGATTGCTAATGCTTTTATTAATACCGCACTGCGGGAGTTAAAGAGGCAAGGAGTCGAAGTGGCGCTCTATTCTCTCAATGAGCCGGAAAATCCGAATGTTTTCTACGAAGGTGATTACGTTTTTAAGGATGCTTGCTATGTCAAGCGTGAAACAACAATCGGCAAGATCCTATTTTCACATCTCTATTTTTTAATTAAAATACCCCGGCTGTATTTTTCTTTATGGCTGGATGTTTTTGGAGGGCGAATTAACTGGAAAATATTTATTAAATATATTTGGGTGGCGCGATCGGTTGAAGAAAAGAAAACTGATCTCATTAACGCATTCTTTGTTGAGGGTCAAACTGTCATTGCTATGATTTGCGCACGTCTATTGAATTTGCCATTTACATTTCAAGTCGGGGGGACGGATTGTTATCTAGAGCGCCCGAGAGAATTTTCAGCCATTATTGATAATTCAGCGAAGTTTTTTGTTTGTTCAAGTGAATTAAAGACTCGGATTGGTCAACAATTTAAACTCGACCCTGATAAGATTGTTATGAATATGGAAGGTATTGAGCTTTCGCGATTTGGCTCTATAAAGGCTGAAGCACATCCGGTCGGAACAATTCTTTTTGTAGGCAGGCAGGTGCGTCACAAAGGGGTTCCACTTTTGCTCGAAGCAGCGTCGAGACTAAAACAGCGGGGCTCAAAATTTAAAGTCGTTATCGTTGGTGACGGGCAGGATTGGCAGGAGTTTAAAGAATTGGCCAAAAAGTTAAACGCTGAGGATATTGTTTCGTTTGCAGGCGCGGTGCGCAATCTAGAAATCGTACCGTATTATCAAAATGCCTCATTCTTTGTTCTCCCAAGTTCACTCGAGGGAAGTCCTGTGGTTATTATGGAGGCTATGGCTTCGGGCCTGCCGGTTATAAGCACCAAGGTAAGCGGGATTCCTGACATGATTACAGACGGATACAATGGATTTCTCATTGACCCGGGTGACGTTGACGCGCTAACGGAAAAAATTGAATATTTTTTATCGAATCCGGACAAGGTGCGGGAAATGGGGCAAAATGCGAAAGCAAATTCAACACGGTTTGACATTCGGAATCAAACCGTAAATTTAATAAAAACTTGGGAGCAAATACTGAATGAAAAGATTCGCGACCGTTAAAATCCTGACGGGGATCTTTATCACCGTAGTCTTTGGGTTGGCGATTTTATCGCTAAACTCCAGGAAGACTTTACCTGCTGAAAAGAAAGAGGAAGTAGACAAGGTCGCACAGGGTATGCCTCGTTTTGCTGTTTGGGCAAACAGCGGGGAGGATAAGGTAACCAAAGACGAGCTTCGTCTTGCGCGCGGCCTAGATGTGAAAAACAGCATCTGGGATGGCCGAACAATTAATCTTTTCGGCGCCAAAAATGAAATCATTTCTTTTAATTTGATATTGGAAGCGCCCATAGAAGACCTCAAAGATCTAAGTGTTGTGTTTAATAGCCTGTCAGGTCCCAATTCATCCGTGATCCAATCTCGGTCTGCAACCAAAGATGATTTATTTAATTTTGTCGGACGCAATATCGAACTTTTCTTTGTCAGGTATTTACAAATTAAAGGCGTAAGCCGGCTCTCCTATGAGCCGGACTATGACGAGCGACACGTACCCCAACGGTTTCGTTTGCCGTATACGTTACCAAAAGGGAAATCGAGCGGTTTATTCAAAGACCGTTCTGATGCTAATAAATACTATCCGGATATTGCGGTTCCGCTTGAGCTGGTAAATCCTTTTTCAATTGCCAAAAGGGAGAACCAGAGTATTTGGGTGGATATTTATATTCCCAAAGACGTTCCGGAGGGAATTTTTAGCGGACAAGTTAAAATTACAGGCCCGGATATTCAGGAAATCAGCATTCCCGTTACCTTAAAAGTTCTGCTGTTTACCCTGCCGGATGTGCCTTCGGCGAAGACCATGGTATATTACAGCGACGAGGATATTAACGATCGTTATTTTGGCGCCAAGTGGCCGAAGCCGAAAGATTTTACAATCAAAGAAAATAAGCGGATGGAGGATGTCTGGTTTGCTCATCACCTTCTGGCACATCGCCATAAGATATCTCTGATTGATGATGGTGTAGGTCTTGATTTTGATCGGCTGCAAGCTTGGAGGGATAATTATACCTTTCGTTGGGCGCAGGTCTTAAATGGTTCTGCTTTTGGGCGTGAACGTGGATATGACGGCTTTGGTGTAGGCGTATCTAGCGGCATCTATTCTGTCGGGACTTACGGAAGTTGGAAAAATGCTTGGGATGAGGATAATCCCATCGATATGTGGCAACGCAGTGATCGAATTGTAAGCTGGTTTGAAAAACTTTTACCCGGAGTTGGATATTTTCTATATCTTAGTGATGAACCAAAACAAGAGGATTCTGTTAAAATTGAAAAATGGGCTTCGACGATTAAACAAAACCCCGGGCCGGGAAGTAGGTTAAAAACCCTGGTGACCAGCGGGCTACCACAGATTCAAGATCGTATGCCCTCGGTTGATATTGGGTTTGATATGCGGGGGGATAAATTCGTATGGGAACCGGTATTCAAGCAATGGCAGAAGGAAGGTAAAAGTATTTGGGCTTATAACGGTAAACGTCCTATGACTGGTTCTTTTGCCACCGAGGACGATGGTGTGGCATTGCGGGTAATCGCTTGGACTCAATTTAAGCACAAAATCGGCCGCTGGTTTTACTGGCAGTCAACCCACTACAAAAACACCTCTCATGTTTCGGTGGAGACCAACGTTTTCCAAACCGCCTGGACCTTCGGAAGAAAAGGGGATAAGCTCCACCTAAAATATGGAGAAACAGGTCCCGATTACAATAACGGCGATGGTGTGCTTTTTTATCCCGGCACTGAAATGCGTTTTCCTGAAGACAATTACGGTATCGCCGGACCGATAGCGAGCCTTCGCTTAAAATTCTGGCGTCGGGGCATTCAAGACATGGATTATCTTGCGATGGCGCATAAAGTTAACCCGGTGGCCGTTGACGTACTGGTCCAGGAAATGATTCCCAAAGTATTATGGGAAGTGGGCGTAACTGACCCCAAGGATCCAACATATGTTCATGCGGATATAAGTTGGTCAATTGATCCGGATAAATGGGAGCAGGCGAGACGCACCCTGGCGGACATTATTATTTCAGGTTCAAAATGAAGATTCTGCATTTAATTAGTAGCGGCGGGCTTTTTGGCGCGGAGAATGTGCTTTTGACATTAGCGCAATCGATGAATAATGAGCGCGATGTTTCCGTTGTGGGCGTTATCAGGGATTTCCACATGAAAGAAATTGCGGTTCTAGAAAAAGCTAAGGAACTGCATTTGCCAACTTTTATCCTGGAGAGCGATGGACGCTTTGATTTTGGTGCAGTAGGCCGCCTCGCCAGCTATCTAAGAAAAAATTCCATTGATGTGCTCCATACACACAACTACAAAGCGAATATGCTGGGTCTTATCGCTTGTAAAATAGCGCATAAACCGATCATGGCCACGGCTCATGGCTACACCGATGCGACGCAGGCTGTCAGCATCTATGAGAAAATTGACAGATTTGTTCTGAAGAGATTCTTTCCGGCTGTGGTGGTTGTTTCAAATAGTGTTCTCGTGGGGTTATCGGATAAGAAAAAACACGTTATTCCAAACGGAATTAATATTAAAGCATTTGTAAGAAACCGGGATAAGGGCGCAGGGGTGCGTCAGCAATGCGGCATTCGGGAAAATGAAATTGTTATTGGCACCGTCGGGCGTTTGAGCAAAGAAAAGAATCAGATGATGCTGATCGATGCCTTCAAGGAATTAGCCCCAAAATACAGCCAGCTAAAACTTATGATTGTCGGGTGCGGGCCTGAAGAACGAAAGCTTAAGTTGATGGCGGAGAGCTATCGATTGAAAGATAGAATTATATTCCCCGGATTTATAGCGGATATGCCGCCGGTTTACCAGGCGATGGATATTTTTGTTTTAACGTCTGAGACCGAAGGGATTCCATTGACTATTCTTGAGGCTATGGCCTCATGGGTGCCTGTTATCAGCACGCGTGTCGGCGGTGTTCCTAAATTAATTGAACATGAAAAAACCGGGATTTTAATTGAGAAAAATAATCTTCGCGTTTTAATTGCGAAATTAACTGATTTTGTCGAGAATCACGCAAAGTTTAAAATGTTTGCCGAGAATGCTTTTGTCTATGTTCAGCAAAATTTCTCGAGTGAAAAGATGGTTGAACAGTATCGCAAGGTGTATCAATCAGTTGTGGGCATGAAATAGCCATGAGAATTTTTTTTATAACTAAAGAATTGCCTTTTCCTCCGGATAACGGGCACCGGGTGCGCACCTTGCATATCTTAAAAGGATTAGCCAGGACGCATAAGGTTACGCTTGTTTGTCAGTCAGAGACGCCAAGCTCTCAGCTCTCAGCTGTCAGCTCTCAGCTCTTAGCGTCGGGCCTCGAACAGGTTTGTGAATCAATCGAGATTGTTCCTGTTCCACTAAAGCAAGAGGGTCTGGGACGTTTGGCGGCAGGATTCTTAAGCCTTTTTTCACCGCTGCCGTATTCGATCAGATCGCGCTATTGTCCGTTGATGAAACAGAAAATGAAAGAACTTCTTAACAAGGAAAATTTTGATGCGATTCTTTGTGACGGGATTCATCAGGCAATTAATATTCCGGAGACAAATATCCGCATGATCCTTAACGAACATAATATTGAATCAACGATTATCGGGCGTTATGCCGGAATCGAGCGCCAAATATTACGAAAGATATTCGCATTGATCGAATGCTCCAAAATGAAAAGCTACGAACGCCGAACTTGGCAAAGATTCAATCAGGTTCTTGTCTGCTCTAACGAAGATAAGCAAGGAGTGGTTGCCAAGACCTTAAATGTAAAAGTCGATGTTGTGCCAAACGGCGTTGATACCAAATATTTCTGCCTGAACAATGCTCAGCCGGAGCCTAACCGGTTGATTTATACGGGGCTGATGAGCTGGTTTCCTAATCGGGATGCGGTTCTTTATTTTGTTAAGGAGATTTACCCGCTTATAAAAAAGGAGATACCAAACGTTAGTTTTTGGATAGTCGGCAAAGGGCCGACCGATGAGATTAAAGCTCTGCCAGAGTCGGATACATCGATTCATGTTACCGGGTTTGTCGACGATGTCCAGCCGCTGGTCTGGCAAAGCATCTGTTTTGTCGTTCCGTTACGGGTGGGGAGCGGTACGCGGCTTAAGATTTTGGAAGCGATGGCAATGGGTAAGACTGTTGTTTCCACGCGCATTGGGGCAGAAGGGATTGAGGCCGTTCCTGAAAAGCATATTCTGTTGGCGGATGCACCACAAATCTTTGCCGACCAGGTTATCCGGTTGTTGAAAGATGAAAACCTGCGCCGCTCAATCGAGAAAGAAAGCCGCCGATTTATCGAAGAAAAATATAGTTGGGATAAAATCTGCGAGGATCTTCGCATAATTTTATTGGCTTAGAATATGATTAAAAATATACAAAACTGGATTGGCTCCTACATTGCAAGAGAAACCAGGAGACTTGTTGTCCGGGAAACCGTCTGCAAGCCTACACATATTATTTTTTGTATAGCTGACCATTTTGAGCCGAACATTAGAACCACTGACAAGGCCACGGAAAGGGAACGTGTATCCGCTTGGGCAGAAAGATATCCGGCAATATCAAAAGAACATTTGGATGCCGATGGTTGCCATCCCCGGCACACATTTTTCTATCCTATTGAAGCTTACGATTCGCAACAAGTTGAGATGCTGGCTACATTATGCGGTCATAATCTGAGCGAAGTTGAAATTCAGCTCCATCATGACAATGATACTGAAGAAGATTTGAAGGAGAAATTGCAAAAAGCGAAGGGTGATTTCTCGGGTCATGGGTTGCTGGGAAAAGATAGGGTGACAAGCGAAGTCAGGTTTGGGTTTATCCATGGCAATTGGGCTTTAAACAATTCGCGTCCAGATGGACGATTTTGTGGTGTGAGCAATGAAATACAAATACTTAAAGAGATGGGATGTTATGCTGACTTTACTTTGCCGTCAGCACCTGACATTACTCAAACATCAAAAATTAACAGTATTTATTATGCCCATAGCATGGGCCATCAACCAAAATCTCACAATACTGGTCAGGATGTTGTCGTCGGAAAAACAAGAGGTGATGGTCTTATGATTATCCAGGGTCCGCTCACATTAAACTTTAAACAACGTAGCTCGTTTATCTTTCCGAAAATAGAAAACGGGGAAATTGCAGCTTCTAACTTGCCAACACTGAACCGCATTGACCTTTGGATAAAGCAGCGCATTTGCGTCTATGGTAAGCCTGACTGGATATTTGTTAAAGTGTATACCCATGGCGCTGAAGAGATTAATATTAAACTTCTTCTTGATGGTGGGTTAGATGGCGTGTTTTCTTACCTCGAATCGCGATACAATGATAAAGAAAATTTTGTCCTTCATTACGCAAGTGCTAGAGAAATGTATAATATAATCCGTGCGGCTGAAGCGGGCGAAACCGGGGATCCCGGGGAATACAGGGATTATCAAGTTTTGAAAACGTAAATAAAAAATTTATGATGGAAACCAGAATGATTACTTTGTTACTTTGGCTACTTATCTTTCTCATCATCTATGGGTACTTTCTTTATCCAGCGTTTCTATTTCTGCTCGCGAAGTTATTTCTGAAGAAAATAGGTAAAGGGGAGATCACGCCAAACATTTCAATCATTTTCTCTGCCTATAATGAGGCTGATGTCATTGAAAATAAGATCAAGAATCTCCTCGAGTTGGATTACCCAAAGGAAAAATTGAGCATTATGATTGGCTCTGACGGCTCGGCGGACCGGACCAATGACATTGTCCGGAAATTCTCAAATGAGCAAGTCCGTCTCTTTGCATTTGAAACCCGGAGGGGAAAGGCCGCGGTCCTTAACGATCTGGTTCCACAGGCCAAGGGAGAGATTATTGTTTTTACAGATGCGCGGCAGTTGTTTGCCAAAGACGCTCTGCGGCAATTGGTCGCTAACTTTGCGGATGAAAAAATCGGTTGCGTGAGCGGGGAATTGGTTTTTCATAAAAGTGAAGGGGCAACGGCCAAGGGTGTTAATTTGTATTGGAATTATGAAAAGTTTGTCCGCCGCTATGAAAGCCGAATTCATTCGATGCTGGGGGCGACAGGCGCGATCTATGCGATTCGCGCAAAATTATTTAGCCCGCTGCCAACAGATATTATTTTGGATGATATGTACACGCCGCTAAAAATTATTCAGCAAGGTTACCGGGCGATCTTTGATGACTCGGCAAAAGCGTTTGACCAGGTGGCAACCACAGCAAGCGAGGAACACCGTCGGAAAGCGAGGACATTGTCCGGCAATTATCAAATCTTTGGATTCTTCGGAAGATTATTTATCCCGTTTTTAAGCCCGATCGCGATTCAATTTATTTCGCATAAACTGTTTCGCGTCGTCGCTCCGTTTATCTTAATCACGGTTTTTCTTCTTAATTCGGCGCTCATCTATGAACCGACTTACCGGACACTCTTTATTTTGCAAATTATTTTCTACACCATGGCCTTATTCGGCGCCTTGCTAAGAAATACAAAATATGCTATCCTTAAACCCGTCTTGAATTTGTGCTATGCGCCGTATGTATTTTGCTTGTTGAATTTTTCGGCACTGGTGGGGTTTTGGAGATTTGCGTTTGTGAAGCAAAATGTGCGATGGGAAAAAGCACGGAAGTAGGGGCAAGTCACAAGCTGCAAGTCACAGGTCACACGTAACGAGTTACAAGTCACACGTTACAGGTTATAGAGGTTATAAAGGTTATGTAGGTTATGCAGGTTGCTTTAAAGAGGTTGCGTGAGGTTGGATGAGGTTATATGAGTGAAGAAAAACCTTACGAGAAGTTAAAATTTTATCAAGATATTTGCGAGATCAGAAAAATAATTCATTCGATTACGGAACGTTTTGATAAATCGAACTTACGGTTGATTTCGCAGATGCGTGATGCCGCGCGCTCAGCCAAACAAAATATACGAGAAGGCTATAGCAAAGGCACGCTGGGAGAATTTATTCACAGCATTAGAATCAGCAAGGGGTCATTAGAAGAATTAAGCGGTGATATGGAAGATTGCCTAGAGGATAAGCTGATCACTGCGTCTGAATACAAAAAATTCTTTGAGTTGTACCAAAGTGCGAGCTATATGAGCACCCAGTATATTAAGGCGATGAGTCAATCTTCAAATAAGGGAAAATGGAAGGTCATGGGTAAAGATTAGCAGGCTTAACTTTTTGTAACCTAAAATAACCTAAAAAATGCAACCTCTAAAACCTCAAATAACTTTCATAACTTCAGCTAACCTAACTAATTGGATTTCCCTATGACTAAATCCCTCGATAAGAAACTAATCTCTATCGCCAAAAATCACGCCCGTGAGTTGACGCTAGCAGCCGTCTGCCTGCTCGTTTACGTCCCGACATTTATCTGGATGTGGGGCAGATGGTTCGCAAGAGATTCCTACTATACGCACGGTATTTTGATCCCGCTGGTGAGCATTTTTCTTATCTGGCAGAAGAGAGAAACGCTCGCTAAAATCCATAAGGCATCATCGCCCTGGGGCATCAAGCTTATCTTCGCGGGGCTGGCTATTCATCTTTTTAGTTCCTTGTTTCGCGTCTATTTCTCGTCGGGGTTCTCGCTCATGCTGGTTATTCCGGGTTTAATCCTGCATTTATACGGCACGGCGATGTTGATGGAGGTGGCCTTTCCGGTCGCGTTTCTTTTCTTCATGATCCCGCTACCCATGGTCATTATCGCCAATATCAGTTTTCAAATGAAACTCTTTGCCGCGCAAATCGCGGCGGCGGCCTTAAACGGAATGCATATCCCGGCTGTCCGCGAGGGGAGCCTTATAAAGATGCGCACGTCCTACGTAATTGTGGATGATGTTTGTAGCGGCCTGCGGTCATTGATTTCGCTAACCGCTTTGGGTTCTATTTTTGCCTATTGGATGACTTCATCGCGGACAAAAAAGATCATATTATTTTTATCTACTATCCCGATCGCGATTTTGACCAACGTGGTCCGGATTATTTTTCTGTCGATTGTCTCCGAAGTCTGGGGGCCGCAGCACACGGAAGGCTTTATCCATGATTTCTCCGGGTTTATGGTTTTCGCGCTGGCTTTCTTAATGTTGTTTGCCGTCGGAAAGATACTGGAGTAACGGATGAAAAAAGATAAATCATTTTATATTATTTTGGGATTTTTTATTTTGGCGGGAGCGTTATCTTGGCAGCTTTATTTTAAAGAGTATCTGCAAAAAGACACGGCCAATATTCATCTGTTTCCGAAGCAAATAAAGGAGTGGACGTCCCGGGAATTAACCATTACCGATAAAGAATATGAAATCCTGGAAACGCGCAATGCCTTTATGCGCGAGTATTCCCGTGCCTCGGGAGAGAAGGTATATCTTTTTATTGTCTATTCGCAGTATAACCGAAAAGTTTCGCATCCCCCGGAGGTTTGTTATACCGGCAGCGGAACCACGATCCTTGAGCATTCGGTATCGGCGATAACGATTGCCGAACAAAATTTGGTCTTAGACGTTAATCGTCTTGTCATGGAAAGCCGCGCCGAACAACAGATCGCCTATTACTGGTTTAAGGTGGGCGGTTCGTTTACGGCGAGTTATTGGAAACAACAAGCCCTGATTGCTTTTAAAACACTTTTTAACCAGCCTGCCAGCAGCGCGCTTATCCGTATCTCGACGGATGTTAAAGGCAATGATAAAGAATTGGCTGCTAAAACTCTAAAGGAATTTTCCGCAACAATTCTGCCGTATCTTTACAAATATCTGCCGTAAGTTAATCTAAGTGCAAGTCTAAAAAAATCCTAAATCCTAATTTCTAAACTCTAAACAATATCAAATGACCGAAATAAAACTGGTTTAAATGTTATAAAGGTTATGAAAGTTATGGAGGTTATGAAGGTTGCTTTTGGAGACGTTGATTGAGGTTGTCTAAGGTTTTGCGAGGGAGGATGAAATATAACCTCAACTAACCTCAATCAACATTAAGAATGTCTATGAATCAGGTAACCTTCGCAACATTCAAAACCTTTATAACCTTACTAACCTTGAGAGTTTTGTGCTTAGGATTTGTCTCAAATCTTAACTCCGGTCGCCCTCTAATACTATTATACCAAAATCGACATGTTGGAAAATCTCAACATGTTTCTAGTCGGACTTGTCCGGGGTTGTCTGGGATTGTCCTGGTCAGGAGTTTTTTGGGTAAAATATTGCTTTCTAAACTGCCATTTACCAGCTATTTGCGAATTCTAAAAAAGAGTAAAATAATCCGCAAACTTGGCACGCGAATTGCTCTATATAAAGTGTATGAAATCACGCAAATACTCACATAGGCTTGGCTCAAGACGCAGAAATTTAGCGATTTTCCTGTCAGCAGCCGTTATCATGTTTATTATCGCCACGACCACCTGGGCTGCGATCTCAATTATTCAACCCGATGATACGACTGCAATTACAGATTCTACAAACACTTCCGACGTTATTTCTGAGCTAACTCCGGCTACGCGCTCCCGCGCTCCCGAGCCTGCCACGCTCGCACTCTTTGGCAGCGGTGTTTTTGGCATGCTCGTGGGTTTTGTCCGCCGTGTTTATATTACCCTCAAACGCGCTTTTGATATTACCTCGTCAATTGTAGGCCTGATTATTCTTTCGCCGCTGTTATTGTGTGCGGCGATTTTTATTAAATTAGTTTCGCGCGGCCCGATCCTCTACAAACAAGTACGCGTTGGTAAAGACGGGGAGTTATTCGAAATATTCAAATTCCGCACTATGCGGGTGGATGCGGAAAAAGAAACCGGCCCGGTGTGGGCAGGGGCCAATGACCGCCGCCTCATCCTTGGCGGGAGATTTATCCGCAAGGCCCATCTTGATGAACTGCCGCAATTGATCAATATCCTTAAAGGCGACATGAGCCTCATAGGTCCGCGTCCCGAACGGCCTTTCTTTGTTGAAAAATTTAAAGCAGAAATTTCTGATTATGAAAAACGCCTGGCGGTCAAGCCCGGCCTCACCGGTTTAGCCCAGGTATGGCACCGGTATGATGAAACCTTGAGTGATGTTCGAAAGAAAATCAAATACGATCTGCTGTATATCAAAAAACTTTGTCTGTGGACGGATTTCTTGATATTGCTGCGGACTATCCGCGTGGTGTTTACCGGAGAAGGGGCAAGATAAAAATGATCGCGCTTTGCAGCTTAAGAATGAAAATGTTGTTTTTGGCAGTGATGGTCTTTGTCGGGTTATCGTTTGTTTTTGTGTCAGCGGGGTTTGCTTTTCCTCCTAAGCCTGCCTCTCCGTACCCGTTTGATGGGCCGCTGTATCCGCTTGATCCAAAACCGGTTCCCCAACCATGTTTGACACCTGACCCGTGCGATGAACAGCAGCCGGTTGTTCCAGAGCCGTTATCGATGGCATTGTTTGGAATGGGTATGGCGGGATTGGCAGTTTTGAAAAGAAAAAAAGGTAAGAGATCGTGAAAAGATTATTAGCAGCCGCATTAATTGCATTTTGCTTTTTAGGCCTAACTTCTGTCAATCAAGCTGCAGCACAACCTGCCAGCTATATCTTTAATATTAGCTTTGTCAGCACATCGCCGGATGCGGCTAACGCGGGCCTGGGCGGATACGACAATTGGTATCAATGGCTATACCGCGTGGATGTTGTTCCGGGCGGCACCGCGCACAACGGTTTTAGTCATTTCACTTTAGAGTTGCCCGATTGTTACGATGCAGACCTTTTGCAAGTTATGGCGTTGACAGCGGGGGCTAACGGTCTTCCGACCAATGGTTCTAACTTGAGCGGTTTAACCGGCGATGTTTTTAGGCAGTATAGCTTTGTCTCCGGCTATGATGGTTCAACCGAGAGTTGGGGTGTCAAATGGAATAATATCGGCAGTGATTCGTTGGATATGATAGGGGAATATGACTATTTCTGGTTTAGCGCGCCGATCGATAATACGAATTACCTGGGAACCGGCCTGGTCAAATACGGAAACAATCCTATATATTATGATTCGGTTTTAGTGCCGGATTGTCCGCAATGTCATCATACGCCTGAGCCTGCCAGCTTGAGTCTTTTAGGATTAGGGTTACTCGGGTTGGTACGAAAGCGCATTTTAAAGATTGTTAATAAAAAAGGAACAGTTTAATTATGAAAAAAAATCTCTTAGCTTTGTCAATTTTACTCATATTGCTTTTGGCGGCAGGAAAAGCCCAGGCCTATACTCTTGATGATGTTGTCGGGGATAGGCTTGGAATCGCAGCGTTTGAACTTTACGGGATGGATATCGTTGAAAGCGGAAATACTATGACTTTTGATATCTATACCAATTATCCTCAAACCGGGGTTACGGTTGGCGCCTGGAACACATTTGCCGGAGACTTGTTCTTTGATTTTAACAGTGATGGTATTTATGACCACGGTGTCGTTTTTACCGATCATGAAGGCTTAATTCCGGGTGGTTTTTACAGCATCAATACTCTTAATGTCTCGGATGATTATGCTATCCCCGGGTATGGCTATAATCATGGACAGCCGGTCGCCATTACATCCGGAACTCTTTTGGGTTCGGCGAGCACTTTTTCCTTTGAAGAGCTCATAGGTTCAAACCCGGATTATCGCTGGCATCTGGTTATGGACTACAACTATTTTCCGCATGACACGAACATTAATCTTTTTTATTCGGTTGCCAGCTGCTCCAATGACAACATGGGTGGCTCATTTACGGTTACTCCCGAGCCGGCGACTTTAAGCCTTTTGGGGTTAGGATTACTTGGATTACTGCGAAAACGAAGGGTTTCATAACATTATTATTAAGGAGGAGAAGCAAATGAGCAGACTTTTAAGGAATTTATTCTTGGTCTTGGCAATTCTTGCTCTAACCGTAAAAGCGGAAGCGACACTTTTGACATTTGACACCGATACAACTCCCGGGATAACTCTTGGCGGAGGAATGCTCTGGAATGGAATAGGGGGAGGGCATTTGTATAATGAGTGGTGGAACAATGACGATGACATCCTTTTTTCTTCGCCTATACACCTCAATGATTTTCAAATGAATGCCATGCCCTGGGAGCTCTACGGTGGTGGGGATATCGGATTTATTGACATTGCGGCGTTTGATGCGGGTAATAATCAATTATGGCAGAGTACGGTGGATTTAAGTAATTATACCGATTGGAGCAATTGGTTAACGGTGTCTGTTGATGCCGATAATGTCAGCCGGCTGACATTCTATGCCCCGGGAATTGCACCGCACTATAATGGTTTCTGGCCGAGTATAGATAATGTGCGAATCAATGAAGACGGGCAGCCAACTGTCCCCGAACCGGCCAGTTTGAGCCTCTTGGGATTAGGGTTACTTGGATTACTGCGAAGACGAAGGGTCTCATAACATCCTTATATAGGAGGGGCAACAAATGAAAAAGATTTTTACAGCATTCGTCGTAGGTATTGTGATGTTGTGTATGGTAGGAGCCGCGCAGGCAGGGTTATTGGGTGATAGTATCTCGGCTGCTCATTATTTTCCTAATCTTTCTACAATAGACCTGAATATGGGAAGTCAGACTGTCGTTGCGGGCACGAGCGATGTATTTAATTATTATTCATATTATAGCGTCAACCCCGAAGATACGAGCATTCTTGTCGACTTTCTCGCGGATGGTGGTTATTCTTGGGTCGATGCAACATTTAACGGCCTGGTTATCAGCAATATCGATGATATCATTACCAATGTTAGTATTGATACGAATTTAGTGGGATGGGATATATCGAGATTATCGTATGATGACCATACCCTGAGAGCTAACTGGCAAGGTTTGGCGTTTGACAGCAGTAAATACTTTAACTTTTCCTTAACAACTGTTGACCATCTTCCCACTGTTCCCGAACCGGCTAGTTTGAGCCTCTTGGCGACAGGGCTCTTGGGATTCCTGGTCCGCAGAAAGGTTTTGGGTTAAACTATGAAGAAAATCCTGCTTACCTTAATCATGGCAGCAATGTTACTGATGGGCGCTCAGGTTAGCTGGGCAACTGTTTATACGTTTGTTCCGCCGGACCCGGATATGGGTGATTTAGACCATTCCTTTGCCTATTCCTGGGGGATGAACCAAAGTTTGGCTCCCGGCGAAGTGATTATCGGGGCACGGATGCAATTTATTAATATTAATAACTGGCAAATCGAACCGGATATTTTATACGCGCGGCTTCTTGATAATGCGCCGGCGGGCATCATGACCTACAGAGATAATCAGGCCAGCGGCGATTATTTTAACGGCCAGGGGATTTCTTTGTTTACATGGACGGATGATAATGAATATTTTGATGGTACTCGATGGATTAATCCGCCGGAGAATTTAACCTATCGTTTTTCCGAAGATGAAATTGCTGCCTTGAATTTGGCGATCGCGGACGGGAATTTTGGGCTTGGGTTTGACCCGGACTGCCATTACTACAATGACCGGATACGTTTTCAGTTTATCACCCGGGTAGTGCCGGAGCCGGCATCTTTAAGTCTTTTGGGATTGGGTCTACTCGGATTACTAGGCCGAAAGAGAATCAAGGCTTAGTTTATATAGAGAAGAGAATAAGGTATTATTTAGTAACTAATTTAAAAGGAGAAGGAAAATGAAGAAAGCATTATTCAGTTTAGCAGTGGGCCTCATTATGGTTTTAGGGGTATCAACCACCCAAGCTCACGCCCTTACATGGTATACCGACCGCGCGGCGTGGGAAGCAGCACTGGCTGGTTTGTTTTCTAACGTGGATATTGCCGGTCAAGTGCCGGAATACAATGTCTTGTCGGCCGGAGATCCGTTAAATCTGGCGGATATTAATTCTGTATCGTTTGACAGTGATCTTGTGGGGTATCAGGTAGACTCAAGCTGGGCAACATGGTCAGGGGGAACTCCTGCGGTCCTTTTTTCGAGCGAGACTGCATTAAACGGGTCCTTCTCGGATAGCGTTTATGCTTTTGGTTTTGAATTGGAGCCGAATCCGTTTGAGGTCCATGATATATCGGTTTGCATCTTAGATGATGAAGAAGGCTGTCTGGTGCAGGCGGTTAATGGTGATAGTGGTGCCGCGTTCTTTGGCTGGGTTGCTGATGGCTCAGAGGACATTGACTGGATGGATATTTCTTCTGATGTTAACTTTGCGTTTGGCAATATAGTCATTGCCAATAGGCCTGAACCGACTGTTCCCGAGCCGATGTCGATGTTGCTTTTGTCCGGTGGGTTAGCCGGGTTGGCCGGGCTTAAAAGAAGGAAAGCTTAATGCACAAATTAACGACATTATTAAAGTCGATAGAAGCGGATATATTTAGAAACCAAAGAAGTAAAATAAAAGGAGGGTGGAGAGTGAGAAATCTAAGTTTAGTTCTAATCGCAGTATTGGCATTAGCGATGCTTCCGGTCGCGGCTATTGCTGACCCGGGTCCGTATGACCCAACCATGACCGGTGACGGTTATGATTCGACGCCGGATTTGATTCCTACGCCAAACGAGACGGGGCAGACTCCGGATATTCATGATGCCATCAATCTTCTGCTAGGCACCAACATTTATACCAGCAATGAAATGGTTGATTCCTTTCAGGTAGTTAACCCACATTCATACTGGTATGATCTAGGTGGAGGGGGACAGTCTAGTGCGTTTATGGCTATCGGTTTAAGCGCCGCTGCGACTAATTCATTGGGTGTATATTTGCCAGGTTCCGGAGTTCCCGGCTCTATCCAGAATGTTATTTCGCTTAGTCCGGGCAATGGTTTTCTCGGGGCTGGCACTTTGGCCAATCCGTTTCCAGGTGGAATTAATCCGTATACCACCCAGAATTTTGGATTTGCCTTAACCTCAACCTACGGTGCATCCGTAAATCATTGGTATTCCGATCCGAGTCTGAACCCTGACGGGATAGACCACATGCTCGCCTATGACCTTTCGGCATTAGCAGGCCAGCAGTATTATGTCGATTTAGGCAGTGGCCCGGTTCTTATCACGCTGTCGTCTGATACGTATTTACTCACCTTCGAGGATCTGAATCTTAATGATCCGATGTTCGATAGTGACTACAACGACACGATGTTTTTGGTTACTCGTGTAGCGCCGATTCCTGAACCGGTGAGCATGCTTCTTTTAGGCAGCGGCTTGCTTGGTTTAGTGGGTTTGAGACGCAAGTTAAGTTAATTTAGTAACGTTTAGCAATACAGCCACGGAAACGAAAATAACCTAGCAGTGTAGGATAATATACATCCGGATTTTTCAATAGCAAGATCCGGGATGAATGAAGGGCGATTGCCACCAAACGGCGTTCTCTGCCGGAATGGCGGAGTGAAATTCGCCGGAAAATTATTACAAAACGGGTCTGTGCTCTTACCCATTAAAAATAGTGGCAGGTTTTAGGCAGCCTGTCACTATTTTTTTGACCCGAGCTTGAAAAGTTTCGTGTGTTGGGTTGACATGCCCGGGGAGCCATGTTAAAATAACCCCGAGTTGCTTAAGTATAGTTTTTAGAACGAGTTCTGAAACATAAGGAGAGGGCATGGCGAAAACATCCGCAGGGAAAAACGTCTTAATTTTATTGCGTAACTCGCTTAACACCTTGGTCGCGCATCCGGTCATTTTCTTTCCTTTGTGCATCACGGTTTTTCTTCAACTTTTGGTCTTGGAAATTCTGTATTTTGCCCCGCGATGGCCGTTGTCCGTTTTCTTTGGGCCGGTTATCCGGAAATTGTTTGGCGAAGGCTTTCTTCATTTCCCTTATAATTTCCAACTTATCCAGCATTTATTCTTTTACTGCCAGATACCGCTGTATCTTTTTGTCGATGTGTTCTTAGTTGCGGTGGCGATTGGCATTGTTGTCGCTATCAATAATGACAAACCCGCGAATCCAAAAATTATATTCAAGAAAATACTTCCCCAATACATCCATATCTTTGCGGCGGCCTTGCTGACATTTTTAACGACATTGATCATTATTCAGGGTTACGATTTGCTTTTTGCCCGGGCCTTGCGCATCCGTTCGGAGACGGGAATCTTTTTTATGATCAAAAGCGTTATTGTTTACGGCCGGCCGTATTTTGGCTTGTTGATTGATATCTTTATATCGGCTATCTTTCTATATATCGTCCCGCTGATTGTTATCGAAAAACTCAAAATCCAAAAAGCGTTTCTCCAGAATTTCTCCTATCTTAAGCGGGCGTTTCTTTTTACCCTGGGAATCGTTTTTATTCCAACTTTGGTGTATATCCCGGTCATCATGCTACGTAGCATTGTCTCTGCGGGTGACTTGGCATTAAAGGTCCCGATTATGCAGGCGGCAGTTATTATCTTAAGTATCCTTGTTAAGCTTTTTGTGGAGGCGGTTATTTTGACTTCCGTAACGACATATTACTTTTTAACAAAGGAAAACAAATGAAGAAGATACTGACGATACTGGTTGCGGTCTTAGCCGGGCTTTTTGTGATTTTGTCGCTATTGGACCTCAAGGGCGATTATCGCGTCGAGCAGCTTGTCTGGTCCAACAACCAGAAGCTGGCTGTGGCTGCCAAGAATCAGGAGACAACTTCGGAAAAGACCTTTGAGTCCATTGCCGCGAATTATCGTAAGATTATTAAGAGTTTTCCGAATTCAAGGCTGGTGCCCGGGATCAATCTTTTACTGGGCCAGACTTACGTCGCCGGAAAGTCATTTGATAAGGCCAGGCAGGTCTTTGCGGAAACCTGCAAAAAATACCCGGATAACAAGGCCCTGTGCTCGGAGGCCCTGGTTTTGACCGGCAAGACTTACCAGGAAGAAAAAAACGTCTCGATGGCGGTTAAGACCTTTGAGCAGATCATGCGCCAGTATCCCTTAACCGACGGCGGATTGATGATGCCTTTGTATATCGCAAAGTACCATCAGTTTAATAATCATGGCCAGGCAGCAGCGCTCGCCTATACACAGGCGATTGCTCACTACAAAAAGATCATCAGCGAAAACCAAAATTCGGTTATCGAATTCAAGGCCCTGGGTCTTTTGGCAGGCGCCTATTCGGATATTGAACAATGGCAGCCGGCGATGGAGACTTTTGGCGAGTCATTATTAAAATATCCCGACCCCAGGACGGCGGGGGTTATTTTTAAATCGATCAACTTTATTTCTCTGGTAAAGCTACAAAATAAAGACGCGGCCATCAAGTTGTATCAGAATATTTTAAAAGAAAAACCTAGCCATCCTCTGGCCAAAGTCATCGAGAAAATGATTAAAAGCCTGGAGACGTTAAAAGACGCGGACGCAAAAGTTTTCTTGAAAAATTGAGATGCCCGTTTCTCCTAATCCTCATTTAAAAGAGCTTTCCCACGAAGATCTCTTTCGAAAGATCGGTGATATCTGCAACGCCGTCGCCGTGTCCTTAAAGGGCTGCGACCTGCTGGAACTTTCCTTAAAAAAAACCATGGAACTTTTTGGGGCTCAGCGCGGCTCTATCTTTATCTTGGATAGTAGCAGTAAAGAACTGGTTTTAAAGATCGCCCAGGGGATGGAAGTCTCCGAGAAAGAGCATTTGATCAAGAAGATGGGGGAGGGGGTTATCGGGCGTGTCGCCCAAAGCAAGCAGCCTTTGGTCGTCGAAGATATTGCTGCCGACAGCCGCTTTGAGGGTTATAAGGCGCGAAAGAAATATTCCACTCCGTCATTTATTTGCGCCCCGCTTTTAATCAAGGATGAATTGATCGGTGTTATCAGCCTTTCCGATAAGGAAACCGGAGAACGTTTTAGCGAAAGCGAGTTGCAGCTTTTAGATGTTCTTTCCAGCCAGATTGCGCTTAATTACAGACGTATACAGCTTTTTGAAAAGTTTAAAACGATTGTCAAAGAGTCCAAGGGGCTCAAAGATGAGCTCGGCAAAAAGAGCGAAGATGCTGCCAGGCTCAAGAAACAAGTCGTTCTCCAGGAGCGTTTGGCCTCCATAGGTAAATTAACCGCCGGCATTGCCCACGAATTGAATAACCCTTTGGACGGGGTCTTAAGGTATGTCAATCTTTCCCTGGACCATATTAAAGACGATGATGTTGTCCGCGGTTATCTGATGGAAGTCAAACAGGGTTTAAACCGTATGGCTGATGTTATCCGTAATTTATTGGCTTGTTCCCGCCAGGCTCCGCCGACGATGCAAAAAAGGAACGTCAATAATGCGATTCAAGACGCCGTGCGTTCCTTAAAAGGCGATTTGCGCTTAAAGAATATCCGGGTTGAGACTGATTTCGCCAATGATTTGCCGGATATCCTGGATTTTGGTATCGAGACGGTGGCGTCAAATCTTATCCGCAATTCCGTGGACTCGGTTGAGCCGGAAGGCTTGATCAGGATTAAGACCCGTTGTTCGGACCAGGAGATTGTCCTTGAATTCTCGGATAACGGCAGGGGAATCCCGCCGGACGTGATCAACGAAATTTTTGAACCCTTTTACACGACCAAAGAGATTGACAAGGGCTGTGGTTTGGGCTTAACAATTGTTAACGAAATCGTCAAAATGTACACCGGAAAAATTAATGTTGTCAGCGCCCCAAATCAGGGGGCATCTTTTAGCGTTACCTTACCGGTATTGAGTGCGTATGCTTAGCGAGCTTAAAAAATACAATATTCTCGTCGTCGATGACGAACCCTTGATTCGTAACTCCCTGTATGAGATCTTGCGTATTCAAGGGTACAATGCCCTAACCGCGCAAAGCGGGGAAGAGGCGCTGGAAGTTTTAAAGCGCCAGCCGATGGATATTATCATTACCGATATGCAGCTGCCTAAAATGAACGGTATTGAATTGCTGCGGTTAGTTAAGCAAAAATCTCCTGATACAGAGGTCATCCTAATTACGGGCTTTGGGACAATCGAATCCGCCGTGGATGCGATGAAAAAAGGCGCCTTTGATTATGTCACCAAGCCCATTATCGACAGCGAAATTAAGATGACTATCCAGAAGATCTTGGAGAAAAAAAAGATCTTGGAGGAAAACAAGGATTTGCGACAGGCGGTTGCCCAGGCATCGCGTTCTTCTTATCATGGCTTGACCGGGGCCAGCCAGAAGATGCAAAAGATCTACAGTTTGATTGACTCGGTCGCGAGCACAAAGGCAACGATCTTAATTACAGGGGAAAGCGGGACCGGTAAGGGGTTGGTGGCATCTGCTGTGCACAAGGCAGATCCCAATCGAAAGGATAAGCCTTTTGTCGAGGTCAGTTGCGGGGCATTATCCGAGACTTTGCTGGAAAGCGAGCTCTTTGGCCACGTGAAAGGTGCTTTTACCAGCGCCATTCGAGATAATATCGGCCGTTTTGAGCGGGCGCAGGAGGGGACAGTGTTTTTGGACGAAATTGATTCGTTCTCTCCTAATCTTCAGGGCAAGCTTTTGCGGGTACTGCAGGACGGTGTTTATGAACGAGTCGGGGATACACAAATTAAAAAAACCAATGCCCGAATTATTGTCGCCACCAATCGAAACCTGACAGAATTGGTCGCGAGCGGAAAATTCAGGGAGGATCTGTATTATCGTATTAATGTTATCCCGATCACCTTGCCGCCTTTAAGAGAGCGTAAAGAGGACATCGATCTTCTGGTCAGCTGTCTGGTTGGTCTGCATAGCAAGAAGAACAATAAGAAAATTACCGGTATTTCCGATGAGGTCAGGGAGATATTCCTTGCCTATCATTGGCCGGGCAATATCCGGCAACTGGAAAATGCCATTGAGGTTGCGGTGATTATGGCGAAAACCCCGGTTATTAATAAATGGGATTTGCCGGAGACGTTTCGGACAAAGGATATTCAATCTAAGCCTGAGAACGGAAAGTCTCTCAAAGAAGGCCTGCAGAAACCGGAAAAAGAACTTATTTTGGCGACATTGGAAGAATCGAATTGGAATCGTAATGCCGCAGCCGCTGCCCTGGGGATTAATAGGACAACCCTTTATAATAAAATGAAGAAATACGGTATCTCTTTTAAGAAACAAAAAGACAAGGTCGCCTAAGCATGGATTATCCTATAAATAAAGACGCATCGAGGCGAGTCACCACCGAGCTTATTGACAGGGAGCGGTGGCGCTTGATTTTGCAGCGATTTATCGAAGCACTTCAAATCAACATATTCATTGTGGACACGGAGGGCAAAGTTTTCTTAACCTTGCCCAATATCGAGCGTTATGGCGCCAAACTCCTGGATTATTCTTCCGTTGGGTCGGATATGTTCAGCGCGCACGATAGCATTCTGGACAGGTTTAAGAAACACGGGTTTTATCTTGAATACCACTATTCTTTAGGTTTGCATAGCTTTGCGGTTCCCATCGATATTGAGGAAGGTAAGCCGGTCGCCTACCTGGTTGTCGGCCCGGTTATCCTGACCAAAAGATTAGACAATTCGGAATACGAAGCCATTGCCCAAAAGATGGGGCTAAACTTTAGGGATTTGGTTGATGCCCTGCACGATATTCGTGTTATTTCTTTTGTGAATTTAAGAGCGATTCTCGATTTGCTTTATGAAGTCTCAAAGTATGTTGTTCAGCTAACTTATAAGCAGGTAGAATCTCAAAAAAAGCACATAAAACTGGCGGATGAGTCCCGGGAAACAATTACTCCAAGCGCCCGTTCCCTTGTTTATTCTAATGATTTTTTGTCAAGTCTTCTGGAAATTGCCCTTAAAATGACAAGGACAGAATGCGGTTCTATCATGATTTTGGACCAGGAAAAAGGGGACCTTTTTATAAAGGTTTCCAGGGGTATCGATAAGACGATTGCCCGAAATACCCGTGTCAAGGTAGGGGAGGGCATTGCCGGTCTGGCAGTCCAGGAGGATGCATCCTATGTTATCCATGGGACAGAAGGGAAAAACCGGATAAAAAGTCTCCTAAAAAGGTCCGAAATTAAACACTCTTTTATCGCCCCGCTTAAGCTTAAAGATAGCATTTTCGGAGTCCTTAACCTGCATACGAAAACGGATGTCGATCCGCTGCTTGACCAAAAGCCGAATGTTGCCAAAAGGCTCTCAAAACTCGTTTCTGCTGTTGCTGATTCCGCTGCCGCGTATTAATTCTTCCTATACCCATTTTAAATTCAAAAAATTATATTTGTATATTTTTATCATGCCGTTTATAATAAGCATATGCTCATAATAAGTATGGGGTTGATTTAAGCATTTAATCATAATTGAATAAGGATTTTAACCGTAATTTTGGAGTAATTTTAGGGCAATTTTAAAGCAGAAATTGACCAATAAAATCAGAAAAATATGCACCCAAAAGGCCGCCCAAAAAAGGTTCGTATAGTCCAAAAAGCTCCCAGGATTCTCCAATTTAGCCCCAGGGGAAAACCCGGCAGGCCGGATGAAGCTTACCTGGCAATTGACCAGTTTGAGGCAATCAGGCTAGCCGATGTCAATGGATTAGACCAAAGCCAAGGAGCCCAGGCTATGGGTGTTTCCAGGGCTACATTTGGCCGTATTTTGAGGGAGGCCAGAAAGCTAATTGCTAATGCCTTAGTCACCGGCAAAATCATCCGCATCCATGGCGGATCTGTCCAAATATCATCCGCAGTTCCGGTTTCTTCCCAATCAACTCAGTTGCCCACCAACAAACGTTCTCACAAATAAACCGACATCAGGGGAAATGTTTGCTGACCGTGGGTTGTTCCTGGTTAGCCGTAAAGACAGTTTTGGCCTTATTTCACCTGTAAGCTCAACTTCCTATAATATATGTTATGTTAACTATATGAATATGGTAAGATTGCTCTAAGTGGTTATAGATGTAGATAATGCATAAATCTGCAAAAACATGTGAATAACCCATTTCAAACTTACTTCTCTTATAATGATATTACTAGGACTGGCAGGTATTTGACATTATGGGCAGTATAATAGTGCTGGAATTGCCAGGTATACGTGTATTATAAAACCTGGATAAATTTAGGCAAAAAGATGAGGATTCTATCAGGGTCTGAATAGGTGATCAGTTTTGGAGAAATTATAGCCCTCCCTCCGGTTTTTTTGAGAAGTCCGAAGGGAGGGTTGATTAGCTGGAAATTGGCTTTTGGAAGGCTGGCAAAGGGGCCTTTTAAGGGGCTTTAAAGCCCCTTAAAAGGCCCTAGGACGGGCTATTTTAGGCTAAGTATGTCAGGGGCTTTCTGGCCCGGAGACATGGCTTCTACGGTGCCGGTTTCTATTTCCAAAAGAGTAAAATTGGGATCCTGGGGACTGGTAAAATACTGCCTTAGCATGGGGATGTTATTAAATACTATTTCCTTGTTTGTCGCGTTCGTACTTACCGAGGCCTTTCCTTTGACCCGGCAAAACCGCATCTTTCGGTCAACATAGCAGATTTCAACTAGGGGGTTTTCTTTGATTTGCTGGATGGTCCTTAAATGCGAAAGTACTGCCAATAAAAGGTTGCCGTTTTCGTCCAAGTGCGGCATCATGGGGCGCACATGTGGCTGTTTGCCTTCCGCGGTTGCCAGGAAGCCAAAACCGGCATCTTTGATAAGGTCAATTACGTCATCTTTGGTCATGTATTTTCTCCTTTTTGTCGTGCTTTTTAAGGCCCTATTTTTCCTTAAATTTGGCAGTTCCGATATGGGGTGCCTGGTATTTGGCGATGATTTCAGCCATCATGCAAACGGCAATTTCTTCCGGAGTTTGGGCCCCGATATCGATTCCGGCAGGCATAGAAACCCTGCCCAGATGGTTCTTTGAAAAGCCCATTTTCTGTAAGCGGGAAAAGAATTTTATCCTTTTTGACCGGCTTGAAATGACCCCGATGTAGGCTGCCTCGGTCCTTAATGCAGCTTGCAGGCATTGAAAGTCGTATTTGTGGCCATGGGTAATAATCATTATGTAGGTGTCTTGATTAATTATCAAGCGCTTAAGCGCTTGAGCGGGATTGCAAAGAATGACATTGTCTGCATGGGGAAAACGCCGCTTGCTGGCAAATTCTTTGCGATTGTCCATAACGGTAACTTTGAAATTGAGGATTTTTGCCATCATCGATAAAGGCAAAGCGATATGGCCGGCTCCGCAAATTACTAGGTGTTTTTTGCCGGCAAAAGGTTCGATAAAGACATCAATTTGGCCGCCACAGATGGGCTGATTTTTCACCCCTAAAAGGCGGTAGGTGATGAGAGCGGTCTTGCGAGTCTTAATGGCTTTTCGGCAGGCGATTTGAGCGGCCTTTTCAACCGGCCCCCCTCCTATGCTCCCTAAAATAGAACCATTTTCCAGCACGATCATCTTGGAACCGGTTTTTCGGGGAGTGCCTTTGAGGGTAGAATTGACGATAGTGGCAAAGGCAAAACTTTGCTCTTTCTTAAAGGCCTCCAGGGCTTTTTGCAGGAGTTCTTCGTTCATGGTATTAATCAGCGGATAGAGATATAAATTTTCCGGTATTTGGTAAGAGTATTTTACCAAATTTTCGGGGATTCTCAGGGAAAATTATAAAAGACCTTACTTACTTTTTACGGTAGCCTTGATAATTTTCTGGGTTTGAATCGGCTTATCGTTGGCGTCAACAGGCGTATTTTCTATTTTTTGAACCACATCGTAACCGCTGATGACTTCGCCAAAGATCGTATGTTTCATGTTCAACCATGGCGTGGGCACGGTGGTGATAAAAAACTGGCTGCCGTTGGTATTTGGCCCGGCGTTCGCCATCGCCAAAAGCCCTTTGCGGTCAAATTTAACATTGGGGCTGAATTCGTCTTCAAAATTGTTGCCTAAAAGGCTTGTTCCTCCGCGGCCGGTTCCCGTAGGGTCGCCGCCCTGGAGCATAAAATCTTTAATAACGCGGTGGAAGATAATGCCGTCATAGTATTTCTTCTCAATGAGGCCGATCATGTTGTTGCAGGCCTTGGGGGCGATGTCGGGAAATAATTGTATTTCGATTGTACCTTGCGTGGTTTCAAAAACAATGACGGGTTTTGACATGGTATTGTTCCTTTCTGCTGGTTGGGCATTTACACGTGCTGGTATACAGCATAATTGAACTGCGATTATACCGAAGAACATCTTTGTTAAAATACGATTCAACATATTTTTCCTCTCATTTTTATTTTTAGGCTATGTTCTTTTTCGAAATGGCTGGCGTATAGGCTCACCTTGCTTGAACTTTTTTTCTCCGGCAGATTTTGGCGGTGTTGCCGCGGCGGCGGCCGGCGGTGTTGGCGTAGCGGCTGCCGGTGGTGTTTTAACCGTTTCGGCTTCGGCCTCCGGCTTGGGCTCGGCCGGTTTTGGTTCGTCCGGCTTGGGCTGTTCCTTGGAAATTTTCTCTGGTAATTCTTTTGCGGCCGGCGCGGGCTCAGGCATGGCAGGTGATTGAGGTTTTGTTTGCTCGGGCTTCTTTGGAGATGGAGATTCCGGTTTTGTTTCGGGCGCAGGTTCCGATTTAATTTTAATAGTGGTTTCGGGCAAAGGTGCGGCTGGAGTTTTTGTTTCAGCCGGCGGTTGAAGCGGCACAGAATCGGGTTTGATTTCGGCCGGCTTATGGGCAGGCTCAGGAGTCGGGATTGCTTGAGCAGCGGTTTTAGCCGGAAGCTCTTGTTTTATTTCGACCGGCGCAGGTTCAGGCTTAGATTTTTCTTCTTTGATTTCAATGGTTTGAGGCTTGGGCGGTTCCGGGGGTTTTGGCTCGGGCGCTGTTCTTTCAGGTATCGGCTTGAGTGCCGGAGCCGGTGCTTGGACTTCTTTTGCTTCTGTCGGCACAGGTGTTATTTTCGGCTCTTGTTTCGTTTCAGGTTTTGCCGGAAGTGCTTCAATAGCTTTAGCTGCTTCTTTTTGTACAGGTTCGGATTTTACCGGCTGTGCCGAAGGCCCGCTGATAACAACTTCGATTTTGGGTGTCTCCGGTGGTGTGGGTGTTGCCGGAATCGGCTCAGGTTTAACCATCGGTGCGGGCTCAGGGGCCTTGGCCGGCGGCACCGGCGTGGCAAAAGTTAAAATGCGCTTATTCAGGTCGTTGATCTGTTGCTCTTTTTGCTTTATATCCTGCTCTTTTGTTTTGATTTTCTCTTCGAGTTGCAGGCCGCGTTTTCGATAGGTTTCGACTTCGGCTTGCGCGGCGCTTAATTCCAGTTGTGTTTTATGATTCTTGTCTTTGAGATCCTTGATTTCTTTCTCGAGGCCGTCTTTAATTCGGTTGAATTCTTTTTTCGCCTTCAGCTCGGAAGACAAGGCGTTTTCTTTTTTCTCGATCTCTTCGTTCTTCTCTTTAAGGATCATCTCAAGCCGCTCACATTTGGCTTTGAATTCCGCCTCTTCCGTGAGCTTTTCGATTTCCTCTAGGGATGCTTCGACTTGGCTGGAAATTTCCTTCTGGTCGATAGATATTGTTTCGGGAGGTTTTTCCGGAATCTTCTCCGCAGAAGCGGAGGAATCTTTCTTTTCTGCCGAAGTTTCTTTGGCGGGGGGCGTATCTATTCCCAGGCGGTCCAAGAGGCTGGGCGCCTTGCTTTCTTTTTCTCTTTGCTCTTCCTGGAGAAATAACCAGGCTACGGCTCCTAATCCGACGACGAGAAGTGCAAAGGCAAGAAAATAAACTAACAAATATCATTCCTCCGTATGCCAACACATGCTAAAAGTTAATTGACAGCAAAGAACCGGAATTGACATAGATTCAGCAGGATTCTATAATGACTCTATGATTTCCTGCATACTTCTTTCGGCGGGTTTAAGCCGCCGTTTTGGTTCTCCTAAGGCTCTGGCTCGGCTCAATCAGCAAACCGTCGTTGAATATATTTTGAATATCCTTATTGATTCCAAATTAAGCGAAATCATTGTTGTCTTAGGCGATCGTTATCAAGAAATAAAACCGTATATATTAAATCATGAAAAGGTCAAGGTTGTCTATAACAAAGATTACATATTTGGCCAGACCTCTTCTTTTAAGGCTGGACTACGGAATGTCTCTAAGGAATGCCGCGGGGTCATGCTCCTGCCGGTGGATATGCCGGCGGTTAAGGGAGAAACAATCGATCGGATCATCGATAAGTTTTTAAGCGGGAATTTCTCTTTTCTGATCCCCTCCTACCAAAGAAAGCGCGGGCATCCGCCGGTGTTTGGCGCGCAGTTTAAAGAACAGCTTTTACAGTGGGATGATAAAAAAGGGCTTAATGAATTTGAGCGTAAATACAACGGGCAGACTGTGTGTCTGCCCGTCGATGATAAAGGAATTCTCTTGAGTTTTAATACGCCCGAAGAATTTGAAGCAGTAAAGAGCTACTTAGCCTTGGGCCCAGCCTGAACGTCCTTAAAGGCGATAACCTGGGCGACAAAATTTGTGCGGACATTCGCGTTTCCGAAAATCTTCTTAGGTTTTGTCTTTGCCCACTTTCCGGTTCCGGCATTGGTTTGGATATTGGTGATCGCATCCCCGCCTAAAATGGCCGCCTCTAATTTTAATTTGTCGACCACGTTGTCTAATTTCTGGTTTCTTTCCGCATTAACGGTAACAGTGCCAATGACCTCGTAAGGCCTGTTGACTGTTTCCAGGTAAACGACCTCGTTCGCGGAAGTCTTGGCCGGGTAGTAGTTGTCGCTGGTGCTTTCAAAATCAATCTGATAAAGGGTGCAGGCGCATGTAAAAATACAAAGACTTGCCGTAAGGAAAATGAGGGCTGCTATTCTTTTTGTCATCGGAAGTTCCTCCTTGTTTTTCATATTTTGCATTCTTGTGATTTCCTATTTTAGCTTTTTGTTTTACTTTTTTCCATCAAATCTTTTTCTTTTAATGCTTTTAGAATCTTATCCGGCGTGATGGGCAGATCCTTGATACGCACACCCACGGCGTCCTGGATGGCGTTGGCGATAGCGGCGGAAGTGGGCAGCAACGATGCCTCCCCCATCCCCTTGGCTCCGAAAGGCCCTTCAGGGTCGTTGGTTTCCACAAAAATGGTTTCAATAGGCACGGTGCCGATACTTCGGGGCAAGCGGTAATTGGCAAAATTGGGATTAACGACTCTGCCGTTTTTAAATTTTAAATCTTCATAAAACGTATAGCCGATGCCCATCGTGATCGAACCCTCGATTTGCCCTTCGCAGGATTGGGGATTGATCGCTTTTCCGACATCATGGGCATCCCACATTTTAAGGACTTTGACTTGGCCGGTCTCTTTATTGACCTCGACTTCGGCGACCTGAGCCTCAAAGCCGTAGCTGCCTGAGACATTTCCTTCGCCGGTACGAAAATCGATGGGTGTGGTTTTAGGGTTATAGCTTCCCCGGCCGATAATCTGCCGGCCGTAATTAAACGAATAGCAAAGTTCGAGCGCCTTGTCGAAATTCATGATGACGGAGCTGGATTTCTTGTTAATGACTTGCTCGGCCTTGATGTCCAATTCATCCGCATTCATTTTGTGTTCTTCGGCAACGATGTTTAAGATTTGTTTTTTGGCATCGGTGGCCGCGTTTTTGGTGGCATTCCCGGAAATGAATGTTACCCGGCTGGCAAAACTCCCCGTATCAAAGGGTGTTATCTCGGTATCGGCGGCGGTGCATTTGATACGTGTGTAGCTAACGCCCAATTCTTCGGCGGCGATTTGTGATAAGGCGGTGTTGGAACCCTGGCCAGTGTCGGCGGCCCCGGTAAAAAGATAGACGGAACCGTCTTCTTCGATTTTGATAATTGAGCCGGCGGATTCGTGTGCCTTATACATTTTAGAACCCATGACGTCGGCGGCAATGCCGATACCGATACCGCGGCACAGATGTTTCAGCTTGCCGCGCTTATTCTTCCAATCGCAAGCACGAGTGGCCTTTTCGATGCATTCTTTAAGGCCGTTGGTGGTGAGCATGATTTTATTCACGGTAACCATGTTGGGTGTGGTAATATTCTTTAAGCGGAATTCAACCGGGTCCATGCCGATGCCTTCGGCCAGAAGGTCCATGTGTGATTCAACCGAAAACCCGGACTGCACTCCTCCAAACCCCCGGATGGCACCGCTGATCGGGTTATTGGTATAAACGCGAAAACCGGTTATCTTAAAATTCTTTATTTTGTACACCATAAAAATACGCATCATGGCTGCCGCCAGGACGGTGGGCCCGTAGCTGCAGTAGGCGCCGCCGTCGGCAATGACCTCGCCGGTAATGGCGGTCAAGGTCCCGTCTTTTTTGACGCCGGATTTAATTTTATAAATCATGTTATGTTTGCGCCGGGAAAAAGAAAATTCCTCCTCGCGGGTGTAGGTGATTTTAACCGGCAGCCCCGCGGCCTTTTTTGAAAGCAGGCATGCGGCAAAATCCATGGGGAACATTTCTAATTTTCCGCCAAACCCCCCTCCTACCGCCAATTTAATAACCCGGATGTTGTTTAAGTCCATTTTAAGGCATTTCGCCAGCGACTCACGGCACTTAAAGGGCGCTTGGGTGGAAGTCCAAAGGGTGATTTTATTAGAAAATGTCTCGAATTGCCCGACGCAGACGTGCGGCTCCATGGCGCAGTGGGCCGCCGATTGGGTATAAAAAATATCTTCGCGCACGTAGTCTGATTCTTTTAGCGCCCGGTCGGGATTGCCGAAGTTAACCGGCAAGATGAGAGCGATATTATTCAGGGCATCGTGAATCTGCGGTGCGCCCGGTTTCATGGCCTCGGTCATATCGAAAACAGCCGGCAAGATTTCATATCGGACGTCAATTAGTGAAAGGGCTTTTTGCGCGGTTTCCTCATCGACGGCGGCAACAGCGGCGATTTCATCGCCGATATAACGGACTTTATCGGCCTCAATAGCCATCTGGTCGATGGTTTGGGGGAAAAAATATTCGTTGGAGCCGAATTTGATTAAATGCGTATCCCGGGCAGTGATGATGGCCTTGACCCCGGGCAGTTTTTCGGCCTTTGATGTGTCAATGCTGATGATCTTCGCATGCGCATGCGGGCTGCGCAGCAATTTTCCGATGAGCATACCGGGAAGTTTCAAGTCAAAGGTGTATTTTGCCTGGCCGGTGACCAGTCCCCTGCCGTCGATGCGAGGAACGCTTTTTCCGACTGGATTGGTATATTCTTTTTTATCGGTATTCATTAAAGTTTTAAATTATACTTTTTTGTCTTTTACGGAGCTTTTTTCTTCGGCTGCTGCTCGGACGGCATCAAATATTTTTAAATATCCTCCGCAGCGGCAGATGTTGCCGTCTAAGGCATAGGCAATATCATTTTGATCCGGCTTGGGATTTTGATCCAACAATGCCTTGGATGCCAGGATCATCCCCGGTGAGCAGAAACCGCATTGAACCGCGCCGTGATCCAGAAACGCCTGCTGGACAGGATGTAAATTATCCCCGTCGCTTAAACCCTCGATGGTCGTGATTTCTTCGCCTTCAACATCCGCTGCCAGGGTGATGCAGGAGAGGACAGCCTTTTTGTTGATGATGACTGTGCAGGCGCCGCATTCGGCCTCATTGCAGGACATCTTTGTGCCGGTAAGGCCGCATGTGTCGCGGAGCACTTCAGCCAGGGTTTCGTGCCCCTGAATGTCGACGGTGTATTGTTTTTTATTGATGTTTAAAATCATTTCTTTGAGCCTTGCAGGATTTCGTTAACGGCATTTTTGATTGAGACGCGAAACATTGCTTTCTTGTAGTCATCCTCTTTCGTGTCGTAGATTGAGGTGTCCAGATGATCCAGGGCTGATGCGGCGGTTTGATTGCCGGGCTCAACCGAATCCAGGAATGTCTCTAATTTCAAATCTCTTCGGGCAAATTCAAGGCCGTTATTGATGACAACACGCGTATCGGCAAAACGCTTTTTTATAAAGTTTGTTTTTATGCAGACAGCCAATAGCGGTACGTCGACTTCGGATGATTTTCTGACGCGCTGATAGCTGGTGCGCGTGTTTTTTTCATATTTAATGGAAACGGATTTCAAGATCTTGGAACTTCTGGCCTGATTTTTGAAGAATTCCTCCAGAGAAATTATTTCTTCTCTTCCGTCTGAACCGGCAAAATGCATTTGGGCATCCAGGGCGACGAGGATTGCTCCTAATTCTGTCCAGGTATAGCGGCAGGTTAGGTTGCCTCCGACGGTTGCCATGTTTCTGATGGGATTGGTGGCGATGTGGCGGCATGCAGTTTTAAGTACGGGAAAATTTTCGGTAATCTCGGGTGATTCAAACAGCTCCGTGATTGTAACCATTGAGCGAATACTTAGTTCTTCTTTACTTCTAGAAATGCCCTTGATTTCGCGGATTTTCTTAAGGCTTATAATATTTTCCGGAGTCTTAACGCCCATATTCTTCAAGGACTTAAGAGTGTTAATGACGAAGGTCCCTCCCGCCAGAATTCGTGCGTTATTCAGGGAGTTATGCAGGCGTACGGCTTCATTAAGATCTGCCGGGGAATGGAATTTGAATGGATTTAAAAGCATTTTTTTATTTCTGCGCCGCGAGAAAGATTTTTGTATTAAACGATGAATTATAACAAACCAAAACTATTTTGCAAGCAAAAAGCCGTCGGTGTGACGGCTATTGCTGATTGTTTTTGCCGAGCCGGTCCTCTATGGCAGCTTCGACAACGCAGGTATCCCATCCATGATTGATAAGCTCGGAGCGTATTTGCTGTGCGGTTTGATTATTAAGACCATTTTCTTGGGCAAGGAAGGCCTTAAGCACCGCGAGGTTATATAGCTGGTGTTTGTTTAGTTTCCAGCGTAAAGGGCGCTCCGACTCGGGCCTGTTGAGGAAGAATGCGATGACTCCCAGAAAGAAGGGCAAAAAAAGCACTGCCAGGGAACTGTAGAAATAAAAAGGATTCGTTTTTCCCAAAAGAAATCCCGCCGAGTTCCAAAATACATTAAACGCGTAATGCGCTACTATTGCGGGGATAATGCCGTAGGCGAGGTATATGACAGAAAGGAAAATTCCCATGCAGGTTGTTTCGAACCCCCTGAACCATACAGGATAAACAAGGTAAAGGCTGTGGCCGTAACCCCAGATGACCGAAGAAATAATCACGGCAAGAACGGTGCTCTTTGTTATCTTTTTTATCCAACTGATGGAAAAGATTCTGAAGGTCACTTCTTCGATAATGCTCGCCCTAAATCCGATAACGAACGCTGCCAGAAAGGGAAAGTAGCTTGTGGAAATCTGGGTTAGCCAGGAATGCTCTATCCAGACCCCCAGGCTTTTTTGGCCCCAGGCAAAGAGCAGAGATTGCATGCCGATGAGTATAATAAAAGCCACGTAACCTAAGAATACCAATCTTAAGATGTCTCGTGAGCAAAAAGTGGAAATCAGGTAGTGTAAGAATCCCCCCTTCTTTTTTTGCGGGAAGACTTCACGGCAAAGTGATTCTCCGGCCAGGCCCGGCATCAGGATGGCGACCGAGAGTATAAAGACGGGAATGCCCACTTCCAGGGCGTGGTTCCAGAGGTAGGTTGCGAGAGAAGATGCGGTTGGATAATCGAAAAGGATGCCGCTGTATTCGCTGAGATAAAACAGGATATTGGTAATTAATAGTGATGCGGCGATGAAAACATAGAAATTCTTAACCGAGTGCATTGCCAAATGATGGCGCCGGACAATAACAAAAAACGTTGCCACGCCCAGAAGGATCAAATAAATTATTTTAAAAAGAATAAACAGATTTTGGGACCAGGAAACAAATCTCTCCCGGGTGCGGTTGAATTTCTCGGGGATGTCAAGCGTGTCTTTGGTAAAGGAAATAATTTCACTGCCGCTAACCGTGGCGTTTACCAGCAGTCTTGCCGTTCCGGCGTCCGGCTGGCTGCTCCAGGGGATGCTGACATCATTCTTGCGCCAGCAAAAAGAATGGTCGGTGCGGTTCTCGTATTTCTTTGATTGCTTGCTGTCAAACGTATAATCGTTTGGATTAAAATGAAAATAATCCCGGAGAAAGTCAACGGCAATCTGTTGAGCAGTTTCTTCGTCCGGAGAATCCCTTTTTTCGGTATCATCGATTGTATGCCCAAAAGAAATTATTTTTCCGGTCGCAGCGCTTACCGCAATACGAAATTCCTCTTTTTGATTCTCTTTAAAGAACCGGACGATCCAAATAAAAAGATCAAAATGGTGTTTTTGAATAAAATCGCGCTCTCCTTCAAATCCGAGGGATTTCTGCAGATACCGGTTGGCTGCAACTACGGAGCTAAAAATAATTGCCCGGCGGTATCCTTCTCCTGAGATATTGCGTTCTTTAAAGAGGTATGTTTCGGCAGCCTTTAACGCGGCAGCCCGGTCAACGGTTAGATCGACAAAAGAGAATTGGGGATAGCTGAATTTAAACCAGGCAGCAAGGCTGCCGAGGGTTAGTATCGCAAACAGGCAACCGATGAAGATTCTTTTTTTCATAAGAAAGAATATTAGGAGGCGACGAGCATCTTGGACGTGTTGTTAAATACCGGTTGATCGGGCGGCCCGAACGCTAAAAACGTATTTGCCGATTCTTAGCTGGTCTCTTTCGCTGATATTGATGAATTGTACGCCTGCTTCGTAGCGCGGGCGGTTTTCATTGGCGAGGCTAAAGGTTTTTATCCATACGATCTTTCCTACCGTTTGAATAGGCGGCGGGTCTTCGGGGAGTATGATTTCAAGCTTCAGGAGGGTGCCGGCATTTAACGGTCCGTCTGTCACCAGGCAGATTCCTCCCTCGCCAATATTTTTGGTTATGGAACGGTGTTGGTCGGCTTGACTAAGGACAGAATAATTGATCTGAACGTCGATGCTCAAGCGGATAAATTTACGCCTCTCTTCGACAAGGCGATCAGTGCCGTTTTGATTTTCACCAGTATTTGAATTAGCCATAGTTACTACCTCTCCATTAAAGAAGGTTGATGACTTCTGCCGGGAGTTTTTTAAGCTCCTGCGTGCCCAAAATCTTGATAGACCAGCGCAGCAGGTCGAGCTTTCTTTTTAATTTTAGGCTCGGTTCTTTGACATCTTGAAGTTTCTTGCGGGACAAAAAAAGCATCCGGCGCAACACATTAAAGACTATCCTTGCTTCTCTGGAGCGGTTATAGCCGGAATCGATAATGTCTTTGGTGCTGCTATAGGCAAGTTCGCTTACGGTTTCGTTATAATGGTCGATTAGTTGAATGAGCGCGGGGACCATGGCATCAAAATACTTATAACGGTCTATCGTGCATAAAGTATGCATGATTTCAATTTCGACAAAATTCGAGCTCGTCTTGGCCAGCCGATGCAGGAGGATTTTCTCGACTAGATTCTTTTCGGGGGAGAAGATCTCTTTGCTGAAACGTTCTTTGAAAACATGGATAGCGGCTGCGCATTTGTAAGAAGCGAGTGCGTCATCCTTAATCATTTCCAGGAGTATGTCTTTTGTCTGGTTGGCGTATTTTTCGGCATAGCCGTTTAAGAGTGCTTTATCGTCGAAAATAGTGTATTCGGTTTGAGGATAGGCGGTGACGCATGGGAAAATGAGAGAAAATATCGACAAGACCAATAGTAGTTTTTTCATATTAAATGATGATATCCATCGAAATATCAACCGACCGGCTGGAATGAGTAAGGGAACCGACAGAGATGCGGTCGACTCCGGTTTTTGCGATGGCGCGGACATTTCTTAGATTTACGTTGCCGGAAACTTCCAGCGCGGCTCTTTTTCCGGGTTTGAGTTTTCGGGCTAATTTGACTGCCTTTCGAATCTGTGTCGGGGTCATATTGTCCAGAAGGATAATGTCGGGTTCTGCCTCTAGGGCTTGCTCGAATTCTTTTAAATCATCCACCTCGACCGCGACGGGTTTATTAGACATCTTTTTTGCCCTTTGGATCATTTCTGGAATCGATATTTTTGAAAGGCAGACCGTGCGGTGATTATCTTTGATTAAGACCATCTCGGAAAGATTTAACCGGTGATTGATTCCGTCTCCGCAGGCGACGGCTAATTTCTCCAAAATACGCAAGCCCGGAGTTGTTTTGCGCGTGTCCATAATCTTTGTTTTGTAAGGACGGACAGCCTGGACAAAATGACGCGTGGCGGTGGCGATTCCTGAAAGGCGGCACAAAAAGTTGAGCGCTACCCTCTCGCCGGTTAAGAGTGACCGGGTTTTTCCTTCTATCCAGATAATTCTCTTATTGGCGTTAACCATATCGCCGTCTTTGCAGAAAAAACGGCATTTGACGTTTGGGTCAAGTTTCTTGAATACGGCTTGGACGAGATTGAGGCCGCAGATGACGGCTCGTTCGCGGGTGACAAAGAAGGCCTGTGCGGTATCTTTTTTAGGGACAAGGACATTGGTGGTAATGTCTTGGCTGCCAACGTCTTCGCGAATGGCCAGTGCGGTAATTTTATCGATCGTTTTGTTAATTTTCATTTTTTTATGGTTTTGTCAGTGTCTGATTATAGTATCGAGGGGGTATCGGTTTCAAGATAATTCTCTTATTTAACAATAGAATTAAGATTGCTCTCGGAAGCCGGTTCTGGGAGTATGTTAGCAGGGGTGGATGGTTCATTTTTAGGTGCGGTAATTTTACTTTCCATCGCTTGTGTCATGGCCCTAAGCGCGTAGAATGTTTGAAGCCGTTGTTGGGCGTCTTCGTCGCTCGGGTTCTCCATTTTTTTCTGCTCAAAGATGGCAATGCGGTTATCAATTTCTTTCATGCGGGTCTGAAATTCTTCCGGTGTTTTTTTTATCATTTCGAGGGCAGGTTTTGCATTCTCTTGCTCCAAGAGTTTTGATTTGACCAGAACCTTATCCATAAAGATATTCCATTGCTCCTGATTGCGCGGCTGGTCAGCCGCGGATTGGACGATAATTCCATATTTAGCCGGGTCCTGGGCAATGAGAGGACGGCGTTTCTTAGAAGTGGCTTTCTGGGGTAGGTTAGGAGCGGTAGAGAGATTCGTTTTCTTGGAGATCTCGGGTGTCTGGTTTCTATTTTCGCTCTCGAGAAAGAGACCGAATAAACCATTGCTCAAGAATATAAAAAGAAAAAAAGCCAGAGTGATCAGAATGATTTTCTTTTTAGGTGATATGTTCATTATGATTAAATCTCCCGCCAGGCGCTGGGGGTCGCTGAGTATCCGCTTCCTCCCCCTCCGACTAGACCTGCGAATCCGGGTGGGATATTGGTGATGATAGCGCTATCGTAGTTAAATGTTTTCCATGCGACTGTTTCCTTGACGTAAATATAATTGTTTGCGATGAGGCTGCCATGGGTGACGGATATGTCAAGGACATCGCGCAGGTAGGCATTGTCATGTGCATAGGTAAGCCCATCGTGCGCGCTTACCAATGCCGCCGGTTCGTAGTACTGCGTCCACGCGACAACGCTGAGCCGTGAGTTATTGGAGGGTGATTCTAATGGTTGAATGTAGTTTACTGAGCCGGTGGAAATAATCGTCATGTCCTGATTATTTTCCCAGGTTGTGCCGAATACGACATTAACGTTGCCGTGACCGGGGGCATCGCCTTCAATAAAAATAATCCTTTTGTTTGATAGCGACTCTCCTTCCAACGAATCATTGGGCGTAATCGTGTACGTCCCGTTACCTCGGATGTATACGACTTCATCTTCTGAGTAGCTTGCAGCGACATCGCGGTAGAATTCAACAAAATCATTAAATTCATCAGCCGTACCGTTGCCGTTTGCGTCAGGAAAGGTAAGTGTGGTCAGACTTGAGCTTACCCCCTCAACTTTATCGTCAAACTCGGCATGGAGATTCTTTCCTAGATCATTGTATGTTCCTCCGAGGCGCGCCTTGCCATGCACCTGCATGAGGCCGGTATTACCGTCCAAATCGATGTCGCCGCCGGTTGACATGGTATTATTAAAAACATCCGGAGGTATTGCCGGAAATTCTACTTGGACTTTACGCTGCACACCGTTGGCTGTTCCTGTCGCGGTAACGACTCGAAGGCTTGAATCGGAATCGTCTTTGACCAAAGAGACCGAATAGTCGCCAATCGTAATGGCTGGAGGTGCGTTTCCATCAAGCATCTGCGGATTGCGGATAAACTGGTTGATTCCGGCTTCGGCCGCCCAGAAGGCCGCGGTTGAATCGCGGTACCGGCGGGCGCTATTAAGTTCATTAGTGGAAAGCAGGGTAAAGCCCGCGGCCAACATTAAAAGTACGACCAGAAAGACACAGGACGCAATCAAAATAACCCCCTTATCATTTTTGGTGTTTCTGTCTTTACGTGTCTGAGTCTTCATGTGAACACCTCCCCGGAAATCGAATAATCGTTTTACCTTAAGGTTACTTTTTCCTTTAGACTAAAGCTTGCAATATTTCCGCGCGGCATCTGTTTTGTTGCCGTGAGGGTGACGATAATCCATTTTGGCTCGACATCATTATAAGTAAAGGAAAGTGCCGAAATATTGTTCGCAATAATCCGGCTTGTCGCCTGTGTCTGAAAGACGATCTGATTAGCCGTGCCTCCGCTGTTGCTCCAGCTAAATGAAGCAGCACCGCCGTTTTCTCTTACGAAATTTACCGTAGCGCTACTTGTATTTTGGGTTACCGTAATGCCGCTACCCGGTCTTAGTTCTTTGGTCATGAATAAAAGCGCGTTTCTTGCATCGCCTTGTGTTTTAACTTTTCCGTTATATGTTTGCCAGGTCGAGTTTCCCCCTAAAAAGCTTGAATGTAGAGCGCCGAATATGAAGACAACCAACAGGGTTGTGATGATCATTTCTGTCAAAGAAAATCCTGTTCGATGTTTGAGTCGGCGTATCATTTTGTTATCCGCGTCCGTAAGCTCACGTTGTTTGTCCTTGATTTTCTTGTCCAGCTAACGTCTAAGTCAATATCCAGCGGATTAGCCTGGGCGTTGGTGATGGCCACTGTAATAGATTCACCGGGCAATGAATAGATGCTTTCGCCGGTTACCCAGGCGCTCCAATTTGTGCCAGCAATGTTTGCCAGTGTCGTACGAGTCTTCATTTCCTCCAAGACGTATTCACCGTGCGATGTCGCTTCGGTTACGTCTCCGGCATATTGAGTGGCGTTCATGGCATTACTAAAGAATAAAAGAGCGCTTAAGACTCCGACGACCAGGACAAAAGTCGCTACCAGGAGCTCTGCCAGAGTGAAACCGCTGCTGCCTCTCATTTTTATAATCATTGTCAATCTTTCGTAGTCACAAAAAAATCCTGTCTTTCTTGGACAGGATTGCATTATCAAATTAAAAATGACGCAATGATAATTTTGTCATGTTTAATTCTATCTTGATAATGCAACCCAGCTGTCTTTTTCCGCATTCTGGCGGAACGAAGGCCTGTGGCTTTGCCCTTGCGCCCGTAAAACGCAAGACCATGAACCTTTTCGAGGTTCATGGGCCCTATCCTTTCGAATAGTTTGCCTTTTGATTATCTAAGTGAAAGTATAGCACGCCTTTATGGAGAAAACAAATTGCTTAAAATAATTCTTTAAGAGCGGTTTTTAATTCTTTAATTTTTGCTTGAAGTGTTTCGAGGCGCGCCCTCTCTTTTTCGACGACTTCTTTAGGCGCTTTCTTAAGAAAATCTTTGTTTTTAAGCCTTTTTGACAGGTCTTTGACAGCAGCAGCCTGATTTTTAACTTGCGCCGTAATCCTCCCTTTTTCTTTCTCGATGTCGATGACACCGGCTAAAGGGATATAAAATTTCAGCTTTCCGGCGATGCCGGTGGCTGCGTCTTTTGGCTTTGGAAGATTTCTTTCGACGGAAAGATTGCTGATCTTAGCCAGTATTTTAATGATTCCGGAATTTTCTTTTATCAGGTCCGATTCATTTTCAGTTTTAGCCTGCACAAAGCATTCAACCGATGCGTGCTGGTCAATATTCCAATGCATGCGGATATTCCGGATGACATTGATCAATTCGGTTATCGCCTTCATCTGCCCTTGCGCTTTTTTGTCGATAAGCTGTTTGTTGATGGTGGGCCAAGCCGCAACGGCCAGAGAGCCGGCATGGGGGTTGAATTTATGCCAGATCTCCTCAGTGATAAAGGGCATGAACGGGTGAAGCATTTTAAGGGTTTGCTCGAGTATTCCTGCGGCAACAATCCTGGTATTTTTGTCCGAGAATTTGTCTTTAATTGTCTCCAGGTACCAATCGCAGAAATTTCCCCAGAAAAAGTCATAAATGAGCGTCTCGGCCTCTGAGAAACGGTATTTATCAAGCGCCTTGTCAACTTTTTCTAATGTCGCATAGAACTGCGCGAGGATCCAGCGGGACGGCAGGTCAAGTGTCTTTTGGTTGTTTAAATTGGCGAGATCAAAATTATTTTCTCCCTCGGGGATATTCATCAAAATCAGCCTGGATGCATTCCAGATCTTATTGGCAAAATTGCGTCCGATCTCGAATTTTTCTTTAGAAATAAAAAGGTCCTGCCCGGAATTCATGATCAGACTAAAACGTAACGCATCGGCGCCGTATTCTTTAATGATTTCCAGCGGGTCAATGGCGTTACCCAGAGATTTTGACATCTTGCGCCCCTTCGCATCGCGCACCGTCCCGTGGATGTACACATCCGAAAACGGGATGTCTCCCATAAATTCCAGCCCTGCCATGATCATGCGCGCGACCCAAAAGAAAATGATTTCGGGTGCGGTAGATAAGGCAGAAGTCGGATAAAAATATTCGAGGTCTTTGTTCTTTTCGGGCCAGTGAAGTGTGGCGAAGGGCCAAAGCCAGGATGAGAACCAGGTGTCTAAAACGTCTTCGTCTTGATAGATATTTTTTGAATGGCACTGAGGGCATTCTTGAGGCGTTATTTTAGATACGATAGGCGCGTTGTCATTGTGGCAATCGCGGCAGTACCATACCGGAATGCGATGCCCCCACCATATCTGGCGCGAGATGCACCAATCCTGGATATTTTCCATCCAATTGAGATACACCTTTGTCCACCGGGAAGGATAAAACTTTATTTTTCCTTTTTTGACGACATCGATTGCCGGCTGGGCGAGCGGTTTCATCTTGACAAACCACTGCCTTGATAGGTAAGGCTCGACCATGGTGTCGCAGCGGTAGCAGTGGCCGACCGCGTGGGTGTGCGGCTCAATCTTTTCTAAGAGGTTCCCCTGTTTTAAGGCCTCCAAAACTGCTTTGCGTCCCTCCGCCCTGCTCATTCCGGAGAAGTGTCCGGCTTTTTCGTTTAGGCGGGCATCGGGGTGCATGATATTTATGAATTCGAGATCATGTTTCTTTCCCATGGCAAAATCGTTCGGGTCATGAGCCGGGGTTACTTTAACCGCGCCGGTACCGAATTTGGGATCGACCAGTTCGTCGGCAATGATCTTAATTTCGCGGTTCACCAGCGGCAGGATTAGGGTTTTCCCGATGAATTTCTTATAACGTTTGTCGGTGGGATTAACAGCAACGGCCGTATCCCCCAGCATGGTCTCAGGCCGCGTCGTGGCAACGGTAACGCTATCATGGGGATTTTCTTTAAAGGAATAGCGTATATAGTAAAGCGAACCGTTAATTTCTTTATGCTGCGCTTCCTCATCGGAAAGGGCGGTCTGGCAGCGCGGGCACCAGTTGATAATGCGCTGGCCCCGGTAGATGAGGCCTTTTTCGTAAAGCGTGATAAATGTATGCCGGACGGCTTCACTATAATGTTCATCCATGGTAAAGCGCGTGCGCTGCCAGTCGCAGGATGCGCCTAATTTTTCCAGCTGGCGGATGATAGTGTCACCGTATTGTTTTTTCCATTCCCAAAGGCGTTTTAAGAATTCCTCACGGCCCAAATCCTGGCGGGTCTTGCCTTCTTTGGCGATTTGTTTTTCAACCACATTTTGGGTGGCAATACCGGCATGGTCGATTCCCGGCATCCACAGGGTTTCAAAGCCGGTCATGCGTTTGTACCGGATCAAGATATCCTGGAGGGTGTTGTTCAGGGCGTGGCCCATATGCAGAATGCCGGTAACATTCGGCGGTGGAATAACGATCGAATACGGCTTTTTATCCGGGTTAGCCTGGGCATGAAAGACATTCTTTTCTTCCCAGAACTTAAGCCACTTGTCTTCGTTTTCGTTGGGGCTGTAGCGGGTAGATAGTTCGGTCATTGTTCGTAAAGTTAAAGAAGCGCGAGCTTCGGAGTTTAATTTTTGCGGCGCCTAAATCCCTTCCGAAAGGAATTTAGGCGCCAATGAGATCAAAAACCCTGCGCAAACCCCGTCCTTTAGGGCGGGGAGCGTCGAAGGGTTACTTTTTCTTTTGGTCTTTTAAAAGTTTATATTCGATGCTGTCGAGTAAGGCCTCCCAGCTGGCCTCGATAATATTTTCGTGAACACCGATGGTTGTCCAGGAATCGGTCTCGTCCTGTGATTCGATAAGGACCCGGACTTTGGCCGCCGTTCCGGATTTGGTATCCAAAACGCGCACCTTGTAATCGGAAAGATGCATCTGCGTTAGATTGGGATAAAACTTAGTTAAGGCCTTGCGCAGTGCTCGGTCCAGGGCGTCCACCGGGCCGTCTCCGTCGGAAGCGCTGAACTCCTCTTTTCCTTTAACCTTTAAGCGGATCGAGGCCTCGGCAAATACTTTTCCGTCGTAGCGTTTTTCGGTTGTGACTTTGAATCCTTCCAGCTGGAAAAACCGGGTGTATTTTTTAAACTCCCTTTTCATAAATAATTCAAACGAGGCATCGGCCGCTTCATATTGGTAGCCTTCGTATTCCTTTGCCTGCAGGGCCTCGAGGGCTTTCTTTGTCTCCGGAGATTTTTTATCTAGCTTAAGATTTAGCTGCTGGGCTTTTAAGACAATCGGCATTTTCCCGGCCAGCTCTGAGGTTAAAAACCGGCGGTGGTTTCCGACAACTTCCGGTTTTGCATGTTCATAAGCCAGAGGGTTTTTAAGCATGGCATCGATGTGAACCCCTCCCTTATGCGCAAAGGCTGAATGACCCACAAACGGTGTATTGTCGGGTAATTTGATGTTGGTTACTTCGCTTAAAAAGTAAGAGGTCTTGTGCAATTGTTTAATCTTTGAATCCGGAATGGATGTGTATTTCATTTTGGTGTGCAAGATGGCAATGATGGTGCACAAGTCGGCATTCCCGCAGCGTTCGCCTAGCCCATTGAGCGTTCCCTGGACCTGGGTGCAGCCTTCTTGAATGGCCGTCAGGCTGTTGGCAACGGCCAAGTCCAGATCGTTGTGGGTGTGAATGCCTAATTGTGTTTTGATTTTCGGCTTGATCTCGCGAATGATTTTCCTTACCTCATCCGGCATGGTGCCGCCGTTGGTATCGCACAGGACGATGCAATCGGCTTTGGCTTGCTGGGCGGAAAGAATTGTCTTAAGGGCATATTCGGGATTTTGTTTATAAGAGTCAAAAAAATGTTCGGCGTCGTAAAATACTTCCCGCCCTTCTTTCTTTAGAAAACTAACGGAATCAAAAATGATTTCCAAATTGTCTTCGAGGGTTGTCCTTAAGACATCCCGGACATGCAGATCCCAGCTTTTTCCGAAGATGGTGACGGTGCGGGCTCCGGAGGCAATCAGGTCGCACAAATTCTGATCCTGGGAGGCCTTGATCTTGGTGCGCCGGGTTGAGCCGAAAGCAGCCAGGACGGCTGTCTTTAATTTCTTTTTTTGCATCATCTTAAAGAATTCCTTGTCCTTCGGGTTAGAGCCCGGCCAGCCGCCCTCGATGTAATGAATTCCTAAATCGTCAAGTTTTTCGGCGATCTTGATTTTATCGTTGACGGAAAATGACACACCTTCAGTTTGGGAGCCGTCCCGCAGGGTCGTATCGTAGATAACGACTTTTAACATTTTGCTCAAGTCCTTTCCAGATTAAATGTTTTATGCAGTGTCTTGACCGCCATGTCCGAGAATTTTCGTTCGATAATGCAGGAGATGCTGATTTCGGAAGTTGAAATCATTTCGATGTTGATCTTCTGATCGGCCAGGGCCTTAAACATCTTTGCGGCAATGCCGTAATGCGAACGCATTCCTGCCCCCACAATAGAAACACGGGCGATTTGATCGTCCTGAAGGATGTTTCCGCCGCCGATGGTCTTGGTGATGTGGCGCGCGGTGGCCAGTGTTTTATTTAACGATACCTTGGGGACGGTAAATGAAATGTCGGTTGTTTTCATGCGGCTGACATTTTGCACGATCATATCGACATTAATACCGGCTTTGGAAATCTCGGTAAAAATCCTGGCGGCTACCCCGGGCTTGTCGGGGACGTCGCAGATGGTTACCTTTGCTTCGGATTTATTGCAGGTGACGGCGCGCACCGCAATGCTCTCCATATGTTCGTCTGCCTTGGTGATCATGGTTCCTTCCTCCTTGGAATAACTCGATCGTACATGAATAGGGATGTTAAATCTTTTAGCGACTTCAATCGAACGCGCCTGCATAACCTGGGCGCCTAAGGATGCCATCTCCAGCATTTCTTCGAATGTTATGGTATGGATTTTCTTGGCCTCTGTAACGATGCGCGGGTCGGTGGTATAGATCCCGTCCACGTCCGTGTAAATTTCGCAGACATCCGCGTTTAAGGCCTTGGCTAAGGCCACCGCGGTTAAGTCGGATCCCCCGCGTCCCAACGTTGTAATTTCGTCATCCCGGGTAACGCCCTGAAAGCCGGCGACGATGACAATTTTATTTTTCGTGAGCGCTTTTCGGATACGGCGGGCATCAATGGTGATAATCCGTGCCTTGGTGTGAATCCGGTCGGTTTTAATCCCGACCTGGCCCCCGGTAAATGAAATGGCATCAAACCCGAGTTCTTTGATCGCCATAGCCAAAAGCGCGCAGGAAATCTGCTCTCCGGTCGAGATGAGCATGTCCATTTCCCGCTCCGGCGGATTATTGGTAATTTCAAACGCCAGGCTTTCCAGCTCATCGGTGGTATCTCCCCGTGCCGAGACAACAGCGACGACGTCCTGGTGATGGGTTTTGTAGGAAACGATGCGTTTGGCGACGGCCTTGACCCGGTCGCTATCTTTAACCGAACTGCCGCCGTATTTTTGGACTACAAGTTTTTTGCTCATTTTACTTTTGCTTGACTCCTTTTAATGGGGTGTGCTGGCGCGATCTGTCCTTGCCGATTGCGCCTCTGGTTTAGATTTTTCTCATAAAATATTCCATCATTGCCTCACCGCTGGGAAACTTGAGCCCCTTTTCTTTCGCGGTTGCTTCATTGAATTCGGAGATGCCGTCCTTGGAAATATTGTTTCCCAACATGCAAAAGCAAACCGGGTCACTGGTATGCGTGCGTTTTTCAATCGGTGTCGCATGGTCGGGAACGACGAGAATACGGAAATCATCCCTGCCCTTAAAATGCTTTAATACGGTACCCACCACATCTTTGTCAAAGCGTTCAATACAGGTGATTTTCATCCGGATGTCGCCGTTATGCCCGGCTTCGTCCGTTGCTTCGACATGCACAAAGACAAAGTCGTTTTTCTTTAACGAGTCCAGCGCGTATTGGGCTTTGCCCAAATAATTTGTGTCGTAATAACCGGTGATGCCGGGCACGGTAACGACATTCAGCTTGATGAGTTTTCCGATGCCGTTAATAAGATCCACCGCCGAGATAACCGATCCCTTAACCCCGAATTTATCCGAGAAAGATGTTAAGCTGGGCCGTTGGCCCTGGCCCCAGAGCCAGATCATGTTGGCCGGATTTTCTTTTAGGTCAATACGTACTTGATTGACGGAATGATTGTTAAGGATATCGCGCGAGCGTTCCATTAGGCTTAACAGAATTTCCGCATGTTTTCCCTGGGGCAGATGGCGCTTGATTTCCTGCCCCATGATATCGTGCGGGGGCGTGCATTTAATTTTAGCGACTGTTTGGGGGTCATCGGTTTTTACAACCATCAGATGACGGTAGCTTTTTCCCGCATGAAAACGCACGGCGTCGGTTTTTAAATGCTGATTAAGCGTATCAATTAAAACTGAGGCCTCTTTATGGGAGATGTGCCCGGCGCTGTAATCGGCCATGTTCTGGTTCTCGATGGTGACTAGATTGCAGCGAAAGGCGACTTCGTTGTCGTTAAGTTCGATGCCGAGATTGGCGGCTTCTAAGGGAGCACGGCCCGAGAAACAAGTCGCGGGGTCATAACCCATCAGGGCCAGGTTTCCAATTTCCGAACCCGGCGGCATTTTGTCGGGGATGGTCTGGACCAAACCGGCCAGGCCATTTTGGGCGATAAAATCCATGTTGGGTTTATTGGCGACCTGCAAAGGGGTCCGGCCGCCTAAGTCCGCCAGAGGGTAATCCGCCATGCCGTCGGGGACTAAAACGATATATTTCATAATTTTTCCTTTAAAATTCTTGTAAGCGTTTTTGCGACATCTTTTTTGCCAACCCCTTGGCCTAAGACATTTCGTTCCTTGTCGACGATATAGGCAATGTAGCTCTTATTGTCCTGACAGTTGGCAATGACGAGATCACAATCCGCCCTCTTCATCAAATTCTGGGCCTTGACCATCATGTGTTCTTTTTCGATTGAAGATTCCAGTTTAAATCCGACTAAAAATATTTTTGGGTTTATCTTCTTCATATTGTCGATCAGTTTTGGCGCCGGCGTCAGATTGAGTGTCAGCCGGGAAAATTCCGAACTTATTTTTGAGCCGTAGGTATGGGTCGGCTGATAGTCGGAAACCGCCGCCGCATGAATGACAATGTCGTAATCGTTTTTTAATTCCTCATTTAAGAGATTTGACAGCTCGTCAAAAAACAAAAACTTTAAAACCCGCACGCCTTTGGGCCGCTCGGTACTCGTGACCGGGCCTTCCAGAAGCGTGATTACGGCCCCTTCTTTTTTAAGGTTTTCGGCAATAACATGGCCGAATTCACCGGTGGAACGATTGCTGATGACCCGCATGTCGTCAATCGGGACCCAGGTGGGCCCGCAGGTGACGAGTATTTTCTTGCTTTTTAAGGATTTAATAGCCAATGTGTTTTAGAATCGTCTTTAAATTCGCCTCAACCGTGACCGGTTCCTTAATGCTCTTGATGGCAATATTGGGGTCTTTTAATCCGTGCCCAGTTAAGGTGCAGACAATGCTCCCTTTTTTATTTCGGAAATAATCCCTGCGGTTTAATTTTATAATACCGGCGACCGACGCGGCTGATGCCGGTTCGACAAAAACTCCGTCACATGACGCCAGCATCTTATAGGCCTCCAGGATCTCTTCGTCGGTGACCGCCTCGATCAGCCCGTTGGATTCATCGCGCGCGGCCTCGGCGCTTTTCCAGCTGGCCGGGTTGCCGATACGGATGGCGGTGGCAATAGTTTCCGGGTTTTTTATGATTCTTCCCTCAACGATGGGCGCGGATTTGGCCGCCTGGAAACCCAGCATCTTAGGCAGCTTCTCGGATTTGTCCTTTTGGTTATATTCTTTATATCCTTTCCAGTACGAGGTGATGTTGCCGGCATTTCCGACGGGAATGGCGTGATAGTCGGGTGCATCGCCCAAGAAGTCGCAGATCTCAAACGCCGCGGTCTTCTGCCCCTCGATGCGAAAGGGATTAAGCGAATTGACCAGGGCAATGGGGTAATTAGCCGTAATGTCCTTGACCAGGTTTAAGGCATCGTCAAAATTACCTTTAATCGCAAGCACCTGGGCGTTATGGACCATGGCTTGAGCCAATTTTCCCAAGGCGATGTTACCGTCGGGAATGAGGACGATGCACTTTAATCCGCAGCGCGCGGCATAGGCCGCGGCCGAAGCCGAGGTATTGCCGGTAGAGGCGCACATGACCGCAGTGACATTGTTCTCTTTGGCCTTGGAAATGGCCATGGTCATGCCCCGGTCTTTGAACGAACCGGTCGGATTTGTCCCCTCGTATTTAAGGTAAACGTCAAGCCCGATCATCTCGGTTAGGTGAGGGGAAAAGATAAGCGGCGTATTCCCCTCATTTAAGGTGACAATCGGTGTGTCGTCGGTAACGGGTAAAAACTCTTTGTATCGGTGAATAATTCCTTGCCAATTCATGTTTCGCTCCCTGATTTTTCGGGGTAATGTGTGAAAAAGATTTCTACAGTTTTTCCATCCGTATGGCGACGGGATAGTCCTTGATAATCGATAGCTTGGTTATTTTCTCCAGGGCCAAGCGCAGCATTTTTTCCCGGGCATGATGAGTCAAGATAATGACCGGAACAGCCGAAGAGCGTTTGCGCATTTTCTGGGTAACGGAAGCGATGCTGATGCCGTATTTACCCAATATCCCTGAGATTTTTGATAAGACACCGGGCTTATCAATTGCCATAAACCGGATATAAAACTTTGTTTCTATTTCATCCATCTTGCGCAGCTTTATCGCTGAGATTTCTTTTGATAAATCTGCGACTCGCACCGGCGATCCGGCATTGTGTCGTGCGGCAAGGTTAATCAGGTCGCTGACTACCCCTGAAGCGGCGGCCATCTGGCCTGCCCCCTGTCCGTACAAAAGCACATCCCCTAAGGGGTCGGCGTTTAGAAAAATCGCGTTAAATACCCCTCCGACGGAAGCCAGCGGATGGTCTTTGGGGATCAGGGTCGGATGTACCCTGACCTCAAGCTCGTTATGGACCCGTTTGGCGATGGCTAAGAGTTTGATAACCAATTGCAGGCTTTGGGCGTGCTCAATGTCGGCGTGGGAAATATTTTCGATTCCCTCGACAAAGATATTTTTAACCGGAACAAATTTTCCGAATGCCAGAAAAACCAAGATGGCCAGCTTGTGGGCAGGGTCCATCCCGTTGATGTCTAGCGTCGGGTTGCTTTCGGCAAAGCCGCGCTTTTGGGCCTCTTGCAGGGCATACTTAAAAGAACAGTTGCTCTTGGCCATCTCGCTTAAAATAAAATTCGAAGTGCCGTTGATGATTCCGTAAAGGCCGTTAAATTTGTTGCCTGCGAGACCCTCGGTAATGGATTTGATGAGCGGGATTCCTGCCCCCACTGAGGTTTCAAAATAGATGTCCCGGTTGTTTCTTAAGGCGGCGCGGAATAATTTCTTCCCCTCATTGGCCAGGAGCTCTTTATTGGCGGTAATGACGTGCTTCTTGTTCTTGAGCGCCCCCAAAACGATCTCGTAGGCCGGATGCATACCGCCGATGAGTTCGATGACCACATCAATTTCGGGGTCATTGATAACGTCATGAAAATTGGTTGTGCGCGCGATACCGCGCAACAGGGGCGATTTTTGTTCTTTGATATACAAATCGCACACTTTCTTTACCGAAAATTCGGTGTTAAATTTATTTTTGATGTAATTCCTGCGTTCGTGCAGGAATTTAATAACACCGGAACCGACGGTCCCGAAGCCGATGAGCCCTACATTAAGCCTGTTCATTATCGTTTTTCTCCTTCACCATTCTTGAAAATAGTCCGACGATTTTATTCAATACAAATTCTGCCTGGTTATCCAGCCGATCAAAGACGAGCCTTGTCTCGTAAATAATCCCGGGAACTTTTTCGGTGGAGTCCAGGACCGTCCCGGTTAAAGGGACGGGTTTTGAGACATACGGTGTCTTCAGTTCGATATTCATCCTTGTCGACGGGGCATATCGGCGGGCGGTCACGCAGCACATTCCGCCCATGCTGATATTTTTTAACTGGGAAACCTCAATCATTACGCTCGGATCGTCGTTATCGCGATAGGTGATGATAAAATGTTTTTCAATGCGGATATAGCGACGACGCTCTTGCTGGTCCCATTTGTCATCCATAGCCACCCTCGCCCGGATTTTCCTGCCGACTTTAATTCTATAAAAGTCGGCAAATTTTAAAGTCGGAGCGGTGAGATTTGAACTCACGACCCCTTGAACCCCATTCAAGTGCGCTAGCCGAGCTGCGCTACGCTCCGAAAATTTTCTTCACAAATAACTTTTGCTGATAACTACTCTGTCTTAAGCTTCCGTCTCATAAGATCAGATACGGCCTTGGTGGCCGGCTTTTTCTTATAGAGAAGGTTGTAAACTTCTTTTGTGATGGGGATGGCGACCTTGTGCTTTCTTCCCAGGGCCAGTACGGCCTTGACGGTTGTTATCCCTTCGGCGACCATTTCGGTGGACGTGATAATTTCGCCGATACTTTTTCCTCTGCCGCATTGTTCGCCCACGAAACGGTTTCGGCTGTGAGAGTTGACACACGTGGTTACCAAGTCCCCCAGCCCGGTTAGCCCAAAAAATGTTTCGCGTTTCGCCCCTAATGCGACCCCGAGCCGCGCCATTTCGGTAAGTCCCCGGGTTAGGATGGCGGCCTTAGCGTTGGTGCCGAATCCGAGCCCATCGCAGACACCGCAGGCGATGGCGATAATATTTTTAAGGCTTCCTCCCAGCTCAACGCCGATGAGGTCGGGGTTGATGTAAATCCTGAAACTCTCGGAATTAAAAACTTCTTGAAGTTTCTTGGCAATGCGCATATCCCGGGATGATATAACGGCGGTTGAGGGTATTCCCTGGGCGACTTCTGTCGCTATCGTCGGCCCGGAGAGGACGGCGAGTTTTATTTTGCCCAATTCTCTCTCAATAACCTCGGACATCCGCACGGGATTCTTTGGTTCCAGGCCCTTGATAACACTGAGGATAATCTTGCCGGATAAATTAAATGCCTTTAGTCTGCGTATGACTCCGACCGCGAATCTCGACGGAACCGCTAAAATAATAACCTGCGCATCGGCGATTGTGGAGGCTAAATCCTCCGAGATGATTATTGTTCCGGGGATTTTTATCCCGGGCAGGAATTTTATATTTTCTCTTTTCCTTCGAATTTGATCAAGGTATTCCGGAAAAGCGCCCCAGAGTTTAACCTGATAACCTTTTCGATTTAAATGAATGGCGAGAGTTGTCCCCCATCCCCCGTCTCCGATAACCGCAATTGTTTTTATGTCGTTTGGCATTAAGCTTTATGAGAAAGGTTAAGATGTCTGCGTTCTTCCCTTACGATGAACTGCAATCCGACCTCATAGCGATGTTCGCTTTTTTTGTTCACCCAGATGACTTTTCCTAAAATGCCATGCTGCAGAATGACGCTCCTTTTCTCGATTTCTTCGCACAATGAAAGCGCGTCAGGGTCAAGCTGAAGCCACAAGGTGCATCCTTCGGGCACTTCCTGCGAGATGTTGCAGCGAAGCCCGTCTCCGCTGATGTCCTGGGTATAACCCTCCATAATCTTGGAAATTGTCTCTTCTTTACAGACCTTAAACTGCAAAGGACTCTGGCAGCGTATGCGTATGACAGCCCTTCTTTCGGGTGTCTGCGCATGCTCGTGAGTATTTTTATCGGTATCCACGGTGATAACCTTTAGGTAATCTATTTATAATAATATGAAATAGTATTATATATGATAACCTCGTCTATTCAAGTGAAAAATATAGGTATATCAGTATCTGGGTGGTGGCTCATCTATCTGGATTTCCAGACGGGTTGTCCCGCCGAAAAGTCCGGGATTAATTGCCTTCCAACGGGTTGCGAAGAAGAAATGGGCTAGGGAATCCGGGAAGGGATATCTGTTTTTATTTTAAAAAGGGAGAAGCTGTCGTTTTGGTAAGATTTCTCGAAAAGGGCCTTGTTTGTGACCAGCGGTTCAGCGTAATGCATGAACAGAATGTAATCAACACGGTATTTGAATATGGCGTTAATGATTGCTTTTTGGACATCTTTGTCGATCATGACTTTAAAAGGTTTTATGTCGTATAACCGCTTTAACCATTCAACCGCGGCATTGTAGTCGAATCCAATAATACCGCAGTCGCGATAGCAGCAAATGATGGTTCGCTCGGAATAGATGCGGAATCCGCCCATCTCCATGTCGTAAGGAACCATCAGTTTGGCATTCTTGGGTGTATGGGACCGGACAAACCGCTGCACATCTTCCCAGTCGCGTTGAAGTTTCCAAAACCCCCCTCCCTTTAATTCCGTTTGCATGCGATTGTAATGAAACTGGCCGTGGTAAGTTAAAAGCAGCACGAGCGGAAGAATAATTGATATTCTCCTCAAGTGTAAGGTGTGCTTAGAAGATTTCTTAAAACGGACAAAGATAAAGAGGGCCGCGGACACTGCCAGGACAACCGGGGCAGTGACGCGAAGCGGAAAAGATAGCTTGGATACGAGCCAGGCAATGGCTGCGCCGCATCCAATCGTGACGGCAAATATCAGCAGCAAAATAGCGGTTTTCAAAAATCTATTTTTGATTTGAGAGATATTTTTTACGAAAAGCAGCACGATCATTGCGATACAGGCGGCGATGGCGATAAGGTCATTGAAAATAAAAAGCCCAAACACCACGCTGGCCGCGAAAGCAATGGCGGGCTTTTCCGTCTCGACGAGGTTGATAATCAGGATGACCGCATACCCCATCAGTATCAAGAACAGAAATTGCACATTTCTTATCAAATTAAGGTCAATGACGAATCGTGACGGATAGATATAGGTAAAGACATAGGACGTGGCCAGTAGAATAAAAGCGACCAAAACCAGCGCCTGGTTTTTGGGATTCTCCCGGAATTTCCTGTTATGGGCCATGCACAGGATATACAGCGGGATAAGCAGTACGTATTTCTGATTGGCAAAAAGCCATCCCAGTGAATTTGTAAAGATATATTTAAATGTGACTCCCTCAAAGATAAAGTTGGCCGGGCATGCGATTTTGTAAAGGGTTATCCAGTCAATGTCAACGGGGATGGCCTGCGGCGAGCCCAGGCGCTTTTTAACTGCCCAGATGATAACTGGCAGCGCGCAAAGGAGAAAGGCAAAAACAGATTTAAATAAAGCCCCCCAGCCGTGTTTCTTAACATGGGTTGCCAGGTAAAATCCGAGATAGGCAAACGGAAAAAAGCAATATAGCAGATGAAAATTGGCGCCTAGCCCCATCAAAATACCGGCAAGGATAAATCGCTCCTTATAAAAGAGATACAATCCTCCGACGGCAAAGGCAAGGCTCAGTTCCTGATGGGAAAATGTTCGATAGAGAAGTTCTTCGACTCGCCCAAAAAGAATGAAGACTATGACGCAGATGACGGCAGTAAGTTTTCTTTCGCTGATTAAAAGCCAGAGTTTATACAGTCCGTACAAAAGAAAATAACGGGATAGGATAAACAGGATAAAGTAGGCGCCAGGTATTTGCTTTATGGTGATCACATGCGCGAGAATCGGATATAAGAAACTTACGAAATTTTGCTTTAGGCTGTCAACGTAATAGTCGCCCGGATAAAGAGCCGGATCAATCAAGCCTTTAAGTAGGGGGATTTCCAGATGCTGGTCATCCCATCCGAATTTGTATCCGCGGGCGATGAAAAAAACAATCAAAAGCAGGGCGCTAATGAACCAATCGCTGCGGAGGATCGTGCGGATTTTTTCTTTGTTGAGCATGGTGGTCAATCTTGAAATGATTTTAGGAAAGGACGGCCATCTAAATTCTGGAGCGAGAGAAGGGAATCGAACCCTCGTGACCAGCTTGGAAGGCTAGCGTTCTACCACTGAACTACTCTCGCATACCAAATTTCAAAAATCAATGGGCAGAGAAGGATTCGAACCTCCGAAGCGCGAAGCGCAACAGATTTACAGTCTGTTCTCGTTGACCACTTGAGTATCTGCCCTTGACATCCACTAAACTAAAGGAACTACAGGGAGAAAGGTCAAGGGCTGCATCTGTTCCCTTCTAAATTATTTTCGGAAACAGATGCTGCCTTTTTGAATATTTATTATCAGAGAACGCTATATCCAGAGAAACCAAGGGCTGCACCAATGCTTCTTAATTGGTGCTGCCCCCTCTAAAATTTTATTAAAGAACAATATTTTTAAGTTGAGCTGCCCTTAGCCTTCCTGAAGATTTGTTGTTTTAAAGAATGCTAAGGGCTGCTCCAATCTTCTCTTTACGACGTGCCTTTTAGTTCAGAGGATGATTGGAGCTGGCGAGAGGAATTGAACCCCCGACCCGCGGTTTACAAAACCGCCGCTCTACCAACTGAGCTACGCCAGCAAAAATATTCGATAAACTTCCTCGATTTCAAACAACATACCGCGAGTATCTCTTCGCGGTCAGGGGTGTAATATATCAAATTTACTAATCAGTGTAAATAGCGAATTTTTCTTCCCAGCCCGTTTAAACGCCTTATCTGATGATTGCCTTAAGACGAGATTTTCTGGCGCCACCATACAAGGCAGCCAAAGGCGAGGATAAGAACGGGTATGGCGACAAGAATAACGGTTATAGCCCGAACCTGTTTGCTGGTGAGTTCTAGTTTCTTGACTGTAATATCTTTATCTCTAATCGGCATGACCGTGTCCAGCTCCGAAAGCCAGCCGATGGAGTTTAAGACGATACGGGCATTGCTGTATTGGTCGATGAAATTGTTAACGGCAAATTCAGCGTTAGCGAAAACAATCAGCTTGGTATCTTTGTTTTTTGTGTCGTTTTTGGGTTCCCATACGACGACGGCAATCGCAATGGGCCCGGGGGTGTCCTTGTCGGCGTCAAACTTTACCTCTAGGCTTTGGCTTTTTTCGGCCCAGCTATTTTTCAAAGAGGCTGTCCATACCAGGGGAGCAATTTTGACCGTCTCCGGAACAGTGGGCGCTATCGATATCGAACGCGGCCGGATATAGAAAGTATAATCGAGGTTATTGACGATTTCTTTATGGGGAGGATAATTTCTGGTCACCGGGCAGCCAACATCCCCGCCGGCATAATTTTCCATATCGACGACAAGGTCGTCTCCGATGTCTAAGCCCCAGCTATTGAGGATGCTGTTCATGGATGGATTTTTTTGTTTGTCTTGGTCGGAGAGGGGTTTATCCGGAGTGGCCAATGGGGTAGACTCGATTAAAAACAGTGCCTTCCCTCCGCTTTTCAGGTATGCCTGAATCGCATGTTCATCATTCGCAGGGACCGGATTCTTGGGGCCGGCGATCACCAGCACATCGCAGTCGGCAGGTATTTCTTTCTTTGAAGCCAGAAGAGCTTTTGTAACGGTGCAGTTGTTATTCTCCAGTAGCGTCTTAAGCGCACTATAGCCGTTTCCGGTTTTGTCATCGATGTCATATTCGTTATGGCCTGCCAAAAAGCAAATTTTTCGGCTGTCTCGCGTAACCTGGATGACGGCGTTGGTCAGGTCTTTTTCCGCCAAGAGATCCTCTTGTTTATAGGTGACGTCTTTTCTCTCTCCTCGTGATTGGACCACGATCTTTTTTTCCCGCGCGTTGATGACATTGCCGAATTGGGCGGCATAACCGATTTGAACCAACGGATCGATAACTTCGGTTTCGACAAGCCCGGATGAGGCGCGCCGGTATTCGCTGAACATGTCTTCGATGTATTTCGGTGGTATCCCGACCAGAAAGGCAGAGATTTTTACTTTCTGCTTTAAGCCTTTAAGGGTCTTGATGGTTATCGGGTCCAAGGTGTGCTGTTTGGCGCGGGTTAAGTCAAGGCGCGCATTGGCGCGGATCGCCAGGTAATTGATGCCGGCAAAACCGGTTACCAGGATAAAAACGAGAAGGGTTAATAGGGCGTATTTTCGCCAGGGCAAGGCGCGGAAAGATTTTCCCAGGATTCCCAGGATAAACAGCGCTGCGATCAAAAGGCATAAAGCCCCCAAAATCGACAGGGTTACCGGCACAGCGCTAAAACCCCTGTTGACATAGGCCATTCCCAGGCCGAACATCAAAGATAGGACGCCGATTATAAAGAATAGGGAAGAATATTTCTGGATGGGTTTCATTTCCATAGCCGGTTTTCGATTGCGATTCTTGTCAGGATCAGGCAGAAAATTATTCCGCTGATAAAATACACCAGGTCTTCTAAGGTAAGCAGGCCGGTGTATAAATTTTGCGTATGGCTCCAGAAACTTAAACGTTCGATGATTATTTTAGTCAGACCGCTAAAGAATTTTGTGAAACTCATCGAGAAATACAATAACAGAATAACGATATACGATCCGATGGCGGCAACAATCTGGCTTTTCGTGAGCGACGATGCCAAGATTCCAATGGCAATAAACAGGGCCCCCTCCAGCCATATTCCGAAATAGCCAACCAGCTCCGGAACGGAATCGGGTTGGCCGAAGCAACTGATAATAAAATAATAAATTGAAGTGACGGCGACAATGGCCGAGAAGAATATCAGGCTTCCTAAGTATTTCCCTAAGGTGATTTGTCCGTTAGTGACGGGCGCGGTCATTAAAAATTCTATGGTGCCGGTATGTTTTTCTTCTGCGAAGACTTTCATGGTCAGGATCGGAACGATGAAGACAAACATAAATTCCATCAGTTTGAACATATCGCGCAGGGTTGCCTCGTGGTTGTGGTCGATTAAGATAAAGAAAAATACGTTAAAGGTCGCGATGGTAATAAACAAGACCACATAGGCGAGCGGCGACTTGAAATATGTTTCGAGCTCCTTGAAGGCGATGATAAGGATTTTTTTCATAGGGCTAGGCGGTCAACTTTAAAAAAACTTCCTCAAGGCTGGGCGCGATTTCGCGTAGTTCGCTTAAGCTTTTATCGGCGGCGATTTGCCCTTGCTTGATTATAATAATTCTTTGAACGATCAGTTCGATTTCGGACAGTATGTGGGTGCTGACAATGACGGTGCGTTTATGTTCGAGGTTTTTAATGGATTCGCGCACTTGTTGGATTTGCTGGGGGTCTAAACCGTTTGTTGGTTCATCTAATATAAGGACTTCAGGGTCGTGAACGGTCGCTTGGGCAAGGCCGACGCGCTGTTTGTATCCTTTGGAGAGGGTGGCAATGGTCTGCGACTGTACGTTGGTTAAAGAACATTCTTCCAAGACTTTATCAATTTTGCCGCGCAACTGGCGGGAGTCGACATCTTTAATCTGGGCAGCAAATTTTAGATACCCCCGCACGGTCATATCGGAATAAAGCGGCGGATTTTCGGGAAGATAGCCTATTTTTCTTCGCGCCAGAAGGGATTCTTTGACAACATCGTACCCGGCGATTGTCACCGCACCCTTTGTCGGCGGCAGGTAGCAGGTCAGGATTCTCATGAGAGTCGTTTTGCCGGCGCCGTTGGGCCCGAGAAAGCCGATCAGCTCTCCTTTTTGGACTTCAAAAGAGACATCTCTTAAGGCCGGTGTTGTTGCGAAGTATTTTGAAACGTTGTGAATAGCGATCATAGGATTTTGTCGATATTTTTGTATAGTTTAGCATTGGTGAATTGAAAAGTCTATATGATTCGAGGTTTAACAAGGGTCCTATCCTGGAATCCATTTCTTGTTTTGATTGATTTTGCCGTATGATTGTGATAATGTAAATAAAATTTACACTATTAATTAAAGGAGCAGTGATTATGAAGAATATCGGTATTATTACCAGCGGTGGCGATTGCGGGGGTTTGAACGCGGTTATTAAAGGCGCGGCCCAGATGGCCCATAAAAACGGTGCCGCCTGTTTTGTTATCCCTAACGGTTACGCCGGGCTTTATAATTTGCTTGAATTTGACAGCTTGATCGAGCTGAAACCCGAGCGCGTGGATTCTGTTTCTTCTAATCTTGCCGGTTCCGAGGCAGGCCACTCGCGGGTGAAAATCAAAAAGATCGAAGACCCGGGTAAGTACGACCGGATCAAGCAGGGATTAAAGAAGTTTAATATTGAAGGCCTTGTGATCAGCGGCGGTGATGACAGCGGCAGTGTCATGGTGGATTTAAGCCAGCAGGGAATTAAATGCGTGCATGCGCCCAAGACCATGGATTTGGATTTGCAGACGTATTCGGTTGGGGCGGACTCGACCATCAGCCGTATTGCGAGCTTTGCCGAAGATATCAAGACGACCGGCAGGACGCATAACCGGATTATTGTCATGGAAGTTTTTGGCCGGTACGCCGGGCACACGGCGTTTCGCGGTGGCGTGGCAGCGGATGCGGATGCGATTCTTATCCCGGAGGTTCCGGTTGATTTCGATATTTTATACGCCCACACCAAAAAACGTTTTATTCGAAGGATCGAGCAAAGCGATGTCAAGGCGGGGACATATCTGATTATTGTTGCTGAAGGCCTTAAAGACGCCAGCGGCAAAGAGCTCACCGATGACTCGGCGGGCATTGATGCCTTTGGCCACAAGAAGCTTGCCGGAGCGGCAAAGTTTGTCTGCCAGGAACTCACCAAGCGTTTTAAAGCCGACGCGGCTATTAAAGAGTTTATGATGAAAGAAAAGATGTACGTTAAAGGGCTCTATGAGATTCCGGAAGTCCGCTCGGTTACTCCGGGCCATTTGGTGCGTTGCGGACACTCGTCGGCGTACGATGTTAATTTTGGTAAAGAGGCCGGCGCGGGCGCGGTGTTGTTGCTGATGAATGGCATGAGCGGAGTAACATTTGTGGGCTTAAGCGATTCCAAGGTCCGGTACATCGAAACGGCCGAGGCGATCAAGCAGCGTTTTGTTGATTTGAATGTTGTGGCCTTCCATGAGACGCTCGGTGTGTGCTTTGGGAGGAAACCGGGCAAGATCCAGCCGGAATTTGTCAAGGTGACAGGCCGGATTGAAAGGCATTTGTAAAGTTTAGATTCAGCGAAGAAAACGGGTTTTAAAAAAGGGGCTGCCCCGACGTCTGTCGGGGCAGCCCCTTTTTGTACTTAATAGCTTTCTAAATTAACCCAGGATCTTAAATCGGGCGTAGATCTCGCCGTATTGGTATTGAGGGTGCTCTGGATTTAATATCTCAGCAATTTCCTGGCTTGGCACCCATTGAGGTAGAACGAATTTTACCAGCGTTTCCCCCAGTGATATATTAAATACAGCTGATCCCATATCAGAAAGACGTTTGATGCACTCTGGCATCGTGCCCATGTTTTCAGGGGCAAATTCAAAAGATATCACGGGAATCGGCTGGGTTAGCCCCCGCAGGACATTTATTTCGTAACCCTCGACATCGATCTTGCAATAATCCGGTTTTCCGTATTCCGCAACCAGTTGATCGAGGGTTGTTGTTGCCACCTTCATCTTTTTGTCCCATTTGAAGTCTTTGTAACGACCCTTCGCTTTTGTTTCGTCAATCCATTCTTTTGATAGGGATGAGAGCGAATTTGCCTCACAGGCGTAGAGATCCTTTTCGCCTTCCTGGGAATCCATGGCCTTGTTGATAATAACCACACGTTTGTTAAATCGGTATTTCCTCTTAAGAAAGCCGACACACTCGGGATTAGGCTCGACGGCGATAACCCGGGCGCCTAGTTTCAGGAAAATGTCCGTTTTTCTTCCAATGTTCGCGCCAATATCAAAACACAGACTACCTTGTTTGACAAGCTGAGAGTAGAAATTAAGTATCCGGGGATTTGAAGTTCCCCACCCGTAATAAACGGAACGTGCTACGTTAAAAAGCCCAAGAGAATTTAAGATTCGTATTTTAGTTATTGTCTTCATTGCTTACCGTGTTTGCTTAGGCTCAATTTTATTGAGCGGTTTAGATTCCGCAGGACCGACGGTAGTTATTTAGTAATAATACTCTTCTTTCTTAAAACATGCCAACAGGACGCCAAGACTGATTTTAAACCATTGCTGATAGCGAAGGTCCGGAACCAGGCCGCAAGGCAAGAAACGTAAGGCATTTAAAAAGACAGCCAGCCAGACTAAAAACGAATAGTGGCGGCGAAGCTTTAGAACCGATTTACCAATGGAGAGTGGTTTCTGCATGGAATCAAAATAAAATGGGGGATGAAAATAAACTAATTCGTCTGTCTTGATTATCGCAACTCCCTGGATGAACATTCTGATCCCCATCTCGATATCTTCATAGGCCGGTATATTGCCGTTGAATCCTCCCACTTCTTCAAGAATTCCTCTTTTGTATAAACAGCCGGCGCATCCAAACGAATAATGATCAAAATAAGAATATTTAAGTTTCACAATGCCGTAAAGGGCCTCTCCGAATGGGATGATAATATCCGGATTCTGTTTGTTAAATAAATCCAGACCCTTTCTTAGAAAGTCACTTTGTAATATGCGCGTATCGTCGTCCAAAAACAAAATATATTCTCCGCAGGACATTTCCAAGGTGGAGTTTCTTAAGAGGCCGATCATCTTCTTGGAAGCAGCATTCTCTCTATATGCGATTGGTAGTTTGGCTGTAAATAAATTAACTACCGCTCGAATGCTTTCTCCGCCTCCGTCGTTAAGAATAACGACCTCAAATTTATCTGATTCTAAATCTTGCCCGGATAAATCTTCCAGTAAATCATTTAACGCCTTTGGTCTGTTTGATGCGCATATCAGGCAGGACATAAGAGGCTTAGGAGAAGGGCTTTTATTCTGATTGTAGTCTCCCTTTAAACTAAAAGGCGCGATTTTATAAAGCCTTCTTAATACGCGGACATTAAAACCGTCGACTTCTAAGCAGCTTGTAGGGAGTATTTTTGTTGTTTGGCCGTAATTTTTCATTTTATAGGTGAGGGTTTTTCCAGATTTCCCTTTTTTGGTTGATTTGTGTTATTCTTGCCGCCGTAAATTTTTCTTAGTACTACCGCTACGATCCAAACGATGTTTACGCCAAAAGAAACACGTCCTTTATAATCTCAAGAGACCGGAAAGAACAGCACAGAATTTATCCCAGGTGTACACGATGAAGTCCCAAAATGAATTCTTTAAGATAATTCTTAATTTTTCATGCAGGGCCGAATAACCGGCGCGCTGGCTTCTTCCCTGGAAATTATAAAATGCCACGTATCTCGGAATGTAGCGTACAGCAATCCCGCGCGTGTAAACTTTTAAAAACCAATCGTAGTCTGCGAAGATTCGATACTGTGTGTCAAAGAGTCCGGTTTTATCAAAAACCCGCTTTTTGCAAAATATCCTTTGATGACAAATCTGTGTCAAGATGATCTCGCGCTTTTGACTAAAAATAGTTTCCATGGAGTGCCTTGCGGGCAACGTGAATCCCGGCGGGGCATTGACAAGTTGTGTTTTTCCACAAACCACATCCGTCTCGTTAGTACGATCGAATTCATCGGCAATATCAGCGATAACCCGGTTATCATAAAACCGGTCATCGGCATTTAAGAAATAAATAATATCTCCCGTCGCGAGATTGATCCCTTTATTCATCGCATCGTAAATTCCGTTGTCCTTTTCCGAGATTATCTTCGAGATCTTGGGGTGGTATTTATTGACAATTGCCATCGTCCCGTCGTTCGAGGCGCCGTCGATAATGATGTATTCAATGTCGGGATAGTTTTGGGCCAGGACGGACTGGATGGTGGCCTCAATGCAGTTTTCGGCATTAAAAGAGACAGTGATAACCGAGACTTTTAAATTTCTACTCATTCCTGGCTCCCCGGCAGTGAACTTCTTTCCTTTAAGAGTCCGGTATATAAATTCAAATACGCCTTGGCCTGTAATTCCAGGGTGAAGCCATGAAGAATTTTTTCTCTTGCATTCCTGCAGAGAGATTGATGGCGGCCGCGGTCAGACAGAATCCACTCGATACCCTGGGAAAAATCTTCGATTTCAAAAGGTTTTGCCAAATAACCGTTCGTTTTGTGTTCAATCATGTCCGGCATCCCGCCGATATTAAAGGCGACACAGGGGGTGCCGCAGGAAAGTGCTTCGACGACGGTGTTGGCCAGATTGTCCTGTATTGAGGGTGCCAGAAAAATATCGCCGGCAGAATAAACTAATGATAATTTATGTTCGTCGCTAAACCTGCCTAAATAAAATGTCTTTAGCCCAAAGTCGGGGGTTACGGATGGGGCCGGAGGGCCAAAAATTCCGATGATTGCGCTATTCTTCCATCCTCGATTAGCCAAAGATTGCAATACCGGTTGCAGAAAGTGAAATCCTTTACGGCGCTCGCTTGTGCGATAATCAGAGCCAAATATAATAAGGGTCCGGTCTTTAGGCAGATTGAGTTTGGCGCGCGCTGTTTCCTTGTGGGTAGGCTGGAAAATTTCGGTGTTGATTCCATAAGGAATAGTTTGGGCAGGCATACGTTGAAATAAACTACTGGTCCGGGCGCAATTTGTCATCCAACCGCTGGGTGTGACGATATGGATATTAATATTTTTCCATGCGCGCTCTTTGGTTAGCCAGGTTCTTCGGCTTTGATCGTTCTCATTTTTGGATTTCAGCTGTGGGCAAGATCCGCATTGATCATGCCAGCGACCGCATTCGAAATCATAATGACATCCCCCCGTAAAACCCCACATGTCGTGTAGCGTCCATACTAGGGGACAGTGTAATTTGGGTAAAGCGGTGATGGGAACAAATCCTCTGCCGATCCAATGAAAATGGACGATATCCGGATTGATTCTGTTTATTTGGCGGACGATATCGTTGGACAGCCATTGTAAACTCCAGAATTCCGGTCGGCGGTTACGGTATCGCCATAAGGGCATTCGATCTAGCCTTGATCTGATACCATCTAATAAATCAGCGTAAATTCCAGATGGGCCATCAACTGACGGGTCAGCGCTTCTTTTAAATTGCACCAACATGCGGGAATCAACCCCGAGGAGCTTAAGACCTTGATGCAGGCGATAGGCAGCACGGGCTGCCCCTCCTGTTATGTCATAGGTTGTTACTGAAAGAATTTTCATAAGGCTTTAAGGTAAGTCAGATATATGAATGAGTTGTTTCCTTTTCTTCATAAACGAAAGGCGTAGATATTCAGCTGAAGATCCATGCCGCTGCCCACATCCCGCGCGATGAAAGGATGTGTGATATCGGTGCGGATCTGGCGTATGTAATATCGAAAATCAGCCTTTGCCAGGATATCCAGGATCGTGTGCAGCGTCTGTTGCTGCCCCTTAAAAGAATGGTATTCAACAAAAATATTCTGAACATTTTTCAGGTTATCGCGACAGTCTTCCAAAACAACGGTTTCGGCCCCTTCAATGTCGATTTTTAACAGATCAACCCTACGATCCAGGTAATCGCGTAAACGCGTGGTTTGGATTTTGATAATATTCTGTGAATCGTTGACGGCGGTAATCCTGCCGGCATCTGCCCCTTCCGAAAAGAACGGCAAAGTTGTTTCAGTATTCCAAACCCCTTTTTGAATCAGGGCCACATCTTTAAATTCAAAAGTATTGATATTATGATTTAAGGCTTCGAATACTTTAGGGTCCGGCTCGAAGGCAATGATTTTTGATTCCGGGTAAAGGCGCTTGAAGTAGATGATGCTGAGCCCGATATTGGCTCCGCAATCGATGATATGAGGCTCTTTATTGCCGCAGGGGAATTTATAGCTCTCATTGCCGAAGATTTCTTCATAAGCTGAGAGGAATGAGGCCGCATCGACAAGACGAATCCTTTTTGATAACAGCCGTGTTTCCGTCGGCCGGTAGCGCGGAAACAGGCGTAACCGTAGCGTTCTCAGGACAAAATAAATATTAAACAATTTTCTGATTTTCATGGATGCACACGCCTTAGGGTTGACCGGGTTTTATCGGGTTTAGGATACTAAGAGTTTTTGCTTTAAGCAGTTGCCAAAAGGACGGCTTTAATTTATTAAAATATTCCTCCAGCTTTTTTCTAGCGGTACTGTTTTCGGTGATTTGTTCCGGGAAAGATTTGGTAAATTCGTTGTTCAGAGCAACATCAAAGACATGCGTAGGGTTGCAGTGTTCGCCTGAGCCGTCATGGCCGATGTTTCTGGCGTAGCTTTTCTTGGGATGCAGTGATAAGCCGTTATTTAGATAAACTGAGGCATGCCAGAAAATCGCCCAGGTGCGTATTCGCCCCGCCAGATTATCCTTGATCTGCAGAAAATAGTCGCGGCTATTGTCGAGATTAAAATCATTGATCATTGCCCGGGAAAACACCTTGACGAGTTTTGCCGGGTCCTTTTCAAAATACTTCCAGGCCCTTTGCCAGGTAGCCCATCCCCAGCAGCTGGTGGGCTTTAAAAAGAACGTGTCGGGCAATTCCTTGGTATCGATGGGATACATGTAACCCGAGATATGCATGACTTGGTTACTTTCGCGGTAGAAATTCAATGACTCATTCATGAATTGCAAGAAAACCGGGCTAGTCAAGATATCATCCTCAAGGACAATCGCCTGTCCCTCTTTATTGACCGTGTCGGTGACGCCCGTGATAATATTCTCGGCGAGCCCCAGGTTTGCCGGTTGTTCATGAATCGTTACCTTTTTAAAACCCCCTATGCTATGAAGATAATTTCTTACTTCTGTGACTTTTGGCGCGGCCTTTTCATCCTTGGGGCCGTCCGAAAAGATAATAAGCTCACTTTCTTTGGCAAGCGTGTTATTTTGCAGGGCTTGTACCGTCTGCATGGTGTGCCAAGGCCGGTTATACGCAAAAAGTAATATGGGGGCGAGATTCAAATCCTTCTCCTTTTGATAATGGCTTTTTCTATCAAAAAGGGCGTGAAATGGGTCCAGGCATCTGCCGCTTGGTTAAAGGTAACATCTTTTTTGTGAATCACGTTTTCAATCTCCTTTTTTACTCCCGCAGAGTTTATCAAGGGGCATAATTTAAAATCTTTTGAATTGACGGCATCAAGAAAGTAATTTTTTAACGGCCCCTTTATCCAATCAACGATAGGAGAATTAAAACCAACCTTGGTCTTGCGATGGCAGATATCCTCCGGCAGGAGGTCTTTTAAGGCATCGCGAGCGATACTCTTGGTAAAGCCCCCTCTGATTTTGCTTTCCCACGGCAATGAAAGGCAGAAGGAAACAATGCGGTGGTCTAAAAAGGGCATCCTGATTTCGACGCCATTGAGCATGGAATAGCGGTCGTAATTTCGCAGCAGAGTCGGCAGGATAGTTTCATGGCTGATGCCGTAGAGGTATTGATTAAAGTAGTCAAGGGTTTGCCGCTTGGGATTCCGGTTTATCGGCATGGATATTTTATTTAACATGCGCGCTTTTATATTTTTTTTGATTAGATGAAGGAAATAAGACATGTTCTTAAATTTCTCTGAAAATTGTATGTCGGGAATCAGCGTCGAGTCGTAAACGTCAAAAATGGATTTTATTTTTTTAAAATTCCAACCTGCGTCCGGCAATGCCTCCAATAAGCTGAAACCGTAGCCTCCCAGGAGTTCGTCGGCACCGTGTCCGTCGATGGTGACCTTTGTTCCGTGGTCCCTGACCCCGCGATAGAGCTGGATCATCGGGATAGGTGTGGTGATGTATAGTTCTTCGAAAAGGTAAACGTAATCTTCGATTTTATCCCAGTCTTTCAAGGGGTCAATCGGAAGATAGGTGGCGGGGATTCCGATATTTTCCACGACTTTTTGGGCAAATTTCTTTTCGTCAATGGGGGTGTCGGGGAATGTGGCAACAAAAGCATGCTGCCAGTCTTTGCTGATCCGGATTCCCGGGGTATGTTTCGCCACATGTGCCATGGTGCTTATTGTTGCGCTGGAATCAAGGCCTCCGCTCAATGCCGTCCCCACTGGCACATCGGAACGCATTCGTATTTTGCAGGCATCAATGAATAGTTCCCGAAACAACCGGCACTGTTCCTCGTACTGGGCGGGGACTTCGACTAAATGATCCAGCGTGTCCCAGTATTTTCGTATAGCGAGATGGCCGTCTTTGTAAATCCCGTAACTTCCGCTCGGAAATCGTTTAATGCCTTCGATCAAACATTTATCGGTTGATTCATATAAAAAAATATTCCTGGCCATCCAGGAAAAGTCTTTTGAAGGCTTGATATCTTTTAGGAACGGATAGATGGCCTTCATTTCGGAGGCAAAGATAAATTTCTCGCCAGCCAAGGAATAGAAAAGCGGTTTTTTGCCGAAACGGTCGCGGGCAAGGAAGAGCTCTTTCTTCCGGTCGTCCCAGATTGCAAACGCCCACATGCCGTTGAATTTATTAAGACACCCTTCCCTCCATTCGCAATATGCGGCCAGGATGACTTCCGTGTCCGACTCGGTTTGAAATCGATAGTTACGTTTCTCCAGCTCAGCCCGCAGTTCGATGAAGTTGTATATTTCCCCGTTAAAGACAATCGTCAGTCCGGCCTTAGAATAATGCATGGGTTGACGGCCGTTTTGGCTGAGATCCAGAATAGACAACCTTCGATGCCCTAAGGTAACGTCATTGGTTACCCAGACGCCAGCGTCATCGGGGCCGCGATGAGAAAGCGTGTCCAGGGCCCGCTTAAACAGGGCCGGGTCAGAAATGGGCAAGGTACCTAATATCCCGCACATGGGTTGCTCCGATAGATGAGAATCATTTATTTTTCCGCAAAACGTGTTTCAATAGATACCCAAAGGCTAAAGACCTGGTTTGCATGGCAAAGACGCGCCGGGTTTTCGTGCTGACAATATTAAGGAGATAAGAAGCGAGTATCTGGGATATAACAGTCGCTAATGCCGCTCCCTGTATTCCGAATTTTGGAATTAAGACAAGGTTTAGCGCAATATTTGCGATACCCCCGGCGAGGGTGATAAAACAAGTATATATTTGCAGATTCTCCGCTATAAACCAGCTGTTGCCTGCGACTCCGAGGCAAACAAAAACTCCGCCCCAGATATGCAGGGTAAGTATACTTGATGATTGCGCGTATGCTGTGCCGTAAAGCAGGGTTACCAGAGTGCTTGACGTCAGTGTCACAAAGACGGCCACGCCGATACCAAGGAGGGTTAATGCGTCAAGGAGGTTCTGAAGTTTCTGGTAATAAAGGCCCTCGTTGCTTTGTTTAATCTGCAGGATAATCGGGAATACAGAGCCGGCAATTGCCATCGGCATAAAATACCAGGCTTCGCTGATGCGAACCGCTGCTGAATAGATACCTACTGGCGCGTCTCCCAGCATCTGCCCGATCATGATTTGGTCGATACGCATATAAACTATGATGGCGACGGTTGAGAAGATAAGAGGCCAACTGTTTCTGAGTAATTCCTTCGCAACTGCTATCTTCATCCGCCAGGCCTTTATGGACAAACGATTGTATCGATAGGCGATGATAAGAAAAAAAGAAGTGCAGGCAATCTCCGCTGTTCCGGCAATGGCGAAGGCGATTAACGGCGCCCGGTAAAGGATCAGCAGGATTTTGGCGATGCCCAAAATGATGAAACCGGCGTTTTGGGCGTAGACGCTGTATCTTGATTGTACCTGCGATTGAAAATAAAAATCAATAACACTAAAGGCCTGAAAGATAAAACCTGCCGCGATAAGGCTGACTAACAATTGGGTTAGGGCGTCGCCTTTTCGCACAAAGCAAATTGTTGCCACTGCGGCCGCGAGGGCAATAATACCGGCGATCAGCCGAAGGATAAAGGCGCTGCCAAGAATTTCATTTGTTTTTGAAGGGTTCCTAATGATGTCGCGTACGATAATACTGTTGAGGCCCAGCCCGATTAAAGAACCAAAGAGTGCGGCGAATGCCGTCGCGTAGCTTAAAAGGCCAAACTGACTCGGTCCTAAATAGCGGGCTATCCAGGCGGTGATTAATAATCCTGCCCCCAGGCGGAAGATTTGATCGGCAAAGAGCCAGCTGGTATTCTTTATCACCCGTGGCATGTTGGGTGAATCTTCCAGCGGGACGCCAGTAAACTTTTCCAAAGTTATACTTAAGATATTTTTCATTGGTTCAAATTGTAAATAGTTACCGGGTGCTGATTTTATTGAGTATATTTCTTTATTGCTGCCAGTGTGTCGGCCATGTTGACATCTTTTGTGCAGCTATAAACGCCTTGACAAGTCGGCAGCGTATACCCAAACACCGTGCATGGCGCACAGGAAGCATTGGCGCTAACAACTGAGTGCATACTTCCCTTCGGCCCCCATTTTTTAAGATTGCCGGGGCCGAATATCGCCACCACCGGCGTTCCTACGGCGCAGGCCAAATGCATCAACCCCGAATCCGGCCCGATGAATAAGGCGCTCTGCTTGATTAAGGCGGCGCTTTGCTCGAGTGAGGTTTGGCCGACTAAATTAATAAGGCGCGGGCCTGAGATGTTTTTCTCAAGGGCCCGCGCCTCTTCTTTGACGTCGCCGCCCCCCAGAAGGATGACGGAGATTCCGTTCTCGATGATAAACCGGGCGATTGTCAAACTTTGCTCGGTTGTTAACCGCCGCTCGGGGATGCTGGCGCCGAGAAAGAGGCAAACACTTTTTTCTTGCACCTTTTGCCCTGCCCAGGAACGACAATCATCGGAAACAATAAAGCAGGAATCTATATTTTGAATCGCGTCTTTGTTTGTCAGCAAAGAGCCGAAAAGCCGGGAAAAGTTCACGATCTCGTAGGCGTCGATGTCATAGGCGATCTTTTGATTGAAAAGTTTTGTGCGTAGTTCTCGGGTGGCAAAACCGATGGCGTAGGCCGGACGCAAAAAATAAGCTACCAAAGCGCTTAAATAGTGCCATTGCTCGGAGTCAATCACCACGTCATAGCGATTGCCAAACAGCGCCTTGAATGAGTCTAATTTATCGTAACGGTAGATGTTGTCGCAAATACCCTTTTGCGATTCGAAGGCGGCGGCGTTACGTTTTTCGCAGAGGATATCGACGCGAAGCTCCCTGTTTTCTTGCCGCAGTGTTCTTAAAAACGGCAGCAGGAAGATAGCGTCTCCTATTCCGCCGGGCCGGATGACTAAGATTCTTTTTACCGTGCCGGCCGGGGGAAATTTCTTTTCCTCTCTCTCCTTGGCCAGCGTAGCCAGCAGCGACCCTACCAGAAAGTCAAAAAGCTTTAAAAGTTTCATGCGGGGCGAGCCGGATGAGGCCAGTATTTCTTTTGCTCCGATTTTAATATTTTCCATACAGAAATCTATTTGCCTTAAGCGGTTGTTTTTAGCGAATAACGTAAAGCACAAACCCGACATAAAAGATCCACGCCAGGATATTGGTCAGTATCGGTGTATCCGAAAGGATGATTTCTCCGGGTTCATCGCCCAATTTCTTAACGTGGACAAGATACAGATACCGAAATATACCGTAAACAACAAAGATAAGAGAATACGCCATGCGTTGATTGCTGATGCGGCCGAAGGTGTCCGCCGAAATGACGTAAAGGCCGTAGAATGCGATTGTCAGTGTCGAGCAGATGATAATGATCTGGTCTAACAGATATGCGGTGTAGTGGGCTAGAACACTGCGATGTTCTCCGGCCTTCTCTTTTAGGGTTGATATTTCGTGGCGGCGTTTTGTGAATCCTAAAAATAACGCCAGTAGCAGCACGCATAATTGCAGCCACACCGACGGAAAAACTCCGGCGGCAAACGACCCGGCCCAAATCCTTACCTGGAATCCGAAGGCCACGAAGACAACATCTAAGATAACGATCTTTTTTGTGTAGAAATTATAGATGAGGTTTAAGGCGATATAGGTGAGCGCGCATAAGAATACTTCCCGGCTGACATTAAAGCAGATAAAAAGTCCGGTCACAACCAGGAGAATAATAAAGGCAATGACCATCGACGGGTTAAACGGGCCCCGAGCTAGAGGCCTTTTGGATTTCTTGGGGTGAATCCGGTCGCGCTTGATGTCGAGCAGGTCGTTAAAGATATAGACGCTGCTGGATACCAGACAAAAGCCGGCCAGGGTCACAAAGCAATCAAAGGCCTGCGCGGGCTGGTAAAGCTTGCCGGCGAAGATCAGCGGGAAAAAGATAAAGAAGTTTTTTACCCATTGCCTGACCCGCATGAGGCTGACAACGTAGAGAATTTTTCCGGTCATAAGCTACCCTCTTTCTGGTTTGGTTTTGCATCTCTTTTTAGAAGCATAATCTTTCCGGCTGAGGCTTTGATTATCCAGTCGGAAGAAAGAAGAAATTCTCTTATGCGGTTATTGACTTTTGTATAATCGGCGCAGAGTTCCTGCTGCAGCCAGGGGTCATCAGGGTCGATGAGCGCGTAGGTGACCTCATCCGGCAGGATGAATTGGCGGTAATTATCGCTGTAAATTTTATGGAAGGCGTAGAGGGATTTTCGAGTCGATAGTTCGGCAAGAAAGTCAAATGTGGCGATAACGCTCGCGTCTTTGGGGATCATCCTGACCATCTGCCAGCGGGCCGTATCTAGCCGGTCGATGTGCGGATAAAGACGCTCGACAATAGGCTTGGCATAGCTTAAGGTGTTCAATATATTGAAAATGAACATGAGCCCTATCAAGGCGTAGAAGGTAAAAGGGCGTAACCGGTGCCGGGCAATAGCCAGGAAGGTTGCCGCGGCCAGGAAAATAAACGGCGTGATGCTTGAGGTGTATTGATAGTAGATGGAGTGCCCCTGGTGGGCGGGCGATAATAGATGCTGGAAAATAATGGGAAAGGATAACGCCGTGACATGGGGGCTTAAAAGCGGCAGGAAAAACAGCGGCGAGAACAGTTCCCGCAACAGCCGTAATTTCGCCGGCTCGAAGAGCACTTTAAGCGTTTGCAGAGGATGGGAAAGTACGGCCTTAATGATTTCAAACGGCGAATGACCGAAACTCTGGTATTGTCCCAAGTAAATATAATTTCCGTCGCTGCTAAAAGACGGTATGACAAGCGTTATCAGGACGTAAAACGATATCAACCCCAAGGCAAGCGGGAGAACGCCCCAGAGGAGTTTATTCTTCTTTCGGGAAAAGAGGGCGTAAACGCCGAAGGCGGCTACGATCAACGGCATGTTTTCTTTGATGATAATGGTTAAAAGCGCCGTGATCAAAAACGGGATAAATCTTTCTTTCTTAAAAAAGTAGAACATTAGAAAAAGGAAAACCGGCGACAAGGTTTCAAAGTCAAATTCATAGATGACGGTAAAAATGTTGGCGGGATAAATAAGATACAGAAACATTAATAAGACAGCCGGCGTCCAGCCTAAGGTTTCTTTTGCTATTTTGTAAAGAATGAACGCGCCTCCGACGCAGGATAGGACTTTAAGGAAGACCAAGGTCATGGGGTGCGGGCTTAAGGCGTAGACGGGCAAAATCAGGTAAGCGATGAAATTAGCGTGGTTGGAAAAAAAGTTCAGGCCGAAAAGCGAAGAATACTGGCTGCCGTGCAGCAGGTTCCATGTGGCCTGGGAGAAAAAGGCAAGGTCCCAGTCGTAGTATCCGAAACGCAGGTATTTATCGACCAGGATTTTTGTCCAGAGGATGATGGCGGATAGGCATAAGCCTAAGGCGATTATGTCTGGGGGTTTTAACGTTTTTTTTACCCAGCCCCCTTTATCCGGTTTGGTTGTATCCAATTATGCGGGCCCTTCGGCTTTAAGTATTTAAGGTTTTAATACCGGGAATTAAATTCGATTTATAGTATATGATAACACTGCCCGCTTGGGGAAATCAACCCTATTTCTTAGTTTAAACGATTAGTTAAGCTATTGAGTGGGTGGGATTTAGAGAGATTTAAGGGCGCCCCCACTGTTTCGCTTTGTTTTCGCAAAGCGAAACAAGCGATGGGGGCGCCCTTTACTATTTCAAGCCTTACTAAACAACCACCAACGGGGGCTTTTTGGCTTGCCTCTGGGAGGTTGGCGTTCAAAATAGATTTTCATCGTTTCCCCGGTTTCGGTTAAGACTTCATAGTAATGCCGGCGCACGTACATCTCTTTACTGCCGTGAGTGCAGGGGCCGGTTTCCTTCCAGACGGTTAAAACTTCTTTGATTTTATATGTTGTGCCGCGCCAAATAAACTCTCTCGGCAGCCCCGGCTCCCCTACTGCCATCCGCTTGGTATCGAATGTCCCTTCGACCGGCTTGATCGCTTCGCTGATGAATTCTTGAGGCATATGGAACAAACTCTAAATCCTAAACTCTAAATTCTAAACAAATCCTAAATCAAAAATTCTAAGGCCAAAACAACCGTTTTGGATTTTGTGCTTTGATCATTTGATATTGTTTAGCCTGCCTGCCGGCAGGGATTCAGAATTTCGTGCTTAGGGTTTAAGTCAATTAAGTATTGTGTCTCTGGGATTCTATTTCTTTTCAAACATCCCCTTAAATCCGCTCACGGCCTTGTCAACGGATTCCTTGGCTGTCGTTTCTAATTCCTTAGCTGTTTTTGTTATTTCTCCGGTATCAAAACTGCCAAAATTTGAGATCCCTGCCCGCGAAAGGATTTTCTTGAGGATATCCGCGGCGACCGCCGAAGGATTGGTGACATCGTGCAGTGTTTCATCGATGTTGGGGTTAAACTCCGTCGATTGTACGCCGATGGCAGGAAAATACCCCCTATAGACAACCTTTCCTATTTTTATTGAGAACTCGTCGATATTGACCTCCGGGGGTTTTCCTGTGCCTGGTTTCGGCATCAGAAGCGCCAGGGAATTCACGTTGAGCTTACCCTGTTCGTTTAAAATAACATCCATTTCCTTGATATCCAGTGCTAACTTTTTTAGATGTACTTTGTTTCTAAAGAACGCGGGAAAATCAAAGTCTGCCGACACCAGCGGTATATCGGCCAGAAGCCTGTCTTTAAAACCGGCCGGGTTATAGATCTTAAGGTCCATAATGGACACGGCCGGCAGCTGGATATCAACTTTTCCGATAGTGACTTGCAGTCCGCAAGTCTTTTTAATTCCGTCGACAATAATCATGCCGGCAAGGATATTCCTGCCAAAGACAGCGGCTACCAGGCCGATGAGGACAACAACGACACCCGCGATTAGTATTTTCTTCATTTGCGTGCTCCTTTCTTTCCCTTCAGGGGATACTTCTTATAAAATCAGGTCCTGCAACTTTTTACTCTAATCAATTTACAACTGATCTGCCCTTCTATCATTTTTGCTTCGTCCTATCCCTCGGCCCTTTGGGCCTCGGGATTAATTCGCGCGCTAAGTTACGCTCCTTACAGTCGCGTAACTTATGCGCTCATTAAAAACCCCCGCAGGGAATGCCTACGAGGGTTTTGTTTTAGCTCAAAGTGTGCATGACGGGATATTACAATTTTTCGTCCCGTTTGTCAATGAATTAAGAGTCCCCAGTCGACAGTGCCCAGTCTCCAGTTCTCAATCACCAGGGACTGGGGGGCTGGCGACCGGAGACGGGTGACTTAAAACGTCAAATCCATCCCCAAAATAAAATTCCTTCCCGGCGCGGGAAAATAACTTTTGGTGCTGGAGGAGGTGCTTTTGGCGACGTAGTTTGAGTAATAGGCGTTAAAGATGTTGTTGATCCCGGCGTAAAGTTCCAGGAAACGCCATTTATACGTTAATTTACTGTCCAAGGTCAAATAATCTTTGGCTTTGGGGGTTGTGTTTTGGACGTCATTGATGGCATAGCGCGAGCCCACGTAGCGGCTGGTCAAGGAAAGCCCGAGGCCGCTGCGTAATTCCGTATCCAGGCTCGCCGTGACCTGGTGTTGGGGCACCATGGGTATTTGTTTATTATCGTTTGGCCCCTTATTGAATTCGGCATTCTGAAAGGTGTAATTGGTGACCAGCTCTATCCGGCTTAAAGGCGAGAAGTTGATAATTTTAAGCAAATTGGTGCGCTGCTCGGCTTCAACGCCGATACGCCGGGTCTTGTCATAATTGCTGTTGCCGTTGTTGGGATCATAGAATATTTCATTATCCAAATTCATCAGATACGGAGTGATGCTGACAACCGTTATGTCCTTGAGGTTATGTTTAACGCCGACTTCGTATTGCATCCCAGTCTGCTGTTTAAGGTTCAAGTTAAGGCCCGGAGTGCTAAAGCCGGGATAATTGGCTGAGTTGTACCACTCGTCTGTTGCCAGGAAACGAAAGGTCCTTTGGATATTAAAAAATATATTGGAACCTCTTGAATATTCGTATTTCATGCCGCCGTCATAGACCCAGACATCGGGCTTGCGTTTTTCATCGATGCACACACCGTTTCGTTGGCTAAAGGCGTATTTAGCCTGCTGATAACGGGCGCCGGCGCTGGCAAAGGTTTTTTTGAATATTTCGTATTCCAGATGGCCAAAAAAGCCCCGCTCGGTTTTGGAAATGGTTACATCGTCTGTATTATCGCCGCTTCCCAAAATATCATTTTCACTGTCGTAATAATCGATTCCGGTAACGAAATTAACTTCTTTATTAAAAACCGGGCGGTTAAAAACATACTTGGTGGTTATCCCGGCGGTGTCAATCGAGCGTTTGGTGTTATAGGGCCCGTAACTGTTAAAAGAATCGTAGCCGTCTTTGTTGCGGTAACTTATGCCTAAGGACAATTCGCCGTAATACTGGTCTTCGGGCCAGGGGGTAAAATTAAACACGCTTTGGATACTGCGGTCTTTTGAGGTGGCGAAATCCTCCGGATTCGCCGTTCCTCTTCGGCCCAGGGTTGAAAGCTGGGTATCGCTTAAACCCCCGGGCAGGCCGTACTTGTCCTGGTGCCAGCCGCCGATCAAGTCTATCGAGAGCTTGTTTGAATAATCGTAGCCTAAGCGCATATCGTAATCTTTGCTTAGCATGTGATTGTTGTCGCGGTAGCCGTGGTCGTCATGGTATTTGGAATAAAAATAATATGACAAACCATTTTTGTAACCGCCGGAGAGTTCCAGGGCCTCGCTTCGTAAATCATAACTGCCGTAGCGGGTTTCGCTTTTTAATTTGGCCGGCCCCTTTCCTTCTTTGGTAATGATATTGATAACGCCGCCCACCGCATTATCGCCGTACAGGACCGAACCGCCTCCGCGGATAACTTCGATTCGCTCGACTGACCCCAAAGGAATCTGCAATAGATCCGGCCCGGACATGTCGATGGAATTGACTTTGCGGTCATTAATAAGGACAAGGACGTTACGGGCGGCGGTATCGCCAAAGCCGCGCATATCGACTATTGCTGATTTGTAGGTGTTATTATCGTAGATGTTGATGCCCAGCTGTTGGCCCAAGATCTCGGAGACGGTTTTGGCGTTGGATGCAGCGATGTCTTTTTCTCCGATGACCGAAACATTGGATGGGACTTTGTAGCCGTACTGCGCCAGGCGGCTGGTGGTAACGACGATTTTGTCCAGCGCGATGTCATCATAGTCCGCGTTGCTTTCTGTTAGCGTCTGGGCAAAGGCGGGAGCCGCTGCCAGGATCAGAATGGTGATTATTGATAAAAGTTTTTTCATTTTTGTTCTCCATTATTGAAATTCTTTTTTAGAAAAACCGGGGTGGTCTACACCGCCTGTTTCGTCCGCCACAAATCTTGGCGAACGAAACAAACGGCGGTGTTGCCTCGGCGAAGCTCAAACGCTTCTGCGCTTGAGCTTCGCCGGGCCTAAAAACAAAACTCCCAACCGCCCTTTTAGAGGCAGTTGGGAGTGCACCCTGATTTCTTAGTCCCAATCTATGCGTTTGAATATCGTCTCGCGCGATATCAGCAACATAACTAACAGGCAGGTCTTCTGGCTTTCCTTCTCTTTTGACTGCCTTCCCACTTGATTAAAGTAGTGGCTGATGACTGTCAAAAGGGTCCTTTTTCTTTTTAAGAAAAAGGCCGGATCACAGCGGCGGGACCGCGTCCGAATCAAACGGACTTCCCTTTTATTCCTTTGGCCCGGTAAGAATTTCTGGGGGCCGAGTTGCAGGAACCTATTAGATTACTTTTAGTTTGTCAAAAGAACACGGGCTAGACGTGTGTCTTTAACCCGGTAAGCAACAAGTTCGTATAAACCGAACAAAATGACACTGTAAACAATAGTGCTGAGCAGTGTGGTTCTAAAAAACGGTATCGCCAGCCAGAAACAATCGGCTAAGCCGGCGAGGGTCAGCGGATACCAACCCATAGCCCAGACACCGAAATTGGTAACAATGAAAAACAAGACAGCCCCGACAAGATTGGTGCTGGCAATATTGACCCAGTTGTTGCGGCTCTTAAGCCACATCCCTAAAAGTGCGATGGCCACAATGCTTCCCCAGGTAAAAAAGACGACATTGTGCATACCGATCGCCATATCAGAAATCGCCATGAGACCTAAAGGCAAAATCAGGGCGTATTTTTTGTTTAAATAGACGCCGCCAAAAAGCGCGAGCGCGATAACCGGAGTAAAATTAGGTGTGTGGATAAAAAGGCGTGTTGCGAATCCGAAGGTCAGTAATAAAATTGCTAACATAAGTTTTTCTCCTTTGTATCCTACTTTGCATAAACGATGGAAATGATTTTGCTTATGCTTCGTAGGATATTCTTGTTAAATAATTCTCCGAAGCCGCACCGGATATCTATTACGAAGGCGGAGGAGAATAGTTGTTCTACTATACCTTTGATGATGAATTTCTGTCAAGGAATTTCTTAAAAAGAGTTTGTTATTTTGCCCCCAAGCGACGCAGTGCGTCGGGAATCCTTTCGATAATGTCGGTAGCGATCAACCCCGCCTTCCCTTTTTCTTTTGCCGCCAGGTCTCCGGCCTTACCGTGGATGTAGCTGGCCAGCTTTGACGCCTCAAAAGCCATTAAACCTTGGCCTAAAAAGGCCGCCAGCATTCCGGTTAAAACGTCTCCGCTTCCGGCGGTAGCCATCCCCGCGTTTCCGGTTGCATTAACATATATTTTTCCTTCTGGTGAGGCAACGATTGTTTGCCGGCCTTTCAATAGAAGAACGCAATTATACTTCTTGGCGAATTTTGCTGCGACGGCCTTGCGATTTTTCTCGATAAAATCTTTTTTTAATCCGGTCAAGCGCGCCATTTCGCCAACATGCGGGGTCAAGATTTTTTCAGCCTTTGATTTTAAAAGCACCGAGGGCCTCTGGGCAATGGCGTAGAGTGCGTCGGCGTCCGCGACCAGAGGCCCTGGCGCTAAACCAATAATCCTTAAAATTAAATTTTGAGTCTGTTTGTGGCGCGACAGGCCCGGGCCTAAAGCAAGCGCGTCAAACGCTGATAATTTTTTATTTATTTGCGTGAAAGCAGCATTGGCTAAAGTACCCTGCGCGGTTTGGGCAAGCGGCCAGGTCATTACCACAGGCGAGAGTTTTTTTTGCGCGACGGCGTTAAGCTTTTTGGGAATTCCTAATGTCGTTAATCCGGCGCCGGAGCGCATGGCCGCAAGCGCGGTCAAAGCGGCAGCCCCCATCATGTTTTCCGAGCCGGCCAAGATCAGGACATGGCCGAAATCGTACTTTTGGGCATTTTTGTTACGGCGTAATAATGGCGCTGGCAACCGCATAGACATGGGTATGGGAAATGGAAATTAATATTTTTTTCTTAAAACTTTTATCGCGGTAGGTGCAAACGGGCTTTCCGTTTTTGTCGTTGGTGATTTGGATATCTTTCCAGCTGATATGCGCGTTATCGCCGAAGGCCTTTAAGACCGCCTCTTTGGCAGCAAAACGGGCGGCATAATGCTGGGCCGGAAAACGGTGTTCTTTGGCGTAGGCAATTTCATTATCGGTAAAAACGTGGGTTAAGAAACCGTCACCCCAGCGCTCGATGGCTTTTTCTATTCGTTCGATTTCAATAATGTCAATCCCGGTTCCTGAGATCATTTCGTGGTTCCTTACTTTATTATTGCGATCATCTCGCGCACGGCCCTTTCGAGCCCGGTAAACACGGCGCGGGAAATAATCGAATGCCCGATGTTTAATTCTTCGATGCCGGCAATTTCGGCAACAGCCTTGGCGTTTTTATAATTCAACCCGTGTCCGGCGTGAACGGTTAAACCCAAGCTTTTCGCGTAGCGGACACATTCGCGAAGCGTGTTTAATTCTCTTTTGACGGCCGCCTTGCTTTTGGCGCGGGCGTAACGGCCGGTGTGTATCTCGATTGCCGAAGCGGATGCTTGGTAAGATTTCTTAATCTGGATTTTAACCGGATCGATAAAAAGGCTCACGGTGATCCCTTTTTTTCTAAGTGCGGCAACCACCTTTTTAATTCTAGAAAATTGCGAAACAACGTCCAGGCCTCCCTCGGTGGTCAATTCCTTGCGTCGTTCCGGAACCAGCGTGGCCTGGTCAGGCTTTAAGCGTAGCGCGATGGCGACGATTTCCGGATGAATCGACATTTCCAGATTAAATTTACCGGAAACTATTTTGCGCAAGCGTTTAACGTCTGCATCATTAATATGGCGGCGGTCTTCGCGCAGATGCGCGACGATGCTATGTGCCCCGGCCTTTTCGCAGATGCGGGCGGCATGAATCGGGTCAGGCTCAAATTCTCTTCTGGCCTGGCGTAATGTTGCCACATGATCGATATTGACGCCTAATTTTGCCATGGATTTTCAGGGGATATACTGCGTGAGTTCGCTGTTGGCATAAAGCCAGGTGATAATGGCCAGTGTCAGGGCGACGATTTTAAGGAAAAGATTATTGGTCAGCCACTTTTTCATTTTCTTACCCGTCTTGGAACCGTGTTTTATATCCGTCCGCCGAGGCGTTTAACTTTTTTTGCTTTCTGCTCTCATAAGGCTGTGCAAAATACTTACGAATCGCTCGTGATTGACAACCGGGATAAAACGGCCTTCGGTCGATATCGAGATTTCCCCGCTTTCCTCCGAGACCATGACCACGATTGCGTCGGTCTGCTCGCTCATCCCTAAAGCGGCGCGGTGGCGCATGCCGACCAGCTTATTTAAGTTAGGATTTTCGCATAAAGGAAAGAGACAAGATACCGAAGCGATGCGCCCGCCGCGGATGATAACCCCTCCGTCGTGCAAAGGTGACGGCGGGGTAAAGATGCTTTGCAAGAGTTCTTCCGATATCTGGCTGTCGGTGGGGATGCCGCTTTCGATGTAGGTCTGCAATTTTGTTTCCCGCTCGATGGCCAGCAGGCATCCGATCTTTTTTTGGGACATTTTATGGGCTGCCGCGGAAATCTTTTCGATCATCTGGGCCAATTCGGATTCTTCCAGCTGGGTATTAAACAGATTGCGCTGGCCCAGCCGGGCTAAGCCCTGGCGCAGCTCGGGTTGAAAGATAATCAAAATGGCGATAACGGAAATAGCAAAAAGTTTTGTCATCAGCCAATTGATGGTAGCAAGTCCCAGTATTTGAGAGATGAGAAAGACGGCCAGCAGGTAGGCGATGCCCTTGAGGACCAAAAATGCCCGTGTTCCCTGGAAAAAAATCAAGACCCGGTAAAATGTAAACCAGAGAATCGCGATTTCAATCAGTATTTTAAAGTGATCCCAGATGGCGATGGTGTGCATATTTTTTAGAAAGTTGTGGTTGAAATATTTCTTTAATTTACGCCAACCGTATCAGCGCTAACGATGGCGTCGGTTACCTTAACGGCATCCTTGGCGGCACCGACGTCGTGAACGCGGACAATATGGGCGCCGTTCATAATGCCGACACAGACACTGGCCAATGTCCCGGCGAGCCTTTGGGGTACGTCTTTCTTAAGAACATGGCCGATAAATGATTTTCGTGACGGTCCGATGAGAATCGGTTTGTCGAGAATCCTAAAATCCTGCAATCTATGAATAATCTGCAGATTGTGCTCAACCGTTTTTCCGAATCCGATTCCGGGATCAATTATAATTTTATCTGATTTAATGCCAATTTCCAAGCAATTTTCGATAGTTCTTCCCAGGGCATCAATAATTTCATGAATAAGGTTCTTGTAGCGGATATTTTTTTGCATGGTTTTGGGAGTGCCTCGGATATGCATCAGGACAATGGCCGCGTCGTAGCGCTTAACGATTTTTAAGAACGCGCGGTCCGCCGAGACGCCCATAATATTGTTGATAATACTGGCGCCGTTATCCAGGGCATGGCGGGCGACGATTTTTTGATAAGTATCGACAGAAACGGGCGTTTTGATTCTTCTGGTTAATCGCTTTATGGTGGGGATGATCCTTTTAATTTCTTCCTTTGTCCCCACGGAAATAGCGCCGGGCCGGGTTGACTGCCCTCCCACATCGATAATGTCAGCGCCTTCGCGGACCATTTGACGGGCGAGAGAGATATTCCTTTCGGTATCGTAAATACCGTCTTTGAAACAACCGTCTCCGCTAAAGGAATCGGGCGTTAAGTTAAGGATGCCCATGATTTTTGTTTGACGGCCGAGACTCAGATTAAATCCGCGCGCAGAAACAGTGAACCGTTTTCTCAAATTTGAGTTATTTGAGTTTAGGCGGTGTGGATCGTAGGCGTTCATCTTTATGGCTGTGGTGTTGAGTTGGGGGGAATATTTGTTTGAGCTAAGTTTGTGGGGGCTTGGCCGGAGGTGTTTTCGGCCGGTTCGACAGGTGCCGGCATTCCTAATAGGGCCCTGGCTTCGTCGATGTCGATGACTTCTTTTTCAATAAGCCTTCTGGCTAATGTCTCAAGCTTGTCGCGGTTATCGGTGAGGAGTTTCTTGGCGAGCTTATGGGCCTCGTCAATGAACGAGCTGATCTCTTCGTCTATGACCTTGGCGGTTTGCTCGCTGTAATCTTTTTGTTCCATGAAGTCACGGCCCAAAAAGACTTGTTCGTGGTGGCGTCCGAAGGTTAAGGTGCCGAGCTTATTGCTCATACCGTAGCGGCAGACCATGTCGCGGGCAATCTGCGTGGCCTGTTGTAAATCCTGGCTGGCGCCGCTGGTGATTTCACCGAGCATGATTTCTTCGGCGACCCTTCCCCCTAAGGATACGACAATAATTCCAAATAAATGTTTTTTGGACCAGTAATGCCGGTCTTCGCTGGGTGGGGTTAGCGTGTATCCGCCGGCCATGCCGCGAGGGATGATGGAAACCTTTGTGAACGTATCGACGCCTTCCACTAAAAGCGAAAGAAGCGCGTGGCCGCTTTCATGAAAAGCAGTAATCTCTTTGTCCTTCTTGGAAGTAACGCGGCTCTTTTTTTCCGGACCCATCGTCACCCGTTCAACCGCCGCGAGAAATTCCGGCATACCGATTGACTCTTTGTTTTTTCGAGCGGCCAAGAGGGCAGCCTCGTTACAGACATTGGCCAAATCCGCGCCGGAAAAGTAGACGGTTTGCCGGGCGATGGCCTTAAAATCAACATTGTCCGCGACTTTAATATTTTTTGAATGAACTTTTAGGATTGCCTCGCGCCCTAAGATGTCTGGCAGGGGAACGACAATCTGCCGGTCGAACCGCCCCGGCCGTAAGAGCGCCGGGTCAAGGGTGTCGGGCCGATTGGTAGCAGCGACGACAATAAGCCCTTTTTGAGTATCAAATCCGTCCATCTCGACTAGCAGGGCGTTTAGGGTTTGTTCGCGTTCATCGTGGCCCCCTCCGATTCCGGAAAACCGTAAGCGCCCGACGGCATCAATTTCATCGATAAAAATAATACAGCCTTTGCCGGAAGCCTTTGAAGTTTTTCGTCCCTGCTCAAACAAATCGCGCACGCGCGACGCCCCCACGCCGACAAACATCTCCACAAAATCCGAGCCGCTTAAAGAGAAAAACGGTACCCCCGCCTCTCCGGCGACGGCCTTGGCTAAGAGGGTTTTTCCCGTTCCCGGGAAACCGATCAGTAAAACGCCTTTGGGAATTTTTCCTCCCAGCTTTTGAAACTTTTTGGGGTCTTTAAGAAATTCGATAACTTCCTGAAGTTCTTCTTTAGCCTCATCCACGCCGGCGACATCGGCAAAAGTGACCTTGCCGTTTTTGCTGTCATTAATTTTAGCCTTGGATTTTCCGAATGACCAGATTTTATTGCCCATCTGCGAACTGCGGTAATAGAGAAACCAGAAAAACAGGATAAAGATCAGCGTGGGCCATAGATTCATAAACAGCGTGCTCCAGAATGTCTTGGGAGGCACGACGGTAAAATTGCTGACATTGGTGCGGATGACGTCCAAGATGGCGGTGTCGTTGGCCGGTATGTGGACGTTAAATTTGCTGCCGTCTTTCAGCGTCCCCTCCAGCCGGTTTTCAGTTAAGGTCAGGACTTCGATCGTTTTAGTTACGGGATTATCCTTAACCAGCGCGTAGAATTCGCTATAGCTGATTTCTTTGGGGGCAACGGTGACCGTGGGGTTGCTGGTCTGGCTGGCTAAGAAAAGTAGAGTGACAATAAAAAAGATCCATAACCAATAACCGTTTTGGTTCCGGTGCATTTTAAACGACGGTTTTCCGGAAGGTCTTTTGCTGTTGTTCTTGTTCGGTTCGGCCATAGGATGATTCCTGCTGATGCATTTTTTTAAGAGGTTATAATTATATCGTATCTTTAGATTTAATCAAGGGTTTATTAGAGCGGAAGAAACGATTTTTACCGCAAGACACAATAACCAGCCCTATCCGGTAGTTTTACGCCGCAGTGATAGTTGAGTTTTTTCTTTAAGTGCCTGTATCCGGCAGGGCAGATGGACAACCGATCCCGTGGGGCGATGGGTAAGCAAATCTTCAATTTCGCTCATATGGTCAAAACCGAATTTCCGCGTATCTCCTTTCAGATTTTCGATGGCGAGGCGGATTAACGACCTTTGTAAAGAAGGGTGAATTTTTTCCAGTTGCCGGAGATTGAAACGGATGTTTTTTAAAGAACGGTTTTTTGGGGAAAATGTCCTAAATAGCCGTCCGGACTCTTGTTCTAGGTAATCGTAATCGGCAGTGATGGTTGTCGAAAGATTAGCCAGGATCTGGCGGATATTTTTGCTGTATTTTCTTTCAAGCAGAGGCAAAAGCTCCTTCCGGATTTTATTTCGAAAGAATTTTGTTGTTTTGTTGGTCGGGTCAATTCGGAACTTGATCGTTCGTTCTTTTAGAAAATCCAAAACATCCTTTTTCCCGGTCTCGATTAAAGGCCGGACAAAAATAATGCCATACAGGGTGCGCTTAGGTAAAATTCCCCGCATCCCGCCTAGTCCCGTGCCGCGTAAAATCCGCATCAAAACAGTTTCGGCCAAGTCATCTTGGGTGTGGCCGAGTGCGATTTTATTGGCACGAAGTTTTTTGGCGGCCTTGAGCAGAAACTTAAAACGGGATTCTCGGGCGATTTCTTCCACGGAACTTTTCTTTCTTGATTTACGCAAATGGCCCTGCGCCGAAATAAAGGGTAATTGCAAGCTACGGGCAAGGTTTTCGACAAAACGTTGGTCGGTGACAGAATTTTTTCTAAGATTGTGGTTAAAATGGGCAACAACGAGATGGATGCTGAGCGTATGGCGTAGTGCATTGAGGATCGATAAGAGCGCAACTGAGTCCGGGCCGCCGGAGACGCCCACCAGGACCCGGTCGCCCTGATTGAATAATTGATACCGTTGGATTGTCTTTTTTGTTTTCTCGAGAATGTTCATTATCACGGATGTTAAAAGCGGTCAAACCATTTAGAGCCGAAATAACCGATGACGGCTAATAGTGCGGTGGCCGCCAGGAGTATAAACAAAATTTGAATCCCGTGCTGGTGAACCAAGGCATAGAGCTGGTCAAGCACGGCTAATCTCCTTGCAGGCCTCGTTTTTCTTTTCTGGCTTCTTGGTAGGCCAGCCGCAAGGCCGGGGCATATTTGACATTCGGGGGGACGATTTCAAGATCCGCGAGACCCTGACGCAGGATTTCGGCATTAACGAAGGTTCCGTCTTTCAAATAAACATAGGCCAGCGTTCTGAACCGTCTATCTTTTTTTTGTCCGTCAAACTCCAGGCGAACGGTTTTGTTCTCCATGAGATTTCTGGCAAAATCAAACGCCTGTTGGTTGATAGTCGTGGTGGGATCGTTTTCCGTGATAACAAAGCCGTAGGAATCATATAGAACTCTTGTTTTTTTAGGCGGTTCGGGGGCGCTTAATCCGATAAGTTTTATTTTCTCGCCATCCTCTAAAAGGATTGTGTCGGCAGTCAGGACTTTCTCGACCCGCACGGCGTCGTAGTTAGCCGGTTTTCTTGACGTCTTTTCAATCTGTAATTCGGCAGTCAATTTTGTTTCGCCGGTAAAGGGAAAAATAAAAAACGCCAAGGCAAACAAAAAAGACGCCGCGAATTTCTTAAATCTTGGGATTTTCATTTTATGAGGACCATTTCATTTTTTCATCCAGGCTGTATTTGCCCGGCCCGATGAAGATTAAACTTAAGAACAGGATTCCTGCTTCAACGGCGTGTGAGGCAACGACAAGGCCGTCTCCTTTTGAGAGATGCATGCTGGAAGCGACGAACATATTGATTAAAAGAAGGCCGCAGGCGATTCGAAATCCTAAGCCCAGAATAAGACAGATGCCTCCGAAGAATTCTGCTACCGCTGCCATGAACCCAAAAAATGTCGGGGCGAAATGGATACCAACGCTGCCTGTGGCCATGCCCAGCTGCTGCCAGGCCTGCTGGCCGCCGGTGATTTTAGGCCAGCCGTGGATGATAAACATAACACCGATGCCGATTCGCAAAATCAACAAGCCTATTTCCCGGTGTTTATAAGAAAACTTTACGCTCATGGGTCCCCTCCTTTGCTTCCTTATTATACTGATACGGGGCAAAGTAATCTACGGAATTTTCGGGTGGGGTTTGTGAGAGAAAGTGGCGGGGGAGAGATTTAAACTCTCGACCAATCGGGTATGAGCCGAGTGCTCTATCGGGCTGAGCTACCCCGCCAATAAAATTAATATAATTGAAGGATTCTAAGCTAAAATTGACAAAAATTCAATATTTTTTACAACCATTGACTAAGAATTATTTGTCTAGTATGCTTTCTCCTTTCTGTTATTAAATTAAGTTTTTGATTCGGTATCGGCTGTTGATTTTTGTTGTTTAAATTGTTCTCGCATTTTAGCTATTATGTTCCTTTTTGTCTTTTTTTCATCAGGTAAAACATAAATTTCATATAAGATTTCTTTGGTTGTCTCTATTAATAGAGCTAGAGTTCGAGAATCAAAGCTATCCCAAGAACCTTCATGAAGGTTATCGCTTGTCATGCCTTGTATTCCAGCAAGAATATCAAAATATTCCGAATCTATGTTAGGAAATTTTCCTTTTAGTCGTTTTATTCTTTCCTCGTAGGGTAATTTAGTATCATTTTCTTCGTTGCCGATTTCTTGTAAGTCTAGCAATTCATAAATAGCTTTTCTTAAACAGCCCGAAGCACCCACAAGATAATCCATTTTTCTACAGCCTTCAGCTTCAGAAAGAAGATTTCGTATAATTTCAGGTATTCTGTTATCTATTGTGAAGAAGCTTGTTGGCTGATGATAAAAGAATACTTCATCAAGCTCCATGACTTCTACTCCATTTTTCAAAATTTTGAAGCTTTGATTTTCTCCTTGAATAATCTTACGCTGTTTTGGCGGATTTTCAAAATGACCATAATTTCTAACCAAATCATAATTACTTAAATGAAAAGAAGTGTGGTCGCAATGACTGCACTTGACAAGATAAAAATAGCAATCTCGCTCACGTGACCAAGAAAATCTTCCCGAATTAGAAATCTCGTATTGTACATTTCTAATATTACAGAAAGGACAATTATACATATGTCCATCGATAAAATATTTTCGTTCTATGTGAGATTCATCGTAGTTATTTATTGTCATTTTTCACCTCGAATTTGACTCTCTTATCTTTTTTACATCTTTCTCTGTCCAAACACGATAACCGCTTACAGATTCTCTCTTGGGTTTAGGTATTTTACCCGTTTTCTCCCAATAGAAAATGGTATTTTTATGCACTTTAAGCTCTTTAGCAAGTTGACTTATGGTATAGTATTTCATAGTTTTGGTATACCATAACAAATGCTTCAGCAAATGTCAATGGAAATGTTCCTTCGCAAAAACGCGATAGATGTATTATTCTATTTTTTATTCTTTAGTAATTCGCTACATCTAGAGTTTAATTCGTTTCGTAACTTATTGGCATTTTCCAGAATTTTATTAAGCTCTTTGGTATACATCTCCTCAGTTAATCCAGCTATTTTTCTGGCTGTATAGTCACAATAAATACTTGGTATGAGCCAAGGTTGCCTTTGGTCGGGAAATTGTGAATGCTCTAATTCTATGAATCTAATTAGCAATTTTTCACCATCCTTTTCTATATTTGCTTTATATAGTTCTTTATCAAAATCCTGAGCTAATTCCATGGTGTTATTGTATTTTTTACTCTTGGTAGTTTGGCTAGCGTTGCCAGTTAAAGTATTGCTAGTAGGACTGCTAGAAACAGGACTACTGGCATGCCTTTTTGCTATATCTATTTTTATATCATCTTTTCTATCCTCTTTTATATAGGGGTTTTTTACATTCTTGTAACCCTTGGAACTATATAGAATTAGCTCATTCTTCGAGCCGTTATAATTGTCTAATTGGTAATCTATATTTCCAATCTGATAAATCCCATTATCTTTTTGGCTATCCATTTTACCAATTCGGAAATGCTTCATTTCTATGCCATGCTTCAAAAGATTAACTGCATACTTATACTTGTTACCATTCTTCGAGTAGCGGAATATCACATATGCGCTTAAGAGTGAATTTATTGCCTTAGAAGCTTGGCTTTTATTTAATCCTGTGGCTTTTTCAAAGTCTTTCAAATCAAGATAATTAGTCTCCTCTCTTTTGAATCCGAAGCCCATACGACAAATTAATAAAATAATTCTAATTTCTGTGAACCTTTGCTTACCTTGCATAAGAAAAAGCAATAAGCAATTTGGAATTTTTGTCCACAAAAGTGATTTCTTATCATCGTAGGGTTGCCAAAGGTTTTTAAAATTGTCCATTTTTTTATCTCCTTTTTATTTTAAAGTTGTATTTTGATATATATTTTTTCTTTATCTAGTTTTGCTCAGCGAGAACCAGAAATTATTTCTATCGCTTTGGTGATGTTAGGTAAATCCTGTTTTTGAAAGTTTCTCATGTATTTGAATTTACCTCTCGAACGATACGATTTGCTGAAAGTATATGTCAAAACCGGGACAGCATTATCCTTTATCTTAATCGTATTTTCCCAGACGCATAAATTGACATCGCCGAATCTGATTTTTTGTTTTGGTTTGTTATTCATAGAGCCCTCCTTCTTTATTCTTTAATAAAAAACCCCCCGATTCAGCTAAGAATCAGAAGGTTATGTTAAAAAAATGCCCCTAATCTACACCAGACAGAGTAAGGGCTACTATAAATCGCTAAATCCACGATTTATCCGTTTTCTTTTATTTTTTTATTCTTTAAATATTATCACCTCCTTTCAGATATATTACGAAAAATCCACTCTATTTCCATGAAAAATCCACTTTTCGTCCGCAAAAAATCCACGCAAGTCATTCAGCACCAACATGTTACAAGCAAATTATAGAACACAAAAATAATTTTGTCAAGTACTTTTTTTTGAAAAACTTGATTTCTCGACGAGAAAAACATTTAGAAATAGTTGGCAGATTAAATTTGGAGCTGCTTATTTGCGCTCCGGCATAGGCTAGGTTCAACGAATTCTTGAGCAACATGTGATTTGCTAGGCAGCACTGATAGCCATCGACTAGTAGTCTACGTGACTACTCTTTGATGGTTGACCAATACCCGGTGGGTCGCTCTTCGCTCAACCCCGGTCTGAAATTTAGCTCTACCTACCCTATCTTTCTCTGAATACGCCTATTTTTTGTATAAAAATCTGTAGTGACTAACAGTAACCTGTTGCAAATAAATGATTTATGATATTTAATTAGATTTACAAAGTGGTTTTCTTCGATGTATTTTCGGGGAAAGATTGGTGGGGCTTGATGCTTTATAGGAAACTTTTGAATAATATAATATGCTTTTCGAAGCAGTTTTGATAAGTTCTTAGACTACAAAATGTTTAAAAAGCTATGCCAGAGATTATTGCCTAATTTGCCACATAAATTTCCTACCATCGTACGTGACATCTATGAGAAATCTTGTAGCCACCCCATTCATCGTGACTTCAAGTAAACCCTCATACTGGTTGTTGCTTTTGTGAATTAACGTAAAGGACTGAATTTGAGTATTTGCCATCGTTGGCTCTCTTGACCACGTCTCTATTATGCTTTGCTTAACCTGTTCTTGGAGGTCTAAGGTGGGCATCTTCATGATGCCAGTAAACATCATGATTGGAACTGCTAACAGAATAATCCCCACTACAGTTGCTAGGATAGAGTTTTTTCCTTGGGCTTTTAGATGTTTGAATCTCTTGAAGAGATAGGCAGGGAGTACAAAAATCCAGAATAAGAGACAAGCAAAAAACCAAGTCACAGCACCGCTATTTATCCGGTACGGCTTATTGTCAGTGGAAATCTTGTTTCGATGTGCATCAATAGCTATCCAAATCGATGACCCAATAACAATTATTAAAGTTACTAGCGATGCTATCATTGTCCCCTCCTTTTAGGCTTACCCAAATAAAAAAGGGCAAGCATTTTTAAGTCTAACGCCCAACTTGTGAGTAAAAGCGAAAGACCGCTTGCCCCAAGCACCGAAGTGCCCAGGACACAGTCTCTTCCTCTCACAAGTTGGTTTATTAATTAGGAAAAGCTATGTTCCTAAATATTTAAAATATTTTACTCTGTAAACCTCCCTCTCTGAAATTTTTATGCTGCCATTTCCACATCAGGTTAATTTATCGGTATTTTATCATAGACCTCTAACTAATCGGTAGCTATTTTCTGCCTTAATCGGCAATCTCGCGTTTTTCTCTGGAAACAAATAGTGCTATTACCAATCATATTTCATAATCTCGACAACCTTGGCAAATGGCATTTCTCCCGAAAGAAGCTTATCTATGTAATTATCAAAATCTGATGCTGAAGGAATACCGCTTATTTCGATTGTTGCATTAAAACCAATTTCTTTACCGATAGTAGCTAGTGCTTTATTAAGATTGCCTAAAACAGTTTCTCGGATAATTGCTTTGGTTTTCTCAAATTTTAGGTATCGGTATAACTGATAAATATCTAATGTATAATCATTCAATTCGCCTCGAGCAGACCATCCTAAACGTTGCGTTATTCTAGCTAAAAATATGTTCTTGTTTCTCTGGTAAACTACGAAATCATAATCGTTTGTTTGCTTTTGTTTTTTCATGTCTTCCATTGCAAATTTCGGTGTTACGCTACATTCGCTCAGCCATGTTAGGTTGTGGATTAATGTTCGTTGAGAATTTAAACCACCAATTATACTGGGAAATTTTATTTTAATAATTCTCCTCTTAGGTAGCCAGATGAATTTCTTATCCGTTTCTATATATTTTCGTGCAGCACTCGGGATATACTGCCAGTATAATCCAAACGTATCTTTTATATTTCTGTTGATAATACGGTGCAACTCAAATCGTGTCGGCTTTTTGGAAGTCGTATAATATACAATTTCGTAATAAGCTACGCCATCGTATCCTAGTAATGCAGCAGCTTCGTCAATAAAGTCGCAAATCGCTTCTTTTAAATCATACGGTTCGCCGTGATGCGTAAGTAAACTATCTTTTATTAAATTCTCGATTTCCGCATCCTGTGGTTTAACTGCTACTTTAAACAACTCATTTTTGGTTCTTCCGCCAAAGGGCATTATGCCCAAATGAATATCTTCGGTTAGCATGTGATTATAAAAAGAGCTGTACACATCCCTTCGATGCTCCAAAGGAGTGTAATAAATGGATTTCATCGAACTTTTTTCGTCTTGGTGTATTTTTTTATTTCGTAACATTGGTCTTAGCTTCTTCCTCTTCCAAATGCCGAATAAAATTATGATTATCGGAAAAGTTCTTAACTCCAAGTTGTTTTACAAAATAAATGAGGAGAAAAATTTCTGAAGCACGAATAAATGGTTCATATCTCCCTCTGCACAGAGTTCGGATAAAAGGACTTTTATCCGCAAGTCTCTCTTTTGGCTTTCTCGGATAATCGTCTTCTCTAAACATACTGTCGATTAAATTCATTTCTTGCAATTTTCTATTAAGTTTAATTTGCCAATTTGTTTTCCAAATATCTCGTGCAAATAAACCGAATTGTGCCTTTTTATATTGGTAACTCGTAATGATGTATTCTATTGTTTCATCTTTCTTTTCTTTATTATTTAAATAATTATTCCAACATTCCTGGCACGTTTCCCATAGTTTTGGAGAAGAGAACAACTCAGAATATATTTTGGCATAGCCACTTACTTCTATAAGGTCTGCTAATGGCTGAAATGAAATTAATATTTGAGTTCTGGCGTCACGGTCTTTATACGAAATTCTAAGGCGGTCATGCGCTTGAAGAGCACCTATAAATAAGGAATGAAATATTGTGGAGAATTTTTCATCTTTATTATTTGCCAAAGATGCAAAACATTCTTCACAGATTTTATGATATGTTTCGCCGAAGAGGTCTGGCTCATTCTCTGTTTTATTTATGATAGATAGTGCCGGAAGGCATTTAGCTTCTTGTTGTATGAGGGCATCATTATTTTTATCGATTTTCTTCTCAATAACATCCCAATCCCACTTTGGCCAAAACAATTCTTTTTCTATGTTAAATTTTTCGAGATTTTCAATCAGTTTCTTGAGATGCAGAATATGGGTTTGCATTTTCCAGAATACTTCGAGACCTCTTTTTGCCCTATATGTTGTTAAGATAACTGCTTTTTTGTTTAAAAGTGCGCTGGAACTATTAACATAAAAATTTTGCAATGAACTCATCATTGATTCAAAAACTTCGTTCACTATTAAGCCAATTTTATTACTAAGTAACTGTCTTCTGTACCAAGTAGGGCTAACAAACTCCCCTTCTACTTTCTGTTCAAATTCGAGGCGTTTTTGGAGGAATTCTAGCCTTTCCAATAGCATCGGCACCATAGAGTTTCGATAAATAGCACCCCTATCCTCCCACAAAATGGAATCTATGTTTTGCATAAAGGAAGATGTTTTGAATTCACGAATAAATTTATTGAATCCCATCGCGCAAGACAACAGAAGCATGTTATATCTATCAAACAGAGCAAAATTTACATCCGCTATTCCTTTACATTTTTCTTCAGAAAGACTTAGAAAATAAGGTTCCATTACTGCTTCTATTTTCTTAAACATATCGCAGCATTTCTTACCCTCCAGTTTCTCTCCCAAATCTTCAAAATATTTATTAATACCATCTAAAATATCGGCAGAGATTATAATATTGTGATTATTTAACATAATGCTAAGCATATTCGTAAGGATTTCAAAAATTTCATCTTCCAGCCAATAATTATCAGTTATAGATTCCGGTTGAATAGAAGTTTGAGTTTGTAATGCTACTGTTAAAGTTGTGTCGTCTACGATGAAGGTGTCTTTATATTTTGGTATACGTGAAAACCAGTAACTATCAGTAGGTATTCGGGCTTTTTGCATTTGATAATCTTTTAAAAAATAGCATAGACGCCATGATAGCAACGGGACAGATTTCTTGTATAAATGAGGATTTTTTAGACATATTTCGACCAAATTAGCAAGGGTGTTTACGTTTTTTGATGCAAGCTTATGGTAATGAGACTGAAAGTTAGAATCGAGCCACCTTAGGCCACTTACACTCGCCAATCTTATATCTGCATATAAATCCGCAAAAATTATATCTACTAACACAGTGGGGTCGAAGAAGGAAAAGGCTCTAACCCCCAACATTACAAATGCGAATATGCTGACACAGCTAAAAATCAGCATTAAAACGGTTAGCAGCGTGCTTGGGTAATAGCCAAATATCCGACAGCCAAAGATTATAATCGAAATTGCTAAAAGGATAGCCAATATCCGTATATAGGTATTCCCAATTTTCTCTTTTAAGTACAACTCTCTAACATTGCTCGGCACAGCTGTAAATACCGAGCTAGCTACGATACTAATTGCAGTAAAGTAAAGACCCAAGAACACGCCTAGTATCGAAGCAATCGTCATGATAAAATTCTCCAAAGAACTGGAGTTTCTTATAACTAAGTCGTGCATTCCCGCTAGAAGGATTGTTGTATTAGTAGGGAGAAATTTTAATATTGCTTTTTCGAATGATTCACAAGATACTACGATAAGAATAGAAAAAAGAATGGTTTTTGAAGCAAGCCATGTTAGGTGAGTAACTATTGACAACTCTTCCTGAGCGTCTTTTATTTTTAAATTACCTTGAAAAAACAACCTATGTATCCAAAATTTAGATAATAAAACCAAATTTCTTATTTTCCAGTAAGAGCGATAATTTTGAAATTTGAAGAAATTAAACATAGTTTCTATGCCCTATAATATAAAGACAGAACCTTTTCTCGACCTAATTCGGCTGTTTAGGTATTGTGTCTTTAGGATTCTTACGATTTGCTCTTAATTCATCCTTATGAAATTTTTTTCCACACCCTGAACATTCAACTTCGCTATCAATGAAAAGGCTGCATTGCACGTCACCACCGCAATGCGGGCACTTCACAACATCAACCCCCATAGTAAAATCATATTCTAAGAATTCATCAAATAGGTCATTCATAAATTGTATATTTATTAAAACATATTTTACTTAATCCTTATATTGCCGTTGTCTTCATACAAATCTTCATTTTTTATAAGCAAATCAATCGCTTTCTTAATATATGAATAAACGTCATCACCAATCCTATGGAAGCCTAATGATTTAGCTGTTTGAGATATTAAAGAAACTAGTGGTATTGAGTACTCCATATTTAAAACATATTTCACTGCTTCTTGGACTTCCTCTGGGGCAACATACTCAATCTTTTTATAAACATCGTTAACGTCTCTGTTCCTAATCTTCAATTCTTGATGCTTATTAAGCCAATAAAAATCTTTTCGTTTCTCAAATTTCTTATTATTTAAGCAGTATTGCTCTAAGCCTTTTAATTTGAGTCGAATCCTACTGCCTACAGACCGCATCCCCCAGTGTTGGATTAATCTCCTCCATGCTTCTTCATAAAAAATCGGCCCCTCACACTTGACTATTTTAATTAAAATTTGAGCTAGAACTTCATCTGATTGATAATAAAAATCTGATGTTCTGATGGAATCCACGGGAGTTAATTGATAATCTACCAATTTCCTATCTTTATTCGATAATGTCTCTGTGGAGGCGGAATTGAGTTTTATTTCAAAACTAGTATATTTATTTAGTTTTTTTTTACTATTTCCCTTCTGGCTTTCTCTAATTGCCTCAATCAATCTTTCTGTTTCCTTCTTCTTATTTTTAAACCAATCGGTAGACCAAATTCGATAAATATTCCATCCCAGGCCCTCTAAGACCTGCTGTCTCAGTCTATCCCTATCTCTTGCTGTAATACTTGAATGATAATTTGCTCCATCACATTCAATGCCAAGTACATACTTGCCCGGTAATTCAACATCGACGATAGCCATATCAATTCTATATTCTGAACACCCAACTTGTTGATGAACCTTAAATCCTGCCCTGACTAAAGATTCATATACTGCCTCCTCGAATGGAGAGTCAGAATAACTAGATGAATTCGAATATTCGATATCCTGAAGCAGTACGCTTCTTCCCAGCTCAGCATAATCGAGATATTTCTTGAGAAGGTGCACTCCCTCACTTTCTGTTTTAGTCAAGTCAAAGTCGGAGCCTCGTATTGAGCTGAAGATTTCTAATCGTCTTCTTGCTCGCGTAATAAGAACATTAAGCCTTCGCTCTCCACCCAGTTGATTAATAGGTCCAAATCTCATTGGCAATTTTCCAGAATCATCCTTACCATATCCAATACTAATAAAGATTACGTCTCGCTCATCTCCCTGTATTGATTCTAGATTCTTAACAAAGAAATGCTCTGGCCTATCCGGAGAAAACAAGTCTTCTAAGCTTGTATCGTTCTTTCTTAATTCTTCAACAGCATCCTCTATGGCATATTTTTGTTTGATACTGAACGTCCCCACACCTAAACTTATATCAGGATTCTCCTTAAAATGTTGAAACACTCTTTTAGCAACTTCTTGTGCTTCAAGAATATTTACACCGCCCTTACGGTACTGTGACTCTGGAAAATAATTGAATTTAATTCCAAGCGTATCACTCACATCTATTGAATTAGGAAAAGTATTTAATCTATTTTCATAATAATATTTGTTCGAATATGCGATTAAAGACTCGTGTTTGCTTCTGTAATGCCATTCTAATAAAGTCCGAGGCAAGCCAACTGACGCACATTCATCTAGAATGCTATCTAAATCTTCTGGGATATACTCATCAAATTCATCATCATCTTCAGTATCCAATACCGTTGATTGAAAAAATGAAGTTGGTGGCAACTGCTTAGCGTCACCTGCAATAACTATTTGCTTACCACGCATAATTGCTCCAATACTGTCCTGAGGAGGCACTTGGCTAGCTTCATCAAAAATAACCAAGTCAAAATCGAATAAGTCTGGCTCCAAAAACTGTGCGACAGTTAAAGGACTCATCATTAAACAGGGTTTTAGTGATAATAACAAGTGAGGTATTTCTTTAAATAACTTTCTAAGAGGCTTATGTGCTCTTTTTTTTCTAACTTCACGCTCCAGTATTCCTCTCTCAGAACTCTGAGCTCCTTTCCAACTTGAATCATAATTTCCAGAAAGAAGATGTTGGATTCGAACCTTTGCCAATTCAATTTGTTTGCAATCTAATTGTTTGAATTGCTCAATCAATTGTTCATGGTTTTTACCTTGAAAATTTCTTAATCTATCTCTCTCAGAGAAAACCTCATCCAACCAACATCGTAAGAATTGACATTTAAAAGCCGTCACGTATGCTTCTGGTTTAATATCTTTGGCTAAAAGCACATCAATAAATTCAGTTAACCCCTCCTTCTCACATTCTTGGTATACTCTCTGAAAGCTTAGCCAAGGGTCTACTTCTTCCATCGACTCGCTCATCTTATTTAATTTCCCTCTTATCATATCAAGGTCATTATGTTCGCAGAGCTTAGTACTAAAAGCTAATTTATAATCGAATTTTACGATGCTATTGATTGAGCTTAAAACACCATTAAATTCATCCAAGTTGTTTTTTACTTTCGTTTGTAAATCTTCAAGAGAAGATTTATCTTTGCTGCTTTCAAAAACCTTATCTTTAAAATGATTCTTAATTACATGATATCTAAATTTGACAATCCATTCTGAGAACTTTTGGAGTTCTTCGCCACTGGACTTACGCCCTCTCCATCGTTCACCAAAAAGCTCATTTCCATTTTTACTAAAATCGTCTATTTGCTGTGCAGACTTTTTCCAAAGAAATAATTCGTCTAATTCCTTGATTAGTTCCTTTAGGTTAATTTTTCTCTTACCTGTAAAATGACTCTTGAGAACTTTACTATCTTTCCAGAAACTAAATTTAAATACAAAAAACATGTTACTCGTATAAGTTTTATATCTTTGGAGAATCTCCTCAATGTTTTCATTCAACACCGTCATTTTATACTGGCTTGAATATTTCTTCTCAAAAGTATTAAATGTTTGTACTGCACTAATAGCTTGTCTCACATCTGCACTGATATCATTCCAACGTTTATCTTTTAGCAAATCACTTGCTACGTTAGGCGAAAGTTTCAAAATTTCAGATGCATCTAACAATTCTTGAATATCGGAAATAGTTTTTACATCACCAAATGAACTGATTTCACTCAATGCATCAATACTAATTTTTAGCTCAGAAACTATTCTACTTATGTTATTGAAATGGTTTCTTAGATTTGTTTTGTCAGAATAAACTAATTCGATAAGACTTGTACCGAACCAAGGATGCAATCGTGGTTGTCCGATATTCAATATATTTCGACTTAATTTCTCAAAAAGTTCACAGATTATATCAAATTTATCTTTTGACCACTCTTTGGTGTTATTAAACATGTATTCTAAGTCTGGCATATCTGGATGTGCATTAACTATCCCAATTGCTTGGTACGGGGTCATCTGAAGCCCGCCAAATATTTTATGCAAATCTGATACGTAGCGATTTAATTCTGAACGCAATCTCTCTAATTTAGCTAATTCATCATTATGGCTATGGTCGGGCTTTTTTCGTTGTTCCATCACCCTTCCAAGTTCCTCAGCTACCCTTTTTTTATTAGTCTTACGGCTATGCAGTTCTAAGCAATAATCTCCAATACCGGCTAATTCAAGCCGATTCTTTACAACCTCAAGAGCTGCCATTTTCTCACTCACAAATAATACTTTCTTCCCTTCTGTTAGACTTTCCGCAATCATGTTGGCTATTGTTTGCGACTTTCCTGTTCCTGGGGGGCCTTCGATAATAAGGTTATGTCCTTTTTTGACTACGAGAATTGCTCTTTGTTGGCTTGAGTCTGCATCAAGAATTTGAAAAGTTTTCTCCGGTTTCGTATTTTTCTCAATTTCTCCTAATGGGCAAATGTCGTCCAAGGCTATATTTTCTTCTCTCCCCACACCACAAATAATTTGGATAACTTTATTATCAATGAGCGTGCCCATATTCTTTTCTAAATCTTTAAACATAATAAATTTCGTAAATGAAAACAAACTTAAAAAGATATCATTAGTTACTTTCCAACGTTCAAATTCCTGAATCGCTTCCTGTATTTTTCTGAATATTTCTCTGGGTTCAATTTGTTCTAATTCTTCGCTTATGTCCTCTAAATCAATGCCAAAATCAAGCGAAAGCATATATATTAATGCAGGATTCAAAATAGGCGCATCTTCACCAAAACTCAAAGTATAATCACTTTTGACTGATTTTCTGTTTAATTGCACAGGAATTAAAAGGATAGGAGACCTAAACTTAACATCCGAATCTTTTGATTCATACCACTCCAAAAAACCTAATGCCAAAAACAAAGAGTTATAACCTTGTTCTTCCATAACCGATGTAGCGATTGAAGTAATGCGAAATAAATTCTTGTCGAGATGGCTTTCACCCAAGTTTGTTTGAAGGTATAAATCAGTGTGTTTTGTGTCTAATTCTTCTTGAGCGTAATCTTGAAATTCTTTTATTTCAAGCTGACTGGAAGAACCCGTATTGTCTTTGTCGCCTTCGATATCGCCATCTGCTGGAAGAAAAGACATGACACTTTCATTTAGAACAATAGTACGATAAGCTTCTGATGGAATTTCGTCTACAATCTGAATAGTGGTTGTTTTGGTGGGCTTAAAATTGAGGAGTCGATTACGTTTAGATAGGTCTATTAATTTGTTTTTCCATCTCTTTATTCTTTCTTCGACTAATGCGGACATGCGCATATTATACGCTTTCTTCTGGTAAAATCAAATATTCAACGGATGTCTATCTACCGCACTTTTTAGCTGTTTTTCATCACACCCCAAATAAAATCTTGCCGTAGTAGATATATCCGAATGCCCTGCTAAAAGCTGAATATCCCGCAAATTTACGCCATTTCGGAGCATTAAGGTGCAAAAAGTATGCCTCAGAATTTGGGGGCTAAGCTTTTTCTTTATCCTAAACTGTACTAGCTTACGTAAATCCAGGAATAAATCGTATAACCCCTGTTGCGTTAGTGCAGATGATTTTCTGTTAGTAGACACAAAAATATTATCGACCAGCACTCTTTTGGGTCTTATTTTCAGATAATCCAGTAGAAATGATTTAGCTGTATCGCATAATGGAACTAATCTCTCTTTATTCTTTGCAGAAACTTTGATATATCCTTTTTCTTGATTGAAATCGTTTAGTTTTAAGTTTAAAAGTTCTTTCTTGCGCAAACCAGCAAAGAGAAACAAAGCGATAATAGCAATGTCTCTGCTCCACCTAGATTTGTAGGTTCTTTTGAGATTAATACATGCTTGTAGTAATTTTTTTGCCTCTTCTTCATCTAAGAATTCAGGAAGTGTTTTAGGTAGCTTTGGTTTTTCAAGTTCAAGGAAAGGATTTTTTTGCAAATACCCCCTCTTGAGTAGAAAACTACAAAAAGACCTAGTGCCCTGCATTGCATTAAGCACAGTCCTTGAAGTGTTTCCTTTTTGTTTGTAACTAATAAAATATTTTCTTAGATTTTCGACTGTTAGAGAATCAACTTCTAGCGGAATGAGGTTGTAGCGGAAGTATTTAAATACTGGCTGAATGCAACGAGAATACCAATCAATAGTTGTTTGCTCTAAACATCTTTCCAAAAGTGCTGAGTTGATAAATTCATCATACGCATCGTTTAATTTCATAACATTTTAGCGTTATGACAAACTTATTCTTAATCAATGAAGGTTATTTGGGAGGATTTAATTAATGATGGGAGTAAAAAATTGAATTTTAATTTCTAATTTTATAGCGTATGAGCCGAGTGCTCTATCGGGCTGAGCTACCCCGCCAATAAAAGCATTTTTAAATTGTTGATGATTTTAAGCGAAAGAAGGATAAATATCAAGGATAAATTTCATCAAATCCAAAAGGCTGACGGGTGATGTCTGAGGCAATATTAAGCGCCATTGTTAATAATGCCAGCTGACTAATTTGTTGTTGTTGAAATAGAGCCTTACGGGACGGAAGACATCGGCGCTTTTTGCTGTAATGCGTTCGTAAGCCCAGATTTCGAATTCTCCCATTGTTGATCCTGAGCTGAAAATATCGTCTGGTTCACCGTAAGATTCTCGGATTTGTTCGGTCGTCATCCCGGCCTGGATGGCGCCGGTCTTAATCGCCTGCTCCAAGGCCTGGAAATTCTGTATTTTTAGTTCAAGTACTTGCTTGGGATCCGGGCGGGTTTTACTGCCGGACGGGGTGAGACACCCCGACACCAGGAGGGCGATCATGCCGGAAGCGACGACGATAGCGTTATGATGCATAAATTTTTATTTACCGGTAAAAGATGACGTATAAAAGCGCCAAGATAATTACAAGCGATAGAATGTAAAAGTCGTTGAAGTAAAAGAAGTCTTTGATGCGTTCGGCCCGGGTGTAAGGGTAATGATTGAATTCTGTTGCTACCGTTCCCCCATCCTGGGTGTCTAAGACTTCGCTTTTCTTTAGCCGTAAAAATTGTCCTGCAATTTTGTAGGCATGCAACTTTCCCTCGTCGATTAAGTCCATGATTTTCTTTTCGGTTACACCGAGGGTCTGCGCGGCTTCTCTGACGCTTATAAATTGGTCGGACATATTATTTTAGATTCTCTTCCCGCATCCTTCTTGAATTTCAGAAGGACACACCAGCTGTGTTTATCAAGTTTATTTAATGCACTTTCTCGGATGCCGCCCATTCGTCAATCTTGGTGCGTTCAAACCGCCAGGCGTTACCGTTTTTTGTCCCCGGTATTTTTCCGGTATTGGCGAGCTCCGTTAGGGATGTCATATCAATCTCCAGGTATTTTGCCAGTCCGTCTAAATCAAGATACTCGTCGAACATCTGGCACTTTCCCTGGAAGATTGCCCCTTCGACGATGTTGAGCTTTGGTGTAGCGATGTTGCCGTTTAAGGTCGCCGTGGGCATTAAGACCAGCATCTTTCGGGCGGTGACGTCCCCTTTAATTTTTCCGGCAATAATAATATTTTCGCCGTTAATATGGGCTTCAACGGATGCCGTTTCTCCGACGGTCAATGTTCCTTTGGTGTCCAGGGTGCCGTTAAACTTTCCCGTAATTTTAAGGTTGACGGGGTCTTTAAATGCCAAGGTTCCCTGCATATCCGCGCTGATTTCAATGGCGCGTTCAGGATCTCTGCGATCACGCATTGCCATTTTCGCCTCCTTTGTTAGTACTTCCAAATCGGTTTGCCAAAACTCTTTCAATCGGTTTTAACCAGACTAAAGTGGAGAAGACAAGTAAAGCAACCGTTATCCCGCCGATGTAATGGCCCGATGCGATGGCGATACCGACCCCCGAGACAATCCAGAGGCTGGCGGCGGTTGTAAGCCCGATGACGCGTGTATTGCCCTGGAGAATAATGGTACCGGCGCACAAAAAGCCGATGCCGGTAACCACGCCGGCAATCATGCGGGTCGGGTCGATAAAGGTTACATTTTTATATGTATCAGAAATATGAAAGGAAGTCAATACAATCAGTGCCGAACCCACCCCCACTAAAATGTGTGTTCTTAAGCCCGCTCCCTTGTGCCGAATTTCCCGTTCGGCGCCGATTAAGCCCGACAAGAGAATAGTCAAAACAACTTTTGAAATCGTGTCCCACTCGTAGGTGCTCATTGTTTTCTCCTTTCGTAAAGTATTTGATAGCCCAATCCCGCAACCATCGCTGCATTGTCGATGCATAAAGAAATGGGCGGAAAGAATACCTCGATATCATTCCGTTCGGCTTCAGCACAGAGGCTTTGACGTAGGCCGGAATTGGCCGCCACACCGCCTCCGACGACAAGGTTGCGGATTTTTGTTTCTTTGCAGGCCCGGATACATTTATCCACTAAAACCGCAACCACACTTTTCTGAAATGCGTGGGCGATTTGATTTAGGAAAAGTCTTTTTTCGTCGGGGTGTTTGCGGACGTAGTACAAAACGGCGGTTTTAATTCCGCTAAAACTAAAATCATAGGTTCCGGGCAGTTCGGCACAGGTAAAACGGATGTGGCTGTTTTTTTCTTTTTTTGCCAGCCGGTCGATTGCCGGGCCGCCGGGATAACCTAAGTCCAGAATGCGGGCCACTTTGTCAAATGTCTCTCCGGCTGCATCATCGCGGGTTTGCCCTAGGGGGATATATTTTCTAAAACTCTTAATATGAAAAATACTGGAGTGCCCTCCGGAGACCACTAACCCGATGGCCGGCAGTTTAGGCGTCTGATTTCGGGATTGTGCATCTGGGGCTTTCCCGTTTTTTGATGACAAGAAACTCGCGTACAAATGGGCCTGGATGTGATTAATTTCTGCCAATGGCTTTTTGGTTGCGTAGCTTAAGGCTCGGGCATAAGACATCCCAACCAAAAGCGAGCCGATCAATCCTGGATTACCTGTAACCGCAATGGCGTCAATACCGTTTAACGTAATGCCGGCCTGATGCAAGGCGTTGTTGACGACAATTTGGATAAGTTCTAGCTGCTGGCGCGAGGCAATCTCGGGGATGATCCCTCCGTATTTTTGATGCAACTTCAAACTGGAAGAGACAATATTCGAAAGGATATACTTTCCGTCTTTGACGACGGCAGCCGCGGTTTCATCGCACGATGTTTCGATTCCTAAAACGTTCATTGCCTTTTAATTAAATCCTTTACGGTGATAAATTGGAAGCCTTCTTTTTTCCATCGCGCAATTTGTTCGGCGATGATTTCCAAAGTCAGGGCTCGGTCGTGGCCGATTCCGACCGCTGTCCCTTTGCGCGCGGCCTCCTCCGTCAATTGTTTAAATTGTGATTCAATATAACTGCGCTCGCTGATGTTATCTAAGAAAATATCCCGCTGGGTAAAAGGCAGCGACATTTTTTCGGCTAAATTCCTGCAGATAGAATTACTTGTTACCAGGCTGTCGACAAAGAATAGCTCCTTCTTCTTTAGGAAGGTGAACGTGGTTGTCATCAGCCGCGTATCTTCCGTGGCCTTGGAGCCCATGTGATTGTTGACGCCGGCGGCAAAGGGAACGCTGTCGAGATTTTCTTCAATCAGCTTCTCGACTTCGGATCTTCGCATGGAAGTTTTTATAATGTAATGGTCGGGGTATTTCTCTAGTTTCTCGCGGGGTTGCGGCTCCATGGGCAAATGAAGCATGACCTCTTTGCCGTTTTGGTGGGCGCATTGCGCGACTTCTTTGGAATGGGGAAGTTTGGGCAGAACCGCAATTGTCACCGGGTCAGGGATATTTTTAATTAACTCGCAGTGTTGTATGTTGTATCCCCAATCGTCGATAATGATCGCGATTTTGCCTTTAAGAGGAACGGGTTTTTCCGGCGGTTTCTCTTTGGGAGGCTTAGCCTCTTTAACGGCAACTTTCTTAACCGGGGCGGCTAAGGGAATTTTCTTGGGCTTAGCGAAAAAAAGAAAATAGGTCTCGGTCAAGACCAAAACAGCCAGGATGAGGATAATGAGATTTCGAGGATCGGATTTTCTTAGCTTCGCCATTGGTTTTTACAAAAAATCATTAAAACTGTCGCACCCGCTGTTGCCGGGAGCTAAAGTTTTTGCTTTTTTAAAAAAGAATTAATTACCGGCCATGCTTCGGTAAACTCTGATTCCTTTGATGACCTGGAGTGCGCATTGAACCTGATTATCATCGAGAAGCTTCTTTGAGATATCCTGCTCTTTCTTTATCTTCTCGGCAGCTTCGGGATCGGATGCGCTTTTAACATCTTTTGATTCGACTTCATCGAAAGCCTTTTCGATGTCCTCGAGCTGTTGGGCCTCGGGATCCAGTTTTCTAAATTCACGTTTGATCTCGATGTCGGGAATAATGCCGATGCCGTGTATTGATTTTCCCGAAGGGGTAAAATATTTGCTGGTTGTCAATCGTAAGCCGGAGCCATCCGGAAGCGGAATGACCGATTGCACGGAGCCCTTGCCGAACGATTTCATTCCCACAATGACCGCCCTTTTGTTGTCCTGCAGTGCCCCGGCTAAGATTTCGCTACCCGAAGCACTCCCTTCGTTAATGAGAACAACCATGGGCCATTTGACAAAATCGGGGCTGCTATTGGCTGACTTTGCTTCACTATTTTGGGACTCTCGCCTGCCTTTGGTGGAGACGATCATTTTGCCGGCAGGCAAGAATTCCTCGGTGATCTTAATGGCAACATTCAGCAACCCGCCGGGATTATTGCGTAAGTCTAAAATAAGGCTATCCGCTCCCTGGCTCTTAAGCAAATCCAGGGCCTTGCGGAACTCGGTGTAGCTTTCCTCGCGGAATTCGGTGAGGCGGACATAGCCGATTTTGTCCTGGAGGATTTGTGTGTCTTTGACGTCCTGGACGTGGATGATCTCGCGGGTGATGGTAAAGTTATGGATTTTAAGGTCGTCCTCTCGAAGGATGGTGATTTTAACCTGGGTGCCGGGTTTTCCGCGCAGTTTCTTGACGGCATCGTTCATGGTGATGTCTTTAGTGATTTCATCTCCGATCTTAACGATCTTATCGCCTGCCTTGATGCCGGCCTTCCACGCCGGGGTATCTTCGATGGGTGTGATAACGGTCAAAAGTCCGTCGCGGATGGAAATTTCAATCCCCAGTCCGCCGAATTTTCCCTGGGTTTCGGTTTTAAGTTCCTTAAAATCTTCCGGATCCAGAAACTGGCTGTGAGGGTCCAGCGAGGCCAGCATCCCCTTAAGCGATCCGTAGATAAGGTCTTTTGGTTTGGGTTCCTCGGTGTATTCGGATTGGATGGTGGTTAAGGCATAGCTAAAAAGTTCTATTTGCGAATAAAGGTCGTCTTTTGCCGCGCGCGTGACATTGGCAACTGGCTTTTCGGCAGCCTGCGTCCCCGTGATGGTCTGCTCGCCTGGGACTTGTGTCCCGGTGGTGGTCTCAGCGCCGGGAACTTGCGATACGGCAAACCGGGTCAGGGAGAATGCGGCTAAAACGACGAAGCAAAAAACAAGAAACTTTTTAAACATTTTGAATCCTCCTTTTGATGATGTCTCCTAATTTCTTGGGATTGGCCTTGCCATTTGTTTTACGCATGGCCTGGCCGACCAAAAACCCTATGGCGTTTTCTTTTCCTTCTTTAATCTGAGCCGCAGTTTTTTCATTTTCGCGGATGACCTCATCGACAATCTTCTCTAAGGTGCTGTCATCGGAAACCTGGGCCAGCCCTTTTTCGGAAATAATCGTCTGGGCATTTTTGTTGGTATCGATCATCGCCGATAAGACGTTTTTGCCCGTTAAGTTGCTTAAAATCCCTTCATCGACTTTCTGGACCAAATCGGTAAAGTCCCCGGGCTTTAAATTCAAAGTGGTTATTCCGGTCCTTCGCGTGTTGAGCTCCTGGGCCAGGGGCCCGATAATCCAATTGCAGATTTTCTTTGCCTGGGGATAGTGCGTGGTGCACTCTTCAAAAAATGCGGCAAGATTCTTATCCTGGATAAGAATCTGGGTATCGTATTCGGAAAGTGCGTATTGTTTTAGAAAACGGTTAAACTTTTCGGCAGGTGATTCGGGTAAAACCTTACGGATTTCCTCGATTGTTTGTTGATCGACCGTAAACGGCACCAGGTCCGGCTCGGGGAAATAGCGGTAGTCGTGAGCCTCTTCCTTGCTGCGCATGGAAATGGTTATTTGTTTTTGTTCATTCCACAGGCGGGTTTCCTGGGCAATCTTTTCACCTGCCTGTATCGTCTGCGCCTGACGGTTTTCCTCGAACTCGAGCGCGGCCTTAACCGCTTTAAAAGAATTCATATTTTTAAGCTCGGCCTTTGTGCCCAGTTCTTTGGCGCCTTTTTTACGGATGGAAATATTGGCGTCGCAGCGCAGGCTCCCTTTTTCCATGTCGCAGTCCGAGACATCCAGGTATTGCAGGGATAGTTTTAATTCGGTCAAATAGTCGTAGGCCTCCTGGGGGCTATGGATATCCGGCTCGGTGACAATTTCCATGAGCGGAGTTCCGGCACGGTTGTAATCGACGAGGCTGCAGTTGGCCGCGGGGTCATGGATCAGTTTTCCGGCGTCTTCTTCTAAGTGGGCGCGGCGGATATTGATTCGCTTGACGGTATCGCCGGTTTTAATTTCCAGGAATCCGTTATTGGCGATAGGTAAATCATATTGTGAAATTTGATAGCCTTTGGGCAGGTCCGGATAGTAATAATTTTTTCTATCGAACTTTATAAAAGGATTGACGTTGCAATGAAGGGCCATGGCAATTTTCAGGGCGTGATCCAAAACTCGGCGGTTAAAGACCGGCAGGCTCCCGGGGAGCCCCAGGCAGACAGGGCAGGTTTGGGTGTTGGGCGGTTGCCCGAAAGTATTGGCGCAGCCGCAGAATATTTTTGACTGGGTATTAAGCTGCAGGTGGACCTCGAGGCCGATAACGGTTTGAAAATCGCTCATAAGCTCACCTTCTTTTTATGCCAATCCGTCGCCTGCTCGTAGGCGTAGGCAACGCGAAACATCATTTCCTCGTCAAACGGTTTTGTCATGATTTGTAATCCGACAGGCAGATGGTCTTTGCTAAATCCGCAGGGCAACGATATCGCCGGAATTCCGGCGAGGTTAGCGGAAATCGTGTAGACATCCGAAAGATACATTGAAAGCGGGTCGCTTGCTCGCTCTCCGATCTTAAAAGCCGTTGTCGGAGATGTCGGAGTTAAAACCGCGTCAAATTCTTCGAATACTTTATCAAAATCATTTTTTATAAGCGTCCTGACCTTTTGTCCGCGAAGGTAATAGGCGTCGTAATACCCGGAGGAAAGGGCATAAGTCCCAAGCATAATACGCCGCTTGGCCTCATTGCCGAACCCCTTCTCCCTTGTCTCTTCAAACATGTCGATTAAGGGAGTTTTTCGCAGCGCCTGCGGTTGAGAACGCAATCCGTACTGAACCCCGTCAAAACGTGCCAGGTTTGAACTTGCCTCGGCGGTGGCGATGACGTAATAGGTGGCGACGGCATATTCGGTATGCGGCAGAGAAACTTCGTGAAAGGAAACGCCTAATTTTTTTAACGTTTCGATGGCCTCGAGGATAATTTTCTTAATTTCGGGATTGATTCCGGAAACAAAATATTCTTTGGGAATAGCAATTTTTATATTTTTGACATCTTTTTTTAAAGAAGACGTGAAGTCGGGAACGGGAATATCAGCTGATGTGGAATCTTTTTGGTCGTGGCCGGCAATCACTTTTAAAAGCAGTGCCGCATCGGTTACGTCTTTGGTTAAGGGTCCGATTTGGTCAAGGCTGGAGGCAAAAGCAATAAGTCCGTACCGGGAAACCCTGCCGTAAGTGGGTTTTACCCCGACGATACCGCAAAACGAAGCAGGCTGACGAATGGACCCGCCGGTATCCGAACCCAGCGCCCAAATCGCCTCGTGGGCGGCGACCGCTGCCGCTGAACCGCCGCTGGAGCCTCCGGGTACGCAATCTAAATTCCAGGGATTATGCGTGGGGCCTATACAGGAATTCTCGGTTGAAGAGCCGAATGCGAATTCGTCCATGTTGGTTTGGCCGGCAAGGGGAAGCTCTTGACCTTTCAATTTCTCGATAACCGTTGCGTTGTAGGGCGGGCGGAATCCTTCCAGGATGCGCGAGGCGCAGGTTGTCGGCGTATCTTTGATGCAAATGTTGTCTTTAACGGCGATCGGTATACCGCTCAATTTTCCGCCCGTCGATTTTTCAGAAAGTTTTTCTTCGATCAGGCGGACATAGGCCTTCACCTTTTTCTCGGATTTCTCGATGGCGGCGCTGATATCTTTTTCGATTGCCTCAGGCGTTGCCTGCTTGGTTTTCAAAAGGCCCAGAAGCTCGTGGGCGGTTAATTCGTTTAGTTTCATTCGATTACCTGGGGAACTTTAAAAGAGCCGTTATGATGGGCGACGGAAAACTTCGCAACCTCTTCCTGCTTAAGCGAGGGCCTGACGACATCTTCTCGAAAAACGTTCTTTAGGGGTAAAACATGGCTTGTTGGCTTGACATCGTTGACGTTAAGCTTTTGCAGCTTTTCGACGTAAAGCAAAATGTCTTCCAGGTTTTTGACTAGGAGATCGATCTCGTCATCGTTAAGATGTATTCTTGCCAGGTGGCCGATATATTTAACTTCTTCTTTGGATGGCATAATGAATTTCTGTTTAGATTAGTATTAATATTATTACAATTTCAATATATTAACATTAACCCTTACCGATGACAAGGCAAAATTCTGGCAATAATCCGAATTGCGGCCATTGCCAAGCCAAAGAGGCCTTGCCCGGACACAAAGGTTAACTTGCCAGTATTTTGGCCTTGAGGTCTTCGGGTATGGATGTCGGACGAAAATCTTTATTAAGGCATACCAGAATTATTTCGGCTTCGGCGATGAGGCGATTGCTTTCTTTTTCGCTGATTTTCTGCTCAAAAATAAGCTTAACAGCGGTAACCTCTTTTAAAAGGGCATCGCAAATGAGGATTTCTCCGTACTTGGCGGGGCTGCGATAGCGGATGGAACACTGGCTTACCGCGTACAAAAGTCCTCGGCGATGGAATTCGGCAACGCTCATCCCCTTATTTTCCAGAAATTCGGTGCGGGCCTCCTCCATGTATTTTAAATAGTTTCCGTAATAAACAATTCCGCCGGCGTCGGTGTCGTGAAAGAAAATCCTTTTTTCCATGTATCTTCCTTTCTGATTTTTTCCTTGTTGCAAGGAAAAAGTAGCGCAGCCTTCCTCTATGAAAACATTAAGGAGAAGGCCGCTAATCTTCTTTGGGTTTGACCATAGGGACGAAGCGCACGGGAAGCAAAAGTTTCTTGTCGATTCCGCTTTCCGTTTTTGTAACCAAATACAATTCTTGATGGAAAGATCCGACCGGGATCACCATCCTGCCTCCGGGTTTAAGCTGATCAATGAGTGCGTTGGGAATGCTGTCCGGCGCTGCGGTAACAATAATGGCGTCATAGGGCGCGTTGTCTTTCCAGCTCTGGTAACCGTCTCCTTGCTTGACGAAAATATTTTGATACCCCAGATCTTTTAACCGTTTTTGGGCGGTGTCGGCTAAGGATTCGATGAGTTCGACGGTATAAACTTTTCCGACGATTTCGGCTAAAATGGCAGCCTGGTATCCGGAGCCGGTGCCGATTTCAAGAACCGTATCCCCCTTATGCAGCTTTGCTGCCTCCGTCATGTAGGCGACGATGTATGGCTGGGAAATGGTTTGTTCGTGGCCGATGGATAAAGGGTAATCCTCGTAGGCGGAACTTTGGTATTTCTCGGGAACAAAAAGGTGGCGTTGGACTTTAAGCATCGCGGCGAGTACCTGCGGATCCAGAATACCGCGCTGTTTAATTTGGGCCTCGACCATGGACATCCGCTGGTCAAAAAACGGGTCGTTCCCGCTGCTTGAGGCAAAGGCTGAGGCGCAAAGAAAAAGAGTAGTTGTGAACATCAAAAGGGTCTTCAAGTTATTTGTTTCTTGGCTTGCGTTGCGAAGTCCACCACCCGCTGGTTTTTCTAAAGTTTACTTTGCCGGGACCGAACAACGAGACATCCCGGGCGTTTGTCGCCAGCGCATGGGCAATTTGTAAAACCGACAAGTCGTATCCCCGGGCCTGCATCAGCTGCCAGGCCCGAACGATCGTATCGGCGATATCGTCCTCGGAATTGAGGCAGCGATTTTTCAAACTGCTAAAGATTCCCTCGAATTCATAGATCAGGGCCGAAGCGGGCGTGACGGAACGGGTCAATGCCTCATGCGGGTCCAGGGTACGTGTATGAAAGGCGGCTAATTTATAAGCCGCAGTATTTTCTTGATTTTCCGCGCTGATATTTCCTGATGGATTAATGCATAAGCCAATTATTATCAATAAGATAGAAAGTATTCGCATAAATGTTTTTTTCCGGGATTAACTCTCTCTATTCTTTTACCACTCAACAATAGGGGTGTCAAGGAAAGATGCAAAACTGTTTTTCGATTTCATTATTGCCGTGGTTACTGTCTTGGTTAGTATAAGAAACCTTGCCAATGCCGGGCGAGTATGCTATAGTTCTATCGGAACCAAGCCACGGAACCTTTTATGAGGTGATGTGGCTTATGTTATTTAAAGACAAAAACGAAACAGGTTATCCAGACCGCCGGATCTCCTCTCCCTCGACCCAGGACCGACGGTATCTACCCCGATGGGAAGTCGACAGCAAAATTCTCCTTCGCATAGGCGATAACGCTGTTGAGAATGAATGCCGCAGTAAAGATATCAATTGTGCGGGTACCTGTATTCGCACTGCCGAGAAGATCAATCCGAATCAGCTTTTGGATCTTACTATTCATCTATCGGATGATGTCCAGCCTATCCATGCCCGGGGCAAGGCTGTTTGGAGCCGTGCGCAGGGTGAGTCAAATCTTGTGGGTGTTCATTTTGACCGGATCAAAGCCAATGACCAGGATTTGATTTTCCAATACGCCTTTGAGTATAAACGGACGGACGTAATGAGGAACTGGTTTAAAGGTTTTTAGTTGTTCTCATCGGCTTGTCTTTTCTGTCACGGTTAGATTCCCTAGAATTTTTTATCCCTCCCCTTTTTAAATCACCTGGATCAATAATTCAAATAAGTTCTAAGAAACCAATGCGATTCTGTCGTTTCTCTGCGGTGATCGGTCATGCACATGTATTGCGGGCTGGTTGGGGCATGGGTGGGAATGAGGTTGTTACTTAGGAAAGGTTTTTAGCGCGCCGGCGATATCGACAAAATTCTTGATTGTCAGGTTTTCGGGCCGGGCATTAAGACTGATGCCGAGAGAATTTAGAATGGCGGATGATTGGCCCTTTTTGATTATTCCGTCGAGGGCGTTGGGAAGGGTTTTACGGCGTTTCTGAAATGCGTGATGGATGATATGAAAAAGCAATGGCTCATCGACGTTCTCATAAAGAGGTTTTTCCCTTAAATGAAGGCGCATAAAACACGAGTCGACTTTCGGCGCGGGTTTAAAGGAAGTGTTCTTGATTTTAAAAAGCAATTTCGGTTCGGCGTAATACTGAACGAAGCAGGAAAAAGCGCTGTAATCCTTTGTGTCGGGCCGGGCAACAAGGCGTCTGCCAAATTCAAGCTGGACGGTGGTAAAGAGCGAACTAAAGCGTTCGCGTTCTTGAAGTATCTTTGCGATAATGGCGGATGAAATGTAATACGGCAGATTGCCGATGACTTTTAATTTTAAGGGAAGATTTGTCAGGTCATATTTCAAAAAGTCCGCCTGGATAATCTCAACATTACTCCCCTTGAATCGTTCGGTTAATTCTTTACAAAAACGTCTGTCGGTCTCAATGGCGATGACGCGGCTGACTTTTTCGGCGAGGTGCGCCGTTAAATGGCCTAACCCTGGGCCGATTTCCAGGATGGTTTCGGTTGGCGTTAATGCACAGGCCTCGGTGATCTTTGAGAGAATATTGCGGTCAATAAGAAAATTTTGGCCCAACTGCTTCTTGGGGGTAAGTGAAGGCGAAAACGGGCGGGTATTTTCTCTGGGTCTCATTAGGATAATTGCGCGGCCAGTTTTATGGCCGCGCACAGAGAGTCTGTGTCGGCAATGCCCTTGCCGGCGATATTAAACGCTGTCCCGTGCGCCGGTGAGGTGCGGATAAAAGGCAAGCCGATGGTTAGGTTTACCAACTGGTCAAAATGGATGGCTTTTAAGGGGGTTATACCCTGGTCGTGATACATGGCGATGATACAGTCGTAATTTTTTGCTATGGACGGGCAAAATATCGTGTCTGCCGGGAAAGGCCCCGAGATGCGAAGGCCTGACTGCTGCGCTTTCTTAATGGCCGGGGCGATGGTGGTTATTTCTTCGTTGCCGATACGGCCTTTTTCGCCCGCATGGGGGTTGAGCCCGCAAACCGCGATAGCCGGATTTTTAATTTTAAAATAATTCTTAAGGGCGGTAGCCGTCAGATGTATTGTGCCTGAAATCTTTTGAATGTTAAGGGTGTCTTTTACCTGGCTTAAAGGGATATGCCGGGTAGCCACAACGGTTTTAATGGTCGGCGAAACAAACATCATATCGAATTTCCGGACTTTAAAATAATCCGCAATAAACTCGGTGTGACCCTGAAACTTAAATCCCAGCGCGCAGATGGCCTCTTTGCACACCGGCCCGGTGACGAGGGCAGAAATTTTCTTTTGTTTGATCATCTCAAGGGCTCTTTGAAGGTATTCGATTGCAGCCCGGGCACTGGTAGGATTGGCCTTGCCGAGGATAAATTGTCCCGGGGGGACATTTTTTAGATCCAGAAATTCGTAGTTTTTTAATCCCCGGGGCTGATAGCGACGGTAGATGTTCAGGTCGCCGATGACCAAGAAATCCGCCAACGCTCTCATGGCCGGTTTTGCCAACGCCTTAGCGATAATCTCCGGCCCCACCCCTGACGGATCCCCTAACGTGATTCCTATTATCTTATTTTTTAATCTCGATATAGGCATTTTTCTTGAGTCCTTCGATCCAGGTTGTCAGCTGGTATCGCATTTTCTGTTGGAAAAGCATTCCGTAGATATTGTCTTTGACGTCATCCAGAGAATTTTGCCGGGGCGGGTATTTTTGTTTAGCCTTAAATATGTACAGCCCCGTAGCGGTTTCGACAACCGGAGACACCTCACCCTCTTTTAATTTAAAAACCACATTTTCGATATCGGGGAGCGTTTGCCCTTTTGAGATCAAGCCCACGGATGGTGTGCGGGAATACTGTTTGGCGATTTCGATGAAATCTTCACCTTTTTTGATCCGGGACATGGCGTCTTCTATCCGTTGTTGAGCCTCCGCTTTATCGCTATCCGTATGAGGTATGGCAATTGAAAGAAGGTCAACGCTTTCGGGCCGCTGAAATTGATCGATATTCTTTTGATAGTAGTCGGTAACCTCTTGAGGGCTGACCTGGATCTTTGATTTTATTTCTTCGTCGATGATATATCGGGTCTTGAACTGGTCGGTGATTTTCTTGCGGAGGTCCGACAGGGTTAGGCCTTCCGCGGTAACGGCCGCGATAAATTCCTTATCGGATGGGTATTGTTTTTTTATTTCGTTGATCTTATCTTCGATGAGTTTCGGTCGTATAATTATTCCTTTGCGATTGGCTTCATCAACAATAAGCCTGTCTTCAATCAGGCGGGTTAGGCCGTCGGCGGCATACTGACTGGTAATTTCTCGCATTTCCTCTTCGGTTTTTCCTTCCGCAGAAAGCTGCATGGAAAAAGCGCTTAAGTACTCATGCAGATCTTTGAGAGTGATGACATCGCTATTGACTACGGCGATAATCGCATCATCAACGGTCTGTGCCGCTGCCGGTAAGGACGGTAGGCCGGCAAGGATGAGAAGAAAAACCAGAATGCTAGTTTTCATTTTTAGGCTGGTGGTAAACATTATTTTCTGTTTCCTTTCGTAAGTTTTCGACGCATTCTTTTAACAAGCGGCAGTAAAGATCGAATCCTACCGCCGAAATATGTCCGTGCTGCTGCGGCCCCAAAAGATTTCCCGCTCCCCTTATTTGTAAATCTTCAAAGGCGATATTGAATCCCGAGCCCAGTGCGCTAAATTGCTCCAGGGCTTTGAGTCTATTTTTAGCTTGCGAGGACAATGTTTGCCGCGGCGGAACGATAAAATAGGCGTAGGCCTTGGTGTTAAAACGTCCCACCCTCCCTCTTAGCTGGTGCAGATCCGCTAACCCAAAACGGTCCGCGCGGTTAACAATGAGCGTGTTCGCGTTGGGAATGTCAATTCCCGATTCGATAATCGTCGTGCATACCAAAACATCGATACGATTTTGGAGAAATTGAAGCATAATCTCCTCAAGCAATCGCGCCGGCATCTGGCCGTGGGCTATCGCCACGCGCGCTTGGCCCGAGAGCCTCTTTATCACATTACCTATTGTATCAATATTTTCGACGCAATTGTGCAGAAAAAATACTTGTCCTTTTCGGCGCAGTTCGCGCTCGATTGTGTCTTTAATGAGTTCTTCGTCAAATTCAACGATATGCGTGGATACGGGGATCCGATTGTGAGGAGGCGTATTGATGATCGACATGTCTCTGGCACCGACCAATGACATATAAAGCGTGCGCGGGATCGGGGTTGCGGTCAAGGTTAAGACATCAACCAGCAGGCGCAGGTGTTTAAGCTTCTCTTTAGCCTTGACACCGAAGCGCTGCTCTTCATCGATAACCAGAAGCCCTAAATCTTTAAATTTGATATCTCCCGACAAAAGCCGGTGGGTGCCGATGACGATATCGACCGTCCCTTCAGCAAGGCCGCGTAAACTCTCTTGTTGTTCGTGGCGGGTGCGGAAACGGCTGAGCATGGCAACCCGAACGGGAAAATTTTTTAATCGCTGAGTAAAGTTATAATAATGCTGTTCCGCAAGAATTGTCGTAGGGACAAGGATGGCGACTTGCTTGTTATCCATGACGCATTTAAAAGCGGCACGCATGGCGACTTCGGTCTTTCCGTAACCGACATCGCCACACAGCAATCGGTCCATGGGGCGGCCGGATTCCATGTCGGATTTGACGTCCTTTGTCGATTTTATTTGGTCAGGTGTTTCTTCAAAAGGAAACGTATTTTCAAATTCTTTCTGCCAGTCGGTATCTTTCAGAAACCGGTGGCCGGTTAAGCTGGCACGCAGCGCCTGTAGGCGCAAAAGCTCAGCGGCAAATTTCTGGATTTGGCGCAAAACCCGGGCGCGTACGCTTTTCCATTCGCTGGATCCTAGCCGGTACAGCCGCGGCGGTTTCTTAGTGAAGCCGACGTATTTCTGTACGAGATGAAGGTCGTGTTTGGGGACAAAAAGCCTGTCTCCTCCCTCATATTCAATAACAAGATGCTCAAGGGTTTTTTCGTCGACTGAAAACTCCTTGATTCCCAGGAATCGGCCGATGCCGTGCTGATTATGGACGACATAATCGCCGCGTTCGATGTCGACAAAACTATTTAAGGGCGTCTCGGAAGAAAAGGTTTTGCCTCCGGCGGTTTTTTTAGGAAGGATAATAACGATTTGGTGACGCTCGATTGCTTTGCCGCTCTTTAAATCAATGCTGTGGATGGAGTGGATCTTGTTGCCTTCTAATTCGATTCTTAAAGGACAGTCAAAATTGGTAGGGAAAATATCGACGATACCTCCCCGCTGGCTGAAATCTCCTTCTTCTGCGACCGATTTGGCACGTTTGTAATTAAAGGAAAAGATTTCAGCGAGAAGATCCTCGATTTCGATTGTTTGATTGACAAAGAATTTTAGCGATTTAAACATCGGCAAGAAGGGAAAAAGGCTCTGACGAGCCTTTTTCCCTAAAGTTTGATATTAAATAAGGTTTGGTTTAACGTTTATTTTTCTTTGCCCAAACCAAAACCAAGGGCGATGCGATATAAACGGTTGAATAAACGCCGGAGATAAATCCGCCGATAAGGCAGAAGGCGAAATTATTTAAGACTTCCCCTCCGAGCATGAAGAGTGAAATGACCATAATCATGGTGGCGCCGGATGTCAAAATTGTCCGGGCCAGGGTTTGGTTAACGCTTAAGTTGATAAGGTCCCGCAAGCTTGCCTTGGGCATTTTTATCATATTCTCCCGGACCCGGTCGTAAATAACGATTGTGTCGTTGATTGAATAACCGGCGATGGTTAATAGCGCCGTGATGATCAAGAGGTCGATTTGGCGCCCGGTCATGGCCATCAAGCCCAGCCCAAAAACGACGTCGTGAAGAAGCGCGATGACGCCGGCTGCGGCAAAATCAAAGTGCTTAAACCGAAAACCCACGTAAATAAGGATAGCCCCCAGGGCGCATATCAGGGCCATGACGGCGCGTGTCCGGAGCATCTTTCCGACGACGGGGCCGACTTTCTCGATACGCATGACCTCGAATTTATTATCGGGCATCTTTTCTTTTAAGATGCCGGTGACTCTGTCGTAGGTGTCCTCGCTGGTGCGCAGCATAATGACTTCGGGGTTTTTATCAAATTGCTGAATAACCACATCGCTTAATCCGCCTTCTTTAAGAAGTTGCCGTAATTCCTGGGCGACAACAGGTTTCTGGAACTTGTATTCCTGGATCTGCCCTCCGGCAAAATCAATGCCGTAGGCACTTTGTTTCTTTGAATATAAGCTAAACATGCCGGCGGCAATCAAAATGATCGAAAGGGCGTAACAGAAATATCGCTTGCTGATAAAATCAATTTTGGTTTCCCGGAAAAAATGAAGCATGGGCAAGGATTTTATCGTCTTAAAATGCAAAAGGACATCAAAGATAGTCCGGGTAACGGTTAATGCCGTAAATAAGCTCGCGACAAGACCGATGGTTAATGTAACCGCAAATCCCTTTATTGGGCCTGAGCCGAATTGAAAAAGCATAAACGCCGCGATCAAGGTGGTCAGGTTTGAGTCGAAAATTGCGCTGAAGGCTTTGTGGTAACCATTATGGATGGCAACGGCTAAGGGCTTTCCGATTTTCAGTTCCTCGCGGATGCGCTCGTTAATGAGCACGTTGGCGTCAACCGCCATACCCAAAGTCAGGATGATACCCGCGATGCCAGGTAAGGTTAATGTCATTTGCGTGTCGGGCAGCATCATATTGACAAAACCCATGATGCCTAAAATAATGAGAAAGTTTAGTCCCAGGGCGATATCGGCAACGACGCCGGCTAGCAGGTAATACAGTGCCATAAAAATAAAAAGGGCCACAGAACCGATGATGCTGGCATTGATACCGGCGCGGATGGAGTCCTGGCCTAATAAGGGTCCAATGGTGCGCTCCTCTTCTACCCGCAAAGGAGCCGGTAAGGCACCGGAACGCAGTGATAACGCCAAGAGTGATGCCTCGTCAAATGTAAACATCCCGGATATTTCCGCGTCCCCGCTAAGGATGGGTTCGCGGATATTGGGTGCCGAAAGCACTTCGCCATCCAAAACGATTGCCAGGCGTTCACCGACGTTATTCTGGGTTAATTCCGCAAAGGTCTTGGCGCCCGCGGCGGTCAATCCGAGGGATATTCTGGGTTCGCCGAATCCGCTTGAGTTAAAATCAACCTTTGCGTCACTGACAACATCACCGCCTAACGAGGCTTCCTTTTTAAGCAGGATCGGCTTGTTGTCTTCTTTCTTTAAATATTTAAGTTCAAAGCCTTCGGGGACATTTCCGGTAAGCGCCTCTTTAAGCTGGGCAGGATCTGAGGATACTAATTTAAATTCCAACTGCGCCACTTTTCCGATAACAGCCATGGCCTTGTCCCGGTCGGTAACCCCGGGCAGCTGGATGACGATTTCGGTTTCGCCTTGCCGCTGGATGAGTGTTTCGGCGGCGCCGAGCTTATCGATGCGGTTTCTTAAAATCTCAATGGCGCGCATGACGGCATCGCTCTTTGCATTTTCCGATAATTTCTCGGTTTCAACCTTTAAGACAATATGCATACCGCCTTTAAGGTCAAGCCCGAGATTAATTCGTTTTTCGAGCGGAAAGGCAAAATAAAGCGAAGCGGCAATAACGCCTAAAATAAGAAGGATTCTTCCTCGTAAGCTTTTACTCATTTAAAAACCTTTCTTTTGTGTTCAGGTGTTTAAACAGTTTAACCGGCGACCTTGGTAATGGTTGTGACCGCCTCTTTATCTACTTCCATCTTGACGTTATCGTCGATGCGGACAATGACGGTGGTCTCTTTAACGTTAACGATGGTGCCGTGAATTCCCCCGACGGTTACAACCTCATCATTTTTCTTTAAATTCGTGAGCATTTTCTTCTGCTGGTTTTGTTTTTCGCGGTTCGGCTTGATAACCAGGAAATACCAGATCATAAAAATAGCCGCGTAAACAAATATCAATAGCGATCCAAAAGGATTTCCGGATTGTTCTGGTGGCATGATTTACCCTTTCTTTTTGGCAATAAGGCTTTTGACGGTGTCCGACATCCGGGCGCCTTTTTTAATCCATGTGTTTAATTTTTCCTGGTTAAACGATAAAACCGCCGGTTTTTTGGCAGGATCGTAATATCCGATAATATCCAGATGTCTGCCTTGGCGTGAATTGCTGCGGTTTATGGCAACAATCCGGTAGTTGTATCTTTTTTTTGCGGTTTGTCCTACTTTTTGTAACCTGATTCTTACTTCCATGTTTACCCTCTTTCTTTTTGTGTTGACGTTTAATTAAACAGTTTAATGCGTCTTTTAATGATGTGCTTACAACGGTTAATGCTCTTGTGCCATATGAATGGCCATCATCGGAGCTTTGGCTTTGTTGACGGTCTCGAGATATTCGTTCTTTGGGTTTGAATCCGCGACAATGCCTCCTCCGGCTTGCACATAGGCATCCCGGCCGGAAACAACAATGGTGCGGATGGTGATACAGGTATCCAGATTTCCAGAGAAGCTGAAATATCCGACGCAGCCCGCGTAAGGCCCGCGGCTGACTGTCTCCAATTCGTCGATAATTTCCATGGCGCGGATTTTGGGTGCCCCGGAAACGGTCCCGGCAGGAAAGGCAGCCTGTAGCACATCAAAGGGATCCTTATCGTGCCGTAAAGTGCCGGTAACACTGCTGACGATATGCATGACGTGTGAATATTTCTCGATGCTCATGAATTCGGAAACTTTGACGGTGCCGTTTTTGCAGACTCTTCCTAAATCATTACGGCCGAGGTCGACCAGCATGGTATGTTCGGCGCGTTCTTTAGGATCGGCTAACAGATCTTTAATGAGTGCCTGGTCTTCTGCGTCGTTTTTTCCCCGGGGACGGGTGCCGGCAATCGGGCGGGTTTCGACGATGCCGTCTTCGCAGCGTACGAGCATTTCCGGCGATGAGCCGATGATGTGCAGGTCGCCAAAATTCAGGCAGTACATATACGGCGATGGGTTCACCGAGCGAAGCGCACGGTAAACATTAAAAGGGTCGGTCTGAAGTTTTAACCGGAAACGCTGCGAAAGGACAACTTGGATAATGTCACCGGCCGTAATTTTTTTCTTTGCTTCGATAACGATTTTCTCAAATTGTGGCTGAGAAAAGTTGGACGCGACTTTTATTTTTTCCGGGCGTGTGATCTTCCCTTGTTTTTTAGGAAGCGGCATGTTGAGCTGATGAATAAGCTTGCCGATCTCATCTTCGGCTTTCCTGTAGGCCCTTAGCTTTTCTTGCCGGCTTGCCTTGGAATTGATGTGGGCGCAGGAAACGATCTTTATTTTGTGGCTGACATGGTCAAAGATAACCAAGTTCTTAGCGAGGATAAACAGGGCATCCGGAAGAGACAGAGTGTCGACGGGTTTATGGGGAAGGTTTTCAAAGAAGCGCACGGTATCGTACCCTAAGAATCCGACCATCCCGCCGCAAAAACGCGGCAGCCCCGCAATCGGCACCAGTTTATATTGAGCCATGATCTCCCGTAAAAATGAAAGCGGAGAATCGACGATTTTAAACTGGTTTCGGACAGGCTTATCGTTTTCAAAGCGAATAATCTGCGCGGTACGGTCTTTGCTCTCAAAGACCAACTCAGGGTCTTTTGCTAAAAACGAGTAGCGGGCTATCTTTTCTTCGCCCTCGACGGATTCCAGCAAAAAAGAATATTTGGCATGCTGTGCCAGCTTAAAATAGGCGGAGACGGGCGTCTCCAAATCCCCTAAGATTTCCTTGTAAATAGGAATCAGGTTCCCTTTTTGTGATAACGTTAAGAATTCTGAGCTGGACGGATGAACCATTTAAACTCTAACTTTCCTGTAAAAGCAGCTTTTTTTACCTGTGTGGCAGGCAGCGCCGATTTGTTTGACCTTGATTAAAAGCGTATCGCAGTCGCAATCGTAATAAATCCCTTTAACAAATTGAAAATGGCCCGAGGTCATCCCCTTAACCCAGTATTCTTTCCGGGAGCGTGACCAGAAACAAGTCTTTTTCCCTTTCAACGTGCGCCGGATGGATTCCAGATTCATGTAAGCCAGCATGAGGACTTGGCTTGTTTTGTAATCCTGGATGATGGCCGGGATAAGCCTCTGGGCATTAAATTTTAACTTGCTCAGAGTTTTGGGGGTCAGTATTATTTTCTCGGTATTCATCATAATCGCACCGCCACCTTTTTGTCGTTTAAGTATTTTTTAACTTCCGGAATAGGGATTTCTCCGTAATGAAATATTGATGCCGCCAGCGCCGCGTCGGCGGAGGTTTGTGTAAGTATAGCATAAAAATGTTCAAGTGTCCCTGCACCTCCGGAGGCGATCACGGGGATATTAACCGCGTCACAAACCGCACGGGTGAGGGCAATATCAAAGCCGTCTTTGGTGCCGTCCTTATCCATGCTGGTCAAAAGAATCTCGCCGGCCCCTAAGCGTTCGGCCTCTTTGGCCCAAATAACGGCATCTTTATCGGTAAGATTACGGCCGCCGTGCGTATAAACTCTCCAGCCGTCTTTTTCCTTCTTGGCGTCAATGGCGACGACGATACACTGGCTACCGAAACGCCGGGCCGATTCGGTGATCAACGTTGGGTTTTCGACTGCCGAGGTGTTAATTGAAATCTTATCGGCCCCGGCGATGAGTAAGTTCCGGATGTCATCGATGGTGTTAATTCCTCCGCCTACCGTGAGCGGCATAAAAACTTCTTCCGCGGTTTTCTTAACGACGTCTAAAATGATTTTTCGTTTTTCAAAACTCGCGGTAATATCCAGAAAAACGATTTCATCCGCCTGGGTCCGGTCATAGGCCTTGGCGGCCTCCACCGGATCTCCGGCATCGCGTAGCTGGAGAAATTTAATTCCCTTTACCACCCGGCCGTCCTTGACGTCCAGGCAGGGTATTATCCTTTTGGTAAGCATAATTTGATAGCGTCGGTTAGTTCAAAACGGCCTTCATACAGCGCCTTTCCGATGATAATGCCGTTGAGGCCGTTCGGCTCAAGTTCCTTAAGTGCGATAATGTCGTCAAGCTGAGAAATACCGCCGGAGGCAATGACCGGAATTTTAACCGCTTTAAGGATTTCTGCGATGCCCTTAATATTCGGGCCGGTGAGAGTGCCGTCACGGGCGATGTCCGTATAAATCAAGGTTTTTAACCCTATCTGCTCGAGTTCTTTGGCAAATGCATCACCTCTTAAATTCGACACGGCAGTCCATCCCTTTTGGGTGACAATTCCCCGGGAGCAATCCAGGCTAACGATGATTTTCTCCGGCCATTCTTCCAGGAGTTTCTTTAAAGATTCCCTATTTTCTACCGCCTTTGTCCCTAAGATGACACGGGCAACACCACAGGCGAAAAGCCTTGCGATGTCGTCATGGGTTCGTATGCCGCCGCCCATCTGGACGGGGATCTTTACTGATTTTACGATTTTCTCGATGGCGGCTAGATTCTTTATTTCGCCTTGTTCGGCGCCGTCTAAATCAATCACGTGAAGCCAGGCGGCGCCGCTCGATGCCCATTTTCTTGCTATTAAAACCGGATCACTGGAGTAGATGGTTGATTCATGAAATTTCCCCTGCGAAAGCCGGACGACCTTTCCTTCTTTGATATCGATGGCCGGAAAAATAATCATTCTTTTAGTCCTGAGAAATTCTTTAAAATACGCAAGCCGATATCTTGGCTTTTTTCGGGATGGAATTGAACGCCGAAAACATTTTCTTTGCGCACGGATGAAACAAAATCAATCGCATAATCGGTGGTGGTTGCGATTACTCCCGTATCTTCCGGCCTGACACAGTATGAGTGGCAAAAATAAACGAAGGATTGATTTTTCACTCCGGAAAATAGCAGATTGCCGGCATCTTTAATATTGATCCGGTTCCAGCCCATGTGAGGTACTTTAAGTTTCGAAAACCGAATCACCTTGCCCTTGAAGATCCCTAGCCCTTTAACGTTTCCCCCTTCGTCGCTTTCCTCAAAGAGTAATTGCAATCCTAAACAAATTCCCAGAAATGGTTTGTTGCTTGCGATTGATTCTCGGATGGGCGCAATTAACCCCAGCGATTGAAGTTTTTCCATAGCCGGCTGCATAGCCCCGACGCCGGGCAGGACGATTTTTTGAGAGCGGAGAATATCGGAGGGTTCTTGGGTGATCACAGTTTTGGCGCCGACTTTCTCAAGAGCCTTTTGGACGCTACGCAAATTCCCCATCCCGTAGTCAATAATGGCAATCATTTCTAGTCAATGATTCCTTTGGTCGAGGGGACTATGCTTTTTCTCTTTGGCTCTATCCGAGTGGCCGTATCCAGGGCAAGCCCGAATGCCTTAAAAACGGATTCCAGGTTTGTATGTAAATCGTCACTGACATTGCGCATACGGATATGGATGGTCGCGCCGACGGTATGAGCGAAAGATTCAAAAAAGTGTTCCAAGTAGGTAAATGCATAGCCGTCCTGTTCGCGGCTGGGCGGATGCGCGCCGTCGATAGTGAGTTTAAAAAATCCCCGGCCGCTGATATCAATAATGCAGTCGGCGAGTGTCGCTTCCATGGGGACACAGGCAAAGCCGAATCTCTTGATGCCCTCTTTTTCTCCCAGGGCTTCTTTAAAAGCTTTTCCTAGGACAATTCCGACGTCTTCATTGGTGTGGTGAATGTCGACGTTGAGGTCGGCTTTTTTAACCTCAATATCTAGGTCAAAAAACCCGTGGAAGGAAAATAGTTCCAGCATGTGGTCGAGGATGCCGACATTGGTTTTGATTTTTGATTTTCCCTGGCCGTCAACATTGAGGACGATTTTGATCTCGGTCTCTTTGCTTTTGCGTTCTAATTGAGCTTTACGTTGTTTCACTTTAAACTGTCCTTTCTTAAGAATGGAATCTGATTTTAACGGATTCGTAATGCTTGGTTAAGCCTTCAATGGCGGCGACTTTTTCAAGCGGCCCCCGTGTTTTTTCCAAAGCCTTTTTTGAATAGGAAATGATATGGCTGGTACGGGTAAAGTCCGAGAGGCATAATCCCGAAAAGAACCGCGCCGTCCCTAACGTCGGGAGGACATGGCTGGGGCCGGCAACGAAATCTCCGATGGCCGTCGGGCTATAGGGCCCTAAGAATATGGCTCCGGCATTGCGGATCTTCCGGCCCACGCTCAGGGGGTTGTTGGTCAGTATCTGGATATGTTCGGGCGCGATTCTGTTAGCGACAATGATTGCCTCTTCCATATTTTTTACCAGGATAGCGTAGCCGCTATGAACCTTGGTACGGACATAGCGGATTAATTGTTTGGAATTGGTAATGAGGACTACCAACCCTCCTGCATGCTCGGCCTGGGAATCAAGGTCCGCGACGACGTAATCGGGATTGCTGTGGCGGTTGGCAATGACAACGAGTTCGGTCGGGCCGGCCAGCATGTCGATATCGACATAGCCAAAAAGCTGCCGTTTGGCCTCGGTGACGTACATATTGCCGGGGCCGATAATTTTATCGACTCGGGGAATCGTTTTTGTCCCTAAGGCGAGCGCGGCAATGGCTTGGGCACCGCCTAGCTTGTAGATTTCGTTCACCTTTAGAAGGCTGGCAACGGCCAGGATATATGGGTTGATGTGGCCATTTTCATCCGGGGGCGTGGCGATAACGATACGTTTAACACCTGCGACTTTTGCCGGAATGGCGGTCATGTAGACGGTGGAAACCAGCGGTGCGGTGCCTGCCGGGATGTAAATGCCGACTGATTCCAGGGAATCGATTTGTTCTTTTAAAAGCACCCCGTCCGCATTTTTGACGCGGCAGGGTTTTTTAAGCTGTTTGCGATAGAATATTGAAACATTCTCAATGATGACCTTCAAGGCGGCGATAAAATCGCTGGTAATATTCTGAAAAGCGCCGCTGATCTCGCACTCGGGGACACGCAGCTGCTTGGCAGTCAATTTCACTCCGTCGAATTTTTTGGTGTATTTGATAAGGGCATCATCGCCGTTGAGACGGATGTCATCGATAATGACGCGCACTTTTTCTTCGATCCTTTTTTTGCGTATGGAAAGATTGCGGTCGTAAATTTTTTGTAAGCCTTGGCTGGTCTGTTTTAAGATTCTCATTTTAGAAACCTTCCTATATCAAACGTTCAACCTTTTTTAGGGCCTCTTCCAGGCCGGATGTTTCTTTGCTGCCGGCCTGCGCCAGCTGGGGCCGGCCGCCGCCGCTGCCATTTATTAGAGGCGCGATGTCTTTGATGATGGCATCGGCACGGATTCCCTTTTGAACCAAATCGTCGGTTACCATAACCAGTAAGAAGGCGTTGCCGTCGTGTTTTGAGGCAATCGCGACACACACGGATTTCATCCGTTGTTTAATGACATCCGCTATTTTGCGTAAAGCCGTAAATTCGACATTCTCGAAGATATGCCGTACGAGATAAATATTTTTTACTAATTTTACACTTCTGATTACACCCTCAAGAGACCCTCTAATGATTTCAAAACGAAGTTCTTCGGCTTCTTTTTCAAATTCCTTTAATTGTTTTACCTGGGCCTCGACCCGAGGAACAATCTCGCTGGCCGGTACTTTCAGGATTTGTGAAATTGTATCAATCTGCTCTTCTTTACTGCGAATAAAATCGAGGGCGTGGGTTCCGGTTACGGCTTCAATGCGGCGTATCCCCTGGGCGATGGCGCTCTCGGCAACGATTTTAAATAGTCCGATCTGGCCTGTTGTTTCAAGGTGTGTGCCGCCGCACAGTTCCTTGGAATAATCGCTAACCGCAACCACGCGCACCGTATCGCCGTATTTCTCGGCAAAAAATGCCAGGGCCCCTGCGTCTTTTGCTTCATTGAGGGACATGGTTTTTTTGTCGACTTTATAACAATTAAGAATGCTTAAGTTTACGGATGCCTCAATCTTTGCGATATCCTCTTGGCTAAGCCCTTTAGGATGCGTAAAGTCAAAACGCAGGCGGTCTTCGTCGACCAAAGAGCCTTGTTGCTGGATATGTCCGCCCAGGACATTTCGTAACGCTGCCTGTAAAAGGTGCGTGGCAGTGTGGTTGCGCATAACAGATAAACGCCTTTGTGCGTCAATCTGTGCGTCAACAAAATCTCCGGGATGAAATATCCCTTCTTCGACTGTCCCGGAATGAATAAAAACGTCTGCGATTTTTCGGGTGCCGGTAATTTTAATAGCGGAATCGTTCTTTTTGATGATGCCAGTGTCGCCGACCTGTCCGCCGCTCTCGGCATAAAAGGGTGTACGGTCCAGAACAATTTTGATCGCATCGTCTTTCTTGGCTTCCGCAACCTCTTTGTTGCCTATAAAAATTTTTAAGATTTTGCCCCGGGAGGAAAAATCGTTGTAGCCCAAAAATTCGGTCTTGGGGACGTTGAGATTTAATTCCGCGTCGGCAAAAACATCGCCGGTCATTTTACTGGCGGCGCGGGAACGGTTTCGTTGTTCTTCCATAAGATATTCTGAGAATTTGTAGGATTCTACAACAACATTCTTTCCAAATTCTAGCTCTTCGCCAAATTCCTCCTCAACGATTTTCTTAATGGTTGAGAACGTTACTCCGTAAGTGTCTCTATATTCAAATAATACTTTCCCCATTTTCTTTGCCTTTTCATCTAGGGCGAGATCTTTAAGCGACCTTATTTTTTGCTTAAGTTCTGGAATTCTTTCATCGCGGGTTACGAGATACGATTCTTGTATTTTCTGAATCATTCCCGTAATATCGTTCATTTTGTTTTGAAGTTCAGGGTAAGGTGCTTTCATGGCTGAAACAACTACGGGAACAAGTTTATATAACCGTGTGCCTGTTTTTCCGAGAGGTATCATCTTGTCCGTTGCATCAATGATCAAGCGCTTAATGACATATCCCCTTCCCTCATTCGACGGAATAACACCGTCGTTAATGCCAAAAGTAACGGCGCGAATGTGATCGGCGATAATGCGCTTGTCCGTGATATCTAAAGTGTATTTATCTTTGTGGGCATTTGTTTCTTTGTCGATTGCTTCTATAATCGGCTCAAACAAATCCGTCTCAAAATTATTCTTCTTTCCCTGTAAAACCGCTGCCAGTCGCTCAAAGCCCATACCGGTGTCGATATTCTTATTAGGTAAAGGCTCTAAGCTTCCGTCTTCTTTACGGTTAAACTGTGTAAAAACCAGATTCCATATCTCGGCAAAACGCCCGCAATCGCACTCGGGCGAGCAATCTGCTTTGCCGCAGCCGGTCTCGGGTCCGTAATCGTAAAAAATCTCTGAGCATGGCCCGCAAGGCCCGTTGGGCCCCTTGGTTTTGGCTTCCGACGGCCAGAAATTGCTCTTATCGCCCAGGCGGACAAGTTTTTGTGCAGGTATCTTAATATCTTCGAGCCAAATCTTTTCTGCTTCCTGGTCTTCTTTGTAAACCGAAACCCATAGCCGGTCAGCCGGGATTTTAACTTCTTTGGTCAAAAATTCCCATGCCCACTCGATAGCCTCTTTTTTAAAGTAGTCGCCGAATGAGAAATTTCCCAGCATCTCAAAGAATGTGTGATGGAAATTGGTTTTTCCTACTCGGTCCAAGTCGTCGGTGCGCAGGCATTTTTGCGAGGTGGCGGCGCGGGTGTAGCCGTCGATTTGTCCTAAAAACTGGCGCTTGAATTGTTGCATCCCGGCCGTGGTAAAGAGAACCGTCGGGTCATCTTTGGGGACCAGCGAATCGCTAGCGATGATGGTGTGTTTTTTGGAAGCAAAGAAATCCAGGAATTTCTTTCGGATCAAATCGGCGTTCATAATTTCCTTAAGGTGTCTTCGATTATTTCCGGATTAAAACCCCGGTGGGCTAAATATTGAAAGATGCGCTGCATTGCCCGTTCCTTTTCCATGTTTTTGCAGCGCTTTAACTGTTGTTGTTTGGCCAATGTAAAAGCTGTTTCTTCTTCGTGGTGGCTATTGCGTAACTGCTCAAGTTCTTCATTGATGATTTCGTCGGCAATCCCTTTTTGTTTAAGTTCAGAGGCGATGCGCCGTAATCCAAAGGATTTCTCGCCGCGGGCGCTGACCCAATCCTTGGCAAACTGGCGGTCATCGACGAGCCGCATTTGGTGAAGATATTGTAACGTTTGCGCGATGACGGAATCGGGAAACTCTTTTTGCCTGAGTCTTTCCTTGATTTCTGCTTCGCTTCGGCCGCGAACTTTCAAAAGACGAAAACTGAATTTCTTTGCTTTCGTAAACTCTTCGGCCGATTCTTCCGCTGGCATCGGCTATTGTTCCTTGATAACCACAAAACCGCGCATGGTCTGGATAAGGCAATCGCCTTTCGCCCGCTGGATAGCCACCTGAAAATCCCTAGTATCACGGACGAGTTCTTTGTTGATCATGGTGATGACATCACCTTTGTTCAACTCTGCTTTCTGAGCGGGGCTGTTGTCTTCGACGGCAACAACCACAACCCCGTTTGTGCTCTTAATGTTGAGTCTTTGACTAAGCTCACGCGTGATATTTTCAACTGTAAGGCCGCGCCATTGATTGGTTTTTGTTTCGACGGGGCCTCTTGACGCTTCCTCTTTGGTTATCATTTCACCTTCTTCATCAAACGAAGGCCTTTTGCCGACAGTGATGGAAAGGGTTATAGTTTTCTTATCTCGAACGACCTCAACGGCGATTTTCTTGCCGACCGGCGTATTGCCGATAATCTTCAATAAGGCATTAACGTCTTTAATCGGTTTTCCGTCAGCCGAAAGGATAACATCGCCGTCCTTGATCCCCGCCTTCTGCGCAGGCCCGTCATCAAGGACTTTGGACACAACGGCTCCTTCGGATTTTGATAAGCCAAAATATTGGGCCAACTGCTCATCGACATCCTGGATGCTGACGCCAATCCATCCGTAATCAACCTCTTTGCCTTCAATGAGATTAGTGACGATCCTTTTGGCCGTATTGACCGGTATAGCGAATCCAATGCCCTGATAACCGCCGGAAGTTGAAAATATGGCAACGTTAATTCCGATGATTTCACCGTCTAAGTTAACCAGCGGCCCGCCGGAGTTACCGGGATTGATGGCGGCATCGGTCTGAACCAGGTCGGTATAATCCAAATCCCTGCGGGATGTGCGCGGCAGAGAGCGATGCAGTGCGCTGATTACGCCCGCAGTGACGGTTGGCTCCGGGTTTGACAATAAGTTGCCAAAGGGGCTGCCGATGGCGACAACCCATTGGCCGATTTTAAGGGTGTCGGAATCGCCTAATTTTGCAATCGGAAGGTCCGGGGCGTCAATTTTTACTACCGCCAAATCCGAGCGCGGGTCGGTCCCTTTTAGAGTGGCTTTAAACTCTCTTCCATCCGGCAAGGTAACAGTTATCGTGTCGGTATCTTCGATTACATGTTGGTTGGTTAGTATGTAGCCCCGTTTATCAATAATGACACCTGACCCCATGCCGGAACGCTTGAATTCGCGGTCGGGGATTTCACCGAAGAAATCCTCAAAAAACCTGTCCAGAAATTCGTCTTCGAACGGGCTCCCCCGGAAGCTTCTTCGCATTTGATGGCGCTCGACCTTTTCGGTAAGTATGGAAACAACAGCCGGTCCGACGCCAGCAGCGACATTTTCAACGGCATGGGTAAAGTTATCTGTTGTTGCGACGGCAGCTGTTTGCGCATAGAGCATGGTTGCCGATGTAAAATTCTTGCAATCAAAAGAAATGCCTGCTCCCAGGACAGTAAAAATTACCAAGACAGAAAGAAAGGATTTTTTAGTTTGTCTGTTCATAAAATTTCCTCCCTGAAAACCAGTCCCTTGTGAAATTAATTTTGTTGATAATGCTTTAACCTTTTGTTTTTGGCAGCAATTTGTCAGTTATCAGCTTCTCAATGCGGGCCAGCACTTTTGGGTTTTCCTTTAAGAAAACCCGGGCGGCGTCGCGTCCCTGGCCGATTTTTTCTCCCTCAAACGAAAGCCAGGCGCCGGATTTTTCGATAAATTCGTGTTTGATTCCCATGTCCAGGATATCGCTCTCCCGCGAAATCCCTTCGGCAAAATGGATTTCGAATTCCGCATCTCGGAAAGGCGGCGCGAGCTTGTTTTTAACTATTTTTGCGCGCACCCGGTTACCGATGGCCTCGTCGCCTTTCTTTAAGGTTTCAATGCGGCGCAGGTCAATGCGCAGTGAGGCATAAAACTTCAACGCATTACCGCCGGTGGTGGTCTCGGGCGAACCGAACATAACCCCGATTTTCATCCGGATTTGGTTGATAAAAATAACGCAGGTTTTTGATTTGCTGATGGCGGCGGTTAGCTTGCGCAAGGCCTGGGACATTAGCCTTGCCTGAAGGCCCATATGGGAATCCCCCATCTCGCCTTCGATTTCGGCGCGAGGGGTCAGGGCAGCGACGGAATCGATGACAACCAGGTCTACGGCGTTTGAGCGTACCAGGGTCTCGGCAATCTCCAGCGCCTGCTCACCGGTATCGGGTTGCGAAATTAAAAGGTCGTCTAAGTTGACGCCGACGGTCCGGGCGTAAGAAGAGTCAAAGGCATGTTCGGCATCGATAAAAGCGGCAACACCGCCCATTTTTTGAGTCTGACGGATAACGCTTAATGTCAGGGTAGTTTTACCCGATGATTCGGGGCCGTAGACTTCGACCACTCTTCCCCGGGGTATGCCGCCGATACCGATGGCGACATCCAGGGCTATTGATCCCGTCGGGATGGCGGGAATATCGAAGTTGGTGTCGCTGCCCATCTTCATGATGGAACCCTTGCCGAATTGTTTTTCGATTTGGCTTAGGGCGAGTTCTAATGCTTTAAGCTTGTTGGATGCGTCTGCGGTCTTTTTTTGTTCCGCGGCTTTACTGGTTGGCTCGACAGTCTTTTTTTGCTCACTCATTCAAATCCCCCTTTGTAGTGCTTTTAACGTGTGGGTGCATCTAATGTGACTGGTATTTATATCGGACTTTACTATAGAAAATGAGACGAGAAATTATACCTAATGAATCCCTTTGTGTCAACAATTTCCCGTCTGGATTATTCTACTAAAGGTTTGCAAGATAACAAGTTACAGTTTTAATCTCAGGAGAGGGCACGCAACTACGAAAAGGCGGTAAATACGTTATTTTGTGCATTCGTCGATTGCGCGTTTAACCTCTTGGGCCAACAAGGGGTTGATTTTTACGGCCTGTTCGTAATGGATAATTGCCTGTTTGCAATTTTTTTGGCTGCGGTAGATTGCAGCTAATTTTAAATGAGCATTATATTCGCTGGGTTTAACCAAAAGCAGTTGCTGGTATGTCTCAATGGCCTGTGCGGGGGTGTTGGCCAGCTCGTAAACCCGGGCTAAATTAAAAAGGGCATCCGTATCATAGGATCGAATGGCCAAGACTTTTTGGTAGTAGCGGATGGCCTCAGGGAAATTCTTTTCTTCGGCGTAGCAATTCCCCAGATTGTAGAGGGCATCGACGTCAAACGGTTGCAGCTCGAGGGCTTTTTGGTATTGGTCCCGGGCGCGCAAGGAGTCACCGGATTGGGAAAAGATAAAGCCGGATTTCATAAGCCGGGTAAAATCGATAACCCGCTGACCGATTACAACAGGCTTCAGGAACATAAAAAGTACGAAACAAAGAATGCCGCTAACGACGACGGGAATGAAACGGCGCTTTTGGATTCTCTCGATAAGCCAGAAAATCGTGAAGGCTTCATACATCATCAGAAAAGGCACGACGGTTACCCGATGGCGGCTGATAAGAAAGAAAATCACGGTGAATATAAACTGGCTTAGGATTATCAGGTTAACAAAAGCCATTTGAGGATATTTCTTTAAAGTTAGGGCAAGTCCCAGGATGGCCAGGGGGGAGATTATTGAGAAGGAATTAAAGTCAAGGGCCTCTCTCCAATCTCTCTGGAGTGAAAGATCAATATCATCGGCATCATCAATTCGGGTGAAAAACATCAGAAACTTATTTCTAAGAAGGCGCATATATTCTCCGGGAGAGCTTTGGATAAATCGAAGTGTCTTGTCCATCCAGAAACTTGAGACCTGGGAGGGTTTGAGGTTTCTCTGGAGGGTTAGCTCCGCGATAATCTTCTGGCCCTGCGCATGCCCTTCGTGGGTCGGGGGAAGAAAAATTGGATTTTGAAAGACTCCGCTGGAGTACGGCCCGTTTCCGATATAGAAATTGATGCCGCTGTGGGCGCTTAAAAGGACAAAGTCTTTGGCGACAAACCAATTTCTAAAAGTAACGGCGGATACAATAATTAAAAACCCGGCTGCCAGCGGCAGGAAAATCCGGCTCCACCTTTCCAGAAACACCCGGCGGTATGAATAGCCGAGGTAGAGTAATGTCAATACCAAGAAAAGCAAGAATTTTCCGTCGGCAAGGGTGGCCGTGCCTATGAGGATCCCTGCCCCCAGCCATCGGCGCCAGGATGATTCCGTATTTAATTCGGACAGGACAAGGGTAATGGCGAGGCTTAAAAATATGATCAGTGTGACCGGCATCAAGAGCCAGTCGTAAAAAATGAAAATGAAATTTGTCGCGGCCAAAACTGAGGAAAGGATGGCGACTTTCCTGGAAAATAAGCGCCGGGCAAGGTAATAAAGCAAAACGCAATTTAGAGACCCCAGCGCGATATGGATTACGCGCAAGGCAAAATCGTGTTTCTGCGTAAGGCATTTTAAGACAGCCAAAAAATAGGGAAACAGTGGCATGCCGTAGAACACTTCCCGGCCCAACCACTCACCTTTGGCGATACTGTCTGCCCACTTCTGGTAATACTCGACATCGCTGCTGGGATAATTAAAAAACGGGTAATGGGTTGCAAGGAATTTTAAGTATCCTAACCGCAGGAGGAACGCGGCAAGGAAGATCAATGCAATGAAGGCGATTTCTTTTTTCTTACTCATGCACGCAGAATATTTTTGCCGTTGCCACGACGGTGATGGCCGCAGTGTCAACTTTAAGGACCGTCTTTCCTAAGGAAACCGGCAGGCAATCTTGTTTTACGGCGAGAGATACTTCCTCCGGAGTAAAATCGCCCTCGGGCCCGATAAGAAATAAAATTTGTTTGTGCCGTTTGCTGACTTTCTGCATGGCGCTTTTAAGATCCGTTCGCGTTCCCGTCAGGCAGGGTATAAACAAAATCGTGTCTTCGCTGGAAAATTTCTCGGTAACTTCTTTTATGCTCATTGCGGGATGAATGATCGGTACTGTCTTTCGGCAAGATTGCTTGGCGGCATTGACGGCAATAGACTGAAAACGGGATATTTTGCTTAATGCCCGCTCGGGAGTTAGTCGGACTTCGGTTCGCTGTGTTATCAAGGGGATTATTTCGTCTACCCCTAACTCTGTGCACTTTTCGATGATTGTTTCAAATTTTGATTTTTTGGGGATGGCACAGGCTAAAAGAATAGATAGTGCCTTGGGAGTTTCGCCGCGGATATGATTAATCTTAAGCGCTACGAGATCTTCTCTATTAGAAAGAATCTCGGCGTCGGCCTCCCCTCCTTTTCCGTCGAAGATGACGACCGCGTCGCCGACCTTAAGGCGTAGGACATCCCTTAGGTGATGGATTTCCTTCTTGTCTGTGATTTCGGCTACGCCGGAATCAAATTTTGCCTGAGGGCAGAAAAATCGGTGCATGGCGTCTTTTTGATTGAAGAATTGATTTCTTTTGGTTTCATCCGGGTATTGCTCTGTAAGGCAGTATCATATCAAAGACGCTGTCTAATTACAAGTTCCGTCAGGGGCAGATCGGTTACTTGGGGCGGCACGGGGGAATGGAAAGCGGCACAAGGGGATTAATTTTTAATACGGCATCGTAGTGTTCTTTTGATGTTTGACAGTTTCCTTGAGAGTGGTAGATACCTGCTAAGCGATAATGGGCATCGGCACTATTTTTGGGGGCAAGGGCTAGGACTTTTTCGTAGCCTTTGATTGCTGAATTAATGTCGCCCAATTGTTCGAAGCAGTATGCGAGGTTGAAGATGGCATTGATGTCGAAGGAGTTGACCGACAGCACTTTCTGGTAGTATCGAGCGGCTTCGGAAAAATTGTTTTTTGCCGCATAAATATTGCCCAGGTTATAGAGCGCATTCGTATCTGACGGGTGAATTGTTAACGCTTGGCGGTAATCTTCCTGTGCCTTTGCATAGTTTTTATCAATAATGTGCGCGTAGCCGGAGCGGGTCAGATGGTAAAAACGGATAAGGTCGGGATGAAGCCGCGCGGGTTCAAACAAAAACAGCAATAGGAAGAATGCCGGCAGCGGCAACAACAGTTTTTTAAATTCTTTTTGCCGGGCTTGATCAATTACCCAGACGATAAAAAACGATTCGTAGACCAGAAAAAACGGCAGAATTGTCATCCGGTGCCGGGTGGTGGTAAAGAAGATTAAGGTAAAAATAAACTGTCCTGCCATCAAAAGATTGGGCCATAGGACGCCCGGAGAACGAATGCTTAAAATGATGCCGACGAGCGCGGCCGGACAAATGACACGAAATGAATTAACGTCAAGCACATCCTTCCACTCTTTTTGCATGATGAGGTCTATGTCGTGGCCGTATTCGTTGTCGGTTAAGAACGCCACGATTTTTTTGCGCAGTAACTTGGCGTATTGGGCCGGCGAGGTTTTGATAAACGAAAGCCCCTTTTGATACCAGAATTTGGAGACCTGGGAAGGTTTAAGGCTCTGCCTTGAGGCTAACTGAGCTAAAACAACCTGGTCTTCGTCCTGTCCGCTGTGGTCGGGGCGGATAAAATCGGGATTTTCAAAAATCCCCGTCGCCTCCGGGTTATTGCCAACGTAAAAACTAAGGCCGGTTTGGGCGCTTATAAAGACCCAGTCGTTTGAAACGATGCGATTGCGCAGGGTAACGGAGAAGATAATGATGAAGGCGCCGCCGACAACGCAGGCAAGTATTTTAAGAAGCCTTTTGGGGCACTCCTTCCGATAGCGGGCCAGCAGATAAATCAGGGAAATTCCCAGGAATAAAATGAATTTTCCGTCTCCTAGCGTGCCTAAGCCTATCAAAATTCCGAGAATAAACCATTGTCGAAGCGGTGACGTGTCATCTAAATAAAGAAACGACAGAATGATGACCAGGCTTAAGGCAATAAGGAGCGTGACCGGCATCATCAGCCAATCGTAGTAAATGAGCATGAAATTTGTTGCGGCTAATAATGAGGCAATGACAGCGGTTCGTTTAGAAAATATTTTCAGGGCAAGAAAGTAAATTAAAACGCAGTTGAGAGAACCGAGGGCCAGAAGGATCAGGCGGATTAGAAATATATTTCCCAGTGTCAGGCGCAGCAATACCGCCCAAAAGTAAGGATATAGCGGTAGGCCGTAAAAGGCGTGATTGCCCAGCCAGTTTCCGTCGGCAATGCTTGCCCCCCACTCCTGGTAATACCGTACGTCGTCTCCGGGGAGATCGCCAAACGAATAATGGCTTTTAAGAAAGAAAGTGTATCCCAGCCGCAGGCATAAGGCCAGGCAAAAAATTAGTGCAACAAAAATAAATTCTTTTTTCTGAGGATTCCCGGAGGGTGCCTTTGGAAGGTTGGGTAACATCAGGCTCGAATTAGGATACTGCAGTTTCCTTTGTGTTTTTTTAGTGATAAAAAGTGGATCGGGGGGGGATCGAACCCCCGGCCTCCTGATTGCGAACCAGGCGCTCTCCCAGCTGAGCTACCGACCCATAAATTTTATCTATCAAAGAATGGTTGAATCTGCGCTTTGAAAAGATATTATAACAAATATTATTCGCATTACAAGTTTTACTGACTGGAAATCTTCCTATAAGATTTCAGAAGCTATGCATGGGGGTTTCGATTTCTGTGGTAAGGGCGTAGGAAGGGTTGCTGTTCGTGTTGTAGGGTTGAGCGGGATTGAAGCGATTATCGATCATCACACGGACGGCAAATTTCGGCACGCTGGGATCGCGAAGATGGTTAATGTGGATATCAACGACACGGTCAAGGATTTCCGAGCCTGCCGGGCAATTTACAGCGGCTCCGGGAGTAGGGCTGTTGCAAAAAAGAACGTTACCGGTGGCGGAATCGATGTTATAACAAACCCAGCTGTCGTCGCCAAGGTCCGGAGTTGGATTGGGATTTCGATCATACCTGATGCACATCGGGGATGTCTTCAGGCTCAGCGGATTCAGCTCATCGGTAGGGTCGTTTGTAAAGAGAATTCCCGGATCGTCATTGGCGTTGCTGCCGTCACCAAACCCTGTAGCCTGGCTGATGGTTTTTGCCATATGGGACATGATCGCTGAGGTGCGCATTGCTACTAAGCCGGTACGGGTAGTTCCCATGTGGGAGGTGCGTAGCGCAATATCAATTCCGGTAATACCGACCATCATAATCCCGACGATGACAGTTGCGACAAGAAGTTCGGTGAGGGTGACGGATTTTTTTTGCGAGAAGTTCATTTTAGCGCAGCGTAAAATACGGTTAAAGTGGCCAAGTGACTGTCATATTGATGGTGCGCCCCATTTCCTGAGTGGGAACACTTGGATTCATTTGTGGGGTTACGGTATATTGCACGGTATACGTTGTTCCGTCAACGGTTGTCGTAAACGGGCCGTGAGTGCACGGATTAGGGAGCGTGACCGATAAATCCATGGTTCCTGGGTTGCAGCTGTCATTCCAGGTGCGGTCGTCTACTTTGGCGCGCAGTCCTTCTAAAACCTGTTTTCCGTAATTAGCGGCAAAGAGCCTTTTTTTGGATTCGCCGGACGCGGTGCGTAGGCCGCTAAGAGCGGAAAACAACCCCACCGTACTGATAATAAATATAACAGAGGCGATTATAACCTCGACCAGTGAAAACCCATTCTTTTTTTTCAGCGATAACATAAAATAACCCTTAGTTAATGCTGCAAGGCGGTGTATTTGGGATGCATATCGGATTTGTATTCGGTGGCTGAATAGGATTGCTGGTGACGATAACAGCGTAAGGATTTACTGTTCCAGGCGCGCCACTGCGCCAGGCGATACAAACATATCCGACATCACATGTGTAAGCAAATCCGTTTGCGGCGATCTCAAGTCCGAGATTGCTATTAATAGAAACGAGATTTTGCTGGGGCGAACCAACAGGCGGCCAAAACTCTCCGTGCTCGGAGCGATAGGCGGCTTCGGCGGCGTGAATGGCCATAAGATTAGTAGTGGCGTCGTTACGATGGGCTATCTCAACCATTCTACTGTAGTTTGGAATTGCCAGTGCGGCCAGGATTCCGATAATGACGATTGTTATCATGATCTCCATCAGGGTAAAACCGTTATTAGTATTTTTCGCAGTCATTTTCTAATATCCTAGCTTTGTGCAGTCCGGGCCGCCGCAGATAATACGCCCGTCGGTATAAATAAGCAAGGCCCTTGCGACGCTGCCGCGCTGAAGAACCAACCCGACTAATCCTCCGACAACGTTGGGCAGCGCAATCGGTTGTTCAAAATTTTGCGTTGCCTGGAATTCTGTGTCCAAATCGTTAATGTTGTTGGTGTACGTCCCGCTGTAGAGATTATGTCTTAACTGTGCCGCGCGTACCGCCTGCAAAATATCCTCCCCTTCGCGCATGATTGCTTTTACGGTCAGGAGGTGATAATTTGGCATCGCGAGGCCGACCAGTACGCTTACAATGACAATGACGACGGTAATTTCCATAAGAGTAAACCCCGTTAGAAAATGAGTTTTCCCTAACGGGGTAAAACCGCCACATTTTTTAAAGCAGCCTTTTATTGCTGATGCGATCCCACCACGCATTATTATTCCTGTTCTGTGGCTGATACAGCCCTAAACAGACAACATCTGCGCGTTTTCACACGCAGATGTTGTCTGAAAAGCGTCATGCTAACAAAGTGAGATGTGTTTATATACCTCCGAATACCCCGGTGCCTTGTCTGGTACCAGCGCGGTTTATGGTGATTTGGCTTGCACCGTCACCGCCCTGAGTGCCGTTTCTGGTTGCAGTAATAGTCCAGTCGTCAGCAGCAGCGTTAATGCCGTAGCCAAAAAGGGCGTTAGGAGTTAATCCCGGGTCTGCTACATCAATGGATGCAAAGGCACCGCAGTTTAGGGCGCTATTTCCCTTTGCCAGGTAGCAGCGTTCGACGGATTGCCGTATAGTACTGAGATTCGCCAGGGCTTCTGCGCTGCGCGAATACTCTACAGTCTTAAAGAATCTCGGCAATGCCAAACTTGCCAAAACCGAAATGATAATGATGACAACGATGATTTCCAACAACGTAAAACCCGCATTACCTTTCCTTTTCATTTCCCCCTCCTTTTGTTTGGTTGCCTGTTTATTTTGGTGCCGGACGCACCACGTCCAATCTATATATTAAGATAAATCTTAAAGACGACCAGGTAGTTTTGTCTTCGCTCACCTCCTCCGGGGCTGGTCTACTTGATTTGCGTAAGGCTAAAAATGGGCAAAAACATTGCAATAACAAGAGTCCCGATTACCGCGCCCATAAAAACCAACATCACAGGCTCAAAGATAATGGCAAAACGCTTGATAAATGTCTGCACGTAATTTTGATAATATTCGGCGACGCGCTTGAGCATCTTGCTTAACTCGCCCGTTTCCTCGCCGATAAGAATCATCTGCACCGTCATCGGCGGAAAAAATCCGCTTTTTGACATCGGTTCCGCCAGGAGCTTTCCTTCTCGTACGCTCGCTTTTATGTCAGCGATAATATTGGCGCAGGTGAGGTTGCCTACCATGCGTTGGCTGATATCAAGAGCGTATAAAATCGGCACGCCGCTTTCAATAAGAATCGACATCTGCGACGTAAACCGCTCAGTAACCAGGGTTTTAAAAACATACCCGACTTTAGGCATGTTGAATAACGTATTTTCTATCTGCAGTTTCCCTGCCGGTGTCTGAGCGTATTTTCTTACTACTATAATTATACCACCTAAAACAGCCGCGAATAGTAAAAATTTACTTTTTATTACGTCGAAGGCGTTCAGTAAGACAGATGTAAGCAGCGGGAGCTTGACATGGAACGAGTCGAAAAGCTCCTTAAACCGGGGAGCGATAAGCAGGGCAAAGAAAATGATTGCTCCGATGGCGACTACCATGAGTATAATCGGATACATAAGGGCCGAAATCAGGGAAGAACGAAAAGCCGCATCTTGTTCAAGGTAAAATGTGAGTTTATTAAGAATAGACGGCATGGAGCCGGACGCCTCCCCCACTTCGACAAGGCTAACCCAGAATTGGTTAAATACTTTAGGGTGTTTGGCGAGGCTTGCGCTCAATGACACCCCCTGTTCAACGTCTTTCTTTACTTCGTTTAAAATATTGGCTAATTGCCGGCTTTCGACTTGGTTTGCGGTGATGTCAAGCGAGCGCAGGAGGCTGACGCCTGCCTCTAGCATGGTAGCGAGCTGGTGTGAAAATATGAGCATGTCGTCAAGCTTGACTTTGTCGTGGGTGAATTTACGCGTTTGTGAGAGCTGCTTGCCGGATCTTTTTGGCAATGTTTCGGAAAAAGGCTGTACCTTAAGGATAAAATAACCTTGCCTTTGAAGTCGGGCAACAAGAGTTTCCTGGTCGGGGGAGTCGTCGCTTCCGGTGAAGGTTTTTCCGGATGAATCTTTGGCGGTATAGGCGAATCGCACGGACAGTGATCCTTTAACTTAAAGTTACGCTGAGTATTTCCTCCAGGCTGGTAACGCCTGCCTCAACTTTCTTGATGCCGGATTCAAAAAGTGTGTCCATGCCGTTTTTTCTGGCAGCATCTTTGATCTGGACATACGATGCCTGGGATGAAACCATGCCCCGGATGGTGCTATCAATCGCCATAGTCTCGGCAACGCACACGCGTCCCCGATAACCGGTCTGATTGCATTCGGCGCATCCTTTTGCCCGGTAAATAAGGTCTGCCTTTAGCTTTAATCCGCCTAATTGCTCGGGGGTTGGTTCGTAAGCCTCTTTGCATTTGGGGCAAAGTTTACGGGCTAATCTTTGCGCCAGAATCAGGACCAGAGACGGCATCAACAGGTAGGATTCAATTCCGATGTCTAAAAGCCTGGTTACGGCAGAAGCGGCATCGTTGGTATGTAAGGTACTTAAGACAAAATGGCCAGTTAAGGCCGCGCGGACGCAAATTTGTGCGGTCTCGAGGTCCCGGACTTCTCCAACCATAATGGTGTCAGGGTCTTGCCGCAAAAAAGAACGTAATGCCGAAGCAAACGTAAGCCCGATGTCAGGTTTGACATTAACCTGGTTGATTCCGTCTATGCGGAATTCAACCGGGTCTTCGATGGTAATAATGTTTTTATGGGGATCAGCGCATTCGTTGAGCGCGGCGTAGAGCGTAGTGGATTTTCCGCTTCCGGTTGGACCGGTAACAAAGAAAAGCCCGTAAGGGGACTTGATGGCTTTACGTATCAATTCCAGCTGTTTTGGTTCAAAGCCAAGATGCGACAGGCTAAGAGGTACGGCGCTCTGGTCAAGAATACGCATAACCACCTTCTCTCCCCAAATCGTCGGGACAGTCGAAATTCTTAAATCGACAGCCCGGTCTTCCAGCTTAACCATAATTGCGCCGTCTTGGGGCAGCCGTTTTTCGGCAATATCTAACTTTGCCAGAATTTTTATACGGGATATGATGGGCAAATGCAGGTGGCGCGCCGGCGGCGGTATTTCGTAAAGAGAGCCGTCAATACGGTAACGTAAATTGATCCGGTTTTTGTAGGGTTCGATATGAACGTCGCTTGCCCGTTCATCGATGGCCTGGCGGATAATCAGGTCAACCAGCTTTACCACCGGGGCCTCTTCGGCACGGGCAATGAGTTTGTCAAGGCTAAGTTCCGGTTCTTCCGTGCTGTCGGCCGAAACAGTCTCGGCAAAACTGGCTGTTGGTGCGTGAGCCCCGTAGGTATTCTGGACGGCTTCCCCCAGCATGGTTTGCTGAGTGTTGCTATAAAAATCTTCAATAGCGCGGACGATGTCCGAACGCGTGGCTAAAACGAGGTTTATTTCGCATCCGGTTATTTTCTTTAAGTTATCGATCATAAGCAGGTCTAAGGGATCGAAAACAGCGCAGGTAAGCGAATTTAAGTTTCGTGACAGCGGCAATACAAGATTCTTATGGGCGAAATCTTTTGTGATCAAATTTTCCAGCTGCTGGTCGGGCTGTGGTGTCAGAAGGCCGGAGCTGCGGGAGGCATACGGCAAGGCGAGTTGTTTTCCTAGCGCGGCAACAATATCCTCTTCTTTAATGATGCCGAGCTTGATCAAAATCTCGCCGATACGGCCCGGCTCTTGTTTTTGGGCGGTGATGGCGCTATTGAGCTGCTCTTCGGTAATAAGCCCTTGCTTAATAAGAATTTGACCCAGTTTTAAGTAGGACATTCTATTGTTTTCTGCCTTCAATGTTGGTTAAAGTTTTTTCGATGGCGCTTAATCGTGCTGACGGCACCTCTTGTTCCCGGACTAGTTTCTGTGGACCGCTTAAGGCCAGACTGCCGGTTGAAACATCGGCTAAGATTCGCGGCGTGATAAAAATAATCAGTTCGCGCTCTTGTTCGTTGTTGTCTTTATGCCGGAACGCGGCGCCTACGATAGGGATATCCCCTAAGACAGGTATTGCCGTTCGCGTTGCGGTGTCATTTTCTCTCAGGAGGCCTCCCAGCATGATAGTGTCGCCATCGTGGATTCTAAGGATTGATTTAGTCCCTCGTTCTTCGGGATCCTTGTACTGTTGGCCGTTAATAATCATCCCCAACTTTGCCAGGATGGCCTTGGGCACAATAGCCATGGTAATATCGCGGGTGAGCAAATTCGCCTGGGGTGTGACTTGTAATGAAACGCCGGTTATCGTGCGTTCTGCCTCAGTGCTCTGTTCCGAAATGCTGCCGCCGCCGCTTTGTATTTGAGTCTTAAGCCCAATGACTTCGTTCGTGGTGATTCGGATTTCGGCGGTTTCATTATTGAGCGTTAAAATGCGTGGCCTGGCCAAGTCTTTTGTGTCGGTTTTTGACCTTAAGAATTGTAACGTAGCAGTTAAGCCGCTGGTATCCATTGTGCCGGGTGTGTACACGGGAGCCGGCGCATCGTAATTATTGGGATTATGAATAACCTTGTTTGTATTCCAGGGGTAATAATGTTCGCGGATAGCGCCGCTGAATACCAGGGTTGTGCCGTATTTGATACCCATCTGCTCACCCGTGTTTTTAGAGATGTCGAGCATTTCTGCTTCGATGAGAATCTGAGGGACAGGGATGTCTAGGCGGGCGATGGTTTCTTCAATAATCGGGAATTGACTGGGGATATCTGTAACAATAATGCTGTTGCTGCGGGTATCTTCGACAATCTTCCCCGATTCGGTCAAGATGGTTTTTAATACCTCGACTAAGCCGCTTTTTTCTGTTTGACCGCTATTTTCTGTCGAACTGCTCGTTGGGCTACTCGCTTGATCTCCGCTGTTTATGCTGCTGGAGCCCGAATCTTCTTTTATGGTGAATGTCCGGTTTAATTTTGAGGATGAGACGGTTGCATATTTGAGAGGATAAACACGCGTCAACAAATTCTGATTAGGGCGCACGAAGGGCCTGACGATAAAGATATTGCTTTCAGGCTGAATCTCGTAGGCCAAATTATTCGTGTCCAAGATCCTTTCTAAGGCTTCTTCAACCGGGACTTTGTCGAGAAACAAAGTTATCTTTTTATCGGCGACGTTTTCGGCAGCGATAAAATTCAGCCCGGACTGCTGGGAGAAAATCTTAAGGACGTCGGTCAGCGAAGCATCTTTAAAGTCCATCGAGATTGTCTTTGAGTATTCTGAATAAAGGAATCGGTTTTCGGAGAGCTGGCCGGCATAGGCGCTACACCAAAACAAACACAGCACCATCGCAATAATCGCGCATCTCCACAAATTCGACAAAGGATTTTTCATAAGGCTCCCTTCTTTAACTATTTTAGATAACGTCAATCTTTTTTACCAGAATCAAATTTATCCTCAAGGTTCAAAAGGCCTATTTTCTTCCGGAAACGGCGAAGAATTCCTGTTTTGATTACTGCCACCTGATCTGCGTTTTGATTGCGTCGATGAGGACACATCTTTTTTGATCTGAAATGTTTTTCCTTCGTAAGCGATTGAAACACCCGTTTTTTGAATACTAACAATTTTCGCGCCCTCAATCGTGTCACCGATGCCAACAACGCTCTCGTTGATAATTGCTTGGGGGCGGTCTGTATTCCATATCAGGCCTTGGATGGAAAGAGACGGTGGAATAATCTCCCTCTCTACTTTTACGATTTCTGCGACCGGTTTTACTGGAATTCTTTCCTCAACTTTCTTGGGAATAATCTTCTTTTTCGGCAACGGAGAAGAAAAAGGATCTTTGAAGCTCAGTGTTTCTTTCTTTGTCGAGGCGTTTCCGTTTTCGCACGGCGCTTGTCCTGCCCAAAAAAGAGAGCCGATGAACAAGATGGTTAGGATTCTTATGGGCATTATCATCGCTTTAACTCGATTGATGCTATTTTCATGTTGACGGCTATGGGATTTATGTCCTTGTCGGTTGCTTTCATAGCCTTTGCTTGCTCATCCTCGCGAAGATTAGTCGGCGGCGCTGAGGACGCGCTCCACTGTTCAATGCGGAAATTGTAATCAGCATTTTCGATGTCATAAATAAAGAGCCCGATATCTTCGTATCGATTGGCTTTAAAATCAAACGTAACTCCGGTTTTCTTGAGATTCTCCCTGTTTTCCTGCTGAGCGGGAGTGAACGATAAAATCTGTATATCATGCTTGATGGCGTAATTGTTTATTTTATTGATGATGGCCTCTGTTTCGGTTAACCCTTTCGGAGAGGCATTCAGAAAAAGGGTCAGAGCTTCATCAGCATTTTTGTATTCAGTGATGGCTTTTGACATTTTTTCTAGATCGGCGACTTTTATCTTCAGGGAACTTATTTCTTTGGAGCTCTTGTCGATGATTTGAATAGCCAGGAAAAATGTCGTGAAAACGATGACAATATTAATCATCAATTCCCGGCTTTGACGGATATTTTGGACAATCTTCTTTATGTCCAAATTTTTTACATCATATTCGCTTAAATCTTTTAGGGTAATCATAAGTTATCTGCACTGTATTTGAAAAGCGGTTACTGTCTGGTCCTCGATTTGCTGCTTATTTGCTTTTGTTAAGTTGATGGATTGAAATGCCTGTGCTAATTTGGGAGAATTCTTGAAGTTTGTGATTATTTGGTTAACCAGATCAATCTGTTTGTTAATGTCAGGGTCAAACGTATATCCTGAGGTATCAATGGAAATATTGATACCTGTTTTATTCTGAGGTTTCGATTCCAGGGTGGTGCCTTTGAAGGTATAGGCCTTCGCTGAGGTATCCGTGTCGGTTAAATTAATACTCATAGTAGTTAGCCATGTCCCTTTTGGCAAAAGTGTTGGAATGTGGCTGAGCAGAAAGGCCACGTCGCTTTTTAGCGGGATATTTTTGTACTCTTCAAGCTTTTTGACCTTTTCTTCCCGTTTTTTATTGATGTCTTCAATTTTTGTTGTTGCGTAAGCGCTCTGGTTATTCTTGAGGGTGTTCATTTTGTTTTGATATGCCGAGACCTGCCGGTTAAAAGAGATAAACACCAGAAATAAGATTACCAACGAGGCGGCTGCTACTTTGACGATGGATAAGTAGTTGAGCGGCGCTTTCTCAAATATCTTCTCTGCCTCGAGAGCCTTTTCTTCCGGCTTAATCAATTCTTTTGCGAAATCGATGTCGATCGGAAAAGTGACGGAGCCCCTTAATCCGGCGCCAAACGCATTCGCAACGCCCACGCCGACTTCCTCTTCAAGATTAATAAGGGAATGTATATTCAGGGAATCTACCGGAATTCCAAGGTCTTCTTTCAGGATTTGAGTGGTCGCAACTGATTCGTTAGGGGTAACGAAAATAATCCTGTCGATGCCTTCGGAGGCGTGCTGGCGTCTATAATAATCCAGGGATATGCGGACCTCATTCAAAAGACGCATATTCATCGAATTGGGGTCGAATTCAAAGGCCTGGCTCCCGGGTGCGATTAACCGAAAATCCCGGGTAAATTGAGGAATCCCCTGGTCAACCACCAAAATGGTCCCATCGTTTTTTCCCATCTGGATAATGGCGATTCTTTGATTTTGTGGTAATTTCTTTTTATGGCTCAAAACCCGCAGCAAGCTAAAGACAGCCGCTTCGATAGAATTTACTTTTAGCGAAGCCTGTTCTAGGATTTCACAGTATCGTTGCACAACATCCTTTTTTACGGCAACGAAAAGGATCCGGATGCGTCGGGTCTTTTTTTCCTTAACAGTCTTGCTGTAGTAACCGTAGACTAATTCTTCAAGTTTAAACGGAAGGTATCGCCGGGCCTCAAAGTCGACGACTCCCTTGACTTCCGAGGAAGTCATCCAGGGGATAAAAAAGGAACGCAAGATGATGTCTTTTGCCGGCAAGGATAGATTAACGGCGTTGGTCTCGATTTTCTTATCCCGCAGCGACTTTTGGATAATGGCGGTTAATCGGATGTTGTCGGGAATGTTTTGAGACGAGGTCTTTGACTCGTCAAAAAGGCTATGCGGGGCGTCAAAGAAATTAAGGAGTTTCTGTTTCTCTGTTTCAACGATGCTCAGAGAATTATCCCCAAAGAATATTCCCAGCTGTTTCTTGCTAATCATTTTTACCTCGTGGTAACCTGCGCATTTACGCCCCTTGCTCAATCATGCCTTGTTGCAGAATGACTACTTTGACTAATTGCTTTCTCTGACTTTACGCGCCTGAGACCGTAACCACTTATCAATCTCGCGCTTGTCAAAGCGCCAAACGCCCCCGATTTTTATGCCGGAGATTTTGCGTTGGCTTAGCCAATTGTAAATAGTCTGCTTCTGCAGCTTGAGGTATTTGGCCAATTCTTCGACGTCCAGTAGGCTATTCATCTTCCCTCTCTTAATTGTATGATGGGTTTCTCTATACTTAATTAGAATATAATAGACTTACTCTGTCAATAATGATTTAGGTTTTTTGGAGGAGGTGGTTCTGGAAGCGTGTTTTTAGGAAGTGCGTGGGAATGGATTATTGCCCAGGGTATTGAACGTCAACCGCGTAGACATCAGTTCCACCGGGGCCGGCACCGGGGGTCGGCGTGATCGTATATTCATAAGCTTCCGTGGAGGGGCCGCCATTGATTGGTATATTGATTATTCCGGTTAAAGGATTAAGAGGGCTTCCGGTTAAGCTCAGGCTGGAGTAATTTTGCCAGAAAATTTGCTTGGCGATTTGCTCGGCTTTGATGCGCTGGGCTTGATGGCGATTTGTTTTAATCTGACTGACATTAAGGCTGATAACGCTGACGACAAGGATCATCATGACCAGGGTGAGCACAGCGACGGTGATGAGGATAGCGCCGTTTTCGTTATTTTTCATCGGTCCCCTCGTTTTTTGCATGAGCCTCATTTTTAGCCTCAATCAGACTTTCGCATCTTGGGCAAATTGCCAACGGGTCGCGTGAATAATCAAAAAAGATATATGTGCAATATGGACACTGACGGAGGTTCTGGGCCAGAACAACCGGCCCCTCGTCTTTACTAATATAATTATAGAATATCCATCGGCCGAAGACAAGAAGGACTATTAGTAAAGAATATATTCCGATAGCCAGTGAAAAATCAATTTTGATCATCAGGATATAGTTTGAGCTGAATTTTTAAGGGCGCTGGTTCGGTTATCGGTTTCTTTTTTTCCGTGGCAAGGGGCGCTGCTTTAGCCGTTGAAAGGCCGCGTGTATCTTTGTAGGTTTTTTTAGGTGCTGTCAGAGGATGGTCCAGGAAGGAGGGTTTTTTGTCATGCTGGAGAGGCAGATTCCTTGTTGTCATTCTTGGTGTGGCTGCAGCTTCGGAATCCGAAAATTGTATTTGACCGATTTCGTATGCGGTGTCCAGCGATCCCGGGTTCACTAAATCGTGTTTGGTTAAAATTGATCCCAGGAAAACAAAGAACGGCTCCGGAGGCGTATCGCGCACAGACAGGGTAAATGTGAACAGTCCCAACAGACTTAGATGGAAGATAGCGGCGAGAAAAAAAGATTTTATTCCAATGTACCGTGTATTAACCGGCGAGAACATCCCCCACCCTTCTTTGCGGTAATTATTTTTCCTGGTCCGTGGCGATATTGATTCTCTCTAAACCTAAATCCCGACACAGGCTCCAGACATCGACAATCCGCCCTACGGAAGCGCGCCGGTCAGCCTTAATCAAAATCGGCCGTTCTTTGTTCCTGGATTTTGAAAGTTCTTTTCTTAGCTCACGGACCGTTGTGACCGAGTCATTAAAATACATGACATCTTCGCTGGTGATGGTTATGGTCAGGCTCTCTTCTTTGATAATTTCGCTGGTAATAGCCCGGGGTAATCTAACTTTAATGCCCGACTGGACGGTGAGTGTCGAAATAAGAATAAAGCAAATCAAAAGCAGAAAAACAATATTAACGAATGGCGCCAGATCGATTGGCTTTAAGCCGTATTCTAATTTTGAGTGCCGTTTAAATTTCAACTTTGACTCTCCCGGTAAAGCTAAATTTCTTCCTGGCGGGGTGCCCGTTTTTCCTTCGCGGCCTGTGTTTCCGATACCTGGCATAAAAGGCTGACCAGCTCGGTTCCCGCTTTTTCCATTTCCAAAACAATGGCGTTAATCCGGTATGCAAAATAATTGTAAACAACAAAGGCCGGTATGGCAACTGTAAGTCCGGCCACCGTTGTTAGCAGGGCCTCCCAGATGCCTCCCGCCAGATCCCCGGGTGTGACCGGGCTAAGCGATGCGCTTTTGGTTTGAATCGCGTAGAAACTTCCGCATATGCCGGTGACCGTGCCCAAAAGCCCCAAAAGCGGGGAAATATGAGCGACGGTGGCCAAGGCGCTTAAGCCTTTCTCGAGTTTGGGTATTTCAAAATGACCGGCAGCCTCGATTTCTTCTTTGATCTCTTCCTTTGAAGAACCGAATTTGACAGTTCCGGCTTTTAAGACCCTTGCCACGGGCGATGGATTTGTGTCGCAGGAATTTATGGCTTCGGCGATATCGTTGTTCTTGATCAGGGCAAAGATTTTTTGCTTAAGCTGCTGGGTATCGGTTTTAAGGCTTGAAAAATAAAAAATTCTGTCAAAAATGATTGTCAAGGCCACGACGGAACATAAGAGAATAGGATACATCAGCGGTCCGCCGGCTGCCATCAATTCCCAGGCGTTCATTTGCCATAATGTCATTTTTGTCCTCCTTCGGGGCCAGTCGTCTTTTAAGTTTTTAAGGAAATTCCCTTTTTATTTTTTAGGGGAATGAGCGTTACTGTTTATCCAGTCAAGCCGTTCTTGGGCAAATTTTACTTCTTCGGTACCGTAGGCAATAATTTTATTGTAGGTAAGCTTTGCGTTTTCCCAATCTTGTGCATTCTCAAAGATTCGTGCGATGCGCAAATACGCCTTAACCGCCCAGATGGTTTCATCGGGGTACAGATAAGGTATTTTTAAATATGCCTCGACCGCTTCATTGGGCTTGTTGAGGTTTTCGATGAGGTCGGCAATATTAAATTGGAGCTCGGCATTCTTAAATGTGCTCGAGCCCGCGTTGGCCTTAAGCGCATCTTGGTATGTCTTCATGGCGTTCTCGTAATCGTTATTATTGCGGTAGGTCTCGGCGATCTTGACATAGGCATCGCGCGCAAACTCCGGGGAACCGTCCGCAATTTTTTGGTAGGTCTCAACCACGGCCTGCGGATTGACTTCTTTGGAAAAGATATCGGCGATAGCCAATTTTGCTTTGGTGGCTAACTCGGAATCAGATGATTCCCCGATTAACTTATAATCATTCAGGGCTTTGTCCAACTGGCCGGTTTCCTGGTATATCTGGCCAAGGCTGTAGTGGGCCTCGGGAATTTTATCGCTTCCGGGAAAGTTTTCGATAAGCTGTTTATAATACATCTCGGCATTAACGTAATCCGCAGTCTTTAAATAGTAATCGCCCAGCCATGTCAGAGATTCGAGTTCGGCATCGGTCTTGGGGTATTTATAAATGATGATTTTAAACCGTTTGGCGGCTTCCTTGGCATCCCCCAGGCCGTAAAAGGCTTTGGCGGTCGCGATCTCGGCATTCTTTACAATGGAAGCCTGATCGGGATAATTCTTAATAACTTTTTGGAAGGCCTTGATAGCCTCATCATAGTTTTGCAGGTTAAAATTTGATAATCCCAGCAGGTATTGGGCCTCGGGTTGAGATTCGTTGATGGCAGGCATTTCATTGATAAAACCGGTCAGCTGTTCTTTGGCTGCCGCCCAGTCTTCCTTCTTAAAATAAGCCAACCCCAGATAATATTTTATATCCGTCAGGTATTTACTGGTGGGAAAATTTGTTTTGAGGCTTTGAAAAGCAAGCGTGGCGGCTTCGATTTTATTGAGCCGCAAAAGCGCGATACCTTGCCGGTACTGCACATAGTCGGTGTAAAGACTATCCGGAAAGTCTTTAAGGATTTTGTCGTAAACTTCAAGGGATTTATCGATTTCGCCCATATCTTGGTAGGCATCGCCGATTTGAGTTAAGGCACTGACTTGGATAATCTTATTTTCGGAGCGGTTAACAACCTCCTGAAAGTTAGCGATGGCCAGATCGACCTTTTCGCTTTTAAGATGAGCCCATCCCAGGCCCAGGTAGGCCTTTTCAATAATTTCTTTGGCGTTAGGGTCTGCGGAGAAGGTCTCGATGATGACTTTAAATACCTTTATGGCCTCGTCGTAATTCTTAAGCAGGTATAATGCATTTGCTTTTCCCAGATAGGCCTCTGCGATACGCGGACTACCGGGAAATGATTGCAACAGTTGGCTGTAGGCCTCCAGCGCTTTCGTGTAGTCACCGGCCTCGTAGGAGAGGTTTGCCTGTCCCAAGTAAATGTCGTCCGAAGGGATATTTTTCTCCTGGGAAATCTTCTGTGCCGCATCAAAGGCCTGCTGGGATTTTGTGTAATCTTTTGACTTAAGATAACTCCATCCCAGCCCCAACTTAGACATGAGCGTTATCTTATCGTCGTGAGAGATATCGCCGGTTTTAGCGTAATATTCGATGGCCCCGGGTAGGTTGTCGAGATAATAGTTAGACTCGGCCATATAAAAATACGCCTGGTCGTGCCGGCTGGATTGAGGAAAACGGGTGACATATTCTTGAAAACTGCGAATTGTGCCGGCGTAATCGTGCAGATTGTAATTGCACTCGCCGATTTTAAAAAGCACATCTTCGCTTAGTTCATGATTAGGGAATTTCTTTACAAACTCCTCAAAGGTGTTTTTAGCCGAAGTAAAATCTTTTTGGTTAAAGTAGGTCCACCCCAAGGAATAGTAGCCTTGGACGGCATAGCTGGATTCCGGATAGAGATCAACCAGCTGCTTGTACTGGGATTCTGCCTGCTTGTAATCGGAACCTTTCAGGTAAGTCTCCCCCAGCCAGAAGAGCGCGGCATCTTTGAATTCGGGGAATTGCTGGAGCTCTTGAAAAATGTCAAAGGCTTTTAAGTATTGGGTTTTAAGAAAATAACATTGCCCTAAAAGGAGCTTGGCGTCGGCGCGTTTGGCTGTTTGCGGATACTTTTCAAGGAATTGATCGATGTAGCGGGTTGCGACATCGTAAAAACCGTCATCAAATGCTTTCTGGGCAACCAGGAAAAGATCCGCCTCGTCATTTTCGGCAAAAGATCTTCCGGTTTGTTGCGTCACTACACTAAGGCTTGATAAGGCAATGATCAGAATCAGAAATGAGAACTTTTTTATTAGGGTCATGGGGATTATTATAACAGTTTCGGTTTATTTTTCAACGCGCTGTGCGCATGCAAGAAATCTTTCAGGTATTGCCCGGTATAGGAAAATTTGTATTTGGCAAGTTCTTCCGGAGTGCCGGCAAAAATAACCTCTCCTCCTTTGTCGCCGCCTTCGGGGCCTAAGTCGATGATGTAGTCTGCCGTTTTAATGACTTCGAGATTATGTTCGATAACCAGGACTGTGTTTCCGCGGTCAACCAGGCGTTGCAGTACGTTTAAAAGTTTATCAACATCGGCAAAATGCAGCCCGGTTGTCGGCTCATCCAGGATATAAAGAGTTTTCCCGGTCGCGTATTTGCACAACTCACTGGCAAGTTTTACCCGTTGTGCCTCGCCTCCGGAAAGCGTCGTGGCCGGTTGCCCGAGCTTGATGTATCCGAGTCCGACATCACAAAGAGTTTGCAGGATATTGCGAATACGGGGGATATTGTCAAACAGCCCCATCGCCTCCTGAACGGACATATTCAAGACTTCCGAGATGTTGCTTCCTTTAAAACGGACTTCCAGGGTCTGTTCGGTAAACCGTAAGCCCTTACAAACTTCGCATTCGACGTAGACATCGGGCAGAAAATGCATTTCAATCTTTTTGATACCGTCTCCCGAGCAGGCCTCGCAGCGGCCGCCTTTGACGTTAAAGCTAAAACGCCCGGGCTTGTATCCGCGCAGCTTTGCCTCTGGTAACTGACTAAAGAGGTCACGGATTTGGCTGAAAACGCCGGTGTAGGTGGCCGGGTTCGAGCGCGGCGTACGCCCTATGGGCGATTGGTCGACGACAATGACTTTATCGAGGTTAGAAATTCCTTCAATACGCTTGTGGAGTCCCGGTTTTTCCTTTGAGCGATATATTTTTTGGGCTAATGCCTTAAAAAGAATGTCATCGACCAGAGTGGATTTTCCTGAGCCCGATACTCCGGCAATGCAGACGAATACGCCTAAAGGAATGGTGACGTCGACATTCTTTAAATTATGCTGGCGGGCGCCGAAAATTTTAAGACTATTAGAGGGTTTTGCCTCACGCCTCTTTAAGGGAAGCGCAATTTGAAGTTCGCCGCGCAAATACTGTCCTGTGGTCGATTTTTTTGATTTCAGTAAACCGGCCGCATCACCGGCATAAATAACCTCGCCACCGTATTCTCCGGCGCCGGGGCCTAAATCGACAACGTAGTCGGCGGCCCGGATGGTGGCCTCGTCATGCTCAACGACAATTAGGGTATTGCCCAAATCCCTCAGCGCCTCCAACGTCTTTAAAAGCCGGATATTGTCTTTTTGATGGAGGCCGATGCTGGGTTCGTCAAGGACGTAAATAACGCCCACCAGGCCGGAACCGACCTGAGTCGCGAGCCGGATCCGTTCGGCTTCGCCGCCGGACAAAGTGGCGCTTTTTCGGTCCAGGGTAAGGTATTCAAGACCGACATTAATGCAAAAATCAAGCCGGCGGATAATTTCTTTTAAGATCTGTTCGCTGATAATCTTCTTTTCCCGCGAGAGGTTAAGGTTAGAAAAAAACTGCCGTGACTCCTTAATGGACATGGAGGCGATTTGATTGATGTTCTTATCGGTGATCTTGATGGCCAGCGATTCTTTCTTTAACCGCGTGCCCTTGCACTCGGGGCAAGGCAACACCGACATGAATCGGGACACCTCGTCTTTAAGCCAATCATTATCGGTTTCTCTAAAAAGCCTTTCCAGGTAGCCTGTGACTCCTTCGAATCGCCTCCCCCATATTTCGTCGTTTGAACCGGAAAGGACAAGTTTTCTGAAGCTTTTATCAAGGTCTTTAAACGGTGTTTCGAGGTTAACATTGTATATTCCGGCAATCTCGCGCAAGACCGCCCGGTAGTACATCATAAAACCTCGGTTGCCCGCGCCCCAGGAAGCGATGGCCTGGATCCAGGGTTTGGTCGGGTCCCCGATGAGCAGGTCCGGGTCGATTTCCATCTTGGTCCCTAAGCCGTTACATTTAGGGCAAGCGCCGTAAGGCGAATTAAAGGAGAAAATGCGCGGTTCGATTTCGGAAAGATTGATGCCGCAGTCGGTGCAGGCGTAGCGCTCGCTAAAAATCTTGTCGGGCTTTTTACCGTTAAAATCGATTAATAAAAGGCCGTTACCGATCTTTAGGGCGGTTTCAATGGATTCGGTTAAGCGTTTCTTGGCATTGGCTTTGATATTTAAGCGGTCGACGACGGCTTCGATGTGATGGATTTTAAACTTGTCAAGTTTGAGTTTGTCGGCAACATCGTAAATCTTTCCGTCGACGCGTAAACGCACAAACCCGGCCTTGGTGACTTGGGTTTGGATATTGCGGTACTCTCCTTTTCGCCCCTGGATCAGCGGGGCTAAGATATTGATGGGGATGTCTTCGCCGATTTGCAGGATTTGCTGAGCAATTTCCGGGGCAGTTTGCCGTTCGATTTTCTTGCCGCAACGATGGCAATACGGTGTTCCCACCCGGGCAAAGAGCAGCCTTAGGTAATCATAAATTTCGGTTTGGGTAGCGACGGTCGAGCGGGGATTGCGGCTGGTTGTCTTCTGCTCGATAGAGATCGTGGGTGACAGGCCTTCGATGTATTCGACGTCCGGTTTCTGCAGTTGTTCCAGGAACTGCCGGGCGTATGCCGAAAGGCTTTCCACATAACGGCGCTGGCCTTCGGCGTAAATCGTGTCAAATGCCAGGGACGATTTGCCCGAACCGCTGAGGCCCGTTATAACGATAAATTTATTGCGCGGCAACTGAAGATCAACATCTTTAAGATTGTGTTCTTTGGCGCCGCGGATGACTATAAAGTTGCTGTCCATAGATATTTTTATCGGGGATTTTACAATAACGGATTGATTAAGTGCTGAAATATTTTAAAGCCGGGGTGAGTAAAACTCCCGCATTCGCGATAGGCGGAAAATAACGCGTTTGCGAATTATTTGAATCAATGCCCTGATTCTGCAGGGACGATTTCCCGAAATAGCCCTCGGCGGTTAAGGGGCGGCCCGAAGGGCCGCCCCTTTTGAACCAAGGACTATTTCGGGTTAAGGCATTTGAATTATCTTCTGCCCTTCTTGCCGCCTCGAACCATCTTGGCGCAAGAGATATCGCCTTGCTTATCGATGAAATAAAGACACCCGGCCTCTTTCTTGATGCCGACCTTCGCGACTTTTTTGGGCGCGCCGCCTTTTTTGGCGCCGCGGGCCATCTTCGCGCAGGATACGTCTCCGCGCTTATCGACGAAGTACAGGTAGCCTTTTTCCTTCTTGACTCCGACTTTTGCGACTTTTTTTGCCATGTTGTTTCACCTCCCTCCGTGGAATTGATGTGTTATTGTTTTTAAAACGTAGTTACGTCCCCACTTTTACTGCCTGAAAATATTGTTTGAGCGTCCGGATGGCCGAAAGTGCCGCCAGGTAGCTTGTCTTCGGGCTATCCGGGCATATAACGTTCTCAGTCCGGCTCGTCATCCGGCCGAATTCTCCGATGGCTTCCACTTCATGCGAATTTTGTTTTAAGGCGGGATCGATCATGATGCGAACACGTATTTTGCTCGTAACCCCACTAGCTAAAGCCAATGTGGCCGCGACGTTAATATTTTCCGGGAATGCCTTAACCGCCTGGCCGACAGTCCCGTCAAAAATAACTTTTTCTCCTTTAATGGCGTTTAGGTTAATTCCTTTTTGGCGGATGTACGCTGATTTGATAAATCCTGAAGGCGGTTTTCGGGTTGTAAGCGTAATGTGGTCGATGGAAACAAGGCTTGCCGCTTTAATGGCATCTATTCCGGCAATGGCTCCGGAGGGAAGCAGGATGGATGATTTATTCTTTTCGGCTAACCGGAACAGGTCTTGAGCGTTGAGGAGCTTTCCGATACTCATGGCCAGAACACTTTTCCTGGCTTTGATGGCCTTACGGATAATAGCAGCGGTTTCGTCTGAATTGATGGCTTCGACTAGGAAATCGCAGCTGCGGATAAGTTCAGCGAGAGATTTCTTGTTAGTATTTCTGCGCCTTAATCGCCTGGCTAGATTGCGCGATTTTGCAGGATTGATGTCGTACAGCCCGGTTAAAGCGCATTGACTTTTAAGCTCGTTAACGACGCTCTTTGCGATCCTGGAGCCGATAGCGCCACAACCGACAATCCCGATTCGTGTTTTTCTTTTCTGCATCTATTTTACCGTTAAGACAATATTGTCAATTAATCGAGTTTTCCCCAGCCATGCGGCCAGGGCGATCAAAATGTCCCCTCTTAAAACCTTTAGGGGATCAAGTGAAGCGGCATCGACACATTCAATATAATCAATTTTAAACGGCGCAGCTTTTAAAATCATAGCGCGCATTTGCCCAATGATCTTTCGCGGATTTCTTTGCCCCTGCTGAATCAGGCCTTCTGCATGACGGAGAGTCCGGTAGAGGATGGGTGCCTGCTGTCTTTGCTTGTCGTTTAAGTAGCTGTTTCTGGAGCTCATTGCTAATCCGTCTTGTTCGCGTACTGTAGGTACAATCTTAACCCTCACGGGAAAATTTAAGTCTACGATCATTCTTTTAAGTATCGCTGCCTGTTGCGCATCTTTTTGCCCCAGGTATAAAATATCAGGCTGGATAACGTTGATCAATTTTCCGACGACCGTTGCCACGCCTCGAAAGTGCCCGGGGCGAAATTTTCCGCATAGCCCCTGCGCTATCTTGCCGACCTCGACGTATGTCAAATAATCTTTAGGATACATATCGTCGGCCGACGGATAAAATATTATATCAACTTTTTCTCTTTGTGCAAATAATTCATCTTTTTTTAAATCCCGGGGATAGCGGTGGAAATCTTCGTTTGGGCCGAATTGTTTAGGATTAACAAAAATACTTAAGACCGAAATATTGTTTTCCTTGCGGCAACGGCGCAAAAGTGCGCCATGCCCCTTATGGAGATAACCCATCGTCGGGACAAAGCCGATGCGTTTATTCTTGGATTTTAAGCCCAAGATATATTTTTGCATGACACTAACGGATTTAATGATGCGCATGATTTGGCTCAAGGGTCAAGTGAGGTGCAATTTCGTATAAAGGTTTCAAAACAAAATCGCGTTCGAACATCCGCGGGTGCGGTACGATCAGCTCTGGCGTGTGAATAGTCCGGTTGCCGTATAAAAGGATATCGATGTCGATTGTCCGCGGGCCGTTGGGGATGGTACGTTTTCGTCCGAGTTGTTTCTCGATTTTTTGGGTAAGATTAAGCAGATCCAGAGGGGGCAAATCGGTTTCGGCTTCAAGGACGGCGTTTAAGAATTTCCCTTGAGCCGGGCCTCCGATGGGGTCAGTTTCGATAATAGTGGAAACTTTCTTGACCGTGACGGAGTTTTGATTAAGTCTCGCGATAGCTTCTTGTAAGCTCGTTTCGCGGTCGGAAAGATTTGAGCCTAGCCCCAAATAAACTGTTACCACAGGATGGCCTCGTTGGTAAATCTCGATTACAAAATCTTTTGAATACGTTCCACTGCCTGGGTTAAGCGTTCCTTGGGAACGGTTAAGGTCATGCGAATGTAGCCCTCTCCGTTTTCACCGAAACCGACGCCGGGGGTCATCACGATATTCGCTTTTTCTAAAAATGTTTGCGCCGCTTCCATGGAATTATTAAAGTTCTTAGGAATCTTTGCCCAGACATAAAACGCAGCCTTTGGCGGCGGGATCTTCCAGCCGATCGATCGCAACCCGTTAATCAGGCAGTCGCGGCGCTCCTGGTAAACCGCGCGCATATCGGAAATTTCCCTGGGGTCGCCTTTGAGCGCGGCAATGCCGGCGATTTGAATGGCCTGGAAGATTCCGGAATCGACGTTGGCTTTAACCTTAGCGAGTGCGGAAATCAATTTTGCGTTACCACAGGCCCAGCCTAATCGCCAACCGGTCATGGAAAAGGTTTTTGAAAGAGAATGAAATTCAATAGCCACGTCTTTCGCCCCTTCGATTTCCAAAATGCTTGATGGCTTTTGTTCGTCGTAATAAATCTCCGAATACGCCAGGTCTGAAGCCAGGACGATGCCTTTTGCCTGTGCGATTGAAACCAGTTTAGCCAAAAATTCTTTTGGCGCGACGGCGGAGGTCGGGTTGTTGGGGTAATTTAAATACATCAATTTGGCGCCCTCGGTTTTCTCGACTTTTTCTAAGTCCGGCAGGAATTCGTTTTTAGCCTTGAGCGGAAGCGAAACTACTTTTCCGCCGGCAAAAATTGTGGCGGAACGATAGACTGGATAGCAAGGGTCAGGCACTAAGACTTTATCTTTAGGATTAACCACGGCAAGCGGTAAATGGGCAATCCCTTCTTTGGATCCGATCAAAGGGTAAATTTCTGTGTCCGGATCCAGACGAACACCAAACCGCCCTTGATACCATTCGGCAATTGCAACGCGCAGCTCTTTTAAGCCGCTATCAAAGGCGTAATGGTGATTGGCGCCATCTTGAGCTGCTTTATTGAGAGCTTCCACGATAAATTTTGGCGTGGGTAAATCCGGATCGCCTACACCGAGATCGATGATGTCTCGTCCGGCGGCCTTGGCCTCCCTTTTGGCCTTGTCGATTTCGACAAAAAGATACGGCGGAAGTTGTTTGAGTCTTTCCGAGTAGTCAATGTTGATTGGCATCGCTAGTGTTCTCCTTATTTATCCGATGGTGTTATTTCTCGTAGCCGTATTGTACGTAATTAATACCGAGTTCTTCCATATCGCTCTTCATAGGCCCATGAAAGCCAAAAGGTGTCTCGGCGAAAAAAGCGTCAACCAAGTCTTTTTCGGTGATTTCCGGGTGATTTTCCTTTTGGGCGATTGTCTCGGCGCGCTTGGACACTTTTTCCTCGGCGATGGCGCGTAAGAATACGGGAATTTTATCGAGGAGTACTCTAAATTTCTCTTGAGTGGTTTTATCCCAATTCATTGTCATCCGGGTTTTCCTACGCGAGTTTGGCTCGATGAGTCAAGATGTTTGCCCAAGTTAACATCATATCCGCCCAAACCATGTCCGGGGAGGCATTTGTTTTTAAAACGGAAAATTCTTTTTTGAATGATTCGAACGTTTTTAAAAATTGTGTGCTCTTGGGTGCATCTTCTAATTGCACGATATATGTTTCAGTTTCATCTAGGAATTGCTGTATGCGGTTTCGCTTTCCTTCCGCCGCCCATCGGCCCAGACGGCCCAAATTGACAGCAATATTTAATGTAATTTCTTCTGCGTTCATAAGTTTATCTTAAAAGTTTTCGAATGACGGCTTCAACTTCTTTTCGGATATCCTTATCTAAGATTTCGCGGCTGGGATTATTTTGATTAGGTCGGATATTGATCATTGAATCGAAGTCCACTTCGCCTGTTTCCAAATCAAGGCCGCCGCCCCAGAGATGATCCTGACGGCTGCCGTCTTTGAGAAGCAATGCTTCGCCGTCAACATGTTTTGTCCCTCCGGCGACTAAGACTTGTCGTTGGGTATCAACGACAACTTTGATGTAACCATCGAAGTCTTGGGCAATGTCGTCGAGTATGCTTTTGTCGGCTGCGGATTTAATAATACGAATCATATTCTAAGAAGTGGCTGTCTAGTCTTTGCTATTTTAAACCCAGGACGTCTTGCATATTAAAGAGACCCTTTTTTTGAGTCGCCACGAACTTGGCAGCGATCAAAGCGCCTTTGGCAAAGATATCGCGCGTTTTAGCGTGATGGCGCAAGGTCAGTATGTCAACTTCGCTTTCAAAAATAACATCATGGTCGCCTATGATTTCGCCCTCGCGGATAGCCTTAATATCGGAAACCTTATTACTACTGGTTTCTTCGACTATTTTTGCCAGTGTCTTTGCTGTTCCTGAAGGGGCATCTTTTTTATGGACGTGATGAGCCTCGACAATTCGGACGTCGTAATTGGCGGTAGCTTTGGCGGCGTCGCGAAGAAGCTTAAAAAGGATGTTGACGCCGACTGACATATTAGAAGAAAAGACTATCGGGATTTTTTTGGATGCTGCTTCAATTACCCGAACCTGTTCCGGCAAAATCCCGGTGGTGCCAATGACCATTTTAGTCCGATATTTAACACAAGCTGCCAAATGCTCTAAAGTTGCCTCGGGGGTCGTAAATTCAATCAGTACATTGGAGCCCTTGATTGCCTCGGGTTCGGATTTAATTTCGATATTGTCAGCTTGGCCGCCGACACCCGGGTGTCCCCGGTGCTCTAAAAGCGCGGAAATTTCAAAATCCTGGTCTTCCTGGGCCAGATGCATAATACGTGCGCCCATCCTTCCCTGGCAACCGCTAATGGCTAGTTTAATCATTGGTAAATGCACTTCACCTTTCTGGCGTGATGGGCGCGTTAGAAAGTTAGGCTAGCCTAACTTTCTAACGCGCCAACAGCTATTTCTTCAGCAATCCGTAATCTTTCAAAGCAGCTTTTAATCTTGAAACATTCTCATCGGACATGGGGCATAAAGGCAGCCGTAAATCCGGCGCACACATACCCAGCATCCCCATCGCGGTTTTTATCGGAATAGGATTTGTGTCCAGGAAAATGGCCTTGATCAAAGGAAGCAGCTTATAATGAAGTTTTCGCGCTTTTTCAAGGTCGCCTTTCTCAAAAAGCGCGACTACCTCGGCGGTTTCGCGCGGCAAGATATTCGCTAAAACCGAAATCACACCCACGCCCCCTACGCTTAAAATAGGCAAAGTAAGGGCATCGTCGCCGGAAATGAGCAAGAATTCTTTTGGACAAAGTAGTTTTATAAGCTGCATTTGCTCGAGTGACCCGGATGCCTCTTTGACACCGACAATATTCTTGCAGTCATGGGCAAGCTTGGCGATTGTTTCGGGTTCAATATTCTTTCCGGTGCGGCCGGCAATATTATAAAGAACGATCGGGATATCGACACTATCGGCGATCGTTTTAAAATGTAAATACATCCCCCGCTGGCTGGGTTTGTTGTAATAGGGCCCAACGATTAACGCGGCATCCGCCCCGGCCTTTTCCGCATGTTCGGTTAAAGCTACGGCTTCTGCCGTCGAATTTGACCCTGTGCCGGCGATAATGGGAATTCTTTTATTGGCTGCGTCGATACATATCTCGATAACGCGCTCATGCTCGGCTGTAGAAAGCGTCGGAGATTCACCGGTCGTGCCGCAGGGGACAATGCCGGAGGTTCCGTTTTTTATATGGAATTCAACTAACTGTTTTAATTTCTTTTCGTCCACGCGTCCTTCTTTAAAAGGTGTCACGATGGCGACAATCGATCCTTTAAACATAAAATTCCCCTTTCGCGATAAATTTGGCACTCCCCTTTAACCAGACATCCGAAACGATACCGTTTTTAAGCCCGAATGAAACATGCAAAGTTTCGCCGCTTAAAGTCAAGACCTTGATAACGACGCGCTTTATATTCTTGACGTCAGGATTTGATTTTAAGAATGTGATGATGGCACTGGCGACACTTCCTGTGCCACAAGCTAAGGTCTCCCCTTCGACCCCGCGCTCAAAGGTGCGGACTTTGATAGAATTTTTTCCTGCCTGTTCGACAAAATCCACATTGGTGCCGCGCGGCGAGAATTCAGGATGCCAGCGGATAGAGCGCCCGATCGTATCGACGTCGATTTTATCGATATCATCCACAAAAATAATCGCATGCGGCACACCGGTATTGATGTAGTTGGCCTTGATCTTGCGTCCTTCTAATTTAACCGGAATGTCAGAGCGATAATCCTGGGGGCCGCTTAAACGGATGTTGGCAACTTCCCCTTTCGCCTGCGCTAAAACGATTCCTGCAAGCGTTTCAATCGCAAATTTTTTTTTCTTGAGTCCTTTTTGGTTAACAATGTAAGCCGCAATGCACCGGGCGCCGTTGCCGCACATCTCGGCTTCGGAACCGTCGGCATTTAAAATACGCATACGGTAATCAGCCTTTTTAGATTTATCCAAAAGCAAAAGCCCGTCCGTGCCCACGCCGGTCTTGCTGGAGCAAATATTAATAACCAGCTTGCGCAAGTTAACCTTGGGGTCTTCAACCACCACAAAGGCGTTTCCTGCTCCGGCCATCTTTGTGAATTTTACCTTTTTCATTTTAAAAACTCCGGCATCCTTTCATTCTTTATCAAATCGGCAAAACCTTGACGTTTGCGGATGACAAAGAATCTATTGCCTCGGGCTATAACTTCTGCAACATGGCAGCGGGCATTGTAATTGCTGGACATGGTATACCCGTAAGCGCCGGCGCTCATGATAGCCAAGAGGGTATTGTTTGCCATCTTAGGCAAGGACCGTTCTTTGGCAAAAAAATCTCCGCTTTCGCATATGGGGCCGACCACATCAACTTTTATTTTTGCTGCCGTTGTTTTCTTCACGGGAACGATCTCATGGTAAGACCCGTACAAGGACGGTCGGATAAGATCGTTCATCCCGCCGTCAACGATCAGGAATTTTTTGTAGCCGTTGTCTTTTGTGTACAGGACTTTAGTGACAAAAATTCCGGCATTGCCGACAATAAAACGTCCGGGCTCCATGATGATCTTGAGATTCGAGCGAGTGAGCATCGGCAAGACCGCTGCGGCGAAATCACGGGCGGTTTGGGGCTTTTCGTCCCTGTATATGATCCCCAAACCGCCCCCGATATCTAAATACTCCAGTTCGATCCCTTCCCGACGCAAACTTTCGATAAATCCGAGCGTTTTTTTAATGGCATCGATAAACGGTTTCGCCTGGGTTATCTGCGAACCGATATGAATATGCAGCCCGTTTATGCGGACATGAGGAAACCTTTTTTGCGTTCTTAAGATCTGTCGGGTTGACCGCAAATCAACCCCGAATTTCTTCTTTAAGGTACCGGTGGTAATAAAATCGTGCGTTGCCGCCTCTACGTCTGGATTAACACGGATAGCGACCTGCGGTCTCGTATGAAGCCGGCGCGCCACTCGGTCTATCGTTTCTAACTCAGGCACTGACTCGACGTTTAAAAATAAAATTCTCTCCTGAATGGCAAGGGCGATCTCCTCTTCGGTTTTTCCCACTGAGGCAAAAACTATTTTTTTAGGATCGGCATTAAGCTGAATGGCTTTACGCAGTTCCCCACCGGAAACAATATCTAATCCCGCCCCTTTGTTTAAAAGCGCTTTAACGATGGAAAGATTATCATTGGCTTTCATGGCATAGCAGATGATGGGATCAATACGCCTAAAAGCCGTTTGTATTTTCGTAAAGTGGTCGGTAAGCGTTTTGTAACTGTAGAGATAAAACGGCGTCCCCACAGCGCGGGCGACCGCCGCTACGCGAACCCTTTCACAAAATAATTCGTTATTTTTAAATTTAAAGTCGTGCATAAGCTATAGGATCATGTGGCTATCAATAATTTTTCGGAATAATCTCGGCTGATGGCTTATGAAGCGATTGTAGTCCGTTAAAAACGTCACCAATCTGTCAATATCAATGACCTGATTGATTAAAAGCGAATCATGCCGGGTTTTCGATACGGCGCGCATGTCGTCTCTTAATTGCGCGGATTTCGAAAATTTTCGCAGTTCGTTCTTTTCTTCTTTAGTGAGCATGGTCATATTTTGCCTTTAATTCAGCCAGCTTTGCTTCCTGGCTAAATAGCGCGAAATAGTCGTTTAAGATATTCCAGTCCAGGTCGTTACGGTAATGCTCCATCAGGCTTTCGATGTCGAGGTATTCGCCGTTAAGCCTTTTGGGGTCATTAACGGTTGCCTGTAGTTTTAGCCCGATAACATCTTCCGGCCTCAAAACCTTTATTCTAAAATCCCCGTTAAATATCTCTTTCTCGATAGCACGATCCAGCATCTTAAGTGATATCGTCCTAAAGGCATGCAGAAAATCTATTCCGCCGTAAATATTAAGCGCTGAAACATATTGCGAAACATTCTCGCTTTTGTAGGCACAGTTGTAGCCGTTGTCCTTCATTATGCAATCGATTTTATCCATGTCGTCACGGTTAACCAGAAAATCCAAATCAACCGTCGAGCGCGGCACGCCCAAGGCGCCCAAGGCAAACCCGCCGATAAGACCGTAGCGGATATTTCCTTTGGTAAAATTCTTTAATATCGATTCGAGGACGATTTTAAAATCCATATTCTTTGCTGGTTATTTAGCATCTTGATTGTTATTCCTAAATTGGAAGCCGTACATATTATTTATGGTGAATATATTCTTTAGTCATTATTCGCAGTTTTCTTCGCAGTGACTTTTTGTTTTTAACCGAAATATATGGATCAATAATTCGTTTCATGACTTCGATACTAAGAAGAGGGTGAAATTTCTTTAATTCCTCGTCTGTTATTCCTTTTTCCATTTCATTTTCTGGCAATAGGCTTATACCATGTTTGAGTTTATAACTAATTAGCTGACCAACAATTGTGTGAGCTTCTTTAAAAGTTACTCCGTTTTTAACGAGAAAATCTGATATATCTGTTGCATATAAACATTCATCGCTCAATTGTTTTTTGATGGCTGTCTCATTAAATTTTATTTTTAATAAAAGATGCGAAAGAACCTTAAGCTCTTGCTGAATGATTGTAAAAGAATTGAACAAAGGTTCTTTATCCAGCTGCATGTCTCGATTGTAGGTTAGCGGAAGCCCTTTCATTGTAACCAAAACGCTGATTAAGTTTCCATATAATTTGCCTGCGTAGCCACGTATCAACTCAAGCACATCAGGATTTCTTTTCTGTGGCATGAGAGAGCTTCCAGTGCAAAACGATTCATCGATTTCAATAAAATCGAATTCTTTTGTTGACCATATAATTAAATCTTCCGAGAGCCGGGATAAATGCAATCCTAGTATTGATATTGCGCTTAAGATTTCAATAACAAAATCTCGGTCGCTAACGGTATCAATGGCACTAGTTGTTGGCTTCACAGGAATCTTATCTTTAGATAGCAGAAGTAATTTAACTGCACTATTATATTCCTTTGACTTAATGAATGTTCCTGCGAGCGCACCTGCGCCAAGAGTTAGGTTGATAGTTTTATAAATATTAGATAATCGTTTTAAGTCTCGATTTAGCATCTCATGATATGCATAGAAATACTCGAATAAATTAATTGGCATAGCGTGCTGTAAATGAGTATAGCCCGGAATATTGACGCCCGCGTTGTCAACTGCTAATTTCAGGAGACTCTTGTCTACTTCCATAATAAATTTCTGGACTACCTTAATGTGATCGAGGCTGTAGAGTTTTGTGCAAAAAACAACTTGGTCGTTTCGTGATCGACATGTATGAAGTTTCAGGGCGATACCAGGTACTTTCTTTTCGATGAGATTTTGAATATAACTATGAATATCTTCAAAATCATTTAATGACGGATCTTTTTCAAACTCGTCACTTTCAATGTATTTCAAGATTGCATTAAGACCTTTTTCCAGTTTTTCATGTTCTTCTGGAGTTAGAAGTTTAGCTTTTTTTAAAACATTGATATGCAAAATTGACCCCCAACAATCATATTGGGCGAGAGTTTTATCGATTTGAATAGATTTTGTGAATTCTTCTACCAACGGATCCGTTTTTTTGCTGAATCGTCCGCCCCATAATTTTTTTGCCATGGTATTCCTCTTTCGATTAATACGGCATTCCCCAGATTTTAATAAATCCTTCCGCTAATTTCTGATCAAAGACATCTTTTTTACCGTAGGTCGCGAGTTCTTCTCTATATAACGAAAAAGGAGACTTCCGTCCTACAGGAATGCAATTTCCTTTATAAAGCTTAAGCCGTATCGTTCCCGTAACCCGTTCCTGGGTTTTGGCGATATGGCAGTCCAATTGCTTTTTAAGCGGTGTTTCCCACAGCCCGTAATAAACCATCTCCGCGTACTTTTGGGCGATGGATTGTTTGTAATGTAATGTCTCCCGGTCTAAAACCAAGGCTTCCAATTCCTGATGGGCGATATGTAAAATTGTCCCCGCCGGGGCTTCATAGATTTCGCGTGATTTGATGCCAACCAGCCGGTTTTCAATAACATCGGCCCGGCCCACCCCGTTTTTCCCTCCGACTTCATTGAGTTTTGCCAACAGCGCCAGCGGAGAAAAGAATTTTCCGTTGATTTTCTTAGGAGCCCCTTTTTCAAATTCGATTTCAATATAAGTCGGTTTATCCGGCGCCTTCATCGGGCTATGGGTCATCTGGTAAATCTCTTCCGGCGGTTCGACCCAGGGGTCTTCCAAAATACCGCATTCGATGCTCATCCCATAAATATTTTTATCGATGGAATACGGACTCTTTTTAGTAACATCGATCGGGATGTGTTTCTTTTTCGCGTAATCGATTTCCTCATCCCGTGTCTTAAATTCCCAAACCCGGACAGGAGCGATGATCTTTAAGCTCGGATCAAGCAATCGTGCTGTAACCTCAAACCGGACCTGATCATTGCCCTTGCCGGTGCAGCCGTGAGCGATCGCGGTGGCATTTTCTTTGTGAGCAATTTGCACTTGGTACTTGGCGATAATCGGCCGCGATAAAGCAGTTGCCAGTAAATATTTCCCTTCATAAATGGCTCCGGCTTTTAAAGTCGGGCAAATATAGTTCTCGACGAACTCTCTTTTTAAATCCTCGACATAAACTTTCGAGGCGCCGGTTTTAAGAGCCCGGGTTTTGATTTTAGAAAAATCATCGCCCTGGCCGACATCGGCAATATACGCGATAACGTCGTGGCCTTTATCTTTAAGCCATTTGATAGCGCAGGACGTATCCAGTCCTCCTGAATATGCTAAAACAACTTTTTTCATTTCATATCTCCTAATAAAAATACCAAAATCGCCTTTTGTATATGCATCCGGTTTTCTGCCTGGTCAAAAATAATCGAATGCGGCCCGTCAATAATATCCGCCGTTACCTCCTGCTCGCGATGCGCCGGCAGGCAGTGCATAAAAAAATAATTTTTCTTCGCCCGGCTGGCGAGCTTTGAGTCTATCTGAAAACCTTTGAAATCCTTAAACCGTTTCTTGGACTCGGCCTCTTGCCCCATACTGACCCAGGTATCGGCGTAGATAACATCCGCGTTTTCAACCGCTTCTTGCGGTTTATTGGTAACTGTAATGGCCGCTCCGCTCATATCCGAAAACCGTTGGGCACTTTTGATGAAGGCAGTATTCGGCTCGTAACCTTTGGGTGTGGCAATTTTAATGTTAACCCCCGAAATGGCACAGCCAAAAATCAAGGAATTGCAGACATTGTTTCCGTCGCCGACATAGGCCAGGGTTACGCCTTTGGCTTCATTCAGCTTCTCGTTAATCGTGAATAAATCCGCCAATGCCTGGCAGGGATGCGACAGGTCCGAAAGGCCGTTAATCACCGGCACCGATGCCTCTTTGGCTAAATCAATCACATCCTGATGCGTAAATGTCCGCGCCACGATTGCATCGACGTAACGGGAGAGCGTCTTTGCGACATCCGCGGCGGATTCCCGCTTTCCTAAATTGATCTCTTCCGGCCCCAGGTAAATACAATTTCCGCCCAGCTGCCAGATTCCCACTTCGAACGAAACCCGAGTGCGATTGGACGGCTTTTGGAAAATAAGCGCCACTGATTTTCCCTTAAGAACCTGGGCATATTGATCCCGGTTTTTCTTGAGCTTAACGGTCAGATCAAAAAGATACTGAATCTCTTCTTTGGTTAAATTCTGGACGTTGATAAAATCCCGTTTTGTTTTTTGTGTCATCGCTGTTTTGTCTCTTTCTATTTGGAAAATTTTGCCAATGCCTTGCCGATCATGTCGAATGCTTTATCGGTCTGTTTTTTGGTAACATTCAATGCCGGCATTAAACGTAAAACCGTATCATGCGTGCAATTAATAATAAGTCCGTTTTGAAAACACTCCTCGACAATTGCCTTGCCGGGCATGGTAAGTTCAATCCCGATCATGAGCCCGAGCCCGCGCACTTCCCGGACACAACTAAATTTGTTTTTTAAGTCATTTGCCTTTATAAAAACATATTCGCTCATGGCTTTCGCGTTTTTAAGCATTTTGTCGCTTGTGATCGCTTTAAAAACACCCAGGGCGGCTTTACAAACCAGCGGGCTGCCGCCAAAAGTCGAGGCGTGCATCCCCGGCTTAAAAACCTCCGCCAGCTCCTTTTTGACGACCATGACGCCGATGGGTAGCCCTCCGCCTAGCGATTTTGCCAAGATCATAATATCGGGCACGACGCCGTAATTTTTAAAGCAGAACATTTCTCCGGTGCGGCCCATTCCGGTCTGAACTTCGTCAAAAACAAGCAAAATCTTTTTTTCATCGCAGATTTTCCGGATTTCCTTAATGTATTCTTTCTCCGCAACGTTAACTCCGCCTTCGCCCTGAACTAACTCGAGCATAATGCCGACGGTTTTATCAGTTACGGCGGATTTTAAGGCGTTAATATCATTAAACGGAACGGTCTTAAATCCTTCAACCAACGGAGCAAAGCCTTGCTGGTATTTCTTCTGGCCCGTGGCTGATAGGGCCCCCAAGGTTCGGCCATGAAAAGAGTTTTCCATGGTGATAATTTCATGCCGGTTACCGCCTCCGTAAGCCCGGCAAAACTTAATTGCTCCTTCGCAGGCCTCGGCGCCGCTATTGCCGAAAAATACCTTTGACGGAAAAGACCACCGGACAATTTCCTTTGCCAGCTTGACCTGATGAGGATGAAATAAGTTATTCGGTATATGAATCAGTTTATCGACCTGATCGCGCACCGCCGACATAATCTTGGGATGGCAATGGCCGACATTGGAAACGCCCCATCCGGGAAAGAAATCCAAGTATTTCTTTCCGGAAATATCGGTTAAATTCATTCCCTTGCCTTTAACAAAAATCCCCGGCATCCGGGTGTAGGTCGAAAGGATATATTCGTCGTAACCTTTTAAGATTTCGTCTTTAGTCATTGCGTAGCCTGTTATTATTCTTTTAAAATCTGTGTTCCGACACCGCGGTCGGTAAAGATCTCGAGTAACAGCGCGTGCTGCAAGCGAGCGTCGACAATGTGCGCTTTTTTAACGCCGCCTAAAACCGCTTCCAGGCAAGAGCTCACCTTGGGGATCATTCCCCCTTGGATAATTTTACTGGCAATCAGTTGATTGACCTGGTCAATCGTCATGCTTGAAATCAGCGTATCCGAATTGCCGGGTTCCCGCAAAACTCCTTGCACGTCGGTTAAAGCAACTAATTTTTCGGCCTTCATCGAAGTCGCGATAGCGCTGGCGACTTCGTCGGCATTGACATTATGCGGTTGTTTTTCAACGCTTACACCCATCGGCGAAACAACAACAATGCGGCCTTTCTTCAGGTGTGTAGCGATGGCTTCTTGGTCAACCGAGGTAATGGTGCCGACAAAACCCAGATCCCGCGATGCCTTCTTTTTTTGGACATGGATAATGTTTTCTTCGCCTTTAAGCCCGGTGGCATCGCCTTTAAATTTCTTAATTTCTGCAACGATTCGCTTGTTAAGCTTATCAAGTTCTTCACTGACAACCTTGAGGGTCTCCTCGTCGGTGACGCGGATACCTTCATGAAATTCGGATTTCTTTCCGGCCTCGGCCAAACGGGCGCTGATATGGGGTCCTCCTCCGTGCACCAGAATAATACGGATGCCGACGAAACTTAAGAAAACGATGTCTTCTAAAACATATTTGCGCACGGTTTCGTTTTCAAGAATACTGCCACCGTACTTAACCACAAATAATTTCTGGCGAAAGGCGTGAATATACGGAATCGCCTCAACCAGGACACCCGCTTTTTTAATAACCGCTTGCATTAGTTGTAACTCCCGTTTATGCGCACATAATCCAGTGATAAATCTGATGTGTATACGGTTGCCTTGTGATTGCCGAGGCTTAATTCAACCGAAATATTGATATCTTTCTTCGCGAATGAACTAAAGTCAATTTTTAACTGCTTTTCCTGAATGTTGAGGCCCAGTGAGCCCACGGCCGCCGCTACTCGTCCCCAATTGGGGTTGCTTCCGAAAGCGGCGGTTTTAACTAAAACAGAATTGGCGATTGCCAAGCCGATTGTTTTCGCTTGTTGCGGTGTCTTGGCGCCACTGACGCTGATTTCGATAAATTTTGTTGCTCCTTCACCGTCTAAAACAATTTTTTTAGCTAAATCCAGGCAAATAAATTCCAGCGCTTTGACGAAGGTATTAAAATCTTTTCCAATATGTGTAATCGGTTTGTTGCCGGCCAAACTGCTAGCTAAAACAACCGCCATGTCGTTGGTGCTCATACAACCGTCGACGGTAATGCAATTAAATGATTTATCAGTCGCCATTTTTAGCGCTGTTTTAAGCATCGTACTGCTAATGGCAGCATCAGTTGTGATAAACGCCAGCATCGTGGCCATGTCGGGCGCGATCATCCCCGACCCCTTCGCCATGGCGCCCAAAGTAACCTTTTTACCGCCTAAATTGATTTGGACGCAAATCTCTTTTGTGTGCTTGTCCGTTGTTAGGATTGCCCGGGCGGCTTTAGCGCCTCCGTTTCGGCTTAAAGATGCTACTAACGCCGGGCTCGCATTTCGGATTTTATTAAAAGGTAACGGCTTTCCGATAATGCCGGTTGAGGCGACTAATACATCGTTCGCGTGTATCTTTAGAAGTTTTGCGATTGTTTCCGCTGATTCGCAGGCATATAGGACGCCGAAATCGCCGGTAAAACAGTTTGCGTTGCCGCTATTGGCAAGAATAGCCTGGGCTCTGTTCCCGCGTAATTTTCCTTGAGTTACGATTAACGGCGCTGCTTTTACCGAATTCTTTGTGAAAACTCCCGCCGCTACCGCAGGGACAGCGCAATAAATCAACGCCAGATCGGGTTTACCCGAGCGTTTTATCCCGGCTGATAGCCCGCTTGCCGTAAAACCCTGGGCTGTGGCGACAGTTCCTTTTATGATTTTCATAGCAATCCTGCCGTTTCGTCGAATCCGCACATGATGTTTAAATTTTGCACCGCCTGGCCTGAGGCACCTTTCATTAAATTGTCGATGGCGCTGGTGATAACGGCCAGTTTTTTATTTTCACTTACCGAGATAGCAATGTCGCAAAAATTTGTCCCTAGGACATTTTTTGTTTCCGGCTGCTGGCCGAGCTTAAGGAGACGGATAAATTTTTCTTTCTTATAAAATTTTGTATATAAATCGTGCAAGGTCTTTGCCTCCACGGCACCGGCAAATTGCACGTAGGCAGTTTCCAAGATGCCCCGATTGATCGGAATAAGATGCGTAATAAATGTCAGTTCAATATTCTTTCCTGCCAGCTTTGACAAATAAGTGGTAATTTCTGGCGTGTGTTGATGCGCAAAGACCTTGTAGGCCTTGAAATTTTCATTGACCTCAGAAAACATTAATGCCAAAGCTGCTTTTTTGCCCGCACCGGAAACGCCTGACTTAGCATCGATGATAATCGATTTTATTCCCTCTGTTTTAGCGGCTACCAGCGGTGCCAGCGATAAAATTGCCGATGTCGGATAGCAGCCTGGATTAGCAACCAGCGTCGCTTTTTTAATATCGCTTCGGTAAAGTTCGGGCAGTCCGTAGGCGGCTTTCTTTAAGTTCGTCGTATCTGTATGCGCGGTACCGTACCATTTTTTAAAAACATTAGGGTCTTTAAGCCGATAGTCGGCACTTAAATCAATAACCTTCTTTTTTGCCTTTAACAGCCCGGGTGTGATTTGTTGCGCAATCGTATGCGGAACCGCCAAAATAAGTACATCGCACAGCGCTATGGCCTGTTGCGCGTTATACTTTTCGCAAGTAAGGTTTGTCCGGCCGTTTAGACTGGGCAGGATATCATCTATCTTTCCTGTCGTATTATTGGCGCTAACATAGGTTATACGTACCTGGGGGTGATTCAAAAGCAGCTTGAGCGCTGTTTCTCCCGAGTAACCGCTGATTCCTACGATGCCTACTCTAACCATTGGATGCTCCTTGAAATGGGAAATTCCATTAATCTCTTAACTTATTGCCGTTAAATAGTTTTCTAATAATTTCAGCTCCCAAAAACATCATTTGTCGACGCGCATCAAGAATAGACAATGTTCTTTATAATAAATTAAAAAACCTATCTCGTCAACGTTTTTATCGAGGGAGATAGGTTTTTTAAGCTGCTTTTGTTTCTAAATGTCTTAAGTGGTTAACGTTTTACCCACTGGAATTTCTTGCGAGCCCCTTTCTGCCCCGGCTTTTTCCTTTCCTTCATCCTGGGATCACGCCTTAAGCACTGCCCTTTCTTCAAAGCACCGCGCATCCCTTCGTCTGATAAAGCAAGGGCCCGGGCAATGCCGAGTTTCATGGCTCCGGCTTGTCCGGTAATGCCGCCGCCGGAAATGGTCGCGGTGACGTCGAATTTATTCAAATTATTCGTAATCCGAAGCGGCTCAAGAACGATGATCCGGTCTGTCTCCCGAGGAAAATATTCGGCAAACGGGCGCTTATTGACGGAAATGCTCCCTGCTCCCGGACTGACCACGATACGCGCGATGGCGCTTTTTCGACGACCTGTTGCTAAATATTTGACCATCTCAACCATTCTGATTAAACCTCCAAAACAATCGGTTTTTGTGCCTGATGGGGGTGTTGATCGCCCGCATAGACTTTAAGTTTTGTTTTTATGTGATAGCCTAAAGGTCCTTTAGGGATCATACGTGTCACGGCTAAACGTAAAACTTCCGTCGGTTTCTTGCGCAGCATATCTTCCAAAACAACTGTTTTTAAACCCGATGGATAGCCTGTGAAACGGTGGTATTCTTTTTGCTTTAATTTACGGCCCGTTACCCGGACTTTTTCAGCATTGATAATGACAACCATATCGCCGGTATCGACATGCGGCGTATAGATCGGTTTATGCTTGCCGCGTAAAATAGCTGCTGCGCGCGTGGCAATACGGCCTAAAATTTTATCTTTCGCGTCGATAATATAGCACGCGGTTTTGATGTCTTGCGGTTTTGCAACGTATGTCTTCATGAGATTTCTCGTCTTATTTTTACGTTTTTAAGGTACTTGAATAACAGTGCAAAAGTATAACATTTCTCGAAAAAATGTCAATACTTAATATTTCATCTTGTGACTATCTTAAAATGGATGGTCAGCAGCAATTGATGGCTGCCTTCTTCAGGGCCGTAGGCTTGTTGCCACTTTTCTTTTCCTGGGTTATAAGATAGCTAAATAAGGCAGAAAAGGTGAGTGTGAATAGAATAAAAATAACGAAAGCAACTTTATGGTGAGGCCTGGGCTCTTCGTACGGCTTTGTATTGGCAATAAGGTAAAGAAAAATTGGCAGATAGGTGATGGTCAAAGAAATTAAGATAGCGCCGAATACCGCAAAAATAATATCACTCATCACAAAACTCCCCATTTCATTCTTTTAATAACGCACTTCTTTTAGACGCAAACCTTTGGCGACGGCAGTTTTGCCGGCCGCAAGCCGGTTCTTCCTTGCCAGTATCTTTCGCATGCTTCCCTTGGGCAGTTTTCCGCTGCCGATTTCTAAAAGCGTGCCTACGATGTTGCGGACCATTTTATACAAAAATCCATTGGCTTCAATGTCAATAGTAATAAAACCGCCGTCTTCGTTTATAACAATTTTCTTGATTGTGCGGACGGTGCTTTGTTTTTGCCTCTGCGGATCGGAGGCCTGAAATGATCGAAAATCATGTTGGCCGACCAAGGCCCTCGCCTCTGTTTTCATGAGCTTCAAATTGAGCGGATACGGGTAGAAATAACAGAAGTTTCGATGTATTGCGGGGCGGGATTTTCGATTTAAAATTGTGTAGCTGTAAATTTTACTTTTGACGTCAAACTGGGCGTGAAAGTTTTTACGAACTACTTTTGCGTCGATGATGGAAATGTCATGGGGGAGATTGGCGTTAAGGGCGCTGACGATTTTCTCGGCGGAAAGCGAAGAATCTGTTTTAAAATGGGCGACTTGTCCCTGTGCATGCACACCGCTATCGGTGCGTCCGGAACCTACAAGACAAGGTTTTTTGCCGAATATCTTTTGAAAGGCTTTGTAGATTTCACCCTGGACGGTGCGCTTGGATTTTTCCTGGATCTGCCAGCCGTGAAAATCGGTTCCGTCGTATTCGAGGGTTAATTTGATGGTGCGCATAAAATTTCGATTGTTATAATGGGAAGGGGCGGCGACCCAGAGGGTCGCCGCCCCTTCGATTTCCATCCATGGTTATTTAATCAGTTCTTCCGCGATCTGGACGGCGTTGGTAGCGGCGCCTTTGCGCAGATTATCGGCGACAACCCACAGCCAGAGACCGTTTTTGACAAAAGGATCTTTTCGAATGCGTCCGACAAAGACCTCGTCTTTGCCTTCGACATCCTTAGGCATCGGATAAAGGGAATTCTTAGGATCATCGATCAAAATGATCCCCGGCGCCTTGGCAAGAAGGGCTTTCACCTTTTCAGGAGCGATAGGCCTTGCCGTTTCAATGTAAATCGACTCGCTGTGGCCGGTTCGAACCGGTACCCGAACGGTCGTGGCCGAGATCTTTATCTTGTCGTCGTGCATAATCTTATGAGTTTCCTTGACGAGTTTCCATTCCTCGTTAGTGTAATCGTCTTCGACAAAACTGCCGATATGCGGAAAAACGTTAAAGCCCAGCTGTTGGGGCATGGATTTCTTTTCGGCCTGGACGTGGATGTTCTGGCATTGGGCAGAAGATATTTTATCGGTCTCTTCCTTGAGTTGTTCAACGGCACCCCGGCCGGCACCCGATGAGGCTTGCAGAGTGGTAACGATAACCCTTTTTAGGCCTGCTTTCTTCTGAATAGGCGCTAAGGCAACTACCATTTGTATAGTTGAACAGTTTGGATTGGCAATAATGCCCTTATGTTTTTTGATATCTTTTGCATTCACTTCAGGGACCACCAGCGGAACATCTGTTCTCATGCGGAAATCCGCGCCGTTGTCAATGACGACGGCACCGGCTTTAATGGCATCAGGCGCGTAAGTGACCGCTGCCCCTTTCTCCCCTTCTGTGCCCGCAAAAAGCGCTATATCAATCCCTTTAAACGAATTCGCATCCAGACTTAAAACATTATATTTCTCGCCGTCTACTGTAATCTCGCGGTTTGACCGTGCAAACACACGCAATTCCCCGACAGGGAACCGGCGCTGTTTTAGGACTCTTAACATCTCTTCTCCAACGGCACCTACGCCAACGACGGCAACATTTGCTTTTTTCATTTTTTCCTCTTTGCTGAATTTATTTTAAAGATTTAACGACCAAATCGCCTACCTCGGTCGTTGAATAACCCATTTTACCCGCGGCCAAATCTTTCAGTTTGGTACGGACCACGGTTTTAACCGATTCTTCGATTTGTCTTGCGGCCTTGCCTTCGCCGAGTTGTTCTAAAAGCATTCCTGCGGCACAAATGGCCGCTAGGGGATTAATCACATTTTTACCCGTGTATTTGGGAGCTGACCCGCCGATAGGCTCGAACATCGAAACTCCTTGGGGATTAATATTTCCCCCGGCAGCGATACCCATACCGCCCTGGATCATGGCACCCAGATCGGTGATGATGTCGCCGAACATGTTATCAGTGACAATAACATCAAACCACTCTGGATTTTTGACGAACCACATGGTCGTGGCGTCAACGTGAGCATAATCTGTTTTTACGTCCGGATATTCCTTAGCGAGTTTATCAAAAGTCCTCTGCCACAGATCCCAGGCAAAGGTCAGGACATTGGTTTTGCCGCACAGGGTCAGTTTCTTTTGCTTTCCGTTTTTGCGAGTATATTCAAAGGCATAGCGAAGGCAGCGCTCAACACCTTTGTAAGTATTATGGGAAATTTGAATGGCAACTTCGTTCGGTGTACCCTTATCCTTAAACTCCCCCATTCCCTTATATAAGCCTTCAGAGTTCTCGCGGACAACCGTGAAATTCACATCTTCCGGCTTTTTGTTCTTAACGGGGCAAAACCGGTCGTCGTAGAGCTTAACCGGGCGCAAATTGATGTATTGGTCCAAGGCAAAGCGTAGTTTTAACAGGATCCCTTGTTCCAAAATACCCGGCTTTACATCCGGATGGCCGATAGCGCCTAGAAAAATCGTATCAAACTTACGAAGCTCGGCTATCGCCGTGTCAGGCAGGGTTTCTCCGGTTTTAAGATAGCGCGCACCACCGAAATCATAAGAAACGGTTTCATATTTGAATCCATTCTTTTGCGCGGCTGCCGCCAAAACTTTCAAGCCTTCGTTGACTACTTCAGGGCCGGTTCCGTCTCCGGGTATTACGGCAATTTTATAATTCTTCATGATTTTATTTCTCCAAAGTTACGTATGCTAATAAAAGCGCAATTATTCTTTAAATTTCTTGGCAACAATGGTCGCATTGTGTCCGCCAAAACCTAAAGAGTTTGACATTGCCGATTCCACGACCATTTTTCGGGCAACGTTGGGAACATAGTCCAAGTCGCAATCAGGGTCGGGCGTTTCATAATTGATAGTCGGGGGAACGATATTGTTCTGTATCGCAAGGACACTGGCGATAAATTCGATACCGCCGGCAGCGCCTAAAAGATGCCCGGTCATGGATTTCGTAGAGCTGATAGCGACTTTTTTAGCGTACTCCTTAAATACTTTCTTAATTGCCAGACTTTCAACTTTATCATTAAGTAAGGTTGATGTGCCGTGGGCATTAATATAGCTGATATCTTTTGGTTCTAAGTTTGCATCTTTTATGGCAAGTGCCATCGCCTTGGCGGCACCTTCCCCTGTTGGCTCTGGTGCGGTAATGTGATACGCATCGCCGTTTCGGCCGTAACCGACCATTTCAGCTAAAATTTTGGCATGGCGCATCTTCGCATGCTCCAATGACTCTAAAATCACAAGCCCGGCACCTTCTGCCATGACGAAACCGTCACGGTTCGCGTCAAACGGCCGGCTGGCTTTTTCAGGAGGGTCATTGCGCAGCGATAGCGCTCGGATAGCCGCAAATCCGCTTACTCCTAAGATTGTGGTAGCACTTTCTGTCCCTCCGGCGATGACGACATCCGCATCGCCGTACTGAATAAAACGAAAGGCATCTCCGATAGCGTTTGTCCCGGTAGCACATGCCGTTGTCACACAGGTGTTCAAGCCTCTCGCGCCGCAGTAGATAGAGACTTGTCCCGCCGCTTCATTAACGATAAGTTTCGGTATAAAAAAAGGCGATATTCTGCTTGGCCCTTTTGCGATTAGTGTTTCATAACCTTCTTCTATGGTGCGCAGGCTGCCGATACCCGAGCCGATGACTGTGCCTACCCGGTCAAGGTTGACATTTTTCATATCGAGCTTCGCATAGGCAATGGCCTCTTTCGCGGCTACGATGGCATATTGGACAAATCGGGATGTCTGGCGTGCGTCTTTTGCAGAAAAATGGTCAAGCGGGTTACAATCGATGATGTCGCCGCATATACGGCATTCGAGTTTCGAGGCATCAAAATGTGTGATCGGCCGGATACCGCTTTGACCGGCTAAAAGGGCCTTCCAGAATTTCTCAACACCCGTGCCCACAGGCGAAACAACACCTAATCCTGTAATTACAACGCGTCTTTTTTCCATGTTTTTCGTAGTTTCTCCTTTAATCAGGCTGTGATGGGATTTCTATGAGGCTGCAAGCCCCCTGCTCTATAAATACATTTGCCCCGAGTCAATCGGGGCAAATGTTAGCAGTTTTATTTAAAGGGCGCACTTGCGTGGCTATTTGTTGGCAGCTTTGCTTTCGATATACCGGACAGCATCGCCGACGGTTGCCATCTTTTCGGCATCTTCATCCGGGATCTCAATATTGAACTCTTCTTCGAGGGCCATGATAAGTTCGACAGTATCCAGAGAATCGGCACCAAGGTCATCGATGAAAGACGCCTGCATGGTAACTTCTTCAGGCTTGACGCCTAATTGCTCCGCAATAATCGACCTGATTTTTTCTTCAACAGCAGCCATGTAACAGCCTCCTTTTTATGCCTCGTTTCACCTTAAATCGCCATACCACCATCGACAACAATTGTTTGTCCCGTGATATAGTTAGCGTCATCCGATGCTAAAAACAAACATACCCCTGCAACATCCCGGGGTGTTCCTAATTTCTGAAGGGGAATATTCTTTAAGATCTCCTCGCGGGTTTTTTCGCTGAGCTTATCCGTCATTTCGGTCTGGATATAACCCGGGGCAACGGCATTTGCCGTTATCCCTCGCGAGGCCAGTTCTCGAGCCACCGATTTGGTAAAACCGATAATGCCGGCTTTACTAGCGGCGTAGTTGGCCTGTCCCGCATTCCCCATGATGCCAATGACCGAGGCGATGCTAATGATTTTCCCTTTTCTTGCCTTTAGCATTGCCTTTGCGACAACCTTGGTGCAATTAAACGTGCCCTTAAGGTTGACTTTAAGCACGGCATCCCATTCGTCATCCTTCATTCGAAGGAGCAGATTGTCTTTGGTGATGCCTGCGTTGTTAAGTAATATATCAATGCGATTAAATTTGTCAAGAATTTTATTAACCATTTGTTCTACGCTTTCAACGTTTGTCACGTCGCAAGCGAAATGTTCAGCCCTGTAGCCTTGCTTTTTGAATTCTTCGGCCGTGGCCGCAGCCATTTCGGCATTAATATCCGAGATAATAACCGTGGCCCCCTGCTCGGCGAATACTTGAGCGATCTCTTTGCCGATGCCGCGCGCAGAACCGGTAATAAGGGCAACCTGATCTTTTAATTCCATGAACTTCTTTCCTTTGATTTGTCGTCCTGATCATTCACGAAAAGCGAAAATATGAACCTATAATAACAACATCTTTTATTTTTGCAAGCAAAAATTATAAAAAGTGGGGAAAGGCTGGACACCTTTCCCCTTGTGCGGCATCACTGGTGTTGGAAACGTATAAATCCGTATAGCGGGCCACACTTTAGCATTACGACTCGTTGAAAGCAATCTTTATTTTCAAAAAACATATTCCGACCAATAGTTTGTAGCGGGTTCAATAAATGATTTTAGAATTTGATATTCGGTAAAAGTTCGAGTACGGTTGTCTTAACAAAATTTCTTTTAAAGAAGTCTTCATGGGTAACCTTGTTATTCCATGCCAGGATATCGAGGTCAATTGTTCGTGGGCCGAATTTATCCGCACATTTCTTTCGCCCCAATTTTTCTTCTACTTTTTTCAAGTACGCTTTGAAATCCTCGTAGTCCAACGCTGTTTCGAGCAGATAAGCGCCGTTAAGAAAGTCATCCTGAGGGACCGAGCCGATGGGCTTGGTCTTGATAAATTGGGATTCGGCCAGAATCGTGTGTGTGCGCGACAGGATTTCTTTTGCCTTTTGGATATTTTCCTGCGGGCGGATGTTGGAGCCTAAACCGATGACAGCGGTATTCATTTATCGATGAGCGCTTAATTCGACCGAAACGGATTTGGCAAACCGTAGCGCCTTTGGCTTGTCGGCGCGGACGGTTGCCCTCTTGATTTTCCTGTCTTCCATAATAATCTTAAGGATAAAATCTGCCAGTGATTCCAAGAGGAAGAAATGCGATGCGCTCGCTTCCTTAATAATCTTTTTGGTTAACGCTTTGTAATCAACGGCATTCTTTATGTCGTCATTACGGATAGCTTTTAATGCGTTGTATTCAAAGGTAACATTGATAACAACTTTTTGCTTCCTGGTTCTCTCCCAGGCATTGGTTCCGACGACTATATATAAGGAAAGGTCGGTTATGCGTATGGCGGCCATTTTATGCCTTTTCTGCGTTTAGAAGATGTGCCCCGCCGTCCACAAAGATTATTTGGCCGGTTAAATATTGATTTTCTGCTAAAAATTTTACGGTTGAGGTGATCTGGGCGGTGCTGCCGCGGGTTTTAAGCGGAATATTTTTTGCCAGCCGGTTAAGATAGGCGTTCGTTTTGCCTTCCGGCGGAAGGATTAATCCCGGGGCAATCGCATTGACCCGAATGTACGGGGCAAATTCCACTGCCGCCACTCGGGTAAAATCAGCCAATGCCTTCTTTGAAAGTAAATATTCCGGATAGCCGGTCTTGTTTTTTGTGATATTGGCATCTAAAAGGTTTATAATCGAGCCTTTCTTGCAAAGGCGGTAAAATTCACAGGACAAGATATACGGCGCTTTGAAATTAACCGCAAAATGGCGACTAAGCGAGTGAATAGTATTGGGAGAGGCGAGTTTAGACGATTCGAAGATCGAGGCGCTATTAATTAACAGATTTAAATTGGAAAAACGTTTTTTGACGTTGGTAACTAGAAGGCGGGTTTCGTTTTCGTTGGAAAGGTCACATTGAAAGATTTCGCAAGACCGCCCCTTTGCCTTGATTTGGGTAGCGGTCTTTTTTGCATCTTCTTTGGACTGATTATAGTGAAGGGCGATCGCGTAGCCCATGGAAGCAAGGGCAAGCGCGATTTCTTTTCCGATTCGTTTTGAACCGCCGGTTACCAGTGCTGCCGCTGGCATAAAAACTCCTTTAGGGGTGGCGCAGGCTTAATAAAGGTTATTTAATGAGACTTAGGAATTCTGCCCGCGTGAAAGCCTCTTTTCTAAACGCCCCCAGCATGCAGGAGGTCTTCATGGCCGAATTCTGTTTTTCGACCCCTCGCATCATCATGCACAAATGCTGGGCCTCAATAACAACCGCGACCCCGACAGCGTCGGTATGTTTCATGATGGTCTGCGCAATCTGGCGCGTCAAGTTTTCCTGAACCTGTAAGCGGCGCGCGAAAACGTCGACGATTCTGGCTATTTTGGACAATCCGATAATTTTTCCCTTGGGAAGGTATCCGACATGGCATTTACCGAAAAACGGTAAAAGGTGGTGCTCGCACAGCGAATACAGCTCGATATCCTTAACGATGATCATGTCATCGCTCTCGGAAGGAAAGACGGCGCCATTGACCACTTCTTCGATGTTGATGCGATAACCTTCGGTTAAATACTCAAAAGCCTTGGCAGCGCGCTCGGGGGTTTCCTTAAGGCCCGGCCTTTCGGTATCTTCGCCGATCTTTCTAATTAATTCTTTATATAAATTCTTCATAATGGATCCTTTAAGATTTAAGTTAATGCATGGTTCGACGCAGTAGTAGGGCATAATACCACAGCGTTTTTACCCTGTCAAACGTGCGTTTTTTCGAGCGTAAACTAAACATATTTATTATTCTTTTCCTATGCTATAATATCGCCTCAATGAGTTAGATTTTTAAACTGCGTACCCGGTCGAGGCAAAAGATGCGCCCTTTTTCTGACTATCACATGCACACCCCTCTCTGCGGCCATGCCGTAGGCGAGCCCGAGGAATATGTCCGACAGGCTATAAAGGTCGGTTTAAAAGAAATTGGTTTCTCCGATCATGCCCCTCTCCTTTCCTACGATGATCCGTCGATTACCATGAGTCGAACGCAATTGCCGCAATACCATAAGATGATTGAGGATGTGCGTAAAAAATATCCTCAAATCCGCATCCTGACCGGCATTGAGGCCGACTTTCTTCCCGGCTACGAGAAAGAAACTAAAGAATTGCTGGCCGGCTACCCGTATGACTATGTAATTGGCTCAGTACATTTTATTAAAAGCTGGGCGTTTGATAATCCGGATCACAGGGAAGAATGGATGAAAAAGGACGTCAACCGTGTTTATCGCGACTATTATGAAGTCTTGCGCCAAAGTGCCGCCTCGGGGCTTTTTACGGTGTTGGCGCATGTGGATTTGGTCAAGAAATTCGGGAATATGCCCACCGAGGATTTTTCTGCGGAAGTAGCCAAAACTGCAAAAGTTTTTAAAAGCGCCGGTGTTCTGATTGAAATTAATACGTCGGGTTTACGCAAACCGGTTAAGGAAATTTTTCCCTCTCTCGCCAACTTAAAAGTTTATCAAAAAGCCGGTGTGCCGATTACCTTTGGTTCGGATGCGCACGACCCCCAAGATGTCGGCCGCGATTTTGATAAAGGGGCTGCGTGGGCGAAGGAAGCGGGCTACAAAGAATACGTTCTTCTGCGCAACCGCAAAATCGACCGCAGTGTAAAACTCTAAAGCATTCCCGGATTTTTCCTACCGGCCTGATAATCCCGATTCTCGCAGTGACTGGCGTTCTTTAAGGATGGTTTCTTCGATGCCGCGGATAACGTCATCGGGGACATTGTGCGCCATGAGAATGACTTTGAATTCGTCAAGCGCGCGGATGTGCGACATGGCGCTCTGGTAAAATAGCTTTCTCGATGATTCAACATTGTTGTTCAAAAGGGCTTCATTGGCAAGCTTGCGGAAGGTGTACACATCGATAATTTTCATATGATAGGACACTAATTCCTCAGGAACGTCGAAATTCTTTAACTCCTCCATGACGGCATCAAAAATTTCTTCGTTGCGTTTGTTAAGCATCTCGCGCAACTGATTATTGTTACTTTTTTGGGCAACGATTATTCCCTGGCTGATTTCAGCAAAAGCCTGGTCGGCGACTTTCTGAAGATAGGTATTTTTTTGTACGTAGTTGATCAGCGCGACGGTTTTCTGCGTTTCAATCAGTGCCTGTTCCTGGGTTGTCTGGGAATAGGCAAGTTTGACGGGGGCAAGAATTAAGAGAAGTGCGAGAATAGAACAAAAACGGATGGAAAGAAATATCATTTTACGCCGATGGTTATTTTGTCCATGGAATTTTGACGGGAGGCGAATTTTAGGAAAATAAACTAAATGCCGAGCACGCCGCGTATTTTCTTAAGTAAAACCTCTTGGTCCTGCAGTTTATTATAATAATCCGCGGCCCGGGGAATCCGCAGTTTTTGGTCATTCAAAGGATGCACGCTGGTCACAATGATAGGCAACTCCGGCGCGTATTCATCGACAATGTCAAATATCCCCCGTCCGTCCACTTCCGGGATATTGATATCCAGCAAAATCAGGTCGATATTGCTTTTTTCGCGCATGAGGACATTGGCGACTTCGATCGCCTTGGGGGCCTCAATGACTTTGAACCCCTCTTTCTTAAGGATTTTCTTATATTTGCTGCGCATAGCTTTTTCATCATCAACAAGAAGAATTGTTCTCATGGCACATCCTTTTATTTAAAACTTGTTATAAAATTTCTCTAATTCGGCAACAGTTTAACACGATTCCAAAATTTTGGGAACAAAAATTATGTACCCCTTTGCTTTTGTGCCGCTGGGCAAACACCGTTTTTTTCGCTTGACCCAAAAGCCGCATCAAATTATCCAACAGTCGTCCTTATTTTACATCTGTACTGTGACCCGAGCGGCTTTTAAGCCCGAAAATGAATCGCTGTAATACTCGACTTTGACTTTATCATCTTGGTGAATATCGGTAAAGCTGATGGTATCGACGCCTTTGGTGATCAGGGCATCGTCAGGGACAATAACCGTGAGCTCATCGTACGCATCCTGAAGGTCATCGTACCATTTGACAACAATCTTTGATCCCACCCAGTCCGAATCGACAACCGCGCCGGTAACAATCTTTGTTTTAGGCCGCTCGGGGATTTGGGCATTTACCGGACAGGGTGCCGCAAGACCCGTGATAAGCATTAGGCTAACAACAGCAAAAGCAGTTTTGGTCATTTTCCTTCCTTTCCATGTTGTGCGTAGGTTACCGTGAGAATTTCGCTCCATATTTATTTTTTATATTTCCGCCGGATGTAATCTTCTAAAATCTTAACAAATTCCTCTTTAATCTTTTCTCCTTTAAGAATTGCGTATTGTTTGCCGTCAACGTAAACGGGTGCTACGGGTTTCTCTGTCGCGCCGGGCAAACTGATGCCGATATCGGCATGGCGGCTTTCTCCGGGGCCGTTAACGACACATCCCATGACCGCAATCTTTAATTGCTCGATATCTTTATGCTTTCTTTTCCAGGCCGGCATTTGCCCGGCAACGTAGGTGTTAATATCTTTAGCCAGTTGCTGAAAATAATCGCTGTTGGTTCTACCGCATCCCGGACAGGTGGTTACGCTCGGTGCGAAGTATCGTAAGCCCATGCTCTGTAAAAGCGCTTTGCATGTTTCGACTTCCAGTGTGCGTCCGGTATTGGGCTCAGGAGTAAGCGAAATTCGAATGGTGTCGCCGATTCCCTGCTGCAAAAGGATTGCCAAACTCGCTGTACTGGCAGTAATGCCCTGCGTGCCCGACCCGGATTCAGTCAAGCCCAGATGTAGAACATAATCACATGCCCTGGCAAGCCCCTCATAGGCGGCCACCATGTCTTGCAGGCCGGACAGCTTAACGCTTAAAACCAATTTTTCTTTCTTTAATCCTAATTTTATAGCCGCTGACGCACTATCGAGAGCGCTTTTAATCATTGCATCGCAAACAATTTCTTTGCCGCTTTTGGGTTTTCTGGCCCTGGCATTTTTAACCATAAGCTCGGTCAAAAGTTCCTGGTCTAAAGATCCCCAATTAACTCCAATGCGCACAGCCTTATTGTTATCAGCCGCAATCTTTATAATAGTCGAGAAATTATCATCTTTTCCCTTGCCCTTACCGACATTGCCTGGATTGATGCGGTATTTATCCAGCCATTTGGCGGTTTGAGGGTGTTTGCTTAATAAGATGTGTCCGTTAAAATGAAAATCACCGATGATGGGGGCCGTGTAGCCTTCGGCGCGTAATTGGCTGATTATTTCTACGGTTGCCTTTGCCGCTGCCTCATTGTCGACGGTGATACGCACCAACTCCGAGCCGGCATCAATGAGTTCTTTAACTTGACGGACGGTCCCCGGAATATCGGCGGTGGGCGTGTTGGTCATGGATTGAATGGCAATGGGGTGCCTACTGCCGATGACGAGATTCCCGATCGGCACGGATGGTGTTTTTCTGCGTTTAATCTCTGACATGGTTATAACGGACACGTGGTTTTAAGAATTGGCTTTGATGCACTATTCCAAAATGTTATAATGTACCAATTATAATTAAGAACGCACGGTAAATCAAATGGAAATCTATCTCGCCCGAATCCAAGGTTTTTGTGCCGGTGTTGCCAGCGCTATCGAAACAGTCGAAAGGGCATTGGCAAAATACGGTACACCCCTCTACGTCTTTCATGAAATCGTCCACAATACCTCTGTCGTGGAAAGATTCCGAGCCCGGGGGGTTATCTTCGTTGATGACATCGAAAAGATTCCTCATGGCTCACGCGTTATTTTTAGCGCGCACGGCGTGGCCCCTTCGGTTGTCGAGCATGCCAAAACAAGGAAACTTAAATATATTGATGCCACCTGCCCCTTAGTGACCAAAGTTCACCGGGAAGCAGCCAATCTTTCTAAAAAAGGTATTGTGACAATACTCATCGGCCATCGTAATCATGAGGAGCTCGTCGGAACCGCCGGCTACGTAGACCCCAAATTACTTTGGTTCGTAAATACACAGGAGGATATAAAGAATCTGAATATTGACTCGGATAAACCGGTTGGCTACATTACCCAGACAACCCTTTCTTCTGTTGATACGGCCGCATTGATTGCACAACTCAAAGAAAAATTTCCCAAGCTCATTTCTCCCCCTAAGGACGATATTTGTTGCGCGACTCAAAACCGGCAGGATGCCGTCAGGGAGCTGGCAAAGATGTGCGATATGATTATTATTTGCGGTTCTAAAAATAGTTCCAACAGCAACCGCCTTAAGGAAACAGCCGAAAAAGAAGGCGTCCGGGTGATAATGATTGATACGGCTGATGATTTTAATCCAGATCTTCTCGAGGGGCATTGTCGTGTCGGGATTAGTTCCGGGGCTTCTGTTCCCAGAATGATTGTCGATGCCTTGATCAAAAAAATTCAGACGAAATATCCGGATGTGAAGATCCATACGGCTGCGCAGGCCAGCAAAGAAATCACATTTACAGTTCCCGAGGTATAAATGGCCCGATTAATAGTAGGAAACGAAACGCATGAAATTACCGACGGTATACCGATTGCGGAAACATGCGCAAAGGCAGGCGTCCCCTTCAATTGCAATACGGGCGTCTGCGGCAGCTGCCTGATTAAGATTGTTAAAGGCGCCGAGAATTTAAGCGATCTAACCCCGGAAGAAAAGACGCTCGGATTAGACCGTTATAATCGATTGGCCTGTCAATGTGCCATTATAAAAGGCGTGGTAGAAGTAACGTATTAAAATTCACAAGGCACCTCTTCTTTTTCCCGGCTCCTATTGACCTAAAATGCCCACGAATAAAACCAAAAAAGTACACGTTTTCTATTACGCGGTCTTACGCGAGCAAAGCGGACTGACTCACGAGCGGATTACAACCAAAGCAAAGACGGCCGGTGAATTGTATGCTTATGTGCAAGATCGCCATGGATTCACGCTGGGCCCTGATATTTTAAAAATTGCGGTAAATGATTCTTTTAAATCGTGGAAAACTATCTTAGAAAACGGGGACTCTGTTACTTTTATTCCCCCTTTGGCCGGCGGTTAGCCGGGATAATTGAACGATGTTCATCCTTTCAAAAAGGCCTATCAAAAACCTGAGATTCGACAACAGCAATGCCGATTCCGAAAGCGGAGCTCTGGTCGAGTTTAAAGGTATTGTGCGAAGCAAAACCCAGGGAAAGAAAGTCGTTGCGCTTAAATACGAGGCATTTGAAAAACTCGCCCAAAAAGAAGCAGAAAAAATAATTCGTGAGGTAAAAACAAAATTTGACGCCACCGACGTTTGCTGCATTCATCGTATCGGCAGATTAAGCCCGGGTGAACTTGCCGTTTGGATTGCGGTGAAAGCAGGACGCCGGAAAGACGCCTTTGCCGCCTGCCGGTATGTGATTGATGAGCTCAAAATCCGCTTGCCGATTTGGAAAAAAGAATATTATGCTGACGGCACATCTCTTTGGGTTAGCGGTCATCCTTCTCCTCTGACACTATCGAAAGAAAAATCGAACGAAAAAGATTTCTATTCGCACCAGATCCCGTTGCCTCAAATCGGTAAAGACGGACAAAGAAAGCTTAAAAAAGCGCGTGTCTTAGTCGTCGGCGCCGGCGGCCTGGGAAGTTCGGCTCTAACCTATCTGGCTGCGGCCGGTATCGGCACCATCGGAATTTGTGACGACGATGTTGTTGCGATTGACAACTTGCATCGCCAGCCCTTGTATTCGATTAAGGATATCGGCCAATCCAAAGCTGTTTTGGCCGCGCAACGACTGAGATCGTTAAATCCTTTTATCGCCATTCAAGTTCACCAAGAAAGATTAACACCTGCTAATGCCGTACGGATCAGCCGGACATACGATCTCATGGTGGATTGTACGGATAATTTCAAAGCAAAATTTCTATTGAATGACTTAGCTGTCTTAAGGAAAATTCCGCTTATCCAGGCTAGTATTTATCATCTCGAAGGACAGATACATTTCTTAAATCCGACGGGAAAGAACGCCTGCCTGCGTTGTTTGTGGCCGCAGATCCCACACGAAAACTGTATCGAGACCTGCGCTCAAGGCGGAACCTTGGGTGTCGTACCGGGGATTTTTGGAATTTTCCAAGCGACAGAGGCAATTAAATTTATTCTTGGTCTGCCCGGCCTATTATCCGGCGAAGTTTTAATTCTTGATCTTATGTCGTATACGCTTAAGAAAATCACGGAAACACGTAATCGCGCTTGTCCGCTTTGCGGTGAACGTGCTACAATTAAACAAATCGCAAACAAAAACTATCAGGATTTAAACGCCATGATTCTCGATATCAACGCTCTCTCGGTAAAGGAATTCCGGCAATACAAGCTGATCGATGTCCGCGAGCCGAAGGAAATCGAACGATATCCGGTAAAATCCCTAACCTGTGAAAATATTCCCTTTGGAAAATTTAATCTCAAAACTCCGGCAATCGGAAGAGACGAAAAATATTTATTTTTCTGTGCTAGGGGAATGCGCAGCCAGGTGCTGGCGGCCCGTTTACGAAAAGAAGGATTTGAAAATGTTTTTTCGCTAAAAGGCGGCATCGATATCCTCAATGCCTACATCACGGAGAATTTAAAAGATGGATAAAAAAAGCATTACCACAAAACAGGGTGATAAAGGCCAGACCAGGATTTTCTCCGGAGAATGGGTTTCAAAGAATTCCCCCCGGCCTAAGATTTGCGGCCAGATTGATGAATTGACATGCATCTTGGGGATAGCCAGATTCCATGTTCGAAAAAACGGGATTAGGAAAGAAATTATTTTCATCCAGCATGCCCTTGTTACGGCGGCTGCCGAATTGGCTACAAGCCAAAAATCCCTCGGGAAACTTTCGAAGCGTATTGATGCGGCAACACTTAAGATTATCGACGATAAATGCCGGGAGCTTGAGTGTAAAGTTAAAACTCCCGCAGGGATGATTATCCCCGCCGGCTCTCTCGCTGCGAGCTACATCGATTATGCCCGTGCAGTTACCCGCCGGTGCGAAATAAAAATCGTCAAACTTTTTGAGAACAAAATCATGGATAATAAAATTCTTATCGCCTGGTTTAACCGGCTGTCAGACTACCTGTATTTGCTGGCACGCCATGAAGAAGGCAAGCCGATTTTAGCCAAGAAAAGCTGATGGATTCTCTGTTTACAAAAATCAATATCCCTTCCATTCTGGACGCACAGGCCAAATTAATAATAGGCGCCCCGCTCTGTGATTATACGACGTTTCAACTCGGTGGTTTTTGCCCCTGCCTGATCGAATGCCAGACCCCGATACAGCTTAAAAGCGTCATCAGCGCATTAGCGAAAGAAAAAATGGATTTCCTCTTGATCGGCGGCGGATCAAATTTGCTTGTTTCTGACCAGGGAATCGATCAAATTGTCATCCGGTACCTGAGCGACATTCCGGCAATTGAGCACACCGGCGATGAGCTGGCTGTTACCGGCAGCACTCTTTTGGACCACCTGGCTATTTTTGCGGCTGAAAACGGTTTAGAAGGATTAGGTTTCGCCTCGGGGATTTACGGAACGGTGGGCGGCGCCATTGTCGGTAACGCCGGGGCTTTCGGCAAACAAATCGGCGATTCTCTAAAATCCGTTGTTTTGATGGATCGATTAGGAAATACGCGCGAGGTTAAAGCCGACCAGATGGGTTTTAGTTATCGTCATTCGAATTTAAAGGAAACCGGCGAGGTGGTTGTCTCGGCCCGGTTTAAACTTAAAGTCTTTGCCCCTGAAGGGTTGCTTAAAGAGCGCCAAGAAATTCTTGAGACCCGCCGACAAAAACATCCTGATGTCAAAACATATCCCAGCGCCGGAAGCTTTTTTAGAAATATTGAGCCTACCTCGTCTGCCGGCAGGCGTCAAGCTGCCGGGTGGTTTTTGGAGCAGGCTGGGGCAAAGGAAATGCGCGCGAATGGTGCCGCAGTATTTGAAAAACATGCCAACATCATTATTAAAGCCGGCACCTGCACCTCTCAGGATGTTTTTGACCTCGCTGTTCGCATGAAGCAGGCAGTAAAAGAAAAATTTGGCTTTGATTTAATCCGGGAAGTCCGATTGGTAGGAACGTTTAACGGGATGCCGGCTAGCGTCCGCGAAGTAATCTGGTAGTTATCCACCGATTTGATACATTTCAACCTTTTTTAAAATCCCCTTTGCTCCCCCTCCGGTAGAACGCTCTTGCGAATATCGATCCGTACGATTCTTCCAGAGATTTTCCGTGACCAGATAAATCGCTTCGTCGGTTGCGCCATTTCTTAAAAGCGTGCGCAAATCTTTCCCTTCTCCCGCAAATAAGCAGGTATACAGTTTTCCGTCCGGCGAAAGCCTTAATCGCGTGCAGTCCTGGCAAAACGGCTGGCTGACAGAAGAGATAAACCCGATTTCTCCTTTGTGATTTGTCAGCTGATACCGGTCTGCGACTTCTCCGTAGTAGTTAGGCTCGATATTACGGACAGAAAAATGTTCCCGGATGCGGCTCAAGATTTGAGCAGACGGCACGACCAGGTCTTTTTGCCAGTCATTGCGGTTTCCCGCATCCATATATTCGATGAAGCGCACAATATGACGGGTGCCTTTAAAGTAATTCACCAGATCCAGCAGACAATGGTCGTTGATTCCCTTTTTAACCACGACATTGATTTTGATTGAAATAAATCCTGCCGCTTCGGCAGCACGGATTCCGTCGATGATTTGAGCGACACCGGCACGACCTCCGTTAAGCGCGCGAAAAATCTTGTCATCCAGTGTATCCAAGCTTACCGTAAGGCGCTTCAAGCCTGCATTCTTAAGCATCCGGGCAAAACGAGGCAGCAGAATACCGTTGGTGGTAAGGGCCAAGTCCCGGACCCCCTTTACCGCGCTTATTTTCTCAATAAGCTCGGTAATATTTTCCCGCAAAAGAGGCTCCCCTCCGGTTATGCGGACTTTAGCGACACCTTGACGAACAAAAATATTCACCAAACGTACGATTTCATCGAAATGAAGCCTCTCTTCTTTTCTTAAGAATGAGTATTGTTCATGGCAATGGTCAACCGGCATGCAATAAGCGCAGCGCAGATTGCATTGATCGATGACCGAAATGCGCAAATCCTGCAGCGGTCTCTGGAGGGTGTCTTTCAAATTATTTTTTTTGTCAGAGCAGGCGGATGGTTCAGTTAAGACAAGCGGCGCCATAATCAGTTTTCAGTTGATACGTTTTGAACTTTATTGATGGCACCGTTCATCGCATGCCAGGATAGGATAGCGCATTTAACCCGCGCAGGGTATTGCCAGATACCGGAGAAAATAGATAATTTTCCTAAGGTATGAGCATCTTTTTCCGGATGAAGTTTTCCAATAACCAACTTATGAAACTGTTCGAATAATTTTCTTGCCTCGTCGAGCGTTTTTCCCTTAAGGCTGACCGTCATCATTGACGCCGAGGCCTTTGAGATAGCGCAGCCCGAGCCTTCGAAAGAAATCTCTTGTATGATGCCTTTGTCATCGACGCTTAAGTAGACCATTAAATGATCCCCGCAGAGCGGATTATAACCTTCGGCAAAGTGCGTGGGGTTATCAATCTTCTTAAAGTTCCTCGGTTTTTTATTGTGCTCGAGGATCACCTGCTGGTAGAGTTCATGCTTGCTCGTCGATTCGCTCATGTGAATACCTTTTTGGCTTTATAGATGGCCGCGACCAGGGAATCGATTTCCTTTTTCGTGTTGTAAAACGCCAGTGATGCCCGTGCAGTTGCCGGGACATTAAATCGCGCCATTAAGGGCATGGTGCAATGATGCCCGGTGCGGATGGCAACGCCCTGTTCGTCAACCAGCGTTCCTAAATCATGAGGATGGATTTTGTCCAAAACAAATGACAGGATAGAGGCCTTGTGCTGCGCCGTCCCGATAAGCCGAAGCCCGGGGATGGCTTTAAGCGCTCGAGTTCCGTATTCCAGCAATTCTTTTTCGTGTGTTCCGATATTTTCAAAACCGATCGACCGGACATAATCAACCGCGGCCCCCAAACCGATGACTCCGGCAATGGGCGGCGTGCCGGCTTCAAACTTGTAGGGTAAAACGTTGTAGGTTGTCTTTTCAAAAGTAACAGTTGCGATCATATCCCCTCCGCCCTGGGCGGGCGGCATGGCATTTAAAAGATCCTCTTTACCGTAGAGCACACCGACACCGGTCGGGCCAAATAATTTATGCCCCGAGAAGGCGAGAAAATCGCAATCAAGGCCCCTGACATCAATCGCTCGGTGTCCGACTGCCTGGGCGGCATCAACTAGGACCGGAATTTTGTGCGCATGGGCAAAATCGATAATTTCTTTAATCGGATTGATGGTGCCCAAGGAGTTGGAGACATAAACGATCGAAATAAATCTCGTTTTGGGATTAACCAGCTTCTTAAATTCATCGAGTATTAATTCGCCCGCGTCATTGACGGGGGCAACCTTTAGTACGCACCCTTTTTCCTCGCACAGTATTTGCCAGGGGACAATATTTGAATGGTGTTCCATATGGGAGATAAGAATTTCATCCCCTGCTTTTAGAAATGTCCGGCCGTAACTTTGAGCGACGATATTGATGGCGTCCGTGGTGCCCCGGGTAAAAATAATTTCTGACGATAACCGGGCATTAATAAAATGGCTTATTTTCTCCCGCGCCCTCTCGTATTCGGCGGTTGCCTTTTCGCTTAGATAATGCACACCGCGGTGGACATTCGAGCACTCGTCCTTGTAGTACCGATTGAGTGCGCGAATAACTGATTTGGGCTTTAGGGTCGTGGCGGCATTATCCAGGTAAACCAAGGGCTTGCCCCGCACCGAAACCGAAAGTGTGGGAAAATCTTTTCGAATAGCATTAAGGTCAAACGGTCTCGTCTTCATATTTTGCATTTTAAAGCCGGAAATATTTTAGTTAAAAGTTCATCGATCTTTGTCCTGGCCGACACGTTTGGGATTTTACCGGTAACATCGTCAATAAAACCGCATAAAAGCATACGCGTGGCAAAGTCCTTACGGATGCCTCGTGTCTGGAGATAAAAAATCTCATCATCATTGAGTTGGCCGATGGTGGCCCCGTGGGTGCAGCGAACATCATCGGCAAAGATCTCAAGCTGGGGTTTTGTGTGAATTTGGCAGCTCGGGCTTAAAAGGATATTTTTGTTCAGTTGATACGAATTTGTCTGCTGGGCTTCTCTTCGGACAAGGATCTTTCCGTTAAAAACTGCCCTGGAATTTCCGTCGAGTATTCCCTTGTAAAGTTGCGTGCTCAATGAACGCGGCGGTTTGTGGTCAATGGCGGTATGGTTATCCACGAGTTGATTGCCGCTGACGGCATACAACCCGTTTAAGACGGCCTTGGCCCCTTCACCGTCAAGGGTAACGGAGAGATCATTCCGGGAAATCTGCGCTCCTGCTGAAAACGTGAATGTATTCACTTCGCTATTTGCCTCTTGGGCAATGCGCATACCAGCAAGGTGGAACGCGTTGAGGCTTTCTCCTTGCGCCTTATAATAATGTAGTTTTGCACCTTCGTTTACAAATACGTCGCTTACGGCATTCGTAAAATAGCGTATCTTTGAGAATGAGACGTAGCTTTCGAGTATTTCGGCTTGGGCAGAACGGCCCAGGATGATAAGATTTCGGGGAAAAATAACCGTATCATCGTTTTGTTGGCTTACGATATGAATAATGTGAATAAGGCGGTTGCAAACGGCATTATCGCTAATCTGTATGAAAGCACCGTCTTTGAAGAATGCGCTGTTGAGCGCCGAAAAACTGTTCTCTTGCTTCAAATCGTGACGGAAAAGAAGCGATTGAATGATTTTGGGCTGATCCTTGACTGCCTGGGCAAGGTTCGTTATGGTCAAGCCCTGCTCCAAGCCGTTTAGGCTCGAATACCGGGCGGAAAAGAATCCGTTTATAAAGACAATCGTCGGTTCATTGCGGTCAACGTATTCGTTAAAACTCCGCAATTCGGCGATTGTTTTTTCATCCGGAAAATGAAATGATTTCTCTGTTATCGGCGCAATATCGGTAAATTTCCATTCCTCGTTTTTAGGGTCCGGAAAACCGATATCGCTAAACCGCTTGACTCCTTCCTCGTGTAAATTAGTAAGCCACGGCGGCAAATCGTCTTTACTGTGAGGACGTTTTATCCGTAGCTGTTCTATAAATTTCTGTGGTTTTAGGCCAGTTGAAATCATTTTATCCGCTCTTTCTTTTAAATTAACCAGTCGTATCCTTGTGTCTCAACCTTTATGGCCAGCTCTTTTCCTCCGGATTTGATGATCTTTCCGTCACTTAAGACATGAACAAAATCCGGGACGATATAATTTAAAAGACGTTGATAGTGGGTAATCAAAACGATCGCGTTGTTTTTGCTTTTTAGTTTATTGACGCCGTTGGCGACAATTTTCATCGAATCCACGTCCAGCCCGGAATCGGTTTCATCCAATAGGGCCAAGCGAGGCGCCAGAATCGCCATCTGCAAAATTTCATTACGTTTCTTTTCTCCTCCGGAAAAATCCACATTAACAGGTCGATCGATAAATTTCTCGTCCATTTCCAGCAGCTTCATTTTCTGCCGCAGGTATTGGTCAAACTCAATCGGGTCCATTTCCTCCGCCCCTTGATGCCGGCATATTTCGTTAAAAGCCGCCCGTAAGAAAACGGAATTATTTACGCCCGGTATCTCGACCGGATACTGAAATGCCAGAAAAATCCCTTCCCGGGCCCGTATTTCCGGCTCCATGGCGGCTAGATCCAGTTTCTTTAAATTGACCTCGTACTCCATGGTCCCTTGTTCGACCTTGTAATCCGGGTGGCCGGCGATGACCTTTGCCAGAGTGCTTTTGCCCGAACCGTTAGGGCCCATAATGGCGTGGACCTCTCCCGGGTTAACCGTTAGATCAACCCCTTTTAAAATGGATACGCCATTAATGCCGGCGTAGAGATTTTTAATTTCTAGCATGTTTGCTACCTTTCATTTTATCTTAACCAACGCTTCCCTCAAGCTTCAACTCCAATAATCTGACCGCCTCCACCGAGAATTCCAGAGGAAGTTCCTTAAAGACTTCTTTACAAAAACCATTGATGATCAGGGAAACCGACCCCTCGCTGTCCAGCCCCCTAGATTTCAGGTAAAAGATCTGGTCGGCGCTGATCTTTGACGTCGACGCTTCATGCTCGAGAATGGCGGTATTATTGCGCACATCGATATTCGGGAATGTGTTGGCGCTGCAGTTGTTTCCCACCAGCATGGAATCGCACTGGGAAAAATTGCGCGCGCCGTTCGCCGAAGGCAGAATCATGACCATTCCACGGTAACTATTATTTGAGTAATCGGTTGAAATCCCTTTTGAAATAATCGTGCTCTTTGTATTTTTTCCGATATGGATCATTTTTGTCCCGGTATCGGCCTGCATACGGTTATTGGTCAACGCCACCGAATAAAATCTTCCCGTCGAATTGTCACCCTGCAGAATGACGCTGGGATATTTCCAGGTGATGGCGGCGCCCGCTTCTACCTGGGTCCAGGATATCTTAGAATTATTACCTGAACATTTGCCGCGCTTGGTAACGAAATTATAAATTCCTCCCTTGCCATCCTTGTCGCCGGCGTACCAGTTTTGGACGGTGGAATACTTGATTTCCGCGTTATCAAGCGCCACCAGCTCAACCACGGCAGCGTGCAATTGGTTGCTGTCGCGAATGGGTGCGGTACATCCTTCCAGGTAATTAACAAAGCTGTCTTCCTCGGCGACAATAAGCGTTCGCTCAAATTGTCCGGTTTCGGAAGCATTAATTCGAAAGTACGTCGATAGTTCAATGGGGCATTTGACGCCCTTAGGGATAAAACAGAACGAACCGTCGCTGAAAACGGCAGAATTAAGCGACGCGAAAAAGTTATCCGTGTAAGACACAACGGATCCTAAATATTTCTTTATAAGATCGGGATGGTTTTGGATTGCCTCGGACATCGAGCAGAAAATAATTCCTTCCTTGGCCAGTATCTCCTTATGCGTTGTTCCCACCGAAACACTGTCAAAAACGGCATCCACCGCGACCCCGGTTAGGCGCTTTTGTTCGGTTAAAGGAATGCCGAGCCTGTCAAATGTTTCCAAAAGTTCCTTGTCAATCTCGTCGATGTTTTTAGGGCTATCCATTTTTCGCTTGGGGGCAGAATAATAACTGATGGCCTGATAATCGATCGGCGCGTAATAAAAATTCCCCCAATGCGGTTCTTTCATGGTGAGCCAGTGCCGGTAAGCCTTAAGCCTCCATTCGCGCATAAAAGCAGGCTCATGTTTTTTCTCGGATATCATGCCGACGACATCTTCATTTAATCCTTTGGGAATCACATCGGTGTCGATATCCGTGATAAAGCCGTATTTGTAATCTGTCTTTATGTCGTTATGGTTGGCTGTGTTTTTCATCTTTAAATGCCTTAGGCAATTTTTTCTTTAATCGTTTTCGCTGCGTGATGTTTTGAGTCAATTAAATCCCTGACGGTGATCGTTTTAAAGAGTTCAACCATCTTCGAGTTTAAAATCAGCATGGGGGCAATCACGTTGCAGCCCGACGCCAGGTCGCAGGGGCTGCGACCGTCATGAATGCAATTGGCAATTTCGACCGGCCCTAAGATCATTTCGGTGAGTTCCAAAAATGTTATCCGGGAGAGATCCTTTTGGATTTGGTACCCTCCATAAGCGCCAAGTTCAGCTTTTAGTATTCCCCGTTGTGCCATAATTTGCAAAACACGCGAGGTAGTATCAAACGGTGTTTTATAGGTATCGCAAATATCTTTTGCCGATATAAGTTTTCCCGGATAGGCGCTGCTCATATGCTTAAGAGCGATCAGGGCGTATTCGACCTTTTTGTTGACCTTGAACATAGACGACCTTTCTTTTTTTACGAGCCCGCCACCGGCTTGTCGATTTTTAATTCAACCGGAAGCTCGTTAATCTTAGCCGCCAGGATAAAATCGTTTTGGGACAACCCGTTAATGGCATGCGTGCTAAGCACAACCTTGAGTTTTCGATATCCGGTTAGATGGATATCGGGATGGTGATTTTCGCTCTCAGCTATTTCAGCAATACAGCCGATAAACTTGACCGCAGCCATAAAGTCCTTCATGGTGTACTCTCGGTAGATCTCTTGCGCATTTTCTGCGAGGCTCCAGCCCGGAACTTGCCCAAGATGCTCTTGGATCTTTGAACTGCCTAACGGCCTTTCCGTGCCTTCGCATGGACGGCATCGATAATCAGTTAATCTATTCTTTTCCATGACATCACCCGTAAAGCCCCCTTAAAGAGCCTGAACCACAATATTGGGATCGTATTCCTCTTTTAATATCGCCTCAATGGCCTTGAGCGTTCCCATAGTAGCGCTCGGGCATGAGCCACAGGCACCCTGATAATGGACTGTAAGAACATTATTTTCAAAACTGACGACTTGGACGTCTCCTCCGTCTCCTTGAAGTGCCGGACGGATGGTTTGATCGAGAATTGACTCGACCTGGCTGAGTTTCTCTGTCGCGGGCGGAATTTTTTCTTCCTGCTTCCCGATGTCAAAATTAGCATCGTGTTCGGCTATTTTTTCCAAAATTGCCTTTTTAATCTTTTCTTCTAGGATTTCCCAGTCTTCATGGCCGTCCTGGGTTACCGTAATAAAGTTTCCAAAGAAATATAATTCCGTTACATGGGGCACCGTAAATAAATGCCGCGCCAATGGGCAATGATGGCAATCTTCAGCACTCTTAAAGATCGCCTTTCCCTGGTTCTTGACAGGGACATCTAAGATAAATTTAAGCGCATTTGGGTTTGGTGTTGCCTGTATCTGAATCCGGTTTTCCATACGGTTCTCCTTAAAAGCACGTTTTATCGAGGAGTGTTACCTAACTAAATTGTAATACAATACCGGATAATGTCAATAAATACTTTAAAAAATGCCGTATTTAACCTATTTCGTCTTGGGGGGTGAAATTTCCGTGCGGATTTAGCGGTGAAGATGTAGAGTCCTTAAGGTGCCAGATCTGTACTTTAGATACGGCCCTCCGATTAGATCGATGCAATCAGGCACAGCCGGTAGAACAGCCGTAAGACATTGTTTAATGGCTTTTGGATTTCCGGGCAAGTTGATGATGAGAGTCTGATTGCGGATTCCTGCAGTTTGTCGCGAAAGGATCGCGGTAGGAACAGATTTTAACGAAACAATGCGCATGGCCTCGCCGAAACCGGGCAGTATCTTGCTGCAGACTTGAGCCGTTACCTCCGGGGTGATGTCACGCAGTGCCGGCCCCGTCCCTCCGGTTGTAATAATAAGGCAGCATTTTTCTTTATCTGCCATTCTTTTTAGGGTGCTTTTAATTTGGCCGAGATTGTCAGGGATAATTTTGTAAACCGGCAGCCAGTCAACCGCCAGGTATTTCTTCAAAAGGCTGATGATCTCTTTCCCGGAAATATCTTGGTAACTACCTTTGCTTGCCCGGTCAGAGACAGTTAAGATGCCGATTTGTATGCGATTGGCTTGTGGCATGGTTGATACTTGGCAGGAATCAAGTTTCTAAAAAGGGATTAGCCGAAGAATTTCTCGCCCACGGCCCAGTTTTCACCCGGAATTTCATCAATCACAAGATAGGTGTATTCTTTGGGCTTACTGGCAACTTTAAGCAGGGTGTCTGAGAACTGTTTGGCAATCTCTTTCTTCTGCTCCTTGGTGAGCTTGCCGACGACTTTTAAGTTAATGTAGGGCATCAAAATTCTCCTTTGTATAATTAATTTCTACTCAACAAGAATATGCCGAGGTTCGCAAATAAATTCGGTAGAATACCCACCACTCCGCGGTCGTCAATGCCGACTTCTTTCTCAATGGTGATGTTTTTAACTTTGCAGAAATTTGCAAAATCCTTAATACTTAAAAAACGCAGGTTGGGCGTGTCATACCACTGGTACGGCAATTCTTTTGTAACCGGCACCCGTCCCTGGAAGAAAAGCTGAAACCGTGCGCCTATTTGGCAGAAATTCGGTATGCCGACAATAACCTTTTTGCCGACCCGAAGGGATTCTAAAATAACTTTTTCGGGATGCAAGACCTGCTGCAAACTTTCGTTTAAAATAACATAGTCGAAACGCTTGTCGGAATAATCCATTAACCCCGAATCGATATCGCCGTGGGCGACACTTAAGCCCTTTTCGATACACTTATAGATGGCATTCTCGTCGATCTCAATGCCGGTTCCGCGCACCGATTTTTGCCGGGAGAGAAGATGTAACAGTTCCCCGTCGCCGCAGCCTAGGTCAAGGACCTTGGATTGTGATTCGATTAAACCTAAAATGACTGCGTGATCAACGCGGTTTGTTATTTTTTGGGAGTTGTCCATTGATACACCTAGGCTTTTATTTCTTTTTGTACGCGTGCTAAAAAGTGTTTGATTAAACGAGACTGCCCTTCGACTTCTACCAAAAACGCATCGTGGCCGTAATCCGAGCTTACCTCGCAAAAAGAAACATCAATATCGTTCGCCTTAAGAGCCTTAACGATCTCTTTGGATTGATACGTCGGGTACAGCCAATCCGAGGTAAAGGCAATGATCAGGAATTTTGCCTTGGCCTTGCGCAAGGCGTCGGTTAATTTTCCGTCTTCGGCCAGGTCAAAATAGTCCAGGGCCTTGGTAATATACAAATAGGAATTGGCATCAAACCGTTGCACAAAGCTGTCACCGCGGTATTTGAGATAATTCTCAACTTCAAAATCCTGAGAAAAATCAAAACCGCCCTTTTCTTTGGAAATCAATTTGCGGCCGAACTTTTCCGCCATGGATTTATCGCTCATGTAGGTAATGTGTCCAATCATCCGCGCCAAGGCGAGCCCGCGCGCGGGAATAGTTTTTCCGTAATAATCGCCTCCCTGCCAATCGGGATCGGCCATGATTGCCTGGCGGCCGACTTCATTAAGGGCAATCTGCTGGGCGGTATGCCGGGTCGTGGTGGCAATGGGAATGGCGGAACGCACCATTTCCGGATAATCAATGGCCCATTTGAGTACCTGCTGGCCTCCCATCGAACCGCCGGCAACCGCAAGAATTTTCTTTATTCCCATCTGATCGAGAAGAAGTTTTTGCGCCTGGACCATGTCCCTGATTGTGATCAGCGGAAAACTTAGGCCGTAGGGCTTGCCGGTTTTGGGATTAATAGATGCTGGACCGGTACTTCCCTTGCATCCACCGATGACATTGGAGCAAATAATAAAATATTTTTCGGTATCAAAGGCTTTACCCGGACCGATCATATTGTCCCACCAGCCGGGGTGCTTGTCGCCGTCATGCCAGCCGGCCGCATGAGCGTCTCCGGATAAGGCATGAACAATTAAAACCACATTGCTCTTATCTTTATTGAGTTCGCCGTAGGTCTCATAGGCCAATGTAATCGGGCCCAGCTTGGCTCCGCTTTCTAAAACCATCTCATGGGGTGGTTCGGCGAAAGTAGCATATTTCGTCTCAACTGTTCCCAGGCCTTCTTTTTGAATAATATCTTTTTTCATTTTGAGGTCTTTCTTAAAGTACCTGCTAGCTAATAATTCAACGAATAGGTAAAATCATATCACAGCCGACGGGGGATGTCAAATTAGGGGCCTTTGGATTGCGCCCGGGCGTCAGATTTAACCGGTCTTAATCGTATGGAAATACCCCAGATACGGCGCCAGCCATTTTTCCACAACCTCGACACGCATTTTTTTACGCTTGGCGTAATCAATCACCTGGTCTTTACCGATCTTGCCCACGCCAAAATAGCGGCTCATCGGATGCGCGAAATAAAGTCCGCTGACTGATGCCGCCGGATGCATAGCAAAATTCTCGGTTAGCGTAATAGAAGTTGTTTTCTCAGCTTTCAAAAGGTCAAAGAGAATGCGTTTTTCGGTATGGTCTGGGCAAGCTGGGTAGCCGGCTGCGGGACGGATGCCTTGATATTTTTCGTGAATTAAAGATTCTATCCTAAAATCTTCATTCTTTGCGTATCCCCAGAATTCCTTGCGAACCAGTTCGTGCATGCGTTCAGCCAGGGCCTCGGCCAGGCGGTCAGCCAGGGCCTTCAGCAGGATCGCGCTGTAATCATCATTCGCCTTTGTAAATTTCTTTAAGGCTTTTTCGATGTCTAACCCTGCGGTAACCGCAAATCCGCCTACGTAATCTTTAATGCTGGTTTCTTTAGGAGCCACAAAATCCGCCAGGGCCAAATTACTGATGGGGCCGGATTTATCAAACTGCTGGCGCAGGGTGTGCAATACGGTTAAAACTTTTTTTCGTTTATCATCCGCGTACAGTTCGATATCATCGCCGACGGCGTTGGCGGGGTACAGGCCGATAACGGCGCGGGCGGTTAGGAGCTTTTCCTGAATGATTCTACTAAGGAGATTCTGGGCATCGGAAAAAAGTTTTTTCGCTTCCTCTCCTACCTTGGGGTCATCAAAGATCTGCGGATAATGTCCTTTGAGTTCCCAAGCAATGAAAAAAGGCGTCCAGTCGATGTAGCGGCTGATTTCATCGAGAGCAACATCTTTAAGAATCCTGGTTCCCAAAAATGACGGCTTTGTAGGTGCATAATTTGCCCAATCGATTTTTGGTTTGCGGTTACGGGCCTCTAAAATCGTCAGCAGGGAAGATTCTTGAGTTTTTTCGTGCTCTTGACGCAGCTTGGTGTATTCACTTTTGATGTTAGCGGAAAACTTCTCTTTTAGAGACGGATTGGCAAGGTTTCCGGCGATGCTAACACATTTTGAAGCGTCGGGAACATGGATAACCGGTTGGCTGTATTCGGGCGCGATCTTAACCGCGGTGTGAATGCGCGACGTAGTGGCGCCTCCGACCAAAAGCGGCTGGCTAAAGCCGTTTCGTTCCAGCTCTCGCGCCACGTAAACCATCTCTTCCAACGACGGGGTAATTAATCCGCTTAAACCGATCATGTCGACTTTTTCTTTTTTTGCCGTTTCCAGAATTTTAGCGCAGGGGGTCATAACCCCAAGATCAATAATCTCGTAGTTATTGCAGGCTAGGACCACACCGACGATGCTTTTTCCGATATCGTGCACGTCACCCTTGACCGTTGCCAAAAGGATTTTTCCCGCGGTCTTGTGAACGCCACCGGCGCCTTTCTGGGCTTCAATAAAAGGTTTTAAGTACGCCACGGCTTTTTTCATCACTCGGGCGGCTTTGACCACTTGAGGCAAAAACATTTTTCCGCTGCCGAATAGATCACCCACAGTATTCATTCCCTTCATCAACGGCCCTTCGATGACTTGAAGCGGTTGGGTAAATTTTTTCCGGGTCTCCTCGACGTCGACGTCAATATAATCGGTAATGCCGTTAACCAAAGCGTAAGAAAGGCGTTCCTCGACCGGCATTTGACGCCACTGTTTTTCTTTTGCCGCCGTAATGGTATCCTTGCCTTTTGTTTTCTCGGCAAAATCAATTAAGCGTTGTGTAGCTTCGGGGTTCCGGTTTAAGACCACATCTTCGACTAACTGCAATAAATCTTTGGGGATTTGTTCGTAGACAATTAATTTACCGGCATTCACAATGCCCATATCCAAACCCGCCTTGATGGCATGGTACAAAAACGCCGCGTGCATGGCCTCGCGCACGGTATTGTTGCCGCGGAATGAAAACGATAAATTGCTTATTCCGCCGCTTACCAGAGTGCCGGGGAAATTCTTTTTAATGATCTTTGTCGCCTCGATAAAATTGACGGCATAATTATTATGCTCCTCCATTCCGGTGGCGATTGCCAGAATGTTGATATCAAAAATAATATCCTGCGGCGCAAATCCGACGTCGTTTGTCAAAATATTGTAGGCGCGGGTAGCGATCTCTACTTTTCTCTGGACCGTATCCGCCTGGCCTTTTTCGTCAAAGGCCATGACAATGGCCGCGGCGCCAAAACGTTTAACCTTGCGGGCGCGTTCTTTAAAAGCTTCTTCGCCGTCTTTGAGGCTTATGGAATTGACGATTCCCTTCCCCTGAATGCACTTGAGGCCTGCTTCAATCACTGACCATTTGGAGGAATCGATCATGATTGGCACCCGGGCGATATCCGGTTCGGCGGCAATCAGATGTAAAAATGTCGTCATCGCCTTTTCGGAATCGAGCATAGCCTCATCCATGTTGATGTCGATCATCTGTGCCCCATCTTCGACCTGCTGGCGCGCGACTTTTAATGCCCCTTCATAATCGTTATTTAAAATCAATTTGGCAAATTGGGATGATCCGGTAACGTTGGTGCGCTCGCCGATATTCACAAAATTTGTTTCCGGTCGGATGACAAACGGTTCCAGGCCGCTAAACTGCGGATACGACGCAGCGTCAGGAATTGTGCGCGGCGGCATTCCCTCCATCGCCTCCACGATCTTCTTTAAATGCTCCGGCGTGGTGCCGCAGCAGCCGCCCACAATATTTAAAAATCCTTCTTTGGCAAAATCTTTTAAAACCGATGCCATGAATTCGGGGGTGTGGTCGTACTGGCCGAAGGCATTGGGCAATCCCGCATTAGGGTAACAACTGATGTGACAAGGCACGCTGCGCGAAAGCATTTCGATGTAGGGTTTCATTTGTGGCGCGCCCAAGGCACAATTGAGCCCCACGCTTAAAGGATTGGCGTGGGCAATTGAAATCCAGAAGGCCTCCGGCGTTTGCCCGGAGAGCGTGCGCCCGCTTTGATCAGTGATTGTCCCGGAAATCATCAGAGGCAGAACCTTGCCGGTTTTTTCAAAACAATCCTGGACGGCACAAATTGCGGCCTTGCAGTTTAAGGTATCAAAAACCGTTTCGATTAAAAGAATATCCGCCCCTCCGTCAACTAAACCGCGCACCTGTTCGGCGTAGGCCTCGACCAGCTGATCAAATGTGATAGCCCTAAACGATGGATTATTCACATCCGGCGACATCGAGGCGGTGCGGTTAGTGGGGCCAATAGCTCCGGCGACAAAACGCGGTTTTTGGGGTGTTTTCTTGGTGAATTCATCGGCTATCTGGCGGGCGATTTTTGCCGAGGCAAGATTGAGGGCAAAAATCGCCCCTTCCATCTTGTAATCCGCCATCGAAATCGCGTTTGAATTAAAGGTATTGGTTTCGATAATATCGACGCCGGCGTCCAGGAATTTGCGGTGGATTTCTTCGATGATTTGAGGTTGGGTTAAAGACAAAAGGTCGTTATTGCCTTTTAAATCGCAAGGATGGCTGGCAAATTTTTTCCCGCGAAAATCCGCTTCGCTAAGATTGTATCCCTGGATCATGGTGCCCATAGCCCCGTCAAGGACAAGGATCCGCTGGGCCAGGAGTTCTTTAAGCAGCTTGAGTGTGTTATCCGATGTCATTTTAATTGTTTTCTTTAGCCTGAAATACGTTTTGAGCCGTAACGCAATTAGGCACAACCGTTTTTCTCGAACGGTACAATGCCGAATCTTTAGGGATAATCGTGCTATCTATAATTTTAGAGGATTTTTCAAAGAAGTCAACCCTTCGACTTTTTTCATCATGCGATTTGGAATTTCGCTCAGGGTTGATGCTGAGCGGTCCCGCTAAGGCGGGGCCGTCGAACGCATCAAAGCCAACTCCGGATTTTGGCAGAAACTCCTCCCAGTCGGTTAAAGGTGTCCCGGCGTGATTGTACGGGCAGACTTCCTGGCATATGTCGCAGCCGAATACCCATCCTCTCGCCTTCTTTATTTCACTTACGCTTAACGGGGTTTTGCGCTCTATTGTCTGGTAACTGATACAGCGTTTAGCGTATAGCGTATAGTCATTACGGATGGCGCTTGTCGGACAAGCATCGATGCATCGACGGCAGGTACCGCAATTTTTTTTAAGCGGTAAATCAGGCTTAAGTTTAAGGGTTGTTAAAATTACACCAATGAAACAATACGAACCTAAACCGGGTTTTATGACCATCGAATTTTTACCTAAAAAACCAATACCCGCTTCCAAGGCCAAGCTGCGCTCAGCGATAGGCCGGCTGTCAACGCCGATGAAACATTGAGCACTTGACTCCCGGCTTTTGATGAATTGCTCGAGTGCGCGTAATTTTTCTTCAATAACAAGATGATAGTCTTTTCCGACAGCGTAACGAGCGATTTTAAAGCGATTAGTAAGATATTTGGCGGTTGTGTTTTTATAATTCTTAATAACGACGATCGCCGTGCGCACGTCTTTTAAAAGCAGTTCGGGGTTTTCTTTCTTCGGCAAATGAGCGGCCAAGTATTCCATTGTGCCATGTTGATTTTTCTTGATCCATTGCCGGTAAACGGACAATTTATCGCTCAAGAAAGGATTTGCAAACCGGCAATCGTCGAAGCCGAGCGTTTGGGTGGCGTAGGTTTTTATTTGAGTTCTGAGGGACATGAAAATTAAATTAGAAGCAAAGAAAATTCAAAGCGTTAGCTAATCAAGATACAAAAACCAAGAAACAATAACCAGGGAATTTACAATAACCAAGCTTCAATATTCAAACCATGTTTTGCCAAGAATAGCTCTCGTGTTTGACTATTTGGATATTGAATTTTGTTTGTATCTTGTTTCTTGTCCCGTGTATCTTTTTCCCGCTTCTTTTATAAAACTTTTCCTTTCAATATATACGCGCTAGCGTCAGTAATTTCGACTTTAACAAAATCCCCTTGCCGGTACTCTCCTTTTGGTAAGATAACCAGCTTATTGCCGTCGGTGCGGCCCTGAAAGTCGTTTTTTGAGCGTGCGGTCCCCTCCTGCTCGACCAGGACTTCAAAGGTTTGGCCGATGGCTGATTTATTTCTCTTTAAAGAAATCGTTTTTTGCAAAGCGCTTATTTTGTCGAGGCGCTCTGCTTTCTTGGCAGGCGAAACATCGTCTGCTAACTTTTTAGCGGCAATGGTCCCGGGCCGCGGCGAATACTTAAAAGTGTAGGCCGAATCAAATTCAACGGTACGCATAATTTTAACCGTGTCGGCGAATTCTTTATCGGTTTCACCGGGAAAGCCGACAATAATATCGGTGGTTAACGTCGCTGCGGGGCAAATCTCGCGGATTTTATCAACAAGTTTCAGGTAGTCCGCCTGGCTATAGCCACGATTCATCATCTTTAAAATGCGGTCATTGCCGGCCTGCAGCGGCAAATGGATGTGTTTGCAGACTTTTGACTCCTGCGCGATCACTTCCAGTAAATCCTGCGGAAAATCTTTAGGGTGCGGCGACATAAAACGGATGCGCTTGATGCCGTCTATCGTTGCGACTTTTGCCAGCAGGCTGGCAAAAGTCGCCCCTTCATATTTATACGAATTAACATTCTGCCCTAAAAGCGTTACCTGACAAAACCCCTCCTCCGCAGCGCGCCTAGCTTCTTCAAGGATGCTTTCAGGCGAACGGCTGCGCTCTCGCCCTCTTGCGTAAGGCACCACGCAAAACGTGCAAAAATTATCACATCCGCGCATCACCGCGATCCAGGCATTGACCCTTCGACTTCGTCCCTCGCGTTGCTCGGGACTTCGCTCAGGGCAAGCGTCTCCTTCACGCAGAGGATAAATGTCGGAATAGGTTTCGAATTTGGAAAGGGTAACGTCAGAAATCTTTTGCTGACAGCTTTCTAAGCATCCTTTAATTATTTCCGGTAATCGCTTATACGAATCCGGCCCAGCAATAAAATCAATTTTTAAATTCTTATTTTTATCCTCAAACAACGCTTCCCGGAAATTCGTCGCCATGCAGCCCAGGATACCAATCAGGGGTTGATTGGGTTCTTTGGGTCTATTGGGCTTATTGGGTTTTTTGGGTTTGTTGAGTTTGCGACGGCGGTCGTTGTAGAGATCATGGATATACCCACGCACCTTGCGCACCGCGCTATCCCGCACGGAACAGGTGTTTAGGAGAACAATGTCAGCACTTAATTCATCGTCAGTGAACGAAAATCCCGCCTTACTAAGAATACTACGCACCAGCTCGGTGTCATACTCATTCATTTGGCAGCCAAAGGTACGGATCAATATCCGCATATTATCTTTTTTCATAGCAATAAGAAAGAGTAATCAATGATGCTATTTTTCCGCGACAACAAGCATCTCAAAGTCTTCGGTGGTCAGCTTGTCGTTTCTTGAGTATGCCCCGAGCTTGGCGCCGAAAATATCGATTTTTTTATACCCTAGCGTCTTTAAAAGCCATGTGAGTTCACTTGGCACATAGTAGCGCTCGTTACAGGTTAATTCCTTTTTAGTTCCCGCATCGTCCTCGAAGATGACGGTGTTGTGGTCCCGGAACGTCATCAGATTGAAAGAACAATTTTTACACGCGGAATTGCCTTCTTTGGCCGCGGCCTCATAAAATTCTTTGACGGAATGAAAAAGCGGAAATAGGCCGTTCAATGTCGTGAATATAAACTTGCCCTTATCTTTTAACGCCTTTGTCGCGTTCTTTAATATTTCAAAATTCATCTCATCCGTTTCCATTAAAGAAAAACCGCCCTCACAAAGCATGATCGCAAGATCAAATTCCCGTTCAAACGGAAGATTTCGAGCATCGTGTCGCTGAAAATCAATTTTTAATTTAAGTTCTTTTGCCTTTTCTTTTGCCCTTGCAATTTGGGACTCGGACAAATCAACACCGGTCACGCTATACCCTCTTTTCGCTAGTTCAATCGAATGCCTTCCGGTGCCGCATCCGATATCGATAATCTTAATGGATTTATCTCGCCCGATCTCCTGCTCGATAAAGTCGCATTCCCCCAGCGTTCCCTGGACAAAACACTCCTTGTCGTATTTGTGCGCGTAGTTTTCAAATAACAACTCGTACCATTGCTTCATTTTCTTACTCCCTTCGTATGGCTTCGGTCGAACTCGTTATTGCCTTACTCTGTCTGCCGCCGGCCAATGGTAGGTTTCTATGAAAATCTTTATTGCTGTCTTTCTCATGTCTGGAAAATTATTTGTTAGCCATGGTTTTTTGCATACAACGGGCCACGAAGATTTCTCCAATAATAACAGTTACTAACACGCCGATGATAATCGGTAAGGCGAACCGTATAAAATCATGACCCGGCTGTATGAATAATATTAATACTGCAATGAAAACAAATGCCTCCGCCATAATGGCTAAAAGTATCGCAAACCAGTCTGGGCCGGGTATCCGGTAAGGCCGGTTAATGCTCTTATCTTTTTTTCTTAGAATAATGAAAGACGGAAATAGCATCAAATATGAAAACAGTCCTATCACAAGACTAAAAGAGATCACGTGCCAAAACAATTCGGCGGCGTTTTTAGCGATCAATCCATAAATAATGATCACGGCGGTCGAAATAATCCCGGATACGATTGAAGCGCCGATGGGCGCCATATCCGGGGTCATTTTCCCCAGTATTTTTGGCAGGTCCCCGTTGTGGGCGGATTCGGCGACGGTGCGATTCTGTCCTAAGTTCCAGGTGACGATGCCCGCAAAAAATGCGGAAGAAATAACAAGGCCGAAGATAACGGTGATGGTGTACTTCAGCGAGTGGTCGTTAAACGTAATAGTAAATATATGGAGTATTCCGCTCGCAACGTTTATTTCTTTAATAGGAATAACCACCCAGACCGAAAACGTTGTGATCAGATATAATAACGCAATTACAATAGCGGATACGATAAGGGCCCTGGGGATATCTCGCTGCGGATTCTTCGTTTCTCCCGCCGCCGCGGATATGAGCTCGCATCCCATCAGGTTATAGATGATGACCGGAATAAAGACAACGGCCGCGTTTACATTGGGCACGACGTCCTTGATCCCGATCGTATTGGCAAAATGCCCATTTTTTAAGAAATATACAACCGCGCTAATAATCATCCCGCCGACTATTACGAATTGAGCCGCGGAGCCGATATTGGGTATCCATTTTGAAATTTTAAGCGGACATAGGTTTACAAGAACCGCAATCCATATAAGGATAACCCCGATCGATATCTCTCCCCAGAGGCTTATGCCGGGGAAAAACATATTGCCCAAAATATCCGCAATCGCAATATATATTGCCGGAAGCCATATCGGCAAAGAAATCCAGTAATACCAAATACTTCGCCCTGCCCACTTCTTTCCCCAGGCCCGTTTGATCCAGACATAAATTCCGCCTTGCTCCGGGTAGGTAGACCCTAATTCGGCAGCGATCAGGCCAAAGGGTAAAAAATAGCCGACAATACATATCAGCCACCACGATATCGCCGACGGCCCGATAGCAGCTGAAGTCGCTATGGCCTCGAGTCCAAAAATCGCGCAAAACGAAAAAAGCACCAGATCCCAAAACCCTAGTACCTTTTTTCTTTCCATTTTATTCTCCGCTTATTTGGCGCTCATGCATTTCCAGTATTTCGATTCAATCATGGCGCTTATTTTACGCAAGGGCCTCAAAATCATCCTCGGCCACCGGCATTGCAGGCTAACCGTAGATATTAACATATACAACTTTGCCAAGCCCTCTACCGCTATTTAATTTATGTTCATTCCGGTGCTTTTCAGTGACAGGTAAAAAATGAATAAAATAAAATTTTACAATAATCTTGCCATTTATGAAGAATGCCCCCGATGAATCGTTAATGACCTATAAAAATCGATATTTTTATTTCACGTAAAAACCTTTGCAGATATTATTCTTATCTCGAAGATTTAAATTTTCATTAAAATATGGCGTGCAAGGAAGTGGCGCGTCCCAACACTGATCGTTTTCTTTTTTAGTCGTAAAGATTATTAATCCAGAATTTGTGATTTGTTGGACTATCGCAGAAGCTGGCATGAAATTAACGCGGCCCCTTTTTGTCGCAAAGCTGGGATTGCGCCCTACAATCACAGTTAACGCGTAAAGAAGTCCGCATAAAGACATTAAAATAATAAGTTTTTTCTGGCTTTCAAAAGAGAGCACATACGCTAAAAACGAAACCATACTTATTCCTACTATGAAGAAAGCTGATCCTGCGAAACGAGGATCGGGGGAGAAAATAAACCAAGACAGAATGCTTAAACATGCCGGTAGCATTAAGAAATTTAATTTACATATTTCAGCAGTTTTTATTCTTTTGTAAAATAGCATTAATAAAATACAGTTAATTATGATAAAAATTGCGGGCAGGACAAAATCGATGATATTTGCTCCTCTTAGCATGCGTTTTGACCAGGGATCTAACCACTGCCAACTCCCTAGCACTTCAACAGGTTCCTTAAATGGAAGCCGCGCCCAGCTTTTTACCCAATCCGATTCGTTTATTGCTTTCTCCTTTGGAATTTGCCACGCAGTTTTTATCCCTCCGAAAGTACTTGGATATACCGGATAACCACTTAGAATAAAACCGCGAAGTAAAAAGATAATTACTATTCCCCCGCATAAACAACAAAATAATAATTTGTTCAGTAGCAATCTCCCTCTGCCCCTCATCCAGAATCTTCCCACGGCAAGGGCAATTGAGGTAAGCGCAAAGACTGCTAACGAAAATTTAATCGTGATGCCGACAATTGAAATAAATATGATAAAGAGAATGTTGTGCGACAGATATGAAGAATCCGAATCCTCAAAGAAAATTTCACTCAGCTTAACGCTTATAATAAATCCGATAATAAAAACGGGTAAATCAGGAGACGTAGTCGATGCGTATCTAAAGGCCTGTGATAACAACGGCCCCAAGAAAGTAAACGCTACGATATCATGAAAATAGAATTTCTTTTGTTTGATGCCTCGCAAGAGATCAGCGCCGCTAATAAATGATTGAGCGATGGCTACAACAAGCAATAATCCCGAACCAATTTTATAAAAGTTAGCACAGAAAGATTTGATCAATGCTAAATAAAGGAAATATGTTGAATTAAATGCAAACCTCCCGTGAAGATTGCCAAGGCCTGGAATAATTTGGCAAGTTGATATCCACTTGATTAACTGGAGATGGTATAAGCCGGCATCGTAAGGAAGATCCCCTCTGGCGGATTGATTTGCCATCCAAATAACAAGCAGCAAGATAACCAGAATTTGCAAAGATCGTGTGCGCGCATGATTTATTATTTTGGAAGAATTAAGAAATAGTGAAAACATGCCAATAGCTGAAATAAATAATAATGCCATCAAATTAACAGGAAGAAAAAAATTCCAAAGCAATAGTATAAAAACGACACTTCCCCAGCCGAGCCAAAACGCGTCTAAAAAATTGTGTTGATGCTTCCCGAGGAAACATTGCTGAAAAAGGATGCCGATTGATACACATGTAGCGAACATTAACACCCACGTGAAAATAATGAAGGCCGTCTCAATTAGGATAAACATAATAAACCTTTTGAAATAATCCTGCCCTAAACACTGCCGCTACTAAGATACGGACACGGTTTGTTATTTTGTAGCCACCCGCAATTTTTAAGACACGGCATCATGATAACGGTTACCTCGCTGTCAGGAACCCCTTGCGCAATATCTCTTTCAATCTTGGATACAACCTCATGTGCCTTGAAAAAAGGCATATCTTTGGGCATAACAATCTTTACTTCAATGAACTTTTTGTGCCCCGCGGTGCGTGTTTTTAAGTCTTCAAAATTGCAGTAGTAATCCGCATGCCGGGCGAGCCGCACCACTATTTCCATTTTGCCTGGCTCCTCGATAGAAATATCCAGCAAATTGACAAAGGCTTGTCGTGCCAGCTTGATCGAGGGCAGTGAAATCGCAAAACTTACAAGCATAGTAACGGCAGGATCGATATACGGCGCTATATGCTCATACGCGCTGTTTTTTAACAATATCGTTACCATAAAAGCGCATGCGATTGCTGTTGATATAAACCCTTCCAGAGTATAATGCACCCCTTCTGCCCTCACTGCCGGAGACGAACTTTTACGTGCTAACTGAAATATAAAAAACGCCCCCACGAAATTCAGTGTCAAGCTTAACATGCTGGAGGCAAATCCTATCCATGGAAAAGTAACATGGCTGGGATGAAAAAACGTTGCAAACGCCTGAAAGGACATAATCGCGGCGATTCCGATGAGGACAATACCCTCCATGGCTTCGCAGACATGTTCAACCTTGCCATAACCGTAATTATGCAAAAGATCGGCCGGCCTCACCGACAGTTTTAGTGAGTTATACAGGATAACGGACACGGTAAGCCCCACCACTGTTATCGCGAAATCTGTGGCGATGGCCAGTGAATGGACCACAATGAGCGCTGTGAGCTTAAAAATAAAAAGCACAATATTAAACCAAAGGCTTATGCTTGCAGCCCGCAGCATATATTGTTCTTTTGTTGTCGCAGCGCGTGTTTTTACCATGCGAAAGTATTTACCCTCTAGCTATCGGCTGGAAAAAGATTCTCATGCAATCGGGGAGATTTATTCTGGCGGTTCGCATTTGAAATTCAGTATTTCTCAAGCATCTGTTCGATCCGTCCGCGGTGGCTTCGTGTCTCCTCAACGATGCGGGTAACAATTTCCAGAATTTCCGGGGATTTTGTCTGGAAAACTTCAAAGAAATTCTTCTCCAGAAGCATTTTTTCTATGCTCAAACTTTCTTCCAGGGCATCCTTGATTGACATTTCTTTTCCCCGCAGGTTCTTTAGCATCTCGGCCAGGCGGGCCTGGAATTCTCGGATACTTTCGGCGTTAAACCTTTTTTCATTAAGCGACACCAGCCCGTCCCCGACTTTTGAATACATAGCGCGTATCCATTGAGCGTGATGATTTTCTTCGCTTACCAGGGTTGTCCAAAAATCTTTTTGTTCAGGAAATTTCTGCGCGTAGGCTTGGTAGTGCTGGCCGATGATCTCTTCGATATCTGCCATCATTTCAACCACAACTGCGGAAGATTTTTTGTCATCCATGGATATGCCTCCTTTTGCGACCGTTGATTTCTTAGTTCTTAGATATTTTGTTTACGGGTTTATTGCTTTCCTGATTTTATCCGGCACCGTTATCGTCTGAAAGTCAGGCCCCACGCAGGCCCAGACAGTTTTAGCTTCGACCAGCAATTTTTCATCGCGCTTGATTTCTTGAACAAAATGCATGGAGGTATTTCCGATTTTCTCAACGCGGGTAAATATTTTAACCACGTCCCCGTATCGGGCCGGCGATTTGTATTTAATATCAACACACACGACCGGAAATACAATTCCCTCGCTCGCGTATTCGGCGGTGCTCACTCCTTTATTTAGCAAGAATTCCACCCGCCCTTCTTCCAGAAGCAGGAAATAATTTCCGTAATACACCACCCCGCCGGAATCGGTATTGTGGTAATACATCCTCCGTTCAATAGAAAAGTCTGACATAAATAAACTCCGTTTAATATTAGTTTTTTCGTTGGTCAATAAATTGCCGAATTACTTTCTCGCATTCTTTTGTCTGGCAAGGCAAATAGCTGGTTGACAGGCGCCGCTCGATAATGTCTTCGGCTGTTTGCGCCATTTCGGTTTCGATCGCATAAACGATTTGCGCTTTAATAAACGGGCTGCAGGAACAAATACGTTCTTTAAGTTTCGGATCGGACTCGGTTAGCCGTAAAACATCTTTATACCGCGTGCCATATTTCTCGGCGAGTGCTTGAATCGTTTCCAGGGGCAAACCATAGCGGTTGACTATCTCCGGGAGATTTTCACTAACGGTGCCGCGAGCATAAAGCCGGCAGTCTTTTTCAAATTTGGGCGTAGTCAAACGGTTTACGCAGGCCTCGGCAATCGTGCGGTAGGTTGTGTATTTTCCGCCCACGACAACAATCATCCCCGACGCAGTCTCGTAAATAAAATGTTTACGCGTAGCCTTGGACGGCAAAACCCCGCCGCTACGTAAGAGCGGCCTTAAGCCCGCAAAGGCGGTAACAATATTTTTACTGCTAAAGTCATGTGCGGGAAAAATCCTTTTTGACTCGTCAGTCAAATAGTCAATATCCGCTTGGTCGACTTTGACATTATCCGGATTTCCGATGTAATCGGTATCAGTAGTGCCGATCAGCGAATTACCCATATAGGGAATAATAAAAAATATGCGCTTGTCACGATAGGACATCACAAAAAGCGCGTGATTGGACAGCTGTCCTTTGACCACAATATGAATCCCCTTCGTCGTCCGAACCTGTTTTTTGGCGTGCGGGTCATCGAGGCGTAAAAGATAGTTGGACCAGGGGCCCACGGCACAAACAACCTTTTTAGCGCAAATCGAAAATGTCTTTTGGCTTAAATTATCGCGGACGGTAACGCTATTGATTTTTCCCGCAACCTTATGGAAAGCCCTGGCCTCGACGTAATTAAAGATATCCGCGCCCCGCCCCCTCGCCGCTAAAACATTTTCCAGGCAAAGCCGGGCGTCGTCCATCTGGGCGTCAAAGTACATGACCCCGCCTTTAAGCCCCTCCTGTTTTATTCCCGGCTCCAGGCGCATGACTTCTTCTTTGGTTAGATGCTGATGGCGATTGACCGCATATTTTCCGGCGAGCAGATCATAAAAAAATACGCCGAGCTTCATCATCCATAACGGCCTTTTATCACCTTTATAAACCGGGATAATAAAGCCCAGAGGTTTTACCAGATGGGGCGCACATTTTAATTGGACATGACGCTCCATCAATGACTCGTAAACAAGATCAAATTCCAGATTTTCAAGATAGCGCAATCCCCCGTGGATAAGTTTGGTGGATTTGCTCGAGGTGCCGCTGGCAAAGTCATCCTTTTCGATTAAAGCGACTTTGAGCCCGCGGCTCGCGGCGATATTGGCGATGGCAGCACCGTTTATCCCTCCGCCGATAACCAGAACGTCATAGGCCGTATCGGAAAGTTTTTGAAGGTCTCTTAACATGGATCAATAGTCCTTTTAACCGCATTCTTCCAGCCGTTATAAAGCCTCTGGCGTGTTTGTGACGGCGCCTTGGGAATAAAAACCTTGTCTACCCGGTGCAGTTTAAGCAGGTCTTTTTCATCCCGCCATAAACCCACGGCCACGCCGGCTAAGTGCGCCACGCCCTGGGCAGTGGTCTCGACTATCCTAGGGCGAATAATTTTACAATTGAGGATGTCCGCCTGAAACTGCATAAGGAAATTATTTTTACATGCCCCGCCGTCCACACGTAATTCGGAAATATCTTTACGGAATTCTCTTTGCATAATATCAAAAACATCTTTTGTCTGATAGGCAATGGATTCCAGCGCGGCGCGGATAATATGTTTCACGTTCGCGCCGCGCGTCAAGCCCGCAATCAGGCCCCGAGCCTTGCTATCCCAGTGCGGCGCGCCCAGGCCGGTAAAGGCAGGGACAAAATAAACGCCGTTGGTATCCTTAAGGCCGGCAATGGCCTTTTCGCTTTCAGCAGAATTCTTGATAACTTTAAGTTGGTCACGCAACCACTGGACAACCGCTCCGGCGATAAAAACCGAGCCTTCTAGCGCAAAAACCGGTTTTCCCAAATCATTACAAGCCAGGGTCGTAATCAGCCCTTCTTTTGAATAGATAAGATTGCGGCCGGTATTTAAAACCAGAAAACAGCCTGTGCCATAAGTATTTTTTATAGTGCCGGGATTAAAACATCCCTGGCCGTAAAGCGCGGCCTGCTGGTCACCCATAACCGCGGTAATGGGGATGCCGTCGCTTAGTCCCGACGCGCTATTTTGTGTCTTTCCGAAAAGCGATCCGGAATTCTGGACTTGCGGCAGGATTTCCCGGGGGATATTAAGGATTTTTAAGATTTCCGCGTCCCAATGGAATTTGCGGATATCAAAAAGAAGCGTTCGCGAGGCATTGGTAAAATCGGTGATGTGTGACCGATTTCCGGTCAATTTCCAGATAAGCCAGCTGTCGATGGTGCCGAAACAGATTTTTCCTGATTGCGCGCGGGATTTTAAGCCAGGAAGATTATCGAGAAGCCATTTGACTTTGGTTCCGGAAAAATACGGGTCAAGGACCAGCCCGGTCTTGATGCGAAATGTTTCCTCTAAACCCTTCTTGCGCAAATCTTCGCAAAGGGAAGCGGTACGGCGGCACTGCCAAACAATAGCCCTTGAAACCGGACGGGATGTTTTTCGGTCCCAGAGCAGGGTTGTCTCGCGCTGATTTGTGATACCGATGGCGATAAGGTTTTTAGAATGAACTTTACCTTTGGCTAGGGCTTGGTGGATGGTGGTGCAACAGGACTGCCAAATTTTTTCGGCGTCGTGCTCGACCCAGCCGGGCTTGGGAAAATACTGTTTAAATTCCCGGTAAGCGCTGGATACAATTTTTCCCTTGGTGTCGAAAATGAATGCCCGTGAACCGGTGGTGCCTTGATCAATGGCCAGGATATATTTGTTTTTCACTTTTTCTGCATACTCCCTTATTTCATGCCCAACCGTTGTTTATTTTGCTGATAAAGCTGCGGCCCCAAAACCTGATAGGCAAGAGAATCTTTGTTGGTCCCGTTGTTAAAATCATAGTCCATGACCGCGGCAATCAGCAAAACTTTATCAAAGGGATTATTAAGAAGCGTCGGATTTTCCTGTGCAAGCTGGTCAATGCGCATCACATAGTAAGCGGACGGCTTGGTAATCACGATGCGGTTTTGCCGGTATAATTCGACATATTTGGCGACAATCATGACCTTAACTTCCTGATCAACGACCTGTTCCCAGATTTCGCTGGAAACTCGCAAGAGCGTCATTAAGTCATCGAATTCAATTTCGCCGCCTTGACTGGGATCGAACGCAAAATTATTTTGGGCAATCTGGGGGTATCCCGCTTGCGGCCCCGACGAAGTCAAGACTTGGGGGACAGGCTGTGGCGCGGCTTGCGGCTGGGTTGCTTGAGGCGCGGCAGGCTGATCAATTGATTTAAGGTTTAAGGTCATATGCGGCTGCCCCTGATTGGGCTGAGAGCCGACCTTTTGGCGAACCTGCTGCTCGAGCTGCTGACGGACTCCCTGGTCTTGCAATTGCTGTTGAAGCTGCTGCTGAATTTGCTGTTGAACCTCCGGCGGTATACCGCCCTGCATGGCGGCCCGTTTTTTCCGCGCTGCGACAGCACCGGCGCCGTGGACAAGCGTCGTGTTAAGATAAAATCCTAAAATAACTGTTGCCGTTATAATCAATAAAAATTTTTTCATTCTTTTCTCCTGTGTCCGCCGCGTAAAAGCGGCGATTGAAGCTAACGAAGTTTCTTTCCGGTGCCCGTTAATTTCGGCGCAAGGCATCCGGTGATAGCCTGGCCGCTGATCTGTTTTAGAGAAACGGATAAAAGCTGATTACGCAAATTCTTCTGTGAACCCGCCTTAACCCGGACGTAATTGTCGGTTAACCCGGTCCAAAGGCCATCCTTTTTTTGTTCGAATAAAACTTTTTGCCTGGTTCCCAGCAGGCTTTCCATAAAGATACGTCGCTTCTGCTGGCCGAGGTTTCGTAACGCCTGGCTGCGCTGTTGAATAATATTATGGGGAACCTTATCGGCGTAGGTACGGCTTTTATTCAGGGTGCGGTCGGAATAGCTAAAAACATGAAAGTAGCTTACGGGTAAATTGCTCAGATATTCAAAGGTTTCGTTAAAACACTTCTCACTCTCTCCCGGAAATCCGACCATGACATCCGTCCCAATGCACAGCCCCGGCACCGCCCGGCGGGAGCGGGTGATAAAATCGGCAAATTCCTGTGTGGTATATTTTCTACGCATTGCCTTTAGGACGCTATTGCTGCCGCTTTCTAAAGGAATGTGCAGATAGCGGCAAAGTTTTGTCTTGCCCATTCGTTTAATAAGTTCAAAAGGAATAGTGGTCGGTTCAATAGATGATATTCGGATGCGTTCTAAGTTGTCGATTTTATCTAATTTATCCAAAACATCCAAAATTGTCTTTTGCTGGTAGCGGTAGGCCCCGAGATTAATTCCGGTTAAAACCAATTCTTTGTGCCCGGCCTCAACTAAAACACGGGCCTCTGTGAAGATATTATCAAAGACCCGGCTGCGGGCCCGGCCTCGGGCAAACGGTATTTCGCAAAAACTGCAAAAGAAATCACACCCGTCCTGGATTTTAAGATTGGCGCGGGTGTGGTGACGATCGATGCCGGCAACGGCTTGGGTAAAACTTGTCCTGGGAATTGCCGGGACAATAATCTGCGCGGACTTATCCGAGTCGGTGGATTGGACATCCCTTAGAATGACGGGCAAATCCATTTTACGGGCATTGCCGACGACAAAGCGGACATTGGGAAGTTTTGCCAATTGCTCTTTTTGTATCTGCGCCTGGCAGCCGATCAAGGCTATCCGGGCCTTGGGATTCACGCGGTTGATTTTATTGACCAGCCGCCTCGTATCCGCGTCCCCCCGTTCAGTCACAGTGCAGGTATTAACCACGACGATATCGGCAGAAGCGCCAAAATCGACAATCCGGTAGCCCTGCGCCTGAAAACTGCGCTCTAAACTTGCTGTTTCGGACTGATTCAGGCGGCAACCTAACGTATAAAATGCGACGCGATTTGGCATAATTAAAGACAGTATATCAAAATTCGACAGACTTGCATACTGAAGAAAAAAGGATATAATGGGTACGCTTTTACAGAAGGAGTGGATGTGAATATAGGTTCAGTCAAGATCGAAAAACCGCTGGTTTTAGCGCCCATGGAAGACGTCAGCGAGACGCCTTTTCGTCTCATTTGTAAGCGCCTGGGCGCGGATATGCTGGTCACGGAATTTGCCAGCAGTGAAGCCCTGATCCGCGATGTCCGAAAGACTCTGCATAAAATCGTCATCCTCGATGAAGAACGCCCCATCGGTATTCAAATCTTTGGTGCCGTGCCTGCCTCCATGGAAAATGCCGCCCGCATTGTTGAAGCCGCCAATCCGGAATTTATCGATATCAATGCGGGCTGCTGGATCAGGAGTTTTACCTCGCGAGGAGAAGGCGCCGCGCTTTTAAAAGACCTGCCCAAGATGGAAACAATCATCAAAGCGATCGTTAAAGCGGTCAAGATACCGGTCACAGTAAAAACCCGATTAGGATGGGATGAAAAAAATATTGTTATTCTCGATGTCGCCAAGATGGTTGAGCAAGCCGGTGCCAAGGCCTTGACCGTTCACTGCCGCACCCGTACGCAAGGCTATAGCGGCAAGGCTGATTGGACGTGGCTGGAAAAGATTAAGAAATCGATCAATATTCCGTTAATCGGTAACGGCGATATTTACGCGCCCGAAGACGCCCAGCGTATGTTTGAAACCGGCTGCGACGCGGTGATGATCGGCCGCGGCGCGATCATTAATCCTTTTATTTTTCTTCAGACAAAACATTTCTTAAAAACCGGCCAATATCTGCCCCAGCCGACCATTCAGGAAAAGTTTGACAAGTGCATCGAGCACCTTCATCTATCAGTGAAGTACAAAGGCCCCCGGGACGGGGTGGTGGGTTTTCGTAAGCATTACGCGGGCTATTTGCACAATCTGTCGCATATCGGAAAATTGCGGCATGAATTGATGCAGATGACGAACGCGGGCGAAATCGAGCAGCGCCTGCGGGATTTCTTAAGCGAGTGCGCGTCGATGTATGCGGCGCAATAAAAAACTTCCGGATTATACGGTAAATAAAAGATTTTGGGGGGCGACCCTGCGGGTCGCCCCCCTTTTTTTCTTAAACGGTTTTTTAATTCCCGTTTTCAGTCAACCGGCTATTTCGTCTTTAAGTTCTCAAACATCTCCTCGTGAGTTATTTCCTCACCCATAATGTGCGTCACCAGTTGATAGGTATCGTGGTCTTTGCCAAAAGTCTTTTTGGCAATCTTATTATAAACCTCAATGGCGCCGGCCTCAGCCTCCAGGACCAGCTTGATAATCTCGTCATAGTCCGCGAGATTTTTCATGACGCCGGGATACGGATTGTTAGCGCCTTTTTCAATGGCACTCAAGGAATTGACCGGCATCCCGCCGAGTTCGATAATCCGCTCTGCCACTTCTTTGGCATGTTCTAATTCATCTTTTGAGATCTTGTCCAAGAATTCGGCCATATCCTCATAGCCTTTGCCCTCAACCGCTTGTGCCATATACCACCAGGCGTAAAACGCGAGCCACTCGTCGCAATACGCACGGTTTAAATCCTTAATCAGGTCCTTTAAATCCAATTCAACGATTTCCCTAGCCTTTTTCCCCATCGATCCCTCCTTTTTTGTATAACTTTTGTTTTAAGCTCTTTGTGCAAAACCTAAAATATAGCCGTCCGGGTCTTTAATGTAAAATTCTTTCATGCCGTACCATTGAGTATGGAGATCTTTGTAAATCGGGCACTTGTTTTTATTTTTAACTTCCAAGTAAAACTTCTCCACGTCCTCGACCACGATGTAAATCGACAGGCTTGCGTTTGGACTTTTTCCTTTAAACTCCGGAAATTCTTCGGCAAAAGTCGCGTGAAACATAAATTCAACCGTGCCGGATCTAACTAAAGAATGGTCGAGTTTGCGGCCGGCCTCAAAGTTGGTCAGAATATCCCGGGAGCCCTGCGGCACGCCCATAATAAATTTAAATCCGAGCACGTCCAAATAAAACGCCACCGATTTGTTGACATCCTTGACCATAAGATTAGGTGTAAGATTTCTTATCATTACTGTTCTCCTGCTTAAAGAAAGGGGCAGTCCCCGTTCGGGGACTGCCCCTAGCCTAAATTTTTATTTCAACGACGCGATATCAATCACAAAGCGGTAACGCACGTCGCCTTTAATGACCCGCTCGTAGGCCTCGTTGATTTTCTGAATGGGAATCCGTTCGATATCCGAGACAATATTATGTTTCCCGCAAAAATCGAGCATTTCCTGGGTCTCGGGTAAACCTCCAATTAGCGAACCGGTCAGATGCCGGCGGCCGCCGATCAGGCTAAACGCCCCCACAGTCGGAGATTTTTCCGGAACGCCTAAAAGCACCAGTGATCCGTCTCGATTCAGAAGCCCGAGATATTGATTCCAGTTTAACTCAACCGAAACCGTGTTTAGAATCAAATCAAAGTGGCGGCCCAGTTTCTGAAATGTTTTCTCATCAGATGTCGCAAAAAATTCATTCGCGCCCAGCCGCCGGGCGTCCTCTTTCTTTTTTAAGGAATGGCTGAGGACCGTGACATCCGCACCCATGGCCGAGGCAATCTTAACCGCCATGTGCCCCAAGCCGCCGAGACCTAAAACCGCCACCTTTTTGCCTTTGCCCGCCTGCCAATGGCGCAGCGGCGAGTAGGTGGTAATCCCGGCGCACAGCAGCGGCGCGGCTGCGTCCAGCGAAAGGTTAGTCGGAATTTTAAGGACAAAATCCTCGTCAACCACAATTCTAGTCGAATACCCGCCATAGGTCGGGGTTTTGCCGTCTCTTTCCAAGCCGTTATAGGTCCAAACCGGCGTCGGGCAATATTGCTGCAACCCTTCCTTGCAGTCAGGGCAGCCGCGGCAGGAATTAACCAGACATCCCACGCCTACCGTCTCGCCGGCTTTAAATTTTGTTACCTTTGGCCCGACCGAAACTACTTTTCCGGCAATCTCGTGGCCCGGGACCATGGGAAAAATTGACCCTCCCCACTCATCCCGCGCCTGGTGAATATCCGAATGGCACACCCCACAATAATGGATATCAATTGCCACATCATTGGGTCCGGCATCACGCCGGTTGATTTCAAAAGGCCCCAAGGGCACTTTGGCCGCTTTTGCCGCGTAGGCTTTTGTGGGATGCATAGCAATCTCCTTAGTCGCTGAACCGGTTATTTTCCGCAATCGGGCGTAGATTCTTTTTCGACCGTGATTTCTTTCTTGAGTTTTCCGCTGATATTGCAGTAGCCTTCCACAAAAATCACGTCGCTCTTTTTAACATCAGGCATCGTATAGGTAACGGTCTGGCTTTGGTTATTTTCCTGTCGCGAAAAATTCAGACTGGCGATTTCTGTGCCGTTTAATCCGATATCCACTTTTCCAATGTAGTGGCTTAAGGGATTGCTCACACTGTGCATAATGACCGCGGTAAGGATTTTAGTGTTCGGGTCAAAAGTGATTTTGATTTCCGAAGGCGGATGCGCGTAGGCCGTGGATACGGCACAAAGAAAAATCAGGAAAATTAAAAATGCGGTTAATTTTTTCATAATGAGCCTCTCTTTCTTTGGGTTAATTGGCTTAAAAACGGTACGGTTAAATTCATTACCAGCAGGCTAAAAAGCTCCACGTCAAAGTTAACCCCCATTTCGGTTAAAATAAAGATAAGCCCGACAAGGCAACCGCCAAACAGCAGCTTCGGCACCGGTTTTGCCGGTGTTGTTTTGGGTTCTATCACCATAATAAAAACATAAAAATAGCTCAAGTAGCCAAAAATATCGACCAGAGGAACCCCCTGCAAAGCCGCCTGCCCCCAAAATAGCAAAAGGAAAATAATTCCGTAGCCGATCATCACCTCTGTTTTCTTTAGTTTGTATATAAAATAAATCCCCGCCGGTAGCAGAACCGGCCAAAGATAGGTTCCTTTCCATTGTGTCGAGGCGTCAAACACAATGAGTGTGATAAATATTCCCAGCGCCGCCGGGTTAAAAATATGTTTTCCCCCTAAATGAATAAGGTTTTTTGACACGATGGCCAGCGCCGCGGCGCATGTAAACCACCACCATGGCCCATCGCTGGAAAGCACGTAGCCCACGATGAGCCCGGCGATAATCGCGCTCTCGGCTATTCTAAAGGTCTTTGTCTTAAAGTATCCGATGCAGGATTCTGTCAAAACCGCCGAGAGGACGGCGATAGCAGTCATGAGCAGAAAGGCAGTGTCTTTGTCTTTGAACGATAAAAAGATCGCAAAGCAGACAAGAAAAAGGACAAGTTGGGTTTTTACCGATTTTAGGTTAAGCATTTTTAATTATCCTTTTGATTGCCGATCCCGAGTACCTGCTTAAAAAGGCAGCCGGGAAGACAGCAGGCTTAAACGCGAAAGAACCGTTTCTATCATTGGCTGCGCAAGGTCGGCTTCCAAATGATAATTCTTTTTTTCAATTACGATTTTCTTGCCGGTAAGAAAAGCGGCCTCAAATCCCAGGGCACATAATTCCGTAAGAGCGTTTTTTACATTCATAAGATAGGCTGTGGCGTGAGACGGGTCATTCGAGAAGATCGCAAATTCCTTATCCAGCGTTTCATCGCCGGTCGTAACCTTGCTTCCAACCCCAATCGTTCCAAGAAGAAAGCTTAAAGGATTTTTTCTGTAAATTCTCAGCTTTAATTGCGAACTTTTAACTGCGGATATCCTCAGACAAGACGGCGTGCTTTTTTGCGCAGGGATTAGCGCAATATTTACTTCAAGCTCCTGGAATTTTCCACTGACACACGAATATAGGGAAAACCGGGGAATAGTTCCCTGCAGGTAATCGGCGAGCACCTTAAGCGCCTGAGCGGTCCGGCGGTGATCAGAGATTATTCGCGGCAGCATGATAGATAACAACACGATACTGAATAACAGAGGCGGAATCAAAGTGCTGTAGCGCTGCAGGGTTTCCGTGATTTCTAATGACATAACAGGAATCTCCCGGGTAAACTTATTCTAAAATATGGCGAATACTAAGATCCCAAACGATGTCGCCACGAGACCCAGCAAACGAATAACTAAAGCCGGCATTTGGCTGTAGGATTCAATAAAGGCTTTTAGCTTTTCCGTATCCGAAGCGAATACGGCGATTCCACTGACTAAAAACATCAGCCCCAGGGCAATGGCCGCTAAGGGCACCAGGCTTTCGCCGGAACCCAAAATAAGGATAAGCCCCACGACGCTGCGGAAAACCCCGGCGTAGTAAATTTTTTTTCCGTCCTTAAAGAAGGCGAAGAGTTTTTGGGTGAACTCGGGCGAAACAAAAATCATCAGCCCTAGCGCCATAATCAGGATTCCGACTATTTTGACCAGAATAATCATTTGTTGCTCCTTTCGTGAAGTTTAATTTTTAATGCCTGGAGTTTTTCGCTCGGTTTTTGGTTAAGGTTACGGTAACGAGGCCGGTATCGTTTGTCGGTTAGGGTTACGGCTTTTACCGAAAGACGTTACCGAATACCGATACGGGCCTCTTAACCCTAACCGTAACCGCTATCCCCCAACCCCTTTTAGGCGCCCGGAACCTTCTTGGTCCCGGGATTATCCTTAGAAGAAAGATGCGCTTTTATCTGCTCCAACAGCTCGGCGGATTCAAAAGGCTTGGCAATAAAAAAATTACGGCCGATGGCATGGCTTTCTTTCTTTTCTTCGTCCTTTGTGACCAGACAGGTCAAATACAGAATGGGAATATCTTTTGTGTCCGGGTCTTTCTTTAAGATTTCTCCTGCCTCACTGCCGCCCATTTCCGGCATATTGATGTCCATCAATACCAGATTGGGGTGCTCGCGGCGAGTTACGGCAATCGCCTCTTTTCCGTTTTTGGCTTTAAGCACGGCATAGCCGGCATCCAAAAGCCGTTTCTCCAGCACTTTTAAAACGTCTTCCTCGTCGTCGACGATTAAAATCCTTTTTGGGTCCATACCTCTCCTTTAAATGCTATCCGCCATCAGCTTTCAGCAGCCAGCTGATGGCTGACAGCTATTTTACTCCCACTTTCTTCAAAATCCACATCATCGGGCACCAGCTGGTGAAGGCGGACTGGAAAAGATTAAGCCCAACAAAAGCGGTAAACCACAGCCAGCGCTGGTCAACGTTAGCCGCCAACAAGACGCTTATGAGAACAAAGGTTCCGGCAATGCCGCGAAGATAACGATCTATCATAAATTCCTCCTTTTGTATTATAAATTCTAACCAATACTACTTTTTAAATCCTGTTGCCAGAATTTATCGTATGTGCTTATTAAGAGACGGTGAATTTATTTCAAAAGTATCGCCAGCATCCCTGAGTGGCGGAGTTAGCTCTTCTAGAAAAGTCCTTCGGACAGGGCCGTACATCAAAGGCATAAGCAGAAATAGCACGACACTATGGAGCAGGAGATATTTATTATCTTTGGGTCTGACAATGCGCACGCATCCCCAGATAAGAAAAGCTAAATATATAGAAAGCAATATGTTTGCCGAATAGATACCCCCGAATGAACGGATGTAAAAGAATTGGCTCACCCCAAACGCAAGGAAAATGATCCATGCGATAAAAAATGCCCAGGGTTTACGCGATGGTTTTAAATACTGAATACTCATTTTATGCTCTCTTTCTTCTCAATATGTAATACAACACTGGCACTGAGGTACGCGATAAAAAGGTCGAGGCAATTTCTCCGGTCATAAGCGATATAGCCAGGCCCTGAAAGATTGGATCAAAGAGAATAACCGCGGAACCGACCATGACCGCGGCCGCGGTTAAAAGCATGGGCCGAAAACGGGTGGCGCCGGCATCGATAACCGCTTCTTCAAGCGGCATCCCTTGTTTTAAGCGCAGTTCGATAAAATCAACCAGGATAATGGAATTCCTGACCACAATACCCGCCCCGGCAATAAAACCGATCATGGATGTCGCGGTAAAGAACGCGCCGAACAAAAGATGTCCGGGCAAAATCCCGACCAAAGTTAAAGGAATTGGCGCCATGATAACCAAAGGCACGGTGAATGAACGAAACCAGCCCACCACCAAAACATAAATCAAAATTAAAACCGCGGCAAAAGCGATTCCCAGGTCGCGGAACACCTCAAAGGTAATTTGCCATTCCCCGTCCCATTTGATGGCGGGTTTATCCAATAGTTCGGGCTGGTGATTCCAGTGAATAGTCAGCGGCTGATTGTTTTGGGAAATATTTTTTAGCGCCTTGGTCATCCCCAGCATCGCGTAAACCGGGCTTTCGAGGCGCCCAGTCAAATCGCCGGTTACGTAGGTTACGGGTTTTAAATTTTTATGATAAATGGCGCGCTCCTGGGCGCTGTCGAGTTCGGTTGTGAGCTCACTGACCATGATCGGATGGTCGTAATGGTTTAAAAGGGTTAAATTGCGCAAGGTGTTGATATTGTTACGGCTGTTTTCCGGTAGGCGCAAGCGGATGTCAACCGGTTCGGGTTCGCTTTCGATATGGGCAATATCAACCGTGGTGCCGTTAAGCGCCATGGCAAGTGTCTGGGTGATTTCCGAAGAGGCAATGCGGTTAAGGGTCACTTTTTCGTTATTGATGATAAAACTCTTTTTCGCGTATTCTTTTTGAACGTAAGTGTCGGTGTCGGTAACACCTTTCGCATTTTCAAAGACGTTTAAAACCTTGGCGGCAAGATCAGTTTGCTGGGATAGATCGGGCGCGTAAACTTCGGCGACAAGCGTTGCCAAAACCGGCGGGCCCGGCGGGACTTCGGCAATCTGCACCCGGCCTCCGTATTTTTGAACAACCGATTGCGCCAGCGGACGGATACTTTTTGAAATGGCGTGGCTTTGGCGCTTGCGGTGATGTTTATCTTTAAGGGAAATTTGCAAATCCGCTTGCCAGGGGCGGCTGCGCAGATAATAATGCCGGACAAGGCCGTTAAAATTAAAAGGCGCAGCCGCCCCTGAATAGGTTTCAATATCAGTAATTTCAGGGACGCTTAAAAGCGCCTTCGTTGTTTCATTAGCCACTAGCCGCGTTTTTTCATAAGAGGTTCCCTCGGGCATGTTGATAATCACCTGGATCTCGTTTTTGTTGTCAAAGGGAAGCATTTTAACCACCACCGCTTTAAACACGACCAAAGAAAGACTCGCCGTGATCAATAGCGCGATCATCAAAAAGAAATTGCGCCGCGCCTTTTTATTTTCCAAAAGATTGCGCATGGTCGTGCGGTAAACCTGGTCAAGCTTGCCTGTCCCCTCTTTATGCCCGGTATCTTTTGGCGGAAATGTTTTTAGTAGCCGGTAAAAAACCCAGGGCGAAACAATAAACGCAACCCCCAGCGAAAAAAGCATGGCCATCGACGCGCCCACCGGAATCGGCCGCATGTACGGGCCCATTAACCCCCGGACAAAGGCCATAGGCAAAATCGCGGCAATAACCGCGAACGTCGCTAAAATCGTGGGGTTGCCTACCTCATCGACGGCCTCAATCGCGTTTTGAATCAGGCTCTTATCCTTATAAAGGATATGGTGGCGGTGAATATTTTCCACGACCACAATCGCGTCATCAACCAGAATACCGATTGAAAAAATAAGCGCGAACAGGGTAATACGGTTTAAGGTGTAGCCAAAAAGAAAATAAATTAACAATGTCAGCGCCAACGTTACCGGAATGGCGATAAAAACAACCAATGCCTCTCTCTTTCCTAAGGCAAAGGCGATCAGCAAAGTCACCGAAAGAGTTGCCAGAAACATATGAAACAAAAGCTCATTAGATTTTTCTTCGGCTGTTTTTCCGTAGTTGCGGGTGGTGGTAACGGTAACGTCATTGGGAATGATGGTGGTTTTAAGCGCTTTAACCTTTTCTAAAACCTGGTCTACGACTTGAATGGCATTGGTGGCTTTTCTTTTGGAAATGCTTAAGGTAACCGCGGGGATCGGTTTGGCATTTTTTGAATCAGTTCCCGCGAAAGTAATCGTGACGTCACTTTCGTTATCATCCGGCCCGTCAATAACTTCGGCAACATCACCTAAATAAAGCGGATTGCCCTGAGAGATCCCGACAACCAATTTCTTAAGCTCATCCGCGCTTTGAATAAAACCGGACGACTCCACCGCAAGTACCGATTCCTTTTGATTAATCAGCCCCGCCGGGTTCTTTTTGTTGGCGCGCTGAACGAGATTACTTAAAGCCAGCGGGGTTAAAGAATGCCGGTTTAATTTATCCGCGTCAAAGAAAACCTGAAAGGTGCGCCGGTGTCCGCCGATTAACGTTGTCTCGGAAACATTTTGGATAGAGCTAATTTCACGGCGGACCTCGGCGGCAATATGACGGAGCTCAACCGCGCTTTTATTTTCCGACGAAAACGTCAAAGCCAAAATCGGAACATCATAAATGGTGCGCGGTTTAATCAAAGGCTGGCTGGCGCCGGGCGGCAAGATATCCAGATTGGCAAATATCTTTGTGTACAGATTCACCAGGCTTTGCTCTTCGTCGGTGCCCACTTCGAACCGGGCGATGATCATGGCACCATTGGGCTGGGCGGTCGAATAGAGGTATTCAACCTTTGGGATTTCCCAAAGTTTCCGCTCGAACGGTTCGACTAAACGGGTTTCGACTTCTTTGGTGGTCGCCCCGGGAAATTCAATAAAGATATCCATAAACGGCACGGATATCTGGGGCTCTTCTTCGCGCGGCAGCTGGATAACAGCAAAAACCCCCAGAAGAAGAGTCGCGATAATTAAAAGCAGGGTTAGGCGGGAATCAATAAATGTTTTGGCGATTGCGCCGGCAATTTTCATAAATTCGCCTCTACCGTATCGTGAAGGAGAATTTTTTCCAAGTCCTTAACCGCCATTTCATCAAGGCGGCCGGAGAGAAAGAATAATTTTACGTAACCCAGATAAGTATTGTAGCGGCTATTCCAATAAGAATTTTCCAATTCTAATTTGTAGGCCTGGGCTTTGAGCAAATCAGCGATGGTGCGTTTGCCGGCTTTATACAACTCTCCTATCGAACCGGCAGCCTGCTGGGCATCGGTAACCGACTGACGATTAAGCGGAATTATTTTTTTCTGGGACTCATATTCGGCCAAGGCCTGGACAAGCGTGTCGCTGATGGCGTCGTCAATTTGGTCAACAAGCGCCCGGTAGCGTTTGGCCTCGGCAGAAGAACGCTCAACCCGCGATGAAAAAGGCGGCTCAAAGATATCCATATGCATGCGCATTCCCACGGTGTAATTATTGCCGTTCTCGTCGAAATTGTGGGTGTTGGTCTCGGCCCGGGCAAAGGCATCGACCTTAGGCAGCCAATCTTTGCGCTCGCGTTCAAGCTCGGATTCGGCAAGGCTCAAATGATATTGCGCCGCCTCACGGTCTTTACGCAGTTCCAGTGAATCTTTAAGCAAGGCCTTGCGGTCAAAAGCAGGAAAATCTTCCGGCGGCGTTAACCTCTGCAAAGAAAAAGTGCTGTTAATGTCCGTGCCCATGAGAATATTCAGCGAACCGCGTACCGCCTCCTGCTGGGCGAGGATTTTCTCTCGCATTTGCTTCATCTGCGACAAAATCGCCCGCGCGGTTAAATAATCGCAGCCTAAAACCATTCCCTTCTCTTTCAAATTATCCGCTTCCTTAATCGCCTCTTCGCCCAGGGTGATAGTCCGGTTCACAAGCGAAAGAGTTTTATCCAAAGAAAGTATCTGGATGTAGGTTGAGATTGCAGTCAAAATAGCCTGTTGCTCGTAATTTTCTTTCGAGGATTGAGAAGCTTTGACGGCAAGACCGGCACTACGCACCCTTCCTTCATTCTGAAATCCGGTAAAAACCGGTAACGAAAGTTCCAGTGCGGTCTGGTAATTAGTCAAAGCTGATGGCTGGTTTAACGTTGAAGTTTCGAAGTTGGCGGATGTAAATTGGTTTTGCTTTAAGAGCGAGCTAAAAACAGTAACCGGATCATCACTTTTCACTGCCGAGGCATCCAGCCCCAGACGGGGCAGATAACCCGAACGGGCCTCACTCTGAGAGGCCTTGGCGGCTAAAAGCGCGTATTCTTCCGATTTTAATTGGGGAAAATGCTCAACAACTTTTTGGACGGATTGAGAAAGGGTAAGCTCTGCAGATTGTGCGCCTTGTTCTTGGGCTCGGATTAAATTTCCTTGCGCGGAAACTGCGCCCACGACCAAAAAACAAAGAAAGATGCGCACAAACTTCATAATGTTTATTTACCCTTTTTTGTATAGGTAAACATCGCCTGGACACATTTAAGCGCCCGACGGCGGACACTTTCCTTGACAGTGATAATGTCGCGCCTGGCCGGATTTTTTAAAACCCGCAAAATGTCTTCCAGGGTATTGGACTTCATATATTTGCACAACGTGCAGGAGCCGACAAGTTTTTTGTGCGGCACCTCGACTTGCAGGCGCGAGGAAAGGCCGCATTCGGTCAGCATCAGGAATTCTTTGGAGCGGCTTTTGAACATGTAATCGAGGATCTGGGCAGTGCTCCCGACAAAATCCGAGTTGGCGCAGACTTCCGGCGCGCACTCGGGGTGGCTGACAATTTTGGCGTTTGGATATTCGGTGCGAATTTGAAAGATCTGGTCCGGCGTGTAGTCCTCATGGACGTAGCAGGTGCCGTTAAAAAACTGGACATCTTTTCTGATGCCGCGGTGGCGCATTTCATAGCGCAAATTATCCCCCATGTATTTATCCGGCAAAAAATAAATCTTTTTGTTGGGAATATTCGCGACAATCTCGTAAACGTTGGACGAGGTGACGCAGACATCGCATTCGGCCTTAACCTCGGCGGTGGTGTTGATGTAGCAGACGAATGTATACTTGGGGAATTTTTTGCGCAGACGTCTTACTTGCGCGGCGGTGATAGCATCTGCCAAAGTGCAGCCGCCTTCGGGCGCGGTCATTAAAACTTGCTTTTTGGGATTTAAAATCTTGGCGGTTTCGCCCATGAATTTAACCGCGACAAAAACAATCGTGTCCGCGGTTGTATTCATCGCGTCTTTGCTTAAGGCGTAGGAATCGCCGACAAAGTCCGCCACCCCGTAAACGATTTCGGGGCTGACATAAGAATGAACCAAAATAACGGCATTTTTTTCCTGTTTTAAACGGTTGATCGCATTAATCAACGGCGTATATTCCTGACATTTCTTAAGCGAATAATGGCAAACGGTTCCGCCGATACGGACATTCTTTAATTTTTTGTAGAGTTGGGCAGCGGTGATTTCCTTAAATTGTTTGGTAACCATAGGTCCTCTTTTCTGATGTACGAAATATAGAGTTCAAATTGGTAACGTTTTTCGGTTAGGGTTGCGAAGCCCGTATCGTTTATCGGTTACGTCTTTCGGTTTTTTACCTAACCGTTAAACGTGACCGATACGGGCATCCTAACCTTAACCGTTACCGAAACATCCTTAACTAAATCCTCATCCCGTCAATCTGTTCTTCGGTTAAAGACGCAGCCTTGATACGGCTGACCGCGTCCTTGTGATTCACTTGCCAGTAGTCGACTTCGGCGTTTGATGTTTTATGTTTCTTGGAAAATTCCCGGACCAGCCCGCCGGCAATACGTAAGACTTCAGGGTCTGGGTTTTTCCCTTTTAATACGGCCGTTGGCCCGAGTTTATTGACAGGTTCAATAATATAATCTTCGGCATGTGCGTTTTGGCGCAGGATATTATTTTCCGGTTCGTCGCGGCCCAAGATGACCTTAAAATTCTCTGAAATCCTAAAGTGCCGGCCCCATTTTAAGCTGGTGACGTCGTTTAAATCCCGGTGGCCGTGTTTAAAGGCATCTTTCATGCGCCGGGCGAAATTCTTGTCGGTTAAAAGGCAGCCGCCGCCGGGCTGGAGATAATCTTTAATGCCATATTTTTCTGCCAGACTAATCTGTTCTTTTCGGGAACGGCCGGAAATCGAAAGAAGTTTGCTGCGGTCAACGAGCCCCTCTTTCTCTGAGATGGTGGGTTCCAAAACCTGGGCGGTTAACGGCCTTAAAAGCCTGCCGGTCAACCCGGATTCTTTTTCAATGATGGCCAGGCTTTGCTTTAGCTGCGACATCGGCCGCTGGCCTAAAACCTCGCCGGTAAAAACAAAGGCAGCGCCGATATTTTCCATGTGCTGGCGCGCCCGGATCAGCATGTGGATTTTGCAGTCGACACAAGGATTTAAGGCTGAGCCGTACCCGTGCTTTGGTTTTTTGACGACCTCCAAGAAACTCTCGCCAAGTTCAATAACCTCAAGCTGAATTCCCAGATTGCCGGCCATTGCCAGCGCTTTTTCCTTATTTCCGCATCCCCAGGGCATGGAAAAATAAAGCCCGTGGACCTCAACCCCTAGGTCTTTAATAACCTTCGCAGCCAGAATACTGTCCAGGCCTCCGGAAATAAGGCCGACGGCCTTGGGGCGCGCATCAGAAGGCAAAGATTCTTTGTGTATTCCAATCATGGTTTCGTCCTGTAGGGTGTACATAATATACCAATTTTAGGCAAAATTCAAGCCTGCGGTTTGATTACTCCGGCAGCTTGATTCAACAAAAAACTTGCATCATCCTTGTGTTCGTGTTAAATTATTTGAACCGTCGGGGTGCTTTTTGACCACCCTACCCGACGGTTCAATCCCGAGGAGCAAGAGCGACGAGGGATATCAATATTATTTTAAAAAAGAATTTAAAACCCATGGCACAACAAAATAAAAAAACGATGAACGGCGCTGAGACGCTGATCAAATGCCTCGAAAACCACGGCGTGGAATACATGTTTGGGATCCCCGGCGGCGTGGTCATTCCTGTCTTTGATGCTTTGGTTAATTCCAAAATCAAACATATCCTGGTGCGCCATGAACAAGGCGCCGTGCACATGGCCGACGGTTATGCCCGCGCCACTGGTAAGACCGGGGTCGTGGTCGTGACCAGCGGGCCCGGGGCTACCAATACCGTGACCGGCATTATGACCGCCCATATGGATTCAGTGCCTTTGCTCGTCCTTTGCGGGCAGACCACGACCGGATTGCTGGGTAAAGACGCCTTCCAGGAAGCCGATATTTTCGGCATTACCCTCCCGATTGTCAAACACAGTTATTTGGTTAAAAATACAAATGATCTCCCTCGCATTATCAAGGAAGCATTCCATATTGCCAATACCGGACGCCCGGGGCCGGTGTTGATTGATTTGCCTAAAGATGTTACCTCGGGACCTTTTACGGGAATTTCGCTGGATCCGGCAATGGATTTGCCCGGATATAAATTTGAGACAACCGGCAATCAAAAAGATATTTTAAAAATTGCCAAGCTTCTAAAAAATTCCAAAAAGCCTTTGCTTCTCGTGGGCCACGGGGCGGTTATTTCCCGGGCGGATAAGATCCTGCGCCAGCTCGCCGAAAAATTGCAGGCGCCGGTGACCAACACCCTTTTGGGCAAAGGCGCGTTTCCCGAAACCCATCCCCTCTCTTTAGGGATGCTGGGCATGCACGGAACCGCTTATGCCAACAAGGCCCTAACCGGCTGCGATCTCATCTTTTCTATCGGTTCGCGCTGGGATGACCGCATTAACGGAAATAACGCAGAATTCTGTATTGGCGCCAAGAAAATTCACGTGGATGTGGACCCGGCCGAGATCGGCAGGATCGTACAGGCCGATATCAACGTTATCGGCGATGCCCGGTTGGTCTTGGAAGAACTAATTAAGCACGTCGGGCCGATGGACACAAAAGAATGGCTAAAAGAACTCAATTTCTATAAAAAAGAATTTCCGCTGCATTACAGTAACGAAAAAGGCTTAACGCCCCAATGCGTGATCGATACGCTCTATAAGGTCACCAAGGGAAAAGCGGTCATTACAACCGACGTGGGCCAGCATCAGATGTGGGCGGCGCAATTTTACCTGACCGATCACTGCGGCCACTGGATCAGCTCGGGTGGAGCAGGAACCATGGGTTTTGGTTTTCCCGCCGCTATCGGCGCGCAATTCGGCAGGCCTAAGGATTTAGTAGTGGCCATTGTCGGGGACGGCGGTTTTCAGATGACCTGCTCGGAACTGGCCACAGCCGCAGTCAATAAATTGCCGGTTAAAGTCATCGTGATTGAAAATAAATATTTAGGTATGGTGCGCCAGTGGCAGGAATTGTTTTTTGACAACCGGCTCTCGGGCGTGGATTTAAAGGGCAATCCTGATTTTGTGAAATTAGCCGAGGCCTACGGAGTCAAAGGAATCAAGATTTCACGGCCCGAAGATGCCGAACGGCTTTTAACGGAAGCGGTTGAATATGACGGGCCGTGCCTGATTCACGCGGACGTTATTAAAGAAAATAATGTTTTTCCCATGGTCCCGGCAGGAAAATCCGCCTATCATATGATCACCGAAGCGCCGAATGTAAAAGGAAAATCGGCAGGAACTAAATAATGGCTAAAACAAAATCCAAGAAAGAAAAGAATCCGGCAGCCGCACAAGCACCAAAAGGCGGGCACACCATCAGCATGCTGGTGGCGAACAAACCCGGCGTTCTCATGCGAATTGCCTCGGTGTTTGCGCGCCGCGGTTTTAATATCGATGCGCTGGTCGTTTCGGCAACGGTCAATCCCCATTATTCACGGATGACCATCACCGCCCAAGGCAATCCGCAAATACTGGATCAGATCATCAAACAGGCATCAAAACTGATCGATGTCCTTCATGTCGGCGAACATAATCCCGAAGAGGCCGTCGAAAAGGAACTGGCGCTGGTCAAGGTGCGCTCTACCCCTGCATTACGGATTCAGATCAAGAAACTGATGGCTCAATTTCATGCCCATGCCGTTGACATGACCGATGCGGCCTTTATCATCGAACAAACCGGCAGCACCGCCGAGCTAGACGAATTTGAAAACCGATTAAAGAAATTTGGTATTCTGGAAATCGTGCGCACGGGTAAGATCGTTATGACCCGCGGCAAAGAACAAACTTAAAAAGCGCTCGGACAAGGGGCGCATAAAAAACCCGTCTTTCCCTAAAAAGAGAGACGGGTTTTTTATGCGCCAGAGATTTAAGTTTTTGCTAATTTATAAAGCTTGCTCACAGCCTCCCAGTTAATCACATTCCAAAACGCAGTAATGTATTCCGGGCGGCGGTTTTGGTATTTAAGATAGTAGGCGTGTTCCCAGACATCGATGGTTAAAATCGGCGTCTTGCCTTCGCTTAACGGACTATCCTGATTGGCGGTCGAAGTGACATCGAGCTTTCCGGCTTTATCCACGACCAGCCAGGCCCAGCCGCTGCCAAAACGGGTCTTGGCGGCATTCTCAAGCTTCTCCTTAAATGCCGCGAAATTTCCGAAATGCTTCTTGATCGCCTCCGCCAAATCTCCTGTCGGCTCTCCTCCTGCCTTAGGGCCGATAATTTTCCAGTAGAGCGCGTGATTGATATGCCCGCCGCCGTGATTACGCACCGCCCCGCGGATATCTTCCGGGACCGTATTCAAATTCGCGATCAAATCCTCGGCGGATTTGGCCTCCAACTCAGGCTTGCCGGCAATCGCCTTGTTAAAATTGTCCACGTAGGTTTGATGATGCTTATCGTGGTGGATCTCGACTGTCTTGGCATCGATAAAAGGTTCAAGCGCATCGTAGGCGTAAGGTAACTTTGGTAGTGTGTGAGCCATGGGGCCCTCCTTTGCTGTTTGCCTTTATACTATTTTCTTTAGCGCATCTAAAACTGCATTGTAATCCGGTTCGTTTGTTACCTCTTTGACAAGCTGAATGTAGCGCACAACGCCTTTAAGGTCAACAATAAAAATCGCGCGGGCTAATAAATGCAATTCTTTAATCAAAACCCCGTAGGCTTTTGCAAATGACGCGTCACGGTAATCGGACGCGGTCAAAACACAGGTGGCGTTGGCTAATCCACACCAGCGTTTTTGCGCGAAAGGCAAATCCATGCTAACGGTTAAAATCGCGACATTGTTCCCGAGTTTCTCAGCTTCTTTATTAAACCGTCTCGTCTCCAGGTCGCAAACCGGCGTATCCAGTGACGGCACGCAGGATATGACCAAAACTTTTCCTTTAAACATATTTAACGCAACATCGGACAAATCATTGCCCGTCAACTTAAAGTCGGGTGCCGGCTGACCGATAGCCAATTCACTTCCCTCAAGCGTCAAGGGATTCCCCTTCATCGTTACTGTGCCAGATCGCTGCCCCACGGTATTCTCCCCTAATAGTGGTTAATTGAACCTGTCAATATCCGCTAAAATAAGCCTTATTTAATTAAATCCTACGCCTTTTAATAAAATTGTCAATAGTTATTATCAATAGGCCCTTCCGACTATCTAATTTTTTATATTACAAAAGCCAGCCTATGGAGAAAAGAATGCTGTATAGCACGACCATTTTCCCGGTATGAGCAAGCGCCGCGTTCAGAGAAAGCTCGTCGGTCTTTGAAAAAACAGTTTTTATGGCAGGCACTACAAAAAAACAGGTCAAAACCGCGGCCAGCGAAAAGAGATACTCCTGAGTCAAAACATACAAAACAACCGGAACCAGAGACCCGGCGACGACTACCGTGAAATACTCGTACATCGTAAATGTCCTGCCGAAACGAACCGCCAGCGTATGTTTCCTGAATTTTCTATCGACTTCAATATCGCGTAGGTTATTGACCACCAAAATACCGACCGTCAGCAATCCCGGGCCACATCCGGCGATCATCGCTAGGGGATTAAGCGTATGAGATTGAACGTAGTACGTCCCTCCCGTTGCGATTGGTCCGAAGAAAAGAAAAACCAGCACATCCCCCCATCCCATATACCCCAACGGTCTGGGACCGGCGGTATACAATGCCCCGCAGAGAATCGAGAGCACCGCGATTACAAGAATGGGCCAGCCGCCACGCATGATCAAATAAATAGAAACCAAAAACGCCATTCCAAAAACGATAAAAATAGCATTTTTCATCGCCTTGGGCGTGATCAGCTCAGGGTGGTCAACCCTGGCCGGGCCGATACGACTAGCCTTATCAACGCCGTTTTTATAGTCACAGTAATCGTTTGTGAGATTGGTTCCGACCTGCAATAAAACCGCGCCTATCATCGCCAGGATTCCTGACGGCCAATGCGCCACGCCATCACGATAAGCCATGGCGATACCGATAGCAACCGGCATGCTGGCGGCACACAAAGAATCCGGACGGATTGCCAAGGCCCAGGTTTTAACGGAAGATAGTTTCATGTCAGCTTTTGATGCCCTCGTATACGGTTACAACTCCGAGCGTTAACGGATGTGCCTCGCAATTGCTAAAACCGGCAATGCTCATTATTTTGCAAAAATCTTTTCCGTAAGGAAAATCCTCGATTGTTTCATTGAGATATCGATAGGCGTACTTACTTCTTGAGACTATCAATCCCAGCGCCGGAATAAAATTTCTTAAATAAAAAAGATAAATGCCGCGGATGAATTTGTTTTCCGGCAGTGACGATTCTAAAATTAAAATGCAACCCGCCGGTTTGAGGATCCGGAAAATTTCTTTCAAGGCCTCGATGACATTGGGCATATTACGGATGCCGAAAGCGATCGTCACCACATCAAAGCTGTTGTCGGGAAACGGAATTTGGTTACAATCACCGTGACTGAAGGTAATCCGCTCCTCTAATTCTTGCTGTTGTGCTTTTATTCGGGCAATCTCGAGCATTTTATCGGCGAGGTCGATCCCAAAGGCGGTTTTGATATCCGGCCGCATCGAAAGCGCCGTTAACAACACCTCACCGGTACCGGTAGCGACATCCAGGACTTTTAAATCCGGTGATTGGGGGAAAAATCTTACTAGTTTCCGCCGCCAGCTTTTTTGCAGGCCGAAAGAAAAAACTTTATTTAATAAATCGTAGCGGCCGGAAATCTGATTAAACATCTTCCAGGATTCGGCCTTGACAGAAGCAATCTTATCTTGTTGGATTTTGTTCTCTTTGATTGTCATAGGAAAGATTTATTCAGGAGCCAAAACCAAAGATTATTTATGTTCGGCTAAATACCGCTCGACATCTAAAGCGGCCATGCAGCCTGAACCAGCGGCAGTAACGGCCTGGCGGTAAATTTTGTCCTGCACATCGCCGCAGGCAAATACGCCGTCAACGCTGGTCTGAGTAGTTCCGGGTTTGGTGACAACATAACCGGTCTCATCGGTTTTCAGCTGGCCGTTTAAAAATGCGGTATTAGGCTGGTGGCCGATGGCATAAAAAAGGCCCGAGACTTGAAGAATGGTTTCCTGATTCGTCTTAACGTTGCGGACTTTAAGCGCGGTAAGCATTTTATCGCCGATGGCTTCAAGCAAAACCGTATTCCATATAATTTCGATCTTTTCGTTAGCAAGCAGGCGTTCCTGCATCGCCTTGGAGGCCCGCAGGGCGTCCCGGCGGACGAGCACGATTACTTTTCGGGCGTATTTGGTTAAGTGTGTCGCCTCTTCCACTGCCGTGTCACCGCCGCCGACGACAGCCACGATTTTATCACGAAAGATCGGCAGCGCCCCGTCACACACCGCGCAAGCGGAAATTCCCCGCTGCCAAACTTTTTCTTCGCCGGGGACGTTAAGCCGTTTGGCGGTCGCGCCCGTGGCGATAATAACAGCACGAGCAGACACAGCACCCGATTCCGAGAAAATCTTAAAAGGCCGTACGTTTAAATCAATTTTCTCGACAGTTTCGGTTATAATACGCGCGCCGCATTTCATCGATTGCTGGCGCATTTTTTCCATTAATTCCGGGCCGCTGATTGCTTCGGGAAATCCGGGATAATTCTCTATCTCAGTCGTCGTGGTCAACTGCCCGCCGGCGGCAACCCCTCCTGCCAGCATACCTTCAAACATCAAAGGATCGAGCCTCGCCCGGGCCGTATAAATCGCCGCTGCGTGCGCTGCCGGGCCGGAACCGATAATTACAATATTTTCGACATCCATTATTTTGCCCTTTTGAAATTGTATTTTAAAAACGGTTTATTATAACACGAAACTTCTGTTTCTGAAACCTTAAGAGCAAATCTGTTTCTGCGGGTGTAAATCCTTCGCGCTTTTCATGCGCACCGCGCTGTCTTCGAGGGAAAAACTGCGTTGAGCGGAATATTCTTTTTTAAGTAAATCGTCCAACTTCTGCTCGGAAACAATCGTAAAACCGGCGTCTTTAATCATGCGCAGGGTTTTGACCCGGTTGGAACCTTGTGTGTTTAAATAGCCGTCCATAAATAACGAATTGGCCGGGTAAAGTGCCATTGCTTCCAAGCTGCGCAAGTGTATTTCGCGGCCGGCCGCAATCCGTATCTCGGATTTTGGATTGAGAAATCGAAACAGGCATAAAATGCGCAGGCAGAATTCGGGCGTTAAATTCTTGGGCTCCTTTAAAATATTTCCCGGAATGGGAAGAAGAAAATTAACCGGTATAGAGGCAACCCCTAATTTGCGAAATGTCAGCGCTAAATCGATAATGTCGTTAACACTCTCTCCCATGCCGAAAATAACGCCGGAACAGACATCCAAACCGGCTTTACGCGCGACTTTAAGGGTATTGAGGCGGTCTTGAAATGTGTGCGTGGTGCAGATTTTCGAATAATATCGCGCGGATGTGTTCAAGTTATGATTAAGCCGGTTGAGACCCGCCTGCTTTAGTTTCCGTATAGATTGTTCATCGAGAATTCCAGGTGAGACGCAGACTTCTATCGGGTAAAGTTTTTTGATCTTTTTAATCAGGCTTACCAGGTAATCGACGTGTTTTTCCGACGGACTACGGCCGGAGGAAACCATGCAATAGCGGAATGTGCCGGATTGATAGGCGATTTTTGCTTCCCGAAGGATCTCGCCTTCGCTTTTCATCGGGTATTTTTCTATTTTCGCGCAGGAACTCTTTGATTGGGCGCAATAATGGCAATCTTCCGAGCATAGGCCGTTTTGTAGATTGTTAATGATGTGGACAGTAACCCCGTTACCCCAGTATTTCTTGCGGATTTCGTAGGCGGCATTAACAAGCGGAAGGATTTCGGTCTGCCGGGATCTTAAAATGGCCTCACAGGTTTTTTGATCCAAAATTTTTCCTGTCAGACTTTCATTAGTGATATTCCTGTAAAATGATTTTGTCATGCTGTCTGATTTTAATCCAAAAATTATTACTAAGAAACGCTGTCCAAACGACAACAGATTCTATTACAAACCGTCGTGTAAATCAACAGGTAATCACGAGGAACCCGGGAGTATTTCAAAAAAAGAACTGTGCTTTTTAGGGCGCCCCGACGAAAAGTCGGGGCGCCCTAGGCCACCTTCCTGATAAACCCCTTGATTTTCGCGATAAAAAAGTATATAGTAATTCGCAAAGCAATTGGCACTTTTGGGCAATTGAGAAATATATATACTAATCCTAAAGAAAGAGGCTCATTTGAACCGCCCGCACACTTTTCATATTCCAGTCATGGGCACTGGCTATTCTATCGATACCCCGGTTAAAGTCTCTAAGTACGGGATTTCTTCGGTTATTTCCTTGGTTGACGATTTGCTAATCGAGCAAATGCGTAAGCATTATTGCGAGCTTTTTGGCTACCCCTATACCCCGATCGATGAAACTGATATCGACCACCGCGCCAAACGGATTACCGAATACCTAAACCTGATCGATCACATCGTCCAAAAAGAACTTACCGACCTAAAAAACTCGCCCTTCGAAACGGATAGTGAAATTACAAAATACTTTACCCTGCTTCCCGACGGTTCACCGCTGCGTAATTTATATGGAGAGATGCTTAAAACCAGCGATACGGCAAGGAAAACAAACCTGCAAAAGCAATTGCGCGACAGTATTCAGTCCGGGTCGATCGATGTCAATATCATGACCAAGCTCGACAAAGCAAACTATGATAAAGGCGGCCAGGAGCTTTCGGCTGAATATGCCGATGCCATGGCGGCACTGCGCGGTTACGCCCAGAGCACCTTGCACTCGGCTATCGTATTTTCCGCCGGATTCAACAGGCGCTTATACACCTACGTGGAGAATTTTAAAGACTTTTATGCGGATACAAAAGGCTTTATTAAAAAAGAGATTATCGTCAAGGTCAGCGATTACCGCTCCGCGGTTATTCAGGGAAAATTTTTTGCGAAAAAAGGTTTGTGGGTTTCCGAATTTCGCATCGAATCAGGCCTCAACTGCGGTGGGCATGTCTTTCCCGCGGCCGGAGAACTGATGGGGCCGATTCTGGAAGAATTTAAAACAAAAAAACAGGAATTTGTTTCGGCCCTGCACGATATGTATAACCAGGCCTTAACACTAAAAGATAGGATGCCTTTTGCCAAACCCCATCCTGTACGCATAACTGCCCAGGGAGGCATCGGCACGGCCAAGGAGGATAATTTCCTGCGTAAACATTATGAAATTGATTCGACCGGCTGGGGGTCTCCCTTTCTGCTTGTCCCTGAAGTCACCAATGTCGATAAAGAAACCTTAAGCAAAATCACAAACGCCAAGGAAGAAGATTATTATGTAAGCGAGGTTTCACCGATGGGTGTTCCGTTCAATAATATCCGTGATTCGGCTAGCGACGTCGAGCAAGCCCGACGCGCCCTGGAGGGCTATCCGGGCAGCGTTTGTTTTAAGGGACACCTGGCCTTAAATACAGAGTTTACAAAAAGAGCGATTTGTGCCGCTTCCCGTCTTTATCAAAAATTAAAACTGGAATACCTCGCCCGCCTTAATCTGGACCCGGTCGCCCTTAAAAAGGCCTGCGAAGAGGTCATGAAAAAATCCTGTGTGTGCAACGACCTGGGTGAGGCCACCGTTATCAAAAATCACCTTGAGCATGCCAACCGCAAGCTTTTTCCGGCGATCTGCCCCGGGCCAAACTTAGCCTATTTCTCGAAAGTTGTCAGCTTACAGGAAATGGCCGATCATATTTACGGACGCATTAATCTTCTTCGACCGGGTCATCGGCCGCATATGTTCCTTAAGGAATTAAAACTGAATATTGATTTTCTAAGAGTCGAGGTTCAAAAAGCCCTACCCAAACCGACCGCAAAACAAATTGAATACTTTGTCGAATTCCGGCGTAATCTTGTCGAGGGAATAGAATATTACAAAAAGCTGTTTCCGCGCATGACCGAAGAAACAGAAGAATTCCGAGCGAAGATGCTCGAAGAGTTGCAGGAATTAAGGTCAAAACTCGACGAATTGATATCGACTTACACAGAGGCATTCACGAATTCGGCTGCCACAACGGCGTAAATGTCGCATGTTTAAAATTTTATAATTTTGGCAATGATTGAAAAGGGGCACAGCCCCGACATATTGTCGGGGCTGTGCCCCTTTAGTTTCTATTCTATTTTTACCCTCGCCGGCCCTTGACTCCCTTGAAATTAAAGGGACCTATATCCAGGAAGGTCAAGGGCTGCACCTGCTTCTTCTGAACGCAGGCTGTTTATTTTAAGGAAAGCAGGGCTGCCTCTTTTTTCTAACACAGGCACGGACATCCTGAGTGATTTTCATGGCGCAGAAGTCAGGCCCGCACATCGAACAAAAGTGAGATGATTTTGCTTCTTTCTTAGGCAATGTCTTATCATGAAAACGGGCGGCCGTTTCCGGATCAACACCTAGATTAAATTGATCTTTCCAGCGAAATTCAAACCGCGCCTTGGAAATCGCACTATCCTGATCTTGCGCACCGGGATGCCCTTTGGCTAAGTCCGCCGCATGGGCGGCTATTTTATGGGCAATAATTCCGTCCTTGACGTCTTTCTTATCCGGCAACCCTAAATGCTCTTTAGGAGTCACGTAACACAACAGCGCCGTACCGTACCAGCCGATGATTGCCGCGCCGATGGCCGAAGTAATGTGGTCATAGCCGGGCGCAATATCCGTAACCAGAGGTCCAAGCGTATAAAACGGCGCTTCGTGACAGGTTTTAAGTTGCCTCTCCATATTCTCTTTAATCAAATGCATCGGTACATGCCCCGGGCCTTCGATCATTGTCTGGACATCATGCCTCCAGGCAATCCGGGTCAATTCTCCTAAAGTTTCCAGTTCGGAAAATTGTGCCTTGTCGTTGGCATCGGCAATACATCCCGGCCGCAGGCCGTCGCCAAGGCTAAAACTGACATCGTATTGTTTCATGATTTCGCAAATGTCTTCGAAATGCGTGTAAAGAAAATTCTCCTTGTGGTTGGCCAGGCACCATTGCGCCAGAATCGAACCGCCGCGCGAAACAATTCCGGCCTTCCTTTTAGCGGTTAAGGGAATATAGCGCCGTAGAACCCCGGCGTGAATGGTGAAATAATCCACCCCCTGCCGGGCCTGCTCGAGCAAGGTGTCCCGGTAAACTTCCCAGCTAAGCTCGTTAACCCGGCCGCCTACTTTTTCCAAGGCCTGGTAAATTGGAACTGTCCCGATGGGCACAGGCGAATTACGGATGATCCGTTCCCGGGTCTCGTGAATATTTTTTCCTGTCGAGAGATCCATCACTGTATCCGCGCCCCAGCGAGCCGACCAAACCATCTTCTCAATCTCTTTGCGGATACCGGAAGAAATCGCGGAATTACCGATATTGGCGTTGATCTTGGTAAGAAAATTCCGCCCGATAATCATCGGCTCGCTTTCGGGATGATTGATATTGGCCGGAATAATCGCCCGCCCGCGCGCAATTTCGCTACGGACAAATTGCGGTGAACACTGCTCGCGGATAGCCACAAATTCCATCTCGGGTGTAATCATGCCTTTACGAGCATAATGCATCTGGGTGACATTCTTTCCGATTTTTGCCTGCAGGGGTACAGCCTGCCTGGGGAATGCCGGATGAATAATGCCTTCCGTGTCTGCCCGTTTCGCAATCCAGGGTTTACGTATCGGTGCCAGCCCCTTCGCAAGGTTAACATGCATCTTCGGATCCGTATAAGGACCGGAAGTATCATAGGCCCTAAAATTTCTCTGATCATTCCCGTTTCCACTTTTACCGGCTGGAGCAGATTGCACAATCATACGAAACGGGACACGGATATCCCTGTGCGTCACGCCACGGACATAAATCTTTTCGGAGCCCGGCAACGGTTTCTGGGCAATAGCCATCCGAATACGTTTCGCGGCCGGCCCGTGAGGTCTTTTTGGGAAGTTTTTGTTTTTAGGTTTCATGGCAGGTTAAGTATTTATTATTTGTGAATGATTGTTTTATTATAGGGGCGATGCATCGTCTGTCAAGAAATTACTACGGCAAGAAATGTATTTTGGGTTAACAAAGAAAAACGACGATACATTTTTTTAAATACTCTGATTAGTGTATAATGTAGAAAAATTATTAACAGCTATTTTTGGGGTATCAGAAAAATGAACAAACGGAAACATTTACTCTTCATCCTGCTTCTGGCTTTCTGCTGCATCGCATTTTACGCCGTAAAATTCTACGGGCCACACTGGGTGGAAACTCTCTATAAAAACCAGTCGTTTTCCACTCTCAATACCATTGTTCATGTCAAGGAAAACAAAAACTTAGACTACTATCTCGGCGATGTCGAGATAGCCTTGCTGGGACCGCTAAAATCCGTCATTGCCGGACTTGCCTTCTTATGCTTCTGCCTGGTTTATCTTCGGGGCGCAAGTACCTTTTGGTTCGGGGTAGCGGTTTTTGCCTATTTTCTCGCTACCCGATTTGAGGTTTTATTTAATCCGCCCTTAGGCGAGGCCATCACCGGCCCTTTTTCCGATGCCCTATGGCTGGTTCAGAATAAACTGAACTATATCGGCTTGCTCCACCAGGACACCGTCGCAACCGGCGGCCCTCAGATTTATCCCACCTCGTTGTACACGCTATTTCTGGCAACGCTGATGTACGCGATCCCTTCGGTTACGGCTTTTCTGGTTGTAATGCATATCTTAGTTTTTGCCATGGCATCGACTGTGGTCGCACTTTTACGCAAGATTTCTCTAAAAGTATTTAATCCTTCCGTCGCGATGCTGCTAGCCCTCTTTCTTTTGGCCATTCCTCTGTTTCAAAGCATGGCGGAACTCATCAATCTGGAAATGCCCAGCCTCTTTTTTGCCATGGTTTGCGTCTATTATCTGACGCAACAGCGAATGCTGGCGGCAAGTATCGCAGCCCTCTCATCGATCTTCACCAAAGACCCGGGCATTATTGCCTGTGCCGCTGTTTTTCTTTTTGGCTTAAAAATATTTATTACCGAGCCGAAACGGCAAGGGCGGTTCAAATTCCTGGCGTGGGGAATGATTGTTGTCGTTATCACAGCAGTTAAGTCCGTTGTCCGCAGCATCATTATGGGGGAACAGAAAGTTTATAACATGGTTTGCCCGGGCTGCGGCTGGCATAATATTTCTTACTCGATTTGGTTTTGGATATACATCATCACGCTGGTGATTTTAATCGTTTCGTTCCTTCGCCACCGCAAATCGATCGATACCGAAACCGGGCTCATGTTTCTCATGACCGGACTATGGTTTATGCTGTTTACGAATTTTCTTACCCTCACCTACCGTTACCAGCTTTTGTTTTTGCCGTTTCTTATCTTTTGTATCGGGTTTTACTTTTTTACGATTATCCGAAACGAGAAAGTCTTCCGGGGAATACTCGTTTTCTTGATCATGTTTTCTTTTGTGTGTTCTCATGGCCTTATGTACGGGAACAAAAGATTTACGGATTGCTTTCCCACTCACCTTGAACGCAGCCTCGAATATAGAAATTACCTGAAGCTGGAGCAAATCTTGGCTAAAAAAGTCGAAAGCCGGTTTTCAGGTTGGGCGATCGTTGCCCCGTTTCAGACTGCCCAGCTTTTGTTTTTACCAAAATTGGGTTACGTGACCAAGCCTCTGGATGTCACCGTTTACAGCATGCGGGCAACGCTAGGCCTTAAGCCATACACGGGATATGCGGATTTAAATATCCTAAGGACAATTTGGATAGGATTCCCGCATCACGGATTTCACGGCATAAAATTTCCTTATCCCATTGACCCAAACGACAGGATTGTCGACAAAATCCGGGTAGGACACATTGAAGCCGTGCTGTTTATGGGTGGTACTGCCATCGAAAAGATGCGCCTGACGGTCTTGTATATGCTTCAAAAAGGCTACATAAAACCAAATCCGATAAAATAATATACTGCAGGAAAATTGATGCCCGAAAAACCCCCTCTTCTGCTTGAGCAAATCGAAATCGGCCCGATGGGAAACTTTGCCTACTTTCTGGGAGATAAGAAAACCGGAGAGATTGCCGTTGTCGACCCTGCCTGGGATGCCGATTTTATCCTGAATGAAGCCGGCCGAAAGAAACTCACCCTAAAGGCCGTTCTCCTTACCCACGGGCATTTCGATCATACAAACGCGATTGACGGGTTATTAAAAACAAAAGATATCCCTGTTTACATTTCGGAGGGTGAGGCAGAATTTCAGACACCCGATTGCCCGAACCTTAAAAAAATAAAAGATCATGAAATGATCAAAATCGGCAATATCGAAATCCGATGCCTGCACACCCCTGGGCATACGCCGGGATGCCAGTGTTTTTTGGCCGAGGGAAATTTGCTGACCGGAGACACCCTTTTTATCGACTCCATCGGCCGTTGCGATCTTCCTGAAGGAGACGTAAAAGCGATGTATCATTCGCTCTATAACGTCATTATGAAGCTTCCTGATACCACCGTTATTTACCCCGGCCACCAATATGGGCCGGTTTCCTCTGCCACTCTAGGCGAACAAAAGAAAACAAACCCCTACCTGCAATGCCGCAGCTTTGAGGAATTCTCTGCTTAAAACTAATTTCCGAAAAATTAATTTGACGGACTGACGGTTTTCGGCTTCTTCATCCCCAGCAGCATTCCTTTATAAAGGATTCCGCTAAAGACACGAAACGGCAGAAAATGCCTTAGGGTGTAAGTAATTTTACTCTTCAGGTCGGGGATATTGCGAAAAGGCGGGTTAGACGAATTAACGAGACGCTCGATAAGGATCGCAATATCCTCCGGATCTCTTCGGCTGGCTTTGACATGCTCATCGACACGTTGTTTAAGATGCTGTGAGTAGTGATAATACGGACTGTTCGGATTATTATAGTTGGCGGCGTAACGGCGGTTCTCGTCGAATATCTTTGTCCGGTAGGTTCCGGGCTCAACCAAGCAAACCTTAATGCCGAAAAGTTTTAATTCATAATAAAGGCTTTCGGAAAATCCTTCCAGGGCCCACTTGCTGGCATTGTAAGCCCCGAAGCCAGGCAAACCGTAAAGACCGGCAACGCTAGTGATATTGATGATCTTTCCTTCGCCCTGACGGCGCATGGCCGGAATAACCTGCCGGGTGACATTTTGCGCGCCGAAAAAGTTGGTTTCCATCTGCCGGCGGATATCCTCTTCGCTTAAATCCTCAAAAAATCCCCCGATGCCATAACCGGCATTATTAATCAAAACATCAATGTGATTAAATTCTTGTTCAATAGCACTGACTGCCTTTTGAATCGATAGATTGTCGGTCACATCCAGTTGCAGTAGACGCAAAGTCGCGTTGCGCTTTTGGGCTTCGCCCAAAAGCGCCTGGCTTTTTTCCAAATTTCTCATGGTCGCGAAAACAATATGCCCCTTAGCCGCCAACCGCGCCGCCGTCAGCAGGCCAAACCCGCTGGAGCAACCGGTAATAAGAATTACTTTGGAAGTTCTGGGTAAGTTCATCAGAAAGGAAGGTTTTTTAAGAAATTAAAACGCGGAAATTTATTTTGACGGCCCGTTAACCGCTCTATGCAGCATAAGACAATCCACTAAGGTAACGGCCAGCATTGCCTCGACAACCGGAACTACGCGCGGACAGACGCAAGGGTCATGGCGGCCGGAGACAGTCAAGGCCGTCATTTTCTTTTCCTTGGTGACAGTTTCCTGTTCGACACCGATCGAAGACGGCGGCTTGACGGCAACGCGTAATTTTATTTGCCCGCCGGTTGAAATTCCGCCTAAAATACCGCCGGCATGGTTCGTTTTTGTCTTAATTTTTCCCTGTTCTTCGACAAAGACGTCGTTGCACTCCGAGCCGCGCATTTTCGCACACTCGAAGCCAGAACCGATTTCCACGCCCTTGACTGTGCCGATCGACATCATCGCCGCCGCTAACCGGGCGCTCAATTTATCAAAAACCGGTTCGCCTAAACCCGGCGGGCAACCGTCAATAACCGCTTCGACAATACCGCCCACAGAATCATTGTTTTTACGCGCCTCTTCGATTTTTGCAATCATCGCTTGCGCCTGCTCGGAATCCGGGCAACGGACAGGATTTGATTCGATGGCATTGAGATCGATCTTTTTGGCATAAATTCCGGCGACGGCAAGCGTATAAGCCGTAATGCGGATATTCTGCTGTGCGAGAATTTTCTTGGCAATCGCGCCGGCGGCAACCCGGGCAGCCGTTTCGCGGCCGGAGGCGCGTCCGCTGCCGCGCCAATCGCGGATACCGTATTTGGATAAATATGTATAATCGGCGTGGCCCGGACGGAAAATATCTTTTAGTTTTTGGTAATCTTCCGTTTTCGCGTCTCTGTTGCGGATAAGAAGCGCGATGGGCGTACCCGTGGTCTTACCCTCAAAGACCCCGGATAAGATCTCGACCGTATCAGTCTCTGCGCGCGGGGTAGTGATAGCACTCTGCCCGGGCCGACGCCGATTTAGCTCCACCTGGATGTCCGCTTCGCAGAGAGGCACCAACGGCATAACACCGTCAATAACAACTCCGATCGCCGGACCGTGGCTTTCTCCGAAGGTGGTGAGCTGAAATATTTGTCCCCATGAATTGCCTGGCATTAAAGCCCCCAGATTTCTTTTATTACATTATAACGAATAACTACAACATCGCCTTTTTTGAACAAATTGTCAAGAATTTTGTTTGAATAGAATTTATTTGCTGCAACCGCAACCTTTAAATAGCCACGGTTTAGCCGTTCTTATTTTTTTCTCGTAGGCGTCTATTTTAGCCAAAAATTGTTCGGTCCAGCCGATAGCATCCAGGCCCTTGATCAAACAATTTTTAGCAAACTCGTTAATTGAAAATGAATAGGCCTTTGCGCGCGGGCCGATGACCGTTTGCTTTTTTAGATCAACCGTCACGTGCATTGAACCCGTTTCACGTTCATCTTTAAAAAGGGCATCCACTTCTTTCGTCTTTAATACGACCGGCAAGATCCCGTTTTTAATACAATTGTTGCGGAAAATATCGGCAAAACTGGGAGCAATAATAACCTTAAAGCCGTAATCAGCAAGCGCCCAAGGCGCATGCTCGCGGCTTGACCCGCAGCCAAAATTATCACGCGCCAAAAGCACCGTGGCCTTGCGATATTTGGGCTGATTCAGGATAAAATCGGGATTTTCCTTTTTTCCTTCGAGGTCAAGATAGCGCCAGTCATGAAAAAGATGAACGCCAAAGCCCGTGCGCTCGATCTTTCGCAAAAACTGCTTGGGGATAATTGCGTCCGTGTCGATATTCGCTCGGTCCAACGGCACCACTAAGCCCGTATGCACACTGAAACCTTTTGCCTGTGACTTATTCTCTTTCTTTAAATTATTCTTAGCCATTTTCATCCGATCGTTTACAAATATTTTCTCGGGTCCGTAATATGCCCCTCAATGGCTGATGCTGCCGCCATTTCCGGGCTAACCAAATGGGTGCGGCCGCCGCGTCCCTGACGCCCTTCAAAATTCCGGTTGCTGGTAGACGCGCATCGCTCCCCGGGATTAAGCCGGTCATCATTCATCCCCAGGCACATCGAGCAACCTGCGTGGCGCCATTCGTAACCCGCCTCAAGAAAGATTTTATCAAGCCCCTCTTGCTCCGCCTGACGCCGGACGCGCCCCGAACCGGGCACAACAATAGCAGTAACGCGGGAAGAAATTTTCTTTCCTTTAGCGATTTGAGCGGCAGCGCGCAAATCCTCGATACGGCCATTGGTACATGAGCCGATAAAAACTTTATCGATAGAAATCGACTGCATCGGAGTTGTCGGTTTTAAATTCATATAATTTAACGCGCCCATCGCTGCCTGTTTTTCAATCGGGTCGGAGAAATCAACCGGATCCGGAACCTTACCTTCGACTGAAGTAACCTGACCCGGGCTTGTGCCCCAGGTCACCTGCGGGGTTATTTCTTCAGCCTTGATTCTTACCGTCTTGTCGAATTTTGCGCCTGCGTCACTGGGCAAGGTTTTCCAAAAAGCAACCGCCACATCCCAATCCTTGCCCTTGGGAGCAAAATCACGTCCCTTGACGTATTCAAAGGTCTTTTCGTCCGGCGCTACCATTCCTGCCCGGGCTCCTGCCTCGATACTCATATTGCAAACGGTCATCCGCTCTTCCATGCTTAAATTCCGGATGACACTACCAGCGTATTCAATGCAATAACCCGTCGCACCGGCGGTACCTATTTTTCCGATAATGAACAAAATAACATCCTTGGCGGTCACGCCTTTGGAAAGCGTCCCCTCGACTTTAATAAGCATGCATTTTACTTTATCTTGCTGCAATGTCTGCGTGGCCAAAACATGCTCGACTTCGGATGTACCGATACCAAATGCCAAAGAGCCGAATGCCCCGTGTGTTGCCGTATGCGAATCACCGCAGACAATCACCATTCCCGGTTGGGTAATCCCCATTTCGGGCCCGATGATGTGGACCACGCCCTGATCTTCGTGGTTAAAATCGTATAATCGCACACCGAATTCTTTGCAGTTACGCATCAGCGTCGTCATTTGCACACGGGCTGTTTCTTCGTTCGCTGCCCATTCCCGGGAACGCGTCGAGACATTGTGGTCCATCGTCGCAAAGGTCTTTTCGGGACAGCGCACCTTTCTTTTGGCAACACGCATCCCTTCAAACGCCTGGGCTGACGTGACTTCATGAATCAAATGGCAATCCACGTACAGAATGGACGTTTCCCGCTTGCGTTCATAAACGAGATGATTATCCCACAGCTTTTGATACATTGTCTTGGGCATTTACTTCTCCTAAAGCAAAAAATAAGTTCTAATAAATTTATAAATTAGTGTATCAGTATACCGAAAACCCTAATTTCCGTCAATAAAACATTTTTTAACGATTACTTGTAACTGCTTTATTTCATTTGTGTTATAATACGATTAAAATATTTAAGGCTGTTCTGCTTTCAAGTTTAGACGCTTGAATTATTTTACGAAGGGAAATCAGGAAACGTTTTCCCTCAAATACCCCTTTTGCCTGGCAGGACACAACTTTGTATAGTATATTTTATAATAGAGATAGCGACACACAAATCTTTGACGAAAAATCCTGTCTTGGACAGGGCGCTCCTGTTATTTTAGGAGCAGGGCAAATCCGCCGCAAGGCGGAGACCTCTGCAGCAAACCGGTTGCAGGGCCTGAGGTTGAGTACAACCTCAGGGCAAAGTCATAGGGTCCGTCACCGGGAAGACCGGTGCCGAGACAGCCTGACCGCCGAATCAAAAACGTATTGTGACGGTTAGGCCCGCTTTGCCGTAAGGTAAAGTGGGTTTTTAATTTTGGGATTAACGTGTTCCCAGGAACAACATGCCAAATCGAACATCAAAACATACGAAAGCTTTTGCAGTTATTGAGCTTCTAGTCGCATTCGCGGCTATGGGCGTTCTCCTATACGGCGCGCTCCACGCCATCATAAGAGCGCAACAATTACGCACTCTTTCTATTGAGAAAAATACAGCCACCATCCATGCGAATTCGGTCTTACAGCATCTGCAATACCTTGCCATTCTCGTTGAGGGGAAGCGATTCTTCCTGAATGAGGCTTGGGAAAATGCGTCGTATGTCTTTATGCAATACGGCAGAGCCATGACCATTGATGAATCCCCGCCAAATACGCCGCCCCCAACGATATACCAGCAGTATATCGGAATAACCAGAGAAAATGCCCTTCCGGGGGAAATAATTGTAGTAGCCTTCCCCTCGTGGGGCACGCAAATGGTGCCGAATAATTCCGGTTACGCTTATTGCAAGATATACATTATGTGGCAATCCACAGTGCCTGTAGTGGACCAAACCGTTTCGCCTCACATTAGCAGCCCTGAGTATGATGCCACCATGGAATTTCTAAATCAGCATACAAATCAGAAGATTATGCTTGATGGCTATTTAAGATTTACGAACGCTGGGTACTAGCGGTACGATACTGCCCTGAGCTATAATTGCTCAAAGGGGCGGCTTAGGCCGGGAGAATGACAAATGACACGACGCTACGATAAAAAACACGGCAAACGGAGTTTTACCCTGACAGAGCTCATGGTTTCGGCCGTGCTCATGGCAGTCCTCGGGCTTATTTTGTCGCAAACGATTGTGAGCTTAGCCAAGCTCTATTATTCGTCCATTACTGAATCTCAGCTAAGGCGCGATGGCATTGCTGCCCTGGATAAAATTGTCAGCGAACTCGCCTCATCTAAAACCAATATCACCCTCAATCAGTATTCCGGCACAGCCATCCAGTTTCCTATGCCGATAAAATGGAACGAATACAATCCGCCCACTTACTGGAAAGGTTGGCCCGGCTGGGGCCTGCCATCTCAGGCCAACCAAGGAACATGGGAATTTCAATACAACTCTGAGCAGGTGCGTTTCATTTATGATGCGCCCACTCAAACACTCCTGCGGATACAACCGGCACCCGATTGGCCACCCGATGCCGGCGAACTTCCTTACGACCCTATCGCCGTGAAAGCTATTTGCAAAAACGTCATCGAGTTTTCTGTCCAGCGTGTCGACACCCTCGAAGGAGGTCTTGCCCGAAACGAATTTTGGTTTGACATTACCCTACAAAAAATAATTCCCTTTTTAAAAATTAACGTCGTCGTTAACGTATCCAGCAAGGGTTTAAGCCGCAACGACGAACAAATGGTGCCCTTTAATCCGTCTGATTACCCGCTTTGCGGTAATACATACTGCGATATCGGCGCAGGAGAAACAAATGCCACCTGCCCCCCCGACTGTCCGCCCTGTGATAACGATTGCCTGTGCGATACTGGCGAGACTTTTGCTGGTTGCCCCAATGATTGCCCTCCTCCAGGCTTGTGCGGTAACGGAGATCAAGATAGCGACGATGGCGAAACCGCCTGTAACTGTCCTGTGGACTTCGCTGTTTGTGGAAATGGCACATGTGAAAGTTTGGGCGGAGAAAACTTTGCAAACTGTTGCCGGGATTGCGGCAGCACGACCGGACCGGACGGCCTATGCTGCGGCGCCATTGATGAATTGTGTAATAACTGCATAAACGAATGCCCCTGCCTCCTTGCCGGCACATCAGTTGCTATGGCCGGGGGCCTGATAAAACCAATTGAAGAAATTGCGGCCGGTGATAACGTCCTTTCATTCGACGAAAAAACGCAGCAGTTCAAACAGGCAAAAGTCACTCAGACTTTTGTTCATGACACTGACAAATATCTGCTTATAAACGGCCATTTAAAAATTACCCCTAACCACTCTGTTTTAAGTAACGGCACATGGGTCGAAATTGGAACTCTTAAAATTGGCGATAGCCTTCTCGATAAAACGGGCAACCCAGTCGCTATTCAAGCAATCGAAACAATTATTGATAATGTAAAAGTTTATAATATCGAGGTGGATGGTTATCACAGTTATGTGGCCGGAGGATACGTTATGCATAACAAAAGCAAGTGTCCATCGCCAAACCCTCCGCCGCCGGGCTGGCCGCCCATCGGCCCAAACTGGTGTGTATGGCCTTAAATTTCTCGTAAAAAACAATCGTAATCGGAGAGTCAATTTAAGATGGATATCGACAAAAGAATAAAAAAAAGAATTCTGCAAAAAGAATACCCAATCATGGCAAATCAAAAAGGGCAAGCACTTATCCTCAGTTATGCCGTCATGATTTTTGTCATCATGATTCTGACCGTTATTTTCAATTTAGCCGTCTCCGATTCTCTTTTGTATCAAAGAGATGAGGACCGCATACGGGCAGAATCCTTGGCCCAGGCAGGAGTAAACTTTGCCATCAATGAGCTTGCGGCAGACTTGTACCGTTTTTCCGGGCACTACGAACAATATCTCGTCGGCCAAACTTGGTACCACAAATGTCCGCTTTTTATCCCAACCCCCTCTCCTCTGTGTCCGTTATCGCAAATCTACCAGGCAGAAGACAGCACACCGCTACCCCACGACATTGACCTGGAGATTCCTAATGATATATGTCCGGGCGGCCCATGGTGCCTGCCAAAGCCGAATCGAAATGAGGGCTTTAGGGTTCGCATTGTGCGCAATGCGACAAATCCTGAATTTGAAGCTATTCCTCCCGGTTCAGGCCATGTCTATCTTAAAGCATATTCCCCAAGCACCCCGGATGGAGTTGGACCTTTGGGTTGGGGTTTTTTTCAATATATCATTGAGTCGAAAGGTTTTGTGTGGGACAGAGACAGAGATGATCCGACTAAGAAAGTGAAGAGTTCAGCCATTGTTCAATCCAAAGTCACCTTTCTTTATTTCCCCCATCCGCTTAAATGGGTATACAATACCGACGATCCCATGACTCCTAAATGGCAGACAGCAGACAGAGACCCATTCCTTAGGACCTCAGCCGGCTGGGGCGGCCACCGCCTTGGGACCAATGTTATCGGCGGAGACAAACCTCCTATCTATTTTACCGGCATCCGTGATCTAACAGACATAAATTACCCTTACGGAGGGCGGGTTATCAAGCCTTTCTTGCCCCCGGGATTTTACAATGTCCATCTCACCCTGAATTATGATAATGCGCTACCAAGCGAGAGCATTGTTGTTAATATAAGCGGCAGATCAGTTGTTAAAATCGACAAGAATGATATGCCTCCGTCAACAATCGAAGACTCGATTGCGCATAACTGGTATGCTTATCCAAATGTCAATGAAAACGGTCCGCATTACCCTATGAATTTTATTGAACAATACGGTACTTCGATGGACATTCCCACGGGAACTTGGAATAACCATGATTGGGGATTGTCCCACGAGGTACAAAATATCGAGTATAACCCGGACGACCCCGTCGGTACTGCCCAGGGTGTCTATATCAGCCCGGGAGATATTCCTCTGCGTAGCTACGTACAGCCCGCTTATGGGGCATTTGTTTCCTTTGTAAGCAATCCCGACCCTGCCAACAATTACGCAACGCTTACCCATGACATCCCATGCACAACCTACACTTATAACCCGCCGCTTGCTCCACCCCTGGGGCTATGTCCTGATACCTGCACTAGCTCAAATGACTGCTTCAAAATCGGACGGGATTTCTCCGGGGATTTGTATATCGGCCCCTTTTGCACTCAAGGTCAAAGCTGCACCCCGCAAGCTGATGTGCCCATACAGGCGATTGAATTAACAAGGTCGCGCGGGCATGGCGAATTGCTCTTCGGCCCGGCCCCGGGAGCAGGCGTAGGAATGAGGGCTGAGGACATCAACTGGGACTCGCCGTATATCGAGGTATATTCAGTGGAACGAATTAATGTAGGGCCGTTTGAATAAAGCCATGATTGTATTCATCAATTTATTTTTAGCATGTAAATACAGGAGGGTTACCGAATGAAAAACGAACAGAAACGTAAAAAATTCTTCCTGGCAAATGAATTTCAAAAAGAAATTTTAATGCCCGCCCTGGTGACAAACATTATCCTTATTTTAGTCGTCACCCTGCTGCTTTTTTATCTTATCATTGACCTCTTAAGCCAGACCACCGGCCTGCAGCGCCTGGTAACACCTGAGCAGGCGCGGGTGGCAGGTATTTTTATATTTGGGATTGTTTTGTTTTGCAGCTTTATCCTAGTCCACTGGTGCTACAAGGTCAGCAATCGTTTTGCCGGGCCCTTGGGAAGAGTCACCCGGGAACTTCAGGAAATCATAGATGGCAAACGAGACCGTTCGCCCATCATTGTTCGTAGTGACGACTATCTGGCTGACTTAATCAGCAAGGTCAATATATTACTGAAACAAAAATAGACCCGTCAATTTTCGTGGTTGTTTCAACGCCCGCACCCTTGAGGCTGATGAAAACGCTCAGGGGTGTTTTTTTATATGAGTTTCCGAAGGATGGTAGGCAAAATACCGCCGTTGCGGTAGTAATCCGCCTCGACGGGAGTGTCGATACGGGCAATGGCCTTAAATTCTTTTGTTGAGCCGTCAGATGATTTCGCCGTAACAGCAATCTCCTGCCGCGGCTTAATCGCGTTATTTAAATTCTTAAAATCAAAAATTTCATCTCCCTTTAATCCCAGGCTTAAGCGGGATTCGCCGGGGATAAATTCCAGCGGTAAAACACCCATCCCGACTAAGTTGCTGCGGTGAATACGTTCAAAACTTTCCGTCAAAACAACGCGCACGCCTAAAAGCGCCGCCCCCTTGGCTGCCCAATCACGGCTTGAACCCGTACCGTACTCTTTACCGGCCAGAACAACCAACGGAATGTTATTCTTCTTGTAGAGCTCACAGGCCTCAAAAATAGTCATCAATTTATTTTCCGGAAAATAAACCGTCCAGGGACCTTCTTTCTCGGGAGCAAGGAAATTGCGGAGCCGGGTGTTGGCAAACGTGCCGCGCGTCATCACCTTATCATTGCCGCGACGGCTGCCGTAACTGTTGAAATCTTTTGGCAATACTCCTTTTTTTTGCAGGTAAATTCCGGCAGAGCTGGCCGGAGAAATGGCCCCCGCGGGCGAAATATGGTCTGTGGTAACCGAATCCCCCAGAACCGCTAATACCCGCGCTCCGGAAATGCCGGCAACCGGCTGCGACGCGTTTTTAAGATTAACAAAAAACGGCGGCTCTTGAATGTAGGTGCTTTCCTCTTTCCAGTCGAAGATATCGCCTTTCTTGGTTTTAATCGCCTGCCAATTTGAATCGCCTTTTAAAACGTTTTTGTAACGAGATTTAAAGGCTTTCGCGCAAACCGATTTTGCGATAATCGCATCAATCTCTTTTTGGGCAGGCCAGATATCTCTTAAAAATATATTATTCTCTTTCCTATCTTTACCGAGAGGCTCATACTCAAAATCAATATTCATGCTACCGGCTAATGCATAGGCAATTACCAGCGCCGGGCTTGCCAGATAATTGGCCTGGACTAACGGATTAATGCGTCCTTCAAAATTCCGATTACCGCTTAGAACACCGCAGGCAATCAGGTTATTTTCTTTGATAGCCTTGGCAACATTTTCGGGCAAGGGGCCGCTGTTGCCAATACAGGTGGTGCATCCGTAGCCGACAATATTAAATCCCAATTTATCAAAATAGGTCAAAAGGCCGGCGTCTTTCAAATAATCGGTAACGACGCGGGAGCCCGGAGCAAAGCTAGTCTTGACGTAACTTTTAACGTTGAGCCCTTTTTTGACGGCATTACGCGCCAAAAGCCCTGCCCCGATCAAAACAGAGGGATTCGAAGTATTGGCGCAGCTGGTAATGGCGGCAAGGACAACCGAGCCGTGGGAAATCTTTTCATTCGAACCCGATACAGTTGTGGTTTTATATAAATTATTTTCTTTTATGCTAAACCCACGCTCGGCAACGGGCGCGGTAAAAGACTTTTTAAATTCGTCTTTCGCGGTGCTTAACGGCACCCAGTCATGGGGCCGCTTAGGTCCGGCTAAGCTTGGCTCGATTGTGTTTAAATCTATTTTTAGCACATCGCTGAATTCTGCATCAGGATCTCCTGACCGGCGGAACAATCCCTGTTCTTTAAAATAGCGCTCGATGAGATCGATTTCTTTTAAGCTTCGGCCGGTGATTTTATAATAATTCAATGTTTCCTGATCAACGGGAAATATCCCCATGGTCGCGCCATATTCGGGTGCCATGTTGGCAACCGTCGCGCGGTCGGCAAGGGTGAGTGCATCTAAACCATCACCAAAGAATTCAACAAATTTTCCCACCACCCCTTTTTTGCGCAGCAATTGCGTTACCGTCAAAACCAAATCGGTGGCATTGACATTTTCTTTAAGCGTTCCTCTCAACTTAACCCCGATGACTTCCGGCAAAAGCATATAAATGGGTTCCCCAAGCATAACCGCCTCGGCCTCAATGCCGCCGACGCCCCAGCCGACGATTCCAAGCCCGTTAATCATGGTGGTGTGGCTATCGGTACCGACCAGCGTGTCCGGATAAATAATCGTTTCTTTGCCGACTTTTTTTGAAAGAACGCCTTTAGCGAGATATTCTAAGTTAATTTGATGGATAATGCCCGTCGCTGGCGGGATAACCCGGAAATTCTTAAAAGTATTCTGGCCCCATTTTAGAAATTCGTAGCGTTCTTGGTTACGTTCAAATTCTTTTTTTAGGTTAATCGCAAATGCCTCTTTTGAACCAAAGGCATCAACCTGCAGCGAATGGTCAATGACCAGGTCACAGGCAACCTTGGGGTTCACCTTTTTATAATCGCCGCCCATGCGCTTGATGGCCGAACGCATGGCCGCGAGATCAACAACACAAGGCACACCGGTAAAATCCTGCAAAATCACCCGTCCCGGCTTAAAAGCGATTTCACCGGATGCGCCGGATCGCGGCGACCAATTCGCTAATCTGCGGATATCTTCGACAGTGACCTGATAACCGTCGCAGTTTCGAAGGGCATTTTCAAGAAGGATCCGAATAGAATACGGTAGGCGACCTATCTGGTCCAAACCGAGCTTTTCCGTCTTTTTCAGGCTAAAGATAGTGACACGGCCCGAAGCGGTCTTAAGGGTGATTTTTGTTTCCTGCGGATTATAGGCTGAGCTCATTAAAATTTCCCGACGGTAGTAAGAATACGTTGAGCGAGTTGTTTCGTTGCATTATATTAAACGGATGTTTGCGCGTCAACAACCATTTTAAGTTTACACCCTAAAATAATCTTGAACTAGAGTAATTTTAAGAGTATCATGAAACGTCTTAAAGGTAAAAATATGAAAATCCTGATACTAAATCCTTCTTATGGCGATAATTTTGTGCGCGTGGCCCGCTGGGCAGCCAAATCTAGAGGACGCGTTCAGCGCCATCCCGATTATTTACTGGTGGCCGCGCAGGTTTTGATTAATGCCGGCCATGATGTTTCCTTTGTCGAGGCCGCCGCCCGGAATTTCACGCCTGAACAGTCGCTTGCCCTGGCCAAAGATTTTAAGCCCCAGCTATTAGTCATCCACGCCACCACCCCTTCGATTTACGAGGATATCGCCCAAGCTAAAGCAATCAAGGAACAGACAAATTGCAAGGTTGCGTTCTTGGGACAACACGTTACCGCTGAAGCCGAAAACACCTTTGAAATCAGCCGCGGCACCGTTGACTACATTTTGCGCCGTGAATACGACTACACCTTGCGCGATCTCGCCAGCGGGATAAAGCCGCCTGAAATTCTCGGATTATCCTGGCGGGATGGGTCAAAAACTATTAACAATCCCCCTCGCCCGGACATCGACGTCAACGAACTCCCCTTTCCTGCCTGGCAGCTGATTAAACCCGAATGGTATCCGGATGCGGGTAAGAAATTTCCTTTTCTGACGCTTCTTTCCGGCCGCGGCTGCAACAACGGCTGCTCCTTTTGCCGGGACCCTCAACTTCTCTACGGCCATCGCGCCCGCAGCCGGGACGCCAAACTGGTCGTTGACGAAATAGAATACGACCTGAAATTGTATCCGCAAATCCGCGAAATTATGTTTGAAACCGACACGTTCACCGCTGACAAAAATCATGCTGTCGCCGTTTGCGAAGAAATTATTCGAAGGGGAATTCACAAAAAGATCTGCTGGTCCTGTAATATGCGCATTAATGCCGATCTTGAGCTTTTGCCGTTGATGAAAAAAGCCAATTGCCGGATGCTGATGACCGGATTTGAATTCGGCACCGATGAGGCGCTACGTGCCGTGCGTAAAGGCGGCGTCAGTGTCGAGATGGCACGCCGCTACGCGAAATACGCCCACGAACTGGGGTTTACCATCCACGGCTGTTTTATGATCGGCGCACCGGGAGAGACAAAAGAAAGTGCGCGCGCAACCATTGACCTGGCAAAATCTTTACCGTTAGATACCATACAAATCACCGGCATCGCCACGTATCCAGGCACAATCCTGTATCAGTGGGCGAAAGAAAACGGGTATCTGATCCCTAAAGATTGGCGCGAATGGCTTACTCCGCAAAAGGAACAGCGCACTCTTCTGAGTTATCCGCAATTGACCAGCGAAGAAATTGATGCCCTCATTGACATCGGATTAAAAGAATTTTATCTTCGCCCGGCGCAGATGTGGCGGATGCTTATTTCTATCAGAAGTATCGGGGATCTCTTACGTAAACTTTACGGGCTGGGTGCTTTTATCGATTATTTTCTTAAGAAAATCGGGGCGCGCATTAAGAAATCTTCAAATCCGACCGCTGATATTGATACCTTAACCCAAGACAAACCCGCTTCACTTTGAAATCCTGCGGATTTTATATTTTGTCGGTTGACAGTCAAAAAATTATTTGGTAGCATAGAAAAGTTAGATTTAAAAAAAACGCCAACAGGAGGTTAATGCAATGCCCCATGTCGTTACGGAACCTTGTTTAAAGTGCAAATATACTAACTGCTGTGTCGTGTGCCCGGTCGAGGCTTTTCGTGAGGATGCCGAAATGCTTGTCATTGATCCGGATGTTTGCATTGATTGCGGCGCCTGCGTTTCCGAGTGCCCCGTCCATGCCATTTGCGCACAAGAGGATGTTCCCGAAAAATTCAAGAGCTATATTGCCCTCAATGCGACGAAATCAAAAACGCTTCCCCCCATCAATCAAAAGAAGACTCCTCTCGCGAAGTAAAATTAATTTCGTTTAAATAAATGGGCCCCGCCCGCCATTAAACCAATGGCGGGCGGGGCCCATTACGTTTCCCTGCGCTTTGGCGCAATCCCTGTTTCTAAATCGCTTCGTCAAATGCTAAGATATCATGAATCTCTTCTTCTCTTCTGCAGTCGAAGAGCCGTTCGGTATTCTTCTTGGACGATAAAAAGCGCGCCACCTGCGAGATAAGGCTTAATTGCATGCCCTGGTCATTACTATCCGTTAGTTCAAGAAAAACCAGCTGGACGGGAATATTATCCGGGCTGTCAAAGTCAACCGGTTTTTCCAGTTTAAAAAAACACAAAATCGGCACTTTAAGATCCGGAATCCGGGCATGCGGCAATGCTACCCCATCGCCGATGGCAGTACTAAGCGACTCTTCGCGTTCCCATATCGCCCTGCTGATTTCGCCGGGATCTAAAATAATCTTGCGTTCCGCCATCAGCCGGACCATATTGTTAATAACTTCTCTTTTTGTCATGCCGGGGGTATCAATAAAGAGGTGTTTGCGGTCAAAAAAGTTAGCCAGGGGCCTACGCACACCCCGGATAGCCCACTTGAGAGACGGCCCGACCAGAAGCGAGGACAATATGCAAATCATGACGATGACCGAAAAAACGGATTCATTAAAAACCTTCATTTCGGCGCCGATAAGAGCCACAACAATTCCCATAGCCCCTTGCGCGTTTAAGCCGCAACCGACCGCCAGGGCATTCTTTCGCCCAATACCACCTAATAAAGCCCCCAAGAAAGCCCCGCCGATCTTTCCCATAGAAGCAACCACCATCAATAAAAAGATATAAAACCAATCGGCGGCGCTTCCTATCCGCAATTCCATTCCGATAAGGACAAAAAATATGGGGGCAAAGACGCCAAAAATAAAATCCCGTATGGACTGGCGCATATACGGCGTAATCCAATCCGATTCTCCGACCATTAGCCCGGTTAAAAATGCCCCAAAGGCAACGTGGATTCCCAACAAATGAGCGATAGCGCCGTTTAAAAGCGTCAGCGAAAACAGGAGCGCTAAAACCCCCGCGGTATCCTTCATCTGAATACCCATGGATTCAAAAAACTTTTCAGTGATGCGTCGGCCCATCGTCAGCGTTATCAATAAAAGCATAATCATGACAATCACCGGTTGCGCGGCGGTGATAGCCGAAATACTCCCATGGCTAATCATCGAAATAATAATGAGGAGCGTCGACCATTCCCAGATATCGCTTACAACGCTTGAGGTAATGATGTTGAGCCCAACATTCGACCGGAATATCTTTAAATCAAAAAGAATTTTACCGATAACCGGAACCGAAGAAACCGACAGGGCCGTTGCCATCAACAGATCCGTATGAAGGACATTCGCCGAAGGAGAATAAAAATGGCTCGGCAAAAAAGACGACAGGGCGTATATGCCCAAAAAAGGAAAGAGGAATCCAAAAAGCGAGGTGAGGACATTCTGCTTTCCGTATTGCAATGAAGCGCGAAAATCAATCTCAAGGCCGGTGATCAGCAGCAAAAAAAGAGCACAGAGCCATGAAATTCCCTGTAAAAGGTAGGGCGATACGCCTTGAGACGGGAAAAACACCTCCCTCCAGGCAGGTGATATTCTTCCAAAAACCAACGGGCCCAGCAAAATCCCCGCGACCACCTCTCCTGCCAGGATTGGTTGGCCGAAACGTTTGGCAACCTCTCCGCAGAAACGGGCCGCAAAGATAATAACACCAAGCTGGGTGATAAAAATGAATACTGCGTTTTCGCCTAAATTGGGCATGGGATGTACGTGGCCTAAATACGATGCCTTCTATTTCGAGTTGTTCTAATTTGAATTTAACAAATGTTTGATGCACTGTCAATGCTGTTATCGAATAATTCTGCATCTGCGCCGTATAGGCTTGAAGATAAAAAGAAAAAGATGAAAAATCGTGACGAAGTCACAGATTGTAGTAAAATATGAAGTTAGGTAAACTTGATTCGAGTAAAACCGTACCCCGCAAAATTAATTCGTTTCAGTTATTTTCTAGAAAATCGAGCGGGTACTGTGCCCAATAAACTATTAAATTATTTGACGATGCACTAGTGGCTCCGAACAGACAAAAGAAACAGATTTACAGCTGGATTAAAATCGGCGGGTTTATCGGGTTTATACCCGCGATTTTAGCCCTGGGGCCTTTGGCAGGATATTATGCGGGAGAGTATTTGGAAAAAAGATTTAACCTCCCCTCGCATCTTCCTTTTCTCTTGGCAGCATTCGGTTTTATCGCAAGCGTAAACGAGACAATCCGAATTATCCGGTTAATCATAAAAATGGACAAAAAAGATTAGCATCCCCTCTGATATGGATCATTTGTTAATAAAATCAATGCGGCTTACCGCCATTGCCGTTATCACGGCCGCTTTAATGCTGCTGACTTTTCAGGATTGGCGTTGGTCAGCCGGGCTTGTCATTGGCGCCGCTTGGATGACCACCAGCATATACCTAACCGCGCATATCATTAAAATGGCAATCACCGCCCAGGACAAAAAGAAACTCCCGGGAATTCTATTAATCAAATTTCCTTTTCTGTATTTACTGGCCTTCGGCATCTTGATTTCCCGCGCCTTTCCCCTGGCTAGCCTCGGACTGGGCGCATCGGCAATTTTTGTAGCAATCGGAGGATTGTGGCTGTGTCCGAAACAGGCGTAAGCATTCCCGAGTTCCCTAATATCGTAACGATTCTGGCAAAAAAGTTTGAAGGAACGCCTTTTTCCCAGTCGCTGTACCTATGGGAAAGCCTTATTTTTTCTCTGCTAGTCGCCGGAATCTTGACCGGCATTGCCTTTTATGCCAGCCGAAATGCCAAACCAATTCCCGGACGGCTGCAGAGCGCGGTTGAACTTCTGGTCGGCGGCATGGATGATTTTATTTGCGGAATTTTAGGGCCCACAGGAAGAAGATTCACTCCATTTATCGGCACGCTTTTTATCTACATCTTGTTTATGAACTTGATTGGCTTGATCCCATTTTTAAAATCACCTACCGCCGACTGGTCGACAACTGCCGCGCTGGCTATCTGTGTTTTTGTTTACGTCCAGTACACGGCCTTTAAAGAGCTTGGAATCCTCGGATACATCGACCATTTGATGGGGAAACCCCGAGGCGTCATGGCATTCTCGGTCGTCCTCCCTCTGTTTATGTTTGCCATGCATTTGATGACAGAATTAATCAAGCCTCTGACCCTCTCGCTTCGTCTTCGCAGCAATGTCTGGGGAGACGATATGCTCCTGGCAACACTGGCCAACTTTGGAATCCCGGGGATACCGCTTCTTTTTTTCAGCGTGTTGCTTGTCCTTATCGCGACCACCGTACAGGCATTGGTTTTTAGCACGCTCTCGACTATATACTTTGCGTTGTTTTTGGCTCACGAAGAATAAAACAAAAAAAGGAGGAAATACAATGGATTATAAATTCGCACTTGCCTTGGGGTTGCCATTAGGCTTAGGCTTGGCCGCCTTTGGCTGCGGTATCGGATTAGGACGGGCGGTTGGCTCGGCGATGGACGCTATCGGGCGCCAGCCGGATGCCCTGACCAAGATCTTGGTTGCCATGGCCACCGGTTGCGCCTTTATCGAGGCGTTAACCATTTACGTGCTGGTTTTGGCATTCAGCCTTGCCGGAAAAATATAAACCTGTAAACCGCCATGGAACTGCTGAAACTTTTAAGCGCCAATGAAATTGTTGCACAGCTGATCTGTTTTCTGCTGCTGTTTTTTATCTTGCGCGCCTTTGCCTGGAAAAAATTCCTGAAAATCTTAGATGACCGCAAAGAACGCATCGCCTCTGATTTTAGGAGCATCGAAGAGGCAAAAGCAGAAATTGCCCGAATCAAAGCCGATTATGACACTCGACTAAACACCATCGAGGAAACAGCGAGAGCAAGAATTCAGGAGGCCGTCTCTGCCGGCCAGGCACTATCGCGTGACATCCAGGGAAAGGCCCGGGACGATGCGCAGAAAATACTCGAAACCGCCAAGGAAAATATCAAACAGGAACTTTCTAAGGCCAAGCAGGAACTTAAAACGCAAGTTGTCGATTTAACCATTGCCGCAACCGAACGAATTATTAAAGAAAAATTGACCAAGGAAACCGACAAAAAGCTCATTGCGGACTTGGTCAGCGAAATTGAAAAGTCATCATGAGAGAAGCAATCATTGCCAAACGTTATGCCGAAGGCCTCCTCTCCTATCTTAACGAAACGATAGGCGTCGAAAAAGGCATCTTTGAGTTTGAGAAAATGGCCGGTATCATCGAGAATAACCCCGGCATCAGAAAACTTCTAGCCGGCTGGCAAATCACGGCACAGGAAAAACAGGCTCTATCCGATAATATCTTCAAAGAAGGATTTTCGGAAGAAATCCGCCGATTTCTAAAACTATTGATCAACAAAAAACGTCTTACCTATGCGGCAGCGATTGCCCGGTATGCCCGCGCAATTTACAGCCAGGACAAAGAGGCCGAAGCCGTCGTCCAAACCGCTTTTCCCCTGGATGATAAATTTATCGAAGCCATAAAGGAAAAATTGTCTAAAAAACTCAACAAAAAAATAAATTTACGGATGGAATTATCCCCGGCGCTCATCGGCGGAGTGAGAATAGTGATCGGCAACAGCCATCTGGATGGCTCGATCCAGCGCACCCTTGCCGATCTTAGAGAACAACTGACTGCTATAAGGATCTCATAAAATGCTTAGGCCAGACGAAGTCACATCGGTTATAAAACAAGAGCTTGATAAATTTAAAACCAAGCTACGAATGGAATCAGTCGGCACTGTTATCCAGGTCGGCGACGGTATTGCCCGAGTTTACGGGCTCGACGATGTCATGGCCGGGGAAATTGTGGAATTTCCCGGCAATGTTATGGGAATGGCCCTTAATCTCGAAGAAGACAGCGTCGGCGTTATCATCTTCTCCGGGGATGAAGCCAGCGAAAACATTAAAGAAGGCGACACCGTTAAGCGCACCGGAAAAATCACCCAAGTTCCCGTAGGTCGCGCCCTCTTGGGGCGTGTCGTGAACGCCTTAGGGGAACCAATTGACGGCAAAGGCCCTATTGTCACCGACCGATATCGCCCTATCGAGACGCGCGCGCCCAGCGTTATTGAGCGGCAACCGGTTAAAATGCCTCTACAAACCGGCATTAAGGCCATCGACTCGATGATTCCCATAGGCCGCGGTCAGCGCGAATTAATTATTGCCGACCGGCAGACCGGAAAAACCGCGATTGCCATCGATACGATTATCAACCAGAAAAATACCGACGTTCATTGCATTTATGTTGCTATCGGACAGAAAATCTCAAATGTTGTGGCGGTCTCGGAAACTTTAGCAAAATACGGGGCCATGGATTACACAACAATCGTCAATGCCTCCTCCAACGCCGCGGCGTCCATGCAGTATATCGCCCCTTACGCCGGCTGCGCCATCGGCGAAGATGCCCTGTATTCCGGCCGGCATGCTTTGGTCATATACGATGACCTCTCAAAGCATGCCCAGGCTTATCGCCAGCTTTCACTGCTTCTGCGCCGTCCGCCGGGCCGCGAGGCCTATCCGGGTGACGTGTTTTATCTTCATGCGCGCTTGCTTGAACGCGCCGCTAAACTAACGGATGAGTTAGGCGGAGGTTCTTTGACCGCGCTTCCCATTATCGAGACCCAGGCCGGGGATGTTACCAGCTATATTCCCACCAACGTTATTTCGATTACGGACGGACAAATTTATCTTGAAAATGATCTCTTTTATGCGGGTATCCGCCCGGCGATCAATGTGGGCCTGTCCGTATCCCGCGTCGGAGGAAAAGCCCAAACAAAAGCCATGAAACAGGTTGCGGGGCGACTGCGGCTGGATTTAGCCCAATACCGCGAGCTTGCCGTGTTTGCCCAATTCGGCTCAGAGCTCGACAAAGCCACACAAGCCCAGCTGACGCGAGGCGAGCGAATGACGGAGATCTTAAAACAAGGCCAATACAACCCCCTCTCCCTGGCCCGGCAGGTCATCATCATTTACGCCGGCGTTCACGGATTCCTGGATGATATGCCCGTAAATTCGATAAAGGAATTCGAGGAGAATTTATATACATACCTCGATAAAAACCACCTTGATATCGAGCAGGAAATAGCCACTAAGACGGAATTGAGTGAATCTCTTATGCAGAAACTCAATAGTGTTATCGCAGCCTTTAAGAAAGAATTTATCAATAGTGCAAAGAAATGATTTTATCCCTTCGCCAAATAAAAAATCGCATCCGCAGTATCGAATCAACTAAAAAGATCACGCGCGCCATGGAAATGATTTCCGCGTCAAAATTACCCCGCGCCAAAGACCTGTTGTTCGCCACGCGGCCCTATCAATTAAAACTGGCATCCCTCTTGTCCAATCTTGCTGCCGGACAAGAGGCGGCCCTGCATCCCCTCCTTGAAAAACGTCAGCATAAAAACAATATCGCCCTGTGCGTCATAACCTCAGATACGGGTCTGTGTAGCACATACAACTACAAGGTAATCCATTGCGCCGAAAACTTTATCAAAGAGCACGCCTCCCAAAACATAAAAATAATTGCTATCGGACGTAAAGGTTATAATTATTTTAAAAAAAAGCAATTTGAAATCACGCACAGTTACCTAGGCCTCCAGGGGCGCTATTCGATAGACATAAACACCCAAATCGAGAAAGTGCTCACCGACCTGTTTTTGTCTCAGGCAGCCGACGAGGTATACATCGCCTATACAAAATTCAAGTCGGCGTTACGCCACGAAGAGACCACGGAAAAGATTCTTGAGATCGAGCATCCGCAAGTTCAGCCGCTTGATTATATCCTCGAGCCAAATGCAAAGGGAATACTAAACGACTTGGTTCCGCATTATTTCTTTATGAAAATTAAATTGATCCTCCTTGAGTCGTTTGTAGCGGAGCATTCCGCCCGCATGCTTGCCATGCGAACCGCCACCGACAACGCCGAGGAGCTCATGGAAGATTTTATTCTTTTGCGTAATAAGGCCCGGCAAACAGCCATTACTAAAGAAATTATCGAAGTCACTTCAACCGTTGAGGCATTAAGGGAGTAATTCTATGAACGGAACTATTGTGCAGATCATCGGTCCATGTGTTGACGTCCGCTTTCCGGAAAATCAGATACCCAACATTTTAAATGCTGTTAAAATCGATGAACCCGGAAAAAATATCGACCTAACTCTTGAAGTTGCCCAGGATATTGGCAACAACACGGTCCGCTGCATTGCCTTAGGCGCCACCGACGGATTGGTGCGAGGCATGAAGGTTAATGATCTGGGCACTCCTATCAGTGTGCCGGTAGGCGACCAGACTCTGGGGAGAATTTTTAATTTATTAGGCCAGCCTATCGACGGCAAGGGTGCGGTTAGTGATCCTTCGAAACGCAATCCCATCCACCGGCCGGCCCCGACTTTCGAAGAACAGCTTCCTATCACCACCATGCTGGAAACGGGATTAAAAGTTATCGACCTTCTGGCCCCCTATCCCAGAGGCGGGAAAATAGGCCTTTTTGGCGGAGCGGGCGTCGGAAAAACCGTTGTGGTCATGGAACTTATCCGCAATATCGCGACCGAGCACAAAGGCGTATCGGTTTTTGGCGGCGTCGGCGAACGGACACGCGAAGGAAACGAACTTTGGCTGGAATTAAACGCCTCGGGCGTTGTCAACCGTACCGCACTTGTATTCGGCCAAATGAACGAGCCGCCGGGGTCACGTTTGCGGGTTGGGTTATCCGCCCTTGCCATGGCAGAATATTTCCGCGACGAAGAAGGCAAAGACGTCCTTTTGTTTATCGATAATATCTTCCGTTTTGTCCAGGCCGGCTCTGAGGTATCGACTCTTCTGGGAAGAATGCCCTCGGCTGTCGGTTATCAGCCCACGCTGGGAACTGAGATGGCCGAATTACAAGAACGTATCACCTCGACAAAGCGCGGTTCGATTACCTCTATTCAGGCAATTTACGTTCCGGCCGATGACCTGACCGATCCGGCCCCGGCAACGACATTTTCCCATCTGGATGCCACCACGGTTTTGTCCCGCCAGATCATGGAATTAGGGCTCTATCCGGCTGTTGACCCGCTGGATTCGACCTCAAAAATACTGGATCCCCGGATTATCGGAGAAGACCATTACAACACTGCGCGCAGCGTTCAGAAAGTTTTGCAGCGCTACAAAGACCTACGCGACATCATCGCAATCTTAGGCGTCGATGAACTATCCGATGAGGATAAGCTCATCGTTGCCCGGGCCCGAAGAATTCAACGATTTCTTTCCCAACCATTCTTTGTTGCGGAACCCTTTACCGGCACAAAAGGAAAATATGTCCGCCTCGCGGATACGATAAAAGGGTTTAAGATGATCATCAGCGGTGAACTAGATGAATTGTCAGAGCAGGCGTTTTATATGGTAGGGACCATCGAAGAGGCAATTGAGAAAAATAAGCAACTCGCTAAAGGGAATTAGGCGCGTGAATAGCAAAACATTTCATGTTTCGATACTGACCCCGGAAAAAGCAATTTATGAAGGCGAGGTTTCTTCGCTGGTTGCCCCCTCCGAGCTGGGTTACATGGGGGTTTTAGTCGACCATGCACCCTTAATCGCGAACCTAAAGGCGGGAAAGATTGTATTAAAAACTGCAGCAAATGACACGAAGACATTTTATTTAAACGGAAAGGGATTCTTAGAAATCCTTAAGAATAACGCCACCCTCCTTTTGGATTCTGTCGAACCCGCTGTATCATAATAAATACGCCCTGTAATCAAAAAGGCTTTTTCTGCCGTTTGGTACGGATTTTATCCCGGATGAGGGCGTGTTTTTCCTGTAGAACCCTGGAAATATTTTTCTGTCTCCTGGTACATTGCGGCCGCGTCATCGAGATGGCCCTCGACAAAGTCCAACCAAAACAGCCTTGGCTAAAATATGACCTTGAGCCGCCCTTAATACTGTCTGTTTATTTACAAATCCTTTTAAATCAAGCATGGTATCGAGGGCGTAGACTTTATGGAAATAGTGATGCACACCGCTGGGAGGACACGGCCCCCCGTAATTCTGTTTCCTGAAATCATTCATCCCCTGGAGCCCGGGAACACTCCCTTCCGCGATACGCTTTGTGACCGGGATATTATAGACAACCCAATGCACCCAGTCTCCGGATGGGGCATCAGGGTCATCAATGATGAGCACCAGGCTTTTTGTACGTTCGGGAATATAGCTAATGGTTAAGGGCGGATTTATGTTTTTGCCATGGCAGGTATATTTATTCGGAATCGTTTGATTATGCTTAAAAGCAGGGCTGCTGATATCCATTTCACCATCTCCTAAAACCCGTCCGGAGAGAAAGATTGCGGCGGCTACAAAAAGAAAAAGACTAACCAGAACCAAGTGTCTTATTTTCATCATTGGCCATCCTTTCGTAAACGGATTGATAAATCGCCAGATCATCCCGAGAAAAACATACGAAAATTATGCAGTCAAATTTCTCTTTAAATTGAAAACCCTGCGTTAAAGCAATTTCGGTTGCTGCTTCAATCGGATACCGATAAGCACCGGTGCTAATCGCCGGAAAGGCAATGGTCTTAAGATTATGCGCTAAAGCAAGCTCAAGGCTTTTTCGGTAACAGTTTTTAAGAAGCTGGGCTTCACCACGTGTGCCTCCCGACCAAACGGGACCGACAGCATGAATAATCTTCTTTGCCTTAAGCCTACCGGCGTTAGTGATAACGCATTCCCCTGTCAGGCAATGGTCCATCTTAATGCATTCCGAGAGAACTGATTCTCCGGCGGCCCGGTGAATAGCCCCATCCACGCCTCCGCCGCCGCGCAGCGTTGAATTGGCGGCGTTAACGATAACATCCACTTCTTCCCAAGTAATGTCGCCTTGTTTTATAATAATTTTTCCCATGCCAGCTAATTGTAAACAATATACAAATTTTAACTATAAATTTATTTTACTACTTACAGTAAAGCCAGACAAGGTAAAATGACATTCTGTGACATAATAACCGTCGGAGACCAAAAAAGGGCGCCCCCGCCTTTTGGCGGGGGCGCCCTTTTACTTCACTGTATACAGCTAAACCCTACACTAACCCTTGATCCAACATGGCATCGGCAACCTTGACAAAACCGGCAATATTGGCGCCGTTAACATAGTTAATATACTTATCCTTTTGCTTTCCGTATTTAACACAGCTTTCATGAATATTAACCATAATCGTATGCAGCTTATCGTCCACCTCTTCTCGGGACCACGACATGCGCATACCGTTTTGGCTCATCTCGAGGCCTGATGTTGCCACACCACCGGCATTCGAGGCTTTACCGGGGGCATACAGGATCTTCGCTTTCTGGAATACCTCCACACCTTCCGGGGTTGTGGGCATATTAGCACCTTCACCGATGGCGATACAGCCGTTTTTAACCAACGTTTTGGCATCATCTTCATCGATTTCATTTTGAGTAGCGCTAGGGAAGGCAACATCGCATTTAACCCCCCAGGGTCTTTTGCCTTCGACATATTTAGCTTTAAATTCGTCAGCATACTCTTTAATCCGGCCGCGCTTGACATTCTTAAGTTCTAAGATAAAAGCTAATTTCTTTTTGTCAATTCCGGCTTCATCATGGATAAAACCATTCGAATCCGACACGGTGACAACCTTCGCGCCTAATTCGATAAGTTTCTCGATGGTGTACTGAGCCACGTTACCGGACCCTGACACAGCACATATCTTTCCCTTAAAAGACTCGCCTCTTGTCTTCAGCATTTCCTGGACAAAATAGACGCACCCATAACCGGTGGCTTCCGGCCGAATAAGGCTTCCACCCCAGTTGAGGCCCTTACCAGTCAAGACGCCGGTAAATTCATTGCGCAGTCTTTTATACTGGCCGTACATAAACCCGATCTCGCGACCGCCCACGCCGATATCGCCTGCAGGGACATCCGTATCCGGGCCGATGTGCCTTTGCAATTCAGTCATAAAACTCTGGCAGAATCTCATGACCTCGTTATCAGACTTTCCTTTAGGATCAAAATCAGAACCGCCTTTTCCTCCGCCCATAGGCAAGGTCGTAAGGCTGTTCTTAAGAACTTGCTCAAATGCCAAGAACTTCAGAACTCCTAAATTCACGCTGGGATGAAAACGCAAACCCCCTTTATACGGCCCGATGGCGCTATTCATCTCGATACGAAAGCCCCTATTGATGCGGATTTCTCCTTTGTCGTCAAGCCACGGCACGCGGAACATAATAACTCTTTCCGGTTCAACCATTCTTTCCAAGATCTTGGCTTTCTCGTACTTTGGATTCTCGTCAATAAACGGCATGATTGATTCGACAACCTCCAATACCGCCTGATGAAATTCCAGTTCACCAGGATTCTTGCTAACCACACCCGCCATAAACTCCTTAACCTTTTTATCCATTGCCCTCATCCTTTCCTTAATTGTTTTTACAAATTCTAAACAAACGTTTACGCTAAACCTTTTTGGCCTTCGATTTCAGGTAATCGACGATCGCCACCGACGCCTTCTTTCCCATGCTCATCGCCTCAATAACCGTGCCTTCACCGCCGACAATATCCCCGCCGGCATAAACCCCCGCAATCGACGTCTGCATCGTTTCAGGGTCTACAATAATATCTTTATACTTATCCACTTTTAACCCGGGCGTAACATTGGTTAAAACGGTATTGGCCTGAAGACCCACGGCAATAATCGCGACGTCACAATCTGTTTCAAATTCACTATTGGCAATCGCAACCGGCCGTCGTCTACCGGATGCGTCCGGTTCCCCTAATTCACAGCGCAGGCAGCGTAATTTCCGCACATGGCCGTTGTCGTCCCCGCCAAATGCCACCGGCTGGACCAGAAATTCAAATTCGATGCCTTCTTCCTTCGCATGCTCGATTTCCAGTCTGCGGGCCGGCATTTCAATCTCCGTTCGCCTATAAAATATAGCCGTATTGGGCTTTATCCCGCTCATATTTTGTAATCGTATGGCAGCGCGGGCCGCATCCATCGCGGTATTTCCGCCGCCGATAATAATCATCCTTTTACCCACATTAACCGGCGTATGATATTCCGGATATTTAAAAGCCGACATGAGATTAACCCGGGTCAAAAACTCGTTGGCCGAATAGACATTGCCGAGATTCTCTCCCGCGATATTCAAAAATGACGGCGTACCGGCTCCGAGACCTAAAAATACAGCCGAATACCCTTCTTTAAACAATTCATCCAGCATTTTTGTCTTGCCGATAATATAATTCGGGATAGTCGTGACCCCTAACTTCTCAAGATATTTGATTTCAAAGTCCAGGATGTCTCGAGGCAGCCTAAAGGGAGGTATGCCATATCGCAATACTCCTCCGGGTTCGTGCAGGCTTTCAAAGATGGTAACCTTGATACCTTTTCGGGCCAGCTCTCCCGCACAGCATAAACCCGCGGGCCCTGAGCCGACGACAGCCACCTTTTGGCCGGCCAACTCATCCTTGCCCTCCTTGGGCGCACCTATCTTTTCCTTATTGCCGTAATCACCTACAAACCTCTCTAGGAAATGAATATTAATAGCCTGTTCAGATGCAAACGGCGATCCTTTTTTTGTTAAAATACAGGATTTTCGGCATTGATACTCAGCCGGGCAAACGCGCCCGCAGATAGACGGAAAGTTGTTTTTTTCTTTTATGGTGAGATAGGATGCAGCGTAATCTTTTTTTGTAATGTGATATATAAATTTCTTGATATCGATGCCAACAGGACAGCCTTGAATACAAACCGGATTCTTGCATTGAAGACATCGCGCGGCTTCCTGAAGGATCTCTTGCTCGCCGTAGCCAAGCACAACCTCATCGAATGTTGACGACCGCTGTGATGCCGGGACTTCCCGTATTTTTATAACTTCTTTCACTTAGCTACCTTGTCCAACTCGCAGACATGTTTTTCTTTGCCAAAATAAACCTTATTTCTTTTTTCTAATTCGTTCCAATCAACCAGCTGCCCGTCAAACTCCGGCCCGTCCACGCAGGTAAACTTCACCTGCCCGCCTATGGTCACCCGGCAGCCGCCGCACATTCCCGTCCCATCCACCATCAAGGCATTTAAGGAGACAACCGTTTTGACATTAAATTCCTTCGTGACCGCGGTGACTTTTTTCATCATAGGAATAGGGCCGACCGCATACACAACATCATAGGAACCCTTGGAAAGCCTCTCGCGTAATAGATCTGTCGTAAATCCCTTTACCCCGTAAGACCCGTCATCCGTCGCTACGTAAAATTCATCGGAGGCTTTCTTAAGCTCTTGCTCCAGGATCAAAATATCTTTACTGCGGGCACCCAATATGGTAGTAACGTGATTCCCCGCGTCCTTAAGCGCTGCCGCGACAGGGTAAATTTCGGCAATGCCCACGCCTCCGCCGACAAGAATGATTTTTCCGTAATTCTTGATCGGAGTCGCATGTCCCAATGGGCCCACCATGGCATAAAGCGAATCGCCGACATTCATCTTTCCCAGGAGGGTGGTACTTAAGCCTGCCTCTTGAAAAATAAGCGTAACTGTCCCGTTCTTTTTGTCGGCATTGACAATAGTTAAAGGAACCCGCTCGCCTTTTTTATCCGCCATAATTACCACAAATTCCCCCGGCAAGGCTTTGGCTGCTATATCGGGAGAAGAGAGCACTATCTGGGTAACTTTCGATCCCGGCACGCTGACTAAGCTTTTTTTACTTAAAATTTTCATTTCTACCCGGTTAATTGTCGGTACGAGTTACTGTCCGTAAAAAATGGTTAAAAAAAGACACAGACCCCCTAAACACGAGGACGTCTGTGCCCTGGTTTCGTTGTGTTAATATAACAACCGCGTAAAATACTGTCAAGGCAAAATCCATTTTTCGTTCGATCAAAATCAACAAACATACTACCGGATGAAGGCTGCCGTAAAACTAAATATTACCCTTTTGGCCTGCGGGGAATAACCAGCCACATAATAATATAAGCCAATAAGCCCACCCCGCCGGTAAGAAACAGGATAACAAAAATAATCCTGAAAATAATAGGATCTTTCTCAAAGTGCTCTCCTAAACCGCCGCATACCCCGCCTATTTTACGGTCTGCATCCGAAAGATACAGTTTCTTCATCTTTTCCTCCGTTTCTTTGAAAAACTTCCTATAATTTTTCCAGCTCAATTCCAACCGGGCAATGGTCAGAGCCCATCACGTCTTTTAAAATAAATGCGGATTTAAGATTAGCCAGCAGATTTGTCGTGACGAAGAAATAATCAATCCGCCATCCGACATTCCGAGCCCGCGCGCCGGTCTTATAATCCCACCAGGTATAGTACCCCGGCTCCTGATTAAAGTGGCGGAATGTATCAATATAGCCCCTGGAAATAAATTTGCTGACCCAGGCTCGTTCTTCGGGTAAAAATCCGGTATTTTTCTCATTTTCCTTGGGCCGCGCCAAATCGATTTCTGCGTGAGCCGTATTCAGGTCACCGCAAATAACAAGCTTCTTGCCTTTCTTTCTCAAATCATCCGCGACTTTAAGAAAGGTGTCATAGAAAGACATTTTAAAAGGAACCCGCTTGTTGCCTGCTCCGCCGTTTGGATAATAAATATTAAAAAGAACAAACGGGCCAAAATCGGCAATGAGCGTACGCCCTTCAATATCAAATTTCTTAACACCGATACCTGTATCAACCTTTTGAGGGGTGACTTTTGCAAATAAGGCGACCCCGCTGTATCCTTTTTTCTGCGCCGCTGACCAGTATGTTTTATATCCTCTTGGATTTAATAAATTATCGCTTAGTTGGTCCGGGTGCGCTTTTGTCTCCTGGAGGCACAGAATATCGGGAGATTCAGCATAAACCCATTCCAAGAAACCCTTTTTCTCGACGGAGCGTATACCGTTCACGTTCCAACTTAGAATTTTCACTCAATGACTCCTCGCTGCTTTAGTTATAAGAAAGTTTATTGAAAATAGACCGGCTGCCGTTTCGAACCCCAGCCTCCGGGAGTATTTTCAAAATGGCCGGAGCAAACAACGCCACAATAGGCACACCGGCCGTTGTTGATATGATACTCGCCTAATTCGTACCAATTACGCTCAATTAGCATCTTTTTGCAGGCATGGCAATAGGTGCTCTGCCCTTCCTGGTCATGGATATTGCCGGTATAAACATACCGGATACCTTTCGAAATAGCAATGTCACGCGCCCGTTTTAAAGTACCGGTTGGCGTGGCGGGAACATTACGCATTTTAAAATCAGGATGAAAAGCCGTAAAATGCAGCGGGACATCATTCCCCAGATTTTCAACAATCCATTCGGTCATTTGCGCAAGCTCGTTATCGCTATCGTTCTCACCCGGAATGATAAGCGTGGTAATCTCCAGCCATACTTTTGTTTTTTGCTTTAAGTAAACCAGTGTGTCCAAAACCGGCTTTAGAGTTCCTGAGGCAATTTCACGATAAAATCGGTCCGTAAATGCCTTTAAGTCAACGTTGGCAGCATCCATGCAGCCAAAAAACTCTTTCCTCGCCTCCGGGGCAATATATCCGGCGGTAACCGCAACGGTTAAAACTCCGGCTGCATGACAGGCATCAGCGACAGCAATCGCATATTCCGCGAAAACAACCGGGTCATTGTAGGTAAAGGCAACACTTTTGCATCCTGTCTGCTTAGCATATTGAGCGATTTGCTTGGGGGTCACCTTCTCAGTTAGACGGTCAGATTCAGCAGACTTACTCAAATCCCAATTCTGGCAGAATTTGCAGCCCAGGTTACACCCGGCTGTCCCGAACGACAAGATGCCGGTTCCCGGATAAAAGTGATTGAGCGGCTTTTTTTCAATCGGATCGATGCAAAATCCGCTGCTGCGTCCGTAGGTGGTTAGGATAAGCTCTCCGCCGACATTCTCCCGCACAAAACAAAAACCCCGCTGATTTTCTCCTAATATACAAAAGCGGGGGCAAAGCTGGCATGCAACCTTATTATTCTCGAGCTTTTTCCAAAATCGACCGACAAAATTCTCTCGGCTCTGAGCGGCCATAAAATTCTACTTTTTTGCCGATTTTCGCACAGAACGATTAGGTTTGTTTTGCTCTTTAACAAAATTCTTAAAATTGCTGAAAATAGAATCTAGGACTTTACTCCAGACAATATGATTAGCCGTATCTCTGTAAATAGATTTCGCCACGGAAAACCCGTTAATCGTCATAAGCTTTACTCCCGTGTTGAATCGGCCAACCTTTTTTCGGGCGACCCTGTCCGGGTGACACCAGCGCACCTCTCCCTCCATGCGGATCGGCTCCTCACGGCCGGGTAAATAAACCTCGATATAAAGAATATCTCCCCCATTCAGCTTCTTGCCTGCCGTAAAGCATAAGCCTTCCGCGCTGACGTTTTTACTTAGCGCAGAATATTCCGCGGGAGAAATTTTCCCTTCGCCCTGGTCAATAACCCGGAATTTGACACGAGTCTTGATATCGTAGGTAACACGAAAATATACCTTCGCCTCCGTGTCGTAACGCGCGTATCGCCTACGCTCGGTTTCAATAATTTTCATAGAATTAATTCCTCGTGCTGTCCAGTAATCAGATTAATGACAACCGCAACTACTTTTCTTGCCATCGTCCTTTTTGGCATTGTCATCGTTCTTCTGATCGTCGTCCTTGTGCGTACCGCAGCAACAACCGCCTCTTTTCACGAACCAAAAAGCTCCGACAATAACCACCACGACCAGCACGATCGTCTGCCAATCCATTTCAGCTCCTTTGCTTGATACATCCAACGCGCTTCAGGGTTACTATTTTACAGGAGAGTCCTGTTTTTTTCTAATTCTTTTATGCGTTCATAAAATATAAATGCCGTGTCAATAATCCAGTCACACTCACCCCGAAACACAGGCACCCGGTTAATCCGAAACATAAACTTGCCCTTCGTGATTCCGACGATAAAGACAGAGTCTAATAATCTTGATTCTAATAATCTTTTTTGGACCACATCATTAAAAAGACCCAGGACATATTTTTCATCTCCGGCTTTAGGGATCTTGACCATCTGGTCAAAAGAAGCATTGCCGGTCTGGATAACCGCCGGAGGAACCAGGTTCATTGAAGACACACGGCCGAAGTCTAGATTAACAAAAAACTTTATATCGCGCTCCTGCGCTGATAGCAGATCAGCCTCAAGATATGTTTCTTCGTGAAAATGCGGAATAAAATATTTCACGAGATACAACCTGAATCTTGCTGTACCCTGCTCAAAAGAGAGCGATGCATCCGAGAACATGCCCCCTCCTGACACTGCGCCTTTTCGCATAGCAGCTTGCTCCTTAAGCAAAGCTACCTCATAACGAGAAGCCTTATGCGCCCGTATCCCGTAAGACACAAAAAGGAATATAAAATACAGCAGCACAAGCGTACCGATAGAGATCAGAGTGTTCTGGCGTATATGACTGCCGACCTCCCAATTCGCCGGATCCCAGATCAGTTTTCCCTTCGGATTACAATAACCCCTCCGAACATCATTTTGACCGATACCCACCCGGGCTAAGCCGCCGTGAAAGTCCGAAGCCCAGTCAAAACGAGGCTCAATGACAATTTCACCCGATCGATCGATATAGCCCCATTGACCGTCATGCATAGCGTCATATCCGGCATTCACTCTTACCGCCGCCAATCCTTGTGAAAAATCTTTAACATCCGAAAAGTAGTTCTTCTCAATAACCATTTTTCCGGCCGTGTCGACATATCCTTTAGAGTATTTTTTGGATACAGCCGCCAGCCCTTCGCGAAAAGCATGAGCAGAATCAAATTGCCAGCCAATCGCAATTTGGCCCTGCTGATCAATATACGCCCACCAATTCTGGGTCATCGCAACCGGCGCCAAACCGTCTTTAAATAACCCTGCCTCATAAAAACTCGGCTCAATAACAATCGTACCTTTTCTGTCAATAAAACCCCAGTGACGGCCGCTTCTTATAGCCGCCAACCCTTGTGAAAAATCCCGCGCCTCATCAAACTTAGGCTGAATAACCCATTCCCCTGCCTTGTTGATATACCCCCATGCACCCTGAAAATTTACGCATGCCAATCCTTCAGAAAATCCGTTCGCTTTTAAGAATTTCGGCTCGATGGCATACCCGCCGGACGAATCAATGTAGCCGTACATTGAGATAGTCTTAACCGGTACGGCAACAACGGCTAAATCTTCAGAAAATTTATCCGCCCAGGTAAACTGGGGCGCAATAACCGTATTCCCCCTCCCGTCGATAAATCCCCATTGATTGCCGATGACAACCGGAGCTAATCCTCCCGAAAAATAATGTATCCCATCATTAAATTGAGGACGGATGACAACATCCCCCCGGGCATTGACGTAGCCGATCTTGGAATTCTGCATAATGGCATACCGATCAGGAGACCCAAAATAATTTTCCCAAAATTGGCTTCCTTTTTCGGTATTGAAATATAGAAAAGAGAGACAGCAGGCGAGGACAACAAGCAGGAGAATGTATTTTTCCCTTAAAAGCATAAACAACTCTTCGATCTAAACAGAATCTCGGTATTCAATAACGCCAACGCCGGTATGCGGCTTTGGAATAATAAACGTGCTGTCAGGAGGATTTCGAGGACTTAAGAAATTTGCTGTTTTCATCAATGAACGCAACGGCTATCAGAAACGGCTGTTTGGCCTTTTTCTTCTCGCAGCGAACGGCCCTGCCGAATCCTTTAAAAACATCCAGCGCCCCGTTCATCACAACGCGCAATTGGATCAAATCACCGATCAAATACGGGATGTCGGAATGAAACAAGATCCCGACAATACTCATATCTTTCGTTGTGGAAATCTGCCAATTCCCATCGACTAAAACACCTTTTCGCCTATAAAGACGGTGTTCGATAGCAAGGCTCCGTTTCACACGGACATGGCGCCTTCTTTCGAGCTTTTTTCTTTTAGCCGATCTCGGCAGTTTAACTTGGCCCAATCATTTTCTCCGGCTTGACAATAGAATCGAATTGCTTGGCGGTTAGAAATCCAAGCGAAACCGCCGCCTCTTTAAGGGTCATATTTTTTTGATGGGCTTTTCGGGCGACTTTTGCCGCTTTATCATAGCCAATGTGCGGATTTAGGGCCGTTACCAGCATCAGCGAACTATCAAGGTTTTTCTTAATCTGCGCCCGGTTTGGCTTTATCCCGATAATACAATTTTTCTTAAGGCTCCAGGCGGCATCCGAGAGAAGTTCAATGGATTGCAGAACATTATAAATAATAACCGGCTTAAAAACATTCAGCTCAAAATTGCCCCCGGAACCTGCTACCGTCACCGCGATATCGTTTCCGATAACTTGCGCACACACCATCAGCATGGCTTCACACTGGGTCGGATTAACCTTACCCGGCATAATGGAACTTCCGGGCTCGTTTTCCGACAAGACAATCTCTCCGATACCGCAACGGGGCCCCGAACCCAACCACCGTATATCATTGGAAATCTTCATCAACGACACGGCAAGAGTCTTTAGTGTGCCGCTAGTCTCAACCATGGCATCGTGAGCCGCCAGGGACTCAAACCTGTTTCGGGCGCCGACAAACGGCTTGCCGGTTATTTGGGAGATTTTCTTTACCGCCTTAACCGCAAATCGAGGATGAGTATTCAGCCCTGTTCCCACCGCTGTTCCCCCGATAGCTAATTCATACAATCGCGGCAAACAGGCATCAATCCGTTCCAGGCCATTCGTCAACTGCTGGGAATATCCCGAAAATTCCTGGCCCAAGGTTAAGGGTGTTGCGTCCATCAGGTGTGTGCGTCCGATTTTAACGATTCCACTGAATTCTCTTGATTTGGCCTTGAAGGCATCGCGCAAGCTTGTAATCGCGGGAATTAATTTTTGATGGATTTCCTCAACCGCGGCAATATGCATGGCTGTTGGAAAGACATCATTTGAGGACTGCCCCTTATTAACATCATCGTTGGGGTGGACAGGATTTTTACTGCCGATTTTGCCTCTCGCGAGCTGAATCGCGCGATTGGCAATAACCTCATTCGCGTTCATGTTCGTCTGGGTACCGCTTCCGGTCTGCCAGATCACCAGCGGAAAATGCCCGTCAAGCACACCGGCGATAACTTCGCTGGCTGCACGCGCGATAAGATTCGCCTTTTTTGAGGGCAACACCTTAAGTTCTTTGTTGGCCAGAGCGGCTGCCTTCTTAACAATTCCTAAGGCACGAATAAAGGCCCGGGGGAATTTCTCCGAACCTATTTTAAAGTTCTTACACGAACGCGCGGTTTGAGCTCCGTAGAGCTTTTCTTTGGGGACTTTAACCGGGCCCAAGCTGTCATATTCAATACGGTCAGCCATCTCTCACCTTCCAGGTTGTCGGGAGACATTCAACAGACGATTTATATTACACCTTCGTATTCGACGCTTCAATTGTTTTAAACAAATTTTTACGAATGATAGAAAATAAAGATGGGCGCCCCTGCCTTTGGCGGGGGCGCCCACATAAAACTTTCACACCATTGACTACGACTTTTTATTGATTAACGCACTTAAAAAATCAACCGGGACAGGAAAAAGTGTTGTGGTATTGTTCTCTTTTCCTATCTCAACCAGCGTCTGAAGATAGCGCAGCTGTAACGCCATCGGAGATTTTTGCATCAGTTCCGCGGCCTGACAGATTTTTTCAGCTGCCTGAAATTCCCCTTCCGCGGCGATAACCTTGCCCCTCCGCTCTCTTTCTGCCTCGGCCTGACGCGCCATAGCCTTTCTTAGGTCTTCGGAGAGATCGACATGTTTAACCTCAACGTTGGCGACTTTGATCCCCCACGGATCCGTTTGCTTGTCCAGGATATGCTGTAGGGTTATATTGATTTTCTCCCTTTGGGACAACAGGTCATCCAGCTCCATTTGGCCGATCACACTCCGCAGTGTCGTCTGGGACATCTGGGAAGTAGCATACTCGTAATTCTGAACCTCAACCGTCGCCTTGATCGGGTCCATGACCCTAAAATAGACGACGGCATTCACTTTAGCCGAAACATTATCACGAGTGATAATATCCTGCGGGGGCACGTCTAAAACAATCGTGCGCAGACTCACGATAACAATTTTATCGATCGGCCAAAAAATAAGGACCACCCCCGGGCCCTTGGGTTTCTCGCAAACGCGGCCTAAGCGAAATACAACACCTCGTTCATACTCATTTAATATCCTGATACAATTTAAAAGATATACAACCACCAGCGCAACAATAATCAACGTCGGCATACCCCTTCTCCTTTCGTCAGGCCTTCTTAACTTTCAAAGTCATACCGTCAATTCCGGCAACCACAATGGCAGCGTCCTTCTTTATTTCTTCCTGGGAAACCGCAGTCCACATTTCCCCATGCACAAAAACCATCCCCTCAACACCGGGCAAAAGATGCGTCTGAGCAGAACCCTTCTCCCCGATAAGTCCTTCTTTACCGCTGACGACTTTCTTTCGATGGGAGATAATGACCAGGCGGACGAGAAAAATCGTTATGGCGGCAGTCGTAAACGAAAACGCAAAAATAATTCCCAAAGAAACTCTCATCAAAGGAACAGTGGAATCAAAAAGCATCAACGATCCTAGAACCATACAAACCAACCCTCCTAACGTGAATAATCCAAATCCGGCCGTCTTGGCCTCGGCGATAAATAAGATAATAGCCAAAACAATAAGCGCCAGACCTGCATAATTTGTCGGTAGCATCTGCATACTAAAGAATGCCAAGATAATAAATATCGTCCCCAAAACACCCGGCACAACCGCGCCCGTATGCGTCACCTCAAACAAAAGGCCGTAGAATCCTAAAATAAAGAAAATATAGGCGATATTGGGATTGGCGAGAATGTTTAAAATTCTCTGCCGCATGTCCATCGCAATATGTCGCAGCGAAGCATCTTTTGTGCGAAGAACCACTGACCGATCACCTATGGTAACGGTTCTTCCGTCCAGCTGGGCAAGCAAATCCCGGTCATCGGTAGCAATAATTTCGATAACGTTTCTCTCCAGAGCCTCCTTTTCGGTTATGGAATAACTTTTCGTAACGCTCTCTTTAGCCCATTCAATGTTACGGCCTCTTTCTTTGGCCATCGACTGGATAAATGCGACTGTATCGTTAAGAATCTTACTTGACATAGGGTCTTCTGCAGCCGATTCAGGATTCTTTTCCGTTGCCGTTTTTGTTTCTTTTGACACACCATCTGCATTTTTCTTGTTTCGATCCCGGGTAGAATCAATCATATCACGCAAGGCATCCCAAATCGTCCTCTGTTCGCCGCTACGCCCTCCCATCTCAACCGGATGAGCAGCCCCGATATTGGTTGATGGCGCCATGGCCGCAACATGGCTGGCGTAGGTAATAAAAACACCAGCCGAGCCGGCCCTGGAGCCGCTGGGTGATATATAAACAACAACCGGAACCGAAGAACCCAAGATTTTCTTAACGATTGAACGTGTTGAGCTTAAAAGGCCTCCGGGGGTATCCAATTTTATAATCAGGCATTGTGCACCCTGCCGCTCCGCCTCATCAACAGCACTCATGATATAATCCGCAGTAACAGGGTTGATGGTATCGTCGTTAAGCTCAATGACATCAACCGTATTCGCTGCGGCATGCAGGAACGAATTTTCAGGAAGGTCCGACAATCCTGACAACAAAAAAGATAAACAAAAAACGCTATAAACTATAATTTTCTTACCCAAGCTCATGGCTTATACTCCGATGGCGGCAAGTGCGGCTTTATTATTTTCGGAAACAATAACGATTTTGCTTTTCTTTCCCTTCTCCTCAACACTGCCGTAAAGAAGAGTTAGGTCAACACCCGCTTCCGCAATCTTTTCGGTTACCGTTTTAAGCGTACCCGGTTTATTGTCCAGAGAAACCAAAACAATTTCTTCTTCCCTCACGTCGTATTTCTTTGCTTTGAGAATACTTTTGGCTTTTTCATTATCCTCGGTTACAAAGAGAATAAAACCCTTGCTGTCAATGACATAAGCACAAACAGCGACGAGATTGATACCGGCATCCGAAACAATCCTGGCCGCCTCTGCCAGAACACCCACCTGGTTGTCAACGGAAATCATCAGTTGCTGACCGATCTTTGCAGAAATCATAGTATCCTCCTTTTTAATTACCAAGCTAAATTAGAAATAACAACACTGACGACGCTCCTAATTTTTTCTTAAGTACTCAGTCAATAGCCTTACCCCGGCACCGGTAGCGCCGTAACCAAAATACAAACGCCCCTGATTATCCGCAAAGGCTGTTCCGGCGATATCCAAATGCAGCCATTTTGTCTCGCCGACAAATTGCCGCAGAAACTCGGCTGCCGAACAAGTCCCTGCCGCACCCTTAGGAAGCCCTGTATTTTTGATATCGGCAATCTGGGATTTAATAGCATCTTTGAGTTCCGGATAAATAGGAAGGCGCCAAACACGATCGTCCGTCTCGCGGGATAGCGCTAAAAACTTTTCCGCCATAGAATCATCATTGCTCATGAGCCCCGAATAATCATGGCCCAAAGCAACCACGCAGGCACCGGTTAGAGTCGCGATATCAATAATGCATTTAGGTTTGTAATTTTTAACCGTATAGGCAAGGGCATCGGCCAAGACCAGGCGCCCCTCCGCGTCCGTGTTGGCAATTTCAACGGTTGTTCCGCTATAGCCGGTTAAAACATCTCCGGGCTTGTACGCTCCGGATCCGATAGCATTCTCGGCCAAGGCGCAGACAAACAGGATATTTTTCTTCAGGTTAAGCGCAATCGTATTCTTTAAGACGCCGATAACGGCCGCAGCGCCACTCATGTCGGTGCGCATTGTCTCAATCGAACCGGTAGGCTTTAAATTTAATCCGCCGGTGTCAAAAGTTATTCCTTTGCCGATCATAGCGGTGTAACCCTCTTTACTACCTGCACCGTTATATTTTATAAAAATGAGTTTGGGTTCATTTCGGCTGCCCTGATTAACCGCAAGATGTAGGTTTAAACCTTTGGCCTTTAATTCTTTTCGGTTCAAGACAGAAATAGAAAGGTTCCGTTTTCCCTTAATTATCCCTCGAACCGTTTTTTCGATAAAAGCCGAATTAACCGTATCCGCATTGTCATTGACCAGATTCCGGGAAAAATTTACCCCCTGACATACCAGCAAAGTTTCTTGATAGATCCTCTTGGGCAAGGTTGCGATAAAAATATTCTTAGTATCGACGGAAACGGGGCTTTGGTCTTTGGTGATATATTTCCGCCAGACATAACCCCCAATCACGGCAGCCTCGATGACCGCCCTAATCGTTTCCTCGGCCTGAGAATACGGAATAATCTCAATATCTTTTATCTTGTTTAAAAACGGAGAAAGAAGCGCCTTGCGCACGGCCGTGCGAAGAGCAGTCATCGACAACTCCGAGCTCTTTCCGGCACCAACCAGCAAAATAATTTTCCCTTTTAGAAGAACAGGGAAAAGCTCACCGTTATCCGCCGTAAATCTGCCGGATTTTAAAACACTCATAACCTCACCGGGAAGGCGTAATCCCGAGAGTTGGGAACGATTCCCCTTTAGGGCTTCTTTTTCGCAGATGAGAATAACAGCAGACTTGTCAAATCTTGCGGGGGAACGAAATGCAATCAAGTGAATTTACCTCAAAAGATTATTACACTTTAAGCCTTATCTACGCTGTTCGATAGGGATAAAGTTACGCTGGTGCTGCCCCGTATAGACCTGGCGCGGACGGCCAATTTTTAAAGACGGGGTTTCAATCATTTCCTTCCAGTGGGCAATCCAGCCCGGCATCCGGCCGATGGCAAACATAACCGTAAACATTTCAACCGGAATACCAATTGCCTTATAGATAATACCGCTATAAAAATCAACGTTCGGATAAAGTTTGCGCTCGATAAAATACGAATCCTTGAGGGCAATTTCTTCAAGTTTAACCGCAATGTCTAGCAAAGGATCGTGTATGCCTAATTTATTTAGAATCTTATCCGCCTGTTTCTTGATAATCTTTGCCCGGGGGTCAAAATTCTTGTAGATACGGTGGCCAAAACCCATAAGACGGAAGGCGTTGGACTTGTCCTTCGCCATATCAACATACTTTTTTACATTACCGCCATCTCTCTGAATTTCTTTGAGCATCTCAATAACCGCCTGATTTGCTCCTCCGTGCAACGGCCCCCAAAGCGCACAAATACCCGCCGATATAGAAGCAAAGAGATTTGCCCGGGAACTGCCCACCAATCGTACCGTTGAGGTGCTGCAATTCTGTTCGTGATCAGCATGCAGGATCAAAAGCGTCCTTAAGGCGCTGACGATGTCTTCGTCGATTTTATACTCGCGTGCCGGAGAAGAAAACAGCATATTAAGAAAATTCGGCACGTATTTCAAATCAGGCCGGGGATAGACAAACGGCTGGCCAATAGATTTCTTATAGGAAAAGGCGCTGATCGTTCGTACCTTAGAGAGCAATTCGACGGCGATCTTATCAATCTCTTCTTTACTCGGCTCGGGATTCTGCATTTCCGGATAATACGCGGAAAGCGAACAGACCATGGCCGACAGAATCCCCATCGGATGCCCCGTGGAAGGGTAGCCGTCAAAAAAATTCTTCATGTCCTCATGGATCATCGCCTGTTCGGTAAAGGAATTAGAAAACTTATCCAGTTGAGCCCGAGTCGGCAATTCACCGTAAATAAGCAAATAGGCCACTTCTACAAAAGTGGTATTCTCAGCAATCTGCTCAACCGGATAACCGCGATAGCGTAAAATCCCTTTTTCCCCATCGACATAGGTAATCGCGCTGGTGCATGTGCCGGTATTGGCCAGCCCCGCATCCAGAGTGATATGCCCGGTTTCATCCCGTAGTTTTGATATGTCAATGGCCTTTTCGTTCTCGGCTCCGACCACAATGGGAAATTCGTAAGTTTTATTATCAATTATTATTTTAGCGGTTTTATCCATGGTCACCCTCTCTCAGCTGAATTGTTCTTTCATGCTACGAAACAGCACTAGTATAATAATATGAAGTCGAGCTAATTTCAAGGACAGAACACTTCTTTAAATAGAATGAAAAATAAATCTTTAGAAACGGATCAAAAACTATTAAATTTATCCAGTTTTTCCTGTATTTTCTTCCTAAGCTTGTCAGGATCAATAGGCTTTAAAATGTAATCGGTGCAACCCTGGTAAAAAGCATTCAAAAAAGGTTTTTTGTGAACGGTAACCATAATAACCGGAATCCCGTCCCCAAGATCAATTCCTCTTGATTTCTCATTTTCTCTGATATTTCTTAAGATTTCGAGACCGTCAATCTCGGGCATTTCGATGTCCAGCAAAATCAAGTGGTACGGCTCTTTTGTCAGGGAGCGACCATACTCCTCGATAGCCTCTTTTCCGCCGCTCACAGCCGTGCACTGTGCCATATCACGAAGGATTTCGACCAGCAACTGGCGATTTTCGGAATTATCGTCAACGATTAGTATTTTCCACATTTTTACTCTCCTCATTCTTTGCGTATTCGGTAAGTTGACTCGAACATACTTTGAGCGCATCAAAATATTCCTGCAATCTCTTTTTTTCCTCCCCGGCCTTAACCGCCTCGTGGAGCGTTTTAGCTGTTTCGTAGACTACCGCCAGCCTTAGGTTTCCGGATGTCCCCCTGATCTCATGCAGCAGGGCCCGCATGAACACAGCATTATCATCGGCCAGCGCCCCTTCAAGCTGAAACATTTTTTCTGTAAGCGTCTTCGAAAAGCTTATAATGATCCTTTTTAATATCTCCGGCCGCACGCGCAGTTCGCGGCTAATAGCATCAACATCAACAGCTAAAGCATTTCCTTCGGGATTCCCCATCAGAGTCTCGCTTTCATAAAAGATTTATTTGCGCGGAATAACCCCCATCGTCATCTCCACGACCAGGCGTTTTTGATTTTCAATATAAAAACTGATTTCGTATTTATCATACTCCTTAAAGCAAAAAGGAACGCCGTTCGCAGCGCTATTGCGGTAGTTAGAAAACGGGGACATCTCCAGCTCCGCATGCCCTAGAGCAGATATTTGCGATTTAAATTTACCGGCGATGATATTGGATAACGTCCCGCACCCGTCCTTCATGGCATTTTCATCCTCGTCATCAATAGGGGGATACTTGAGCATCTTCAGCAAACCGGGAACTTGGTTTTGTTCGACGTAAACAACAAGAGCGCCCAAGGCACTGTGTTTCTCCAAATCTTTGGTATTTGCGTAATAATTGACAAAAGAAACAAAGGTGGGATTGTTGAACTTCTCCATCCCGTCGGCACGCATGCGTCCGTTATATTCGAGAATATTCTTTTTAACAATAACGGGTTCCTTCGAAAAAGTAATATCCGCTTTCTCTTTAAAAATATTCGTGACCGCCTGTGCAAGGGCCACGGCAAGTTTTTTTAGCTCTTCTTCTCTGCCCATACGTTTTTCCCTCCGTTACTTTACAAACGGCTTAATCGTTCGCGCTAAGACATCCGGGTCGTACGGCTTAACGACATAACCGCCCAACTTGGGATTGACAGCTTTCGCTTTATTCTTGTTCTCCTCCGAACCCGATGCCGTTACCATCACAATCGGAATCAAGGCCACCGCCGGAACCTTGACAACCCCTTCCATAAATTCCATCCCCGACATGTCTGGCATTTGCCAATCCAAAAGGATCACACAGATATCTTTAAAATTTGTCCCCAAAACCCTGATGGCCTCTTCGCCGCTTTTGGCATGGAGAAATTCATTTTTGATGCCGGAGCCCTTAAGCACCTCGATTAAAAGCTCGCGTTCCAAATCCGAATCATCGACCACAAGAATTTTCATTAATGCCATTAATGCCTTATCTCTTTGCGTATTGCAAAATCTTTTCTTTTAGTTGGACAATATCAAAAGGCTTCTCCAGAAAGTCCGTAATCCCCGCCTTCTGGGACTCGCCCTTCTTCTCTTCCATTGTCGTTGCCGTCAAGGCAATAATTGGTAATGTCTTTTTGATATTCTGCCGTATAACCTGGGTTGCCTCCAAACCGCCCATAAACGGCATCTGAAGATCCATAAAGCAAACATCGTATTGATTCATTCTGACTTTTTCGATCGCCTCCTGCCCGTTCGAAGCAAAATCACCGTCACAGCCCAGAAAATCGAAATAGGCCTTTACCAATTCCTGGTTGGGCACGCTGTCATCGACAACCAAAACCTTGATTCCCTTACAGGACGACTCCAGCTCCGCATCCGAAGGAATATTTCTTTCGGATTCCGTTGAATCACCCACCGTATCCGCGGCCTTAATTTTACCCTCTTTTAGCCTGGCGGTAAAAATAAATTTGCTTCCTTCTCCCATCTGGGACTCAACCCAAATTTTTCCTCCCATGGCTTCAACATAACTCTTGCAAATGGCTAATCCCAGGCCGCTCCCGCCAAACCGTCGAGCCATGGTGTTATCCGCCTGAGTAAAAGACTCAAAAATAAGGTCTCTTTTATTGTCGGGAATACCGATCCCGGTGTCTTTAACCGTAAAACGCAATGTCCGCTCCGAAGTTACCGTTGCCCCGAGCGCGAGTTCGCCGCTTTTCACAAAGAGCGCCACCTCGCCTTTATCGGTAAATTTGATGGCATTGTCAATAAGGTTAATCAAAATTTGCTTTAACTTCGTAGGGTCTCCAATAAGATTGACCGGAACATTTGGTTCAATTTCAAAATAAAGTTTGATTGCCTTGCCTTCGCTCCGGGGCCCTAAAATCTTAAAAACATCCTGGACCAAGACGTCCATCCGAAAGTCAATATTTTCAAGGGTGAGTTTTCCTTTCTCGATTTTTGAGAAATCAAGAATATTATTCACCACATCCAGGAGAAGTTTTCCGCTGGTAACAACCGCCTTGAGATGCTCTTTCTGTTTCTCCTCGAGCGGGCTTTTAATCAGAAGATCGGAAAAGCCAAGAATGGTATTGATAAGCGTACGGATCTCGTGAGACATGCTTGCCAGAAAGTCGCTCTTCATCCGCGCGGTATCCTGCGCGCGCTGGTTCAATTGCATAGCAAACTCTCGTTCTCGAATAATCTCCCGCTGGCGCTGCAAAAGCGTTTCTTTCATATGCTGCAATTCTTCGTATGCGGCCTTCATGTCGCCAATCATACTTCTTAAAACGTCAGCATTGATAGTGACGTCTCCCGACTTATCTCTAACCCCCTCTTCCACCTGCTGATATCGAATCATGAGCCGGGAAGCAACAAGATTAAGCTTCTCCCGGAATTGCTGTTTGGGCTTAACGGTCCGGGTGATTTTCTTATTTTCTGAGATATCCCGGATTAGCGCAATAATCCCGCCGACATCAAGGTAAGGGCTTTTGAGCTCCCCTTCATTATCAATTTGTTCATTGAGCAATATCAACAGCTGGCGTAAACCGTCAACCGCCTGTAATACCACCTCGGCAACATCGCCTTCAAAAGGCACTGTGCCCTTGCGCGCCATATCCAGCAACACTTGGACTTCGGATGACAGAATTTGAATATCGTCCAGGCTAAGAAATCCGGCCAGCCCGGCAATCGTATGAAATACCTTGAAGAGGCTGTCAATCGCCTCCTGATCATTAGGGGCCATCTCGAGCGCAAGAAGAGAATTTTGCGCGCTGACCAGATGATTCAGGGCCTCCGAGGTAAACTCCCCCAGCATCCCTAAATTCTCCGACAGGTTAAGTTCCGGAATTCTTGATTTAAATTGTTGCGGTTTGCTGGCCATGGGTATCTTCGATTCTTTTCTCAGTTATTTTTCCGAATGAGCCTGATTAATATTATCAATTTCGGGAAGAATCTTAAGAAAGCATTCAACCAGATGGGGATCAAATTGTTTTCCGCTTTGATTTTTGATCTCATTTGCGGCATCCCCAATCGCCCAGGCCTTTTTGTAAGGCCGCTCTGAGGTCAGGGCATCAAAAACATCGCATATCGCGCAGATACGCCCTACCAAAGGGATGTCTTCACCCTTAAGACCTTTTGGATAACCCGTCCCGTCCCATTTTTCATGATGAGATACGGCGATCATTTCAGCCATTTTCATTAACGGCGACGTACTTCCGGACAATAACTCGCCGCCGATAAGCGCATGAGTTTTCATAATTTCCCATTCTTCCGGAGTCAACTTCCCGGGCTTGAGAAGAATGCTGTCAGGAATGCCAATCTTACCGATATCGTGCAGGGGGCTTGCTGTAAGCAACAACTCGCATTGTGCATCGCTTAAACCCGCAGCCTGGCCTAATTTGGCGCAATACTGGCTCATGCGGATAACATGCATGCCGGTATCATTATCGCGGTATTCAGCCGCGCGTGCCAGACGATGAACAATGTCAAGCCGGGTGTCATAAAGCTCCTTGGTGCGCTCAGCGACCTTTGTTTCCAATATTTTATTTTGGCTACGCACCTGCTCATCCAAAACATGAATTTCAATCATGTTGCGGATACGCACCAGGACTTCGACATTTTCGTACGGTTTGCTCAAAAAATCGGTTGCCCCCGCCTCCAAAGCCCTCAAGCGTATCTCCTGGCCCTTATCAGCCGAAATCGCTAAAACCGGAAGATACCGGTCTTTTTTTAGATCTTTAAGCTGCTCCATGATTTGGAATCCATCAATATTCGGCATCTTAAGGTCCAAAAGAATCAAATCCGGCTGAAAGCTATGGTAGGCCGAAATAACCTGCCGTGGATCCGTAGTGCTGTAAAGATGAACGTACCCGGCCGTCTTGAGTATTTTCTCAAGCAAAAGAACGTGGAGTTTTTGGTCATCCACGATCAGAATCTTGGTGTTGAGAATTTGCTCTTGTGTAATCATCGGCCACTTGACCTTAAAGCCTAACGTCCCACTTTTCTAAATCCGCAAGAACCGACTCGTCCGTCAGGTCGCAACGCATCGGCGTTATAGTAATATAATTGCGGTTTAGTGCATACGTGTCAACGCTTAAATCACTTTTCATCGCCGGAGACCTGCCGGACATCCAGTAATAGGTACGCTGATTTGGGTCGACGCGCTTGGTAAAATAGCCGTGAATCGGCTCCATCCCTTGGCGTGTCATTCGAATTCCTTTGATTTCTTTAGGTTTCTTATTAGGCACGTTAAGGCTCAGAAAGGTTTTGGGAGGCAAATTCATCTTGTGAATACGTTTCGCCACGCGAGCGGCAAATTTGGCCGCGCACGAAAAATCCGGATTAACAAATGTCCCCAAGGAGACTGCAATTGAAGGAATCCCTAAGATGGCCCCTTCCCTTGCCCCGGCAATCGTTCCCGAATAAAAAACGCTGCATCCGTCATTGGGGCCTAAATTGATCCCGGAAACGACCAGGTCCGGTTTTTGCTTTAGGATAATTCCGACCGCAAACTTCACGCAATCAGCCGGAGTCCCGGTAATGCCGAAGCCAAAAAATTTCCCCCCACGGTTAACTTTCTTCATCAGAATCGGGTGCGCCAGGGTAATCGCATGTCCGATCGAACTGCGCTCGGAATCAGGCGCGACAACCGTCACCTTGCCGATTTTCTTAAGCTCAGCGTAAAGCGCAAAAATGCCTTCCGCGTAAATCCCGTCATCGTTAGTAAGAAGAATTTTCATCGTCGTATTATTGGTTTTTCAGACCCAAAATGGGGCATCTTATGCACCATAAAGATTTTAACCCAACCCCGAAAAATGTCAATTTCCACCTTATCTATTTCACAGTATTAAGTTTATAAACAGAAGTGGCTAGCCGGTCTTTTAGCGCACTTTCCCGGAAGAAATAAGATCAACGATTTTAGCGCTGCCGGAAGGCATCGGATATTTAGAAAAATCATCCGGCCTCACCCAGCGGTGAGTTTTATCGGAAGGTATTCCTGAGGCAACCCCGCAAATCCAAACATGCAATTTTACCCGAAACTGCGTATAAAAATGCTGGACATCCGCAAAATGCCTTAGGCCATACACGCGGATTCCCAGCTCTTCCAGCAACTCTCTTTCGAGAGCCTGTTTTTGTGTTTCCCCGGGAATAATTTTTCCCCCCGGAAATTCCCATAGATCCGCAAGCAGCCCCCGAGAAGGCCTCTTTTGGATAAAATATCGGTTATTTCTTTTGATAACCGCCACGGAAACGTCAATTTCTTTTATGCGCCTATTCTTTGGCTGCGGAATAATTTCCTGAATGCCTTTTTTATAAGCCGCGCATCCGCCTTTAACCGGACATACAGAACAGAGCGGTTCTTTATTACGGCAAACCAAAGCCCCTAACTCCATCAATGCCTGATTAAAATCTCCACAATGCTCGCCAGGCAAAACTCCTTTAAGAAATAATGAAATTTTTCCGTCATGAGAGTTGTCCGCCCTCCCCTTAATTGCCAACTGCCGCATGACAACCCGTCGGATATTGGCATCGATAATCGTCATGGGATAGTCAAATGCGATACTTAAAACCGCCCCGACCGTGTAGGCGCCAAATCCGGGAAGTTTTTTAAGGATATTCAGATCACGCGGAATTCTCCTAAAATAGTTCTTAGAAATGGTCTTGGCAGATTTATGAATATTTCTGGCTCTCTGGTAATAACCCAGCCCTTGCCAAAATCGGAGGATTTTTTGTAGCGGCGCATCGGCGACACTTTGAATTGAGGGAAATTCTTTCACCCACCGTTTGTAATACGGAATAACCGCGTTGACGGTCGTCTGCTGGAGCATTATTTCCGAGATCCATATCTTGTAGGGGTCTTTGGTGCGGCGCCAGGGTAAGTCGCGGGCATTGCGACGGTACCAGAAAAGCAATTTTTGGGTAAATGGGAGTGCTTTTGTCATGGGAAGAGCGATAATTCGCCTTAAAAATCAATAACCCGAAGAGGCTCTTTGGAAAGAGAAATACTGACAATATCGCCGAAGCCAAAAGAAAATTTTAAATGGGCGCCGTCAACATAAATCACGCCGCTACGCATCATGGAACGTACTATCATGGGCTGTCGAAGCATGAGAACATCCCCCTTAAGGCAGCATTTTATCCCATGACTTTGAAATAATTCCCTGGGCATATACTGGATCAGTTTTGAATCTCGGGGAATCAGCTTGCCTCCTGCCGAATGAATGGCCCCGGATGAACCGGCGGCAGTCGCAATCCACAAGCCGGAACTGCGCTGTTCTTCTTTAACGCCGTTAATTGTAAAACAATACCGGCTCATGGCGGCGGGATTTTTATGGCATACCAAAATGTCGTTTAGCACATTAGCCGTGCGGCCGGTATTATTTAATTTTAACCTTATCCTGTTTAATGATGAAATCTTGCACCGGCCGGAAAGAACAGATGCTAAAGCTTTGCTAAATCCTTTCCGATCCGTGGAGCAAAAACGGCCCACGCTGCGTTTGGGATCCGAATTAACCCCCAGAATTATTTGTTTTCCAATATGACGAGCAGCCTCAAGGAAAGTCCCGTCACCGCCGACCGAAATCACAAAATCAAACGGGGTATAATCGATTTTTTGGCCGCGATAACGTATTTTAAACCGAATGCCGCGTGCCCGCATAACCCGCTGAACCTCCGCCAGCGCCCGATAATGCTCTTCGTGACTTTTTTTAAAATCCGTTTGCGTTGAAGTTTCAATACGCAAGAATTCTTTTACCGAAGAGTTTCTTCTCCGGAGAAAATAGATTTGGTAAAAACTCTTCTTGCAAAGAATGAGCGCGTTTTTAATCGTAACCGCCATCGTTTTTTAAACCTCAAATTTATTTTGATTATACCGCAATCCGCATAAATTTTGATTCTTAATCTTTCAAAAACCTCACTTTTCCTTGCAAGTCATGAATCGATGAGAAAATTGCATCGGCATCGTGCAGATACCGGCCGGGAAGCGAGGTCGCGACCGCCAAGCATTTTAAGCCGGCTGCCTTTGCCGAGCGAATACCAAAAGGCGCATTTTCAATGACAACGGCGGCACCAGGCTTGACTTTGAGTTTCTTTACGGCTTTTAAAAATGGTTCCGGGTGCGGCTTACCGAACCGGACATCGCTTCCGGTAACCACAACATCAAAGAGATTGTATATACCGTCAGGAAGGATTTTGCGAACCTCGTGGCGTGCCGTACCCGTTACCAGCGCTAACTTAAAATCATTCCGGTGCAGAAACTTTAAAAATCTTCTGGCGCCGGAAATAAACCGGACTTTAACAATCTTTTTAAATAATTCCTCTTTGCGCGCAAGAATTTCCCTCGCTTTGCGTTTCTCCAAAGGAAGATGATGCTCTTTAAAGATTTCTTTGACGCTATTAATCCCCCGCTGGCCTTCTCTTTTGTAAACATCCAGATGGCTGACCCGGATACCTTCCTGTCTAAAGATAATCTTCCATGCACAAAAATGGTCAGGCATGGTGTTGGTAATAACACCATCCATGTCAAAAATGATCGCTTCCGCCTTGATCTTCATTTATATTTTATTATTTTGGATTTAGAAAAATAGGTTGGCAGGCCTTAGGGAATGAGGAGGATCAGCATGAGGCCCTTTCGGATCATCATAACGGCTATGGCCGCCAGAAACAGGCTGGTAACTTTCGAAATCGCCCTCGCACCGGCCTCTCCTAAGATCTTTATAAGCACACCGGAAAGAAGAAAAATAAATCCCGCCAAAAGGACATTGACAAAAACGGAGACCAGCGTCGCGAATATCCCGCATTGATCCATGATAATAAGCGAGGTCGTCAGGACTGCCGGACCGACGATCAGAGGCGTTCCCAGGGGAACCGCGCCTAAAGACTGCGCAGAAATTTGATGATGCTTCTGCGGATTCATAATATCAACGATCGCGATGCAAAATAAAATGACCCCTCCTGCTATCATAAAATCTCCGACCGTAATCCCAAGAAATTTAAAAGTCGCTTTCCCTAAAAATATAAACGCCACGGCCAAACACAAAGCGGTAAATACCGACTGGGCGATGATACGCGCCCTCTCTATTTTCTTGAGCCCCTGAGTTAAAGAACAAAAGATGGGTAAAACGCCCAGGGCATCAACCGCCACAAAAATAGGCACAAAAGCCAGAAGGAAATTTTTCATTAGATTTTATTCTCCGTCACAATCGCTGAAGGCGGCAGGCTGTTTTCCCCGGCGGGTTCGATACCGCTATCCTCAAGGTCAACTTCTTCGTCATTCGCCTGCCTTTCGATTGAAATACTCTGGGCGACTCTCTCGCCGTCTGAAATCACATAAACAATATCCGCGCTATCTCCGGCAACGATATCCGTAGCCGATTTGACATTCTTAAATTCCGTTTTCCGATCGATCACGTAGGAGGCCTCGGACTCCTCATCTTTGTCATAATCGTATTCACTGACCACAATTTGGTTTTTAGATATGTCCAGCACCGTCCCGTAAGAGAAGGCCATTATTTCCTTTCCTTGGGCTAAAGATGCCTTTGGGGCAAGCGACAGCGCCGCGAAGACCCCGGCAAAAAAAACCAAAGATACAGCGCTAAAGTTTAGAAGCTTTTTCACGGATTCCACCCACCCTTTTATGGCTTAAGTATTATCCTGTTTTTCAATACTATATAAATAAGAAAATTGACTGTCAAGTATTTTGGTGACGTTCCAGCGAAGTATTATCCAGCTGGTAAAACAAGGACAATGTGTAAGAGCCCAAGGCACCGAACCAAAGACCGTTTAGCAACGGCCGTAAATTTCAGTTGCCTCTTTGAGCCTAGAAATTACGGAAGGATTAATTGCATTTGGTGAAAGCCGCCATTGCCAATTGTTTTCGGTTGTGCCCGGCCGGTTCATACGGCCTTCTTCGCCTAACCCCAAGACATCCTGCAGAGGTAAAACAATCGTATCCGCAACCGACATCATGGCAATTCTGACAAATTCCCAGCCGATTTCGTGAGACGGAACGTCACGGCCTATATAACGTAGGACCCGGCTGCGGTCCTCCGGCCTTGCCTCTTTTTCAAACCAGCCTCGAACGGTATTGTTGTCATGGGTTCCCGTGTAGACAAGGCAGTTTTTGACATGGTTATGCGGCATGTAAGGATGCTTAGCCGGCTTATCGTCAAATGCGAAAAGAAGCAGTTTCATCCCCGGAATATTAAACTGAGTCATAACCTCGCGCACGTCATCTGTAATTATTCCTAAGTCTTCGGCAATGATGGGCATATGCGGAAAATGCTTTAACAATTTTGAAAAGAAATCTTTTGCCGCCACTTTAACCCATTTACCTTTGATCGCGGTTTTTTCTTCCGCCGGCACCTGCCAAAATCCGACAAAACCTCGGAAATGATCGACCCGGATGATGTCATATAAGGTTAAATTATGATCGAAGCGTTCAATCCACCATGCATAATTTTCCTTTTTTAAAGTATCCCAGCGGTAAACCGGATTTCCCCATAGCTGCCCCGTCGAGCTAAAGAAATCAGGCGGTACGCCCGCCACGAAGGTGGGCTTTTTTTGTTTATCAAGTTTAAAAATGTTCGGATTAACCCAGACATCACAGCTATCGTAACTAACATAAATCGGTATGTCGCCAATGATTTTAATATTTTTGGAATTGCAATAGCTTTTAAGCGCTGTCCATTGCCTAAAGAATAAATATTGCAAAAAGAATTCTAAGAAAATACGCTCGCCCAATTTCCCCTTAATTGCATCAAGCGCGGCCTTCTTTCTGTCGCGTAACTCTTTGGGCCAGTCGCTCCACATTGCCCCGTTAAGATGTTCTTTGAGGGCTACGAACAGACTGTAATCATCAAGCCAATGCGAGTTTTTTGCATAAAACGTTTGAAAATCTTTATCTTTACCGATCTTATTTTTATATTTTTGATAGGCAAGCCGAAGGACCTTAGTTTTGTATTCGCTAACCGCATTATAATCAACCTTGTCATTAGAAAAAGCTGGGCGTCCTTCAAGGTCGGATTTTGAAATAAACCCCTCTTTTACCAGCATATCGGGATTAATAAAAAGATAATTTCCGGCAAAAGCAGAAAAACTGCTATACGGAGAGTTGCTCATGACTGACGATACCGGACTTAAGGGAAGGATTTGCCAAAAGATTTGCCTTGTCTCGGCGAGAAAATCAACAAAGCGGTATGCATCCTCTCCGAAATCGCCGATGCCGTATGCGGAAGGCAACGATGATATATGGAGCAGGATACCGCACCCGCGTTTTTTAGTTTCTTGTTTTTTCTTAGTCATTTTATCTGTTTTTAGCAGCCTTATATTACCACTTATTTATAACACAAACTAATTAATTTTAATTTGTTTTTAAGATGGGGTGAATACCGACCATGCTTGAGAGAAGTTCAATGTTGCTCACAGCACGAACTGGACGGACCTCTTTTATTTTAGGTGCAATAAAGACAACAACCAGCAAACGGCATAGCGAAGTAAGCCAAAAAAGCGTTAAGATCTTGTATCCGAGAAACGGCGGCAACCAGTCGACTAAGAACCCTCCGATAAGTGCGCCAAAACAGATCGCTAACCCGTTAATCACATTAAAATAGGCAATGCAACGCGTTCGTTTCTCAGGGGTTGTCGAATCGTAAATAAAATTACTGGCGCATAGATTAAATCCTGCCCAAGCAAAGCCTGAAACAATCTGCGCAAAAAGTAAGAATACAGGATTTTGACTGATAATCCACAACAACGGCAGCGTTATAATTATAGGCGCAGTCAACCGAATCACCTTGACATTGCCGACCCTATCCGCATGCCTTCCCCAGCGGCCCATCATCAGATAAACCATCAGCGTTGCAGTAGCCGTAATCACGGTATAGGTAAGATAACTAAAATGCATATCCTTCAACATGAAGACCGCAAAAAACGGCGCTGCCAGATTAACCGAAAAATTGAAAAAGGCCACGAAAAAAACGAATTTTGCAAAATTGCTTTCTTTCACCCGCCTGAGAAACATCAACAGCGTAAAGGAATTCTCTTTTTTGTGGCTTAAATACGGTTCGTGCATTTTAGCTAAGAAATGCAGTGATGCCAACCGGCATAAGAATGCAAGCGTGAATATGATCGAAAAACCAGAGAAAATATCATGCGGCTTCATAAAATGAAGGATCACCCCGGCGAGAAAACTAAAGGCAACAAGAAGAATCCCCAAGACCTTATTGCGCCACCCAAAATACTCCCCCCTTTTATGTTCATGTACGAGATCCGACATAAGGCTTCCCCACGGCGGCAACGCGAAAGCACCAAACGAGGTAAAGAGGGTAACCATGAGAATAAAGAACATCGGCTTACATGAACCTAGGGAGGAAACAAAGATCATGGGCAGCAGCATCAACGCTTGGAGAAAAACAAAAAGAGAAAAGATTTTCTTGCGGGATTCAAAATGAGCGGTCAAGTCAGCGCTTTTAACCTGCAAAAGCGCAGAGACAAGATTCGGCAAGGCTCCTAAAATACCAACCTGCCTTACCGTCGCACCCAGAAGCAACAAAAACGGCGTAAAGTAGTCCTGGGTAAGCCCCACCATGCCGCTGGCAAAAATACCGTCCAGCACGGAAAACCTCAAGCTTTGATTAACCTTGTGGGGAGTTAAATCCGACATGACAACCGACCTTAAAAACAGACAACGCTACTAAGGGGAAGCCCGTGCCCTGAAGACAAACTCCCTCTCCGTAGATTGCAGAATATCTCTCAGGAATTAAACCGTTCTATTGTTAGTCCTGGACAGTCGAGGAATCCGCTTGCTCGGCAGCGTTAAGAAATGCCTTAAGCTTCATCCATGTCTTGGGGCCTACTTTTCCGTCAACCGTAAGACCATTCTGCTCCTGGAAATCCCTTATGGCTTTCTTGGTCTTTGGCCCAAGATCACCGTCGATCTTTCCTGTGTAGAGATTAGCGCTCTTTAACGCCTGTTGAATCTCATTAACGGTGGGGGCAGTAAACGATGTTTCTACGACGGGGGCTTGGTCAACGGGAGAAACCACTGTTTCACTTGCTGCGGGGGAGGGCAGCGTTTGAATGGTGCCTGTTGCGGCGGATTCATTCAGTAGTTCTTCTGTTGTCGAAAGGTAACTTTCCTTTTGAGATTTCTGGCCGCAACCAATAACAAAGATTGCGAGAACAATCAATACAGCGAGACTTCGATACATTGGATCCTCCTTAAAAATAAAAAAATTTTAAAATGCCATTAACTGCCCGCCAAACAACATCCCTCCTGCTAATCATAACCTACCTTGTTTTTTCTACCCCCTTTCAGCTGAATCTATATCTTAAAGCAGCGTTATTTTTTGATTTGGATAACTATGCCTATCCTACGGCATGCGAGATAGTCAGTTATAATAAGAATTAAAACAGGATTTTACTTGCTTGTCAATAAATTTGTAGCATTTTCACGCAGTTACAAACGATATTTTTCAAGGCTTTTCTATCTCAGGATTACATTCCGGCAGAATCAACTGTTTCACTTCAGCCGTTTCTTTGATAGCACTTTTATAAAGCAGAATGCTGCAAGCCCTAAAATAATTCCCCAAGAAACCAAAAGAAACAACCATCCGTCCGGCCTCATCGCATGTCCTCCCCTTGAAGCTTTTTGCGTCTCCAGGCAATTTTAACCAGCAGAGCAAGGATAAACAGAACCGCCAGTAACCCCACGCGCGTGGCCAAAACGTACATTTTATTTTCGGAGGCAACATTATTCATAAAAATAATCGGAAGCCACTCCTGCCAAAGCCATATCCCCAAAATAAGGGACAAGAACAAAGGCGTAATATATTTGATAATGAATTTATAGATCCTGGGTATACGGATATCCGCACCCTTATGGATTTCATCCCAAGCCTTGTCCATGCCAAAAACCCAGACAAAAAGGACGGTTTCAATAGCTGCAAAGACAACCAAAAAGAATGTCCCGCCCCAGAAATCCAGCTCGTCGACAACGCCGTTTTTTAAGAAAAATATCGCCGGCTGACAGAGGATGAATGAAACAACGGCAAATATTCCGACCGCTTTTTTCCGGCTAATGTCAAATTCGTCCTCCAGAAAAGCAACTGCCGGCTGGGCCAACGAAACGGAAGAAGTTATTCCCGCTAAAAATAAAAGCAGGAACCAGATAAAGCCAAAAAATTGCGCCAACGGCAAATGCTGTAAAACTAACGGCATTGTAACAAAACCCAGATTAAATGTCCCCGACGCTGCAATGGATTTGATCTCGACAGGCCCAAAGAAAACAAACGCTGCCGGAATAACAATGCTGCCCCCGAGAATAACTTCGGCGATCTCGTTGGTACTGGCCGCTGTTGTTCCGGAAAGCGCCACGTCATCCCCTTTGGATAGATAGCTGGCATAGGTGAGGATAACGCCAATCCCAACGCTTAATGTAAAGAATATTTGCCCGGCCGCCTCAAGCCAAACCTTGGCGGATTTTAACGCCGAAAAATCCGGATTCCACAGAAACCCGAATCCGTTAGAAATATTCCAGTCCGGCTTTAATGCATCCGGAGTTCCCAGTGTCATAACCCGAACCATCAGCACAATACCGCAGATAAATAAAAGCGGCATCGCCCACTTGCATAGACGTTCAATGCCCCCTTTGATCCCGTAATAAATGACTGTTATATTTACGGCGAATGTCGCCAGAAAAAAGAAATACGCCGTCCCCAAACCGCCAAAGAATTGATTATTTTCTATGCCCTGAAACCCTCTTAAGAAATTTTGCATCATCCCTTGGTCATTCAGTTGGGCATATTTCCCTGCCAAAGCAAAAAAACTGTAAGCCAAAGTCCAGGATTCGATGTAGGTATAGTAAATAAAAATAACCAGCGGTCCAAAAATACCGATAACACCAAAATATTTAATAAAGCGGTTTTTCTGCCAGATGCTGTGAAATATCCCCGGAGCCGTCCCGTGCCCAAAGCCTCCGCCGTAACGGCCCAGCGTCCATTCAATCCACATCAACGGTATTCCCAGTAAAAAGAGCGACACAAAATATGGGATCAGAAACGCTCCACCGCCATTGGCTACCGCCTTAGCCGGAAACCTAAGAAAATTTCCCAACCCTATCGCAGAACCGGCGACAGCCATAATGATCCCCAGTCGGGATCCCCAGCTGTCGCGAATGCGAAATTTCCTGGAGGGCTCAGCAGGAGGCGGTACTTTTTTTTCGGAATGAGGCACTGAAAGACTCCGGTTAATGGGCAACCGTTATTTGGGACTCCACATCTATGCTTGATTTTACGGAATTTGAGATAATGCAATTCTCTTTGGAAGATTTTAAGACAGCTTCTGCGCGAGGGATATCTGAAGATGATTTTAGAGAAATACGTACAATCAGCTTAATTTGAGTAACAATCATTTTCCGATCAACTAATTCCAAGACCCCTTCCGCCTCGCCCTCATAACCGGCCAGGGCAATTTGATCGCGCTCCGCGTAAGCCAAAAAAGTCATCAGAAAACAGCTATTCGCAGCGGCAACAAGCAAATCCTCGGGTGTCCAGAATCCGTCCGGCCCTTTAAATTCGGGAGGCGGCGTTACCTCCAGAGAAGGCTTGCCGGCACTAGAGAGAATTGCCTTGCGCTCATTCTGCCATTGAAGGGTTGACCGGTAAAAAAATTTTTTGGGGCGAACTCGCCGCTCTTCCATAAAAATCTCCATAAAAAACCCACTGCAAGAAATTATATCACAGTGGGTTTTTAATTCAAAGTAAGAATGTCAAAAAACTTAGTTTATGGAAACAATTTTTACCTGAAAATTTAATTCTTTTCCCGCAAGCGGATGGTTGAAGTTTAAGACAACCGTATCGGTATCCACCTTCGCAATCATCGCCGGGAACGCACGTCCGTCCGCGCCATGAATTTGCAGAACCATTCCGACTTGAGGTTGAATGTCGGCAGGTAAATTAGCCCTGGATACTTCCTTAAGCGCCTCAGGACTCACTAGCCCGTAGCCTTCTTCCGGTTTCACGATAACGGTTTTTTCATCGCCAACTTTCATTCCGGCCAACTCTTTTTCAAGGCCCGGAACAATCTCGCTTTTGCCTTGGGTGTATTGAATCGGACCGCGTCCGCTGGAGCTATCAATTACTTTTCCGTCAACCGTCAGCGTATAATCGAATGACACCTTGCTGCCGTCGGTAATCTTTGCGCTTTCAGCCCTTGAAATCGAAATCCCCGCAAACATAAAGAATAAGACGCCGCAAAGCGCCAAACTTAAAAAACGTTTCATAATATGCCTCTTCTTTCGCTGTAACAAAACGGGCCCGGCAACTTGTTGCCGGGCCCGTGGGTTTCCGGTTATAATTTTACAACATTTTTGGCTTGTTCGCCCTTGGGGCCTTTTTCGACTTCAAATTCAACCTCTTGGCCCTCCGCTAACGACTTGTAGCCCTCACCCTGAATCGCGCTATGGTGCACAAAAACATCGCTGCCTGACTCCGGGGTGATAAACCCGTAGCCCTTCTGGTTATTAAACCACTTCACTTTTCCTCTAACCATTACTTACTACCTCCTTTCATGAACATTGTAGTAAATAACGGCAGAAGACCTAAAAACGTAGGGCAACCTTCTCCTGCAGCATTGCCTTTCTTCCCTTTATTTACTACTAACTTTTCAAAACTATACATATATTTGCCTGACTTGTCAAATAATAGTTTCTCATTTAACGGGGCCAGAACCAAAACGGATTCTTTGCCGGCAACGGCTTCTCCTGCCCGGGCAATTCCAATACCCGCCACGCAACCCATCCTAATGGAATTTCGCTTAAATACGTCCTGGCACTGGTGAGAATCTTTTGAGGGTCCCCAAGAACCGCAAGCGGCACACTGATTGAGATTTCTTTCGCAGAACGCACCACCTTAATTGTATCACCGGGCAATCTTCGATTCTGGTCGTAAATCGAGTGGTTGGTCACACCCAGCTTCACGTGCAGTTTAGGCATTTTTCCAAAGGGGAGGTCACTGCGGTACCCAAAAGCGTAAATCGAGGCAACGACACCTTCTGCCAACGGCCGAGAAAGTTCGATAGAAAGAACCAAATTGTCTCCCTCCAGCCTCACAAAACGCCATTCAAGGCCGACAAAGGCAGATCGTTCCGAATCCGTCAACTCTTCGGGCACCTGCACAGAATACTCCTTTGCCCCAGGCCACAGTGATGATTCTCCGGTCTCGCTTTTTTTAAGTTTAATCACCGGAAAGTCGCCGAACAACTCGTTAGCACGCACAAAAGAAAGCAGGTACTTCTCGCTGGAACGATACTGCGACCGATGGGCCTTGAGTGCGGCCTCCTTGCGGCTTATTTCCTCAGGGCTCAATGGCGACACAAACCAAGAGACTTCCTCTTTTAGAGGTTCAGGCGGCACTAAGGCCTCTTCAGGACGGTATCCCTTAGGATGAGGCCAGTGAGCGCGATGGATAAGATAGGGATAGATTTGCGGCGTAAAATCCTCCCCTAAATTCCAAAGGGCTACACGGGTAAAAAGATACAGCGACAGGTGGTCGCCATTATGGTCGGTCGGATGAGAAACAAAAATCTTTGTCGGCCTAAAACCGCGCAACACTGCAGTGAGATCTTTGACAATCTCTTCTCCTTTATACGGGGCACCGGGCCGCAGAGCACCCGCATAAGGAACTTTATTGACCCTAGTCAGCATGCTACGCAGCGCCGGACGATTCCCCCAGTGGGCGTACCAGATACTCATCGTCCCAAAATCAGGATACCCTAAAAATGTCAGATTTTCAGCAGGCACCCCCAGCGCCTTGGATGCGGCAAGGGCTTCATCATGCCTCATAAGCCCCATCTTTTTCACTGCCCCCGGAACAAGCACCGGATGTTTACGATAGACCAAAAAAGACCATTGGTTGTTGTCCCCATATGTATAAAAAACAATGTGAACCGGCAATTTCAACGCCACCGCCTTCTGGATGATGCCTCCACAGCCCAAGACCTCGTCATCGGGATGCGGGGCCAGAATAAGAATGCGGTCACTGGCCTCAAGCTTGACCTCAGGCCAGGCCTGTTGTGCCGATACTGGTGTATTGAATACGTTTAACGCAAGAAAAAGGCATACCCAAAAAACAAATCTTATCCTCCGCATCCTCACACCTCCCTATCGAAGCCAGAATAACAACGCTATTGCAATCCGATAAATACCGAAACTAAGAAAATTATGGCGCTTGATAAAATACAACAAAAACTTAATGCTGGCCAGAGCGACAACAAATGACGTCAGAAATCCTACCGCCAGAAATCCAAACTGGTCTGCCGAAAAAGATGCGGCACTTTTAAATAAATCTAACGCCGTTGCCGCCAGCATTGTCGGCACAGCTAAAAGAAATGAGAATTCAACGATTGTCTTGCGACGAAGCCCCAAAATCAACCCTCCGATTATCGTCGCAGCCGCACGCGACACTCCGGGGATAATCGCAATCGCCTGGAAAAACCCGATAAGAATCGCCTGTTTATAGGAAATGCATGCGATCTCCTCCGTTGCATCCCTAGGCTCCCGATGGAATAAATCAAAGATAATTAAGAATATCCCTCCTAAAAACAAAGACCAGAGAACAACATCCGCGCTTCCTAACAACGTTTGTTTAACAACCTTGTAAAGAGCAAGCCCCGCCACCGCCGTAGGAACAAAAGCAGCCAGCACCTTTTTTATAACCGCGCCGTTAATGAGTAACGACCGTCCGTACAGGACAACAACCGAAAGAATTGCCCCCAGCTGTATGGTAATTTCAAAGCTTTTAAGGAATTCGGTTTGAGGGAAATTTAAAACGCGAGCGGTCAGAATCAAGTGCCCCGTCGAAGATACAGGAAGGAATTCCGTGATGCCTTCCACTACCCCAAAAACAATCGCATGCCAAAAGTCCATTCTATCCTTACCCGGCCATGTCGGTTTGAGAAAGATGCCGGATACGCTTGAGCATATTCGGATGTGTGCTTAAAAGTTCCATGAGCCTATCCGCAAATGTCACGTGGATGGTTTTATTCCGTAATAAGGCAAGCTCAGAACTGTCAATCGTACCGCTGCGGTCCAAGTCCAGCTGAACCAACTCCCTTATCTCATGCGACGCCCGAGAAGGGTCATTAACAAAAAATGCCTTCAAGCCCTCCGCTTCCCTGATCGACTCCCTGTCGACACGAGCAGAGCCGTAAACAAGCTTATAAAGTGCCGAGGCAAGTGCCGCAGGTTTATTACCCAGCGCGACCGAACCTCGATCGGCAAAATATTCCCGTATCCTTGAGGCATAAAGCACCAAGAGGTTTGTAATAAAATAAAAAATTAGCGCCGCCAGCCCGATCAGCATTGTATTGTCCCGTCCGTCACGCCTGCGCCCGTAAAACAAAAAGCTCCAGGCAAGCCGATAGAGCACCATAGGAATAACCGATAACAGAGTAATTGTTAAAACATCGCGGTTTTTAAGGTGACTAATTTCATGACCTAAGACTGCCTTAAGTTCTTCTTCGTTGAGCAAATTCAAGATTCCCTCGGTAACGCAAACACGCCCGTCACGAACCCCTCGTCCAAATGCAAAGGCATTTGGTATCCCGGCTTGCGAAATTCCGATTTTTGGCATCGGTATCCGGGCCTTTTGGGACAAATCCTCGACCATGCGATAAAGATCCGGCCGCTCTTCTTTCGTCGTATACCGAACCCCCATGGTCCATTCGACGAGTTTGGGCCCGATCAGATACTGGACAATCATCATGCCGACTGAAATGGCCAGGTAAAAATAAAAATTGTTTACCCCCATCGAGGTCCCGATAACGACCACAATGGCATAGATGATGCCGAATAAAAGTGTTACCAATAACCACATTCTTAACTGCAGTGAAAACATTCCCTACTCCTTATCTGTGAATGATTATTTTACCGTAAGAATACCCTTTACGCAATACGCCCTCAAAGAAATAAAAAACACATCCTTAGTAAACCCGAATAGGCAATATGACAAACGGAATTCCTTTTTGATAAAGCTTTCGCTGTATGGCAAAAACGGTATAGTTATGCAACCATCGGTTCCATACGGTTTCCTGAGGGAAAACTAGCTGGCCTCCGAAAAACACCGCTCCCGGGAAATGTTCCAAGGTTTGGGCGCACACTTTCTCGATCTCTTCAATAACATCAATCCCGATAGCACAACACCCTTGCGCATAATAACCGCTATGGTTCATAAAAGAAACGTAGCGCTCGATATCCTTTTCCGACTGAAGTTTAAGGCGGTCGACTTCCTGTGCCCCTTTAAAATTTCCGGCATCAATAACACCTATCTCTAGAAATACAAAATTCTTAAATTCTTTTCCAAAAAACCGGATGACGTTAAATAAGGTATGTAAACCTAACCCGTTAAATCCATTGACCAGCAAAACCGCTGTCTTGGCTCCGGGGTCAAATGCACAGGCAGTCTTTACAGAAGAGTCGACGCTCCCCACGGAAGACGCTGTTTGAACCAGGCTATCTAACCGATTTAAAAGTTTCGCGGTCTCGCGATAGTGGCGTTTGACCATAATCGCAAACACTACCAGCGCTCCCGTTATTAATAATGTGATCCACCCGCCTTGGTTGAATTTTATTATAATAATCGAGATCAGAATAAATGACGTCAGGGTAAGCCCGAGGCCGTTGACCGCTATCTTTTTCTTCCAAGTCCTGACACTTTCACGTACATTCCACCAATGACGAACCATCCCCAGCTGCGAAAGGCAAAACGTAATAAAGACATTGATACTGTAAAGAACAACAAGGATGTGGACTGACCCGTGAGTAAAGACAATCGCCATCAAAGCAGCCAATCCCATAAGTAAAAGTCCGTTTTGGGTAACAAGACGATCGCTTAGTGAAGAAAATTTCGTCGGAAACCAGCGGTCAGAAGCCATGTTGGCCAACACACGGGGACCGTCTAAAAATCCCGCTTGAGCAGCGACAAATAAAATCATCGCTTCCGAAATCAAAGTCACCAGAATAAAGAAATAACCATAGGGATTCGGCCAACCCAAAACAATATTTTCCATCAAAACCGCGTTTAACGTCTTTCCTGCTTCGCGATTAACGTCAAAAAGAAGATACGTAATCATAAGCCCCAGGACGGTGACGGCGAGCGAAATAGACATATAGCGCATGGTCTTTTTACCGGTTTCAACCTTGGGATCTCTTAAAATAGGCAAACCGTTACTAACAGCCTCAATTCCCGTAAAAGTTCCCGCGCCCATGCTGTAGGCCCGCAAGATAAGGAAGATCATTCCAAAAAGGCCCAGATTTGTTCCGGCAAGATGAATATCAGAAGCTGTTGAATTCCAGACGTGGGGAAAATTCCCCGCATGAACAAATATTCCGTAGACAATCGCGAAAAGATGGGTTCCGACAAAAATGAGAAATATCGGAATAAGCGGAATAACGGATTCCCTTACCCCCCGTATGTTCATTAGTGTCAGCAGAAAAACTCCAAAAACAGCTAAATAGATTTTATACGGCTGCCATTCGACCGGAAGGAAGCTAAACAAGGCATCCGAACCGCTGGCAATAGAAATAGCTATAGTAAAAACGTAATCAATCAAAAGCGCGCAACCCGAAACCATCCCTACACCCGGAGACAGCAGCTTGCTGGCGACTAAATAACCTCCTCCTCCGGCCGGAAAAAGCTCAATAATCTGAGAATAGCTGGCGCTAATAAGGAATATCGTGAGGACCGTTCCCAGAGCAACAAAGATGCTCAAGTAATGATAGTTCCCCAGGGCTAAAAAGGCTTCCTCCGGGCCATAACAAGAGGACGAAAGCCCATCCGCGCCCAAGCCTACCCAGGCAAAAAAAGCCACCAGAGAAAGACTGTGAAAGACATGCCGGTCCAACGGACTGCGCGCTTGTCCGATGACGGCGGTCTTGATTCTTTTCGCTAAAGATGTTTTTGGTTTATTTTCCATTTTATTGCCGTTTATTGATGCGGTCATTAAAAAGCAAAAAACCAAAGAGCGATTTCTTTGGCTTGCTCTCTCAACACTAGGCTGACGGGGTTAGCTGTCGGGCTCGGGCTGTTGGGCCCTAATTTTCATATTCGCCCCAAGATCTTAATTGATCGTATTTCCTGGATCCCCCGCTCTCATTTGATTTCTGTAAATTATAGGGCACAGAAATCAACCCATTCGACGCTCCCCGGACTAAAGCCCGGGGTTTGCTCAGGGTTGATACTGAGCGGCGTCCGAACCCCACCCCTTAAGGCGGGTTCGGACGCCGTCGAACGTATCAAAATCGATTAAGCATATTAGGGAGCATGATAATGCGAAGAGTAATTCCTGTCAATATATTTTTAGCGTTGATTTTTAGGCAGGTCTAAGGGAATTTTGACTTACCTTAGCTCATTCAGCTACAGTGTCAACAGCAGTAACGGCTTCGGGTACGGCGCTTAGTTTTTCATAGATCGGCCCGGTAACCCTTTGCAGGGCATGGACTTGGCTAGCAAATGCCAATGCCGCCAAAAAACAGGCCACGCCGCCTAAGGCCAGGGCATTGGGTGCCCCGATTATGTTTGCCAAAAATCCCGCCAACAGACTACCCATGGGCGCCACCCCCATAAATGCCATCATATAAAAACTCATAACCCGACCGCGTTTATCGTCTTCGACAATCGTTTGGATAATAGTGTTACTGGCTGCCATATGGACCATAAACCCGAAGCCTGTGATCGTCAGCAAAAACAACGACAGCCACAAAACCCTCGAAAATGAGAAGGCAATCAAGCCAAAGGCAAAAATTGATGCCGCGACCGGGATAATCGGCCCTAATTTCAATATTTTCCTGCGTGAAGCAAGGTAGATCGTTGCAATCAAAGCCCCCACGCCGACCGCGGCCATTAAGAATCCTAGGGTTTTCGGCCCGCCGTAAAGGATATTCTTGGCAAAAACAGGCATAAGCACGACATAGGACGCTCCCATTAAACTTATCATAGCCACAAGAGCTAAGACCGAGCGGATAGGTGCAAAACCAAATGTATACCGGATGCCTTCCTGTAATTCCCTCCAGGCGTGGGCATTTTTTGACCTTGCCTCCTGTTTCTTGATTTCCATCGCCCAAAGACAGGCAATAACCGCCAGGAAACTTAGGCCGTTGATTAAAAAACACGCTCCCTCACCGGTAAGCGTGATCAGAACCCCCGCAATCACAGGGCCGATTAACCTTGCTCCATTGAACATGAAAGAATTCAAGGCGATCGCATTACCAAGAAGTTCTTTTTGCTCAACCATGTCAATAAGGAAGGACTGGCGCGCCGGTATATCGACAGAATTTATACACCCCAACATAAATCCCAAAATAATAATATGCCACACGGCAATGGTCCCTTGCCATATTAAAAACGCAAGAGTAAGAGCCTGGACCATTGAAAGGGTTTGCGTTACCAGCAGCATGCGGTGACGGTTCCAGCGGTCCGCCAAGACGCCGGTAAAGGGACTAAAAAGAAAAGTGGGGATTTGGCTTGAGAAACTAACAACACCCAAAATAAAAGCCGAACCAGTCAGCCGATAAACGAGCCAACTCATAGCGATCTGCTGTATCCAGGTACCGACTAACGATACGCCCTGGCCGAAGAAAAATAGGCGAAAATTCCGATAGTGCAGCGCCCGGAAAATATGATTAAGCGTTGATATCTCCTTATCTGAATTTAACTTGCCGCTCATTGGCACCTTCCTGAAAGAAATTAAAAGACCGTCTCTCTAAGGCGGTCTTTAAAAACACACCTGACACGTTTTAGATTGATTTTACGGATTTAAGCCCGCAGGGCTTTATCGATTAAATTGTTGATCTTATCCACCAGCGGTTGAAATTTATCACCCTTGCGCAGAAAAATATGCCCCTTGCGCGTACCCTGGGCTATCTCACTCAATTCCCGCACGATACGGTCAAAAGGCCCCACGATCCTGTGGGTAATGCGGTGCGCAATAAAAAGCAGAACCGCCACGCAAATCGGAACCGCAACCAGTAAAACCCCGACAGTGCGCTGAGCCGCCGGTATGAGATTATAGCCAATGGCCTCCGGTATCCCCATTTGCTCAGCGGTAATGCTAAAAATTAGGTAGAAAAGCGCAAAGGCGGTAACCGCCGCCGGCACAACAGCCGTAAGAGATATTAAGAAAAATATTTCCCTGTGCAACGTGTTCGCAAAAGCCTTCCCGCCTCTTCGGTTTTTTTTATTCATCTTTGTACCCCACCTTTATATCCATGTAGAGCGCCTCAGCCGTTGACACCGTATTGTCCGAATCAGTCATCAGGGCAATGGCGCCGACGGGGCGGTTGGGGGCTCTCCCAAACGCCTTCTTATAATCGTTATAGATATTGCGCTTCTCAAACACCCAATCATCCATGTTTTTTTTGCCGGACTCGACAACAATGAGTTTAAGATTTGAGAAATACGGACTTGAAATAATCGTTTCTTCGGGCAAATTCTCATCCCAGACATACTCAAGACTATGGATATTCATAAAATTCCAGCTTAAGAATATGACATAGACCCTTGCCGCATAATCGTCTCTCTCAATCCATCCCCTCTCTTTGCCTTTTCCTTTCTGCGGGGGCTCATTCTTAGCCGGAAATTTCAGCACTTTCCAGTTCCAGCTTATCATAGGAAATTTTCTAGGATCAAATCTGATATGATAAACTAATCCTGAGCAGGTCTGATCACTCTGCGCGGAAAGATACCCGATTTCTTTGCGGGGTTTAACAGCATAGAGCACGCGGCCTCTAAAAACCTTCTCCTGCCATTCCTTAAGCGCATTTTCTCTGTTGAAGGGAAACCATTTCTGAGGCTTGACATCATGGAATACAGGATTTTTAAAAACGTCCTCTTTCCGCTCCTTGGGCGCATTTTCTTTGCCGAAAGAAAGCCACCGGGACAGCTCCGACGAATAGGCAGAGCAGATAAGAACAATTGACAACAGAAGTATCCCGATATAAACAAGTTTCCTTCTATCCATATTGAATAAATCTCCGCTGTGCTGAAAAACCTTTTATCTTTAATTTATTGTAATAACTAAACCTGGCTGCGTCAAGAAAGTTGGGGCATATTTCCTGCCCGAGCCCATTGTAAACTTCATTTTCTTAAACACTATTTCTTAAAAGGGAAATTCTTGCTATAATTCGATAGACATTTTAAAGGAGAAAGACGTGAAGATTTCTATCATTCTGGGAGTGCCTCAAAAGGGAAGCTTTAACCATGCCATTGCCGAAACAGCCGCTCAGGCCTTACGAGATAACGGTTACGGGGTCACATGCCACGATCTCTACGCTGAAGGATTCAATCCTCTCTTGCCCCCCGAGGAACTGGCTAAAAACGTAAAATTAGAAAATGTGATTAAAAAACATTGCGACGAAATCACCCAAGCCGACGGTATCATCATCATTCACCCGAACTGGTGGGGCCAGCCACCGGCTATCTTAAAAGGCTGGATAGACCGTGTCTTGCGCCAGGGCGTTGCTTACGAATTTGCGACAACCGATAGCGGCGAAGGAGTGCCGAAAGGATTATTAAAAGCAAAGACAGCGATCGTTTTTAATACCGCCAATACTCCGGAAGACCGGGAAATGACGGCATTCGGCGACCCCCTGGAAACACTCTGGAAAAAATGTATTTTTGATTTTTGCGGGGTAGAAAAATTCGTGCGGCGGACATTCAGCGTTGTTATTATCAGCTCCGCCGAACAGCGGAGGGAATGGCTAAACGAAGTCCGGGCCATAACACAGCGCCACTTTCCCGCCACAAAATCACAGGCAACATAATAATCGCTCTGTAAAATGGATACAATAAATAAAAAAGACCTTTCGGCCTGCATCATTATTGAACTGGCAACCTTCCTGTGCTTAGGCATAAGTCTGGGCCTTGTCCTTTCAGGAAAATTGGAGCCGCTCGCTATCTGGATCTGGATATTTCTTGCCCTGGGACTTATTCTGCACGGCATCAATCATATCATCTACTGGAAGAAATACCACCAGCTGACAAAATCGTTAAAATAGATTCATTCTAAATTCCTGAGAAATTAAACAAAAGGGGCGTTTGGCCTTCCGGCCAAACGCCCCTTTTCGAGAAACGATAGCGATTATTCCTGATCTTTTATGGAAATCAGGCTTGAGCTCTCACCGAGTTTTTTGGCGACAACCTCGACCTGTAATTTTCGCTCGGAATATTCTTGAAACTCTTAATCTCACCTTCAATCACTATTTCCAGCAAAAAACCCTACTTGGCCGGCTCCACTTCTTTGCTTTCGACAACCGGAGCAACTGCTTCGGGTGCAGCTACTTTCTCTTCCACTGCTTCCATTTCGTCTGTTTCAGCTGCAGGCATGACTTCTTTATTGATAACCACTTCCTCTGCTTCCACCACAGGCGAAGTAACCGTATCGGCAACAACTTCACCCCCGGCTACTGACCCGGGTTTATCGACGGCCATTTCTTTAACCATTCCTTGGGCCAAGGCTAAAGAAGCCACAAAGCATAACCCTAACACTAACCAAATCACTTTTTTCATTTGATTCACCCCCTTTCCTGAATAATATTCTGCTTAATAAATCTTGATAATTTAAATGCTGATTATACTGCAATACCACTATTAATCAATAAGAAATTTTTACTTTTGAGCAAATAATTAAAAGCGGGCCAGCCGTCTTTAAAGACGGCTGGCCCGCCATTCAGCTTAATTAAAATCTTTTTCCCTAGACAACTACTGCTTCGTAACGCTTACTGCGGTGCCATCGATCGTGGCTGAAATTGAATCACCGGCTTTGATTCCTGCCAGCGCTTTGCTTCCCGCGGTAACTGTTCTATTGATCCCCATTGAATCCTTGACCACAACCGTCCCGTTCATCGAATTAACAGATACGACCGTTCCCGCTATGGTTACAGGAGCAGCCTTAGCTGCTGTTGCCGCTTTCGGTGCAGCTGCCTTTGTTGCTGTCGTAGCCTGTGCTGCTTTTGCCTGCATCGCTGCGGCCGCAGCCGGGTCAATATAACGCTTGCCTGTCCCACCTTTTGGCGGATGTTTCAATAGCCCGGCTGAACTAACGGATACGAATGCAAAAACAACCATCACCGCTATCACCACTGCTAATATTTTCTTCATACCCCTCCTCCTTTCACCCACATGTATTTGGCTGGTTTAGGGCTTTAATATAGCACAAACAAAAATTTTACTCAACAAATTAAATATTCTTAAAACATCACAGAATAAACTTCTCAAGACACTAGCTTTCCCGTCGCCTTAAAATAACCCGCCTTAAGAAAATAACCGCGTAATAAATCAAAAATCTCTTCTGAATAACCGGGCTGAACAAAATACGCCATATCCTGCGGGGATCAAAGTAGAACGCCATAAAAAATTTCTTCTGGATCGCGATAAGCTCCTTATTCGAGACATCACTGATGTTAAAATTCGTATCATGGTAATCGATATCATCGAACCGTTCCGGGACATTTTTTCCCGCTGCTTTGGCTGCGCGATACATCTCGGTATCGGGAAATAAATTGACAATAAAAAAGTCCGCAGTATGTAACTTGGTCCGCCCAATAAATCTTAAGGTCTCTTTTAAATCGCTTTTCGTCTCCGTCGGAAAACCCAGCATAAAAAATCCGTGCACATGAATCCCCAGTTTAACGGCCGCAGAAATCATCCGCTGCAGTTTTTCCAGGTCCATGTTCTTCTTAATAAGCTTCTGCAATCGTTTTGAACCTGTTTCGGGCGCCAGGCAAATCAGCCGCGTTCCGGCATCGCGTAATTTACCTAAAATCTCCTCATCCAAGACATCGCCTCTTAAGCCGTTCGGGAAAGACAGTTTCATCTTTACCCCCGACTTAATAATAAGCTCGCAAATCGCAAGGACTCGCTTTTTGTCCAGGTTGAAACAATCATCCGTAAACTCAAAATCCGTGATACCATACCGCTGATAAAGCGCCTCAATTTCCGCAAAAACATTCTCCGCAGACCTGGCTCTAAATTGTTTGCCCAAAATATTATGGCAATAGGTACAGCTGTAAGGACAGCCCCGCGAAGTCATAATCGGCATATAGGGCGTTCCGCCATCCGGCGTAAAGGGCATAAAACGCGGTAATGCATAATACTTTTCCACGTCGATCAGGTCCCAGCCGGGAAAGGGGAGTTCGTCAAGATTTGAAACGGGTTCTCGGGGCCCTGTACGCACAATCTTCCCGTCTTTCTTAAAAACAATTCCTCTGACGGCATTAACATCCTTGGTTTTTAAAACAACCGCTTCGATCAAGTCGGGAAGGGTCTTCTCGCCCTCGCCTAAGACAACATAATTGATATGGAAATCATCCAGGAGTTCTTGCGAACACGCATTGGCATGCGGCCCGCCGACTACAATCGGGCAACCCGGGCTTTCCCTTTTGATGGCCGCGGCCACCTGGTGCAGCATGTTCACTTCCAGGGTAAAACCGCTGATACCGACAATATCCGGCTGAAACGACACAAACTCTTTAGACGCGTCGGCAACAGCAAGAAAATCCGCCCGCATATCCAAGATCTTGACCTGATGCGCATGATTCTGCCGCAAAACAGCGCCAAGATATAAAAGCCCTAAAGGCGGTGCGCCATAGGCCTTTTCGTATTTCTCGCTTCTGGTACGTATCAGCAGTATTCTAGCCATTATTGTCCGGTATTGGGTTTGTTGAATTGCCTCAAAAAGACTGGTGCTTATTATCTAAAACGACGTATTATATCACAACAACGGAAAACAAAGGACAGCTTCTTAAAATAATCATGATTAAACAAAGGGGCCCCGTGACAACGGGGCCCCTTAAAAAGACAATCTATGCCTTTGACAAAAATCGGCGCGATCTACTTCCGCCCTCCCAGCTCGTGGTCCAACATAAATAAACCGTTATTCGAATCCTTAATAAGTTTTAGTTTCTCGACGATTGAAAGCGCATTAGCTTCTTCTTCCACCTGCTCATCGACATACCACTTGAGAAGTGATTCGGTGGCAAAATCATTGTCATCCTTGGCTAATTTCATTAAATCGTTGATCAGTGAAGTTACCTTCATTTCGTGGGCATAAACCTCTTCAAAAGCAGCCAAAGGTGATTTCCATTCGGCTTTAGGGGCCGCGATTTCGGTCAAAACGACTTTTCCGCCCCGCTCGATAACGTAGGCGTAGAATTTCATCGCGTGCTGGTTCTCCTCGTTAGCCTGCAGCTGAAGCCAGTGGGCAAACCCTTTAAAATTCATTGATTCAAAATACGCCGCCATGGACAGATACAGATACGACGAATACAGCTCCGCGTTGATTTGCTTATTGATAGCTTTTTGTAACTTCTCCTTGATAACCATACACCCTCCTTTAGGTACGCAATCTTAAATTGAATAGACTACTTTATAGCGTCAATTTCCGGGAATGTCAACACTTTAAAAAGCTAACACAATGCGTCAACCATTCCCTTTACCATCCCCCCTATTGAAAGAGCACCCGTGAGCCCGGGAGATTCAATACCGATAAGATTGATAAGCCCTGGCAGGTGATTAGCGGACTCCTCTTTAATGATGAAATCGCGAAAACCCTCGCCCTCCCCCTGCAGTTTCGGCCGCATGCCCGCCGTATCAGGGCTTAAGTCTCCCTCTTCCATAAACGGCAGAAATCGGCGGATACTTTCATAAAAAGATTTTCCTTTTTTGGGATCGATATCATAATAAATTTCTTTCACGTATTCCGTATCGGGCCCAAAACGCAAACCCCCGGCCAAATCCAGGGTCGCATGAACCCCAAGCCCCGCATGGTCTTTAACCGGCACCGGATAAATAAGGTGGTTGATGAATTTTGCCTTTCGTTGGTTCGAGCGAAAGTAATCGCCCTTGCAATATTTAAGCGTATATTCATCCTTCATCAAACCGGCCATGCGGGCAACTTTATCAGAATTCAAACCCGCCGCATTAATGACAACACGAGCCGCAAGTTTAAGCTCTCCTTCCTGCGCACTCTTAAGCGTCATTTCAAATCCTTCTTTTGTTTTATCGATACCGGTGACTTCGGAATTATAAACGATAAATCCATTGTTACGCTCGAACCGGAAAACAAGATTTTTCATAAAACTATGGGAGTCAATAATGCCTGTTTCGGGCGAATAAATCGCCGCCTCGGCCCTTATGTTCGGTTCGATCTTCTTAATCTCCTCTTTCGAAAGAAGTTTTAAACCCTCCACGCCGTTTTCCTGACCCTGTTTAAAAAGGGCCTCTAAATCCCGGATTTCATCCGGATCAATCGCCACGATCAATTTTCCGACTTTCTTATGGGGAATATCGTTTTCCCGGCAATACTGATACAACAAACGCCTTCCTTCAATACATGTTTTCTTTTTAAGGGAATCCGGAGGATAATACATCCCGCCGTGAATCACTTCACTGTTGCGGGAGCTCGTCTCCTGCCCGAAAGAGGAATTCCTTTCAATGATAAAAATATCTTTATAGAATTCCGAGAGCCGGAAAGCTACCGCTAACCCGACGGCACCCGCCCCTATGATCGCAATATCCGTTTTTTCCATGCGAATACTCTCGATTACGCTGCTTTTATTTTCGGTACGCCTAGGCCTGTTATCCGCAGCCTATACATCTTTTTTAAGGTTTCAAGAAATACGATAACCACGAGAATAATCATGATTCCCGAAAGGGCCGCATTGAGATTCCCCTGGAAGGTGTGTTTGGGTAAGTAATTTCCCGTAATATTTAATATTCCCGCAACGACGGTTGTTGCAAACATAAATAACGCCGGCAAAAATGTGATCAATCCATAGCTCCATCGCTTGGAATGCTTGAGGATATACATTGTCCCCACTAATAGCGCCAGAGTAGCCAAAAGCTGGTTGGCCACCCCAAACATCGGCCAGATAGTGGAAATATCTCCGTTATAGACTAAATATCCCCAGAGAAAACTGATTAAAATGCTGGTTGTGATAACCCCGGGCAAACTGCTTGCCCCTTGCCAGCGGGGCCTTGCCAGCTTGGCAAGTTCTTGAAGGATATAACGGGCCACCCGCGTGCCGGTATCCACCGTTGTCAAAATAAACAGCGCCTCAAACATGATTGCAAAATGATACCAATATCCCATGAGATGCTTCATTCCCGGGATTGACGATAAAATAACCGACATCCCCGCGGCCAACGAAACAGCGCCTCCGGTGCGCCCGGCCAAGGCCTCGCCTGTCATTTTTTCGATTTCCGCAAGATGCACCGTGCTTAATCCCAATTTATGAAATACCTCCACCGGCACATTAATAGCAAAATAATCCCCCGGCAAAAGCACGGTAGCCGCAATCAACGCCATGATAGAAACAACCGCCTCGACAAGCATCGCCCCGAAACCGATCATCCGTATTTCCGATTCCCGGCTAATCATCTTGGGAGTTGTCCCCGAGCTGATCAAGCTGTGAAAGCCGCTAATCGCCCCGCAGGCAATGGTTATGCACACAAACGGCCAAACCTTACCCGGAATAATCGGCCCGCCGCCGTGTATGAAGCTTGTCACCGCCGGCATTTTAAGCTGAGGGTTAACAATGACTATTCCAACCGCTAAAAGACCGATGGTCCCGATTTTCATGTAGGAACTTAAATAATCGCGCGGGCACAGCAAAAGCCACACCGGCAGGATTGAGGCAATACAGCCGTACACCGGCAAGGCAACAGAAAGCGCGGGTTTAGAAAGCAAGAAATACTGCCCAAATCCCGACCTTGATAACGGCTCACCGAATACAACCCCCGCCATAACAACAACCATCCCCAGCAGCGAGGCCTCGATAATTTTTCCCGGGCGTAGTTTATACATATACAAGGCAACCAAGAAAGCCGCCGGGATCGTCATCACGATGGTAAAAGTTGCCCAGGCACTTTCATTAAGGGCATTGACCACGACCAAGGCAAGCCCAGCCAAGGCCGTAATAATGATAAAAAGGATGGCTATCCCTGTCACCAACCCTGCCGTCGGCCCAATACTTTTTCGGGCCAGCCTGGTTAATGAAAGCCCCTTAGTCCTCACCGAGGCAAAAAGAATCACCATGTCGTGCACCGCCCCTCCCAGGACCGCGCCGATCAATATCCATAAAAACCCGGGGAGAAATCCGAATTGCGCCGCCAGGACCGGGCCGACTAATGGCCCCGCCCCGGAAATTGCCGCAAAATGATGGCCAAAAAGAACATATTTATTGGTAGGGTGATAATCCTGCCCGTCGCGCAAGGTATGGGCAGGCGTCGGTCTTTTGTCGTCAAAAACAAGGACTTTTGTAATAATGAATTTCGCGTAAAACCGGTAGGCTAGAGCAAATACGAGCAAGCTGACAGTAAGCAGGGTTAAGGCGTGCATGAGTTTAGATCAATCGGAGAACAATTAACACACAGGTTGTAGCCATTAAAAAAAGCGCAGACAAAAACACGCTGTCTGCGATCTTTTCCAAACGGAGCCTAGGCTGCCGTTCCCTGGTTCGAATCGCCATATACGAAAAAATACAGGCCAGCATAAAAAGAACAGCATCGACGGCAGTCATCTCATCCAGAAAAGTCTCCATTCTTTTAAGAGACGTAACAATATTGAAAATACCTATGACGGTCAGGCATACCCCCACCAGCGCAGCCGATACGGCAAAGATATGGATGGAGATACTTTCCTCTTGTTTCTCAATAAAGGTCTCCTGTGCCATGGACATGCTCCTTTGGTTAGATACGAAGACTTGGTAACCGTTGCGTTTTTTTTATTCTATCTCATCAAAAATCTTTTGCAATGTATTTTACGGCAGATTATGCGCTTCAAAACCCTGCGGGGAGAAAAAAGGGGGCGCCCCTTCGGGGCGCCCCCTTTTCAAATCAGAACCGTTTCGTTCGCTCGCTTCCTGCTATCGGCTTAAATCCGTAATCTTTCTCTCTATCAGCTTCTTGTGTTTCTGCTCTTCCGTAATCAAGAAATTAATCAAATCCGCCAGATTAGGATGCTCCAGCAATAATTTTTGGTACATCTCTATGGCGTCCTGCTCTTTCGATAACGCCAAACGCAAAGCCTCGATATCAACCATTTTTAATCTCCGGTTTATACGCTTGCCTGGACAAAAACCTTTACCACGTTTCCGCAAAAACCAATATGAGCTATCTTATAAATACTTCTGGATTCTCTGAAGGATGGTCGTTGCCGCGTCTTTGTCCGAATTAACTGCCCCCACGCGGACTTCCACCCTGGTCGAAGTCTCGGTAATCTTGCGGATATCGACCCAGATGTCCTTCCCGCTCGAATCCTCACTGCGCAATTGGGCCACCGTATCGTCCTTGGTTTCTTTAGTAATATTCAGTTTGAGCGACTGCAGCGCCGACCTGGCCGCCTTAATCGTTTTCTCGTACGGAGTATTAAATTCCTGGGTCAACTTGCCCGAAAGCCACACCGATGTCCCTACTCCCCCCACCGCACCGGCGACAATCGCAACACAGCCGTAAATAGTAAGCAGCAGAAAAGCGAATCCGACAAATGCAACAATCTTTCTAGACATATCGTTCTCCTTTTTAATTATTCTTCTTAACCAAAAACATGAATGTATTATAACACGATGCCTTTAAAATAGAAATTCTCTTCTCGCTTAAATAACAGAATACTCCTTGACGGTAATTTTTATTTCTGTTAAATTATTTTAAAAAGGAGGGAGATATGAAGATTCTAGTAGCGTTGGTGGTGTGTGGTGCGTTGTGTTTCAGTCTGGTAACATCCGCGTCTGCCGGTGAGCCGAAGGATAAATTGGCCCGCGGAGCAACAAATGTACTTTCGGCTGTACTCGAAATACCGCAGAATATCGACACCGAATGGAAGGAAAGCAAAAATGCCGGTATCGGCATCGTTGTCGGTCTTTTTAAAGGCCTGTTTTGGGGAGTAGCCCGCGGCGCTTCCGGTGTATGGGACATCGTCACCTGCCCGATTCCGAATCCCGAAAACTACGGCTCAGTTATTCAGCCCGAATACGTTAAAAGAGGAGTGCAGACTCACTTCTTGAGTGACGAACAGAAAGTGAAAAAGTAGTCCGTTTATCAATAGATATTTACAAACAAGGGCCGCCTTAAAAGGCGGCCCTTGTTATTTCACTTGACTCCCCCGCGAGGGCTTCCCTCGTCGCTTTGCGCCTCGGGACTGCTCCCCCGCCCTTGGCGTGATCGCTAGCGAACCCGTCCTTCGGACAGGTTCTTCGTCTCGTAAGGATTATATTTAAAAGGGGCCACCCTTTGGGTGGCCCCTTTTAAATATTAACTCCCCCGCGAGGGCTCACTTGTTCTACCCTCCGGGTAACAAGTGCTGGTCGCTTCGCTCCCGGCGAACGCACCCTTCGGGTACTGGGTACCTCTTAACGCAGAGGAACTATTTAATAAAAAGGCCGCCTTTCAAGGCGGCCTTTTTATTAAATACTCCCCCAAGCGGACGATTTCAGGAACTTCTTAGAGCAGTTTAAGGCTTATTGTGTATCGGAAGAAGCCTATGTTACGGATTCGCTTGTTGAGTCGCTTGCAATTTCAATTTAAGGTCTGACGAGTCGTCTCACCTTGAACGGTTTGAGTCAAGCCGTTCAAGATACCCTCGGCCTACTTTGGACTTAGGCTAAATCTTCATCGACTTTTTCATAAAACAGTTCAATTGCGTAAACAGCTTCTTGCTTATTCATTGGCCGTATTTCCTAATGCACTACTTGTTGAATCTTTTAATAACCTATCAAGGAGAGCTGACCAAGCCTCCGGTGGTTTTACCGGCTCTTTGAATCGGTATTTCCCCCGCCTCAGAAATTCTACATGTCCTTCTTTCCGCCATTTACTTAACAATTCAGAGCTTAATTGTTGCTCAGAGTTGCTTTCGCCTAAATGCGCTAATCGTCTCAATTCCTTAGGAGTAATATATCCGTGCTCATATTTTGTGCACATTTCATAAGCAAAATTCCTCAACCCTTCTTCCTCCGCAAGTGTAAATGACTTTGCATCCTTCCCTTCTTCCATCAAGACCCTAACCCAACGATGTAGGATAAGTTTATCTTCTTTCTGATAAAAGAATACCGGGCCATCAATATCTTGAAGAATTTCTTCAAAATATGCTCTTGATTCACCATCGATAAATTGAGAAATTCTTGAAACAGGTAAATTGCTCCAAAGAACAAGAGCATAAGCAACCATTGCTTTATACTCGTCCTTATATAAATCTTTAATCCGTTGAAGTAGTTTTAATTGGATTGGGTCACGGGAAGCTCCAAATAATTGCAATCTCCATCGGCTGTATTGTCCGGCTTTTTCAATTTCAACAATGGGAGGTTTTAATCCCGCCTTAATACTTTCACAGAAAATAAGATTCTTGCCTCTCCCTAACTCATCAACATAACCGCCGAGTCTCAAGGTTTCCATCAACAAACGATTAACGGTATTTCTGCTTCTTGAAAACCATTTATTAGCAAAATGCGCTGATTCAGGCAAACAAAGATTACTTATGGATAACTTTGCGGGATACACTTCTACAACCACCTCTCCTTGCCTTTCAAAATAAGCGCAATGCGCAACCGTGTTGGCCAAAGCTTCCCGCAGTGCTTTAGATGGGTAAGACTCTAAAGTTATCTCCGCCCCACTTTCTGTTTGAATATTTTTAAGTCCCCACCGTTGAATTGATTGCATAAATTCGCTACTCAGCAAGCGAATTAATCCTTGCTGTGAAGAATTTTCAACTGGCTCATTGGAATCATTGTAATAAACAATCCGAAATTTGAAATCTCCAAACAAGATACGAACGACATTTTTATCAACAATTGCTAAACGAGTTAATACATCATCGGCGGTTCTCTTCGATAAATCCACAAATTGCGCCTCAGAGCGTTTCGTGCTGACAGTTTCTGCAAAACCTGCGACTAAAGAAGCTTCGCATCTCCCTTTCCATTCCTGTGCGGAAAAATCTTCTAATCCGGGCAAAGATACAGTCAACTGCATGATTTCTTCGGGTATCATGGCGGCAAAAGTTGTGCCAGAAGCTTTGTAAGGAATGCCTTGCCAGTATGTAACAGCACCGGGCGGCTGAACATGAATAACGACTATCCAAGATTGATTTATTTGATGACAAGATATTTGTTTAATCGCCTGAATTGGATTCAGAAATTGGTTGGCATGTTGAGATACTACTTGTTCACAATTTTTAGCCCATGCCTCGTTATTTCCTACCAAAATTCCATCATCCTTCATGCCTATCACAAGCCAAGCATTTGAGAAGCCGATTTTGTTTGCAAGACCACAGACTTTTCTTCCGTAATCGACATCCCAACTGGATTTCAATTCAATATTCGGATGCCGGTGCTCAACTAAAGAAGTGTTCTCTATTTCTTTTAATATCGAATCAACTGAATCAATCATTGAGTAATTTCCTATTTAATATATTTCCCTATTTCCTCAAACTTTTCCAACAACTTACTTGCCAAATCGGATTTCTTAATCAAATGCGGGGCCCAACGGCCTTTGGAATCCATATTGAGATGATTCGCAATCCGGTATCGTTCCCCCACATTCGACTTCACGATGGGAGCTTTGACGACTTCTTCACTCGGAACAAATAACAAATGCTCATCGATTTCCATTTCACGAGGATTAAAGTAAGCGCCTACTACAAAATATGAATGATGCACCGTAAATGTCTTCTTGCTGATATCCATTAAAAAGTATCCGGTTTTCTGAACATTAAAACGCCCTTTTATCTGCAAGAATAACGGCTGAAACATCCCGCTTTTCAGCACAATCAAATCGATGCCCTCAGTATCCGTCACCGGCCTATAAACGCTCAAAAGCCCTTGTCCCTGCAAAAGAATAAGCTCCTTGACCCGTTCCTCAACGATATTGCCCTTTGCCTGAGATGATAAGCCGGAAATATCAATCAAGGTCTCGGCTTCCTTTAAGGGCGTTTCAGCGAGTTTACCGGCATTAAATATTAGCTTGTATTCCTCGCCTGCTTTTTCGATTTCAATCTCATCGCCAACCTTTACATGACAATCCGAATACCATTTTGTAAGGCCAAAGATTCTTCTATGTGTGGCATTGTAAGTTAATTGACGGGATTCCCCATCTACAAGGGCGTTTATTTTGGTGTTTTTCTCGGGGAACAAATCGATTCCTGCGGCGGGGATGTGAAGGAAACCTAATCTAATTTCAACGTCGATAAGTTTTCTTAAAATCTTACTTTTCATTTTCATGACATAGTTATAGATAGAGTTTAATCAACTTAATAATTAATATTATACGCTTTTAAGCTATATAAACAATAAAAATACCCTCCTAAGCCAGTTTTAAGGTCTTATCACCCCCTCTAGGCCAGAAAATCCTCACAAACCTTATACATCAGTTTTGAATAACATAAAATTCATGCTTTATAAGTTATTTATTTCCAGACAATTAAAACTATTTTGCGTCAAGTGATAGATTTATAACCTTCTTGCTATAAATATGTGCAAGGGAAGAATTGCCTGCAGTAATGATAAACAGGTTTTTCCCCAGAAAGGAGGTGAAAAATATGAGCGAACTATACAGAAGAATCAAATCAGAACTTCTCCAAAATGCTGGCGAGAATCCTGCACAGGTTAATTTCATAATACCTGCCGAGCGCCAGAATCTTGTTGAAGAAACGCTTCACATGGTGTTTCGTTTTCTGCCTCAAAGCCGTCCGTATTGGGCACTCAAAGGCCACTCACTACTCTTTATGGCCTTTATTGTTTTACAGTTTACCACGGATGAAATGGAGAACTTTGTGGCAAAGTATGAAAAGTATCTCAAATCCGACCCGCAGAAATTAACCGATTGAAATTTATTAGGTTATCTTATTTCTGCGAGGGTGACCAAAGGTGTCCAATACGACGTTTCTTAATGGCTAAAAATTCTAAAAATAACCTGAAGGAGGAATGGGCGCAAGCCTACGGCAGACCGCTAAGTCCTCAAGAAATAGCGGAAATCTGCTCTGGCTTGCGCCGCTTTTTCGGGTTATTACGCAAATGGAATGAGTTTGAGGAGGTGATTGAGAATGAAAGTGGAAGTGAAAGAGGTCAAGTTCTTCCCTCTCGCCCCAAATGAAAAGGGGCGTGTAGGCGTCACGAGCTTTGTAATCGATGGCAGGTTCAAAGTTCAGGGAGTAGGCGTGTTCACACGCCTTGACGGGTCAGGTTTTCGATTAGTCTATCCGGTCATCAGATTACCACATGGCCTGATGGTCGAGTCATTCTGTCCTATCGACAAAGAGACAGCCCTTGACCTAACAAATGCAGTAGTCGATAAAATCGACAAAATCGCCAAAGGCTCAAAGAGAGGCCCAGAAAGCACCTACTACGTGCCTTATCTGGATGAATGAAAAACGTCTTGAAAACGCAAGGAGGATTTATGAGTGTCGGTAGCGATATTTTCGATGATTTTATAAATAAAAACTCAAAGTTCTTCACCCTTCCAGACGATACCGAGAAAATTGTTAAATTTCTTGGTGTCGAGAAAATCCCAAATCGTTTTGACGGTGGGAAAAGTGAATGCCTGCGCTATATCTTTGAATCGAATGGCGTCCGGCAGAGTTGGGACAGGGGCAGTCGAATTTTGGCCGAGCAAATGGCACGTTATCCGTTCGGTTCAATGGTCGGCATCAAGAAAACCGGCGTTGGCAACCAAACTAAATACTTCACTCGGCTTATCCAAGAATAGACTATATATTAGGCATAGCTGAGGCTATCCCCTACGCTTCTGCTATGCCTAAATATATTCTTTCCTTAAAATAAGCGTTCGCTTCTCTAACGCAAAGGTTTTAATAAAGAGTAAGCAAAGAGAAAGCGAAAGAGTCTGCGAGAGAGGCAGACTTGCTAAGCTAAGCACTATATAAAATATGATAAACGACTCTTGTCCTGCCTTAGGTCAGGGACTGGTCACTTGATTCAGGCGAAATTTTATTTCTGATAACGCCATGGTTTTGGATGAAGATATTTTAATATAACGAACAGACGATAGGACGCTTCGTGTTGATTTCTATTTTTTTCTGTGTATAATCTTGTTAAAGGTTATATACATGAAGAAAATAGACGATTATATAACAATCAAAGAAGCCTCTGAACTTCTGGGGGTCTCTGAAATGACGCTCAGGAGATGGGATTCCTCTGGCAAACTCAAATCATACCGGCATCCCTTTAATAATTATCGGCTATATGCCAAAGATGAGCTTCAAGCGTTGCTCCGAAAAATCAACGACCACAAGAGAGGCAAAAGAGAACCAATAAAAAGCATTAAAATTACTCCAAAGAGCTTAAAGATGAATAGACGCATGTCAATTTTAATAACAAAGGCTCAAGAAACGTCTTGCGGGGGCGCACTAAATCACGCATCATACAAGAAATTAGCAAAGAAATTATGACCAATTTGCATAACATAAAAAGAGGCTAAACATGGCAAAGAAAAATAAAACCCAAAAGGCTGTCAGGGAATCCACAGATATCAAGGCAGAGTTGCTTGGAAAGCTCAAGGCGATTCTTCCGGAAGCGATATCCGAAGGCAAGGTCAACATCGATAAGATGCGCTTGGCTCTGGGTGAACATATCGACACCGCTTCTGAAAAATTCAACTTCTCTTGGGCCGGGAGAAGTGGAGCTATCCAAAATGTGCTCATCCCAAGCAAGGCTACTCTAAGACCGGCAACGAAAGAAAGTATCAGGTTTGACGAAAGCGAGAATATCTTTATTGAAGGTGACAACCTTGAGGCCATTAAGCTCCTCCAAAAGTCCTATTTCGAGAAAGTGAAGATAATTTATATAGACCCTCCCTACAACACTGGGAATGACCTTGTCTATCATGACGATTTTCATAATAGCCTCAATAATTACTTGGAACAGTCTGGGCAAGTGGACAGCGAAGGCAATCGCCTTCAAACAAATACTCAAGCAAGTGGACGATTCCATAGCGACTGGTTAAACATGATGTATCCTCGCTTAAAACTCGCCTGGAATTTATTAAGCCATGACGGCGTTATCTTTGTTTCCATAGATGACAACGAAGTGCACCATTTGCGGATGATATTAGATGAAATTTTCGGCCCTGAATACTTCTGCGGTATGTTCCCGTGGCGAAAACGAACAGCAAAGAGCGATGTGCCTTTTGGGATTTCACAGGATTTTGAGTGGGTTCTAACATACACAAAAGGCAGTTTCTTGGCAGGACAGGCAATAGAAAGAAAATACTACAAATCCGATGATTTCAAGGAAGGTTGGCGACTTGCGGATTTAACAAAGCAATGCACGAGAGCTGAACGGCCAAACTCATTCTTCCCCCTTGTTAATCCCAAGAATAAAAAACGATACCCGGCGAATCCTAATCGGGTTTGGGGCATAACAACAGAAACCTTCAAGACGTATTATGATAAGGGGAAAATAGTTTTCCCAGGAGATTATGAGTTCCTAAACATTACAATTCCCGCTTTTCGTGTTTTCGAGAGCGAGGACAAAGAAAAGAATTTAAAGAAATTTAATTCCGAAGAAGCATTAGCCCCGATATCCACTCTCTTACCAAGTGACATCGGGCGCACGGAAGATGGAACAGCAGAAATTGTAGAAATATTCGGGGCAAAAGTTTTCCCCTTTCCAAAACCAACGTCTTTAATCAAACACCTGATAAAAATAGTCCCGGAGAAAGATTGCTTAATAATGGATTTCTTTGCCGGTTCAGGAACAACGGCACACGCCATATTAGCCCAAAATCAAGAAGATAAGGGCAACCGCCGATTTATTTTAGTTCAAATGCCAGAACCCTTCACCCCTCAAAGTGAAGCATATTCTGCCGGATATAAAAACTTAGCTGATTTGAGCAAGGAGCGCATTCGCCGAGTTATCAAGGGATACGGTGATAGTAAGCCCATCGACGATGGTTTCAAAGTTTTCAAACTCGACAAATCAAATTATGTTGAGAATTTGTTTGAGTATGACCCTGCAAAGAGCGAGAAAGATAATCAAAAGGCCTTTGAGGATTACCTCAGCAAGGCCAAAGACCTCTTTTCCTACTCTAAGCTCAACGAACGGGATGCGATTTACGAAAACATCATTAAAGAAGGTCTAAACCTAAACGCTAAAATCACGGAGCAAGGCATTGGGAAGAACAAAATAATTCAAGCCAATGATACCGAGCGAGAAATTTTCATGTGTCTGGAAAAATCAATCACAAAGGATGCAATCGAGGCTCTATCAGGTAAAGAATACCGAGGGAAAACTTTCATCTGCCTTGATAACGCTTTGGATGACAGCGACAAGGCAAATCTGGCTCTTAACCTCGCACTTAAAACGATATGATGAAATTTAAGTTTGACCCAAATCAAAAGTTCCAGATTGACGCAATCAATTCGATTCTGGATATATTCGAGGGGCAAGGAAAGAATTGCCACTCTCCCATCAGCTCATCAGGCGATTTCTTTCTGGGCATATATCCCAATAAAATCGATATTGACGAGGAAACAATCCGTCAAAATATCCAGAAGGTTCAAGAGCGAAACCGCATCGATGCAGAAAATTCCTCCCCAGAGATGGACTTCTCCGTTGAGATGGAGACCGCAACCGGCAAGACCTATGTTTATCTGCGGACAATCTTTGAGTTGAATAAGAAATATAACTTCAAGAAATTTATTATCTTAGTCCCTTCCGTTGCTATCCGGGAAGGCGTCATCAAGACCCTTGAAATAACAGAGGAACATTTTCAAGGTCTCTATGACAACGTGCCCTATCGATATTATGAATATGTCTCAAAGAGCCTCTCTGCGGTCAAGCACTTTGCCCAGAGCAACAACATCGAAATAATGGTCATGACTATGGGTGCTTTTAACAAGGATGAAAATATCCTTTATAGCAGTCGTGACCAGATGCAGGGTGAACAGCCTATCAGCTATATCCAAAAGACCAACCCGATTTTGATTATGGATGAGCCGCAAAATATGGAGGGTGAAGCAACCCAAGAAAAACTAAAGAATTTTAATTCCCTTTTTCGCCTCCGTTATTCAGCAACGCATCGGAACCTCTATAATCTAATATATCAGCTCACCCCTTATGATGCATATCAGCTTGGTCTGGTTAAAAAGATTGAGGTGTTTTCAGTCGTTGATACGGATGACGATGAAGGCCCCAGAGCTTTTCTTGACCTCATCGAGGTCACTTCATCCCGGACAACGCTCAAGGCAAAGGTTGAGGTCTTGGTCAAAGACAGTAAAAATAATCTTAAAAAGAAAGTCATCAACCTTCAAAAGAATGACGATTTGGCAGAAAAGACCAATAACCGGATGTATGACGGATATATAGCGGACGACATGACAGCCGACGCTCCTGATTTTGGCTCTATTGGGTCAATAAAATTCAAGAACGGAGTCGAGGTCAAGCGGGGTCAGGAAATCACCACGGATAAGAAAGATATTATGCGGGCCCAGATACGAAGCACGATTGAACGCCACATTGAAAAACGGCAGGAATTAAAGAAAAAGGGCATCAAAACTTTGTCCCTGTTCTTTATCGACAAGGTTGACAATTTCGTCAAAGAAGATGGATTCATCCGAAAGACTTTTGACGAGGTTTTTAATGAACTTAAGAAAGACGACAAAGAATTAACGAAGTTAGAAGCCGATGTAGTCCGCAAGGCCTACTTTGCCGAGAAGAATGGTGAATACTTGGAGCGGGAAAAGAGCATTGAGGAAAACAAAGAGGCCTATGACCTTATCATGAAAGACAAAGAACGCCTTCTCTCTTTTGGGGAACCAACCGAGTTTATTTTTACGCACTCGGCACTCAAAGAAGGCTGGGATAATCCGAACGTCTTTAATATCTGCACCCTTAACGCAACCGTGTCCACTATGCGAAAACGTCAGGAAATTGGCCGAGGTATGCGCCTATGCGTCAACCAGAACGGCGAACGAATCTTTGACCGGAACATCAATCTCCTTTCCATTATCGCAAATGAACACTACGCCAATTATGTCTCGGCACTTCAAACCGAATTTGTTGAGGACGGCATCTACAAGGCCCCGCCAACGCCTTCTAATGCTCGTAAGAGACGTGTTGTTAAGCTCCGCAAGGGATTCGCCAAAGACCCGCATTTTGAGGCAATTTGGGGCCGTGTATCGCAAAAGACAAGATACTCGGTCAAAGTCAACTCAGACCGATTGACCAAAGCGTGTATTGACCGTATTAACGCATTAACGATACCGAAACGTCAAATAAGTATTACTCGGGTTGGCGTGAACATTAAAAAGGACTCCGTTGATAGATTAGTCATAGGCGAATCTCAACGGGAAGCGACAATTCCCAAGATGCTCCTTGATTGCATCAATTACATTAAGGACGAGACAAAGCTCACACGTGAGACGGTCATCAAGATATTGAAAGGAGTCAGTCCAAAGCTGTTCTTAAATAATCCTGAGCGATTTCTCTTTGAAGCGAGTCGGGTAATCAACGAGGCCCTCACACGAGATTATATCGAGCAGATAAGCTACTCCCTTTCAGGAGAGAAATTTGATGTGTCGCAATTTGAGGAAATCGTGAGCCACAAGGACAGCGTTCAGGATGTCAAGAACAAGCAGAAATCAATTTATGATGGCGTGGTGTTCTCCTCTACTCCTGAGCAGGAGTTCGCCGTTGAACTTGACCGTGATGAGCGGATTAAGCTATTCATAAAACTCCCTGTGTGGTTTACAGTCAAGACACCTATCGGTGGATATACGCCGGACTGGGCTATCGTAACAGCCAAGATTGACACAAAAGGCCGTGAGTCATCGGAAAAGATTTATTTTGTTATCGAAACCAAAAGCACAACCTCCGAAAGTGAGCGTCGGGGATTTGAGAATCAGAAAATCCAATGTGCCAAGAAACACTTTGAGGTTGTCCGAGTGAATTACAAAGACGTTGCAAGCTACCGAGACTTCGAGGCTTTACTAAAATGATTCCCTCCGAAAAATGTGTCCTGTATTTTAGAGTTTCCTCCCAAGAACAGAAAGAAACTGGCTATTCCCCCGAAGCACAACTAAAACTCATCCGAGCTTATGCCCAAGAAAAGGGCTTCCGTGCTGTCCAGACTTATGAAGATGTGGAGACAGCTAAGCGCACCGGACGGGAGAAATTTGGCGAAATGGTTGAATTCCTGAAATCCAATCCCGACGTGAGAAATATTATTGTTGAAAAGACAGACCGCCTTTACCGGAATTTTAGGGACTACGTTACCATTGATGACCTCGATATCGTCATTCACCTCGTCAAAGAAAACGAAGTCCTCAGCAGAAAATCACAATCCCACCAAAAGTTTATTCACGGCATCAAGGTGTTGATGGCGAAAAACTATATCGACAATCTTTCTGAGGAAACTCGCAAAGGCATGATTGAGAAGGCCGAGCAAGGCTTTTACCCTTCGACTGCCCCGCTTGGTTATCGAAATATAACTTACAAGATAGGCGAAAAAGAAATCAAAATCTTGGCCGTAAATGAAATGACGTCCCCTATCGTTCAAAAGTTGTTTCGCCTTTATGCCACGGGCGAATATTCCCTAAAGAAGCTTACCAGAATTGCCCAAGAGGATGGTCTTAGAAATCGGCTTGGCGTTAATAAGGTCTACAAATCGGCCATCAACAAGATGCTTAAAAACCCGCTTTATTCCGGCGACTTCATTTGGTGCGGGAAACTGTATCACGGCAACCATCCCCCTTTGATTACTAAGCAACTCTTTGAGATGGTGCAAGATGTATTTGAGGCCCAGATGCACCCAAAGCCAAATAAACGAAATTTTGCCTATACCGGTTTGATTACTTGCGCTGATTGCGGATGCTCCATTACGGCGGAAATCAAGAAAGGCAAGTATGTCTATTATCATTGCACTTACCACCGGCCATGCCAGAACAAAGCCTACATCCGGGAAGAAGAATTGGGGGAAATGTTCGAGAAAATCGTCAAAGATATCCATATAAGCGACAATTTCCTTGAGCTTGTCCGCCGGTCTCTCCTTGAAAGCCACAAAGATGAGAAAGAGTTCCACGATAGGCAGATTTCGGGCCTAAATGCCCGTTACAGCGTCTTAAAGAACAGGATTGATAAAATCTATGTCGATAAGTTGGACGGGAAAATAAGCGAGGATGATTACGATTCGAAAGTTACTTTGTGGCGGAAAGAGATTGATGAGGTTTCAGATATGCTTGAACGGCATAAAAACGCCGATGTGAACTACTTTGAGCTTGGTATTCACATTCTCGAACTCGCTAACCGTGCGTATTCGCTATATGTTAAGCAAAAGCCCGTCGAACGACGCAAACTACTGCACATCATATTATCGAACTGCACCTTTGATGGCGTAAGTCTTTGCCCCACATACAGAAGGCCCTTCGACTTGTTAGCCAAAGGGCCTTCTTCCTACGAAATGCTCCCCCGCGAGGGCTCGAACCTCGGACCTATTGGTTAACAGCCAACCGCTCTACCAACTGAGCTACAGGGGAATGCAATCTCTAAAGCTTTTATTCTAGGAAGGCATTCCCCAGCACTTGCCTCCCCTATTTGTAATTCCAGAAAAGCAAGTGCAGGGGAAATCTTTCAAAACCAGAACTCAAAATAAGAACGGTTGAATCGAAACACAGCAATTATAATCAATTTTTCTTAAATGTCAATGCCTTCGATAAACTCAGCATTGACCCTGAGTGAAGCCGAAAGGTCAATCCCGAATTTGGCGCCGGGAACTAAGCGACATGCTTAAAGTCGATAGATCCGCATATTCCAGGGAACTGCCTACCGGAATCCCTAATCCGATACGGCTAATTTTAACATTCGTATCTTTAAGCTCCCGGGTAATGTACATTGCGGTCGTCTCTCCTTCCGTGTCCGGATCCGTGGCCAGCACAACCTCTTTGATATTTTGCGACTGCACCCTTCGGATGAGCTGATGGATCTTTAAATCATCCGGTCCCCGGCCGTCCGCCGGAGAAATCGCGCCCAGCAAAATATGGTAATGCCCTTTATAGGCACCGGTTTTTTCTATCGCCAGTAAATCCTTGGGATTTTCGACAACACAAATCGTCCGGTCATCCCGGGAGGTATCGCTGCAGATAAGGCAGATCTCCGTCTCGCTTAAATTATTGCATATACGGCAAAACCTCAAACCGTCTTTAAGCTGCAAAACATCATCGCAAAAATCTTTGATCTCATCGCGGGAGCTGTTTAGAAAATAAAAAACGATGCGCTCGGCACTTCGGCGCCCGATGCCGGGAAGTTTCATCAATTTTTCAATAAGATTTTCTATAAGCTTAGGATAAGCCATAAAATCATTTACCCGCGTTCGTGTCGCTATGCCACTTATTGACCACTTTTCCCTTAAACGCCTCCAGGGCCGCCTTAACAAAAGGTTCATCTTCCTGGGGTTTGTGATCTTCGACAATTTTAAAATCGATTTTTAGGGCTGCATTCAATTTCTCCGAGAACACTCTTTCAACAATACGCAGGCTATCTTTAGTTTCCAATGCTTCTTTATGAAAAGTTGCCTCTTTTGGGAAACCGATCGTCAGTTTCGACCCTTGAAGCGCATATGGGCTTCCTTCCTGCAGGAAAGTCGCCACTGACATTTTCTCGCGGCTAATCGCATGAGTAACCGCATCCCATGACCGCTTCACGGTGCCAATCGTTAACGGCTCGGCAATGACCGTATTTTCAATTTCTTTCGGTAGCCCCAACGACAAATCTTCCTCTCCTCCGGGAAGGCCGACAAATCCCTTTTTATTTGCCAGGATATTTACCGGAGAAGTAAACCGAACTTCTGTAGAGGGCGAAACAACTTTGCCTTCAATCGGCTTAGGCTGCGCTGACGCTTTTGAAGGGCTGGTCACCGCACCCTTCGCCTCAACCCGATAAGTCAATTGCGCGATAGCCAGCTCCAGGGGAATCCTTAAGGAATCGGCGGCTCTGGCGTTTTCCTGGCACTGAACAAAAATCTCTATTGCCTTGATTATTTCCGGCAGGGCAAAAGCTTGAGACTGAATCAAGAGCATCTCTTTGGCGGCAACGGGATAATCCACCAGGCCCCCCAAGCCCTTCCCTCCGACTTTCATGATCATTAAATGACGGAAATGTTCGATGAGGTCACGATTCAACTGTTTCATATCCTTGCCCTGATTAATAATTTTATCAATAACCGATAGCGCAGCCGAACAGTTTCTTTGCGATATACAATCCACCAATTCAAACAAAAGTCCGATTTCAACCGTTCCCAGCATCGAGGTAATATCCTCGGCCTTGATGTCCTTGCGGCTTAACGCCCCCGCCTGATCCAAAATACTTAGGGCATCCCGCAGGCTGCCCGAGGCCGCTTTGGCAATAGCAAACATTGCCTCATCACTGACTTTAAGCTTTTCCGTTTTCGCAATGGACTCAAGTGTTGAGGTCAAAACCGCGATGGAGATGCGATAAAAATCAAACCTTTGGCATCGGGAGATAATCGTCGCCGGAACTTTGGCAGGAGCGGTCGTCGCCAAAATAAACTTTACGTATTCCGGAGGCTCTTCAAGGGTTTTTAACAGGGCATTAAAGGCCGGCTCGGTCAGCATGTGGACTTCGTCGATAATATAGATTTTGTAACGGCCGTAGCTGGGAGCAAATTTGACATTTTCACGAAGGGTACGGATCTCATCAATGCCGCGATTGGAGGCACCGTCAATTTCAATGACATCAAAACTGTTGCCGGAGGTAATCTCTTTGCAGGCCGGGCATTTATCGCACGGGGTAGCCGTCGGGCCTTCCTTGCAATTGAGGGATTTGGCCAGGATACGGGCGCAGGAAGTTTTACCCACGCCGCGAGGGCCGCAAAACAAAAAGGCGTGACCTAAGTGTTTGGTGCGGATGCCTTCTTTCAATAAATCGGTAATGTGCTTTTGCCCGACAACCTCGTCAAAGCTCTGCGGGCGGTACCTTCTGGCTAAAACAATGTAAGACATGATTCCTAAACCCAAGAAATTTTATTAATCGGCGTCACCAAAAACATTCTATGCTAAATGATGGTCAATTGCAACCAAAAAGATGCCGTTTATCGATAAATTTCGCTGCAAATAATATTTTTTCATCCGATAAACAAATGACTGCCCTTAAAAGCAAAAAAGACAATCGAGCAGATGGGGCGTTTTGGCTCTTAGGCCAAAACGCCCCAGCAAAAATCTCTTCACAGCGCATATTGAAGGATTATTCCTGGTGAGGCACGTCCCCGCCCGGGGAATAGCCGGAGACAGTAATAAGAAAAACCTTGCTGGAATTCTGATAGACACACTTCATCCCGGTTTTATCATCAAAAATCCGGGGCATCATGTCGTCATCCGGGTTCGCCGTCAACCGGACTTCACCGCCGTGCGGATTGTTAAAGTCATACAGGTAAAGATCCCGTCCTCCGTTTCTTCTATCATCCCAGACAAGCTTGCTGCCGGAGATAGCCGGCGACCACTGCTCTGCCGCCGCTGAGGTAATTTGCGTCTCGACACCTGTGCCTAAATCATAGGCATAAATATCACCTGCGTCATTTCTGCTGTCCTGCCAGGCAATTTTATTGCCGTAGATCACCGGATACTGCTGATGAGCCGAATGCGTGGTTATCCTGCGCTCGTTACCGGTAGACAAATCATAAAGATAGATATCCCAGTTGCCGTTTCGATAATCTTGCCAAACAATCATATTCCTATAAATCGACGGATACTGTTGATAAGCGCTCTCATCGGTTATGCGGATTTCACTACCCGTGGCAATATTATAGAGATAGATATCCCAATTACTGCCACGATAAGCCTGATACACGATTTTATCCCCGTAGATGCTTGGCCGGCCGGGAGACTGCGGATCGTAAAGATTGTGGGTAACAACAGATTCCCCTCCATCGTCAAGAGTTCCAAACCGGCCGTCAGGACCCAGGTCATACATCCGAATCGATCCCCCTTCCCGGCTATCCCTCCAGATAATCTTATTGCCGTAAATCGCCGGATAGTACTTTAAAAACCCGTCGGAGGTAATCTGAAATTTTCCGCCGTCATCAGCCGTGAGGAAGATATTGTCTCTACCTAAATCATACAAGAAAACATTGTACTGGTTATTGCTGTTCTCGATCCATGCAATCTTATTCCCGTAGACTGCGGGTAGAGTTCCGGGACCAACGAGACTTGCGCTGAACGGTTCAGAGAAAAACTGCATTTTTCCGCTGACATTATTCGTCTCGCACAACTCATCAACGCTTGCCTCCTGCATGTACGCCGCCGTATCAACGGTAAAATAAAAATCAACCAGGCTGCCGTTCATCCAGCCGCCGTTCATAAGAACTTCCGGAAAAATGCTGATTTCGGTTTGCGCCGGAATATCAACATATCTCATCGTCAACATGGGCACAGTAACCCCGCCTTGAAACGGATGGTTTTGGTACAATTGAATCGGTACCCGGATCGCATCGGTTAATCCCGTATTCTTGACCCGCGCACCAAACTTGATACTCCTGGAATTGGCAGCAAAATTAATCAGGGAACATTGAAACTCTGCCTTATCAACTACATAGTCCCCGAGGACACCGCTGAGATCAAGCGCCGGGTCTCCGAACAAACTTTGCGCATGGCGGGTTTGCCAGTTACTGATTGAGATACCCAGCTTCCCCTGTAAAATATCACTGCCCAAAATATAATCATGGCTGTTAAAAATCGTGTCCACGACCGAATCGATTAACTCATTATTACCGTCTCCCCCTACCACTCGGGTCGCCCCCAGAAAGGCCACCGCCCCTTTTTCCTGGGCACTAATAAATTGCTCCCCAAAAGATTGATAATCAGGATGATCCATCTCCCCGGTTGAGCACGCGAGGCTAAAAATAACCGGAAACATCGTGTCATTGTAAAGAGTCCCGATGTCCGCTATCGTAAACGCGCTATACTCACCGCCAATTCGCCAACCGCCTGCCCAGCCGTGCCCGTTGTGAATCCAGAGCGCCTCTCCTACTTGGTTGACATGGTCCTTCATCGCCTGGCGCGCGACGGCATCAGTACCGGTATATCTCACATCGACTTCATTTATTTCTCTGTGATAGGGCAAAAGAAAATCCCGGACTGCCGGCATATGGCTCCCGAGTCCGCCCTGCTCAAAACCGCTGGTCAACAAGATCCTCGAACCCCATCGTTCAGCCGGGTATTGCGGCGGATATAATTCAAAGTTAATAGTTTTTTCCACAACGCTCTGTAGCTGCTGTGCGGTCTGCACGCTAAAACGGCCCAACATTAAATCCCCGATGGAATCATAATCGTCGATAATCCCGCTGTAATTATCATCGTTGAGTGTTGTATACCAATAATCGGAGACAAGATTCTTATCAATCCCGTCCCCAGTCACCGCGCTCAGAACAGTTTCGTGAACCGGTAAATAGTACGCGGTTGTCTCCGGATAGGCATCGCCCACCAGGAGAACATAGCAAAGGGCATTGACCCCGTAATCCCAGTGTTCATAAACATACTTGATAAAGGTTTTGATCTTTAAATCGCGGTCATCACCAATATCGCTAAGCTGGGGATCAGAAGGAATGATGCCCGGAACTGCCGTGTAAATATCGCTTGCCCGAACCACGGCGACATTAAATCCGCTATAGGTTGCACGGTGGTTCGCAAGATTTGAAACATACGGACTTCCATAGAATTCATCCGCCGTAATAATCAAATAATCCGCCTGATTAGAAGCATGCGCAAAATCTGAAGGCTCCGGATAAACTACACCTCCGGGAACAACCGGATTTGGGGCAGCAGGACCTTCACGGCCGCCTGTTGATGGCTCTGCATAATTAAGTATTTTTACCGCCAAGCCCTTAAGGGACTCTTTTTTGTCGGTATCAATCTTGCCGGTTGCGGACCTCCAGGTTAAGCGCACCGTCATGGACTCATTGGTCTTTAAGACTTTATCAGCCGGCTGATACTGCAGCGGATAAATGTCAACAGCCACATAACGCAACCCGCGAACGCTACCTGATTCGGCTATCGTCGCCGGACGCTGCGGATAAAATTCTTTTTCGCTGTTATAGAAGATTTTATCAATGCTGAATTGTTCAGCGATGTAGGTTATATTGCCTTTTTTCTTCAAAATAGCTCGGGGCGCTGGACAAAGGGGCTTTGAGAGCATTTCGCTCTTTCCTGATGTCGCAAGCAGAGAAACTTTGATATCCTGAGCATCCTCAGGAATAGCGACAAACTTTCTAACAAAAGGAACTTTCGGCTTTCCAGGCTCCGCTAAGAATTGGCAACCTTCGCAAGAATACAATCGATAGGTGACGCCATCAGACCCTTTAATCTCTTGGGAAGTTACTGAGGAAAATGCGACGTCAAAGGTATAGGCGCCGCCGGATTCAGGCAGTGCCTCTTTGGCAAAAACAGAAGTACCCCAAAAAACGTATGCGGCAATTAAGATAAGACTTGCTACGGCTGGCTTTTTCATAATATCCCCTTTATGCACGATCAGTCTAAGTGACTCGGCAAAACTCTCAAACACGAGAATTCTTGACTTAAATTAATTCTTATAATAAGTATTTTTTAGCTTAGTAAATCTTGGTTAAAGGATAACATGGTTCAAGAAATTTTCAAGGTTAGAGCAGATTTCCAGGAAAACGCCGCTTAAGAAACCAAAAAGGGGTGGCCGCGACACTCGGTCGCGGCCACCCCCCCCCTTTTTTTTAATCAAGCCGTAATCAATTATTTAGGCTACTAAACCTTCACATTACTCCAAAACTGTTTGATGTACCTGAATCTGGTCAGGCTTGATACTGCGCGAATCAGTCTGGCGCTCAAAAGCTCCCATATCAGTATAGGCCGGATCTCCCGCCCCTCTATTCATAACACGTCTGTCATCATAGCGAGGATTACCGTCGATATCCAGATAAGGCGCAAAATCACCGTGTCCAGAATCAATGCAGGGAGAATGAGACCTCAAGCTGTAATCTCCGTTTGCCGGATCAGCGAATAAAGGATCACTGTCAATATTGCCTTCACCCGGTATCCCCCAAGAGCTCGAGTATCCCTGAATATTGGAATACTGAATCGGCGGAGATTCAAGCCCTTCCGGGGGGGGATCAGGCGGCATCGATATGGCAATGGCAGGACCAGGAACATCCCCGGTTCTAATAATACTGTTTGTTGACTCAACCGAAGCAAATTGTCCTACAATCGCACCCCCCCATTCGGCATGATTATTTGTGATGGTGCTATTAACAAGGATAAGTCCAGTTCCCCATAGATCAATCGCCCCGTATTCACCGGTATTATCGGCAATAAGGCAGTTGATGATTTTCGATTCCCCGTTATCCAATTGCATGGCACCACTACTCCATCCTGTACTTGTATTACCTATAATCTTGCAATTTCTGATGATGCCACGGCCGAGCAGGCCTGCGGCGGTGTACGCGGAATAACCATTTCGAATGGTAAAGCCGTCAATAACCGCTTGCAAACCCTCAGCATACGATGTGATCACAACGCCGATAGTCAATCCCCCGCCATCAATAATTGTTTCATCGGGCCCATTAATACCCTTAAGGATGATCGCCTTGCCGTTAAAATCGACATTTCCCGGATAAACGCCCGGAGCAACCAATACGATATTCCTGTCTATGGCAGAATTTATCGCGTTTTGAATGGTCGCATAATCACCGGGAACGTTCAGATACCGATATGGAGAAGGATCTTTATTGCCCCGATGTTGAAGATCGCCGTGAAACATCGGCCATTCCATCGTATCCATAAATAAATTCTTATTTAAATTCCACACATAGATTTTACCGTCAAGCCCTCCCACGACAAGATCAACCTTGCCGTTACCGTTAACATCCGTTATCGTCGGCGTGGTAGCAATAAACGGGTACTTGCCCTGCATCACGCGCGCATTGACAAAATCATTCATGCCGATCGGAACATATACACCATCCCGGTCAAAGGCATAGATGGAATCTGTATTCGAAGACCCGACAACAATATCCGCCAGGCCGTCGCCTGAAACATCTCCGACCACAGCCGCTGACGGAAATATATTATCCATCGAATAATACTGATCATCAGTTATCGCAATTGCCCAGTGGCCATGATCGTATCCTTCATAATCGATGACAAATAAACCCATGCCGTAGAGCGCATTGCTGTGGGTAATAACTTCTGATTTTCCGTTGCTGTCAATATCCGCCAGAGTAATATTGTGCGCCTCCATGGGAAAAATACCGCACGGCCAGCCGGCAAGATTTGTTCCTGTACGGGTTAAGCCGTAGAACCGGCTAATGCTTACATTAATTCGATAGCCGTCAACCCAGCGGAGGGCTTTATAGGTAAGCCCAAAAAACACCTCGGGATTACCGTCATTATTCGCATCTCCCACTGCTATCCTGCCGTGCCAGTTCATATTCCCGGTCAGGTAATCGACAGACGGTGTAAAGGTCTTTGGCCATCCCGAAAGGGGCTGTTTATTCTGGTTTAGAACATAAACATGCGCGGTTTTGGTCCCCGGCGCACTGCCAACCGTATCGGCAAAAAGAACCACAATATCGTCATCGTAATCATTATCAAAATCCGCAAGCGCCACAGTGGAATCACGCCAATCCAGATTCGTGCCGTTAAATTCAAACGGCCAGGGCGCAAGCGTATTGCCAAATCTATCCAGCACCCGTATCGTCATTTTGGTTCTGTTAGCATTAAGATAGGGATAGATGATCTCAGGTTCAGAATCTCCATTAATGTCTCCCACGGAAACCGACCCCGCCGTTATTAATCCTCCCCCATATGACCGCGACCACGCAACTGAACCATCATGGTGTAAAACCGTTAACGTGCTGCCCGCGTTAATAATAATTTCCAGATCTCCATTTTGGTCAAGGTCAAAGGCGGCCGGTGTCGAATCAATAGACGCAGATACCGTTACCGGCCATGCGCCTGAATACACGCTGCCATCCGGCTTAAGAAGCCATGCCTGATTGGACTCCGTTATCGCAAAAATTTCATTACGGCCGGGAGGATTGGTTCCGCTAAAATCCGCAACCAAAGGCGAACTGTAAATAGCCGAATCGAGCTGTCGCGGCCACCCTGCCAACAAATGCTTATCAACTCTGACCTGCTTGGTGTCAACGTATTGGATACCGTTGCTGTCCGTAACAGATAATTTAAGATAATAATCTCCTGAAGAAAGGTTGCTGATATCCCACTGCGCCAATTCTCCATTCGTAACAGTAGTCCCGCTGCCGATAATATATATTGAAGGAGAATAAAGTCCCCCTACCCAGGTCGCTAACCCAACGGTATACGATGCTCCCGGTGCCGACCCGCGCACCGAGACAATGGACGGGGTAGGGCCAACAATATCCGCCGCAGCCGGCGAGGTGATCTTCGTATTCTCGGCAATCGTCGGATTTGCCTGCATGGCAAATGAGGCATTAATCCTGCCGCTTCCGGCATAGGCATCATCAAACTCGGCACCGGTCTGCAAGTTATCAACGCACTTATTGACAATAGCGCGCACTTGAGCAGTGGTGTACCAGGGATAGTCGGACCAAAGCAATGCAGCCAATCCGCTGACATGCGGAGCCGCCATGCTGGTTCCGGCCGCACGATAACAATGGGTACCGACCAGGCTGTATCCATCTTGATACATATCCGTAACCCCTGCCCGCGTTGATAAAATCTCCCGGCTGGGATACGGATAGCTGGGGTAATTCCCCAGCCATGTTCCCCCGCCCGGAGCCGAAACGCTGACTCTTTGCCCCATCGACGAAAAATACGCCAGTTTATCATCGTAACTGGTCGCGGCAACAGAGACGACTTCCGGCCTATTCTGAGGAGAATAAAAATAAACATCGTCATGATAGGCATTACCGGCAGAAAATACCAGCAAACATCCCCGTGCGTACGCATAGGCAATCGCATCTTCGATAACCGGATTGGAAGGCAGCCGGTTGCTGTACCCCCAACTGTTATTAATAATATCAGCCCCGTTATCAGCAGCATAGGAAAGACCCTGAGCCAAAATCTGATCCGTCGTAGGAGGCAAATCGGGATCATCAGATGGAAAAGTCTTCACTGCCATAATCTTTGCCCTGAAGGCAATACCAACCGTCCCCTTATCATTGGATACGGCTGCGATTGTGCCGGCAACGTGCGTACCGTGCCCCACATCGTCCTGAGGGTCATGGTCATTATTATAAAAATCATATCCATGGTAACCCTGGCTATCTGTCCACATATTATCGTGTATATCCAGATGCGCATGATCAACGCCCGTGTCAACAACCGCAACAACAATGCCGTCTCCGAGCGCGGAAGAAATCTCCCATGCCAGAGGCATGTTCATACGATCGGACTGCAGCGACCACATATCACCATATCCTTGACCCCAGCTATTCAAACTAGCAAAGTAAGGATCCATCGGCATTACTTCAACTTTGTCGCCAGCAGCAGGTATCGCTTCGATTTTATCGCCAGTGCTCAGTTTTTCTGCGCTCAGCTTAACATCGCCCCTTTGTTTTAGATTCTTGCCATCGGTTGACTTTTCTACATGAAGAGACGGTATATAATTCGGCTGCGCATACACAACATTTGCATCATGGGTATAGGCCTGAACCGCAGAAAGAACATCCGCATTTTCGGCTATGGTCAATAAAAATATATTTTCCAGGTCAGGAGTCACCGCATCCTTTGGCGCCCTTTGAGCCCGGGTTGAGAATTTTGCATCCACCGCGCGGGCTTCATCTGCCGCAGTCATAACACCCGTTACCGTGCCCTGTTTATCTTTTGTCTCTAGTGATTTAAACACCCGTTCGGCCCGGCTCAGCCCGTATGTGGTATTCAGCGTATCCAGAGACTGGGCCTGGGGTAAAACACGGGCAAACCCTCCCTGTTTTTGAGCATCGTACACTTTTGCCGCAACTTCAGGTTTAAATTTAACAATCAATTGGCCGGACGCATAGGTTGTTTTTTGCGGTGCTTGAGAATATGCGGAATTTCGTGATGCCGCATCGGCATTTTTTGACCGCGAGTGCATCGCTTTGACATAAACATCCTGGTTAACCTGTCCGGATGCTTTTTCCGCGCATAATACAAGAATGCCCCCAAGAACAGCCATCGTCGTTAAAACTCTGATTTGTCTCATTTTTCTTACCATGATAAACCTCCCTAAATAAAAAACCCATTCTTCCGTTTTTTAAAAGGAAAAATGGGCTGACCGTTTAGAAACTGCTGTTTTATTTTAATACCTGAGCCGCCACAGATCATACGCGTATGGTTATACTCTATACAAAAGAATTTAATGCTTCAGCGTATTCGGCAGTCAGGCTACTCCAATAAGCTATCAGAGCCCTATAACTTTGCGCCCCCGCATCTTAAGCGGGTTTACCTTTTCGAAGTGAAGCACCTGTGGCTGGTAGTAAAGTATGTAATATTTTGCTTAAAATGTCAAGGTAGCGCTTCCGTCATCCGGGTGAAGAACCCCCCGGGCGTTTTGGCCCATCGGGCCAAAACGCCCGGACGTTCAATCGCAAATGATTTCTTTTATGCGTTAATAAATCTATCCGGCGCGCAGTACCTGCGAGAGCACTGCGACTACCTGCGGAACAATACTTCCGATCAAGAGCCCGATAATAAAAATAACAACCCCGATCGCTCTGTTAAACCGCTTTATAAGAAAATACTCGAGGGGAAAGACCAAACAGCTTAAGAGCAATCCGCTGACTATTCCCGCCAGGAGAGCGTTAAAAAGGACACCAGCCACAAATAATGCCAGCCCCTCGATGATTCCGCCCGTGACGCAATCCACGGGGCTATAAAAAAATGTAATCCACCCGCAAATAAGGCCACCGGTAACCACAAAGCATGCATTAAGCGCCTGTCGTGTCTGATTTTTCATAGGTTTAAATTATTGTAACTTTCCTATCCTTCTTTTCAACAAAAAGCTCTTATTTCGTCAATTAGAAAAAAGAGATTTGATGATCCGATATCTGTACCTGCCCCATCGATTCGATGAAGGAAATAATATTCGAAAGGCAACTATCCACGTAACGCTGATCGTTTCCGATCATGGCAATGCCGAGCGTTGCCACCTGCCATTTATCCTGGCCTCCTATCTCGGCGATAGAAACATTGAACTTTAAACGCACCCTATCTTTGAGGCTCTTTAAAATCGTCCGCTTTTCCTTCAGAGATTGCGGCAAGGGCATATAAAGGCTGACGTATAAAACACCGATATGGTGGGTACACTCGTCTATCATAAAGAATTAATTCTTAAATTTTTTTACCGCTAATTCCCGCAGGGCATCTGCCGCAATCCAGCGGCTGGCGCTTGTGTCCATCCGGTAGATCTGCCGGGCGAGGATAATTGATTTCTCGCGCAAAACACGGTTCCGCTTCCCGATCTGTCGCAGCGCCCAATTGACCGCCTTTCGTACATAATTACGCTCATCGAACGCACCCTTTTTGATAAAAGGAAAGAATCCTACAAAATCTTTATTCTTGGCGTCTTTCGCGTGGACCGCCAGAGTTGCCATCAGCGTAAACCCTGCCCGCCGGACAAACTCCTTCTTTCTCCGGCTCCAGCATTTTGCTGTTGAAAAAGCAAAAGGTGTCTTATCAAACAAATTGCTGCACACCTGATCGCAGACATCCCATGAATCAAAATCATTAACCCAGTCCTCCATTTGCCTTTTATCAACTTGGGCATAGTCATCGATGAATGCCGCCAGCAGGCGCGCTTCGTGAATACCGGTCCTCCAGAGCGCCAAGGCAACCGCATGGTTTTTACCGATTCTTTTCGCCATTTGACGCAAAACCGGGATACTCACACCCAGGGTATCTTTCGGATTAATCCCAAATCTTGCCATCCCGGCAACGTTTCGAGGGTTAGCGTGAGTATGCAGTTCTTTTAGGATAGGCTTGATAATATCCGAACGGTATTTCATGAGGAAGATTTTTCCCGCCAGAGAAAAATCGAGGCTAAAAGGAAAAGACGATTTGGTTCTAGAAAAATTTTATGCTGGAAACCACTTTCCTAAATAGAAACTTCAGTGTTTCGTACTTCTCAAACGGTGCCGCGGCAGACACGATAAAAAGGCCATTATTCCGCAAAAACACGTACGTCTCGGTGGTCACCGTCGCCTGAACGGCCGGGGCATACATGTTAACAATTACTTTAATCGCCTTATTGCTTCCCACATAGACAACATGAGGCCGTTCGCGAACATCAGGATTCACTCCGATATTCTTGTCCATTTCCTTAGCGAATTCTTTTATTTTCTCCGGGTCAATGGGCTGATTTCCAACCGCAACACTGATATTGGGCGGAAGGCTTGGATTTTCTTCATTGGCAAATGCACAGATAATAGTTCCGCCCATATTTTCCATCTGGCTCTGCAGCTGATTAAGAAACCGGGTATTTTGGAAGAGGTCAACTGTAAGCCATCCTTTCGGCTTGTTGAGGGCAATCCCATAGGTAAGATTCTTGTACGGTTCGACAGGCGTAGGAACAAGAAAGCTTTCAACAAGCTCGCAAGAAAAAAGCGTGAATAGTAACAGCAGGCAAAAATAGACGTACACGATTCGTTTCACCGAACTCTCCCTTTTATTAACCCTCAAAATCTATTAACCATGCGCCGGCTGTTGGGCCTGGGCTTGCTTTTGGCTGATAACCTGAGCAGTCACCTTGGCCGGGGCATGCTCGTAATGCGAAAACTTCAGCGTATAGCTACCCCGCCCGCCGGTAATAGAGCGCAGATCCGTCCCGTAGGTTGCCATTTCCGCCAAGGGTACCTGCACTTTGATAACCTGGTTCTTTCCCTTAGCCTCCGAGCCCATGATTCTACCACGCCTGGAATTAATGTCACCCGAAATTTGTCCGATAAATTCATCCGGGACGACAACATTCACTTCGGCAATCGGTTCCAGCAGCACCGGACTGGCCAACTTTATCGCTTCTTTTAATGCCAGGGCCCCGGCAATCTGAAACGCAATATCCGAGGAGTCTACATCATGATACGACCCGTCGACAACGGTTACCTGTAGATTGATAAGCGGATATCCGGCCAAGACGCCCTCGCCGATAGCCTGTTTGACGCCTTTCTCAATCGAGGGGATAAAGTTTTTCGGGATAGCGCCGCCGAATATTTTGCTGACAAATTCGTACGGCAATCCCCCGGCAGGGACTGGAGAAACCTCAAGTTCAACATCAGCGTACTGGCCGCGGCCGCCGGATTGTTTTTTGTATTTATGCCGGGCACGGGCTTTTTTGGCGATCGTTTCGCGATAGGCAACCTTGGGAGTCCCCAGATCGACATCGACATGATACCGCTTTTTCATCCTCTCCAGAAGAACCTTTAAATGTAAGTCCCCGATACCGGAAATAATCAGCTCCTTCGTTTCGCTATCGCGGCTGACCTGAAACGTCCTGTCCTCTTCGCATATCCGGCTTAAAGACAAAGAAATTTTTTCTTCATCGGCGCGCGTTTTAGGCTTGATAGAAGCCGATATTGAGGGCTCCGGAAATGAAATTGGCTCAAGCAAGAGTTTGTCTTTTTCATCCGTCAGGCAATCACAGACATGGGTATTTTTTAGTTTCGTCAGGGCAATGATATCTCCGCAACTCGCCTGGGTGACATTTTGCTGCTCTCTTCCCTGCAACATGCTCATGGTACCGATATGTTCCCGCGTACCGGTATTCACGTTATAAAAGTCGGAATTGGCATTCAGTTTTCCGCGCAAGACACGCATCAACGAAAGATGTCCCAAATGAGGGTCAAACATCGTCTTAAAAACAAATCCCGCAAAAGGGGCGTCGTCTTTGAAGGCAAAAGTCTTTGCCTGTTGAGTAACCGGATCTTTAACCTCAATAGGCGACCGCTCGACCGGCGACGGTAAATATTCAACAATCGCCTCCAGCAATTCTTTGACACCTTTGTCACTGGTTGCGCTGCCGCTAAAGACAGGGAATATCTTTGCGCTTAAAACCGCCTTACGCAGCCCCTCTTTGAGCTCCTGGGGAGTTAAACTACCGTTGCTTAAATATTTTTCCAGTAATTGATCGTTTGTCTCGGCAACAGCCTCGATAAGATTTGAAGAACTCAAATCAAGGACAAGCGCATTCTTAGAGAGCTGTTCCCGAATCCCAGTAATCGTTTCGTCAACTTTTGCACCCTCTTTATCAATCTTATTGATAAAAATAATGCGCGCCATCCCCAACGATTCCAGGCGCTCCCAGATATCCTCCGTGCCCACCTCCACACCGTTGACGGCATCAACAACCACCACCGCTCCGTCCGCGGCTCTTAGGGCCGAAACCGTCTCTCCGATAAAATCGGCATAACCGGGCGTATCAATTATCTGGATCTGATGATTTTTATAATTTGTCTTAAGGAAACTGGCGTTAATAGAGATCTTGCGTTCAATTTCATCTTCGTTATAATCACTGACTGAGTTACCCTGCATTACATCGCCCTTTCGCGAGATCGCCCCGCTCACAAAAAGCAGGCTTTCTACAAGCGAAGTTTTTCCGGAGTGGGCGTGCCCCACCACTACAATGTCACGTTTCATCTTTGCCTCCATCGTTACGTCCCACTTATCTAAATTCTGCGGATAGGGAATCCTGTCCGTAATTAAATCTCTTTATTATCCCGACTAAATTTTGTTTAGGCTTTAGGCGTACACTATATTTCCCGATTCTACGTCAAGAGAAACATGAGAATGAGCCCTGTCCCAGCGGGCGTTCCCGGAAAACCGAAGGCATTTCTTCTTTAAAAGGTCAACGGTCGAGTTGATATTTTGGCAGCATTCAGCGTCTTCACTGCAAGGGGGAAAATTTTCTCCGGTAACAAGACATACTTCAATGTCGTCCCGACGCGCGCCTAACAGGGTCATATCCGTAATCATTTCATCAATAGCTCTTGAAGGATCCTGGACATTCGAAAGATCCGCATTTTGGTCCAGGCCGTTTACCGCCAGCCGCGCATGAGCAAGGCCGCCGACCTTCCGCGCAGAATCATACGCAGCAATGACAAGGCAGGCCATTCTGGTATCGGATTTTAAAACAACTTCCCCTTGCCCTGCCACCACCTCACCGGTGTGAACATCGATAAATCTTTTCATTCCCTCCCCCTTTCTAATGGAAGAACATGACCGACCTATTTTATCGACTCGACCCAAATCTTTTGTAAGCACAAGCGTCTATAAAAACAAAAACGGCAACTCTTTTCTAAGAGTTGCCGTTTTAAATTCGAATTAATTTTTCGCTTGCAATGCTCACAGCACCACCCCCTTTTAGCTTTATTGACCAGCATATTCTACTTCGCATAAGTAATAGGAACCGTGGTATATGCTTCGTAGAATATTCTCCGAAGCCTATACCAGTGTGTCCTGATAGAAAGGCAAAGGAGAATAGGTGGATACTTATTTTTATCGCAAACTTAAAAACTGTGGTTATTCTACTGCTCGAAATAATTTTTGGCAAGTAAAAATTTTATACGCCCATTTGCGCAAAAAACCCCGACGACAAATCACGTACCGATTACGTGCGGGGTTTTTTTGCCAACATTTCAGCCGGCACTGAGCAGCATGAGGTAAGAATATTATTTCGTGCGGCGTTTTGTCTTCTTGCCGTTTTTCCCGGAATGCTTACTCTTTTGCGGACTGCTTGCCTTTGGATACTCGCCCGTCCAGCAATAAAGGCAAAGCTTTTCTTTGGGAATGCCGATCGCCTTAACCATATCATCGATGGTTTGGTAACGTAGTGTCGTCACTTCCAAGTCACGGCGAATCCATTCCACCATATTTTTGTATTTTTCTGATCCGTGATCAAGATATTCCGAGATATTCTCAACATCCCGGTCTTCAAGGGCGTGGATCGCCCGGCGGGCAACAAGTTCGTTTTTACTGCGAGTGGAAAGACAAAAACGGCAGGGAAACATCAACGGAGGACACGCCGGGCGCACATGCACTTCTTTTGCCCCGCAATCCCAGAGCTTATTTACTGTAAAATTCTTTAACTGCGTGCCCCGGACGATCGAATCCTCGCAGACAACGATTCGGTTACCTTCAATAATCTCTCTGATAGGGATCAGCTTCATTTTCGCGATCAAGTCCCTGGTCTCTTGTTCCGGAGGCGTGTAGCTTCGCCCGTAACCGGGGGTATATTTAACCAGCGGCCGCCGATAGGGGCTGCCGGACTCCATCGCATATCCTAACGCATGGGCAACGCCCGAATCCGGGACACCCGAAACAACGTCTACCTTAATATCCTTGTCCCTCTTGGCCAGGCACCTTCCGCAGCGTTCCCGCACGACTTCGGTATTGACTCCCTCATAGCTTGAAGCCGGAAATCCAGTATATATCCAAAGAAAGGTGCAGATCTGTTGCGTCGCACAACCCTTGCGGGTATCAAGAAACCCTTTTTCGGTAAGCAAGACTACCTCACCAGGTAAAAGATATTTAACAATTCCGAATCCCAAATTCGGCAAAGCGCTGCTTTCCGATGTCGCGGCCCAGGCATTGGCGCTTTTACCAATAACAATCGGCGTATAACCCAGCCGGTCACGAGCCGCATAAATCCCTTCCTGGCTAAGCAAAAGCAGCGAACAGGAGCCGTCAATCAGGTCAAACATCTTTTCAATACCATCAATCAAATCATTGCCCTGGACAATGAGTTTGGCAATAAGCTCGGTAACGTTAACGCCCCCCTTACTGACTTCGGTAAACGACACGCCTTTCTTAAAAAGATATTGGACCAACTCTTCTTTGTTTTCGATCAGCCCAGTCGTCACCAGGCAGAAAGGCCCGAATTTGGAATTAAGATACATCGGCTGTTCGTCGGAATCACTGATCGCACCGATTCCTTTATTACCCTTCATCTTTTTGTAGTCTTCGAAAAATTTTGATTTAAACTGACTCTGACCAATGCTGTGGATCTGGCGGCTAAATTTTTCTCCTAAAACCGCCATGCCCCCGTATTCGGTACCCAGATGGGAGTGGTAATCTGTTCCATAAAAAAGAGTTTGCGCGCAATCTTCCTTTGAAACCACTCCAAAGATTCCACTCATCGATAGCCTCCGTTAGGCGATAATTAATTTAACTTCCAGGAAATATCAGACTCCGGGGCAACCTTCCCGGCAACACTACTTCTCCGACTGTACACCCAGGAGAATATGACGGACCTCAAGTTGAGAGAGGGTGTCCATCACTTTGATAACATAGTCATAGGGAACATTGCGGTCCCCATTAATAATAACAGAGCTTACCCCTTGTTTTTTGATAGCGGCGGAAAGTTTATGTTTAAATATGCCCAAATCGAATTTCAAGCTATATTTGCTGTCCTCGAGAAATGCCTCCCCTTGTTTATTGATGGCAACGACAATGGTCCGGGGAGGTTCTTCGGAAGCCTTGGCCTCGGGAAGCTGGACCTGGATAGCAGACTGCAGAATAAGAGGAGTCACCATCATAAAAATGATGAGCAAAACAAGAATAACGTCGGTAAACGGGGTTATATTGATTTCGGAAATAACCTGTTTTTTAAGTCGCGGGTTCATTTTTGCTTAAGGCCTTTTAAATCTTTTATCTCGGACGCACATAATTCCATATCGGTTACAAAATTATCGATTCGTTTAATAAAATAATTATAGGCAACAACCGCCGGAATGGCCACAAGCAAGCCCGTCGCCGTGCATACCAGCGCTTCCGAGATGCCGCCGATAATAACATTCGTTCCTTTGATGCCTCCCATCGAGATATCTTCAAAGGCACGAATAATTCCTAGAACTGTCCCAAAAAGGCCGATGTAAACGGCAATGCCACCGATGGTGCCGACGATTGCGGTAAACTTCTCCAACCTTACCGTCTCAATAGTCATCTCCCGCTCCATCGCACTGGAGAGTTCCCTCTCAGTAGGATTTTGCAGGCTTAGTCCCGCCGAAACAACATTGGCAAAAGGGGTATCGGTGTTTTTGCAAACATCGATCACCTTCTTGGTATTTCCTTTTTCCAGGGCTTCGCGGATGGTGAGCATAAATTCCGCCCGACGCCGCCTTGACCGTTTTCGGTAATAGATGATTCTTTCAACAATAACCGCCAGCGATAGAACCGAACAGAATAAAAGAATATACATCGTAAAACCGCCGGCCTGAAAGATCTGCCAAAATGTATTGCCCTTAAACATTGAAAAATCCTCCTTTGAGTACTTTTAGCGAGAAAAACTGGCGGAGCACTTTGAGGCTGTTGGCTTCAAAGTACAACCGCCATTCTTTCCTTAACTTGCGATAACCTTCCCCTTCGGGTTTGAAGGTTATCGCTAAGGGGAGAAGAACGGATCCTGCTTCGCCGAATTGCTCGACCTTCGGTCGGCGTTCGGCTTCGCAGGATAACCGCCAGTCTTTTCTAGATGCTTTCGCCTTGAACTCCGTCATTTGCCTCGGCGAAGCCAGGCGAAGCTCAAAGCGAAAGCATTTGAGCGAAGACTGGCGGAGAGGTCGGGATTCGAACCCGAGGGCCGGGTTACCCCAGCCAATTGCTTAGCAGGCAACTGCATTCAGCCACTCTGCCACCTCTCCGGCAATTTTTCTTCCATAGAACACCTTAAGGGAAAAATTGCCGAGACTCGGCGTTCCGCCGTATGGCGGAACGCCGGTCCCGTCAAGTTTTATTAATGCCATCTCCTTTATTTCGATCAAAAATCTCTTTAAGGCGCCTTCTACCAGTCCGCGTTTTGAAAAATAATTCCCTATTGACAGCTTCCTCCTTGGTTTGGAATTGCTCGTAATAAAGTAATTCGAATGGTTTATAAAATGCTGATGACTTTACTTTTCCAGAATTATGATCCTCTAATCTTTTCTGAACATCTAGAGTGCTTCCTGTGTAAGTTCTTTTGCTGATTTTACTCAACAAAACATACGTATAGTACATTTTTTCTAATTTGCCACCTGCGATTCACTTTTACGTTTTTTCTTAAAAAATTCGCTCACTAACCTTCCGCACTCTTCAGCCAAGATACCTTTCTTGACTTCAATGCGATGATTCAGCTTCTTGTGCCGGGCAATATTCACCACCGACCCGCAGCCTCCGGTTTTTGGGTCGCTTGCCCCGAAACAAATTCTCTTTATCCTGGCCAAGACAAGCGCTCCAGCACACATGCTGCAGGGCTCAATTGTAACATAGAGGGTACAATCCTGCAACCACTTGCACGAGAGGAAATTTGTCGCTTGCGTAACGGCGAGCATCTCGGCGTGAGCGGTGGGGTCTTTGAGCATTTCAACCTGATTATGGGCCCGGGCAATGATTTTATTCTGATGGGTAATAACAGCACCAACGGGGACTTCGTCTTTTTCGGCGGCGAGTTTAGCCTGCTTAATCGCCTCCTGCATCATAATTTGGTCGATCATTGTTGTGGTTAAGATAATTTAGTCTATGTTTTCTTCTTTGATTTCTCGGAAGAGGACGTTTTCAGGATAGGCAAAATAACTTTCACAACCGTACCGGACCTGAGACTGCTGTCAATTGAAACCTGCCCATGGCACCCTTTAATAATGGAACTCACTACCGAAAGGCCTAAGCCGGCATTGTGGCCGGGGCCTACCGGCTTGGTGGTAAAAAAGGGCTCAAAAACACGGGACAGGCTCTCCTGGGGGATGCCGATACCGGTATCTTTAAAGTCAACACGAATAGCCCCTCCGCGTTTTTCAGAGGATGTCTTAACCGCAAACACGCCGCCGCCGGGCATTGCCTGCACGGCATTGGCGGCAATATTCATCGCCACCTCGTCCATTTCAATCGAATCAATAGCAGCGCGCGGCAGATTCTCGGCCAGCTGAAGCTTCAATGATACATTCGCTAATTTGAATTGAGGGGAAAAGATATTCATTGAATTCCGAATGGTCGCATTAATATCGCACCCGCGGGTTTGTATGCCGGCCTTCTTTTTGTTAAGAACCAAAAGCTTGGTGGTGATATCGTGACAGTATTGAACCTGACCGGCGATACTGCGTATTGCATTGATGATATCGTTAAATTCCTTAAAACCGATATATTCAAACTCACGATTGCGGTATTTATTAAGCATGGCCTGGCTATGCGCCAGTACAACCTCGAGGGGATGTTTAATTTCCTGGGCCGTGCCTGAAACAAAAAGGCTTAAGGCTTTCATTTTATTCGTCTCTTGCACGCGCTGCTCTTTTTCTTTACGCTGAGTAATGTCCCGGCCTATCGACAGGATGTACTCACGCATGCCATAGCGCATATAGACCGCAGTAACCTCAATGATCTCCGCCTTGTTGCCTTTGGCAACACGTTCGAGCTCAGACGTAACCGGTCTTCTGGATTTCTTGAGCGGCAAGAACGATGTCCTGGTCCACTCTTCGGAAGAGATTTTTTGCTTAAAGAATTCGGTAATATTCTTGCTTAAAAGGACGCGGCGGGAAAAGCCTAAACCCCGAACTGCAGACTCATTAACATAGGCAATCGACCCGTCCTTGTTGATCAGCATCAGTTCATCCCCGATATTATCAACCATGTAGTTGAAAAGCTTGAGTTCATCGTGGGGCAATAAACCGAATAGCGGAGAACGCTGGAAGGGCATTGGGGAAGATTTCGGATTTCTTTTTGAGGAAACCATGACTTTTTCAAAAACCACTGCACCAATGCCGCAACATTTCAAACAGCGGCAGACGGCACAGAATGTTTTTCCTTAATAAATAAAAAGATTGCGTTTAAAACGCGCCCGGCCTGCTTCGCTCGAATACTTTCGTGTTTGAGTTCACAGAGCCATTCAACGCTGCTTCTTCGAAACTTCCGCATAAAAATACGGAAACATAGAAAAACGCGCCTGGTCTACTTCGCTCGAATACTTTCGTGTTCAAGCTTCGTAGAACCGTTCGGCGCTGTTTCTTCGAAGCTTCCGCATGAAAATGCGGAAGCGAAGAAGAACGCGCCTGGAGGGGCTCGAACCTTCAACCCCCAGCTCCGTAGGCTGGTGCTCTATCCAATTGAGCTACAGGCGCAGACAATCCTTAAAGCTTTTATCCGAGAGAGGTCTGTGCCAGTCCCCGCAACCTTAAAGATATGGTTCTCAAAAATGCGGGGGCAGGCGCAATCGTCCTTAAATCTTTTTCGTCCTAGCAAAGATTGCGCCAGCACTTGTTGCCCAATTCTCATCCCCGGCAACAAGTGCAGGCGTCTTTATTTAAATCTTTTATCGCCGCCCCTTTAAAATCTCCTGACGGCTTAGCCCTAAATTTGCCAGCGCTTCTTCAGGTTTACGGTTGTAGGTGCGGCAAAATACCGTAACTTCCTTCATGGTATGAATATCTTTTTCCAATAATATCTTTAATATCGCCGTACGAAGATAGACCTCGTCAATAATATCCTTGGGCGTTACTCCGGCAATCTTTGCCAGGCGATCCCGGTAAACCGTGCTTGTCGACACGCCCCGGATGGCCTTGCGCTCATAATCATATTTAAAAATCTGCGAAAGCAGGATAACCCTCTGCTCCATACCGCCGGTTTCGCTCACCTCTTCCACAACCCGATAAACTTTATCGTGCACATGAAATCTTTTCATAATAATAAATACATCCACCAGATTGACCATGATCTCGGGGACATTCATCGGTTCATTTTGTAACCGAAGAATCGCTTCCCTGGCCGTTGAGGCATGAATCGTCCCCAGGCAATATTTTCCGACATTAACCGCCGTAATCATATCCCTGGCCTCGTCCCCTCTAACTTCACCGACAACAATGCGGTCCGGGCGCATACGTAAACTGTTTTTGACCAGATGCGCCAAAGAAATATCATCATCGCTTTCCAGCCTCGAGCAACTCTCTTCCAAAAAAGTATTCAACTCCATCGTATCTTCGATAATCACCATGCGCTCGTTAACCGGAACAAAACTAAACAGGGCATTTAAAAGAGTGGTCTTGCCCGTGCCGGGCCCTCCGGCAATAATAATATTCGCGGGTTTAAGCGAAAGCCCCTCAATATAAAGCCACAACTGCGCGGCAACCTCGCAGCTAAGGGTGTCTTTCTTTATCAAATCGACAATACTCAACGGCTCAACTTTTGCCTTGGTGATCGTAATCTGGGGCCCAAAAGGAGACAGGACAATATTGACACGCCCTTCGAGGTTGGGAAGCTCGAGGTTGATAATCTTCTTCATTTCGCTTTTTCCGGCAAATAAGAGCAGTTTTTTAACAAAAAGATCAAGCTCCTTTTGGCTACGGAATTTTTTATTGGTCGAAACCAAACCTTTTTGGGAATGATGCACGTAAATGTTGTTAAGAGAATTGATGATGATATCTTCGATATCGGAATCGAATAAAAGATCTTCTATCATCCCGTAGGATAAAAACTCCTTGATAAACCGGGTGCGCTCTTCGCTATTGTTGAGTTTCTCGATCTCCTTCTTGAGGCGTTCCTTATGGTCGCTCCCCGTGGCTTCGCTGATCATTGCAGAAATGACGTCTTCCCGGTCTTCCTGGGATTGGAGAAGAGTAAATTTTCCCCATAGCTTATCTACCAGCAGGGACGCTATATCGGTTATTTCAGGTTTATCCATCTTGGCCTTTCCTTATTTTGCCTGCCATGGCGGCTCAACTCCTTCGGCTAGAAATCTTTTCACTCGCCAAAACACTTCTAATCTATCATTGACATCAGCCCTTGTAAACAACAAAGTAATTCTCTTTGCTATTTGCCGGGCGTTGATAACGTTTCCCCTTCAGCTTGGGGCCTTAAGATAACAATCGCCGCTTTGTTCATATCCAGATACAACCGGGCCAGCCTTTGCACATCTTCCTTGGTAACGCCGTCAATCTGCTGGTCATATAATTTATAGCGGTCAAATCCCAGGCCGTACAATTCATCGAGCGTACTGACCGTGGCCCGGCTGGCATTGGTCTCCAGCCCCATTTTATGAGTACCTTTAAGATATGTTTTTGTGTTCCCCAGCTCCTCGTCGTTAACCGGATTATTGCGCAATTCTTCGATTTGCCCTAAGAGAACATTTTTTACTTTTTCCACCTGCTCATCGGTCGTGGAGACGTAGAAATAGATAAACCCGACATCAATCCCGGGTGTAAAACTTCCGCCCAGGGTATATGCCTGCCCCAACTCATCGCGTATCTTTGTAAAAAGCCGCCCGCTTAAAGGGGAATTCAGAATAGACGACAGAATCTCTATCGCGTAGATATCGGGATCGCTTAATTTAGGCCCCTGAAACCCCATGGCCACCACCGCTTGTTTTTTAGGTAAACGTACTTCTTTCTCCCGGGTCGCCTCAACCGGCGCTTCCGAAGGAGAATTAAGCATAATCTCCTTTTTACTCAGAGCAGAAAACTTGGCCTTGACCGTCTTTAAAACTTCTTGCGAATTAAAGTCCCCAAAAACGGATAAGACCATATTATTGGGAATGCCCAGGGTGCGGTAAAAATTGATAATATCCTCCCGGCTTATCGCATCCACCGACGAAAGTGTCCCCAGGGGGTCATTACGATACGGGTGTTTTAAGAACAGGGTTTCTTTAATATTCCGGGATGCCACTGCCAAAATGTTATCATCGCGCGCCACAATAGCGCTTTTTGCCTGTTCTTTGGATTTAAGAAGTTCTTCCTGGGGAAAGGTCGGATTTTTTATCAAATCTTCTAAAATCAGAAAACAAAACTCGATATCTTCAGATAAAAAGTCAGCCGAAAGGCCAAAACTATTTTGACCCGAAAATCCTCCCAAGCCCATACCGCGCGCTTCGATACTTTCCGCAATTTGTTCGCTGTTCTTCGAGGCAGTGCCTTTCGTCCAGAGGTCAGCCATTAAATTCGATATGCCGTTTTTCCCTTCCGGTTCCTGGCGCAGGCCCCCCAGCAAAGATAGCCGGACAGAAATCAGAGGAAATGCATGGTCCTCTTTAAGAAGAACCGTCATGCCGTTATCCAGAATTATTTTCTGGATTTCCGGCGCCGCAACCGGATTTATTTCCTGGGCCCCGACGGCATCTTGCGCCTTAGGCCGTAAAATCGCAACTGTCAGGTGGTGATCAGTTAGGTATTTGCTGGCCACCTTCTTTATATCATCCGCGGTCAACGCGGATACGGCGCTAACATATTTCTTTGAGAAATCAACATCGCCGATAAAGGCCTCGTTAATCGCGGCATCTTCCGCGATAGCGGCCGCCGTTTGCCGTCCGGACAAGTACCGGCTTAAAACTTGCCGCTTTGCTTTCTTTAGTTCACGGACACTAACACCGTCTTCTTGGATTAAAGCAATCTGCTCCTTGATGGCGGCAAGGGCCCGGATAACATTCTTCTCATCCAGGACACAGCTAATCTCAAACAAGCCTTGATCCATCGGCGTAAAGTTTCCCGATGAAATCGCGTAGACAAGTGATTCTTTCTTTAAAACTTCCCGATACAGCCGCGAGCTTTCACCCTGGCCAAAAATCATCGATAGGACATCCAGGGCAAACATATCCTCGCTGGCAACACTCACCCCCTGAAAGGCCATCGATAGCCGGGTAAGGTTGGTTGTGTATTCCTGTTCACGCTGCCGCATGGTTAGCTGCGCCGGCTCAGAAGGCAAATTACGCAAAGGATAGGGACGGGGTTTAGAATCTTTAAATGCCACTTTTATCCGGTCGAGGACTTCCCGGGTTTTGACATTGCCGGCAACCGTGAAAATAATATTATTCGGCACGTATGTCTCCCGATAATATGTCAGCAGATCATCCCGGGTAATTGAATGAAATAACGGCTCATAGCCGATGATCGGATGACGATACGGGTGGCGGATAAAAACATTGGAAAAAACCATCTGACTCAACCGGTGCTCCGGGCGATCGTTATACAACCGTATCTCGCTTAAAATAACGTCTCTTTCCCTTTGAACCTCCTGAGGATCAAATGCCGCGTCCATGAGCATATCCGAGAGGATATCAACAGCCCTGCCCCACGATTCCCGGGGCAACTCGATGGTAAAGTAGGTATAATCAAAGCTGGTCGAGGCATTAATAATACCGCCTAAGGATTTGACCTCCTTACTGATTTGCCCGGGGCCGCGTTTCTGAGTTCCTTTAAAAAGCATGTGTTCGATAAAATGGGTGATGCCGCAACCCAAATACTGCCCTTCATTCGCCGAACCGCTTTTAACCAGCGCCTGAACCGCCACCACCGGAGTGGACGGCATCTCGCTTATTAAAACCGTCATTCCATTATCCAGAATATGCTTTGAGGTCACCGTTTCTGCCGCCACCATGCGCGCGTGAGCGGCTAAAAGAAAAATGCCGGCAACTAAAACGATTCGGATGCTTTTCATCTGAATTCCTCTCGATTAATTCGGCCGCTTTTTATATTCGTCTAAAAGTCTTTTGATGTCTTCCTCGGCACTCCTGGCAACCTGGGTGCAGATAAAAATGAGCGCAGAAAACTGCCAGCAATCTTCGGGGCCGGTGATGAGGCCTGTATGGACGTCCTCTTTTTGCTGCAACAGTTCCATGTGCTGGCGAATCGCATCATTCAGCCTGCCTTCAAAGATATCGAGTGAATAAGTCTTGTTGTTGTATTTGAGCGAGGGAAGGTTTATTCCGCGAACCAACAAAAAGTTTAACACCTCTTCTTTGCCGGCCCGATTATCTTTCTCAAATTCGAATCCTTCAAACTGCGGGATATTAGGCGGCAAGATCAGCGACGGCCGCTCAACTAAGATTTCCCCCTTTCGGACAACCGTATCGCCGGCATTGATCGTCGACTCCGAGAGCAAAACATACGGGACTTTTGTATCGGCAAATGTCATCAGCGCCTGTACGCGCGAGCGTATGATTTCCGTATTTTTTAGCGCCCGTTCCCAGGCCTCGTGAATTTCCATAAAGCCACCCGCTTCCTAAAACCAGCCGTTTTACTCAGGGATTGAAAAAAACAATGCTCAGCAGCGAACCTCTTACTTTGTCGGATCGCTGACTCTTCCCATAAATAAGATATTTCCCGATTCTCTATCCTGGATGAGAAACAAAAACGGGTGGTCTGCTTTAAATATTTTTGCTGGCTGAGACGGCATCGCCACGCCAAACTCCATCAATACCGCTGTTGCAGCCGCGGCTTCGGTGCCTTCCTCATAAACATCGACAAAAGCCTGATGGATCACCGCGTCGATATTCAGCTGTTTATTGCCCGTCATGCCGGAAAAATCCGCTTTTCCTCCAAAATCAACGCCCGGCGTAAAGGCAGTCGTCATGCCCATGCTGATAAGATCCGGGACCATGAAATACTTGGTCTCAAGCTTAAACTTAGGCAAATAAACACTGACTTCTTCTCTACTGAGAAGATTTTTCCATTCGGATAGTTTTTTAAAGCCCAGGGAATTTTCTAGCCCCCTTAAATCATCGTTTTTCGGAAGAAGAATAAGCATGGAAAGTTCATTGCCTTCATAGGGCAATTCCAAAATTTGGAGCTTATCTGTTTCAGCATAGTTAAAGTTTGCTTCGTCGCCACTCAAGTGCATCATCGGAACTTTAACCTTATTGCCCGGACTAACTTTAAAATCCTGTTCTTTGGTATCCTTTTTATTAAACGGCATAAGCCAAAGGCCCTTAAAATAAATCGCATTGGTAAGAACCAGACGCGTTTCCCGGCCAATCATGCCTTGAGGAATTAAATTCTTTATTTTGTCATTGGTTTGCTTTTCTACCCAGCTGTTGATTATTAAGCGGGATTTCTCGGCTTCATTGATGAAGTCCAGATTCGTCACCTTTCCGCCGTAATATTGATCCACCAAACCAAAGTAATCATCCAGAAACTTATAGTCGCTCTGAGCCCACAGGGCATTGGCTGTGCTGAGTTTGTATTTCTTATCCCCTCGGTTGATTTGCTGATACATTTTCTGGAAAGAATCCCTGCGCACGGCCGCATCTTGAGGGAAATAAAAGACTGCCCGCATCTCTTCTGCTGTCTTTCCTCTGGCCCCTTCATAGGTCATCGCTAAAGCCGAGAAAATGCTGTAGGGAGAATAAAAAATGTTTCCGTCTTTTAATTTATATTTGGAATAGAGTTCGAAGGCAAACTGATTGTTGGCATTGACAACATTATTATCCTGGGCAAATACAACAGAGGATAGGAAAACCATGCCGATTGCCGATAAAGTAAAACAACCTGAGAGAATTCGTTTCATGCCTTTTCTTCCCGTAAAAATAGTTTGAATGCCTTCTATCCAAGCCTAAATTGGCAGGCTGTCGTCAAAGGATTATCTAAAAACAGTCAGAGCACTTTGCGGCTGTTGGCCGCAAAGTACAGCCGTTTTCTATTAAAATTTCAGTGCGGTTTCGCAGAACCTCGACCGTTGCTTCGAAGCCCCCGCATAAAAATGCGGGGGCGAAGTAGAACGGAGAGGTCGGGATTCGAACCCGAGAACCGTCTTACGACAGTCACACGCTCTCCAGGCGTGCGCATTAGACCACTCTGCCACCTCTCCTTAAAATCTTTTGTTCTAGGGAAAGGTGTGCTGCACCCACTCGAATCCGTTAGGGGTGCTGCCACCTCTCCTTAAAATCTTTTGTTCTAGGGAAAGGTGTGCTGCACCCACTCGAATCCGTTAGGGGTGCTGCCACCTCTCCTTAAAATCTTTTGTTCTAGGGAAAGGTGTGCTGCACCCTCCAGACAACTTCTGGGGGGTAACGGCCACCTCTCCTTAAATATTGCTTAATTTCCCCACTAAAAAGGTGTAGCCTCGGATATTTTGAGAGCTACACCTAATTGCATTCTTGCTAAGTGCGAAATTTCCTCGAGCCAATAAACTTCCCTGAGAGTACTTTCGAGTAAGAGATATCTTCAAAAGTTATATTTTCGTAAGTAACAACAATAAAAACGCCATCACAGAAATACACATCCCCGCTATAACACGGTTTTTAATAATTGTCTTATCAATGACGTGGGTAGCGGCATCTTCCAGCTTGGGCATAAAACGCTTTTTGATTCCGTATTCTTTTTGAAGGGCCCGGTTAAAAGCTTCAAATCCTTCCGGGGAAACCATGAGGATAATTCCAACAAAAAACGATATCGAAAGAACGAGCTGAAAGAGAAGATCCAGAGACAGACTCAATCCAAATATATCAGCCATACACCCCTCCTTGTTTTTGTTCCCTATCCAGACCGTTATCAACAACTAAAGTATAACAAACTTACTCAAAAATCGCAATCAGTCGTTTAGAAATATGGGCTATCAACACGCCGATAGCAGATCCTGAGTGGTGGAGCACTTTACGGCTGTCGGCCGCAAAGCACATCCGCCATTCTTCCTAAATTTGCGATAATCTTCCCCTTCGGGTTTGAAGATTATCGCTTGCGGAAGAATGGCGGAGAGGTAGAGATTCGAACTCTAGATGAGGCTAAGCCCCATAACGGTTTTCGAGACCGCTGCTTTCAACCACTCAGCCACCTCTCCTTGAATCCTATTCTAGGGAAAGGTGTGCAGCACCCGCCAGTACACACCAGGGTGCAGCCACCTTTCCAAAAAGCTTTTATCCTAGAAAAAGGTGAGCAGTCCCGACGAAGTCGGGGCAGCCACCTCTCCCGCACAAAATTTGTTTCACAAATTTTGTGCGAGGCTCGCCCCGGCGCTTGCTACGGCAAGTTGGCGTCGGGGCGGCCCGCACATTTATTTAACGGTGTGCAGCACCCGCCAGACAACTTCTGGGGGGGGTGCCGGCACCTCTCCTTAAAGACTTCTTAACAACTTAATAAAATACCTCAAAACTTTGGCTCATTATATGGGCAAGGCCCATAGAGGTCAAGCGGTTTTGAGAGCCTATGCTCCCCGAGAAAAAGACAACACGAAGCAATAAGCATTACGGCAAAACAGGGACGCTCCTTCGAGCACCTTTTTTTTGCGCAACCCTTTTTCCGTCCTTATATATTTCTTCCGAGACCAACTCGCCTGCCTCATAAACCTTCACAACGCCGTCAACTTTATCGTCTCTAAACATTACTTCATATTTTAGATAGCCATCTTTTGTATATTCCCTGGCCGGCCCCACCCTTTTACCGTCTTTAAAGATAGCCCGGCTGCGCAGCTTTCCGTTTTCGTAATAAAACTTCGCGGGACCATTCGGCCGGTCATCCCAGAAATACGATTCCTCTTTTACCTGTCCGTCAGGATAATACTCCTTCACGATCCCCTGACGCCGCCCCTCCCGAAAGCTGACTTCTCTTCTGACCTGCCCGTTGTCATAATATATTCTTGTTAAACCGTCTACTTTATTGTGTTTAAAATTTGATTCCCGCAGCAACCGGCCGTTTTCGTAATATTCCTTGATGATGCCCTCGAGCTGATTATCGCTACTGGTCGCCTCCCCTTTAAGCGTTCCGCTCTCATAATATATTCTAATAGGGCCCTCGACCTGATTATCATTAAAGTTGGATTCTTTTCTTAATCTGCCGCTTTCGTAATACTCTTTCGTGAGGCCATCCCGGATGCCGTCTTTCATGATAGTTTCAATCTTGAGGGTGCCGCTTTCGTAATATTCGCGAACCGGCCCTTGAAGTTTATCGTCGCGGCTGGTTGCTTCGCCCTTGACCGCTCCGCTTTCATAGTATGACCGAATCAAGCCGTTAGCCTTGCCGTCTTTAAACGTCGCCTCCCTTTCGAGCTGGCCGTTTTCATAGTACTCTTTCGCTACTCCCTGCTGTTTTCCGTCTTTAAAATAGTATTCCCCTTTTAGTGCACCATCTTCATAATACGTTTTCAATAATCCGTCCGGCCTGCCGCTTTTATAGTAAGCCTCCAGGCGTATCTTGCCGTTCTTGTAGTATTCTTTACGCGGACCGTCTTTAATCGGCTTCTGCACACAGCCAGAGCCGCAGGCAACCACAAAGACTACCAGGAAAAGAAAACCCCATTTTGGCATTTTATTCAAACCCGAGACCTCAATGAGCCGTTAGTAAAATGACAATCCCGGGGATTGTCATGCGCACCTTCAAGCAATATAACTGGATCAAAAGTCTAGCGCCTACCCCCTGAGCGTCAGCAGTGGCGTTCTGCTTTGCGCTTCAGCATCGAAACGATAGTAGGCGCTTCGCAGAACGTTCTACTTCGCCTTGGGATTAAATAATCGCTTTTTCAAAAAAGCATACCCCGAACCGGCCTTAAGGTACTTTTCAAATTCGTAAGCGAGATGTTTATCGCGAAAGGTAATACATGTTTCGACTTCCCATGGAGCATAGCGACTGCTATATTCCATATCGCCGTCATTATGCTCCTTGATTCTTTTGGCTATATTTTGTGTAATGCCTACGTAATGCCGTTCAGGAAATTTTGTACTCTTGAGAATGTAGACAATAAACACGCTGAAACCTCAAATTAATCAACGTAGAACCTGTTCTACGAAGCCTTCACTGAAGCGTTAATGTCGAAAGGCGAAGTAGAACGGAGAGGTAGAGATTCGAACTCTAGATGAACCTTACGGTCCATAACGGTTTTCAAGACCGCCGCTTTCAACCACTCAGCCACCTCTCCTTGAATCTTTTGCCCCAGAGGAAAGTGCGCTGCGCCCCTTAGAAATCTTTTTGGGTGCCGGCACCTCTCCATAAAACTTTTACGCCAGTGCGCAATCCCGACGAAGTCGGGATTGCGCACACTGTTCAAGCTTAATCCGGTACAAACAGCTGAAAGAATACCGCGTGATAAACGCTGCCCGTCATTCGCGTCGTTTCGCTAAAAAATTGGGGAAACGAAAAATCCGCCAGTATCAATCCTAACATCAGCGCCATGATAGAAATGTCAACAACATAAATAAGCGACATGGCAAAAAGGTAATTCGGCTTAATGACATTGGTATCTTTGTCACGCAGCGCCTTGGCCGTAAACACCATATGCATGGTCAAGGTAAAGCTGACTAAAAACATAAAGTAATGCCCGATATCCGCCGATTTAAAAATCAAGGATGCTAGGTAAAAAAGAATCAAGAAAATCATCGAATAAATCGGCAGGACAAACGGCGCCACTTTAACCAGCGGCGCAAAAAAACCAAAAATGGCCGACATGATATTCTGGCCGTACTGATACACGGGTTTCGGCTCATACAAAAAGACGTGGATGATAAGATAAATTAAAATCCCTTGAACAAAAAAAGCCGTCAATTCATACGGCAATCCCTCCAGCCCTTTAATAAACGCCATAGTCCCGGTGACCACCACCGGCAAAAGCAGAATAAAGCATACAAACTTAAGGATATTGATAATCTTGTCTTTCATGGTGCTGCTCCTATTTTATCGACCCGGTAATTCTTTTCTGTCCCCCCATGTACGGCTGCAGGACTTCGGGAATCAAAACCTCCCCTTCTTTTGTCTGGTAATTTTCCAGTAGCGCGATCATCGTTCGCGCCAAAGCCACTCCGGAACCGTTTAGGGTATGGACAAAATTGACCTTACCGTCTTTTCCGCGATAGCGGATATTCGCGCGGCGCGCCTGAAAATCTTCAAAATTCGAACAGCTGGAAATTTCAAGCCATTTATCCATGCCCGGCGCGTAACCTTCCAAATCATAGCACTTGCTGGAAGCAAAGCTTAAATCGCCGCTGGCCAGTAGGATAACACGGTACGGAATATTAAAAATCTGCAAAATTCTTTCGGCATTCCCGACCAGCTTTTCCAGCTCATCATACGAGGCCTTCGGGGTGACAAATTTAACCAGTTCAACCTTGTCAAACTGGTGCACCCGGACCAGCCCCCGGGTATCTTTACCGTAGGAGCCTGCCTCGCGGCGAAAACAGGCCGTGTAAGCCGTATACAGGATAGGCAAATCTTCTTCTTTCAAAACTTCATCGCGGTGTAAATTCGTTACCGGTACCTCTGCCGTCGGAATAAGAAAATAATCCTCATCCTTGAGCTTGTACATATCCTCTTCCATCTTGGGCAACTGGCCGGTACCGGTCATAGAAGCGCGATTAACCAGATAAGGCGGAAGAATTTCCGTATAGCCGTGCTCCTTGGTATGAATATCCAGCATAAAATTGTACAAGGCACGCTCCAGGCGTGCGCCGTCTTTTTTATAAACAATAAAATTGGATCCTGTGATTTTCGTCGCGCGTTTAAAATCGATAATATCCAGGCTCTCGGCAATTTCAATGTGATTTTTCGGCTTGAAATCAAACGTCTTGAGCTCACCCCAGCGGCGTACCTCTTTGTTTTTATCCGGCGCACCGACCGGAACCGAGAGATGCGGAATATTGGGAATCCGGATCAGGACCGACTCGATTTGCGGATCAAGCTCTTTGACTTTTGTCTCCAGGTCGTCGATCTTTGCGGCAATAGTCTTCATGGCCGCGATCTTTTCCTTGGGGTCCTTCTTTTCCTTCAGGATCTTGGTGATTTCGTCATTAGCCGTGTTCTTTTTGCTGCGTAACGTCTCAAGCTCATGCATAAATTTACGGCGCTTATCATCCAGCGCCAGAAGTCCGTCTAAATCGATGTTGTCGATATTCCGGGCAATCAGGGCTCTACGTACCACCTCGGAATTGTCGCGTATAAATTTTAGATCCAGCATAGAAATATCCTTTTATTTTATCTGTTTAACGTAAAATACAATCGCGCGCGATTTTTTGGGCACGGATTCCATTTTGCCTTCTTTCACATGTACTTCTAATTTATCATATTCGCTGCGGTAATCAATACAGACGATGTCATATTTTTTTATGAGGCTATTTTCAATTCCCCTGATTTTCTCCCGAGTTGCCTTAAAATCAGACGCTGAATCAAAATCAGCATAAATCGCCAGCGCATAGGATAGCGGGGGTTTATCTTTATCCGCAGCGTGCGTATAGGACCAGCGCGCTGCGGGAATTTGCCGCTCTAAGTCTTTCACAAAACTTTTCATGAAACGGATTTCGGTTTGCTTAGCTTTGTAGCGCATTTGTTTTACGGCAGCCGTTAAAACCCCTATCGCCAGCACGAGAAGCAAAAGAATCCCTATTATTTTTTTTACCATGCCTGAGCCCTTATCCCTTGATAACACCAATAGGTCGCATCCGGCAAACCCTCTTTGCCAGACCGGCATTGTGTACCACATCCACGACATCGTTGACATCCTTATAAACCCCGGGCGCTTCTTCGGTCAGCGTCCCCCGCGATTTAGCTTGGACAAAAATACCTTTTGCCTCCAACTCTTCCAGCAGTTGATGCGAATCAAATTTTTTACTCGCCTGGGTGCGCGACATCAGTCTTCCCGCTCCGTGACAGCAGGAATAAAACGTCTCCTGGGCCTCTTTGGTCCCGATTGCCAAATAGGAATAACGGCCCATATCGCCGGGGATAATAACCGGTTGCCCGATTTTTTGATACCGGGCCGGCAAATCCGGGTGCCCCGGCGGAAAGGCTCGGGTCGCTCCTTTACGATGAACACAAAGCGTGCGCTCCTTGCCGTCGACAAGATGCTTCTCGATTTTTGCGATATTGTGCGCCACATCATAAATCAAATTCATCCCCATGTTCTGCCAGCTTTTTCGGAAGACTTTCTCAAAAGTTTTGCGAACCATATGCATAATATACTGACGGTTGGCAAACGCGTAATTAGCCGCTACCCGCATGGCAGCCAGGTACGTCTGGCCTTCTATGGACTCAACCGGCGCGCACGCCAGCTGCCGGTCGGGAACTTCAATTTTATATTTAGACAAACATTTTTCCATTTCCCGGCAATAGTCTTCGCAAATCTGATAACCTAACCCCCGCGAGCCGCAATGAATCATGACCGTAACCTGCCCTTCAAAAATTCCAAGTTGGACGGCGGCTTGCTCATCAAAAATCTTCTCCACCACCTGCACTTCTAAGAAATGATTTCCCGAGCCCAAGGTTCCTATTTGTTCCTTGCCGCGCTTATGGGCCCGTTCGGAAACCGCCGCCGGATCGGCGCCGGCAATCGCGCCGTAGTCTTCGGTGGCCTCCAAATCCGAATCAGTGCCAAAACCCTTCGCCACCGCCCATTTTGAACCCCGAAGAAAAACATCCCGCTCGTCCTGCCTGCTTAAGCTCAATTCACTTTTGGAGCCCACGCCCGAGGGGACGTCTCTAAACAAGACTCTGATTAAATTTTGCAGCTCGCTTTGAATTTCGTCAAATTGAAAATTTGTCCGTATCAAACGCACGCCGCAATTAATATCAAATCCCACCCCGCCGGGCGAAACCACCCCTCCTTGTTTGGGATCGGTCGCCGCCACACCTCCGATGGGAAAGCCGTAACCCCAGTGCGCGTCGGGCATAGCCATGGAATGGCCGACAATGCCGGGCAAGAAAGCCACATTAACCACCTGGTCAGCGGCTTTGTCTTTAAGAATATCTCCGAGCAGCTTTTCATCGGCGTAGATGATACCGTCAACGCGCATTCCGGGATTGTACGACCGCGGGATGCGATAGCGGTAGGGATCAATTTTCTCTAACGGGATTTTTGTGGATTCGATTGGGGCATTCATTTCGAGATTAGACGTCAAAGATGACCTGGCAACGGTAATCACCGTCCTGCCCGGTTATTTTTAAGTCGTGATACGTAACGGCCTTTATTTCCATTTTAAATTTGAAATCTTTGCGCGGGCGCCCGCCGATGACAGCGTTTAAATCCTGGGCGGTGAGCTGATTAACCGTAAAATCCGTAAAAACAACGTCTTCGCAGTCGGATAAGGACAAAAGCTCGCCCAACCAGCGAACCATTAATTCTTCAATATTCTTTGCCCGAAGTCTTAACCGGGCCTTTTTTATCGCCGCGGCCTTCATGGGCAAGGGTTTTTCTAAAGCAACATCAAACATGGCCTCGGCGGCTTTAATAAAGAGCGATTTTAAATCGCCCGCCCGGACAATAACCCCTATATCCGCTGTGTGGTCAAGAATTTCGTAGTCTGCCATGTCGGTATAATTATAAGAGTATCCCCTTGATTGTCAACTGCTTATGGCTCAGGCTCCTTGCCGCCGCCTCCGATGCAACAATCAGGCGTTCTTATTCGGTTTGAATATAAACTTTGGGTTTAAAAATCAATTCATTTTTGTTACAATACCCGCATGAACTTTTCCTCAAGGAACAGCGCAATCACCCGGCCATGGGTTATCTTGACCGTCATTTTTATTTTAGGCCTCGGACTCCGGCTGCACAAACTCGATTACCAGAGCTTCTGGGGCGATGAATACATCAATATTGTTCTCGCCCAGGGCAGCCACGTCTGGCGAGAGTGCCTCCTGCATATCATTCCCCCCGCCTATATCTTTCTTCTTGCGGGATGGATTAAAATCTTCGCACTTTCCGAAACCACTGCCCGGATCTTGGGGGCCCTGATTGGCGCTTTTTCCATTATTCCTTTTTATTTCTTAGGCAAAAGGCTCTTTAATAAGAATGTGGGAATTCTGGCAAGCCTTTTTTTAAGCCTCAGCGCGCTACATATCAATTACTGCCAAGAGGTGAAATACTACCCTCTGGTATTTTTGATGGCGATCCTAGTTAACCTGGCGTATGTAAATATTTGGCATAAGCCTACGCTGAAACATTTTGTTTACTATGTTCTTTCTTTTACCGTCGGGCTGTACACCCACTATTATTTTGGTATTTTCTTCGCGATCCATCTCCTGCACTTGTTTTTCAATAGAAAGAATACTCTCTTTCATATTCCCAAGATTTTGTACGCGCAAGGCGCCATTGCCCTTCTTTTTTCGCCGATCCTTGTGTATACCCTGCTAAACTTAAAACGCATCGCCGGATCAACCTCCTGGATATCCGCGCCGACGATTTCCTCCATCCCCAACACCTTGAGCGTTATGCTATACGGGGACGAATGGGTTTCGGGAGAAGTCCTTTTGGTTTTCTATTCTACTTTTTTTGCCCTTTTCTTTTTTACCTATCGATTCAGCCAAAGACAATGGTCCACAGCCCGAATGCCGATTTCTCTTACCCTTCTCTGGCTAAGCGTGCCGCCTTTGGTTTTTTATATTTTCTCTCTTGTCGTATTTCCCGTCTATCAGACCCGCTACCTGCTCGTGAGCATGCTGGGGCTATACCTTCTTCTGGCATGGGCCGTCGACAGCATTCCTCCGCCCCCCGTCCAGGGAAAAATACGGCTAAAAACATTAGTACCTGTATTGTGGTTAATCTTTTTAATGCTGCTGAGTGTCATCTTTTTCTACGCATTCCGAGGCCATGAGATTATCACGCGTATGTACAACGGCCAGTCCCTGGATTTTTTAAACCGCACTATTGAATCCCAAGCCATCTATCCGTTAAAAGATTATTTGGCGAAAGGAGACCGGATCTTTCGCACCATCGTCAATTTAGGTTTTCTTTTCGGGTTCTTTATCATTCTTTCAAACCAGCCGTCCCTGCATCCTAAACGCACCGCCATGATTACCTTGCGCACCGTCATTATCGCCTTCTTCATTTGCAATAATATTTTTTCGCTTATATTCTATTTTCATCACCCTGTCCGCGCCCAATTTCGCGAGACGGCAGGCTTTATCAGCAAGCATTGCGCAACGAATGAAAGAATCCTGGTGAAAGGATATACGCCGGAGGGCGGATTGTTTGAATACTACTTTAAAAAATCAGGATTACCAAACGCGATTCTTACGGACTACAGAAGAAAGACCCCTACTCTGGAAGGATATGATTGGATTGTCGATGTCTTCCGCGACACGAACCACAATAGCAATCTGTCGCTTATGAAAGAATTCTGCCAGATTAATGTCTACCGCGCCAAAACCCCGCCCGCCCCGCACTAACCGACAGGCTAACCGACTGGCGTGCTTGAATCTATTCTCGGAAAATCCTAATCTTTAAGAGGAGTGCTCTTCGAGCGTGATTTCGATTTGCTTAATCAGCTCTTTGGGGTTGATGGGTTTGGTCAGATGGATATCACCGCCGAGTTCATAGTGGCTGATGATGTCTTTGGGGGTATCCAGCGAGGTCAGAAAAATAACCGGGATGTTTCTTGTGGCGTCACTCGCCTTAAGCCTGCGGCAAACTTCGTCACCGCGCATCTTGGGCATAATCACATCCAAGAGAATCAGATCCGGCTTCTGGTTTTGGGCAACCTCCAGCCCCTGGACACCGTCTTCGGCGGATAAAACTTCATAGCCGCACTTTTCCAGAGTTTTTTGAATCATCGTGCGCTGGGTAACATCGTCTTCGACGGTTAAAACCTTTTTGCCGGCGCCGGAAATCGGCTGCGGCCTCACGAATAACTCACTGATCTTTTTAATAAACATTTAAACCCCTTTGTGGCGTTAGATTCAATTTACCGTTATTTGCGGGGTTTGTCAATGCGCGACTGAAGGAAATTTCAACCCCTGCCGTCGAAGAGGAAAATTGATTTTATTGATTTTATAAAAAATGAGGGCGGCGCCCCTTAAAAAGGGGCGCCGCCCTTGCATCTATTATTTAATTCGGATTACTATTGTACCCTCGCAGCAAATAAAGGCGTCTGGCACCTTTATTCCCGCCTCTAATCTTCATCCCCCTCCTTGCCCTGTCCCTTTTCAGTGCCCTGGCCCCTTCTCTCATTAATTATTTTCCTTACGAAGTTTCATAGTAGCCATGTCACCCTCCCCCGTAGGCACTAACTCAATAGATCCAGGGGAAACAACTTCCAAAATAATAGCCAATTCTATTTTTGATTTATCATTCCTTCGCGCAAATTCCTGCTTGCAATATTCCAGTACCTTTGGGTGTTGCTCAGCATTAGCCTTCAGAGACCACATGGCTGCCCCCTTAGTTGCCATGTATACCAGGTCATCCTGTGATAATCCTAATATTTTTCTGATTTGAATGCCCGTTTTTGACCTCTGCATTTCTATGCCGGGATTAGAAAGAGATGCTGAATACAAACAATCCATGTCGCCGTCACTATCTAACTGACCATTTTCTAGGTCAACCTTAATCATAGTTCCACTAACTAAGGTATTTAAGTTTCTTATTTCTCTTTTGGTATGTTTTTCTGACATCCAAGACCGAAGTTTATTCTTAAATCTGTCCTCCCGGGTTAAAACATCTACAATCTTGACAATGGGCTCTTTCTCCCCAGTAACAAAGAATTCCGCCCAGAGAGCGTCGAGATCCACCCCATCTTTTACTTCCCTTTTTAGCGGATTGTAGCTTATGGGGATACCCCTCGTTAAGATATTTTCAATATCGCCTTTCTCTTTGGCAAAATTTTTGTCATCTAGCTTAGTGCGCAAATATTCTTTTACCTGCTCGTTGCCGCATATTTGAAAAACCATGATAAGAAAAACTCTTCCGTTGTGTGTAGCACTGTCAAATATCTTTAGGTATTCTGGAATTAAGGAAGATTCTGCCTTAGCAATTCTACCAACCAAATAAGAAAATGATGCATAAAATTCAGTAGGTTGGCTGCTATTAAAAAATTCTGATAAAAGGTAGTTTTTTAGTGCCCCTGGGATTTTATCAGGTTGCGGATTTGAATAATAATGCATGGTGAGGCTGTTAATATCTTCGTCAAGAGCTTCGGCCCGGAAATGGCCTACTGGCGATATTGAACAAAAAAATAAAGCCGCTACCAAAACTAATGTCAACCGCATAATCTTCCTCCTGTTAATAGCGGTTATATCTCTTTTTTCCTTATATTTAGCCATGCTTAAAAGAAAACTGCGCTTGTCTGGATCCTTTTCCAGGATAGGGAAGGGGCCAGGGCACTCCCAGGGGACACCTTTACCCTCTTCGTCTGTTATCAAAAAACTGATATTTAAAAAAGGCCGACCCGATTATGCTCCCTCTTTCAAAATCTTCTTCTCTTAAGTCCTCTTTGGTTACGGTGCTTGCCCGCGCCAAATCTTCACACACATCCACCAGATCATCTTCTTGCTTGTTTTGATAATAACGATAAGAGCTGAATTCCCACTTTTTCGGCAAATCAACTATCCCGGCTCTCAAAGGATTGCATTCCACATATTGCCCGCATGCCAACATATATCCCTCGTTCTCGATCAGTTGCACTTTGTAGCGATCCCTCCATATCGCTCCGCTGAGATGGTATTTTTCATGAAAAGACATTGCATATCCGCTCTTCAACCGCATCAGCGCCTTTGAAAATTCGTTGACTTCAGGTATCCGTACTATCAAATGAAAATGAGTATGCATCAGGCAATAGTGGAACACTTTAAGACCTGTTTTCCGCTTTTCAATGAGCAAAAGCTTCTTAAATCTTTCAAAATCGTCTTTGCATCTGAATATCTTGAGTTTCCTTATCGATCGCGATACAACATGGCCGTAACAGCCGTCGTATAACAATTCTGTTCTTGCTATCCTTGCACACATTCTCTTGGTCTTCCTTCATTTCTCTTATTTGCCCTGTCCCTTTTCAGTGCCCTGGCCCCTTCTCCCCTTCTCCTTATTTACAAGCCAGGATCAAGCCAGTTTATTCCCGTTTTGCATTTTTCAGGAGAACAAAGATATTCCCATGAATCAACCACCTTTGTCTCTTTATTCACATAATAAGCAAATTTGCAACCATTCCCCCAGTCAATCAAATATTTATCTTGAGTTTGATTATAGGGAACTATTACCGGATTCGGGGATACAGCATAGCTTACGTTTACTTTACGACCTACATCGTAATCTCGTTCCTGAACAAATTGAGCATTTGTAGCACAACCATTGTTAAATATTGTAATCAGCAATAAGAATAAAATTCTTTTCATCATTTACCTCCTTGCGACCAGACTGATACATGAGGATATCTACATTTATCTCTCATTTCTATGAGATTCCCCATAAATAATAGATGGCGCTGAATATCCAATCGGTTCTATAGCTAATGGCACAGCAAGTGGAACTGCAATCGCCACATTTAAAGGATTTGTGAAGGTGTTTATGCCCTTTTCAAATAAATTTAAATTTCTGAGATTCCCATACGAATCATAAGTCCAGCCATTTAACCAGTCATGCGGGCCTGCCCACGATTCAAAGATATGATCTATGATCCCTCCGGGCGGATAATTAAATCCAAATATCTTGCCTTGTCCACCCTGATGTCCTCCCAAAGGACTTGGCCCTGCTTTTAGATCAAAGGGATTATATCTATCTCCTGCCAATTTGACCCTATCTCCTCTAATACCTGAACTTTTACCGCTTAGGTTTCGAGTCGACGAATCGGGGTCTGACTGAATTTGCTGAATTTCCCTTGTACGCATTAAATAAGCAGTATTGCTAAGTAAAGAAAACCCTCCAGCTATAGCGCCACCCATCAAAGCTCCATTACCAACATCCGCGCCAGCAATTCCGGCTACGGCTGCCCCTGACATGGCTCCAGCCATGAATGAAGCTCCAAAATCAGCTGCCATGGAGGCACCTGCGCTTAAAGGCCCAGTCGCTCCTCCAAGAGTCATACCTCTCGCAATATTATCAGATAGCATGCTGAGTCCTGGCATTACTCCTGCAAACAGAGCTCCGCCTGCAAACCCGGTTAATATCCCCATTCCTATGTTCCCGCCAGTCGCGGCTGCGAAAGACCCTCCTACCGTTGCCCCAACTAAGCCGCCTGTCACAACTCCTGTCCAGTATGTTCCGATAAGAGGCGCCAATGCCCCTCCGCTAAATATGGTCAAAGCCGCCCCTGCGATAGCAATCCCTATGGCCTTGAAAAAGTTTCCCCAAGACCATTTGTGGCCATCGACATCGATTCGATTGACTGGATTGTTCCCGCAATACGAATATCTATTTAGCGATTGCGGATCGCCTGGCAATTGTACAATCGTATCCGGACTGATAAACCTCCCCAGTGCGGGATTATAATAGCGCGCGCCATAATAATACAACCCCGTCTCATCATCCAAGGGTTTACCGGTAAACTTAAACTCGCTTACATCCGAGCCTTGGGCGACAGTCACAACACCATAGGGCTCATATTCATAATGCACCACCTGTTCGCCCGCAGCATTGGTCACTACATCCGTCGAACCCAAGTGATTACCGTGATAATAGAGCACCTGGCCATTATCGACGGAAGCAATGCGCGTGTCGCCTAAAAAGACGTATTTCGTCGACCCTCCCGCGCTGCTGGTTTCATACAGCGAACCGACGTAGATAGTCGTAACCGACAAAACCGCCGCTTCGGCTTCGGGAATGTCAAAGAACGAATACAACGTTTCCAGAACCAGAGACATGGATTGGTGAAGCGCGTTATCGGGATTATACCATTGCAGCCGGGCGGCTTGGAAGTTATATTTGCCTCCGCCTCCTGACGGCCGATGGACCGTTTTTTTAACGCGCCCTCCGTCGCCATCATACTCAAACTCGCCAAGCAAAAACGCATTTTTCCTGACCGAAGTCAGACGGTTTTCCGTGTCGTAGGCATACTCCCAGGTTTCCCCTCCTTTCATTTTGGTGGACATGTTACCATTAACATCATAACTAAACGTGGTCCCGTCGGATAATGAAGTTACGGCATGCGGCCGGACTCCCCCTTCGCCGTAATAAAACGTGAGTCCGTCCTTCTCTATAATGTTACCGATCTCATCATAGGAATAATTTTTCGTGCCGTAAGTTCCCACCGCTTGCACCAGACGATTTAAGGCGTCGTATTGAAATGCCTGGTTGGCGCCCGCATGCACACCGTCGGTAATGGTAAGAATATTTCCGGCGGAATCGTATGTATAATTTAAATCCTGCAGAATCTGCTGCTGGACGTTTATAGTTACGAGTCTGTTGAGCCGTAGAGTCGTTGGGTCATAGGTATAGGTCGTCACGTCCCCATTGCCATAATCGATTTCAGTTATCTGCCCGGAAGAATTATATTGAATATCGGAGACGTAAGCCTGGGAATTATCCTGAGAATACGGTTCTGTGGGCGGAATAAAATTTTCTGTCCAGCGGGCGATGCCTTTGGAAATACGAAGCTCATCCATCCAACCGTTAAAACATTCCAAGCCGTCGTATCCCCTCCTACCGATAGACAAGCCTCCTGTCAAATCCGCAATCGGGCTGTCATCTGTTTCTGTTCCTATGGAAGAACCGTCGACATAAAGCGTAAAGGCATTTTCATTTCTCACCAAGGCAATGTGGTACCAAGTATTCACAACCGGAGACCAGCTTTTCAATACTTGAATATCATCAGTAATAGGCGAATCACCGTTTCTTGCAGCAAAAAACAAAAGCGCGCTGGGTTGATACCACGTAATAAACCAATAATGGCCCCCGTCATTCCATTGCCCAATAATCGTCTGGGTATTTGCGGTAGAATCAAATCTTATCCACGCATCAACCGTAAAATCCCCTGCGCCAAAATTCCAATCATCGCTGTCAGAAATTGAAAGGTAATCCCCAGCCCCGTCAAACAAACCCGAGGCGCCGTTAAATTTAAACTGATCCGTATCAATTTGGGCATTGCCATTAGCCGTAATGCTATGTTCAGAAACCGAACTATCCAAAAACATTGCCGACCCATCCACCCCATCGGCATGCATAAGCAACTTTGTAAAAGGGTCCGAATCATCAACCTTGGAGACCCTTTGTATCTGCCCGGCGCGGTTGTAGGCATAAAAAACCTCCGCCTGGTCGGGATAACGAAGAGAGCCAAGCCGGCTTAAAACATCGTAGCTGCGGGTAACCTGATAATCGGTGCTGTTAATAGTCTTTACGGATTCCAGTTCGCGCCCCAAATCATCATATTGGCTGAAACGTGTCTTGTCGCTTAAGGAATATTCCGCCTGGGTCAAGCGGCCCTTGGAACCAGGGACAGCATCATCATCGTAGGTATAGTCAACGTTGAAATTGCCGCCGTCGTTTTTATTCGTGAGGCGGTTAAGGGCATCGTAGTGAAATTCCATGACCTGATTTTTGGCGTCTGTTTGCTGAGTAAGATTTCCGGCCGCATCATAACCGTATTGCCAAAAACCCATGTCCGGGTCATTCATGGACACCTTGCGCCCCAAATAATCATAGGTAATGGTGGTGATATTGCCGTGGGCGTCTTGGGTTTGGGTCAAATTGCCCTCGGAATCATAAGCGTATAGCGTCGTAGCGTATAGCGTATAGGAAGAAGCAGGATAATGCGGGCTGCGGCCATCGGTTCCGAAGTATTCTTCCTTTTTAATCAGACGGCCGTAAGCATCAGCGTAGGATTTTTGTTTGTGTCCGTTTTCATCAATCGTTGTACTTGTCCAATCGTCGTAAATGGCAGTCACATAGGTTCCGTCAGAATTAGTGGTTTGAATCGCGCGGCCCATGGCATCATAGGTAATTGTTGCATGGGGGTTATTTGGGTTTATTGGGTCTATTGAGTTTATTGGGTTGGTTGAGAAAAACGGAAAATACTTTTTTACCGGCAGGCCACGGGAATTATATTCCGTCTGGCCACCGACCGTAAACTCTCCCGGCGTCGCGGATTCGGACTTGGTTTGAATAAGCCGGCCCAAACCGTCATAAAATTGCACCGAGTCAATGGTGCCGACCTGGCCACTTTTCTCTCGTTGGTGCGTCGTCACCATGGCATGATCGTCGCTAAACTGGTATTCCACAGTCGATGTAGGATATTCAATAGAATCCAGGGGCGAAACCGTGGCTACGACACGCCCAAACACGTCGTATGATTTTCGCCCCTTTTTGTTATTCGGATCGGTAGTACTCTTCAACTGGCCCCAAAGCCCATGAAAACCGTCACCGCTATCCAGCGGAACGCCGTTGACACCGTAATATTCGTTAACCGCTTGATGGTTGAGCGCATTGGTTACGGCCAAAGGAAACATATGATAATCAGAATCATAATCAGTCGTGGTTACATGCTGGAGGGCATCGCTTGTCGAGATGAGATTTCCGTATTCATCGTATGCAAAACTCACTGTGGGGTTCACGTTTGAACCTGACCAGTCTGTCTTTTTTGTCAAAAAACCCTTCACAGGTAAATCGTCAATATTCTGGTGACCGTCATAATAAAACCGGGACTGGCGAACCATTTCTCCGGAATGATTCTTAACCGTAACCTGCTTAGGCAAACCGTTAATCCAATTCGAATCATTACCGAGATACTCGGTTTCAACGCTACGGCTGTCGCTGGCAACGTCCTCCCCTGTATCCAGGTCCACTTCACCTAAGGAAACTGCTTTTGTGAGATTGCCGTTTTGCGGGGACTCCTCGTAGAAATACTGCTCCTGGGTTCTCTTGCCGGTTATATCGCCATCATAAATAAAATTATCTTTTTGCTGCAAGAAAACAAAATTAATACCCGGAGCAATCTCCTGATAATCCCAAGAGTTGACGACCTTCCCGTAGAGATTTCCGTTCATATCATAGCTTTCCTGACGCTCGACCCTTCCTTTATAAATGTCGTCCTGGAGAAAGTAGGTGTTCGAATAATTACCCTCATCATCTTGTACGCGCACAAACCCGAACCCGCGGAATTCCCTCTCTTGTGTGTTCCAAAGGCCGTTGGCATACACATAGTGAGTGATGTACGAATGCCCGAAACCGTCACTGAGTGTCGTTGTTTTAACGGTTTGTATCGGAAATGGCAGAAAATCATTTTGATAATGTGTGGAGGGTTCATATTCGATTGAGGTCATCGCCCCCGCGCCGTTATGTGCCTCAACCAGTAAGTCCGGAGCTTTGCCTTTATTGATATACATTTGGGGCGTATTTCCGTTCCAATGAATAATAAAATCCGCCATGCCGTCAGCATTGGCATCCAAAAGGCGCGTGCCATAATTCTTGAAATTTGCGCCTCCGGTCAAATCCCATCCCGAATCCCGTATCCAGCCGTGCCCGGTATTGATGAGCGTCACATGCTGGGTATCAGTGGCAATGATAAGATCGCTTAGGCCATCACCGTTGATATCTGCGAATTGAGTAGAACCGTCGACTAAATCGCCGTAGCCAAAGGTATCTTCCCAGGAAGAACCCAGGCCCCCGGCCCAGCCGGCCCCGGTATTGATATAGACCGCCGCGGTTCCGTCTTTTCGGTAAAAAATATCCAAGAGGCCGTCTCCATTTAAGTCGACCAAGGTTGAGCCTCTTTCAAAATCTGCGTAAACGCTAACCGGAGTATCCCAGGTAGAGTTTCTCTGCCAGCCCTTGCTGCCGCCTGGCATGGCATTTAAAAAAGTATAGTGGGATGAATATCCGGCATCTTCCTTGGAGCGAATGAAATCCTCATAACCATCGGCGTTAACATCAGCCAATACACTGCCCCAAAATTCATGATATCCATAGACGGGTTGGCCTCGCTCCAAAGTAATCGGTAAAGGGTCATACCAGGGATCCTGGGGAGGATTTTGGCGATAGGGCATCATCCAGTCAGGATCATAAACCCAGCCGTTACTTTTATTACTGATATAAACTTCGTTGGAAACCTGTATCCCTCCCCAATAGGGATCCCGCTGAAAATACCGCACCAGGTCCACCCAGCCGTCCCCGTTGATATCCGCGACACGCACACCCCATTCGCGGTCTATTTCCCCCGAGGTATTTTGAAACACTGCGAGGTTTCCGGGAAAATTCCAATCGCCTGATTGAACCCAAGCCTTATCTTTATTATGTAAAAATGTTTTTCGTGTTTGAGGGCCGCCGTTATATTCATGATATTTCAAGATATCCGGATAGCCGTCCGCGTTAACGTCAGCGATTCTGACGCCCAAATCCGCCCCTCGGCCTCCGCTCTGCTGTTCGGCAAATCGCGCGTCCGCAGGAATATCCCAGGAAGAATCCAATTCAAAACCTTTCGTACCGTCCTGGTAAGTAAATGTCGTCTCCGGCAATGCCGTAACCCCATCTGCACCGTACTGTCGGACTGATGTCAACAACGTCCGGCCGGTTACGCCGCTATAGCTATATCCTAAAACATAACGTCCTTGCAAAACCTCTCCGACATACGATGAGATTTGGGAGATTCTTTTGCGCGTTCCAACAAGAAAACGAGTCCGGTAAGACGACACCAAATCATTTCTGTCTTCGAGGTCAAACCGGAGGCTGGCAAAAGGCTGCAGCCCCGTGGCGGAATTGCCGGTATAATCAATGCGCTGCGGATAAAGTTGCTGCTGGTCCTTAAGATACGTAACCGTCATATAATTACCGCTTAGATCCTCCACTCTGTCTAAACACCACTTAAAAATATGACTGCTGTCTGCCGGATCTGCCTGCCGCGAATCATCGCTCTGCCCAAAATAATATTTAACCCCTTTTTTATCGGTAATAACCCAGCCGCCGGACAATAATTCTATTTTCATAAATGCGCCTTCGATCTTTGTCCGGTAAAAACCAGACGCCGTGTCGTAAACCAATTCCTGCATTGAGCCGGCCTGCGTGAGCACAAAGGTATCCGAGGCATTATATTGGGGTGCGCCCTTTTTCGTCGAGCGCTGGATATTGCCAAGTTCCAGAATCCATCCCATGCCGAGCAAGCCGCTGGAACTCGCGGAGCTGTAAAAAAGATTGACGCTGGGCTGAATACCTGCCCGGCCCGCGGGCACAGCAATCGGGACCGACAAGGCAGCACTTCCGGTTGAAGAATCGACCTCGACACGGCTGGTTGAGGCAAAGAGAGCGCGAAAATCGATCGCCGCGTTCTGTGCTGAGGCCGGAATTACACCGGATTGCGAGCTCTCCGCAGCCTGACCTTCCTGAGAAACAGCATTATTAGAAGAAGATAGAACTTCTTCGGATGCCTGTTGCGAATCTCTGTCAGGATTAACAGTTTTTGTATGCGAATCAGGGCTTTCTTTTTGAATTAGTCCCGGGGGTTCTTCGGCGCACAGTACAGGCAGATGACAAAACGGAAAATTTAATAAGAATAACGAAAGAAATAGTCCGGATACAGAAAATATTCTTCGGCGCATGACCAAACCCTCTGTTTGAACTTTTGGGTTGAAATGGGCTTTTGTTTGCTTCGCCCAAGCGCTTCATGTGCGCTTTATCTGGGGACAGACCCCGCCATAACCAACATAGGCTTAGGGACGCTCTTTTGGCGCTATTGAAGTCTGTCCCATCCTTCAGATACTGGGGACAGACTTCCGATCAACCGAAAGAGCGTCCCTGATCCCAATGAGCCCTGGAACATCCAGCGAATTTAAAAGCTCGTCATAAACACCCGATACTCTCAGTCGATAACTACTCCATTGATAATCTGATGCTGATTGAACAATTTCGGCCCGTACGGGATTCTGCTCGATATACTCAATGCAACCCAGAAAATAGTCCTCCGAACTTATTGCCATACTTTTGAAACGTCCCTGCCATAGATGGCCGCAGGTATGATGTCGGGCATTAAAATATAATGCGTAAGACTGATCCAATCCTTGCATAAATTTTGGTAGATCCCTGACGACACATGGTTTCACCAATAAATGGACATGATTTGGCATCAGACAATAGCCAAATAGAAGAACTTTAAACTTCATCTTATATCTTCTCAGCAATCTCAGGTAAACCTCATAATCTTGGCTAACCTTAAATACATTTTGTTTCTGGTTACCCCTGGACATAATGTGATAGAAATTATTTTCGGGTAAAAATCGTGCAGTCCTCGGCATAACTTCTCCTCTGTATTCTTCAGGGACGCTCTTTTGGCGCTATTGAAGCCTGTCCCATCCTTCAGATACTAGGGACAGACTTCTGTTCAGCATAAAGAACGTCCCTGATAGAGATTTGGCATTTCTACGCACCCGCCCCGCTCTCATAACCTTCCAAAACACATTGCGTAATCTGCGCGCGGACATCATCTGACATACAGCGAATGGTGTCATACCATTTCTTGTCCTTGCCCTGCTCCTGCGGCATGGAGACAAAAAGTCCGTTGGGCCCCTCAATAATCTTAAGACCCCGGATCACCAACGCGTCGCCCACATTCATATCCACAAACGCCTTAATCCGGCCGCCGGTTGTTAATTTGTAAATTCTCGCCACCTTAAAACTCAAAGTCTGTTCTAACATTGCCTTTTCCTTTCTTTTTTGTTTTTACTAATAGCTGCAGATTAATACGTTAACTGTTTTACTTTGCTGAATTCTTGCTTTTCTTGCTCGAGGCAACCTGTTTTGTGTCTTTGCTAACCGCCGATGATGTTTCCTGCTTAAAACATCTCCCGCACGGCTCCAGCCCCTCCTTAACCGCCCCTTCTTTATCAATTTTCTGAGTGTTCCGGTTTTGAATAAGACGGCAGTCTTCCTTGTGATATTTCTTTCCGTTCTCAGTCCGATAAACATCCTCGGCAAAAACAGTCACCGCCACGGATAAAAAAACCACGCACAAACCTGCTGCAATTGCTTTCTTTACCATCGCTCCCTACCTCCTTTTTTGGTTGGCCTGCAGCTATTAGTAAATTATTAGTCGCCTGGCACCAGTGACCAGTCGCCAGTTTATAGCTTTTTAATAAGACTCAAAATCATCCGCATCTCATAAATTACAGAATCCACTAATGGTCTGCTATTAACTTCGGACAAATACTGCCGTTTTCCTGAAAGAATAATCTGGGTTTCAAGCTCAGCGCAGGATCCCAAAGAAATATACAGAAACTGTGTATACTCCTTCGTGTGATGACGCACAAAACCCTCGGCAATATTCGACGGGATTGAAACGGCTGCCCGACGCATTTGAGTCGTTAAGATAAATAGCTCGCTTTTGGGATATTGATCAGTAAAAAAATAGATTTTTTCAGCAATCTCTATTCCTTTTTGCCAAATTTTTAAATCTTTGTAATCCTTAACTTTCATTGTTTTCCTTCCATTTTTTACTGGTCACTGGCAACCGGCGACTGGCGACACACCTCAATTCTTCTCGAAAACTCCCCACCCGTAAACCCGTCAATCAAAGCCGTTAACTCCTCAACCCGCATTTCTTTATCCTCGCGCTCCTGGGTCCCAAGAGAGAGATCCCGGACAAGATCGGCCTGCAACCGGCGCCGTTCAAAATAAAGCCTCGTCACTTGGTCTAAAATGTCTTCCCTTAACTCAACCATCAATTTCGAGCGCGAATCAATAGACGTTTGTTCAGAGCTCCAAACCAATTCCGCTATATCCCATTTAAGGTTAACTCCCCAATCCTGAGGCCCAATAGCCGTCCGGTCATAAGTCGATCCCAGCGCCGTCGTCACCGTCTTATCAAAATCCAAACTGACCTCGGGCATCAAGGCCCTGGCCTGCGCCAATCGCCTCCAATTCCGTATCTTATCGGCACCCACTTCCGCATACGCGATTGCCATTCTGTGAACCTCGCGAATAGACGGTTCATCCGCCCAATACGCATTCGCCGGACTTGTCATTGCCGCTACGCCGTCGGGCAACGTTTTCTTCGGCTTCATTAGAAAAATCCCTTTATCTGTCGCGGCATATAAATGATTTTCTTCATCACACGCCAAAAAATTGACCTTACTTGTTTCCATCCCTCCATAGATATGTTCCCATCCGTCCTCCGTTTCTATGAAGACTCCTTTTTGCGTGCCCAAAACAATCTCGCCTTCCCTTAAAACCGTCAAGGATGTCGCGCTTTCAAGCGGCAGGCCGTCGACATCAATCTCTTCCCAGAATTTTCCTTGGTTGGAGCTGTAAAAAATCCCTTTTGTTGTCGCCACATACAACTCAGATTTCCTTTTATTGGTCGCAACCAGGGAGAGAATTTGCTTTTTATAGATTGAGGCATCTTCTCCTTCAGTCTCTTGGGTCTCGGCGCCATTGCCGTTAAGCTCGCCTCCCATAACGCTAAAAATCTCCAAAATTTCCTGGCTCTTCGGGTCTATCCGGAAAATTTTGTTTTCTGTCGCCGCGTAAATATACGTTCCATCTTCAGCTAAAAAGGCGACGGCTTTACTGTTTAAATCACCTTGGGCCCTGCTCCAAACCGGGCCGTCAATGGTTTTGTAAAAAAGACCCCCGGCTGTTGCCAGATAAACCGTGTTTTCATCCTCAATAACCCACAGACAGCGGCGTTCACGGCTATCATTGGAGAACAATATTCTTTTCCATGCCCCGCCGTCATTCGTGCTTAGAAACAGACCGGAATCGGTCGCGGCATAAATGACAGAATCCCTGACCGGGCTCGCATAAAGATAATTAACTCTGCGGGAAGCCCCAGATGCCTGCAGAAGCGCTTGCGCCACGCTTCCTTTATATGGAGATAAAACCCGGTACGCCGACTTTGTCGTGCCGACAAACATGCCCTGAGGGCGGCCCTTCGGGCCGCCCTCAGGCGCAAACGCCACACACGTCACCTCCGGCTCGGCAATACCCGACCCGATCTTTTCCCATTCATAATGACTCCAGGCGAAATTCAGATTCAACACCCCCAGCACCAAAATCATCCCTACTTTAAGACCGCCATACTTATCCATGTTCTTCGATCTCCCGGTATATTTTGTCCACGTTGATATTTTTTAAAGCTGTTGTAACCGCGTTTTTCATCTGCGGATTGTGCGCGCCGATAATCGAAACATACTTCTCAAGATATTCCAGCATCGCCTCCAACCCCAGGCGCAACCGCATTTCCATTAAAACACATAAGACCGTATACACCGCGACAATACTGTCTCTTGAAAAAATAAGATTTTCCGGCCTCGGCATATGCTCACTTCCAAAGTTCTTGTCGCAATTATTTTCTTCCATCTTTTTCTCCTATCTTCAACCGCTACAAGAATAACATCTGTTTGATTTTTCGTCAAGTTATATTTGATGTTATATCAATCCTGTAAGTATTGTAAATGCTTGTAGTAGAAAAGCTTACATATCGCATAAATCTTTTTAAAAAATTATTCAAATAAAAGTGAAATATCGTTGACAATTAATCAATTTATGCTACTCTATTCTTGATGATTCTGAAAGAAAACAAGTCCATCTTAAAATAGCGAACAAAAGGAAAACTCCATGCTCATCGGACAAAAACTAAAAGAATTGCGTTTGCAGGCAAAAATGTCTTTAACCGAACTCTCCGAGCAAAGTGGTGTTCAACTCGCCACCTTAAGCCGCATGGAAAACTTAAAAATGACCGGCACGCTTGAATCCCACATCGCTATTACAAAAGCCCTGGGGGTGAGCTTAACAGATCTTTACAAAGACATCGCAGTTGAGGAAAAAAGAATCGAAGTACGAAAATCGCAGACGCCCAACGATGTATTTGTCCATAGCGATAAATCATCCTACGAAATACTCACCGGAAAAGTCATGTCGAAGAAGATGATGCCGATCCTCCTTAAGATAGAGCCCGGAGGAAAAACAAACACCGAACAAAATGTTCCGGGAACCGAGAAATTCGTTTTTGTCCTGGAGGGCACTATCGAGATACATATTAAGGAAGAGACCTACCCCCTTTCAAAGCACAACACCCTTTATTTTGACGCAGCTTTACCGCATTATTTTGTGAATAAGGCAAAGGCTCCGGCACGAGTCATTTGCGTGATTACGCCGGTGGCGTTGTAGGCAAATTTAAGGGTAGTACGGGTTGGAGGGGGCATTAAGGGTTAGTAGGGGTGAGACGGAACAACCATTGGCTCGGAGACACAACGGAAAAAATGGAAAAAGAACCGGGATATAAAAATCTCATCGTTTGGAAGAATACACGCACATTAAGAGGTCTCATTTACCAGATGTGCAAAGGGTTTCCTCAGGCAGAGATGAGACGTTCAAGCCAGATGAGAGATTCGGCGAGATCGGTCAAACAGAATATTCAAGAAGGTTACGTAAAATCACTGCCTTCCTACATCAATCATCTCAATATTGCCATGGGTTCGCTGTCGGAATTGCGAGGCGACATCGACGATTGTCTTGAAGATAGGTTGATTACCAAAGAAAATTTCTTGTCTATTAATGAATTGGCCGGAAAGACAGAATATCTTTTAAAACGGTTGATTCAATCATTGATTCGAAAGAGGGATAGTCGATGAATTTCAAACCCATACTAACCCCTACTATCCCATTTTACCCCCTTCTGCCCCCTTCTGCCCCCTTCTGCCCCCTTCTAACCCCTAAACTTTTATCTCTCAAACCCATAGTCAAGGAGCCAGTATGAAAAAACCAAAAGTCCTAATTTGCGATGATGAAGAGGGAATTCGCGAGTCTTTGAAGTTAATCCTAAGCGACCACTACGATCTCATATTAACCGAAAGCGGTGAGCAGTGCTTAGAGTGTATCGCGAACGCAAAAGATATCGGGCTCGTCCTTATCGATATCAAGATGCCCAAAGTAAGCGGCCTGGAGATTCTGCAGAAGATCAAGGAGAAACGCCCGGATCTAAAAGTTATCGTCGTCACCGGCTATAAAAGCGTCGAGACGGCAACCGAGGCGGTGAAGCTTGGTGCGGCGGGATATATTGTTAAGCCCTTCAAATCGAATGAAATACTCGCTGCGGTTCAAAATAATATAAAGTAATCGATTGGCTAACACTGAGGCCTGCTTTAAAAGGCCGAACGTGTGAAACCTTTTAAGTCACAAGAAATATTAAAGACGGTTAAATCACTTATATAGAAACATAAGGTTATTGTGTTTATTGGGTTCCTTGAGTTTATAGGGTTCCCGTCTAAAACATTTTACTGCGCGTAATAACTCAATGAACCCAACCCAATGAGTTCAAATAACCCAAAGAACTCAATAAACCCAATAGCCCAATAAACTCAATGGACTCAACAAACCCAACAACCATCCAAAGACCATGATTCACTTAAATCCGTTTGCGATCGCAAACCTTATTATCGCTATTACATATTTTCCGCTTTTCATACTTATTGCCATCAAAGGGAAAACAAGAATAGCAAGAGTCTATTCCCTTCACATTCTCGCGATATGCCTCTGGGGTATCGGCGCTTTCCTGGGTGGCATAAACCAGAACCAAGCAATTTCGATTAATCTATGGAAATTTGCATATTCCGCAGTAATCTTTATACCCATTTTCTTTCTTCACTCTGTATTGATTTTAACAAAAAGAAATTCGAGATTCTTGATTACGCTAATATATATTCAAGCCATTTACTTTCTTTGGGAAGCCCAGAGCGGTGGCATGTTTTCTTCTGTAAGACTTGTTTTTAATTCATTCTATTACGTTAATGGAAAAATCATCTATCTTTACTCATTTATCTCTTGGGTAGTTACAGTTTCATTCGCTCACCTGCTACTTATTCAATATTATAAAACTAGCTATCCGGGACAAAAAGAACAAATTGCCTCTTTAATACTCGCAATCATAGGTTTCTTAGGCGGTGCCATGAACTTCTTGCCAGGCTTCAATATAAATATCTACCCACACGGGAATCTTCTTGTGCCCATCCATTCGATTATCGTTACCTACGCAATTCTAAAACACCAATTATTAGATATCATCGTCGTAATCAAGAAAAGTCTAATTTATTCAATTCTAATCACCTCGATTACGGTCACTTACTTAATTTTAGTTATTTTATCAGAGAGACTACTCCAGGGAACCATCGGCTATCAATCACTCCTCGTAAGTGTTGGCATCGCTTTCTTAATCGGACTTGTATTTAGTCCCCTGCGAAATAAAATTCAATATTTCGTTGATAAATACTTCTTTAAAGGCACCCAAGCCCAAATCGCAGAGGAAAATGAACGCCTGCGACAAGAAGTTGCCCAGGCTGAGAAGCTTAAAACCGTCGCCACCTTGGCCAGCGGCATGGCTCACGAAATAAAAAATCCGCTGACGGCGATAAAAACTTTCGTCGAATACCTGCCCGAGCGAAAAGACAACCCCGAATTTCTCGATAAATTCACACGGATCGTCGGAGCAGAAGTTGACAGGATTGACGGCCTGGTTCACCAATTGCTGGAATTTGCCAAGCCCTCTCCTCTTGCCTTAAAAGAAACTAATATCCATCAATTAATAGACGAAACCTTAAGCCTTCTTAATAATCAACTTGTTCAGCATAAAATTGATTTAATCCGAGACTATAATGCCGACCGCGACCAGACATTAAATATTGACCCCAATCAAATACGTCAGGCGCTTTTGAATATTTTTCTAAATGCGATCGAGGCGATGAAATACGGCGGGACGCTTCGCGTGCAGACTGAAGACTACAGACTAAAGACTAAAGACCAAAGCTCGCAGAAGTCTTTGGTCTCTGGTCTTCAGTCTGGGGTCCATAAAGGCTTCTTAAAGATAACAATTTCCGACACCGGCTCCGGCATACACCCTAAGGACCTGCCTCACGTTTTCGATCCCTTCTTCTCAAAAAAAGATCACGGCACCGGCTTAGGGTTAGCCATTACGCACGGGATTATTCAGGAGCATGGGGGGAAAATTAAAGTTGAGAGTGAGTTGGGGAAAGGAACAGAAGCTATTCTAGAGTTGCCGATAATTGGCAGTGAAGAAAATAAGGGATAGCAGGGGCTAGTAGGGGGCAGTACGGGATAGTAGGGGTTTAAGAAATCCCTTCCTAACCCCTCCTATCCCTTTCTACCCCTTCCCACCCCTTTGATAACAATACTCACTTAAATCCTCCCCGCCTCACGCAACTCCACAATCGCCCTTACAGCAAGCGGATTAAACTGTAGCCCCGAATTTCTTTTAATCTCTTCCATCGCCACTTCCTTCGGTAACGCCGCCCGGTAAGGCCGATCGGTGGTCATGGCATCAAAGGTATCCGCGACCGCGATAATGGCGGCGGCAATCGGAATATCCTCAGCTTTTAGCCCATACGGATAACCCTTACCGTCGTAGCGCTCGTGATGATATCTGACACCGTCTAGGGCATCCTTAAACTCAGCGATATGCTTTAATATCTCAAGGCCCCGTTGGGGGTGTTGCTTCATAATAGTGTATTCCTCATCGGTTAATTTCCCCGCCTTCCTCAAGATGATCTCGGGGATACCGATTTTTCCGATATCATGCAAAAGGGCGGCATTCTGCAGGTTCTCAAAAAACTTATGCGGAAAACGGGCGGTCTGATTGGCATTCATCTGATGGGCGATTGCTAAAGAAAATTGTGTCACCCGCTCAGTATGGCCCCGGGTATATTCGTCTTTGGCTTCAATAGCCGAGGTAAGCGCTAAGGTTGTCGAAATAAACAGCTGACGGTTACGCTCGGCCTCTTTCTTTAAGTCCTCAATAAGCTGCGCGTTTTTAATCGCCATTGCCGTATCCGAGGCCAGTGCCGAGAAAAAGTCCAACTCCTCCTGATCAAAACCCGTTCCGTCACTTTTTTCTCCCAGCAGCAAAAGCGCCAAAAGCGTATCCCTAAAATACGCCGGCACGCAGGCAACAGCATTAAACATATGCATCTGCTCGTTAACCTTGTGCAAAAGATCCCGAACATCCTCGCCGTTACTAATAATGCTCTCCTGCCAAATCATGGTCTGGATATCCGTCGACATCAGCGCTGAATGGTTGGGCGGTAAATTCTTATATTTCACATGGGAAAATAACTTGATCAACGGACTGTCTTTGCCAAAACGCGCAAAACCCGCAGGGATCTTAACCCCCATCTCTCCGTGCGAAATCGAGACAACATAGCCGTCCTTATGAGGGTCATAGAGAATCATCGCCGCGTGCTTAATCTGGACTTTACGCACAATCATGCGGACGATAAGCTTGATCAGCGTCTTGGGGTCATGAATAAGGATCATGCCCTTGCTGGCGCCTTCGAGTTCTTTTTTGTAGTTCAGTTGCATGGAATTTTACCGTTAATCAACACAGATTAACACAAATTGAAACAGATTTTCACAGATAAAATCACTCGCATCGATCATAGATGCGCCGTCTGATATCTATAGATTCATTGCCGAAGTTAACCAAATAGCCTAGCTTGTACTCTGTGCCGCTTAAGTAATAGAAAAGCTGTTTTTCAAATACTTTCGGAAGATTCAGCAAGGATTTAATTTCAACAATAATTTTGTCATCGATGACAAAATCCGGCTCATAAACACCTACATGTTTCCCGTGAAATCGGATTTTAATTCTCGGCTTATCAACATATTTTATCCCACGTTCTTCAAAGCATATTTTGAGAGATTCGTGATAAATTTGCTCCTTATGTGCCGGACCGAGCTCGTTATAAACATCATAAAAACACCCAACCAGCTTATACGACAATTCCTTATGCGGAAAATGCTCTACTTTTGCCATAGTAATTATCTGCGAAAATCTGTTTAGATCTGTGAATATCTGTGTTAGTTAACGCTTCAATTTAAAACTTAACACACTCAGCGTTTTAGTTCAGCAAGGACAACCTTCTCCAATTCCTCCAAAACCAGCGGCTTGTGGACATATCCAAGAACACCCAAATCATTGGCTTCCTTGATCGATTCTCCGTTTTCGACGCCCGTGACCATGATTACCTTAACGGAATTACTTTTGGCGCGCAAATCCCTCAAAACCTCGAGGCCGGTCATCTCTTCCATACGCACATCTAAAAGCACTAGGTCGGGTTTTTCCTTTTCGATGATCCCAATCGCCTCTTTGCCGCCGGAGGCGGTCAGGACATCAATATTGCGCTTCCTAAAGAAATTCTTGGCAAATTCACGGATATCAACCTCATCATCGACAATAAGCAATTTAGACATGTTTATTCCTTAGGGTATAGGGGTTAGGGTTTAGCGTTTAGAGTCCATCTTGTTCTGTAATCGCAAAATCATGGCACTCAGCATTTTCAGTATTTCTGTAAGTAAATTATCAATCCGTTGATAATCTGCAGCAACAATAAATTCCAGACGCTTTGCTATAATCAATTGCGTCTCAAGCTCAGAGGCAGAACCTTTTGCGATATATAAAAATTGAATATATTCTTTTCGATGATTGCGCTGATAGCCTTCCGCAATATTTGAAGATATCGCAACAGCTGAACGACGCATTTGCGAAACAAGACCGTATAGTTCATCATGTGGCAATTGCCGCGTTAGCCTATACACATCTAAGACTAATTCGACCGATTTCTGCCATACAATTAAATCTTTATGCGACTGAATTTTCTCGCTCATTACCCTTAATTCCCTGATCTCTTCTGTCCCCTAAACCCTATACCCTATCCCCTAACTGACTATCGGCAATATAATCGTAATCAACGTCCCGGTCATATACTCCGATGACATCGCTACTTTTCCTTTGTGGTTCTCTTCGATGAGTTTCTGGATCACGTAAAGCCCTAAACCCGTTCCTTTTTTGCTGGAAAGTTTGGTGGTAAAAAAGGGCGTGAATATTTTGTCCTGATCATTGTCTTTTACTCCGATGCCATTGTCGAGGACACTAATCTGCAATATCCCCTCTTTCTTCTCGGCCGCAATTCTTAAGGTGGGCTTATAATTGGGTTCATTCTTTTCATTCTTGCGCTGCATAAGGGCATCATGGGCATTATCAATAAGGTTAAAGAAGACTTCCTGCAGCTGGGTAAAATTGCCATGGATTTTGGGAAGCATCTGGGCGGAATAATCTTTGACAATAGTAATCTGTTCCAGCTTAACCTTATATTGGGCCATTTCGATGGAAGCGTTGACAAGTTGATCAAAATCAACCGGGCCAAAACCGGCCTCACCTTTGCGAGTGTACTTTAAAAGCCCCTGGACAACTTCTCCGCCCTGCTTAACATTATCCTGGATTCTTACCAAAGCGCGCTGCACCTCGTCGATAAGCTCTTTGGCTTCAGGAGAAACAACTGTCCCTCCTTTTAGCTTAATAGAGTCCAACGCATCGCCGGCAATAAACCCGAGCGCATGCAGGCGATTGTTGATCTGATGCGAAAGTCCGTCGGCCATGGTACCAATGGTAGCCATTTTTTCGGCTTGAAAAAGCTGCTCCTGGGTGCGCTTGACGTCCTCGTAAAACTGGGCATTCTCGATTGCCAACGCCGCCTGATTAGCCAGAATGGAGAAAACGGACAGATCGTCTTCGCTATATAATTTACCCGATAGTTTGCGGCCGAGCACAACAATAGCCAGAAGTTTTTGCTCGATAAAGCTTGGAACCACAACCGCGGCGTCAAGTTCGCGCAAAGCAGATTCCACCAGAATCAGTTCCTGGTCCCGATAGTCCTGGGTGCGTTGCTTGATTTCTTCATAGACAATAGGCTCTTTCACCTTAAAGAGATACCTGGTCAAAGGCGAGGTGTACTCAACGGCGCCTTTACTCTTTGGCTTGCCTCTGTTTCGGGACGCCTCAATAAAATATTTCTTTTCAGAATCATCATAAAGATAAATCGAACTGTGCTCCAGGTGAACGGTGCGGGTCACGATATAGACAATCAAATTCATCAATTTCTTTAAATCTTTAACCCTGCCCATACCCAAAGAAGCCTGGCGCAAGGTTGCCTGGTAACGCTTTTGCTCCTGGAGAAGCCGGTTTTCTGCTTTTTTCTGAATGTACAAATAAATAAACGGCCCGGCGGTGGCGAGAACGGTGGAGCTGACGAGGGGAACAATCCACCACTTTTCTCCAATTAAAGCTGCTAACCATTGTTGGCAACCGAAAGCTAGAGCAAAGGGAATGCCGAGGACAACACCGTAAACTGCGACAAAAATGCCCGTACGAGTAATGGCAACTGAAATATCTAGAAGTCGATATTTAATAATCGCATATGTGAAAACAAAAACAACACAAATCATATTAATATATCCAAAGGGATATATTTCAAAACCATATTTACCAAAATAATCCACACTGGCTCCCGAGCCAATTAAATAAGCGATAAAAACATATTTAAGCTGATTCCGTTTCAGCAAAGTTAAGGTTTTATTGTTTTTTAAAGTAAAGAAAACAAGAAGGCTGGCATAAGAATATACTCCGAAGAAATAAATTAAGAAGGGATGGTAAAGAATTGCTGCCTGGGGATAATACCCCCAAAAGTACTTATGTACATGAGAAAAAAACAAGTCAGTCCTGCTTAAAATTAAGAATATTCCTGCCAAAACATAAAAAAAGGTCAAAGTTTTTGGTTTCTTTAAGTTTAAAAGACTTATTGCAATCTGGAAGTTAGCGATTGGGATAAAAATAATTCCGAAATAACTAGTCCTGGCCCAGAAAATGGCTTCATCAGGATTACGAGCCGAATAACATGCGGAATATGAGTAATGCCATATAGCAATGCATAGACATAAGCCCGCGAGCGAGAAATTTGAGAATGATCTTTTAATTCTAAATGAAACAAAGAAACCTAAGAATAGCGATAGAGTCGCAGCAACAGAAGGCAATAAATAATATATTGAATTAACCATAATATTTAAATTTTACTATTTTTTAGATAAATAGATTTGATATTTTGCAAATCTTCTTCTGAGTAAGCATAATTACCGAAGTAAAACGGAGATGTTTTGAATCCGTGCTTCAGAGCAATGCTTTCAATTTCATGAATTTTATCCTCCGTAATACTGCCTCGACCAATCGAGTAATTCTCTATCTTTTCTTCTAAGGCTAATAACATTGCTTCTGCAAGGCAACCAAAAACGATACCATCAGGAAATAAAGAGTGCCACTTCTCACCAATTATCGATTCGAAATTTGGTAATTTTGCTTTACCTCCATCAAAAATTAAGACGTCGTTCCTAAAATTATTAATCTTCTTCGGAATTGCAGGAGGAATGGAAACGTCACAAAAGATGCTTCCAGGCTTTAGGATTGCAACATCAAACAATGGTATGGCCGAACTTGTAACACTTAAAATTACATCTCCGTCCGAAATCGCTTTGCTTGGATTTCGTTCAATTCTTACATCTTTCTTACTTGACAAAGAAACTACGAGTTTGTCAAGTTTGTCACGACTACGGGCCACAAGAACTATTCTCGTAAATATTCTAGAAAGAATTTTTGTACAGATTGAACCTATGTCACCAGTTGCACCAAGCACAACAAGTTTTGCGTTATTAGTATTAAAACCAAGTATATTTATCGCTTTTAAAACTGAGTCAACGGCAAGAAAAGCTGTATATGTGTTTCCTGAAGTTACTGCAACATCAACATTCTTTGATATAGCTTCCCCTTCATTGCCAATAACCGAAGTAAAAGCAGCTAATCCAATAATATCGGCCTTAAGCAGTTTCGCTTTCGCGCAACACTTGATAATTTTATTTAATATTGTCGCTTCATTAAAATAATAAAACTGCTCAGGTAATAACGGGCACATGATGGCATGTCCTTCAGTTACACTACCAGCATAAGAAGTTACGTTCCTGGCAGATATTACCACATGGGGAGGAAGGCGGGGAATTAACCTCTTTATCCATATTAATGGAATAAATTTTAAAACTACGGAAAAAAAAGGATAATATATAAAGTTTTCACGCGAATCAAGACCAGTGAAATGAGTTATCATGGCAAAACGTTTCATGCAAGATTTCCTTATCGTCTCAACTAATGCACTTTAGATTATCAAGAAAATATTCATTCGTTATGCCGACCCCCCCATCAACTGTAATAATTTGCCCTGTAATGTTATTTGATAAATCAGAAGCAAGAAACAACGCTACGTTTGTTATGTCTGAAAGAGGGATAAAACTCCCTAAGGGTATTTTCTTTTCCATTTCAATTAAATTGCTTCTCTTGTTATTCCCCTTTATCCTCAAAAGTCTAGTATACGCATGGACAAAATTCTTGGTTAAAACTGGTCCGGGACAAATAGAATTGACTAAAATTCCATATTCACTCCATTCAATGGCTAAAGTTCGAGTTAGAGCATCAAGCCCCGCCTTACAAGCGTGAAAATGTGAAAATCCAGGGTATGCTTTACCACCCGAGTATGCGGTAATGTTGATTATCTTCTTCCGTCCGCGTTGTTTTATCATGTGATTTCCAACCAAAACTGACAAGTATAAATGCCCCTTCAAATTTGTATCGATTGACAAATCGATCATATTGGGAAGTAGCTTCTCTGCTTGAATCATAAAATTTATCGATGCATTATTGAGTAAAACATCAATTCGCCTAAATTTTTTTACAATCTCGCCAATTGTTTGTTTTAATTCTTGATAATCCCTTATATCACTTTTATACAAAAAGAGCGGCTTGCTCATATATGATTTATTATTAAAAGATTTCCTAAGATTACCCAGGTCCCTGCCAAGCACTATTACGCAGGCGCCTTGCTCTAAAAACTCGTCAGTAATAGCCCGGCCTATTCCGGTGCGACCACCTGTCACAACGCAGATTTTCTTAGATAATATTCTTTTGACAAAATTTATTTTCATCACATTCTCCTCGCTCTTCAGATTTAAGAAAATTTGGGCAGAATTAAAAATACTTCATTTCCAAATACCTAATATTTTTCTAATCTCAGTTCTTTGGCAACTCAATGGTAAACTTCGTCCCTTCACCCAATTTACTTTCCGCCGCTATTGTTCCACCGTGTAATTTAATAATCTCCTGCGTAATACTAAGTCCTAAGCCGATACCGTCTCGTTTGGTCGTATGGAATGGCTCAAAAAGTTTCTTGAGGTTTTCGGGAGAAATGCCGCAGCCATTGTCAGCAATTATTATCCTGACATAATCTCTGCGGACTTGAGACTCAAGACCAAAGACTAAAGACTTTTGGTCTGCGCTCGTTGGTTTTTGGTCTTTAGTCTCTGGTCTCTGGTCTGTGGTCTGAACAAAAAGCTCTCCACCCTCACCCATCGCCTGGATAGCATTAAGGAACAAATTTAAGAAAACCTGCTTGAGCTGTTCTTCATCTCCCTGAATAAGACCGTCAGGATCCTGATAGTCCTTTTTAATACTGATTTTCTTAAGAGCGAAGCTGTCCTGCAGCAATGTCAGGGTTGAGTCAATCAAAGCACAGACGTTAACCGGCTTTAAATCAACCTGCCGGGGCTTGGCGAGATTTAATAGTTGATTAATGACCTTCTCTATCCGTTCCACTTCTTTGGGGATTAACGTGTTAAATTTCTGCCTGAATTCTGCATCATGGTATTTTTGCGGTAGATAATCGAGATGTGTCTTAATAGCAGTTAAAGGATTCCTGATTTCATGGACAATTGAGCTGGCCAGTTGTCCCACATAGGCGAGTTTCTCTTTGTGAAAGAGCTCCTGCTGAAGCCGACACCGTTCCTGGTCAAGGCTTTCTAGGGTGCCCTGAAAAAACCGCTTATCTAGTATGTGCTGGATCCAATCTCGCAATGGATAAAGCAATGCTGCAATAATAAACACGGCAAATAAATTAGAAAAAAACGATTGATAGCCAACCATGCCTTGAAATAATTTTCCTACGCTAACAACAAAGATGAGATAACCTGCTGTAATAATCGCTAGCAACGCCGAATAAACCAATCCTTTCTTAATAATAATGTTAATATCCATCAGCTGATGCTGCATTATTGCATAAGTTATAATCAAAGGATATACTGCAAGAAAGAAATACGGGTAGGGATACACCTCAATCCTAAACGCAGAGGGAAAAAAACTATGCGGACCAATCCATCCAATTATCGATGCAATAATAAAGTATTTCATTTGCATCCGCCTTATTCCTGAGCTATGTCTGAAATCAACAAGCATGAGAAATAACGTGTACAAAAGTAGAATCCAGTAAAAACCTATATAAAAAACTAAAAAGATCGGACTTTTATACTTAGGCCAATCGAAACAGTAGAATTGCCCAAAAACTAATCTTAAGTCTCCGAAAAATAGCTCCCTTTTCGTAAGAATAATCGCAAAGAAAAAGAATGCCAGAGCATAAACTAAAGCAATTAAATTCTTTTTCTTAAGATTGATGAATTTGCAAATAAAATGAAAAAATATAGCCGGACAAAAAACTCCACCGATATATGCAAATTGCCACCAGAAGAAAGCTATTTCCTTAGATTGCGTTGTAGAAAATTTGTATGCTCCAAATCCCCAAATTGCACTGCCTATGCTCATTAAAATCCATGTTTTTGTTAGTTTTCGATCGCCACTCTTAAAAAGCATTAACACTGCCATCATTAAATTAGCAATAAAAATCAATATAGACGAAATCGCAAAGGCGTTCATTTGTAGTCCTTCAATACCAAACACGCATTATTCCCCCCAAACGCCTGGGAATTATTCAGCACCACGCTAGCTTTATGCTTGCGCCCTTTATTCGCCACGCAATCAATCTCGCACTCCGGGTCCTGCTCTTCTAAATTAATCGTCGGTGGAATCTCTTGTTTCTGAATCGCCAAACAACAGGCAATGGCTTCCAATGCCGCTGCCGCACCCATAGTATGACCGAGCATAGATTTTATCGAGCTTGTAGGGATTTTTTGCGCACGGCTACCAAAAACTTTCGCAATTGCCTTACATTCTACCCCATCATTTTCGGGCGTACCCGTACCATGAGCACTAATATAATCTACCGCACCAATATCCGCTCCGAGATTCTTAATCGACCGCATAATAGCACAAGCGACACCTTCAATTGAGGGAGTAGTCATATTCTGGGCGTCACAAGATAATCCATACCCTAAAACCTCGGCGTAAATATGAGCCTTGCGCTTTTGTGCACTTTCCAAAGCCTCCAACAAAAGAATACCCGCGCCTTCACCCAAGATCATGCCTTTGCGGTTTTTATCGAAAGGCTGACATTTTTCGGGAGCCATAGCAAATAAACGGCCGAATCCGGTAAAGGCAATCCTTGATAATGCGTCAACTCCACCAGCCAGCATAAAATCAGCCTTATTAGAACGAATCAAATCAAACGCCCTCCCAATCGCATAATTTCCTGCCGCGCAAGCGTTGGCAAAAATAATATTTTCTCCTTTAATATTTAACTCATGCGATACATTTGTCGAAATAGAGTTTGCCGGATACGCTAACGCTAATATGCCCTGCACACTTATACGTTCCAACTTGGTATTATTCTCAATAATATTTTCAATTACGCGAGATTCACCCATTGTAGTACCCATGCAAATCCCTACCCTATAATCACGCAAGGTCTCAAATAGAATTTTAGAATCCTTAATCGCCAACCTACTAGCCGCCACCGCCATCTGGGACGCACGGCCCATGCGAGCGACACGGCGCTTATTCATAAACTGGGTCGGGTCAAAATTCTTAATCTCGCCACCGTAATGGCGGTCATACGCCGAGGTGTCAAAGGCTTCAATACGGCTGATGCCGGATTTGCCGGCCATCAAGTTTTTCCAGAAGAGCTCCCAACCGATGCCAAGTGAGGAAATTACGCCTAAGCCGGTAACTACAACACGTCTGTTGTTTAATAAATTTTTCATAATATTGGGTTACGGTTAAGGTTACGATGCCGGTATCGTATAAAAAGGTTACGTTATTCGTCGCCCTTTCAATTTAAAATTATTCCATGCCTCAGATAGATTATATAATTGTCGTCCTGTTTTATCGTAAACATCAATAAGTTTCACACAAAGCTCTTTATTAATATACTGAGAATATATGTCCCGACAATGACTCAAGGAAACCACCAATTCATTGCACTCACCCATGGCATCATCGAGATATTTCTGGAATCCTTGCCGTTGATGCTTTTTCGCATAACCTTCGGCAATCAATCTCGGGACAGATTTGCAACTGCGGCTCAGCTGGTCTTTTAAGTCATATTTCTCTGATTCCGGTAATTTAGGAACTATCTGTGTCATGACGGTAATCGACAATTCATAGGCATTCCGATAAACCTCTAAATCATTAAAGCTTGCAATTGGCTTCTTTTTAAGAATCTCTTCCATGAAACCGTAACCTTAACCTTTTTTAACGATACTTTGCAAACTTAACCCTAACCTTAACCTCGATTGGCTATTGCCTGCCGATAGGCAGGGTTATTGTCTCTTGGTGCTTGGCGATTATTCCCTGCGAAATTTTAATCGTAACCCTAACCTTTTTTAACGATACTTTGCAAACTTAACCCTAACCTTCTAAAACAACTTATTCCCATCTCTTCACACTATAGATTATCTCGACTTCAGCAAGCTTTTGAGAGGCCGCTAAAACCGTAACATCCAAATACCCACCCACATCCATCATTTTATTTGCCATCACCGTTATCGTTAGCTCGTCGCCTACCCCTCCCGATTTTATGAAATTCGCGGTTATCTTACTAGGAAAGACGCGCTCCGATTCACTCTTTTTGAGATCCGTTTTACTTAAATAATACAGCACCAACGCCGCCTGGGCAGCGGCTTCGATAATCAACACTTCGGGAAAATGCCCTGGATCTCCAGCGTCCCCTAAAACACTCCACTCATTCGCCGTGATATTTTTTATTGCCGTTAATCGTTTTCCCTCTTCAAAATCGATAACCTTGTCGATCAAAAGAAACGGATATGCCTGAGGCAAGATTTTACGCAACTGGTTAGCATCAATCATCTTATTCTGCCCTGGTTACGCAAAAAGATTAAAGCTGGAGTTTACCGCAACATCCAACCTAATAATATATATATCTACAAATACTATTATTTAGTATATCGAAAACTCCGGCGGGAATCAAAAGGTATTTGGCTTAATTCAGAAAAGAGACTAAAAAGAGAGGTTTTCTATATCGTCGGGATTTTGAATATTGTGGACTTTTAATGCCGGATCAATCTTGCGCATCAAACCTTTCAAAACCGTCCCCGGTCCTATTTCGATAAATTCGGTAATCCCTTCACGCGCCATAGTGCGTACCGAGTCTTCCCAGAGAACGGATGAGGTAATTTGCAGGCTCAAATTTTGGCGGATGTCTTCGGGGTTCGTTTGAGGAAGGGCATGGACGTTGGCGATGACGGGAATGCGGGAAACATGGATTGAAACATCTTTTAAAACGGCCTTAAATTTTTCCGCCGCCGGCTGCATAAGCGAGGAATGAAAAGCCCCGGCGACATCGAGAGGAATAACGCTTTTGGCTCCCTCCCCCTTAATCAGCGCACAAGCAGCATCAACCTTTTCGGCATGGCCGGTAATGACGATTTGTTCGGGGGAGTTGAAATTGGCGATCTCGGCTCCGGTTTCAGAGCAAATTTCTCTGAGTCGAGATTTATCTAAGCCGGAGACGGATCGCCCTTTTGGAGAAAACCCGATAATAGCGGCCATTTTACCGCTTGTAATCTTTGTGGCCTCCTCCATTAGCGCTGAACGCCGGCGCACCAAATTTATGCCGTCTTCAAACGAAAGCGCCCCAGCCGCCACCAGCGCCGAATACTCGCCTAAACTTAATCCGGCCGTAAAACGCACATTAATATTTTTAAATTTAGGATGCGCCTCAAGCGCGCGCAAGGCAGCAATGCTGGCAGTAACAATCGCGGGCTGGCAAAAAGCGGTAGAGGTTAATTTCTCGGCGGGCCCGTTAAAAATCACGTCCAAAAGGCCCGGCCCAAAAATTTTTTCGGCCGCGTCAAACACCTCTTTGGCCTGGGAACTGGCATCATAAAATTCCTTGCCCATGCCGACTCGCTGGGTGCCTTGGCCGGGAAAGATAAGAGCGATATTTGTCATATTTGAGCTTTCAGTCGTCAGCCATCAGCCTTCAGCATCTGTCAGCTGATAGCTGACAGCGGATAGCTGACAGCTCTTCTATAATAAATGCCTCGAAACTTCTTCGATGATACTGGCGTTGATTTTATGCTCAACTTCTCTTTTGGTCGCCCGGATGGCGTTTTTGATCGCCTTGGGGGAAGAGCGGCCGTGGCTGATCATGACAATGCCGTTAACACCCAACAGAGGCGCGCCGCCGTATTCGGAGTAATCGGCATATTTTTTGACATGATTGAGGCGGGATTTCATCAACATCGCCCCCAAAAGGGCGATGGGGCTTTTTTTAATTTCTCGGCGCAGCAGCGTTGAAGCAGACTCCATAAGGCCTTCGGAAACCTTGATCATGACGTTGCCGACAAAACCGTCGCAGACAATACAATCGCATTTGCCGGAAAATATCTCGTTGGCTTCGACGTTTCCAATAAAATTTGATACCTGTTCGGAGAGAAGTTTATGCGCTTCTTTGACAAAATCGCTCCCCTTGCTCTCTTCCTCTCCGATATTAAGAATCCCGACAGAAGGCTCCGTAAGGCCCAAGACCTTTTGCGCGTAAGTTTTTCCCATAATGGCATACTGCAGAAGATGCGCGGGTTTGGGCTCCGTATTGGCCCCAACATCGATAAGAAAACCGAATCGTTTTAAATTTGGTAAAACAAGGCCGATGCCCGGGCGCTCAACACCCGGCAATAGCCCCAAACCTATCGTCGCGGCACACACCACCGCGCCCGTATTGCCGGCGCTAACAAAAGCGTCATACGAACTATCTTTTAAAAGATTAACGCCCAGCGTAATAGAAGAATTCTTTTTCTTGCGGATACTGACAGTGGCGTGCTCATCCATCCCGATCACTTCGGGGGCATGGATGATTTCGATCGAATCGGAAGGATACTTATACTGGCTTAATTCTTTCTTTATCTGGTCTTCAAGTCCAATCAAGACTATTTTGACACCCAGTTCTTCAATGGCCTGAATGACACCGGCAATAACTGCCTTGGGGGCGTAATCACCGCCCATGGCATCGACGACGATTCTCACTTTTAACTCCTTTTAGCTCTCAGCTTTCAGCTATCGGCTTTCAGCAGCTTTCAGCTGATAGCTGACGACTGAAAGCTGACGACTACCCAGGTCTCTTCTTCTTTTCCTTCGGGGCCGCAATTTCTACAACGAGTTTACCCTTATAATGCCCGCAATAGGCGCAGACACGATGAGGAAGAATCGCTTTCTTGCACTGAGGGCAAATCGACATGGCCGGCACCGCGATCTTCCAGTGCGTGCGGCGCTTGCGCCCTCTGCTTCTTGAATGTTGCCGTTTTGGTAAAGGCATAATAATTGCTCCGGTTGATGTTATTAGACTACTTCTTGCTGCAGTGACATTGCTCTTTGTTTAAATTCATTCCGCACTTGGGGCAAATCCCTTTACAGTCATCCTTGCACAAAACTCTTATCGGCAGGCCAACGATCAGCTCCTGGCGAATATCCTCTCCTAAGTCAATGAATTCCGTCGTGGGCTCAAGCAAATAATCAAACTGAAAATCCTGCACGCTGTCGTGCTCAAGAGTTTCCAGGCAGCGCGCGCAAACAAACGATAGCCTCGTTTTTATTTGCGTGCGGGCGAGCACTGTATTGCCGACCCGCTCAATATCGGCCGTCACATTAAGAGGCGAAAGACTTTTAAAATCATCCTCGGTTAATCCGATCTCGGATGGATTAATCGTCTTTTCTAATCTTAACCCCTGAGGAAGAATTTCTTTGATGAAAACCTTCACGACTGCTCCTCTGCGCGATGAGAAATGCTGAAACGTTTTCCCGGGGCTATTTTAACTTTAATTGCTCTTTAAGCTTCTTTTCGACAAAACTGGGAACAAAAGAAGAAACGTCCGCGCCCAGCGTGGCCGCTTCCTTGATAAGCTTTGAAGAAAGATAGGAATACCTCTCCGACGGCATGAGGAACACCGTTTCAATATCTTCCGCCAGCCGGCGGTTGGTCAGGGCCATTTGAAACTCATATTCAAAATCAGAAATCATCCTTAGGCCCCGGATAATCGTACGCACCTTATTCTCGCGAGCATACTCCACCACCAAACCGTCAAAGGCTTCCACCCGCACACCCTTCATGCCGCGGGTGGCGTTTTTAACCATGGCCAGACGATCCGCAAGGCTAAACAGCGGCTGTTTGTGGGCGCTACGTGCCACCGCCACGATAACTTCACCGAAAATAAATGTAGCCCTCTTAATTAAATCAATATGCCCGTTTGTAACAGGATCAAAGCTACCCGGGTATATGGCGATTTGTTTCATCTCTATTTATGTCTACCTTTTAGGATTACAAACGCGTGATGATTGATAATGAAACTTTCGCGGGATTCTTTTGCCTTTTTATTCTTTTCCCTCATAGATCGACAAGAACGAATTCCCGTATCTTCGCTGCGTAATAAGTGAAAACCTGCCTTCTTCTGCCGGCAGAGACTCCTTCTTGTCATGCTGCAGGACAATGAAACAATTGCGGTGTAATATATCACATGGGATTAGGGTTTTCAAGGTTTTTTTTGCCAGTTCCAGGCCATAGGGCGGGTCAATAAAAACAATATTGAATTTCTCCCCTCTTTTATGCATCTGCCGGATAACTGAAAAAGTATCAGAGTTGATCACAAAGAAAGGAGATTGATAAGTATCGTAACCCGTTATCTTTAATAGAGTTAGATTCTCCTGAATAACTTTTGCGCATAAGCCCTCTTTCTCAACAAAAACGACGCGCTTCGCGTTCCGTGAAATTGCCTCCAGTCCGACCGAACCGCTCCCGGCAAAAAGATCCAGAAAATCAAGCCCTTCCAGATCATGCCCCAGAATATCAAAAACAGCCCGCCGGATCAGATCCGATGTGGGCCGAATGCCTTCCGGCATATAAAAATTACGCCCATGAAGCTTGCCGCCTAAGATTTTCATTTATGATCCTTTTTTGTCGCTAGTCGCTCGTCTCTTGTCGCTCGAACATACTATCTTAAAGCGAGTCACGAGTGACGAGAACCAGGTGACCGCTTTAGCCCGCCATCACCAGAGAAAGATAGGCAGGGTATCGTTTTTCGATCGTTGCTTTTATTAAATGATTCGCCTTATTTTCCAATCGCGGATCCGCCTCAACTAAACCCATCGCTTCTTTGCGAGTAAGCTCCAAGATGTCAAGCTGGGTAGCCGGGTTGGCGATTTTTAATTCGTTGATTCCGTGTTGGTGGCGCCCAAAAAATTCCCCGGGCCCGCGGATCAACAAATCCTGTTCGGCAATTTTAAAACCATCCGTCGATGACAGGATAGCATCCAGCCGCGCCTTGGCTTCGGGGGTAGACGGGTCTCCGATTAAAATACAAAGAGAATCAACCGCCCCCCGCCCAATCCTGCCTCTAAGCTGATGCAACTGCGATAAGCCAAACCTGTCCGCGTGCTCAATAACCATGACCGTCGCGTTGGGGACATCGACACCAACTTCCAAAACAGTGGTCGCGATTAAGATATCGATTTCTTTATTTTTAAAACCATCCATGGCAGCCTGAGCCTCTTTACGTTTCATCTGCCCGTGGACCAATCCTATTTTAAAATCCTTAAATTCTTCCTTTTTGAAATACTCAAACATTGCCTTAGCCGCTTTCAAATCAAGTTTAGCAGATTCTTCGACAATCGGATAAACAATATACGCCTGCTGACCTTGTTTTATTATCTCGCGTACCCGACCATAGGCCTCAGCCGCGTCATCTTCACGGAATAAAATCGTCCGGATCGATCCCCGCCCTTGCGGCAATTCATCTAAAACAGAAATATCCAAATCTCCATACAGCGTCAGGCAAAGCGTCCGAGGAATCGGGGTCGCCGTCATGATAAGCACATCCGGATTAATACCCTTTGAAGGAAGTAACGACCGCTGGCGCACGCCGAATTTATGCTGTTCATCAATCACCACAAAGCTTAAATTCTTAAACTCCAGCCCCTCCTGTATAATCGCATGGGTGCCGATCAAAACGTCAATCTCGCCGGTCTTAACCTTTTGATACACGGCCTCCCTTTCTTTTTTTGTCATGTCACTGACCAAAAGCGCCAGGCGAACGTCTTTAAACGGGCCCTGGCGCACAATTTCGCTTAAGACATCAAAATGCTGCTTGGCCAAGATCTCCGTCGGCGCCATAAAGGCGGATTGGTTACCGTTTCTTTTAGCGGCCACGCACCCAAAGAATGCCACCAGGGTTTTTCCCGAGCCCACATCGCCCTGAAGCAAGCGGTGCATCGGACAATCCGCGCGCATATCGTCGGCAATTTCGCTGATGGCCTTCTTTTGCGCCTGCGTAAGTTCAAAAGCAAAAGAACTGAGAAATTCTTCGTAAAAACCGGGATCAATTTCATGCGCCATGCCTTTTTTCTGGACAATACTGGTCTTGCGCAAAAAGACCGATACCTGAAATAAAAAGAATTCCTCAAAAGAAATTCTTTTATAGGCTTCGGCCTGCAATTCAAAACTTTCAGGGAAATGGAGATTGAGAATGCTTTGGGTAAGATTAAGGAGTTTGTGTTTCTCGCGAAGAGTATACGGAATCGCCTCCGGGACAGTCCCGACATGCCGGTCAAGGCAAAATTTTATGATCTTTCTTAATGACCGCTGGGTAAGCCCCCGTGTCAGCGGATACACCGGTACGATGCGGCCGATACTTAAATTCCCCTCTTCTTCCTCTTCGATAATCTCATACTCGGGAGCGATCATTTGAATGCGGTCTTTGTAGATTTCGGCCTTGCCGTAAAAAACCGCGCGCGAATCCGGTTTAAAATAATTAGCGATATACGGCTGGTTAAACCAAACCCCCACCAATGACGTTTGACCATCAGTAATCACTACTTCCGAGACATGTTTTTTATGATACCAGGCCTGGCGGCTGTTTTGGCTGACCACCTTGCCGGCAACCGTTTGCCACTCACCGAGCTTGATATTTGATATCGTCGTCATCTGCCGACGGTCTTCGTAGCGGCGAGGAAAGAAATACAAAAGATCCTCGACGTTTTCTATTCCCAGCTGGTTAAAAAGCTTTTTCCGGGAAGGGCCGACGCCTTTAATAAATTGAACAGAAATATCCTGCAAGTTTCTCATTTTAACAAAACGACTCCCAGGACAACAAACAAGACTCCTCCGGCCTTGGCAAGGGTCAAAGGTTCTCCCAAAAATAAAGTCCCGATCAAGAAACTAACAATAGGATACGAAGCCGCCACCGGGACAATGGTCGAGGCCTCACCTGTCTTAAGTCCCTGATAAAAAAATACCTGACCTAAAATACTCGCCAAGAATCCGCCAGCCATCAAATAGAGCAGGCCGCTTTTACCGGTGAAAAAAGATTCCTTGATGCTGCCGAATTGAAAAAACAAAAGTAGGACAATGCCGATCAGAACCCCCAGGCAGCGGTAAAAAAGTCCTGCCATCGCCGGGACTTTTGCTAACCCTAACTTTTCCAGCGCCGGGACACAGCCCCATATCAACGATGCCAAAAGTGCCCAATAAAACGGTTTCATAAATTATATCTCCTTCTTTGTGTTTTTTTCGACGAGGTACTGCAGTATTTCCAGCTCGTCTTTATCAAACCAGATAAATCCGCAAAAGATGCATTTATCGATCTCGACGTCGTAGACTAAGCTATAAAACATGCGCACCATCTTTGCCTCCAGATGCTGGCATTTCGGGCAAGACAGCAAATTCACCGTCTTTAAGTCAATTTTTCCGATAGCCCATTTCGCCTGTTCTTTTTTAATTACCCCAGCCATCTTCGCGATCCGGTCGGAAAAAGAAAAATCCTCCCGGATCAAAATTCTATAAATATCGGTTTCGCCGACCAGGATCCCGCTACATCGGGGGCATTTTAAAACAGGCACACCTTCATACGAAATCTCACTTAAGGGAATGCGACACTTCGGACAATCCACCCCTGCGGCTTTAGAGCCCCGGGCTCCGTAGAGGGCCTGAAATACCCGATTAACATCTTCGTCCTCACTGGCCATCATGATACGCCCGGTGCCAAAACATTTAATCCAGCTGTCGGGCCTAAGCCAATCAAGAGTCCCCATCTGTTCCGCGGTAAACGGCCCAAGCCAGTGTCCGTCTTTGTGCGCAATCCATTCCCGGGATACGGTTGCGTTGGTCGCACCATCAGGAAGGCCTCCCGCCATAACTCCCTGTTTCATTGGCGTCTGCGGCGAAGAAATTTGTTCCCTGCCAATCTGCTCCTCTCCGGGGTCATAAATCCTTTGTTTCGGCTTATGTTGAACCAGCCCCTTCTCGAGAGTAGCCACATCACTGTGGGCCATACCCAAAAGCACATCCAATCGCTGATTGACCGGCGGATGCGTCGAAAAGAGATCCGAAAACCATCCCCTCCCTTCGTCTAATCTGCTGTACGACGGGTTAACGATAAATATGGCCTTGATTTCTTCTCCCGGAATGCCACCGCCGCGCCAACGGTTTGAAATGGCGTAAAGCGCCTCGGCCAAACTCAAGGGATCTCGTGTCAAGCGAACAGCTACGGCATCCGCCCGCAGTTCCCTCTGCCTGGAAATAAACATATTCAAAAGATAGCTAACGTTAGTCACCAACCAAATAATTCCATATAGAATCGCGACATAGCCACCCCCGCGTCCGCTCGAACGGCCGTCCACGCCCTTTGCCAGTTGTTTCATCCGAGACAACATAGTCGCATAGACTTCGAACAGCGAAACCGCTACGGTTGTATTTAAACAATCCCCGGAAACAACATGGGCCGCTTCATGCCCGACAACCGCTTCAATCTGCGCCCGGGAAAGCCGTGTCAGCAGCCCCTCGGTTACCCCGATGACAGCCTGCCCTTCGAAATCAGCTATGGCAAAGGCATTCATCGCCCCCGTAGGGATAACTACCCCGCGGATCTTCCTGCCTCCGGTCGCGATCGAAACCTCGTCAATAATATTCTGAAACATCTGGTGGTACGTGTCTTTTGGATTAAGCGCTTCTGCCTGGAGGGCGCCACAAAGCCTGGGGATCAAATTAGCGGTTGCCAGAAACCAGTGTGTTAGTCCGATAAAAAAGGCAATGCCTAAAACTGCGAGAGTTTCCGAGGCGCTTACGGAAAAGGCCGCGGCATAATGCGCATAATGTTCGCCTTCGGATAGAAAATAAACTTTCGAAACAAAGTATATAATCCATGCCGCCAGAAAATAGAGAATGATCAAAAAAACAAAGACAAAACCGATTGTCCTGGTTTTGTCTTGTTCGATTTTTGTAAATGAATAAGGCATGGCCCTTGCTACTGATGGATCGCCTTAAGAAACGGCGACTTAGAATTTTACGGCCGGGGGTTCTTTTTGCGCCTTATCTTCAATCTCGAAGAATTCGTAGGATTTAAATCCCGCCATGCCGGCAACAATATTATTAGGGATAGTCTGCACTGTTGTGTTGAACCGTGCGGCTTCGTCATTGTAGTATTGCCGGGCAAAGGCAATCTTGTTTTCGGTCGAGGTCAACTCCTCTTGAAGCTTTAGCATATGCTGGTCGGCTTTTAGATTCGGATAATTCTCCACAACCGCAAAAAGGCTGCGCAGGGTTTGGCTCAAGAAATTCTCCGCTTGCTGTTTGTCTTTAAGCCCACTGGCGTCAACCGCCTGCTGCCTGGCCTTAACCACCGCTTCCAGCGTCCCTCGTTCATGGGCAATATAACCCTTGGCAACCTCAATCAGGTTCGGGATCAGATCATGCCGCCTTTTAAGCTGGACGTCGATTTGAGACCAGCCGTTTTCAACATTTTGTTTTAAGCCGATAATCCGGTTGTAGACACCGACAAACCATAGCGCCAGAAACACAATTACGCCGAGAATAATCACCAAGGTCATTGTCATCTCAACTGTCTCCTTTCAGTTCTTAATAATACAGTGCTCCTGCGCTCATTCTAGCTAGATAGAACGCATGCGGCTTAATCGCTTTTCCAGGCGGCGTTTATAGCCTTCCTGGAAGGTATCATGGAGATCGAAACCGTTCCGAAAGCTTTCAATGGTGTCTTCTTCGGTCTTGCTTAAAACCTTATTTTCGACAAGATTAAAAACGATATTTCCGAAATCCTCGGTGCTTTTTATCCCCCAATGCTTAAGCACGGACAATGTCATGGGGCCGAATTTTTCCATCAAGAGCTCTCTAATGCCGGCCAAAAGCTCTTCCCCGGTTACATGTTTTACGCGCCGAAATTTCTTCTGGGTAAAGCTTAAGGCCTCCATAACCAACTCATAGGCATCGGCTTTGTACCGGGAGTCTTTTTCGATAATACCGTCGATGATCACATCAAACTGGCGATTCATTCTTTAACTTTCCTCATTTCTTGTCGATAACAACTCTGCGCCCCAGGCGGACTCGCCCGACAGAGAAATTACATATTTGCCTTCAGTTTATTTTCCCTGGCCTGAAACCATGCCAAGACAAACGCCGTCAGCGAAGAAAGCCCGAGAATAAAAGCAATATCAAATCTCCCGGAAATCTGGATTGACCAATAACTGAAAAGGAGAAAATAAATACCCCAGACAATCTTTCTTAAGGGATGCAACCCAAACCCGTCGCAAAAAGAAAAATAGACATACCAGACATAGACCGACAGCGGGAGCAACTCCTTTAAGAAGATATCCTGAATAAAAACTTTATCGAGGGCCGAGACACACATAATAGGCTCCTTTTCTTAATCAAATATGTTTAAATGCCCGGAAGCATAATTGCAAAAACAACATTTTTATGATAACGCAAAATGGCCCCGAAATCAAAAAAATTATGGAAATTCGTCGGGATTGGCCTTGAACACAAATTTTTCATGCAGAAATAATTACCGCCGATACCGTTTGGCAAGAACAACAAAGAAATCCGGATTGCACATTAAAAAAGCTATGCGATAATAATAATATGAATTTACGGGGAATTTTCTGGAAAATCTATTTGATCCTTTATGCGCCTTTTGCAGTCGATGCATTCTTCAACATCGCATCCAAAGAATCGGCACCCTACATCTACTATCATACGCTGGGCGCATTCAGCAAAAATCTCGTTTTTAACTATTACCTAAGCGCTGCCTGTGGTTTTGTCAATCTTGTTTGCCTGCTGCCCATCTTCATGCTTGCTTTTAACATCCGAAGCACGCGGCCCGATATCTGGAAATGGCTTTTTACCTTGCGCATTGCACTTGACGTCACCGGCCACGCGTACGAGATAAGCGTTATACGGGCCATGCTGAATACAGATTTTTGGTACGGTTTTCAAGCGATTATCGCCTCAACGGTTTTTCTGGCGCCTTCCTACGCCGCTTGTTTTCAGTACGCGTTCCCAAATAAGAAAATAATCAAATAAAGAATTTCCTAAAAACAAAAGGGGCTCGCATTATTCATGCGAGCCCCTAGAAATTAACCGGTAACTTTCTACTCTCCCATAGCCTCGCGGCCATAGTACCATCGACCTCGAAGGGCTTAACTTCCGTATTCGGAATGGGAACGGGTGTTGCCCCTTCGGCAATGTTACCGGAATAGCTTTGAATATTGGCTATTGCGCGCCCAGCTTTCGCTGGGCGCGCACTAGCACGACAATTACGTCATTGAAAGATAAACTTCAACCAAAAAAATCATAATAATGTATAAGATGACTTTAGTGGCCAAGCGTTTGGCAAATTAGTACTGCTTAGCTTAAACCCTCACGGGCCTTACACCTGCAGCCTATCAACCTAGTAGTCTACTAGGTGCCTTCACCCCCTTGCGGAGGATCGATACCTAATCTTGAGGGAGGCTTCGCACTTATATGCATTCAGCGCTTATCCCTTCCGAACATGGCTACCCAGCGTGTACCCTTGGCAGGATAACTGGAACACCAGAGGTTCGTCTCTCCCGGTCCTCTCGTACTAAGGAGAGCTCCTCTTCAAGTATCGTACGCCCGCACCAGATAGAGACCGAACTGTCTCACGACGTTCTAAACCCAGCTCACGTACCCTTTTAACCGGCGAACAGCCGGACCCTTGGGACCTTGTCCAGCCCCAGGATAGGATGAGCCGACATCGAGGTGCCAATCCGCGCTGTCGATATGAACTCTCGAGCGCGATCAGCCTGTTATCCCCGGAGTACCTATTGTCCGTTGAGCGATGGCAATCCCATAATCAACCACCGGATCACTAAGCCCTACTTTCGTACCTGCTCGTTCTGTCGAACTCACAGTTAAGCTCCCTTATGCCTTTACACTCCACAGTCGATTGCCGACCGACCTGAGGGAACCTTTGGGCCCCGTCGTTAATATTTGGACGGGAACCGCCCCAGTCAAACTGCCCATCTGGCAATGTCCCCCGCCTTGCTTCAAAGGTCGAGGTTAGAATCTAAGTACCGTTAGGGTGGTATTTCACCGTTGGCTCCAGGAGAGCTAACGCCCTCCCTTCAAAGCCTCCCACCTATCCTACACAAACAGCACCAAAACTCAATACCAGATTACAGTAAAGGTTCCGGGGTCTTTTCGTCTAGATGCGGGTAGACGGCATCTTCACCGCCACTACAATTTCGCCGAGCCTCTCTTTGAGACAGCGCCCAACTTGTTACACCATTCGTGCGCGTGGGAACTTACCCCACAAGGAATTTCGCTACCTTAGGACCGTTATAGTTACGGCCGCCGTTTACTGGGGCTTCGATTCGGAGCTTCGCCCTCACGAGCTAACTCCTCCTGTTAACCTTCCAGCACCGGGCAGGTGTCACACCCTATACGTCGTCTTACGACTTTGCAGAGTGATGTGTTTTTACTAAACAGTCAGCCGGGCCTCTTTACTGTGACTCAGAAGGGCTTCGTTTGTGCAACTACACCCCCTAAGCACTCCTTATCCCGAAGTTACGGAGCCATTTTGCCTAGTTCCTTAAAGAGAGTTCTCTCGAGCGCCTTCCCATATTCTGGGTATCTACCTGTGTTGGATTACGGTACGATCGGCTATGAGACTCTTTTAGAGTGCTTTTCTCGGCAGCATGGAATCAATGACTTCACCTTTGACGTGTCGCGGGCTCCCCATCACCTCTCACTCTACCTCTCGGCAGAGCTACGGGTTTGGACGAAGACATCCAACACTTCGCTCACCTATCCTCCTGCGTCCTCTCTAAAATGATAACGCCTCACAGCCGGTACAGGAATATTAACCTGTTATCCATCGCCTACGCCTTTGGGCCTCGGCTTAGGATCGACTAACCCTGAGCGGATTAACCTTCCCCAGGAAACCTTGGATTTTCGGCGCTACGGTTTCTTACCGTAGTTTTCGCTACTCATACCGACATGCTCACTTCTGTCAGCTCCAGTGTTCCTTTCGGTACACCTTCATCGCGTAACAGAACGCTCCCCTACCCCTTCCTTGGCACGAATGCCAAGAAAAGCCACGGATTCGGTTATAGGCTTAAGCCCCGTTCATTTTCGGCGCAAAATCGCTCGACCAGTGAGCTGTTACGCACTCTTTAAATGATGGCTGCCTCTGAGCCAACATCCTGGCTGTTTAAGCGATCTCACTTCCTTTACCACTTAGCCTATATTAGGGACCTTAACCGGTGGTCTGGGCTTTTCCCCTTTTGACGCTGAAGTTTAGCCCTCAGCGACTGACTCCCAGAGTAAAAATAACGGTATTCGGAGTTTGGTTAGATTTGGTGGCCTGGTAGGGCCCCTAGTCTATTCGGTAACTCTACCCCCGTTATTCATTGTCTGAGGCTAGTCCTAGAACTATTTCGGGGAGAACCAGCAATTGCTACGTTTGATAAGCCTTTCACTCCGACCCACATCTCATCGCTAATTTTTTCAACAATTATGCGTTCGATCCTCCACTTAGCTTTCGCTAAGCTTCAATCTGGACATGGGTAGATCACGTAGTTTCGGGTCTACTATACGTTACTAAGGCGCCCTATTCAGACTCGCTTTCGCTACGCCTTCCTCCCAGAGGGAGTTAAGCTTGCAACGCACAGTAACTCGTCGGTCCATTATGCAAAAGGTACGCCGTCAGCCATTCACACCTTGCGATGTGCATAGGCCTCCGACCGCTTGTAGGTCTATAATTTCAGGTTCTATTTCACTCCCCTCACCGGGGTTCTTTTCAACTTTCCCTCGCGGTACTTGTCCACTTTCGGTCAGACTCTAGTATTTAGTCTTAGCCCATGGTCGGGCCTGATTCGCGCAAGATTTCCCGTGCCCCGCGCTACTTGGGATGCCTCTAGGGTGTCTTGAGATTTCGCATACAGGACTTTCACCTTCTATGGCGCGCTTTCCCAAACGCTTCTGCTATCCCTCGACAATCCCACATTAAGGTCCCGCAACCCCATTGACATCTTGCGATGACAATGGTTTAGACTTTTCCCTCTTCGCTCGCCGCTACTGAGGGAATCTCTTACGGTTTCTTTTCCTGGAGTTACTTAGATGTTTCAATTCACTCCGTTTCGCTTCTTACGCCTATGAATTCAACGCAAGATATCCCGATATAACTCGAGATGGGTTTGCCCATTCGGAAATCTCCGGATCAAAGCCTGTTTGCGACTCCCCGGAGCATATCGCTGCTTACCACGTCCTTCATCGCCTTAGTCTGCCCAGTCATTCATCATAGACCCTTTGTAGCTTGACCACATTATATTGCCGTTATTAACCAATTTCTTGGCGCTTAACCGGACTGATTCTCGATTTGATTGTAGTTTGTCTACCTATGACGTAATTGTCAAAGAACATACTTGCGCGCCAGAGGCGCGCAAAGAAATGTTAAAAATTTTATTGCCTTTTTGGTGGAGCTGAGGAGGATCGAACTCCTGACCCCCTGCTTGCAAAGCAGGTGCTCTCCCAGCTGAGCTACAGCCCCTTCTAGCTTTCAGTCGTCAGTCATCAGCTTTCAGCATTACTGCTCATCTATGCTGATAGCTGAAGGCTGATGGCTGATAGCATAAAATGGTGGGCCCAAGTGGACTTGAACCACTCACCCCCGCGTTATCAGCACGGTGCTCTGCCAGATGAGCTATGGGCCCAAAGCATCTTCGGTAATACCGAAAATCGGGGCCCGTAGCAAAGCCTTTAGAAGACAGGGGTGCTTGTCAGACCCCCAAAAAAATAAATGCCAAGTCATCATGAAAAGCTGAACTGCTCATGATCATTTCATTTGTTACGTTTGTTGCTGTTGCTGGTTTTTCTTTTCCTTTGTGAAAAGAATCCTGGTTGCGTGCGTTAGAAAAAGCAATATTGCTATCACTTATCCCTACGCTTCGCTCCGGGATTATTTTTCTTAACGCTTACGTTCGCCCTTACGGGCTCCGTAAGCGTAACGAAAAATAAAAAGAAAGGAGGTGATCCAGCCGCACGTTCCCGTACGGCTACCTTGTTACGACTTAGCGCCAGTCACCTGTTTTACCTTCGGCCTATCTACATAGGACTTCGGGTACTCCAGGCTTCCATCGCTTGACGGGCGGTGTGTACAAGGCCCGGGAACGTATTCACGGCAGCGTGCTGATCTGCCATTACTAGCGATTCCGGCTTCATGCAGTCGAATTGCAGACTGCAATCTGAACTGAGGCCAGATTTAAGAGATTAGCTCCCCCTTGCGGGTTGGCAACCCTCTGTTCTGGTCATTGTAACACGTGTGTAGCCCAGGGCATAAAGGCCGTACTGACTTGACGTCATCTCCACCTTCCTCCTGGTTATCCCAAGCAGTCTCTCTAGAGTGCTCTCTTTTTACCTTTCGGCAAAAAGAGGTGGCAACAAGAGATAATGGTTGCGCTCGTTGCGGGACTTAACCCAACATCTCACGACACGAGCTGACGACAGCCATGCAGCACCTGTTCAGGCTCCTGATTTGACAGGTCGTTCCCCTTTCGGTTCACTACTTCCTGTATGTCAAACCCTGGTGAGGTTTTTCGCGTAGCATCGAATTGAACCACATGTTCCACCGCTTGTGCGGGCCCCCGTCAATTCCTTTGAGTTTTAGCCTTGCGGCCGTAGTCCCCAGGTGGAGCACTTATTGCGTTAGCGACGGCGCCGACCCCTAACGGGACCGACACCTAGTGCTCATCGTTTACGGCTAGGACTACCAGAGTATCTAATTCTGTTTGCTCCCCTAGCTTTCGCAATTCAGCGTCAGGAGTGGACCAGAAAGCCGCCTTCGCCGCTGGTGTTCTTCTCGATCTCTACAGATTTCACCCTTACACCGAGAATTCCGCTTTCCTCTTCCACCCTCAAGCCTAGCAGTTTGAAAGGCAGTTTTCCGATTGAGCCGGAAGATTTCACCCCTCACTTACCAGACCGCCTACTTGCCCTTTACACCCAATGATTCCGAGTAACGCTAGCCACCTCCGTATTACCGCGGCTGCTGGCACGGAGTTGGCCGTGGCTTATTCTGCAGGTACCGTCAGCTCTGACGTTATTAACGTCAAAGGTTTCTTTCCTGCCAAAAGAGGTTTACGATCCGAAAACCTTCATCCCTCACGCGGCGTCGCATAGTCAGACTTTCGTCCATTGCTAAAGATTCTCGACTGCAGCCTCCCGTAGGAGTCTGGGCAGTGTCTCAGTCCCAGTGTGGCTAACCATCCTCTCAGACCAGCTACTCGTCAAAAGCCTTGGTAGGCCGTTACCCTACCAACAAGCTGATAAGACGCGAGCTCATCTTTAAGCGACGGGCCTTGCGGTCCCCGTCTTTAATCAAGAAAGCATGCGCTCACTTGATTGCATCAGAAATTACCTCCGTTTTCACGAAGCTATGTCTGACTTAAAGGCAGATTGCTCACGTGTTCCTCACCCGTCTGCCGCTCTATAAAAGGCAAATTGACATCCACCTTGCGGCTTCAATCTCTCCGCCTTAAATATCGCTCGACTTGCATGCCTAATCCACGCCGCCAGCGTTCACTCTGAGCCAGGATCAAACTCTCCGTAATGACTTGGCTTTAAAACATTTAAACAGGCAATAAAATTTTCAAAGAGCAAAAAAAATTCAGGCGGCATGCCTTGCGGCATGCCGCAGAATTTGGAGAATACGTTTTAAATGATTAAGATCGAAGTGGTTCTTGAATTACTTCTCGCTGAAGTGTTCCTTCGTTGAGGTGGCACAAGAATAACAGACCGCAAATACTTTGTCAAGTATTTTTTTTATGTTTCTAAGTGCTTGGAAAGGCGCGAGTTTAAGGCGGGTAAAGAGTGCTTGGGGCGGGCGGGCTGGGCGCGCCCGCCCTTGCTTTTCACGCAAAAATCCTCTGGAAATTCTCGCAGAAAATAAGATTTTTTTGCTCAGCCGTCAGCGGCGAAACGACAAGCACGCCTATGGATTCTCCGATATTCTGGTTAGCCGGATAATCACTGCCCCAAAGCACATGCCCAGCATCCGCCAACTCTAGCGCGCAGGCCAAGGCAGCCGGCGATTTAGAACCGCTCACATCAAAATATAAGTTTTTAAAATATTCGCTGGGAAGCTTCGAAAGATCTTTTACAAAATTACGTTTTAAAAGCATCTGATACGTATTATCGAATCGTTCTTTGACAAACGGCAGCACCCCGCCGTAATGGGCAAATATAAATTTAACTTTTGGAAATTTCAGGAACGTCCCTTCCATCATCATTTTACCGATGCACATGGAAACATCAAAGACGTATTCAAGGACGGGCGACAAAAGCGGGTCGCGAACGCGGTCTTCGCCAATCGGATTGATAATCTGCGGATGGACGTGGATGGGGAAATTTTTTTCCCCCGCGAATTCCCAGGCAGGGAAAAAAATTTCCCCATCCAGATATTTCCCCTCATAACTCGACGCTATCGAAATGGCTTTGAGCCCCAAGCCTTCGATGCGTTTCAGTTCTTCTTTAAGCGCCTGCGCATTATCCACCGGCACAATCCCGGCGCCGACAAATCGGTCTTTGTGCTTTTTGACAACTGCGGCAACGCCTTCGTTATAGATCCGGCAAACATTTCCCCATCCGCCCATGTTAAGGTGCGCATCGGTGCTTGGATAAAGCAAAAGAGCCTTCTCGATACCATGCGCATCCATGCTTTTAAGCTGCGCCTCGGCATCAGACCAGAAGACCTTAAAGAACGCCGTATTCTTGGCGACTTCGGGTGGGATGTAGTGGGAATGGGAATCGAAGATTTTGGGCATAATTTAGTGTCTCGTCTCTCGTCGCTCGTGGTTCGTTTATGAATTTAGGTGCGTGCCTCCGAAGATTTATCCTTGACTTCGGGAGCGATTTTATCTTTCAATAATTTAGTTAATTCTTCTTTTTCAGACTTAAATTCTTCAGAATCAATTTCATCTATTAGGTCAACTAACTCTTTTATGTCATCAGGGTCAGTGATTGCTTCAGTTGCGTTTAGTGATTTCTTAAAAAACCATAAATTTGTTTTAATCCATTTTTTATCAGAACCACAGCGTATGAATTCTTTTAACCCACGTCCAAACCAAAGAACCGCAGTGTTGGACTGACCCGCAGTCTCGTGAATCCTCCCTAATGCATTATAAATATAGCCGAAAGAGTTTCTTCTGCCGTATAAATATTTTTCCTCCATCGTCTTAAATTTAGTGTCTGTATCAGTTTTGATACCCGCTACCAATTTTTTTGTGTGCTCAGAAAATTCTTGCCTAATTTCATCCCTAACTTTATTCACATCTCTTTTTAAATCATTTTTTATTACCACAATCTGAAGCAGGCCGCTAACTGCAATAAAAAAGAAAGTTAAAGCAATGAATACGCTGACGTTAACAGAATAGCTATGTTCCAACGCTACTAGAATATCGCTATTGTTTCTCTCGCGAAGCTCAAATTTTTCTTCTATCCCAGATATTTTATCTTGAAGCAATGTGATCTTAGCCATAGATAATTCGCTAGCGTTTAATTCTTTCTTGGGCTCAGCATAAGAGAGAGTCGAAAATAGCATAGATAACAAAATAGCTAACGCAATCTTTTTCATATTCATTCCTTTCCAAAAAATTATTCAGACCGTTTCTCACTATCACCTACGCTCAAAAAAAACGTGCCAGGCACTTTTTGGGGACAGGTACCTTTTCTCTAGGGACCCGGTCCCCACAACCCTTTACGCTAAATCACTTTACAACTGACCTGTCCCCATTAGGCTGCTTTTGGGGCGCTGGTATCGCAGAATGCGATACCAGCGCCCTGTATAAATCAACCTTCGGAACCCGTCTTCGTCCCGCACTTTCGGGCGGGACTTCGCCGAGGCAATCCGTCCGCAAAGCTAACACTTGAGCGAAAACCAATCAAGACGGATTGAACCCGATCTTTCCTTTCGGCCTATCAGGTTCTTTAAATTTCTCGAGAAGTTCTTTTATCGCAGCAAACACAATCTGAAACTTCCCGTCGTATTTCTTTTCCATGTCCTCAATTTTCTGCCTTAAATCTTTATGCGTCGCCATAATCTCACGCAACTTAGTAAAAGTCCTCATAATGGCAATGTTCACCTGAATCGCCCGTTCGCTGTTTAAGACGCTTGAAAGCATAGCCACACCTTGCTCGGTAAATGCATACGGCAGATATCTTCTTCCGCCCCATCTTGAGGTCGCATTTTGCGACCTCAAACTCAAAAGCATCGAAAACTCATCCTCAGTCAATTGAAACATAAAATCATCAGGAAATCTTTTAACATTTCGTCTTACCTGTTCATTTAATCTTTTGGTTGAAACACCATAAAGGCCGGCCAAATCCTTATCTAGCATAACTTTCATTCCTCGCACCATAAAAATCTTTTGTTCAATCACCTCAACCGCAATAACTTTACTCATTTCCACTTCCTTTCCGATATATCTGTACAGTTGGAAAGGGTCAGAATTGACCAGTGGAGAAATTTAACGGCCCGCTTGCGCAAAAACGCTTTAGCGTTTTTGCACCTTACAACATCCTGTTCTCTTTTAAAACCTTTTCAACTTCCAGGATCGCCTCTTTCAATTCTGCCAAGTGAGTAATGTTCATGGAAACACCCTTGGCAGTAGGAACCATTTCAGTGGCCCCTTGGGTCATCGTCCAGGTGCGGATATCGACGAGGTCATTGCCCTTAAACTCGCGAATCCCGACCCGGATCTCCTGGAATTTGTTTTTTTGAAACGTTTTAATGGTTTTGTCCATACCTCTCCTCCTATTGACCTATCCTGACGATACAAAACTTTCAAATACGCTGCGCATCTATTTTTTCGACTGCCTGAAGCAATCGGATAAAATCAATAAGAAGATTAAACAATTCTCGTTTATTACAATTTCCGGATAATACTTGCCAAAATCGATTCAGCCAATTGAGTATTGGGCAGCATATTTTTCCGCGCCGAGACTTTAATATCAACAGTGCGATCAGTCAGCCGGGAAATCTTTATCTGAACCGTGGAGCCTTCCACCGTCGCCCTTATCTCGCCTATCTTTTGAAACGATTTATCGATTGTGCCGAATTTTTTAAGCTGATCATTCGCCACGGCCCAGGCGCGCTGAAAACTCGTGTCAATAGACGTGGTAGCAAAATCCTGTGATACCACAATCGCGCCACCCACGGCCGCGCCGCCGATCAATGCCGCAACACAGCCGCCCATCGAGAAAATCAACACAACAAAAGAGAGATAGACAAAAAAATATTTTTTGACGGCTCGTATCATAAATTCCCATTAAGTATCGGGTTTTTTGGGTTATTGAGTTCATTGAGTTCATTGAGTTGGGCCGTTCAACCCTAAACCCAAAAACCCTAGAAACCCAATAAACCCAAAGAACCCAACAAGCTCAATAAACCCTATTTCGCCATTTTCTGATCATAATCAATAACCGGCTTTGTCCAAGGCGTTTGCTGATTAATCACCGCCAATTCCAGCGGACAAGAATTAGCCGGCACGGAAAGCGCGAACATCACCATATCGGCAACCGTCTCGGGAGACATCAAACGTTCTTTTTGTTCCTGGGTAATATTCGCCAAGTGGTCAGTTAAGTCGCTGTCGACCACGCCGGGAAGGATCGAGGTAATCTTGATCCCCCGGTCGCGCATTTCCCAGAAAAGCCCTTTTAAAAATGCCCTCAATCCCACCTTAAGCGAACTATAGGTTAAAAATGTTTTCGGCAGCGGATCACATAACGTCGAACCAGAAACCATATTAATAATCGCCCCTTCTTTTCGCTCGATCATGTGGTTGATAACCAAACGAATCAGGCGCACATAGCCCAAATAATTGGTGTGGGCGAGTTTTTCGATATCCTCCAGCGGCTGTTTTTCAAACGGGTATTGACTGGAAACACCGGCATTATTAATAAGGATATCAATATTCTTAAATTCCTTGATCGCCGTATCAACCAGATTCTTTAAATCATCTAACTTGCTGACATCGGTCGGAACGCCGATGACTTTAACTTTATACTTTGAAGAAAGTTCTTTTGCGGTTTCATCCAAAGTTTCTTTGGTGCGCGCCGCCAAAACCAGATTAACCCCGGCCTGTGCCAAGCGTACCGCCACCGCCTTGCCTATCCCGCGACTGGCGCCGGTAATAATTGCGCATTTTCCTTTGAGATTTGACATGCATAACTCCTTTGATTTAAATTTACGTTTCTTCCGGAATAATTTTCTTTAAGAACAACGCTAAAACCAGCATTAAAATTCCGATCACCAAAAACGTGATCCCAAAACTCTTTTCAACAAATACCCCGCTAATAAAAACGCCGATCCCTCCAGCGACAAACCGCAAACTTGAATTTAAACTCGCCAGCTCGGAGCGGTATTGTTCGGGAAAATCGGTCAGCACGGTTGAAATCCCGTTATGCCCAATACTCCAACCGGCCGCGAATACGACAAAAATAACGGCGACCGCCTTGGCCGGAAGCATTGCCGATAACGCAATCGTGGCCGCCGCTAGCATCACGATTCCGGCCTGGCAAGACTTAATACGTCCCTTTTTGTCTGTCAAATAACCGCCCACATTCTGCCCCACGGCACCGCTAACAGCAATTAAAGCAAATAATAAGCTAATAGTCAACTGATTAAAATGATACATCCTGGACAGAAAAACCCCCAGCCAGCGGTCCACGCTATGATATAGTAGACTTATTATTAATATAAAGATAAATATATGTAGAATCTTCCTTTCCTTAAAAAGAATTGAATAATCTACATTTCCTTGCACCCTTCCTAAATAATCACCCCTGTCAATAAAAAGACATCCCGCGGCTACCAGCCCAATCAAGGATGGAACCAAAAAGAGCCACCGCCAAGAGGCAAAACCGCTTAGAATGATCCCGCTTAAGGCCGCGACAAAGCTAAAGCTAAAGAATAGCCCTACCACCCGGCCCCGGACGTGGTTTTCATATAATTTTCCGATTAAAATAAGTCCCAAAGGAACCACCCCTGCCCCGGCGATACCCGTAATAATGCGTAGTATCAAGATCGGCTCAATGGCATTTGCTTTGGCGCACAGAAAATTTGCCAACGAGAATACGACCATACTCGTCACCATGATCGTTTTAATGGAAAATCGTTTTGCCAGAGGCGCATAAAGGAGGGCACCCAGGCCGTAAGGAATCATGTAAAAGGGGATGATTTTTGAGGCGACGAGATCGAGAATGCCCAAGTCGTTGCTGATGGATGGAATGGTGGCGGTTAACGCCGAGACATTAAAGGAAATAGCCGCGTTTTGCAGGCAGAGAAGAAAAAGGATAAATTTTTTGTGGTTGATTTTGAACCTCACTGAAAGCTATCAGTCGTCAGTCTTCAGCTTTCAGCAACTATCAGCTGAAGGCTGCTGAAAGCTGACGGCTGATAGCTGAGAGCCAAGGAAGTTATTTCTTTGCGGCCAAACCCGCTTCTTTTTCAATCACTTCCTTAAAGATCTGCATATTCTTTGTGGAATGTTGATTAACAAACCCCTCCACTTTCTCGTCGTTAAATTTGGCCTTGGGGTCCATGGCAAAATCCTGAATCCAGACCATCTCAACACCGTCGGGAGTTTCATTATAAAGCCAGATGATTTTCATATACTTAAACGGAAACATCGGCTCCCAGCGTGAAGCGTAAGCAAATTTCAAATCCTTGTACAGCCAGCGCTTGGAAACCCATGATTTATTCTCGTCGTCGGTTAAGCGAAATGTGATTTCGTTCCCCTTCTTTTCCAAAACTTCGGCTTTGACATATTCCTTGCCGAAGAGCGAACTCCATCTCGGAATGTCATTCGAAATATCAAAAACTAAGCTGTACGGAGCGTTGATAGTAATAACGTTTCTGGTGTGGCCCATTTTTTATCCTTTCTTTGTAAATTATAGTTTCTTATGCCGCCAAATCAAAAAGACTCCAATCGCAGAAAAAGCCGCGAGCCCGACGATAAGCCAAAAAGAGGCACCCGACAGCTCCTGCTCCAAGGGCAATTTTACATTCATGGAAAAAACGCTGATAATCAAGGTGGGAAGCATGATGCAAATCATGACCAGGGTCAATTTCTTGATCAAGATATTCAGATTATTACTGACGACAGATACCCAGGCATCCATCATGCTGGAAAGAACCTGTGAATGCGTATTGGCCTGCTCGTAACACTGGCTGTTCTCGATAGCGACATCATCCAAGTATTCTATGTCTTCGGGATTAAAATTGAATTTGGCCACATTGGCTTTGATTTTTTCAATCACTTTTGAGTTGGAGCTGATCGATTTCAAGTAATAAACCAGGCTCTTCTCGAGATTAAACATGTTATGCAAATGTTTATTTTCCATGGAGGTATTGATCTTTTCTTCCAACTCATCCGAAATCGCCTGGATAACCCTCAAATGTTCCTCAAAATGCGAAATGCAGCGGTGAATAACTTTTAACAGGATATTTTGAATCGACCGGACTTTGATAAATTGCCGTCCGTCAAAGATAGGGGCATCCTCGGCTAAAAGAATAATCAATTTATCCGGGAAAATAAACAGGCCCATCGAAGATATCTTGAGTAAAAAATTGTCGTCGGAGCAATAACGTTTGGGCTGTTTGATAATGAGCATGGTATGCCCTTCGTCAAATTCCATCCGTCCGATCTCGTTCGGGTCCAAAGCCGAGGTGATATTGTACTGGTCGATTTTTAGCTCTTCGATCAGATATTTTTTTTCTCCTTCATCAGGAGCGATATACACCAGCACAGGGCATTCGCTTGAATCATTTTCTACAAGTTTACCGTCGATCAATTTAAACTTTTTTAACATGGCGCCCTCTTTTTTCGGATTACCTTAAAAAAATTCTCAATTCTTTAAATTCTAGAAACAAATTCTGCAAACACCTTTCCTTATTCTACCATGGCAACGACTCTGGTCCAGCCCGCCCCAGCGTTTCTTACCTTCACGGGAAAGCAACTTACGGTAAATCCGTAATCCTTGGGGATCGCGCCTAAATTTCCCATGCGCTCCATATGGCAATATTCCCGTCGCCGGCCCAAGAAATGCGAAGGCCATATCTTCGACTTATCTTTCGTGCTTAAAAATTCTTTAAACATATTAAAGCATGGGCGGTCAAGGCCGATGGTATCGATCCCCATCATCTTCACGCCCTGGTCTAAAATATATTCTACCGCATCCGGCATCATCCCGACATACTTATTGACATAATCATCCGTTCCTAGCAATTTGTCCCCATTGGTCCAGATGAGCACGATGTCCATCGGTTTTATTTTGTAATTAATTTTCTTAAGGGCCTCCTCGACCTGCTTTTTGTCGATAACATCCGGATATTTTAGGTGGGTAAAATCAAGCCGCACGCCGTTACCGTAGCACCACTCCAGCGGTACATCCATAATCTGTTTGGCGGGCTTGCCCTCGCATTTACTTCCGTAATGAAACGGGGCATCCACGTGAGTGCCCATGTGCACCGAGGCATTAACAATTTCGAGAGAGAGCATTTCTCCGTCGGGAATCTCGCTGGATTTGGCCACACGTTCGCCCTTGTCAAATTTTTCCTGGCCCTGGGGCTGTTTACTCATCACCACCCAGTTAAAGTGCTCTACCCCTTCCTGGTGGCTGATGCGGTCGATCTTTGCGGCATGGGTTTCCAGAAGCGTGTCGTCAATGGGAAGACTGAGGTCGATGATTTTCATTTTGAGCTTTCAGCTTTCAGCTCTCAGCTTTCAGCAGCTGTCAGCTAATGCTTTTGCTGGCTGCTGAAGGCTGCTGACTGACAGCTTAATTTACCCCTTTCGCTTTTAAAATGCTAATAATCTCATTAAACGTATGCGTCTTTTTAACCTCGTTGTCGGCCAGCGGGATACCAAACTCTTTCTTGAGCCCGACGGAAATCTCCACCATTTCAGTCGAGTCAATCCCCAGCGCCTGGTCGAGCTTGACGTCCGGCTTTATCTCATTGGGGTTAACATCCAGGACTTTCTTAAAAATGCCTTTTGCTCTATCTTCAACACTCATCTATAAACCTCCTTTTAAAATATTTTATGGCTTCTCAACAATTAATGCGCAGTTAATCCCTCCGCGGCCTCGGGAGATAATCAGCGCTTTTTTAATTTCCTTAGCCTGCGCCTTATTCGGACAGTAATCGAGATCACATTCCGGGTCAGACGTCGAATAGTTGATCGTCGGCGGAACCAGGCTGTTTTCCATCGCCAGAATCGTGGTAATAAGATCCAGCGCGCCGGAAGCCCCCAGAAGATTTCCAAACATCGATTTAGGCGCCGAGACGGGAATTTTTTTGGCATGACTGTTAAACGCCAGCTTGATCCCCTTAGTCTCGGTCGTGTCCCCAATCTTTGTTCCTGCCCCGTCCGCACAAATGTAATCAATTTCAGAAGGGCTTACTCCCGCATCATCAAGGGCTATCTTAATGGCACGGCCCAGCTCTTTGCCGTCGGAAGCCGGTTCAATGTGGTCCACGCCGTCGGTGGTCGTGCCGTAGCCGATAATATTAGCGTACACACGGGCATTTTTTTGTTTAACCCGTTCGCGCGACTCTAAGATCAAAATACCCGCCCCTTCACCGATCGCAAATCCGTCGCGGGTTTTATCAAAAGGCCGATAGGCGCTTTGGGGTAAATGATTGCGCTTGGTCAGCATCCCTGAGGTATTGCAGCACAAAAGCGCATACGGCGACACCGGAGCCTCCATGCCTCCGGCTAAAATAAAATCATTCTTGCCGTGATTAAGATTTTTTGCGGCATAGGCAATCGCCATTAAAGAACTTGCCCGGTCGGAAACAACGGTCTTGCTGTAACCCTTGATACCGTACTGAATCGAAATTTGCCCCTGCGGCGCCGCCGGAAACCAGGCTGAAGCCATAAATGGACTCACCCCTTCACGGCCCTCCAAATACATATCACGCAGTTCGGTTTCGGCATACAGCCAGCCGCCGATCGCGTTACCCGCAAAGATCCCGACGCGCTTTAAATCTTCCTTGGTCATATCAAGCTTGGCATCTTGAATCGCCATTTCGGAAGCCACCAGCGCCATATGCGAAAAAAGGTCGATCTTCTTTAAAAGTCTCGATGAGACCTGGCTGTAAACTTCCAGCTCCTTGACCTGACCGGCAATATGCGACGGATAAAGCGATGACTCAAACCGATCGATATTGCTCACCATTGAGTGCCCGGATTTGATATTGGCCCAAAAGACCCTTTTGTCAATACCGCTCGGGGACACAACCCCCAAACCTGTAATCGCTATTTTTTCCATTTGCCTTCCTTTTATTTTTCGAACCTTCTTAGAACCATCGACGAATGCACGCCGGAAAAACCGCTTGAGGTCTTCAGCATGCAATTGATTTTCTTGTTTCTCGCCTTATTGGGAATATAATCCAAGTCGCACTCGGGATCGGGAAATTCCTGATTGATTGTCGGAGGCAATATATTGCGCTCGAAAATAAGAGCGCAAACCGCCAGCTCCACCCCATTAGCCGCCGCCAAGGGGTGGCCAATCATTGATTTTAGAGAACTAATCGGAATCTTGTAGGCGTATTCCCCGAGCGCTTGTTTATAGGCATTGGTTTCAAAGACATCGTTTTGCCGCGTCGAAGAACCGTGGGCATTAATATAATCAAGGTCTTCGGGTTTAACATTCGCGTCTTTAAGAGCGAGCAAAATCGAGTCACGCATGGCATCGCCTTCGGATGGCAAATCCGTCATATGAAAGGCATTGCAGGTCGTACCGAATCCTAAAACCTCACAATAGATCCGTGCCCCGCGGTTTAACGCATGCTGGAGTTCTTCCAAGATTAGAATCCCGCAGCCCTCGGACGCCACAAAACCGTTTCTCTTGGCATCAAACGGCCTCGAGGCCTTTTCCGGCATATCATTGTGCACCGATAAAACGTTGACCACATCAAAAGCCCCCAGCGTAATCGGAGTAATCGGCGCTTCACTGGCCCCCGCGATCATAACATCGGCGTCCCCGTCCTGGATTGCTTCTAATGAAAACCCAACCGCATCCGTTCCGGCGGTGCAACCGGTTGAAATCGTATTACAAACACCCTTTAAGCCATACTTAGCGGAAATTTCGCTTGACGGCGTATTAAACATCGCGGCATCGTAGAGATCCGGCCTTACGCCCTTAGGGTCAATGGGTAATTTGCCGCTGTCCGTCACCAAAGCAAATTCTTCTTCCATGTATTTCGTTCCGCAAATTGCGTTGGCTAATGAAATACCCATTCGCTCTTTGTTCACTTTTGATAAATCCAATTTTGCATCCTCCAGTGCCTCGCGTGCCGCCACCATGGCAAACTGGACATAGCGATCCATACGGACGACCTCGTCGGAATTAAGCCCCGATTTAAACGGGTCGAAATCCCTGACCTGGGCGGCAATTTTTGTATTAAACATCGAGACATCAAATTCGGTCACCCGTTTAACGCCCGAGACACCGTTGATCATCCCCTTCCAGCAGGCCTCGTTTCCGACGCCATTAGGGGAAATAAGCCCTACCCCTGTTACCACCACTCTTCTTTTCATTTATTTTCTCCGTTTCAGTTTCTTTGCTTTAGAAATCTTTGATTTTGCACCGACCGCTTTTTTATTTTTTTGCGCCCCCAAAACTCCTTCGAGGCGTTCGAGCTTAAACCGGTTTCCCCCCATGGGACAGGTAAGCGTATTGATCTGATTTTGCGGATTCATATGTTTATAATTGGCGCCATGATACAAGGCATACACCGCCGGAAACATCATGGCATAGGCCGTGGCACAAAAGTTCGCAGGTGTTTTTAATCCGTCGATCTCGAAGGTTTGCCCCAGTTTGTAACCGCAGGTGCAACCCTTTCCCATAACCTCATAGATGCTGGCCCGCAATTTTGGCTTCTTGTTTTTATCCGCCTGATTCTTTTTCGTTACTACCACATTGCCGTCTGCATTCAAAAGCTCGACCAAGAACTTCATCTTGGCGTGATCCGGACAGGTCACGATCGCGGACGAGGCATTCTCTAAATCGTTAAATTGCGCCCCAAAGGTTAGCGCGTACAAGGTGGGAAAGACATTCTGCGCGATTCCTAAACAAAAATGTTTGGGGGCATGGGTAAAATCATCCAGAATAAATTGCTGCCCGACAAAATAGTCGTGGTAGCAATAACCGCTATTCTCGACGATTGTTAGCCTTAATTTTGGAAATATACCTGGGGCCATTTTTCTTCCTCTTAAATAAGATTAAATTCTTTCTTTATTTCTTCGACTGAAAAAAACTTTCCGGAATTTTCAACCTCATGGACCATCTCAACGACCTTGCGGTTTAGCGGGACTTTAAGCCCGCTATGCTTCGCCAAAAGAACTATTTCGCCGTTAATATAATCGATCTCACTCACCTTTTTACGCAGAATGCTTTGTAAAATCGAGCCGTAGAGCGGCTCTTTGCTTAAAGTCGTCATTGTCTTGTTGATAATCCCCGCCGCTTGGTCAACCGGCATAGTTACCAGCCCCAGTATTCGCTCGACGGGGAAGTGCGGCAAAGAAACAAGCCCGACACCGACATTGTGCACAGCCTCAACGCCTTCTTTGAGCAATAAAACGCTCAAACGGCACAAATGCATATCCGCATAAGTTTCCTGCATCGGCTTACCGGTTAACGCCGGCAGGCAGTTGTTGAAATTAACAAAAAGTTTCAGCCATTTCATGCCCATGATATCGGGCGCGATAACAACCGCGAATGCCTTGCGCACAATTTCATAAATGTCCGAAACGACATGATCATTCATTGAAAACGGTTTTCCGATAACCCAGTCACCCTCAAAGTTAAACGTCACTTCGCCGGGATTGGTGTAGGTTGCCCCAAACATAACAATGCTGGATACAATCTTTTCCTTTTCTAAATGCCCGCTTAAAATATTGTCCGCCTGAACACCGTTTTGGGTAGTCAGAATAATTGCATTATCCAGAAACTCGCAATTGTCCGTGTAAGCAGTCTCAAGGTCCTGGGTCTTAACCGTAAAAATAACCAAATCGTACTCGCGGTCAAGCCGCACCAAGCTGTTTAAATGAAAAACCTCCTCGCCTCGGACACCTTTAATACGCAAACCGCTGCTGCGGATCGCCTGCACCTGTTGCGGCTTACCGATCAAGGCAACGTCTTCTCCTGCCTTGGATAAATACGCCGCCACCACCGACCCGATGGCCCCCGCTCCGATAACAGCAATTTTCATTGCTCTTTTAATTCCTTTTCTTTCTTGACCGCATAGTCTCTTAGCGCTGCCAAGATCATCTTAATATTGCTATCATGAAGCTTTTTAAATAAAACCGGCCACAAAATCTTGTTAACAATTCCCTGGATCTGACAGTCCATGTAATAATCAACCCGGGTGCCGTTCAACCGCTCATCAATCACCACCCACTCTTTGCCCTTAAACATGCCGTCCAAGAAGGTGCGCTCGATTTCGCGGTTCGGCACTAATTTTGTTACCTCGACTTTCCAATGAGGGCCTAGCGGCAGCAGCACTTTTTGCTCAAACTGCGTTCCCACACGCAATTCCCCCTCGGTCAGCCGGGTAAATTTCATCGCGCATTTTTTTGGCCACCAGGACGATTCACCCCAAAGGATAACCTCTGGCGCCACAATGCTCTCCGGCACCTCGATAAAAACAAAATGATGATTGATGTTGTCGTGTTTTGTTTTTTTAAACATAAAAAATCTTTCCGGCTGCTCAATCTTACCTGGTCTCGTATTTCTTGTAATCAAATCCCGCATCACCTAACAGCTTAACCATAAGGCTGTAAAACGCGATAGGCACTTCGGTAAAAAAAGCCCGCACGATATCCTGCTCCTCGACGAGCTTGGCACTGCGTTCGCGGGCGTTGATCTCGGCTTTTTTGTAGACAACATTACGGGCAATATCCCGGTGAAAAAGCGGCAGCCGCGCAATAACATTTTCAAATTTCTTACGCGCCTCGCTATCCCAGGGAGATTGTTGGGAAGCATTTGCTTGCGTATTCGGCATAAAAGAATTCCTTTCCTATGGCTCAATAAAACTAATTCAAATTATACGTACAGGTCTTTCTTGGTCGAGGTGGCCTCAAACTTTGATATATTACTCATAAAATCCTGCACGCAAAGTTTGGCTAAATTGTCATAATCGCTTTCCATAATCCGGTGAATGCGTTCAGGCTTTGAGTAAAATTCACGCATGCACCAGCTGCCCAAACGCCCCACGTCTTCTATAGATAAATGTTTTGTGGGGATTACAGGATGAAGAAAATCCCATTCCTTAAGATTGATCTTGCGCGGATTGACCCAGCCGTTATCAATGGCCCTCTTCCAGAGAACCGAACCCGGGACCGGAGTCACGTAATCCAGCGCCAGGATATCCGGATCGATTTGGTCGGCGACATGCGCGCGCTCTTTAATAGATGCTTCGGTGTCGTTTTCCATGCCGATCAAAACCGTGCCCACCGTCGCGATATTGTTTTCGCGTAATTTATCGATTGTGGTTTTAATCTGCTGGAGCGTAACCTTCTTACCGATTTTCTGTAATTCCGCGTCCGAGGACACCTCCACCCCCACCAAACCCATGAAAAGACCGGCCTTGGCCATTAAGGGATACAGGTCCAGTTGGTTCGTCCAGTCGTCGGCCCTCCCTAAACAAACCCATTTGATCTTGATGCCTCTTTTAATTTTTTCTTCGCAAAATTCTTTCATGACCTCACGGCTGACGTTAAAGGCATCATCTTGGATAACGACAACCTTAACACCGTATTTCTTTTCGAGCAATTCCAGCTCATCAACGATTCTTTGGGCCGAATGCCCGCGCCAGGAAGTAAAATCCTTTTTACTCGAACGCGGATCATACAGGCTCCATTCATAACAGAAATTGCATCCCCCCGGACATCCGCGTGACGTCATAAGTTCCGCAAACGGTTTCCAGTAAGTATGCCCGACGTAGCGGTCCATGGGAAATAAATCGTACGCCGGCATCGGCAGGACATCAATATTAGGAATAAGCGAACGATGCGGCCCGACGACGACCTTTCCGCCTTCTCGCGAGGCCAAACCCGGAATATCCTTAAATTCCCGGGTTTTGTTTTTGTGATTTGAAATCAGATCCGCGAGAGTTAATTCTCCTTCGCCGATCAAAATATGGTCGATTTGAGGATAATCCTCCATGCATTCAACGTAAAATGCCGAATACCACAAGCCGCCCATAACCGTGATCGTCTTGGGTAAAACCTCTTTGATGCGCTTCGCGGTTTCATTAAAATGCCACAGGACCGCGAGACCGCCGGTCGAATGCAGCAGATCGCCAAAAACAGCAAAATCCGGCTTTATCTTTTTAACCTCGTCGATCATTTGATCGTAGGTCAAGTCAAGCGCCTTGGCATCCAGGACCGCAACTTCGGCCAGGCCTTTTTCTCTGATATAGGCCGCGAGCTGGGCATAGAATTGGTTAGCTGCTTTATGATTGCCGTGCGTTACCCATGAACCCATCGGTGGGGTAATAAATAAAACTTTCATCTTCGAGAACTCCTTATCTGATTTTTAAAGATCGAAATAACCTTAGTCATGATAAAAATAATCGCTGCACGCGGGCTTTTTAGTCAAAACCAGCTGGCGGCCAACGGCATGCCACCCGGGGTTTTATCGACGCAAACATGTTTCACTTGCGTGTATTCAAAGAGCCCTTCCAGGCCCAATTCCCGCCCCATGCCGCTTTGTTTATAACCGCCAAACGGCGCCTCATTATAAAAACCGCCGTAGGTGTTTACCCAAACCGTCCCGGCCTTGATTTTCTTTGCCACACGGTTTGCTTTGTCTAAATCCCTGGACCAAACACATGCCGCGAGGCCAAATTTTGTATCGTTGGCGATTTTGACCGCCTCGTCTTCGCCGGAGAATTTGATAACAGCCAAGACCGGCCCAAATATTTCCTCCTGGGCAATCGCCATAGAATTATCAACGTCAGCAAAGATGGTCGGCTCGATGTAAAAACCTTTTTCTCTTCCCTGAACAACCGCGCGTTTCCCTCCGCACATCAATTTAGCCCCTTGCGCGGATCCTTTTTGTACAAAATTTAATACGTTTTGCAACTGTTGCTCATTGGCCAAGGGCCCAAAATCCGTCGAGTAATCGCGCGCATCGCCTACTTTTAACTTCTTGGTTCGCTCAACCAGGGCGAGCAAAAACTTATCATAAATTTTATCTTCCAGCAAAAGTCTGGAGCCGGCCGTGCACATTTGTCCCTGATTCATAAAAATAGCGGACATGGTACCGCCTAAGGCAGCGTCAAAATCACAATCGGCAAAAACGATGTTGGGCGATTTGCCGCCTAGTTCCAGAGTTAACTTTTTTGTATTCAGGGCGGCAAATCGCATGACCTCTTTGCCGGTTTCGGTGCCGCCGGTAAAACTGATCTTATCTACCAAGGTGCTGCTGATTAATTCAGCGGTTACATTGTGGTCACGGCTGGTAATAAAATTAAAAACGCCTTTAGGCAATCCGGTTTCGTTTATAATTTCCGCCAGCCGTGCCGTCGACACACTCGCCTGCGACGAAGGCTTAAAAATAACCGTGTTTCCGGCTATTAACGCCGGGGCTACCTTCCAGCCAAACATAATTAAAGGATAATTCCAGGGGATAATACAACCGACCACCCCCACCGGCTCGCGCAGCAAAGTACTTTTAACCGGAGCGGCCACGTTAATTTCTTTTTCTAAATCTAAAGCAATATTGCCGAAATATTCAAATGTATCGGCGCAGGTGGGGACATCGATAAAGGTCGCGTGCTTTGTCGTCTTGCCGACGTCTAAAGTTTCCAATTCGGCTAATTCTTTTGAATATTCGCGGATTTTTTGCGCTATCGAAATTAAATATTTTCCCCGCTCTTTGACCGATAGCCGGGACCAGGCGCCGTGATCAAATGATGCACGCGCAACCTCAATCGCTGTCTTCATATCGGCAACCGTCGCATCGGCCACTTGTGCAAAGACTTCCCCGTCCGAAGGATTAACAGCATCAAAATATTTATTGCTGCCGGATGCCTTTATTTCACCGTTAATAAACAGTTGATATTTTTTCATTAATTATTCAATTCCTGCGTTGGTCCAAACTTCAAAAATCCGGCTGCAGGGCGCGTACCATTTTGAGATCCTGGCAAAATCGCCGCGCAGATTCATTTTCTTCTGCGTCGTCGCTACAAAGGGATCGATTTCGCGGTTAAATACAGCCCGCCACACACCCTCGGAAGCCGAAATCAGAAATTCGGCATTTTCGTCGCTGCCGGTTTTTATGATCCGTCCGTCTTTAAAACTAAAGCTGTATACCTGGCCGGTTTCGTTGAGCTTAACCGCCAAATCCATGGTCATTTGCGTCTTTTGGCCGAGTTCTTTAAGCGGTGCGTCATTATTGACAAGTTTTACAATTTCATCCATCTGCTCTTTTGAAAAGAGTTTGTACTTCTTGGTTTGCGACCCCTGGCCCGTCGCCTGGTGACTGACGGCTGGTGACTGTTGACTGACGGCTGTTGACTCCGCCTTATACAATCGGCTTATCACGTCAATCTTCACCGCCTCTTCAAGTCCCTGGATAAGCAGAAAACAGTCAAAAAGAGTGTTCCCCATCGCCACAGCTCCGTGATTGCGTAAAACCATAATGCTATTTTTCTTAAGCGCCGCGATAACCGGAGCAACATCCGTGACTGACGGCGTATGCTGCTCGACCGATTCAATCTTTCCCAAATAAAGCCTCGCCTCAAAGGTCGACGGTGTTAATTCGACATTGACACTATAAAATGCATTTGTATACGTTGTGTGAGTATGGATAATGGCTTTTGCATCGGGAAAATTATTATAGATTTCTGTATGTAGCGGTTTCTCGCTTGAAGGCTTACCCTCACCGATAACATTGCCTTTAAGGTCAAGCAGGACAATCTCGTCCGCGCTTAATCTCCCCAGGCAGGTATTGCGCCCGGTTAAAAGAATTTTATCCCCATCAACGCGGCAGCTGATGTTGCCGTTTAAACCTGTTGCCAGATTCTTATCCCAGAGAAGTTTCCCGGCTTCGATCATGTCATTCTTTAATTGCAGAATTGATTTTTCGCTCATTGATAAATCCTCGTTATGTAAACCTGCGGAACCCATTCGACCAAAGGAACGTATCCCTTAATTCCTTTGGGGGCTACCCGTGTACCGTTAAAGTACAATATCTCCTCACTTTTCCCCACCGAAACAGTTTTACGGCGAGAAGTAACGAGATTAACCGCTACTTTGTGCCGCTTGGCCAAGACCGCCAAAATAAGAGATCCGATATCGCAGGTGGCGCCATTTTTATAACAAGCCTGACAACCGATCCAGACTTCTTTAACCAGACCTTTAAAAAACAGAAATCCCGCCATGTTATCCGCGATAACAACCGGTTTGATCTTTCGTTTGAGCAACTCTTGAGATAAAATCTTTGCCCCTTCCAGGCGCGGCCTCGACTCCAGGATAAAAACCGATTTAGCCCCCTTTTTCTTAAATTGATCCAAGAGAGAACCTTCCACAAGGCCGTGAACAAGAATAATCGATTTTTTCTTAATTAACATTGATCGCTATGGGTTGTGTGATCAGCTCATGGGGTACAACATCAAATCCGGGATAGAAACCTTCCACCCCTGGAGACACAACTTTCTTCCCGGAAAAACTCAGCAATTCTTCCGGGTCTCTTATTTCAATAGGGATATCCTCCCCACGCGCAATCTTTTTTGACGGCTGCGTCAGGGCATGAAAGGGAATACCAAACTCCTTAGCTAAAACCGCGATTTGGTAGGTCCCGATTTTATTGGCAATATCCCCATTGGCGCAGGAACGGTCAGAACCGACGATAACCCGGTTAATCTTGTTGCCGCGTAACAAAAGCCCGACCGCATTATCGGCGACCAAGGTCACATCCGCCCCCGCCAACTTTAATTCCCAGCAGGTCAGCTTGGCCCCCTGAAAATAGGGACGGGTTTCGGTGGCAAAAAATCGCACCGTCTTTCTTTGCGCCTTGCATATCCGCGCCGCCATAGCCAGCTCACCGCTGACGTTGCAATGAGTCAGAATCGTCTCTTTATCCTGAATGACCGAGGCGATTTGTTCGACACGCTGTAATCGGCGAATCCTAATCCCCATTAAAAAACCGTTAATATTCTGGCAAAGGAATCCTACTAAATCTTTTTTCTGCGCTACCGCCTGATGCGCCCAGCCTACAACCATAGCCGTCACTTCAGAAAAAGGAAATGTAGGCCGGCTGGCGTTTAAGGCTGTGGCGGTTTTTTGTAAAACTTTTAGCAATACTTTTGGGGAACTCTTTTTATTTTTATCCAGTACCAGCAAAAACGTATTTAAAACCACCAAAAATTGCCCGAAGGCACGCGTCTTCATCTGGCGGATACATGCAACAGCCTGCTTGGTATTTCTTACCTTGACGTAGACTAGCCGCCCGGGCAAAAGGGTTTCATCAATGACCCAAAGGGTATTGCCCTTTAACTGCGCCGGCCAAAAGAGAGGAGATTCCCAAACCTTTTTTTGCATCCGATTACTTCCCTTCCAATTTCTTGATTAAATTAAGTGCAATGGAAATCATCGAGCCCTCAGCCATATAATACATCGGATTCATAAAGCCCATTTCTCCGGTCATAACATTGTCACTGACCGCTAAGATAACCGCCGCCCGCACCTTATACAGCTGGGCAATGGTTAGAAAAGTCGAGGTCACCATATCGACTGCGATCGCGCCTTTTTGTGCTGCCTTACCCACATGCTCGCGGGTCTCGCGCAAGATCGCATCCGTCGACCAGGCCTTGCCTTGATGAATAGTCTGTCCAGTTGCCTTGGCAACTTCTAAAAGAGATTCGGTTAAACCCTTGTCAGCCACCGTCTCAAATTTTTCATCCACATAGTACGGCGTAACCCCGTCGCCGCGTAACGCACTATCGGCAACAATCAAATCACCGACTTTAATATCTTCAGATAACGCGCCGCAACTGCCGATACGGATCATGCAATTGGCCTGCGCATTACAAAGAATCTCAGTGGTAATAGCCGTATCCGCGGAAAAACGCCCGCCGTTAATCGCCGTCACCTTCGTGCCTTCGAAAGTTCCGGTGAACATCGAATATTCCATAAAGCTAAAATTCTTTATCGGATTCTCGATTTTCTTTAAAAGACTGTCCAACCGCTCTTTTGGGCCCGGAACAATAGCGTATTTTCCGATATCGCTGGGCCGAAGCTGAACCATGCCCATCAGATCACGGCCGGTTAAATGAACATCTTTTTTCATAACATGAGGCGCGCTGGACATAGACTATTTCCTTTCGCTTTGGTTTTAATTTTCTTTAACAGAATCTTTTTCGCTGATTTGCTTTAATAATTCTTTATCGATCTTTCCCACCCGGTTCTTAGCCAAGTCCTCGACGATCACGATCGAATGCGGTACCTTAAAATGCGCCAAATGCTCCCGCGCAAAATATCTTAGATCCTCCGCCGTCATGCTATCTTTTTGCTTCAAAACAACGAAGGCCTTAACCGCCTCCCCTCTTACCTTGTCCGGAACTCCGATCACCGCTACTTCGGCAACCGCCTCATGCTTGTGCAGTGCCGCCTCGACTTCCGGCGCGTAAACAATTTGCCCGCCGACTTTAATCATCTCTTTCTTGCGCCCAACGATAAACAAAAACCCTTCCCCATCAAAACGACCCAAATCACCAGTATGAAACCAGCCATTACGTTTTAATTCATTGGTAGCTTCCGGGTCTTTATAATACCCTTCCATCACGGTCCAGCCACGGATGACAATTTCACCGATCTCGCCTGCGGCGACTTCGCGGTCATCTTCGTCAAAAATCTTAATCTCGCAGTGGGGTGATGGTTTGCCGACACTAGCGATTTTATCACTGCCCAGCGGTGTAACCGTGTTCGGCGGGCAGGTCTCAGTCATACCCCATCCGTTTAGGAAATGCGCGTTGGGGCAATACTGATGAAACCGTTTTAATATATCCGGCGAGCTCGGAGCGCCAAATACAACAATCCACCGCAAGGAAGATAGATTGAATTTCTCTATTTCTTTTAGCGATAAGAATGCCATGTACATCGCCGGGACAACATGAAAACAGGTAACTTTATACCGCTCGACATTACGCATAAATTCAATCGGATTAAAGCGGTCCATTAAAACTAAGGTGATGCCGAAGATAATACAGTTTTGAACATAGATAAGCCCGGCAATATGGCTCAAAGGAAGAGCGCAAAGCTTTACATCTTTTTCTGTCAAATCCACAAAATATTCCATCGCCTTCGGCGAACCTTCGAGATGTTTGTAATTAAGCAAAATCCCCTTGGGCTTCCCGGTTGTGCCGGAGGTGTACATAATTAAGGAGAGATCACTATCGTTAACTTGCGCCTTCGGCGGTTGGGCGCTTGCCTTTGAGATAATTTCTTGATACGAAACCATCCCTGGCTCCTGCCCCTGAAGGAGAATCACCGTCTTAAGAGAAGAAACCGATTGCTTGATTAAAGAAAGCGCCAGGCCTTCTCGGGGCATGGCAATAAGATACTTCGTCTCCGAATGACTAAGGCAGGAAATAAGTTCATCTTCTTTGAGCATAAAATCAAGAGGAACGCCCACCGCGCCCAGACAGAAAATCGCGAGATAGCTATAAATATATTCAGGGCAGTTCGGCAGATAAATCGCGACCTTATCGGATTTCTTAACACCGCAGTCAGCCAATGCATTGGCAAGCCGAAACACGTTCTCCTTAAGCCGGGAGAACGAAATTTCCGTTTCCTTGAAGACAATTGCCGTTTTTGACGAGAAACGGTTTGACGTATCTTCTAGTAAATGCTTGATTTCCATCGTTCCTCCAAATATAGTTAAATTTTACTAGTTAGATTTTATTACAGAAACGAGGTTTGTCAAGAAATTATTGAAAATTTTATTTAAAATAAAAACTGAAGGATTGACTTTCGAAGATGTGGATTACAGCAGTTATTCGAGAGTACTGATAAGGCGAGTGATTGATTTAACCTCGGCATCGACGAGATCAAGTTCGTGCTCCAGAATAACGGAGAGATGTTTGGCGGTCGGTTTGATGTTTTGTTTTAGGTTCTCCAAATCGCGTTTAATACGGCTTAGAAAAATAACACGGGCGCGCAAACGGCGTTTTGCAATCTTCTTGTCAACGTAGGGAAGAAAATAAAGCGCTAAGTCAATGTTGAAATACGGACGTTCGATCGATAAGAAACTTTCGTTAACAAGATGATGAAAAATCTTTTCGCCTTTGGGGGTAATGCTGTAGGTAAATTTTTCCGGCCACTTCCCCTCCCTCCCGATATCCTTATTGACAAGGCCGAGGCGCTCCATTTTCTTTAAAGGATAATAAATCGATTTGATTTTGAGGCCGATAAAGGGAAGCAATTCCTCTTCAATCAGGCGTTTAATTTCGTAGCCGTGCTTAGGCCCTTCCATCAAAAGCCCGAGAAAAAATAGCTCATGTTCGATCATGGCAACTCTTTCACTCCTGACAATTATCAGAAATAATTACGGGGTATAGGACTTGATTTCAGCTAATTTTCTTCTCAAAATCTCGGGCTCGGGAGACCGGCCGGCAAATTCAACGTTACCGTTGATAATAATAATCGGGGTTTGGGAAGGGTTAATCGCGCACTGCGCATACGCCGCAAAATTACTGGTGCGAGTTATCTTAACTTCCATTTTCTGGAATTGGGCCGCCATGAGGATAATCCGCTCGATGTGCTCGCATTTCTCTCCGGGTTTGATCAAGATATCAATCTTTACCATCGATACCTCCCGAATAAAAATCTTAGGGCTTTAATTGCGGGAATATTTTCTCCAGGCCGGAAAAGATAATCTCCGAGGCAATTTCCTGGGCCTCGATACTGAGCGAAACCACTTCAACCTCTGCTTTGCCTGACCCGAGATCCGAGAAAAAGACACCCACTTCCGTCGTATTAATGGTTCTGGGTATCCCCATTAAAACAATCCGCTTTTTATTTTTATCGCGTATAAAGACGGTGAGTTCTTCCTCTTTTGCAATCGCCAAAACCTGGTCGAAGCAGTCATTCCAAGAGCCGGTATAAATATTTCTGGCGGCATCAATACGCGCATCCTCCAGCGCTTTTGTCGATGACCCCCAAAAAGATTTTAGGCCTTCGGATATATGCGCACAACCAACGGAAAATAACATGTTACCGGCAATCAACCAGCTGAAAAATGTTTTCTTAGGACTCATGGATTTTTATTATAGCAAAATCTAAAAACAAAGCAACCGGCAAGTTGCATTCCTGCCATTGAACGAGAAAGGCGGCACCCGCATTCGCGGGTGCCGCCTCTTAGATAACAATACGAAAAAAATCTAACTTACTTACACGGTGGATGATTGCAGCCACCGCCGCTGCTGCCACCGCTGCTGCCCCCTTGATCGCCCTCGGGAACTACCGATATATTCGGCACATCCGTTTTGCGGTTATGAACAATCAACCCGTTAGCAACATACGTATGATACGGATTGACTTCAAAGTTATAAACATCGACCGTCTCCTCGACCTTGGCAATATCAACAATCGGAACTTCTTCGCCTTTCGTATTGGTCAAGACATCTCCGACTTTAAGCTCTCCAATTTGCTTCCACTGCCCCTTTGTTAAAACTACGTGATTCGAGGTTACTTTTAGATTACCATTAATAACCAGATAAGCACTTTCTTTAGGATGGAAAAAAACTTCCTTGACGGTGTCCGGCTTCATTAAATCAGTATCCGGATCATAAGACAACACAACGTCACCTACTTTAACCGCTTCGATAGGTTTTGTAGAGCCATCGGCCATAGTAATGATCGTGCCGGCAAGGAAGCAGCTCGGCGGCGGTGGTGGTGGCGGAGGCGGTGGTGGCGGATTATCATTATCCCCTTCCCCTGACCCGTCCCCACCGGGCGGTTCGGTAAAGGTTGTACTTGTTACATCGCCGCCGATAATACCGTCCGGGTCTCCTGGAGCCCCGCCCCCGGAGCCGATACCCCCGGGTAGATTATCCCCTGCCGCAGCAAAGTCGGTAACATCAGCGACACCGTCCGTCTCAATGACCTCTTCAAAAAGGTTTGCCTGGCTGCCGTCATAACCGTCGATCAAATTCTCCGCCTGATTCTGTTGGATCGATTGATTAATTTGTCCTGACCAATTCTGTAACCCCTGTAACTCTTCAGGTGAAAGCGGCGTTACCTCCCCCAGCAAACCACTGGGATCGATTTTTAACGATTGACCTTCACCCACGTTCTTTTCTCCGGTCATCCCTCCGCCCGCACCAAAACCCTGAACATTGATCATGTTTTCCGTGACGTTAAACTGTGTTCCGTTGTCCACGATGCTCTCCCATGCCGTCCCGCGCACCCCGGCAACAGCCTGGGGAGTAGAAATTTCAAATTTGGAGCCGGGTTCCAGCCCTTTAAGCTGGGCAAAGACACGCCCCTTGGCAATACGGACTTCCTTGAATAATTTCCCCAGCGTTACCTCAGAGTTCGCACCGACGCTGACAATATTCTTATAGGCAGAATCAAGGGCAATGTCGCAACGGGATTGAGTATCCGTTTTAATAACAGCGTTTTCGCCAAGCACCATCCCTTTTTGAGCCGCTTCCCATTTCTCTCCCGAAAGATTGACAGAGACATTCCCTTCCATATGAGAAATTTTCGGCTGATACGGCCCTTGTGCCTGCTCTTGGGCGGCAATCGGATGCGCACTGAAGAAAATGAGGGATAGAAATACCCCTGCGAAAAGAAACTTTTTAATCATCGGATATTCCTTTCTAGAGTTTTTAGGGACAAAGTAACACCGGCGTGGGTAGGAGTAAGATTTTGTTTTTTAATTGAGGAAAGATACATAGCGTATTCAATTGTGGTTAAAGTATAATCCGATATTCTCGTCTTGTCAAGGCGGATGTCTTGTCGAGAAAGAGCTAAAAAATATCAAATTCCGGCAGGGGATAAGCGCGCACAATCGGCGCCAGGAGATTACTGAAAAGACAAGGCTTCTCTGATATGAATAAGATTAATAATCGGCAGAAAATGTGAATCGACCCTGTGGTCATTATTCTCATCCTTATACGCCATGCCGTAAGGGCTCCGGGGCGGACCATTGGGAAAATAATTCTTGTCATTTAATAAATCATTCAGCGAAACCCATTTCTGGGTAGCCTGATAGGACTCCTGCCATTTGCGATTGATTACTTCGATAATTTTTTCCTCAACCGCAATGGCGCGCCTGTGGACAAGGCCTTCTTTGCCGTGCACCTTGGCCATAACTACCAAATAATCTTCCTGGGTCAGGAACTCTTTATTGCGCCATCCCTTTAAAGGCTCAACAGCAAAGCTGGTTAGAAGGTCAACACAGTCCCCGGGCAAGGCCGCCGTGGGAAGGCGTTTTTGCAAACCCATATTTTTTACTAATTCCACGGCAAACTGCTCCTGGGTCATGCGCTCCCGGGGCTCCTCCTGGGCCTGAGCGTCGCCCCCGAGGCAAACCGCGCCGGAAAGAAAAGTTAGGAGGAATATAAATTCTGATATTTTAGATATTTTAGATATTTTCATATTTTTTCATCAATACTTTGCTGTTATTGCCGTGCTGATCTTATTATCCGTGTAACCCTCTTCGGCAAAATCGCTATCGCGTTTTGAATAATCATAACGAAAGTCAAGAACCAGCCAGGAATTGATACTGCGGCTTAACATCAAACGCAGATTATGAATATGATTCCGTTTATTAATAGTAGGCTGCCCTATCAGCGCATCATTATCGTCAAACTTTTGATACTCAAAACTATAATCAAAAAACAGGGTTGTTTTGGGGTTGATAACATGCGACAGGTTTAATGAGGCAACGTTAGACGCATACTGCGTATATTCTGCCCGGTAAGAAGGATTCTTGGCATGGCAGGAAAAAGAAAGACGCAGCTTTGTATATAAGGAAAAGACCGTTTCTATGTACGTCTTGAAATCGATATTATCATCATTGTTATTCTGGGAATTGTCAAAATAGATATTCTCAAATCCTACCTCCTGGGTCCAATGAAACAGATTGGGGAATTTTTCAGTCAACCCCACAAAGGCCCGGTTAGAGGTCGATGACTTCTGGTCGATTTGGTCAAACTGAATATTCCGGTAGGTATTACCGAAGAATCCGACAAGATTATTTTCCGGCGTCAAATTATAATCGATTTTGTTGCTTACGTAATTGACATAGTGATCGATAAAATCATCGTTATCACCGTTACGGACATCCAGAAATTCATGAAAAACATCCAGGGTAAACGTCGCCTTTGGGTCAATCTCATATTTTAGCTGGAACGACGGAACATTCTGGGTATAGCCCAAGGCCAAGACCCTGTCGCCGATGACCGCCGCCATTTTACTATCCTGAAGCCAGTTGTAATCATCCCTGAAGCCGAACGACAACTTTTCAAACGGGCGATAGGAATACAGGACATTCGCCGTATGGCCCAAAACCCCTTTGGCCTCTTTATCGTAATAGGCATAATTGCCCGAATACCCCCACTGAAAATAATGGTCTCCTTTGATGAGCTGATAAAAGAGCGTCTGGGTAAAAATTTCCTTCCAGTCAAAATCTTCTCCGTCTTCCGTCAAGAAGATATTGGTATCGTATTCGAACTTCAGGCGACTGCTGTAGTCGATGTCTTTAAGAAATTTGAGGAAGGGATTTTCGTTTTTATTGGTTTTTGGGTCGGCTTCCCTGGACTCCGCAGAGACAGCGGCAGAGCTCCCTAAGCAGGCAAAGGTTGATAGAATAATCAAGGCCGTTAAAGAAACTGCGGTAATTCTTCGCTTCGTCATTAAGCCTTTCAATATACTGGGGGTTTAAAACAACGGTTTATCGTAGCAATTCAACAGGTGGATGTCAAATATTTAATTGAAGAAAAGACATTTTTTTGGAAAAAAGTTAGGGCGGCAGCGCTTTGAGAAACTCGAAGCGCTGCCGCCCTAAACACTGCTTCCCACGCTTAAAAATACTGACTGCACCTGCAGTAATTGCGTATCGTGGTATTCTGCGGATTCAAAGAGATTTAGAACGAAGGTTCCGGGACCGGAATGATAAAAGCGCAGATCCTATCCTTATAAGCTGCCTTGGAGATGGGTAAGAATATCGTTTTTGTCCATCGTACGCTGAGCAGAATCGGCCAATAACTGGGCCACCTCCGCCGTTACCCGGGCACAAGCAAAAGAGGTCCCCTCCTGACCTCTTGTTTTTCCCTGGGCATAAACATCACAATGACGGCCGGAATAACCGGCAATCTCGCCGTTTTTATTCAGCGCCCCTACCGAAATCACGTACGGACTCGAAGCGGGAAATGCCGGCTTAACGTCCTTGGAAACTTTGCAGACATACCCCTTCGAATCCGTCGCGAAGTGACTGGCCAGGGTCTTATTACCCCCGGCAGCAATAAACAAAACACCGTGGCTGGTGGCGGCATTGGTAATCGCGTTTTCGATCTCTTGGTCATATTTGGTAACAAGCGACATATTAACGATGCGGATATTGCGGTCCACACTCCACTGAATAGCCTTTAAAATAGCGTCCCGGGAAGGCTTAAAGTCCCCGCCGGTTTTTTCACAGACTTGCAGCATATAAATCTTAGCGGAAGGATTATTTTGTCGGATAAGCCTGGCAATCTCTGTCCCGTGGCCAAGCGGATCCTGTCTTGCCGGATAGGAGGTAAAACTTTCACCAGCGTCAACATAGGATCTCGCCCCGGAATCGATAATCGCAATACTGATTTCGTCCGCTGACAGAGACGGCCCAGCCATCACAATAAGCACCAATGCTAAGGCAAAAATCATTCCCTCAACCATCTTCTTTAATACGTTCATCGTTTCTCTCCGAATAAGACCCCAACAAAAAAGCGCCTGCTCTTATGTGCATAAGAGCAGGCGCTTAAGTTAACGGATCAAGCCTACCCGTGGCTATTCAAGCCGCGCAGGCGTTTTTGGCAAAAAAAACGCCTACTCGCTTAAATAAGTAGGCTCTCCGAACTCAACCGGCAACTGACTACCCGTCTCCGCATTAATCGGAGGTGTGGGCTCTAGAGTTTTGCGCCCCACGCTTTCGCGAGGTTTGCCCTTATCAATCGAGATTTGTTACTTAAACCAAATTGTCAATGGACCAATTTATCCCAACAATTGAAGTATAGCCTATAAATACTCAAAAGGCAAGGCGGAGAAAAAGATTTTTATCAGGCCTATTTTAGAAACCCAAAAAGGGCCTTTTTTGGGAAAGCGCTCGTCTTTAAACAGCCGAAAAGCTCATCATGCTTTATTCCAGCGGCAGCTCAGGCAACTTATCCAGCAGAGGCAAAAGATAATCTTCCTCGACTTTAATGCGGCTTAACATATCCTTGGAAAGTTGTATAAAGTCCAAGGGAAAATCCTTCGAACCTCTATCAGCCAATTCACCGGTATATTTTTCAAAAAATATGAGAAACCTGATCTTGACCTCTTTAAGATCATGGATCAAAAACTCGATCATCTTTATGGACTGGCGGTCATTTTGATAAAAAGAACTTAGGCGCTCAAAAAGCTCTTTATCCTGGCCTCCAAAATGCGCCAGGAGCCTCTCTCGCATCTCGCAAACCCTGGGTTTCGCGGCCATATAGTTACGGGCCAAAGGCTGGATTCGGTCGATGGAGTCTACAATTGCCTGGTGGCTAACTTTCAGTCTTTCGATAAGCGCTTGGGACATAATAGTTTGCAGTATGATATTTGCTTCTATTTAAAGAAATATTTTCCCGGAAAGGCTATCAGAATGTCTCGATGCCATGTTCCTTTAGAACAATCAGAGTGCAGTCGTCATGCTGAGGGGCGCGGCCGATAAAAGAGCTGATTTCCTTGGTAACTTCCCTTATAAGCTGAGAAGCGCTGTCATTCTCGCAAGCGCGCATTACCGAAAATAGCCTCTCTTCGCCAAAATCCTCTCTTCGCAAATTCTTGGCTTCCACAACGCCATCCGTGTAGAGAATGACGGTATCCCCGGGATCCAAAACAGCTTCTCCTTGAGAAAATTCAACACTGTTGACAAGCCCCAGAGGGAGCCCTTCTTTCGGTTGTATCTTTTCTACGGTATGGTCCTTTTTTCTCAAAATCAACGTAGGGCAATGCCCGGCATTGGCCACTAAGATTTTATGTTCGGGAACAATATAAATGACATAGGTCGCGGTAACGAAAATACCCGGATTGGTATTTCTGACCATCTCTTCATTAAGTTGAAAAAGCAGGTCGCTAGGCTCATCGCAAATCCCGGCCAGCATGCGGAATAGCGAAATGGCCTTGGCCATGACCAGCGCCGCCGGTACGCCCTTGCCAGAAACATCCCCGATAAATACGCCCATCCGGTACTTGCCCAGGGCATACATATCGTAAAGATCGCCGCCGACATGCTTAGCCGTGACCATGCTGGTCGCGATCTCCAGGCTGCCGAACCGTTCAATGGGCGAAGGCAGAAAACTGTCCTGGATCGACTTGGCAATCGAGAGCTCTTTCTCGACGAGTTCGTGCTTTCTGTTTTCTTCTAAGAAGTTATAAATGCTCACACCCGTATTCATAAAAATCATCATAATAAACGGGCAAAAGACATCAATCCAAATCCCCCTGGTCATAAAGATCCCGAATGCGAAAGAGACAAAGAGAAAAGAATATCCAACCGTATACGAAAAAGCGGCAATCGGCTGATTCCGCTTGCGAGACGTAGTCAGAAACACAATTCCCAGGAGAATAAAAAGAATAATCAAATTCGTCTTGGCGCTAACCCGATAGACATAACGATCCAGCAGGATACTGCTGAAAATATTTGCATGCAACCCCACCATCGGGTATTCCTTTTCCAAGGGAATCGCCTGCAAGTCCGAGGTGCCGGTAGCCGTCATGCCCACAAAACAAACCGCTCCCTTAAAATCATCCAACGGTACCCGGGGGGCCTTTTTTGCGGCCCTATCCTGCCATGCCCCCAAAACATCCACATAAGAATAATGTTTAAACGTCTGGCGCCAGCGGCCGGCATAATTCACCAGCATCGCCCCGCTGGAAGAAGTCGGAATGGTAAGCCGCGGGCCGATGGAGACCGCGTTCCAGTGAAAAACAATATTTTCTAAAGGAATACCCAAATAATCGCAGGCCATACGTAAGGAAATATGGGGCTTAAGCTCACCGTTAAAATCGATAAACAGCGGCACCCAGCGATTCTTTCCATCCGCATCCCGATAACTATTGATATATCCGGTGGCCTTGGCGGCATCGGCGAGTTTGGGTAAAATCGAAGCCGCCATCCCCTTGGCCTTGGGTAATTTCTTGGATTGAAGATCGCTTTCGATCCGAAGGACGTAGGGCAGGTAAACATTGCCGGCATCCTTAACCGAGGCGCTAAAGGCATCGTCCTCTTGTGTCGGATCCGTAAAAATAACATCGAACATCACCTGCTTGGTGCCTAAGGCCGAGAGGACATCAACGAGACTGGCGTGAAAATCGCGAGGCAAAGGCCAATAGCCCAGACTTTTTAAGGTGTCATCGGAGATTTCAATAAGGATAATTTTATCGGAGAAATTCTGGACCGGACGCAAGAAAAACCGCAGATCCAGCAAGATGTTTTCGTAAGAATCCAGCAGCCGCCAGGAAGAGGTAAGAACAACCAGGATCAGGACGAGACAGAAAAAAACAAGTTTGACAATGCGTCTTCGGAGGGATGCGTTAAACGGTAAGATTTTTGAAAACATTCAATAGCCCTGAGGCATCATTGGGGTATTTTAAAAGAACTCTTGCGCTAATTTATTTTATTGGCTTTTCTTTACCTTTATATAAAAGTTTCCAAGGATTGACCTTAACGTCAGCACTTAATTCTTCCAGATTCTTGCTGGTCGCATTTAAATTCGCCACAATCTCATCGATAGCCAAACGGTTGACCTTAAGCCGCTCATCAACATTGCCTGATATCGAAGAAATATTCTTCATCGAAGTATTCATATTAGCGACGATATCATCGATCGCCTGGCTGTTAACCTTAAGCCGCTGGTTAATGTTTTCCGAAATCTCTTTTAAGCTGTCCGCAATCGCATCGCCTTTGGCCAGCAGGCGGTCAAAATCTATCGGCTCCTGCGCTTCAATCAAGGCATCCTGGGCTAAGAAATTTCCACCGGGGTTACCGGCTGAAAGCTCGACATATTTCTCACCTAACATACCCATGATCTTTATAAATGCCTTGGCCCCTTCACGGATTTTGGCCTCTTCTTTAATCCATAGAGTCAACTCCATCTTGGTATCCTGGTCGTAAACAAGGCGAATATCCTTGACCGAGCCAACCTCCATACCGTTTAACCGTACGGGCGCGTTTTTTTCCAGGCCGTCAATACGATAGAAAGAAGTCTTTACCGTATAGCCCTGCTGGGTAAATTTGAAATTACCCACCTTGAAGGTTAAAAAAAGCAGCGCCGAAACCGCGATCGTTACCAGGATACCGATTTTTGCCTCATTTGTTAGCTTCATTCGTAGCTCCTTTGATTATTCGGCTAGGTCTTTTAAATAATCATCGCCTTTGTCGATAAAATTAACCGGGCCTTCTGTTTCCCCGCGTATAAATTGTTGGACGATTGCATTCTTTGAATTTTTTATATCTTCGGGTGTTCCTATCTCCAGGACCCTGCCCGCGTGAAGCATCGCCACACGGTTGGCAATGCGAAAAACGCTGTTCATGTCATGGGTCACAACCACCGAAGTAATCAGCAGTTTCTTGCTTAAATCCAAAATAAGCTTGTCGATAACGGCCGCGACAATGGGGTCAAGGCCGGCTGTAGGCTCGTCGTAAAAAACAATTTCCGGGTCCATGGCAATGGCCCGGGCAAGCCCCACCCTTTTTTTCATCCCGCCGGAGAGCATGCTCGGCATCAGATGTTCAAAACCCCTTAAACCCACAAGGCCTAATTTCATTTTCACGATGATATTGATGATATGCGGATCCAGCTTGGTATGCTCACGCAAGGGCAAACTGACGTTATCCTCGACGCTCAACGAATCCAGAAGAGCCGAAGACTGAAAGCACATGCCAAATTTTCTTTTTGTTCTGTCCTTCTCGTCCTTGGAAAGCGTGGTCAAATCCCTGTCACCGATAAAAACCTTTCCCTTATCGGGAACCAGGGCTCCGGTCATATGCCGCAATAAAGTACTTTTGCCACAACCTGACCCGCCCATGATAACAAAGGTTTCCCCCTGGTAGATATCCAGGTTGATGCCGTTTAAGACCTTGCGGTCTCCCAGGGTTTTATTAACATTCTGGACAGAAATGGCAACTTTTTTGTCTTCCATGTCGACCTATAGGTTAGAAAAATAATAGATACCGGTTAAAACACAGTCCGCGAGAATAATTAAAATGAAGCTCGTAACCACACTTAGAGTCGTGGCCTCGCCGACACCCACCGCTCCTTCGCGCGTCTTAATACCCTGATAACAACCGACCAGCGAAATAATCAAAGCAAAAACAATAGATTTGGAAAGGCCGGTATAAATATCCTTAAGCGATAAAAATTTTAAGGCCGTTTGGATATACAATGCCGAGTTGATCTTCAGATTAAAAACACCCATCAAATACCCGCCGAGCATACCCGAAAAATCCCCGATGATTGTCAGGCACGGCAACATAATCAACAGCGCCAGAACCTTGGGCGCCATAAGAAACCTGACCGGATGAATGGCCATGGTTTCTAGGGCTTCGATTTGCTCGGTAACCTTCATTGAACCGATTTCCGCGGTAATCGCCGCTCCGACCCGACCGGCGATAACAAGGGCGGTTAATACCGGCCCTAACTCGCGGCATAGGGAAATAGAGACAAGGCTAGAGACATATACCACCGCACCGACCTGGGCCAGCTGGTAGGCCGCCTGCATCGCCAAAACAACGCCCGTAAAGAAGGTAACGAAGAAAACGATGACGATCGAGCGGATGCCCATAAAAACCATTTGCGTAAAGACGTGCGGCGTATTGAGAGGTTTTTTCTTAAAAGGGCCGACAAATATCCAATAGAGCGTCTCGGCGGAGAGCTTGGAAAAATCAACAAGCACAAAACAGCCGTATTTTGTAAAAGCGCCTATTTTCTCAAAGAATTTAATCATGCGATTACCCGGCCTTTACCACTTCGTCCACATTCGCAAAAATGCTGAAAAGCTTATCAAGTCTGGTGATTTCAAAGATACTCTTAATCTTTGCCGACATCTGCACCAGATACATATGCCCCTGGTTTTTCTTCAGCCTCTGCATCATCTCGATTAAGGTTGCCAGGCCCGAACTATCGATATAGGCTACTTTCGAAAAATCAACAACAATCTTGGAGACTTTACGTTCAACCAAGTCCGTAAAGGCTTTGCGCATCTGCGGAGAAGAATTAAGGTCTATCTCCCCCTCTATGGATACGACCATAAACCCGTTGATTTCGGATTGGCTAATATTCATCTTGCCCCCCTTTTTTTCTTCAGCTTTTTAATCATCCTCAGGCAACTGCCATTGCGCTCAAAAATAACCTTGTCCATTAATTTACGTATCAGAAAAACACCCCGCCCGCCGCACCGCTCTAAATTCTTCTCGTGGGTCGGATTCTTGCACGTCGTATGGTCAAAACCCTCGCCTTGGTCACGCACAACAATTTCGACCGCGTCCTTGCCCTTAACGACATCCACGTCAACGGTCAAACGAGGATCATTCTTATTGCCATGCTTCATGGCATTAATAAGGGCTTCCTCAAAACTCAATTTTATATCAAACAGTAGAGAAGAATCAAGCTTTAAATCGCTCAAGGAATCCAAAATCTTTTTGCTGGCGTGCTTGACGCTCTTTAAATCCGTCGGGAATCTATACATTTTGATAAATAGTTTTGACTGATTTCTTTTAAAACCAACCTTTAAAACAGCCCTATTCAGGCTTGGGTGAAAGCGCCGCCACAAGATTGCGGCTGGACACAATGCCAATCAATTTTCCATCCTTGACGATGGGCAAGTGCCTAAAAGGCGACATGCACATAATTTCGTGAATCTTATTTAAGCCCTGACAGATATCGGCCGTGACCACTTTTTTAGTCATAATCGAGCGCACCTTCGTCTTTCGCGCCGGCAACTCGCCGCAAACCACCCTTTTAACAATATCGCGCTCGCTGACGATACCGGTAATCCGTTCTTTTTTTAAAATGACCACAGCGCCGATATTATGCTTCTTCATAAGATTGGCAACGTCGAAAACCGTATCGTTTTCTCCGGCAACCACCACGCCGCTGGTGATCGAAATAGCAAAACCCGTCTGCTTTAACATCCCCTGGCTCCTTTCAACCTTTTTTAAGGGCCGTGTTCTCCTTCTGGAGAATGTCTAATTTAGCCTCGGCCTCTCTGAGCTCGTCTTTGATCTTTTCCATGCCTTCGAGTTTTGTCTTAAAATCTTCACAAATCTTTTCCAGGCCGGCGGTCTGGGTGCGATTCTTGGCCAATTCGAGCTGCGCCATTCGTTCCCGTTCGGTCAATTGGGCATTAAGCTCTTTTAACTTCGCTAATTCCCCGTTATCGCTCGCCATCGCCGGGGCTGAGGCCGCGCCGCCTTTTTTCTCCTGAAGATCCTTGACCTGCCCCTTCAGGCTTTCAATAAGCCCCAGCGCGCCCTGCGCTTGCTCGGTCATCTTGGCGGTAATCGCCGCAATCTCGCTTTCCAAATGCTGAATTTTCTGCTGGTCGGCTTCTTTTTCGGCTTTTAACTGTTCGGCGAGCGCCTGTGCTTCAGTAATCCGTGCCCGGCTTTTTGACTCTAAATCATCGACGACGGCCCTGGCCTCCTGTTCGGCCTTACTGGTCAGCTCGAGGCTTTCGCGGACCGCCTCGAGTTCTCCCGACAAAACCGTCAATTCCGTTTTTGTTTTCTTTTCTGAATCTTTGGCAAGAATAAGATTTCTCTCAGCGGTTTCCAGTTGAGCACGCGGAACAATCGACTGCGGGTCGGGAATGGAAAAATACGCCCTGAATAAGAATACGACACCTGCGATAAAAAGAATGATCCCAAAGACGCTGAACGCGACTACCATGCCATTGCTTTCCTTAAATCACTCCGTTATTACTTTTCAAAAACAATTCTTTCTTCGCCTGATTCGGAAACAACCCGCGCCCGATATCCCATCTTCACTAAACAAGCAACAGTCTTCTTTTTTATCCTTGAGGCTAATGCCGGATCACGCAAAATCTTTTGTGCCATCTCAACATATTCCCGCATCACCTCATCGGAGAACTGTTTAAGATATTTCGCTGTCCGTTCATTGGTCAGCTGCGCATTTCCATTTGCTTCGCGAGAAATCCGGATACCTTCTGCGGCCATGCGGGCATATTCATCTTCACTCATCGCCCAGCCTTGGCCGACGAGCATCAACAACGCTACAACGACAGAAATACAGTACTTTTTAATTCTTTTCGGCATCCTAGAGATAGGCGTGTCGCGAAAGATATCCTGCATAATCCGCGACCGCATCCTCCAATTCCGTAAAAGATTTTTGGTAGCCGCTTGCACGCAATTTATTCATATCGGCTTGCGTAAAATACTGATACTGCGCGCGCATGTATTCCGGCATATTAATATACTCGATAATCGGCTTTTTGCCAACTGCTTTAAAAAGAGCATGCGCAAGGTCATTCCAACTGCGCGCCTTACCGGTTCCGACGTTATAAATGCCGCCGAGGGAAGGGTTGCTAAAGAAATACATTACCACATCCACGGCATCCTTGACATAAATAAAATCCCGTTTTTGCTCTCCGTCTGCATATTCCTTTTTATAAGATTTGAAAAGCCCCATCTTGCCTTCTTTAACAACCCGTTCATGGGCCTTGGCAACAAGGCTGCGCATTTCGCCCTTGTGGTATTCGTTAGGCCCGAAGACATTAAAAAACTTCAGGCCCGTGAACTTATCGACCGCACCGTGGTCCAAAACCCATTCGTCGAATTTTTGCTTCGATTTTCCGTACAGGTTAAGAGGCTTGCAGCGGCGGGTCGAGGCATCATCATCGTGATAGCCCTGAGCGCCGTCTCCGTAAGTAGCGGCCGAACTGGCATAAATCAACTTTACCTTGTGATGCAGGCACCACTCGGCTATTTTGCGGGAATACCCAAAATTATTTTCTTCGAAATAAGCCGCATCCTGCAGAATCGTCGAACTGCAAGCCCCCATATGGATAACGCAATCGACGGAGGGCTGAAGCTTGTCAAGGCTGACAAACTCGATAAATTCTTTTTTATCCAGATATTGGGAGAATTTCTTGTTCTTTAAATTTTCTTTCTTAAGATCGTCGTCCATGTGGTCGACAGCGACGATATCGTTTCGGCCGGCCGAATTAAGAGCAGCCAGTATGCAGCTTCCGATAAAACCTGCGGCTCCGGTTAAGACAATCAATCTTTGTTCCTTTCTAAATGTCAATTAAGCTGGCTTAAAATAAATTCCCCCACCCGTTGTCCGATACGATAGGACATCAATTGGTAATCCTCTTGATTAAGGCCCACGATTTCGCGATAAGAAAAAACAAGGACGTTTTTTCCTGTTTCCGGGTCGCTCATCTGGCCTTCGATGGCCAAAAATGACTTCTCCTGCCCGGCAACCCATTTCGTAACGCCCCGGGATTCTCCCAATGCCGTCACGTGCCCCTTAAGAACAAGATCCGTATTCTCGGCATCTTCATTTGTCAAGATTCTAAAAGGGGTCCTTGCTTTTCCCAGAGTTTCCATAATGCCCTTAAAAGCCATCAGGGAAATCTTCTCCATCTTGTCATTTGCCTCAACGCCCGGACCAGGCCTAAAGGGAACAATCAAAAGATTCCCTCCGCTTTTAAAGGCCGCCGTATCTAAAACCCTGGCTTCGTCAACCAATTCATCAACCTTCGGCATCGTCGATCCCTTGATTTGCTTAGAGGCACATCCGGAGATGATACAAACTATTACAAGCAAACAACTTATAAAATACTTTCTTTTCATGAATCTTCCTTAAAATATTGTTCTCGACATCATCAAATTAAATCCAATCCCCAGGACAATCGACATCACGCAGATAACCCAAAGATACGCGGCCAGGACCTTGCCGCCAAAGGATTTCTTCACGGCAAAAATCATTCCATAACTTGTTATCGGCCCGACCAAGAGGTAAACCATCACCGGCCCATAGGCCATGCCGCTTTTAAGAAACGCGTCCGCCATCGGCACATTGCCTGTTGAGCATACGTAGGTTGCCAGCCCAACGATAAGAGCGAATACGTAGCCCCACACCCCCGACAGATACTGCTTAATCAAATGTTGTGCAGGCGTAAAAACCATAATCAGGCTGGCAATAACCACACCAAGCAATAACTCCAACCCGATTTCTTTTGGGAGAGTTATAAGGCTGTAGGTAAGAACGCTTTTTATCCGAGTGAACAGATCATGAGAATGCTTTACGCCTCCCTGTTTGCCTTGCGAAACCGTACAGCAGCAATCATTTCCCGGACCTTTCTCAAATTCCCCCTCGGGCTTAGATACTTCAGATCGGGACATCACGTTTCCGATCAGGCCCATTATCAGCCCCATCACGATAACCGCGAAGAATATATACAACGTAAATGCCGGCCCCATTAATTTCCAGCAGATAATTAATGCCGGGGCTGATGTCGCGGGAGTCGTAACCAAAAATGCCAGCACCGGCCCCAACCGGGCGCCTTTGCGCTTCATGGTTAGGGCAATCGGTAAAGACCCAAAACAGCAAACCGGCAAGACAACGCCGATTAACGAAGCGGCAAAAATCGGCATAATCCCTTTTTGTCCTAAATATTTTTCGATAATATTCGAGGGGATAAATTCGTAGAGGATACCGCTGAGAAGAAACCCAATAAGTACCGAAAACCACAACTCCTGGATATAATGGCTAAAGGTACCCAAGAATGCATCTATGAATTCCATCTATATGCACCCCAATTATTTACAAATACAACAATCTCTTTTTATACTTTGCTTAGCGCTGCTTCTTCTGGCTTACATCCTTTTCATCATAGATCTCGCCAAAAAGCTCCTCCAGGACATCCTCCATCGAGATAACACCGATATTCTTTTGAGAATCATCCCGGACAATAAACAGATGCTGGTTGTACGCCTGGAATTTTTGTAAAAGCGCATCCGCCTTGATGCGATGATTGACAAATATCGGCCTGGTCATGAATTCCTTGACATAAATACTTTCCTCATCAGCCGCGATGTGCCTCAAAAGTATTCTATGCTCAACCACGCCGACAATGTCCGTGGGATCTTTGCCATAAACCCCGATACGGCTAAAACGCGAATCGATAATTTCTTTCTTAAGTTCGCCCAAAGTCTTGTCGGCCGGCAAAGAGAAAAGCTGACTAATGGACTTCATCATCTGATAGGCCTTTAAATCGTTGAGCTTAAAAACGCGATTACATAAAACTTCCTCGTCTATTTCAACGGTACCTGCATCCCGCCCGAGTTGCAACATCATTTTTATTTCCTCCTCGGTAACCCGGGGCAATTTAGCGCGTTTCATAAAGGGAAGCGCACTGGCCATAATGAGCTCAACCAACGGCCGCATGACCCACACCAGGGCCGCCAGAGGCCGGGCGATGAGCAAGGAAACGGATGTCTTGTAGCGCTCCCCTACGGTTTTGGGGATAACCTCTCCCAAGATAATAATCGAAAAAGTCATCAGCGCAGAAGCAATCGCCAGCCATTGATCGCCGTAAAGATTGGCAACCATCTCCCCCACAAAAATGGACCCGACAATATTAACCGTATTATTCAGGATAACGATGGCGCCAACGGTCGCATTAATGTTCTCTTTAATATACAGGAGGGCTTTGGCACTCTGGCGATGTTCTTCGGCCATGGTTCGAGCACGAACCAAGGGAAGGCTTAAGATAGCCGCCTCCGACATGGAGCACAAGGCGGATAACACAATAACCACAGTAAAGAATATCAACAACGAGAACATTTTCTAACCTTTAATCTTGCACCGCGAAGAAAGACATAAATATACCGGACTCTTCCGGAACCGCTTATTATGGAAGAAAACCAAGCTTTACTTCAATCATTATATAGGTTTAGGGGGGTTTTGCATACTGGAAAGTTGCGAAAATCTGTTAAATCTTTACACCGGGGATATCATCGATATTGAGGCGAACACGAATATCCTTGTAAATCTCCTCCAGATTGACGCTATGGGTAGGACGGCATAGCAGGTATCCTTGCCCGGCATCAACTCCGAGGTCAATTAAGATGTCCAAGTCTTCTTTTTGCTCGATGCCTTCGGCGATGGAGATAATATTATTTTCCTTGCAAAAAGAAACGATAAACTTGACCAAGCTGCGCCGGATAGGATCGTTCTTCAAGTTTTGGATCAGATGGATATCAATCTTGACGACTGAGGGCCTTATTTCGACAATCGATTCAAGGCTGGCATAGCCCCCACCGACATCATCGATCGCAATATCAAAACCATAGTTACGATAAAACCTTAGGCGTTCATAAAAAGAATTGTAATCAGATACCAGCGAACGTTCGGTTAATTCCAGGACGATATTCTTAGGATTAACGTTATTTTTATCAAAAATCGATTTGATCTTAAAGAATTTCGGGCTTTCGACAAAAAACGGATTACAGTTTAAGAATAATCTCGCCTCTTCGGAACAACGAGGCATGGATTCCAGGGCCTTTTGCCAGGAAATCATTTCAAGATCGCAATATAAGCCGAACCGTAGCGCGGCTTTAAACAGCAGCTCGGGATTGGACAATATGCTCTTGATAGGCGGCCGGCTTAGGGCTTCGAACCCGAATATCCTGAAGGGTTTAAGGAAAAATATCGGCTGATAAAAAGGAATGACCAACTCTTCTTTGACAATCTTTTTTAACTCAAGAATAACAACCTCATTATCGCTCGTTGACTCATCAAAGAATACGCTACGGCGCAGGACCGCCTCCATCCGCGCCAGCAACTCTTCATGATCAAAAGGCTTGGTCAAATAATCATCGGCCCCCAGATAAAGGCCTTCGATTTTGTCTTCAAACAAATATTTTACGCTAACAATAATAATGGGGATATGGCGAGTGGTTTTTCCTTCGCGCAGGCGCCGGCAGACTTCGAAACCCTCAACGTCCGGGAGAATAAGATCCAATAAAATTAAATCCGGCTTGGTCATGGCTTTCTCTATAGCCGCCGAGCCGGAATCTGCAATGTCTACCTCATAGCCTCTGGTTTCCAATATGAGGGACATCATTTGGGCGATATTTCTTTCGTCATCAACGATAAGTACGCGTTTCTTGTTCGTCATGGCTTCCTTAGTGCTTGTTTGGCTGTCTATATATTAACAAGTCCTGACGCTGAAACCTTGTCGATTCCGAAAAAAAACGGCATCCCTTCTCTCTAAACACTTCTAGAAGGATGCCGTGGCTTTCACCCAATTTAAGTATAGACTAGGCGTCAAGAGAAGACCAGAAAATTTTAAAATATATCTCATTATACATCAATAGGTTACAACTAACTTATTTATTTCTTAATTAAAATTTCTGCCCGCACAGAAATCGCTACCTTAGAAATAGTCTAACTTTCACAGGCAAACCATGGCAGAAAAATCAGGAAGAATGAACGCCCGGATAATAAAATAGTCAACTTTTAATTAGGATAGGCGGCTTTCACGTAGGCAATTTCTGGCTGATAACCGGAAATCTATTGGGCCTGCCCCCGCCCATCAAATCGTTCTTCTCGCTCAAAATAAAATAATGAACTAAAACGCGGCTTGGTTTTACTGGAGATTTGTTTTAAGGGTACCTTCGGAAAGTCGACAAACCCGGCTATCAGAAAATTATTTCCACATTTGACTTTGATACTGTTTGACCATGCGCTGCGTATTAAAAAACGCGCTCTTCTCAATGCAGCAAATCATTTTATCAATCCAGGGACTGTCGATGTTAATTTTACCATCGTTATTTGTTTCATAATAAAGTTTCATGACTCCTTCAAGCGTATCGCAAAGCGCCTTGGAATCTTCGTCCAAATGCTGATCCGATTCCTTGCCGATATCGCCACCTTTATGTTGGTAACCAAAAAACCAGCCGATATCATCCTTAACCGCCTCCACCACCCAGCCATCCACTGTGCTCATCTGCAAAACGCCGTTTAATATCGCCTTCATCCCGCTGGTACCCGATGCCTCAAATGGCGGTATAGGATTATTGAGCCACACATCAACCGAATTGGTAAGCAGTTTTCCAAAGTATGTATCGTAATTCTCTAGCAATACTACTCTTATGACATCTTTATACCCGTTAAGCTGGTCAATGCGGTTTAATATATCGTCAATATAGGCAGCGCCTAAGTTGTCATTCGGGTGCGCCTTACCGGCCATAACCAGCTGGATAGGGCCGAGCGAGTAAGCCATTTTGACCAACCGGTCCACATCGCGGAGAATAAGAACCGGCCGTTTGTAACCCGCGATTCTTCGAGCCCAGCATATGGTAAAAATATTTTCCTTAAGCTGCCAGCCTTTAAGAATGCTCATCAGTTGACGCTTGTTTTCCTGGTGCGCCTCAAAGACCTCCCGGCGAAAAGCTTTATTTTTTGAAAGGGTTGAAATACGTGACAGCCGTCCGGGATTATCCCGCCAGTCTCCGAAAAAGTCCTTATGCTTGTCAAAAAGTTTTCTGAAGCTCTCCGAAAGCCAGGTATGGGTATGGACGCCATTGGTAATAAAGCCTATCTTCTCGTCAAAAGCAGGAAACTGAAAACGCATCACCTCTCCGTGTTTCATAGCAACGGCGTTGACTTTATTGCAATTATTCAGTGCCATATAAGTTAAGTTAATTTCATCCGAACTCGGCCTTTCTTTACCGAATTCTTCCAACGCGCTTACGTATTCGGGTTTGAGGATGCGGGCAACATCGGATAATTTAAAACGGTCGTGGCCGGCCGCTACAGGCGTGTGACAGGTGTATACAAATTTCTTTAGTAAGGCCCCCGCGTCATCCTTGTCTTTAAGGTTGACGTATTTTTCAAGAAGCGCGAACGCCGCATGGCCTTCATTAAGATGATAGCGATAAACCTGATAACCTAAACTCTCCAGGGCCTTGACTCCCCCCATCCCCAGAATCGCGCGCTGATATATTTTCCACCAGGCATTATCGCTGCGGTAAAGCTGATCAGTCAACTTTTGAAACGGCTCAGAATTCTCGGGCAAGTTAGAATCAAGGAGAATAATCGGACAGGCGGTTTTCTTGTCGTGACTGTAAACGTAATACTTCCAAAGTCTTAAGTTAAGCGGCCCCTCCTGGGTTTCTAGCGTAACAATGTTCTTAAGCGGAATAAGGCCCGGATAACTGTGAGGATCCCACGCTTGCTGCTCGGGAACTTGCCCGTGTTTGTACCAAAATCTCTGCTTAAAATATCCCTTGTTCCAAAGAATGCCGATACCGACAACCGATAGCCCCAGATCCGCGCAGCTTTTCATGGCATCCCCGGCCAAAACCCCTAAGCCGCCCCCGTAGATCGGGATATCGATCATCTTATCGATTTCGACTTTAAAAAGGTAATCACATAACCAATAATTTGAAAATACCTCGTGGGTAAAAAATTTATTTTTATTGCTCATGGGCCGGCTGAGGCTAAAGGTATTGTAAATGCTGGGGGCAATACCGAATTCCATAGAAAAATAAGCCACAGAATTTTCTTCTTCGGAAATGAGATTCTTTTCTGCCTTGAGGATAGGACTGATGGGAAAACCGAAAAACTTTTCCTTGTTGATATCACCGATATAAGTTTCTTTAAAGCTCTCAACCAGCCCGGCAAAATCACTGAAGGTATATTCGACTTCTTTTTTCTTCCTGGGACGTCCCAATAAAGCCTCCCTTGGTTTCGGTAAACGAATGAATTTATTATAACAGAAAAAGATTATGTATGTTTATACGAATAAATTTTTTAAATAGGCGGCCGCCTTGGACTAGAAACGCTCCTTTGCGCGCAATAGCTCATAGCCCGCGGTTTCATGTAGGGTAACCCCCTTCTTCTGGCCCATAAAATTCAAAAAGCCTCCTGCCGTTCCATCGGCATCATCAAAGGATTCAACAATAAACGCGGCTCTTTTACTTCCCAAGGAATCAATAAAAGCAATGCCTCGCTGACCTCCCAAAACACACAAAGCCGTTGACAGCGCATCCGCCTCCGTCGCCGTAGGGGCAATCACGGTCGCACTCATTACTGCTGTTTCCGGAAAACCCGTTATTGGATTAATAATGCGCGGCCAACGGCGCTCCTGAATTTCGTAATACCGTTCGTAGCTTCCGGATGTCGAAACCGCCCTATTCATAAGCTCAATAACATCAATAACTTTAGAAGTATCGAAAGGATCCCGTATGCCGACCTGCCACGGTTTGCCCTGGCAATTTAATCCCGAAGCCAAAAGTTCGCCGCCGGCATCAACCAAAAAGTTCTTAAAACCATTTCCCTTTAAAATTTCGCCGGCCTCGTCCGCCGCGTAACCGCAAGCGATACCGCCAAGATCGATTTTCGTTTGATTATTTAAAAGCCTTACCCGGTTATTGGTGAGAAATTCAATATTCTTAATCCCGACCGAGCTTCTTGCTTGCAATAATTCGGCTTTTGCCGGAATTCGATTTTCCTGCTCGGCTTTTTTCCATAATTCTGTCAGCGGGTAAATCGTAACATCAAAAATACCTCCCGTCACCTGCGAAATCTTCACAGAGTCTTCTAAGAGCCCGTAGGTGTCCGCGCCGACAATAACCGGCGCCGGATAAGACCGGTTAACCCGGCCGACATCGCCTTCAGGATTTGAGACATTCATACGCCGGTTTATGTCTTCCAGGCGTTCCCAGGCTCGAGCAAAGGCTTTTTGTACGGCTATTTCCTCGCCTGCGTCACTACAAATATCCAGGCGGACAATGGTTCCAAAAAGCGGCCGGGATTCGCTATATTTTACCGCCGGAGATAAAGAATTAGTATTTTGACAGCCGACAAGAAAGATAGCGGCTAAGGGGAAAAAAATGTTTTTCTTCATAGTGCAGATCGGACAAGAAATTTACGGCCAAAGAATAAATACCCGGCAATGGCACAAAAAGACAGGATACATAAAAAATAGGCAGCCAACGACAACATCAGATACGGCACCTCGTATTTAAAAACAACGCGGTGCTCACCGGCCGGCAACAGCACCGCTTTAAAGGCGTGATTTGCTATAAAAACTTCCGTCGGCTTCCCGTCCAGGGCAGCCTTCCAGCTATTGTCGTAGGCATCACCGTAATACAATACAGCAGGGCTTTCCGTTTTGGCAAGAATTTCAACAGTATTAGGCCCATAGCGGATGACCTTGGCGTCATCGGGCGGACTCGGCCGTTTGTTCAGCATATAAATCTTTCTTGGCAGGGTCGGTTTCGAATTGTCGGATTCCAAAAACAGCCCCTTGCCTGAAACAAATTTCATCAACGTTTGACGGTCCCGGCTGGCATAAAACATTTGGCCGTCTACATCCGTCGCGAAAGGAAATTCGGGAAAGAAATAACGCGAAACCATGTCTTCCGAATCCTTAAACTCCAGCTTAAGATGCGGCGCAAAACCTATATAAAAAAGGAGATTGTGGTAAATTCCCGGCATAGCTTCCTGAAAACTATGTTGCGGAACAGTCACGACTCCGTCGAATAGCTGAGTATGGACTGACTCTTCAATCTTCTCCGTGCCGCGGCCTCCTAGCGAAAAATATTTCCACGGCATCCGCAAACCGGAAGAAATTCTTCGAGAAACAGCATCAAGCTCTTTCGGGGACGGTGTATTCGCCCTCTCCAGCGTAAGCGTATCGTCCAGGTCTGAAATGTTCATTCCTGCCAGCTTAGAAACCGCATCGTCATCAGCCGAAAGAAGCAGGCTGTTCGCATAAATTTTAACAAGGGGAGACGTAACGCCCAGCGATAATTTCAACTTATCCGATGGCAGCGAACTAATCAGGTCGTAATAACGCCGTGACAAAAACAGCACATCGCAATGCCAGTAAGCCGGCAAGGCACTGCGCAAGTTCATCTGGTGGACAATCGAATTCGCATGAGTTCCCCCATAAGCCGCCGGCAATACTGGAGAGCGAAACGGGCGATAATCAAGCGTTAATCTTTCCCTCAGCATACGGCTATGCGCCAGCACTCCCTTGTTCTGATCGCGCCCGGCAATCAACGACCCGTAATAAAAAGTAGCGTCTAAGATAAAGACGAAAAATAAGAATCCCAGATAGAACGTAAATAGGCGCGGCTTCTCAGCGGTTTTTCGTGCCAGGAAAAAGATGCTGACGAAACCCAAAAGAAAAAGAAGATACAGGCGTTTTATGGGGAGGTCTCCTAAGAATTCCAAATCCCTATAGCCGATACTGGCCATCATGACAAAAAGAATGGTCAGGACCAGAGCGGTTAATCCGGCGATAAACATCCGCATTATTGCACGCGAAATCATTATCCTGCACAGGACGCGATAGTTAAGCAGCCGGCAAAAGCCAATGCAGCCGGCCGTACTGGCGAAAATCAGAAAGGCCGGGTATAGCAATTGCCGCTGATTAAACATTTTAAGAAACGGCAATGCCGGCTCGGCAAAGACAATCAATCCGCTCGAAGACCACGTCATCAGGAATGCGCTCATTGCTGCCGAACAAAGGTAGAGCCATAGAGCCCTGTTGCGCCCAAAGATCATGCCGAATAAAACTCCGATAACTCCTAAAAACCCAAAATAAACAGTTCCGTCCGCGATGGACCTCAGGCGATAGAAAAACGGGAACAAGCACGAACTAAATTCCCGCCCTCGCCTCATCGGAGACTCTTCCATATTCGTCTCCATATAATCGATCGGATCTTTTTTAAAGATTGATAACGTGCGGCCGCTTCCCTTGGCTTGATGAACACGTACATAGGCAAAATTTTCGCTCTTTTGATAGTTGGCATGCGAAATAAGAGCCGGGGACAACATCGCCGCTATCATCACAAGCCCCAAGAGCCCATGCCGTATGCTGATGCGCCCAAAGAACAACTTAAAGGATTCAACGGACTGTTTAAATCCAACTACAAATGCGCAGATTCCGATAACGCCGACAAAGATAAGAGTATAGGCAGGATTATAAATCAGCAGGCTGACACAAAACAGAAGGATAGAACCGTAAAATGCCGGAAAAAACGGGCGAGGCTTGTGAAAAGAATCCAAAAAATATTTCAATGATGCCAATAACAGCGGCCAGTAAACAACAAAAATGACCCCGTCTTGCAACAAACAAATCGCCATTGCATAATAAAGAAATGCAGCCCCCAAAAGAGCGATCGTGCTGTGACGGCAATGCTGTTTAAGGAGCCAAAACATCCCGATAAAAATAGGAAAGTTTCTCAAAATAATCCAGGCCATATACACCTGAAAGACATTGAGCGAAAATACCTTTCCTAAGAACACCGAAACTGCGAACAAAGGCTCCAGCATCCCTCCGATCATGAACACAGGATAAAACGGAGTGCCGCAGGCCGCCATCGGGTCCCAGAGAGGGATTGTGCCGTTGAGCAGTGACGATATCGCGTAATAATACCCGTGCGCATAACCGTTATAGCAATCGCCGTTAGGAAAGAGCTTAAAGGCGAAAACGGCATAGGGCATAGCCAAAAGGATTACGATGGAAAAGATAACTTCAAACCGGGGAGGAATATTTTTTAGCCTGTGCGAGAGGGCAAGAGCGGATTTTAAATGGTGGCGGTCGGGAGATTTCATGGGGTATTTTCTAAAATAAGATCAAAACGCCAGTCGACCGTTTCCGGTTCCCCAGGCCGGTAAAAAGGATTAAAGGAATCACGAAATTGATAGCGGATATTCTGCTTATCCAGAAAACCGGCTAATTGATTTCGGTCGAACAGTTTTATCAAGGGGGATTCCTTTTCTCTGATATTTTTTCCAATCTTAAATGCGCCTTCACAATACCGTAAATAATCGCCTTTGGCATTATCGTAACGCGCCGACCCATTCCTGTCAGGCAATTGCCCCAAAAGCGCGCGGCCTCCCTTTTTTAAAACACGCACAATCTCCAAGAGAGACTGCTGGATATACCAGTCATCCTCGATATTAATAAAAACAAAATAAGACAAAACCCGGTCGACGGATTCGGATTTCAAAGGAATCCCAGCGGCCTGGCCGCACACAAAACTTCCCCTGCCGCAAACCTCTTGGGCTAGAAATAGCATTTCCCGGGAAATATCCACCCCAAATATCTTCTTTGCGTAAGGCCTTAGGGCGCCGGCTATCCATCCCCCGCCGCAGCCTAAATCGAGCAAGACATCCGACTTCCCGATATTTAAGCCTCGGGCGATATGGCGAGTCATCAAATCAACCTTCTCTTTCGGCCATTCGACCCCCTCAAAAATTTCCCATTTACTTAAAAGCCATTGCTTATCTTTATAACGCCCTCGCGTACGCCGCGCCCAGTGATCAAAAATTTCTTTTAGCTCCATAACTGTTCCCTTACGCTAAATACGGATAGATAAGATGGCTCCCTAATTTCAGCATAAAATTCGGCATCCAGGGAAGCGTAAACGTCCGGGTCATCACTTTTAAAATTCTTTTCTGGCTGAATTTATAATCCGGCGGCGCAAAACCCAGATGGGTAATATCCAGCCGCCTCGCGCCGGTATGGTCCTTAAACATCACCAGGCCTGTTTGTTCGTAGCCGCTTGAGCCCATATCCAGGAATTCCAGATTCCGTTCTTTGGCAAATTTGATACCTTCCCACATCAAAATATTGTTCGGCCTTAGCTTCAGGCAATCACGATCGGAGGTATTGAATTTATAATACAGAGTATTGCCGCAAATAAGAAAGACCGTCCCTCCGATAAAACGGCCGTCTTTATCAAAGGCCCCCAGGAGAACCCCCTGGCCTTGATCGACATAATCCCGCCAGATAATGTCAAAAAACCTGTACGGCTGGGGAAAAAGACGGTATTTGTTTTTGCGTAACTTCAGATGAAGCCCGTAAAACTTCCTCAAACCGTCCTTGCCGCATCTTTTCACCACCACCCCGGCCTTGGTTGCCTGCTTAACCGGCGAGCGGAACGAATCATGCGTTCCTTTCCAAAGCCTGTCCAAGTCCGGACGGACGTCAAGGATATGAAAACGTTCCTTGCTTAAAACCTTAAAATTCTGATTTCCCCGGACTGTCTCATCCCGCAGGTTTCTTACCGCAATCCGGTAGTGCGGGTATTGGGCACGTAACTCTTCAAAAAACAACTGCCAATCCCGGGGATCTTCTATATGGCCATCAAAGTAATCGCAGTACGAGCATACGCAGATCTTCCACTCCAGAAAATTCTTAACCACCGAGTAAACAATATAGCTGGAAATTCTTCCCTCGCGCTCAACATACATAACAAACAGCTTAAGGTCGTATGTTTTCTGTAAAACAACCAGCCATTCGGGCGAAGAAAATAAATTGCGCTTTAATTCCGGCAGCTGCAAAGTCTCCAGCGCCTCTTTTAACAATACGGTTTTAACCACGCTCATCTCTTTCTGGCGGCATTACGGGCCGCTAGCCCACGGTTAATCGTCCCGATAACGGTCTTTAAATCGTAAATCTTTAACTCCCCCAACCGGTCGCGGTCCGACCGGTTAAGAAACCTCAGGGACTGAATCAAATTATCGTTATGCTCAAAAACAAACCGCTCCAGCATGGTACGGTTGAAGTGCGGGAATACCTTGACCGGCCGGATGTGTTTCTCGATAAAATCCAGATATTCAATCAAAGGCTTCTTAAACTTTATCTCATCGGCGGTATAAGAAACAAAGGCCTGAGGGTCAACCACCAGATAGCGCACGCCGTCCGCATACAGCACCAATAAAACCCTGAAATCCTTGGGGCACTCAACCACCTTCTTCGAATCAGCGAACAGCCCTTGAATGCGCCATTGCGTCGAACACGCCTGAAAATTTTTATCAGCTTGCTTCAAATATTTAACCGAAGATTCATAGTCGGATTCGGACTGAGCAATCGCCAACGATTGAACAACGCAAAAAGCAGCCATCACACAACCCCAAATCGATAAAACAACTTTAAAGCGCGCGTTTCTATATTCTTCAAGCAGATAGTCAATCAAGGACACAACCGCCAGGACCATAAAGGGAAGCATAATGCATAAATACCGTGCCCCCTTATCTGCCGTCAAGGAAAACACTCCCATCGTAAAACAAACCATCAAAAACGGAAAAAGCCGCTTCCACTCCCTTTTAAAGAGCAGATAAATGTTTCCAAAAAACAGAAGCCCAAACAGCAAACCTTCAAAGCGGAAAATATAATACGGATACGACAGGAAATTAAAAAGCTCCAATTGTTTTTCGGCCAGCTGGGTCTGGCGATACATCCAGGCGAACGTATTAACAGTGTTCTGTCCCCGGTCAAGCCCCCCGATGGCAAAAACCAAAAGAAGAAAAATAAGCGTGTGCCAGAGATATTTTCTAAAATTCGGCATTCTCTTTTCCGCAAGGCTGAGCAAGAATTCCGCGAAAAAGACAAAAACCGGAATAATAATCAGGCGATAATTGGAAAAGAAAGCCATCGCCAAAAAGAAAGACGACAAAAAAGTCCGGTAGCCGAATCTTGGCGGAAACAGATAGAAGTAGAAACCGATTATAAAAATAAACGTGCAAAACCCTTCCTGAAGGGCCAGGCGTGAATACAATACGTGGCTCGGCAAAATCGCCAATAGCGCCGCGCTTAACAGCGCGGCGCGAGAGGAATTAAACCCAGATTTTATCCCGTCATCAACGGGATAAAATCTGCCTTCGGCCGCCTTGGGCGGGGTTAACCCCGCTAGTCCCGACGATAATTTTTTTACGTCGGGACGCAGCGGCCCGGCGGGCGGATTTTGCCTGCCTTGCAAGAAGCGGGGCTGGGCAAAATCCGGGTTAAAAAACCTTCGGGCAAACAGAAAAACCAGCGGAATTGTCAGTGTCCCCGCCATCGCCGAAACCAGGCGGGGAAAATACCAGTCCTCCAGCCCTCCCCAAAAAACCCGCACATGGGAGATAAAAAACCACAGGGCCTTGCCTTCGCCCAAGGCCAGCCGAAAACATAGCCCCAAAGCACCCATAAAATTATGAAAATCCTTAGGCGGGTATTTCGTGATCAATTCCAAATATTGACGGTGCAAATCCAGGTAAAGGCCTTCATCATACAGAAAAAAATTATTAGCGGTAATTCGATAAAACCGCAGCCATATCCCGAAAAGGCAGACGGCTATGCCGGCGCCGATAAATATTTTTCGTACCATCCTATCGCGTTCTTCGCTCATTTATTTCTTGATCCCTAGTGCTAGATAGACCAGCGGCCGTAAAATACTCCACCAACCCGTTAACGGTTTCATCTTGGTATAGCCCTCGGCTTTAGGCGGATAGATCTTGGCTACCGGCACTTCTTTAACCTTATAGCCCAACACAATCGCCTTATAGAAAACATACGGCTCCAGCTCATAACGGTCAAGCCATTGCTGTTTAAGGTCAATGCGCTTATCTTCGAGGATGGACAGCCGGATGGCGCGAAAACCGTTGGTGCTATCGGTTATTTTCTTTCCCGTAATTAGGGAAAACAAAAGCGGATGAATGAGACGAGTCGCCACCTTTCGGTAAAACGGCATCCTGCCGTGAATACCCCCGGCGAGATAACGAGAACCCTGAACAAGGTCAAAGCCTTCCTCAATCGCGGCTTTTAACTTTATAATGTCATCCGCCGAATCCTTGTCGTTGCCGGAAACAAAGAAAACAGACTCGTAGCCATGGGTTTTGCCGTAATCGATAATTTGCCGGGTGGCATACCCTGCCCCTTTATTATCGGAATTGACAATGAGCTTAACCGGAAATTTCTGCTCAATTCCCTGCAGGGAACCGTCGGTGGAGGCATCGTCAATCAAAAGGACATCATAACAGGCATAATCATTAAACTTTTGAAGAACCCGATGGATCTTTTGTCCTTCATTATAAGCGGCAATACCGACCAGATATTTCTTCATATTCAGCACTTTCTTCCTTTTCTCCGCTCACACAATTACAGACCTATCCTGGGGCTATTTTCTCTTAAGCGCCACTAAATACTGACCCGCCTCAAACAATGAATACTTTTCTCTTAAATACTTAACCATAAGAGCCAGCGTCGTATGACGGGAATAATAAACCGCGGGAATTTCCCCGAAAAAAAGTTTTCTTTCGATAAAAACAAACTCAGGCCTTTGCGTTTCCAGCTGTTCAATAGTCTTTACAAAACGTTCCATGCTGTATAAATACGTCCCCCCAAAATCTTTCATCTTTAAAGACCGCGAACTAAGAAGCGGAAAGAAATAAAAGAAAGGTTTTCTGTCCGCTGCCATTAACAGCGCAGTTTCATAACCGCTGATCAGGCATACCTTTTCCCGGGGCGAGGTTATCCGGGAAATCAGCGCCACATCCTTCTCAAACGACAGCTCCTCTTTAATAAACTTTTTATTCTGCGCAAATAAATTCTTTGCCCGGTTAAAATAATTCGGATACACGAGAAACGCGTCCATGGTCATCACCGTAAAAACCAATCCTAAGGCCACCGCCGCCAACACCCCGCGCCTTACATCGAGGCGGACATGTCTTAGGCCGACGTCCAGCCAATAGCACAGGATTAAGACAAAAGGAATGCCCGCCCCGTAATAATTCGCCAAAACAGAGCGACAGATATAGTGATGGTAGAGGCAAAGCCCGTAGATTCCCAAGGTAATAACAAAAATATTCTCCGCGGAAATTTTCTTCTTAAAACACAGCCCGCCGATAAAGACAACCGTAAAAAGGTAAACCAAAGGAATACCCAAGCCTATAAAGAAATTAAGAAAACGTCTGGCCAAAAGGTTGTCATAGATCGGCAAAGCACCCAGACCCTGCAAGAAACCTTGAATGAACTCTCCTCTATTTTTCCAAAATATCGGCGCCCATAAACTCTGGCCGGTTAAGAGCCAGAGCAACCCCAACGATACTCCTATGGGAATAATAAAAAGCATGAGCGTCCAAAGAATACTTTTACGGTTCCCGCAAAACTTCTCACGGCACTGCGGAATCAACCACAGCAAAATAAGATATGTGTAGAGAGCAGCTAGCTGATAAGTACCCGTATCATTCATATATAACAAAGACAAACCCGTTATCAACGCCGCCCCAAAAAGATATCTCTTGGCCGCATGCCTCACGTGCCCCAAGAGCAGTAAAAGGAAAGCAATGTCAAAAATATACCTTAACACCGTCCCGCTGGGGGTCCGCCACACAAACGGATCGGCACCTTCGTTAAAAATCTGAAACTTAATCATCAAAGCAACCCCGATAAACGAAATCAACACGTCTTTTAACCAGACCCGCAGCAGGACATAGCTCAAAATATAGTAAAGAATCGAGCATAATATCATAATTAAAAGAACATGCTCGTAAGTAAAACTCCCCCATAATTTACAAATAGCGCTGACAAGTATAGGAAGCCCCATGCCGTATTGCGTAATCACATCTATGTAAAAAATACACCCCTTAGCAAATGCCCAGGCCGGAGCCATAATAAAACTATCAAAATGCAAGAAACCGTCAGCCGCAAACATTGCCGCCACCGCCCCCTCCCGGTCGGGGATAAAGATAACCAGAAAAATAAGCACCGGGATCAACAAATCACAGGCCCTCGTCACCCACGAGATTTTTCCGTTGCCGCTCCCCGGGCGTAAAAAGAATCGTTGGATCAAAATGTCTATTTTAAACCAAAATATTTTTACGACAGCGGCCAACCCGAGTGAAAAACAAAATAGATAGCGGAAGAAGTCCGCACCCCTAAAGATAATCATCTTGAACGCTACCAGCGACATAAGCCCTACCAGCAACGTCTCAACCACGGCAAAGCGAACCAGTACTCCTGAAAACTTACCACCCGCCAACCGTTTCTTAAAAATCAACAAAACCAGCGCCTGAATAAACAACACTGACACAATAAATACCCGATACAGCAGCATCTCTCTTTCCGGCCGAAGAAGTCCCATGGCCTCGGGGAAAAAAGACCCGTAGGGATTAATCGGCATGGGGGAAAAACTGGAGATAAGCCCGGCAACAAATAGGATCTGCACGCCCTCTAAGATAGAAACTAAAGACAACAGCGCGATATTAATAAAAGTAAAATCGGATACGGTTTCGTTTGAGCCCTTGCTATTCATAAGCAACCTTATCGGTTAAAAAATAGTTAAAATGCAGTGTTGCCTTGGCCCTAGCCTTAAGGCCCTGCGCTAAAGACAGATTAGTGGCGCGGAATATCGGATTCTGGGGATACAATTTTTCTCCCTCAAACGCTACCCGTCTCATGGCCGCGTAATCTTTAAGATTAAAATAAGAACTTACTAATCCCGCATAGGCCTGTTCCCGGTCACTGCGGGCCCGAAGGGCAAACTGGGCGAATATCCGGGCTCCCTCCTTTATCCCGCGTTCGTTAAGCGTCTTTACTAGATTCAGATAAGACCTTTCAGCCCGAGGGATCAGAGTAAGACAATCACCGAAAAAACCAACCGCCTGTTTAAACTCTTTTTTCTCGAGACAAATCATCCCTAAATCGCAATGAAAAGAATACAAATTAGGCTGGATTTCTACCGCCCTAAGATACGCCTTCATGGCCTTTTGGTAATCACCTAAATAGAAATAACAAAACCCAAGATTCGCATGCGCATACGCGCTGAAAGGAGAAATCCGCAAAAGCTCCTTATAATAACGCACACCTTCACGCAATGCGGATGTCTTAAATTCTTCTTTTCTTTGCGCAAATTTCTCCAGGTCCACCTCGACCCCTTTTAGATTATTGATATAGTTTAAAACCGCCGTATCCCGATCGACCGCCGCAAACCCGACGGCGCCCAGAACGAGATAAAGCATCCACATGCGCCATTTTAAAAGAAACGCAAGTTTCACGTCTTTATCCCTCCTCGGCAAAGCTGAAATACCGTAAACGCAAAGAAAGCCAAAAAGAAGAAAAACAAAGAGAAATAAAGCCATTCACCGCTCCAGGGGATAAACCGGAATAAGACAATATTCTCTCCCTTGGGCAACCAAACCCCTTTAAAGGCGTAGTTAGCCCGGTACAAAGGCACCATTTTGCCATTAATAAACGCCTTCCATCCGGAATGAAAACTGTCGTTATAAACCAGGAATTTTTCCGTATCAAAATTTGTTTTTAGCTTCAGGGAATTAACGGTATATCCTAAAAGGCTCAGCTTATCGGAACCACCGGTTATGAATAAAGGCTCCTTGGTCGACGGCGCATTTTCCTTGACCGGCATTCCGGATTTCTGCCCGCTGTCTTGTGATGCGATAAATGCCGTATTTTGATTACGCCTAAAGGCTTCGCGCAGACTGTCAAAATCCCCATGACCCAGCCACGCCGTATTATCGTAGACGACAAATTTATATTTCACATACCCCTTAAGGTCTTCCTTGCTGATTTTTTGAGATAATTCATACGACCAGCGGGTCGGGAAACTATACCGGTAGGCGATGAATCCAGGGGAATCCTGCATCGAAAGAATATGCCGGTTAAAGATATACGTCGGCTCAAGGCCTTCGAGATTTGCGTCCTGATCCCTGGGGTATTCAGGCCGCATAAACGAAAACGACGGCTTATTGTATCCCTGGGTTACGCCATCACGAATAACGGGGTTTTGCATTTCGCGAGCACTTCCGGCATAGGCACCGATAATGTCGACCGGCTGCACCATCATCAAGACAACAACGCCGACCATCCACAATTTCTGCGTCCTTTTCGACAAACCGAGAACATGGACAACAAAGAAAAGATAGCCGAGCCAGAACGTCAGATAGGACGACTCTGCGACGCCTTCCTGGTACTTAAGAAAAATAAGGAATAAGGCAAAGGCCATCGTTATCATTCCGATCGCAGCGTACTTCCCGGCCCGCTGGCTATATTTCTCCTCGACAAACACCCTTAAGCAATCGGCGACAAATACGATATAAATCGAGATTACAAAGGGGGTAAAGAAATAAAGATTGCGAAATAGCTTAAAATAAAAAAGATGTTCGAATAAAAACCGGTGCACCGGACTGGCATTGGCTAACGCGATTAAAAACAGCACAAATCCCCAGCCTGCCAATAGCACGCTTCTTTTTCTTAGCATCGCCCCCAAAGAAATCAGCAGAATTAGAAAGCTAAAGAACGGAACAAAGATAAATCCATCATTGTCATATGAGATGCCGTGCTGGTCGGAAAATAATTGACGCCAGGTCATTTTTTCGCTTAGGCCCCCTCTTTTTAATTCATCATACGCCATCACCGCGCCTTTGCTAAAAGTTGAGGCGTCGTCAAAATGCCGGGTGGGAATAACCGCATCCGCAGAGGACATCGATTTGTAGGTTAAAACCGGCGGCAGGAGCGAAACCGCCAAAACCAGTACGCACGCCGATAACAGAATTTTGTTAATCTTAGCGAAGGCAATAAATTCAAGAAAGATTTGCTTTATCCGCAAAGGATACAGGGCAACGAAGAAAATCAGAAAAATAAGAAAAACAGTCAGAAAGTAAAATGGCAGATAAGTAGTTAGGATTAAGACCAGGCTGGCCGTAAGCCCAAAGAGAAACTGTTTCTGCCACGCCCGAGCCAAACGAATCAGAAAATAAAAAAACCAGACCGCCGGAACCCACAGTAACAGCATGGTCACCTGATTAAAGATCGTCATCCCGGCCGAAGAAAACATTAGCATGACAAATCCCGCATACGCCGCAAAATGATTCTTAATCAATTCTTTAAGCAAGAGGTAGAAACCGACAAGTCCGAAGAAATAATATAAAGTCAGCATCGCCACAGATGAATGATAAAGACTGACACCTAATCCGTTAAGCAGAAAAATAAAGGACATGAGCGGATTATAAATCCCGCACTGTCTCAAATTAACCTCGTAGAACATGCCCCAGAGCACATACGGATCCCACAACGGGTACGTTCCGCTACGGATATTATCCAGAAAAAATTTGACACCCCCTCCGTACCAGGAAAAGGTGTCGTTGGTGATTGTTGCCTTTCCGGAAATAAAATCCCGAAAGAGAAAAAGCCACAGCAAAAACGGCAAAAGCAGCTTTAACGAAGGCCAAATATATTTTTTAAAGGTATCGTTCAACTCATTTCCCTTCAGCTATTTTCCGTAGCTTGCCGACGATGATGTCGCTCACCGTAAAATAGTTTTTGCGATTTTTTACCCGGTAAACCCCATCTTTTAATTCAATTTCTCCCGACGACACCAGCCGATCCAGCCGCCTGTCAACGACCGTCCGGGCATTGTAACGGCTGAGAAGCTCCCGGGGCAGCATGCCGCGGGGGAATTCTTTATATAGTTCTCGTAGTACGCGCAGACGAACCGACGACTCGTAAGGGCCAAAAACCAGAACAATGTAATGAAAAGTCACCAGAAGATACACCCCGGCCGATAGAATCAGACAAAGCCCTTTGGCCCCAAAAACCATCTGAGCCGATACCTCCGGATTCTTTAGAAATAAGATAATCCCTCCTGCAATATTTACGGCCAGGCCCAGAATAACAAGATTCATCAGCCAACGCAAAACCTCTTTAGAGCTGACAAACCGGCAGGAGAAAAATTGCACCACGGCAAAGAACAAAAATGAGGCCAGGGCGTTGATCAGTACAGCCATATCAAAGACACTCATTATCCGCCTGCCTCCCTGCCCGTAAGCACCTGATATGCATTTAAGGCTTTAGCAACAACAATCCCACGAGCTGTCAGGCAATAGGCCCCTTCCTTCATCTGGATATAACGGCAGCGCAACAAATCATCAATGCGGGGAATAATGATCTCGCTATCGGAAATACACGACGCGAGCTCCTCATAGCCAATGCCATCATGCTCGTGAATAATCCTTAAGATCTTTTGGGTTGGGCTTTCCACGCGGGTATTAAAATACAGCGCCAGGTAGATGGGAATAAGCAAAATATAAACAACCGCGGCACTCAATGCCAACGGCAAATTCCATAGATTAACCGCTCTATCAGCCGAAGACCCATAAAAAAATAAATGTGCCAGCGCTCCATAGTAAAGCAAACCTACTAGCGAAAAAAACGCAAACGGAGCGATCTGCAACCTGTTCTTAGGAAAAACCCGGCACCATAGTATATGCATTAAAACCGCGATGCAAAATATGGACAGAGTTGCCAAAACGTAAAACATTATTTCCCCGCCTTATCTTTTTCTGGAAAGTAAATATCCTTGACCAAAATAAAAATGGCCTTCGAAACGCTTCTAAGGCTTCGTAGCGTCAGTGCCGTCGATTTTCCTTCTTTTCTGCCGGTATGGTGAAAGCAGACTTGTTTATAAGTGCAGCCAGATTTGATCATCCTGACCAGACATTCCGCGATCGCGGTCAGGCCGGACGATTTGATAGTGACGGATTGGATCGCTTGGCGCCGGCAGATAAACAGCCCGTTATAATATTTAAGCTTTAACCCAAAAAGACAATTCATTACCAAAACAAATGTCTTTGAAATCATCCGCCGCAGCAGGCTGCGGTTTCGCGTGTCTTCCATGTAGGTAAAAATCAAATCGACATTATCGATTTGGCCGATAATATCTTTTAGCGACTGCGCCGAGGCGTCATTGTCTCCAGGAAATCCGGTTACATAACTCTTGGTCGCCGCCCGTACCCCCGTCGAGAAAGCGCAACCAAATCCCTTGTTGGCCTCATGATGGATAACGTTTATCCGCGGATTGGCTTTCGCCTTGGCCTCGGCCAGCGCGCCGGTACGATCATGGCTGCCGTCATTGACCACCACAATTTCATAGTCATCGGGCAGGCTGCCGACCGCTTGAACCACGTTATCAATGGCCGCTTCGATGTTCTTTTCTTCGTTAAACGCGGCAATGACAATGGAAACATCCTTAGACATCAGAAACTCCTTAAGAAAACCGGATAATAATTCTTCCTGCCCGGCCCTGCTCGAGCGTTGCCAGGGCTTTATTGATTTGGGCAAACTTAAAACGGTGAGTGATCAATCTGCCAAGCGGAAATTTTCCGGCGCGGTACGCCCTTACAAAAAGAGGAAAATCCCTGTCAGGAACGGTCTCCCCGCCCCAGGTGCCGATAATTCGTTTGCCCTTGATTAGGTCAAAAGGGTTGATCGATATTTCCTGGTCATGCCTTAAATTGCCGGCAATGACCGCGGTCCCCTTGTCCCGAATCGCTTTAAAACAAGCCTCCATCCCCTCTTTTGTGCCCGAGGCCTCGAGGGCATAATCAACGCCGCCGGGGACAATTGCCTTTACGGACGCATCAATATCTTTGCGGAAAATGAGGGCATGGGTTGCGCCCAACTTTTTAGCAAAAGAAATCTTTTCCTTTTGGGCGTCGATAGCGATTATCTTCGAACACCCCTTTAACCGCGCGGCAAGGATAGCGCTGGCGCCGATACCTCCGGCACCAAAGATAGCAATCGTTGAGCCCTTGGATACGTTTAAAGTATTTAAAACAATTCCCGCGCCTGTGGCCACCGCGCAGCCCAAAAGCGCCGCTTTATCCGGCGGAATCGTTTTGGGGATTTTGGTTAAACGGTTTTCGGCAATGACCGCGTGCTCGCAAAATGTGGCGATCGCTCCCGAATTAATGATTTGGTTGCCGGCTTTGTACTGAGTTCCGGCCGCATCCAAACCGCTTCCCTTAATCCACGAAAGAACGACATAATCATTCTTTTTTACTTTGCGCACCCCCTTGCCGGTTGCCACAACCACCCCTGCCCCTTCATGGCCCATCATATGCGGCAGATAACGGTCGGGGCCTTTGAAGCCTTTTATTTCATTGAGCTGGCTGCGGCACAGGCCGCTGGCAAGCACCTTGACCAAAACCTGGCCTTGGCTCAACGGCGGAATTTCAACCTCACGTATCACCAGAGGCGAATGAAGTTTATAAAGTATGGCTGCTTTTGTTTTCATACATTTTAATCCGCGATGAACCAAAAATAGTCCCCGGTGTAACCGACTTCACGAAACATCTTCACCCAATCATCCACATGCATCATGGTTTCGGCGGTTAAAACCCACTTTAATAAATTCTCACGCTCAGTTTCATTTCGCCAGGCATCAACCGTAATGTAACTACTGCCCCGGCATACGCGCTGAATCTCTCTGAGGGCGGTTTTAAGGCGCTCCAAGGGAAGATTGTGAATAGAATTAATCGAAATAACCAGGTCAAAGGATTTGTCCGCGTAGGGAAGTTTCTCAGCACTGGCGATTTTTAGAAACGGTTTAACCGAAGGCATGGCATGTTCTATCGCATAAGTGCTGACATCGATTCCGGCCACGGTCGCCTGCGGCATCAGCTCTTTGAAATCATGAAGCATAAATCCCTTGCCGCATCCGATATCCAGAATAGCCGCCGTCTCGGAGAGATTATAAAAATCCTTCAGCCTTTTAACCACCGGTTTCCAGCGACCGTCGTAACGGTACCCTCCGTAACCGCAGCGCCGGTCGCCGTCAAAGAAATCTTTTCCGAACTGTTTCGCTATTTTTACGATCTCCGGGGTCTTTTCCCGCGCCCGCGCGTCGTAATCCCGCACTGTCTTCGGGTGCTGGCTCAACAGATTGATTTCTTGTCCCATTTTCTAAGCGTCTTTCTATTCAGCGATAAACCACCAGTAATCACCGGTATAACCTGCTTCAGAGAATAATTTTTTCCATTCATCCGTATGCATATAGGTCAGGGCGGTCAGGTTCCATTTTAACAACAGCTCCCGTTCCTCCTCCGTACGCCAGGCGTGCACCGAAATAAAAGCATTCTTTCGGGAGACGCGCTGGATTTCTTTTAAAGCCTGTCTGCATTCTTCTAAAGGCAAATGATCGATGGTATTGATCGAAATAACGAGGTCAAAGGATTTGTCGGGATAAGGCAGCTGACGGGCATTGCCCACTTTAATAAAAGGCTTCATCTCGGCAAGCGCATGGTCATAGGCATATTGAGAAATATCAAGCCCTGACACCGATAGTCCGGGTAAGAGCTTCTTAAAATCATTCAGCATAAAACCCTTGGCGCAACCCACGTCCAGAATCGACGAAGTGTTTGCAAGTTTGTAATGCTCCGATATTTTTTTAACCGTATCCGTCCAAAACCGGGGATGATAATAATATCCGCCGTATCCGTATAGCCGGTCACCGTCAAAATATTCTCGTCCAAACTGCCGCGCTATGGACAGCATTTTATGCTCTAAGAGAATGTCGGTATTGTCCGGCTGTTTTACTTCGGATGAAAGCCAGTCGCCCCCTGCCAACCGCCGCTTGCCCCGTTCTTCAATAGGCCGTTTTGAACGGGGATAAAGATCCAGTAAATTTATTTCTGCCATTTTTCCTCTTATTCCTATCTCGATATCGGCTTCACAATCATATTGCTCATAAATTCATTCTGACTTAATAACGGCTCCATGTCTTCCAGAGGCCGGGCCGCGTACGAGCCGTCCTCTCTTTGACGAAAACCCATGCGCGGAATCAGTTGCTGATCCTTTGAAATCATAATCTCGCACAAAACCGGCCCTTTGCCTTTAAGCACATGGCAAAGTTTTTTAACCAGCTCACCGTGATTGCTGATTCGTACCGCTTTGATACCATAGGCCCGAGAAACCTTTTTAAAATCGGGCAGGCTCACTCCCCCCTTTTTTCCAGAGCCCACATAACGGGATGAAAAAAATCCGTCCTGGGTATGTCGAATGGCTAAATAGCCGTCATTGTTAAAAACAAATATCTTTACCGGAAGCCGGTGATGGGCAATAGTCTGTAACTCATGAATATTAAATTGCATACTCCCGTCGCCGACAATACAGATGGTGCGCTTACGGTTATTGGCAAAACAGGCGCCGATACTTTCCGGTAGTCCGGAACCCATGGCACCGATCCCTGCCGAGGTAATAATACGCTGACCCTGCTTAATCCGCATGCCTTGAAACGGCATATACAACCCCGTCCCGCCTCCGTCGACACAAATAACATCATGAGCTCCCAATTCATCGGATAAGACATCCATAAGGACATAGGGATTAACAAATTTCTTTTGCCTTCCCCACTCGCGAGGCACGGCATTGTATTTTTTATAGGCTGAGCACTTCCCGGCCCAAAACTTATCGGATTTTTGCAATTTGTTTTTATTTAATCCGGATAAAACTTTATTTAAAAATAATTTGGCATCCGAGCGAATGGAAAGATCGACGCGCACGGTCCGCTTGGCTATCTCGACCGGATCGATATCCACCATGATTATTTTCGCGTCCCGGGCAAAGGCAGCGTAATTGGTGCCGGTCAACGGAATGCTCAAATGCGATCCGATACTTAATAATAAATCACAATTTTGAACCGCCAGATTAGCCCCGCGTTGCCCGGAAATTCCCAGCCGCCCCATATACAACGGTTCTTCGGTCGGCAAAATATCGCTGGCATTCCAGGTGGAGACAAAGGGAATTTTTGTCTTTTTAATAAACTCTTTAAATTCCTGCGCCGCTCCCGCTAAGCGCACCCCGTAGCCGGCTAAGACCAGTGGCCGTTTAGATGCCGCGATAAACCGGCGGCATTGTTTTAATTGTTCCTCAGAAACAGTTTTTCCGGCGTCCTTTTGTTTAAGCGAAGCAGGATTAAAACTTTTAAGCTTATTCGGCTCAATCATCGCCCACTGGAAATTTAAAGGAATATCGACCCAAACCGGCCCGGGCCTCCCGGACTGTGCAATATACAACGCTTTCTGTAGCTCATATTTAATCATCCCCGGATCCTGAATCATCACCGCGTATTTTGTTAAGGGCTTGACCAGCGAAACAATATCGATCTGCTGGCTGCCTAATTGCCTTATGGGTTTATTGTGCGTGGTGTGTTCTATCCTCGCCTGCCCCGAAATAAAAATACAGGGAACGGAATCAAGCCAGGCCGCGCACAAGCCCGTAATCGCATTCGTACCTCCGGGCCCCGTGGTCACAAACGCCGCCCCCAACTGGTTATTGACCCGGGCATAAGCCTCGGCAGCCAAAGCCGCTGCCTGTTCGTGATGGGTAAAAACCGGCATCGTCTTAGAGTTGCGGTCCGCCGAGTCGAAAAGATGAACGACCGCGCCTCCGGTCACTCCGAAGATGTGCCCGACACCTTCTTTCGCCAGAAAATCCACCACGTAATCCGAAAGTTTTATTTTAGCCATATCTTAAATTTATTTTTGTGAACTTATTGCCTCTTTTCCCTCTGCTTGTCAACAAGACTAATAGCAACCTCGACGATCATGTCTTCCTGCCCGCCTACAGCCTTACGCCGGCCTAATTCAAAAAAGACATCTTTGGCATCAACGCCGTATTGCAGAGAAACCCGTTCTACATGCCGGACAAAACCGGAAAAAACCCCGGCTAAGCCGCTGACAATGCTGATCGATTTTATTCCCTTGGCGCTTGTAAATAATTCTTTGGCTGCCATATCCGCCAGATCCAGGATTTTATAAAGATCGATTCCCGTCTTATAACCCATTTTATTTAATATCGCTACGACCGCTTCCATTTGGGTGTTGCCGGCACCGGCGCCAAATCCCAAAATGCAGCAATCTAAAATAGTTGCCCCGGCCTCAATCGCAGCAACGGAATTCGCAATTGCCAGCCCGAGATTATTGTGGGCATGAAACCCCACCGGTATTTTTAGCGCACCCGCTAAAGCAGCTATCCTCTCCTTGACATCGGCGGTTATATACGCCCCGGCCGAATCCATGATAATAACGCCGTCCACGTCATACGATTGCATTTTAAGGCACTCGTCGATTAATATTTCTTTGGAAACCATGTGGGTCATCATCAAGTTGCCGTAGGCCAGCTTCCCTTTTTCTTTGACATAATTAATATGCCTTTGGGTGGTGTCGGCTTCCGTGCAATGCGATGACACACAAACCACATCAACACCCTGCTCAATGGCAGGGCCTAAATCTTTATTGATCGTCCCGAATCCGGGAATGATAAAAACTCCTAATTTTGAACGGCTCAATTTTCCGCGGGCACACGCGATCATTTCTTGATCCGTCAGCAGGCTTTCGCCGACCTGCAGAGATGAAGCCCCCAGGCCGTTACCGTGGCCAACCATAACAATCGGGACTCCGGCGGTCTCAGCCGCCGCACAATACGATTCTATCTGGCGTCTATCCAACTGATGGCGGATGGCATGACTGCCGTCGCGCAACGAAGAATCAATAATGAAGACATCGGTCATAAGTGTTTTGCCCCTACCAACGCATCCTGCATCCGACAGGCATAGCGCTCTGCCGTTCTCACAGCAGCACAATTGATAATATCCAGGTTTCCCGCGTAGGCGGGAAGATAATCGCCCAAGCCCCGCACCTTAACCATGATCACGATGCGGTTATTTTCATAAACCGGCGGGACAATGACCGAATACCCGGGCACATACGCTTGGATTGCTCTTTCCATCTCAAAAACGGCAGCCCTTAATTTCTCAATATCCGGCTTCGGCATTTTAGCGGACAAAGTCGTTTGCATATCAATACAAGGATCCGCGGGATTGAGAATCAAAATAACTTTGACATTATCGCATCGGGTAAAAGAACGCAGCCCCTCCTCGGTATTTTCGATGTATTCGTCGATATTGATCCGAGTCGCCATGCCCGCACTCCGCGAGGCGATAGAGGAAACAACCTCGATATACTCAATATCTTTACACGTCCGGGAAAGGACAAAGGCGAGCGGAATCGATGCCTGACCGCCGCAGCTGACCATATTGACATTGCGATTATCGAGGGCATCATCAAGATTGATGGCCGGAACGATCATCTTGCCTATTTTGGACGGCGTCATGTCGATAACGGTTTTATCGGTTTCTTTTAATAACGCCCAATGCTGCAGGTGGTCCTTGGCCGAGGTCGCGTCAAACACAATCCGGCAGCAGTCAGGGTTATCAAGAATTTCGTTTATCCCCTTATCCGAGACCGCCACTCCCTTTTCTTTAGCTTTAAGCATACCCTTGGAATGGCAATTTCTCCCCACAAAACGCGTGCACTCCAAAACATCCGAGCGCAATATTTTTATCAGCAAATCCGTACCGATATTGCCGCTGCCTAAAATTGCGACTTTAATTTTTTCAGGGTACTGCGCCATAAACAATTTACCTTTTTTTCAAACCCACGCCGACCGCGAACAAATAATGCGCCATCGGATAATAGCCGGTATGCACGACCTCGTCATTCATCGAGAATATAAAACCGTTTACAAAATATTTTTCTAATAGGGCCTTTAAATCCTTATGGTCCTTCTGATTAATATGCTGGATACGGCTTCTTTCGGTAGCATATTTATCGGCGGTTTTATTGGGAGTGCCGATGATACAAATGCCGTCATCTTTGAGGCAACGGCAGCTATTTTCCATAAAAGGCTTTTCCAATTCCGGGTCCAGATGCTCGATGACATCAATGGAGAAGACACCGTCAAATTTGCGGTTAACCGGCGCCTGACAGATATCGACTTTTTTAAATTCGATATTTTTAATCTTTTTTAAGCGCTGGCTATTGCCCACCATCAACCGGTCATCAACATCGATACCCAAACAATAGTGCGCATCCTGGGCAACCAAGGGAATGCCAAAGCCATCGCCGCAACCCACCTCCAGAATATCTTTTTTTCCTTGAAACATCTTGGCGCAAAATTTATACCGCGCCAAAACAAAGCACATATGTTTGGGGTCATTAAGCAAGCTATAGGATGTCCAGGGGCCGAGCGAAATACACTCGGTATCAAACTGATAACTGCTGGCAATCTTAAACGCCTCTTTTTGGGTCAATTTTTTCAACGGAATCTCCTTTTTCATTTCACATTAAAAAATCGTTTCTGCAGCGCCTGAGCTTATACATATTGGGGTCTTTCTTTAATGCCTGGGATAGCTTTTTGCTCGCAGGGCCCTGCCATTTGTCATTGACGACAGAAAAATTCCTTCCCCCGGCGATCTTCCTTCCTTGCCCGCACAGCCAGCGGATGCATCCGTAGATCTCATCCATGGTCGTGCCCTTGCCTTTTTTAAGAAACTCAATAACCTTTTGGCGCCTTTCGTCGTCCTTGCCGACATGTTTTAGGACAAAGGCGTGCGTCTTGGTCCTGGTCCACCCGGGCCCGACAATAAAGATATTGATATTCTTGTCCTCCGCATCCAGGAATTCGCACATCTTGATCAACATGATCTTGGACACGGTATAGGCGGAAAATTTTAATACCGCATTATTAACCCCGCCACCGGCAAGAAAGACCACATCCACCACTTTGTTTTTCTTCCGGAGAGGATACATCTGGTGCAGCAGGCGCAATTGCTCGATAGAATTAACATGAACCGAATCACTCCACTCGTTAAAATCGCATTTAAAGAAATCTTTTAGCGGCAGCGGATTGCAGGGGCAAGAGATAAAGACATCCCAGGGCAAATGCAGCTTTTTATATCCGGCGATAAAACGGCTGATGCTTTTTTTATCCCCCACATCACAGAAAAAGAGACGGCAATCTTTGATTCCCCTAAACTCCGGCAGCAATTTGGTAGAGCGATACGTCCCGACAATTTGATAGCCGGCCTTGGCGTAGCGTTTCGCCAGGGCAAGGCCGATATCGCTGGTGATGCTGATAATTACAACTGTCTTTTTCATAAATCCCCGTGCCTCGGTTATGATTTTAGAAAAGAATATTTTTGTTCATCAATCTTTAACTTCCGAGCAAGGCTGCGAAAACGAACTACATCGCTTGCCTCCACCGCGATCCCTTTTGATCTCCTGACGCGATACGCTTCCTTTTCGGGATCTCCGGCCACCCGGACCCTGCCAAATCCTTTGGCCGGCGGTACCGAACGCAATTCGGTTAAAAGTTTTTTAAGCCGCGATTTAAAAGCGCCGACATTTTGAAATTTAGATATATCAATCGCCATAAGAAAATGGCCGAGCCTTCTTTTTTTACCGTCTACGGGAAACATATTCTCAATGTGCGGGCCCCAAGGCATACCCGTCAATACCCCGCACAATATCTCGACCATAAGGCCAAGCCCGTAGCCTTTGTAACCGCCGATAGGAAGAAGTGCGTTAGCGGCCGCGGCATTCAAGCATATCTTACCGTTTTTATCTGCCGCCCACCCGGCTTCCAGGCGCTTACCCTTGGCTTGATACTGCATCAATTTATTCCAAGAAATCATGCTCGTTGCCATGTCCAGGCAAAAAGGCTCTTCCCCTCGGCAGGGAGCGGCGAAACAAATCGGATTTGTCCCCAAAAAACGTCTTTTACCCCCAAAGGGAATAACCAGCCCTTCCACATTGGTAAAACTAAAACCCAGCATATTTTCTTTAGCCGCCATCAGGGCGTAAATCGACGCGGCGCCAAAATGCGTCGAATTATAAACCGCGACACAGCCCACCCCGCAACGCCGGGCAACCTGTATCGCCTTTTCCATCGCCATGCCCGCCGCGGCAATCCCAAAGGTGTGATCCGCATTCATCAGAACCGTTGTCAGCGAAGTCTTTTTAAATGTCAGCCGCGGTGATAGATTGATCCGTCCGATCAATGCCGCCTGAACATAATGCGGCAAAAGCCGGACGCCGTGCGAGTCTACTCCTCGAAGCGATGACTCGATAAGGCCGTCAATAACCGGCGCGGATAATTTTCTAGGGCAGCGAATACGGGAAAAGATATCCCTAAAAAATTCCCTGGCTAAGTTTTCTTTTAAGTATTTAAAAGCCATCAGACTCGCCCGCTTTGAATTTAAAATTTATAGCCGAAATAGCTTTAGCGTCTCTTTCATCCAAATCGCATTATCGCGAAAATGCTGCGCCGTCACCAGCGTCCCGTCGACCACCACCGGCTCGTCGATATAACTAGCACCGGCATTGATCAAATCATCCTTGCAGCCTTTATAGCAGGTGGCCTTCTTTCCTTTCATAATCCCTGCCGAAACCAACACCCACGGCCCGTGACAAATACTCGCAATAGGCTTTTTAAGGTCATGCATGGCCTTGGTGAATTTTAAGATCTCAGGAACCTGTCGCACCCGATCCGGCGCTTCGTGCCCGCCGGGAATCACCAATAGATCAAACTGTTTCGCATCCAGAGCAGAAAAATTAATCGTCGGCTTTGCGGATATTCCGTGTTTACCACTCACCACTCCGTCCGTTGATGTACACACATCCACCGAAAATCCCGCCTCCTGCAAACGGTAATAGGGATAAAAGAATTCGGTATCTTCAAAGCCGGGCCCGGTAATAATAACCGCTCGATTCATATCGATCCTCCGTTCTTTAGAAACAAAAAATGCTACCCTTCACCACAGAAATCCTGACGGCACAAAAATGACCGATAGGCATTAAAATAATCAAACGGGTATACCTATCATTTTCGCAACGTCATATATTTCAAAAAACTTTGACCAAAAAGGTGATTCTTTTACAGCTTTTTTATAATGGGCAGCTGCAAATTCATACCTCTCTTCATTGCCGAGCAACCGGGCTGCCTTTGCGTTAACACCCCAAGCCACTGCATCCATTAAATAAAATCTAAGAATATGATCCGTGATATTTAAGATTTTCTTAGGTTCTCCAGAGGGTTGAAGATTAGGATTTCCGATAAGATTAACAAAGACATTAAAATATATCTGAAACTGCTGAATTTCCAACGGGCCAGGATTTTTATCAGGATCCATTTTTCGGAAATCATAAACTTCTTTGTACCGGTCGTCAAAAGTTAAGCCACGTTCCATTGCCCATTGGCCCGGAGTATATATATTTATTTTGGCGGTTTCATCGCCATGAACGACACGTTCATCGCCTAAAGATCGAAGCTGTTCAAACATTGCCGTACCCGGAATAGGAAATAAAACCGCACATTGGCAAAAGTCAACCCTTAAATCTTTGGCATAATCAAAAGTATTAAATAACTCCGCATAGGTCTCATTCGGAAACCCGATCATAAAATTGGCAAATAGCCAAATATGCGGATGGTTCTTTTTAAATATTTGACAGGCCTCTTCGACTTTGCTCAAAACAATAGGTTTGCACAAAGTTTTCAAGCGTTTCTCATTGGCCGTTTCTACCCCAAACCCGGCCACGACACAGCCAGCCTGCGACATAGCCTTAGCCACTTTTTCATCGATCGAAATCGCCAACAAGGCATTTCCGGTGGAGAATGTCAAATCCAAATCAAGCGAGGCCCAACGGTCAAACAGCTCCAGCGCACGATCATGATAGGCGAGCAAATCATCATCGATAATCTCAACATGCCGAACTTTCTTCTCGTGATAGAGAAAGGATAACTCATCCATGACATCGTCGACGGACCTGCTCCTGACGCCGTTTCCCATGAGATTGTTCACCTGACAAAAGGCACAGCGCCCGCGACAACCGCGGTTGGTTAACAGGGTCGCCCACCTTCTGTCGGGAGAAGAGCCGGAGCGCGCCCACAGATTCGGCATGCCGACGTCGTTGTATCCATCCAGATCAATAAGGCTATATTCTTTTCGAATGTCGGGACATACGGTTCTTTCCCTGCGGTCGTCAAATGAAACAATATCTCCGTTGTGCTTAAATGACAGGTTGGATAGGACAGGAACAGCTGCTTCGGCCTCCGAAGAACCGCAGTTGACTTTCTCCCAGAAATTCAACAATTTAACAAATTGCGCCTGGCCTTCTTTTTTAATAACGATATCGCAATGGCCGAATTTCAATAGATTTTCAAAATTAGCAGAACTCTGCGGCCCTCCAGCAATCAAAAGTTTGCCCCGTCCGGATAGATGTCTTAGAAAATGAAGCGCCTCTGTCTGAGAAGGCTCAAAAAGAATTGAGAAACCATAGAGGTCACAATCATCAGGGATCAATTCCAAAAGCGCGTTAACATCATGCGGTTGATGCCGGGCTGTTCTTTTTAATGCCTCAAGAGATAGATCGATAATCTCTACGCTCCAATCCGGCAGCAAATGCCGTAAGGCAGACGAAAGCATCATCAGTCCGTACGGAGGATAGACGCTGTAACGCTTATTCTCAACCGCCCGAGGCTCTGTCTTTTGAGGGTCTAATGTCGGCGGAACTAGCAGGCATACCTTTCGATTACGAATGGGAAAATTCGCCAGAAGATCCGAAAGTTTTTGATACTGAACGAGCTGCTCATTGCTTAAGATTCCGGAATCGAAGGAATTTTGAAAGAATACTTCCCTCAGCTCTTCCGTAGATAAATGATCAACTGACGGATCCGCTTTAAACATTTTTAAAGATCCAATTTCTGCCTTTAAGAACTCGTGCTTATGCTTAACAAGATCCTTGGTCATCTATCTTTCCTGACAACAATCGCTTCTAAAACACCACTCGTGCGTACGCCGGAAGATTCTTTAATGTCTTCCCGCCCCAGCACATTGCCCGCCTTAAAGACAACCTTGCCCTGTCCGTCGATAATTCTTCCCTTCAAGATGCACATCATGTCCCAGCGGAACCGGCGCGACAGATCCTTTAGCGATTGATGGTTGTTATAACGCATAAATTGAATCCGGCAGCGGCCAAACCTTTTTTGGGTATCAAAGTGAGAGTTCGAGTCGATAAACGAAACGTAGTCGTACTGCTGCAGGTCAGAATATATGTATTCATCAGTTTCATAGCCGGTCTGTTCGCGCCCGTAATCATCCTTTAAACGCACTAAATCGCGTTTGTTAACCGGCGTTTCAATCTCGAGAATAAAAGTACCCCGGGAAGATAATGATCGCGTGGAATGAAAGACCCCTTTGCCGAATAATACCCCCTGGGCAGGGCGCCTTTGCATTTTTTCACCAAGCGTCAGGCATAAGGCATTTCCCGACAGGACGATGATTGATGTCTTTTTGCCTTGGTGACAGTGCATCGAAGTCCGGCACCCTTTTTTGATATTTAGGATCCATGCGGAAACAAATTTATTGGCAAAAAGAAGATACTCATAACCCCACGGTTTTCGCACTACCGCCCGGGAAAAATCATGGAGGTCGTTACCCTTGGGAGCCACATTTGTCTTGATCTCAGCAAGCGCGCGGCGGTCAAACGTGCAGGGAATCAATTTTTTATTGATCCGAAAAGACAAGGTATTTTTTAATCGACTCACGCTACTTTTTTCGGCCATTTTAATCAAAACGATTTTACGTTTGTTGCCCTATGCCAACTTTAAGGTTTATGAATATATTCCAGCGGCTCTTTTTTAATCCGTTCCCACCTTCCCTCCACCCAATCGATCACATCGCCCAATCCTTCTTCGACAGAAACAGCGGGCTTCCAGCCAAAGGCCTTTCTCGCCTTAGTCGAATCGATGACATACGCCGCATCCTGGCCCAGTCGTTCGCCTGCCGCTTGGGTTGCCTTTTTAAAATCAACCCCCATCATCTGGCAAATCGTCTTAACGACATCCTTAACCGCGATGCCGCTCTTTGGCGACAGATGATAGATCTCTCCGTTTTTTCCTTTTTCCATTGCTAGCTTTTCGCCTTTGGAAATATCACGAATATGAATATAGGATTTGACCGCCTTGCCGCCGCCGTGAAGATAAATCTTTTTTCCCATCTTAATAGAAATCACGGTACGGGGAATAATTTTAAAAAGCTGCTGGTGCGCACCGTAAACATTGGTCGAGCGGATTGTGACCAGCGGAAAATTATAATTCTTAACCAACGTAAACAGGAATAGATCGCCGGCCGCCTTGGACGCGGCATACGGCGTGCTGGGATTGACGGAATAATCTTCCTTGACCACCCCGCGGCAGGTCCCGTAAACTTCAGGGCTTGAGATATGCACATAGCGGCGCAAATATTTGGCTTTCTTTAAATGATCTCCCAGGCGGGACAGCGCGACGACGTTGGTCATAAACCACTGCTCGGGATGCTCCCAACTGGGCGCGACCTCGCTTTGCGCGGCAAAATTAACGATATATTCGGGTTTAAAAGAATCGAGCAGTTTTCGGATCCCGTCCATATCTTTATTGAGATCCATTTGATAGAAGTTGAATCTTCCGGTCTGGCGGCGTTTATACGGCAGAAACAGATCGCTTTTTTCCGGCGAGCGGCTGATGCCGATAATCTCGTTTTCTTTTTCATCGAGTAATAGATCGATAAAGTCGCTTCCCGAAAATGAATTGCTGCCGATAACAACAATGCGCTTGGACATTTTTTCCTTTTTAATCTAGAACGGCCCGCGAAACGATAGATCCGGAACGTCATGCGGGTTGACTTCGCTTTGCGCTTCTTTTAAAAGCGTTTTAAGCTCATTAGCATCTTTTCCTAAAAGTTCCCAGGCGGCTTGCACGATCGCACGGTATCCGGGATAAAAATCCTCCGTTAAAGACGGTGCTGACGGCATGGGAATTTCGGGTAAGGCAATGCGCCGCGGCGCTTTCTTTAAACTTTTCCACGCCCCTTCGGTCGCACGCGCCGCGATCTCCGCACTTACCCCGAACGACAGCCAACCGCAATCGGCAACGATTAAATGGCCGGTCTTTTTAACCGATTGGCTGACGGTCTCAAAATCCAGCGGCCGGATACTGCGCAAGTCAATGACCTCGGCCGTGATCCCTTTTTTCTCTAGGATCTGAGCCGCCCGAATCGCTTCGATCGTCATATGCGAAACGGCAGCAATAGTCACCATATCCCCTTTGCGGACAACACTCGCTTTTCCCAAAGGAATACGATAAGGGTCCTGGTGAACATGGCCTTCGATATCGTAAAGCCAGCGGTGCTCAATGGAGATAACCGGATTATCATCTTCGATAGCGGAGACAAGCAGGCCCTTGGCATCGTGCGGTGTTGCCGGCATAATCACTTTTAAACCCGGAATATGCGCGAACAATGCCTGCAGGCTTTGGGAATGCTGCGCCCCCTGGCCCCAGCCGCGGCCCACGACCATACGGATAACCAAAGGAATATTCATCTGCCCGCCGAACATAAAATGCCATTTGGCGGCATTGTTAATAATCTGGTCCAAGGAAAGCAATGCAAAATCCACCCGTTGGTGAGTAAGAATCGGCCGAAATCCGCGCAGCGCCGCGCCGATACAAATTCCGGTCATCCCGTTTTCACAAACCGGCATATCCATGACCCGGCCGGAACCATATTTTTCTTTTAACCCTAAGGTCGAGCCAAAGATTCCTTTTGGATCGGGCACGCCTTCCCCAATAATAAAGACAGCCGGGTCTTTGGCCATGCATTGATCAATGGCCTCGCGGAGTGCTTGCGAATATTTTATTTGTCGTTCTACGGTCATATTGATTTATAAGGCATAAACATCGTTTAGAGAAACACCCTTGGCAAAAGGCGCAGCCTGCGCCAAGGTAACGGCCGTATCAATTTCTTTTTGAATCTGCGTTTCCATCCCGGTGATTTCGGCCGGCTTGATCACCTTGTTTAAAAGGGCGTATTTCTTAAACCGGTCGATGGGGCATTTCTTTTGCCAGAGTTTAAACTCGGCCTCATCGCGATAACCGATATGATTGTCGTAATTCGGGCCGCAATGCTCGCGCCAGCGGTAGGTTAAGAATTCGATCAAAGCCGGCCCGCGCCCTGCGCGGACAGCATCGATCATTTCTTTTGATACCTCGTAAACTTTTCCGCAATCATTCCCGTCGGCTCGAAACGAACGGATCCCGTAGCCTTTGGCCAGAGAGGCAATGGAGCGCTTGGGCTGCCGCTCGGCAATCGGCGTATACACCGAATAAAGATTATTCTCGCAGACAAAAACAATAGGCAAGTTTTTTAAAACCGCAAAGTTAACCGATTCGTGGAATGCCCCTTCTTCGACGGCCGCGTCTCCCAAGAAAGCGACCGTCACGGTTTTGTTGTTTTTCATCTTTTCCGCCCAGGCCACACCTGTCGCCACCGGAATCGTTCCTCCGACAATAGGCGTTGAACCTAAAAAATTTACGGACAGATCGATCAAATGCATCGAACCGCCGCGGCCCCGGGAGCAGCCTGTTTCTTTGCCGTACAATTCGGCAAATAATTTTTCCAGATTTCCGCCCTTGGCCAAATAATGCCCGTGCGAACGGTGATTGCTTAAAACCAGGTCTTCATTCTTTAAATTGGCGCTTACCCCCGCCGCGACCGCCTCCTGGCCGATGCATAAATGCACCGGGCAGCGCATTTGTTGCTGGGGATAGAGCTCAACAATTCGCTCCTCCACCATCCGGATGCGCAACATTTGGTAAAAAAGAGATTGTAAGATTTTTTTGGTGATCATTTAAGGTTTAAAGCCTGCATGGTTTTAATGTTGTAATAACGGATATCGTCCATCGGGTTTGGAATGAGGCCTTTCTCAAATGCCTTCTTTAAGTCACCCACTGCCTGCTCGATCGTGCACCGAGGGCTAAATCCCAGCTCCCGGGAAATTTTCTCCGAAGAAATATGATAGGAGCGGTTATCGTCCGTGGGCTTGCGCGTGATCTGGATGCTTCCGTTGCCGATCACTTTCTTGACGGTTTCGGCGATCTCGTTGACGGTATAATTTTGGTAACCGGCGTTAAAAATTTTCCCCGCGATTTTCTCTTTTGGGTATTCCAGTGATTGCACGTATAGATCGGTCACGTCGTCAATATGAATATTGGGCCGCTTCTGATCCCCACCAAAGACGGTGATCTTTCCGGCGTTAATGGCGTGATTGGTTAAAATATTAACGGTCAGGTCCAGCCGCAACCGCGGCGAATAGCCGCACACCGTCGCCGGCCGTAAAATAAGCACGGTAAAATCATTTGATTGCTGTTCGAGTAAATATTTTTCGCACAAAGCCTTATATTTTGAATAATCGGTGAGCGGCTCTAAGGCCAGATCTTCGGTAACATTGGATTCTTTTTTAACCCCGTACACGCTGGAGCTGGAGGCAAAAATAAATCTTTTTACCTTTGCCTTTTTGGCAATCGTAACCAGCGGCAGGAAGGCGTCGTAATTGATCGACTTGCCTAAATCCGGATTTAATTCATAGCTGGGGTCGTTGGAAATGCAAGCCAGATGAATGACCGCGTCAATGCCCTTCATTTCTTTTGTGAGAAGTTTGGTATCGCGGATATCGCCCTTGACCTGCCTGAGATTGGGATTATCTTTTACGCTATCCAAAACGTGTTCCCCGTACATATAAAGATCGATCACCGTAACCTTGTAATCGCGGGCAAGAAGTTTTGGGATTAAAACAGCGCCGACATACCCGGCGCCTCCGGTGACCAAAATATTTTTCATATCGTCAGGTTCTTTCACGGGATGATGCCTTTTTGTTTAAAAGACGCGCACACTCCCGGGCCACTGTCTTAGGCGAAATATAATTCATGCAAAAGCGGTCGAATTTGCAGATCGGGGAATAGCACGGCGCGAAAGGACAATTCAACGTCGAGGCAACAATGTGGATATTGTCAATGCCCGTCATGCGCAAATAATTGGTCGGCCCGTAGAGTGAAATGACCTTTTTACCCAGCGCCTGCGCCAGAATCTGGCCCAGCGAATCCGAGGTCACGATCACGCGGCAACTTTCGATCCAGTCGATGTATTTGGCGACATTTTTATGCCCCTGCTGCCAGCTAAGCGAATAATCCTTTTTTAAGATCCCCTCAAGCTCTTTCCAGTATTTCATCGGCCAGGCCTTGGTCGGCCATTTGGGCCCGACCGCAAAATTAAATCCGATATCGTATTTCTCCCGGTTTCCCCTTTTACGCCCCAAAACCGGGCTCTGGCCTTTCCAACGGCCGCCTAAGGTTTCGAAAAGCAATTCAAAAGCGTTTTTGTGAATATAACGATGATTCTCCTGGCCGGTCAAAAGATATTGGGTGGAGCGTTTGTAGGTGGCGATGTCATAGATCCGGCTGTTAAAATAAAATCCGTATTTTTTCTTAGCCTTGATCTGCGCCAGATAGGTGCAAATCCCGATATCCTTTTCCAGATTAACCAGAATATCGAATGAACGGCGGGTAATCTTCTTTAGGGTCTCGGGCCCGAAGATCAATATTTCGTCGATATAAGGATTGTCCTTTAACAGCGGACTCCCCTTAAAAGAAGTAATCCAGGTGACGCGGTCATTTTTGTAGAGATGCAAAATCGAAGTGCAGATCAAGACATCGCCAAGGCTGATAGTGGTCGAGATTTCCCGGTCGAGGAATTCGGAAAAACCTGTTTTTATAACGAGGACTTTCCTGCGGTTGTGCATGTTATTTCTGCTCCTTGTCGGAGGAATCAAGCCGGATATCGACCGACGTATAACCGTATTCCTGCAAGTGATTCGTCTTGATCTTAACATCACAGGGGCTGCAGGTGCCATACGCGGCGCAGCCCCGATACAGGTGCTCAAGTTTTAAATCGGGATCCAAAAGATTGCCCAAAGCCATTTCTTTTCGATGGGCGTAGAGGTCCGAATGACAGCGGTAAACCGTCGCATCAATTCCAACGGGAAGCACCGTATTGCGGCACAGGACGTGAGCGCGGACCACCTTGCCCTCACAGGCATCGGGATAACGGTATTTTAAATAGTCGCGGCCGTTATATTTTCCTAAAAATTCTTTGGTGCGAAATTCAACCCCTTGTTTTTTGGCGTACTCGCGGATTTCAGCGATCAATTCCGGATAGCCGGGATGATCAATATGATAAAGGCCGATACTTAGGATTTGCTGAAATTCTTTGATGCGGTCGATCAATACTTTATAGTCGTTTTGTCCCTTATGAAAACTGACGCGTATCGTCGGATACGGGGCGGGGCGTTTGTTCCAATCCAGCGTGCGCAGTTTCTTGAATTTCTCAACAGTTAAACTCGGCGGCAGGGCGGTTAAAATATCCATTTTGTGGTGAACATTGTCCAGGATCTCCCAAATGCCGTCATAAAGAAACGGCTCTCCTCCCTGGAGGGTCAACGGGATCCCCTGGGGCAATTGAAGGCGATTAAGCGCCTCGATCCATTGGCCGGGCTTTAGTTCCGCGGCGCCTTTAATATTAATAAACTTCTCATTATAATTAGTAATACAATAGGGACAGGAAAGAAAACAGCGGTTGGTCAGATAAATCCCCAGATAATCTGTGATGGCGGGAACAATGATGGGTTGAAGTTCTGCTTTTAGCATTTAAAAATCACCCGGCAGCTCGACTTCTAAAAAGGCTGCATAATTTTGGTACAAATTTTATCCGCCTTCGTCAGAAAACTGCGGCCGTAAGGCCGCAAATAAAACAATTGGCGGATAACCCTACGAAACTCAAACACGAAAGTATTTGAGTGAAGTAGGGTTATTGGCTTACGCAGGAAAGTTATTGTACCACAGAGAGTTAAGCGAGGCAATAATTGAAAAAGCAAGGTCAAAAGCGGTAAAAACCGCTCTTACCTCCGCTTTTGGAAAGGAGCCTTACATCTGAAATGGCGATACCGTGATCCGACCACTTCATCATGTCGTAAATCGTGAGGGCAGCTATCGTTACCGCAGTTAAGGCCTCCATTTCAACCCCGGTTCGGCCCAGGCAGGAAACCTCGGATTGGACGGTTACAGAGCGCTTTTTCTTATCGACTTCAAAACTCACGGCCACCTTGCTCAATTCCAAAGGGTGGCACATGGGGATGATGGTTGGCGTATTTTTAGCCGCCATAATACCGGCGACCTTGGCGGTTTCAAAAACGTCGCCTTTAGGAGAACCCTTTTTCAATAAGGCCTTAAATGCCTTTGGAGGAAATTTGACGGTCGCCGTAGCGATCGCCACGCGTTTGGTGACGGATTTTTGACTGATGTCGACCATGCCTTTGGATTGGTTAGATGATTTCATTTTTATCCCAGTCATTTAACAAGTTACCAACGTTACAAATGTTACCAAAGTTAGAAAGGTTACCCAAAAAAGGTTTGTTGAGGTTACGCTAAGGTTTCCGCAACCTTTTTGTAACATCGCGCAACCTCTAAAAAGTAACCTCGGCAACCTTATTAACCTTTATAACCTTAGTAACCTGATATCTATTACGAAAGATACTCAACAACTACCTTTCTCCCCTTCACTACCTTGCGCACACCTTCCGGGACCTTGAACAAACAATCCGCCTTTACGACCGAAATGATATTGCCTGAACCCTGATGTTCAGATAGTTTAACAAACAATTCCCCTTCCCGCAACAAGGTCTTACCGCGCAGGATTTTTGTGCGCGCCGGATTTAATTTAATTTCTTCAGCTAAGATCGCGGTGGCGGTTTTGGTTAAAAAATCGCGGCGACCCGACATTTTTAAAATGCAAGGCCGGACGAATTCGTGGAATGAAACCATGGTTGAAACCGGATTTCCGGGCAGGCCAAAAATGAGCGTTTTATTTTTCTTGGCAAAAAGTAAGGGCTTGCCCGGCTGCACCGCAACTTTGTGAAAAAATATTTTCGCGCCGAGTGTGCGCAAAACCGACGGCACCAAATCGCAATCTCCGACGGAAACACCGCCGGAAATTAAAAGGATGTCGCATTCAAAGCCGCTTTTTATTTTTGTAATTAGCGCGCGGCGGTCATCACGGGCAATGCCTAAAAGAATGGGCGCCCCCCCGCTTTCTTTGACTTGGGTAAAAAGGCTGTATTGATTGCTGCTGCGGATTTTTCCGGAGGAAAGTTTTTGGGTGACATTGAGCAATTCGTTTCCGGTAACGAGAATGGCCGTCTTGGGCCTGCCAAAAACTTTTACAAAAGGCAGGCCCAAAGTCGCACATAATCCGACAATTGCCGGCGTAACCAAATTTCCTTTTTCAATGATCAGAGAATTTTTATGGGCGTCTTCGCCTTTAAAAGCGATGCCCTCGCCTTTTCGCACGGCCTGGCCTACAAAAACTTCATTGCCCTTTTGCCGGCAATATTCTTTCATCGCCACGCAATCCGCGCCTTTGGGGACAACGCCTCCGGTCATGATTTTAATCGCTTGGCCCTTTCCAATAATTTTCTTTGATGGACATCCGGCTTCAGCCACACCAATGATTTTCAACAGCTTGGGGAATTTTGCACTTTGCGCCTTGAGATCAACGCTTTTGACCGCAAACCCGTCCACGGTCGCACGGTTAAACGCCGGCAAATCGGTCGTGGTGCGAATATCTTGCGCCAAAACCCTTCCCTGCGCCTGTAAAAATCCCTCTCTCTCAACCCCTTTTATCAGACGGGTTTTTTGAAAGATAATTTGTTTGGCGAGATTAATAGAAATCATTAATAAGCACCCAATTCACAGATTAAGCAATACTTCCTCAGAAATTCCTACCCGCCTTTACCTGCCGAAGCTGCCCATCGACGGTATCGACATCTTTGTGTATCCAGCCGGAATTTCAAAAAGGTCAGCAGATTGTGCCTTAGCCGAAATATTTTTATATTCGGTGCTCCAGCTTCCGTCTTCGGCTTCGATCTTAATCGGAAATTTTCCGTCCTTGAGCCACTGAAAAACGGTCATGCGACGGCCTCCTTCAATATAAGTCACTTTAAACTTTTCCGCCGGTTGTCCGTTAACGACCTCTGCCCCCAAAGAGATACGCTCGACCTCTCCGTCAAAATTCTTTGACGCCTTAGGCGCCTGGGACATATTAATCGGCTGCTCCATATACATCTTTTCCGAAGGCATAATGATCCAGGAAACCTTTTTGTCATTGCGGACAATAATAATGCTCTCCGGCGTCTCCATGCGCGATTTTTCTCCCGAGACAAAAATCTTAGCGCTCATCGTTCCCGCACTCGAGCGGCTGACCATATCGGCAGAAAAATCCTCCGCCCACGCGGAACAAGTGATTCCCACGGCCAAAATCATCACAAAAAACAATACCGCCGGCACAACGCTTAAAAACTTTTTGTTCTTTTTATCCATGACAACCTCCTGTTAATGGAACGTTAAACTTAAAATCCCTTTTTAGGGACTGCCCCCTTTTTGGAATCGATTTCTTCAATTGTAACCGGAATAACGCCTTTTTTCAAATCCGCGATTCTTGAAAATGCCATTTTGCTTAAGTCAATAATCCTGCCCTGGTTATACAGGCGTATGCCCGGCCCAAAATCATTGTGCCGGACCACCACGCATTTACCGTTTTCGGTATTACACACCCGGTAATACTTGCCGTAATCGTTCTTTCGCATAGCGCAGGTTAAGCCGTAGTTGTTATGCCTCTTGCCTGTTGCCGCCAGCTTAACCACATACCAGGCCGCCTCGCCCGTCGTAGGATACTCACCCTTGACCGGCTTGTAATCTTCGCAACCGCCTAGAGATAACAACACAGCGCCGGCGAGGATCGAGGTAAAGATGTTCTGGTTTTGGCGCATAGGCCTCACCCGCTATCAAACCAATGACAGCCCTTTATTTCTCCGTTTTCTTATTTGAAATCAGCGCCTTAAGCGCCGTATTTTCTGCGAGAGCATACACCACAAACATGCGCCCTTTAAGGCGCAAATGTTCATTGGGGTAGCGCAAGACCTCGCTGTCTTCGACCCAGCCGAAAAATTCCCGGCTTAATGCCGTCGAGAAATCGAACAAATCCACGCCTTCTTTCTCCAGCAGCGAACGCAATACCGCGACGTTATCGCGAAGACGCACGCGAAATTCCGTCCCCAGATATTTTTCGATTGTTTGGTAATCCAACGGAGTCACGTACACGATCGGTTGGATACCGGCCGCCTTTAACGTCCGCACCGTGTCCAGCAGGGATTGGATTTTACGGTGCCGGGGTGTAAGCGTATACAAAAAGCGGAACATGAGTTTTTTGCGGACATTTTCATCAGTGGGAAAATAATACCCGGGATTATCAAAATCCCTGACCCGGCCCAGATAACGGGTTCCGTCAAAGACCGGTGCATATTCATAGGCAAACTGAGAAATGCGCGGCTCGAAAATTTTAAAAACCGATAGCGGTTTCATAAATTTCATCACCGGAGTATCCTTGTAATTTAAAATAATCCGCTCCCGGTCAAATTGCCATAAGGGTTGCAAATCCCATTCCGGAGAAAATGACCTCATATTGACCGGCACCACTACATATCCCGGACGGTAACCTTTACGCACGACATAACGGCTATAAACGTCAAAGACATCGGTTTGATACGCGGCGTGAGTTACCTTCACCACCCGAGCCGGGCGAACCAACAGCGCCAAAAGGGCGGGCATGCTGGAATCGTTAGCATCGCTGGCCGCGCTCCAGTTGACGGCACTGTCCCCCAGATAAATCACATCCGCCCCGCGCGTTAAGGCAAAATCCAATAATTTGATTTCGTTAGGGATATCGACCTTGCCGGGCCAAACCGCCTGCGCGCAAAAGACCAGGCCGGTAAGTAATATTCCTTTAAGGAAAAATTTTCTCATAGGTTTCGGTTAAAATTGAAAATAAATAAAAGGAATTTCTTTGCTCACCCCTAAATTCATCACCGTCCAGATACAGGCAAGATAAACGGCCCAGCGAAGAACAACCGGCCGCGCCGAAAAAAATGTTTGCAGCGTCTGCAGCTCTTGGGCAACATCATTTTGCGCGCATGAGGCCTCCTGGAACACCTGCAGGCCCAAGACTAAAAGGATCAACCCGACGGAGAAAACAAATTCCCCCTGCGACAACCCGATCGCGCTTTCAATGCCATGCACCGACAACCCGCCCCATCCTGCGGTCAAATGCGAAAAGATATACACCGCATCCCCCATACTGCTGGCCCGAAAGAACACCCACGCCGCGCAAACCAGAACAAAAACAATGATCCGGCGCAAAAATCGGTGCACCGCCGGCTGCCGCTCCAATCCCAAAATTTGCACCGCGCCCGCCCTTATTCCCCGGCTCCATCGGGAAATAAGATAATACAATCCGTGCAACCCGCCCCAGACTAAAAAAGTCCAATTAGCGCCATGCCACAAACCGCTTAAAAGAAACGTTACCATAATATTGACGTGCCAGCCCCAGGCCGAAACCCGGCTGCCGCCCAGAGAAATATAAACGTAATCCCGAAACCAGGTGGATAAAGAAATATGCCAGCGGTGCCAAAAATCCGCAATCGATTCCGCCAGATACGGCCGGCGGAAATTTTGCATAAGCCTGAATCCTAAAACCTGTGCCGCACCGATAGCAATATCGGAATAGCCGGCAAAATCACAATAGATCTGAAACGCAAAAAATACCGTGGCAATGACCAAAGCCGGGCCCTGATGCTCGGAAAGATTGCCGTACACTTGATTGACCGCCAAAGCCAGGCGGTCGGCGATGACCACTTTCTGGAACATGCCCCAGAGCATTAGTTTTAGCCCTTGGGTCACCCGGGTATAATCAAAATCGTGGCGCTCGTCAAACTGGGGCAAAAGATGTTTAGCCCTTTCAATGGGCCCGGCAACCAATTGCGGAAAAAACATGACGTACAAAGCATAGATCCCAAAACGGCGTTCTGCTTTAAAATGGCGGCGGTAAACTTCGATGACATAATTTAAACTCTGGAAGGTATGAAAGGACAGGCCAATCGGCAAGATGAGCCCTAAGGTTTCCGGCTTATAATTCCAATGCAACAGTTCCGCCAGTCGCGCCAAATTGGCATTAAAGAAATTAAAATATTTAAAGACAAATAAAACCGCGCAGGTGGCAACGATACTCACCAAAAGGTATACCCGGCGCGCCCTCCCTTCGGCCCGCTCGATTAACAGTGCCGCCGTGTAATCGATGACGATGAGGATAAAAAGGACCAAAATATAGACCGGAATAAAGGCCATGTAAAAGACGCAGCTGGCAACCAAGAGCCACAGCCAGCGCCAACGGTAGGGCAAAACAAAATGTATAGAGGCAACGATGGGGAAAAAAATCAGGAATTGAAGCGAATTAAAGGTCACGGGATTTGATGGCTGAATGTTTCGCTAGGGTTTTGGGAATAATCTTTTTTTAGTGCAGGGCTATTATATTACATTTGCTCCTTGAGGCAAGAACTTTTGGCCCAAAGCGGGACAATCCCTTCGAATTTCGCACAGAGCAATCAGTGGCATGCGACGAGCGACTAATCTTGCGACTTGCGTCTTGTGTCTTGTGACTTGCAACTTGTGTCTTGCGACTTGTGACTTGTGCCTTGCACCTATTCACTATTCACCCGTCTCGTCCCGCATTAGCGGGACGGACGAGGTCTCGTCATCCCGCAAACGGCGGGATGACGGACTATTCACCCGTCTCGTCCCGCATTAGCGGGACGGACGAGGTCTCGTCATCCCGCAAACGGCGGGATGACGGACTATTCACCATTCACTATTCACTAAAATCTTCTTGGGCTAAGATCACTTTTTCTTCTTTTTACTTACCGTCTTCTTTCCTGCGGCCGGTTTCTTGGTTGCAGCCGGCTTCTTCTTTTCTTTCTCGATTGGCTCCAAAACATCGACGGCAGCCTTCACAATTGTTTGAGCAGGCGGCGCCCCTTGAGGCCTGTGATCGGCGGCCACTTTAAAATTGTTATTGGCCTTACGCCGCGAAAAACATTCTTTGCAAAAGACCGGCCGGTCTCCGCTGGGCTTAAAAGGCAATTCGCATTCCTTCTTGCAATCGGCGCATACGGCACGAAACATCGGCCGCTCTTTGTGATGATCCCTTGGCTTTTCATTTCCCTGATGCCGGCCACTCACCGGTAGATAAAATGGCGTCTTGGGCGCAGATCCCGGCCCCGCCGGCTGCTGTGTGGACCGGTTGAGCAAAAGGTCCACCTTCTTATCCAGCGCCGTCAACTGCTCTTGCATTTTAGTTATTAGGCCGACGATGTCGGGTTCATTGGGAATCTGTTTTTTCATGCTCCTCCTTAAGTGGTTTTGAGTGTCTTGCTACTTGTGACTTGTGACTTGTGACTTGTAACTTCGCCTCAAGGGCTTTTGGGGACCTGGTCCTGAGTTGGACCCGATGACGACAAAGCTTCTACTTTGCATTCTCCAGAATTTCGTTAGCCCGGCCCAAAAGTTCTTTGGCCTTATCCAATAAATTTCTAGCGCCTTCTTTAGAAAACTCGTTCTCATAATCCGCATTCTCACGCAGGGTTTTTGCCGTCTGTAATGCCTCGATTAAATTAACGTCGAGTAAACCCTTGGCAACAAAAAATGCCTTTATCGCCGCAATCAAGCAATAGTGGCTTCTTTCCCGGTATCCCTTCGAATAAATGAGAGCCCGTGCTGCATGAAACATGGCATAATACCCCTGGATCGTCGCCCATTTGAAACTGCCATCGTCAAAGCTATTCTCGGCAGTCTTTAGATCGTCACGGGCGGTTTTTAATTCCTTAGGTGCCAATTTTACCGCAGCAGCGAATTTCTTGATCTTGCCTTTCGACAAACATTCCTTCAAATCCTGATCTTCTATTCCTTTTCCCATAAAACAATTCCCTTTTTAATTTCTTCATAGAAAACCGGCTCTTTTTTGTCAAAGCCCATATATTCTTGCGGGCTCTTAACAACAAGTTGGATCTTTTCTTTTAACCGTGGCTGGGATAAGACGAGCGCCCGCACCTTTTCCTTATCGTTTGATACCACAAAAATATCGATATCGCTTTTTTCGGTATCTTCGCCTAACGCACAGCTGCCAAAAAGAACAGCACGCTGTGATAGGCCCTTCACCTGTTCAACCAAGGGCTCCAGCATGCTGACATTCTTCAGGATCTTATACTGCCGGACAGTCGCTGATTTCGGGTCAACGCTGTAAAAGATCATCCGCCCTTTTTGTTCCGTCTTAAGCAAACCCTCTTTGGCCATCTGACGCAAGGCCTGATTGGTCCCGCCCTTGCTTAAAAGCGTATGCAAGGCAATTTCTGCCCCGTAAAAGGACACGTGAGGATTCCGGCAGAGAAAGTCCAGAATCTTTTGCTCGGCTGTGGATGAAAATCTGTCTTTTTTCATACGTTTAACCCGCTCATTCTACCTCTTTCATGCGTTTAGCCCGCTCATTCTGTCTCTAGCGTAACGACTGACCTTATATTCGTTATAATGAATACAAGTTCATTTAAATGAACCTGATTAGACTATACCTTATGTTAAGGGTCCTGTCAAGAACGGCTTTCTTGCCTAACATCTATTCCTGCTGCTCCTGCATTTTGGTCATTAATCCGACGATGTCGGGTTCATTAGAAAGCTGTTTTTTCATGCTCCTCCTTAAGTGGTTTTTGGGTGTCTTGTAACCTGTGACTTGTAACTGCGCCTTAAGGGCTTTTGGGACCTGGTCTTGAGCTTAGTTGTTAGCTTCTTAGGTATTTTATCAGGTTAACCGGTTAGAAAGTTAGAATTTCTAACTTTAATAAGCGCTTAAGTTACGCGGCTTTTTGGGACCTGGGCCTTAGGGTCTTAGTTAACAACCGTGTTTCCGCTGGAGATTATCCACCTCAGCTTTCGCGGCAATCTTCCTGATAACATTCTTAACCTGCAAATCTACTGGAGTACGACTTAAATAATCCGCCGGCGCTACAAAATTCACCCGGTCTTGTTTCAACAACTTTCTGGCTCTGGCCTTTTTCTTTGAAGAATGCGGTTGATAGACGGCAATCGAATAGCCCCCTTGATCTTTTACTAATTTCATACAAGGTACATCCGTTTCGCCATCTCCAATATAAATCATCCGCTCAAATGGAATTCGCCGTTTCCACTCGGGAGTATAATCATTAATCTTCTTATCATCCCATTCATCAGAAATGCCTTTATTGATTCTGAATAAAAATTGAGTCTTAGTAGTATAATTCAAAGCCAAAATCGGCCAAGAAGCAACACCATGCTTATCGTACATAAACGCTGAGGCGTAAATCTTCTTAAAATGTCTCGCGATCTTGGTGCCCGAAATCATCTCGCGCAATCCAGAGGAGACAATATAATGCTCAATCTTCACATTTTGTTTACGCGCGAATTTGCTAATCCGGCCAAACCATTTATCAACACCATCAAAAAGATCTACCCCTTCCCCATGCCGCTCGAAAGATTTTCGATCAATCTTAACCTTATTGCTCTCTGCCCTGGCTTTTTCAATCATTAATGTCATATAAGAAAGGATATGATCACCCTTATGCTCTTTGGCGCGATTTCCAGCTTCTCTCCAGAAATCCCGCGGTTTTACTCCCAATCCAGGGAAAAAATTATATTCTTGCATGTTACCAGGAGATAAAGTCCCGTCGAAATCATAACAAATCGCCACTATTGGTCGTTTGGGCTTGCTCATGTGCCACCTCCAAACTTATTGTTTCTTTGTCCCTACTTCGAGTAATTTAATCTTTAAATTATGGCTCTGCTTCAGTTCTCCGTTTATCCTCACTTCGATACTATAATCCCCAATCTCATCAAATTTCAAGTTAACCAACTGCATCGGCATCGGCAGATGCTGCTCGCCCTCGTGCTGGCTCGGAACTTCAAGATCTCCCTCCGCCTTAAAAACCGCGCCTTTTTCTCCTATCATTCGGACGTCAAACCGATTCCGTCCAACATCTTGGCGAGTCACCTTCAATCTGACCAGCAAAAACATGAGAGGATGTATCCAAGGTAGCTTTGCTGTAGTTATTTCCGTAATTCCAGCCCCTACCAACGTAAACTTACCTCGGTCATTTGCAGCCGCATAATCGGCTAAGATTAAATCTGATACTTCCATACTCGATCCTCCTTCTAGTTGTCATACGTAAACCTTGTTGGCAAAAAAAATTACCTCTCAAGAAGGTACTTTGCCAATTCCTCTGGGGCAATAATATATCGCTCCCCAACCTTATCTGCCTGTACCCTGCCTGTTGCAATCATTTTTATAACTGCTTGACGGGTAACACCTGCCTCTTTTGCGAATTCAGGGACCGACATTTCTCGACGTGATTCGCTCTTATTGATGCGCAAATCGACTATCCTACTCGTAGCATTCTTTAGCGGTGTCAGATCATAATCCACGCTACCTAGACACAGCTTTACGGAAGACGACTTGCCGTTACTTACAGTATTGATGTTCGTTACGTGTACCATGGTTATTTTATAGCAGAGAGGTTTACAGTTGTCAACCTTTATTTTCAGATATCAATGATCTTCATAACTTCGTCGCCATAGTGATTGATGACCTTCACGGCGATTTTGCCGGTTCTGGGTTTTGAAAATGGGCGGGAAATGGTGGAATAAAGATCGTCCCAGGCATCTTCTTTGATATCAGCCTTAAGGGCTTTCTTTAGTTTTTCGTAAGGTTTATCTGCACCAAGAAAATATGCATGCGTGACGAAGAAGGCTTCCCCATTGTAATTCGTATCAATGAACCAAGCGGCAATATCATGCTCTGGGTCACCTGATCCGCTGGAGCGTATTTCACTTTTGACTGGGTCGTATATATCCACGCCGACTATTTCAACCACGATCCCCTCTTTGGTCTGTTTTATTTTTACTTCTGGCTCCCCAAAGGCAAGGAAAAGATTACCTGAGCCGGTTTTCTTTAAGAGATCACCCATGGAAAGATCGGGGTTAATCTTAACTTTCATTACGCGCAATTTCTCGAATTCAGAGGGTTCGGAAAAAGCGGATGCCTCAAATGAAGTTGCCGCAACCACAAGAAGATCAGCAAATTTCTTAGCTACTTTCGCAGCATCGCGAACAAAATCATCATCAACGCTACCAAATTCAGGACCAATAGCCACAGCAACTTTCTTCAACCCTTGCTCCGTTTTATACTCGCCTGAAGCTTGTATTTCGGGCCCGCCGGGTAAAATATCTAAATTTACAAATTCTACCCTTGCTCCTTTTTTACCTGTTTGCACACCCGCTTTAAGAAGATTTGTAACTATAGTTTCCACAAAACGTTCAGAAGAGACCATCTCTTGGACGTCAGAAATACGATGAGGAGAAAGGGATTCAACAGTAAATGGTCCAGAAACGCGAACTATGTCGTTGTTTTCGACGGGTTGATCATATAAAACTTCTTGGCCTGCCGGCTCATCATTAGCAAGAGATCTTAAGGTAACATGTGGCACTGTTTTGTATTCAAAACCAGTAAAAATACTATGCTCATCTTTGAGCTTGTAATAGGAGAATTTGGCTGTCATCAGCCGTGTGCGCGCTAAAGCTAAAGCAACGCGCGAAGTATCAATAGTAATCCACCGTCTCCCCCACTGTTCAGCGACATAAGCGGTAGTCCCAGAACCACAAGTCGGATCGAGAATTAGATCCCCCGGGTCAGAAGTCATGAGAATGCACCGTTGAATAACAGTCGCCCCAGTTTGAACAACATACACTTTATCCTGCTGCCCTGTCGTATCTGTCCAAGTTGCTAATAGACTTGTGACGGGAAAATCATCCGAAAATAACTTGTAAGTAAGTAAATTTCCCTTTACTGTTAACCGATTTCTTTTTTCAAGATTTTTTATTCCAGCTTCTGTTGTGCCATAACCATTCCCAGTAGGAGGATATTCCTTACCTTTAAACTTATATGTAAACTGTCCACTATCATTAGTACCAGTAGTTTTAAGGGACTTTTTCAGAAATACTCTGGCACCAGGAGGTAGCAATTTATGATCATTAATTTGCTCTAAGGTCATCTGATGTTCAGACCCATTTGACAATTCATACCAACCGTAATCTTTATTCCTTTCAACAGAATACGGCAAAAATAACTGACGATATTTAACCTTGATCTTTCCAGCACTATCTATCCTTTGCTTGGCATACCAAAGAATAAAATCATACATTTGCTCTAGAAGATTTGCTCCGAGTGGCATAGTTTTTTTTCGAAATGGAATTAAAGCAACAAAATTTTCTGACCCGAAAGCTTCATCCATAAGATTACGCACCAAATGGATATTCTCATCTGAAATTTGAACAAAACATGAGCCGCTCTCAGTAAGAAGTTCTCTCCCAACGACTAAACGATCTCTGAGGTAAGATAGATAGGAATGGATTCCGAGCTCCCAGGTATCGCGAAAAGCCTTAATTTGTTCAGGCTGACGAATAAAATCTTCTATTTTGTCTTTAACGTCTTTTTTCCTAGTAGAAATCTGCCAATTCGAACCAAATTTAATGCCATAAGGCGGATCGATATAAATCGTCTGTACCTTACCGCGCATGCCTTCTTTTTCTAACAGGCTATTCATCGCGAGGAACGAATCACCTAAAATCATGCGATTCTGCCAATTATCCTCGTGCTTATAAAACTCAACGGCTTTATCAAACTGTTGCTGTGTTGTTTCACCAAAAAGAGTCAGCTGCATTTCATCTTTAGCCCCCTGTTTTAACCTCGCTATAATGGCCTCGGGAGCTATTTTTTCTTGAACGTAAATAGGAACCGTTGAAACAGATAACTCGCTTCCCGCTTCTTTCTTCCCGGCCCAAACCAACTGTGGGTCAAGAGAAGGATCGTAATCATATCTTTTCTTTACTGGTTGCTTCTCGCGTGGAGATAGCTTGACGGATTCTTCTTGGGTAGGAATACGTTTACGCTTATCTTTATGTTTATAGGACGATACTGCCGCGGCATCAGTGGTCCGGGGCTCTAACCTTTTTCTTCTCATAGATTAGTCTCTAATTTATCAAAACCATTTTGCAATCTAGCTCGTATTAAATTTTGTACTTCGTGGATATCTTGTACCTCTAAAATAGCCCATTTACCAAACTTTCCGATATTGTTTATGGCAGGAACCCATAATTCACGAGTCGTCTTAATCTTTATTATCTTTTTATCATCTTTCTTCCCAGTCACTTCAATTATCAAACTTAAGACTGATTTATCGGGTAGCTCAAGCTTCACAATAAAATCGGGAATATAGGGATGTCCTACTCCTTGGTACTCATAAGGAATGGCAAACCCCATATTCTGGTTCTTAACATAGGACAAAACCTCTAGCATCTGCTCTAACCTTGTCGCAACTCCCTGCTCCCATTCTTTAGTATCAGCTACAACGTAATTAACATGGCTCTTGACTGTCGCCTGCACTTCTTTGGTAGTCAAGAAATCCACGTATCGAGTAGAGCCCAAAGTATCATAAGGAGCAAGAACTGGTAGGAGCTTCTTTTCTTTCTGTTGATCAAGGTTCTCAGCTACGATTCCCTGCTGAATTTTAGTAAGCGCACCAGAGAAATATTCGCCCACAGATAGATAGCCAATAACCATGCGGTCTTTTAATACAACATAGCCCTTAATATATTCTTCGCAGATTTTCTTAAGCTGTGGAAATAACCAGTATTTTTCCGTTCCGTCAGCGTCCATATAGTAACGTTTAAGCAAAGACTCAGCAAGCCGTATTGTTACCTCACCTTCCCTACGACTTTTTATCTTCTCAAGCTTTTCTACGGTTGTATCTCCGATGATGCCACCTGAAGTAACTTCTGTGGGCTCATTTTCAATAATGGTTCTCGATTCTTCGGTAAACCGAGCTTTCAACTTTGTCTCATCTAACTCATATCGATATCCTTCAACGCGCGGGAATGTAATCTCATATTGCTCGCGTTCCTGTAAAGCACGAACACGGTGGATAACTTTTGGTGGCTGAGGAGGAGTAACGCCTTCAGATTTTAAGAAACTAAAAGGCACACCGTACACTTCAGCGTATTCGGGCGCCATGAGACCGTTCTCCTCATTAACATCATAATCAACGCGCCTCAAGGCACGGCCTACTACTTGTTCACACAAAAGCTGAGTCGAGAATGCTCGAATACCTAAAATGTGAGTAACGGTATTCACATCCCACCCTTCAGTGAGCATGGAAACAGATACTACACATTTGATATTTTCACCTAGCTTACCCGGCTTTCCAACGGTATTCATTACCTCTCGCAAAAGTTCTTCATCGCTAGGATCATCTCTTCCCGGAAAACGATGTCGATATTCTTTATGAAAATCTCCAATTTCTTTAGTAAAGATCTTTTTGAAGTCGTCGTTTATTTTTTCACCACTTTCCAGCTGGGCGCTATCAATGAGGAGTGTGTTGGGACGATCAAGAAACTGCACGCCGTTTTCGTTTCGAAAATATTCTAAATTGCCCTTCTCGATTTTAAATCTTCCTGTAGCTGTCTCAACTTCATATCCAGCAATCCAACGATAAACCAGTTCGGAAACTGCCGTATTGTTACACACAACAATCATGACTGGAGGCATTACCGAAGGATTGCTTTTCTTTGCCTCTTCATAGCGACGATGGTATTGCTCATAGTTACCATATAATGATTCTAATGCCTCTTGTAATTTTGTAGGCAAAACCAGTGTTGTTAGATAGTCCTTACCCCCCGTCTTTAAACCTTTCTTCGGCAGATTATCACGAACATATAGCCACAGGTTACGAAATTCAGGCGCTTCTTCTTGCCTGATAGTATCTGATTCAATTGGTAAGCGCGGAATCTTTACGACTCCACACTCTAAGGCATCCAAGAGCGAAAAATCGTAAATTGTCCAAGGAAATAATGTGCCTTCTTGATAACCGGAACCGCTTAAGAAATACGGAGTAGCGGAGAGATCAACGATTCCATTAAGGGCAATCTTCTTAGAAAGCGCATCTATTCCATTAAGCCAAACACGTGCTGCTTTATTGTTCTCATCAGCTTCTTGACGTTCTTCTCCCGCTAATTTTTCTTCACTTGGCTTTTCTTGGTAACAATGGTGAGCTTCGTCGTTGATAACTAAAATGCGTGATTTGCTGAGTAGGCTTTTAAACGCCCTATTAACCATTGCATTTGGTGTCTCTTTAGCGACTTCGTCTTTGATTATGCCAGCTGCTTTCATGACCGATCCAATTGAGAAACGAGAGTTTTGACGCAACTCAAGCTGATGAAAATTTGTGATATAAATTACAGCTTGCTGCAGAAGTTCAAAATCCTGATGAGATACGATATCTCTCTTTCGATAATAATTGTGAACATCGTTGGGCAGTAAGACATTAAGTCTATCGCGAATGGTAATCCCGGGTGTAATAATGGCAAATGCGTCAGTAAAACGAGTGTCTTGTGGATAGCGGATTTTGTTAAGGGTATGGTACGCAATGATCATGGCCATGACAACAGTTTTACCCGAACCTGTTGCCATTTTGAAAGCTATACGATACAATCCGGGATTTGCATCAGTACTTGCTTTTTTGAGTGCATTAATTATCCAATTATCGCCAGACTTTTCTGCAACTTCATTTATAAACATTAATGTTTCTAAAGCCTCAATCTGGCAAAAGAACAGCTTGTTTTCTCTGGTCTCATCTCGCCAATAGGCAAGAAGATCTCGCGATGTTTTTGTGAGGCCTTGATAGCCTCCTTCTCTCCATTCTTTTACCTTAACCCTAATCTTATTTATAAACTCGTTTTCTTTCTGCAGCTCGCTACCAAAAGCGCCTTCAGCGATATTAAGCTCGAGTTGCTTTTCTTTTGTTTTTGCCCGTGGAACGGGGATGTAAAAATTACTAGGGCGACGAAATTCTAAGATTTCATCAGTGATCCCGCGATCATCAGATTTGAAGTGACGGTTAGGTTCTGTGTACGGAGAATTGAGTATTGGAGATTTCATATAATATTTTTCTTTTTAATAATTAGCATTCTATCACCTGATTAATTAAATAACAAACCAAAAGCCCACCCACCTCTTTTGAGCTTTGCGCTTTGAGCTTTCGGCTTTCAGCCCTGCTTTCCTTAAACGCTTTTATTCTAAATTTTAGAAGACTCGTACCCCAAATAAAAAACCCCCGCCCTAGTTAAAGAGCGAAGGTTTGGAAGTGGGCACTGATTTGCGTTTTCATTTTATCCCTAATTTAACGCTCCCAGAGGGATACGTCAAGAGATTCTTTCGTCCCAAGGGTCATTGGGTCATGGGGTCTTTGGGTCTTTTTAGCGTATAGCGGATAGCCCTCCGACTCCTTCGCTGACTCTCAGTCGCTCAGGATAAACGTATAGCATAAACACTTCATGACGCTAACAGGTTCAGGATGACCTTAACCATTATCTCTTTCTCTCCGGGCCTGCTGGCAGCGATCATAAGCGTTAAGGCAACTAGGGCATTGTCATCAATGCGTTTAGCGCCGTTTTTTCGTAAAAGAAGTCCGTTACCCTGCAGGAATGAAATAAAAAGCGCTGCGGCGATCCGTTTATTGCCGTCGACAAAATTGTGATTTTTGGTCACAAAATAAAGCAAATGCGCAGCCTTTTCTTCAACGGTTGGATAGACATCTTTCTTGCCAAATGTTTGATAGATCGCGCCGATGGAGCTTTTGAAACTTTCATCTTTTTCCTGGCCCATGAGTTGGGAATCATGGAATTTTTGCCTCATCTGCCGGATAATTTCTATTGCCCTGTCATAGGTCAGAGTGTATTTGACTCTTTTTGTCCCTTTGGGAAGTTCAAGTTTTTCATGGTCAAAATCATCCAAGAGATCCAGGGCGCGGCTGTATTCTGAAATAACCTGGATCAGCCCCTTCGTCTGATCGGAAACCCCTTCCAACTGCATGACATTGTCGAGAAGCTTTAAGGATTTCTGCAACTGCTGATATTTATGCTGTGCTAACTTTAGCCGTTTTTCGTTAAGAGTGTAGCCGTCCACTAAATGTTTTCGCAAAACATTAGTAGCCCAAATGCGGAATTGGGTAGCGCGGGAAGAATTTATTCTGTAACCGATAGAGATAACAACATCAAGATTATAGAAAGTCGTTTGATACACTTTGCCATCAGCAGCAGTATGTGCAATTTTTGCACATACTGAAGTTTTATCTAATTCTCTACTGCTGAATATGTTACGTAAATGTTTAGTAACTACTGATCGTTCAGCCTTAAAGAGGTCTGAAATCTGTTTCTGGGTAAGCCAGACCGTTTCCTGCTGAAGGCTCACCTCAAGCCGGACTTTCTTGTCCTTGGCTTGGTAAATAATAATTTCACCCCTGGAAGGGATTTCTTTGTTTGTCATGTAAGTTACCTAATTTTATGCTCTTTTTCTAATCTGGCAATAAGCTTATCCGGCATGAGGATCGTTTTGTTGACGTCAACAAAATGATCGGGATTGCCAGCCATCCGGAATTACCGGATAGCTTAACGCCCTTAAAAAAGCAATGTGCAATTTTTGCACATTAGTTAGTTCCAATTTGGAACCAACTCGCCTTCAGTAACGAGAAATATTCTCTGCCTGCTACTCTAACAAATGACAACCTAAATGACAACCAAAAGTTACCATACAACTTGTTGATTATTATCATGTATATGGTAACTTTGGCAACATGCGTAACGTTAGTAACCTGATAAGGATTAACTACTTCTCCCTCCCCCACACCCCGGCTTTGAAGCTTTCAGCTCTCAGCCCGGCCGTCCTTAAAATCCTATTCTAGAGGAAGCCGGTGCAGCCCTTGACTTTGCTAGACGTAAGTTCTTTGAGCTTAGAGGAAGTCAAGGGCAGCTCTCAGCATTCAGCTGACGGCTGACGACTGAAGGCTGACGGCTACTCGTTCTTTTTCCTTCCCCAAATTCCGGCTAAAATTGAAGCAGTTATAATGCACCAGGTGGCAAAGAAGGCGTTGGGGATGGCGGCGGCAGGAGTGAGATGCTTAATCGCCAAAACCGCGCCTAAACCAGCATTCTGCATGCCCACACCGATGGCCAGCGTGCGGCAGCGCTTTTTGTCAAAACCGAACAATTTCCCCGCGCCGTAACCTAAAACCAGCCCAAAGAAATTAAGCAAAAATACCGCCCAGAAAATAATCAGGCTCACCTCGGCTAAGGCGTCCTTATTAAGCGCCACCACCAGCCCGCAGATAAAGGCGATAAAAAGGGTTGAGAGCGCCGGAAATACGGGAATAAACTTTTCGATTTTTTTGCCGAAATACTGCTTGATCACAAGCCCCAGCAACAGCGGCACGATCACCATTTTCATAATGCTTAAAAACATCGGCAGGAACTGAATAGGAATAAACGCGCGGCCCAATCCATAAGTCAAAGCCGGGGTCAGGACCGGGGACACAAACGTGGTCAAGCTGGTTAAGGCAACCGAAAAAGCCACATCCGCCGCTGCCAGATAGGACACAACCCCGGCTGCCATAGCGTCGGGCACAGCCCCAGCCAAAATAAGGCCCGTGGCTAAATCCGGCGGAAGATCAAGAAGCTTGGCGATGGCAAACGCCAACAACGGCATAATAGCAAATTGCGCCAAGACCCCTAAAAGCACAATGCGCGGGGTTTTAAAGATCGGCTCAAAATCCTTAAAGGTAAGCACCATGCCGATACCGAACATGGTCAGCGAAAAAAGCCAGTCGGTGTAGTCTTTAAGGAAGGTGAGCGACTGCGGCCTAAAATACCCCACCCCAACCGCGATCACAACCCAGACGACCAGGAGTTTGGTGAAGGAATTGAGAAGCTTATTCAGTATCGGCATAAGAAAACCCCCATTCAGAAACAGGTTACACATGTTGCCGAGGTTACTAAGGTTACCGAGGTTACTTAATTAAGCAACATATTTAAGGTTACTAGAGGTTACCTTAGGTTACGAAAACCTTATTGTAACCTCATGCAACCTTTTTTAAGGCAACCTTTATAACTTCGGTAACCTGCATAACATTTATAACCTAAGAAAGCTTAATTATCTTCCTCTCAACCAACATTGCCAGAAGAGTACCAACCGCCAAGCCAATGACGTAGCCATAAGGTAACCCAATTGCCATTAATCCAACTAAAAGAGCTATCCCGAAATCAGCTCTTGAATCTTTTAGGTCTTTGACCAGCTTCATCAGCGCCCAGCCTTCGAAGGCTAAAATAACGCCCAGCATTGGCTTGGGAAAGAGTAGAATCGCCTGGCCAAAGATGCCGCTAAAAAACAATCCCAAAATAAGATACATGGTGCCGTAAATCGCAACTGACCCACCGGTACGTCCGCCAAAAGTGTAGTGGCCCACCATGCCCCCGGAACCGTGACATACCGGGATACCGCCGAAAAAGGGAACGATTAAATTCATCAGCGAATAGGTTAAACCGATCTTGCGAATGCCGAGCTTTTTTTCCGGGAAATAATCTTCAGCCACCTGACGCGTTGCCAAAACCGAATTACCGATGGATAAAGGAATTTGCGGCAAGGTGAGAATAATAAAACCCAGCCACATATCTTTGGGTGTAATAGCATGAAACTGCGGCAGAGAAAAGCTGATGCCGTGCGCGAGCGCACTCGTGTTAATTTTAAGCGCGAGCGCATAAATGAGCCCTAAGACAATGACAAAAAGGCTTGCCGGATATTTGCGGTTTCCCAAAAGCACAATAACAATGACAAAACTCGCCGCCGCCAAAATATAGCCGCTGACTCCGTCAGAGGAGACGTAATCTTTAAGGGCGAGGATTGCTAACTGCAACCCGAGCCCAAATTGAATACCGCGAATAACACATTTTGGGATCACTTTTCCCAACCAGGCCAAAAGGTTGGTCACAGTTAAGAAAAGCATGGTAAGGCCAATCGCGAGCCCGGCCGCATAAAGGACATTGCCGGTTAACTTTTGGGTAATAACGATAACCGCCATGGCTTTTAAGGGCTGCACCGGCATGGGAATGCCGTAGATCAAGCCGGTCATGATTTGCATCGCCCCAAACATGATTAAAACGCTGGCAGGGTCAAGGCCGCCGACAAGGATGAGGCTAACCACCAGCGGAAAATCGGTCCCGATATCGCCGAAGGCGCCGGCGAGTTCGTTTCTATCGAATCTGATTTTGGATTTTAGAAAAGATTTAAGCATGATTTAACGTTACTACGGTTACCAAAGTTACTATGGTTACTAAGGTTGCCTTTTAAAAACCACAGTAACCCCTAGTAACCTTAGTAACGCTTGTAACTTTAGTAACCCAGTTATGACAATTCCTTGAACGACCCCAACCCTATCTCTTTCTTCTGCAAATATTCTTTTAACTTCGGCGACGTCAGGATCTTTAATTCCGTCTGCCGCTCTTTAAGTTGCGAAAACGCGGCCGAATATTCGTCGGCCTTGTCCCCGGGGTGGCACATCAGCTCACAAATATTGCCGTGCAATTCATCCACGGCCTGTTTAAAGGCCTTTAAGGTAGGCTTAGGGGTCACCTTAGTCCCCCTAAAATCATCCGGATAATGAAACTGATCGCCCCAAACTTTCCTTGCTTCTGCGGAAAGAAAATTTAGATAAGAAACTAATTGCTGGGGGTCTTTGTGGACCGCCAAAAGATCTTCTTGGCTAAGGTCCTTAAAATCCGTGCCTGATTCCAGAGCCAGCCTGACCCATGACCCCTTGGGGACAACCCTAAAAAAGCCCTCCCTCGCTCCGGGCAAGAGATGGATATGGTTGTGCCCGTCGTAATGGGCCGGCGTGATACCGGTATTGCGGGTAAAAACCTCCAATTGCTCTTTAAATTCCGCGGCGGTTTCGCTTGGGTCAATTTCGCCCCGGCCGGCCCGGGTAAATAATTCGAATTTATTCAAGAAAAATCCGCGTTCGTTAATAAGGGTTTTGTGGTTCTCGACTAAGGGCCGGCCGGCGGTTAGATTAAAATGCACGCCAACGCATAAATCCTTGCGATCGATTAGCCGGTCTAAAATATCCGCCCAGCCGGTCTGATAAACAATAACCGAAATACTTTTAACCACCCCTTCGTCAATTGCCTTAAAGATCCCTTTGTTTCGGGCGGCGTCAATGCCGGCGTCATCGGCGTTAATGATAAGTTTCATCAGTCGCCCATCCTGTGCGGGGAAATTGATTGGCGATGCTGCTTTTTTTCAGCGTGAAAATGTTTGGCGTTTAGCATTTTCTCTTTAGCGCGTTTGGAACGTTTGCGTTTTTGCCGGCGGATCTTTTCGATACGGGCGATCCGCTCTTGAATGACACCGGTTTGCTTTCGTTCGATCTCATCTAACAAAAGGCGCCGGGCCAAAAATCGGTTTAAGGCCTGCTGGCGCGTTTCCTGGCACTTGACGGTCATCCCCGTGGGGCGATGGCGAAGGAATACGCAGGTAGAAACCTTGTTGACATTTTGCCCGCCGGGACCCGACGAGCGGATAAAGGATTCCTCAATGTCCGCTTCTCGCACCCCCAGCACGCGCATGCGATTGGCTAGCTCTTGTTCTTTCTGGGGAGAAACATTAAAAAGGCTCATTTAATTAGCCACCCGCGCTTTTATTAGATCCGTTTATATAAAAGAGCTGCCCAATGCCGCCCTTTTTCTATTTTTATACACCTTAAAGGCAATCTTTTAAACGCCTTTTTAAAGCGCGCAAGATTTTCCAGGGATATGCCCGATACAGCCAGGTATTTGCCGGGCTTAACAAAAGAAAGAATATTATTTCCCGTTGCGATAAGGTCATCTGTTACCAAATTTGCGGCAACAAAATCAAATTCTTTTTTGCCCTTGAGCCTTGCGATATCAGCCGCCCGCAACCGGTCCGGGGAACAATGATTAAGCTTAAAATTCCTCTCGGCAGTTTTAAGGCAATCGCCGTCAATGTCGATGGCGTCAACCTTTTCGGCGCCGCATTTAAGCGCGACCAGGGAAAGAATTCCGGTGCCGGTACCGACATCAAAGAATGTTTTAAGCTCCCCCCGGCAGCGCTCGATCAAACGCGCCATAAACCGGGTGGTTTCATGCAGCCCACTGCCGAATGATGTCAGGGTATCGATAAATATGGGGGTTCGCTTTCCGCTGGGTGTATATTTTGATTTTCGCCAGAGTGGGACGATATCAATGGTTTTGGTGAGCGCAAAGGGATAAAAATCCTTTTTCCAGCGCTCTTGCCAGTCTTTTTTTCGTAAACGTCTGGTTTTAAGCGAAACCCCCCTTAGCCTTACGGCGGACAACCTTTTCTTTAGGGCGCTTGCCTGGCCCGGGGAGCGGATATAGACTGAAACGATGATCTTGCCGTTAATTTGGGTTTCGGATAGGGTGTCTTGGCGGGCGCCGGCTTGAATGAGGGTATTTTTTAAAAGCTCTCCCGTGCCTGGAAATCGGCCTGGGCTGACCAAAGAAAGCTCGACTAAATCGCTTATTGCATCGCTAGAAATCATAATGTTTATAGATTATCGCTAAAGAGCGGCCAAGTCAATAGACGTTCCGATAAAAAAGGGCAGCCCTGCTTTCCTTAAACGCTTTTGTCCTAGGAGAAGCAGGTGCAGCCCTTGGTTTTGCTAGATATTAGTCCTTTAAGCTTAGGAGAAACCAAGGGCGCCCCGGCGAATAGCCGGGGCGCCCTTTGCTCATTCACTTAAAGAAGAACCTATTTTTTAACGACGTTTGCCGCCTGCTCTCCTTTTTCACCTTTGACGATGTCAAACTCCACCTCTTGGCCCTCGTCTAAGGACTTGTATCCTTCACCCTGGATCGCAGAATGATGGACAAACACGTCGTTGCCGTTTTCGGGTGTAATGAAACCGTACCCCTTTTGGTTGTTAAACCACTTCACTTTACCTTTTGCCATTTCTTGCTACCTCCTTCTATACCTGTTTCTAATACGCAGGGTAAACATTTTTTCGTCCGTAGCCAACAAAAAAGCCGTTTGCCCGCGCTAATCCTTTAGCGCGTCAACGGCATCCGCTACAAACTATTCCTGTTTACCAGCTGCCTCATACTTTCCAAAGTATACATTCTCAAGAAATCGGTGTCAAACAGTTTCTTACTATTATCCTGACCCGCCGCTGTTAGGCCCAAATGAGAAGACCTAAGATGTTTTTGAGCAAAAATTCTCGTCCTAAAGACCTTGGGGAGATTTGGACGCAATTTGCTCTAAATAAACCTTAAACTTATCGATGTTAACCGACAGATGCGCCGCCAGCTCGATAAAATCGATCGCGCTCGACGGGCCCACATCCGCCGCATAGCCGGTTTCGCTTTCCAGCTTATGCACCATGATCAAATAATTTTCCTGGGCAATCCGGGTATTGATATCGATCCCCAGCCCTGAGGCCGCTTTCAGGATAAGGCAGCAATCTTTGACCTTCTCCCCGTCCCAGCGCACAAGAAGATCCGCCATATTTTTATTCAGCCGGCGGGTTAAAAATTGCTGGGAAGGAATACGGTTTAACTTTAAGCCCGATTCTTTGGCCAATACCCGTATGGCGTAGGCCTTGTCAAAGATATCGCTACGTATCAAAATGCGCTCGTTGACCAGCTTATTAAAATCGTCCGAAAGTTTATATTCGGCCGCAAAACGGTATTCCTCCGGCAAGGGAACCCTCACCGTGCGATAGACATCGAACATCCGGCGGTACTTGCGGTACAGCTCCTGGTAAAATTCTCTAAAGCCGGCGATCCCTTCTTTGGAAAGCGATTCAAGGATTTTGCGTTTCTCGTCGCGAAAAAGGTCCTTTAACGAAAAATACTCGCGCCCAAAATGTTCGTTAATGATCTTTCCCACCTGATTGCGGTGGCCCAAAGAAAACTCGTTAAATAATTGATGGCCGATTTCGTAATACTCCGGAATCTCCTCAAACGGCTTCACGTAGCAGTAAAAATCGTACAGCTCGGACTGCAAAAGGACATACACGGCATCGGTCTCTTCCAGGGTAATATTCGAGCGCACCTTGGCCCGGCCAAAGCACAGGGTTAAATCTTCCAGGCTCTCTTTGCGGTGATCCAGGGTTTGGACATCGTAGCAATAAAGGCTAAATTTTTCCTTATGTTCCATAAAAAGAGAACTGATGGCCACGTGCCCGACAACCTTCTCTAAGGTCACCACCGAAGGACGGATAAGAAAATCGTACACACCCTGGCCGTCTCTAAAATAATCGATATTGCTTTTGGCCCTGGACAGGCGGCGTAAGAATTCATCGCTTAAGTTCGCCGAACCGATACTTTCGGCCAACTGCACGGCGCGGGTGGCGTAGGTCATAATCTGCACCGTTTCCTCGCCGGAAAGTTCGGTAAAGAACCATCCGCAGCTGGTATACATCAGCATGCCGTTACGCTGCATCTCCAGGAGCTTTAGGGCCGTGACCGTTTCCTCCACTGATAAGGCATGGCTGGCATATTTTTGGAAAAAGTGTTTGCGGGCATTGGGGCTGCGGTCTAAAACAATCTCGATATAGCCGTTACGCGCCTCCCAGGCATCCTTAAAATACTTCGACCCTTCCGCGGCAAAGATCACTGCGATCTCATCTCTTAACCAATCAAAGGTCTCTCTCAAGGGCTTGCGCCAATCCTGGCGCCAGGCACCGGGGCCGTCTCCGCGGCAACCACAATGCTCCATCCAACGTTTGACCCCGTGCGGACAGCTCCAAGAAGTCCCGAGGTTATTATCGCCGGATTTTATTTTCACTTCGTAGGCAGGAGGAAAATTAGCCAAAAACTCCGCGTAATTTGTAATGGTAAAACCGTGCTGGGCCGCTTCCACCTCCAGCAAATACGCCAAGGCCCGGTCGCCGAACGCCTTGTGATGGCCGTAAGTCTCCCCGTCGGTAGCGAGATTGATAAGCCCGACATGCTTACGATTTGGGTCCTTGGCAGATTCCAGGCGGGCCGCATAAATCCTGGCATCGCGAACCAAATCGTCAAACGCCACCGACTTGGAAATAGGCCCGTCATAGAAAAAGATATCAATCGATTTTTTAGGGTCGCTGCTTAAGAAATAACGATACGGCCGGGTAGGATCGACATTGCCACTAGAGACATCCTCCCAGTTATTTGAACCTATCGGGCGAATCTTATCGGCCTGCTGGGGAGCTAAGATAACAAACTTCATCCCCTCCTCGATCAAGACCTCGAGGGATTCTTCGTTGCAGGCGGTTTCGGGCAGCCACATTGATTCCGGCAGGCGGCCGAAACGTTTTTTAAAGTCGGCAATACCCCATTTGACCTGGGTTACCTTGTCCCGGCGGTTCGCCAGCGGCATAATAATGTGGTTATAGACCTGAGCGATGGCATTGCCGTGGCCGGAATGCCGCCGGACGCTATTTTTGTCCGCCTCCAGGATACGGTCATAGGTCCTTTTTTCGTGCCTCTCCATCCAGCTTAAAAGCGTGGGCCCGACGTTAAAGCTCAAGGATTCGAAATTATTGACGATATTGGCGATATTCTGGTAAGGGTCGATGATACGAGCCAGGGCATTGGGATGATAACATTCGAAACAAATGCGCTCGTTCCAGTCATGGTAACCGCCGCCGACATTGTCCTGGCATTCGATCTCTTCAATCCAGGGATTTTCCCGGGGCGGCTGGTAAAAATGGCCGTGGATACACAGATAATTTTTGGACATGAGACTCCTAAAAAGTGTTTCTACCCTTGTTTCTGACCTAAAACTATCTTAACTCAAAATTCCCCTAAAAATAATTAAAATCTTTTAAATCAGCAAATTCAACCCTATCACTGCTTTAGCTCATAGATATACGATGCCGGGGTCGCCGTGCGCAAACGGTAATTTGAGGTAATAAAATCCATGACCTGCGCATAGTTATCCCGGCTTTCCTTAACCGCAAAATAAACTGTCATCCAATTGGATTTAAGCTCTTTTGCCAAAACGACAAACCTTGGGGGCTGCACCTTAAGATCGGACATAAATTCCCTGTGCCAACGCTCGTTAAACCAGGAAAAAGTTGGAATGGGAAAACGGCCGGGAAAAGGACGGTCGGCCAAAAAACTGTACGTGCCCAATTCCGGGTACATCAGGATCGTCTCCTGGGGCGTGGTATTTTTCTCAAGAAAACCGATCACCGCATCCAACTCCTCCGCTTGATCGACGGGAACGACCATGCCCTGGGCGCGCTTAAGCGCAAGAGGCCTCGACGGAACTGTCGCTAGCGGTATTATTTTCGAACAATCTTTTCCGCTGATGGCATCGCGCAGCCATTGGAAAGCAAAAAAACGTTTATGATACCTTTCCGCCGAAAAAGCCAATGATGAGATGATGCAGCCGGCAAATAAAAGATTGATCCCGTAAACCTTTAAGCGCGCGGAAAATAGCGACGGCCCGGCCGGTTGAACCGGTCGGATAGCCGCCGGGGCCCTTTGCTTGATACCTTGAAGCCAAAAATACGCTTCTTCCAGCATAAAGAACAAGATAATCTTCTCTGGCTGAAGCGCCATTTCGAATTGTGCCGCCCAGATATTCTTAATGGCAACGATATGCATGCTAAATCCGTACACCCCCAGGCAAACCAGACCCGCATCCGTACGGCTGAGCCGCTGTCTTCGGGCTCGGTACAGCAAATACCCCAGCAAAATCAAATACGTATACATCGGCGTCATCTGGCGGAAATTTTCAAGTCCGGGATTGACCATCGCCGCCAGGGCTTTGCCGAACGTATCCGGCACCTGCGAAACCAGCGAGTTGTCGATCACACGGCCCATCAGAAACAAAACCGTATGCACCGAATCGATAAAAGGAACCAGGGACTGCGTTAGCAGAAGATAAAACAGGTAAGGAAGGGTTACGGCTGCGGCACCGGAGAGAAACACGGCCGCGGATTTAACCACAAGCATTTTTTCCTGTAATTTCCATAGGGCGAGAAAAACAAGCGCCGCAAAAACGGATACCGTCGACAAAACGCCGATTTCGATACTGGTAAAAAAAGCGCAGGCGGAAAATACCCCGGCAAAAAACAGCCATCGTTTTCGTCCGCATTTAAGAAATTTGACAAGACAATAAATAACCAGCAGCCCGAAGGCGTAGCGCATCCCTCCCCACCAGGTAAAAAAGACTCTGGGAAAAGTGCGCGCCACCAAAACCGGGACCATCAGATAAAAGATCCCGCGCGTCCGGTACAACTCTTTTCCTATTCCTACGCAAACCAAAAGGCATAAAACCGTCCCAAAATAAAAATAAGCCGACAAAACGCTTAATTGCGCCCCGAATAACGACATCAGGCCGGCCGGCATGTACAGTTCAAAGGGGCCTCGCAAATGAAAAAAATCCCGGTAAGGGACCATCCCGTGCAAAATGGCATTGATACCGGGCAAGTACAGTCCCACTTCGAATATATTAATCTGCCCGTACAGGAAAAAGGGCTGAAAAACTACCAGCACCGTAAAGAAACATAAAATTACCGCATCTTTAAAGGCCGGAGCGGCAGTAAAATAGTCGAATGGGTTTTTGTTTTTTAAAACGTTTTTCATGAACCCTCTTAGAGCGTTGCCGTCAGATCTTAATTCATATTTATTTTACTAAAAATCAACTCCCTTATCAACGTCCGTAAGAAATAAGTTGCCCGCCAAGGCATATAAAAACGGCCATGCACGGGATCATTTTATTTTTATTGCCTTACACCCTTCTCTTTTCTATAATAATTCTATGATTCGATTATACCTGCTTATCGCGGTTGCCTTTCTGGGGATTCTGGGATTAGGAATATTTTTCGGCTTTTTAGCAGGCATCGACCGGGCCAAATTCTCCGACCCAACCCGCGAGGAACAAAAAAATATGGCCACGGCAACCTGGAAAGAACAAAAAAAGCTTATGGATGATTTTCAATATCAAAACCAGAAATATAAACAACGCCTGCCTAAATATCCCACCACCAAATTCTGACGCAGTTACGATATCCGCACTGTTCTTTTGATTACAGCCGCGGCGTAAAAAATCGGCTTTATTTCTTAAGGGATTTTATCGAAGAGTAGACCATTGCCTTGGGAACCTTAACCGGCTGGATGAGCGTGGTGCGGCTACCGGCAAAGGGGTTTGAGGAAAGCGTAGGCTTTTTCATGCTCAGTAAGAATGTATCCGGGGTCTCCTTGATAATCCATCCTTCCAATAGCTTCCCGTCCTTAAGCTTAAAGACCCCGTAGTTACGATTTGCCTTTCGGGAGTATAGGCAAAAATCAACATAATTGCCGATATTCTGAAAATAATCAAACACACCCTTTAAGGAATTCGTGTCCCGGAAACTAGTCAAAATCACCACCGCAAAAACGGCGGCAATAAACCATTGAAAAGCTTTTATCAAATTGTCTTTTACCGAGTACCTCCTGATCCGTTGGCAACGGACAATTTTATTGCGGCCGTGTTTCTTGGCGTAATATAACGCCTGATCGGCCATCTCAATCAAGCCCCGCGGCGTCTTTTCGTCGTCGGGATAAGTGGCAATGCCGAAAGAGGAATTGATCTTGACCCATCCGGTGACGGTATGAAATCTCTCCCGGGCAAGTAGCGAACGAACCTTATTGGCGATGTCCCAGCTTTCCCGCCCGTCGACGCTGTCCTGCATCGCGATGATAAACTCGTCGCCGCCGTAACGGGCCACAAAAAACCGCCCCTTTAAAACCTTGTTAATGATCCCCGAGAAATACCTTAAGGCATCGTCTCCGGCTAAATGGCCGTATTTATCGTTAATCCCCTTAAAATTGTCCAGATCCAGGATAATAATCGAGAACTTACTGACGCGCTCGTAGACCGAGGTTAATTTCGAAGAAAGATATTCGTTGAGGCCCTCTTTGGTATGAAAGCCGGTTAAGCCATCTTTACGGTTTAATAATTCGGCATTGGCCATAGGTTTTTAAGTATGTTCCCGCGATTTTAAAATACGGTCCGTCATTTCCTCTTCGTAGAGAGCCTCAATGGTTTTTAGCTCAGAGCCCCCAAGAAAACAGGAAATCGCCTGCTTGATAGCGGCAAAACGATTTGCCAGAAAGACATATTGCGGCGTCGCGGGCTTGTCATCGCTCTTTAAAAATTTTGAACTTGCCGCATCTTCCTCTTTCTTCTGAATATAAGCCTTAAATTCCTCAATATGCTGCAAGTAATCCTGGCGCAAGTCAACCGGTAAACCGTTTACCTTCCCAAGGTGATAATCCAAAATAATAGCATCAACCCTAAGCTGCGTAAATTTGCGGTCAATGCGATCCAGTTCCTCCTTGGTGGTTTTATAGCACCAGACCAAGTAGCGGCGCACCAGCCTCTTTTCGTTTAGCGTAAGGCGATTATTCTTAAGCGGACGGCTATGTTTCTTTCTTGTCGTCATTATCAGCGGGGAAAAGTCGTGTTTTGAAGTATTATACCGATCGAATCAACGGAGCCGTTCAGCGTCCCCTCGACTGTTCTTTTGAAGGGCCCGGCGGGGCTTAAGAAAACCAGAAGCAGAACAATCACCGCGGCCAGCAAAATGATATATTCAAAAGTACTCTGTCCTTTTACGTTTTTGTGCATCAATTCATTCCTCGGCTAACAGTGCCCGTCCGAAACGGTTCCCGGAGGGGCAATAAAAGTATAGCACGATTATTGACCGGTTTTTTTATTAACCCTTCGACTCATCCCCGGCCTAAAGGCCGGGGTATTCGCTTAAGGGTAATACCGAGCGGCCAAACTCCATTCGCGCCATCAATGGGGCGGTTTTGTGGCCGCGAGCGTATACACCTTATCCCCGGCACGGGTGCGCCGAATCACCTTTAGGCCTACCAGGTCGCCCTTTGAGGCCGCCTGAACATCCAGGTGTTCAATCTGAAGCGAGAGAACCGGCTGGGTAAAACTGCTGGTATGCCCCCTCACGTTAATGACATCGCCCACACACAGACGCCCGGAAGTCACCTTAACCACGCAAACACTGATTTTAGGAAAATAATGAGTAATCTCGCCTATCAGGGAACCCGGAGATTCCTTTTTAGGCTTAGGTTTGGCACGGGAAATAATCTTGGATTTTCGAAGCGGTTTTCTTTTAACCGCACTTTTTTTATTTTTAGGACGTGCGACTTTACGAATTTTCTTAGACAGGGGTTTTTTAGGGCTTGGCCTGGATTTCTTGCGGGGATTCTTCTTAACAGCCTTCTTTTTTCTTCGGGAAGAAGGCCGATTTTTGATAAAACGTTTTTTTATCGCTTTAAGGAATTTTTGGATAAATACCATAGGATCCTTAAGAATGAGTCCTATAAGGTGATCTTGTCGGCAATCTCGGCAATAACGGGCAATTTGATATAACGGCCCCGTAAGACCTCAATAATGCCCCACAGCGAAATAACGCCGAAAAGAAACAGCCCCAGGCGTAAAACCCAAGTGCCCAGGACGATATGCGCGATAAAAACACTTACCTCGCCGACAAAAATCACCAGCCCCTGTTTTCCGTGTGAAAGGACAAAGGGATTGTCTTTCTTGAAAAGAAGCGGAATGATGCACAGAATTGACAGGTACGACAAGATGGCGATAACCTTGCCTTCAAGGATTTGCTTGTCGTTAGGGGCATGAGAAATTGTCATTTGACCTCAAGTAAAGAATTAATCTCCCCAAAGGGATTCTTTTCTTTAATCGGATTAGCAGGGTCCTCCTGCCATTTTCCGTCTATAACAAAACGGTAGCTGTAAGTCCCGGGGCGAAGCGGCATGTCGATAGCCCAGAGCCCGTTTTCTTTCTTGAGCTTGTAGGCATCCTCGAGAGACCAATTATTGAAACTCCCCGCCACATAGACGTTTTGCGCGTTGGGGGCGTCCAGATGAATCGTGGTTGTCGCCATTTTGCGGGAGCCGGCCTTGACCAGGTCGCGCATCCTCCCGGAAAGCGGGGTAAACTCGGCCGCGGTCTTTTGTTCGGTGTGAATAATTTCTTTGGCAAGGCTAAAATAATCCTTAAAGCCGCGCGAATACCGGTCGTAGCCGGTAACCGTCTGCCCCTCGACAACCGATTCTTTAAGCTTCACGTTAACGTGGATAATCGTGCTGAAGAGTTTTCCGGTAAACTGTTCTTTCATTTTGGCCAGCATCGAAAAAGAATGCCGCAAGCGGGAATCAAACATGGTGACCAAGACCTTACAGCTGATCTCGTGGTTAAGCCGGTCACGGATAAGATTAACAATGTCCATCAATCGCTCAACGCCCTGAAGAGAAAACCGGCTGGTTTCGGCCGGGATAATAACCTCACTGCTGGCGCGCATAGCATTGACGGTCAAAATCCCCAAACTCGGGGGGCAATCAATCAAAATATAATCGTAGCGGTCTTTGATTTTAGAAAAGATTTCGTTGAGCTTTAGCTCCCGGCCAATCTCATCAGCCAATTCCTGCTCTAGGGTTCCTACCAGAATATTGGAAGGGACAATATCAAAACTGTTTTCAACCCTGATGATAATATCGTCAATGTTCATCTTGCGGGGCGATAAATTGGAGATGACATTGTAGATACTGTTTTGCGAATCGACATTCAGAGCCAGCGTGGCATGGGCTTGGGGATCCAGGTCAATCAAAAGCACCCTCCGTCCGTTTAAGGCTAGAGTAGAAGCTAAATTGATTGCCGTTGTCGTTTTGCCGCAACCGCCCTTTTGATTCGCTATCGATATAACTCGCATCCTCGACCCTCCTTATTTTTAACTAGCAAAACAAACGTCATCAATGAGAACCGCGCCCCTTTTATCTTCTGCATTCCATGCCTCAAAGACAAACGAGACATCGGTTAAATTATACCAATCGGTAATTTTACTGAATTCCGATAGTGGGATACTGAATTTTTGCCATTTTTCCCCGACACCCTTAATAAAATAAAAAGACACTTCATTCTTTTTATTTTTAAGCACCACCTTCATCATCCCCGGGGTGCCCTCGTCCAGCCCCCGGATAGAAAAAGTCAATCGGCTGTACTTTGAGGCATTGATTTTAGGGATAGGAATAGAAAAACTGCTGACTTGAGGGAAAGGCTCGCGCAAATCATATTTAATACGGATGGGGCTATTGCTTAAGGCAAACAGGACACTGCTTCGGGCATAGCCGTTTTTCTTGGAAAGAAACGCGGTAAAGCCGTAAAAGACGCTTGACAGGACCACAACCGCAATCAATACCTTTAAAAGGAGTTCAGCGTCGGGGTGAAACTTGTTTTTTCTTCTTCGCTTGTCTTTTGCGTTCTGCTTCTTGCCTAAGTAAACTTGGGCTAGATGCTCATAAATCTCATCTTTGGTCATTTAAGCAACTCTCGATTACTACTATATTAATATTTCTCTTAAGTTTTCTTGTTTAGTATAACTTTAAAGGAGTTCCGGGTTTACTAGCCGGTAAATATGCGTACTAAATTATGATAACAAAGAAAATTTTATTTGGAAATGTTATTTTATATATTTTGTACCTTAAGGCGGGGGAAATTTGCAGGCTATCCCAAATTTTGCATCGAAACTTAGATTATACAAAAATCTAATACAAAAAAGTTCAGGCAAAATTTGGGATTACCCCGCAAGGCGGTCAAATCTCTATCGAGATTTGACCATGCGGCCCTTCGGGCGGATTTTGCTTTGCAAAATCCGGGTTAATAACTAAAGCGCCCCGCCGAATTTCGGCGGGGCGCTTTATATTCGTTACCGTACGTCTTTGTGATTAGAACTTCACATCAACGCTGGTAATAAACTGCTTCGCAGTTCGGTCATTCGCTGAATCAAAGAAGTTGCCAGGGAAGAACCAGCCGAGGCTGACTCCCAATGCAACGTCTTCGGTATAATCATACCTGAAGTCGGCATCGAATTCATAACCGACATCTTTGTTTGACGTCACGCGAGGTGTAATGTTTGTTCCGTCCGGTTGGCGCATGGTGAAGAACTGATTACCCGTGCCGATACCGCCGGCAGCAGCGCCAAAATCAACTTCTTTTTGAAGCCATATCCAAGTTGAGCTGAATTTCGCGGTAACATCCTGGATAGGTGAAGCCTGGATGGAACTGGTTAAGATATGCGCGTTGGTAAGATCAAACAACGTGTTGTAGATGGTTCCACCGGCTTGATCTTCAAACATCGGATCCCAGCCATTCCATTCATTTCTGCTGGCCGACCAGCCATACTGCACATCATTCGGTGTGCTTTCGCCGGAAAGGAAGGTATAAACGGTTTGGGTAACCGGTTTATACTTCTCTGTCTTCGCGAAAGGCAGTTGGTAATTGCTGACAAATTGCCCAGCGATGGCATTTCTGCTCATGTTGGCTACCGTGGCAGCTGAGGATGCAGTCGCTTTGGTACCACCCTGCCATGCCCCTTCAGCTTGCAGATTCAAACCCTTGATGGGGTTGATGCTCGCTCTTAAACCAGGGGTAAGAACCTTGTCGGTATCAACGGCATTGAGTGCCACACCGGCTGTGTTCTTGTCCACCTTCGCAAAGAAATAAGCTTCGAAAACGCTGTTCCATTTGTCACCGAGTTGATAATTGGCGTTAATACCGAAGAGATCAACATCATTCTTGTGGTCACCCTGCTCAACAACAGTACCCTGGGTAATCCTTGCGGCAAACACGTCAATAACCAACGGATGATAATCCAATACCATTTTCACGGCATCGAATGCTTTTTCTTTGGTAAGATCTCTGGCAACACCCGCGAGGCCTGTACCGCCGCCGAGATCATTGGTATCACGGTCACCGATAATGAACCCGTTACCGTAACGAAGGTTTTGACGACCAACCGTAACTGATAAAGGAGCATAAAGCATTTCCTTTAAAGTCACATAGGCCAAGTCAACTCTTACGCCCTCGTTTGCGTTGGATCCCCATGATCTTTCATTGATGAGTTGAACCGTTGTTCCGACATTGTCGGTAAGGTCCGCATCGATCCTAACCAGCGCCTGGGTGATAAAAAGGTTCTGGTAAGCATCATTACCTTGGGTGGCATCGTTGGTGACGCTGGTGCCAAGGTTAAAACGATCGCGAACGAGCCACATGGAGTCAATCTCGCCGCTTACTTTTACGTTTTGCACGCTTGCAAACGCAGGCACGGCTACTAAAGCAACCAATGCCAATGCAATAATTAAACGTTTCATTATGTATCCTCCTTTAGGATATAAAGAATTCTATATATAAATCTAGGTTTAACGCAAAGCCTAGCACTACTATCTATTGTTTGGTCCAGATATTTGACGATTCCTGACTGCTTTGTTTGCATCCCCCCTCTCTTCGTCAGATTGAAATCATCCCTGGTTTAAGGAATCAGGGGTATTTTTCCACAGATACACACAAGTGTCAAGATTTTTTAAAGTTTTTTTTGGGAGATAGGGGTTTGGGGCGGGTTTGAGACTTAGACGGAGGAATTCCTTAGAAATAAGAAAGTCCCTGCACCTGGCCTCCTCTGAGTTAAAAGACTTGACCCAGAAAAGCCAGGTGCTGCCCTCGACTTCCTCAAAACTTAAAGGACCCCGTCTCGAAAAGTCGAGGACTGCACCGGCTCCCCTAGAATAGGATTTTAAGGACGGCCGGGCTGCACCTGCTTCTTCTGTAAAAAATCATTGGCATATTTTTAGAGGTAAGCAGGGCTGCCCCCGCCAAATTGCTTCGCAATTCAAGCGGCGGGGACTGGGACGCTTTTTTCTGAGTATGCACTTTTAACCCAAATTTTTCGATAGCAAAATTTGCCCCGAAGGGGTCGTGCGGCAAATCCGATAAGGATTTGCCGAAGGCACGAGGTAATCCCGGATTTTTCGTCTGCCCTTTTTTGGGCAGCCTCAAAATTTGGGTTACCCCACAAGTCCGAACTCTCCCCGAGTTTGGACTTGTGTCCTCTCGCTATCGCTCGCGGCGGATTTTTCTATCGAAAAATCCGGGATAAAGGAAAAGCGTCCCTGACCCGATTCGAACGGGTGGCCTGCTGCTTAGGAGGCAGCCGCTCTATCCAGTCTGAGCTACAGGGACACTATGAAAACGGTGAAATCAAAGAAACTCAAAGAGCTTAACTACCCTTCCATAACTTGCCACAACTTTTTCTTGCTGTCAATCTATTCTAATGGCCTGCTATCGCCGTCAAATACTCCTGCGGAATCTCAATCCCTGCCGCTTTCGCTTTGTCGGCATATTCCCCTGCCAATTTGAAGTCGCCGCCCTGCAAAGAAAGAACAATCAGATTAACAAAGGCATCACTTTGGGCAGAATCAATTTCAATCGCCTTTTTGTAAGAATCAATCGCCTCTTTATTATTTTTTAAAACAGCATAAAGATTACCAAGATTGTAGTAACTCGGCGCATGATTAGGATCGGCACTAATGGCTTTTTTGTAAGCATCCATCGCCTGGGCCGTCTCTCCCATTGCCTCATAAGTAAACCCTAAATTAAAATAGGCATTGGCAAAATCAGGTTTAATTTCAACAGCTTTCTTATAAGCGGCAACCGCCTGGATATAATCCCTGAGGCTGTTATAGCTTACACCCAGCCCAAGATAGACGTCTGCATATTTGGGGTTAAGCGTAAGAACTTTTTTGTAAAGTGTAACCGCCTCTTGCAACCGGCCGGTTTCCGCGTAGGCATTAGCTAAATTATAAAGCGTATTTACATGTTCGGGGTTAATCGCTAATGCTTCTTTGTAATAAACAATCGCTTTCGTGTAATCGCCCATGTCCGCATAAAGAGACCCCAAATTAAAATAAGACAGAGCCAGGGGCGGTTTTCGGGCAATTAACTGCCCATACAGGCCTAAGGCCTCGTCTCTTGCCTTTGCGTAGCCCTCGACACTTGACGATGATTCGCCCTTCTTAACGGCTTGGGTATAGGCCTTAATAACGCTAAGATACACATCCTCGTTATCCGGCTCGGAGTAAATCGTCTTTTTAAATGCCTCAATCGCCTGGACTGGGCTTCCGATATCGCAATAAATCGTGGCCAGACAAAAGAGAGAATCCTTGAATTTCGGATCAATCTCGAGCGTTTTGCGATACAAGACCGCAGCTTCGTAATTTCTTCCCAAGCCCTGATAAACCTTGCCTAAATTATAAATCGGATCGTTAAATCCGAAAGAGACCTCAATCGCCTTTTTGTATAAAAGGATGACGCGTTTTATTTCGTCGATATCATCCGTGATCTTCTTAAAATCGCGCTGGACATCTTCATGGCTTAAGGCCTCCCCTTTAATAGCCTTGTATTTTGCCAACGCCTTCTTGTAGGAGTCGGTGTTCACATAGGCGGTTGCCAGATTATTTAACGCCCGGGCGGTATTGGGATAATAGCGCAGTTGATTATTCCAAAAGGTAATACTGTCTTTCCAGACCCGGCACTGAGAAAAGGTTTTAAGAAAAAGGGTCGAAAAAATCAGGGCAAGAAATAATACCAGAAAGCCTTTGGCGACAATTCGCCCTCCCCAGCGCTTAAAAGCATATTCAATAAAAACCCCGAACGCCATGCAGAATCCCAGGCATGACAAATACAAAAAACGGTCCTCGACGAAAGCAACGGTCGTACTCAAGTCCGGGCGGAACATAAAAAATACCGAGACAAAATAAAAAGCAAACGCAAATACCAATAGCCGGTTTTTGCGAAAATAAAACACTCCCGCAATAATCAGCGCCAAGATCACAATCGGTGCCGCATAATAAAGTTTTGTGATCACGACCGGCTCCGGCGGTTCATACATCGGCGTTAGAACAGCGGGAAAAATAAATTTTTTAATACGAAAAACAATCGCCCAGGCCCAAATCAAAAAAGGCCTTACCGGATTATCTCCGCTCGAGTAGGCGCGGTGGATCGAGTAAATCATCCAGGCCGACGGTATCATCACCAGCAGGTGCGGAATTTTTTCTATAAAAATTCTGTAACTAAACCGGCGGCGAAACAGCCAGTCGCAACATAAAAATACCAGAGGAAGGCTGAAGGCCATAGGCTTGGCCAGCATGCTTAAAAAGCCCAAAAGGATCGTCAGGACGTAAGAAATCTTATTTTTGCCGGTCAAATAACAGCAATAGGCATTAAGGGCAAGGACATAAAAAAGCGCAAACAGGACATCCTTGCGCTCGGTGACCCAGGCGACTGATTCAACCCTTGTGGGATGAATGCCAAAAAGCAAGGCCGCCAGAGAAGCGGCCCAGGGAGATAGCCCGCATTGCCGGAAAAAGATCCAGACAAAAGCCACAACCATCAAATGCAAAAGGAGATTGTCCAGATGATAGACAAAAGGATTGTAGCCAGAAAAACGGTATTCGACGGCGAAGGAAAGCGTGGTCAAAGGAATGTAGAGATTGTTGACCTTCTGTTTAAAGATGGCCCGGACATTGTCAAAAGACAGCGACCGCACCTGCAGATTATTGGTCAGATGGACATCATCATCCCAGTTGACAAATCCGTTTTTAAGGCAGGGCAAAAAGGCTAAGGCGGTAATAACCAGAATAACGCCTAGCAATAAAAATCGAAGATTCTTTGATTGGAATGGAGCCATGAAAAACAACTCTCTCTATCGGAAGAGAAGAAAACTACAGGCCTTTGCACAACCAAAATCAAGAAGACAAAGGCCAGTATTGACGACCTTGGTTCCTTTTGGTTCTACAAAAGTCAATAAACGAGACCTCGGTTTAGTATTTGATTACAGAATAAACAGGAAAGTCTTTTAATTTTTCTTTGCCTTTTAAAAATTTAAGCTCGATTAAAAACACGATACCGACGATTTGGGCCTGTTGGCGTTTTAAAAGGTCGGTAACCGCCTTGACCGTCCCTCCGGTCGCCAGGACATCATCGACCACCAAAACCCGGCTGCCGGGCTTTACCGCATCTTCGTGCATCTCGAGGGTGTCCGTGCCGTATTCGAGCTGATATTCAACCCGAGCGGTCTTGTAGGGAAGCTTGCCCTTTTTACGCACCGGCACAAAACCGGTTTTCATCTTATAAGCCAGAGCGCCCCCCAAGATAAACCCCCTGGCCTCGACCGCCACAATATGGTCGATTTGCTCTTTTTTGAATTTCTTTGCCAAAAGGTCGATGGCCTTTTTAAAAGCCTCTTTGTCATCCAGAAGAGGCGTAATATCTTTAAAAATAATACCGGGCTTGGGAAAGTCCGGTATGTCACGAATCTGCTTTTGAAGTTCGGTCTTTTTCATGGCATCCTCGCTTTTAAAAGAATTTTGAGGCTACGATTTTGCTGGCACTGTGATAGATTTTGTCGAATCGCGCTCGATAAATTTAGTGTCCAGAACGATTTTTATCGGCCCTCGGGAAGAGCCGCTCACGATTTGATTAAGATGTTCGACTCCCAAACGGCCCATTTCAGCCAGGGGCTGCGCCACCGTCGATAATTTCACGGGGCTGTAAACGCTTAACGGGTTATCGTCAAACCCGACAACCGATACGTCATCCGGGACTTTCAGCTTCTGAACCTTGGCCTCATCGATCAGCTCAAGCGCCATAACATCCGACGCGGCAAAGATTGCCGTCGGGCGGTTTCTAAGCTGAAGCAATTTCTGGGCGGAACGCCGTGCCGGGGTGCGCAAAAAGTCTCCGGTTGCCAAATATTCCTCGGTCAATTTAAGCTCATGCTTTAAAAGCGCATCCTTGTAGCCTTCCAGACGCATCTTGCCGGCCTGGGTTGAAAGGTCTCCGGCGATGGTCGCGATTTGCCGGTGGCCCATTTTGATCAAATGCTCAACCACGTTAAAAGCGGCTTTACGGTTATCAATGGAAATACAGTTAATCGACTCGCTAAAAGAATTATTCAAAACGATGTAAGGAATGCCTTTGGCAATCACTTTCTTGAGCATGTTGATGTCGTTGTTGATATCGGCAAATATAATCCCGTCGATATATTCGGTATCAAGCATCGATGAATCCATCCAGTCGCGGTGGTCAAACCGGTCGGTGATGTGCATCAGGATATCCGTCTTGATGCGGCTGGCCGCCAACCCCACCCCTTTAATAATTTCACCGGCATAAAAAGAATGGAATATGTCTTCAAAGCGGGGAATCACCAAGGCGAATGTCTGTTTTCTTTTTCTGGCTAGCATATTTTTTACCTTTTGTTGGCTGTTTGTCAAAAATCGGCAGGCTGCCGAATTTATTTTGAATTTGTAAAGCGATTCTATTCCTCGATGTGCCTCTCCCGCCCTTGCTGTTTAAGGACACGGCGTAATTTTTTTAAAGTGGCTTCTTCCACCTGGCGAATCCGTTCGCGGGAGACGCCCATTTTTCGGGCAATCTGGGCTAGGGTATGCGCGTTTCCGTCGGTAATCCCAAAACGCATATCCAGGATTTGACGCTCGCGCTCCGTCATCATCTTTAAGAGGTCCGCGGTCCGCTCCTTATTAAAAAATCCTTCCAGTTCTTCGTCGGGACTGGAAAGGCTTTCATCTTCGATCAAGTCTTTGATCTGCCCTTCACCGTCCTCGCCAATAGGCGCCTCGAGAGAAGACATCTTGGTCACCCACTTATTGGTTTCCCGGACCCTGTCGACACTGATCTGCATTTTCTTGGCAATCTCGCCGACACTGGGTTTTCGTTTCAATTTATGGGTTAATTCCTCGGTCGTCTTTTTGCACTTAAAGATTTCCTCGTTCATGTAAACGGGAATACGGATCATCTTCCCCTGGTCGATAATGGCGCGGGAGATGCTTTGCTTGATCCACCATGCCGCGTAGGTCGAAAACCGAAAGCCCCTTTTGTGGTCGAATTTATCCACCGCGCGCATCAAACCGATATTGCCCTCTTCGATTAAATCGCTAAGGGAAATTCCCAAATTCGCATACCGCTTGGCAATGCTGATAACCAGGCGCAAGTTGGCGCGGATCATTTCATTACGCGCCTTCTTGTCGCCCTTTTTGATCAGCTTTGACAATTCGACTTCGCGTTTGGCCGTCAAAAGCGGTATGTGGCGTATGTCTTTAAGGTAGGCTTTTATCGGATCCATAATTTCTCAAAATTTAGGTTTTAGGTTTTAAGTGTCAAGTGTTAGGTTCCAAGCGCGCCTTGCCGGGCCTTAGCCCTTAGGCATCACTCTTTACCTTAGCACTTGACACTTAAAACTTAAAACGATTATTTACTTTTTTTTGCCTTCTTGCCTTTATCCTTCAAAGCGGCCTGGGCTGCGGCCAGACGCGCAATCGGAACCCGGTAGGGCGAACAGCTGACATAATTCATCCCCACCTTGTGGCAAAACTCTATCGAGGCAGGGTCTCCGCCATGTTCACCGCAGATACCGACTTTAAGATTCGCCCTGACCGAGCGCCCCTTTTGGATACCCATCTCGATCAATTGGCCCACTCCGCGCACATCAATGCTCTGGAACGGATCGACGGGCAGAATACCTTTATTGAGATAATCCGGCAAAAATCCGCCGATATCATCGCGCGAAAAACCGAATCCCATTTGGGTTAAATCATTGGTCCCGTAAGAAAAGAATTCGGCCGTGCCCGCCAACTCATCTGCGGTCAAAGCTGCCCTGGGAACTTCGATCATCGTCCCGAAGAGATAGTCTATTTTCTTGAGGCCGAATTTCGCCAGAACCTCGGCATAAACTTTCTTGACCAATTCTTCCTGGTTTTTTAACTCCGCGACATTACAGACAACCGGGATCATAATCTCGGGAAGAATTTTTTTGCCTTCTTTAAGGAGCTCGGCCGTCGATTCAAGAATAGCCCGCACCTGCATCTCGGTTACTTCGGGATAGGTAACACCCAAGCGCACGCCGCGATGCCCCATCATGGGGTTGCTTTCGCGTAGCGATAAGGCGCGTTTTTCCAGATCCTCGAGAGAAATTCCCAAACTGCTGGCCAGATGTTCCTGTTGCTCTTTCGCGTGAGGGACAAACTCGTGCAAAGGCGGATCCAGCAAGCGGATCGTGACCGGAAAACCGTCCATGGCTTCCAGCGTGCCCTTAATATCCTTTTTCACATACGGAAAGAGTTCTTCCAGGGCTTTTTTGCGCTCTTCAACGTTCTTAGAAACAATCATCTTTCTTAAGCGGAAAAGAGGTTCTTCCGAATTCTTTCCGTAAAACATGTGCTCGGTTCTAAACAACCCGATACCCTCGGCGCCAAAAGCGCGCGCCTTGGCTGCGTCCGAAGGAGTATCAGCGTTAGTTCTAATCTTAAGCGTTCTTACCGAGTCACAGACCTTTAAAAAGTCATTGAATAACTTGTTTTCCTCGGCAGCGCTAAGCATCGGCAGTTGCCCTTGGTAAAAGGTGCCTTTGGTGCCGTTTAGGGTTATCCACTCGCCTTCTTTTAAGGCTGCGCCGCCCTTAATATGCATAGTTTTCTGGTGAAGATCGACTTCAATGTCTCCGCAACCAACAATACAACACTTTCCCCAACCCCTGGCTACGAGTGCGGCATGCGAAGTCATTCCACCGCGCGCTGTCAAAATAGCCTCAGCAGCCCTCATACCCTCCACATCCTCAGGATTTGTCTCTTCCCTGACCAAAATGACCTTTTTACCCTGTTTTCGCCATTCAACTGCGTCATTAGCAGTAAAAACAATCTGGCCTGCAGCACCACCCGGACCGGCCGGAAGCCCCTTAGCCAAAACTTTAGCTGTTTTTTCTGTCTTTGGATCGATAATAGGATGCAAAAGCTCATCCAGCTGAGAAGGCGTAACCCGAACAACGACGTCTTCCTTGGTGGCAAGCTTTTCTTTGAGCATATCCATGGCCATGCGCACAGCGGCCGGGCCGTTTCTCTTTCCGATACGGCATTGCAGCATATAAAGCACGCCATTTTCAATGGTAAACTCGATATCCTGCATATCTTTGTAATGCAACTCCAGACGTTTACGAATATTATCTAATTTCTTGTAAATATCTGGCATTAATTCACTTAGGATAGCAAGATGTTTGTTGTGATCGCTCTGGGAATACTTATTGATAGGCGCTGGTGTACGAATACCAGCCACGACATCTTCACCTTGGGCGTTAACCAAATATTCGCCGTAAAACTGATTTTCGCCGTTACCGGGATTACGGGTAAAGGCAACACCTGTGGCTGAATTGTCACCCATATTACCGAAAACCATAGTCTGAACGTTCACGGCTGTTCCCCATTCTTCGGGAATGCCTTCGATGCGCCGGTAAGAGATAGCGCGCTTGCCGTTCCACGAAGCAAACACCGCCCCAATACCGCCCCACAGCTGGGCCTTCGCGTCATCCGGGAACTCTTTCTTCAAGACTTCTTTGATTTTTGCTTTGTAGGCAGCACAAATTTTCTTTAAATCAGCCACGCCTAAATCGGAATCGCTTTTGACATTTCTTTCCTTCTTAACTTTATCCAAAATGGCTTCCAGCTGCTTGCGGATGCCCTGGCCTTCTTCGGGTTCGATGCCGGCGGCCTTTTCCATAACCACGTCCGCGTACATCGTGATCAAACGACGGTACGAATCATAAACAAACCGTTCGTTGCCGGTCTTTTTAACCAGACCGACAATGGTCTTTTCGGTTAAGCCGACGTTTAAAACCGTCTCCATCATGCCCGGCATGGACTTGCGCGCCCCGGAACGAACCGAAACTAAAAGCGGGTCGTTAGGGTCGCCGAATTTCTTTTTCATGATCTGTTCGACCTTTTTTAAGGCCAGATTTACCTGGGCGTCTAAGACAGGCGGATATTTTCTTTTATTGGCATAATAATAGGTACAGACTTCAGTGGTAATGGTGAAACCCGGAGGAACCGGCAATCTTAAATCTTTATGCCCGGCCATCTCGGCCAAGTTGGCGCCTTTGCCGCCCAAGAGATTTTTCATTTCTGCTTTTCCGTCGGCTTTGCCGGCGCCAAAAAAATACACGTATTTCTTTGCCATCGAAACTTAACTCCCTTCTTGTTTTTAGAGATTCACCGAGAATTTCTCGGTTAAATATTTCCGGATATTGTCCACCGGAACTCTTTCCTGTTTCATCGTGTCACGATCGCGCACAGTCACCTGTTTGTCCTCCAGAGACTGGACATCAACGGTTACGCAATAAAACGTTCCCACTTCATCCTGGCGGCGGTACAATTTTCCTATCGCCGCCGAATCATCATACACGGCCACAAATTCTTTTTGAAGCTCTTGTTTGATTTTTTTAGCCAAGGCAACAATTTCGGGACGGTTCTTTAAAAGCGGCAATACCGCCACCTTGGTAGGCGCCAGTGCTTTGCTCAAACGCAACACCACCCTCGAGGCATCCTCCTTGGCCGACCCTTCTACTTTTTCCTCATGGTAAGCATCGGCCAAAAACGCCAAGGCGGCGCGGTCCACTCCGCCCGACGGCTCGATAATGAACGGAAAGAATTTCTCGTTAGTTACCTTATCATGATACTGCAAATCTTTTCCCGAAAACTGCGCGTGCTGTTTTAAATCAAAATCGGTGCGGTTGGCAATGCCTTCCAATTCCGACCAGCCGAAAGGAAAATTATATTCAATATCGGTGCAGGCCTTGGCATAGTGCGCCAACTCATCTTTGCCGTGCGGACGCAATCGCAAGTTTTCTTTTTTGATCCCCAAGTCAAGGTACCATTGGAATCTTTTTTGTACCCAGTCCTCATGACACTTGTCGGCATCATCGGGTTTGGTGAAATATTCGATTTCCATCTGTTCAAATTCGCGGGTACGGAAGGTATAATTTCCGGGAGTAATTTCATTGCGGAACGCCTTGCCGATCTGGGCAACACCAAAGGGAAGTTTGCGGTGAGTGGTGTCCAGTATATTCGAGAAATTCACAAAAATACCCTGGGCAGTTTCGGGACGCATATAGGTAACACTGCCTTGGTCCTCAACGGCACCGAGCGAAGTCTTCATCATCAAATTAAACGCACGGCCTTCGGTAAAATCATTAGCGCCGCATTCCGGGCACTTGCCCTTAAGATGGTCTTTGCGGAAACGTTTTTTGCACTTCTTGCAATCGACGAGAATATCGATAAAATTTTCCGCGTGGCCCGAGGCCTTCCAGGTGTCAGGGTGCATCAAAATCGCCGCATCCAAACCCACCATATCGTCACGCTCATGGACCACCGAGCGCCACCAGGCATTCTTAAGATTGCGCTTGAGTTCCGCCCCAAAAGGGCCGTAATCCCAGGCGCTGGCAAGCCCTCCGTAAATCTCGGAAGACTGAAAGATAAAGCCCCGTCGCTTACACAGGGAAACAACCTTTTCCATCCCGGTCGGCTGGCCGGCCGTTGAATTATTATTCGACATAGGCGTTTATTCTATAGGAAACCATTTTAAAAAGCAAGAATTTTATCCCGAACTTTCCAAAAAATATCAATTTTTTAAAGAAATCCCATGCGCATGCAGCTAAAAAGAGCCTTCCCCCAGCATACTGATCAGCTTATTCGTCAATATCGGAGCCAGAGCAAACAGGGCAACGGTGCCCAGAATAAAAATCACCGACCACACCCATTTAGCAATACGGCTAATACCGGGATTGGCCCACAACAAAGGAAGAATCAGCGGCCCCACAATCAAAAATCCGATAACGATAAACTCCTTGCGGAAATACCATTTTGTTTTGTTCCCTTCCACCGCTCTCCCTCCAGGAAATCCGTATAGAATCCGACCGATCCGTAGAACAAAATATCAGAGACCGCGCCTTACCCTAATTTATTCCGGTAATATCTCCCAAAAACCCCCAGCACCCGTGCCTGAACAAAGGCAATGTACACCATCAATAAAGATTTTAACCCTAATCCCAAGTCCCTATAGCCGGCAAAAAATTCCAGATTGCAATAATAAAATACGCCCACCAGGCCGCCTAAAAAAATACAACTGGCGAAATAGGGGAAAAATGTTTTTGCAATCGCCCGTAAGACCGCCCAAGGATTGATATCGGAAAGTTTCTCCGATAAGATAATTTTAATTAAAAACATCGGAAAAAGAAATAATCCCGTCCCCAAGAGAAACACGAAAATAAAATCAAGTTTTTGCCGGAGGAGAAAATAGATGTTGCCCGGGGCAAAACAAATAAAAAACGTTAATCCCACCAGGATAGACGGCTTGGCCATCCAGAGCCAGTATTTCAAATCCGGCAGTCCGGGTAAGCGGTTTTTTCCGTCCAGGCTCTGTTCAACCACCCTAAAGAGATAAATCGAGAAAAACGTCATCACCGCCACCCAGGCCAAGAGCCCCAAAGAATTATCGGCGGGAAGAAATTTATCCAGGCCCCAAAAAAATCCGGGGGCTAAAAGTGTTATAAAAAATCCCCTTCCTTTTAAGGGGAAGAAAATGGAGCCGCAAAGGCTAAGGAAAAAATTCGGTTCAAAAGCTCTTTTTGTTTTCATGGGCCGCCGGGATTCATCCTTTTTTTCAAAGGCCTTTCTTTCGGCAATGGTTTTATCCCGCGCCGCTTTTGCCTTCCTTTCATCCGCAATCACATTGAGCGGCTCGCACTTGCCGCCGCAATCTTTGCAGACATAGGCGGTAAAATCACCGGTAATCCTGCGAACGGAAACACAGGGTTCGCAATAAACATTTTTGCAATTTAAGCATTCATACGCGCTGGGCTGGTCTTGATGGTTTTTGCAGTTGCTCACTTTAGCCTCTCCAATTCTTCTTTTTTAATAGTAAAACTGTGCGCTTCATCGGGAAATGCGCCATTGACAACCTCATCACGGTAACGGATAATCGCCTCGAGGGCCAGTTTATTAAGATTAATATACTCCTTGGCAAATTTTGGACGAAACCGGTCAAACAGCCCCAAGATATCGTGCGCCACCAAAACCTGTCCGTCGCAAAAAAGTCCGGCGCCGATACCAATAGTGGGAATTTTTAACTGCTTGGTGACCATCTGCGCCACCAAATCGGGGACACACTCAAGGACAATACCAAAACACCCCGCCTTTTCTAATTCCTTTGCATGCGCAATCAACCCTTTCGCCGACTCCGCGTCCTTGCCCTGAACCTTAAAACCTTTCTTATCTTCGACCGCTTGCGGCGTCAGGCCAATGTGCCCCATCACCGCCACGCCTGCCTTAATAATAGCCTCGGTAACTTCCAGGCAACCGTCAAACCATTCGAGTTTAACCGCATTGCAACCTGCCTCATCGACAAAACGCCGGGCATTGGCAACCGCCGTTTTGGTATCCTTTTGGTAAGAACCAAAAGGCATGTCGCCTACCAAAAGCGCTTTTTTAACCGCGCGGTTAACGGCTTTGGTATGATGAAGCATTTCTGCCATCCCAACCTCACGGGTTGACTCTAAGCCCAAAACCACATTGGCCAGCGAATCACCGACTAAGATCATGTCAATGCCTGCTTTGTCGATAAGCGTTGCCAAAGAATAATCATAGGCGGTCAGCATGGTGATTTTTTCACCCTTGCGTTTTTTTTCTAAGATTTCTTTTATAGTTATGCGGCTTTGATTTTCCATTACTTAAACTTTTCCTTTGAGATGCTGATCAATCTGCCCAGCGATCTTTTTTGCCTGGGCCATATTTTCAACCAGCGCATGCGGCCCTTCAATAACACGTCCGGCGAAAACTCCGGGAATAGAAGTCATAAACGTATGCCGGTCGGATAGGATTGCCCCTGTTTCATGGGTCTTTAATTCCGGCGTCATTTTGGCAATAAAAGAATTTGGCTTCAAATTCCCCGCCACAATGACCGTATCCGCATCCGTGAGAAATTCCGAGCCGTCAACGGGAATAAGCGCCCATTGGCCAGGCACATAGGATTCGGCAAAATCCATACGAATGCATTTTAGGCCCTTAACACTATTACCGGTACCAGCAATTATCTCCACCGGCCGGCTGAATAATTCAAACTTGACCCCTTCTTCCTTGGCTAATTGCACTTCCCGTTTTTGCGCAGTCATGGTGTCTTCGGTGCCTTCATAAACCACGGCCGCTTGTTTGCCCAAGCGGATTAAAATACGCGCGCAATCAACCGCGGTATCACTGCAGCCTGATACAGCAATCTTATTTCCCAGGTCAAGCAAGCTTGCCTGCCGCGGATTCTTAGCGCCCTGCAATAAATTAAGCCGCATCAAAAATTCATGCGCCGTATAAACCCTTTTTAGATTTTCCCCCGGAATTTCCAAAGACTCTGGTACTTGACCGGCCGCCAGATAAATCGCCGCGAAACCAAAATCAAAAATCTCCTTAATAGAATACGTCTGGCCGATGAAACAATCTGTTTTTATGTCGACACCCATCGCACGTACGGCGTCAATTTCTTGATTTAAAATGTTTTGCGGCAACCGGAATTCGGGGGCGCCATATCTTAAAAAACCACCGGTAAAATGCAGGCTCTCAAAGATCGTGACTCCGTAGCCCAATTTCGCTAGCTCTGCGGCCGCGGTTAAACCCGTCAAGCCGCAGCCAATGATAGCGACTTTCTTTGCGGCTGCTTGCGCGCTATCCTTTTTAAAAGAACGTTTTGGGCCATGGTCAACCGCGTAACGCTCCAGCGCTCTTATATCGATGGAAATATTCTCCTTGCTTAAAATACCCGCGCTTTCACAAGGCGCCGAACAGATCCTTCCGCAAATGCTCGGGAAGGAATTGTGTTCCCTTATTTTCTGGCAGGCACCGTTAACATCCCCCTCGCGGATGCGGCGGACAAAACCAAAGACATCGATTCCCAGCGGACACCCTTGCGGACCGGCCAGGTTCGCCGGCTGCGGACAGCGCATGGCCTCATCGATGGCTTGTTTTTTCGAAAGCCCCAGCGAAACTTCGGAAAAGTTTTTAATTCTTTTATTTGGGGGTTGTGCCGTAATCATTTCTTTAAATTAGCTATTTCATCCTCACCATCAAATCCTCAAAATCCACCTGGTGCCCGTCAAAGACCGGACCGTCCACGCAGGCCAGGCGCTTTTTGCCGTCCACTATAACCCGGCACGAACCGCATAGGCCGGTGCCGTCCACCATGATCGGATTTAAACCCACCAGCGTCTTGACACTGGCCTGCCGGGTAAACCCGCAAACAGCCTTTAGCATCACAGCTGAACCGACCGCGTAGGCTAACTTTATATTTTCCTCTTTGAGGACTTTGGGTAATACGTCTTCAATTAAACCTTTTTGGCCATAAGAACCATCTTCAGTCATTACATAAAGCTTGTAGGAAGCGATCCTCATCTGACTTTCCAGAATCAGACTGCGCTTTGTTTTTGCGCCGATAAGACCGATCACTTTGTTACCGGCTTCCTTTAGCGCCCGGCAAATAGGCAAGATTTGCGCAATGCCGACGCCGTACCCAAGACAAGCAACGGTCCCGATTTTTTCTATTTCTACCGGCATGCCTAAAGGCCCGAGAAGAGAGAAAAGAGAATTTCCGATTTGCAAGGCACCCAGCTTTTTCGTCGCGGCACCATTTTCCTGAAATACCAGCGTAATCAGATTCCGCCGAGAGTCGGTATCCGCGACCGCCAGCGGGATTTTTCCGCTTTTCTCATCCGGCATCACCATGACAAATTGCCCCGGCTTTATTTTCCGGGCAATGGCTTCAGCCGAAACCTCAATGCGCTTGATATCGTTGGCAATAACTTGTTTGTTGACGATTTTGTGCATCAGATTTGTGACTCCGATTAAAACTCTCTAACCAAACGCGACATTTAAAATATCGTGCCGGCCGATAACGCCGACCAATTTATCACCGTCATAAACAGGGATCGTGTGAATATGTCTTTTATGAATGATCGCAATCAGCTTTGAGACCTTAACGCCTTTCTGAACTTTAAGAATATCCTTGCGGGCAATACGGTTCACCGGAAAACCGGCTACTTCCCTTAGTTTGTCTATTCTGTGTTTATGTGCAAACAGAGTTGAATCCAAAATCCGAAGCAAATCGGTTGTGGTCACAATACCGACTAATTTCCTGGGGTTATTTTTCTTAACCACCAAAATGCCGTTGACCCGAAAACGCAAAAGAAGATGAGCGGCCTGGCCGATGGTCGCATTTTCCTTAATAGTCACGATATCTTCGGACATAATATCTTCTACCGAAACTTTAAGCATAATCCTCTCCTTTTAATCCTAATACTGCCCCGCTAAATCCAGAAACCTTCAGGCAACAAAAACAGAAAAAACCGCAAAACTATTTTATTTCCACCTCTAATTTATCGATAAGGCTGCTCACCTCTTTTAACAAAGCTGGAGAAAGCATTTTAGTTGACGACATTTCTTCTTTCATGGACTTTAAAAGGCTAAGCAGTCTTTTGATATTCGATTCCTTGCGCTTAGCCCAGGCCTCCTCGGGGGCAAGCTCCTCGCGCTGCCGGATAAGGGCGGTCAAATCCTTTTTGACCTCGCGGGCGTCTTTGCCTTTAGAAAAAACGTTTTTCTTTAAATTGTTGTAATCGCTCGGATCCAAGTCCTTTTTATTTTTAGCGAGCCTTAGGACATCAATCGCCTCATAACTGGGGACCGTGGCCGCATCCGTGCTCTCGACATAATCCTGCTTTAAATAATCCGGCTCTTCCTTTTCTAAGAAATAATACGAGCGCAGCAACTTTAACGCCGTCTGTTTTCGTATCCCCACCTCTTTGGCGGTGTAAGCGTCAAACTGCTGGTAACCCCATTCTTTGTACTGTTTGTCCTTCCAGACCGAATAAAGCGCCCGGCCTAATTCGACCCAGGACGTCTTAAAACTTTTGGCGCTCTCCAGGATATGATAACGCAAAGACCCTTTATCGATATCTCCCATCTTTTGCTCAAGATTTTGAAGCGATTTTGACTGCCAGGCACTCATGGAATTTCCTTTCTCATTTATTTAAAAAAATTAATACGTATTAAAAACATGCCACGAAAAACTGCCTCCGCCTAAAACACCAGCCAGCTGCGCGCGGCAACAAGAACCAGGACGCTTAAGAATATCCCCAGATAAGACAGATTCAACTGCTGGTTAAAATTGTCGTCATTGCTTAAAATTGCCAGAGCCGCGACACCGATCAAAAATGATACTCCGGCGCTGACCGTCATAACCCAGGAAAGAATCGGGTTGACTAAATTCATTAATAATCTAAAAAGGAAGGTATTCGGGTAATACAGGGACAAATAGTAACTGACTAAAATCAGCAACGCTGTCACGAAGCAAGGAATAGCACTCGCCTCAAAGCTGAACCACGCCAATCTTAATCCCCGCCGCTGTAGCGAAGCGGGAATATGCAAAAACCCTCGTTTGTTTTGCCGAATCCCATGGGCCCACAACAGGCCGAGCAGAAGGATTATAGACACCAGTAGATAAATTAGTTTTTTAATGGAGGGCATGGAAAATCGCGATCCGTCCCGCGAAGGAAAAGTAAACAACCCCTCCTTTTCGCCCGCCACCCACAAGGTCAATTGTTCCTTGCCGGCAACCGAGATCATCCAGTTATTGGAAAATGATTTTTGGTGGTCAGTGGGGCTTACCAGGCGGTTTAAAAAAGAATGCCAGGTTTTTCCCCCGGTATTAAAGGCGGCCTCTTTTTCTTCGATAAAGGTACATTCCAAATCCCAGTTCCTGCCGCCGTCGGTTGTTCGAAACAGCCGCCCCTCGCCGCCGATGGCCCAGCCGTTGTTAAAATCGGAAAAATACAAATCATAAAAATAAAAATTCGGCTGCTTGGTCTCGAACTGCGTCTGCCAATTCCGGCCGCCGTCCTCGGTATAAAAAATACTACCGCCGTCTCCGGTCACCCAGCCTTTTTCTTTGGCAATGAAAAAAACTCTCTTTAAATTTAAAACCTCGCCGCAGGATTGCGCGCTCCAGCTGATCCCGCCGTCCTGCGTCATCTGGATAAGCCCTTCCTGCGCGCACACCCAGCCTGTCTGGGAATTGATAAAAAATACCGACTCAAAATTGACCTGGGAAGACTTGTGCGTCAGATTCATATTCTTTGCTTTGATCTCCCAGGTTTTTCCCCCGTCGTCGCTTTTTAAGAGAACACCCGGAAAACCCACGACCCAGCCGTGCAAGCTATCGGTAAAAAATACATCATTGACGGCAACATCCTTCATGTCCGCGCCTTGTAAAATATGCGAATCCCATGTTCTTCCGCTATCCACGGTACGTAAAATCAGAGGGTAACTGGCGAAGATTCCCTTCTTTTCTTCGACCAGCGCCTTGCCCAGCGCCCAGCCGGTTTCGGGGTTAAGAAAATACACCCGCTTAACCGTCAGGTACGGCGGCCGGCTTCTTTCGCGCCACTGCCATTGCCATCTTTTTCCGCCGCTGTGCGTATGTAGGATTCCGGCCTTATCGACAACCATCCAGCCGGTTTTGTCATCCTGAAAATGAATATCCAAAATAAGCCCTTTGGGTTTAGGCTTGACATACGTCCAGTCCTTGATTTTAAAATCGGGTATCTTAAAAAATAGGCTCACCAGAAAAAGGCTAACGGCCAGGAAGGTAACAAAATATTTCAAGACAGGCCGCTTGGTGATGCGATTAGCCGCCTTATAAAACATTCTAAAGATAAATTGTAGTCCGCTCATACAGCCCCTTACAAGACTTTGCCGAAAGTTGACAGTTTAACATCCTCATGTACGATATGCCGAAACTGAGAGGTCCTGCCCTCCCACAATAAAACAAACCCCATTTTAGCAAAAAAATTCCTGCCCAGGTCAGAAAACGTGCTTAAGTGGATACCGGGCACATCGTTCTTTCGTAAGTAATCAAAATAGGCATTCATCAGCTTCTCCCCTGCCCCCGACCTCCTAAAACCTTCTTCGATGTTGATGTGAAGATGCGCGGGATATATCTTGGGAATTTTAGGTTGAAATAATTGCCCCTTAAACAAACTTTTAAAACTGCCCCAGAGAAATTTCAAATTCTTTTTATTGAACATGAGGCCGCTTTTGATAAATTTCCAAAGGGTTTTGGGAAATATCTTTTTGCTGAAGACGGCGAATTTTTTCGCGGTATCTTTGCAACCCGTCAGATAACCAACAACCTTTCCTTGCGCCTCGGCCACAAACAACGACTCCGGCTCATAATCGGTATAGTAAAGGGTCATTAAATCCGCCAGAATTTCCCGTCCTTCAAGAAATACCTCAACCGGCCGGCCCATAAAGGCGGTTTCGCAGTACAATGTGCGTACCGCTTCGCGGTCTTCGGGGTTATAAGTTCGAACGATGATTTCGCTCACAGCGTCACAGGCTAATCGAAAATAACTGTTTTGTTGTTATAGACAAGGATCTTCCGCTCCAAATGCCACCGGACCGCGCGACTTAAAACGACTTTTTCTAAGTCTTCACCTTTCAGTTTTAAATCTTCCAGCGATGCGCGATGGCTCACCCGTACCGTATCCTGCTCAATGATGGGCCCCGCGTCCAATTTCGAGACAACATAATGACTGGTCGCGCCGATAATTTTGACTCCTTTTCGATACGCCTGGTCGTAGGGGCTACTCCCGGCAAAGGCGGGTAAAAAGGAGTGATGAATATTGATGATCCGGCTTGGAAACGCATCGACAAACTGTTTCGTAAAAATCTGCCCGTAGCGCGCCAGGATTACCATTTCGATGCTTTCTTTCCTTAGAAGAGCGATCTGCTTTCTTTCCTGGGCAAGTTTATTTTGTTGGGTGATAGGAAATTCGAGGAACTTTATCCCGAAATCCCTGGCAATGGTTTTTGCATCCTTGTGATTGCTGATAATAAGCGGAATAGCACACTTCAACTGCCCTGCCTTGTGCCGCAGAAGAAGATCGTACAGGCAATGGGGATAGCTTGAGACAAAAATCGCCACCCGCGGGGTTTCATCCGTAAAATAAAGATTCCAGTCCATGGCGAATTGCCCGGCAATCGGTTTAAAGGCGGCGGCAATTTTGTTTTTGGCGATCTTGAAATTCTTCAATGACCATTCGATGCGCATAAAAAAGATGTTGCTCTGCGCGTCAATATGCTGGTCGGCATGCTCGATATTGCCGTTATTCTTAAAAACAAAATCGGTAACGGTGGCCGTGATTCCCTTTTTGTCCCGGCAGGATATCAGCAAAATGGCGTTTGGCATAAATTTTCCAATCCTTTCCTAGTGTTTCCCTATTCTTCCACCCGCGAAAAGAAGCGCGTTTCGGCAACGCCGTCATTAAAGATCGTTTTGACCGCCGTCGCGCGGTTAATTTTAAGCCCGTCTAAAATCGGATACACGGCCTCTTCGAGGTAGAGCCTAACCAATTCGGGCCTGACCATTCTCTTCTGAGATTCTAGAAGTGTTTCTCTTAGCTCCTGCTGTTTTTCTTTGGATACGCCTATCTCATCTTGCGCTTTCTTGACGGACTCTTCGGCCGCGGCAAGTTCAACTTTTTTAGCAGTAACATCGATCCCCTGGCCTAGACCGTCAGCAATTTCCTGATTAAGCGCTTCTATTCTCGCCCTGGTAGTAACTATTTCTCCTTCATAGCCGTCAATCTCTTTGAGCATATCGTCAATCTTCTTTTCAATTCCCGACTGGTAGGCCTGGATACCGGCTGCCCTGAAAGACAACATACCGACTCCCCAGCTGCACAGCTCGCGGACCTCATCTAAGAATTTATCCGTCTGGGCAAAGAATACGCTGTTGCCTTTATCGGTAAAAGCGGGATCGATAGTTTTTAAATCCTCGTTGGCCGCCAGCGACAGGGATTTATCGTTTTGCGCATCAATCGATTTTTTCAAGACTTCGCGGCTGCTGGAAATCAAAAGATAGTCGCCTAAGAAACAAAATCCGGGTTGCAATGTAGCCCCCAGAGGCAAAGACACATATTTAATTCGTACCGACCGGTATTCTTCCGTTTGTGCCAGGGCGGCTGCGTCCGCGGTCAAGGCGTCCATTATTTTTTCGGCCGCCGCCCGATCTTTGACTTTGATAAAAAACACTAATTTGGGCACGGGAAAAAGCATGCCGGCGTCGACAGCATAGAGAAAACCGCCTGTTTCATTATCCAGTAGCGGCACAACATCACTTTCAATGTTAACCCCAAGCCTCTTTTCAACATCATTGAGCCGGTCCCGCGCCGAAAGGCCATCGGGGCTCTTTTTTTCTTCTTTATCCATGGCTCTGGTAAAACTGCCCCAGTATTGCTTGGCATTAAAACAATTGCTCCAGTGATAGAGGAGTGCTTCCTTGGGCACAAAATTAATTGTATTATTCGCCTGGGGTTTGCGGGAATAGGCCTGCAGCAATTCCGCATTCATCCGTTCTTTATCTAAAATCAGGACACTCTTTCCCTGCGCAATCTTGCCCGGCAGCGATGAAAACCCTAATGTCTTTAGCCCGGCCAGGTTATAGAGAACGGCCTGGATCTGGTTCTTTTCTTTCTCAGCCATCTTACCGTCAGCCAAGATTTCAAACCATCGGCGCAAATCGGTAAGGACCGCTTCTAAGTTTCCATAAACAACAAGATGCGCCGCTTTAAGAAGCCTGGATTGAGCCGCATGATAACTCGCATCCTGCAACAGAGGGGCCCTGCTTTTAGCCGCAACATCGACGCAGGCATAGGCGGCTTTTTTGCCAAATCCGATGACCAGGAAATCTTTGATTTTGACATACGCGATGTCGATGCCTTTATCCGCCTCCACTGTCGTGACGGTATAACCCTTGTATTGCTCAGTCTGGGTATTGACCTGTTGATTAAATTTGTTGTACAGCGTCGTCATGAATTCGACAAACTGAGCTTCAGGCTTAACTCGAGTAATAACAACAATATTCGACAGGGCGTCAAGAAGGGCCTGCGAGCCTCCCGAACCGATTTCGCTTCGATAAATCGCTAAGCCAACCTCCCGGCTAAAGAATTTATCCAGCAAAAGTCCGGTCATGGCCGTAGAAGCTTGAGCCTTAATACGGATGTAGGTTTCGATATCGGCTTGGCTTGCGCCGCTTTCTTTCATCAGCGTTTCAACGTCGATACCCTGAATATTACTCCAGAGTTTTGTGGACTGAAAATTCTTCAGGTCTTTGCCGATATCACTGGCGTGGACATATACAGCCGCCCCTGCAGGCAGAATGCTGTCCATAGAAACCCGGGAAATCTTAAGATAATAAAATCCCGCAGCCATGCCGAGAACAACCACTGCCGCTACAATGACCCCTATCCATTTTTTCATACCAATCTCCCGTAATCGATTCTTTTATTGCCTTTGGCCTAAAAACTGTCTTCTCGCTGCTGCGTCTGCTTCTCAATCCCCTTAAGGGTTGCCCGGGTGCTGTCGAGAATAGTCTTAGGGCTCGACGTGCTGATGCCCTGTTCGGATAAAGTCTTTTGGGTTTGCTGATCAACCGAAGGCTTAGCCAAATAAACCTTAAAAACCATGTAGGCGACAAAAACAACAATCACAATCGACAGTAAAAGTCCGATGAATGATGCGAAAGCTTTCCTATTATTGAGAGCGCGAAACATATTTTACCTTTCTCGCCGGCAGATCACGAAATGTCAAAAAACTTTCTTGAATTCTCGCAAAAAATTCCGGCTGCTTTTTCTTCGCTAATATTCTTAAGCTGCCCGTAGAACTTTAAGGTCTTAAAAACATCCTTTGGGGTTGAGCGAAATCCGCCCTCCCCCTCGCGGTAAAAAACCGGACAGTCGGTTTCGATAAGTAGATCCTCTATTCGAGCATGCCCGATCGCCTCCCGGTGCTGAGGGCTAAGGCCAAGCGCCGGTGTCGCCGATATCAAATAACCGCAGGTTAGGATTTCATCCAAGACATCCAACGGGCCGCTGTACCAGTGAAAAACCGCCCGCTTGACTCCGGCATCCTTCGCCAGGTCTAAACACTCGCGCCAGGCGCCGCGGCTATGAATGACAACCGGTTTCCCGGATTCCTTCGCCAGATTTAATTGCGCCTGGAACACATCCTTTTGTAGTTTCTTTTTCTCATCGCTCTTTTTTGCCCAGCTGTACCAGAAATCCAATCCGATCTCGCCGACGGCCACGGCATTATTTAAATTTTCTTTTATGAAGTTGAGCGGCTCTTTAACGTCTTGCAACCCGGCATCCTTAAGGCTTTCGGGATGAATGCCTAAAGCGACAAAGATCTTCGGCTGCTGCTCTGACTGTTGCGCCTTCTTTTTTATCTGAAGGTTTTTAACGTTTGAATTGTGGTCGATCCCGACAGCCACGATCGCCTCAACACCCGCCGCCTGCGCTTGGCTTAGTGCCTGCTCGATATTTTCGACTTGATCTAAGTGCGCGTGGGTATCGATCAGCTTAATCATTTTTACTATCAAGAATAAACGTCACCGGTCCGTCATTGACCAGAGAAACGTCCATCATCGCTTTAAACCTACCGGTTTCCACTTTAAAATTTTGCGCGCGCAGTTTTTGGACAAAATATTCGTACAATTCCTCGGCTTTCGCCGGATCGGCCGCGGCGTCAAACGAGGGGCGCCTGCCTTTCAGGCAGGCGCCCAGAAGCGTAAACTGCGAAACCACCAGAAATTCCGCCCCCACCTCGGAGGCGCAGAGATTCATTTTGCCTAAAGCGTCTTCAAAAATTCTTAATTGCCCGATCTTATCCGCGAGATAATCGGCATCCTTCGCTAAATCGTCCTTACCGACTCCAATTAAGACCACCATGCCCTTCGCTATCTTACCGATAATCTCTCCGTTAACGGAAACGCTGGCCTCTTTAACCCGCTGGATGACTAACTTCATATCGATTGATACCTTTTTTACGCCAGTTAAAACCTGTCAGCGATGAAATATTTGCTAAAATTATAGTTGGTTTAAATACAGCGGTCAACAGAAATCCGCCCTTCTGACTGCCGGCACCAAAGACAAAATACCTTAGCGTCCTTTATATAGATATAAAGATATATATTAGTTTTAAATTCCCGAAGATTTGACAATAGAGTTCTTTTATGTTAGAACAAGCGATACTATGAACATTGCCGCGACCCTCGAAAAACATCATTTTTCCGCCGAAGTTATAAAGGCGATTGCCGATTCCGGCGTCAAAGAATTTTTCCCTCCCCAGGAAGAGGCGATCAAAAAAGGCGTCCTCGAAGACAAAAGCCTGCTGTTAAGCATGCCCACCGCTTCAGGAAAAACTTTTATTGCCGAATTGTGCATGCTCAAATCCATCCTTAAAGACAACGGCCGCTGCCTGTATATCGCCCCTTTAAAAGCCCTGGCCAGCGAGAAATACGAGGAATTTAAAGAGAAATATTCATCCCTGGGAATAAAAGTCGGCATCGCCACCGGGGATTTTGACAGCCCCAGCAAATTTCTAAACCGCTACCAGATCCTGATTGCCACCGCCGAAAAGGTTGATTCCCTTTTACGTTTCCGGGCGCGCTGGCTTTTAAACGCTTTAACCGTTGTCATTATCGACGAGATCCATTTTATCAATGACGGCTCCCGCGGGCCCACATTGGAAATACTGATTGCCCGGATCAAACAGCTGAACCCCAAAATCCAGTTTTTAGGCTTAAGCGCCACGGTAAAAAATGCCCAAGAAATGGCCGGCTGGTTAAAGGCTGAATTGGTTTTAAGCGAATGGCGGCCTGTGCCGCTAAGGGAAGGCGTTTATTATAACGAACAAATTGAATTTAACTCCGGCGGCACCCGGCTCATTCGGGAAGAAACTGACGACGATTTATGCAAATTAACCCTCGATACCTTGCGCGGCAAGGGCCAGGTCTTGGTCTTCGTTAACAGCCGCCGTTCGGCACAGGCCGCCAGCCGCCTCCTGTGTCCTGACGTCGCCAAAACCCTAAAAGAAGACGAGAAAAAATCCCTTTCTCTTTTGGCCAAAGAAATCTTAGGCTCGCCCAGTGAAACCACCAAGATATGCCGCAAACTGGCCGAAACAGTTGTCTGCGGCGCCGCTTTTCACCACGCCGGATTAAAACCAAACCAGCGGAAACTAATCGAAGACAATTTTAAACAAAACTTAATCAAGGTCATCTGTTCCACCCCCACACTCGCGGCGGGCGTTAATCTCCCTGCCCGCCGGGCGATCATCCGCGATTGCAAACGCTACGAGGCGGGCCTCGGCGCCGCTTATATCCCTACCTTCGAATACAAACAATGCGCCGGGCGTGCCGGAAGGCCGAAATACGATGAGTTTGGCGAGGCGATCATTATGGCAAAATCATTTTCGGAATCATCGGCGCTTTTTGACCGTTACATAAACGCCGAGCCCGAGCCGATTATTTCCAAGCTAGGAAACGAATCCGTCTTGCGCATGCACGTCTTAGCCTCGATTGCCGGCGGCTACATCCACGATATCAACGGCATGTTTGAATTTATCAATCATACCTTTTTAGCCCATCAAAAAAGGACCGGCAATCTATTGGAATTAATCAGTGCCATTTTTGAATTCCTGCAGAAAGAAGAATTGGTCGAGAAAAACGGTTTTCGTTATTTTGCCACGCCTTTTGGCCAATGCGTTAGCCAGCTATATATCGACCCCATCACCGGGATTATTCTACGCGATGGATTAAAAAAGATTGACAGCGGAAAATCTTTCTCCTCTATCGGACTTTTGCATCTGGCCTGCTGCTGCCCCGACGGGGAATTGCTGAATATCGGTAAGAATGATTATGAAAAATTAGAATCCTTCGCCTCCAGCTGCCACGATGAACTCATTGTCAACCAGGAAGACATCCCCTCCATGGAAGATCTGTATTTCTATCTGGCCACATTAAAAACGACCCTGATGCTTTCGCGCTGGATCGAAGAAGAAAAAGAAGAACCGCTGTGCGATGAATTTAATATCGGCCCCGGCGATATCCACCGGCATGTCGAAACCGCCGAGTGGCTGCTGTATTCGGGCGGTGTCATTGCCGAGCTGTTTAAATTTCGAAGGCTTTCCTTTATTTTAGAAGACCTGCGTACCCGGGTTAATTACGGTATCAAAGAAGAGCTTCTGGAGTTGGTTACCTTAAAAGGCATCGGCCGCGTGCGCGCCCGCAACCTCTTCGAAAAAGGATTTAAAAAGCTGATTGATTTAAAATATGCCTCGGCGGATGATCTGGCCCAAATCAACCAAATCGGCAAGGCCCTCGCCCAGGATATCCTTTCTCAAATCGGCAGTCATACCCGCAAAAAAACCCGCTAGAAAGATTTTAGCGGGCAAACCCCTTGCAACAAAAACTTCCTATCACTTCTCTGCATTCAAGTATTTCGTTGTTTTTAGCGGCCTTTCCAAATGGAAAATAAGAAAGTTATTGAGGATATAGCGTAATTCTTTTTTTATAGCTGCCGATAAACCCAACCGCAGGCTGCGCTGCCAGTCATTATTTTCGATATGCAGTATGGAGGCCACCGCCCCCTTGGAAATCGCATGGGCGGCCGGGTCATTGAGCTTGCAGTCCTGGCAAACCAGGCCTCCCAATTGCAGGCTGAACCGCGCCCGGTCACGCACCGGTTTTTCGCAAATAAGGCAGGAATCAATATGCGGACGGAACCCGGAAAGTAATAATATTTTTACCTGGAAGATATGCACCAACTTATCGATATCCGTTGCCGTCTCCAGGCTCGCGAGATAATCCATCATCATCTGATAAACTTCTTTGTTGGGTTCTTCCGCCGGCATGATGGCATCCACCAATTCCAAAACATAATTGGCTGCTAAGGTTTTCTTGATGTCGCTACGGATAGGGAAGAAAAATGCCTTTAAATCGCACTGGCCGATTAAATGCAGATCCGAATTACGGTATTGATAATAGACGATATCGTTAAGGGAAAACTTATCGACGTTACTGCCGAACTTGCGGTGGTCTTTACGGATGCCCTTTAGGACCCCCTTGACCTTGCCGTACTCCTTGGTAAAAAATACGGCGATCTTGCTGGTTTCACGGAAATCAAAATTCTTTAAGACAATGCCTTCGGTTTTAAGGATCATATCTTTAAGAAACTTAAAAGTTCCCGCTCCTTGCGGCGCATGCGTTTGATATCATGCGCACCGTGATCGTCGTAACCCGAAAGATGCAGGATGCCGTGCAGGATATATAAAATCAATTCTTGGGCTGGGGTAGTTTGGTAGGTTTTAGAATTTTTTATAACGGCATCGGTCGAGATAATAATCTCTCCGTTAAGAATCTTTGATTTCTGCGGACGGATCCTAGTTTTGTGCGGCAGGCAGGTGCCATTTCTTAGGTCAAAAGCAAGGACGTCCGTAGAGCGATTTTTCTTTAGATATTTCTTATTGAGTGATGTGATCTGGCGGTTTCCGAGAAAGACAACCGAAAGGGACGAGCCTGTCAGGTGCTCACGACTCAGGATCTTCCTGATGATCCTGGTTAGCCGGATAGGCTGAATGGGAATTTTCTTCTGAAGATTTACGATGGTTATTTGTGTTTTCATTTGTCCTCTCCGGGTATTTAACACGGGTGTGGTACATGGCCGTCAAGACCCGGGTAAACGTCATGCTAATGGTCTCAAGGTCTTTAAGAGTCAGGTCACAGCTATCCAATTGCCCGTCGATAAATTTATTATTGACGACCCGGCGCACGACCTCATCAATTCGGCCCGGGGTCGGCTCTTCCACCGAACGCACCGCCCCCTCAACCGAATCGGCCAAAAGCACAATGGCGACCTCTCTGGTTTGCGGTTTAGGGCCTTCATAGCGGAAATTTTGCTGGTCCACCATTTCATCCCCCATCGCCCCCTCTAGGGCCTTGCGATAAAAATAATAGATGAGGCTATCGCCGTGATGCTGTTGGATAAAATCAACGATACGCCCGTTGAGGTGGTATTTTTGAGCCAAATCCACACCCTCTTTGACATGATTGAGAATAACCAGCCGGCTCATGTGCGGCTCGAGGCTCTGGTGCTTATCACCTTCGAGCATCTGATTCTCGGTAAAATACTCCGGCTTGACCAGCTTTCCGATATCGTGATAGTAAGCGCCGACCCTGACTAAAAGCGAATGCGCGCCAACCGCATCGGCCGCCGCCTCGGCTAAGTTGCTGGTGACCAAGCTATGATGATACGTTCCGGGAGCTTCTAAAATCATTCTTTTTAAAAGAGGCTGGTTAAAATCGGACAATTCCGATAAGCTAAAATTTGTCAAAACCCCGAATAGGAATTCAAAAACCTTTAGAGACGCAATCACGACAAAAGTAGAAATCAAACCGCTCATAAAAAGAGGTTTTGCATAAACCGAAAAGAAATCCGGTGCCAGGAAGAAATCTTTCCAGGGATTCAGCATAACAATGCAGGCCACCTGGACTATTCCAACCATGATCCCGGTGCCGATGAGCTTGCCGCGCGTCCTTGCCCCTTTGGCCGGATAAATCGCCGCTAAACTTCCCACCAAGAACGTCAAGACTATCTGCAGATCACCGCCGATAATCAACCCTACAAAAACACTGGCCATGAGCGACATCAGAAACGCGATCTGTAAATCGTTATACAAAAGAACCACCAACATGGCAACGCTGGCTACCGGAATGTAGAGCGCCGAAAATGTCTGATATTCTATCACCGCATGAGCGGTAAAGATCGTTAGCGCCAAAAGAAATCCCAGCTGCAAGAAAAGCTTGGCACTTGCTTTTCTAAAATAGTGCAGGTGGATGCCCAAAAACGCCAGAAAGACGAGAATAATCAGCGGCAAGTCGGAAACGTAAAAAATCACGACCAGAAAAGCAATCGCGATTATCCCCGCAATGATGCGGCTGATTCCTATTTCATTTTTTATCGGAATTTTCATACGCCTCGATGATCTTTTGGACAAGCTCGTGACGGACAACATCCTCGCCGGTAAGCCGGATGAATCTTATTTCGGGGATATCCTTAAGGATCTCCTGGGCATTCATCAGGCCAATAGGCTTGCCGTCCGGCAGGTCGCTTTGGGTAATGTCGCCGGTGATAACGGATTTTGAGTCAAACCCAAGCCTGGTTAAAAACATCTTCATCTGATCGGCAGTGCAATTCTGCGCCTCATCCAGGATAATAAACGCATCATTCAGCGTCCTGCCGCGCATATAGGCCAAGGGCGCCACCTCAATGATTCCCTTTTGGGTAAAAGCCTCAACTTTTTCTGCCTCCATCATGTCATAGAGCGCGTCATACAGCGGCCGAAGATAGGGTAAAACTTTTTCGACCATATCGCCGGGCAAGAAACCTAAGTTTTCCCCGGCCTCGATAGCGGGCCGCGTCAGAATAATGCGGCGCACCAGCCCCTTTTGAAGGGCATTGACCGCCATCGCCATCGCCAGATACGTCTTACCCGTTCCGGCAGGGCCGATACAAAAGACAAGATCAAAATGCTTGATCGCATCGATATATTCTATCTGCCCTTTCGTCTTGGGGGTCACCACCGCACCCTTGGCCGAGACCTCGATTTTCTCTTTGGTAAGGATTTTGAAATCAAAACCCTTTTCCGCGCTGGATAACCTTAAGGCATAAACGATATCGCTCTTTTTAACTTCTTTCCCGCTATCGGCAATACCTAAAAGATAATCGATAAGCTCTCCGGCCTTGTCCACCTGAGTGCCGGATCCGGTCAATTTGATGCCGTCTTCCCTGCGGATAACCTTGACGTCAAGCTCCTCTTCAATGAGCTTTAAGTTAACGTCATATTTACCGAAAAGTTTCTGCAAATTCCTATTGTTATCGAGCTTGAATATTTTTTCCATATTTTAAACTTACGCTCCGTTATTCCGGAATGGTTATGGTAATGCCGGGTTTAATGCGATTAGGATCGCTGATTTTGTCTTTGTTGGCCTGATAAATCTTATTCCAGCGGCCATAAGTATCGTAAAATTTCTTGGAGATCTTTTGCAGGGTATCCCCTTTTTCAACCTTGTATTCGACCGGACCTGTCAACTGCTTTGCGGCCGGTGTAGCAGCAGGCGCTACCGGCGCAGATTGCAAAGAACGGCTGATCTCCTCGGCTAAAGACGGAGCCGGTGCCGGACGCGATACTTCTGAACTTACGGCCTTCGCCGGAGCGGCTTGCTGAGTTACGGGTTGTTCTTTGGGCCCTTTGGTTTGCATCTCGACAACATAAATCTTACGCGTCTTGCGGATAGCGCTCCTATCCTTGGCCTCCGGAGGCGGTGTGCCCTGCAGATAACCGGCGTTACCGGGCATGTCTTGATCGACTTTGTCTTTTACCTGCGTGTACGTTGTCACGGTGCAACCTGACAGAAATAAAACCGCTAATCCGACCATCAAAGTCTTTGATGAAGTCCTAACCATTTTTTCCTCCTTTTTTAACCGTCATAATCCCTAATTCTTTTAATTGTTTTTCATCAACCGTCGATGGAGCGCCTGACATCAAGCAACTGGCCGTTTGCGTCTTAGGAAATGCGATTGTATCCCGGATGGAATCCAGCCCTAAAAGAATCGCCACTAAACGGTCAATCCCGTAAGCCACGCCGCCGTGAGGCGGGGCGCCGAATTCAAATGCCTTTAATAAGAATCCAAACCTCTTCTCTGCCTCCTCCTGGCCGATACCGATGGCCTTAAAAATTTTTTCCTGTAAATCGCGTTTATGAATACGCACCGACCCGCTGCCGATCTCAAAACCGTTTAAAACCAAGTCATACGAACGCGACCTTATTTTACCAAATTCGTTCGTCTCAAGATAGTGAATATCATCCTCGTGGACAGCGGTAAAAGGGTGATGCTCGCTCTCCCAGCGCTTTTCTTCGGTATTATATTTAAACAAGGGAAAATCGACAATCCAGACAAAGGCAAACTCTTCCTTGTTGTTTTTATCCGTTCGGGTATCCGGCTTGTCACTTTTGTATTTTGCCATGGCCTCCTGATGGGTCATACGTTTAAAAGGAATTTCAATATCAATACCCTTTAGCTCTTTGAGAACTTCTTTAAAAAGATTCTCGGTTAAGGCAAAGATATCTTCTTCCTTTATAAAGGACATCTCAATATCAAGCTGGGTAAATTCCGGCTGGCGTTCGGCACGCAGGTCTTCATCGCGGAAGCATTTGACGATCTGAAAATATTTATCCAGACCCGACACCATCAGGATCTGTTTAAATAATTGCGGTGATTGCGGCAGCGCAAAAAACTCGCCCACGTTAAGCCTCGACGGCACCAGAAAATCTCTCGCTCCTTCGGGTGTCGATTTTGTCAAAACCGGGGTTTCAATTTCCAGAAAACCATTTTTATTGAAATAGTTTCTGATGAGCAGGCACAATTTATGGCGCAGAATCAAGCTATTTAAGAGTTTTGACCGGCGCAAATCCAGATAGCGGTAGGTCAATTTTAATTCCTCTGAAACCACAACATCATCATCAATTTCAAAAACCGGAAGTGCGGACGGATTCAAGATTTCGAGCTCCGTCGCCGCAATTTCCACCTGACCGGTAATAAGTTTGGGGTTTTCCATTCCCTTGGGACGCAGGCCCACCTTGCCGGTTAAACGCACCACAAATTCTGCCCCCAGCCCTTGTGCTTTGGCATGCGCCTCCGGGGCCATTTTAGGCAGGAAAACCACTTGGGTTAAACCGTAGCGGTCACGGATATCGATAAAAATAAGTTTTCCGTGGTCCCGTCGACGATGGACCCAGCCGCAGAGGGTAACGGTTTTATCAACATCGTTTGAATTGAGCTCCCCACAGGTATGCGTTCTTAACATAATCGTTTTTTGATTTCCTTTATAAGTTCGGTTAATTTTATTTCCTCTTGGCTACGCGCCTGCATATCCTTAAGAAGCGCAATATCCTTGCTCAATTCGTCTTCGCCTAAAATAACCGCGAATTTAGCATTCACGTTGCTAGCGGCACGCAGCAACTTATCGAGTTTTGCAAGGTGGTAGTTTATCGTTGCGTAAATCCCGGCCTGGCGCAGCTGATCAAGCAGCTGAAAAGCTTTTTTGTCAACTGCGCGCGGGCCCAATGTCACAATAAAAACATCCGGCCCGAGCTGCTCGATTTTTTTGTCTTCTCCGATAGCCAAAAGAACGCGCTCCATCCCCAAAGAAAAACCGACCGCGCCCATATCAAGCCGTTTTTCGCCGCCTAAATCGCCGATCAAGTTATTATACCGGCCGCCGGCCCCCAGGGCATCCTGGCTCCCTAACCCCGGATGGGAAATCTCAAAAACCGTGTGCGCATAATAATCCAGGCCGCGGACAAGCTTGGGAGATTCTTCAAAATCAACGCCGGCGCTTGCTAAGCATTCCTTGACGTCCGCGTAAAAATCCCGGCTGTCCTTGCTTAAATAAGAATTATCAAAATGCAGCTTGTCGATCACTGTTTTACATTCCAGATTTTTGCAATCCAGGATACGAAAGACATTGCGGTCAAAACGGTTTTGGCAATCAGCGCACAACAGCTTGCGGTTATCGTTTAAATTCTTCCGTAAGAATTCGCCAAAGGCATTTTTGTCTTGCGCAGAGCCGAGGCTGTTTATCTTGACTTTAAAATTGGCCAAACCGAATATTTTAAGCAAATGCACGGCTAGGATAATCACTTCGGCATCCAAAAACGGCTGCTGAAACGCCCCCGGGCCTATCGCTTCCACCCCAACCTGATGGAACTGGCGCAGCCTCCCTTTTTGCGGCCGTTCACCGCGGAACATCGGGCCGATATAGTAAAACTTTGATACCAGCTCTTTTTTGTCTAGGTTATTTTCAATATACGAACGCACAATCGGCGCGGTCCCTTCCGGGCGCAACGAAAGGCCTTCTTTTTCCAGATTCAGCATTTGTTTCTGGACAACATCACTCGTTTCCCCAAGGGAGCGGACAAAAAGCGCCGTTTCCTCAAAAATAGGCGTGCGAATTTCGTGATAGTCGTAAACTTCCAGAACTTTACGGGCCTTGTTTTCGATGTCATGCCAGAGAGAAATTTCGGCAGGCAAAATATCACTGGTACCGCGCGGGGCTATTATTTTCTCAACCATATGATTATATTAGTCTTAAGGGCGGAGATGAAAGATTTTATCTCCGCCCTTTTTTTATAATTTCAGTCAACCGCTCAGGCTGCATGACCAGGCTGACTATTTAATCTTTTTCTTCATTTCCAAGCCGGGCTTAAAGACAACAACCTTACGAGGGGGCACCGGAACACTCTCGCCGGTGCGCGGGTTTCGCCCAAATCGAGCCCGTCGTTCTTTGATCTTAAAAACGCCGAAATTGCGCAACTCGACCTTCTCTTGGCGAACCAGGCTGTCGATAATAACATCAAAAGTCTTCTGAACTACTTTTTTGACGTCAACTTGTTTGATCCCAGTCGTATCTGTTATCTTTAAGACAATATCTTTTTTGGTCATGAAGCCACCTCCAGTCTTAAGTATAGTATCAACAGTATGTTACAGTGTCAAGAATAACTTTAATGCTACCCAGAAATTAAGAAAGCCTCTTTTAAAGAGGCTTGAAGCTTTTAGTGCCTGGGAATTAAAGCTTTAAGGAAAATCGTCCGGTTCCGACTAAATCCTTAAGATCGCTGATCAAAGTTTCGCTGGGAGTAACAAAAAGGTCTTCGCCGACTAAGATCTGGACGCTCTTATAAGAATTGGTATCCAGGCTCAAATAAATTGGTACTTTTCCGGGTGAAAGCGCTAATTTCTCACGCAGGACTTTTAAATCTTTTTCATTAACCCCCGATAAATCAATACTTATGGACTCGATAGCCTTATAGGCTTCATCAATCTGCTGAATTTCATTGGCAATTATTTTTGGCGTCTCGTCACGCATGCTCACACGCCCTTTTAGCACAACAACAGATCCTTCTTTAAGAAAAGCGGCTACAGCCGGATAATTCGACGGGAAAACAACCACCTCCACCTCCCCGCTTAAATCTTCCATTTTAAGGATCGCCATGCGTTCATTCGTGCGCTTGGTTGTGGTCAATTTAACCGTACCAATCAAGCCAAAGAATTTAACCAACTGCCCTTCGGTTGCCTTAAAAAGTTCTTTGGTCGAATAATCGGTAAATTGTTTCATCTCAATCTCATAGCGGGCCAGTGGATGGCCGGAAATATAAAGCCCGAGCAATTCTTTTTCAAATGCCAATATCTGTGCCTGCGGCCATTCATTAATCTTAGGAATATCCTTGTCGCCCTTCTTAAAAGCCCCGTTATGCCCGCCCGAATCAAAAAAAGAAATTTGCCCCGTCGCCCTTTCTTTCTGCGTCTTTGAGCCGAATTCCAAGGCCTTATCCAGCATCACCATCAGCTGCGAGCGGTAGAGATTAAAAGAATCAAAGGCGCCGCATTTAATCAGGCTTTCCATGACTTTGCGGTTAGCCAGCCGTAGGTCGACCCGTTCGCAGAAATCGAAAAGCGAGGCGTACTTTCCTTTCTTCCGCCCTTTAACAATCGACTCAATGGCGAGAGAGCCCACATTTTTGACCGCAACCAACCCAAAGCGGATGGTATGCTCATCGACAACGTTAAATTCGGCGATACTTTCATTAATATCCGGGGGCAGGATTTTAATACCCATCGCTTCGGATTCTTTAACATATTCGACAACCTTGTCGGTATTATCTTTTTCACTGGTCAGAAGCGCGCACATAAACTCGACGGGGAAATTCGCTTTTAGATACGCGGTGCGGTAAGAAATGAGCGCATACGCGGCTGAATGGCTACGGTTAAAACCGTAACCGGAAAAATAGTCGATCAAATCAAAGATCTTGTTTGCCAGGCCTTCGCTGATCTGGCTCGCCTGACGGCAGCCGGTCACAAAGTCTTTGCGCATCTGCTCCATGACCTGCGGCTCTTTTTTGCTCATGGCCCGGCGCAAATGATCGGCCTGGGTTAAGCTAAATCCCGCCAAGGCACTGGGGATTTGCATGACCTGTTCCTGGTAAACAATAATTCCGTACGTCTCTTTTAAAATTGGCTCAAGCTTGGGATGGTCATAGCGGACATGGATCTCCCCTCTTTTACGTTTGATAAAATCCTCAAGCATTCCGCTGCCAATGGGCCCGGGCCGGTAAAGCGCCAGAATAGAAATCAAATCCTCAAAATGGGTTGGCTTAATCTTTTTTAACAACTCGCGCATCCCCGAACTTTCAAGCTGAAACACACCAAAACTGTTGGCAGCGCCTAAGAGCTCAAAAGTCTTTTTGTCTTCTAGGGAGATTTTATCAATATCGATCTCTAAACCGTGCACCCTTTCGATTAATTTGACCGCCTCGCTGATAACCGTCAGTGTCCTTAGGCCCAGAAAATCCATTTTCAAAAGACCGATTTTCGCGATCCCGTCCATCGAATAACCGGTCGTGATCTGATCATCACTGGTCTTAAACAGCGGCACATACTCGGTTAACGGCTTATCGGAGATAACCACCCCCGCCGCGTGAACCGAGGCATGACGGCTTAAGCCCTCTAAAACGGTAGCCGTTTCGATAATCGCCGCGGCCTTTTCATCATTTTTACAAAGCTGGCTTAATTGAGGCTCAATTTTTAGCGCGTCTTGAATCGTGATATTGGGATCGCCGGGAATTAATTTCGCAATCTTGTCAACGTCGCTATAAGGAACGGCCATAACCCGGCCGACATCCCTGATGGCCGCACGCGCCATCATCGTTCCAAAGGTGATAATCTGGGCAACGTTATCCTTGCCGTATTTATTCGTGACATACTGAATAACCTCCGGCCGGCGTTCGTAACAAAAATCAATGTCAATATCCGGCATCCCTAAACGCTCCGGGTTAAGAAAGCGCTCGAACAACAGGCCGTATTTAAGCGGATCTAAATCCGTAATCCCCAGAAGATAACTGACCAGGCTTCCCGCAGCCGAACCTCGTCCGGGGCCAACGGGAATACCGTTTTGTTTGGCATAATGAATAAAATCCCAGACAATCAGAAAGTAGCTGACAAACCTCATTTTTTTAATAGTAGCTAATTCATGTTCGAGCCGGGCTTCAATCTCTTTTGTCGAGGCCGGAAAGCGGTTTTTGATTCCGGTTAAGCACAATTCGAGTAAAAACTCTTCGCGGCTTTTTCCCCCGGGAGGGTCATAGCGGGGCAGATGGATTTTGCTAAAATCTAATTCAAGATTACATTTTTCCGCAACCTCGAGGGTATTGCTAACGGCCTCAGGGGCATACTCAAAAGCGCGGCGCATGGTATCGGCATCCTTAAAATAAAACCCGTCGCTGCGTAAGCGCATGCGGTTAGGGTCATCCAGCGTCGTCTGGGTCTGGATACACAAAAGCGCGTCATGGGCCTTGGCCTGCGGCTGTTCGAGATAGTGGACGTCATTAGTCGCCAGCAGCGGCAGGTCCAAATCCTTGGCAATCTTTATCAGGCCTTCATTAACAGGTTTCTGTTCGGGAAGCTGATTTTCCATAAGCTCCAGATAAAGATTTCCTTTGCCGAAAATTTGTCTTAGATCGTCGGCAGCTTTTAAGGCCCCATTATAATTTCCCTCCCGGATATACCAGGCAACTTCTCCGCGCAAACAAGCCGTACTGGCTAAAAGTCCTTTCGAATGCTTTGCCAAAACCTCTTTGTCCATCCGAGGACGGTAATAAAATCCCTCTAGATAACCGAGGGAAACTAACTTCAAAAGATTGCGGTAGCCCTCCTCATCTTTGACCAGCAAAATAAGGTGGTTGGAGCCGCCCCGGGGCTGGTTAGGGGTGCGGTCAAAACGATTTGTAGTTGCGATATATGCCTCGCAACCAATAATGGGTTTAACACCTGCCTTGACCGCCGCCTGATAAAAATCAATGGCCCCGAACACGTTACCGTGGTCAGTCATGGCCAGCGCAGGCATTTTCTGTGAGGCAGCCTTTTGGACTAACTCTTTAATGCGACAGGCGCCGTCAAGAAGGCTGTACTGGGTGTGAACATGCAGATGGACAAAATCAGAATGATACATTTAAGAATTAATCCGCCTTATAGAAATTTTAGTAATACCGGTTTTTTGAAAGAATTTTATGTGCCTTGAACTTAAGACGATGCCCTCAATCATCAACGAAAAACAACAGAATCCCCAATTCTCAGCTCAATCGGCAACCATCCAAGTTCTCTTGGTAATGTTGAGCCCCTCATGTCCCTACCTAACCTTACTCTCGACCAATATTGATAAATATCACCCCTTATCTCCCGGCCGCTGGGCAAGGCCGTGTCATCACCGGTGTCAAAACGGCTTATCGTACTTTCAAAATAATTACGGATGCGGGAAAAATCCGAATAGACATGGTGTTTCTTGTAGATAAAACTCGTCGCCAATAAGCAATTATTTATATTGGCTAAGATAAGAAGCATGCACGCAGTCAAGACGTACTTTGAAATATGAGAATGGTGAATCAGCCAGGCCAAATAAATAGCAAAGAACACAGAGAAAAATCCCCCGTAATAAAAAGGCCCCCAGACACCGATTGTCATTGTTATCAAGAAATTATGAACCACAATCAAAAACAATAAAAACAATAGAAGAGAATAATATTTTTTGGCGGACCGAAGGGCATAGAAAAACAATACCCCCCACGCCCCTGCCGATAGAGCAAACAGGACCTGCACCCCCAATGACGCCCCGGGCAATATGCGCATCATCCCCATGCTGTCGAGAATCAGGATTCTCGTATTAGGAATAAAGTTCGCAAAGAAGGCATCGCTAAGCGGCTTTGAGGAATTCATCGTCTCGGCCAACCCTTTAAATCCGCGGCAATAGTCACAAAACCAAGGGTATTCATATCCGGCCCAAACTGTAAGCTGCGGAATAATTTTATAGGCAATAAATGCCACCAGCACGGGTATCAGCCCAAAAATTACTAGTTTCGACCTGCCTTTTAAAAGCTTGGGAAACAGAATAAAGACAGCCGGGTAGACCAGTAGCACAACTTCATCCCAAAAAAAAGAAAACAACATAAGTGCCAACAGGCAAAGAAGATGCCTTCTGGGAATAAAAGATTCAGTTGAAAATCTTTTGTCCAATTCGGATGCGAAATACAAACAAAGGATAATAGAAAAATACGCCATCGGTTTAGCCGGTCGCGACAGCATCACAACACAACTTAGAATAGGCGGGGAAACTAAATAAAAACAAACTGCCGCGATAGCCGCATTATTTCCGATCTTGATATTCTTTAAGAACAGGTAAAGCAACAACGGAGAAAAGAATAACGAGAATAACCACGTCAAGGACAAGCTCGGGTGAGGTAAGCGATATTGCCATAACCAACTACGAAATTTTGTATCCAGAAGATCAAAATAGGACGACAACGGCCTTGTAGTGCGCGGGGCAAATTCGAATACCCTCCAGTTCAATCCAAACCTCAGATCCTTCAGGCCCAGCTGCGGGCCATCTTTAAGAACCTCATTTTTGATAGAGAACTCTTCGGGAAACATCCAGGCATGATCATACGATAAACTTCGCGGAAGGATAATCAGATAAACGAACAACAGCAGAATCAGGGCAGGAGTATTCCGAATAAGTTTCAAGAAATTGAAGGCGGGATTTTGCACGTTACATCGACCTTTTTGAAGGGGCAATTCCAGGCCATGGATATCCTCGGCTGGATTGCTGCTGAAAAATTTTTAAAAAAGGGGATTATTCCCACTCAATGGTTGACGGTGGCTTGGAGCTGATGTCGTAAACGACACGATTGACGCCCGCCACTTCGTTAATAATACGATTGGATATCTTTGTTAATATTTCATAGGGTAATTTGACCCAATCGGCCGTCATCCCGTCGGAGCTGGTCACACAGCGTAAGGCCACCGCGTTTTCATACGTCCTTTTATCGCCCATCACGCCAACGGTTTTAATGGGAAGTAGAATCGCAAATGACTGCCAGATGTCGTTGTATAGGCCCGCCTTTTTGATTTCCTCCAAAACTCTTTCGTCGGCTTCGCGAAGGATATTAAGGCGTTCCTCGTTGACCTCGCCGATAATCCGGATCGCCAAACCCGGGCCGGGAAAAGGCTGTCGCTTTAAAACCGTATCCGGCAATCCCAAATGTTTGCCGATAGCCCGCACCTCGTCTTTGAATAAATCACGCAAGGGTTCAATGAGCTTGAGTTTCAGATTCTTTGGTAAGCCACCGACATTGTGATGCGTCTTAATAGTTGCCGACGGGCCCCCGAGAGGAGAAATCGATTCAATCACATCCGGATAAAGCGTCCCCTGCCCTAAGAAAGCCGCGCCCTTTATCTTCTTGGATGCCTCTTCAAAGACTTTGGCAAATTCATCGCCGATAATCCTGCGTTTTTGCTCCGGATCGGTGATGTTTTTCAGGCGTTGCAAAAACCGGTTTTGGGCCTGGGCACAAATGAGATTTAATTTAAAATGGCCTTTAAAAGTGCGCTCAACCGCCAACGCCTCATTTTTGCGCAACAGACCGTTATCGACAAAAATACAATACAGCCTTTTGCCGATCGCCTGATGAATCATCATCGCAGCCACCGATGAGTCCACTCCTCCGCTTAATCCGCAAACAACCGTCTTATCACCAACAGTTTCTCTGATCTCTTTGACGGATTCATTCAAGAATTTATCCATGGTCCAGCGCGGCAGGCAGCCGCAAACCTGGAATAAAAAGTTGGTCAAGATCTGTGCCCCGCGCTGGGTATGAACGACTTCGGGATGAAACTGAACACCGTAAATCTTTTTCGGGCGGTTAGCGATAGCGGCAACGGGATTATTCAAGGTGTGAGCAATCGAGGTAAACCCTACGGGGAGCTTCTTAACCTCATCGCCGTGGCTCATCCAGCAGGTTAAGTTCCCCGGCAGGCTTTCGAAAATACCTTTATTATTATCGATAAAAAGTTCCGCGCGGCCGTATTCCCTATCGGTCGTCTCTTTGACCTTGCCGCCAAACATGTGAGTCAGGATCTGCATTCCGTAGCAGACGCCAAGAATAGGCTTGTTTAATTTAAAAATTTCTTTGCGGGGCAACGGCGCATCTTCATCATAAACGCTCGCCGGACCACCAGAGAGAATGATCCCTTTGGGATTTATTTTAACAATTTCTTCGGCGGAAATATTGTAAGGAACGATTTTACTAAAGACCTTGCTTTCCCTGACACGCCTGGCAATAAGCTGGGTGTATTGGGAGCCAAAATCCAGAATGAGAATAATATCTTTGTTTTTCATTTTTCCACCCGTTTGATCGTTTGCTGTTTAAAAGTTTAATTAATCTTTAAAATTTGATTTAAAAATCGGTTATTTGCCCATCCCTACTCTTTGGCCGACCTGGAATATTTTTCCCTCGGTCTGTATCGACGGAGCAATAATCATTTCCACGTCGTGCATTTCTTTGATATTGGATGCGCCCAAAGAACCCATTGATGTCTTTAAGGCCCCCATGAGATTCTGTGAACCGTCATCAACTTTGGCAGGGCCAAATAGGATCTCTTTAAGCATGCCGGTCGTCCCGACCTGGATCCTGGTTCCCCGCGGCAGATTGGCGTGCGATGTCGCCATACCCCAGTGGTAACCTTTGCCCGGGGCTTCTTTGGCCCGCGCAAACGCCGAACCGACCATGACCGCATCGGCACCGGACGCAAAGGCCTTACAGATTTCACCGCCTATCCTCATGCCGCCGTCACAGATAATCGAAATGTATTTTCCGGTACGTTTAAAGAAATAATCTCTGGCCGAAGCCACGTCAACGGTCGCCGTAACCTGCGGGACACCGATTCCTAAAACACCCCTAGTCGTGCAGGCCGCGCCCGGGCCGACACCAACCAGCAGGCCATCAATGCCCGTTTCCATAAGTTCAAGCGCCACTTCATAAGTCACGCAATTGCCTAAAATAACCGGAATTTTAATATCGCGGCAGAATTTAGACAGATCTAGCACTTTGTATTCTTTGGCAATATGTTTCGGTGCAGCGACAGTGGACTGAACCACAAAGATATCGCAACCCGCATCCTGGGCTATTTTGGCAAATTTACTGGCATTCTGGGGAATACAGCTGACAACGGCAGGAACTTTCTTCGATTTAATTTCCTTGACTCTCTTGGCAATAAGACTTTCTTTAACCGGCTTAAGATAAACGCTTTGGACAAGTTTTGTCGCTTCGTGAGGAGAGGCATTGGCAATTTGAGTTAAAACCTCTTCGGGATTATCATAACGCGTCTGGACACCGTCCAAATTCAAGACGGCGATACCGCCAAGTTTTCCCATCGCAACCGCAAATTCAACGCCGACAACACCATCCATCGCTGCCGCAAGAATAGGAACGCCAAATTTCATTCCGGCGATAGTCCAGCTGGTGTCAACTTCATTGGGGTTAACGGTAGCCATGCCCGGCACCAAAGCAACTTCGTCAAATCCGTAGCAACGCCTTGCCCTACGGCCTATTCCTATCCAGTCTGCCATTATTGAGCCTCCTTAAGGGGGAATTTTTTAGAGTAAAAAACGAATTATAGGCTACTACTATAAAGAGTTTAAAAAGAAATGTCAATAGTAAAATACATCCAAAGACATGTTTTCTTTATAATTTTTAGAGAGTTAATTAAAAGGGGCTTCCCCCGCCTTCGGCGGGGGAAGCCCCTTTTTCTTACCAATGCTTACCCACCCAACAAATTAAGGATTAATACATCCCTCCGCCCATACCGCCACCCGGCATAGGGGGCATCATCGGCGCCTTATCCTTCTCGGGTAAATCCGTTATGAGAGCTTCCGTTGTTAAAAGCAACGCGGCAATACTGGCAGCGTTCTGTAAAGCACTCCTGGTAACCTTGGTCGGATCGATAACGCCGGATTCAAACATGTCCACGTAATCGTCCTTGTTAATATCGTAGCCGACATTAACATCCTTCTCGTGTTTTAATTTCTCAACAATAACCGAGCCTTCAAGGCCGGCATTGAACGCCAGCTGCCTAATAGGCTCTTCGATCGAGCGCTTGATAATGTCCACACCTGTCGCCTCATCGCCTTTAAGCTTAATTGCGTTTAAAGCCGGAATAGTCCTTAAGAAAGCTGCCCCGCCACCGGGGACAATACCTTCTTCCACGGCTGCGCGGGTCGCATGCAAGGCATCCTCGACACGGGCCTTCTTTTCTTTCATTTCCGATTCCGTGGCTGCGCCGACATTGATAATCGCCACCCCGCCGGATAACTTGGCAAGCCTTTCCTGCAGCTTCTCTTTATCATAAGAAGAATCGGTTGTTTCGATCTGCCGTTTGATCTGGGCAATCCTTCCTTTGATATCGACAGTCTTACCGGCCCCTTCGACGATGGTCGTATTGTCTTTATCAATCTTCACCTTCTTGGCACGGCCAAGATCGGCAGGTGTAAGGTTTTCCAGCTTTAGTCCGAGGTCTTCGGTGATGGCCCTGCCGCCGGTTAAAACCGCAATATCATCCAGCATGGCCTTCCTGCGATCGCCATAACCGGGCGCCTTAACCGCCGCACAAGCCAAGGTCTTTCGGATGTTGTTGACAACCAGTGTCGCCAACGCCTCTCCTTCAACCTCTTCGCAAATAACCAAAATCGGTTTGCCGCTTTTGGCAACTTTTTCTAAGAGCGGAAGCATATCCTTAATATTGGAAATCTTTTTTTCATAAATCAGGATATATGGTTCTTCCAAGATGCATTCCATCTTCTCCGTGTCAGTAACAAAATACGGAGAAAGATACCCCTGGTCAAACTGCATACCCTCGACAATCTTTAATTCCGTTGCCATTGATTTAGCTTCCTCGACGGTAATAACCCCGTCTTTGCCGACTTTATCGATTGCCTCGGCAATGATCTTACCGATAGCCGAATCGTTGTTGGCCGCAATCGAAGCCACCTGCTCAACTTCTTTGGTATTTTTGTTATCGATTTTCTTCGACAATTTCTTAAGTTCGCTGACAACAGTTTCAACCGCTGTTTCAATACCGCGTTTTAAAGCCATAGGATTGGCACCGGCCGTAACGTTTTTAAGACCTTCACGGTAAATGGCCTCCGCTAAAACCGTTGCGGTTGTGGTACCGTCACCGGCGATATCGGATGTTTTTTCGGCGACTTCCTTGACCATCTGAGCGCCCATATTTTCATAGGGATCTTCCAGATCAATTTCCTTGGCCACAGTAACGCCGTCTTTGGTAATTGTAGGAGAACCGAATTTCTTGTCTAAAACTACATTGCGGCCCTTCGGGCCCAACGTCACTTTAACGGCATGCGCGAGCTGTTCGACTCCCTTAAGGACAGCGCGTCTTGCCTCATCGCTAAACATCAATTGCTTTGCCATCGTTGAATCCTCCTCGTTTTAATAATGCCTCTAACTTCCCATAAAACCCTTAATTCGCCTACTTGCTAATAATCGCTAAGATATCCTCTTCGCGCATAATCAACAGATCTTCCCCGTCCCGGGTAGTAATCTCCGAACCGCTATATTTGCCGTAAAGAATCTTATCGCCAACTTTCACCTCTGGCGCCTGAACCGTGCCATTATCTAAGACCTTACCTTTTCCTACGGCAACAACCTTGCCCTCCTGAGGCTTTTCCTTGGCCGTATCCGGTAAAACGATACCGCCTTTTGTCTTCTCTTCCGCCTCTAAAGGCTTTACGATAATCCTGTCACCTAACGGACGTAATTCCACTGCGCACCTCCTTTGAATATTGCGGTTAAACTTTCCTAACCTTATCTTGACCCGAATATTGCCTACTAATGTGCTTACGCCTAATTAGCACTTTCCTGGCTGGAGTGCTAATATACAGTTTATCATTTTTTTTGTCAAGATTTTTTTTAGCACTCGGTGGGAACAGTTGCTAAAGTTAAAAGGTATTTTCTAATCAAAAGTTTTATATCCGAAAATGCGAGGTAATTATCCCAACGCAAAAATTTAAGATAATCGGGGGTCATTTAAATACGACGAGAAAATAGCTGATAATCAATCAGTAGTTTCTTACAAATAATACCGGAAGAGAATTGAGGTTAAAAAAGCCCAGATATTCATTGTGACCAGCAAGGTCACAAGCCCAATAAGTATCTCTCGCTTACGCCTGGCATTTTTAAAAAGTGCTAACCATCCCATCGTAATGCCAATAGCAAAAGGGGCAATGGCAGGAAAAAGATACCTCCCCTGCGGTGTAAAGGCAACGACACTGGAAAATACCGCCGAGACCATTAATAAGACCGGAAATGATACCAGCAAGAGATTAAGAATTTTATTCTGATGAGATTTATCCGTATAAACTTTAGGAAATATTTTTATCAATCCCCCTGCCCCTGCCAAGACAATGCCCTTGGCGATCAGATAGAACGACTCCGGCATGGGGACGTCCAGCCATCCAAACATGCCCCAAAAACTCCGAAAGTTTAAGTCAAGAAAACCTTTCATTGCAAATTCCACAGGGACCGGCCCCTTGGGCAATAATCCGAAAACGACAGAATGATTACGAATAAAGGGCGGCGCCTCCATCATGGCCTCGCGATAGTACAGATTTCCGTAAGTTTGCATCCAGTGGGTTGGCCAGAAACTTCCGTAGACACGATAATTTCCTATAAAAAACCAACCGCAGACCGCCAAAGCAGACAATGCGATCACGGCGATCATGCGGATATTTTTCCGCCAGCCCTCCCTCAAAAAAGAAAGCACAAACAACACGGTTAAGAGAGCGATAAAAAAGACACTTGGTTTCGATAGGACTCCCAGCCCAAGCATAACTCCCAACAGCAATGCATTTTTCCCGCTCCAAGACTCTGCACATCGAACCCAAGAAAAAAATATCAAGGTCGCAATTAATGCCGCAACAGCCTCCTGGTTAATATAGGAGCTAACAAAGGTGAACTGAGGTAAGCTTCCCACAAAAATAGCCGCTAACGGCGCCAGATAATCGTCCTCCGGCAAAAGCCTTTGCGCGATTTTGTAGGTGAAAAAAACGGTTAAGGCGCCGCACAGGGCCGATAAAACCCTAGCTCCAAAAACAAGAACGTGAAGAATCCCGGAAAAAATACTAATCACCTTAATCACAAGACCCGTCAGGAGATACGTCAGGCAGGAATCCAGAATCCAGGGAAAAATACGTATCTCATAGAAAACCCCCGATAAATATTTCTGCGGCATCCGGCTAAAATACTCAATCTCCCCTCGGGTTACCGGTGATTTCGTCGCGCGATTCATCCAATAAATCTGCAGATCCGTACCTAAAACAGGGAGACGCCCGTAGTCACCCACAAATTTGGAAATCGTATAGTGGTCACTTTCGTCAGGAGCTTTATTAAAGGGGAGAAAACTGGCCCAAAGAATATTATTGCAGAAAACGATAAATGCCAACAGATACGGAACTAAATATTGCTGCGAGGCATTGTTCCTGATTCGGCTCATAGGCGAGAACGTGAATAAACTTTGCAATAGATCAAATCCATCCCTTTAAAAATAAGATTTTTATCAAGGGTGTGCGGCGTTTTGATAAATTTTGTAAGCCGTGAAGCATACCCTCCGGTAATGACCACAACCGGCTTTTGCTTTATTTTCTTGGCTATCCGGCTAATCATCCCGTCACAAAGTGCCCCGTAACCGTAAAATATTCCGCTGCGGATACTATTTTCGGTATCTTTGCCGATAATATCCTTTGGAGGATCCAGTCGGACTCTCGGTAGGAGCGCCGTTTTCTCGAATAAAGATTCCGCGGCAAGCCTTAAGCCCGGGATAATCGCCCCTCCTAAGTACTCGCCTCTCGCCGAAACAACATCAAACGTTACCGCTGTTCCGAAATCCACGACAATGGCCGGCCTGCCGTAAAGTCTCGCCGCCGCGTACGCGCAGACCAATCTGTCCTGGCCGACCTGCCTTGGCCTGCGATACAGATTTTTCATAGGGGTCTTAATGTCACGGCCTACAATAAACAGCCGGGTACCCGTCCCTTTGATCAAAATAGATTTTATCACGCTCAAAGCCTCAGGCACGACACTACAGACAATAACAGCATCAATTTTCCTGGAATATCTTTTAATCGACGCCAATGTATTTCGTAGCAATTTCTTATAATCGTCGTGAACCGCAGCAACCGGCACCATAAAGGCCTTTTTAATCTTACCGCCTTTCATAACAGCCAATGATATCGTAGTATTGCCCACATCAACCGCTAATAGCATAGGATCAAAAACCCTCCTTTTGTAATACATCAAGATATTGGTGTGCTAAATCATAACTGGGATTAATCTTTAAAACCCGTCCAAGAATTTCCCGGGCCTCTCTCTTTTTATTTTGCTTCATATAATTCAGCCCTAGAGCAAAGGCCACATCGGCAGAATCCGGATCGAGACCAGCCGCGCGCTTCAAATGTTCCTCAGCCTGCGTATAATCTCCCTGACGGTAATATAATACCCCTAAATTATAACGTGCCATAACATAATCTTCTTCGCCGAACAGCGCTCTTTTAAAACTCTCCTGCGCCTTATCACTTTGGCCAAGTTGGGCATAAACAATACCCAACTCGTTATATAAAAAATCAGCCTTAACGCCGATTTTCTGCGCAAGAGTAATTGCCTCTTGAATTTGCGTTAGGGCGTCATTGTACCTCCCCTGCTCGGTTAAAAGAAGCCCTCGGTTCATTTTACCCATATAAATAACCTCATCCTCCACTCTTCTTACCCTGGCTGAGGAAACAGCCCTGGAGAATTCTTTTTCCGCGTCCCCGTATCTTCCGGCATTTTTATAGGCAACACCCAGATTAAAATGCGCCGAAGAACTCCGTGGCGAAACTCTTGAGACATACTGCCACAAGGTCAAATCGGTTCGCCAGGCATAATTAAGCGTAATTGTCCAGACAAGATACAGGAATGCAACAACAAACGGCAGCACCCTAACCACAACTTTAACAACAGAACCAAGCGGATACTTATCTGTTTTATCCAGAAGGCGAACAAGAAATAAAGCAAAGATGAAACAAAAGCTGATAGACGGAAAATATAAGAAACGGTCATGCGCCACATATTCAAAGCTGATAGGAATAATGTTTGACGTCGGAAGGATACTGATAAAAAAAAGGCTGACGAAGAAAATGAGAATCTTAAAAAATGAGTGCCTGCGAGAAACAAAAACAATTCCCGCCGTTAAAGCTAAGATAAGGATACTTGCCAAAACATCAAGATGCCCTATGTCTGCTACGGGATCAATAACATACTCAAGGCTTAAGTTTAACGGCAGCACCAGCCGTACCATGTTTTCCGCCAATACTTTTATAACCGTCAGGATATGAAGAAAAAAGTCTTTTGCCAGGATATATTTAGCGGGGTCGTCAAAGTTAAAGAACGGAAACGGCAGCTGATGGACAACGCTGAATTTACGGATAGCTAAATAGACGACACCAACGATAAAACAGGATCCATAAAAGACAGCTTTGTCCCTTTTAAGCAAATTCCTTATATTTAGATTTGATAAAAACAGATAATCGTAGCAGATCAAAACAAGAGGCAAAACAACCGTATCCTCCTTTGATAACAATCCCGCAAAGAACAAAATCGGGACAATAAATAAATGTTTTCTTTTCTTTTCCCCCGTATATTTGATAAAAAGAAACAGCGCCAACAGGACAAAGAAAGCTCCCTGTATACCCATCCGGTTAAGGACAGGCGTGACCGCCTCCACGTGGATAGGGTGAAGAGCAAAAAAAACGGCCGACAGAATACTCACCCGCCTATCCTGGCATAGCTTGCCGATAATTAAGAAAACAAGCATGGAATTAATAAGATGCAGCAAGACATTGGTCAGATGATATCCGAAAGGATTTAAATGCCAAATTTTATAATCCAGCATGAACGAAAACATAGACAGCGGACGATAATACGCAGTCGTATAGGCCCGCTCAAGAGTTGAATAGCTTAAATCGTTAGTAAACAATCTGGGAAGAAATTTAAAATTTTTAATGTAAGGATTTTCATCGACGAGCCAGTGATCATCCCAAACAAATTTATTAAACAAAGCATTGCCGTACGCCGCACCGATGAGAACCGTTAGCAATAAAAATACGGCAATATTATTCTTAGCGATTTTCGATATTTCCATATTGTTCCTGTTCGTATAATTTCTCACGGGAGATTTTAAAGTTAGGATTCAGTTTAATCGCCTTTTGGAAGAAAGTGTCCGCCCGAGCCTTGTTACCCTCCCTAAAATTAACCAGCCCCAGGCCGTAATAGGCATAGGCAAAATTCGGATCGATTGCCAAGGCCTCCTTAAATTCCTCAGCGGCACTTTGGTACTCACCCTTGTTGGCATAGGCCAACCCAAGATCAAAATAGCATTCCAGGCATCCTTTGTTTAATAATTTCGCTGTTCTTAAATATTTTATCGCCAAATCATATTCTTTCATAAGGTTATATGTCCTGCCAACATTAATATAAGCAAAGGTATCCTGAGGATCGATGCGCAGCGCTTTAAGCATAAGCGCAAGGCCTTCCTGCATCCTCCCTTTTCGTACATAGTACGACCCCAGCGAATTCAAGGCAACCGAATTGTTAGGCGATAGCGAAAGGGCCTTGATATATTCGCGTTCGGCATCCTCTTCTCTCCCCATCTCAGCGTAGGCCTTGGCCATCTGGGTATGAGAACCGGTATAAAAGGGATTTTGGCTGATCGAAGACTTCCAAAGGCTAAATTCAGTACGCCAGTCATAATTTCTCAAAACGGTTTGATAAAGATAAAAAGCACTCACCAGTATAATCACCAGAACAAGGCCGCGCCCGCCAAGCCCGCCCACATCTTTCGCCAGGGCCCGGTTGTAAAGAGACATCAGAACATAACCTAAAAGACAGCAAAATCCGACGGATGGCAGATAGACGTAGCGTTCCGCAACGATGTTACCAAAGGGAATAATCTGGGACACAGGGAATATCATAATAAAAAACCACAGAATCCAGAAAGAGATTTCTTTCCTTTTATTTCTAAAAGCAAAGGCATAATAGAAACCTGCGGCCACCAAAAAGACCGCCGCAATCACCCCTCCGCCACCGTAACGGCCAGGAGAATACTGGTGGATAACGTTAAGATTAACCGGCAGAAATAATTTTTGTATATAAACAAATAAGGCATGAAAAACTGCATAGAAACTTAATAGCACCGGATGTATTCCTTCAAACGTTTCACCCACCAGTTTATCAAGGTATCCGGCAGCAAAAGATCCCAGAGCTAAAAAACGAAACGACATGTAAAAGAACAGCACTGCCCCTATCCCCAGATAACAGAGCCATCTTTCGCGAATGATCCTGCCGATATTCCGCTCGACAAATAAAAAGTCGTATAAAAAGAGTGCTACCGGCAACATAATGGCAAATTCTTTCGAGAACAAGGCCAGAGAAAAAAGCAGGAGCGAGTATAAATAAAATTTAAATCCCTTCTCTCGCGCCTTTAAAAACCGAGAAAAACACAAGAATGACCCCAAAGAAAAGCATGAAACCAGGATATCCATACGGTTATAAACAGGCGTTACCGCATCCGTATGGACAGGGTGCAACCCAAAAAACAAAGCCGCCAGGAATGCAAAAATATCATCATCAATAAATCGTCTCGCGAAATAAAAAACCAGGATAGTGCAAATAATATGCAAAAGAACATTATACAAATGGAAAAAGAAAGGTTTTAAACCCCAGAGATGGTAATCGAGGGTAAAAGAGGTTAGAAAAAAGGGCCGGTAATACGTGTCAAACCCTCTCCCCCACGACGACATAACCCCGGGAGGGTTTTGAAAAAAATCCGGAATATATTTAAGGCTGCGGATAAACGGATTGCTGACAATAAAAACCTGGTCGTCCCAAACAAAAGAATTAAACAAAGAATTTCCGTAGGCCAGAAAAGTTAACAGGACCAGGATGCCGATCAGTAAAGCCCTATGTTTTTTTGGGTTCATCAAAGACTCCGTATTTCTTAAATTCCGCTATCCGATCCCGAATAAGGGCCGCTTTTTCAAACTGCAGGTTTCGCGCCGCCAACTCCATCTCCTGTTCCAGATCCGAAATGAGCATGGAAAATTCGTATTCCTCTCTTCTCTGCCCGGTAATATCCGCCGCCAATTCCTCAGCCTGGGCCCATTCCTCTATGCCTCGGCGTATAGACTTTTTGATCGTCTGGGGTGTAATGTGGTATTTCTTGTTAAATTCAATTTGGATTTTTCGTCGGCGTTCGCACTCTGAAATCGTTTCGCGCATCGCCTTGGTTATTTTATCGGCGTACATGATAACTTCACCGTTAATATTTCGCGCCGCGCGCCCGGCCACCTGGATAAGCGAAGTCTGCGAACGCAAGAAACCCTCTTTGTCCGCGTCAAAAATCGCCACCAGGGAAACCTCGGGTAAATCCAGGCCTTCGCGCAACAGATTAATACCGACCAGACAATCAAATTTCTTCTGCCTTAATTCTTTTAAGATTTTTGTCCGGTCAAACGTTTCTATATCCGAGTGCAGATACCGGACCTTAAGCCCCTGCCCTTCCAGATAACTGGACAGATCTTCGGCCATCCTTTTGGTAAGAGTCGTTACCAAGACTCGTTCGTTATTCTTGGCGCGTTTTTTGACTTGATCAACCAGGTCTTCCACCTGTCCTTGTGTCGGCTTAACGGTAATGGGCGGGTCGATAATTCCCGTCGGCCTTATAATCTGTTCGGCAATTTTACCCTTGCTGTCTTTCCTTTCGAAATCAGCGGGTGTGGCCGAGACATAAACTTTCTGGCCCAGCAAATCCATAAATTCTTTAAATTTCAAAGGGCGATTATCCAGACAAGACGGCAGCCGAAACCCGTGCTCGACCAAGACCTGCTTGCGGGATTTATCCCCCTCGTACATACCGTTTAGCTGCGGGATAGTCACATGAGATTCGTCGATAAACGTAATAAAATCTTTTGGAAAATAATCCAGAAGGCAGTACGGCCGGCTGCCAGCCGGGCGGCCCGAAAGCGGCCGGGAATAATTCTCAACGCCGTGACAATACCCCATCTCTTTAAGCATTTCCATGTCGTAACGGGTCCGGGAGTTTAAGCGCTGCGCCTCCAGTAGCTTTCCCTGCTTATTTAACACCGCCACCCTCTCGGACAATTCTTGCTCGATCTCGCGCAGGGCATCATTCATTCTGTCCTGCGAGACCACAAAATGCTTTGCCGGATAAATCGCAATCCTGTCCAGCAATGCTATGGTGTTTCCGGTCACAGGATCAATCTGTGATATCTTTTCTATTTTCTCTCCCAGAAACTCAACCCTTACACCCTCCTGGCGATAGGCGGGAAAGATCTCCACCACATCGCCGCGGACCCTGATTTTGCCCCGGGCAAAATCATAGTCATTACGCTCATACTGGATATTCACTAAGGCAGCGATAACCTCATCACGGTCAATAGGCTGATCTTTTTGAAGATGGACAAGGGATTCTTTATAATCAACAGGAGAACCGAGGTTGTAAATACAGGAAACGCTGGCCACAATAATAACATCGCGACGATACATGAGCGAGCTGGTCGCCGAAAGCCTCAGGCGATCCAGCTGGTCATTAATCGACGCATCTTTCTCAATGTAGATATCCGTTTGCGGGATATAGGCCTCAGGCTGATAGTAGTCATAGTAGCTGACAAAATATTCGACGGCATTGGAAGGGAAGAATTCTTTCAGTTCGCTATATAGCTGAGCGGCGAGCGTTTTATTATGCGAGACAACTAGGGCGGGACGATTAAGCTGCTCAATAACATTGGCGAGGGTAAATGTTTTGCCGCTTCCGGTTACCCCGAGCAAAATCTGCGCCTTTTCCTCTTTTTTGATCCCTTCAACAAGATTGTTTATCGCCTTAATCTGTTCAGGGACAGGCTTGAATTTGCTTTGAAGGATAAATTTATCCATCGGGTTTCAACAGGAAGCACGGCATGCACGGCTCTCATCCGATTGCAAATAAAAGAACTACGGCTTTAATAACTCCGATATGCGGTCAAACACTTTATCGACGACAGGGTCATTTTTGTAATTCTTAACACTCTTAAACAGAATCGGCATGACTGAAATATAGCGAATTTCCACATCGGTGCTATCCCCGGCCGCACGCACATAAACATTAAGGCTCATATACCGCGAAGAAAGAATCAGCGGCGTCTGACGGACTTCGGTAAAGATCAAAACTTCCTGTGCGGGAGTATCCTTCGTCTCGGCCTGACGCTCAAAAGCAGTAGGATTGGCAACCTCCGAGACCGTCCACCCTAAATCTTTAAGAGCCTGCTGAGTCGCCGTTAGGGTTTCTTCGTATCTGGCATAGAATTTCTTTTTATAAGGAAAATTTTCCTGAAGGTACTTTGGGATTTTAACCGTTACACAACCCGATAAGAAAACCACTAATAAAATAAGCCCCATCTTTTTCATGTTCTCATCTCCCCTTATTCTCTCGCTGTTTACAAACCATTACAAAGTACGGTTATTATATAACTTTGCCGAAAACCGGTCAATCTGCTTCTCGTGTATTTCCGCCTGAAGAAGTAAATAAAATCGCTATTTCAACTCAGGCTCATCGATGGCCTTATTCGCCTCTTCTTCAATATAACGCTGAATATTCGTGCCGACCTTGTCTTTTAATTTATCCCGAAAATCACTTTCGACAAGTTCGGTACGCAGCGAATCCGCGAACCCTTTAACACGTACTACAAAATCCAGCGAATCATGGCGCTCGCGCGCAATCGAAAGCAGCTTTTTGAATATTTTAGACTCCTCGAGAGTTTTACGAGGCATGCTCAAGGCAATTTGTCCGTCCAGCCAGTTCTTTTCGTTGATATCAAAATTGGAACGGATCCTGATCCCCTGGCCGTCCAAGTCAAAACGCTTGATACTGCTGTGCTGGGGCAGAAAATCAAACTCAGCGGCAATTTCCGCCTCACCGACATCCTTAATCGAATTGATGCCGATAAAGTCCGCTACTTTATCGAGCGGAGCCAACTTCGATACACGAAATTGATCGGCAACGATAATACCCTGGACACGGTTGCCGGCTTTGGCCTCCAAATCAAGATATCCGCTAAAGACACCGGAAATTTCACAATAAACCGGATAAGATATTTTTCTGTCTTTGAAATCAATTTTGTCAAAATCAATAGTCAGGCTATAAACAGGGAGACCTTTTTTAAAACAGCCCTTCCCCCGCAACCACACCTTCCCACCATAACCCTCCATGCTTGACTTTTCGATAAGGAATCGTTTGCCCGTCATTTGAATCTTTGATGTGAGGTTGCTGAAATCAAATTCTTGTAATATCCGAACGCCTCGGCCTCCTTTGCGTTCAGCAAGTTCGATTCCGCCGATTTGAAGAACAACGCCTGTCTGGTATTTTTCCGGATCCTCCGGCGCCTGCCAGGAAAGGTTAAGATTCTTTAGCAATACCCCATAGTCCCTTTCCTGGGCAACAGGATATCGCACATACGCATCCCCCAGAAGGGACCCGTGGTTCCAGCGGCCTTTTAAATCAATTTTGAGACTGCCTAAACCCTGCTGCTGCCCAGGATTCGCCATCGATGTTAAACGACATCGCAGGTTAATCAAAGGCGAAGACAGGCCAGCCACTTTTCCGTCGATAAAGAATTTAAGATTCCCGTCAACTATTCCGCTCAATTCTCTTAGGGTTAAAACCCTATCTCTGTACCCGTAGAAAAACTTGCACAAAAGACGGCTTATCTCCAAGCCTTCATTGTCTAACAAAAACTCGGTTAGAGGCATAACAATCTCGCCCTGAAGAGCAGGATTATCCACGGCCCCGGTTAAGGTTCCGATAATGCCGACGTCACCGCCGTTAGGATGCCAGGATTCAAGAAAAGAAATTTTTCCTAACGAGATGGGGTCTGAATAGAAACGAACATCGAGATAGGGATTTTTTGCATATTGGCGTATCGACCCGGAACCATTGAACACATAAGGGCTGTGTGAAATCTTGATTTGGTTGAGGAGAATATCATTGTCAAGGACGACAACATCCGCAAAAAAATCAATATATCTTGATAAATCATTCCCAAGGCGATTTAGATCAAAAAGCGTCGTTTTGGCAAGATCTGTCCTGCCGAATACCTTGACCTGGTCTCCCTTTAAAGAAATGCAGGTATCCAGGAATAAAAAGTCATTGATTTTAATCTGACGAAAACAATAAGCGGCTTCATTAAAGACAACGGCGAAACCGCCCGCTTTCTGGGGGATAAAATCCCTAATTGACCCTAAAAATGAATCTGCGCCAAAAATCTCGAGCCCCTGCGGCCACCCCGTAGTTTCCAATCGGCCGACAAAAACGCTTTTAACAAGGAGCTTCTTCTTAAACAATCCCGAAGGCGCGAATCGTAACGTCGTATTCTCAAGAGAAAAGACGCGCGTGCCGGCCGGCAAAGATATCCTGGCGATACAGATTTCTCCAAAAGGAGAAAAATCTATTTTTTCAGCGACCTTTCCTGCCAGGATTGATTGTCCGGCAACCGCCAAATAACTTTGAATAAGCAGTGAGATAGAAACGAAAACAAGGAGGCAGACAGCAAAAGGCAAAGCGAAGAAAATAAAATTCCTAAGGACTGACTTGTTCAAAGATATCTCCGTTTAGAAATACCTCGATTTTATCGACAAAATGGCGAATCTCATATTTATTGCCCAACAGGGAAACATACTGCTTGGTTTTATACTGGTCAAAAAGAAGGATGAATTGATCCCTAAAGATTTCTTTCTTCAAGTCCGCCATCCGGGTTTCATCCTTTTTTGACTGGGCGATTTTATATAAATATATCCGCGCCAAAAGATCGGTTATGCCGCCGGAATCCTGCAGGGCATATGCTTCGAATTCGCGTTTGGCATCAACAAAAGAATTGGCCTTGAAATAATATTCTGCAATCGCAAAATTGATCTCTTTTCTCTTCGACTCCTTAACCGTATTAGCCAGTTTCTGGCGCAGGCTCATAAACTTTTTCAGGTCTTGATCCGTGTCGATTCCATCTGATTCGCAGGAGCACTTTGCCCAGGCACCCTTTCCATTCCCTAAGACCAGCGCACAAAGAAATACAATAATTACAAGGTTTTTACTATTCATCTTTCGAGCCCTCCCTCTTTTCGCACACAAAAAAACACCCCAGCTACACTAGCATATTTTCCCGTGGCGATAGGGGCGGTTTTTGTTCCTTTCCGACTTCTTGGCGATTTCTTTTTCAATATCAATATTGAGCCCGCCGCACAAGTCGAACAAACGGATAAAGGTATCCGCAATTTCTTCTTTAAAGTTCTCGTCGTTTTGTACCCGGTAAGCCTCCATGGCTTCGGCAAGTTCGGTAACAATAAGCATCAGGGCCTCGCCGATATTGCGTTCGGTATCCCAAAATCCTTTTTCGACGGCAATCCGGTGGCACTCTTTCGCCATGGCGTTAAGCGTCAGCGAATTTACGGCCTTAGAGGGACTCTTCTTTAAAATAGGCGACTTCGGATTATTCATTTTTCATCCTATAGTTTGATAAGATTTAGTTTTTATGCAGGGCGATAAATGCCGCCATATCGTCCGGTAACGGCGAAACAATTTTAACTGTTTTGCCATAAACAGGGTGCCGCCACTTCAGCGTGCCCGCATGCAGCGCCGTGCGGCGAAACTTTAAGGGAAAATCTTTAGCAAAGGCATATTTTCTTTCACCCAAAAGCGGGTGGCCTATTTCGCTGAAATGAATACGGATTTGATTCGTGCGTCCGGTTAAGGGATAAACCGCAACAATGCCAAAAAACTTTCTTTGCTCAATAAGCCGATAGCGTGTAATCGCTAACTTCGCCGGCGAATGGCCCTGAAACTTCTTTTGCTCAAAATCCCGAATCGCGCTTTTGATCTCCCCCTGGCGGTTGGAAAGCCGGCCCCTCACGAAGGCAATATATTCTTTTTCCACCTTCTTGTTTCTAAACTCTTCCATCATGCGCTCTTGGTTTTCTCTGCCCTTGGCGAAAATAATCGCCCCGGAGGTGTCGCGGTCGAGCCGATGGCAGGGGTAAAGACGCTCCTGCCGGCCGGCGGCAAGACATGCCTCGTTGACAACGTTTTCAAGGGTATTCTTTTCTTTTTTAGGAGTAGGAACAACTAGGAGCCCGGAAGGTTTATCAAATACAATAAAATAATTATCTTCGTAAAGTATTTTAATAGACTTGAGTTTAAGGCCGTCGGGCGACTGCATCGAGAGATACCTTCAAGATCCCTTTTTAAGAATCTTGATCTGCGCTGTCACGCCCCTCCAACAGCTCAGAGAGGTGATTAAGCTTTCGAATCACGATAACGGGAAAGACAACAACAAGCCAGATTTGAATCGCAAGCGAGATGTACAGCTGAATCGGCGTGAGGCTTACATTAATAGCATTTTCCATTTCTTGAGACCCTTTTCTCTTTCGGGGATTGGATTTCTTATTCTGCTTTCTTCTGCGCGGACCCTGAATTCACGTATTCTGCGATCGTCTTAGCGTCTCTGGCGCGTATTTCGTTAAAGTAGATGGCCACGTTAAAGCTCTCGACGCCCGACTGGTGCTCGATGCGGACAACAACTCCTTGGCAGGTTACTTTCTTGGTGACAACCTTTTTCGCCTTTCTAAACGGAAGAAGAAGATGAATCTTTAACTTACTCATCGGCTCAAGATACCGATTGACCTGACAATAGGCCCCGGCACAACTCAGGTTCCTGGTCTCGGTAACGATATCAAATTCTTCGCCGCTTATTTTAACGGGAATATTCTTTTCTATACGAGGGTGTTTACGTCTCTCGTGAATCATGTGATCCAAGGAAGATTACTCCTTTTTAGGAGCCGCTTCAGCCTCACCGGCCTTTTTATAACAGCGCTTGTTGCAATAATATTTGCCGTTACAGTAATACCGTTTGGCCTTTTTTAAAGGCTTATTGCAACCGGCACAGTTCTTGATCGGTTCCGCCACAGGGGCACTTTTTTGTTCAACCATGGGGATATTATACTCCTTTCATTGTATAAATACCATTATAATTAGGTTGTTTTTAATTAGAATCGATGTGATTTAACGTAATTGCGGATTCCTTCTTTGGCAAGGGGATTTGTCTCGACGAACTGAAAGCCTACATGATAGCGGTCTGAGTAGGGGACCTGCTGCAACCACACAACTCTCCCCTTAACATCCGTCGTCATAGGGGAGTCATGAAATTTCATCTGTAGGATCATCTCGCTATTTAAGGGAACAAAGTCATCAAGGTCTAACCGGATCCCGCCTTCGCTTATGTCACGCGCAACACAACCTCCGAACTTGCCGGAATCTCTAAAGTGGTACCGAACCGGCTCGTTATACCGGGCGCGAAGGAAGTGCCTTTTCTCGACTGCCTGATCGTTTGCGTGCACACCTAACATTTTTTCTCCGCTTTGTAGGAGATTTCTTCTTTCCTATTTTAAGTATAACACATCCTTCCAGCATTTTACAGCAACTTCATCCCTTTTATTCGCTTTACCAAAGACACTTGTGATGTTATAATTTGAAAAATGTATAAGCAGTTTTATTCCCTAAAAGAGAACCCTTTTAACGTTACTTCGGATCCTGCCTTCTTTTTCTCCAGCACTCATCACCGAGAGGCCTTTTCCCACCTGGTCTACGGGGTTGAGCAACGGAAAGGAATTCTCATTATAACCGGCGAAATCGGAACCGGAAAAACCACCCTTTGCCGGGCCCTGTTAAATACGCTCGACAGCAAGACGAAAACAGCATTTATCCTCTATCCTAATTTCTCCGAAGTCCAATTATTACAGCTTATTGTGAAAGATTTAGGCATTGTCACAAAACAGAAAAATAAAGCTGCCTTGATCGGCGTCCTCAATGATTTTCTCATGGAGGAAACAAAACGGGGAAACAATATCGTCCTCATCGTCGATGAGGCCCAGAATCTTAAAGAGAGCCAACTGGAACAAGTACGGCTTCTTTCCAACCTGGAAACCGAAAAAGAGAAACTGCTCCAAATCATCCTCGTGGGTCAGCCCGAACTGATGGACAAATTAAAACTCCCCTCTTTGCGCCAGCTCAACCAAAGGGTTTGTGTCCGGTATCACATTCTCCCTTTGGAAAAGAAAGAGCTGGAAGATTATATATATCATAGGCTTAAGATCGCCGGGGCAACCGACAAGCTTACCTTTACTCAGGAAGCTATTGGAGAAATCTTTCTTTATTCAGGGGGCACCCCCCGGCTTATCAATATTATTTGCGACCGGGCCCTTTTAGCAGGCTATGTTTCTGAGACTTTTACGATTGATTACAACGTTATAAAAAAATGTATTGAGGAAATCCGATAACAGGTGACCCTATGAGCATAATTAACGAAGCTTTAAAGAAAACACAGACCGGCATTCAGAAGAACGAAACCCTCCCGCAGCCCTTAAAGAAGAACCCTACCCTCTGGGTTGCTACTGTCTTAATTTTCTTGGGTTTCCTTGGCTGCGGAACGATATTTGCCTTTATCATGTTTTCCAGAAATCAAGCTGCCCCGACCGCATCCACCGGCAATAACGATTCCGACAACAAAGAAACTGCAAAAAAAGGATCCATAACACTGTTTCCCTCTGCGGCCCCCAATTCGGCACAGGCTCAAAACTCCGCCGACGCCCTGGTTCTTAACGGCATCATTACCATGGGAACAGACCGGCTTGCCCTGATCAACAACCAAATCCTAAAAGAGGGCGATTATATCGGCGAGAAAAGAGTGCTTAGTATCGAAATTGACAAAGTGGAAATTTTTGACAAGGGGCAGGTTGTCGTCTTAAAAACACAATAGGCCCTTTCCAAGCTTATCCGATTAAAAAACGCATATCCGCTTAGAGGATAGATTCACCAGCGCCAAAATCACTTCTTTAAAGAAGTGATTTTGGCGCTGGCTTTTTACATCCTGCTTTAGCGTTCCAGAAAATAATCAGATTTACAGGTAGGTCTTGATAACTTGCGTGATAATCCCGATGGGCACCCCTTCAACGATACGGACTTGCCCGATTTTGGTAGGCAACACAAAACGATTTTTCCGGTCTCTGAATTTCTTATCATGCGAAACGGCTTCGGTTATATCCGACGCCCTCACGCCTTTGATTGCTGACGGCAATCCTATGCTGGACAACAATTGCCCCAACCGAAGGCTATCCCCTTCTTTCATTACCCCCAAACGGCAGGATATATCCGCCGCAATACGCATCCCCAGGGCAATGGCCTCACCGTGATGATAACGCCTGTAGCCCCCGGCTGTTTCAATCGCATGCCCGAGTGTATGGCCAAAATTGAGAATAGTGCGGATTCCTTTTCTTTCTTTCTCGTCCGCGGAAACAACCCCCGCCTTAATTTTACTGCAACACCGGACAACTTCCGCCAGTGCCTTTAAATCACAGGACAAAAGTTTCTTATAATTATTTGAAATATAATTAAATAGCCGCCTATCGCGGATAACGCCATATTTCACCGCCTCGGCTAAGCCGTTTCGAATTTGTCTTTTATCCAGAGTCGCTAGTAGAGCCGTATCGCTTAAGACGAGCCGGGGCTGATAAAATGCCCCCACCAGATTCTTGCCAACGGATAAATCAATTGCTACTTTTCCGCCGATCGCAGAATCAATTTGGGCCAAAAGGGTCGTCGGCACCTGGATATAGGGAATCCCTCGTTTATACATTGATGCCACAAAACCGGCCGCGTCACCTACGACACCCCCGCCAAATGCAATAATAAAGATATTCTTTTTGACATCATACGCGGCAATCTTTTTAATAAGATCAAAGACAACATCGGCCGATTTGCTTTCTTCGCTGTCAGGAACGAGAAAAACCTTGGCGGAAAAACCACTCTTCTTTAAGATCGATACCACCGCTTTGCCGTATAGTTTATTGATATAACCATTGGTGATAATAACCGCGTCCTGACCTATCGATAACGCGCGCAACAATTTTCCCAATTGCGGCAAGACCCGGCAACCGATACAGATTTTATAGCTATTATGTTTTAGGCTAACGTTGACCGTCTGCATTAAGTCCCCAATCCCAAATAATAACCCGCGATATTAACCAAGGGCCAGACAACACGGTCCAAAAGCCCCAAATACAACAATGCCAAAACAATCAGAATTCCGTAATTCTCCATTCGGCCGTAAAGATACGCATACTTTGAAGGCAACAAGCTAAAAACCAGGCGAGAGCCATCCAGCGGCGGAATAGGGATAAGATTAAATATCGCCAATATCAGATTAATCGTAACCGCAAGCTTAATAATTTGGATATACGGCAGCGCCAGATCAAGCCTTAAAAATTGGCTAAACAAAACTGCCAGAAGGATATTGGTCAACGGGCCGGAAATGCCCACCCACATGATATCGCGCTTAGGATGGCGCAAATTCATAAAGTTAATCGGAACCGGCTTAGCCCATCCGAAAATAATCGATGAATTTATAAAAAGCAATACCGCCGGTAAAATTATCGTTCCTAGGGGATCAACGTGCTTAAGAGGATTCAGGGTCAAACGCCCCGCGAGTTTGGCAGTAGGATCTCCCAGCCGGTAGGCAACGAAACCGTGGGCAATTTCATGAAGGATAACGGAATAAAAGAAAACGAGAATGATAGCCGCAAATCCGATAATACTCATGCTCATGGCGCAGATCCGATTTTTGTAACCGAGATAACCGCGTATTTATAGATACCGGCCGGGTCTTTCTTGATTGTGCCCTCAACTTTAACCGGATAATGTACCCAGCGATTCAATAGCTGATGATCACCCTGGAGGTAATAAACCGTCTTGCCGTCAACAATCAATTTATGCCGGATATCTTTAGAACGGTAAAACCTGCCCGCATCCTCAAGCATGCCGATGGCGGAGAAACTTTCAAACTCTTTTTTAACCGGTTGCGGCGGCGGTTGCGGCGGCGCGGCCTGTTCGGCAGCAACCGGCGTTTCGGCTTTCTTTACGTAAATATTCCTGGAAGGCTCAACCACAACTCGGGCAGGCGGAATTTGATCGGATTTGTAAACAACAAACTTCTCCAGCACCCAGGCGTAACTGCGCTCGACAGGCTCTATGATATGCCACCCTTGAGACTGGCCTTTTATTCTAACCCGCTCTCCTTTGTCAAGCCGGCCGATAACACTGAAATTTTCACCTGCCCCGGCGCGGATATTGACGCGGTTGGCGTTAATGGCACCGATATTCTCAAATCGAGGCGTAACAAATTTTGGGCTGATATAGCACTTCGCCGTGTCAGGAAGCCTTATTTTGCACCAACCGTAACTTTTTTCCAAGACAAGGACTTCTTGGCCTTTATTCATTTGGCAAACTTGCTCGAAATTTAAATTAGGGCCGGCGCGGACATTGACTTTGTCGGCGGTGATTTCGCCTAGAAAAGGAAATTTCTCTTCTGTCCGGGCGGAAACGCAAAAAAGAAAGAAGATACCTAGGAAAACAGTGGCTTTCTTGATCATTCTTTGGACTTCGGGGCCTTGGCGGCGGGTGCAGCGGCTGCGGGTGTCTTGGCCGGGGCTGCACCGGGTGCGGCAGCGGCGGCGCCCTCAGGAGTTTCAGCAGCAGCGGCAGCTGCCTTCGGTGCCTTTTTCGCTTTGATCTTCATGATCCTTATCTTCGGCAGGCCTGTGGGGCTTTTATCATCCGACCAAAGACCTTTTTTCATAAGATCTTTGATGCGTTCGATACGCGAAAGAACCGAACGTTGTTGCGCTGTAGCAGAATCGACTCTTAACGAAGAATGAAGCGACATCTTATAATCTCCTTATCATGCAATCTTTATATTTTTTCTTAAGTTGCGTTAGAACAACTTGAGCCTGATCTTTACCCGAGAATTTACCCACACAAACAATCAGGTGGTTTTTCTTCGGGATAATCAAGCTATTATAGCCGTTTTTTTTCAAAGCGCCAGCTTCTTTTTGGGCATAGTCCTTGCTCTTAAAAGAGGCAACCTGGATGGTATAAGCCCCGCTGGCTATTTCCACGGGCTGAGTCAGCTCCTCTTTGGTGTTTTCATTTCTTTTAGGTTCGGTGATAGCCACCGGGACGCTGCTGCGGATGGACGATGCGACCGGGGCTGCAGCAGCCTGAGCGGGGTTGAGCGCGACATTGCCCTCCCGCGCGACAGAAATCTGCCTGGGTTGAGAAACAGGCAGGGCAATCGCACCTATCCCCTTACCTTTTTCAACCCCCAGAGAGAAAGCAATAACAATCGCCATCAAAATAAAAATGCCCGATATGACGATATTCTCAAAGGAAAACGTCAGGCTCGAAAAGAAATGCCTGGGACGGATGTCTTTTTCGGCGCCTTCTATTGCGTCAGGAAATAATTCGAATTGAGATTGCTTATAATTGATACGCATGAATTCTATTATAAGTTTAGCGTTTCATTAAACTCAAGTACTTTCTAATCTTTTTTTGCTTTGAGAGCCCGCAAAATATATTAACGATTCTAGGATCAAACTGCGTTCCGCTGTTGCTTTTAAGTTCCGACAACGCTGCGTCGGTGGAAAGCCTTTTTCTGTAGGGACGCCCGCGCGTCATCGCCTCAAAGGCATCCATAATCGCCATCACCCGCGCCCCCAAGGGAATCTGTTCTTTTTTAAGCCCCGACGGATATCCTGTCCCGTCATATTTCTCATGATGGTACAAAATAATCGGCAAGATCGGTTTTAAGAATTCGACCGGTTTAATGAGCTCAACCGTCCTGGCGGGGTGACTGCGGATGGCCTTAAATTCCTCGGCGGTCAACCGGCTCGACTTTAACAGCTTTTCATAAGGAACATCCAGAGAGCCGGCATCGTGAAGAACGCTGGCATAGCGCAGGCAATCGATTTCAGACTGGGTCATACCCAGTTTCTCCGCCAGGCACTGGACAATTTTAAAATAAACAGGCGCATGGCTGGAAACGACATTGCCTTGCTGCTCAAGCATCCTGCCGATGGTCTTGATGCTCCCTAAGATAATTTCCTGCTGCTGGTCATAGAGCTGCAGATTCTTAATCGCGATCACCGATTGCTCGGCGATAACGGATAATATTTCGCGGTCGAATGCGTCAAAGGCAGGCTCACCCTTTTTGCGGGCAATAAAAATGGCGCCGACATTGTCATCGGCAACCAGGGGCAAACCAACCAGGTGTTTCTGGATAAAGGTCGATCCTTCGGTAACCGCTTTTTCCTGGACGGGAATTTCGGAAAGCTCCTCCTTCTTTTCTTTAAGGATATTGATCTTACCGTTAAAGACCGCGATAAAGATAATCTTTTTGCTCTCCGGGTCTAACAAATACACCCAGGCTGAACTGGCGTGAAGGATTTGGCAGACCAAGCGGGTGAGCCGCAGAAGAAGCTCCTTGGCGTTAAAAGTGGAATTCACCAGCCGGTACACCATGTGTACGGCGGAGAGAACCAGTCTATACTTTTTCGTATGGGTTGAAGAGTTTTTTATGCTCATCTAAGGCAAACCTGTCGGTCATTCCCGCGATATAATTGCAAATAATTTCGTACTGCGTTTTATCGTCGTACTTCTTGTTTCTCTGATAAACCGAATACGGCAGCTGATTCGGATTCTCTTTGTAGACCTTAAAAATATCTTTAATAATCCTTTGCGCCTTGGAAATCATGCGCTCGACACGATAATGACAATAAAACTTCTCATGCACCAGCCTTTGCAGCTCATCTCGTTCGGCAGCCATTTGACTACTAAACCCGATGACGACTTTCTTGCTCTTTTTCACCTCTTGGGCAGACTGAAAATTTGCCTCTCCTATCATCTGATCGGAATTAAATAACAGGTCTTTGGCCTGCATATCGATCAGCTCTTTAACGATTTGATACTTCAACATTTCCTTATCGGTCGTAGCTGAGGCAGTCTTAAGCCTGTCCAAGGCCCTGCGCCACAAAGCGCTATCCATCAAATCATTTTCAACAATGCAGCCTGAGGTCAACCCGTCGTCAATATCGTGATTCAGGTACGCCAGCGAATCGGCGACATCGACTACCTGGGCCTCTAAGGTCGGACCCTCTTGGATAGTCTTATTCGTCACCTCCGGCACGTCATAGATAGTTTTATGTTTTAAAATACCCACCAAAACTTCCAGGGTAAGATTCAGGCCGTCAAAATGAGGGTAGCGCTTTTCGAATTTAGTTACGATTTCAAAACTGCGCTGATTGTGGTTAAACGCCTTTAGCCCCGCCTCTTTCATGATATCGTTTAAGGTTCGTTCGCCCGCATGCCCGAAAGGCGGATGGCCCAAATCATGCGCCAGGGCAATCGCCTCGATGAGGTCTTCGTTTAGCCGCAAATTGCGCCCAATCGTCCTGGCGATTTGCGCGACTTCCAGCGTATGCGTCAGCCGGGTCCGATAATAATCGCCTTCATAGATGATAAAGACCTGGGTTTTGTATTCGAGCTTACGAAACGCCTCGCTATGGACAATGCGGTCCCGGTCTCTTTGATAGCATGTCCTGGTCTCGTGGTCAGGCTCCGCGTAGACGCGGCCGGAAGAATCCTTGCTCTTCATCGCATAAGGAGCCAGGATTTTATCTTCTAAGGCTTCGATTTCTTTTCTTACTTGCATTTTTTAAGTCTCTTAAGAAGAGCCTGGAGGGATTGGGAGATGACTTTGGTATTGCCGGTCACGGGCATAAAATTGACATCGCCATTCCAACGGGGAACAATATGAATATGGATATGATTGGGAAAACCCGCACCGGCCATTTTGCCGATATTCATTCCCACGTTATAGCCGCATGGTTTTAAGGCTTTATCAAGCAGCTTTTTTGTCGTTTCCAAAAGCCCCCAAAGGTCTTCTTTTTCTTCTTTGTTCAAATTAACAAAATCACCGACGTGCCGGTAAGGAACGACCAAAATATGGCCGTTATTATACGGATAAATATTCAAGACCGAAAATGAATGCTTGGAACGAGAGATAACATAATTTTGGCTGTCCTTCTTATCGCGGGAGATTTTGCAGAAAATGCACCCCTTTTGTTTCTTGCTTAAGCCGGTAATGTATTTCACCCGCCAGGGAGCCCAGAGCTTATCCATCCTATTTCACCTTTATAATTTTTCCTTTAATCGTATCGTCCAGCTCAAGAATGCCGTATGAGCAAAACGGCGCAAACGACTTATCGTTCGGGCTGCCGGGATTAAAAAATAGAATCCCGTCAATCACTTCATTCATGGGATGATGCGAGTGGCCAAAGACAATCGCATCCACTTTTTTATCTTTAAATTCAGCCTTAACCCTTTCCATCAGTGTCGCCGGCGCCCCTTCACCGTGAAACAATCCGATCGAGAACTTGCCGCATTGGATTACCTGGCTCCGGGGGAGAATCTGGCGCATATCCGCCCCATCCATGTTGCCATAGACCGCCTTCACTTCCGCAACCGATTTAAGCTGTTCAAAATCCTGGGCAGAGCAAATATCCCCGGCGTGAAGAATCAGATCCACTCCTTTAAAATCTTCCAGCATCTGCGCCGGAAGAGATTTCGCGTGTGTATCGGAAACAACGCCTATTTTCATAAGAAGAATATCTGCTATTTTAAAATATACGGCTTATCGTAGAGATTCAAGAGCGTGTTAAGCTCCTCCTCATTCCAAATCCACATCTTCTCCTGAAGGGCCTTAAGCCGGGTATTGACATCAAGGTCATTGAGTGAAATGATCACCCGCCGCTGCGGCTTTTGCCTGAGTTTTTTCGATTGGTCCATAAAGGCATTCACGTCAGCCTCAGAGAGGATCCCTTCTTTTAAGGCAATAAACCAAACTCCCTGGGTGGACGATGCCTTTAAGAGGTCAAGATCGCGGCCGCCCCGGTCAGAGAGCCCCAAAGAAACGACTTCTTGGAAAGAAGACAATTTATATTTCTTGCCGTTGATACTGAATAACTCATCATCAAAACAATTTAAAAGCTCGACGATGCGGCTGGAAAGGTCCTTGCGGGAAATACCGTAAAAATCATTGACCAGGCCGCTGAACTCCTGCTGGAATTCGCTTTTCCTCTGCTGCGGCCGGCTGTCGATAGACTTAAAACTTTTTTGGAAGACATACTTTACCCAGTATTTGAAAAGCTTGTCCGGCATATAATACAGATTACCGTTTTTAGCGACAATCCCCGCCTCGATAAGACGGTTGATCTTCTGGGTTGTAATATTTTTTACCAAGCCCGCCTCGCGCGCAATCTCATCTATTTTATGTTTACCATTGGCCAGGGCAATCATCAGCAGGGGCATCAGGCGCCCGCCTTTATTCTGGCAAATAGAATTTAATATCAGCTCAAAATGCCGGCTCAAGCTTCCCCATTTATCAAAGATTGTCCGCTCAACCGCCTGGGTCAAAAGCGGCAAGAATGCCTCGCCCTGTTTGTGGATCGCGCTTAAATCGGACAACTCCTGGCAGATGATATTAAGATAAAACGGATGCCCTCCGGTAAAATCAATCAAGAAATTTCTCAAGCTATCGCCGATGCGAACATCCTTCAGGTTATAGGCAATAAATTCCTGGCTGGTCTTAAGATCAAAGGGGCCCACGGAGACAATTTCAAAGTTACCGAACAAAAGCGAAAGCTTTTCCGAAAGAATTGTTTTGGCCACCGTCCCGTACGAGCTGGTCACAATATAAAGGCACCGCCGCTGGGTCATGATTTTTTTACCCAGCTCCTGAAAGGCATTGGGTATGCGCAAATCTCCCAGCCGATGAAATTCGTCGAGAATAATAATACAGAATTTTCCCGATTCCAAGGTAAACGTTTCCGGCAAGGCCATGAGCTCCCGGTAGGCCTCCGTCAATTTGGCACGGCTGAGAAGATTCTGGATTTTCTTAATATGTTCGGCTGTTTTGGGTATCAGTTTCTTGGATTCTTCGATTAACAGAGCGGTGTCCGTATGAAGAGGAAGTTTTTGGGCCCTGCAAAAACCGTTTAAAAGGCTTCCGGTAAATTTGGCAAAAAGATAATCATAATTCTTGTAATCAAGGTCCAGATAAATCGTCACCACTCCGTCATCATCCAGGTCAGACATGAATTTAGACAGGATTGAACTCTTCCCGATAAACCGGTCCCCTAAAAGGGCAACATTTTGCCGGTACCCTTCTTTCAGGTCCAGGACACGCCTTCGCAACAGGTCCAGGACGGCTTTCCGGTCAAAGAAATTATTTTCAAAGTCAGTCATCATTTAGGGCAAATAATATAACGGATTTACCGCTTGAGAGCCTTTTCTAACTTCAAAATGCAACGAAGCCTTGGGAGCGCGTTCGCCGACACGAGCAATCAATGCCCCCTGGGCAACCGAATCTCCCAGCTTTACCGTAAGATTTGCGTTCTGCGCGTAGACTGTAAAATAACCATCCGCGTGATCTAAGATAATCGTTTGGCCATAGCCGCCTAAGTAATCGGCAAAAACAACCTTGCCGTCCCTTGAGGCCCGCACCGGCTCTCCGGCGCTAGTGCGGATATCCACGCCGTTATTCATCGAACCGTCCCGCTGCTCGCCGAAATACAAAGCAACATCCCCTTTAACCGGCCAGTCAAAATCATTACCCCGGGCAGCACCTACGGTTGTTGCCGGCTCCGCCCCCCTTGATTGTTTCGCCCCGGGAATAAAAATCAGCTGATCCTTCTCAATGCGAGCGGCATTAGGAATATTATTGTAGCGAATAAGGTCTTCTATATCGACGTTATACATCTTGGCGATTCGCCAGAGGGTTTCTTTAGGCTGGACTTTGTGGTAGATACCCTGCGGAGGCTCGACGGCCTCGGGGAGAGTCTTGTATTCGACAGCAGCGCAACCATACAGCTGAACCATCGCTGCAGCCAAAAATAACGAAAGAATATTTCTCTTAAAAGAACCCATAATAATTTTTAAAAGCGAGGGACGGGAATTGAACCCGCGACGTTCAGCTTGGGAAGCTGACATTCTACCCCTGAATTACCCTCGCATCAAAAGCATCCTTATCTTATAGTTTCCGAATAATCTTTTTTTCCAAGGCATAAATCGCGTAACGCAATTTCTTGAAATCACACGCCGTCTTCTCGTTAATGAGCTTCGCAAACTCCTCTAAGACCCGCACGGATTCTTTAATGCGCTGCGAGTTGGCATAAAAGATATCCTGAACACTCTTACGGCGCATTTCGGACGCTGTTGTTTTCTTTCCGACGTCCTCTTCGATATTGCGCACGCGAACGATAGAAGCGTACGACCCGCACAGGCTGACGACAGCGCTGGAAAGTTTATGCCGGATAACCTTGTATTGCCGCGTTGCCGCTGTATCGTTTAAGATGAAACGGCTGATATCCTCGCAAACGCGTAAGCCTTCTTTTAAACGATTGGCATTCGCGTCAACAACGCGAAAGATATCTTTTGTATCTATCCGGCGCAATTTTTCACAATCCGATCAATGATACGGCTCGTCGAAAAACCATTAATATATTTTATAAGTTCTATCTTGCCGCCGTGAGATTCAACAATATCCTGCCCCACGATTTCTTTCCCTTGCCAATCGGCGCCTTTAATCAAGATATCGGGTTTTAAAGCCTTAATCACCCGATAGGGCGTGTCTTCATTAAAAATAACAACATAATCGACACAAGCCAACGCGGCCAAAACCCCGGCCCGGGCGCGCTGCGGGGTGATCGGCCTGGTTTTCCCTTTTATCCGGCGTACCGACGAATCACTGTTGACCCCGACAACAAGAATACGGTTGTTCTTTTTGGCAGCCGTCAGATAACTGACATGGCCAAAATGCACCAGGTCAAAACAGCCGTTGGTAAAAGCGATTTTTCTGTTTTTCCGCCGAAGAAGCGAAACAATTTTCTTTAGCCGCTCAAGCGAAACAATTTTTGTTTTCGCGTTCATTTCTTAGGAAAACTCTTTTCAACAAGCTCACAAATAACATGGGCCGCACAAATATGCGACTCCTGTATCCTCGCCGTCCGGCGGGACGGAACAATTAAACTGATGTCACTTAGACACGCAAGCTTACCACCGCCGCAACCGGTCAAAGAAAGAACTTTAATGCCCATTTTGCGGGCTTGCCGGACCGCTTCGAGAACATTTTTCGAATTGCCGCTTGTCGAAATGGCTACGGCCACATCTCCCCGCCGGCCTAAACCCTGTAGTTGGCGCGCAAATACCGCGTCGAAACCATAGTCGTTACCCAGCGCCGTAAGAGACGAAGTATCCGTGGTCAGGGCAATGGCCGCCAGAGACCTTCTCTCCTTCTCAAACCGCCCGATCAACTCCGCCGCCAGGTGCTGACTGTCCGCCGCGGAACCGCCGTTACCGAAAAATATAATTTTATTGCCATTCCTTAAGGCCTTGGTGATCTCGCGCACCATACGGACAATAATCTCGAGATTAGCCTTAAGGGTCTTCTCGTTAACCTCAATCGATTCCAAAAAACTTCTTTTTATTAATTCTTTCATCTGCCTATTCCTATTCCGCAAAAAATACCTTGGCGATATCGTACAGGGCTAAATCAACGGTCTTGCGCTTACTAACCGCCTCTTCAATATCGACATAACGAATCTTGTTGGAATGCAAGCTGACCATTTTCCCGAATTTACCCTCCTTGACAAGGTCAACGGCCTTAACCCCGAATCGTGTCCCTAAGACCCGGTCAAATGCGCTCGGGCTTCCCCCGCGCTGAATATGGCCCAAGACACTGACCCTGGTTTCGTATCCGGTATCTTTTTCAATCGTTTTAGCAAGCAACTCGCCGATACCGCCGTAACGGCGATGCCCGAAATCGTCAATATTATTTTCATCCTCATTCCAGGTGCTGCTGCAACGGCCATTTAATTGCGCGCCTTCGGCAACGACAATAATGCTGAATGTCTTGCCCCGTTTATGGCGATTGCGCAGCGCATCACAGACTTCCTGAATGTTGATCGGCATCTCAGGGATCAGGACAAAATCCGCGCCGCCGGCAATACCGGCCTCCACCGCCACCCATCCCGTATAGCGGCCCATAACTTCGACAACCATAATCCGGTGATGGCTTTCGGCGGTTGTATGCAGACGATCAATACATTCCGCGGCGATATTCACCGCCGTATCAAAACCAAAAGTGTAATCCGTCCCCGAAAGAACATTGTCAATCGACTTCGGTACCCCAACGATTTTTAGGCCCTCCTGGTGCATCTTAAAAGCAACCGTCAGCGTATCTTCGCCGCCGACGGCAATCAACGCATCAATACCGCTGCGCTTATAATTCTCCTTCATCACCTTAACCGTCTGGGGATCTTTAAGGGGGTTCATCCGGCTTGTTCCAAGAATAGTACCGCCGCGGTCCAGGATGCCGGAAATAGCCTTCAAGTCCAGGATGCGCATATCATTATCAATAAGACCGGTCCAGCCGTTTTTGATGCCGGTCACCACATAACCCTCTTGCATGCCTTTTCGGACTACCGCCCGGATAACCGAGTTTAAGCCGGGGCAATCCGCGCCTCCCGTCAAAATACCTATTTTTTTCATAGGGTTTTGCCTTTCTTAAATTCTGAAATTCTAAATCCTATACCCGTGGAAAGGGACAGCCGCATCAGAATTCTTTTCTTCGGATTCAGCCTTGCTGCGCTTCGACTTAATATCCTCCGTCACAATCTTGGCAACATGAATACGTACAATCACCGTCTCCTCAACACCCAAAGTTTCCTGGATTCTGCTGCGTACTAAATCTTGAAGTTTCGACGTCATGTCGGGAATGTTAACATCGGTCTTGAGGATAAGTCGGATGTCGACTTCAATTCCTTTTTTGGTCGCGATAATATGCGATTTGACTTCTTTGATCTCGGGGATTTTATAAATCACGCGCCTGACTAAATCTTCGACCGCCCCTAAAGAGACGCTGACCCTCCCGGCGGGATTATCAAACGCGATCGTCCTCTCCTTCTGCCGCCCTCCGGAAATAATCCTGGCAAAGATAAAACTTAAGAATATCAACGCCGCGGCAACCCCGCCCACAATAGCCCGAATATGGTTATCGGAATACGCAACCGCCAGATACTTATCGATCTCTTCTAAAGGAAAAGTATGCGTTACCAGTAAAATGGCGGCCGTGCTGAGAATCGTAATCGTCGCCACATAAAACAGCAGTCCTATCCCGGTAAAAAATCTCATTGGTTCCCCCTCTCTATGCCTTGAATATTGACATGAATATCTTTTAAATTAATATCCGCTATTCTTTCGACGGCAGTCCGGACAGCCTCCTGGATTCTGCGGCCGATTTCGGGAATATTGACGCCGTACCGGATCAAGACCTTGGCCTCGATACTCACCTGATTATCTTTATCAATCGTCACATGGATACCGGTATAATTTTTACACCCGAACAAGGAAAGCATTGTACTTTTAAAATTGCTCGGCGCCAGCATGACACCGTCTAAGTCGTCGATAGCCGAAACAGCGATATCCGCTAAAGCCTTTTTATGGATCTGTATAGAACCGAAATCGAGATTGTTTTCGTGTGTCTCGCGCATCATGGCTTATGCTCCGTTTCATTCTTCTTGATCTTTTCTAAGAAATGAGTCGATACCGTTCCTTTAAGGAATAACGGATGGCTCAAAATTTCTTTATGAAGGCCAATCGTCGTTTTTATCGGCCCAACCTCAAATTCATCCAGGGCGCGCGCCATGGTTTTGATAGCCTCTTCGCGGCTTTTGCCGTGGACAATCAGTTTTGCCACCATGGAATCATAAAACGGCCCAATCGTATATCCGGGATAAATATGGGTATCCACCCGCACGCCGAATCCACCGGGAAGATTGAGGGTTTCGATTTTTCCCGGGCTCGGCATAAAATTATTCGTGGGGTCTTCGGCGTTAATACGGCATTCGATCGCCGCCCCCTTAATAACAACATCTTCCTGCTTAATCTTAAGCTTCTCTCCCATCGCCATGCGGATTTGCTCTTTAACCAGGTCTATTCCCGTAACCATCTCGGTAACAGGGTGTTCGACCTGAATACGCGTATTCATTTCCATAAAATAAAAAGCCTCATCCCCGTCAAGCAAAAACTCTATCGTCCCCACACCCCGATAATTAACCGCCCGCGCGCCGCGCACTGCCAGCTCGCCGATTTTCTTTCTTAATTTACTGCTTAACGCCGGCGAAGGGGATTCCTCCAGGAGCTTTTGATGGCGGCGCTGGATACTGCAATCCCGTTCTCCCAGGTGAATGATATGGCCGTAATTATCGGCAATGATTTGAAATTCGATATGGCGCGGATCAGAAATATATTTTTCGATATACACATCCGGATTGCCAAAAGCGGTTTCGGCTTCGTTTTGCGCCATAGTAAAAGAGCTCACCAAGCTGACATCGTTATGGCAGACGCGCATGCCCTTACCGCCCCCGCCGGCAGAGGCTTTAATGATAACTGGATATTTAATCTTTTTGGCAAGTTTTAACGCCTCTTCTTTTGTTTTGACCACACTGTTTCCGCCGGGCGTGACCGGCACTCCGATCTTGCGCATAGTTTCCCGGGCCGCGACCTTGTCCCCCATGGACCGAATTGTCTGCGGGGTTGGCCCGATAAAAACGATATTGCAGGACTCGCAAATCTCGGCAAAGTGGGCATTCTCGGCTAAAAATCCGTAACCGGGATGAATGGCTTCCACGTCGGTAATTTCTGCCGCCGAAATAATAGCGGGGATATTCAGGTAGCTTTCTTTGCTGGGGGGTTCGCCGATGCAGACAGCCTCATCGGCAAAACGGACATGGAGAGAATCTCGATCGGCTTGGGAATAGACGGCAACAGTACGGATATTGAGTTCTTTACAGGCACGGATAATACGTAGGGCAATCTCTCCGCGGTTGGCAATCAGAACTTTTGAGAACATTATTTTTGATCCTGTAAGATCCGGCTCTCGCCGGAATTATTATCAAAGGAAATCTGCTCTTTTAAAATCTTCAGATGCCGAAACCACAATTTACATCATCGGCTCAATCACAAACAACGTCTGCCCAAATTCAACCGGCTCGGCGTTTTGTACGGCCACCTCCGCCACACGGCCCCGGACTTCGGATTTGATCTCATTCATCAATTTCATCGCTTCCACGATACAAACCACCTGGCCGACTTCGACCACCTGGCCGACTTCGACAAACGGCGCGGCCTCAGGCGACGGTGCCCGGTAGAATGTCCCCACCATGGGCGATTTGATCTCTTTGTTGTTTTTGGCCGTCTCTTTTCCGGGAGAAACGGCTTCAACGGCCTTTGCGGCAGGAACAGACTCGATGCGATATTCAACCGGCTGGGTACGGACCATCTCGGAAAACTCCGGAGATGACCGTTTCAGCTTAATCCGCATCCCTTCTTTCTCGACTTCCAGCTCAACTAAGTTGTTCTCGTTCATCAGGCTGATCATTTCTTTGATTTCTTTTAAATTCATTTTTGTACCCTTTCAATGTATTCGTCAGAACGGGTATCGATCTTGACAAAATCGCCCGTGTTGATAAATAAAGGTACCGGGACAGTCGCGCCCGTATCGATTTTTGCCGGTTTGTTTCCGGCCTTGGACGAGTCCCCCTTAAAACCCGGATCGGTCTCGATAATCTGGGCAACGATAAAATTGGGAAGGGTAATTCTCTGAAGTTTGTGTTCGCAGAATGTTGCGGTAACGATGATATTATCCTGCAGGTATTTAACCGCCTTGTCACCTAACTCTTCGGCGGAGACCACCATCTCTTCATACGTTTCCTGGTCCATAAAGTGGTAGGAATCGCCGGCCTTATACTGATACTGATAAGTCCTGTCCTCAAGGAACAAGACCTCGATTTTATCCGAGTTACGAAACGTACGCTCTAAGATAAGGTCCGTCTTCATATGCCTGAGCCTGACCCTGACAAAGGCCGCGCCCTTGCCGGGCTTCACATGGCTGTAATCCACCACAATATAATTGCCGTCATCGACACGAAGCGCCATGCCGGATGTAATATCACTAATTGAAGCTCCCATTGCTCTCCTTGAATTTTTTAATTGGATTATTGTTAATTGATGTTTTGCGCGGGAGAATTTCCGCTTAAGACCTCGCAGCCGTTAGTGGTCACTAAAACCATATCTTCAATACGGATACCGAACTTTCCCGGCAGGTAAACAGCCGGCTCTACGGTAAAAATCATTCCCTCTTTTAAGACAGATGAACTTTTTGAAGATACGGTAGGGCTCTCATGAATTTCCAGCCCCACGCCGTGGCCCAAAGAATGGCCGAAAAATTTACCTAAGCCATTCTTCGTTAAATAGTTACGTGCCTCTTGGTCAACTTCACAAGCCGTGGCTTTGGCTTTGATTTTCTTGATGGCCCTCTGCTGGGCCGTTTGAACGTGGATATAAACTTGTTTTACAAGACGCGGTATTTTACCCAAAAAATATACACGTGTCAAGTCAGATTTGTAGCCGTCCACATCCACTCCGGCGTCTACCATGACGATATCATCGCTTTTGATTTTTCGTTCAGAAATGCGGGCATGAGGAAAGCAGGAATTCGGCCCCGAAGCAATGATCGGCGCGAACGAAAACGTCGCCCCCTTGCCTTTAACAAACGACTCAAGGGCATCTAAAATACTTCTCTCGCTTAAGCCGGGTCTGATAACGCCTTTGAGGAATTCAAACGCCTCCAGATTAACCTTAATGGCCTTACGAATCCGGCTGATCTCCTCCGGCGTTTTAACCTCCCGCAAGCTCTCCACAAGGCCGTTAGCACTAACAAGTTTGATCCGGCTGCCGCAACAGCTTTTAAGCTTTTTAAAATATAAAACCGGCAAGAATCGCTCATCAAAGCCTAATCTTTTGACCCGTAACGCCCCCGAAAGCTTGGCAACGGTCTCGGAAAGGGATTTGGTGCAGCGTTCAACCCCTATCCCTTTGAGGCTCTTTTTGGCCTCCAGGATATAGCGAAAATCGGTAATATAATACGTTTTCTTAGGAGAGACCAACAGCCATGAATCAGCGGCAGGAAAATCAGTCAGATAACGGATGTTGACATCCTTGGTAACGAGAAGAGCGTCGATACGTTGCTCTTTAAGGAGAGAGACGAGTTTTTTGAGCCGTTCGTTCAATTTTAGATTTTAGATTAGAGAAATGGCTGCCTGAAGCCCCAGAAGGTAACTATCCACGCCAAACCCGCTGACCTGGCCGAAACTGACCGGCGCGATCAAAGACGTATGCCGGAATTCTTCCCGGGCATAGATATTGGACAAATGAACCTCGACCGTAGGCAAACTGATAGCCGCAATAGCGTCACGGATGGCGACGCTGGTATGGGTATAGGCGGCCGGATTGATCAAAATCGCGTTAAATTTATTCTTTTTGGCCTGGCCGATAATATCGACGAGCTCGCCTTCATGATTCGATTGGACAATTTCGAGAGTGACCTTGTTTTTTTTGGCCAGTTTGGTCAACAGTTCGTTGATCTTCTTAAGCGTTGTCTTTCCGTAAACGTTTGTTTCCCTCTCGCCCAAGAGATCGAGGTTGGGGCCGTGGATAACTAAGATTTTTTTCAATGGAATGCTCCTTTTGATTTTTTTTAAAAGTTACTCATGTTACCAAGGTTTTAAAGGTTATCAAGGTTACGTTTGGAATGTTACATGAGGTTACTTAAGGTTAGACAACCTTTTTGTAACCTCAACTAACCTTTTTTAATGCAACCTCTGTAACATCGTTAACATTTATAACCTTTGTAACCTGTAAAATTATATTCCCCTATTCACCATTCACTATTCACTATTCACTATTTACTATTAACCATTAACCAGCTTTTCTTACTTTTCTGCCTCATCCACTAGCATAATGGGAATACCGTCCTTGATGGGGTACTTGAGCCCGCATTTGGTACAAACGATCTTTTCATCCTTCATCTGGACGTCACCCTTGCAAGCCGGACAAGCAAGAATAGCTAAAAGTTCTTTGTCAATCACCGCTTCCTCCCTCTTTTTCCTGAGAATTCAGAAATATTGCTGGGTTTCCTTTAACCAACACAGATATTCACAGATCTAAACAGATTATCACGGATTTATCTGTGTTCATCTGTGTTTGATCTGTGGGAATCTGTGTTAAATACCAGCATAATTTACTCCACTATTCTTTCCCCGCGATCTCGACATATTTCATCTGCAATTCATAGAGATACGCGGTTAAGGTCTCGGATTCCTGGGGTTTTAAATTATTAACGGTCTTTTCTTTTAATAAAAGCAGCGTATCGATGATCAACTTTGCTTGTTTTACATTTTTCTCAATTTGTTCGGTGCCGGGGTTAGGAATTTCCCCTAAAAAAACCATCGCCTGAAAGGCAAGGCTGGTAATATAGCTTATAAAGTTGATTTCAAACGATTCGTTCTCGGCGCCTGACAAATCATCCGCGGGTAATTCTTCTTTGTGCTGATGCGCCGCCTCTTGCGGCTTATTGCCTTTAGCTTCCGGCACGCTCGTTTTTTCTTTTTCTACCGAATCCTTCCAGGATTCATCGATATATTTATTTTCGTCCATGTCGCATCCTTTTAGTTAATTAGGCTGATATTAAACACAGATGTTCACAGATGGGAACAGATTCTCACAGATAAATCTGCGCTAATCTGTGTTCGATCTGTGTCAATCTGTGTTAATTCAATGCTCTACCCAATAAGATTTCCAAAACGCTCAATACACCCTCATCCCCGCGTAACCTACGACCGAATTTTGGTCACCGGTAACATCTCCACTGGTGCGGTATTGGACCAGGTCAGCTTGTTTTGCCCCTAACTTTTTTGCTATTTCCAGCATGACCGCGACCGGCGCCACCCCGCACATGCTAATGTCGGAATCCTCAACACACTTTAATAACCCCTGCACATCCAGCCGCTCGATTGCGCTAATAACCTGGCGGTCTTTTGCCTGGGCTGATTTCTGTGATTCGTAATGGGTCATGTCCGAGCTTGCGACCAACGTCACTTGATCCGTTAGCCCAAGTTTCATAATCGCCTGATATATATCCCCGGCAATTTCTTTGTAAGCCGATATATCAGCGTGGCTGATAACGATGGGAACCATTTTAATACTTTGATTAAAATACTGCAATAACGGAATCAAAACTTCGATAGAGTGTTCGGAGTGATGAGCCAGGGTATCTTTTTTAAGATAACTTGAGGATTCAAGCATCGCCTGCGCCAAGTCCTCGTTAATTTCAACATCCCCCATCGGCATATGCCAGAGGCCAGCGCTCATCACACTAAAAGCCTCCCCTAAACCGGTGTGATTAGGTCCCAAAATAACAAAAGTATCTTTGAGCTCGGAGTATGACACAGTTTGCGCGGCCACCATGCCGGAATACACATAGCCCGCATGAGGAAGAATGATCCCTTTTACGGCGCGCTTTTGTATGCCGGAAACCGGATAATCCTTTAAGAGCGCGGCAATAGTCCCTTCCAGCTTCTTTTTGTCTTTCGGGTAAAACTGCCCGGCAACGATGGGATTACGTATCGTCATGGCTTGTGCCTTTAGAATTTAGTATTTACTCAACAAACAGCACAGACAATAACCAAACACCAAGAGACAATAACCAAACAAAGCCCAAATAACAAACGCCTCAATAATCAAACAGAAACAGGGTTGGTGTTTGGTAATTGGGCATTGAAATTTGTTTGTATCTTGTTTCTTGGTTATTGTATCTTAACTTACAGCGTGCAATCTGGGCTTGTTTCTTGGTTATTGGTTATTGCTCTTAACCTGCGCAAATAGACTTTATTTTCAACCAACACACAGGTGGTCATAAGTTATATTGTCTCAGTCTACCTGTCACTATTTTGTGATTGGCACGTTTTTCTCATTTCAACGTATCTAAATTATCCATATTCATAGATGACCAAAATGAGCGGTCCTGAAGATGAAAATCGTGCCACTGGTCCACTCCAAGTCTTTTATGTCCTTCTTTTACTGCCTCACGTAGCTGATTAACATCATTAATCCCTGTTATTTGAGCCAGTTTTAAGAAATTCTTATGTCGCGTTGCTCTTATAAAAAAGAGGAATTCCTTGCCATAAGAAGAATAATGCAATGTCTGTGGATACCATCTAACATTGGGAATCAGAAACGCCATTAACAACACAAGCAATTCCGCTTCTATTACAGACTCAAATGGAACATCCAAGCGATCTGCTTGTCTTTTTATAAGTTCAGCAGCAGGACTATAAAGCCTCTTGCCCTCTGGAGCCAATTCCGATTGAAGAGTTTTAGAGTAGCCATAGAAACAATCAAAGGTATCAAATTTCTGTTCTCCGTGTATTAGGCAAAGATAATGTGAAGTAAAAACCTCGTGTAATATTTTATATGCACCAGACTTCAAAAGAGCGGCGATAATATAAAGAAAGGTTTCATAAACAAATAATTCGTGTGCTTCAAACCAAGCATCATTCCATGAGTTAAGTTCTGCTGGCCTGGATTTTAGTTCACGCAATTCTTCTAGAAATGCTAGGAGTGCTTCTGAAAATTCTTCGGTTGGCGATATTCCACTTTCTATCAAAATCCAATCAACAATCTGATTTCTCGCTTGTTTTAGTTTCGTGCAATCCTCAAGAACCTTTTTTCCTAGAGAATCGACATCAGGTCTCTCCCTAGTTCGAAGCGAATCGATATACTCAATACATGCAGATAAGAAATCATTTCTGTACAGTGAAAGACCTATTTTGCCCTGAAGTAGTGCCTGGCGAAAAGTATTAAATTTAATTGTTGCTGGACTTGATGGAACCGCTATATCGCTTGTTATGTAGACGGGCGGCTTTCCAAGTTTTGGCTTCTCATGTAACGGCTTACCAAAGATTAGCCGAACAAGCTTCTCCCAATTGTCGCTTACTGCCTGAGAGGAAGAAAAATCTATCCAAATTCTAGATTTCAGGAAAACTGGCAAATAAGGATTGCCATCCTCTGCAAATTCACAAGCAATTGGTATAAATTTCGATTGATCAACTCTTTCATAAACTTTTTTAGAAATAATTTGTGACTCTGTTCCAACGCCAGCTTTTCTTGCATCAGATTTTTCTGCATACACTTTGTCACAAATTACAAGGACATGGGTTACATCTTTATCTGTGACCATTCTTTCCATAAACGCGAACTTATCATGTCCCTCCTTGAGATCATAAATATCCAGAACAACATCTATCCCATCAGCAATGAGTTGCTCAGCCCATTGCTTTACACGCATTTGATGTCCCGGAGAACTCCAACTATAAGAAATAAATACCTTTGGTTTTGTATTTTTCATTAGTTTGCTTAGGTTAATAGAACATTCTAATTCCTGCGATACATTACTTGATTCGGCCTAAAAGGGCATTGTCCCGTTTTTCCTATAATCACGCTATCCCTTTTTTAGGAACCGTTCTCTTCTTTCTCTATCTTGGTGGTAAGTTTCTTCAAATTTATTTTCAATTTCGCTCGTAAAATGTCATATTTCTTAAGCATCTCCCGTCCGCGTTCTCTTAGATATACCTTGCGGAGCTCACTCAGCTCTTCATCCCCTGAAGTGATAGGATTATTAAAAATCTTAGAATCGGGGTCACCAAGAGCCATAAAGATATAACTAATTAAGCGGCGAACTGCTACAGCCCCAAGTAAGAATATTCCAAATAAAGTAAATATATCATAGCCATTGGGAGGCATTTCAATCAATGCGAATAATGCTAATCCAAATACTATAGTAATTAATATGGTTGGGGACAGTAGTTCTTGTCTCAACTTTATACGAAAGTCCTCAAGGGCTTCTAGCTCATTAAAATAATCGATAAACGCATCTTGCAGATCGTTAGAATCTCCATCTTTCTTCTCTTTAAAACGACGTAATAGATGGGATATAACATCTTTATTCAACCATTTGCCTGGCTCATCGGGATCAGCTACCCGAATGTAGTTCTTAAACGCATTACATGTGTGTTCGATGCGATTTTCAATTCTTTGGAATTGATAAATTGCAAAAATTCCACCTATGGCGAGTAGCGCTGCCATTGACTGGCCGAGTGCTGATAAGAAATATAAGCTGATTTGAAAGCTATCAATATTTATAAATCTACTAATTAGATTAAGAAGAAAACCAATATTAACCATTTAGACCGTTTCTGGATATCCCTTACGACATCAAGCGGTTATACCAGAGCTGTCCCCGTAATTTTAGGACCGCCTGATTTCAAGATTCTATTCCCGACTAACAGAAAAATCGAAGTATGGAAATCTTTGCCCTTCAGCCTCTTCTTTGCCGATTTCAAGCAATTCAATTTTATATGCCGTTTCACCAACAACAATTTTTTGTGCTCTCATGTTATTAAAGTCAAATTTCAGCGTTCGGGTTTCATCGGTTGGAGTCGTTACAATCGTTTGGCGAATCTTCGCCCCCGGATTATCATTCTTCTCCTTGTAGTCTTGAATATTGGGGTTGATTTGTATCGTTACCTCCTTATCAGAATATGGCACATGTAACTTTAATACAAGATCATCATCCACTTCTAAATTCGATGTAAAAGGTGAGCATTTAATTCTAACTCTCTTCATTGTTTCCTCCTCATTTAAACCCTAAAAACAAGTACCCATAAGAATTCTAGGACCGTTTCTAAATATCCTTAAACGAGGCCGCCGAGTTAATCCCGCCGCTAATCCCCGTTGCGCTTCCATGCGACGGGGGTGGCGGGACAACTGACCTGTCCCTTTTAAGAGCGCCTAGCACCTTCTTGCTTTGAAAAGTTTTCTTCTGCTAAAAAGCGTTCCTAAAATACCGCTGCCCAAGAGAAAAAGGGTTGTGGGCTCTGGAATGACAGTGCTGTCGAAATTCATATCTCTAAGAATTTCTTCCCGGCTCAAAGCATTATTATAAATCCGAACTTCGTCCAGAGAATAACCCTCTGCCCCCATGAAAAGCGGGATGCCACCATTTTGATTGATGACTGCATCGGCAACAACAGGAGTTACGGGAATTCCGTTGATATAATACTGTGCGATATTTCCGTCCCAACTCACTGCCGTATGAAACCATTCCCCTAACGGAATATCCTGATATTCGAAAGAGTAATTATCCGAATTTAAATTCAGATAGAATGCCGTCTGAGAATCAATATTCGGCGGATTAAAAAGAAGCCCGTAGCGATATTCCATTTCCGCAATTCTACGCTGAAGGCCATTAAATTCATCAATTCTAGCCCAGGCCGAAATAGTGAGGCTTGAAGAAGGGAGAAGTGACGCATCCGGTTGAACTATAATACTACTGCTATTCGTACCGTAACCATGCTTACCAGCTATCCAGCTTGAATTTAATCCAGTTGCGTCATTTCCAAAACCAGAGCTGTCATTAGCAACATCCCCTAAACCTTCATTAAAATTCCAATAGCCGATTAAGGCCGCATTAGCTTTTGAAGCTATCACGAAATTAACTACAACTAAGAAACCAAGCGCAATAAACATCTTCTTCATGTCTCGATCCTTTCTTTCGATAGCTAATTTCTGGACCCTTGAGCCTAACCAGAATTTCGGGGACACCTTGATTTCCCGGGACACGTCTGTATCAGGGACGCTCTTTCCGTGCTATGGAAGTGTGTCCCTTTTTCCTGGGAAAGGGACAGACTTCTATTGAGCCAAAAGAGCGTCCCTTATTATGGATACTAGCCCTTAGGCTACGCCTCTGGGGGATTTTAGTCAATTAATTTCTGGAAGGTGGCTTGGGGTCACAATTTGTGACCTCAAACCCTCAAATTCCTGACCGGTCAGCAGGAGACGGATGAAACCCGATTGTCCTTTTTGGTTTCTCGGCAGGCACTGCCATCAGTTTACGGATAACTTCAAAGATCCCCTGGATATGGGCGTCGTGACTTTCAACCTTTCGCTCAAGTTCAGCCAGTTTCTGGGCGAGCTCTTTATGCGCCGAGAATATCTCGCGCAGCTTGACAAAAGCGCGCATAATAACAATATTCACGCCAATGGCACGCTCGCTATTTACTGGCCTTTTCCTTAATAATTTTCATAGAGGAAGGCAGTACTACTTTTTCCTTTCGACGAGAATTCTTCCTTAGATACCTTCCAAATTGAATATTCGAAAGGAAAAAGTCAGTAAGACAGTTGAGAGCATGGCGACACCCTGTTCCGTAAAGGCATACGGCCGGTACCGGCTGCCACCGCGGTTTGAGGTCACAAATTGTGACCTCAAACTCTTAAATTCCTGACCCGTCAGTTGGAACATAAAATCCTTAGGAAACCTTCTCTTGTTGCGCTTGACGGCCTGAACAAGAACTTTTGTCCTAACACCGTAAAGTTCGGCCAAATGCCGGTCAATCATGACTTTCTGACCTCGCAGCAAAAATATCTTTTGCTCGACGACTTCCAAGTCGCCCTTTTTCATAAAATTTCCTTTCCTTAAAAATATTAAGTTGGAAAGTGGGCTGAAAGGTTAGGATGTGATTGATTGTTGAAAGGTGGGGGTGGAAATGTCAATTATGGCACGTCATAGGGGCGATATTACATAAATTCGTACAAGATGTCAAATGTTTTGAGCTTTGAGCTTGGAGCTGGGAGCTTTGAGCAGCTGTGAGCTCACAGCACATAGCTCCTGGCTCAGAGCTCAGAGCTAAAAAACCTACGTCTTCCCCTCCCTTATGATCTGTGCCCCTATTCTTAAAATATCAATCTGGGTCACGATACCGCACAGGGTTTGACTTTTATCAACAATAGGAATACAGCCGTATTTTCTATCCACCATAGCCAACAGGGCTTCGGCCACGGTGTTTTCGGGGCTTAAGGTAAAAGGATTTTTTGTCATCACATGCCTTAGAATATTCTTGTCCAGCATCTCTTTATCGTAAAACCAGTTTCCCTCTTCATCCTTGCGGGGCGGCTGGATGCGGTACAAATCCCTTTGGGTAATAATACCCGCCAGCTTGAAATGTTCATCCACGATCGGGATATGACGGATATGCTTCTCCCTCATTAGCTCCTCGACCCGGCTAAAAGGGTCATTGACGTTTAGCGCGATCACATCCTCCACCATAATCTCACTAAGCTTAACCTTACTAAGAAGAGTGCGCACAAAGAAATTCTCGGTATGTTTAAGGGCCATGCTTATTCCTCCAGCTCAAAAGAAATAACAACATTAAATGATAATTCAGGGTAGCTCAAATTCGGCGGAAAAGGCGGAAAGGGCATTGACTCCTGAATACTTTTGAGGCTGATCGTTTTTAGATATTCATTGGCCTTGGTCCGCTCGTCGATGATCTTGACCTGTTTTAAAGTCCCGTCGGAGACAATGACAAACGTCAAATAGACCTCCCCGGAATCCAGCTTGGAATAATTCGCGTAGGCCCGGTCCTTGATCCGGCCGCGGACAATCTGATAATAATCCTGATAAATGGGATTGTTGATTTTCTCGGATTTTAAAGGAGGAACAGAAACCTTGCGCTTGACCTCGAGCTTCACCACCTCCGCCGGCAGTTTTTTAGGAAGTTCAAAGCGGCTCTCGGAGAGTTTGGAGACGTCCTTGGCAAAGGGCACCGGGTTAACTTCCCTGCCCAACGCCACCTGAGTACGGTTTCCCTTGTCTTCCTTGGCTATTGTGTTTTTAGGAACCGGCCGGCTAATCTCTTTTTGCTGCAGCTTCAGGCGCTGATACTTGACCTCGATAGCCTTGGTGACTTTACGGATATGATGGGCGTTAGCAATAGACAAGGGCACAAGGATACATAGATGGATAACACAGGAAACCGCCAGGGCATATTTAAACGCCTCGTCTTCCGCCGCCGTGCCCTGAAATCTTTCGAATCCTTCCATGGGGACTGTCCCGCCTTATCGCATGCTCGCTAAGAATCCGAACCGCGCATCTCTTTAAACAGATAGACAAAGAAACGAATCGTATCTTTAAAGGGGTTAATTTTGCTTACTTCATTTTGATAAATCGTTTTTACCGGAACGGAGTGGATTTTAAAACCTTTTTTACTTGCCTTGATCAAAACCTCGGATTCAATTTCAAAATCCGAACTCGACAGGCGGACTTGCCTTAAGACCGGGACGCTGATCAATCGAAATCCGCACTGGGTATCCGGAATACTCTGCTTACAAATCGAAGAAATGACGGCCGACATCATCCGGTTAACCCAAAGCCGCACCCAAGGCATCCCTTTATAATCCTGCATACGGCTGCCGGTAACAATACCGACTCCCATTTCCTTCGATTTTTCGATAAATTGAGCAATATCCTCAACCGCGTGCTGGCCGTCGCCGTCCAAGGCAATAACCGCATCGTAATTTTCTTTAACCGCATAATCAAAACCGTCGCGCAATGACAGCCCCTTGCCTTTCTTAACCGGATGAACGATAACCACCGCCCCCTTTTTCCGGGCGATTAATCCCGAATCATCCGTAGAGCCATCATCGATAACAACGACATCATATTTCAGGTTTTTAAGCTTCTCAATCAGCTGGCCTATAACCGCTGCTTCATTATGAACCGGAATAACAATGCAGGTTTTCATGCGCACCAGAACCTTCTAAACATCAGCCACTGCGTCGGGTTTTTTCTGATTTGTTCTTCGATAATAACCGTATACGTCTTCATGAGCTTTAATACCCGGTCCGTTTCGCTGCCGTCATGCCCGGGCCATATCGGCGCCTTTAACGACATCGTAAATGCATCATCTTTTCCGCGAATAAGAAAAGCGGGGATAATCGGCGCTCCGGTTTTAACCGAAAAGACAGCCGGGCCCCGGGGGATCATTGCCTTCTTCCCCAGAAAATCCAGGACCTCGCCATTGGCGCCAAAATCCCTATCGGCTAAGAGAGCAACCAGGCCGTTTTTCTTTAAAGTCTCAATGCAACGGCGTATGGCGGTATTCGTCGGAATGATTGTCATCCCGCGCGCCTGGCGTTGCTCGTTAAACAGGTCATTAACCGGCCTCTCCTTATGGGGAAGGGCAATGGCAATAATCGGATAACCCAGCATGTTGATGACCGCACCGCCCAGCTCCCAGTTGCCCATATGGGCGGTTAAGAGAATTCCCCCTTTTTTCTTCTCGAGAGCCTGATCAATAAATTCAATACCGTTAACCTTAATGTTCTTTTCAATATAGGCCTTATCGATGTTTCGGGCCATGCGGAAAAATTCAATCAGGTATTTTCCGAAATTACGAAAGACCTCCCGCGCCATGTTGGAGACATTGTCATCCGTGGAAAGAATGACCCTCAAATTATCCTTAACCGCCCTCTGATCCCGGGGAGAAAGAAAATACTGCAGATCGGACAGAGACATCGCCACTCGATACGCTATCTTTAAGGGGAGAATATTCGCCCAAAACTGTCCAAATTTATAAATGAGATATTTAAACATGATGGAATAATATGAATTTGGCAATATCCAGCGCAGAATAGGGCTTGCCGATTTCCCGGGCTGCCCGGCGCATGCCGGCAAGCCGCTCGGGAGATTCCAAAAGAAATTCCACCTCTTTGCCGATCGTCTCTAAATTATTGATCCGGATCGCGGCGCCTTTCTTTATTAAAAAATTCGTATTGTACATTTCCTGCCCCGGCAAAGGTTTGGCAATGACCAGTGGCAAGCCCTTAGCCAAGGCTTCCGAGGTCGTCATACCGCCGGGCTTGGTGATGATAAGGCTTGATAAATCCATAAGCTCCTCGATGTTGCGAATAAATTCATAGACAATCATTTTTTTGCGGCTCTTGGTATTTATTTTTTTAAGCCACTTGATAAGTTTTTTATTGGTGCCGGCGACAACCAAAAGCTGAAAATCAGTTTCAACCTTCAGCAGAGAAGGAATAATCTTCTTTATCGGGCCCAAACCCTGCCCCCCTCCCATGACCAAAACCGTCGGCATCCAGGGATTTAAGCCCAGCTTGTGGGCGACGGCATTTCGGTTTAGGGGAACGGAAAACTTCGGGTCAACGGGAATGCCGAAGAGCTTAACAGAGTCTTCGGAAATTCCTTTTTCAATAAACCTGTCCCGCGGCTCCTGGGAAGGCACGATATAGTAATCCACGCCCCGGTGCAGCCAGTAAGAGTGCGGCGCGTGATCGGTCAATACCCCCATGACCGTCACATCCAGGCCGTATGTCTCTTTGTAATCAGCAACCAGCCCGCAAGGAAAGGCTTGGGTACAAACAACCGTATCGGGATTAAACTCCCGGAATAATTTCTCCAATTTAGCATGATTGGCTTTATGAATAGCCTCTTTGATCTTTTGAAGGCTGCGGGCGACTTTCGGATTATCGTAAAGATAATCCCACACTTTAGGCGTACGCTTAATAACGCTGAGATACGCTTTGTTGACAACCTTCTCAAGGATAGGATACACGTAGGCAAAACCGTTGATGTTCTTAATCTCGGCGGTAGAATCCATCAGCCTTAACGCTGCTTCTATCGCCAGGGTCGCCTGATGGTGGCCCGAGACCTCGCTGATATACATCAATAAAATTCTTCTTTTTTGCATAGGTTTTAAATTCATTTATTCGATTACCGCTAAGTCTCCGCCAATGGTAATCTCTTCGCCTTCCTGAACAAGAATTTGACGGACAATACCGGTAACCGCAGCGGGGACATTAAAAGAAGCCTTATCCGTAACCAACTCGACAAGATCATCCCCTTCGTTAACCCGGTCTCCAACCTTGACAAGCCAGGAAGCGACAGTGGCCTTCGAGATCCCTTCTCCCAAATCGGGCATTTTAACCGAAACCGTCATCGTTACGCCTTAGTAATTTTTAGATTGAATACATCGCAAAAACAATTTATGGCCTGCCCCTTAACCGCGTCCATGCTCAAAGATTTCCCTAAAATTCTTTCCATGGAGGTCATTTCGACTTCTAGCCCGCAGGGTTTGATGGTCGAAAAATAGCGAAGGTCCGTGTTCACGTTAATCGCCATGCCGTGATAGGAAACCCATTTACGTACCCCGATGCCAATCGAAGCGATTTTCTTAGGCCCGACAAAAACACCTCGCTTGCCCTCGACACTATTAGCCACTATACCAAAATATCTTAATAAATCAATCGCGACTTGCTCTAATTTAGACAGATACGACTTCAAATCACGGCCGAATTTATTCAGGTTCAAGATAGGATAAACAACCAGCTGCCCGGGGCCGTGAAAAGTGACCTCGCCGCCCCTATCAACGCGCGCAATCCCGATTCCTCGCGCCTTAACCATTTCCCCGGATAGCAAGATATTTGACTCCGTCGCCATGGAGCCTAAGGTCAGCACGGGTGCATGCTCGGTTAAAAGCAGGATATCCGTGCCACCGTCAATAACCTCTTGGACGAATTTTTTCTGCAGCTGACAGGCTTGAAAGAAATCCGTTAGTCCGATATCTTTGGTCCTGCAGATTAGAAGATCCTGAGACAGAATCAAGCTTCTCCTCGCGGTTTATGGACAGAAAATGCTGAAAGAAATCTTGAGGATACGATAATTTTGAGTACTATTTTAGCAAGAGAGGTACGATTTTGGAAAAGAATTTTACTGCGGAGAGCCCGGCGGCCTCGAGGCATCAACCGAGCTTACGGCAGATCGCGTCCGCCATTTCACGCGTTCCGACCGCGGAAGGATCATCCCGGTTGACTTTAAGGTCGTAGGTAACAAACTTGCCTTCTTTAATGACTTCTCTGACCGCGGATTCCAGGCGGTCAGCGGCTTTGTTTTCCTTGATATGCCGGAGCATGAGAACCCCGGAAAGAATGGTTGCCGTCGGGTTAACCTTATTTTTACCGGTGTACTTGGGCGCCGAACCGTGAACAGGCTCGAACAAGGCGATTTCGTCGCCGATATTGGCTCCGGGGGCAATGCCTAAGCCTCCGATTAAGCCCGCGCACAGATCCGACACGATATCCCCGTAAAGATTGGGCAAAACCAGCACGTCAAAGAAGCTGGCCCGCTGCACCAGCTGCATGCACATATTATCGACGATGACATCTTCAAAGTTAATTCTGCCCCTATATTCCTCGGCGATTTTTTGGGCTGTTTTTAAGAAAAGGCCGTCGGTAAATTTCATGATATTGGCCTTGTGCACCGCCGTTACTTTCTTGCGGTTATTTTTTAGCGCATATTCAAAGGCGTAACGGATAATGCGCTCTGAGGCAAAAGCCGAAATCGGCTTTATAGTAATCGCCGAATCTTCCCTCACCTGTTTAGGCTGCAAGCGATTGATCATCTTTATCAGTTCCTGCGTTTGAGGAGTGCCCAAATCAAATTCAACCCCCGCATAAAGGTCTTCGGTATTTTCCCGGACAATCACCAGGTCGATATCTTTGACAATGGATTTTGTGCCCTCGTAATACTTGGCCGGGCGAACGCAGGCAAAAAGATCCAACGCCTGGCGTAACTGCACGTTAACCGAGCGGAATCCTTTGCCGATCGGAGTAACAATAGGGCCTTTGATAGCGACTTTATTTTTTCGGATAGATTCAAGAACCCTTTCGGGTAAGGGCGTGCCGTATTGGGCAATGGCGTGTTCGCCGGCAGGTTGTTCATCCCACTGGATTTTAACCCCGGTCTTTTCAATGCATTGCTTCATGGCCTCAGCCACTTCAGGCCCGATACCATCTCCGGGAATAAGCGTAACGCGATACATATCGTATCCTTTAAAAAACTGTTTGATTTTAAACGATTAAAGCTGTTTGAATTCTTCGGGATTCTTGGCCTTACTCAGGGCCACGTCGTAGGTAATAATGCCGGATTGATACAGTTCCTTCAGGGATTTATCCATCGATTTCATCCCGTGCTGGCTTCCGGTCTGGATAACCGTCGGAATCTGTTCAATGGCCTGCTCGCGGATAAGGTTGCGCACGCCCGCCGTTGCCGTCATGACTTCCGTCGCTAAGACTCGTCCTTCGCCGCTGGCCCGGGGAAGCAAAAGCTGCGAGACAACACCCTGAAGGCAGTCAGCAAGCTGCAGGCGCACCTGCTGTTGCTGGTAAGGCGGAAAGACATCGATAATACGCTCAATCGTCTGCGGCGCATCGGGGGTATGCAGGGTTGCCAAAACCAAGTGGCCGGTTTCGGCGGCGGTTAGGGTCGTTGAAATCGTTTCCAGGTCCCTCATCTCGCCGACCACGATAACATCCGGGTCCTGGCGCAGGCACCGCTTTAAGGCTTCGGCAAAAGAATGGGTATCGCTGTAGACCTCGCGTTGCTTGATAATACATTTCTTATTGTAATGGATATACTCAATAGGATCCTCGATACAGATGACCAAAGACGAACGCTCGTTATTAATCAAATCAATCATGGCCGCTAAGGTCGTGGTTTTTCCCATACCGGTGGGGCCGGTAACCAAAACCAAGCCGTTGGGCCGCCGGGCTAAATCAGAGATAACAGCCGGCAAGCCTAATTCGTCCGCCTTGGGGATAAAGAGCGGAATCCTGCGGAAGGCTGCTTCAACCGAACCTCGCTGAACATGGACATTGGCCCGAAAACGGTCCAGCCCGGGAAGAGAAAGCGAGAAATCAAGCTCGAGGTCCTTTTCAAATTTTTCCTTCTGGGAATCCGCCAGAATGGAATAAATCATCTTTTTAAGTTCTTCGCGTGTCAGCGGCGGAGCCTTGACCAACAGAAGCCTTCCATCGATTCTTAAAACCGGAGGCGTATTTTCCGTTAAGTGCAAATCGGATGCCTTTTTTTGAATCGTCAGAAGCAGCAGATCTCTTAATTCCATTTTTGCTCCTTGCTCTCGTTTAAAATCTATAGCAGCATTACTTGGTATTCTTATTAACCCAGGCGCCGATTCGCTGTACCCCCTCCTGGATTCTTTCAACCGAAGTTGCAAAACTTAACCGGATATACCCTTCCGCCCCAAAACCATCACCGGGGATAACCGCCACATTCGCCTCGGTCAAAATCCGTTCGGCAGCAACAGCACATTTCATCTTTAACCGGCTGACATCACAAAAGACGTAGAACGCACCCTGGGGGCGCACATAACTAACTTGAGGAATCTTATCCAGGCACTGCATCATTATATCACGTCTTTTCTTAAATTCACGGCACATTGCGGTAACACTTTCCGGGGGTGCCTTCAGTGCCGCTAAAGCGGCCATCTGGCTGATCGAAGCCGGATTCGATGTGGTGTGGTCCTGAAATTTTTGCACGTATCCGATAATCTCGCTCGGCGCCCCGCAATAACCGATTCTCCAGCCGGTCATCGAATAGGCCTTGGAAACACCGTTAACGGTCGCGGTAAGATTGTATATCTCTTTTCCAAAAGACGCGATCGAAGTATATTCATCCGAATCATAAATAAGCTTTTCATAAATCTCGTCGCTGATAACGTAAATATTATTTTTCACGCAGATTTCGGCGATTCCCTCAAGCTCTTTTTTGGAATAAACCGATCCGGTGGGGTTCGACGGCGAATTAAGAATCAACAGGCGTGTGCGCGCTGAGACAGCTTTATTTAATTGATCGGCAGTTATTTTAAAATTGTTTTGGGCGGAGGTCTCTAGAATTTTGCAGGATGCGCCGGAAAGCTTGACCATCTCCGGATAACTGACCCAAAACGGCGAGGGAAGAATAACCTCATCCCCTTCATCAACCATCACCTGGATAAGGCCATAGAGAGAATGCTTGGCCCCGCAGGAGACAACAATTTGATTGATGGCGTAATCGAGGTGATTGTCTTTCTTGAATTTCTGGGAGACGGCCTCTCTTAATTCGAGGGTGCCGACACTGGGAGTGTATTTGGTAAAGCCTTTATCGATAGCGTCGATAGCCGCTTTTTTGATAAAATCCGGCGTATCAAAATCGGGTTCTCCGGCGCCAAAATTAACCACATCAACGCCCTTGGCCTTCAGCTCTTTGGCTTTGGCGGTGATAGCGAGAGTCGTTGAACCCAAAAGGCTCTTTATTCTTTGGTTTACTTTCATGAGATCGCCAGAGCCTATCCGGCCGCCTTTAAAGAAAGAAATCTCTATTAAAGAAATTATTCTGCCGGTTTCTTGCGGAATATTTTATTAAAACCTCCCATCGGTTTCTTGGCCGGCTTCGTCATGTCTTTTGACGGTTTGAGCCGTTCCGGGGGGAGATTGGCCGCTTCTGATTTCGGATGTTGTTCTTTTTTTGCTTCCGGATCTTCTTTTTTGGCATCCGGATGGGCTTCTTCCTTTTTGACGGAAGATTTGGTTACAGCAGTCGCGTCAGCCGTTTTTGTTTTTTCCGCTACCGGCTTTTTGACGACAACGACTTCTTGCTCCGTAAGCTCCAATAAGACAAGTTCGGCCCTATCGCCTCTTCTGGTTGTCGAAAGAGGGATAATGCGCGTGTAGCCGCCCATTCTATCCTTAAAACGCACCGCAATCTTTGAAAAGAGATCACTGACCAGATTATGGTCACAAAGAACCGCGAATGCCTTTCGTTTGGCTGCTAGGGTATTCTTTTTTCCTAAGGTAATCATCCTGTCTACGAGTTTGCGCGCCTCTTTTGCCTTGGCCTTGGTGGTCTGAATCCTCTGACAGCTCAAGGTTGCCCGGGCAAGATCCCGCATCGTGGCTTTACGAAGACTGGAATTTCTACCTAATCGATTTCCCGATACCTGATGTCGCATGTTATTCTTTCTTTCTTAATTTCTTTAAGTCGATCTTCATCCCTAAGCTTAAGCCCATGGTCTTTAAGAGCTCGCCGATTTCGGTTAAAGATTTCTTACCAAAATTACGGAAGCTGAGAAGTTCTTCCTCGGTCTTGCGCACAAGATCGCTGATGTTTTTGATGTTCGCCTCTTTAAGGCAGTTGGAACTCCTGACGGAAAGTTCGAGCTCGGAAATAGGCAAACGCAATTTCTCATACAAGGCCTTTTCTTCAACCGTTACTTCCTCTTCTTCCTCTTCCTCTTCGGGAAGCTGGCCGTAACTGACAAAAACATCCAAATGGCGCTGTAGGATATTGGAAGCATACAAAAGCGCCTCTTTTGGATTAACGCCGCCGTTGGTCCAAATTTCCAAAATCAGCTTGTCGTAATCGGTCCTTTGGCCCACGCGGGTATTTTCGACGAAGAAATTAACTTTTGTTATCGGGGTAAAGATGGAATCGATGGCGACTGTCCCCACGGGGGCATCTTCCTTTTTGTTCAATTCCGCCGGAACATAACCGCGCCCGCGGGAAATCTCCATCTCGATATTAAATTTTGTATCCTGGGTCAGTGTGGCAATATGCAGATCCGGATTTAATACCTCGATCGTCTCGTCGCAGATAATATCCTTGGCCGTTACCTCGCCTTTTTTATCGGCCTTAACATAAATCGTCTTGGCGGTCTTGGAGTGCGAACGGATAACAAGTTTTTTGATATTGAGTATAATATCCGTCACTGTCTCCATGACGCCGGGGACGGTCGAAAACTCATGCTGCACACCGTCCACCTTAACCGAGGTAACCGCACTGCCCTCAATCGAGGACAGCAAGATCCTTCTCAGTGAATTTCCCAGGGTAACGCCATAACCCCGCTCAAAAGGTTCAGCAATAAATTTGCCGTAGGTATTGTTATAGCTGGCTTCATCACAATCCAGCCTCTTCGGCATTTGGAAATCTCGCCACTTAACCCCCATGTCATCCTCCTGACTGGTGAAAATTAAGAACTTAACCTGTGCTAAACTTTAACTGCTCCAAAAAATTACCGCGAATAAAGCTCGACGATCAATTGTTCATTAACCGGAAACTGAATATCTTCCCGTTCCGGCAAGCGAAGAATTTTCCCTTTGACATGCCCCGCATCTATTTCCAACCATGCCGGGGATGTACGCTGCTTTGATGCTTCGAGATTTTCCTGGACGTTCTTCATGCCCTTCTTTTTGAATTTCAACTCGATCTCGTCATCTTTCTTGACAAGAAAAGACGGGATGTTGACGCGCCGGTCATTCACATTAACATAACCATGGCTGACGATCTGCCTCGCCTCTTGCCGCGAGGTTGCAAAACCCATTTGGAAAATAACATTATCCAGCCTTCTCTCCAAGAATTGCAGCAATATGGCGCCGGTAACACCTTTAATCTTGGTCGACTTGAAAAAATAATTCCTGAATTGCCCCTCAAGGACACCGTAAATTCTTTTTACTTTCTGTTTTTCGCGAAGCTGCAACCCATAGTTGGAGAGCTTGGTGCGCTTTTCGCCGTGTTGACCGGGGGCATATTCCCTACGGTTGACGGCGCATTTATCTGAAAAACAACGTACACCCTTTAGAAAGAGTTTTTCGCCTTCTCGCCTGCACTTTCGACATTGCGCTGTTCTATCTTTTCCCATTTGATTTGTTCCTTTTTATACTCTGCGTTTCTTACGCGGTCGGCAACCATTATGGGGCATCGGGGTAACATCTTTAATCGATGTGACCGAAAGGCCGGCCGCCTGAAGTGCCCGTATGGCTGATTCGCGGCCCGACCCGGCGCCTTTAACATAAACATCCACCGTTTCTAATCCCAGTTCTTTTGCTTTCTTGGCTGCATCTCCGGCCGCAATTTGGGCCGCAAACGGCGTTGATTTCTTCGAACCGCCGAATCCGACAATGCCGGGAGTCGACCAAACAATCGCATTACCCTGTTTGTCGGTAATGGTAACAATGGTATTGTTAAACGTGGCCTGAATATGAACAATGCCGCTGGTGATCCCGTGCAGTAACTTCTTTTTTGTCTTGCTGTCTTTTGCCATGCTTTTGTTTCCTCTTTAGAATAACTTTTTTAAGCTGCTTTCGCTGGCTTGGCAGCCGGTGCCGCTACTTTGACAATGGCCCCGACCATTCTTCTTTTTCCCTTACGCGTGCGGGCATTTGTTCTGGTGCGCTGTCCGCGTACCGGAAGCCCCCTTTTATGGCGATAACCGCGGTGAGAACCGATATCGATAAGCCTTTTGATATTTTGGGTCACTTCCCGGCGCAAATCACCTTCGGTCCGATACTCTTTTTGAAGAATAGAGGTAATCTTTGAAACCTCCTCTTCGCTTAAATCCTTGGCCCTCTTATTAAAATCGATTCCCGCATCCGTTAATATCTTACGGGCCAAAGCCGGCCCTATTCCGTAAATATACGGCAATGCGGCTTCAATCCTTTTTTCTTTGGGCAAGTCAATACCTAAGACTCTTGGCATTCTTCAATCCTTTTTGTTTAAGAAAGGTTAACCCTGTCTCTGCTTATGTTTCGGATTCGTGCAAATAACCCGGACCACCCGGTTGCGACGCACGATCTTGCATTTGCTGCAAATTCTTTTTACCGATGATTTTACTTTCATTTTATTTGCACCGAAATGTTATTCGCCCCCTGGTTAAATCATAGGGCGATAGTTCTACTTTAACCCGGTCTCCGGGGAGAATCCGGATAAAATGCATGCGTATTTTTCCGGAAATATGCGCTAAAACTTTATGCCCGTTATCGAGCTGAACGCGAAACATGGCGTTCGGCAACGCCTCCTGCACAACACCCTCGACTTCGATTAAGTCTTCTTTTGCCATTTTACTGGGTTAAGATCTCCGGCCCTTCTTTGGTAATGGCCACGGTATGCTCGAAATGGGCGGAAGGCTTTCCATCCTGGGTGACTACCGTCCAGCCATCATCGAGTATCCGCGTTTGCCACTTACCTACGTTAACCATCGGTTCAATGGCCAACACCATTCCCTCTCTAAGAACAGGTCCCGAATGCGGAAGGCCAAAATTCGGCACTTCAGGATCTTCGTGCAGCCGTCGCCCTATCCCGTGGCCGACAAAATCTCTGACCACAGAAAAGTTATTCGACTCAACAAAACTCTGCACCGCAAACGAAATATCCGAAAGGTGATTGCCTATAACCGCCTGTTCGATTCCCTTATAGAGAGACTTTTCCGTAACCTCAATGAGCCGTTTTAAATCGGGGCTTATTTTCCCCATGCCGACCGTAAATGCCATATCGGCATAAAATTTTTCAAAGACAATGCCGATATCAATGCTGGCGATATCGCCTTCTTTTAAGCGCCTCTCGCTGGGGATTCCGTGGACGACCTCATTGTTCAATGAAATGCACGCACACGCCGGAAATCCCCGGTAGCCCTTAAACGCAGGATAGGCATCATGTTCGGCAATCAACTCCTCAACCTTGCCGTCAATCTCTTTCGTTGTCAATCCTAATTTCAAAAAGCCTTTTAGTTCACGTACAATCGAAGCTAAAAGTTTTCCCGAGCGCCTTAAGCACTCAATTTCTTCTTCGGACTTTATCCTGATTAATCTTTCCGTCTGCATGGAATATTTTCATCAGATGCCCCTTTACGTCCAGGGCATCTTTGTCGGCATTCACTTTCTTTAATTTGCCTTGCGCCTGGTAATAATCGATAATCGGCGCCGTGCTCTTTAAGTAAACATCCATGCGGGTCTTGATGGTTTCCTCGTTGTCGTCAGGCCTCTGATACAATGGCCCAGCACAGGTGTCGCACACCCCTTCTTTCTTGGGTGGTTTGTTAGCCGTATGGTACAAGGCGTTGCATTGGCGGCAAACCCGCCGGCCGGTCAAACGCTGGACAATAACCGGCAGGGACGTATCAAAATATATCGCGTAATCCAACGGCTTATTCGCTTTTGTCAAAATCGCGTCCAAGTCTTCCGCTTGTTTCTTGGTGCGGGGGAAGCCGTCGAGCATAAAACCCTGATTCGCTTTGTCACCGGCAACCAGCCTGGTTTCGATAATCTTGGTAACAACCTCATCGGGAACAAGCTTTCCCGACTCCACATATTTCTTAACATCAAGCCCCAGCGCTGTTCCCGCCTTCATTTCTTCCCGCAAGATATCGCCGGTTGAAATATGCGGCACCTTTAAATCTTCTTTCAAAGAACCTGCTTGCGTTCCCTTGCCGGCACCGGGAGGGCCTAAAAGGACTAATCTCATCGCCTACCTTTAAGTTGGCCGGATTTCATGAAGCCGTCGTAGTGGTGCATTAAAAGCTGGGATTCAATTTGTTTCATCGTGTCCAGCATGACGCCAACGATAATCAAGACTCCGGTTCCTCCAAAGAACGACGCGACCAGATACGGCACCTTAAACGCCGCCATGATCGCATCCGGCATAATAGCAACGATACATATAAATAACGACCCGGCCAGCGTAATTCTGGTCATAACAAAATCCAGAAAATCCGCGGTCGGCGTCCCGGGCCTTACGCCGGGGATAAACCCGCCGTACTTCTTCATATTTTCCGCCACATCCACCGGATTAAACACAATCGCCGTATAAAAATAACAAAAGAAAACAATCAGCAGCCCGTAAATCGTATAGTACAAGAAATGCCCGCGGGTGATAAAAGTAGCAAGCATCTGGACCGATTTATGCGGGATAAATGTCGCTATCGTCGCCGGGAAAAGAATAATCGATTGCGCAAAGATAATCGCAATAACACCCGAGGTATCAACTTTAAGCGGAATATAGGTGCTTTGTCCGCCATAAACACGTCTTCCGACAATGCGGCGCGCATACTGCACCGGAATCTTTCTTTGCCCCTGAGTTATCAGGGTAATTGAAAGAACAACCGCTACCAGAAAAAACACCATGATCAAAAGCGTCAACGGCTGGATCTGGCGCATGGTGGCAACCTTCGGCGAAAGAAGCAGGATGAGGTTTTGAAGCGCATCCGGGCCGCGCGAAAGAATACCCGCCGTGATAACCAGAGAAATTCCGTTACCGATTCCGCTTTCCTGAATCTGCTCTCCCAGCCACATCAAAATAAGCGTCCCGCAGGTAAGCGTTAAGACCGTGGTAAAACGAAATCCTAACCCGGGATCATTAACAACGCGTAATCCCTGAAATGCCTGGGGGCTCTCCAGCCACAAGGCAATAAAATAAGATTGGATCAGCGATAAAACCAGCGTCCCGTAACGGGTGTACTGGGTAATCTTTTGATGCCCCGCATGTCCTTCCTTGGCCAGCTTTTCCAATGCCGGGATAATCGCCGTCAAAAGCTGCATAATGATCGAGCTGGAGATATAAGGCATAATCCCCAGGGAGAAAACAGTCATTTTCTCGAGGGCACCGCCGGAAAACATATTCATAATGCCAAAGATCGTACCGCCCCCGGATTGATTCATCCGCTGGAAGAATTCAGCTAAGACAGCGGCGTTAATTCCCGGAGTCGGGATAAAACACCCGATGCGGTAAACCACAATAATACCAAGCGTAAAAAGTATCTTCTTCTTAAGATCGGGTATCCGAAAACAATTTGTAAAGGCCTTGAGCATGCGCTACGCTGCCTTATTTTTATCTTTAGGCTTCTCGGCGGAGACAACTTTAGGCTTCTCAGCGGAGACAACTTTAGGCTTCTCAGCAGAGGCCGTTTTAGATTTCTCGATAGGAGCCTCCTTAGGCTTCTCAACAGGAGCGGGCCTAGACTTTTCATAGGCCGCGTCTCTAAGTTTCCTATCGGAAATATCTTTTTGTTCCTGTTCGTATTCTTTGTCTAGAAATTCAGTCTTGCCGCCTGCCTTTGTAATTTTTTCCTGGGCGCTTTTAGAAAATCTGTTGGCATGAACGATAAAAGGCTTTTTGAGTTCTCCGTCTCCTAAAATTTTATACGGTAAAGTGGCGCTGCGTATCAAACCGTGCGATTTTAAGAACTCAGCGTTAACAATCGTATTTTCTTTAAAGCGCGCCAGACTCTCCAATTTAACAATCTGATAAATAATCGAAGTCTTAGGACGAAAGCCTACTTTGGGCAATCTTTTAATCATGGGTACCTGACCGCCTTCGGAGCTTAGAATGACAGCCCTACCGGAGCGGGAACTTTGCCCTTTTTGACCTTTGCAGGAAGTCTTGCCGTGTCCCGACCCGGGTCCGCGGCCGACAATTTTACGTCTTTTATGCGCTCCTTTAGGAGCTCGGATATCATGTATTTGCATCTTTTTCTTCTTTTTTATCTTCCGGCTGTGGAACTTGGGCTTCTTCTATTCTCTGAACTTTTAAACGGCTTAACCCGTCCATGGTTGCTTTGATAACATTAATGGGATTATTAGACTTGTGGCACTTCGTCAGAATGTTACGGATTCCTACGCAATCACAAATCGCGCGAACCGGGCCGGCTGCGATAACTCCGGTACCGTCGGAGGCAGGTTTAAGCATCACCACCGCCGCTCCGCACCGGCCGAGAATCTCATGCGGAATGGTAGAACCCTTAAGCGAAACTCTTATCATGCTTTTCTTAGCGGCAATGAGGGCCTTCTTTATGGAATTGGCAACCTCATTAGATTTTCCCAGGTTATATCCAACCTGTCCCTTGGCATCTCCCACCACAACCAGGGCACTAAAAGACATCTTTTTACCGCCCTTGGTAACCTTGGTTACCCGATTAATGGAGACGACTTTCTCGATAAAATCCGAAGCAACAACCTCTCTGGGCCGGCGAGGCCTGCGGCCTTGCGGCCTTCTTCCTGAACCTCGTTCTGACCCTCGTTCACTTACAGGGCCGGGCTGTTTTTCTGCTTCCGGATTTTCCGGCTTGACATCTTTAACGTCCGCGTTTTCTGGTTTTATATCCTCTGGTGCCATTAGAATTCCAATCCGCCTTTTCTTGCTGCTTCCGCGAATGCCTTTACCCGTCCATGGTAAAGATAACCGCCGCGGTCAAAGCAGACCTTTTTTATACCTTTTTCTTTCGCCTTTACGGCCAAAGCTTCACCTAAAACAGTTGCCGCGCCGACATTGCCGCCGCTTTTTATCTTTGCGCGCACTTGCTTATCCAGCGTCGATATCCCGAACAGAACCTTCTGGGCAACATCATCGATTATTTGGGCATGCAAATTCTTTATACTGCGATGTACGCAAAGCCTCGGCTGATCAAGCGTGCCGATAATCTTCTTTCGTAACCGTTCGTGCCTTGCAACCCTTTTTACTTCAGTAATTTTTTTCATATCAATAAAGTTTATTTGGTAACCGTTTTACCCTGCTTTTTGCGAACCATTTCGCCTAAATAACGGATGCCCTTGCCCTTGTACGGCTCCGGAGGTTTTAAGCGCCTGATGTTCGCGGCAACCTCTCCAACCACAGAGCTATCAACACCGTCAACTTCGATCTCGGTAGGCTTGGGAGTCTTGACGGTAATGCCTGCGGGGACATCATATTCTAGCGGGCGGCTAAAACCAACATTTAAAGTAAGCTTTTGGCCTTGAGCCTGAGCCCTAAAACCCACTCCTTGGATTTCAAGATTTTTCTTATGGCCTTGGGTTACCCCGATTATAATATTGGCCAAAATAGCCCGTGTCGTGCCGTGATTAGCCTGGGTTTGTTTTGAGTTGTACGTACGATTGATCAGGAGTTTGTCCTCCTTGCTCTCAACCGCAATACCTAAGGGAAGTTTAAAAGTCAGCTTTCCTTTAGGGCCCTCAACCAATACGCCCCCGTCTTTGACGGTGATTTTAACACCCTTAGGAACAACAACCGGAATTTTGCCTATTCTTGACATATGCTCTTTCTTTTACCCCGTTAGAGAAAGTCGCCGGTTTTAATCGGCGGTTATTGCCGTTTAAAGCCAACGGTGATTTAAAGCCACCGTCGGCGCAACCCGCCAGAGAACTAAGTTCTCTAACGGGGTTTACCAGATATAGCAGAGAACCTCGCCGCCGATTTTATTTTTGCGCGCTTCGCGATCCGTCATAATTCCTTTCGAGGTAGAAATAACCGCCGTCCCCAATCCGTTTAAAACCCGGGGAATTTCGTCGCAATGGACATAAACCCTTCGGCTGGACTTTGAAACCCTCTTAAGATCGGTAATAGCCTTGCCTCGATTTTTGTCGTATTTCAGATAAACTTTCAGGATCCCCTGCTTGTTGTCTTTTAAGAGGCGAAAGTTCTCGATATAGCCGTCTTGCTTAAAAATCTCTAAAATCTTCTCGCTTAACTTAGAAGCCGGAATATCAACGGTTTCATGCTGAATACGCGAGGCGTTACGAATATTCGTTAGTAAATTACTGATGGGATCTGACAAAGACATATTTTAATCCTTTTTTACCAGCTTGCTTTTTTAACCCCGGGCACTTCGCCCTTCCAAACCAGTTCGCGAAAACAAATACGGCAAATGCCGAAACGCCTTAAAAACGCTCTCGGACGGCCGCACAAGATGCAACGGTTATGCTGGCGCGTGGAGAACTTTGGCTTCTTACGAGACTTGAGAATTAATGCTTTTCTTGCCATGAACTTTTCCTCAATTATTTGCTAAACGGCATACCAAAAAGACGCAAGACCTCAAAGGTATGCTCTTTCGGGCCGTGATTAAAAACAAATGTGATATCCATGCCCTGGGCATGGTGAATTTTATCCAGCTCAACTTCGGGAAAAATCGTCTGTTCCCTTAAGCCCATGGTAAAATTGCCTTCTTTGTCAAATGCCTTTTTGGGGATACCGTTAAAATCGCGGATACGCGGCAAGGCAGCATTAAAAAGCCTGTCCATAAATTCATACATCTTGGCCTTGCGTAAAGTCACTTTGCAGCCAACCGGCACGCCGATCTTTAGCTTAAAATTTGAGATGGCGATCCTGGCTTTACGCATAATCGGTTTTTGGCCTGTAATCATCGCCAAATCCATGGCCGCCGACTCGACGGCTTTAACATCGTTAACCGCCTCCCCCACGCCCATGTTAACCACGATCTTTTCTAAACACGGCACTGCCATCGCATTTTTGATGCCAAATTTTTCTTGAACAGCCGGTATAATTTCTTTTCGATATTTCTCTAATAGACGAGTATTCATAGTTAAACAGCCGCCCCGCACCTTTTACATTCGCGCAACTTTGATTTATCTTTAAGAACGTTTGTCTTAAAGCGCACACCCTTGTTACACTGCTTGCAGACCAGCATCAGTTTCGACATCTGAATAGGAGACTCGATGCTGACAATGCCTCCCTTTTGATTTTGCTGCGTACGCCGCTGCGCTTTCTTGACAAGATTAATATTCTCAATAAGCGCCTTGTTCTCGGAAGGAAATATGGCCAACACCCTTCCCTTTTTCCCTTTATCTTTTCCGCTGATAACCTCAACGTTATCATTCTTTTTAATTTTCAACATACTAAACAACCTCAGGGGCTAAGGAGATGATCTTCATGTATTCCAGATTGCGCAATTCCCTGGCTACGGGGCCAAAGACACGGGTCCCTTTGGGGTTACCACCCTCATCAATAATCACGATGGCATTTGTATCAAACCGTACATAGGTCCCATCCGTGCGCCTGATCGGAGACTTGGTACGCACCACGATACCGCGCACCACCTCGCCTTTTTTGACCGCGGCCTCCGGTGACGACTCCTTCACGTTGGCCCTGATTAAATCACCGACGTGGGCGTAGTTCCGGTTTTTGCTTTTCAACACTCCGATAAAGGAAGCCTTTCTGGCCCCGGTATTATCGGCAACATCTAAAAGAGTTTTTAAGAAAATCATGTTTTCCTTGACCTGCCGTCTTTATAATCCGTTAAGTTTTTTTGGCAACCTCGACAATAATCCAGCGTTTTTCCTTCGAAAGCGGACGGGTTTCCATAATCGTCACAACGTCTCCGACCTTGGTGGCATTCTTTTCATCGTGGGCCTTGAACTTAACCGCACGTTTCATAGTCTTTTCGTAGTCGGAATGAGTCGACGTCCAGCGGATCTGGACCACGCGGGTCTTGTTCATCTTATCGCTAATGACAACCCCTGAGAGAAATTTTCGCTTATTACTTCTTAGATCCATCTTTTTCTCTTTCTTTTAAAAGCGTCTTAATGCGGGCGATATCCCTTTTAAGAGTTCTAAAGCGGCCCGGCTTTTCAACCTTGCCGTATTTACGTTGGAAATTGAGGTCAAAGAGTTCTTTTTTAAAAGATTTCTCTTTGAGATTCAACTCCTCGTCACCTAACTGTTTTAAATCTTTAATTTTCATAGTTGTTTAGAATCACTCAATATTTAAAATCAATGTTCCCCGGCGCGAGAAATAAAACGTGTCTTGACCGGCAGTTTAAACGCAACCAATCGAAACACCTGCCGGGCAAATTCTTCCGGGATACCGCCTAACTCCATCAAAACCAAACCCCGTTTAGAAATCCCTACCCAGTGGCTCAAATCACCTTTTCCTTTTCCCATACGGGTTTCGGCAGGCTTTTTGGTAACAGGCTTGTGGGGAAATATCCTTATCCAAAACTTACCCGCCCCTCTTAACTTACGGGCAACGGCAACACGGGCGGCTTCCAATTGATTACTCTTAATAAAACCATTTTCGATAGCCTTAAGACCATATTCTCCGAAGGTTAAGCGGTTTCCACGGCTTGCAATTCCACGGGTTTTCCCCACCTGGGATTTGCGGTATTTTACTCTTTTGGGCATCAGGGCCATGATCTATGCTCCCTTGGGGGTTTCCGGAACAAAAACAGGGGCTTGCCGAGGGGCCTCTTTACCGAGGATGATGTCCCCCTTGTAAACCCAGGTTTTAATCCCTAGGATTCCGTAGGTTGTTGTGGCCTCTGCAAATCCATAATCGATATCGGCCCTAAATGTTTGCAAAGGAAGTTTTCCTTGTCTGTACGTTTCCCGGCGGGACATCTCTGCGCCGCCAAGCCTGCCGGCACAGCTGATTTTGATTCCCTGCGCGCCCGACGTCATCGCCTGTTCCAAGGCCCGTTTCATAGCCCGGCGAAAGGCAACTCTTTTTTCAAGCTGAAAGGCAATGGTCTGACAGATCAGCTGCGCGTCAATAGCCGGATTCTTGATTTCCATGATATCAATCGCTACTTCCCTGGCCGTAATTTGCGCTAAATCGCTTTTTAATTTTTCAACGTCAGCGCCGCGGCGGCCGATGATAATGCCGGGCCGGGCTGAACAAATCTTGATCTTTACCTGATTGGCCATGCGCTCGATAACAACCTGAGACACAGCGGCCTGTAAAAACTTTTTCTTTATATAATTTCTGATCTTTACATCTTCAACTAAATTCTTGGGAAAATCACGCTTGTCGGCAAACCAAAGGCCGCTCCAGTTTTTGATATATCCCATTCTTAAAAGTAACGGACTAACCTTTTGACCCACGTTTACCCTCTCATTTCGCTTTTAAATCCAGCTCAATCGTTAAATGTGTTGTTCTTTTTAATATGCGCGAGGCACGTCCAAAACCCGCTGCCCGGTACCGTTTCCATACCGGCCCTTTATCAGCCAGAATTTTGGAAACAACCAGCTGATCCTCTGTAAAGCCTTTTTGTTTGGCATTGCTGATCGCCGAATTAAGGAGCTTCTTGATCATTGCCATCGGCCCTTTGGGAACCTGGGTCAAGATGGTCAACGAGGTCTCCACATCACGGCCGCGGATCAAATCAATCGCCTGGCCCACCTTGACCGGCGACACATGCACAAATCTTAAATGAGCTTTAGATATCATCGTTGAGCCTTAAGTCTTATTTTAGGTCTTGTCGGCTGCCTTTTTAGCCTTGACGCCACCGTGTTTCCTAAAGATCCTTGTCGGGGCAAATTCGCCGAACTTATATCCGACCATGTTTTCGGTAATAAAAACCGGAATATGTTTTCGTCCGTCATGAATCGCAACCGTGTAGCCGACAAATTCCGGCGTAATCGTCGACTGACGCGACCATGTCTTGATGGGCTGTTTCTGCCCGGAACGCTGCATCCTTTGCAATTTCTTAAGAAGATGGTCCGCAATAAACGGGCCTTTCTTGAGTGACCTGGGCATATTATTTCATCCTTCTTTTAACAATAAACCGATCGGAATACTTACGTCTCTTTCGCGTCTTATAACCTTTTGTCGGTTTTCCCCACGGGGTTACGGGGTGCGGATTCCCTTGAGGGGCTTTCCCTTCACCGCCGCCGTGAGGATGGTCGTGCGGGTTCATGGCACCGCCCCTAACGTGGGCTTTACGCCCCAGCCAGTTGGACCTGCCGGCCTTACCGACAACGAGTGAATCATGCTCCACGTTACCCATCTGGCCGATGGTGGCGCGGCAATTTATTTTGATTTTACGTATTTCACTCGAGGGAAGGCGCACATGAGCAAAATCGCCTTCCTTGGCCATAATCTGAGCTGACGTCCCCGCCGAGCGGACAATCTGTCCGCCGTGACCGGCGACAAGTTCAATATTGTGTATCGCCCTTCCTAAGGGAATTCTGCCAATCGGTAAACAATTGCCCGGCTTCATTTCAACATCCCCTTGGTAAGTGCTAATAACTTCGTGCCCCACCTGCAACTCAAGCGGCGCCAAAATATAATTCTTAACGCCATCCGCGTACTGGATCAACGCGATGCGCGCCGAACGGTTAGGGTCATACTCGATCGCCACAACCTTGGCAACCGCATCAATCCTGTCGCGTTTAAAATCAATGACGCGATACATGCGTTTATGCCCGCCGCCCCGGAATCTCATGGTTACCCGGCCGTAGGAATTGCGCCCCCCCGACTTTCTTAAAGGTTCCAAGAGCGCCTTTTCGGGAGTGCTTTTAGTAATCTCCGCAAAATCGGAAATCACCGTATGTCTCAGGCCGTTTGTCGTCGGTTTGAATTTTCTTAAACCCATTTTACATAACCTCTATCTTCTGGCCCTCTCGAAGGGTCACAATAGCTTTTTTCCAGTCCGGGGTGCGGCCCAGCTGCTGGCGCACTCTTTTTTCTTTGCCCGGCATAACCATGGTGCGGACATCCTGAACCTTAACGCTATAAATCTCCTGAACCGCTCTTTTAATGTCGATCTTGGTCGCCGTCTTGGCAACGTGAAATAAATACTGCCGTTGCGGTTCTAAAGTCACGCCTTTTTCGGTACGGATAATCGTCTTGATGACGTCGTAGCTGATCTTCATTTTATTCTCTTCAGTAAATTTTTTAACGCGGCTTTGGTCACTAAAATTTTTTGATTCCTCAAAATATCGTAGGCGTTAACATCCTCGGCGCGCATGAAGCTGAAAAACGGGATGTTGCGCGATACCTTTTTGATGTCAGGATCATTCGTGTCTAAAAGAGCTAAGGTTTTCCCTTCGGTTAGCTTAAGCGCGATCAGCGTTTTAACAAAATCTTTTGTCTTAGGCGAGGTGACTGTTAGCCGGTCGACACACAATAAATCTTTGGAGTGATATTTAGCATTAATGCTTTCGCGTAGCGCCGCCACCTTCATTTTTTGAGGAATGCTATAGCTAAAATCCCTCGGGTGCGGGCCAAATACGACACCGCCGCCGTGCCACAAAGGAGAACGAATAGAACCCGCGCGTGCCCGGCCGGTTCCTTTTTGGCGAAAAGGTTTCTTGCCCCCGCCGGAGACAGCGCCTCTTTCCTTAGTCGAGGCGTTCCCTTGACGGTGGTTAGCGTTATACATGACAACCGCCTGATGAATCACATCTTGATTCACCGGCCCGCCAAAAAGCGTATCGGGCAATTCAACATCCTCTACCTTCTGGCCTTGATTGTTAATGATCGGTAATAACGGCATGTTATTCGCCTTTTCCTTTAGCCTTGGCCTTGCTTTGCTTCATCGGATTTCGCTTCTTCGCCACGGTTTCCCTCTTTTGATCAAGCGGCTGGAAGACTTTCTTAAGGGAGCGGTTAATTTCCACATAACTATTTTTATGGCCCGGAATCGCGCCTTTTATCAGAATCATATTATTTTCAGGGTCGACCTTCATAACGCGTAAATTCTGAGTCGTCACCCTGACCGCGCCCATATGGCCGGGCATGTGATGCCCTTTCCAGACGCGCGACGGAAAGCTGCTCGAACCGATAGAACCGGGGCGACGATGACTCATTGAACCGTGAGACTTCGGGCCGCCTTTCCAGTTCCAGCGTTTCATACCGCCTTGAAAACCTTTTCCTATCGATGTGCCGGTCACGTCAACAAAATCACCCGGCTTAAAAACATCTGCCTTTAATTCCTGGCCGACCTTGTAATCTTTATTGTCGGAAGAAGAAAACTCCCTGACCATGCGAAGCGGTTTTGTGCCGATCTTCTTAAAGAAACCAAGCTGCGGTTTTTTGACCCTTGTTTCTCTGACCTCCTCAAAACCCACCTTCACCTTCAAAGGTGCATCTTGAAGCGCCAGGACATAACAGGGGCCTGCTTCCAATGCCGTCACCGGAACAACGTTTCCGTCGGTATCAAAAATCTGCGTCATCCCGATCTTTTTTCCCAACAAACCGCGTATCATTTAAGACACCTCTAATGCTTATTGCTTAATCTCTACGTCCACACCGGCCGGCAAATTAAGCTTCCTGAGCGCTTCGACCGTTTTGGCCGTAGGATCGACTAAGTCGATCAAGCGCTTATGCGTCGCCAGCCTAAATTGCTCCCTGGATTTCTTATCGATAAAAGGCGACCTGAGTACCGTGTACAATTCTTTTTTCGTTGGCAAAGGGATGGGGCCCGAAACTTTTGCACCGGTACGTACCGCCGTATCGACAATTTCCTGGGTCGACTGGTCAATAAGCCTGTGGTCGTATGCCTTGAGCTTGATTCTTATTTTCTGTACAGCCATTAAAAAGTACCGCCTCGCATTTTTGTTCGTTTCTTGCTTCTTTAATTACTGTGTCAAACGCTTCGTCAGTTACCTTTTACTTAATAACCTCGGCAACAACTCCCGCGCCGACGGTACGACCGCCCTCGCGAATAGCGAAACGTGACTCTTTCTCCATGGCAACCGGCGTAATCAGTTCAACTTCCAGCTGAACCGTGTCGCCGGGCATACACATTTCAACGCCCGCGGGAAGATTAGCCGTCCCGGTAACGTCGGTCGTTCTAAAATAGAATTGCGGCCTGTAGCCTTTAAAAAACGGCGTATGGCGGCCGCCTTCTTCCTTGGTCAAGATGTAGACCTGGGCCTTGAAATTGGTATGAGGAGTGATCGATCCCGGCTTGGCCAAAACCATGCCGCGCTCGATAGAATTCTTATCCATACCTCTTAATAACAGCCCCACGTTATCGCCGGCCTGGCCTTCGTCAAGTTCCTTCCTGAACATTTCAACGCCGGTCACAACTGTCTTTTGAACCTGAGGACGAAGACCGACAACATCGATGTCTTCACCCACTTTAACGATTCCTCGCTCGATCCTGCCGGTTGAAACCGTACCGCGTCCGGAAATCGAAAAGATATCTTCGACAGCCATCATAAACGGCTTATCCAAGTCTCTCGCCGGCTGAGGAATAAAATCATCCACCGCCTTCATCAGATCCAGAATCGGCTGCACCTTGGTTGCATCATCAGGGTGATTCATCGCTTCCAAAGCACTTCCGCGGATAATCGGTGTTTTATCGCCCGGGAATTTGTATTTGGTTAACAAGTCTCTTACTTCCAGCTCGACGAGATCAAGAAGTTCTTTGTCCTCGACCTGGTCACATTTATTCAAGAAAACAACAATCGAAGGAACGTTGACCTGGCGCGCCAAAAGAATATGCTCGCGTGTCTGGGGCATCGGGCCGTCGGCTGCGGAAACAACAAGAATCGCGCCGTCCATCTGGGCCGCGCCGGTAATCATGTTCTTGATATAGTCCGCGTGACCGGGGCAATCAATATGCGCATAATGCCTCTTATCTGTTTCATACTCGATATGCGCAATATTGATGGTAACGCCGCGCTCTCTCTCTTCGGGAGCGTTATCGATGGAATCATAGGTACGCACTTGAGCAAAACCCTTCTTGCTGAGCGCCATCGTAATGGCAGCACTTAAGGTGGTCTTGCCGTGATCGACGTGACCAATGGTACCGATATTCATGTGCGGTTTATTTCTTACAAATTTGTCCTTTGCCATTTTTAACCCCCTTTTTTTACGTTGTTCTCCCTTTTATTTTTTCTCGGCCATTGCTGCTTTTTTGCCTATAATCTTCTCTGCCACGTGCCCCGGGACCTCGGCGTAAAACGCCGGTTCCATCGAGAAAGTGGCGCGGCCCTGTGATAACGAACGCACCGCATTTGCATAGTTAAACATTTCTGCCAGAGGTACTTCGCAGCGTGCCGTTTTAAGCTTTCCCCGTGTTCCCATCGAAACAATTTTTGCCCGACGGGTATTTAAATCTCCAATAACCTGCCCCATAAAGTCATCGGGAACGGTTACCTCAATATCCATAATAGGCTCCAAGAAAACCGGTTTGCCAAGACGCAGAGCATCATGCAGGGCATATTTTGCCGCCAGTTGGAATGCAAGCTCGCTGGAGTCAACATCGTGGTAAGAACCATCGACAAGCGTAACAACAATATCCGTGACAGGATAACTCCCTAAAACGCCGTTTAACGCCGCAGTGCGGATACCTTCTTCGCAAGGTTTAATAAATTCCCTGGGAATAGAACCGCCGCGGATTTTATCGATAAATTCCACTCCTTTGCCTTTTTCTTCGGCAGGAGCCACGTCAATAATGACATGGCCGTATTGACCTTTACCGCCGCTTTGCATAATATATTTTCCGGTAACACCTTCCACTTTACGGGTAATAGTTTCTTTATAGGCAACTTGCGGGCGACCGACATTGGCCTCCAGATTGAATTCACGGCGCATGCGATCAACAATAATATCCAAATGCAGTTCGCCCATGCCGGAAATAATGGTTTCTGCCGTCTCAGTGTTATATTTGAACCTAAACGAAGGATCTTCATCCGCAAATTTCTTTAAGGTCATACCGATCTTATCCTGATCGGCTTTTGTTTTCGGTTCAATTGCCATGGAAACAACCGGCTCGGGCATTCTCATGCTCTCTAAAATAATCGGCGTATCCTGCTCGCAGAGCGTGTCCCCTGTTTTGGAATCCTTTAAACCGACCAGAGCGATAATATCGCCGGCCGTAGCCTGATCAACAATTTCCTGCTTATTGGCATGCATCCAGACAATTTTAGCAATCCGTTCTTTCGTCCTCTTGGTCGCGTTATAGACCGTGCTTCCTGAAATAATCTTTCCGGAATAAATCCTGGTATAAAATAATTTTCCGACATACGGATCCAAGGCGAGTTTAAACACCAAGGCACTTAAAGGTTCGTTTTCATCGGCCAGGCGTTCAATATGCTCGCCGGTCTTAGGCTCCTTGCCCGTAATCGCCGGAACCTCCAAAGGAGACGGCAGATAATCGCAGACGGCATCAATCACCATCTGAACGCCTCGATTGCGCAGCGACGTGCCGCACAGGACAGGGATAAATTCATTCTTGATAACGCCCCGGCGGATGGCGAACATGATATCTTCAACCGAAATTTCCTTGCCGTGAACAAAACTGTCCATCATGGCATCGTCAATTTCAGCAACTTTTTCAATTAAATCGTGGCGGTATTTCTTGACTTTTTCTTTCCAGTCGGCAGGAATTTCTTGGCGGACTATTTCCAGGCCTTCGGCATCGGTATAGGTAATAAGTTTTTCATTAATCAGATCAATGATCCCTTTAAAATCTTCAGCCTGACCATACGGAATCTGAATAGGAGCGGCATGAGCGCCTAAGCGATCGTACATTTGCTCCAGGACATGATCAAAGTCAGCCCCCATCCTGTCCATCTTATTGATAAAAGCGATACGCGGAACCTTGTAGCGGTCTGCCTGCCTCCAGACTGTTTCTGTCTGCGGCTGAACACCGCTCGAGGCGCAAAGAACAACAACGGCACCGTCAAGGACCTTAAGAGACCGCTCGACCTCAACCGTAAAATCAACGTGCCCGGGAGTATCAATAATATTAATCTGGTAGTCACCCCAAAAACAGGTCGTGCTGGCTGAGGTAATAGTGATCCCTCTCTCCTGCTCCTGAGGCATCCAATCCATCGTGGTTGTTCCTTCGTCAATATCCCCGATCTTATGGATAACCCCGGTATAATAGAGGAAGCGTTCGGTCGTCGTTGTCTTGCCCGCATCAATGTGAGCAATAACGCCGATATTCCTGACCATCTCTAAGGGTGCTTTCTTTGCCATTAAATTACCACCTCAAATGGGCAAAGGCCTTGTTGGCCTCCGCCATCTTATGGGTTTCATCACGTTTCTTAACCGCCGGGCCTTCGCCTTTGTAGGCAGCCAAAAGTTCGTCGGCTAATTTATTGGTCATCGGTCTTCCCTTTTTAGTCCGGGAAAAATCTCTTATCCAGCGCATGGCCACCGACGTCCCCCGGTTGATGTCAACCTCGACCGGAATCTGGTAGGTAGCGCCTCCGACGCGTCGCGGTTTTAGTTCGACCCGCGGACGGACATTATCAATCGCTTTATTAAAAATCTTAACGATATCTTCTTCGCCTGCCTTTTGTTTTAAAATATCAAAAGCCCCATAAACGATTTTTTCGGCAGTTGATTTTTTACCCTCAACCATAACGGCGTTAATAAATTTAGCCACCAGGGGGCTGAAGTATTTCGGGTCAGGGATTGCTTCTCTTTTTTCTGGACGACGTCTACGCATTATTTGTCCCTCTTGGCGCCGTACTTTGAGCGCGATTTCTTTCTGTCAGCAACACCGGCCGTATCCAGGGTACCGCGTACAATATGATAACGCACACCCGGTAAATCTTTAACGCGGCCGCCTCTGACTAAAACAATCGAGTGCTCCTGCAGATTATGTCCTTCGCCGGGAATGTAGGAAGTGACCTCAACCCCGTTTGAAAGGCGCACCCTGGCGATTTTGCGCAAGGCCGAGTTAGGCTTCTTAGGCGTCATGGTCTTAACCTGCAAACACACTCCCCGACGCTGCGGGCAGCTGGTTAAAGCCGGTGACTTACTCTTCTTTGCCTTCTGTCTTCTTCGTATTCTGATCAGTTGTGATATTGTCGGCATATTTTACCAATTGGATATCATCGTATTTTAGAAATCCTGTTCCCGCCGGAATCAGGTGACCTACAATAACGTTTTCCTTCAGCCCGCGCAAGTTGTCTGTTTTACCAGAAGCAGCCGCCTCTGTCAAGACTCTTGTTGTTTCTTGGAAGCTGGCAGCCGAAATGAAACTTTCGGTTGTAAGCGAAACTTTCGTAATACCAAGGAGTAACGGCGTTGCCGATGCCGGTTTTCCCTTCTTTTTTAAAGCCTCCTGATTGGCCTTTCGGAACTCAGAACGATCAACCTGCTGGCCGATAAGAAGTTCCGTATCACCGGATTCTTCAATGCGAACTTTCTTTAACATCTGGCAAATAATCAACTCAATATGCTTATCATTAATCCGGACACCCTGAAGACGATAGACCTCCTGGATTTCGTTTAATAAATATTCCTGCAAAACCTTATCCCCGCAAACCCGAAGGATATCCTGAGGAACAACAGGGCCGTCCGTCAATTGCTGCCCGGCAAAAACACGGTCACCTTTGTAAACGTTGGGATGTTTTCCGTGCGGTATCGTATATTCTTTTGCCATGCCCGTCGTGCTTCTGACAATGATCTTGCGTAAACCTTTTTTGTCTTCGCCGAATTCGACAAAACCGTCGATTTCGCTAATGACCGCCGGATCTTTAGGCCGTCTGGCCTCGAACAATTCGGCAACCCGCGGCAAACCACCGGTGATATCCCTGGTCTTACCGGCACTACGGGGAATCTTGGCAACCAATTCTCCGGCGTTAATCGTTGCCCTGTCTTTAACCAAAATATGCGCCCCCACCGGAATAGAGTAAATTCCCAAAACTTCTTTTTTCTCGTCCGTAACAATAATCTGGGGATGAAATTCATGTTTGTGCTCAACCACAACACGTTCGACAATGCCGGTGACCGGATTCTGTTCTTCCCGGACGGTCACGTCTTCTTTTAAGTCCTCAAAATTAACCATACCCTTAACTTCGGTAATAATCGGAATCGTGTACGGATCCCAGCTGACAAAGGTGACCCCTTTGTTAATCTCTGCTCCGTCGGGAATAGTGATCACCGCGCCCTGCGGCAGCTGATGGCGCTCAAATTCCCGGCCCATGTCATCGTTAATACTGATCGATCCGTTACGGTTAAGGACAATGTATTCTTTATTCTTTTCGACAACCCGCAATTTATGATATTTAATAAGGCCTTTATTCTTGGAGCGGATAAAGGATTGTTCAATGGTACGGCTTGCCGTACCGCCGATGTGAAACGTTCTCATGGTCAGCTGTGTACCCGGCTCTCCGATACTCTGGGCCGCAATCGTACCGACGGCCTCACCCACCTCAACCAAGCGCTGGGTGGCCAAATTTCTTCCATAGCAGCGTATACACACCCCCCGCTCTGATTCACAGGTTAAGACGCTTCGGATGCGGACTTTTTCGATCCCCAGCTGCTCAATCAAATCTGCCTTCTCTTCGGTAATCTCCTGTCCGGCCTCCACAATCAATTGGTCCGTAATGACATCAACAATGTTATCAAGGGCAACACGGCCAACGATTCTCTCTCTTAAGCTGACAACAACTTCGTCACCTTCAATAATAGCCGAAACAGTGGTACCGTTTAACGTACCGCAATCCGACTCGGTAATAACAAGTTCCTGGGAGACATCGACTAAGCGGCGGGTTAAATAACCGGCATCAGCCGTCTTTAAAGCGGTATCCGCCAAACCTTTTCTGGCGCCGTGAGTCGAAATAAAATATTCCAAAACCGAAAGCCCTTCGCGGAAGCTGGAGGTAATAGGATTCTCGATAATCTCGCCCGACGGCTTGGCCATCAACCCTCTCATCCCGGAAAGCTGACGGATCTGTAACCGGGAACCACGCGCTCCGGAATCTGCCATAATGAAGACCGGATTAAACGGATCCATATTCTTAAAAACCATGTCCGACAAAGACTCAGTCGCGTGCGTCCAAACGTCGATAATTTTATTGTAACGTTCCCGGCCGGTAATAACACCTTTGCGATATTGGTCCTCAACTCTGGCAACTTCCTGTTTGGCATTCTTCAAAAAGGCTTCCTTATCCTTGGGAACCTTCAAATCGTCGATCCCGATAGAAATCCCGGCCAGTGTCGCTGACTTAAAACCAAGGCCTTTAAGAGCGTCTAAGAGCAATACCGTCTCATGCTGACCGAATCTTTTATAGCAATCGGAAACAACGGCGCCGACTTTTTGCTTGCTTAAAGTTTCGTTCACGAAACCGTAATCTTTAGGTAAAAGCTCGTTGACCATAATCCGTCCGATGGTCGTTTCGACGAGGGGTACGGACTTCTTTTCCTTGATATGCTTATCGCCTTCTTTTAAAATCTGTTCCTGCGAAATAACTAGCGAGGGTTTCTCATCGCCCCAGACCGGGGTTTTGAGATTCAGTTTTATCCTGGCATGCATTCCTATCAAACCGTCGTTAAAGGCAATCATTGCCTCTTCGGCCGTCGCGAATACTCTTCCCTCTCCCAAATCCCCCGGCTTGTCCTTGGTGAGATAATAAAGACCGAGGATAACATCCTGGGTCGGAGATACAATCGGTCTTCCGTCGGCAGGAGAAAAAATATTATTAATCGACAACAGCTCTACCCGGCATTCGATCTGCGCTTCCAGCGACAGGGGAACATGCACCGCCATCTGGTCTCCGTCAAAATCAGCGTTAAAGGCCGAGCAGACTAACGGATGCAGCTTGATGGCCTTTCCTTCTACTAAAATCGGCTGAAATGCCTGGACGCTTAAGCGGTGCAAAGTCGGCGCACGGTTAAGCATGACGGGGTGATCTTTAATGACCTCGTCTAAGATATCCCAGACTTCGATCTTGGCCCGCTCGACCATCCGTTTGGCGCCTTTGATCGTATGCACAAAACCTTTTTCCCTAAGCTTCCTAATAATAAAGGGCTCAAAAAGCTCTAGGGCCATCTTTTTCGGTAAACCGCATTGATGGAGTTTCAGCTCAGGCCCGACAACAATAACCGAGCGGCCCGAATAATCAACGCGTTTACCCAAAAGATTCATACGGAAACGTCCCTGCTTGCCTTTAAGCATGTCGGACAAAGACTTTAAGGGCCTGTTGCCTGAGCCTAAGACGGGTCGCCCGTGGCGTCCGTTATCTAACAGGGCATCGACTGCCTCCTGAAGCATCCGTTTTTCGTTACGGATAATGATCTCAGGAGCGTTTAAGTCCAGCAATTTCTTAAGACGATGGTTACGGTTGATAACCCGACGATATAAATCATTCAAATCCGAGGTCGCAAACCTTCCGCCCTCAAGGGGAACGAGAGGTCTTAAATCCGGAGGAATAACCGGTAAAATTTCCAGGATCATCCATTCAGCAAGATTGCCGGATTTCTTAAAATCTTCCGCCAGTTTTAACGTCTTGGCGATCTTCTTGGCATTCGTGCCCTGAGGATTCGCTTTGTCCAGTTCCTTGCGAAGCTTTTTGCAGAGTTCGTCTAAGTTCAACTCCTTAAGAAGATCCCGAATAGCCTCGGCACCAATCTTTGCCTTAAAGGCGTTGCCGTACTTTAACAGGCTCTCCTGGTACTGGTCTTCGGAAAGAAGGTCTCTTTTCTTCAAAGGAGTCGTGCCTGGATCAATAACCACATATTCTTCGTAATAAATAATCTTCTCCAAATCCCTTAAGGTCAACTGGAGGAGGGCCGAAAGTCTGCTTGGGACGGATTTATAAAACCATATGTGCGAAACGGGACAGGCCAATTCAATATGCCCCATGCGCTCACGGCGGACCGCCGAGCGTGTCACCAAGACTCCGCAGCGGTCGCAGGTAATCCCCTTGAATTTTATTCCTTTATATTTACCGCAGTTGCATTCCCAGTCCCGGACAGGGCCGAAAATCTTCTCGCAGAAAAGTCCGTCCTTTTCGGGCTTAAGGGTACGATAATTTAAGGTCTCAGCCTTCTTGACTACGCCGAATGACCAAGATTTAATGATCTGCGGCGAGGCAATCTTTATGGTTATACAATCGTAGGCTTTAGGTTCGCTCATAGTTTTTTAGGTTTCCTTCTTTACCTCTACGACTGACTTTTCGGTTTTAACATCCAGACACAAACCCTGAAGCTCTTTGATCAAAACGTTGAACGACTCCGGCGTGCCGGGAGTTAATTTTTGCTCACCCTTGACAATGGCTTCATAGATACGGCTGCGGCCCAAGACGTCATCGCTTTTAACCGTCATCATTTCTTGCAATGTATACGCTGCGCCGTACGCCTCCAGCGCCCAGACTTCCATTTCTCCAAAACGCTGTCCTCCAAAATGCGCCTTACCACCGAGGGGTTGCTGGGTAACCAGCGAATAGGGCCCGATGGAACGTGCATGGATTTTCTCGTCGACCAGATGATTCAACTTCAACATATAGATATATCCCACCGTTACTTTCTGATCAAACGGAATTCCGGTATAACCGTCATAAACGGTCGTTTTGCCTTCTTCGGGCAGCCCGGCTTCTTTGAGGAGGCTTCGGATTTCTTCTTCGGTGGCACCGTTAAAAACAGGCGTCTCGGCATGAAGCCCGAGCGCATGTGCAGCCCATCCCAAATGCGTTTCAAGAAGCTGGCCGACATTCATACGAGAGGGAACACCTAAGGGATTCAAAACAATTTGAATCGGTGTCCCGTCGGCTAAAAACGGCATATCCTCCTCAGGCAAGATCCTGGCAAGGACACCCTTGTTACCATGGCGTCCGGCCATTTTATCGCCTTCGGCTAATTTTCTTTTTGTGGCAACATACACAACCACCCGCTTTAAAACTCCGGCGGGCAACTCGTCGCCGCGTTTAACGCGATCGATCTCTTGCTCTTCTTCTTCCGCCAACTCTTTAATCTTATCGTTAAGAAACTCCAGCATCTCGCGGGCTTCGTCATTACTGTTGATATCGCCAGCGTCCATCTTTCTAAATTTCTTTTTATCAACACCCAGGATTTTACAGAGTTTGCGTTCTTTTTCCTGGTCAATAAATTCGATTTCCTGCTTATGATATTCCCGGATTTTGTTGATCGTGGCCATTTCTTTGGCCTTATCTTCTTTGGATTTACGGCCGCGTTCGCTGCGTTGGAATAATTCCACATTGACTACGACACCTTCAATACCGGGCGGAAGTGTCAGCGAAGTATCCCGAATATCGGCAGCCTTCTCGCCAAAAATAGCCCGTAACAACCTTTCCTCGGGGGAGAGTTCTTTTTCGCTTTTCGGGGTTACTTTTCCGACGAGGATATCACCGGCTTTAACCTCGGCACCGATACGGATAATCCCCTCTTCGGTTAAATCCTTAAGGGCCTCTTCTCCGACATTAGGGATATCGCGAGTGATCTCTTCGTTGCCCAGCCTTGTTTCGCGGGCCTCAATTTCAAACTTTTCAACGTGGATAGAGGTAAATTTATCCTCGCGCACGATTTTCTCGCTAATAATAATAGCATCTTCAAAATTATAACCGCGCCACGGCATAAAGGCGACCAGGATGTTGCGGCCCATGGCGATTTTGCCTTCCTTGGTCGCAATTCCATCGGCAATCGTTTGGCCGGCCTCGACATGCTCGCCCAATTCCACAATCGGCCTTTGGATAATACAAGTATTCGCATTCGAACGGACAAATGTTTTTAACGGATACGAGGTCTTGCCAATCACAATCTCTTTGGCGTCAACCTGATTAACCCTTCCCCCCTCTTTCGCCACAACCACGACACCGGAATCTTTGGCAACTTTTGCCTCCATCCCCGTTCCTACATAAGGGACTTCGGTCTCCACCAGGGGAACGGCCTGACGCTGCATGTTTGAACCCATCAGGGCCCGATTGGCATCGTCATGCTCCAGAAAAGGAATAAGTGCCGCCGCCACAGAAACAAGCTGTTTCGGCGAAACATCCATAAGGTCAACTTTAGAAGGCACCATTCTCGGAAAATCCGTTCGGTACCGGCAGGCTACGTCCTTCTCTAAGAAAGTTCCATCTTTATCAATTGGCGCATCAGCCTGGGCTATATATTTGTCCTGATCATTATCAGCAGTTAAATATTCAATCTTTTTAGTTACCTTGCCATCAACGACCTTGCGATAGGGCGTTTCGATAAATCCTAATTCGTTAATCCGGGCGCACGTCGTTAAGGATGCGATCAAACCGATATTGGGACCTTCGGGTGTCTCAATGGGGCAAAGGCGCCCGTAATGAGTATGGTGGACGTCGCGAACCTCAAAACCCGCGCGCTCACGCGACAAACCACCGGGGCCGATAGCACTAATCCTTCTTTTGTGGGTCATTTCGGCTAAGGGGTTGACCTGGTCCATGAATTGGGACAATTGGCTGCGCGCGAAGAAGTCCTGAACCTGATTCGAAAATAACCGTGAATTAATAAGGTGGTGAACCGTTAAATTTTCAAAATTGCTCATAACGACCAGGCGCTCTTTAATTGACCGTTCCAGGCGGGCAAGACCGATACGCACCTGGTTTTGAACTAATTCCCCGACACTCTTAACGCGTCGATTACCCAAATGGTCAATATCGTCTATCTGGCCGCGGCCGTCTCTTAAGCCGATAAGGTACTGCATCACCGCAACCACCGTCGAGAGATCGAGGACACGGTTTTCGATCGCAACATCCGTACCGAGCTTCCGGTTAATAACAAACCGCCCTACCTTGCTTAGGTCATAGCGTTTGGGATCAAAGAATAATCTGTAAAAGAGTGTTTCCGCTACCTCCGCCGTGGCGGGCTCCGTAGGCCTCATCTTACGGTAAAAATCTAAAAGGGCTTCCTCTTTGGTATTAGTATGATCCCTTTCCAAAGTACCCTTTATTTTGTCAAAATTCTCAGGGAACATCTTTTGCATATCCTCAGGTGTCGAAAGCCCTAAGATTCTTAAAATCTGAGTTGCGGGAAAATTGCGGCGTCGATCCACATAAGCAATCAGGACATCGTTAAGGTCATACTTAATTTCAAACCATGCCCCGCGCAAAGGAATAATACGTCCGTAGTAAATACTCTTTCCGGTAGGATGCTCCTCTTCTTCGAAGCAAACACCCGGAGAACGCTGTATTTGGGAAACGACAACCCGCTCATCTCCGTTGATGATAAAAGTTCCGGTATCGGTCATGAGCGGAAAATCGCCGAAATAGACTTCCTGCTCCTTAATATCAACGGGCGTAATAAGCCGTAGCTTAACCTTCAGAGGCGCGGAAAAAGTCATGCCGCGCCTTTGGCATTCATTGCAAGAATATTTTTCTTTCCCCATGCTGTAGCTGATGTATTCGAGCCGGATCTGCCCGTCGTAGCTTTCCAGAGGGAAAACCTCGCGAAATACCTCCTCTAGCCCCTGGTCTTTACGCTGGTCAGAGGCCACATCTTTCTGCAGAAAATTTGCATAAGACTCCACCTGAACATCCAGCAGGCCAGGCAAGACAAAGGTATCCTGAATCTTGCTAAAATCGCGTATTTTTCTTTTTATCATTTTTATCCAGAGTTCTTACGGTAAATTGATTAATCGCAAAAATTAATTCTGCGAATCGCTTTACTTCAACTCTACGGTAGCGCCAGCAGCCACAAGTTTCTTCTTGAGCTCTTCCGCTTCTTCTTTAGGAAGGGCTTCTTTAACAGTCTTAGGTGCCGCCTCAACCAAATCCTTGGCTTCCTTGAGCCCTAAGTTTGTCGCCGCTCTTACTTCCTTAATAACATTGATCTTGTTAGCGCCAGCCGCTTTTAAGACAACATCAAAGGTCGTCTTTTCTTCAGCTGCCGCCGCAGCGCCACCAGCCGGTGCGCCACCCATCATCGGCATCCCCATCATCGGGGCCGCTGCCTTAATACCGAATTTGTCTTCGAGGCTCTTGACCAGATCGGACAGTTCAAGAACTGTCAATCCGCCAATGGTCTTAATGACTTCTTCGATTTTCGGCGATGTGCTTTTTTCTGTTACAGCGTTCTCGGACATTTTACTTACCTCCCTTTTGTTCGCTTAACTGTTTCAGTATGGATAACAGATCCTGCATTTTACCCGTCAGCGCGCCGGCAAAGCGCGTTAGGGGTGCTTGAATAGTGCCTAACAGCATAGCCAGCAATGCTTCTCTCGAGGGCAAATCAGCCAGACGCTTAATATCGGCTTTTTCTAAGACCTTTCCGCTTAATAAACCGCCCTCAAAAAGAAGGCCCTCACAGGTTTTAGCAAAATTAGTGAGGGCCTTAGAAACTTCAACGGAATCCCCGGTACAAAAAACAAATGCGGTTTGGCCGTGTACCCTGTCCGCAAGCACATCCTGCTTGAGGTCCTTAAGGGCCTTGGCGGCAATCGTATTCTTTGAGACATACATCTTCGCGCCGGCCTTCTTTAGGGCTTTACGCAAATCATTCATCTTGCCGCTGGATATCTTGGAATAGCTAATCAGAAAGATACTGCCGTCTTTGTCAATACCGCTTTTAATGCGGTTGACCATATTTTCTCTTAAAACTTTTCCGATGGTTTTCATAAGGCCAACCTCATCCCCGGACCCATAGTTGTCGACAAGGAAATGCTCTTCAGGAGGTTCCCTTTCACCGATGCCGGTTTGGCATGATTGATCGCCTCAATAACATGCGTGGCATTTTCGAACAGCTGGTCTTCGGAGAAAGAACGTTTGCCGATACCGACATGGATACCGGCCTGTTTATCGGATTTAAATTCAATTTTTCCCGCCTTGACTTCTTTAATCGCGCGCTCGACATCCATCGAAACCGTGCCGGCCTTGGGGCTGGGCATGAGCCCGCGAGGCCCCAAAACCTTTCCCAGCTTGCTTAAGTCCCGCATCATATCCGGGGTCGCTATGGCGCAATCAAAATCAAGAAAACCTTTTTCAACTTTTTCTATTAAATCTTCGGCACCGACAAAATCAGCCCCTAAATCTCTCGCCTTATCAGCCTGGGGCCCTTTACAGAAAACCGCAATACGCACCTTTTTACCTGTACCGCTGGGCAGGATAACCGTTCCGCGCACCGATTGGTCGGAATTTTTGATATCGATATTCAGATGAAAATGCAATTCAACCGTTTCGTCGAATTTTGTTTTCGGAAATTTTGAGACATTCGTGATAGCTTCGCGCAGGGGATACGCCTTTTCTTTATCGACGAGCTTGTCGGCTTCCTTCATGCGTTTGCAGATTTTTACCATCGCAAAACTCTCCTAAAGAAATTTTATTCTACGACTTCAATGCCCATGCTGCGGGCGGTCCCTTTAATCGTGCTGACCGCCTGCTGCATATCGGCGGTGTTTAAATCTTCCATTTTCTGCTTGGCGATTTCCTCGACCTGCTTGCGGGTAATGGTGCCGATTTTTTCTTTTCCCGCCTGGCCCGAGGCCTTGGCTAAATTCGCAGCTTTTTTGATCAATACCGAACTCGGCGGCGTTTTGATAATAAAATCGAATGATTTGTCTTTGTAAACCGCGATAACAGCCGGGAGGATTAAACCTTCTCGACCCTTGGTCTTTTCGTTGAACTGCTTACAAAACATCATAATGTTAACGCCATGCTGACCTAAGGCCGGGCCAACAGGCGGTGCAGGATTTGCCTGACCCGCAGGAAGATACAGCTTTATTTGTGCGACGACTTCTTTAGCCATTGTTATACCTTTTCCACTTGCCAATATTCCAGCTCCACCAGCGTGGAGCGGCCAAAAATAGAAACACTGACCTTCAATTTTCCTCGATCGGGATAAACCTCAACAACCGAGCCGTTAAAATTCGCAAACGGCCCCTGGGCAATCCTGATCGGTTCATTCATCTCAAAAACAACCTTAGGGCTCGGCTTGGATTCCGTGTCCTGGGTACGTTTTAAAATATTGGTAACTTCATCATCCGAAAGCGGTGAAGGGTTTTTGCCTGCACCGATAAAGCCGGTGATTCCTGGCGTGGATTTAACCAGGTACCAGCTTTCTTTGCTCATTTCCATTTTTAGGAGTATATATCCCGGAAAGAACTTTCGTGAGGAAATACGTTTCTTGCCGCCTCTGATTTCAGCGACCTGTTCGGTAGGGACAACGATTTCGCCGACATAATTTTTCAAAGCAGTCGTCGCCATACGGCGCTCCAGGCCAGCTTTCGCCTTTTCTTCAGAACCAGTTTGGGTATGGACAACGTACCACTTCATATTTTTACCGTAGTAATAACCCTAATGCTTTTGAAAGAGCAAAATCGAAAACCCCGATGAATGTTCCCAGGATAATCGAACTTAAAATAACAATCCATGTCGCTTCGAAAAGCTCTTGTTTGGTGGACCATGATACTTTCTTTAGTTCGCCGACAACCTCAAAAATAAATTTTCTTACTTTAGCTATCACGGCACGTCTCTATTTTTTATCGTTACAGGCCTGGCAGGACTCGAACCTGCAACGCACGGTTTTGGAGACCGTCGCTCTACCAATTAGAGCTACAGGCCTAAGGACCTTGTTTATTTCTTTTGCTCCTTGTGGACCGTGTGCTTCTGACAAAAAGCGCAGTATTTCTTTAACTCCAAGCGCTCCGGATGCTTCTTCCAATCCTTGGTGCCGTCGTAGTTTATCCGACGGCATTCGGCACATTCAAATCGTGTATGTTCGCGTACCATATAATTTCAACGATATATTGTTAATAATATATTCTAGGTTTATCGTTATCCTCTTCAGAGCCCCCGACCGGTATTGAACCGGTGACCTCGTCCTTACCAAGGACGCGCTCTACCGACTGAGCTACAGGGGCGGGCAACGGAAATGGTTAAGTATACCCGCCAACTAATTTTTTGTCAAGATTTTTTATTTATTTCGCAGGATTATAATTTATTCAGATACCGAAGGTTAGGGAACAAACTAGGATGCAGAAATTAGTTTTAAAAAACGCCTCTTTCCGATCTTTAAGGTACCCTCCTGAAGTACCCAGTGCTCGTCGATTTTAAGAGTGCCGCAAGTTACCGCACCTTGATTAATAAGGCGTCTCGCCTCGTTTTTTGAGCTGGCAATCCGAGCCGCCACTAATATATCCGGCAGCTGTTCACCACGTTTCGGGTCAAAACGGTGAGTAACAATATCCTCCTCGGGAATCTGCCGCTGACTGAAGGTGCGTTCAAAATGCTCACGCGCGGCTTTAGCTTCCGGTTTTTTATAAAATTGGCCGACAATCTCCTCGGCAAGCCTAAGTTTTGCTTCTTTAGGATGCAACTTCTTAATCTCCTCCAAATCAAGATTGGTCAGCAATTCGTAATAGCGGTACATCAGTGCATCGCTAATGGACATCACCTTGCCGAATATCTCCTTGGGATCTTCTTGGATGCCGATATAATTTCCTAAAGATTTACTCATCTTATTAACGCCGTCCGTGCCTTCCAAAAGCGGCGTCATCATAACCACCTGCGGCTCCTGACCAAAGGTCTCCTGCAATTGCCTGCCCATCAAAAGATTAAATTTTTGGTCCGATCCCCCGAGCTCGACATCCGCCTTAAGATGAACCGAATCATAACCTTGTAAAAGCGGATAAATGAATTCCAGCAGGCTGATTTCTTTTTGCTGCTCGAAACGTTTTTTAAAATCTGCCCGCGCCAACATCTGCGCCACTGAACAGCGAGCTGACAGCGATAAAATATCCTGGGCATTTAGCTTGGACAGCCAGGAACTATTAAATACGACTTTTGTTTTCTTGCCGTCGAGGATTTTAAAGACTTGAGTCTGGTAGGTTTTGGCATTAGCGACGATTTGGCGGCGGTCCATTTTAGGGCGCGTTTGATCGCGACCGGTCGGGTCACCTATTTGCGCCGTAAAATCTCCGATTAGAAAAAAGACCGTGTGCCCTAAATCCTGAAACTGCCTGAGTTTCTTTAATAAAACGCAGTGGCCGAGATGGATATCCGGAGCGGTCGGGTCAAACCCTGCTTTAATACACAGGGGTTTTCCCGTTTTGCGGCTTTTTTCCAGCTTCTTCGCGAGGTTTTCGACGCTGATAATCTCGGTAGTTCCCCGAGTAATCTTTTTAATAATATCGTCAACCTGCATAAGCGTTGGGAATAGGAATTACAACTGATTAAGGCGCGCGCTGACCCCGATTTTCATCTGCTCAACATCAACTTTGATGATGCGTACCTTTATTTTATCGCCGGGTTTAAGCGCGGCTGCGATTGGCTTATCGATCTCAGAAGAATAAATTAGAGCTTCTAGGTCATCTTCGATCTTAACAAAGACGCCGAAATTAGAATTCATCAGAACCTCCGACTCCATCTCCAAGCCCACAGGGTACTTCTGGGCAATATCGGCCCAGGGATTAGGCGTTAATTGCTTTAATCCCAATGTGATTTTGCGGTTATCACCATCGACGGCTAAAACCACAACTTCCACACTTTGGCCTTTTTTTAGAATTTCCTGCGGGTGATTGACCCTTCGGGTCCAGGACATGTCGGAAACGTGAATCATCCCTTCTAAATTAGATCCCAATTCGATAAAGGCACCGTAATCAGTAAAACCCCTGACCTTACCTTCGGTTTTTGTACCGACGGGAAATTTCCCCTCGGCCTCGAGCCAAGGATTCGCCTCAAGCTGCTTAAGGCTTAAAGAAATTCTCTTGGCATCTTTATCAATTGAGATAATCTGTACTTCGATAATATCGCCGATGGCAAACATTTCCTGAGGGTTGACCATTTTCTTCTGCCAGGAAATCTCGGAAGAATGCAGTAAACCTTCAATGCCTTTTTCGATTTCGATAAAAACACCATATGGCATAATATTAACGATCTTACCCTTGATCTTTGACCCAACCGGATATTTCGCCTCTACCCCATCCCAAGGATTGGCAATAATTTGTTTTAAACCTAATGATACTTTTGAATTTTCTTTATCAAAATCCAGGATCAAAACTTCGAGTTTATCGCCGATCGCTACTACCTCAGACGGATGGCTGATTCTCGACCAGCTCATATCCGTAATATGCAAAAGTCCGTCAATACCCCCCAAATCGATAAAGGCGCCAAAATCAGTGATGCCTTTTACCGTGCCCATGCGCCGAGTGCCTTTCTCGAGCTGCTCCCAGAGCTTGGCCTTGGCTGTTTCCCTTTCCTTCTGGACCACGTCTCTGCGGGAAAGAATAAGGCTACGGCGTAGCTTATTCATTTTGGCCACTTGGAATCTGTACTTATTGGACATTATTTCATTCGTAGATAATCCTTTAAATGCCGAAAGCGATAACGGTAAAAAGGCTTCCACACCGGAAACATCGACGATATAACCGCCCTTGACCTGTTTAACCACCCTTCCTTCGACAAGATCGCCTTCGTTGACATCGTTAACGATTTTCTGCCAGCCCTTCATGCGCTCGGCCTTGGCATGAGACAGGACAATATAGCCGTTATCATCTTCAATCGACTCAACCAGAACGTCAATTTCCTGATTTAAAACAAGCTTGCTTTTGTCGATAAATTCGTCAACCGGAACAAAACCTTCCGACTTGAAGCCGACATCAACAACAACTTCTTTTTCATTAATGCCGACAATGACTCCCTTGACAACCTCCCCTTCGCGAATTTCTTTAAGGGTCTTGTTGTACATCTCCATCAACAGCGCATTTTTACTTTCGTTCATTACGTAATACCATCTCTTTCTTTGGGATTCTTCAGATTGTTGGAAAATTCCCAAAATCTAAAGTACTCAATTATGCGCAAGAAACCATTATTTGTCAACCAAAATTTTTAGACAGGTTAAAATAAAAATATTGGGATTTTTGGATTAGGCGCAAAGAGAGTTAACGTGAGCCATAATCTGATTGGCAATTTCCTGGTAGGAGTCTTCCTTATTATAGGGGACAGCTCTGCCAAAAGTCACTGTTACCCGCCCTCGCTTCAAGGCCTTTGAACCTGGAGCCAAGACTTTATCAGAACCTTGAATAAATGCCGGAATGACAGGAACACCACTTTTAACAGACAAGAGACCGACTCCGGGTTCGGCTTTTTGTTCAAGCGCTTTAGCTTTTCGTGTTCCTTCGGGAAAGACAACAAGACCGCGGCCACAATCCCCCTTAAGTCGTTTTAACGCTTCTTTGACCGCCCCGATATCCGGCGAATCCCGCTTAACCGGGAAAGCACCGACTTGATTAAGGACCCAGCTAAACACTTTCCCTTTAAACAGGGAATGTTTGGCCATGTAATTAAGCCGATGGCCCGTGGCCATTCCCAAAATCATAGGATCCATATTGCTTAAATGATTGCTGGCAAGAATAAAACCTTTCTTGGGCGGGATATTCTCTAATCCGTGGACATGAATCGGGAAAACCAGCTTGCTTAAGACAACAAAGAGGCCGTGCGCCATCCAGTAGAACATAGAAACGCTCTTTTTACCGCTTCTTGAGCAGTGATTCGCCGAATTTAATCAGTTTCTTGGCCTTGCTTAAAGATTTGGCTTCGGCATAAACCCTAACCAAAGGCTCAGTACCGGACGGCCGAAACATCAGCCAGCTCTCGTCCTCGCAGATCAACTTAACACCGTCAAAATCCTTAACCTCAACCACGCGTTTTCCCAAAATCCGCTTAAGAGCTTTTACTTTATCCAAATCAAAAGAATCTGCACTCCCCTTAAGTTTTAGATCGGACCGCTCGTAATAGTACCGGCCAAATTCATCTTCCATTTCCTTGATGAGCTTTTTGATGCCCTTTTTGCGGTAAACCATCATTTCCAGCAAAAGAATGCCCGCCAGGGTACCGTCCCGTTCGGGGATATAATCCTGAAAACCGATTCCTCCCGCCTCCTCCCCGCCGATCACCACATTTTCCGAGATCATCAATTCCGAAATATATTTAAAACCAACCGGCGTTTCGTAAAGCTTCATGCCGATTTTTTTGGCAATATGGTCCAGCATCGTCGTCCCGCAAATCGTTTTAACTAAGCCTCCCTTGCGCCCGCGGTCACAGACTAGATGAAGCGCCAAAAGCCCCAGAATTTTTTGAGGGCTGATAAATTCACCGTCAGAAGAAACTGCCGCAATCCTATCGGCGTCGCCGTCTAAAACCAGCCCAAGATCAAATTTTTCCTTCTTGACCCGATGACAGAGCACATCTAAATATTCCCTGACCGGCTCCGGCTTACCGCCGTCGAAAGTCGGATTGACATCATCCCGCATCAATGACATCCTGACCTTAGTCCCCTTTAAAACCTGCAGCGAAATCCCGTCACCGCTACCATGCATGACATCGGTCAAAACTTTTAGACGGGAATTCTTGATTGCTTTAAGATCAACGTACCCCCGGATAAAATTAATATATTCTTCCCGGAAATCTTTAACAATAATCTTCTTTTCCAGTTTTAATGCTTCAAGATCCCCAATCTTGACTTCTGTTTTATATAAATAATTCTCCACCGTGCCGGTGACATCGCTTGAGGCCGCGCCTCCGGTAGCATTTTTTATCTTGATACCGTTGAACTTGCCCGGATTATGGCTGGCCGTAATCATAATGCCGGCAACTGCCTCGTTACGGATAACGGCAAAGCTAAGCGTAGGCGTCGGAACAGCCGAATCGGAAAGGCAGACTTCAATACCATTGGCTGCCAAAACCCGGCTCACAATTTGGGCATAGTTAGCCGACAAAAACCGGGTATCGTAACCAACCGCAACTTTCTTGGGCGCACCCGCTTTCTTCCTAAGATCGCGATTGACCCATTCGCTGACTGCCTGGGCAACGATCGAAACGTTTTTAAACGTAAACGTGTCCGAAATAACCGCCCTCCAGCCGTCGGTCCCGAATTTTATTTCGCTTTTCTGGGCATCATCAGTTTTTTGTAATTTCAGGATCTTCTTGCTGCTCTTCTTGCTTTTTTTGATAATTCTTTTGCGCTTCATAATTCCTCCTTAGAGAATGTCAAACACAGGGTGTTTAATTTTTATATAAGCCGTGCTTCTTAATATAATCCAAAACGCTCTCCGGCACAAAATATTTTGTTGTTTTTCCCTGGGCGAGGCATTGCCTCACATAAGACGAAGAAATGTCAATCCCCGGCATCGAGACAGAGAAATATTTTATTCCCGAACTTTTTTTGAATTGACCGGGACGGTTAACAACGATAAACGTTCCGATCTTTAATATATCGTCGATATATTTCCATTTCTTAAGCTGCGGCAGCATATCCCCGCCGATAATAAAAAATAGCTGTGTATCCTTGGAGAAGCTGCGCTTAAAATACCACATCGTATCAATGGTATAAGACCGGCCTTCTTTTTTGATCTCGAAATCAGATACCTCGAAATGCGGATTTTCTTTAACCGCCAAACGGACCATATTAAAACGATCCCGGGCCGGTGCGATACCTTTGGCGTTTTTGTGCGGCGGCCAATTCGAAGGAACAAAGATAACCTTTTCCAGACGCATCGTCTCGCGTGCCGTCTGTGCGATAGCCAGATGGCCGATATGAATCGGATTAAAAGTACCACCCAATATCCCGATACGCCTCATTGTCTGAGTTGTCCTTTGCCGTAAACCAGATATTTGTAGGTGGTTAATTCTTCCAGGCCCATGGGCCCGCGGGCATGTAGTTTATCGGTGCTAATCCCGATCTCCGCGCCCATGCCGAACTGGTAACCGTCGCTAAAACGCGTCGAGGTATTGACAAAAAGACAGGCCGAATCAACCCGTTTTAGAAAAGAATCAGCCTCGCGAACATCTTTAGTCACAATAGCGTCCGAATGGTGCGAGCTATGCGCATTAATGTGCTCAATGGCATCATTTGTATCCCTGACAACTTTGACAGATAAAATAAGATCAAGGTATTCCTCATCCCAATCTTGGGCGTTGGCTGCTTTAATTCCTTTAACAACACGCCTCGTCAAAGGACAACCCCTTATCTCGACACCGGCTTTTTTGAAATCATCGATCATCATCGGCAGGAATCTTTTGGCGGCGTTTTGATGCACCAACATGGTTTCCATAGCATTACAAACACCGGGCCGCTGGACTTTAGCATTAAAACAAATTTTTCTGGCCATCGCCATATCCGCTTTATCGCTAACATAGACATGGCAAATCCCTTTGTAGTGTTTGATAACCGGGATTCGCGACTTCTCAACTACGAGCCGAATCAGCTGTTCTCCTCCCCGAGGAATGACCAGATCAATATATTTTTCCTGGGCGAGCAGAATGTCAACCGCCTTATGGTCCGTAGAAGAGACCAGTTGGATTCCATCCGCAGGAACACCGGCTTTCTGGGCGACACTTTTTAATATTTTCACAATAGCCGTATTGGAACGGATGGCCTCACGCCCGCCTTTTAGAATGACCGCATTACCGGATTTAAGACACAGTCCGATACAATCGCTGGTGACGTTGGGCCGTGCCTCAAAGATAATCCCCACCACCCCAATAGGCGTGCGAACTTTCTTGATAGTAAGACCATTGGGCCGTTTAAGCGATTTAAGGACTTCACCGACCGGATCTTTGAGCGCGGCCGTTTCTAGAAGACACTTCGCCATGTTTTCAATGCGCCCCGCATTAAGCGACAAACGGTCCAAAAGGGCTTTTGAATAACCTTTTTTGGCTGCAGCCGCCGCTAAATCTTTCCTGTTCTCGGAAAGCAAATAACGACTCTCGCCAATTAGCGCTTTAGCCATTAATCGTAAGGCGCGGTTTTTCGCTTCCTGCGAGACGATAGCCATCTTATAGGAAGCCGCCCGCGCAGTTTTTGCCATATTGACAATTTGACTGTCCAATCCCATCGCCCTTACCTCTCGCACAAAACTAAATTATCACAATGGATAACTTCGTTCTTGCCTTTCTTATCCATGGTCTTGCTCAAATCAATCGAAGAATAATTTGTAATGCCCCGGGCGATTTCCTTGCCGTCTTTATCGACAACCGTAACGACATCATCTGCCTTAAAATGGCCTTCCCAACTTACTACCCCGGGCAATAGAAGGCTTATGCCGCCTTTTAAAAGAGCGGCTTTCGCGCCGTCATCGACGGCAAGCGTGCCTTTTGGTTTTGCCCCAAACGAGATCCAGTGTTTCTTTGAAAGCAATTTCTCTTCTTTCTCCACAAAAAATGTCCCGATCGGCTCGCCTTTTATGATTCTTGGTAAAACATCCGCCGTCTGGCCGTGCGCAATAACACAAGGAACATTAGCATGGGTCGCAATCTTAACCGCCTCAAGCTTTGCAATCATCCCGCCGCGAGCCATATGTTTTTTGCCGGTATCCGTCGCCACCCCTCGGATTTCATCGGTCAATTCCTTGACCTCGCTAAAAACTTTTTTATTGCCGTCATAGAGGCCTTCGACATCGGACAAAAGGAGCAGCAAATCCGCACCGAGCAAACCGGCGACCAAGCTCGCGAGCCGGTCATTATCGCCGAATTTAATTTCATCGGTCGCAATCGTATCGTTTTCATTGATAATAGGAATAGCGCCGTACTTAAGAATCGCCTCCAGGGTCGTACGGGCATTGTTATAGCGGGCGCGTTTATCAAAATCATCCCACGTTAACAGCACCTGGGCGCATTCCATTTTGCTTTTCCGGAATAAATCCACGTAACAACGCATCAAAAGACTCTGCCCGATGGCCGCGCAGGCCTGTAAAGAAGCCAAATCCTTGGGACGCGTGGTTAAGCCCAATTGCCCCATCCCCAGAACGATCGCGCCGGAGCTAACCAGGATCACTTCAATGCCCTGCTGGCGCACGGCGCTGATCTGGTCAACCAGGGAATTTAAAACCGCTTCCTGAGGCTTGAGGCCAAAAGTAGCGATCGTACTGGAACCGACCTTAATAACTACGCGTCTGATGGTTTTTTTGAATTTTCTCGACATAAAATAACCCTTATCGCATCAATGAGTTTTTCTATCCCCTCTTTGTTTAGAGCCGAGATCGGATAGATTTTTCCCTTATATTTCTTTTTAAATCTTTTTAAATTCTCTTTAGCCTCGGGCAAATCCATCTTGTTGGCGGCAATGATCCTATTCTTAAACAACAGCGTGTCGCTGTACTGCGCCAACTCGTTATTGATTTTCTCGTAATCATCCAGCGGGTCGCGGCCTTCACTGCCGGACATATCGATCATGTGCAAAAGGATGCGGGTGCGTTCGGTATGTTTTAAAAAACGATCTCCAAGGCCGCGGCCTTTATGCGCCCCCTCGATCAAGCCGGGCAAATCCGCTATCGCAAAATCAAAATCCTCACCCTGAACAATTCCCAGAATCGGCTGCCGGGTAGTAAACGGATAGTTGGCAATCTTGGATTTTACCCGCGAAACATTCGAAATAAACGTCGATTTTCCGACATTCGGAAAACCGACAATCCCTACATCAGCAATCAATTTCAATTCAAGGCGTACGACTCTGGATTCGCCTTCTTCGGCCGGTGCCGGTACCCGGTTATGGTTATTGCCCCGGCCGCCCCTACCACCCCGCACAGCGATAACCTGCTGGCCATGAGACACCAAATCTTTTATCAAAAGGCCGTTGGCATCATCCCGAATCAAGGTGCCCACGGGAACCTTTAACACACAATCCGTCCCTCTTCTCCCCTGGCTGCCCTTACTGCTGCCGATATGGCCTTTCTCGCCTTTGTAATGCTGTTTAAATTTAAAATCTAAAAGCGTCTGAATATTCTTGTCGGCAATAAATACAATATCCCCGCCCTTGCCCCCGTCCCCGCCGTCGGGCCTGGGGTAACGCGTGCGCATATCCGAATAGTGGCTCTCGCAACCCTTGCCACCATCACCGGCCTTTAAATAAATCCTTGCCTCATCAACAAAAATCATCTTGCTGCCTTAAAGATTACGCTGCGATTTTAGTGATGGTTAGAGTCGTCAGCTTTTGGCGGTGCCCTTTTTTCCAGGCAGAATCCTTCTTCGGGCGGTATTTATAGGAAAGTACTTTGGCTGCAAGATTATGACGGACAACCTTGGCCAGCACCTTGACCTCTTTTAAGAAAGGCTGGCCGATTTTAACGGTTGAATTATCACAAAGGAGTATGACCTGATCAAACGTGATATCCGCTCCTTCTTTGCTTTCAAGAAGATGAGTCTCGATGGTATCCCCTTGCGACACTTTGTATTGCGCTGATCCTATCTGAACAATAGCGTACATCCTGCTTCCTCCTGTTGTTGAATCTCTAAATTTATCTATTTAAAGATTAGTCGATTTTTACGCGGCCCCTGCCGTCACAATAAGGACAATCATGAAATGAAATTGATTCGATTGTCTTTCCTGTCCTGGCACGGGTCATTTCCACTAAGCCTAACGCCGAAATCCTGGAAACTTCGGTTTTAGAACGGTCTTTTGACAGGGCAGCCTCTAAGCACTCCAGAACCCGCCTACGGTGAGACTCTTTGCCCATGTCGATAAAATCAATGACAATAATACCACCTAAATCCCGTAAACGCAACTGCCGCGCAATTTCGGGCGCCGCCTCCATATTAACCAAAAATGCCGCTTCTTCAGGCGGGGCATTGGCCTTAAATTTTCCGCTGTTGACATCCACAACAATCAAGCCTTCCGTAGGCTCAATAACAACATAGGCCCCGGACTTTAAGAAAACACGCTTATCGTAAATCTTGCGCATTTCATGAGCGACGTTATGTGAATCAAAAAGCGGGACATTGCCTTTATAAAGCTGGATTTTAGCAACCATTTCCCGGCCGATTAGGGTGTAGACAAAGCGGCAAAGCCGGTGATATTCTTCCTGCGAGTCAATAATCAATTTATCAACGTCTTCAGTCAAGAAATCACGGACAATCCGCCACATCAAATCATATTCTTTATAAATGAGCGCCGGGGCTTGTTTTTCATCGGCCGTTTTTCTTACCCTTTGCCAGATGTTGAACAGAAACTTTGCATCGCGTATTAACTCTTTTTTACCTTTCTGCAAAGAAGCAGTCCGCACAATAAATCCGCCGGTCTGCCCGAATTTTAGCTCCCTTAAGACTTCCCGTAACCGCTGGCGCTCTCCTGACTCATCAATTCTTTTTGAAACCCCCAAATGCTTATCGTAAGGCATAAAAACAACAAACCGGCCGGCCAGGCTCACGTGAGTCGTCAACCTCGCCCCCTTGGTGCCAAAAGGCTCTTTGACGACCTGGACTAAAACTTCATCGCCTTTGGCTAAAGGTTTAGGCTTGGAATCTCTATGCTCTTTGGGCTTTTGTTTGCGACGAAGGATCTTGTCGATCAATTTGCGGGGACCGGCAATTTCTTCCTCCAAGAGAGGATTAATAGCATCCGTCAGATATAAAAATCCGTTTCTCTCTTCTCCGATATTAACAAAAGCCCCGTTAATTGACGGCAGGATCGATTCGACACGCCCTTTGTAAACATTCCCCAGGATCGTATTCTGCCGGTCCACCTCGATATGAAAATCTTCGAGTTTGCCGTTCTCAACCATCGTGACCCGTCGTTCGCCCTGTTTAATACTGACCAGTATTTCTTTAGACACTAAAATCTCCTTTTTATAAATTTTCGTAAAACAGAAACAGACTCATCCCGCAGGTCCATTCCTGCTATCTTCTTGCTCTAGCAAAATGCCGCAGCGTGCCTTACGAACCAGATGGCTTATCGACGGTAATGATGTGAGGAGTCAGAAAGATAAGCAGGTCAGTCTTGGTGACGGATTTTTCTGACTTCTGAAACGCAAGCCCCAAGATGGGGACATCGCCTAACAGGGGTATCTTTTTCCTTGTCGAAGTGTCTTGGCTCTTAATAAGGCCGGCAATTACCAGCGTTTCCCCGTCTTTGATCATGACACGGGTTGATGCCTCTTCGGTGCTTAACCTCGGCAGCTGGGTATTTTCGACGGTAACATAATCAAGAATAGAAGTAACTTTCGGCTTTATGTCAAGCGTAACAAAACCGGCATTGTTTACATGCGGCGTCACATCAAAGATAATACCAATATCCATATAGCTCCATCCGGACACCTGAAGCCTTGCCTGCTCTTCATTATAGGTATACGTCGGAATAGGATACTGTGTGCCCACAACAATGTTTGCCTTCTGGTTATCCAGGGTTACAATGCGCGGGTTTGACAAGATATTGGTGTTTGATCTTGTTTTGAGCAATTCAAGGACGGCCTGCAATTCCGTAAAATTAAGAGTTCCGTACGAGAAGAGATCGGCGGAAGGCGCAGGAAATGTACCGGGTAGAAATTTGCTGTTATCGGTTCTTGCCGTAAAAGGCCACAGCTGCGGCCGTTTAGGCCCGGTGATGCCTGCCTTAACTACCCAGTCAACACCGAGATTCTCGGAATTACTTAACGTCGTCTCAATGATCTTTCCCTCAATCAGCACCTGAGGCGTGGTGGAATCAAGGGTGGGAACAATCTTGCTGATCAGCTCCAAATTGGTCGGAGTATCACGAACAATAAGGGCATTGGTCCTATCGTCAAAATTAACGCTTCCCCGCGACGTCTTCATTTTATCGATTGAAGTAACAATATCCGCTGCCTTGGCGTAGTTGAGAATAAACGTTTTGGTTGCCAACGGCTCCTGCTCTGCCAGAGCCTGATTATCCTCTCTTCGTTTCTTTAGATTCTCGATAGTTGTTACAACAATAATATTGCCTCTCTTGTCATAACCATATCCGTAGGTTTCCAGGATAACCCGAAGGGCCTGCTCCCAATAAACATCCGTTAGTTGTATCGTCACCAAACCCGTCACCTCGGGGCCTGCCACAATATTAATACCGCTTTTATAAGAAAGAATTTTCAAGACATTTCTGATGTCCGCATCACGAAAATCCAAGGAGACATTGCCCGGCTGGGTAGTAACCATAACCTCCGTCTTGGTTTCCGGTTCGGGGGCTGGTAAACCCACGGCCTCTGCGTCATTAACGTCCTCTCCCATTTGAGCAGGAATGGCCTGGTCAGCTGCTTCCTGGCTCGTTCCATTGTCAGGGACACCCGGATCCTGAGCATAAGAATACACGCACGCCGAGAGAATAAGCACCAAAAAAAGTGCCTTTTTCAACATATTACTCCTCCTTTTTTAACTCCAAGATAAATTTTTCTTCACCCTTAAGTAAGGTGACTTTCTTCTCTTCAATTTTAGAAACAACATACAGCCCTATGCGATTATTGACTTTCACCACCGTGCCGTTAATAACCGCCAAACTATTGCCGTTAGGATCATAAATAATGCCCTCCAGCGCCATGTCGGATACCAAAACATCCGTATCATAATTCATGACGGCGCCGCTGGAAGTAACCAACTTCCAGAACGGATCCCTTTTGCCGTGATCGTCATAAATAAAAGGCTCTTCGGCAACGACATTACCGGATAGTAAAACAAAAACTAACGCCCCTAAAATCAGCCGCATCATTTCTTGCCCTTGGTTTCTTTATCGGCCGCCTTTTCGCGGACAAAAGCCTTGACAGTCACTTTCAAGGAATGAAGCAAAGGATCATCGCTATTAGCAACAATGTCAAAATCTGTAATGCTCATAAAAATATCCGCCCCCTCGATACGATTGAAAAAACGTCCGATATTATGATAGTTCGCTCGAGCGGTCACAAGGATAGGAAGCGAATAATATTTTCCATCATCTTTAGACAATACCAGCTGCTGCGACTCTTTAATCGGTATAATCTGGTTAATGCGGACCTTGGACTCGTTCGCAATCCGGGAAATATCCTCTAAGATGGCAGGAATTTCTTCTTTAGGGAGTATCTTGCCGCCCGAGGTCTTTAGCTGATCCCTTAATTGCGCCAGCCGCGCTCGGTGCTCATTGATCAAATGCATGTTCCGTTTGGTCTCAGCGAGATTTCTGGACAACTCTGTTATTTGAGGGCTTAATTTCATCAGGTTTTTTAACTGCGGCTGCATCAGAAGAAAATACCAGAAAATAAAAATAGCCAGCATGATACCGCCTAAGACCGCATAGCGGTTCTTTTCACTTAAGGCGGCTAATCGAGTCGATAATTGTTCGGTAATATTCATTGGGTTTTAACGCACTTTGACCGTAATAAGAAAATCTGCTACTTCCGCTGATTTAATTTGCCGGCGCTGAACGGGCCCCATTTCGATATCCTCAAGATTCATCATGAACGCCTTTCGGTTCTTGAGGCTAGAAACAAAATTGCCCACACTAATCACTTCGTCTCTTATCTTAGAAACCGCGCTGCCCTCAATCAATAAAACCCTTTCATCTAAAGATACCTTAGTCAGCCAAAGGCCCCGGGGAAGGGCATCGCTAATATCATTTAATTTCTGCGCCCAGAAAATCCGCTTGGCGGTCGTTACTTCCTCGATCGCGGTAATTTTGCTTTGTAAGGCTCTTAGCTCATTGAGGACGCGATCGACATTTTCCTTTGCCGGCAAAATCTCCTCCCATTGCCTATTGAGTTTTGCCCGCTGAGAAAACTTAACAAAAATAATCGCCTGCAGGAAGGCAGAAACAATAAACAGCACAACCACCAACCCCCCCACCAGACCCCAGAGAGTTTCTTCGGGAATGGCGCGCATAAACGAAGGCAATACCTCAGCCTTCCTTCTTTTTCTTAAGTTTTCCGGAACAAAATTAATCTTAATCATACGCAAGAAGGGCCAGGCCCAGGGCCACGGCTAAACGGTGATTGTTGCTGTTAAATTCTGCCCCGGCAACGCCGGGCGACAGATCAAGCAAAGAAAAGGGATTCCATTTTTCGACAGCGATATCCAGATTCTTCACAAAGAATGCATCAAGACCGGTTAACAACGAAGAACCGCCGGTTAAGAATAATTTCGTAATAGGCGTATTATTTTCGGTTACAAAATAATCAAAAGACAAACGAATCTCCGAAACTAAGTTGCTAAAAAGTGATTCATAGGTAGAGGTAACGACTTCCGCCTTATCCTGAGGCTGACACTTTATCTTCTCTGCCTCTGAAAACGGCACGCCCAAAACATTACTGATTCTCTTGTTGAGATCCCTTCCCGCCAGAAAAATGTCGCGGGTAAACCAAGGGAGATTATCCTTAAAAATCGTTAATCCCGTCGCAATATCCCCGATATTTAATACTGCGACCGCCTGCGATTTTGGGGCCTCAGCCGCATTCTTATCTGAAGCCGGTGTGTTTTTCTTTTGAGCCATGAGGCTAAAAATATTAGCAAGTGCCAGTGAATCAAGCCCGATATGCTCAGCCTGCAGGTTCAGCTTTGTAAGCAACTCCAGCCGGTGGTCAACCAGCTCTTTCTTTGCGGCGGCAATCAATACGGACATTTTATTGTCTTTATTCTTCGGATTAACGACATGGCAATCGGTATACGCCTGGTCTTTGGGGAAGGGAAAATATTTATCGGTTTCGATATGGAAGGATTTCTTAAGATCAGCCAGAGACATCACCGGCATATCGACTAACCGGACGAGTGTCCCATGGCCGGATAGTGACGTAAACGGGCTTTTGGAATGAATACCGGTTTTGTTAAGAATTCTTTTTAGGGCCTCCTCGACGCCGTCTCCCTTGACCTGCTCCACAGCCCAGTTAACGACAGTAAAGGAATCTTTGGCAGGCGCAATTTCGATAAGCTTGCAGGAATGCGACCCTATATCAAGACCAACCGACAATTCCTGAATTTTTTCCGGAATAATCCTTTTTACGGCAGAAAGGTATTTATCTAATAAGATACTCATAATAAGTATCTCTATTGTAGCAGAATATTTCCTTTTATTGAAGGCTCATAAATAATATTATTATCTTTGACCTCCGGTGGTTTTTGGGCTTTTGGAGAAGCCGGGAGAGCCGTTTTAACAACTGTCTTTTCCTGATTCGATACAATAGGAGCAGCAATACGGGAGTTTTGCGCGTAAGGCTTTTCCGCCGCCTTAACCGGCACCTCGCTCTTTACCGGTTGCGGTTTGGGCTGACCTGCATCGATTGTCTTTTTGATCCATAAATTAACTGCCACAAAAATGGCTGCGAGAAAAATAAGAATTACCACTAAGGATCTTCCGTTTTTCTTGTTCAGCATCATTAAAATCCTCCTTCTTGCCAGGCGATTTTGTCAGCAATGTCATTCGTAAACGCGATGAATGTCCTCATGCTGGGATAATACGGCGGCGCTTTCCCTAACAACATCCTGCCGTCATAAACAAAATTACGCCCGTACCCTGAAGCCGGCAATCCGGTTTGACCATTAAAAGTTCCGAAAGCGCCGTAAAACTGTGTTATCGCCCCGCCTAAAAGAGTCGCTGTTCCGCGAGGGCTTCCTGATTCGTAATTGTCAACCGTAAAAATACCGTTACGCGCCATAACCGAAGCATGAATTTCGACGTCATCAGACGCTCCTGTTCCGACCCGGACATTCCCGCCCCAGCAAACAATCCCCAGCATGTTTTTCTGGTCATCCGCGTTCGGTGGAATATAGCCGGGAGTCCCGGGAGTGCCTACGGCTTCATCGTATTCTTCATACTTTAAATGATCGGTAATAACAATATCATTCTCACTGGAGACTGTTACCTCGGTATCTTTTTGCACCGTCCCCTCTAAGCTGTTAATTGCGCCGTTAACATAGATAATCGTTCCGACATTGCCGACGCCGTCCGGAAGCCCGTTAAAAACCTGAGTCCCGCCCCCAACCGTGTGCACACTCGTCTGATTATTGGCGATATCCGCCGTAATAACTTTTGTCGTCGTGCCTCGGGTAATCGTGTAGGTCGCGTTATGATTAGCATCAACACCCATGTTGATCGTCGCACTGCCCGAGACATATATACCTCCCAGCAATTTTTCTCCGTCATTGGCAACAAAAATGCCGTAACCGGGCGTATTGTCGCCAGCGCGAACCTGATCAATCATATCCTGTTTCTGTACGGCCGATGCCAGAACAATTTCCGCAGCACCCCGGGTATATCCAGCATTAAACGTCGGAACATCGTACGGAGGATTGCTGTCAGCATCCTCTTGCTTGGGATTATTATTATTATAAAACATCGCCTTAGTATTCTGTTGAGTTACGGCACCGTCAAACGTACCGCTTGGATTTAATGCAAATCTGTATTGGTCATTCGTATGTATCGGGCCGGAAAAGTTTGTCTTGTTGGTGAACCATACGGGAGTACCGCTCGGCATTGCGTGATGATCCGTGAAAAGGGCAAATTTGGCAAAATTATCCCGTTGTACCCGCACCGTAAAATCACCGGTTACAACAACTTTGCGGGATATCATTCCTCCGGCAACACCAGTCGCTTCGATTCTATAATAATAAGGAAAGTCCCATTGGTCCGTTCCAATCGCCGAAGGATTACTTTTTTCCGTGAAAAGGATATTAAAAACATAGCTTCCATTAACGAAATTCGTGGACGAACCGTCATAGCGAACCAGGGTATGGCCGGGGTTAATTGTCAGCAAATTGGTACCACCCTGCCTTACATACTGCCACAAGAAACCCAATCCATCCTGATCGTTAACATAGCCTTTCGCATCATTAGCCAATACCTGAGGATTAGTGCCGTTAACAACGGTCATCATATCCGTATTAATCAATGTGTCAATCTGCTCTAAACCGGATTGACTAGCGGCTTCCGCTAAATAAAAAGCCTGGGTCGACACGCGCTCGATATCGGAGCTGCTCTTGTCAGAAATAACTTTAGCAATAAAGATACTCCCCAAAACAGCAATAAAAAAGACCACGGCGAGCGAAATCGCCAAAACCGAACCTTGCCTGTTACTTATGAATTTATTTCTGATATCGGTAAACATGGCCTACCCCCTATTCCTTAAATAAATTTCCGTACTGGTCGAGGCCCCCACAACTCTGTTGACAACAGACTTTTTTTGTGTCGACATTTGAAGAGTTACTGTCTTCTCATCTGTGCTTTTAGCAGCTTGAAAATCAAGAATATCCTGCGCAACAAGATCCTCCCGCACCGTACCGCCGCCATTATTAAGCACCTTCCGAATCAATTCATTCTGCGCGTTCTTGGAATACTCAACGTATTTATAATCAAGGGTCATGCAGTCATTATCCGCATCCATGCAGCTCGAACTCGTACAACCCCACGTCAAAGGTGCTCCCCAATGGGCGACGTCTCCGCTGCTGTTAATAACGCTATCGCCGCTGTGGCAAATGACAGGCATGGAAAATCGCAAGATGTCCGTGCCATTAGGGCCCGCCCCTTGCAGGATTGTTACTTGCGATACCCCGTTATTGTCAATCCCGGATTCCTGCAATTCCCGCGTCACCTTTACCAGGGCCATACGTAAACTTTGCTGTGCTTCAATGCTCGTCCCCGCATTAAAGAACGTCGACTGTCCCGCCAATAATAGAAGAAAAACTCCTGTCACTGCGATAGCGAATATGGAGACAGACACTAATGTTTCAAAAAGCGTAAAACCCCTGCAGTCAGAATCTTTAAAATTATTCATTTTATCCACCCTTATAAATCCGCCAATCAACGATCAAAAATATAACTTGCCAACTCAGCCGGCGAATCGACAATACCATTTCCGTTTTTGTCTTCGCCTATATCAAGCTGCCCATTCAAGTTAACATCTTCTCCGATCAGTAATCCGTTCGGCTGCTGCCAACAGAAGGTAACCGTCACCCTGAGAAGATCTTGGTTGGAATCATCAACATAACTGACTCCGATACCGTGTAATCCCGGCGTCGTAAAAGTCACGTTATTATAAGTCGCTTTAATCTGGTCAAAGGGCGTATTTCTTATTTGCTCAAATCTGGTTTTGGCAGCACGCATAGCGATAGAGGCATTCTTTGATATCTCGCTTAGAGACAAACAAGCCACATAGCTGAATAAGATACTTACCAGCACAAAAATAAGGATAGAAACGGCCACCATTGATTCAACCAGGGTAAATCCTTTTTTAGCCCGTATCATACGAATCCCTGCCCTTTTTAGATAATAAATATTATTGTTTAAAACGTATTCATAATACCACATATAATTTGTAAAAATAATTCTTATTTTCTATTTTCTACTCGTAATAAATAAAAATTAAAAGGGGGCTTTTGAAAGCCCCCTTTTAACAAAAACTTCAGCAATTACCCTACGCTTACGACTCGTCCTTAATTGGGCGGTGTTAAGACACCACCGGTCTGGACAGTGTATACCGTTGTACCTGTCTTATTGAAAGATACCGGAGTAGCCGTAATCGTATACTCAGCCGTACCAAACTCGCAAGTATAATAATACCCTGCATATGGATTAGTCGAAGCTGAGTAATCGCAGTAATTCTTGCTCAAAAACTTCGGATCTGCGCTAGTCAACGACGTTACTTCAGTAGGATAATTACCCTGGTTGACAGTTGCATATGACTCTGCTGCGGTTGACATGGTCCTTAACGTGCTCGTAGCTAAGGCATCGTTCGCTGACAGCCTGGCACGAAGCAAGTTAGGAATGGCAATCGCCGCTAACAGAGCGATAATCGCAACGACGATCATGATTTCTACTAGAGTAAAACCTTTTCTATTCATCTTAAAAACCCCCTTTCCGGATCATGATTAAGCTTTCAGCAGATACTCTCATCCGGAAGGTCAAGAAAACTGTATGACGAATTTATTATAGCGATTCGCTCTTTTCTTAACCCTATCCTTTAAAGAGTTTTTCTACTTGGCTCGGATCCCTTTTATTGCAATTTTATACTATCAACCCCTCCTTTCTGTGTCAAGCGGTTTTAATAAAAAAACCTGTTCTCCCCTCTAGAGAACAGGCTATAATCCAATCAAACCGGATCATTGGCACCTGACTACCCGTTCCGCTGTTCCTTTTGCGGAGTGTGGGCTCTAGAGTTTTGCGCCCCACGCTTTCGCGAGGTTTGCCCTTATCAATGATGCTATCTTCTTAAATTGTCCAAACCATTAACTATCACAAAAAGTATAACACACAGAAACCCGGTTGTCAAATAATAGCCCCGCGGTCGTAAAGCGAGAAAACATTTGGATCGGCAAGGGATTGCTTAAATTGTCGGATATTAAGAGCGTGCGGCGCTGGTTAATTAAAATTTTCCAGTGCCAGCCCTAAAGGAACTGCCAGGGAGGGAAAGACAAAATCCAGCCTTTGTTGAGAAACAATAGGCGAAACAGTAACGTTTTTGATGGAATTTAAGACCGAAATCTCACGATTCAGGTTCTCTTTTAAGAAATTAGCCAACCAGGCCAGTTTTGCCGTACCTCCGCTGACTAAGACCTCATCCACAACCATCCCAAACTCGCTCTCGTAATAATCAAATGAGAGGTAGACCTCGTTAAGAAGATTTCCCAAAACCGGTTCAATAATCTTAAACTTCTCCCGGTCATCGAGAGTCAAATTACACTTTATTTTCTCCGCTTCCTCGGGCGCAATATCAAATTTCTCCTTAAGAAGCTGGGTGATATTATCGCCCCCCAGCTGCACATCCCTCATAAAGTAGGAAGTAGAGCCCCGGACAATATTGATGCTGGATATCTTGGAACCGATATTCAAAAGACCTACTGTTTTCTCTTTCTTGTCGGAATAATTAATCTGGAATATATTCTTTAAAATAATCGAGTCAATCGTAACAACCTCCGGTTCCAGGCCGGCGTCTTTAAGGACCCTCACCCGGGAATCCACAAATTCCTTCTTGGCAGCAACCAGAAGAACTTTCATGTTCCGTGAATCAGAATTTTCTTTAATCACTAAATAATCACTCGCCACGTCTTTGCGATCAAAAGGGACATACCGTTCGATCTCGAATTCCATAGCCTTCCTTAATTCTTCTTCACCCATAGTGGGAAGCATAAGATAGCGGACAATAACTCCCTGGGAGGGCACAGCGACAACCGCCCGGCGCTCGCTGAGCTTGGCCTCCGCGCAGGCACTCTTTAAGGCTTCGAGAACACCGTCTGTTTTAGCCGTATTGATCTTGGAATACCCAAAACCTTCGAGAGTAAATTTGTTGTCCTTAGAGCTTAGTTGGGCAACCTTGACCGAAAAATTGCCAATATCAACCCCAAGGGATATTTCACCTTTTTTTATGTTTTTCTTTGCTCCAAACACGCGCCATCTCCCGCAATAATCTTTCAGCCGAAAATACCGCTATTAAACAGCGCCATTGCGCCAATCGTTTCAAAAAGCACTCAATTATTTATTTGATTGAGAAATCGCAACCGCGGCTCTATTTTCCCTGCAATTTTAAAAACCGGTCGTAATAATACTGGGAGGTTTTAACGTCCGAAATCTTTTTGTAAAGCTGGGATAAATTATAATTTGCTTCCTTGTCGTTCGGATCAATCTTTAAGACCTTCTTATAGTTCTCGATCGCCTGATCATATTGCTCCATCCTGGAATATATAAAACCGAGATTATAATAAATATCCTTTTTCCGGGGGCTGGATTTCAATGCCAGGGCGTACTGCTCTATCGCCTTCTGAAACTCGCCTTTAGCGGCCAATTGATATCCCAACAATTCATAATCGCTTCCCTTGGAAGACTCGGAACCCGCGGCGACCGTTTTTCTGGGCGGTTTAATTTTGGCCTGCCCCTCGAGAAGCGATTCCACCATAGCCTTTTCGCGGTTAAGCTTAACGATTCGCTCCATGAGAGTTGACGCTTCCTTCTTGAGGGAATTATTCTCCTTCTGAAGAGAAGCGATCTCCCTTTTGATTCCTTTTTCTTTGCCGCTCGAGTCAGCAGAAGAAACAACCGTTTCTCTGTTTTCCTTTTCCAATTCTTTATTGCGGCGCTTCAATGCCTCTATCTCTCCGTTTAACTTCTCCAAATCTTTCTTGGCATCTCGCGTGAAATTCCCGCCTTCCTCTTCCACCTTCTGTTTTGCCTTAACGGCATTTTCTAAATCATTTTTAAGCCGATCAATTTCTCGCTGCAGGTTTTTTTGTTCCTGATCTAGCGATTGCCGCTGATCAGCCGGTTTTGAAAGCCGCTGGGCATTCTGGGCAAGGTCTTTTTCGGCTTTTTCCTGCTTGGCCTTCGCTTCGGTCAAAAGCTTATTAAGCCTGTCTTTTTCCGCCTCAAGATTCTTCAGCACCCCACGGTTTTTCTCTTTAGACGATTTAACTTCCTGCTCCAGGCGATCCGCTTGAATCTTGAAATCTTTTACCTGGCTTTCCAGCAGTTTTTGTTTTGCGTTCTTTTGAGCAATCTGATCATTGAGATCATTTTTGTCTTTTGTCAACCGGTCAATCTTCTGCCTTAAATCCCGCAAGTCTCTTTCTAGGTTCGGTACCTTCGCAGTTTTCTCTGCCAACACACCGCTCAACCTCGCAGGCTCTTTTGACAAACTCTCCTGTTCAGTCTTAAGATTTTTAAGCTGGCCCTGCAACTCTACGACTTTCTTTCTTAAGAGGTCATTCTCGGACAAGAGAAGATTATTCTGTTCAAGAAGAGCGCTCATGCTTTTTTTCAGATTCGCAAGGCTCTTCGACCAGGCATCGTCTGTCATTGTCTCTTCAGATGGGACGTTTCCTGATAAATCCGGTTCGGCATAACTAAGCCCAAAAAAGAGCACAATTCCACATGTCAACACAGTGCCCATCAACTTCAAGCGCAACCATTTTTTCGCCGATTGTCTGCTCATAGGTTATCTGATTCTTTTGTTATTTTATTAGTTGTTTAGTGACGGCGGCCTAAGGTAGAAATAATCCGCGGGCTTCCCTTCTTCCCCTTTTTTAGCTTCTGCGTTTTTTGTCTCTTGCTCGGAGGCCGTCGCGGTTCCTCGAGTTATCTTCTTTTTCTTCATCTGGTTAAATTCTGTTTCCCAATCTTTTTCAGTTTCCTCAAATAACTGCAGCCTATCGTTTTCCTTAGGGGTAAACGGCCTCTCTTCCACCACGGTCGGCGTAACAAAAACCAAAAGATCCGTATCGGTTAAACCCCCGACTCTCTGCCGAAAAATGGCACCGAAAAACGGGATATCTCCAAGCAAGGGAAGTTTGCTAACCGCAAAGGAGTCGTTCTTTCTTCTCAAGCCCCCGATCACCGCTGTCTGCCTATTCTTGACCAACAAGTTAGTCTCGGCAGCTCTGCTGTCAATAATCGGTTGAGTACCGCCCGGAACATAACCGGAACGAAAGCTCTGGTTAACGCTAATCGCCATATAAATATAATTATCTTTTGTCGTGATATGCGGCGTCACCTGGAGGTTGATGCCCGCGGACTTAAAAGCAACCGAAGAAATCGCGCTTGATGACTCAGTACTTTGCGTAACCTGCGTATAGGGAATTTCTTCCGTAAGATTGATCTTTGCCGGCAAGTTGTCAAGTGTCAGAATCTGCGGATGAGCCAGGATATTGACCCGCGATTGCCGCTGATACATTGCAATCGTAGCATGCAAATCCTTATCGGTCAGCAGAGTCGTTCCAAAAGTAATAATCCCGCCGGGAGGGCCGAGATCGCCGAGATTTTGAACAAGCGATCGCTTGGGCCCGGAGACATCCGGCCCGTGCATCTCTTGATCTAATTGCCAATTAATGCCCAATTGGTCGTCCTGCGCGATAACCACATCAGCCATCAATGCCTCAATCATAACTTGGGGAGTACGGGTATCCAGGCGATTGGCTATCTCTTCAATATTAGCGATCCGGTCAGGAAGATCGGTAATAATCATACTATTCGTCCTGTCGTTGACTTCAATCTTTCCCCGGCTGCTTAACATACTGCCAAAATTATTCTTAACCTCGCCTGCCCTGGCAAAATTTAATGTGATGATTTTTGTCGATAAAGGAATCTTTTCGTCTTCGGTCTGGAGTTGTTCTAGGGTCATAATTCTGATAAGATCCCCGTCGCGCTTATAGGTGAGATTATAGGTCGTCAGGATAACATCCAGCGCCTTCTTCCAGGGAATATTATTAAGCTGCAGGTTTACGGTGGCGGCAACTTCCGGCCCCACAACCATATTCATTTGGGACTTCTCCGCCAAAATTCGTACGACATCGCGGATATCCACATTCTCGAAATTAACGCTAACGAGGCCATCTTCCGAAACCGCAGATTCAGAAGAAAGTGCTTCTTCGCCGACAGAATTAACCATGGCGGCCGGGGTCTCTTCGGGCTCCAGAAAGTCCTTTTTCTCCGGGGATGCCACACTAGCCTGAAGCGGGGAATCGGATGCCTCTTGCGCCCATAACGGCCCTAAGAGAAATAGAAATACTCCCGAGAAGAAACAGAGAAATAAAAGAAGTATTTTCCTTGAATCTTTACTCATCTTTTAACGGTCTTTCGTAATTGGATCGTAATCGGATTCCCGTTGTCATTTAATAAAACGCTGTTGGGATAAATCTTTTCTACCTTCAATCCCTGCGTTATTTCCATGCCTTCCGAGTAGACCTTAGTATTAATCATGGCTAAAGGCCTCTTTTCATCCCAGATAATCGCTTTAAGAACAATATCCATCAAAGCCGCACTAAGCTTGGGAGCAGGAAATAATTCGCTGTCTCTTTTTATAGTACCATTAGAATTGACTAACGCAACAAATGGATCTCTTTTTTTTCCCTGCAATGAATTTGTGACATTTTCGGCAAGGCCAACTCCGGCAACAGAGAAAAGAAATACGAACCCCAGAGCAAAACATCCGCCTGCCAAATAAAATCTTCTCTTTAGCGTATTAATCATTGGCCTTTTCCCTCGAAAAAGCGCTAATGGAGAGCTCAATGGCATGATCCCATTCCTGGCCTGGGTCATCCTTAATGCTTAAATCCGTAATTTTCATGAGCTGGTCTGCCGTTTCTATCTTTCCCAGGAAATCGATCAAATCATAATAGCCGCAGTTCAGCCTGACCCTGACCGGCAATTCAATAAATAAATCATTTGTCTGTTCCAGGGTGTGCTTCTTTATGGGGAGGGGATCCAGGGAAGAAAACTTCAGTTTGGACCGCTTGGTAATTTCCTGTAATGTATCAAAAATCAGGTTTGTGTTGGTTCTCGTCGGCATCTTCCCTTCCAGCTCCGTCGCTTTCTTAAGAAGATCCCGAATCTGTGCCTTTGTCCTGCTAAAATCTGCGCTATTACGGGTAACACTGGTAACAATATTTTCTTTTTCCTGAATATCGCGGGACAAGGTCAAAAGCGTACGAAAGGACGGCCAAATAAAAAACATCGTCAGGGCAACGAAAAGGACGCCCGGGAGCCAAAGAGGTGAGTATTTCACCGCTAAATTAATAAAGACATCTGTAGGCTCGGAAGCTTTTTGTGGTCGTTTTATCATATCTGGTCTATCGGACTGCCTCGCATAACAAGTCAAATCTCATAACATCCAAACCGCCAAACGTGCTTTTAGCGATATTGCTGGACGTTATCTCGGCAAAATCCTTTGAGAATTCCTTATTGCTCTTTACATTCTCAACAAAATTCTTTACAAGAAGCACCGCGTCCTCGATCCTGCTCGCCACGGCTGTTCCTCTGACGACAAGAAAGACCTTTTCGGTGGTACCGCCTGTCTTGGGGTTCAGCCGTGAAGAACCCGCCTCTTTTTTCGTATAAATATCCGTGAGCCAAATACCGCTGGGAATAAGATCGGCCAGGAGATCAAGTTTCCTGTGCCATAAAAAATCCCTCGAAGACAATTCTGTGATAAGCGCAATTTTCTTCTCAAGGCCCACCTTCTCTTTTTTTATTTTATCCATCTCCTCAGGACTGGTCGATAGGGAGCCAACCTCTTGCGTCAGCTTTTTAAGACGACCCTCTTTTAGGAAAATATTGATGAACAAGGGCAGCCAAATCAGAAAAATAATCCCCAAGCATATAGAACACCGGAAGATAAGCACCGGCTTAACATCGGAAATATCAGCTTTTGAATCCGACGCAAAAGTAGGCTTAACCGCTATTTCTTTCTTCTTTTTTGCAGGCTGTGCCAAAAGATTGATTTGAGGCATATGAGGAATGCGTTAAAATACCCTGTTTTTAAAAAGATAATTAACTACTCTTTTTTATTTTAATATAAAAGAGAACCAAAGGGGGGTTTTTTTTACTTTTTTTTCGAGGCTACCGCTGGAATACAAGTAGGAATTGTGCTTATCTTCTGGCAATTGCCGTTTCAAGAAGGCAGGGGGAACTACTGAAATCAGCTTTCCACTGGAGGGTACCGTTGGTATCTGTGCATTCGCCGATAATTTTCCCGCCTCTGCTGCGCCAACAAACCCATACCCGGACAATTTTCAAATCAGCCGTATCCAGGTCAGCCGTATCAACGGGAGCTACACCAACATAATACAAACCATTAATGCCATCCGTCGAAGGAGAAAGGGTGCCACTCGCATCCAGGATAGAGTCAAAATCAGAATGCTGAATAGCGATATTGTTTTCAATTTTAGCCCGCGCGAGATTCATCGCCGTTGCCAATTCTTGGCTGTACTCGTCAAGCGCGATACCGTTAATAAACAAAATCATGATACCGCCGATAACCAGAATGGCAACAGAAACCGTAATCAAAAGCTCAACCATCGTAAACGCTGATGACTTCATTAGGATTCTTTCGCTATTCCAATTCAGCTAAATTTAAGCGATGAATATTAGTCCACGCCACCTATTTAATCTTGGTTACGATAGTTAAAATCGGCATGAACAAAGATATGACAATGCCGCCGACAACTACACCGAGAAATCCGATAATAACGGGTTCGATAACGCTGGTCAAGCCCGCAACAGCTGCATCAACCTGGTCATCGTAGAAATCGGCTATTTTCGAAAGCATCTTTTCCATTTCGCCCGTTTTCTCTCCGACGGAAATCATCCTGGTTACCATAACCGGAAAGACACCGCTCTTGGCTAAGGTCGGAGCAATACTCTCCCCTTCTCTGACATTATTCTTGACGTTGTTGACGGCAATTTCCAAAACCCTGTTGCCGCACGTCTTACCAACAATGTCTAAAGACGCCAAGATGGGAACGCCGCTCTGGGTTAAAGTTGCAAGGGTCCGGCTGAATCGGCTCACGGCCACTTTGCGTATCAATTCACCGACAACGGGTAATTTTAATTTTATTTTATCGATTCTCACCTCACCCGCATCCGTCTGTTTATAGAGAACAAAACCAAAGCCCAGGGCAACCCCTGCAACGGCGTAGAGAAGAAACCACTTTCTTAACCCTCCGCTCACTGCGAGAAGTATCTGGGTGGGAAGAGGCAAATCGGTACCTAAAGACTCGAAAATCGCCGAAAAAGTAGGAACAACCGTCACCAGGAGAAACAGGGTAATGGCCATGGCCATGAAAATAACAACAATGGGATAAACCATGGCCGCTTTTACTTTACGTTTCAACTTTAAACTTTTTTCTTTATAACTCGCGACTCTGTCGAGGATAGCACTCAACATACCTCCGGCTTCGCCCGCTCTAACCATATTGACAAAAAGGACATCAAAGACATTGGGATGTTTCGCGAGGGCCCCCGAAAGACTGCTGCCGACCTCAATATCGTCTTTGACATTGCCGATGACACTTTTGAAATACGGATGCGTGATTTGCTCTTCTAGCGCGTCCAAACCTTGCAGTAAAGGAACGCCCGAATCAACCAGGGTGGAGAGCTGTCTGGCAAAAATAACAAGGTCATCCTCTTTCACCCTCTTCCCGCCGAAAGACATCCCTTTAAAACTGGACTCTCTAACTTCCGCGACAGAAATAATGATCAATTTTCTTTTTCTTAACTCATCGACAACAGCCGCCTGGCTCTCGGCCACGATTTTGCCATTGAGAGTTTTTGCATTCTGGTCTTTCGCAACATACCGAAATGTCGCCATTATTACTTCTCCTTTACTGGACTTTTATAAAGAAATACAGTTCTGCACAAAAACTTTTCCTCATTCTCCGGCGAATCTCTCTTTCCGCGCCATCCACAAAAATCCCAAATATTTCTCTTCCCCGACCGGAATAAATGTTCCCCAATCCTATTTCTTGGACTTATACCGTATCGCAATCGCTTCATCAATTTCCGCTTTAGTAGCGATAAACGTCGCAATTTTACATTTCGTCAGCTGCTCCAATTCTTCAATCATCGCCAAATCCAAGGGATTCGCCATCACCACGCTTAAAACATCACCAACCCGGTCTAAGGGAATTACGTGATATTTCCGGGCAGTTTCTTCGTCAATCAACTGAATAACCTTAGCATCAATCTCGTATTTATTCACAGCAATGTAAGGAAAACCGCATTGCACGATCAACGCAACCACGATATCTCTCTCCGTAACATAGCCAAGCCTGGTCAAGATCTCACCGACAAATCCATTTTCTTTTTTCTGTATCTCTAAGGCCTCTTTCAATTGATCCGCCGTGATAAGATTACGCTTAATCAATATCTGCCCCATAAGTTGCTTTTTAGAAATAAGATCCCTTCTCGAAAAAGCCATAAAAATCTCCTTTGTTTACTTCTTTAAAATCATCTTTCGACAGCCGCAGAAGGCATACTACCCATCATCAACGCCACCGACACAAAGCCCTTTAACAGCTGGTTAACACTTATCCTTTATTTTACCTAAAACATCGATAATATCAAGCACTACATCGTTCCCGTTATTTTTCCGAATTCCGGAATGAAACAATTTCGCGGCAATGCCGAGAATTTTGAGAAACAAATGCTCTCTACTCCGAAGAAGTTACCCTTAAAACCTCTTCCAGGGTCGTGAGGCCAAGATTGAACTTTCTTAAAGCGTCATCCCAAAGTGTCGCCATATGATTCTGCTCCATGGCATATTTTTTAATCTCATGAGAAGACGCACCGTTAATAAGCATCCCCCGGATAGCATCATCGATAACCAGAAGTTCCACAATGCCCATGCGTCCTTTGTAACCGGTATTTCGACAGGCAGCACACCCTTTTCCGTGGTAAAAAACGGTGTCGGGATCCCCCTTGTATTTCATCTCTTTTAATACCCGCTCGGGAATTTTAACAGGTTCTTTACATTTTGCGCAAATACGACGGCATAACCGCTGGGCACAGACCATAACCAAACTGGAGGCTGCCAAGAAAGGCTCAATCCCCATATCGACCAAACGCGTCAAGGCCCCGGCAGCATCATTGGTATGCAGCGTAGAAAAAACCAGCTGCCCGGTCAAAGAAGCCTTGATGGCAATATCCGCTGTCTCGGAATCACGGATTTCTCCCACCATAACCACGTCGGGGCTTTGTCTTAAGCTGGCCCGCAGACCCGCGGCAAAGGTGAGGCCAATCTCCGCCTTCGACTGTATCTGAGTCAGGCCGTCAATAAGATACTCGACCGGATCCTCAATCGTAATAATATTTCTTTCAACGGTATTGAGCTGATTAATAATGGAATACAGGGTGGTTGATTTACCGCTTCCCGTCGGGCCTGTCACTAAAATCATGCCGAAAGGTTTTGAAATCGATTCTTTAAAGATTTCCATCTGGTCTTGAAAAAACCCCAAGCCGTCTAAGCCGATTGATAAACTTTCCTTATCCAGAATACGCATAACAATCTTTTCGCCATAAGTCGTCGGCAACGAGGAAACACGAAAATCCACTTCCTTATTAGCTAATCTCATTTTGAACCGGCCGTCCTGAGGGACACGCGTCTCGGTAATGTCCAAGTGCGACATGATTTTTATTCTGACAACCACCGCATTCTGATTTGCCTTGGGAACAGTCAATACATCCTGGAGAATGCCGTCGATGCGGTATCGAATGCGCATTTTATCGGTGGTCGGCTCCATGTGAATATCCGAGGATCGCTGTTTCAAGGCCTCCTTGATGATAAGATCGACCATCCGGACAATCGGCGCTTCTTCGCCGTCGTCGGTGGACATATCTGTGATCATCTCCGTTTCCTGGATAACCTCGAGTGCTCCCGTCTCATCATCGGGCATGTTTTTGGCAGCTTCCGCAACACTGGTTTGATTCTTCAGCCCGTAATAATTATCAATGGCGCGCATAATTTCGGAGTCGGTGGTAATCGTCAAGTCGATATCCCTGCCGGTAATACTTTTTAGATCATCAATGGCAAAAATATTTAAAGGATCAGATAAGGCCACCGTGATTGTGTGCCCTAATTCGGAAACAGGCAAGACATGGTATTGCCGCGCGATACGTTCGGGAACAATTTCTTTAAGGTGGGGCTCTACTTTATACTTGGCAAGATTAATAGGCGGGATATTAAGCTCCTTGACCAGGAGAATCAATAATTCTTGCTCGCTAATCAACCCCTTCTCGATGAGGGCCGCGTCCAAGCCGATGCCTTTGGTCTTCTGGAGCTGAAGGGCAACGTCGAGATCTTCCCTTTTTATATGCTTAAGTTCAATAAGGGCATCGATGATTCTCTCTTTTAAAGTCTTAGCCATAGAACAACCTACATAGATTCGTCGGGGGCAGTAACCCTCAAAACTTCTTCCAGGGTAGTTAAGCCTTCTTTGACTTTCATCAGGCCGTCTTCCCTCATTGTAATCATGCCTTCCTTGCGACCTGCCTCTTTAATGCGATACTCCCCTGCCCTGCTCATTACCAAATCTTTGACTGAATTTGCCAAAACCAGAATTTCAGCAATACTTACCCGGCCGCTGTAGCCTTTATTTGAACATATCTTGCAGCCTCTGCCCCGGAATATTTTCGGTTCTTTGCCGGGAAATAGGCGGTCAAATCCGACCTTCTTAACTAAAACCTCGGGCATAGGATAGGCCTCGATACAATTGCTGCAGATTTTACGCAAAAGTCTTTGGGCAACAATCGCGAGAACAGAAGAACAAATCAGAAAAGGTTCCACACCCATATTCATCATGCGGATAACCGAACCAGCGGAGGTCGTCGTGTGCAACGAACTTAGAACCAGATGTCCTGTCAAGGCAGATTTAACCGCGATGTCCAGCGTTTCGAAATCACGGATTTCGCCAATGAGAATAACGTCCGGGTCTTGGCGCAAAATAGAACGCAAACTCGCCGAAAACGTCAAGCCAACCTCGGGGCGTACGTTAACCTGGCTAATGCCTTTCATCTCATACTCGACGGGGTCTTCAACGGTAACAATATTCTTTTCGGGAGAATCGATGAATTTAAGAATCGAATAGAGAGTCGTGGTCTTGCCTGAACCCGTCGGGCCGCAGGTGAGAATCATACCGTGGGGTTTCGTAGAGCACTGTTTCAATATATTCAAGTAATTTTCGCTAAAACCAAGTTTTGCGATATCCAGCATGGCAGAAGTTTTATCCAAAACTCTTAAGACCGCCTTCTCTCCGATAATCGACGGCAGGACATTCACGCGAAAATCAACCTCCTGGCCGTTCTCAAGCCGAATTTTAAATCTACCGTCCTGCGGCAGGCGGTGTTCGGAAATATCAAGATTGGACATAATTTTTATCCTGGAAATGACCGGAGAGTGAAAGAATTTTGAAACCCGGTCCACCTCCTGGATAATGCCATCAACACGGTATCGGATCCGTACAGATTTCTCCAAAGGTTCGATAAAGATGTCACTCGCCTTAGCCGCAATCGCCTGTTTGATAACCGCATCGGTCAGTTTTATAACCGGGGCTTCCTGGGTAAGATTCTCAAGGTCTTCTCTGCCTAAATCCGTTCCCCCGTCCTTAATTAGTTCGAGATCCTCCGTATCTCCGATATCTTTAATAATTTCTTCGAACTTGGCATGCGCATCAACCGTATAGTAGGTATCGATTGCCTGCAAAATATCCTGGGAGTTGCCGATGATAGGATTGATTTCAAGGCCAGTCAGAGCTTTAACATTGTCAATCGCGAATATATTAAGAGGATCGGCCATCGCCAGGGTCAGACTATCGCCGATTTTTGAAATGGGTATAATTTGATAATGAACAGCGATTTCGGAGGGAATAATTTTTACGACTTCGGGGTCAATTTTAAAACGTGAAATATCAATCGGCGGCATCCCCAAGCCCTGGCTTAACAAAAGCGTGAGCTCCTCCTCGTTGATGAGGCCCATCTTAACCAGGATTTTACTAAGCTCTCCACCTCGCAGCTTTTGTTCTTCAAGGGCGCGGTCAAGGTCTTCTTGTTTGATTATATTATCCCGGATCAGGATCTCTTTTAGGCGCTCTTTAAGGGAAAACATCTCTCTAAAAACCTCTTTCGTCGAGAATCAGGGCAAGAAATGAACGGGCTTATTTCGATTTGTAGTATTTCGCGATCGACCTTCGGATATCCGTCGCCGTGCTGACGAAGGTTTGAACGGTACAGCCCGTGATCAGCTCCACATCTTCGATGGCCTGAACGTTTAGGGGATTGGCCATGGCAAGGGTCAGGCTTTTGCCGATTTTGTCGATCGGGATAAGGCAAAACTGTTTACACACATTTTCCGGAATCGTATTAATGACCTCGGCATCAATTTCATAATTCGTAAGCGGAAGATAGGGAAAGCCGTATTGGCAGGTCAAGGCCTGGGCAATATCCTCCTCGGTGACAAATTTGAGCTCAACTAAGACTTCGCCAATCAGCCCGCCCTTATCTTGCTGGTAGGCAACAGCCATCTTCAGCTGTTCGTGATTAATTACGCCCCGCTCGAGAAGAAGTTCCCCTAAATACTTATTCGTGACTTTCTTGTAGTGAGTCATCCAACCATCCGCCTTATCGGTTCAATCTCTTGCTTAAGTCTCAATTTCGGAATTAAATTTTATAAGAAATACGGTTCCCCCCTTGGCTCTTGGCGGAATCGAGAATTTCTCTGGCCTTTGAAATCAATTCATCCGCCGTAATTCCGTCAACGGGATTTTCGGTGACGGATCCCGTGCAGGTTAATTTCCTGCGCTGATCATCTTCTCCCGAAAAAACAAATTCAATCTTTCTTCTTATTTCGTCAGCCACTTCAATGGACTGACGCTTGTTTTTCTCCGGCAATATCAAGGCAAATTCATGGTCGCCAAATCGCGCCGCCTTATCGACCTCGCTGATGTTCTCCTTAAGGATTGACCCGATCTTTATCAGGACATTCTCCGCCGCAATGTGGCCAAAGGCTCCGTGAAATTCACTAAAGCGGTCAATCGTAAAAAGGACAAAAGCACACGGCCTCTGAAAACGAATGGCCCTTTTGATTTCTTCGTTTAAGCGCTCGCCCACAAAAGTACTGTTGTAAAGACCGGTTAGGCTATCGACAATCTCCAGTTTTTCCACCCTAGTCGCCAGAAGATCGTTCTCAATGGCAATCGAGAGCTGCTTTGAAAGAAGGTCCATCAGCTCTTTATCTGCCGCATGACAAGAAAAATTTTCCTTGTTGTTGCCGGCAATTAATAAGCCGTGAATCTTGCCGCGAGAAGCAATCGGCACCACCAAGGCATTTTTTAGAAGAAAAACCGACCGCAGTTCTTCGGTATCGTACGTGCCCGCGGAACTCTTATCAATAACAATAGTTTCCTGGCGCAAAATGGCTTGACCCAAAGCACCGACCCCCAGCTGAACCTTAAAATTTCCCAGCCCCTTCGCCATCAGCTCTTCTTTGTTTTGGCTATGGACGGATTTAACCACATATTCGTTGCTCTGCCGATCCCGTAAAATCAGGCATCCCAACGTCATCTCTCCCGAGGATAAGCATCGGTCCACACCCGCCTCGATAATTTCTTCCAACTTGGCATTCTGAGAAATCAGATTGCTAATCTGTAAAAGGCTGGCGAGAACAAAAATACGCTTATTAATTTCGGAGTTAATGACCTCGGTTTTCTCGCTAAAAACTTTTAACTCCTCCATATTCTCTTTAATGCGCTTGGTCATCCGGTTTAAGGCCACCCCCAGCTCACCAATCTCATCTTCTCCGGAAAGCTTTACTTCATGGGTTAAATCGCCCTCGGCAATTTTCTTGGCCTCTCTGCTGATCTTGATAAGCGGATCAATAATTTTTTGCGTCAGCAGAAAAAAACCCAGCACAACGATAAGAAATACTATTCCGGCAACGACATTAAGATTCGTCTTTGTCTGGAAAACCGAGGATACGCCCGGAAAAAGATAGCCTAAGAAAACCAAAAGAGCCAAAATCACCAAACCAAAAGCAACCGCCAGCTCATGCTTTAATCCTCTTTTACGTAACGTCATCCACTTCCAAAAGACTCCCATGGGATAACCTCCCTATAGTTAATAATCCTACGTACTATTAAGACTAAGATTAATTCTAATACTGACTTATAATTTTAGCTTGAGTAAGCGCTATTTGTCAATTTATCTCTCGGATAAATAAAGCGAACACTTTAAAAAAGAATTGTTCAAACTTTTCATCCGAGAAACCTTTCCCAACCTTAAAATGTCTTTCGAATTAGAAAATGATTCTTCTTCTGTTAAGGCTCAGCAGAATTCCAAGCATAACAGCAGAAATCATAAGCGAAGAGCGCCCGTAGCTCACAAAAGGCAAGGTTAAGCCCACCACCGGGAATAACCCCAAGACCATCCCGACATTAATAATAGTTTGCAGGGCAAGAATACCGGCGATTCCAACCGCCATTAAGAAACCGAAACGGTCGTTGGAATGCTTCGCTATTTTTAAACCGCTATCGATGAGAATAAAAAAACAGAAAATTAAAAAAGCTGCCCCTAAAAATCCCCATTCTTCACCGATCACCGAAAATATAAAATCCGTATGCCTCTCGGGCAGAAAACTCAATTGATTTTGGCTCCCCCCAAACCAGCCCTTGCCCAAAAGCCTCCCGGAGCCAACGGCAATTTTTGACTGAATAATCGTGTAACCGGCTCCTAGAGGATCAGCGCTGGGATTTAAAAACACCATCAGCCTCTCCTTTTGATACGGCTTCAAGATATGCCACGCGAACGGCGCAACGGCCAAACCAAGCCCTAAAAACGGCAGAATAAATCTTAGTCTCACTCCGGAAGCAAAAATCAGAATAATGAAAACGCCGAGAAGGAGTAGCGCCGTTCCCAAATCCGGCTGTTTAAAGATGAACAACATCGGGAGCACTACCAAAAGTAAGGGAATGATAAATTCGTGGCTCAAGGAACGCAAAAAACTTTGGACACTAAAAACAGGAAAAGTATTCCGCTGGCTTAAATACCGGGCCAAAACGATTACGACCGCCAGCTTCATCAACTCCGACGGCTGGAAATTGATACTGCCGACTTCAATCCAGCGTTTCGCCCCCAGAATATTTCTCCCGATTATTAAGACGGTAATCAAAAGGATGATGTTTAATATGTAAAAAATGTACGCCATACTAAAGAGCCTTCGGCAATCAAAACGGCTCAATAAAAACATAACCAATAAGCCCACCAGCGCCCAGACAAGCTGATCGTAGAAAATGCCGCGTTCTACTCTGGCATTTTGATAAGAAGCGCTATACAAGGCCGCGAGACCGAAAGTCATGATCGCGACCGTCGCGATCCAAATTCTCTGTTCTAAAATACGCTGCATAGTTTAATCGCTCTTTACAGAATTTGTTCCTCTTGCATCTTAAGCAGAATCTGCCGCGCAACCGCACAGGCATTATAACTTGTCCCGCCGTGCTCTAAGAAAACGCAAAAAACAATTTTTGTTTTTGCCAAAGGGCAAAAACCGACAAACCAGGCATGGGCCGCACGCCCTCCCGAAGTTTCAGCGGTACCCGTCTTTCCCAAAACCGAAACCCCTTGGATGGCGAGCAAACGGGCAGTCCCTTCTTCGTCTTGAACAGCCTCGCGTAATCCCAATTTTAACGTTTCTAAATTTTTCTCGTTTATCTCCAATTTCTCCTGAACAGAATTATTTTCTACCCCTAAAGAACCGATTGTTTTTAAGATATGCGGATGAACTTCTTTGCTGTTTCTGGCGATGGCAGCCATCATGCGAAGCAATTGAATAGGCGTAACCAATGTGTCCCCTTGTCCGATAGAAAAATTAAGCGTGTCCCCCTTGTACCATTGCCGGTTTTTTATTTTCTTACGAAGCAACCGGTCAGGAACAAAACCTTTCTGCTCGGAAGGAAGATCAATACCCGTTAAACTTCCCAGCCCGAATTGACGCGCATATTGACTGATTAATTCCGGCCCAAGCAAGAGACCGGCATTGAAAAAATAAACATTGCAGGAGTGGGCGATCGCCTGCACAAGATCCTGCATCCCATGCGTATGAGAACAGCCAAAACTACGCCCGCCTAACGAATAAAAACCTTGGCACATAAAAGAAGTTCTCGGCGTAATCTTGCCTGTCTCCAGCGCAGCAACAACAATAGGAAGTTTAAATACCGAACCCGGAGGGTACAAGCCGCTGATCGCCCGATTAAGAAGCGGGGCACTGGAATCATGAAATAACCCCGCGGCCTTGTAAGACTGACCGCTGACAAAATCATTAGGATCAAAAGAAGGGTAGCTAACCATCGCCAAAACTTCATCCGTTTCCAAATCCATGGCAATCACCGCCCCTCTTTTTTCTTGAAGAGCATCCATTGCGATTTGCTGAATACGGCTATCGATAGTCAGCCCGATACTCTGTCCGCCAACCGGCTCCTTATATCCCAAGAGCCTTACCTGCTGGCCGCGGTTATTGACCTCGACTTGAAGGCCGCCGTCTTGGCCCTGTAAATACCGATCATAGGATCTCTCGATGCCGGAACGTCCAATCATGCTTTGTGCGGTATAGCCGTATTCTTTAAGCTGCGTTATTTCAGAACGATTGATTTTCCCGATATACCCGATGACATGGGCGCTGATTTCCCGAAAAGGGTAATACCTTCTGTAATCCGTGCGCACCATGAGACCCGGAAATCGGAATTTGTTTTCTTCTAAGATAATCGCCGCCTCCCGCGAAACATCTTCGACGACAACGACAGGAACAAAAGATGCCGTTATTTTCCGCTTAAATGTCTTTAATAGCTTCTCTTTATCGACCTTCAAAACTTGGGCAAGATAGTCGAATAATTTTTCCTTATCCTTAGCTTCCTGCGGCACAACCGCCACATCAAAAGAAAAACGATTATCGGCGAGCACAGCGCCATTACGGTCAAAAATAATGCCGCGACGGCTCTCAATCGGCACAACCCGTATACTGTTATTGAGGCTTAAAAGGAAATAATCGTTACCGCGGATAATTTGAAGATAGAGAAGTCCACCGGTGATAAACAGAAATAAATACAGGATAACCAGGCGGATAACTTTAAGACGCATTTTTAATCAGCTCTCGGAGTCTTCGCTGGAGGACAAGTCTAGATCGCCAGTTTCAGAGAAATCTTCTTAAGATTATCAAACACAAACGCTACTAAAAAAGTTGTTGCGATAACTTCCGGCAACATAACAAAAATAATCGCCTCGCGAAAATTAATACCGAAGAAAATCGAGGTTGCAAGATAATTGACCAGAACACAAAGCAAGCTCATGGTAAATGCCAGAAGGATTCTTAAGAAACTTCCCTCCACTTCATAAAAATACCTTTTTACCAGCACAGTCGCATAGGCACAAAAAATAAACGAAAGAATGTTGGCCCCGAATATCCCGATAGCAAAACTGTCTTTTAGCAGGCCGGCTAAAAACGCTGCGAACAATCCATACCGTATGCCAAGTTTTAAGTTAATAAAAATAATCAGCAGCATTAACAAATTGGGATCAAACCATTGCCCGAAAACATCGAATAAAATAAATTCGGCCGTAAAAAAACAGAACGTTAAGAGCACAATAATAAATACTTTTCTAAAGACAGCCATAAATTTCCTTTATTACCGGCCCTTGATAATGACCAGCACTTCTTCCGTCTGAGAAGGCGAAACTGCCGGCCTGATAAGACATTCAACCGTCGGGCCCTCAAGGCCCTCCCGGACCGAAATAACGTCACCAATCATTAGCCCTTCGGGAAAAAATGTACTCAGCTTAGACGTAATGACTTTGTCGCCTGCGCGGACATCGGCGCCGGAAGAAAGATAGCGCATCCGGCAGACCCCCTGAAGAGTGCCAGAGACCAAACCCTGTTCGCGGTTACGCTGGATGAGCGCGGGAACGCTAAAATTCGGATCGCTTAAAAGAAGGACCTTGCTGGTCCGCCGGCCAACTTCGGAAATCTTGCCCACGACACCGGCACTATTGATAACCGGCATACCCTGTTTGATTCCGTTTGTTTCGCCCTTATCAATAATCACCGCCGCCGCCCAATTGGACGGATCCCGGGCAATGACCCGGGCAAGAATACCCGGATAATTCGAATTCCACTTCAAATCCAAGAGCTCCTTAAGGCGATTATTTTCTCTTATCAGCTCTTCCTGCTTGATAAATTTGGTCCTTAAAATATCTGCTTCTCTTTTTAGTTTCGTGTATTTGTTAAAGGTGCTTCGGTAAAAAACAATCTTCTTAATTTCTTCAAAAGGGAAAAGCACGACGCGAATCGGCAAAGAAGAAATATCGACAACGTTCATTTTAAAAGATTGGAAAGCGGCTTGTTTGGCAAAAAGAAAAAAGAGGGGAAAAACGAGGATAAGACAGTAGATCAGTAGCTTTTTGGTTTTCCTGGACACATCAATGGCGTAATGGCAAGATTAACTTAAAAATCCAACTTTGTCGGAACAACAATCTGTCTTCTAAAACGTAACGGCATCGTCAGGGTCAGGCCCGTTCCCAAAACAACTGCGGTCAAAGGATCATCAGCGATATGGACCGGCAACCCCGTTTCCTCGGCGATCAGCTTATCGATTCCCCTTAAAAGCGAGCTACCCCCCGCCATCACGATACCGCGGTCAATTAAATCCGCGGCCAACTCGGGCGGCGTATGTTCAAGGGTATTCTTTGCCGCGTCCGCGATCATGCGGATGGGCACCTGTAATGCCTCTCTTATTTCAACCGAGGTAATGGTGACCGTTTTAGGTAAACCGGCGATAAGGTCACGCCCGCGGACATCCATTGATAATTCTTCTTCCAGAGGATAAGCCGAACCAATTCTTATCTTTATTTCTTCCGCTGTTCTCTCGCCGATTAAGAGATTATACGTTTTACGAAGATACTCGATAATAGCAAGATCCATTTCATCTCCGGCAACCCGGATAGAGCTCGAATAAACAATACCGCCTAAAGAAATAACAGCGAGTTCAGTTGTGCCTCCGCCGATGTCGATAATCATATTACCGCCGGGCTCTTCAATCGGCAGGCCGACTCCGATAGCGGCTGCTTTTGGCTCTTCAATCAACTCGACAGAGCGGGCACCGGCACGTTCTGCCGAATCCCGGACAGCGCGCTTCTCGACTTCGGTAATACCGGAAGGGATGGCAATCACCATCGCGGGACGGACAAGGACCTTGCGGCGATGCACCTTTTTAATAAAGTAACGGAGCATGGCTTCGGTAACTTCAAAGTTGGAAATGGCCCCGTTTTTCATAGGGCGGATGGCAATGATGTTTCCCGGGGTGCGGCCCAACATGCGCTTTGCCTCTTCGCCCACGGCTAATACCTGGGATGTATCCTTTTGGATGGCTACAACGGAAGGCTCGCAGAGAACAACCCCCTCTCCTTTAACATAAACCAAAGTAGTGGCGGTTCCGAGATCAATCCCGATATCATTGGAAAAAAGCCCCAAAATGTAATCGATTGATTTCTTGATCATTTTCCTGAGCTTTTGCATCATAGAGGCCCTCTTATTTAGAGTAGGGAAACTTCCGGGTCGGTTTTGGGATAATTTTTGTTAATATACCTATTTCAAATAGTTGCGACTAAATAAAACAACAGAGACAATGATATACGAAAAAGATTGGGCTGTCAACGTTTTTTAGTTTCGAGAGAGGCAGGCACCGGCACTTTTCAAGTCTTGGGTGAAACTCGGGTAAGACTTTGCCACGCATTCTATATCTTTAACGCGCACACCAAGTTTTAACCCTGCAATACAAAAAGACATGGCCAGACGGTGGTCATGATGGGGATCTAAAAAGACATTTTTCTTGTAATTAGGACGCGGATAAATTATGAGCTCGTTTTTTGTTTCCTTAACCTTGGCTCCGAGCTTCAAAAGCTCTTTGCGCAAATCGCTAATCCGGTCGGATTCTTTGCTGCGCACATGGGCAATGTCATATAGCCTGGTTTTTCCCCGGGCGAATAAAGCCATAACCGAAACAATCGGAACAAGATCCGGACAGTTCTTGAGAGAAAAACTTCCCCCTTTTAGCCGAGACGGCCCGGAAATTCTTATCCGGTTTGCCGATTTAACAAACTTAACGCCCATGCGGCGCAATAGCGGCAATATTTCTCCGTCTGACTGAATAAGGCTATCTTTAAGGGAACCTGTGAGGATTAAATTTGATTTTGTCAAAGCGGCCGCGGCCAGCAAAAACGCTGCTAGGCCGTAATCCGACGGAACCACGAAATTTCTTAAACCCTTAAATCGCTGGTTTCCTTTAATAAAGAATGAGCGCTGCCCTTTTGACACGATATTAATACCAGCATGTTTCAAAACCTGGCGCGTCATCGTGACGTAGGTCGCTGAAACAATTTTTTTTCCTTTAATCGCCAAAGAGGTATCGCTTTTTAAAAATGGGCAGGCAATCAGAAGGGCGGAAATAAACTGCGAACTTAACGTCCCGTCAATGGATATCTTTCCTCCGCGTACCGTTCCCTTGCCGATCGTAATCGGGACACAATTTCCCGGGCCCCGTCCTTTAATGTCAGCGCCCATGCCTCTTAACGCTTTCACAAGATGGGTATTGGGCCGCGACCGCAGGGTCCCTTGTCCGGTTACCCGGGCAGCAGAGCCCCGCGCAACTAAAAGCGGCAGCAGAAAACGTAAGACCGTCCCCGATTCCCCCACATCGACGTGAACGGATTCAGGCATCTTTTTAACGGCAGAAATTCTTAATATATCTTTTTTATTGCGGGCAGAGATCATCCGGGCGCCAAGTACGCGCGCGACTTTGCGGGCAACATTGGCATCATCACAACTGGAAAGATTAATAATTTTAGAAACACCGCCGCAGGCGGCAATAAGGATAGCGCGAATCGTGTAGGATTTAGACGCAGGCAGGTCAATATGCCCTTTTAGATAATCCGCGGGCCTGACCGTAAGAATCATTTTTTTGCGGTAACTCTGTCGTTTTTCTGCAGTTGTTTCGATGTCAAAGGCTCGACAATATCCGCGACAGACATCTTCGTTTCCACCCGAGCAACCTTGATATCGCCCAAATATTGTTCGCCTCTATAAACCGAGAAAATCATCTCCGGGGCCACTCCCTGTTCTTGCCCTAAATCAAAAACGGCAAAGTTATTTTCCGCATTGACGCTTAAAATTTTACCTTCGGGAATCTCTCCGGGAGTAACAACAATCTTGCCCAGCTCCACCTCTGATTGCGCTTCGGCCGCGGGCATTTCCGTTGCCTGGATTTTTGCTTCGAGTTCAGCGCGACGCGCTTCTTCCTCTTTGATCTTCTGTTCCAGGGCACCGATTTTCTCTTGGGCAGCCGTCAGATCTCTTTCAATGGCTTCTTTAGTCTTTTTCTCGCTATCCAGGGCTTCTTTGAGGGCAGCATTCTCGACCTTACCCTGCTCCCTTAAACCTTCTTGAAGTTCGAGTTCATCCATCAGGCCGTTGATTTTCACATCAGCGTCCTTCATTTTCTCTTCCATCAAGAAAACTTTCTTTTTAGATTCTTTTAAATCCCCGTCGAGCTTCGCCGCCGAGGCCTTGGCTTGGGCCAGCTGAACTTCGAGGGACTTCCGTAAATCATTTTCGGTCTTTAAGAAAAACAGGGTAATGCCTGTGACGGATAATAACAGGATGGAGATTACAATAAGAAAGATGGTAATTGCCTTTCCCTGATTATTCATGATCAACATCTCCTCTCTTCTCTAATCTTTTCTTATACTTGTTCTTATTATATAAAATGAAAACAATAAGTAAAGAGTATTCTAAAGAATTCTTTTATTCCGATTAAACCTTTGGCAGGAATTCCGACGGAACCATGCAGGAAAATTCGATAGATTTACCGGTGCGAGGATGGAGAAATCGTATGGCCTGGGCATGCAGGGCCAGCCGGGGAAAAGAATTTCTTTTGCCATATTTGGTATCCCCTAAAACCGGATGTCCCAAATACGCCATGTGCACGCGCAGCTGGTGCGTCCTTCCGGTCTGCGGGAATAGGGCCACCAGGGTCGCCTCTTTAAAACGTTTAAGCACCTTGTAAAACGTCTTGGCCTCTTTGGCATCTTCTTCGTAAAAGACAACCGCTTTTTTATCCCGATAGCGCGGATGGCGCCCCAGGGCCGCGTCAATGACGCCTTCGTCAAACTCAATCAACCCTTCGACTAAGGCAACGTAACGTTTTCTAACCGTGTGCTCTTCAAACTGCTTGGCCAGCTGGGCATGAAAGGTATTGTTCTTTGCTGCAACAATGAGCCCGGAGGTCTCCTCATCCAGACGGTGCACGATTCCTGCACGAAACGGCTCATTGAGATCCGAAAGTTTCTTGCAGTGGTACAAAAGCGCATTAACCAAGGTCCCTGAGAAACGGTCTTGGGCCGGGTGAACCAGCATCCCGGCGGGTTTATTCACCACTAGAAAATCCTTATCTTCATAAAAAATATCTAAAGGAATATCTTCCGGCAGAATGCTGCCGTCTCTGGCGGGCGGGATCTTAACTTTAATTTTATCACCGGCTAAAACTTTGTAATGGGCTTTGGCCGGTTTGTTATTAACCGTAACGTCCTGGGACTCGATTAAATGTTTAACAAAATTACGCGAAGGGATATCGGTGAGATTTTCGGTTAGAAAAACATCAAGCCGGACACCGCTATTTTGGGAATCGACTTTTAAGGAATGAGTACGCATAAAGAGATACCGCCATGATGCCGATACTAACGATCTGAAATATGCTCAAACCCAGCCAAACGATAGAATGATCCGCACGGAAAAATTCGACGGCAAATCGCTGTAATGACGCCAAAAATAGATACAGGCAAAATACCTCGCCCGGGGTTTTGCGTATTGTTTCGTATTTTTTCAGAATCAGGAAAATGACCAAAAGCCCCAAGGCATCATAGAGCTGGGTCGGATGGAGCTTCGCCTCATGCACCGGAAAATATATTCCCCAGGCGGCCTCGCTTCCGTAGCAGCACCCGTTTAAGAAGCATCCTATTCTTCCGATCGCCTGGCCCAGGGCCACATACGGCGCAACAAAATCAACCGTCTGTGCAATCGGCAATTTCTTGCGCTTAAAGAATATAATGGCCGTCAAGGTTCCGGCAATTAAGCCTCCCTGCCATGCCAAGCCTCCGTGCTGAAGCATGACGATCTCGGAAGGTCGTTCTACAAAATATGTAAGGTTGAGGAATATAAAGAAGATTCGGCTACCGATAATGCCGCTGACGACTGACCAGAAAACAAGATCAAAGATAATATCCGGATTAAAACCCCTGGCCTTCGCCGCTCTCTGCAAAAGAAAGGAGCAAACGACAACAGCCACGGCCAACATGGCACCGTAGGAATAAACAGTGAGCGGCCCTATTTGACAAATGACGGGATGCATTTTATGAGGATGATTAATGCTCCGATAGTAATGGCGCTATCGGCAAGATTAAAAACAGGCCATATACGAAAATCAATAAAATCAATGACATGGCCAAACATAATTCTGTCGATTAAGTTGCCGATTGCGCCACCTAAGATCAACGAAAAGGCAACAATATAAATCCGGCTGACTTCCCTGCTGTTGCGGTAATAATAAATATTAAATCCAATCAAAATCGCCGTGATAACCGGAATAATGATAAAAACAATTCCCTGATTCTTAAATAAACCAAAGGCAATGCCGGTGTTGTAGACAAGGGTAAAATGAAAGATGTCACGTACAACCGGGATGGATTCCCCAAAGGTGAGAATACTGGTAAAGAAGACCTTAGAAACTCTGTCAAAAAAAACAACTCCCAAGACCGTAAGGCACGCAATAAAAATAGTCAGCCGGGAGTGGTTGTCGCCTTTCATAATTTTTAGCTTTTCTTTTGGTAAGCCCGCCGCTGATATTGCAGCCGCTTGATCGAAAATTTAAGAAATCTTTAATGGGACTCGTGTTTTTCTTGGCACTTAAGGCACAGTTGCGCATAGGGAATAGCCTTGAGACGTGCTGCCGCAATGGGCTTATGGCATTCCTCGCAGGCGCCAAAAGTTTTCTCTTGGATGCGTTTTAAAGCCAACTCGACCTTGCTCAACAGTTCACGGTCATTTGACGCTAACCCCAAAGAAAACTCACGGTCATACATATCCGTAGCGACATCGGCCATGTGAAGGGCATGCCCGGAGATGTCGCCCGAGGTGTCCTTGCTGGGCGTAGAGGCATCGCTGGAGATCTTTTTTATTTCACTGACAATCTTTTCTTTAATTTCTGATAAAACTTTTTGATAAAATAAAAGATCTTTTTTATCTAGCTTATTTGGCATTACCGATCTCCTTTACAATATCTAAACACCGTTCACACAAAACCGGATGAACCCTGTCCTTGCCAACCGCAGGGCTGTAATTCCAGCAGCGCCCGCATTTTTGGCCGTCAGCGTTCTCGACGATAATTCTGGTCTTGGAAAAATCTTCACTGATGCCGTTCACAACCTCGGGAACCTTTTTAATCTTTGCCTGCGATGTAATAAAAAATGCGCGCAGGACATCTTCGTCAAATGGGCTCAAGGCTTTAAAATCCCTGTCGCTCGCCGTCTCAATAACTACTTTTGCTTCCAAAGAACTACCGATCATTCCCTGTTGTCTTTTTTCTTCTAATGATTTTAATACAAAGGGACGCAAGTCCAAAAGGATTTTTAACTTATTTTCGACGTCTCCCGCATCCTCAAGGCCCGAATAGGCCGGCCAGCCCAAAAGATGCACATCCTTGATATCGCCGTCCTGCGCTGTCCTGGGCATAACCGTCAATATCTCCTGCGCAGTAAAGCTTAAGATAGGCGCCATCATCCTGACTAAGGCATCCAAACAATCATAAAGAACCGTTTGCGCCGCTCGACGTTCCGAGGACGAGGAGGCAGAAGTATACAATCGATCTTTTAGGATGTCAAGATAAATACTGGAGAGGTCATCGTTACAGAATGAATAAATGGCCTTATAAACCCTGGCGAAATCATAGGCCTCGTAACCCTTGGTTACAGCGTCAAGCGTAAACGTAAGCCGGGAAAGAGCCCAGCAGTCAATATCCAATAATTTATCGCTGGATACTTTGTTTTTGTCAGGGTCAAAGTCGTAGAGATTGCTTAGCAGGAATCTCACCGTGTTACGGATTTTTCGATAGGCATCAACTAATCGGTCCAAAATCTCTTTTGAAATCCTGATATCATCGTTGTAATCACTGGCGGCAACCCACAGCCTTAAGATATCCGCCCCGTGCGTTTTCATGATGTCCTGAGGCGAAACAACATTGCCCAGCGATTTTGACATCTTCCTTCCCTGGCCGTCGACCACAAAACCGTGGGTTAAAACGGCCCGGTAAGGCGGCCGGCCGTCGATGGCAACAGAAGGAATCAGTGACGACTGAAACCATCCGCGGTGCTGGTCCGAACCTTCCAGGTAAAGTGCCGCCGGCGGCTCTTCTTTAAGCATCCCTTTTAAAACAGCCTGGTGGCTGACGCCCGAATCAAACCAGACATCGAGAATATCGTTTGTTTTTTCGAAATCGTTTTTGTGGCAATCCGGGCAGGCAAATCCGGGCGGAATCAATTCACTCACCGTCCGCTTAAACCAGGCGTCGCTGCCCTCTTTTTTCGCAATGCCGGCAAAATGTTCTATAACCGGAGCGTATAATTGATGTTTACCGCCGCACCCGCGACAAATCAGTGCCGGAATAGGAACACCCCAATACCGTTGACGCGATAAACACCAATCGGGGCGAGTAGCCACCATTCCTAAAATACGCTCCTTCCCTGCGGGAGGAACCCATACGATATCACGCTCAATCGCATCGACCAATTTCTTCCGTAAATCTTTATGATCGATTTTTAGAAACCACTGTTCCGTTGCGCGGAAGATGATCGGTTTCTTGCAACGCCAGCAGTGCGGATAGGAATGGTTGATCTTTGCATTCGCAAACAAACTTTTTCCTCGAAGATCTTCAATTATTTTTTCATTTGCCTTAAAAACATGTTGGCCAGCATAATCTCCGGCCTCCTTCGTATAGATGCCGCGATGATCAACCGGCACAACAATATCCAATTTGTATTTTAACCCTGTCTGGTAATCCTCCATGCCGTGCCCCGGAGCCGTATGAACTAAACCCGTGCCGTCTTCCCTGGTCACATAATCAGCCGTAACAACGGGGCAATTCTTTCTTAAGCCGAAAGGATGAGCATAATTTAATTTTGTAAGCCCGCTCCCTTCTATTTCACCGTCTTCGGCTATAGTCTTAATAATGTCTCCGGCAAGTTTTGTTTCAAGAAAATAAGTTTTGTACCGGCTGCTTTCGATGATGAGAATTTCATTATTATTGCCGCCGTCTTGGTTATTCTCGACAAAATAATATTTATACGCCGGATGCACGGCGACGGCAACATTGGCCAAAAGCGTCCAGGGCGTCGTCGTCCAGACCAACAAGAATAATTCTTTGCCTTTGGGAAATCCCTTAATTACTTCCGGGTTATTAACTTTGAATTTTACATAGACGGAATGGGATTCGTGGTCCTCGTATTCGACCTCAGCTTCAGCCAACGCCGTTTCGCAGCTGGCGCACCAGTTGACCGGCTTGAGTCCCCGATAAACATAGCCGTCCTGGGTTAGAGTCGCCAGTGATTTTAAAATCCAGTATTCGTATTCGGGAGTCAGCGTTAAATAGGGATTATCCCAGTCGCCAAAAACCCCCAAGCGCTTAAATTGTTCTTTTTGAATACCGACATACTTCATGGCGTAATCGTGCGCCTGTTTTCGGAATGAAACGCAATCGATTTTGGATTTATCGGTCTTTAGTTCCTTAAAAAGCTGATGCTCGATCGGTAACCCATGGCAATCCCAGCCGGGGACATACACACTGTCAAAGCCCTGCATGGTTTTAAACTTCACAATCATATCTTTGAGGATTTTATTAAGGGCATGCCCGATATGGATGTTTCCGTTGGCATACGGGGGGCCGTCGTGGAGAATAAATTTCTTTTTGCCTTTTGATTTTTCCCGGATCTGCCTGTAAATATCCTCTTTATCCCACTGCGACAGGAGAACAGGCTCTTTTTGGGCAAGATTGGCCTTCATCGCAAAACCAGTTTGCGGCAAATTTAAAGTGGCACGATAATCCATTTTGTCGGACGTATTTTCCATGAACGTGATTTAGTTGATGTATTTTCCGATGATAATTTTTAGGTCTTTCTTGACTTTCGCGGGGATATATTTCTTATCGGTAACGATGGCGTATTGAAGCGCACCCTGGGCGCTGTAACTTTTTAACCTGCCGATCTGAGGGATAGCATGCTTTAGAATCTCTTTGGCATTGGCAATATTCTTTGTTAGGTTGGCTATGATCATCTCGATACTGACGGTTTCGTGCCCTTCATGCCAACAGTCATAATCTGTCACGGCTGCTAACGTGGCATAAGAAATCTCAGCCTCGCGGGCCAGTTTGGCTTCAATTAAATTGGTCATGCCGATAATGTCCATCCCCCAGCTGCGGTAAAGATGTGACTCGGCCTTAGTCGAAAATTGAGGCCCCTCCATATTCACATAGGTCCCGCCCTTATGAACGCTGATACCTAATTTTCTGGCGCTTTGATAAAGGATTTCTGATATTTGCGGACACACCGGATCGGCAAACGCCAAATGGGCGACAATTCCATTAGTAAAAAATGTCGCCTGCCGGCAACGGTTGGTTCTGTCTAGAAATTGATCCGGAATAACAAAATCCATAGGCTTAAGTTCTTCTTTAAGGCTCCCGCAGGCGGAAACGGAAACGATGGCGTCCACACCGAGCTTTTTCATTCCGAAAATATTCGCGCGGTAATTGATCTCGCTGGGAGAAATTCTGTGCCCTTTGCCGTGACGAGGCAGGAAAACAACATCAATACCATCGACGGTGCCAGCTATGTAATCGTCGGAAGGATCGCCAAACGGGGTCTCAACTTTGACCTTCTTAAACCGCTTGAGCCCCTCCATTGCATACAAACCGCTGCCGCCGATAACACCGACTTTGCCCATAAATTTTATCCTCTCGATAGGGTTTTTGCCCGTTTTTGCGCCGCCTTAAGCGCATCCGCGATAATACGCTCGAACTTCCTGCGCGCAAAAACTTCCAACGCCGCTTGCGTGGTGCCGCCTTTGGATGTTACCCGGGCGCGAAGAATCCCGGGGCTGAGATTGTCGTTATTCTTAAGCAATAATTCAAGGCTTCCCGAAAAAGTATTTTTTACCAGCTCCTCAGCCAAAGCCTCTTTTAGGCCCAAAGACTGCGCCGCCTTAATCAGGCATTCCATAAATAAATAAACATACGCCGGGCCGCTTCCGGAGACCGCCGTAACACTGTTCATCAATTCCTCGGCAACAACGACTGTTTTGCCGACATTATCAAAAATCTTACAGGCCAAATCGACATCCTTTTTTCCGGCATGGCGCCCCTTGCAAACGGCTGTAATGCCTTTTCCGATCAGGGCTGGCATGTTGGGCATGGTGCGAACAACTTTGCAATTATTTCCCAATTTTCTTTCAAGATACCGGGTCGTAACTCCTGCCGCAACCGAAATGATTAATTTATCCTTAAGTTTAACGACCGACCTTAGGACAGTCAGGACTTCGTCAATATCCTGAGGCTTAACAGCGATAATGATAATTTCTGATGCTTGAGCGAGCGTTTTAACATCAACACCTTCCAGGCGGTATTTCTTAAGCAAATAATTCCGGCGGGTTGCATCTTTTTCGCTGACATAGACAAAAAAACGCTTCAGGCAACCGCTGATAATTGCCTCGCCCATATTACCGCCGCCTATGATTCCTATTTTATACATCGGAAAATATCCCCCTGCCGATTCGCAGCATGTTGGCCCCCTCTTCCAGGGCTATTTGGTAATCCGAAGTCATGCCCATGGAAAGAAACTTCATTTCTACGTTATTGCGACCGGGCAATTCGTTGTTGACTTTATCACGCAACTGCCTTAAACCCCTAAAGCAACTCCGGATGATTTGTTCGTCCTCGGTTAAAGGCGCAATAGTCATCAGTCCCCTAACCTTCAGATGCTCGAATTTCGAAGATTCCCTGATGAGCGCCATCGCTTCTTGTTCGCCTATTCCAAACTTTTGCTGCTCGCCCGATATATTGACCTGGATAAATATATCGACCTGGCGCTTAAGGCCTGCGGCAACCCTCTCAACAGATTCCGCCAGTTTCAGGCTGTCCACGGACTGTATCACATCGAATATTTCAAGGGCATCCTTGACTTTGTTGGTTTGCAGATGCCCGATCATGTGCCTTTTAATTTTTCCGGGATTCTTAAAAGCGGAATATTTTTTAACCGCCTCCTGAACCCTGTTCTCTCCCACATCAGAAATCCCGCAGGCGAGAGCTTCTTCTATCGCGGATACCGGGGCAAACTTCGTGACCCCGACAACCGTTACTTCACCGGGATCTTTTCCTAACCTTTCGCAAATTAAAGAGATATTACTTTTAAGGTGCGTAATATTGTCCTTAATCATCGCAATAAACCCTTCGCCTCATCCCCGGCTTTTGGTTCGACTTACGCTCACCATCCCGAGCGAAAGTCGAGGGACAAACCGGAGTATTTCTCAGGGTTGATACTCCCGTAGCCAAACTCTATCCGCATCATTGATGACACAGCATTGTGGCCGTGAACGTATAAATTATCACAAAAGCATTTTATAGTCAATCAATAATCACCCCTGGAATAGTGAAATTTATCATGAAAATAAAAAAATTAGCGACCCGAGAGAAATAGTTTGAACTTCTTGGAAATCCTAAGGGTTGGCTTACCGCGACTGCGGTACTAATTTGGGGATGACATCGATCCGCAAAGAATGGCAGAAACTGACTTCTAAAAAGCAGTCATTTTGGACCACATAAGAAATACCCTTCATGCGAAAATAAAATCTTTCCGTGCGTGTCTTGGTGTTAAAAGTCTTCACGATATGAAAAACCGGCTGAGGCAACTCCTTGCGAGACAGAACCCCCGAACGAACAAGATAAACAAAAGTACGCTGGACGCGCGTCGAACAATCCTTGCCCTGCGATCTCTCGCATACCGATATCGCGCGTCTGCCTTTTTTTGCCGATGTTAAGTTTTTATAGAGTATCTCTCTCATCGCCTCATCCTTTTAGGGCGCGCCCCTCGCCTCCCGCACCGAGCCCACAGGGTAATAAAAAAACCGGGTTGCCGATTAAAATAAGTGCGTGCCCTTATTTCTTCGGCAACCCGGCTATCCCATCCGTGGCTGGTGGGGATCCTATGGGCTTTGCGTTAGCTTTTTCGCGAAATAAGTTTCTTTACTCAACTCTTCTTCGCTTCCAATTGAAGTATAACACGGGCGAAACGTAAAACAAGGCATCCCAAGGGGTTTTGAGAAAACGTTTTCCGACGGGGCAAAGATTAGCCAGTTTTCATCTCAATAGCCTACTTTCTCGACGCTAATAGCCGAAAATAACGATGATTTATTCGGTTTCACAAGACTTTCTTCCGGGCAAAATAACCAATTTTAGTTATGAAATTCGGATAGATTTTAGGGTAAAAAGGTACAAGGAGAAACCTTGAGGCCAAAAATGCAGGACATTAGAAAAGGTGGATTATCAGCAGGATTTCTATTACTTTTTCTTCCTAAAAGGGAGATTAACGCGGGATTCGGTTCCGGCGATAAGCCGTTTGATGTTGGGGCGATGGCGCAAGACAACAAAAATACAGAAAATAACACCTAAAATAATCAGTTCAATTGATCCGTTTAAAAGCAGCATAAATAGCGGAAGCAATGTCGCCGCAGTTACCGAAGAAACAGATACGTAGCCGGTCGCCAAAAACACAACAGCCCAAGTAGCTACGGTCAGTAAAAGCACCGGCCTTATGGCCGCGATCTTTATCGTTAGGCCTATCAAAACACCTAAGCCTGTGGCGATTCCCTTGCCTCCCTTAAACTGCAAAAAAACAGTCCAGTTATGCCCGATCACTACGGCAATCCCAGCTAAGACCCTAAAAATAATTCCTTCCAAACCTAAAAGATCCACAACCAAAGCTACGGCAACTGTCCCTTTGGCGATATCTAACAAAAGAACGATAGTGCCCGGAATCTTGCCTAAGACGCGAAAGGCATTCGTGGCTCCGACATTGCCGGAACCATGCTGGCGGATATCGATACCCTTATAGAGCCTACCGAATAAATAGGCTGTCGGGATAGACCCCAGAAGATAGCTGATAATGATGCTTAGAATAATTTTAACCGGGAGCAACATTGAGGACCTTGATGCCGGTACGGATATACCCCACGCCGGAAATAACGGTTAACAAGACCGCGCAATACCAGAACACAAAAGAAAAATCCCATTGCATCAAAATACCAATCACGCAGAGGATCTGAAAGAATGTGGTCGCCTTGCCCCACCGGGTGGGAACAATGTTTAGATCCCCGTGAACCATGTAAATAATCATCGACCCTATAAGCAGAATAACATCCCGGCTGATAACAATCAGCACCACCCACAAAGGGAATTTTATCGGCCCCAACAAGCTGCCGATTTTATACAGACAGATGAAAGCGCTGATCAACAAGAATTTATCCGCTACCGGGTCCAAAATCGAACCGGCTTTGGTTTTTTGATGGCGAGTGCGGGCAATATAGCCGTCAATCACATCGGAAATAACGGCGAGCAGGAATATCCCTAAAGCCACCAAACGTAAATATTCCCGCGAAGGCAAATAATAGAGAAGTACGATAATAAAGAAAGGGACAGCTAAGATACGGGCAATGGTTACTTTATTGGCAAAACTAAGCGCCATATTCTACTCTTCCACCGTCTTTAATAAGGTATTATCTTTGGGGCAAGTTTGGACCCGACCGCTGTAATGACTACCGCAAAGGGGACAATATTTGGCAGTTGTTTTTTCTCCGGTAACAGCATCTTTAATAGCCACGACGGCTGTCTCGACTTCCCGGGGATTCTGAACACTGGGTGATGTTTTGCCCGAAACCGTACTGCAACCCGCCCCCGTCAGCAAAGACAGGATTAAAACAAAAAGCATATCGGTTTTTAAATGATGCATTTTAGGGAATTATTTGACAATCCTGATTCTGGTCAGCGGCCAATAAATCAATTCTGCCCGCCCGATCAATAATTCTTCGGGGACAAAACCCCAATAACGGCTGTCTTTGCTCGAGCCGCTATTATCCCCCAAAACATAATAGGTATGTTCAGGGACTTTAATAATCTGGTTCGTTTCCCCGTAATCGCCCCGGTTATAGTAATAAATATTATGAATCGGCTGGTCTTCGACCAAGCGATTGTCAACATACAAATGCCCGTCTTTAATCTCAACCGTCTCGCCGCCTAAGGCAATAAGCCGTTTAACAAAATCTTTTTTGGGATCCTCGGGATAGACAAAAACGATCACATCGCCCCGTTTAGGCTTAGTAAACCCGGGCAAACGCATTTTGGTAAACGGGATCTTGGGGCCATAACGCAACTTGTTGACCAGAATCCTATCCCCTTCCAATAGCGTGGTGCGCATTGAGCCGCTGGGTATTTTAAATGCCTGGACAAAGAAAGTCCTAATAAAAATAGCGAGGAGCAGAGCGACAACAATCGACTCGACCCACTCGCGGATGACAGCTTTGTTTCTCGATGTTATTTTAAGAGGCACCATTTCTTCCTTTATTATCTTTACAGCTTCAGCGCGGCCAAAAATGCTTCTTGAGGGATCTCAACCTGACCAACCTGCTTAAGTTTCTTTTTTCCCTCTTTTTGCTTTTCCCACAGCTTTCGTTTTCGGGTAATATCGCCGCCGTAACATTTGGCGGTGACATTTTTCCCGACGGAGCGCACCTTGGCACTGGAAATGATTCTCCCGTCACAGGCCGCCTGGATACGCACTTCAAATAACTGTTGAGGAATAAGCTCTTTTAACTTACTGACTAGCGCCAGACCTTTTTCATAAGCGCGCTCTTTATGCACCAAGCAGGAAAAGGCATCACACACTTTATCATTGATCAGAATATCTAATTTTGATATCTCGGAGGGCAAGTATCCTTTAAATTCATAATCGATCGATCCGTACCCTTTAGTCGCGGATTTGATCATGTCATTAAAATCAACGATAACCTCCGAAAGCGGGATATCAAAAATCACTTTCATTCTATCAGAAACATAAACACTTTCTTTATAAATCCCTCTTTTTCTTTTCGCCAGCTCCATCACCGCATCCAGCGCGGTTACGGGCGAAAAGATCGAAACGGTTAAATACGGCTCCTCGACGCGTTTGACATCGGCACTACTAGGCAAATCATTGGGGCTTTCGATTTCAAAAACCGTCTCATCTCGTCTGACAATACGATAGCTGACATTCGGCGTGGTCAGGATAAGATTAAGATTATATTCCCGCTGAAGCCTTTCCTGGACGATCTCCATATGCAGCAACCCCAAAAAACCGCCCCGGAAACCGTGACCGAATGATTGCGAGGTTTCGGGCGTGTAAACAAAACTGGGATCATTGAGTCGTAATTTCTCCATCGATTCGCGCAACAACATAAAATCTTTGGAGTTGACCGGATAAATCCCGCAGAAGACCAGCGGTTTCAACTGACGGTAGCCTTCTAAGGGTTTTGCCGTCGGCCGTTCGACTTCGGTAATCGTATCACCGACCTTGACCTGATGAGGATCATGAACATTGCAGGTAATATAACCAACATCACCGCAACAAAGCTCCCCAACCTTGACCGCCTCCGGTTTAAAAACACCCACCTCTTCAATGGTGTACTCCTTGTCGCTATGCATCATCTTAATATGCATCCCCGGCCGTAAAGTTCCGTTAAAGATACGGACATAAATGATGATCCCTTTATAAATATCAAACTTAAGATCAAACATCAGTGCCTGCAAAGGTGCGCTGTCATCACCTTCGGGGTGCGGAATAAATTTAATCAGCTTCTCCAGGACTTCCTGGATCCCCAGGCCTTCTTTGGCAGAGACTAAAGCAACATCTTCGAGTTTAAAATTAAAAATATCTTTAAGCTGATGCTTGACGTGGTCAATATCGATACCGGCAATGTCAATCTTGTTGATGACAGGAAGGATCTCTAAATTATTATCAATAGCCAGATAAAAATTGGCAACGGTCTGCGATTCGACCCCTTGAGAAGCATCCACGACCAATAGCGCTCCCTCACAGGCCTTTAAAGATTTCTCAACCTCATAGGTAAAATCCACGTGCCCCGGCGTATCAATAAAGTTTAAAACATAATCTTTGCCGTCTTGCGATTTATATTCGATCCTTACCGCCGAAGCCTTAATGGTAATGCCGCGCTCGCGTTCCAAGTCCATATCATCCAGCATCTGGTTCTGGAATTTTCTCTCATCGATAGCACCGGTAAAAAGCAAAAGCCGGTCGGCTAAAGTCGATTTGCCGTGATCAATGTGAGCAATAATAGAAAAATTTCTTATGAGTTCTTTAAGCATTTTTTAAATATATTCCAACATCTTGCCTACGACCTGGCCGATCGATAGACCAGTTGAGTCGATAAAAATCGCGTCTTCGGCCTTTTTTAAGGGCCCAACCGCTCGCGTTATGTCTTTAGTGTCGCGCTCTTCTAAATCCCGTGCGATAGTTAATTCATCAACTTGCTTGCCCTTTTCCTTTAATTCTTTTATACGGCGCTGGGCCCGCTCTTTAGAATCAGCGTCCAGATAGAATTTCCTGGTCGCATGAGGAAAAACAACCGTTCCGGTATCGCGGCCTTCGATGACAATATTATTTTTAGTGCCGATTTCACGCTGACGCTGCACCATAACTTCACGCACACCGGCAATGCGGGCAACATAAAAAGTACTCTGGGTCACCTCCAGCGAGCGGATAGGTTCGGTGACATCTTCTGCGTCTAAAACAACCTTTAAAGATTTTTTGTCGTCGGTTGTAATATTAATTAATGTTTGATGGGCAAGGTCCACCAGCTGTTTTTCGTTTTCTAAGTTTATTTTCTGGCGCAATGCCTTAAGCGTGAGGGCGCGGTACATCGCTCCCGTGTCCAGATAGGCAAAACCCAACCGCTTAGCCAGTTCTTTGGCAACAGTGCTCTTGCCCGCGCCGGCCGGCCCGTCGATAGTGATTACCGTGCATTGCTGCCGTTTGTTAGCCTCGGTCAATGCCATCTCGTTTGTTCTTTGATTTCTTGAGGTGTTCGATGAGGGAATGATCATCCTGAGAGACAATAGATTTTCTTAACACGGCGAGAATTTTTACAAATGCGTCAACAGACTCAGTAATATTTTTTGAGTTCGTCAGACAAATATCATTCCACATCTCCGGGTCGGAGGCGGCAATGCGTGTGGTATCTTTGAGCCCCTGTGTCGCATAGCCGAGATATTCCTGCGGGATAGCTTCAATCAACCCGTATGCCAATAAATGCGGCACATGGCTGATATATGCCAGAATTTTATCGTGTTCGGCCGGCGTCACTACCTTGACCGTAGTCCCCAACTTTACCCAAAGTTCTTTAACCTTTTCCGCGGCTTGCTTATTAGTCTTTTCGTTAGGCGTTACAATACACACAGAATCATTAAATAAATCGCCTCGGGAAAACATGACCCCCTTCTTTTCGGAGCCTGCCAGGGGATGCGTACCGACAAAATAGGCATGAGGAGGAAGGCTCTTTTGGGCCGCATCCACAATGGCTGCTTTTGTGCTGCCGACATCAATAACGATAGCGCCTCTTTTGAGGAAGCCGCCGATACTTGAAAGCATTTGGGTAATCGTTTTTACCGGCGTGGATAAAATTACCAGATCCGCATTTTCAACGGCCTTTTTTAAATCATGGGTCCCGTGGTCAACGGCGCCGTTTTTTAAAGCATGCACTAACGACGCATGCTGGCGGGCAACGCCGACAACCTCGCCGGCAAGTTTGTTTTTTCTTAAAACAATCCCCATCGAACCGCCGATAAGCCCGATACCTAAAATAGCGACCTTTCTAAACAGCTGAGTATTTTCCGCCATAGATTATATTTCCCTTGAAACCGCCGCAGCGATTTTCTTTAAGTCCTGCATCAGGTTATTGAAATTATCCGGCAGGAGCGATTGGGCTCCGTCGGACAAAGCCTCTTCGGGGTTTTCGTGAACCTCGACCATCAAACCATCACAACCGGCCGCTACCGCCGCCCTTGAAGCGGCGGATACTAATCCCCACTTGCCGGTTCCGTGGCTGGGATCAACCACGATCGGTAAATGGGAAAGCTGTTTGACAACGGCTACCGCGTTAATGTCAAGAGTGTTGCGGGTATAGGTCTCAAAAGTCCGTATGCCTCGTTCGCAGAGCATAACACTAAAATTACCTTCAGACAGGATGTATTCGGCCGACATAAGCCATTCTTTGATTGTCGCACTTATCCCGCGCTTGAGCATGACCGGTTTTTTGGTCATGCCGACTTCCTTTAAAAGCGTGAAATTCTGCATATTGCGCGCACCGACCTGCAATATATCGGCATATTTGGCTACCAAGGCGACATCGCGCGGGTCCATGATCTCGGTAATGGTCGCAATCCCTACTTTTTGAGCAGCCTCGGATAAATATTTCAAACCTTCCTCGCCGAGTCCTTGAAAATCATAGGGAGAAGTGCGGGGTTTAAAGGCACCGCCGCGCAAAACCGTCGCGCCCATCTGTTTAACTTTTTTCGCTACCGACACCAGCGAATCATGGCCTTCAATCGAACAGGGCCCAGCCATAACAATAACCTTTTTGCCGCCAATTTTAACGCCATGGCCTAAGTCAATGACTGAATCATCCTTCTTAAATTCCCGGGAAACAAGCTTAAACGGCGACAAAACCGGCATAACCCGCTCAACACCCGGAAATACCTCTAGGGGAGTCACGCGCAAAACATCTTCGGGCCCGATAAAACCGATAATGGTTCTTTCGACGCCGCGGGATATATGCGCCTTCAAGCCCAGTTTCTCGGCTTTCTCGACGAGATGTTTCAATTGTTCCTCTGTTGCATCAGGTCTTAGAATAACAATCATTTCATAATCTCCTTAAGAGCACGAATGAATCGTTGATTTTCTTGAGGCTTACCAACGGTAACACGGATATACGTATCCAGTCCCCAAAAACCCATATCACGTACAATAACACCTTTTTTTAACAGTGCCTGCGAGACATTAAAGCTGTTCTGACGGACATCGATAAGAATAAAATTCGTCACGCTCTCCACAAACGACAATCCCATTTTCTTAAGATTCGCGTAAACATATTTCCTCTGCGCTTTTATAGTCCGCAATAATTTCTCGTAATAGGCTTTATCCTTCAGACACGCCAGGGCAGCGGCCTGGGCAACGGAATTAATATTAAACGGTTCCCGCACGCGCTCCAAAAGCGATATCACCTGTGCATCGCCGATCCCGTAGCCCACGCGCAAACCGGCCAAGCCATACATCTTTGAAAAAGTCCTGGTGGTAATAACATTTTTGTACGTCTTCATAAGCTTAATCGTATCAGGATAATCATCTTTGTCGACAAATTCAAAATAGGCCTCGTCAAAGAAAACCAGGATTTTTTGGCGTATGGATTTCAACAGGTCTTCGGCCTGCGCCTTTGTAATGTATGAACCCGACGGATTATCCGGGTTGCCGATAAAAATAATTTTTGTCTTCGGGGTAATCGCATTTTTTATTCCCTCGATATCGTAACGGAAATCTTTTAAGGGGACGAATTTGATCGTTGCCCCCGATACTTTGGAGGCAATTTCATAAATCAAAAACGACGGCCGGGCAATGATGACCTCATCGCCGTAGTCGCTAAAAGCGCGTGTCGCCAGAACAATCAGTTCGTCTGAACCGTTACCAAAGATCAGCTGATTTTCGCTAACCTTAAGTCTGCGGGCGAGCTCCTGGCGCAGATAATAGCAGCTGCCGTCGGGATAACGGTTAACCGTTTTTGCCGCCTGCACCATGGCCTTTAAAACCTTAGGCGACGGCCCATAAGGATTTTCATTGGAGGCGAGTTTAATAACGCTTTTTAATCCCATCTCCCGTTCGACCTCTTCGATAGGTTTACCCGGAATATAGGGTTTGATTTGCAAGATATGTTTTCTGGCAATGCTTTGCATACGTTACTCCACGATAGGGTAAGAACCCAGTATTTTTAAATAATTACATTTACTTTCCAGCTGGCCCAGGGCCTTGTTTACCTTTGGATCCAGCCGGTGCCCTTGAAAATCCACAAAGAAATAATAATCCCACGCCTTCTTTTTTGAAGGCCGCGACTCGATTTTGGTTAAATTAATCTTGTTTCTGCGAAACGGAGCTAGCATCTCCTGCAGCGCTCCTACCTTGTCTTTAATCGAGAATAAAATTGATGTCCTGTCTTTTCCTGTCGGAGGAACATCGGTTTTAGCAATAACCAAGAAACGGGTAATATTATGCAGGCTGTCTTCGATATTCCTCTTGATGATTTTAAGATCATAAACCTTGGCCGCCAGCACCGAGGCGATACAGCCGGCATTCTTCTTTTTTGACACAATCTGGGCGGCACGCGTCGTAGAAGAAACCTCGACCCAATCGGCTTTCGGCAAATGGCCGTGCAGCCAGTTGCGGCATTGCCCGAAAACTTGAGGATTGGAATAAACAGTTCTTATCTTCTCAATCGGCGCATTCGAAAGAAGATTATGCTCGATCTCAAGCAAAACCTGCGAACAAATTCTTAAATCAGAATCAACCAAAAGGTCAAAGGTGTGCGTGACCGCCCCTTCGATGGAATTTTCGATAGGCACGACACCGTAATCACATTCGCCTGTTTCCACACGATGAAAAACTTGAGAGATATCCTCGCAGGGCACATAATTGACCTGCGAACCGAATTTTCTTAATGCCGCCAGATTAGAAAAAGAGGCTTGCGGCCCCATGTACCCTATCTCTAAAGGCTTTTCCAGCGACAGCGAACACGACATGATTTCCCGATAGATCGCTTCAAACGCCTCATAGGACATCGGCCCTTTGTTCAAGGTTTTGATCCTGTCCAAAACTTCTTTTTCACGGTCGGGCGCGTAAATCCCTTTTTTATGCTTCAGCTTCTCTTTGCCGATTTTACGGCTGATCTCAGCCCTTTTATTAAGCCAAGAAACAACCTGCCAATCGATGGCATCAATTTTCTTGCGCAACTGTTGAATACTCATCATTTTCTCCTCAACAAGACAGGCCTAAAATATTACCCGCTCTTCACTCCTTAAGACGAAGCATTCTCCGTTGGCTGTTGTGGCTTTTCGGAAACTTCGCTGGCGGCTGTTTCTGCTGCCGGCTGCGGCTGCTCTTGTGCGGTCGTCGAAGCAACTGTTTCAGTAGCTGCCTGCGCTTGCGCCGGCACAGGGTTTGGCGCCTCTTGCGGCTGCGGCGTTCCCCCGCCTTCGGCTGCCTGAAGCGCAGAAAAATCCTCCAGCTTCGGTAAATCCGCCAACGACTTTAAACCAAAATATTCCAGAAATTCCCGGGTCGTTCCGTAAAGATAGGGCCGGCCGGGGACATCTTTGCGACCGACAATCTTAATCAACCCCTTATCTAAAAGATGGACCACGACACCGTCACAATTAACCCCGCGGATAAGCTCCATATCCAACCTTGAAACCGGCTGTTTGTAGGCGATGATGGAAAGTGTTTCCAGGGCCGGCTTGGATAATTTTTCCTTATGGGTCGAGTGGTAAAATTTCTTGATGTACATCGCATAGTCGGGGTTGCTGAGCATCTGATAGCCGCCGGCAATTTCTAAAATAACCACTCCGCTTTTTCTTTCCTGGTATTCTTTTTGCAACTGATTAATCATCTCACGGATATCGCTGGTCGTGACCCCCTCGACCGCGTCTTTGATCTGCTCCAGCATAATGGGTTTTTCGCTGATAAAAAGCAAAGACTCTATAATCCCTCTTAAATAATTGTTTTCCGACATATCCATTATTTCTTCACTTTTTGTTTGTAGATCTCGTTGAGGAGACCCTCGGTTGTGTTAATATCTTTTGACCTCTCCAAGGCCTTTTTAATCATCTCCAGCGCTTCCTGTCTTTTGTACTGCAGCTGCAAGAGGACACTTAAGGCCTCTTCTTGCCAGCCAGGAGCCGATTCAACCCGAGCAGAAACACCCGCTTTATCTTGAATCAGCCCGAACTTGCCCACCTTGCCTTGAAGCTTTGCGACTATTTCCTTGGCCCTTTGTTCGCCGATCCCGGGAAGCGTACGCAAAAAATTTAGATCTCCCTCGTCAATGGCCCGGGCAATTTGCGAAATCGGCTTATTGAGGGCCTTGACTGCCGCGCGAGGCCCTATCCCCGAGACAGTAATAAACTGCCCGAAAAAATCTTTTTCCACTTCATTTAAAAATCCGATTAAAACCGGAAAACCGCGGCTGGGATCAATTTGTAAATAGTGATACGTCACCAAATTGATATTGCCGTTAACGTCGATCGTGTCCTCAATGCGCTGCAGGACCGACGGCGGTACGACGACTTCGTAAAATAAACCCTGGACATTGACCGTTAAGGAATTCTCTTTTTTCTCAACCAGCTTGCCGCTTATTTTAACAATCATAATTGTCGTGTCGAAATTTGGGTGTATCCTAACGCCAAAGCCAGGGCATCGCTGGCATCCAGGGTAAGCTTATTTCCGTCAATCTTAAGGGCGTGGGCAACCATCCCCTGCATCTGAAACTTTGATCCCCTTCCCTTGCCTAATACCGCTTTACGTAAGCGCGTCACGCTCTGTTCGACAAGTTTTATGCCGTGTTGCGCGCACAAAAGGCAGATAACTCCGCGCGCGTGCCCCAGGATACCGGCAGTCGTCAGATACTGATGGTGTGTATAAATTTTCTCCAGCACCATGACTTCGGGGCGATACTCAAGAATAATCTCTTCGAGATTCTTGTGAATTGCGTGAACCTTATTCTGAATTAAATCTGTCTTTTTCGGCTTAATGGTCCCGGCTTCGAGAAGCTTAGCGGTTGAACCGTTGAATTCGATAACGCCGTATCCCGTTGCCTGAAGACCGGGGTCGACACCGAGAATTCTCATCGTGAGATTAAGCCACCTTTTCTAATTCGGAATCAGGAATATCAAAATTTGCGTAAACCGCCTGGACGTCTTCGTGCTCTTCAAGCGCTTCCATTAATCCCAAAACTTGCTTGGCAGTATCACCCTCGACCCTGACCGTAGAATTGGGGATCATGGTTATTTCGGCTGTCTGTGTCGGAATCTTTTTTGCCTGCAAGGCCGAACGCACCGCCTCAAGCGCCGGTACCGGAGAGGTTACCTCGTAAGTCTCGCCCTCGGAATTTAGGTCTTCCGCACCCGCCTCTAAAACAATATCCAGGAGGTCCTCTTCTTTGATCTTGTCTTTTTCAATCGTGATAAGCCCTTTTTTGGCAAACATCCAGGCCGTCGAACCGGCACCGGCCATACTGCCGTTTTTCTTAGACAACAAATTTCTAATTTCGGCCGTTGTCCGGTTTTTATTGTCAGTCAACACTTCGATTAAAAGGGCCACGCCGCCGGGGGCGTATCCTTCAAATATAGTCGACTCATAAACGATACCGGGAAGTTCTCCGGTCCCCTTTTTAATGGCGTTCTCAACGTTGTTGGAAGGCATATTCATCACCTGCGCCCGCTGGATGGCCGCCCTTAAGCGGATATTGGTTTCCTGGTTACCGCCTCCGTCTTTGGCCGCTGCGGTAATTTCCCTGATAACCTTGGTATAGGCCGCACCCTTTTTTGCATCGGTAGCTGCTTTTTTATGTTTAATTTTTGCCCACTTCGAATGCCCTGACATCGTGATTCCTCCTTGAATTAATATTAACCACTATTTAATTTAATCTACTGTATAAACGTACACAAAAACATGAAACTACCCTTCAGAAATTATAGAGCAAGTCAATAAGCCGAGTTTTGTGTATCTCGATTTTTTAGGGCGAGACGGGCAACCATTCGACTAACTCCGGAAATTACTCCCCGGATTCTTGCGGCCTACCCGGAAATCATTCTACTTCGTCCAAATGCTTTCGCTTTGGACTTCGTAGAATCCTACGAAGCTAAACACGGTAGTATTTAGCGAAGTAGGATAACGAGGTGGACGGCCTCGTCCCCCGTAGAAACGGGAAGTCTTTCCCTATTCGGCCTTGCTCCATGCAGAGATTGCTCGTTTCACTCCCGCACGCCGTAAAGCGCCGGGCATCGTCACTGTGGCTCTAATCCTCATGCCAGCGTAGAGCGTTTAGCGTATAGCGGATAGAAAAATTAATCTCTAAACGCTAACCGCTATCCGCCAAACGCCAGCAAGGTCCCGCATTACCGGGATGCATCATCCTTCGGAGCTCGGACTTTCCTCCCCGATGTCAAACATCAGGGCGGTTGCCTTGACTTGCTCTTTTGATATCGCCTTGGACGCTAACCGATCCGCCCCGCGGTTTTTTTCCCGGGGGATATGCCTTATCTGGGCGTCCTTAAATCCCGACAATAAATGCTCGACCTGAGCATGAAAAAATTTCAGATGCGGATTTTTAATCTTGTAACTGCCGTTGACTTGATTGCAGAGAAGCTCACTATCGGTGTAAACCCTGATCTTGTCCACGCGCAGAATAAGCGCCTCCTGCAAGGCATAAACAAGAGCCATATATTCGGCAATGTTATTCGTCGCATGGCCGATAGCCTTGGAAATATTTTTAACGGTCTTTCCGTTGTCCGTAATCACGACGCCGACGGCAGCCGGGCCGGGATTTCCTTTGCAGGCACCGTCAATAAATATTTCAAGTGTCTTGCTCAAACGTTTTTCCTTTCAAAAGAACTAAAACAAAATTCTCAAAATCTGCTAGCCCTCGATATCCCCCGGGCGGCTTAAAGGTCATCCGCGAGATACAACACCCTCGAACACATCTCGCAAAGGACAAGCCTCTCGTGCATCTTAATTTCGTTAATGACTTGATCCGGCACGCTCATAAAACAGCCACCGCAAGAATTGCCGTTAACAGGAACAATGGCCAATCCGTCTTTATTCTCCAACACTCTCTCATAGCGGCTTAAGTTAGATTTGCTTATGTCGGGAGTAATTTGACTTCTCTTGAGATTCAGGACTTTAAGCTTTTCTTCGATTTCCTTAACCGAATCATCAACCTCTTTTTTCTGCGTCAGATATTTCTGCTCTTCTTCGGCTAGAAACTTACGCTCCTTCTCAATATCAGCGTTAACCGCATCGCTCTCATCATAGAAAACAAGAATCTTTTCTTCGATGACAGACTTATCGGCCTTCATACTCTGGATCTCAGTCAATTTCGCCTGATACTCTTTATTGGTTTTAAGCAACGACAGCTGGGCATTAGCCTTAACGATATCACCTTCTTTGGTTTGCAACTCCAATTCCTGGGCTTTGCGATTCACCTGGATGGCCTTGGCCTTCTCCTCCAAGGCTTTAAGGCCTGCCTTTTTGTCCTCGTATCTTTTTTTAAGCTCTTCGACGTAAAGAGGCTTTTCTCTTAAATCACGTTTATAGAGATAAATTTCTGCGTCAATCGTCTGTAAATCGACGAGCTTTTTGATTTGGTCTTTAATCGAAACTTCCGGCACTTTACTTTATCCTTGTCTAAGAAGAAAAATAGTTCTAAATAAATCCCAAAAAACAAGTCTGGTGAGCACAGAGGGACTCGAACCTTCGACCTCTGCACCAGCTCCCCTCTAAAGAAATTTTATCATGGGTACAGAAGGACTCGAACCTTCGACCTCTGCCATGTGAGGGCAGCGCTCTAACCAGCTGAGCTATGCACCCAATAAATCTTTATTCGCTTTATTCTTCACAACTATTTCATAGAAAAAGATAGTGCTGCACCTGCTCTTCTAGAACAAAATTTTTTAAGGAAAGCGGGGCTGCCATGTAAGGGCAGCGCTCTAGCCAGCTGCCCTTGACTTCAATAAAACTAAAAGCTATCGTTGAGAAAGGTCAAGGGCTGCACCTGCATCCTCTAGAACAAAATCGTTTAAGGAAAGCAGGGCTGAGCTATGTGCCCAGAATTTATTATTATCCGAACTAAAACACCAATAATCGCTGGGCCCACCAGGAATCGAACCTGGGACCCACTGATTATGAGTCAGTTGCTCTAACCGTCTGAGCTATGGGCCCGAAAACGCCATTTTAACTTTGGGCTGAAGGTGTATTCTACTATCAAAAGAACCTTTTCGCAAGCAAAAATAACCGCTACCCCCGTTATAACTTTCGAAGCCCCAAAACTTTAGGGGGCCTGCTGTGAACAGCAGGCCCCCTAGGCGTTCATGCCTTCCATCGCAAGGCAATGTTTATAACAGCCCTTCTCCTTCTTTTACGGTCATGTCGAGAAAGGTTTTAAGTCTCCTTGAACGCGTGGGGTGGCGCAGCTTCCGCAGCGCCTTGGATTCAATCTGCCTTACCCTCTCGCGGGTAACACTGAATTCGCTACCAACCTCTTCTAGGGTGCGGCTGGAACCGTCATGAATACCAAAACGCATCTCCAGAATCTTGCGCTCACGTTCATCGAGGGTATTTAATACTCCCCCAATCTCGTCTTTAAGCATGGAATGAAGCGTGGCGTTGGCCGGCGAGATGGCTTTTTTGTCCTCGATAAAATCCCCAAAATGCGTATCTCCTTCGTCGCCGATAGGCGTCTGCAGAGAAATCGGAACCTGGGAGATTTTTAGGATCTCTTTAACCTTGCCTATGGGAATACGCATCTGCCGGGCAATTTCAGGAGCTGTCGGTTCACGCCCGTATTCCTGGACGAACAACCGCGAAACGCGGATAATCTTGTTGATCGTCTCGGTCATATGCACCGGAATTCTGATCGTCCTGGCTTGGTCCGCGATCGAGCGGGTAATCGCCTGACGAATCCACCAGGTTGCATAGGTTGAGAATTTATATCCGCGCTGGTATTCAAATTTTTCCACCGCCCGAATCAGCCCCATGTTCCCTTCTTGAATAAGGTCCAGGAAGGACAGACCACGGTTAATGTACTTCTTGGCAATGCTTACCACCAGCCTTAGGTTCGCCTCCACAAGCTCTTTCTTGGCCCTGCTGAATTTGGCTTGACGGACTTTAATAATACGCAACTGGTCCTTGACAGTATTAATGGGCTCGGAAAGCTCTCTAATAAGCTGTTTTTTTTGCTCTCTTAATTTTAAGAGCTGTTTCGTCTTTCTTTCCGTCGTCAAAGTCCGGGAAATCTTTTCGATACTCTCGACAAGCTTGCTGATTTTTACCACAATCTCTTCATTGACGGTCGAGGTTAATTTGAAGCCAGCGATAATCTTTGCCGACTTATCTGACCCCACCCGCGAATGCCGGACCTGGTGAATAATGTTCTTGATATCACGGATCAGCTTCGGGCGCCTTTCCAGCTCATCTTTCACCACATCCTCGACATTGATCTCGCCTTTTAAAACGCTGTTAATGATCCTTAAGGCCTCTTTACGCGCAAAGGCAGTTTTAAATAATGCCTCGGCAAATTTATTTTCCGTATCCTCGATTTTCTTGGCCAGGCTAATTTCATTTTCGCGCGACAAAAGCGAGATCGACCCCATCTGCTTTAAATACATCTTAACCGGGTCATCGAGAGGAATAAACTTTTCTGCGTAGACATTATCCTCTTTGCCCTGCTCTTCTCTTAAGCGCTCGGCCTCCTGGGCCTTAGCCTCTTCTTGAGATTCTTGGGGATCCGCATCCTCCTCGGAGTCGACCACCTTAATGTCTTCCCCGTCAAGGATATCAAAAACCTTATCAATGTCATCCGAGGAATCAATATCGTTGGAGAGATTGGAATTGACCTCGTCATAGGTCAGATACCCCTTGCTTTTCCCCAGCGAAACTAATTTCTCAACATTCTGTTTTAGGTCTTTGCTCTTCTTCATCGGCTATCCCTTCAGTAATTGGTTAAACCTTTGTGTCAATTCACTTAATCGGCCGTGATCGCCTGATGTTTCCGCAAGTTTGATCTGATGGCTCAAGTCACGGCGCATGTTTTTAAGCCTCTCATTCTTGACGCGATTAATACAATCCCAGGTCATCTTTTCTCTGTCTTCGGCTACAATATCTTCGCGCGTCATCAGCTGTGAAATAATCTGCAAGATCTGCTTGTCGTCAAAACAACCCATCAGGGCAGCGGTACTGATCTTTTTACCTTCATCCGTTAGTTGAAATATTTGCTGCACGACACTACGGATTCGCTCATCTTGAAAATCCAATACGGTCAATTCCTGCTTGATCAAAAATAAATTCTTCTGGTCATCTCCGTCATCCAACATCAATTTCAAAAGACTATGCTCCACATTGCGCGTCTGGACAGGAGCAGTTGTTGTCGAGAATTTTAAAGACGGCTCCTGCCGCCCGGTAGTTGGAGACGGCACCTTTTGAAGGTCCATCAGCAATGCCTGCTCCGGAACCGCGAGAACTTCCGAAAGCCTCTTGATATAACCGAATTTCATAACCGCATTATCAAAGCGATTAATCGTCGGTAACATTTCGCTTGAAATGCGCGCCTTGCCTTCCACGGTCTTGTGGCTATGTTGGCCCATCAAAATTTTTAGTTTATAATCAAAGAGCGATAAGGCCGCTGTGATCTGCTCGTTAAAACGTTCTACCCCAAATTTACATACAAACGAATCCGGATCGTCACCGGAGGTCAAAACCGCCACTTTAACACTCATTCCCTCGTCGATCAAAAGGTCGAGGCTCCGGATCATCGCCGATTCACCGGCCTGGTCGGCATCAAAGAGCATCACAATATTATGGGTGTAGCGGCGAATCAAACGAATCTGGTCAACGGTTAACGCCGTCCCCAAAGAAGCAACGATATTATTCACGCCGGCCTGAAAGGGAATAAGAAAATCCATGTACCCTTCGACCACAATAACAAAATCTTTTTCCCGCACCCCATCCTTGGCTAGGTTAAAACCGTAGAGGTGGTTTCCTTTCGTATAAACGGCGGTTTCGGGAGAATTCATATACTTGGCTACACCGTCTTTCATGGCCCTGCCGCCAAACGCAATACAATTACCGCGGATATCAAAGATCGGAAAAATAATTCTGTCGCGAAAACGGTCGTGAAAACCGTCCCGGCCATCGTTGGGGATAATCAACCCCGCTTTTTCCATAACGCTCAAACTGATATTCTTAGCCCGTAAATGATTCAGCAGACTATCCCATTTATCGGAAACGAATCCTAATTTTAGTTTTTTGGCCGTTTCAAAGGCAACGTCCCGCTTCTTTAAATACTGCCGCGCGTTTTCCGATTCAGTGTTTGACGTCGCTAAGGTGCTATGAAAAAAGTTTGCCGCTAGGTCATTAATCTTATAGAGAAGTTCTTTTAAGCTGAGCGCCTGCGGATCCAGAGTCTCATTCTGGGTGATCACAATCCCCAACGGCGCGGCCAGCATCTTGACCGCCTCGGGAAACTCAACCCGTTCCTGAAGCATCACAAATTTAATAACATTGCCGCCTTCACCGCACCCGAAACAGTGAAATATCTGCTTATCCGGATTAACAACAAAAGACGGCGTCTTTTCGTGATGAAAAGGACAGCACGCCTTAAAATTTCTTCCGGCGCGCTTTAAGGGAAGGTAGCTTGCGATAACCTGCGCAATATCACAGCGCTCGATTACCTGCGCAATGGTTTCTTCAGGGATTAAACCCATCGTTAAACCTTTTTAAACAAAATATAAAACCGTAAGGGCAAGCTTTTGATGCTGCCGTTAAAAGGAAACTTTATTTTCGCTTGACCCTTCTAAACCCCGAACACTCAATAAATTCAAAATCGCCGTGCTTTTCCAGCTTATCGAATAATAAATTCATTCCTAAATTATCACTGGCAATATGCCCGGCAATAATCACATTCATATGTTCCGATTTTATCCTGTTAAAATGCTCTTCGGACAAATGCATGCCGATTAGAGTTTTAACCCCGAGCTGCGAGAGGCGGCCAAAGACATCTTTTGATCCTTCCGTGCCGCCAGTCATGTCCACAAAAATCTTTCCGGCCAAATCTTTTGGCTTCCCGACCAGAATACGGGGGCCGACCTTATCCTTCATCGCCTGTTGATATTCCGGCTCTTTCATTAAAATCCGGATAATATCTTCAAGAGTTTTGGGCTTGCGGGTATCCATTATTTTTTGCAAATATCCAGCGACATGATTATCCGCCGGCGTATGACAGCACATAAAAGGAACATCGAGCAACCTGGCAACATCGACGGCACGAGAGTGATTGGCCGCGTGCAGGCGCCGGGTGACCTCGTCAATCCTTTTATCCATAAAATCCTTGGCGATTTTAGCGTCTAACCCTAAATCGCAAAGCACGTCCGTCTGGAGATTCATTACCTCTTTTAAACCGGCCAGGGCCCTTCCTTCAGGATGATGTGCCAGAATAAGATCAATCTTTTTGCCCTTCTCCGTAAGCCGGTCCGCCAGGAGAATTTCTCCGACCTCCATATCGATACCGACCAAGATACGGCGCACTTGCGTGTCTTGATCGCCGCAGAGTATACGCGTATCCGAGTAAGGGTTGGTTAAATTCTCTTTATCAAAGAACTTTTTCTCAAAAGATTTAAGCTTGCGGCATTCGCGCCTAGCCGTGCGCAGGCCTTCGGTAATTTTGCGCCTGCTTCTTAAATCCTCTAAGATTCCCTGCTGAATAAAGAAATCGTAAATCTTTTTTAATCGCAATTGAACAACCTTTTATAAGAAAAGATAAAACCGTTTAATTTCATAAATAGCGTCCGCTGCCTAGCGCTTCTCTTCCTTGCCCTGAACCCCGCTGTTAAAATCGCTGAGAGTAAAAGCGGCGGTATTCAATTTTTCCTCGGGAAAAAACTTGACTACAATCCCGTCATATATTCCTTCATATAAACCCGGCGCCACCCGGACAACACGCGAAGACACCAGAGATTTCTCTAGGTTCTTTGTAAAATACCCTATGGTTGCCGCGCTCAAAAATAGGAGTGTCAGACTAGCCAAAAGGACGGATCGCCCCGCCGCCAGAATCACACCGCCCCATTTATCAAGAGCAGAATGTGCCTCGATTTTTAACAGTACCAGCAAGCCGTCACGAACCAATTTAAACACTAAGATAACCGCACCCCACAGCATTCCGTAGGCAACGATATTAGCTATACCCGCAGGAAAGTGGGCGCTATCCTGCAAAGACTGGGAAAAAGTACTGAAATAATGAAGTGTAACAAAAACGGCTAAGACAACTCCGATAAGCTTAAAAAGCTCGACGACAAAACCCCTCTTAAAACCGACATAAATTATTCTGATAATAATAGCCGCTACAAGGATATCAATCCAATTAATACTTTTAACCACTTCCTCCGTCAGCATTAATCCCCCCCTATTTGATTAAATGCACAACTCTCAATAAGAAATCAGGATGGCCTTTTTATAAAAACATTCTTTGAATGTTATATTAATCCGCCATCCTGTGGTTTGTAGTAAATTTCTTTGTTTAAGCGCTAAAGTATAACACGCACTTCTAGCCCTGTCAAGAAAACGCTTTCTCGACATTAAGCACGCCATTCAAACATAACTATATGATAATAAATAACTTGCAAGTTAGACTAAAACCATCCCCCGAGGTCATATCTTGACAAGAACTTAATAAAGTGTTATCCTTTGATTCCATGAGCGAAGATATTAGCCAGGGCGAAAAAAACCTGAGCAATCTTGAAGAAAAACTCGAGCGTACGCGCAAAGAGCTTGCCATCCTTTACGACATCAGCAATGCCATGCGCACCACCCTCGAATTGAACCACATCCTTTATATCATCCTAACCGGAGTAACCGCGCACACCGGATTGGGATTCAACCGGGCCGTCCTTTTTTTGGTTAATAAAAAAGAGCGCGTCCTCGAAGGAAAGATGCTGATCGGCCCGGAATCCGGGGAAGAGGCCGAAAAAATCTGGAGATACATCGAGCGTGAAAACGCCGATATGGAAGACCTGATCTCTGTTTACAAGAATTCCGAGAATACGCCCACTCCTTTAAGCGAACAAATCAAACGACTGAAGATCCCGCTTCACAGTAACGAGAGCAGCCTCCTGGCCGCGACTTACCATAAAGGAAATTCGCTGCATATCCGCAGAGATTCGATCGGTCAGTATGCCCACGACCCGCTTTTACAGGTTTTTAAAACCAACGAGCTCGTCGTTATGCCGCTTAAGGCCAAAGACAAGGTTAACGGTATTATCATCGCCGATAATTTTTACACCCAAAAACCGATTACAGAAAACGATTTAAAGATTTTCACCATGCTTGCCAACCAGGCCGGACTCGCCATCGAAAATTCCCAGCTCTACGAAATGATTGTCCATAAGAGCAATACCGACTCTTTAACGGCATTGTGGAATCATGGATTTTTTCAAGATACCCTTCTTTTAGAAATCGAAAAAGCAAAGGAAAGTAACACACCGGTAAGTTTATTGGTTGTCGACATCGACAATTTTAAGAAATTCAACGATACATGGGGCCATCAAAGCGGTGATGTCATCTTAGCAAGACTGGCCAAACTTCTAAAAGACTGCGCGCGCGAGATGGATTTTGTCTGCCGTTACGGAGGAGAGGAATTTTCGATTATTTTAACCCAAACCGGCAAAGAACAAGCCTTTGTCATTGCGGAGAGAATGCGAGAAAAGGTCGCTCAGTACAAATTTGAAATCGCCTCGTCGGCGCAGCCGCTAAACCTAACGGTGAGTATCGGCATCGCCAGTTACCCCGAACATGCCCAGACCAAAGAAGATCTTATTTCAAAAGCCGACAAAGCAATGTATACGGCTAAATTTATCGGAAAAAATAAAACAATAATGGTTGACACCCAAGGCGATTAAGAAACGCCCGCCGTAACCGCTTCCTGTTTGCCTTCCCTGACCCCGCTTGTCTGCTGCTGTTGATTATCTCCGAATTTCACCGAGACAATTTTAGATACGCCCGACTCCTGCATGGTAATGCCATACATGATATTGGCATTGACAATCGTCTTTTTGTTATGGGTAATAACAATAAATTGAGCAATCTTGGCAAAATCTTTTAACAAATACCCGTAGCGCCCCACATTCGATTCGTCCAGGGCCGCATCAATCTCATCCAGGACGCAGAACGGGCTCGGGCGCACCTTAAAGACACCAAAAATAAGCGCGATCGCCGCCAGTGTTTTCTCTCCGCCAGAAAGTAGGGTTATATTCTGCAGCTTTTTTCCCGGAGGACGGGCAATGATTTCGATACCGGATTCCAAAACATTTTCGGGGTCAACCAAGACCAGCTGCGCCTCTCCGCCGCCAAAAAGCATCCGGAAATAAATCCGGAATTCTTCGCTGACCTTGGTGAAGGTGTCGAGGAATATTTGGCGGGTGGTGCGGTTGATTTTCCCGATCGTTGACATCAAAGAATCCTTGGCGGTTAAAAGGTCACTTTGCTGCTTGGTTAAGAACTCAAACCGTTGGCGTAATTCGTCAAACTCTTCAATCGCCACCAGATTAACCGTGCCAAAAGATTCGCATTTCTTTTTGAGTTGTTCAATTTGACTCATCATCTCCTCGGGGCTTATCTGCACCGGCTGCGAAACAGGGATATTCTCAGCGGCTATCGGGGTGTCGATTGATTCTGCCGCTGAAATTACCGATTCAGCCTGCGCAACTGCCGACTCGGCCTCCGGCGTGACCGTACCGGCCTGGGCAGGGAGTTGTTCCTGGGCAATGATTTCGTCGAGATTGATTTTATACGTCTGCAATAATTTATCCTTGATGCTCTTTTCGCTAAACGATATTTCCTGGCATTTCATCTGCTGTTGATGCATCAGGCCCTTGACATTTTCAATTTCCTGCAGAAGGTCGTCGTTTTTCTTTCGAATATCACTGATACGCAGGCCCACTTCATTTTTTTGTTCCTCCAGGGCTGCGATCGATTCCTTGAGAGATTCCCTCCGGCCTTTAAGTTCTTCAATCTTAGAGTTCAATGCAGTAATATCCTGGGCCAAAATCTCTTTTTTCTGTCCATGCTCGATATTTTCCTGGTCAACTCGTTCAATGGTTTGCTGATCGTTGTCCAGGACGTCGCGAAGGACTTTAAGATTTTCCTGATAGCCTCTTTCTTTATCCTTAACCGAACCGATTTCGGTTTCAAGCTGGGCGACAGCTACATTGATTTCTTCTCTCTCTTGAGTCTTGAGGGCAATCGCATTTTGATTGTCCTTGATGCGGCTTTGGAGCGCCAGAATCTCTTCGTCAACCGCTTCCAGGCGATGAGCATGGTCTTCTTCTTTGGCCTTTAGGCTTGCAAGAGACGATTTGGCTTCGCTTAATTCCGCGTCGACAAGATCCAGCTCGGAGGTCAGCTTACCTACCTCTTCAAGAATTTGAGTTTTCTGCGCATCATAGCTGGACAATACTCTTTCGTGATCATGAATAACTCTGTCGACGGATAAAATGGATTCTTCCTGTGATTTAATTGCGGCGGCAACACCCTCTTTTTCCCGCAGAAGACTCTCGATCTGAAGGCTAAGCTCATCGATCTGAATAATAATATGCTGCGGATCCAGCTCAATAAATTTTGCCTCACAAGTCACTTCATAAAGGTTCTCTTGGCTAATACGCGGTAGGTAACTTTTTAAGGCCATGGCCTTTTGCGCATCAAGCGGATGAGACGCCGTCACCTTGCCGATAATACCTTTACAATTTTCCTGCGGCAGAGTCGTTGTCAAAAGAGTCCCTTCGACAACCGGGTCCGGAATATCCTGATATTGGACACGCAGATTCTCAATAAATTCTTTTTGAGATTTTAGAAATAATTTCTTTCTTTCCAGCTCTCCGCAGGATTGTTCAAGGCTTGACAATTTTAGTTTAAGATCGTCAAGGCTGCGAGACTGGGATTCTTTCTGAGTTTTTAATTCGCCAATCTTTGACAAGCAAATCTCCACATCCGCACAGACGGTTTTCAAGCGATTGTCCACCTGGTCTTTCTCACCAAGGACCTTTTCGTTTTCGATATCCAAACGGCGTTTTCTGGCAAGAAAACCCTGAAATTCCTTCATGATCTCGGTAAGTTCGTTTTTGATATTGACCTGCTGCGAAGTCAGATCCAGAATCTTCACTTCGTCATCGACAATCGATTCTTTGGAGTTTTTTATCGTCTCGGCGATTGCGATAAGGCTATTTTTCTTTTCCTCGAGCAGTTTAATGCTGTTTTGTGTTGATTCGACCAGGCTATCAAGAGAAAGCTCCAGCGCCTTTATTTTCTCTTCCTGGGCACGGCAACGCTCGAGAAGCTGGGCCTTTTGCTGGCCTAAGCGCTCCTGATTTGCGGTAAGATCTGCCATGCGCTCTTGATTAAAACCAATCTGCCGGCTATCCATCGTAATTTGGTTTTCGAACCGGACATCTTCAGAGCGAACCTCAGAAATCTTCCGGCCAAGGTCCAAGGAGAGATTGTTCTCTTCATTCATCAGGGAATTAAGTTTTTCTATTTCTTGATTGAGCCGTGTCTCTTCGTCCTTTAATTGCCCCAGAGAAAGATTAATCCCGTCCACTTGCTGGGCAAAAGATCGGATTTGATGGCGTGCCAGCTGTATTTCCAGATTGGTTAACTTCTCAAACTCTTCCTTATACCGGCGGGCCTTGCTGGCTTGCCGTTCGATGGAGGCAATCTGCCTTTTGACTTCCACGATAATGTCGTTGATGCGCAGAAGATTATTTTCCGTGTCACTCAGCTTGCTGAGCGCCTCTTTCTTTTTCGATTTGTATTTGGTAATGCCTGCCGCCTCGTCTAAAATCATCCGGCGGTCTTCGGGGCGGGCACTGACGATCAAATCGACTTTACCCTGCTGAACTAAAGAATAGGCCTCAGCACCGATACCGGTACCCATAAATAATTCAAGGATATCCTTAAGGCGGACAACGGTCTTATTTAAAAGATATTCGCTTTCCCCGGAGCGAAACAGCCTTCGGGTAACAACCACTTCGTCATATTCAATAGGAAGCATCTTGGATTCGTTAGAGAACGTCAGGCTTACTTCCGCAAATCCCAAGGGGCTCTTGGTGTCGGTTCCGTTAAAAATAACATCTTCCATGGAAGAACCGCGCAGCTCCTTGACGCTCTGCTCGCCTAAGACCCAACGGATGGAATCAAAAATGTTGCTCTTCCCGCAGCCGTTAGGCCCAACCACCGCCGTAATCCCGGGCTCGAAATTCAAGACTGTCTTTTCGGCAAATGATTTGAAGCCAAAGATCTCTAACTTCTTTAAATACATGGACGCTCCTCCCTTGTGTTAGAAAATTAGAATGAAAAAATCCTTGTTAAGATTTCTTGTTCGCGAGAATACCTTTAACGATAGAAACTGTTTGGTTTAAACTGGTGAATTTTGGCAATGTATCTTCAGGAATAGCGATGCGATATTTCTTTTCTATCCCTGCGAGAATCTCAAGCGCCATCATGGAATCCATGCCTAAGTCCTTGACAAAATTGGCATTGCCGTCAATGGACCCGGGCTCAGACTCCAGGATCGTTGCCACCAGCTCCCGAATATCCCGCTCAACATCATCTTTTGAACTTGCGTTCGGCATAACCCCTCCTTGCCTTATTCATAAAATAATCGTTTATGATGCGTGCATGCTCTCTTCCAACCAGGAATCAATCTTTTCTTTCTTAAAACGCCATTGCCCGACAGCCTTGATAGCCGGGATTTTTCCTTTCTTAAGCCAGTCGTAAACCGTTCTTTTCTTAACCCTAAGATAGTCTGCGACTTCCTCAATAGTCATCAAGTTATCGTATGCCACGCTAGGATTTCCTTAATTTGCTGCTAAAGAAGTGCGTTTATTTTGCTCATAAATAAATTTTAAATAAATTCGCCGAACCAATAGACAGCTATCAATTTATTACAGATACTACATGATGTCAATAATTATTACACTTTTTTTCTTAAATATTACTAAATATATCTTTTTGGATTGTTATCATGCATTATCTTACATATATTAACATATCTTACATTTATCCTCGTCGAGACATGTAAAAAAGACTGATTTCCTTCGGGATAAAGCTCAAATTAAATTTACTGTCCATAAAAGCCCGAGTCTCCCTATGTCGTACCAACGATAGCCAAAATAATTGAACTCCGATCTATAATCACACCAAACCACTTCCGCCCCCCGATAGCTGTTGCTTTCGTTAATGAATAGAAAGCACTACTTAAGGTTTTTCCAATACCAAAAAAACACACCCCTTGAAGAATCATCTCTGTCCTAAAGAGAATAAAAAAAATATTGCCTCTTATATATCTTCTGTGATACTATGATGAAGTTTAACTAGACCAAAATCATTCTGAAAAACTGTCAAGATACAAGATGCTTTAAGCTTTTTTAAGTATCAATATTAAAAGAAATATATGTATAAGAATTAACCCGCAGGAGGAAAAATGATCGATTATCTGCTTACCGAAGAACAAGTCATGATCCGTGATCTCTGCCGTCAGATTACCGAAGAGAAAATAAAGCCCGTGGCGGCCGAATACGATAAAACCGGCGAATTTCCCTGGGATGTCCTTAAGGTTATCGCCCAATCCGATCTTTTTGGGGTGTATATTGAAGAACAATACGGTGGCATGGGCGGCGGCGTCATGGAACTGTGTATCGCCACCGAAGAATTTTCCAAGGGCTGCGGCGGTATTGCCCTAGGTTATTCAGCAACCGCCTTGGGGACCTACCCCATTATTCTTTTTGGAACCGAAGAGCAAAAAAAGAAGTACCTGCCTCCAATCGCTAAAGGGGAAAAACTCGCCGCTTTTGGGCTTACCGAACCAGCCGCAGGCTCAGACGCCAGTGCCATTCAGACCACCGCTAAAAAAGAAGGCGATCACTATATTTTAAACGGGACAAAGCATTTTATCTCTAACGGCGGCGATGCCGAGATCTATACCATTATCGCCATGACCGATAAATCCAAGGGTCCGCGCGGCGCCAGTCTTTTCGTCGTCGAGAAAGGAACGCCCGGATTTACCTTCGGTAAAAAAGAAGACAAGATGGGCATCCGTGCTTCTTCCACGCGCGAGCTTGTTTTTACCGATTGCAAGATCCCCAAAGAAAATCTTTTAGGTAAAGAAGGCATGGGATTTATCGCTGCCATGAGAACATTTGACCAGTCCCGACCCGGCATCGGCGCTCAGGCCGTCGGTATTGCCCAAGGAGCATTAGATGCGGCGGTTCAATATGCCCGGGAACGGAAACAATTCGGCAAGGCCATTTCAACGTTTCAGGGTATCCAATGGATGCTTGCTGATATGGCCACCCAGGTCGAAGCCGCACGGGCGCTTGTGTATGCCTCCGCCCGCGAAGTCGATGCCGGCAAAAAAGATGTCGGTAAGGATTCAGCTATGGCAAAATTATTCGCCTCGGACGTCGCCATGAAGGTTTCCACTGACGCGGTACAAATTTTCGGCGGTTACGGCTATATGAGAGAATATCCGGTTGAGAAATTCATGCGGGATGCCAAAATTACTCAGATCTACGAAGGCACCAATCAGATTCAAAGAAACATCATCGGCCTGGCCCTCATCAAAGACAGCGCTAAGAAATGAACATCATTGTCTGCATAAAGCAGGTTCCTGATACAACCCAGGTTAGGATCAACCCCGAGACAAATACCCTGATCCGCGAAGGTGTGCAATCGATTATCAACCCTTTCGATATGTACGCTATCGAGGAAGGCGTGCGCCTAAAGGAACGATTTGGCGGTAAAACCACCGTCATCACCATGGGCCCGCCACAGGCCGAGGCGGCATTACGCGAGGCTATTTCTTTGGGCTGTGATGACGCGGTCTTAGTCAGCGACCGGGCCTTTGCCGGCTCGGACACGCTGGCCACGGGCTATACCCTTTCCATGACCATAAAAAAGATCAAAGATTTTGACATTATCGTTTGCGGAAAACAGGCTTCCGACGGCGATACGGCCCAGGTCGGCCCGGGTATCGCGGCTCATCTAGATATCGCTCAGGTTACCTGCGTCCGTAAGATTGACGAGTTTAAAGATAACCAATTGACCGTCGAGCGCATGACCGAAGAGGGTTTTGAGATCATAAAAACCCGCCTGCCCTGCCTGATGACCGTGGTCAAAGAAATCAATTCACCCCGCATCCCTTCTTTAAAAGGAAAGATGCGGGCCAAAAGTGCCGTTATCCCGACTTGGAAAGGCAAAGATATCGAAGCCCAGGAAGAACACTTAGGATTGATCGGCTCTCCGACGCAGGTGGTTAAGATTTTCACCCCGCCGCCGCGGCCAAAGGGCCAGATTTTTGAAGGCGATGCGGAAGATTCAGCCAGCAAATTGGTCGGCATATTAAAAGGGATTCTTTAAAATGAGCAGTATCCGCGTTATCAACGATAAATGTACCGGCTGCACACTCTGCGTTAAGGTCTGCCCCTTCGGCGCCATTACTATGGTCGATAAGAAGGCAGTTATTGACCTGGACAAATGTACCCTTTGCGGTGCCTGCTTAGATGCCTGCCGTTTTAACGCGATCGAACTTAAAAGAGAATCGAAGAAGACCGAAAATATCGATCAATATAAAGGCGTTTGGGTCTTCGGAGAACAAAAGAAAGGCGTTATCCAGCCGGTCGTCTTTGAACTTTTAGGCAAGGCAAGAGAATTAGCAAAGAATCTCGACACCCAGGTTTCCTGCGTAGTTTTAGGCCACAACATCAAAGACAAGGCCCAGGAGCTTATCTACCGCGGCGCGGACAATGTCTACATCGTTGATAATCAAAAGCTGGAACATTTCTTAGACGAACCATACACCAAAATCCTCGCCAATCTTATCCGCAAACACCGCCCCGAGATATTGCTTTCCGGCGCCACGATTATCGGCCGAGCCCTAATTGCGCGGGTCGCGGTAAAGCTGCACGCCGGTTTAACCGCGGATTGTACCGCCCTTGACATTGACCCTAAGGAAAAAATTCTTTTGCAAACCCGCCCTGCCTTCGGCGGAAACATCATGGCCACTATCATCACCAGAAACCACCGGCCGCAGATGGCCACGGTACGCCACAAAGTCATGAAGGAAGCAGCGATTGACAAAACACGCAAAGGAAAAGTCATCGAAGAGAATTTTGACGTCACCCTTCTCACTTCCCGCACCAGCATCCTGGAAGTCGTCGAGGAAGTAACTTCGACCATTAACGTCAGCGAAGCCGATATTATCGTCTCCGGAGGCCGCGGTATGCGCGGGCCGGAAAATTTCGCCCTCTTGGAAGAATTAGCGAAAGTGCTGGGGGCTGCGGTAGGTGCATCTCGGGCGGCTGTTGACAGCGAATGGATGCCTTACTCCCATCAGGTGGGCCAAACCGGAAAAACCGTTTGCCCCAAGCTTTATATCGCCTGCGGTATCTCAGGCCAAATTCAACACCTCGTCGGAATGCAATCCTCAGAGGTGATTGTTGCCATCAACCAAGATCCCTCTGCGCCGATTTTTGGCGTCGCCACCTATGGCATTGTCGGGGACCTATTTCAAGTCGTCCCCCTCCTTACCAAGAAATTCAAAGAAACCCTCAAGCGCTGATATCTTCGCCAGGCTGCCCTTCGCAATCTCCGCAGAGTACCTCCGCATCAAAAAATAGAATTTTTCGGATAAAAAAAGAGGGAAAAAATTGATTTAAGGATTATTGTACGGCGGATTTCTTGGCAACAATCACGATGCCGGACGTGGTTACATCGAATCGTTTTCGGTCCATCTCAAGATTATAACCGATTTCTGAATGAGGCGGGATAGTAACCTCTTTATCAATAATGGCATTTTGTATCTTTGAATATTCGCCCACGGTAACGCTCTCCATCAGGACCGAATCGCTCACCTCAGCGTAATTTTCAATACGGACGTTCGAAGAAAGCACCGAACGTTTAATCTGCGCACCTTTAATCTCACAACCGCCGGCAATCAGAGAGTCAACCACTAGGCCGACGTTAGTACTTCCTTTATCGGTAACACTCATAATCTTAATCGGCGGAAATTGCGCATGGTAGGTGCGCACCGGCCAGGACTTGTCATAGAGATTAAATTCGGGATTGGATCTCACTAAATCCATATTGGCCTGATAGTAGGCGTCGCGAGTTCCAATATCGCGCCAGTATTTGGGACGATTATCCTCATCGACAAAATTATAAAAATAAACCCGGCGTTTTTTCTGAATCATCTGCGGGATAATATTCTTTCCAAAGTCATGGTCGGAATTAAGCCTCGCGTCCTCGCCAAGTTCCTCTAGGAGAACTTCTGTTTTAAACAGATAAATCCCCATGGAGCCAAAAATCTTATTCGGATCCCCGGGGATCGTCTTGGGGTCGAGGGGCTTTTCTTGGAAGCCGCACACCCTTCCTTTTTTATCAACTTCGACAACACCCAAGCCCGTGGCCGCATCTTTAGGAAACTCGATACAGGCAACCGTCATGTCAGCATCCGTTTCCTGATGCCGCTCCATAAGCTTTCTATAATCCATTTTATAAACATGATCCCCGGCCAAAATCATGACCAGCTTAGGGTTGTAATCCTGGATCGTATAGGCATTTTGATGGATGGCATCGGCCGTACCCTTGTACCAATCCGAGCCGATTCTCTGCTGCGGCGGAATAACATCGATAAATTCTCCCAGCTGGCTTGAAACGATATCCCACCCGGCCAAGATATGTTTTTGCAAAGAAAAAGACTTGTATTGAATAAGAACAAACACCCGCCGCAATCCGGAGTTAACGCAATTGCTTAAGGTAAAATCGATAATCCGGTAAATGCCGCCAAACGGAACCGCCGGCTTAGTTCTGTCACGAGTCAAAGGATTAAGCCTCTCACCCTTGCCGCCGGCCAAGATAAAAGTCAATACTTCACGCATAAATGGTATTCCCTTCCGTGGAAAACAGCGCTCTTAAGAATCTAGATGAAATACGTTAATAACAATTATACGTTGGAACAGACTATTTTGCAAGAGGGCTTACGGCGCGAAAGCCCTTGCCGTTTTACTTTCTTCGAGTTTTCCTATCCAATTCTTTAAGGCTTTTTTTCAATTCTTCGTCGCGCGGACTGAATTTTAGGCCCTCAATAAATTCTGCCTTTGCCTTTGCATAATTTCCGACCGATAGATAGCAGAGGCCTATTTTGTTATGGACTTTCTCCAGGTTTTTCTCTGTCTCTATCGCCATGGCGTAGACTTCTTTGGCTATGCCAAAATTCTTATTCTCATAAACAATATCCCCTATCTCCAAAAGATCCTTGCTGTCTTTCGGCGCCAAGCGATGAGCCTTCTTTAAGAAACCCATCATCTCCTCATAGCGCTTGAGACCCGCGCAGGTCTTAGCCGAGGTAAAATACCCCTTAGGGCTCTTCGGGTCGTCAGTAATTAGCTGGCGGTACTGCCTTAAGGCCCCCTCCGGGTCCCCCAACTTCTCATACGCCAACCCTAAATTGGCCCTCGTTTCTGTATCTCCGGGCGCAAGCATAGAAGCGATACGAAAATTCTCAAACGCCTTTCGAAATTCCTTTTGTTGCCCGTAAATCTTGCCGGAAATTTTATAGGCATCCATGTAGTCGGGGGCAATCTTAAGAGCATGTTTGGCTTCCCTTAAAGCTGCCTCTTGAAAACCAAGGGCATCGAGCGTATGAGCCCGATTGACGTACTGGTAAGGCGCCACGGATCGTGAAGCCAGCCTTTGCAAATCGATTTCTTTAACCTTCCATTTTGTTAAATCAATACGGAATTTATCAATCAAAGTTTTATTGGCAGGAACGTTCTTCAAGAAAATAACCCCGTCGTAATTAAGATAGACCAGTATCCAGTCTTTATCTTTGTAGAAATTATTGAGAAGCTTAGCCAGTAAAGGCTCGTGAACCGAATTAAGCAACGCCCCCGTGATGTGATGGTCTTCAATCGCCTTTTTTAGGCTGGCGGTATCGCCCTGCCCCCATATCTTTTGGTAACTCTTGAAAAATTCCGGGCCATAGACTTCGGTACGCCCGTCGATAAATACTTTTATATCGGGAAAACACCGCCCGATCAAATACGCTCCGGAGTTAAAATCATTAAAGAAATTGCCCTTCACGTGATTATCCACCAGAAAATCAACAGCCTTATTAGGAAAATTGCGCTGGCTAATTCCGCCAAATTCGCTCTTTAACTCATATTTGTCAAAATCAAAATACGCCCCCCTCGAAATCATTGTTCCGTACTGTATCATCCAGAAGGCAAGGATCAATTTCAAAGAAGCAACCGAAATGTAGAGAAATTTCTGGTTGTTAAAACGCAACGGAAGAATGCTGTTGAGCGAACGGCTCATCAGATTTGTCAGGCACACCAGATAAGCCACAAATGAGAAAAAGACCAGATTGCGAACAGCCACCAGAGAGACGAATAAAAAGATGGCCCATATCAATAAGTCTCCAATGTCAATCTTTCTAAAATTCAGCATAAAACTAAACGCCGAAAGCAGGATTAAGAGTTTGTAATGCGGAAACGGTTCCGCAGAGAATACATTGCTCCACTGAAGCGGCTGTCTTAATTCTTGAATATTGTTAAAGAAGATACGCGATTCCCCGGGGATATGAATCAGGACATTGATCGGATACCAGGCCCCTTTGAAAGTAGCGGGGTTTATTAAAGAGGCGAGAACAACAATCAAGAAAATCCATTTGAGGCGGACATATTCTCCGTCGCTTAGCCTCCCGGCCGTATTCCATTGCCAAGGAAGCCTAACCCGGCGTTTTAAGAATTCGGAACCGATTCCTACCAAAACCAGGAAAGGGCCAAAGAAGAAAAAACCATGAAAATTTGTCCATAGGACCTGGATAAAAAATAGAGCAAATACCGACCATTTCTTGTCGAGATGCAATGCAAGGACATGGATATACAGAGCAAAGAAAAGCAAACTAAAGATATCCGGGCGAATGGTAAATCTGGTCCGGTAAACCATCAGAATCAACAAAAGCAAAAAGATAACGCCAAACTGCCGATCGCGGTTGTAGCCTAAAAACAACAGCAACAAGAACGTTGCCACCACCACGCCGACTTGCATGTTGATAAGGCCGTCCGGCCCGAAGGCATGATAAATTTGATAGACGATGACCTGAAATAACCATTCATGATTAATCCAGGGTTTCCCGGCGATTGAACAGGAAAGAACATCGGACTCGGGGACATAGTGATTTTGGGATATAAATTCGCCCATCTTCAAATGGAGCCATAAATCCAGGTCCTTAATCTCAATATTGGCCGAGAATACCAGAAGGCCAAAAAGGACTGCCAGCGCCAACAATCCAAAGACATAGCTGACTTTCTTCCAAAATAAATCGCTCATAGGGCTCCTTTAAAAAGATAATTTCTGGCTGACTTCGAATTAACCGGCAACAAAATGGCCATTGCCGATATCCCGCAATGAGCCATCTGTTTTATCCGGATCCCCTTGATAGGGGATCACCTTATACTCCAAAGCCGCCGACAGAAGTTGTTTGGTGTACGGGTGAAGCGGATTGTTAAATATTTCTTCCGCCGGGGCCATTTCTACAATCTTGCCTTTGAGCATCACGCCCACTTTCCTGCTGATTTTCCTCACTATACGTAAATTATGGGAAATAAAAAGGTAAGTCAAGTTAAATTTCGTTTGTATGTCCATCAGCAGGTTGATAATCTGATCCTGCACCAAGACATCTAAAGACGATACAGCCTCATCTAAAATAAGCAATTTGGGATTCATGCTTAAGGCGCGCGCAATGGCGATTCTCTGCCTTTCTCCGCCGCTAAATTCATGAGGAAAACGGTTAAGAGTATCAAGGGGCAAATTAACGGCAGAAAGCAGCGCGCGGATCTTCTCTTCCCTTTGATTTCTACGCTTCCCGCGCTCAAAAACCATGGCCTCGCGGATAATATTGCGCACCGTAAACCGCGGATCCAGGCTGTTGTAGGGGTCCTGAAAAACCATCTGCAAGTCTTTTCTAAATGGGCGCATCTTTCCCGTGGACAAACGAGTGATATCCTTTCCGTCAAAAATAATGCCGCCTTCATCGCAGGGCATTAATTTCAAAATAATCCTGCCCAAGGTCGTTTTTCCGGAGCCCGATTCACCCACCAGGCTTAAATTTTCTCCCTCCTGAATGGTTAGGCTGACTCCGTCAACGGCACGGACAAAACCTTTTTTCCTCCCGAACAAGCTTGTCTTGGCGGGAAAATACTTCTTTATGTTTTTTAGTTCTAAAAGCATTAAACCGATACCGTTTTAACCAGTTCACAGGTAAAGGGGTGCTTAGGCCGCGAAAGGACCTCTTGCGTTTCCCCGGTTTCGACAACACGGCCGTCATAAAGCACAGCCACCTTATCCGCCAGCTGACGGACCACGCCCAAATCATGCGTAATCAAAAGTGTTGAGATTTTTAACGTGTCTTTTAACTTTCTAAACAGTTCAATAACATGCGCCTGGAGAGTAACGTCAAGGTTGCTGGTCGGTTCGTCCGCAATCAAGAGGCTCGGTTCGGCCGCAATCGCCTGGGCAATCATCGCCCGCTGACGTATCCCGCCGCTTAGCTGATGCGGATAACTTGCGGCCACCCGTTTTGGATCCGGGATGCCGACCGCGTCTAAAAGCGCGCGAACCCTTTCTTTTCTCTGGCGCCTTTTTAGTCTTAAGTGAAATCGTATCATTTCTTCGATTTGAAATCCCACCGTAAAAACAGGATTAAACGCGCTTAAGGGCTCCTGAAAGATCATGCTGATTTCTTTACCGCGCGCTTTTCGCATTTTGGCCGCGGACAGATTAAGCAAATTTTCTCCCTTAAAGATAATCTGGCCGTTAGAAATATACATCGCCTCCGGCAAAAGCCCTAAGATCGCTAACCCAATGGTTGTCTTGCCGCTTCCCGAGCTGCCCACCAGAGCGGCATTCTGCGAAGGCCCTATCTCCAGGGCTAAGTCTTTGACGATTTCGCTATATCCTGATTCTCCTTGAATGCTAATTGTTAAATTATTAATTCTTAAAAGAGATTCGGACATGTTAGATTTTTCCCTCAAATCTTAAAAGCGGATCCAGGCAATCGCGTAGGCCGTCTCCGACAATATTAAAACACATAACCGTCACAAAAATAAAGAAACCCGGTAAAATAATCCAGGGGGCAAATTGGATCGAAACAATCCCCATGGCTTCCGAAAGCAAATTTCCCCAGCTGGCATACGGGTCCTGGATCCCTAAACCTAAAAGGCTTAACGCCGATTCGCCTAGAATATAGCCGGGAATAGACAACATCACCGCCACGATCGAATACGATAATGTATGCGGTAAAATGTGTTTTATGATAATCGAGAAATCTGATAGGCCGATAGCCCTGGCGGCCAGCACAAACTCCCTTTCCCGTAACGACATGCTCATCCCGCGGATGACCCTGGCCAAACTCGCCCAGCCGATAAAAGAAAAAATAACAACAATCAGAAGATATATTTGCAACGAATTTAAATTAGGCGGAAATGCCGCCCTTAATGCCAGCATAAGATAAAATCCCGGCACCATCATGAACATTTCACAGATACGCATCACGATGTTATCCAACCTGCCGCCATAATAGCCGGCAATTCCGCCTACCAGCAAACCAATGACAAATGAAATCGTCACCCCGATCAAGCCGATAGATAACGAGACCCGCGAACCGTACAGAATTCGCGAAAAAAGATCCCTCCCCCTTGAATCCGCCCCCCAGACATGGATCCTCCCCGGGGCATCAACCCCAAATAAGTGGTAACGACAGGGAAACACCCCCAACAATAGATATTCATCGCCGGCTGTTAAGAATTTTACCGGATATTCTTTACTAAAATCAGGCTCATAGATTCGTTTGTGGAACTGATCGAACCTCAAGGAAATCCCCGTGACAAAGGGGCGCGTTAGTCCTTTTTGGCTATCCCAAATCCGGATAGACATCGGTGGACAATACGAATACCCCCTGTCTTCGTTTCTGTACGAATACGGACTTAAAAAATCGGCAAAAATGGCCGCGAGATAAAGCAAGGCCAATATCCAGCCGCAAAACAAAGCTGCCCGGTTTCTTTTAAAACCTTTAAACGCGATACTGAATTGACTGGCTGATTTTCCCTCTTTATTCATAACGGATCCTCGGATCCACCCAGGCCAGTAAAATATCGGCCAAGAGATTTCCTAAAAGTAAAAGCACCCCTCCCATCAGCATGCTCGCCATTACCAGGTAAACATCCTTCGCCCGCACCGCCGTGAGCATCACCGATCCCAAGCCCGGCCAGTTGCAGATAATCTCAATCAAGGCCGCACCGCTTAATAATTCCGAGAAATGATAGCCAAAAATAGTTACCAGCGGATTCACGGCATTGCGTAACGCATGCCGGTAAATCACGCGGTGTTCGGGTAATCCCTTCGCTCGCGCAGCCAAAATATACTGCTGGCGCAAAACCTCCAACATGTTGCCGCGCATTAGACGCTGTAGCCCGGCGATGGAGCCTAAAGAAATAACAATAGCGGGAATGGCCAGATGTCTTAAGATATCGATTATCTTTTCGGCAGTATTAAGATCGTCAAAATTAGCGCTACGCATTCCTCCTAAGGGCAAAATCTGAAAATGGCTCGCCGCAAAAAGCAGTATCATCGCCAAAAAGAAACTGGGAATCGAGAGCCCCGCAAAAGAACAAAAAGATAAAATCCTGTCTACGAAATGATTCCGGCGGACAGCCGCCCAAATCCCCAAAGGAATAGCGACAGACCAGGTGAGAATAAGAACTGCCAGCGACAAGATAAAGGTGTTAAACAATCGCCCGGCAATGACTTTTGAAACCGGGCAATTATAAAAAAATGAATAACCCAAATCCAGCCGTAATAAGTTCCCCAGCCAATAGAAATATTGCTGCATCAAAGGTTTATCTAAATGATACAGATTTTGGTACCGGGCAATGGTTTCCGGAGAGACTTGAGGATTTAATTTTAAAGTATCAAAGTAGTTTCCCGGCGTCGCCTGAATCAGAATAAAGGTCAGCAGAGAAATACCCAGCAAGAGCGGAATGGCAACCAGGATTCTTTTAATGATAAATTTAAACATGCCTAACGATACTCTTTTCTAATATAGATTTCTTCCAAGTTATGAAACGCACCGCCGTAACTGCTCGGATGCAGGTTCCCGAATTTATTGCGGACCGCGAACATATTCGCCCCCAGCACCGTATAGATAACCGGCAACTCCTTGGAAACAATCATCTGCCACTCATCGTAAAGGGCCTTTCTTTTTTGTGCATCTAATTCCTGGACACCCGCATCAAAAATCTCATCAATCCTTTTTTCCCATAATGTTTGGGGCTTTTCCTGGCCGGGGTACCACATATGCAGTTGGCCGTTAGAGGCCCAGACATTCTTCCCAAAGTGCGGCTCGATGCCGCCGGTCAAACCGATAATAATCGCATCCCAGGCGTAATCCGATGTCAATTTAGCCACAAGATTATTAAATTCAAGAGCCACAAAATTCACCTTGATTCCCAGGCGTTCCAAATCATGCCGGATAATATAAGCAATCTGTAAGCGCTCATTGGAACCGGAATTAGTGTATAAATTAAATTCAAGCCTATTGCCGTGCGCATCCTCAAGAATGCCATCGGCATTACGGTCAACAAAACCGGCATTGGACAATATCGTCTCGGCCTTGACGAGATCATAATCGTACCGGACAACATTCGCATCATAAAAAAATCCGCTACTGGGACTTAAGGAAGAGTCCTGCGGATATCCCAGACCGTTCATCAGGATATCAATAATGCGCTTTTTATCAATCGCATGGGCGACCGCTTTTCTAAATTCAAGATTGGTAAACCACGCCAGTTTCTTGGGCTCGACAAAAGGCTCGCGGGTACGCGGATGGAGGCCTCTATTTTGATTAAAGACAATAAAATTACTTCCAAAATCCGCCCCCGTATTGTAGATCCTAAAATTCCCTTTGCCTTCTTTGGGTTTTAGGAGCGGATAATCCATGCCCCGTATCGGACAATAGTCCAACTCACCGTCTATGAATTTTAAAAACAGCGTATCCTGGCTTTGAACGATAATATAGATTATTTCCGAAATAAAAGGAAGTTGCTCTCCTGTCTTTGATTTCTTCCAGTAGCGCGGGTTCCTTTCAAGGACAACCCGTTGACCGGGCAAATACCCTGTCAGCATATAGGCGCCGGTCCCGACGATTTCTTTAGGGTCGCTGTCGATGCCCCAGGTAAAATTAAATTTCTCCTGGGCAACGGCACTGTGTAATTTGTGTTTAGGAAGAATTTCCTGGGACATCGCCCTTAAGAAAGGGGCAAATTTCAACGGCAGCGTAAACCGGACGGTCAAGTCGTCAATCTTTTCGACCTTGAATATTTTTCCCTCAACGGTAAAGGCATCGCGCGCGGAAGTGGGAATTTTTTCATTGTAAATTAAATCATTGAACGTAAATACGACATCGTCAGCGCCAAAGGGTTTTCCGTCAGACCAGAGTACGCCGGGACGCAAATGAAACACCCAGGATAACCCATCCTCGCTTACCTGCCAGCTTTCGGCAAGGTTAGGCTCGACTTCCAGGGTAATGCCGTTGGTTCTGGTCAACCCTTCAAAGATAAGGCTGGTAACGCCCGTCGTTGATGTCTCCTGGGCAACAATAGGATTAAAGGAGCGGGGATCCGAAGTCGTGGCCAGGACAATTTGACCGCCGTATTTTTCGGAGGAAATTGCCAATTGAGCTAAAACAGAGTTCACAGAAAAAAACAGGAAGGACAGGAGCAAAATCCAGGGGAAGAGAAAGCGAGAACGGCCTGGCTTATTATTTTTGAGGATTTTTTGGCTCGTTGGGTTGGGAGGATTGCTGATTTGGCAAATTCTCCTTCTGCGCATTTTCTTGTATCGCTTGTGCACCAGAAATCGTTCCGGGTTGAGCCGATGCCGCGCCAGCCGCCTTTTGATCAACCGGCTGGCCCGAAGCTGCCGCGGCTACCGCTTTTTCAATCGCTTCTTTATCAATAAGCGACCGGTTGGCCTTGGAAGAAATAACCGCTAAACTTAAACAGGTCACCAGAAAAATCGAAACAAACACAGCCGTCGTCTTGACAAGGATGGTATTGGTCTTGGCGCCAAACATTGATTCGGCCGAGGAAAAACTTTCCGCCAGACCACCGCCTTTTCCGGCCTGCATTAAAATAACTATTGTAATAAGGATGCACAAAAGAACATGAATAAAAACGATAAATCCAAACATCTAAATATCCTTTCTCCTATTTTTGAACATCACAGCAATTCTTGACAATTTTTACAAAAGAATCTTCTTTAAGGCTGGCCCCTCCCACTAACGCGCCGTCAATATCTTCCTGCGAGGTTAATTCTTTGATGTTTTCGGGCTTTACGCTTCCGCCGTACTGGATGCGAACTGTTGAAGCCGTATCCTTGCCGTGCATCTTAACTAAAAGCTGCCGGATAAATTGGTGCACCTCCTGGGCCTGTTGCGAGGTCGCGGTTTTACCGGTACCTATGGCCCACACCGGCTCGTAGGCCAAAATCATTTTTTGTATTTCTTCAGCCGAAAACCCGGCCAATGATTCTTCGCACTGTTTCTTAATAACATCAAAGGTACGATTTGCTTCCCTCTCCTGAAGAGTTTCCCCGACACAAACAATGGGAATCAATCCGTGCTTAAGGGCCGCTTTAACCTTTTTTTGAACGCTTGTATTCGTTTCTCCGAAAAACTGCCTCCGCTCGGAGTGGCCGATAATAACATATTGCACGCCGATATCCTTGAGCATGGGCGCGGAAACCTCGCCCGTAAAAGCACCCGAATCCTCCCAATAGACATCCTGCGCTCCCAGGCCGATATTGGAGCTTTCCAAAACTTCTGAACAGTCGGCTAAGGCAGTAAAAACGGGGCAAACAACAATGTCCACCGCCGTCACATCATCCAGCTGTCTTTTAAGCATGGTGACAAAATCAATGGCCTCCAGCGAGGTTTTATTTAATTTCCAATTTCCTGCAATAATTATTTTTCTCATTATTTTCTCCAAAAAGATAACCAAACAATAAACAAGCTATTTCTTATCCTGAAGAACGGCAATGCCGGGTAATTCCTTGCCCTCGAGATATTCAAGCGACGCCCCGCCGCCGGTCGAGATATGAGTCATTTTATCTTCAATCTTAAATTTTGCCATCGCGGCCGCCGTATCCCCGCCGCCGATAATCGAGATGACACCTTTTAGATTCCCTATATACTGGGCAACATCTTTGGTCCCTTGAGCAAAGGCATCTTTTTCAAATATCCCTAAGGGTCCGTTCCAGACAATTGTCTTGGCAGTAGAAAGAATGCCTTTAAAATTCTTACATGTCACCGGACCGACATCAACCGCTATATAACCATCAGGTATATCAGTAACCGTCTTAACATCATCAGTCGAATCAATACTCTTGGTAATAACATGATCGACGGGAAGAGCGATCTTGACATTTTTAGCCTTGGCCTTTTCCAAAAGGCTCTTGGCAACATCCAATTTGTCGGCTTCTAATTTCGAATTACCAATGGCTATGCCCTGGGCCTTCAAGAAGGTATACGCCATGCCGCCGCCGATAATAATGCAATCGGTTTTGGGTAGCATATTCTCAATGAGAAGAATTTTATCCGAAACCTTGGCCCCGCCTAGAATAACCACAAACGGTTTTTGCGGATTGGAAACGGCCTTCCCTAAATAATTGATTTCCTTTTCCAGTAGGAAGCCTGCGACCGCCGGAAGATATTTGGCAATACCCGCGGTTGAAGCATGGGCCCGGTGAGCGGTTCCGAAGGCATCATTAACATAAATATCCGCAAGGGAGCTAAGTTCTTGGGCAAATTTTGGGTCATTCTTCTCTTCTTCTTTATGAAATCTTAAATTCTCAAGTAAAATAATCTTTTCCGGAGATCCGGCGATTTTTTGTTTTACGGCATCACCAATGCAGTCATCAAGCGCCAAGACTTTCTGAGAAAGAAGCTCTTCCAGTCTTTTGGCCACGGGCCGAAGCCTAAGATTTTCAACAACTTGGGCATCGGGACGGCCTAAGTGACTCATCAGGATAATCTTGGCAGCGCCGTTTTTAAGCAGATAATTAATGGTCGGCAAGGACTCCCTGATACGCCGGTCATCGGTGATTTTCAGGCTCTTATCCAGGGGAACATTAAAATCAGCTCTGACAATAACTTTTTTTCCGCTAAAATTCGCGTCTTTAAGCATCATTTTATTCATTTTTAAATCTCCCCGTGATTTTAATACCCTACACCCTCTGTCGCTAAAAGCGATTCATTATTATAGCCGACTTATTAGTTTTGTCAATAAAACGCAAGGCTCACTCCTGTCGAAAATCCGGCACATCAGAGGCTCACGACCAGCTTAGCACCGTTTTGCTTGTCAAACAGCCGGTAATGCCTCAAGCCTCTTTTTTGAAGCCAATAGCGCATGCTGCTGTTCAAAACTCCAAAACCATATTGGACGCTTCTTCGAAAGCTTATCGATGAACAATCCTGATTATACGAACACGGCGAAGTTATTTCGCCTATCCGGTAGCCGAAACAGAATACCTGAGTCAGTATTTGATTATCAAAAATAAAATCATCGGAGTTCTCTAAGATAGGTAAATTGATTAAAACTTCTCTTGAGAATGCCCGGTATCCGGTGTGGTATTCGGATAATTTTTGTCCTGTCATTAAATTCTCAAACGCCGTCAGAAGGCGATTGGAAATATATTTGTAGAAAGGCATGCCTCCTTTAAGCGCATAGCCCCCCAGTATTCTCGAGCCTAAGACCACGTCAAACATCCCCGAAGCAATCAACGCTGCCATGGGCGCGACCAGCTTGGGCGGATACTGATAATCGGGATGAAGCATAATAATAATATCGGCTCCTCTTTTTAGGGCTTCTTTGTAGCACGTCTTTTGGTTACCGCCGTAACCTAGATTTCTTTCGTGCGTGATAACCGAGACACCGGCCTTGCGCGCAACCTCAGCCGTATGATCGCGTGAATGGTCGTCGACTAGGATAATTTCATCGACGATGTCTTTGGGAATTTCATCATAGGTCCGCTGAAAGGTCTTCTCGGCATTATAGGCAGGGAGGACAACGATGATTTTCTTACCTTGGAGCATAATCAGCCCTTCCGCCCCGCAAGATCGATTTGCTGGACTGCGACAATAACCCCCATGACAACCCACATTAAATTGCCTAACTGAACGGAATAAAAATTGGTATCCACACCGCTATGAAGCATAAACCCCAGCAAACCCGCCAGAGAACCCGCTAGAAGCGCAGTCAAAAACTCATCATTCATTGTTTGCAGATGACGGATGGAATTCTTAAAAAGAACAATCATGAGCCAAAGAAAAACTAGCAAGCCTAAGATACCCATCTCTGCCGCAAGCTGCAAGTAACAATTATGAGGATAGCCTCCCCATACCTGGTCATATTTATAAGAAACCTTGGAATACGTGTTCAGGCCTATACCCAGCGGAAATTCTCGAATGATCTTAACGGCATCATTCCAGAAAACTATCCTTCCCGAAGCGTTAAAATTTTGCTGTTTAGGGGCAGGTTTTCCCACCGGCTGATTTTCGGTCTTTTGCACTGTTTTTTGTTCCAACTGCAAAGTAGTGTTATCCGATGAAAACGAAACATTTCTCTTCATGCTCAGCAAGGGAAGGAATACGGCAAGAAAAACGGCAATAACCAGCACGCAAACGGGGAAGACTTTTCTTTTGGACAGCCCGAGAAAAAGCAATGCCGCAATGAATGCCACCCAAGCCCCTCGGGAATACGTGAGCCCTAAACATATCATCGACAGCGCAAAAAGGCCTGCGTAAAGGAGTCGTAAAAGTATAGGGCGCCGCAGAATAGGCATATTCTTTCCAGCACTACTTCGCAAATTATTAAAAGATGCAAAGGCAAAGAATATGAGCGAAACGATTAAAAGATAGGCGGCTAAATTATTCGCGTGATTAAAAGAAGACGTAATCCTGCCCTGGGAAAACTGATAACCGCGTATAAAGTCGACTTTGGTAAATTGCTGGATGAAACCGCTTAAACACACCAAAACCGCCGACGCCATAAAAACAGTAACAAAAATCTTCAAGCGTTTTTTATCAGAAAAACACTCGATAAAAGTAAAGTACAAGAACGTCCATTCCAATAATTTGAAGAAAAATCCTTTGATGCTAAGAATCGGGTATTTGCTTATAAAGATCGAAAAAAATCCGATCAGGATAAAGATCCCGATCGGCCGGTTCAGATAATTCTTAACCGGCGCAAAAGATTTCAGAAACAATCTGACCGCCTTGACAAAGACAGGTCCCCGGCGTTCGCCTAATAAATTCTTTAAATCGGCGTAAAAAATGATTCCGCGTTTAATAAAAAAGAAAACAAGGACGATAACTGCAAAAATCTCAACCAGGGCGATCGAGATAGGCGTAAAATAGATCAGGGCACAGAATGCGAACACCATCGCCTTATCACACCACAAGACCAGCTTTTCTTTATTCATCACAACCCTTCTGTTTTATTGCGAGGCTCCGGTCGGACTTTTTTGCTTAGCATACCAGGCAATGGTTTTTTTAAGGCCGTTTTTAAAATTTGTTTTAGCCGTAAAATTAAATTCTCTCTTTGCGCGAGCCGTATCCAAGCATCGGCGCGGCTGCCCGTCGGGTTTAGAACCATCCCAAATAACCTGCCCCTTGAATCCCGTTAGCTGAACAATCAGCCCGACGAGTTTCTTAATAGAGATCTCAAAACCGGCGCCGATATTTACGGGCTCGGGCTTATCATATCTTTCTGCCGCTAAAACGATTGCCCTTGCGGCATCTTCGGCATACAGGAATTCCCGCGTGGCCTTTCCCGTCCCCCAGACAACTATCGATTTTTGTCCCGACGCCTTGGCATCGCAGCATTTTTTTATTAAAGCCGGAATTACATGGGAAGATTCGGGGGAAAAATTATCGCCGGGCCCGTAGAGATTGACCGGCAAGAGATAAATTGCATTAAAGCCGTATTGCTGACGGTACGCCTGGGCCTGAACCAAGAGCATTTTTTTTGCCAATCCGTAAGGGGCGTTGGTTTCTTCCGGATACCCCGACCACAAATCCTTTTCCTTAAAAGGAACCTTGGTAAACTTCGGATACGAACAAATGGTGCCGATGGCTACGAATTTTCCCACCCCAAACAGACGGGCCTGTTCCATCAGCTGAACACCCATCATGATGTTCTCATAAAAAAACTTTCCCGGATTCTCGCGATTAGCACCGATACCGCCAACCACAGCGGCTAAATGGAGAATAATATCCGGTTTTGTTTTTAGCAAAAGCTTCTTGATGGGCGAAGAAGCAGTTAAATCAAAGTCCTTCTTGCGGGGAATGAATATTTTCCTGCATCCTTTGCGCCTTAATTCGCAAACGACAAACTTCCCGAGAAATCCGGCCCCTCCGGTCACCAGGACTCTTTTATTTTCCCAGAAATTCATCTTTATCCGCCCTTTAATCCGTAAACCTTTTGCCTAACCAGCGCCATATCATTATCAACCATCATGCGAACAAGTTGTTTAAAATTCACCTTCGGCTTCCACTTTAAAATCCTGCGGGCTTTTGAGCTATCCCCCACCAGGACATCCACCTCTGTCGGCCGAAAATATCTCTTATCAATCTCTACATATTTCTTCCAGTTAAGTCCGATATAATCAAATGCTTCGGTTAAGAATTCTTTGACCGAGTGCGTCTCTCCTGTGGCCACAACATAATCATCTGCCTTTTTTTGCTGCAGCATCAGCCACATAGCCTCAACATAATCACCGGCAAAGCCCCAGTCGCGCTTGGCATCCAAATTTCCAAGAAACAATTTGTCCTGAAGGCCATGCTTAATCTTTGCCAGCGCCATCGTGATTTTGCGCGTGACAAATGTCTCTCCCCGTCGCGGGGATTCATGGTTAAAAAGAATGCCGCTACAGGCAAACATGTCATAAGCTTCCCGATAGTTAACGGTAATCCAGTGGGCGTAAACTTTAGCAACCCCGTAAGGGCTGCGGGGATAAAAAGGGGTCTTTTCGGTCTGGGGGATTTCTTGGACCTTACCAAACATCTCGGAGCTTGAGGCCTGATAAAATTTTGTCTTGATGCCCGAATCACGGATAGCGTCTAAAAGGCGCACAGCACCAAGCGCTGCTGATTCGGCCGTGTACTCCGGAATATCAAAACTGACCCGGACATGGCTTTGAGCGCCTAAATTATAAATTTCATCCGGTTTAATTGTTTTAATAATGTGATTTAAAGAACTGGCATCGTTCAGGTCGCCGTAGATAAGCTTAAGATGAAGTTTTTTTTCGTGGGGATCTTGGTAAAGATGGTCAATCCGCTCGGTATTAAAGCTACTTGACCTTCGAATGATGCCGTAGACATCATAATTTTTCTTGAGCAATAACTCCGTCAGATACGAACCGTCCTGCCCTGTAATTCCGGTGATCAATGCCTTTTTTCTTTGCGCCATACAGCCCCCTTTAATAATATAAATAGAAGCTATGTTATATCACAGATTTCCGGTTGGCTCAATATTTTATGCAAGCAAACACTCAGCCCCATTATAAACCAGAAAAGTGAGGATAGTTTTAAAGAATAAAAATGAGTGTCAAGAAAACTATGCACGCAGAAACTAAAAGATCCTATCAATAATCCCAGCAATATCATTTTTAAGCCTGAGCGATCCTGAATCCTCTTATCCAGAATCATGCGTCCGATATTTCTAAAGAACCTGCCTAGGATCCACAAAAAACACCCAAGCCCCAGCAATCCTACCTCGGCGGCCATCTGCACATAACAATTGTGGGCATAGGTAGGATCATACGAACGATTCTCGGGCCTTCGGCGATATTGATCTTGCTGGAAAATCTTCATAAACGTATTTGGCCCATGGCCCAGCCACGGTTTATCCCTGACCATCTTAAGGCTGTCCTGCCAAACATCCCTCCTCCATCCGGCAGTTCCCAGCATTTCCTGCGGATCAATCCGAATCTTTTGCTTTATATCTGAAGGCAAAATGAAAAAGAAATCGACGGCAAGGACAACAAGGCACAACATTAATAAATACGAAAGAATTCTTTTCTTAAAGAATAAGAAGGCAACTGCTCCAAAGGCCATAGCCACCCATGCCCCCCTTGAGAAAGTTATCACTAAAACCCAAAATGCCAGAAGAAATATCAACCCGAAAATAATCGTTTTTGGTTTATTCTTTGTCTCCGCGATAAAAAAACCGGCGCTCAATGACAGGGCAAACAAAAGATATCCGCCTAAACCGTTGCCCGTATAAAAACAGGCCGTTGCTCTCTCGGTAGAGGCATATCCAAAAAAGACATCCTTTCCGGTGATGTAAAATTGGATAAGGCTATCGGCGCAGACCGAAACCGCCGAGAATAAAAAGACAGCCAAGGCAACGATGATGTATTTCTTTTCAGTAAAAAATTCCAGAACCAGAAAATAGATAACAAACCATTCCAGTGTTTTAGAAATTAAGCCGTGCAAGGACTGAAACGGTGCGCGGCTCCAAAGCGCGGAAAGGAGACCCATGTAAAGAAAAACCGCGATCGGGATATTTAAGAAGCTGCCCTTAACTTTAAAACCCCTGAGGAATTCCTGGATCTTTTTTTTCGCGGTTAAATTTTTAAGTGCCCCGGGAGACGCTGAAAGAGATTTCTTTACCAGCCACAAAAAAAAGACCGTGATGACACAGCTTTCAATGACGGCGTTACTGAAAGGAATCCAAAAAATAAGCAGATACAAAAAGAATCTGGCAAGGCTGTCGAGGTTCTGCTGAAAGCGTTGGAGATTCATCATGAAATCTTTATTAATAAGCGCCTTTACCCTTTAGAACAACAGGAATGGTTTGGAAAAGAATATTCAGGTCCAGCCAGAATGACCAATTATTGATATACCAGATATCCCACTTGACCAGCCGCGAGAATGCGACATCGCTTCTGCCTCTGATTTGCCAAAGGCCCGTCATCCCCGGGCGCACTTCAAGGCGTTTAAGCTGTTTTAAGTCCTCTTTTTCGATTTGATCAATGGGCAAAGGCCGAGGGCCGACTAAACTCATTTCCCCTTGTAAAACATTAATAATCTGCGGAAGCTCATCTAAGCTATATTTCCTCAAGATAGCGCCGAACTTGGTCACCCGCGGATCCTTCTTGATTTTAAAAATAGGCCCGTCGACTTCATTTTGGTGGCGTATCTGATCCAGCGATTTGTCCGCATTGCGCGTCATACTGCGGAATTTGTACATATTAAATATCTTTCCGCCTTTTCCGTACCTTTTGGACATATAAAAAACCGGGCCGGCGCTGTCAAACTTAATGATAACGCCGATAACAAAAAATACCGGTAAGAGCACAATAAAAGCAGCCAAGCTAATAATAAGATCGAAGATCCTTTTCCCCGCCTGCTTGCGCAAGTTCTGAACATCCGCGTATTCAAGAATCGGAATCAGGCCAATGTTGTATTTAAAAAATTCTCCCGACGTTAAATCAAACCCCTGGGGAACCACCCTGACCGCAATATTCATTTCCCGGGCTTGTTCCAGCAAGTTCAAAAAAGCATTGCTGTCATGATGGACAGTAATAAAAATCTTATTAACAAATTCCTTTCGGGCAATCTCGGCAAAATCAGAAATCTTACCCAAAACTTTCGCATGCTTGCTATCCCCCGCTTCGACCTTGAGGTCATCCAAAAAACCCACAACCCGAATCCCTAAGCCCGGCCTTTTTTCAATCTCCTTAAACAGGGCCGTGCCGATCCTTCCGGCACCGATGATAAGGGCATTAAAATTGTTGTAGCCGTGTGAAACGAGATATTCGACAAATACCCGTTTAATCGCCCGCCAGAGAGAAAGCGAAAGAATCATCAAGATAATACTGATAATAAAAATACTTCTGGGAAAACCGGGGATCTTAAGAATGTACTGCAGCGTGATCATCCCTAAGGATGATAGGCAAATCGACTTTATGATCAGCCATATTTCCACTCCTTCAAATAGTTCTCTTCTGGTCTGGTAGAGGCCGTGAAGATTATTAAAGAATACGGTCAGGAAAATCCAGGATAAGAAAAGAATGCGAAAAGGGTTGTCTTGATCCACAAGCAGGTAGTGGAAAGAAACCGGAAACGTCAGTATTTCCTGCCTGAATAAACAGGCAATGAAGATAGCGACGTAGGTGATATATATATCTAATACGATGTAAAGAAAGCGGATAATGGAGTTTTTATTTTTTGGTCTCATAAAAGGGATCACTTAGATAGAGAGAAAAGCCTACCGCATCCACACTAAATTAGAGCCAAGACCTTGCTTCTTTAAACATTAAAATCCTACCAAAGAATACATTATTGTCAAGCCCTAACCTTGCCGGGGCTATCAGAGAGAAAAAGACAAGCCTCAAAGATTAAAGATATCCCCAAGCTATTCTTTGGGATGTATTTTTAGCTTAACCCCTGAATCAGCAAAGACTTAAGCCCTTATATAATTCTAGCCGATAGCTTGTGGTGGGAATGAAACTTCCGAGTATCCGGTCCGACTTCGAGACGCTCCTTAAAAATCAAGCGGATTGCGTCGAAAATCGTTGTAACAGGCCTTTAAAACCGGGGCGATAATAGCGAGAAACACATGCAACGGGGCAACGGCCAAGCCTAGCTCCTGTCCTGTTTTCGGATAAAACGAGATAATGTTTGGCCTATTGTCTTTCTTTATTCTTTCGAAAACAGTCTTTTAACAGATAAAAAATGAATTTTGAATTCCCGATTAAATACCGGCGCCACAATCTTTTGGGCTCACAGCAAAACCGGAATAGCCACTCCAGTCCGGAGCGCTGCATCCAACGGGGCGCCTGCGGTTTTGTCCCGGCCAGAAAATCAAAGGCCGCCCCCACCCCAACCATAACCGGCACGTTTAATCGATCACGATGATAATACATCCAGTAATCCTGCTTTGGCGAGCCCAAGCCGACCCATAAAATATCCGGGTTGGCCCGATTGATTGATTCTACGATCTGGTTATCTTCTTCCTCCGATAGGTCTCGAAATGGAGGGGAAAACTTTCCTGCAATGCTCATTCGGGGAAATCTTTTTTTAAGATTGACCTCAAGCAAACGGCATGTCTCCGGCGTAGCGCCGTAAAAATAGTGTTTATATCCCTTATCCTGTCCCTCGGCGCAAACCGCAATCATAAGATCCGGGCCGTAAGTCCTGCGGATATTCTTAAACCCCTTCCATTTTCCCACCCAGACTAACGGCATTCCGTCGGGGGTAACGGCAGCTGCATTGTTAACGATATCAAGGTATTTTTTGTTTCCTTGGCATTCAACGAGAGTCGACACAGGAGCAATACATACATAAACCTTGGCAGAAGTTCGAATCCAATGCTCAAGGGAGGCACAAACAGAAAGAATATCAGTTGCATCGATTCTGACATTTAGTATTTCAAATTTTCTCGATGAATTACTCAAATTTCCTCTCTCCGCTTGGTTCAAATATATTTCACTGCAAACAACAAGATTGCCCTAAGATAATAAACGTCCCGAAGTTGTTTTGCCAAACGACTCTGCGGCTGTTTAAGCATCCTGGCTGGTCATCAACTCTGTTAAAATCTCGACATTTTTAAGAATCTATTTTAAAATTATACTCTATTTTAACTTAGGAATACTATTCTTTTTATTTTTTGTTCTCCAGAAAGAAGAAAAACTAGCCGATAAATCTTAAAAATAACTTTTATCTAAAGAGCATCGGGTATAGAATATGAAAAAATCGGAGAAAAGTTATGTTCGTCGCTGATATGCTGTATGCCTTTTTAACCGCTATTGGAGTCTTCGGCATTGGTCACTTCCTATGGACAATCCTTCGGCAAGAATCAAATTCAATATCCGGCCAAGATTCCGATAATAATTTCTCGGAGAATTCCTTCCTGGCCTTTGGCATCTCTTGGTTCCTAGGCTATTTTTGTTATGAAGGGATTCTATCGACTCTCTCCGTAATTCATTTGTTTAACCCTTTAGGGGTCACAATCACCGGCAGCACGCTAACCTTATTAGGTTATTACTGGATTTTCTTTCGCAAGAACTTCTCCAAAGAATTCGCGAAGAAAATATCAACTCCCCGATGGGAATTTATCGTTTTAGGGGCTATGGCTGGTTTTCTTTTTTTCTGGAACCTGTATCCTACCTTTGACTGCGATGCCTTGTCTTTTTACTTTCCGATGATTCAACAGTTTCTTGATCATGGCGGAAAATTCTTTTCTCGTTTTGCCGACGTACGCTTCCTGGTTCCTCCGGGAGAAAATCTCCTCTATGCCCTGGGGTTTGCATGGCATCCTCATTCGACGGTCTTCCCCCAGATCATTCAGGGCCTCAGCAAAGTCATGCTGCTATTTTGTGTCTACGGTGCAGCGAGGTCTTTGGGTGCCGGTGTTTTTTCTCTGGCGGCCGCAGCGTTCGTAGTTTCAGAAGAACACATTGTCGCATCAGGCGCAAATGTCTCTGTCCACATCAATATAATACTGGCCTTTTCAATTTTTCTTTCTCTCTTCGGGTTTTTTGTTTTTTTGACGGCAAGAAAAAAAGAATATTTCTTCCTTGCCGCTATTTCTGTCTTCAATGCAATGGCCTGCAAATACCTGGGTGTGGCATATCTTGGATGTTTTCTGATAATCACGGCTCTATCATTTTTCGCCAACAAAGAACTCTATGCTGCCCGGAAGCTATCATTTAAGAAACAACCCGCCACCATCCTGTCGTTGGCCGCAGCAGTTTTCTTTGCCTCAATTTCCTATATATATAGCTGGATAACGACCGGAACCCCCCTTTTCCCGGCTTCCCTCGGACCTTTGCGCTCACCGTTCTACGACAACGCCGTCATGACAATCGGAACACAATACCATTACCACCTAAATCTGTCTGATGCGCTTAAGAATGTAACGGCGTTTATGGTCTGGCCGGGGATATTGCCCTCAAAAATATTGCTTCCCCTGGCTTTAGGAACAAGCCTTCTGGCCATGCTTTTTCTGGGAAAAAAGCATCGGTTTTTCTTTTACGGATTATCCTTCTTTATAATGTCGATTATCGTAATTATCTTGCAGGCAATGTACATGGTTTTTGAAATGCGTTATTACCGTTTTGGAATCGGTGTCTACTCTCTCGCCTGCGCATTTTTCTTGGCCTTCATTTTTCATCTTTTTCTGGAAAGATCAAAGATCCTTAAGAAGTGGGAAAAACCGCTCAGCATAAGCCTTATCCTTCTTATTTGTATTTACTGCATCCGCTATTCGTTTGATGTCATGGGCAGCTCCCGTCCTTATGCAGAAGACGTGGTCAAATTCTTAACTTTTCAGAAATCCGAATCGCAAATCATTGCCGAACGCTATCCAAAAGTTCCGGAAAGTTACGCTGCTTATAAAAAAGCAAACCTTGACCCGAAACAACTGGCGCTCTTTCTGCCTTTCAACTGGCCTTATACTTTTTACCCCGTAAAAGGCCAGCATATCGGTTTTTCAGGTTCAGCGGCTTTTCCCAGCGTTACCTATTTTAATGAAGGCCTATTCGCCCGGGCTCTGTTAGACAAAAACTTTCGGTATATTTTCAACCGTTATGCCACCGAACGAGATTATCCTTTAGCCGGAGGCGCTGTCTACAATGTCCTGAATCAATGCGCCCACCCTATTTCTGAAGAACAAAAAGATATCCTGATGCTATCCGAAACGTGTTTAGAAAAAATAGCAGCCAAAAAAGACTTACAAGACGCACAGGGTAGGCTTGATCGAGCCTTATCAAAAATCAAGTCCCACCCTCCGTATGCTCCTTTTAATCCACCTCCCTACGGAGGCTCCTCAGAAGTTATTAAATAACATTTCAGCGCTGTATCTCATATGCAGGCAAAACTCAATCGGCTAAAATAATAATGGTATTTAATTCTCTCCAATTCTTCATTTTTTTTCCCGTCGTTACGATCCTGTATTTCCTGCTTCCCCATAAATTCCGCTGGTTTATGCTGCTTGCCGCCAGCTGTATTTTTTATATGGCCTTTATCCCGATTTATATCCTCGTATTAGCAGCGCTCATTATCATTGATTATTCTGCCGGTATTTGGATAGCAAAATCACAAGGCAAGAGAAAGAAGTTTTTTCTCATGATAAGCATCTTGTCAACATGCCTGGTTTTATTTATATTTAAATATTTTAATTTTTTTAACGCGAATCTTGGACATGCGGCTCAATTCCTTCACTGGAATTATCCTGTCAGCGCGCTAACATTGCTCCTTCCTATAGGGTTGTCGTTCCATACATTCCAAAGTTTAAGCTACGTCATCGAAGTCTATCGAGGGAACCAAAAGGTCGAAAAGAATTTCGGGATTTATGCTCTTTATGTCATGTTTTACCCTCAGCTGGTCGCCGGCCCCATCGAAAGGCCCCAGCACCTGCTCCACCAATTCTACGAAAAACACTCATTTGATTACCAAAGAGTTACCGACGGGCTGAAATTAATGGCTTGGGGGATGTTTAAGAAGATCGTTATTGCCGACCGGCTGGTGGCTTTTGTGGATCCCGTGTACAATAATCCGCACGACTATTCGGGCGTATCGCTCATTGTCGCAACGGTCTTCTTTGCCTTCCAGATTTACTGTGATTTTTCCGGCTACTCCGATATCGCTATCGGGTCGGCACAGGTAATGGGCTTTAAATTGATGGATAACTTCAACCGGCCCTACTTCGCTAAATCAATATCCGAGTTCTGGAAAAGATGGCACATCTCGCTTTCGACATGGTTCAGGGATTATGTCTATATTTCTTTGGGAGGCAACCGCGTCTCTAAACCGCGCTGGTATTATAATTTATTCGTGACCTTCCTCATCAGCGGATTGTGGCACGGGGCTAACTGGACCTATATTGCCTGGGGAGCCCTCAACGGATTCTATATGATTTTTTCCATCTGGACTTATGATTTGAGAAAGAATATTGTTCACAAAATCGGCTTGGAGAAGTATCCTGTCATTCATAAATATATCCGTGTCGCCATCACATTCTCGCTTGTATGCGTCGGATGGATATTCTTTAGGGCAAGAAACATCCACGACGCCTTATATATCCTGACGCATCTTTTTAGCGGCGTAGGAAGTTTTATCCTCAACGCCGTTACCAATCTCTCGTCGCTCAACCAAGGTAAAAGCATTTTGGGCGCGCTTTACATCGGGCAGGATAAACCCGACTTTTTCATCGCGGTCTCCCTGATCTGCTTCATGGAGTTCATTCATTTACTACAAAGGCATAACAACATCCGGCACATGCTTTGCAAGAAACCGGTTTGGGCACGATGGGCGGTTTATTATTGTTTAATTTACGCGATTATTTTGCTCGGACAATTCGGCGAGAAACAATTCATTTATTTTCAATTTTAAATGCTTAATCATTCCCTTAAAAAACTATTTCTAAAGATCTTCCTTATTGCCGTATTCCCGCTGGGATCCCTCGCGATTTACAATTATACGTTAGATCCATATTGTGTCTTAGGGAAAGACCCCCGCTATAATAATATCGAACCTAACATCCATTTCTTAAAAAGAAACTATCTTAAGAAAAACAAAAATAAGTATGATTCTTATATTTTCGGGTCTTCGCGCATCAGCAATATTGATGTCAAGAAAATCCCCGGCGGTGTTTATTACAATATGTACTACAGCGAGAGCATTCCTCCGGAAGAGCTGGAAGATATCCGCTGGATGATCAAAGAAGGATTTGTTATAAAGAATGTTTTAATTGCCTTGGATGATTTTAGCTTCAAAATAGACCCCAAGGGACACGGCAGCAAAACATTGTACCGAAGGCCTCCCCCCGGAAACCTATTGGAAGATTTCAATTTCTACCTATCCTACGTTTTTGCACAACCCGATTTTAAAATTTTAAAGTCCGTCCTTAAAAAGAATAAAGACGGAGAATCTACTCTCTATGATTTGTATGACACCGGAGAATTTCTGCGCCCGCATGTCGATAAAAGAATCGAGAAAGATATCCCGGGCCACATAAAGAGCAGCACTTTTCTGGAAACCACGCACTACGGCGGAGACAGGATCAAGGAAACCGTAAAAATCATGGCTGAAATCAAGGAGATTTGCGAGAAATATAATATTGGTTTTAAATTCTTTATTAACCCCTTGCACAAAACAACATATTTTGACAACGATATCGACCAACTAAATAAATTTAAAAGAGAATTGAGCCGGGTTTCCGGTTACTGGGATTTCAGCGGGCTAAATTCCATAACAACCAATAATTACTATTATTACGAAACATCCCATTTCCGTTCAATGGTCGCAGATATGGTGATCGCACGGATATTCGGGCTGAGAAACATACGGATACCTGACGATTTCGGATATTACGTTACTGCGAAGAATGTTGAACAACACATTGAAGACTTAAAGAGATCCTACAACGCCGACAGAAAATCCTCGTCGGCGCCTACCCGATAATCCCCTCTATCGGACATGTTATTCAAATTGTTTAAAATCCCAGATTCGCTTGTGCAGCATGAATTTTAAGAGGGTCTTGAGGATATTGATGCCATAGACAATCAGTGGCCAAAGCCCTATGGATGGAGCCTCATCAAAATATCTTGTCCGGATAGGAACCTCTTCAAATTTCATAAACTTCAAAGCCCCCTGGACAATGATCTCGGTATCAAAAATAAGGCCGTTGGAATTGGCCTCAAAATTTACGCCGGTTAAATACTTGCGGCTATAGGCCCGAAAGCCGGTGTGATACTCCGTCAAATAAATTCCCAAAACGATATTTTGCAAAGCGGTTAATAGGATACTGGCATTGTATTTCCATAGCGGCATTCCGCCTTCCAGGGCGCCGCCTTTCATCATGCGGGAACCGAATACCGCTTCCGCCCTGCCTTTTAAGATCGGCTCGATCAAGGCCGGAATAACCTTAGGGTCATACTGATAATTCGGGTGGACCATAACGACAATATCAGCACCCATTTCCAGGGCTTTGTTGTAGCCTGTTTTCTGGGTGGCACCGTAACCTTTCCTTTCTTCGTGAACAAAAACTTTAAGATTCAACCGGCGGGCAATCTCGACCGTATCATCTTTGCTGGCATCGTCAATCAAGATTATCTCATCAAAACAATCCTTAGGGATATCCTTAAATGTCCTCTCCAGGGTTTTAGCCGCATTGTACGCTGGAAAAATAGCAATGATTTTCTTTCTTCCTTTCGGCCTTTCTTCTTCAAGCCCCGCCTCCAGCTCGTGAAGGTATTTTATCTGCCGGCTCTTGCGCGCGAAGACCTCTATCTGGTCGCCGAGATCAAGCGAAACAGAGAACGCCGCTAGTTTCGGATATTTTTTAAGAAAACTGTCAATAAAACGCAATGACGGTTTGTAGCTTGCAAAGTTTTCTACCCAATATCCCAGAGAAAACGTCCTGGCGTGCGATCGTATCTTGGCGACCGTAAAACCAGTTGCCCTAAAGAGTTCATCGAGAGTGAATTTGTTAAAATAGTGAAGATGGGAACATTTGATCCCCCACCACTTTGCCCCCAACAGACGGCTGACCAAACTATCGACATCGGGTGTCGCACAACACATCACGCCGTTGGGTTTTAGTAAGGGGCGTATTTCTTCAAGCATCGTTTTTGGCTGGATAAGATGCTCAATCACGTCCGTCATTACCACCGCATCAAAGAAATTCCGGGAGAAATTGGCATCCTTGAGCGTACCCTGGACTATATTTCCAAGACACAGTGTCTTCCGGGCATACCCGACAGCCCAGCGAGAAAGTTCCACGCCATAAACCTCCCACCCGTCTTTACGCGCCTCATCCAAGAGAAATCCGGCGGCACAGCCGATATCCAGAAGAACCCCTTTATCTTTTTTAATACTATTAAGATAGTTTAAGACGGACCGGGCCGACGCCCGGCGCCCTTTTTCTTCCTGCAGATATTTATCGTCGACCATTGATACATAATTATCCACAATAGTCGTTTGATCCGGCAGGGGGTTAAGAAAAGTAAACCCGCATCGGCGGCAGCATACGATCCTAAGAGAAGCTTCCGCCGCATGATCCGTTATCTTATAAAAATCTTTTTGGTCAAAATCCCCTTGCGCCCTGAGGTTATTGTAAACCACATCGTATGAGTCGCTGCCGCACAAATGGCATCTTACTTCGGTAAACATAGTTTAATTTCCTTTAATGTTGCAAAACAAAGACTGAATTCGTATCCTGCACGTCTACTTCAAAGTCCGCAAAAGCAACGTCGGGATAATTTAATTTAACCGGCTGATTCCGGTTAACTGTTTTCGACATCGCAATAAGTTCTCTATCTTTCGGGCGTAGAACCTCCCAAGACGCACAGCCAAAATCAGCGCGATGCGCCCTAAAAACCGACAATCCCGTCAAAAATAGAGCTATAAGCATCGCTATGATGAGAATGCGGGATTGAAATTTATTTGTCGCGATAACTGAGATGAACATCAGCAAAATAGGGATAAACAAAAACCTGGTCTGCTGTGAACCCACCCACCATACCAGCCAGTAAACAACTACAAAAAAAGGCAGCAGGCCGATTTTTTTCTTCCGCAGAGAACTGATAAACACATAAAGAAAAGGCCCGACAAAAAGCAAGTACATGAGCCCCACCGGATAGTCATAGCGGTTATTGACGCCCTCTTCGGGAACGGCGATAAGCCAAAAATGGCCGATAAATTCCTTCAACGACCGCCCGGCCCCATAATCGTCGCGAGTGGTAACGCATTGTTTTGACTTTTCCAACAATGATTGCCACTGAGGGGAATTTCTGTCTAAGCCATTTCCCGGATTTAGAATCCCCACCTTAAAAGGAAAAAGCGGAGTCCCTGCATAATACATGGATTTTGCGATGAACGGCCCGGCGATAAAGATACTGCATATCAAAAACAACACTGCGAATTGTTGAAGCTTCTTTTTATTGAGCGTACCCGCCTCTATTTCCCTGCCAAGATTCCAGTCCACTTTATACATAAACCATTTTTTTAGTACGAACATTAGGCAAAACAGCGCCATAAAGGTCAATCCCAGTTGCAATGGGATAAAAGATTTTGACCAGAATAAGAATACAAACTCCAGAGCACTTATTAGAATCGCACCACCGAGAAAGCTATCCAATGCCGCCAGAAACAGATAACACAAAGCCAAATCCAGCATGGCCGTTCCGGCTTGTATGCCGACGCTGTGAGACCCAAAAACAGCCAGAACTATCAGGCATAGGCTCAAGAAATTATTCCCGCTGAAACGCCTAACCAGATTAAAAGAAACCGGGATAATGCCGGCAAAGAACAAGAACTGAGGGAATTTATTCGGTAAGTTCGTTGCCAACCAGTACGGCGCCAGGGAAAAATCAATCGGCAGAAGATATAAATCTGCCGTCGACCAGGGAATATGCTTAAAAGAATGCATGATGAGATGTTGCCGGGGCAGAGTCAGATGATAATTCAAAAGATCGGATTCTTGCACCAAATGCGGCGGTAACAATGCGGCGTAAAACGCGCACAAAGAAATTACCCCGGCCCCGATCCCCGCGACAACAAGTAGCAGCCTGAGCGATAAGGGCTCTTGAGAAAACCGTACACAAAAATCACGCGCACCGGCTACTAGGCGAGTATAATTTCGATAAAGAACAATGAGCGCAAAAATACAAAAGATGATCCAGGCTAAAGGAGTGGTATTCCCTCGGCCGGCCCGAAAGGCATAAAGCTCCAGCCAGTAGATTGGATACCCGACAATTAAAAGGACCGTCGGCAGATGGCTTAAGGGTAAACGCATCGTTCGAAAAATACTCTTGCCCTCCATAGCAGATACAATAAGGTAACGGCAATAAAATAAGCATCCCAACCGTTAATCCAGCCAAGAAATTTATTTTGCCCGGAATTATTCTTTATGCCTTTATTCATCAACGTGAACTCCTTAAAAATGCCCTACAGGCCGTTCATCATCCAATGGAATGCCTTCGCTAGGCGAGGAAGAATGATCGCCAGGGCAACAGCCCACACCATGGCCCTCGCCCATAGTGCCCGCGGACGCTTAACCAGCTCAAGAATCCCAACAGAAACGGCGATGATGCCTAACGGCGTCAAGGCCATAAAGTAACGATTGGATACCTCGAATTGCGGTGACTCCTGAAATAATGTTAAATATTTTAGATATCCGATAAAGGCAATATACCCAAAAAATGTCAACCATGCCCAGGCGAAGAAAGGCCAAAGAGCAATCTTCCGCTCTTTTTTTATGTACCAGTCCCACCCTAAAACCAAAGCCGGAAAAATAAAGAACGCCGCTAATCGTCCGGACGGAATATTTGCAAAAATAAGCTGATACGGTTTCCCGTACGGCCCAAAGAAGAACGAATAATGAGGTGCCGCTATATGATAACCAAACGCTACCCCCAGCGGTAGTCCGACGCTCAACAACAAAGGCCATATCCGGCGATATCCCTTAACCCACAACATGACTCCCGAAGCTACAATCTGAATAACGCTCAGCGAAAAAGCAAAAGCGACAAACAAATTGGCTGCCATCATACCCCAGAAACTTAACTTCTTCTCAAAACGGCAATAATAAAACAAAGCAAGCGCCTGGACAGTCGCAGCCAGGAATATCAGCGCATACGGCCTGGCTTCCGCCCAATAATACCAGACCATGTAAGACGAAATCGAAACAATAAACCCGATCAAACCGCCCAGCAAAGAATAATAAACACAAAGAAACCAGGCGATCAATGCCATTCCCAGAGACATACAAAAAACCGGAGCGATTCTTAAGATAAAACGGGCGCGAATATCGTCCTTATGCCATAGATCCTCCGACCGGTAATTAAAGGCCTTACAAATGGCCTTCTGGATAGAATAAAAAAGCGGTGAATTATTACCTTCGCCGATACGGCCTGTCCAAATCACCGGCCAGCTTTTGCCTTCCACGCTCGACACCTGGCTGAAAATTTCATCATTCCAAAGCGGCTTTTTTAAGGCAATGGTAAAGCCCTGGCATAACCCTGCGGCAAAAATACCTACGACGAAAATAAAAATCACAAATTTCCGGGATGGTGTCATATGAATTTTACCTTCCTCATTGCGAAACCGCACATCTTCAATAAAAGTAACCCGTGACGGAATCTTTGGATTTGCGTTTCCCCGTAGGTACGGCTCTTATAACGGATGGGCACTTCGAGCATTTTTAAGCCGAGCTTGTTGGCGCCAAAAATAAGATCAAAATCTCCGAAGGGGTCGAAATCACCGAAATAAGAACGGTTGGCGACCAATTCTCGATAATGATTCCGCAGGATCACTTTCGTACCGCACAAAGTATCTTTATACCGTTGCCCTAAAAGCCAAGAAAAAAATATCCCAAAGAATTTATTCGCGACATGATTTAGAAAACGCATGGCATCGTCTTCCATAGGATACACAAGGCGACAGCCGTTAATAAACTCTCCCTTATCCTGTTGAATGGCCTGATAAAATTTTGGCATATCTTCCGGCGAGACTGTAAGGTCAGCGTCCAAGATCATCAAGACATCTCCGCCGGCTTTCTCAAAGCCAAAATGCACGGCATCCCCCTTACCCTTGCCGGGCTGCTTATAGAGTTTTATATCTTTCTTCGGATACGCTTTTATAATCCGCTCGACTTCCTCATAAGTCCCGTCCTTGGACCAGCCCTCAACAAAGATAAATTCCTGATGTTGCCCAAAGACAGGAGTCCGGGTAACCGCTTGTTCGATGTTGCCTTTCTCGTTTCGGCAGGGTACAAGAATCGTAACCGAGAGCTCCTCACGAGCGCCAAAAACCGGACGGGCAACAATGAAATGGTTAAAGGTTAACGCATTGATAAAAGGCAGCCGCGCAATAAAACGGTTGATCAAGGTGCTAATCAAAGGAATGTATAGAGGCAAAAGAGTGTGCCGGTCTGATTTCACAGGCTCAAAACCCGCAAGCCTCAAAAAGTTTTCAATATCCTGATACGTAAGCCAGTTTCGCATCCCCTCCGGTTTCTTGAATGCAAGCCGTTTGGCCGTTCTAAGAATATACTGCCAAAACAAGCTGTGGTATTCAATGACAATGCGCGTGTCCCGGGTGCAGACTCTGCGAAGCTTGCACAAGAAACTTTGAACATCATCAAGCTCTCCCAAAAGCCCGGAAAGAACAATATAATCAAAAACCTCGCCATCAGGAACGGTCTCAATGCCGCCATGATGAAAGGTAGCTTGGGGAAAATTGCGCCGGGCGATATCGATAGAGCCACCGCTGATATCAACTCCAACGCCGTAAGAAGGCTTAAGCGCGCTTAAAAGCGCCCCGGTTGAACAACCCACCTCAAGGACTCTTCTTCCCTCAGGAATAAAGAAACGGTAGTATGACTCCAGCTGATGATAGTAATACCAGTAGCGCCGGCGAAATTCATCGCGCTTTGGGGCCAAATCATCATAATGTTTCTCCCAGTCAAACATTTCTCTTCCCCTTGTTTTAGGTCCGATTACCCAAAAGCAGCTTGCCCAATAACGGGATTCGCCTGATCAGTAACCTTGAAACCAACAGGCACACCCCAATAAAGAATATCGCAACCAACGGCACAAAGCCGCAAAGAAAAATCGGAGAATTAAAATCAAAGTTAATGCCCGCATTGCTTGCTATTCTGGGGTAAAACCCTTCGACAATATACCTTTGAAACAAATAAATATCCAACGAATAAATACCGAGATAGGCCAAGGGAAATCGTAGTTTTGTTTTCGCTAAATAGATTCCCGCATAGGAAACAATAATGATGCCTAGAAATCCAAGGGCGTACCGGTATGCTATTCTCATAAATTCATAAAGGTAGTCCGAAGACATTAATTCCATTTTGTTGATGTAGATATAGTCATTCTTATTCCAATACGGCACAAGCGCGATAAACGCAATCAGGGAAGCAGCCAAAATAGTCGCGCCGGTAATTTTATTCGTTATTGTGAAACGGCTTTTATTAAAAAAATACCCGGCCAGATAAAACAAGTAGAACCATTTAATATAATAGAGCGCACCATATTCATTAAACGGAAGCAAAACAACAAGAAAATAGACCAAAAAGAATCCGGCAACGCCAAGACGTTTCGCCAATCGAACCGAATAGATCAACAAACAGCTCGATATAAATAGCGCAAATAAAAACCATACCGCAGGAATCAATAATAAATCATTGAAAAGACCCTGGGGGAGATGAACGATCGATACTTTCTTGCCGTCGATCAGATTAAGAAAATAAATTGTAAAAACACCCAGCATCCCCCACACAACAAAGGGAATAAGCAAGGTCTTGCATCTTGATTTGAACGCATCCAAGAAACTTCTTCTGCCCAGCGTCCATGCCATCAAATATCCGCTAAGAAAGAAGAATAACGGCATATGAAACGTGTAGATAATTTTAAAGGCAGGATTTAAGAAAAAGTCCGCACCATTTAAAACCATGGTGCGTTGAATAACATGGCCGCAAACGACTAAAATAATAGCAATGCCTTTTAAGACATCGATTATTATGTTTCTGTCTTCCTTAATCAAAGATTCTCCTGTTTTCCACCCTTTTCCTTGACGGCATAAAGCCTTCCGGATATTTGATCAAGAAAATAAGCGATGATAATGATGTAGAGCGGCGCAACCGGTAAGGCCCACCGGGTAACGATCAAAAAGAAAGAATGTAGAATAATATAAATCGTTAAAAACCACTTGATCGCCAAAAGTATCCCGCCTTCTTTGCGCGCCCAAAGATAAAAAAAGGCTAAAATCGTTAATCCTGAAATGACAAACCGAATCCCATTTTTAACAATACCAAGAGTAAATAAACGTTCGAGCCAAGCAGGGTAATCCACAAACCCGATCCGCGTCGACTCCCAAAAAAGCATCTTAACCGCCTCAGTGGCCGATAGTAATGCATATTGAAACGGATTTCTTAAAGCCGCCTTTGCCGAATCCCGGACTAAAACATGATTGATTTCGTTAACGGGAATCCCCTGGGCAACAAGTTCGCCAAGGCGCGGCATGCCGATGCCATCGGATTTCTGGGCAGACCAGAAATAACATTCTTCCTCGGAAAAAAATGCCCGGCAGGCCCCTTCTCCGGGAACCGATGCCAAATTAGACAGAAAACTTTTGAAAGTTAAAGGCTCCATCCGGCGAATCGTATTGCCGTATAGCGCCCACGCTCCCCGGTCGGTTAGCGTAAAACATTGATTATGCCGATAATTAAGCCCCTTATATCCCCCTAAAATTCCATAGAAAATTACTGCCGTTAAAACAAGCGGTAGCGCGTATTGCCAGGATGCCCTTTCTTTCTTTCGCCAACGAATAAATACAATGATTAAAAATAGAAAATATAAAGGGAATCCAATCTCCAGAACACCTTTGACAAAAGTTCCTCCGATAAAACAAAATTCCAAACAAATGGCCCATCCCAAAACGCTCCACAATTTCTTTTCCTGTGTTCTTTTCCACAAAAAATAGGTTGAGCCGATAATCCCCAAAATAAACGGATACGCCGCTATCTCCGAATAAAGACTAAAACCCGCGTTAACAAGAGACGGAGAGAATCCGAAGTATAAAATAGCACCCACGATGATTCCTCGACGGATATTGAGCAAAACCAGAAAGCGATACAGCAGGAATTGGCTAATCGCCAGAATAAGAATTTGAAAAGATTTCTGAACATACATGTACGAGATACCCGTCCCGTCAGCTATCCGCATCGCCACCGAAACCAGCCACGGATAAACGGGTTCGCGATTGGGGCCGGTAATAAAATAAGCGCCCCACCCTTCTTGATATAAAAGCCTTCCCAGTTTTTCATAGCCTATCGCATCGCATGAAATCGCCATATGCGAAGCAAAAAAGAGATACACCCAATAGGCAAAAGAAGCAGCGAAGCAATAAATAATAAGATTATTAAAAAAACGCGGCCTGCTCATCATCATAGGTATTCCTAGGCTTTCGCGAGTGATTCTTTTAAGACTTTTCCAAAACCCGACAAGCGGGTAAGCACCTCAATCATCCGCTTGCCATATTGATCCAGACTATACACCGACTCAAAACGCGCACGGCTGGCTACAGACATTTTTCCGCGCAAGGTATCATCAGAAAGAAGCGAAAGAATCTTTTGCGCAAAATCCTGCGCATCCCCCTTTTTGCACAAAAAACCAGTCTGACCGTCGACTACGACTTCAGGAATTGTTCCTTCCAAAGACGCCACCGCCGGCACACCTTCTGCCATCGCATGCAAAAGAACTAACCCAAACACATCCCTTAGAGTCGGAAACATAAACACATCCGCGCCGCGGAAAACTGCAGTACACTCGCGGACATCTTCTACATAACCCAAATAACGCACCCTGCCGGGATATTTTTTCTGCAATTCTTCCAACCGAAAAGCAACCTCATCGCTTTCGATAGGGCCGCCAAAAGTTACAACGACATTCCTGCGGGCAGTAAGAATTCGTGCCGCCGCGTCAAACGCAACAAAAATCCCTTTGCTCCGGCTCATATAAGAAAAATAGAGCACGTTTAGCAAATCAACTGCCGGCCGATTGGCCTGGACGTCCCACCCGCGGGTATCTTCCGTAATGCCGGGAACGACAAAGATCTTTGTATCATCCATGAGCCCCTTATACGCCTGGCGGACATTCTCGCCCATGACAATGCTGCCAGCCGCATGGCGCAGCATCCAGCGCAGCATACCGCGCTGCCAACGCGGTAAGGCATCATGCAATTCACGCACATACTGGCCAAAATCATGGACCACAACACGGCGCCTCAATATAATGCCGGTAGCGCAAAATAAGAAATCTTTTAAGAATGGCATCTTGTCAAAACTAATATTGTAAAGAATATAGCGCGGGCGCCTTGCGATAATCAAAATGACAAATTGGATATAATAAAGAACTAGTTTAAATAATTTTTCGGCCGTAACTTTTTTATGCTTGCCGTACGTCCAAAATCGCATGTTTAAAAATACGGTCTCAAACTCTTTTACAAAATCCGACTGCAGCAACATTTCGTACATCTTGCTGTGCCCAAAAAACGGCGGCGGAAGAATCCCGCAAATGAGTATTTTTTCTTTTTTATCCATTGTTCCGCAAGAAATTAAAATATCTTTTCAGCATTTCATCAACAGAAATTTTTGCCTGCCATCCTAAAATTCTTTTTATCTTCTCGGCGGAAATTTCTGGAAAGATAACAGCATCCGTATTCGTGCAAATGATTTTGGATGCCGACCGGCAAATATCGATGACCTTTTCAGCAAGCTTTAGAATTTCAATACTCTCTTCGCCGGCAAGATTGACAATGCCACAACCTTTTTCCCGGTTTAAAATGAGCGTAACGGCATCAAGTAAATCTTCGATATAAAGAAGCTGCGCTTTTGTCCGGCCCGAACCGATGATCTCAAGGGGTTTACCCGCCAGCGCATTCTTAAAAAACACCGGTATAACCGCTTTTTCTGCCTGCCGCTCGCCGACAATATTGACCGAGCGAAATATCGTTAAATCATCGTCAGAAAAATATTGACGGCAAACATCTTCCGCCTCGAGTTTGCTTTTCTCATAGTCGCTTAACGGCGAAACCGGACTCGCCTCGTTGATTTCACCCGGGAGCAATTGATAAACTTTTGCTGTAGATAAAAAAACAAATTTTCTTATTTTTGACGACTCAATAAGATTTTTTGTCCCCTCGGCGTTGACATCGTAATATTTCTGTCGGTCGGCCTTGCCCACATGCGTCAGATTGCATGCAGCCAAATGAAAAACAACATCAAAGGATTGATTAAGGTTAAACTTTTTTGTGATGTCTTGGACGTAGAACTTCTCAAAAATCTTAGGCAAGACTGCTTTGCCGGGCTCTAAATCGAGCCCGCATATTCTATGTTGCGTTTTTGCGAGGATACGGATAAGCTCTTGGCCCACAAATCCGTTCGCCCCGGTAACAAGAATATTCATACGGCAAATTTACTTGCCCTTCTTTTTGCGTTGGTCGTCAATCTTCTTCATGAGGACCGTCGCCCGATAAAGAGATTCCAAGGTACCGGCATCGGTCCATGCGGAGCGCAAAATAGCGTAGGAAAGCTGCCCTCTTTTTGCGTAAAAAGACAAGGCATCGGTTATCTCGTATTCACCCCGCGGGCTTTTTTTAAGTGTTTTAAGAAGATCAAAAACTTCAGGAAGGAACATCCACAAACCGGTATTGACATAGGATGATTTTGGTTTTTTAGGCTTTTCAATAATCTCTTTTATTTTATTTCCCCGGAAAGTGACGACGCCGTAATTTTGAGGGTCTTTGACTTTGGCAATCAGGATTTTCGCTTTCGACCCGTCCTTTTTTATCTTAAATTCCCGTACGAACTTCTCGACGTTCTCACTGACAACGTTATCCCCCAGGACAACCATAAACTCCTCATCCCCGACAAAATCTTCGGCTAATAACAACGCCGCGGCGGTACCAGTACTCCCTTCTTGAATGGTATATTTAAAACGGGCACCCCATTCGTTTCCGGAGCCTAAAAGCCTGAAGAAATCTTCGATATGCTCGCCACCAGTGACAATAAGGATATCTTTGATTCCCGCCTTGATTAAAGTTTCAAGCGGATAATAAATCATCGGCTTGTTGTAGACAGGAAGAAGATGCTTATTGGTGACGTTAGTAAGCGGCCTCAGTCTTTTTGCCGTTCCGCCAGCGAGCAAAACGCCTTTCATTATTTTCTCCCCCAATAACCGGTTAAATATTTCTGATCCATTTTTTGTTTGACGGGCCTCCACCAATTCTCATTCGCCCCATACCATTCAACGGTCTCCTGAAGCCCCTTGGCAAGATTGTACTGCGGCTCCCATCCGAGTTTTTTAAGTTTGGAACAATCTAAGCTATAACGAAAATCATGGCCGGGACGGTCCTGAACAAATTCAATGTCTCTTTGCGTTTTGCCCATGAGCTTGATAATCTGACGGGCTAATGCGATATTCGTACATTCCTGTCCGCCTCCGATGTTGTAAACCTCGCCGTCCGCCCCTTTGCAGGTCAACAGGTAAATAGCCGTACAGTGGTCCTTCACATAAAGCCAATCCCTGATTTGTTTTCCTTCCCCGTAAACAGGAATCTTTCGGCCATCGATAAGATTGGTTATAAAAAGCGGGATAACTTTCTCAAGATAAGCCCACGGGCCGTAGTTATTGGAAGCCCGGGTAATCGTAACGGGAAGGCGATAGGTGGCAAAAAAACTATAGGCTAAACGGTCACCCCCGAGCTTTGAAGCCGAATAGGGATTCCGGGGATTTAACGGCGATGTTTCCATGAAACTTCCTTTTAAAATCTGGCCATAAACTTCATCTGTAGAAATTTGGATAAATTTTTTAAGATTTTTATTTTTTCTCGCCTCGTTTAAAAGCACATAAACGCCGAAGATATCCGTCTTCAAAAAGGATTGGGGGTCATCAATGGAGCGGTCAACGGCGGTCTCGGCGGCAAAATTTACCACAACCTGCGCGCCGGCCATGGCCTTTTTAACGACTTTTGCATCGCAAATATCCCCTCTAATAAATTCAAAACCTCTTCGCGATTCGAATTCTTTTAAATTGCGGAGATTGGCCGCATAGGTTAATTTATCAAGGACCCTGACCTCAATATTTTCTTCTTTCTCATACAGATAGTGAACAAAGTTGCTGCCGATAAAACCGGCCCCGCCGGTAATCAGGTAAATCTTTTTACGCGCGAGCTTCATATTTTACCTCTTGATTGGCGTGTTTTAAGCTTTCGGCATAAGCCCACGCCACTCCAAAAAAGGACCAGAAAGGAATAGCGTTATAAGGAAGCTCCAGAAAAACCAGAAAATTCGCGATCGCCAGCCAATAAACAAGCACGGCAACTAGCAACCCTCCTTGCCAGGATTTCTTCTTTATAAAAATCCTGGCCAAATGCCCTACCGCCCAAAAGATCGTCAGGATCATAACAATCCCGACAACTCCCGCTCGGTAAATAATATGAAAGAAAGAATTGTGAGGCGTGATCCAGCCGTCCCGGCCCCACTCCAACTGGGACCAATTAAGAATTTCAAGAGACCTTGACCGCTGCGGCTTTCCAAAATTTATCCCAAAAATAGCTTTTTCTTCCAGAAGTTCAACTAACATATCTCTCCATATGAGCAAGCGAAAAACGATATTGGTGCGTGCAATCTCCACCGGACGCTCGCCGCTGTTGTTACTCTTTATCTGCTCGATCAATTGCTCTTTCGGGATCTCATTTTTCTCGCTCAGGATAGCGCCAATCTCCTTTTCAATCAGGTCACCCTTAAATTCCCCGCCCTTGGCTATATATTTAATTATTTTATTAGCGCTATCATCATCCGTCTTGGTTTTAGAAGCTGAAGGATTCGGCGACACAGCATTATATGCCGTCAAATCTGGCAACTCCCCGGAAGTCAGACCATTTAACTCCCTCACCAGAGGCTCGAGTACGGCTCGAAATTCCCTTAGGGTTTTCGCCTCAATGAGAATAATACTATTATCAACCACTGCGCCGTCCGCATTCTCCCCGATCTCTACGACACGGACCGATAATCGGTGGATGTAGATGTCGACAGATCTCTGGCTTCTTTCCAAGATCGTCTTAAAGATTTTTTTAATAGCAGCAACCTTTTCCGGAGAACCTGTTAACTCCTGCTCACTGATAACCTTGCTGACGATCGTCGTTATTTGCTTGGCATACCGGTCAATCGCCTCTGACATCTTCAGGGCAACAAACTCCCTGTAATAATTATACTGGGTCTTTTGGAATTGACGGAAAAACGGCAGGACATCGTTCACCGGGCTGGCATCGTCGGGATTATAAAGATTTGCCGGAACATCTTTGAACACAAAACCCTTCCCTAACCTGCGGATTTCTCCCTCATTATACTGGTAATCTCGGATCAGATCAGTGAAGGACACCATGGATTTGAGCGCGTTTCTATCAGCCCCGATAAAGAGTCCGAATAAAGCGGCAAGAAATATGCAAACAGCGATGAGGATTCCTTGCCATTTTGACCTTGTAAATTTCTTTATCAGGAAATAAGAAAAGAATATAATTGCCGCAATATTTCCGACGACATGCGACCGGCTCCCCTCAAAGAGCAATTTATGCTGCGCAAGATATGCAATAACAAAAACAAAGGATAGGTACAAAACCCATTTTTTCTTGAACTGGAACGAAATTAAAACAAATAAACACAGATAGGCCCACTGACAATAAGTATTAAGCAAATTCCACAGCATGGAAATCCCGAGCAGGAACAAAATAAGAACGTTTATCTTTCTGCCAAAGAACGTGCGGTTGAAACAATCGAAGCAAATAAATGCGAACACGGGATAATAAAAGAGCGCGGAATTCCGGAACGAAAGCGGCCCGTAAGTTAAATATCCCCATAGCCCTCGCACGATCACCCAAAGAGCATAACCCAGCAGAAAATAGTGCCATTTCTCTGTTAAAGATACACGGCCTCTATGCTTGATCAATAGCAAGATCAAGCAGAATATCATCAAAAATTCGCCGACAAAAATCGGAAAACCCAGAAAAGAAAAGGTCACGTTCATCTCGGCAAATCTTGACCCTAAAAGAGTATAAAGAAAACAAAAAACTCCTATAAGCCACAAAAGGATGTAGTCGATAAAAGTTTTCTCGTCAATCGGATTTTTGAGCATCTTTGTTTCCATATCGCCCTCATGCAAAAATTGTCAAAAGTTTCTTCTCAAACTTAAGACGTGTGTTTAATCTCACAATGCCGTCGTACAACCGCGGCAATAAAGCAATCATCGACTTCCCGGTAAAAGTCAAAATAAGAAATAACAGAAATATATTGGCCCATCCGTAAGTATCGAAATAATCATACATCAGTAAGCGCGCGCGCAAAACATCATTTTTCTTTATCAGCGCAAAGACGCGTTTGGCATAAATGACCTGCATCTGTCGCTGTAATGCCCTCGTCCGATACGAAAGCGATATAGGCAAAGAAGTTTTTAAGTTTCCATAAATATTTTCTATAACTTCTTTCGCTTCTCGGAAATCATGATCTGCTAAAGAATCAACATCGTAAATAAGCATCCACAACAACTGGGCATCATGCGCATCAAACTGTGCATTTGCCAGGGTTTTTATATTTTTATGCATAATTTGCAGCAATTCACTGCGGTCACGCCCTCCCCTTTCTAAGATGCTTACCGATTGGCTATGCACCCTGATTGCCACCAACGTTTCCTTTGTGCTGCTAATTTTATACCCGCGTTCGATCAGGCGAGACCAGAGGTCATAATCTGCCGCAATCTTAAAATTTTCATCATATCCGCCGTTTTCCAGAATGATATTCCGTCGCATAATGGATCCCACATGGTTAATGGGGGAACGGATAAGCGATTTTAAGAGAATTTCCTCCTGCGCAACAGAAGAACGTAATGTTTTCTGCAGGTTATGGTTCTCGTCAATAATAACGGCCTGGGTACTCGCCACGCTCAATTCGGGATGATCCTCGATAAAAGCAACCTGTTCCTGCAACCATCGGCTAAAAACCATATCATCGGCATCAATACGCGCAACATACGGAGCTGCTGCTAACTTTAAGCCGACATTCAAAGATTTCGTTTGCCCCATATTGCTGGAATTACGATGGACCTTTATGCGGTCGTCATTAAAAGAACTGGCGACTTGAAAAGAGCCGTCGGAGCTACAATCATCAATAATGAGCAGTTCAAAATCTTTGTACGTCTGCCTTAAAACGCTTTTAATAGAATGCGCCAGATACAACCCGGCATTATACACGGTCATTAAAACAGTGACTTTGGGAGAATAATTATTATAAGTCATATGCTTTTATATAATGCAATATATTGAACGCCTGTCCCGCCTAGCAAGCCTTGCCAGAGATATGCATGCGCGTCAATCGATGATGGATATCTCCGTCGAAATAATTAATAAAAGGGATCCGCCAACCCATGACCTTAGGACCACGAGCCAAGGTCCAGCTAGAGAAGAAATATCTAAACCATGGACAGATCTCGTCAACGATATGAACATCCCTCCCGTCCCAGGGATAAGAAAGAATCCGCGAGGCCTCCCCGCCGGGCATTTGCTTCTCAATACGGTTGCAACAATAAAAAAGATTATCTTTCTTCATATGACCGCGCAGGAAACTAAAATAGGCCCTGATCGTGTCTTCATTCATTTCCTGCATCGAAGCAATATTGACAACCAAATCAAATGAATAGGTGTCTAATAAAGATAAATCTTCGGCCGGGCAATAAGTAAAATCCGCATCCCTCTCATCCGCCAACGGAGCAAATCGGGATTTCAGAACATGCTTGCTCTCGGGGTGAGCCTGCTGGCAAAAATGGGCCTGAAAAGTGAGAATTTTCCCCAGGTCAAGCAAGCAAATCTTCGCATGAGGATAAATTTCTTTAATAAGATCGGACAAAAGTCCGTAACCATCCCCTATACAAAGAACCGTAATCTTTTTCTTTGTATTAGGAATATGTTTCGCAATTAACGCTAACGAACAGATTTGCCGAAAACCGTCATAGGTCAGATGGAATCCCAGCCTTTTAAAAACCTTGCCCGTCACCTTTATTAACTTGAGAATCGTCCATCGATCCTTAAAAGTTAATAAATAACTCCCGATGGTGGCCATCGAAAATAATCGGCGGGACAAAGACGTATTCTGAAAATCTCCAAAAGAATCTCCGCGCAAAGGAACGATTCTCCCTTCTTTTGCCAGGGCTTGGACCTGTGGCAAATAATACTGCCAATGTGAGGAAATAAACGCCTGATTATCCCCGCTGCTTTCATAGTAATTCTTGTAGAGGGCCGAAACGATATCCTGACTGACAGCTCCGGAGCTGACCATTCAAGTTCTCCTAAATAACTTTTCTATACGTCGTCGAAAGCATCTTGACTCGCTCATTAACGTCAAAATGAGAATTGTAAATCATGACACCGGTTTTATCGGCGTTGCGCTGGTCGCAGTGCGTGCAAATCAGCCCGCTACCGCTAAAATTACCGCTGGAGTGGCAGGCGACGATTTTCTTGAACAACGGTGACGAAAATATTTCTTTAAGGCTCTGCGTCTTGAGGTCCCCTAAGGTCAATTTCCCGTCAAAATCAAAACAGCACATATTGACCGTTCCATCAGCCTGGATTTGCAGAGGCCCTTCAAACGGCCGGCCGCAGGTCTTCAGCTTCTTTCGCTGAACTTTCCGGTATTTCTTGGCGTCAACCCAGTTGTGCGGACGCCAGACTTCCGTGAGGTCCACCCGATCCTCCCAAAGCTTTATCCAGTTTTCCACAGCGCCTTCATTGCCGCCCTTGACCAAATTAAAAGTAAGGATCAGTTTTGTTTTTCGTTTGGCTTTCGATATGGCCAGCAAATTATCCCGCACATTATAAAACATATTCTTATTTGTGATACCATGCACCTTGGTATAGCTTTCCGGGTTGTCTCCGTAAAAACTGATCCGCACGGATGATAGCCCCAGGCTCTCCAACCGCTTAAATTTTTTAAGCGTTAGAAGCGAGCCGTTGGTCAAAAGCAATACCGCCAGATCCTTCTTGCGCTTTTTTGCGTATTCGAGTTTCTTGTCCAATGTCGGGTCCAGCAGCGCTTCCCCCATTCCGGAGAAAGTCATCGTGTTGTATTGTGCCGTTTCAGCATTAATCTTGTCAAAGATCTTCTTAAACAAGGCAAAGCTCATAATTTCAAGATTGCGGTTCAGCTTATGATGCGGACAAATAATGCAATTGTAATTGCATTTTGTTGTTACCTCAAAGCGCATATCATTATTTTTAGGAATCACGAAACATCCCCCTTCTATTCGCTACATAACTGTTAGATAAACTTTGTAAGATTTTCTTCCGTCACCGGGTAAAAATATTCTTCAATGTATTGACGGGCCTGCCGTTGTTGAGACGCAAAGGCGGTATCATCCCAGCTATAAATTTCGTCTATTGCGACAACCAGCGAATCCTGACTAGAAACAGTGCGCCGCAAATAAGGACAATCGGACAACGGATCAAAATCCAGCACCGTTGCCATATCAAAGTGAATAACCGGTTTCCCCGCGCTTAAAGCCTCCAAAGCCACCGTGCTGCCCCAATAAATCATCAGATCCGCCCAATCAATATCGGCCTTGGCCGAGGTGCCGTGCGAAACCTTAAAATGCGGGTAAGATTTAATATCGTATTTTATTTTTGAAGAAAAAGATTCCCAGGGGAATGTGGGATGAGTGCGGATCAATACCTCAAAACGGCGGTTATCTCCTAATTGCTCAAAGAGATAGTTGACCAATTGACAAATCGCCGGAACGCCTTCTAGTCCGACAACGATCCTTCCGGCTTTGCGGCGCGGACTTATCGGAATATTCCGCAGATATTCAAACCGCAGCGCACAGGCAGCCTCTACTTTCACCTTTTGCGAGGTACGGTACTTTTCGATCGTCTCTTTGGGAATCCGGCCCGCGGTTAAGATTCGGTCCGCTTGAGGCAGCACATCCTCTTCCAGGCGGCTGGTAAACATATTTGCCGTTGCCTGAGGAACGACCACGTGCTGATAGGTCAACAGCTGCGTTTTGGGCGAATCCCGCCTCATCGCCAGGATGCACATCTTCTCCCAGGGATTATTTTCATACGTCATCAGAAATGTCTCGACGGAATAATGCTTTAAAAAACACCGGGTCAGTGAATAATGAAGAAGCTGGATGGGTTGAATCTTAGAAAACGTCCGGGTAAATTCCTGGTTGATCATATCGCTTACGTCAAAACCGAAAAACAAAATCTTGCTTTTAGTACGTGCCTTATAAAAAAGCACCTTAAGCGAATCTTTAACAATACTCCAAAAGGACAGAAAGCATTCCACCGGAATAATGGTCAAATCCCGATATTCTTTCATCTTCTTCATAACACGGCGGTGATGATCCCAGACATAGGCAAGCACGAGGAGCTTCTTTTTTTTCTGCAAAAAATCCAGCAAGGAGCCGAAGAAAATATCCTGATAGCGACCGTCTTTTGTAAATAAATGTTCATAAATAAACGTTTTCGCTACATAGCATTGTTCATCGATCTTGGGTAATCTTGGGAAATAAAAATGGGCGTAACATTTGTTAAGCGAAGTCCGGACAATATTCCATAAGACCGATCCGACACGCCGGACAAAGCCAAAAAACAATTCCGCATGCCACTGGTAAATATCGCTCAAGACTACTGTACGAATATCGCAGGCGCTTAATGATTTCGCTAGAGATGAAATAACCGGCCACGGGACATTATAAATGACCAGACAATCACCGTCTTTGCGCTTAGCGGTCTCCATGGCCAATAAAAATTGTTCCAGCAAAGCCGGCAGGGTCGACATGTGCCGATTCTTTGACGAGGCATCGGTCGCCCACCACATCAAGCTATCTAGTTCACGGCTTAACATGCCTATCAAATCAATATACTCCCTAAGGAATTGGTCCCGATACCGCATCAAAGACGGCTTGGAAACGATTTCGCATTGCGCCTGCTTTAATAAATCCAGCTCATCCACGGACGGCTCACATAGAATCAAGCATGAGCGTTTTTCGGTTACGGCTTTGGCCTGCTTTCTCAAATACGCTCGCAACCGTCTTTTATTTTGAACGATCACAACATAAAAAATTCCGGAAACCATTGATCTCCCCTGCGCGGGTTTTCTACTTAAAATATTTTTCCTGGTACATTTTGCTCAGTTCGGCGAAAATGCGGTTTCCTTCCTCGTCGAATTTCTCGGCTCTTCGAATCTGCGGCCAATTACTCTTAGGCAAACGCACATACAGCGAAAATGTCCGGCGTATCCCCCGGATGTCCTCTTGGGTCAGCTGGGGCATGTTAAGGGGTATGTCGACATTAATGGAACCGAAAATCGTGTCTTCCGATACGTATCCGCGTTCGACGCACAACTTCTGCAGCGGTGTCCCGTGAAACGGAGCAAAGACCGCGCAATTCATCGTGTCGGTAACCAGCTGGCGGTTAAGTTCTATGGTGTCAAAAATAAGCTCTCTGGTTTCATCGGGAAACCCGATCATATTATTGACCGTAAGCGGTATCCCGGCATCGGCAAGGATTTTTGAGGCCCTGATCATTACCTCATTATCGAATTTCTTCTTAAGGACCTTCTTCCTGAACTCGTCATTGCCATGCTCTAATCCCAGAGAAATCCTGTGACAGCCGATCTCTTTCAGTTTCTTCGCCCGATATTCAGTGATCGTTTCCGGGCGGGATTGTACCCAAAAGGGAAGATTAATCTCCTTGTAGATTTCAAGGAACTGATTAAATTCGGCATCCGAGTTCACCAGAAAATTGTCCGAGCTGAAATACACATATTCGGCATCCCATTGCTTTTTAAGATGCCGTAGCTCTCGCTGAATCGCCGTCATGCTCTTTGTCCTAAAGAATTTGCAGCCATTCTCCCTATACATTTCGGACGTGGACGGTGAGTTACAAAAAGAACATGTGTAGGGACATCCCCGGTTTGTCTCAATGGGAATGGTTTTGTAAACCTTTCCCGCCATAGGGCGGAAAAACCTTGCCTCTTCAAAAAGACTAAAATCTGACACCGGAAGGCTGTTAATATCAACGGGTTTTCTGATCCGGTTCTGGACCAGCCGCCCGTTTCTTTTGACACAAAGATTCTCGACGTCATCACAATCTTTGCCTGCCGCCATCCGCTGGCATACCTCCACCAACGCCCCTTCTCCTTCGCCCCGGCACACCATACGGACATTTTTATGCATAAGCATTTTCTCGGCCGCGAAGGTCGGAAAAACCCCTCCGGCGATAACGGGAATGTCTGTCTTCTCAATAGCCTGCAGCATGGCGCGCGCCGCCGAATAGGTGCATTCTAGAATTGATATCGCTATTAGATCAGGACGGAATTCCTCAATTTTTTTAAGCAGATCCGGCGCGATAGGCCGTTCTTTTAACTTAACGCCCCGCGAACCGTAATCAAAAGGCCTGACCTGCAGATTTTCCTTCTTGGCATCATCCGATCCTACGCTGCCGGGTTCGGAATAAAGCGTGGTGTCAAACAAATCCACCTCAAAACCATTCTCCCTTAATAATGCCGTAAATATCCCGATCGCAATCGGAGGAGGATTCATCAGTTTTCCGTTAGGATATAAAAACAAAACTCTGAATTTCTTCATATGTATTCCTTCTATGATGTTTTAAAATAAAACTACCCGCGCGCCGGCCTTTCCTCGACCAAGAAATTTCCCAGGCTCAACACATCCACAGCCCCCACCAGAAAAGCCCGAATAGCATCCTCGGGAGTATTGACAATCGGCTCTTCGTGCATGTTAAAACTCGTATTGATAACAACGCCGAAGCCGGAATGTTTCTTGTACGCCTTAATGATCTTGTGAAAAGAAGGGTTGTCTTTCTCAAAAACAACCTGCGGCCTCGCCGTCCCGTCCACATGGACCGCCGCCTGAATTTGTTCAATCCGAGCGGGATTAACATTGTAGGTGATGGTCATATATTTTGCCGAAATATGGTCCGGTGAATAGCCGATAAGAAAATCTTTTGCGTCTTCATCAAGCATGGAAGGCGCAAACGGCATAAATTCCGTACGTTTTAAACGCTCATTTAAAGTATCGTTGATTGTTTTATCGATCGGCCGCGCTAAAATGGAACGGTTCCCCAAGGCTCGCGGCCCCCATTCCAGCGCCCCATTAAACCTTCCTATGATCTTGCCCTCAAAAATAAGCCTCCCCAAAATCTCTTCGGGTTCATTGACCTTTTTGTAATTCAAATTATATTTTCTAAGAGTCTCTTCTATCTGCGCATCGGTATATTCCGGCCCTAAGTAAACATTAAAAGTCGGTTTTGCCATCTTTCCCTTATGATTCATCCAGATATGGATCGCCGCCCCCAGGGCCGTCCCGGAATCTTCCATAGCCGGCTGAATATAAACATTTTTGACTCCGGCGATTTCCCGGATTCTTTGATTGATTTTAACATTAGCAAAGACACCGCCGGCTAAACAAACATGCTGGTGCGGATAGATAGCAAACTGCGCTTTGGCGTAGGCAACAATCGCCTGCTCGGCAATCTCCTGGATGCCGGCCGCCATATCCGCAGGAGAAAAACCCGCCATCCTCTCTCGAAAAAAATTGAGATACAATTGGTAGCCAATAGCAAAATGCCTTAAACCCCCATCCAGGCTTCTGACATAATCATCAGCAATAAAATCTTTATTTTTGACGACGTCATGAAAATAGCGGATGGGGTTTTCCCGGAGATCTTTGTTGTCGTGAAACAGATTCCGGAGTTTGCCATTTTCGAATTTATATATTTCATTCATCAGAGGAAATGTTCTGGAAAAATTCCCATAAGCCGCCAGGCCTGTGATTTTCCCCTCATGACGGTTAATTTTAAAACCCAGGAATTTTGTAACCGACTGGTAAAATTGACCTACCGAGTTTAAGTCCTTGATGCGGTCCCGGCAAAAAATCTCATTGCCCCTGGCTTCAAAGAAGGCGCCGCAAAGTCCGTCTCCTTTTCCGTCATTGGTAATAACAGCCGCATCATCCCAAGGAGAAGTGTAGTAAGCGCTGACCGCATGCGCCAGATGATGATTAACCAAGCGGACTTTTTCTTCGGGAAAACCTATTTCTTCCAAATAGCGATAAAATTTCTTTCGTAAACCGGGAGCACTCGCAAACGAAGGAAAAATCGTCTTGATCTTGTCTTGAATAGCCCCGGAAATTTTATCAACGAAAGAGGTATGCCCAAAAAACTTATTAAGTGCCCGGTGCCCGTAAGCAAACTCCACCAGGTCTTCGCATCCGATCGCTAAAATATCAATATCTTTTGCCGATATATTGAATTTTTTGTACATATATCCGATCGCCAATAGCGGAAAAGTCACGTGCCCTTTAATGCGAGAGATCTTCTCTTCTTCCATGGCGGCAATAATTTGTCCGTCCCTTAACAAGGCCGCCGCCGCGGCATGGCCAAAACTAATTCCCAAAATCAGCATCTATCGCTCCCTTTGATGTTTTGATAAATATTCTTATTGCCGGGAAAAAAAACTAAAGAACCATTTGACCAAAGGGATCTCGAGAATATCTTCCCTTTTTGTCGGCAAATTGAACGCGCCAAAGGCTCCCTTGATTAACTTCTTATGCATACTGACCGGAGGAATCCGCTCGGCAAAACCCTCTTCCCGAAGCGTCTTTAAGCCCTCCGCTAAAACAGCAGCATCGTAAATCCTGATGTCAAACCCCCTTGGGTTTCTTAATACGCTCTCTGAGGGGATAGCATAATAAATATAATTTACCTCGTCGCCGTATTTAAAAATCCTGTCCCCGCCCGTCGTCCAATGATAAAGCCGATTCTTGAATTGGTAGAAATCGGCGCAAAAAAAGAAAATGCGGCCGGTTCCCGGGTTTTGGGCAATCCGGATAATTTCCTCAACTTTCTCAAGGTCCGCCGATCTACCGATAAAATAAGTACGCCCTATAAGTTCTTCGCCGTTATTAAACATATATTGAGGAGAGAATGCGAAAAGAATGTCGTTTTTCTTCAAATTTTCCTTGAGCCATACCACGCCGTCTTGTCTATTGTCGCGATCATAATAAAAATTGATTCCCGAAAAACAGATACCGATTACCAGATAACCGGCTATCATCGCTCTCCTGAGCCCGGGTTGTGGATTTTTTTCTAAAAAGAGCCCCAAAAAACCGATACTCCCCAAAAGGACATGGATATAAAAGAAGCGGGAATAAAAGATGTGGCTTAGAGGCAGAAACAAAGCCAGGAAAATCCCGGACAAGATACCGGAAACATAAAGCCACGACCAAAAAGATCTTTTAACCAGCCCCTGAGCCAACCATTTAAAACCAATAAGGCAGACATTTAACGCCAACATAAAACGCAAAAGGCCGGCAATGTTATCCCAATAGGTGACAAATGACAAAGGCATCGGACGGCTGCCCATCTTTATCCCGACCATCATTTGATCAATGACAATCACCGCGAAAGGCGCCAATAACAACAGGGGCACCGCCACGAAGGCAACCTTCCGGGGATTAGAAAGAAACTTTTGAGTCCGTTGCCAGACTTTATCGTGCAATAAAAGAGCGGAAAAAATAATCGCCAGAATATGCTGCGACTGCCAATGGTCTAATTGCGGGACCACGATAGCCATCATTACCGCTAGCCCTCCCCACATAACAGCCGCCCATCGCTTCCGGATAAAACCCTCACGTGCCTCCCATAATCCGATAACCGCAACACTCATAAATAATCCCAGGGCCGAATACGCCCTCAAATATGCCGCCTCTTCAAGAAAAATCGGTTGCCCCAAAATAAATATTGATAACAACATCACGGCACCAAGCCCAAATTTCATGCGCCGACCAGCATACCATGCCCAGAAACCAAGAGTCAGAAGAGAGAAAAAAAGCGGAATGATATGAAATAAAAGCATGTTATTAAGAGAAATCTTCATAAGAAATGCCGTAGGGCGGGTAATAATTTGACCCCGATTATAGTCCTGATTATCGGTGAGATCTGAAATTTTGTTTTTATCAATATCCCAAAGATCGGCCTTCCCGGAATAATGAAGACCTGCTGCTGCCGCCAGATGAAAGTTCTCATCACCCCATGGTGCCGTAGCCACCACTACCCAGGCCCACACGGCAATAAAAATCGCCAAAACCAAAATAATGCCTGCAAAATATTTTCTGTTTTCAGTAAATACCGCCTGCGCTTCTCTAGACATCATTTCCTCTTTCCCTAAAATCGTTCTACTTAAAGAAAATCGTATGGTACAGCAATTTAAAAATAGCTTGCGGCCGCCAATAAAAATAGCGGTAAGCATGCATAAGCAATTTCTTGAGCTCCTTGGCCGGTAAGCCCGGAAGCGCAATCACCGGATCCTGATATTTTGGGTTTCGATAGTCTTCAAAATCTTTGATCAAATATCCTTTTTCCTTACAGATGGAATATACTTCGGTCCCGGGATAAGGCGTCAGCATGTTAAACTGGGCAAAATCCGGATTCAATTCCTTGGCTAACTGCACCGTTTCCTCGGCGGTCTTTAACGTTTCTCCTATGTTGCCGACGATAAAGGAACAGTTGAATCGCATTCCTGCCTCTTTAGTCACTCGCGCGGCTTGCCGGATTTGCTCGAGCGTGATGCCTTTTTTCATGATATCCAATATCTTTTGATTGCCGCTTTCAATGCCGTATTCGACAAAAACACAATGGCTGTCTTTTAGCATATGGATTATTTCAGAGTCCATTCTGTCCACTCGCGCATTACAACTCCAGTGGATATTATAATTCTTTATATATTTGCAGAATTCACGCACTCTGCTCTTTTTTAACGTGAATGTGTCATCAAGAACTCTCAGATAGGTCATGCCCATTCCCTTAAGTTCTTCCAGCTCGAGGAAAATATCCTCAAGCGACCTTTCTCGCACACGACAGCCCCAAATCGCTTTTGAGGCACAAAAGATACATTGAAAGGGACACCCCCGCGCGGTAATCAGCGTAAAGAAGTTATTGGCACGCGCGTATTCCTTAATGCCGGGCTGGTATAGCTGATTTTTCAAATGATGCCTGGCCGGATGCGGTAAGCTGGACAGGTCCTCAATCGCCTCCCTTGCTTTATTCATGACCACTTCGCCGTCGTGGCGATAGACAATACCGTCGATTTCATTTAACGGCTTGCCTGCGATTAATTCCCGGAGAGTGATTTCTCCTTCTCCGATGACACCCACATCAAAACAAGGATGCTTTTCTAAAGTCAATTTGGGCAGCGCGGTGACATGCGGGCCCCCGAGAAATGTCCTTTTCCCCCAATGTTTAGCGTAGGTTGCAATTTGAATAGCCTCATTTAAGGTAGACGTGGTGCAGGTGATTCCGACAATCTCGGCATCGGATACCGATAATATCTTTTCAACATCAGATACAGATCTGCCTTCTGCCAGGCCGTCATAGAAAGCCACGTCAACGTTATTTTTCTCCAAGAAAGACGCGAGATACAACAAACCCAGCGGGGGATAGATGGGAGAAATTCTTCTGAGTTTTGAATACAGAGCAGAGCAAGGAGGATTGATAAGTAGTATTTTGGGCATTTAATATTCTTCCTTTGTTTCTCTGGGGACTACCACGCATATCAGGCTCAGACCAAAACCAAAGTTGACTGCATTTTCCGCATATTTAAACCATAAATTCAATACCTTGCTGACCGCATTATGAAGCGGGCTGCCGCTCTTATTTTCGCGAAAGGAAGAACTGATTTCGCGCTGCAATACCTTTTCAGAAATTAAATAGGGTAAATAGCCGAGCATATTCCAAAAACGCAGTTTTAGGATCCGGTATCCGTTCTTTTCCAATTTATCAACAAGATTGCTCTTTGAATAACGGCGGTAATGGCCCATGGCCTTATCCCGCTTTCCGTAAAGATGAGGATGACAGGGAACCAAAATAATTAACCGGCCGTCTTCTGCCAATAATCCTTTTATTTTTTTCAAAACAGACATATCATCTTCAACGTGCTCGAGCACATCAATCACCGTAATGTTGTCAAATTTTCCCCGGATGGTGTCGATCTGCTCAGCGGGACAATTCGTAATATTAAGATTTCCGGGATATAATTTCCGAGAAAGATCTATGAGCTTTTGATCAGGCTCTACTCCGGAAACTTGGAACCCTTTCTCGTGGGCAATATTTAAGAAATGGCCCGCCCCGCATCCGATATCCAGGAGTGTTTTTTTATCCAGGCAGGAACTAATCAATTCGTAAAGATTCTTATTTCTAAAATCAGACTTTAAATTCCCGAGAGATGTATAGTGCTCCTCTAGATGAGCAGACGATGAATCCATATAACGATGACCCCCTTCCTTAAAAAATCGTTGCTGCTATTCCCGCGGAAAAGAAATGCAAGCCCCGGCAGCCCTCATAACGAGAACTGCCTTGAACTCACTTATTCTCCCGACATAGATTCCACGGAATATTTACGGGCTCGGTTCTGATCCACCAAGTTCGCAGCCAAAAATCCCATCATCAAGAATTGGACGCCGATCGAGACAGAAAAGAATCCCACCAACGGCCATATTTTATTAGAAAGCTGATATCCTAAAAATATTTTAAGACCTGTTAAAAACAAAAGCAGAAGGCTACCGAACAGCATGAAGAAAATTCCGAATGCCCCGAACAAGTGCAAAGGCCTAAAGGCATATTTACGCCAAAACCAGACATAGAGCATGTCTAAAAATCCCTTGAGCACCCGGTCCCAGCCGTATTTTGTGCATCCAGCTATTCGCGGCCGGTGATTAACCTTAACCTCCGTGATCTTAAACCCTCTCCATTTTAAAAGGGCCGGGATCATTCTGTGCAGCTCCCCATAAAGGTCCAAATCCTCAAAGCATTCCCGTCTGTATATGCGTAGTGTACACCCCGCATCATGGATGTCGTCATCCACTAACCGGCGTCTTAAAAACCGTGCCCCCAGGGAAATAAAGCGTTTTAAGAAAGAATCTTTCCGTTTAAAACGCCACCCGCAGACAACGCTATAGCCATTCTGGATCGTGCGCCATAAAAGAGGGATATCCGCAGGATCATTCTGGCCGTCACCGTCTAGGGTCACGATAAATTTCCCGCGCGCTGCCTTGACACCGGCATCCAGGGCACAGGATTGGCCGTAATTCTTGCGCAAACGAATTACCCTTAAAAGCCGTAAGGTTTTCAGTTTCGCGGCCGTGCCGTCGGTAGAGCCGTCATCAACAAAAATAATCTCAAACGTCAGGCCCATGGCCCGCAAAACCGCCTCGATCTCCGTGTAAAGATGCACCACGCTTCCTTCTTCGTTATAAACAGGTACGACAACCGAGATTTCGATTGGATTAAACGGCACGGTCATAGCCTTACCCCTTTCCGGCGGGAGCCTTGAGACTGATCAAATGGATATTGCGTGAATAAATAATAATCTGCAGCACCGTCGATGCCAAAAAAACGATATCCCGACGCGCGACGGCATAAATAAAGGTCATCAACGCCCCTAAGATGCGCAGATACCAAAATTCCATCGGGATAACAGAAGTCTTTCTCTTTTCCGATTCGTACCACTGGACAACAAAACTTAAGAAAAAAAGGCCCTGGGAGACGAGACCCCAAAGCGTCCACATATCGATATGAAAATAGCTCAAGATATTCATGACATCCTTTCTTTCTTTACCAGGCAATGGATTTCCGAGCAAAAGTTATTCTTATCAAGAACAGCCTGTAAGGCATCAATCTTTTGGGCAAACCCCTCTTCAAAGATTTTAAGAAGCTTGTCCGATGCACCGTTCTTCTTGAGGGTTATCAAAAGGCTTCTATACAAATCCATAACACCCGTCCCAAATCGCCACTCCGCAAGCGAACACAAATTCTTGTTTTTATGCATCCATTCGACCGAAGATTCGGTAAATAAATGCGTGTGGTCCCCTCCGAGCTGTCTGGGGAATACTGCCGGAAAGGCATTCTCAAAAATCACCGAAGCAGAGAACATCGGCACAGAATAAAACAAATAGGTCATCCGGCTCTTTTCAAACGCATCAAAAAGCTTATCCGGTTCGCGCAAATGCTCAAGGACCCCGATAGCGCTTAAGACACTGGCATCCGACCCGACAATAGACTGAAAGAATGTCTCTTCCGAAACCAGTGTCAGCGGAGATTTATTTAATCGTTGCCGTATTTGTTGATTTCCAAAGTCAACGGCCTTGGCCGAAAAGTCTATCCCCACCGCTTCAATATCCCTTTGTAAACAGGCGTATACAAAATTGCCGCTGCCACAACCTATATCAAGAACCCTTGGCCGGATACCCGGAGGAAGATTCTCTGCGAGAAAATCTACTTTAGGGACATAAATATTCTTGGTTCGCGAATCAAATTCAGCATTCACGTAGTGATCCGAATAATTGGTGTCTTCGAGATAAATCTTTTTTACAAATTCCTTGGTATCTTCGTAGGCTCCGTTGAAATGCCCGCAATTGGAACAAAAAAAGTAAGGAATATCATGCGAAACGAGATCCTTAAGAGTCGGCAGCTTTTCATGGCATAATTTACAATACTCCCGGACCGGCTGCTCCCGGTAAATCCGATTGTGTTCTTCTATCTTGGCTAAAAGGGATTCATTTTCCGTAAAAAATTCCTTATGCGTTTTTGTATAAAAACCTGACGATTTGGAATACTTCTTAAAAGGAACATCGGTCACAGACGTACCTCCTTACGATTGAGACTTTCTCCGACAGAAAGATGAACATCGTATCTTGGTCCTCGTTGAACCTTGTCTTTGCCCCATTGACGGGCATAGCGTTCAGCAACTTTTTCCATTACCTCCGTTGGTTTTTCTCCCGCACGCAAACCCTCTAAAAGATCTTTTAAATAACGGCTCATCCTCTGCGCCGCCCGTCCATCATGAAAAGGGTCAAATTCGTTAATCATTGATGACCAGTTGCCCGCTCTGGGATGAGCCAAGGGATCCTTAAAATACGCTTCACAGGCACGCCAAGCGCTGTCTCTATCCGTGAAAACAACATGATCTCCCAACCCATATAACGGGCTAAAAGACCACCCTTCGAGGTCAATTAACAAAGTGGGAATGCCGGCAAGAGCCGCTTCCAATCCTGCCGTGCCGCACGCCAACTGGTCATGAATCGCAATGTCAGCCGCTAAGGCCGCGGCGGCAGGCGGATAAGAGCCGAAAATGCTCCCTTCCCCGAACATGAAACATCTCCCAGTCTTTTCAGCCTCGACCAAAAGCCTGTTGATATCGCCTAATCTGCGGCGTAACGTACCGGGGACCTTAGGTTTTAAAACAAGGCCCAGCTCAGAATTAAATAATAATTTTTCCAACAAAAAACGGTAATTATCCTGCGCCATCTTGTGCCCGTGGAACCATCTTCCATCATCCAGCGTATTCTCGTCGAAATAAGCGATAATGTGTTTAGCACCGTGCGTTAATAATTGATTGCGGATCTGCGAAGCCCTGGGGCGCAAAACATCAAAACGATTGTCCCCCAGATATCCGACAGTTACGTAATAACGAAACTGCGAACCGCTCCCTGCCTGAAGTTCACAATCCCTGTTGGAAAATCCAAAAATGATATCCGTTCCCACGGCTAATTGAGGAGAAACACCCGGCTTGTAGGAACGCTGGTAGATCGAAGAGATCCCGCCGACATCGGTAAGCGCATCCGCAATGGCCATCGTGTTCGCCTCGCAGTTAAGCCAGCTTGTGTAAAGCTTGATGTTGTAGCGCTGCAGGAACTGACGCCAATAGCTGCGTAACTTATTATAGTGAGCCAATGACACCGCCAGCGACTTGATCTCCCGACTCGCCTTAGCCGGATAGCTTGGGACATCGATGGAGACTTTTGCGTCGGCACGGAACACCGGAACCAGCGCCGGGTCAACAAGGCATGATTGCGGTGTCAAAGCCACAGCGGCAAGGTCGTGTTTTTGAAGGAGCGCGTACTTCTTCTCATCAATAGGATCAGTAACTGAGTTAAAATAGAGGAGTATATCTTTCAGGCGCAGGGCTTTTTCATCGGCATAAAAGACATCGCTATGGCACTGCGGATCGTCCAGATTAAATTGCCCGTAACTTTCGGTTAACATCCGAACAATATCAGTCTTAAAATAAAACTTGTTCTCGACCCGCCCCTGCTTGACGCTGAACTCAAAGATTTTGTGCCGCACAAGCGCCTTAATCAAATTAAGGTTTACATTGCTCAGCCTGCTTTTATACTCTGCCCATTTCCAGCGCCAAAGTTTCACTGGCCCCAGCGCGCACAAGCGCCCGCCATAGGATTTGGCGTATTCTTGAAGCTCTTTCATCCAGAGCCTTGGGATAACATAGAGATCGACACGCAAAGAATGATGGCCCAGCCGACGCTGATGCCAATGCACGATCTGAATCATGAATGCCACGTGTCCTGTTTCGCTGTATTTCTGAGGACCGATAAGGCTGTAATAAATAACAGGTAATTTTGCCAAATATGCCTTTGCAAAGGAATGGGGGTCGAGACCGCCGGTAAAGGATATAAAATCAGGATTATTGAGGATCATCCTTTGGATTTCAACGGGATTCTTGTGACAAACCCAAGACAAGCCCGATAACCCCTGCTCATCCTTGACATCCGCTATTTGAAAGTCTATTTTTTCAACCAAAAATCCCTCTATCCGACCCCAATGCCTGGCCAGCCACAATGCGACAGGCGTGCTGTCAAAAATATAGCAACGGCATTGGCGCCCGGATTGTTCGCGGGCGTAAAGACGCAGCGCCGGAAGAATAACTTTAAGCCAATTCCAGACGGTCAAATATTCCACATAAATGTTCGCCGTTTCAAGCATAAGATTAAGCGTTCCCTACAGCACCTTTCCCGATTAAGATATACTTATCCTCGACATATCCCGGTTTTCGTGAAGACGTCAAAACAAAGTCGCAAGTTTCTTTTTTGTCTAGAGCGACCGTCCTAGACGAATCATCGATTAGTTCTTTTGTGATACGCGACTTTAACTCCCATTCCCATCTCGCGTTTCTCTTCCATGCGCTCGGACTGCGGTGTTGGTCGATCACAAAATTAAATGCCCTTTCGGTCATCCCGATCCATTCTAAGAATTTAGAAAGATTTTTAGGGGGCCGGTATAAATAGGCATCGATCTTTTCTACGCCTTCTTGCGCGGTCATCCGTTTAAGACGAATCTCCCTGGCAACATGGTCATTGACCTTGCCATAACCCCATTTTAGAAACTTGATATGGTCGTGGACATCGGAATAATTAAAAGAGTCGATGTCGTTATAATTATCAAATGTCCTGGTCTGCAAAGCGGTTTCGTATCCGTAGAGCCGAATCATGTCTTCATGCTGTTTTTTTGAATCCCACCGTATGTAATTATTAAGGTAGATCCCTCTCACTCCGACTTTCTCAATTTCCTTGTCGTCCGGGTAAACGAACGGAGCCATATCTTTTTCTTCTATAAAATCGAATTCGTCAACCAGGTCCTCGGCCTCGAGCCCCATCAGGTCATGTTCTTTGCGGTATTTCCTCGTCATCTCAACTTCATCCAAATGAGAGAACATTCCGACTTGGTCGACCCCCTGATGCGCCCCCCAGACAATTAAGGGGATTTTAAATTGAACCGCCATTTGCACCGGGTAAACCGTCTGGCCGGCAATGCAGTGCCAGTAGATACTGCCCCGTTTTCGCATGGTCGCGCGCGTGATCTTCTTGACGATTTCCGGAGATACGGTCAACTGGTAATAATCACAATTAAACTTGATCCGTAAGTACGCTAAATTCCGTATGCCGATATCCGTGTTGTAATGCTGATTATAGGAAACCAGTAACGGATTCATTTTAAATACGTTTTTAACCGTATGAACGATAAAATAGGAATCCCTGGCACCGCTAACCGGAATGATGCAGTCATAATTCTTCCCCGAACGGCTTCGGTAATCATCAAAAATACGTCCCAGGTTCTGCGCCCGTTCATGCCAATCCAGCACATCTTTTTCCTCATGAACGCGGCACCCGGAACAGACCCCTTCGCTATCAAATATTAGATGGAGCGGGTGATTTTCCGGATATAGACATCTCTTGCAGTAAATCATATGATCTCTTTCTCGATCCTCTCAAAAAGCAGGTCCCCGAGATAGGCCTCTGACCTTTTCTTTAAACGAAAATCATCCCCGAAGGGGCTTTTTTCGTAATCGGCGTGCGTGTTTAAACGAATATCTACTCCCTTGCTCCTCAAGATTGACTTTGTGACAATGACACTGTGCTCCGAGAAATGAAAGAAATTGGCAGCTGAAACCGCAGAGGCGTTCGTCCGGCAGAAAACATCGAGAACATCGGATGATTTTCCCGCCCCGCCGCTGGCAATAACCGGGATCTTCACGCTGCGGGCGACCAAATCAATAAGCCCGAGGTCAAAACCTTTTTTTGATCCGTCGCGATCGACCGATGTTATATAGATTTCGCCCGCCCCCATCGCTTCCGCTTTTCTTGCCCAATCAACCGGAGAGACATCCATAACCGCCCCTTTTGCCGCGTTGTACACACGATAGTCCGACGGGGAAGAGCCAACGGCATCGATAGCTACCACAATACATTGATTGCCAAAGATCTTCGCCGCTTCACTAATAAATTCCGGATGAGCCAGACAATACGAATTGACCGATATTTTGTCTGCCCCAAAACCCAGCAGCGCGCGGATGTCGTCGACCGAACTGATACCGCCCCCTACAGTCAAGGGAACGAAACACTTACGGGTAATCTCTTCGATAAAATCATATTTCTTCCGGGAGTGATCCTTGGATGCCGTAATATCGATAAGGACAATTTCGTCAATACCCCATGAATTTAAGAATTCGATGGCAATCGCGGGCTTGCCCACGGGCAAATACCTGCGGAAATTGATGCTTTGCACAACGATCCCCTCCCGCACGATCAATGTTGCTATAAGCCGTTTTTTAAGCAAATCAGACCCCCAGATGATTAAAATAATTTCTGAATAATTTCAAGCCGTTTCTCTGGCTTTTTTCGGGATGAAACTGGACCCCGGTGATATTGCCCTTGACGACAACTGCCGGCATCATCGCGCCATAATGACAGCGGGCGACCGTATAACCATTAGAACAATCAGCGTAATAACTGTGGTCAAAATAGAAATGCGGTTCTTCTTCTAGCCCTGTGAATAAATCTTTTTGATTCTCCACCCGCAGCGTATTCCATCCTACATGCGGGACTTTTAATTGTGGCGATTGCGGTATGCTGACCACATCAAAATCGATCCAGCCAAGCCCCTTATGTCCCGGCGACTCCTCCGAGCTGTTTCCTAGAATCTGCATACCCAAACAAATCCCCAGAATCGGTTTTCCCTTACGGAGGACCTCTCCGTTTAAAAGTTCCAACAGGTCAAATTTCTTTAAATTGGCCATCGCCTGGCCGAAGGCGCCAACCCCGGGCAAAATCAAGGCATCTGCCTGGCGGATGATTTTGGGATCCCGCGTCGTCATATTTCTATATCCGAGAAATGACAGGGCGCAGGCAACCGAATGAACATTGCCGACCCCATAATCAATAATCGCGACTTTACCGTGCATGGCAGACACCGACTGGGTACTTTAATTTCCAGGAACCCTTTTTGTCTTTTTCAAATATTTCTTTATTCGTATAGGAATCCGCCACTCTCCAGAACTCTTCGATAGATATCCCCAGATAATCGCAGAAATTCCCGACGAGCTTATCCGAACATTTCCCGTCATATTTTTCTATCAACGGAATACCTTCTTCCCGTTTCATCCGGCCAAAACGTATCTCTTCACAGACAAGTTCCGTGACCCTGGCAAATCCGAATTTTCGGAATTTGATCATTTGATTAACAGTAATCCAGTCCTCGTCCAATGCCTCGACGCCGAGTATATCGCCGATGGTTTCTGAATGATCATCCCGGACATCCAGGCCGTGAACGGCAGCAAGCATCCCGTTCTCAAGCCTTGACCATACTTTCCAAAAGTAACTTAAATAGATGATCCTTAAACCGGCACGGGTCATTTCCTCATCCGCCGGATAACTGTAACATAGGACATCTTTCTTCGTTATCCCGTCGACACACAACCAAGACGGATCTCCGCCGGCCAGTGTGTTGGCCCACTTCATTTGATTGCCATCGTATCCGTTGGATCTCACACCAAGCTCTCCTAAGATTAGAGCAGGATTCTCCCCCCAGAAGATCAAGGGAATCTGGTAGGCAATCGCCAAGCGAGGGACACTCGTAAATAGCGCGAGCTCCGTAGACCTTTGCCAGTTTCCGTATTTATAAAAGCCGTTAAGCATATTCTTTTTCCAGGTCTGCGGAGCCGGACCGACGATAACCGTATTAAATCCGCGAGAAATCAAGTTTTGGATATTGTACGCTCCCCGGTCAGAAACCTGATCGGGAGGATAGGTGCAGCACACCAGAAGCGGGTTCATCTTCAGCACATTCCTGACAAACAACGCTTGCCGGGTGCTATCCTTACCGCCGCTCACTCCGATAATACAGTCATAGCCCCATGATTTATGAGCAATGCCAAAATCACAAATCTCCAGCAAAATCTTTCGTTTCTCATCCCAGTCCATGACGTTGAGCGTGGACCAGTATTCACACGCCGGGCAAACCCCTTGCGCATTAAACTTAATATTGGGCCGGGTATCCGGCTGAAGGCATTGCGTACAATAGTTCAAACCGCTTCTCCCCTGCTTCTTTGTGAACCACCAACAACAGCGCCCAAACCGATTCTATCCATTATCAATATTCTTTCTTATTTCTTGCGGGCAACAAGCCACATATGCGACGACAGCAAGTTGTCCGACAAAAACTTCTGGAATTTTTGAGAAACCCGTCCCCAGTCATCAATTAAAATTTGTTTTAAAAACGGATCTTCCGACACGTCAAATTCACCCGACAGGATTTTTTTGCGGACAATCTCCGCATCCAGCACGCCGGGAGTCAGGACTTCCAGTGTTTCAAACCCGCATCGTTCCACTAGATGAGGAAGCGAATTAGGGTTAAAATAATTCAAATGTTCATGGTCTATCGAAGCAGAAAGGGACTGCAATGTAACAATGTCGAACCCTTTACAACTAGGACAGGACAACACCAGTAAACCGCCGGGAGAAAGAACAGCCGCACAGCTACGTAAAAAGTCCCGAGGTGAAAACAAATGCTCGATGACTTCAAAGCTGACCACAACATTGATTGTCCCGGGTTGAAATTTGATCTGCTCGATAGGCTTCTCGATCACCTCTAGCCCTTTACGGCGGCAGGTCTCGGCCAAGTCAGGAGTCGGCTCAACAGCGATGACGCGACTGAAGAATCCGCGAGACTTCGCCTCTTCACAAAATGTCCCGAAGGCTGATCCGACTTCCAGCAACGTTGCATTCTTAATAGCGTATCGTCGACAAATCTCAATAAGGCGGTCTACGCGGGGACAAATAATATTCTTGCGCCGCGCAGCATCGGATTGCGGAAAAATATATTTATTCCAATAAGCATAAACTTCGGACTCAGCATAACACTTTTCTAAAATCGCTGCCGTTGGCCTGGGATTGACATATAAAGTCTCACAGTCCAAACAGGCCTTATAGGTTAGCCCGCCCTTTTTAAAAGCTATTCGAGCCTTCCTGGAATTACAGGCTGGGCAGGGGATGGAGACAAATTTGCCTTTATGCGATAAAAGCCTTCGCCGGTCAGCATTGGTATGTTTGATTTGACCCTGCATCAAGCGATCGGGGCGGATATCAGTCTCTTTAAATTCCATATAACGCCTTATGAGATACGTGAACGTTTGTGGTTAACTTTTTCTGTTAAGCAACTGATACTTCATTTCAGCCAGTTTCCAATCTTCATCACTGTCGATATCCTGGCACTGCGATTCCGGAATCTCGAGCCCTATCGAGTTTTGGGCATAAAGCTGTTTCTGCTTAAGCAAGCTTTCTGTCCGCATCACATAAAACTGGCCGGCATCATGAAAAACAGGCGGCAAGTCTTGAGACTTTTTATTATAATTTTCGGGCCACCACATTTTTATCCTGCCGTCTTCAACCTTTAATCCCCGCCATACGGGATAGCTAAAACGAACAATAGGAAGCACGCTGTCCGCTTTGGAAGACACCAAGGCTTCACAGCCTTCTCTTAAACGGCCCCCCGATACAAACGGTGCCGTCGGATAGAGACAGCAAAAGAAATCAAAGATCTTTCCCTTCTTTTTATATTCCGTAAGCACTTCCTCCAAGACATCCACCGTCGTGCTATCGTCGTCTGAATTTTTCTTAGAGCGCATAAACGGCACCTTGGCACCCATTTCTTTGGCGATATTGGCAATCTCGTTGTCGTCGGTAGAAACCATGATCTCGCCAAAACAGCCCGAATCCAAAGCCGCCTGGATGGAATACCAGATAATCGGATGGCCGCAGAACATCCGGATATTCTTTCGCGGGATCCTTTTGCTGCCTCCCCGCGCAGTAATAATTGCTACGGCATTATATTTTTCGGACATTTTTTCTCCTTTTGTTCGAGACGAGAGATTTCTTTCTCCCCGAAAGACTGCTATTCTTCTGCCTCCAGTCACTAACCAGCAAGGACAAAATATAGGAATCCCAAAACCGCCCCTCGTGAAAATAGTTCTGCCGTAAAATACCGTCCACCCTGAATCCAAGGCTGTCATAAAGCTCTTTCTTTTTAGTGTCGAAAACGTAGATCTCGGTCCAGATTTTATTCAGGCCAAGATCTTTAAATCCGTAGTCAAAAAGAAGCTCACAGGCCTCACGGGCATAACCCTCGTCGTCGATATAAGCATCCTTCCACCCGATATATAACGATAAATCGGCATGCCGATAGACCGGATGGATATAGGTCAAACCGCAACAACCCAATAATTCATTGTCCGAAAGCCGGTGTATGCCGAACATCATCGTCGCCGGATTATTCTGAACGGATTCACGGTACCATTTTTCCTGCAATTCCGAATTCAGCTCACGATACTCCCTGAAATGTTTTCTAAATTTGGTATTGTTGCGCCAGCCCCGAAGCGCCTTTAAATCCTCTCTTTCGATGGCCAAAAGAGCTATCTGCTGACCTTTAAGCATATTAAACGTCCCCTTTCATAACACATTCCTGCTCCTGAACATCTCTGCGTAATTTCTTGCCCAGAATATTTTTAATCTCGTATGGCGGCAATGCCCCCGGCGGAATCGGACGAAGCGGAAACAGGTCAGCCGCCGTCAAAGTCGCACCCTTCTTTAAGTCACGCGTATAACGCAATGCCCTTTTTTGTACAATCGAAGTTTGCTGCTCGTTATCCTCGACCTTCTTAACGCCGTCCCCAAGCGCTCTGTAGACCTCGTCGGCACGCGCGACCATTTCTTTCCACTCGCAAGGAATCACGGAGAATTTGTGGTCCGGGCCTTCGCGCCCGCGATCGTCGGTAAAATGTTTTTCAAAGACCCGCGCGCCCAAAGCCACCGCGCCCAGCACCGCCGAAGGCCCCGGCGCATGGTCCGATAACCCCAGAATAGTATTGGGAAAAAGGGCAGCATACGTTTTTAAGACATTCAAATTGATATACCGAAAGTTTTCCGGGCTCCCCGTGTAATTGGTATTGCATTGCATCAAGACGATTCTGTCATTGACCCCGGCCAAAACCTTCATGGCGCGTTTCACTTCTTCCAGAGACGCCGCTCCCGTCGCCAAGATAACCGGCTTTCCTTTTCGCCCGATGTATTCAATAATCTCGAGCCAGGTAATATCCCCAGAACCGATTTTATAAACGTTTGCATACGGATCAACATGGTCAACCGACTCAAAATCATACGGAGAAGTCATGTATTCAATGCCGACATCGTCGCAATGCTTTTTGAGCTTTTCAGTCCAGTGAAAATCGAGGCTGGCATCCTGATAGACCTCAAAAACTGATTTCTTCCAGGAGGCCTGATGGCTTAATTGTCCCCCCAGGCCCTCAAAACCTTTACGACTGACGATTTTAGAGGCTTGAAAATTCTGAAATTTTGCCGCGTCCGCCCCCGCCTCCTTCGCCAAGTCAATCAGCTTAAGCGCCCGGGAAAGATCACCGTCATGATTAGCCGCAATGTCTGCAATAAAATAGAGCGGCTCGCCTTCGCCGATCCGTTTTTTTCCAATCTGAATCTTCATTAAAATACCATCCTTTGAAATGAATAGAATTTATTCAGCCGTAGAAGCGATTATTTTCTCCTGCTGCTTAATCTCCCATTCAAGGTTCTGCATCTGGACAAGCTTGGTATACAATCCGTTTTTTCCTAAAAGCTGATCGTGGGTTCCTTCTTCCGCGATTCTGCCCTGATCCATCACGATAATCTTGTCGGAATCCGAAACGGTTGAAAGGCGATGGGCGATCGTAATGACCGTTTTACCTTTTCCTACTGTTTCAATGGCCTTCTGCACATATTTTTCCGACTCCGTATCCAGGGCGGAAGTCGCTTCGTCGAAAATAAATATTTCCGGATCAACAACAACGGCACGGGCAATAGCCAGCCGCTGCCTCTGCCCGCCCGACAAGCGCACGCCGCGCTCGCCGATTATTGTCTCGTAGCCTTGGGGCAATTTCTCGATAAACTCATCCGCGTAGGCCTGTTGCGCCGCTTTTTTAATGTCTTCTTTTGTGGCGTCGGGTTTGGCAAAACCGATGTTGGCCCCAATGGTATCATTAAAAAGAAAAACATCCTGGCTGACAACACCGATATGCCTGCGCCAGGAATAAAAATCAAATTTCTTTAAATCCGCGCCATCGACCAGAATATCACCCTGCTGCGGGTCATAAAAACGAAGCAATAGCTCGCATATCGTCGTCTTTCCCGAGCCTGAAACCCCGACAATCCCGATTTTCTTTCCTTTAGGCAAATAAAAGGAAACACTGTTTAAGACAAAAGATTGCTGTTCGTTGTACCGAAAACGTATGCCGCAAAATTCTATTCCCTGCGACAGGCTATGAAAATCCTGGGAACCATTGGTTATATAAGGCTTGTCGAACGATTCGAGAAAATGGCAAATCTGCTGGTAATACGGCAATTCAGTCGCGACCTGAACACGGGCGGTATTAAGGGCCAAACTGGGCGACAAGATACGAAAATAAATAATGATGAACGTCAGAATAATTTCCAGCCCGCCGCTTGCGCCGTTTAAAAGCATGAAGGAGCCGAGAATAAGAATAAAAGCAAGGCTGACGACACCGGTAATTTCAAAAACCGGTTGAACCGAACCATGGGTCTTGACCACATGGTAAAGATGCGCATTAACACGGTCTACCTCTTCTTCAAACTTATCCCGCATATGTTTTTCGCGGTTAAACAAACGCACTACCTTCATTCCCAAAAGCGAATCAAGGACAACGCTATTGATGCCCTTGTCGGCGTCGGTAAGTTTTCGGCTCGCCGCGCTGGCCTTCCGGACAATCCTGCGTAAAACCAAAGAAGAGATCCCGATTAAAACCAAAGAAGCCAGCGTCAATTGCCATGACAACAGCATCAGCATGACAAGAAGTATAACGACGGTAAAAAACTTCGGCACCACGATACCGATGGCATTAAACATCCTTCCCAACGACAGCGTATAATGAACCGCAATGGTCTGCAAATGCGCGCTTTTTTGATCATTGATGTAGCTCATGCTGACTTTCGTGAATTGGTTAAAACACAGCATGCGGAAGTGTTTGACAATCTCGATCTGCAGTTTATTCGCCATCGCGTTATTGAAGAAAATCAGAATGCCTTTTACGGCAGTTACAACAACGATCAGCAAGGCAACAATACGCACTCTGTCGGCGAGGCTTAATCCGGAAAAAAGCCCGCAAAGCTGGTTAAAGGGTGCCGGAATTCTAGAAGTAACTTGGCCGGCGGCGTCGCCTAAAATCGGTATCACTAAAGCCAGGCTTATACCTTCCAGCAGCGAAGCACCCACACCTGCCGATACGATAAACACGATCAGCGGAATATGTTTTAACAAAATTCCTTTAAGGTGCCGATTGCTGTCCTGTGCCGCAGCTGCCGATTGCGCAAAGATATTCATATTAACGACGCCTTTTTGCTAAACGATTTGTGCTCTTAAGTTCCTGCAAGATACCGTTATTGTAATCTTTAACAAATAAATCAATGGATTCTTCCACGGTGGGAATCAAAACGCCGAGATCACGTGCTAATTTATTTGTATTCAGGGACAAATTTTTTCCCCGTCTCGCCTTAAATGCATGCTCCTCGACAGAAATAGGTTTTATAAGGGAGCTGTCGAGATTAAATTTCTTGGCCAGCAAACAAGCAAATTCATATTTCGTCAACGAACCGCACCCGGCAAAATTGTAGACACCTTTTAAATCCTTGGCAATCGCTTGATCCAACAGCTTTGCCAATTCAAATGTGTAGATAGGAGAAAACTGGATATCGGTAAAACCATTTATTTGTTTCTTGCCCAAAAGCGCATCCATCACCCATTCGGCCAAGTTAAGTTTATCGCCGACATTCCAGCCGATAAAATTTGTGCGAGCAATCAAGGCATTGCCGTGTTTTAAGGCCTCCTGTTCGCCTTTATGTTTAGTAATTCCATAATAATTAGGGGGATCGACAGAGTCGTTTTCTGAAAAATGACCTTTGATACCGTCGTAAACGGAATCGGTTGAAATATAAATCAATTTGGCTCTACAGTCTTTGAGGCAATCAACGATCGTTTTGGTACCAATAATATTGACCTCCGCTGCCAAATCCCGATGGTCTTCGCAATCATCCACATCGGCATTCGCGGCACAATGAATAACGGCGTCGGGATCAAACGATACCAACGCGCTCCTAACGGAATCCGGTGATAAGATATCCGCCTTCTGTGCCTGGACGCCCTTAATCATGACCTCATGCGCATGATAAAGCCCGAGAATACGGTATTTGTCCTTTAAGACATACGCCAGATTGCTGCCCAGTAAACCGCTAACGCCGGTTACAAGAAGATTTTTTTTCATCATCGCTCTTATTGAGGTACATCGTTCATGGACCAACGGGACTTCTCGATGGTATAGTCATCAGCAATCTGATCGACTAAGCGCGTTAATTCTTTCACCGTCAGCCAGTCTGAATTGGTTTCGGACGTATATTTGAATCCTTCCGGGCACAAACGGCCGCGGCCAGGACCGCCTTTTAAAAGGTCTTTTTGTAATTTTGAATTCGATTGAACGATATAGCATTCCTTAAACTGAACCGCGTTGCGCGCCTCGTCTTCACTGATCAATATTTCGTGAATTTTCTCTCCCGGACGAACACCGATTATTTTAATTTTGCACGTTGGACCGATCGCCTTGGCCAAATCCACGATTTTCATCGAGGGAATTCGCGGAACAAAAATCTCTCCCCCTTTAGATTTTGACAATGACTCAAGAACAAAATGAGCCGCCTGGCCCAGGGTGATCCAGAATCTGGTCATTCGCTCATCGGTAATCGGCAATACACCCGTCTTAACACGTTCTTTAAAGAATGGGATGACGGAGCCCCGGCTGCCCAGGACATTACCGTAGCGGACAACCGCAAAGCGAGTGGCCCGGCCTCCCGAATAGACATTGGCTGCGGTAAATAATTTATCGGCACAAAGCTTGGTTGCCCCGTATAAATTAATCGGGTTACAGGCTTTATCAGTTGATAGGGCAACGATTTTCTTTACATTCGCGTCTAATGCGGCATCAATAACACTCATCGCTCCCAAAACGTTTGTCTTGATAAACTCTTCCGGGTCGTACTCACCCTTCGGCACATGTTTCAACGCCGCCGCATGAATGACGTAATCCACTCCGTTAAAAGCCATTTTAAGCCTGTCCCTGTCCCGAACATCTCCAATCATATAGCGAAGACACGGGTATTTGTTCGGGTCCCATTTCTGGGCCATCTCAAATTGTTTTAGTTCATCCCGGCTGAAGATGATCAATTTGGCCGGTTTATATTCCTGCAGGATGATCTGGACTAGTTTTTTGCCGAGTGATCCTGTACCGCCGGTGATTAAAATTGTTTTATTGTTCAGCATCGAGTTATCCTTTCGAATTAAACGCTTTAATTAAGAAAATTATGCCCCTTCGCCAGCTCATGAATCAAATCGACTTTTTTCTGCGCAGGAATCTTGTCAAAAACATCCTCTTGGCAGACAAGAATAGTTCCGTCTGCGCCATTACTCGGCAGATCTTTAATCCGCTCGACATGGCAATCCTTGAGGGAAAGTTCACGCACAGCCACTTCAATCAAGGAAGCTAAATCCGATTCACCAAGAATAAGAAATTTACGCTCCCCTTTTTCATACAGCTCTTTTAATAAAGCCTTAAACCGCTCTTTGATAAGGCCAATGGAGTTAATTGTCTTAAGGGTGTACTTTACGGATTTACGCATTTTTTCTTTAAAGCCTTCGGGGGTAAGGATGTAGTCAATCTTTTTCTGGTTTAACTGACGGATGCGTATATATCCTTTGGCAATAAGCCGCCGGAGGAGCATATTGGTCATTCCCAGGGAAAGGTTTAGACGACGGGATAGGTCGCGCTGGCTGGAGGCAATCTCGGCCCCGACGATATTAATCAATTCAAATTCTCGTTCGTCAAGCATGGGGAAATTATTGGGTTTATATGGATATTCCTAGCCTAAAGAACCATGTTCAAATATTGAACATACTATGAGAAAGTCCGGATTTTGTCAAGCATTAATTGCCTGCAAATGATTGATAAACATCTACTTAGATGCTTAATAAAAACATTATTTTCTCCGTATTTCGTCTAACTGAAAAATAAGAAATGATACGTTTTTAGCCTATTTTGCTGACAAATCGAAGGTACCAGCCTAAACAGCTTCTTCCTTCCTTTCCTTTGAAGAACACTTGATAAAAGATCCCCAAGAATAAGGCACCGCACCTGCACAGGCCGGAAAACATTTAATCAGTCAAAACACCCTGAGGCCCGGCAAGATCGTTAACGGCTTGACGCCGGCGCCATAAAAAGAAACTGCAGCCCCTGATGTAACGTTTTAACTTTCTTTTAACCATAAGAATGACGGCGTGTTATAATACTCACCATCTAAAGGCAAGGTGAGATTACTTTACAAAATTTAACTCTCTCATGCCGCTCTACAAAAATAAGAAAAACGAATAGCCCTATGAAAGTAGTCATTTTGGCAGGCGGACAAGGAACGCGGCTCGCCGAAGAAACAGATATTAAGCCCAAACCAATGGTAGAAGTCGGCAACCGGCCTATTCTCTGGCACATCATGAATATCTATGCGGCCGCCGGCCATAAAGAATTCATTATCGCGCTAGGCTACAAGGGCGAGATCATCAAGAACTATTTCCTGAACCCGCCAGCAAACGGCTGGAGTATTCATTGTGTCGACACCGGCCCAAAAACCGGAACCGGCGGCCGCCTTAAGAAACTCGCCCCCTTCATCAAAAACGAACCTTTTCTTATGACCTACGGCGACGGTGTCGCGAATATCGATATCAACAGCCTGATTTCATTTCACCGCAAAAATAAAAAACTGGCTACCGTTACCGCGGTCCGGCCTCCGGCACGCTTTGGCGGCCTCGAATTCGAAGGAGACCTTGTTAGCCGCTTTACCGAAAAACCTCAAATCGGCGAAGGCTGGATTAACGGAGGTTTTTTTGTCTTGGAACCGAAGACCTTAGAATACATTGAAAACGATAAAATCATGTTTGAGCGGCAACCCTTGGAACAATTAGCCCAAGAGAAACAACTGGCGGCTTACCGCCACCCTGATTTCTGGCAATGCGTTGACACCTTAAGGGATTTGCGCTCACTGGAAGCCCTTTGGAAAGAAGGACATGCCCCTTGGAAAATCTGGAAAAACTAAATAAGAAATTCTGGAAAAATCGAAAAGTCCTGGTCACGGGCCCGACAGGAATCGTCGGTTCCTGGCTGGTCAAAGACCTGCTCGCCCTATCGGCAAAGGTCGTCGTTCTTATTCGGGACATCGAGCCAAAATCCGAATTTTACCGAAGCGGTGACGTCAAACGCGTGACGGCCATTTACGGCAAGCTGGAAGATTTTGGCTTGCTTAAACGCATTCTTAGCCGGCATAAGATTGACACAGTTTTTCATTTGGCCGCCCAGGCCATTGTCGATACCGCCTACCATTCTCCCCTGGCAACGTTTGAATCCAATATCCGCGGCACCTATAATCTTTTGGAGGCGTGCCGTATTTATAAAAATTCCGTGCGACAAATTATCATCGCTTCCAGCGACAAGGCCTACGGTGAACAACCCCGATTGCCCTACAAGGAAAATATGCCTTTGCGCGGACGCTATCCTTATGAGGTTTCCAAAAGCTGCGCCGATCTTCTGGCCCAGTCTTATTATCACACCTACGATCTGCCGGTCGTGATTGTCCGCTGCGGCAACATTTACGGCGGAGGGGATTTAAACTGGAGCCGTATCGTCCCTGCCACCATCCGCTCTCTTTTAGAAAATGAACGCCCCATAATTCGCAGCGACGGAAGCTACATACGCGATTACATTTATGTGAAAGACGTCTGCCGGGCTTATATCTACCTTGCGCAAAACCTAAAGAATAAAAAACTTTGGGGCGAAGCCTTTAATATTAGCAACGAATCACCGCTGACCGTCATGCAGCTGGTTAAAATCATTCAAAAACTAATGGGTTGCTCCCGTATAAAACCAAAAATAATCAATTGCGCAAAAGGAGAAATCCATTCGCAGCATCTTTCTTCGGCAAAGATAAGAAAAATGGTGCACTGGAAACCTCAATTTGGCTTAAAAAGCGGTCTAACCGAAACCATCCGCTGGTATGATGACTTCCTATCAAAAAAACAATAACTCTCTGCACGGCAAGAAAGTCTTACTAACGGGCGCCACTGGCTTTATCGGCTCACATCTTGCCCGGAAACTGGTTGATAGCGGTTGCCGTGTCACTATTCTTGCGCGACATTCCTCCGACTTTTGGAGGATACAGGATATCCTCAGTAAAATCGAAATCATCAACGCCGATTTAAACGACCTTGACCCCGAAAAAATCCAACCGTCATTATCAGGCACCCAAATTATTTTCCATCTGGGGGCCGCGGGCGTCGACCAGAACAAGCAAGATGCCCCTGCCATGATACAGACCAATATCATGGGCACGCTGGCGATGCTGCGCCTGGCGCAGATGTTAAAGAGTGAGCGCTTTATTTATTGCGGCTCCTGTTTCGAGTACGGCCAGGGAAACCTTCTCGCCGAAAATACTCCACCCAACCCTAGCTCGGAATACGGCGCATCCAAGGCATCGGCGTGGATACTGGTCAATACCTTCCACCAAAAGTACAATTTACCCGTCGTTACCCTGCGCCCCTTTACTGCCTACGGTCCCTTTGAGGCATCTTACCGCCTGGTCCCTCATGTCATCAACAGCATTATCGGCGGTAAAGATATAAAACTGACCGGCGGAGAGCAAAAAAGAGATTTTGTTTTTATTGGAGATGTTGCGGAAGGATTTTGCGCGGCTGCCGCCTTCCCCGGCATCGAGGGAGAGACGTTTAATTTAACCACCGGCCAAGCCGTATCCATCAAAGAAGTCGTAGCCACAATTATCGAATTGACCGGCAGCCGCGCCCGTCCTTTATTCGGGGCACTGCCGTACCGCGCCTCCGAGTTATGGATGCAATCGGGCGACCCTTCAAAAGCAAAAAATAAATTAGGCTGGAGCGCCCAAACAATCCTGCGGGACGGCTTAGAGAAAACTATTTCCTGGTTTAAGGAAAACCGCATAAAATATCCGGCTTACACGGAAAAGTAAAAAATCATGGCTAAAAGTAAAGAATTAAGAGAATCTATTCTGGGGAAAGTAAAAGAATTCTACGCTGCAGAATTTAATCCTCCTGCTTTTATCCCCGGGGTAACACCCATACCGGTTGGAGGCAGATTTTTTGACGCCGAGGAATTAACAAACTTGGTCGATGCCTCACTGGATTTCTGGTTAACAACCGGCCGTTACGCTGAAAGTTTTGAGAAAGAAATCAGCCGATTGATGGGAATAAAGTTTTCCGCGCTTTGCAATTCCGGCTCGTCCGCGAATCTGCTGGCAGTTTCTGCCCTGACATCGCCTTTATTGGAAGGGCGCAGCCTTAAAGCCGGAGACGAAGTGATTACAACCGCCGCGGGATTCCCCACGACAGTCAACCCTATTATTCAGAATAAGCTAAAGCCGGTCTTTGTTGACATCGAGCCGAAAACCTACAATGCCGACCCCAACCTTATTAAAAGCGCTTTAAGCTCAAGAACAAAAGCCATTATTTTAGCGCACACGCTGGGAAATCCTTTTGCCGTCGAAGAAATTGTCAAAATAGCACACGAGAATAACCTTTGGCTGATTGAAGACAATTGCGACGCCTTAGGTTCCATCCACCGGGGGCAATGGACCGGTACCTTTGGCGACCTGGCGGCTTTAAGCTTCTATCCGGCTCATCACATCACCATGGGCGAAGGCGGATGCGTCCTCACCAATAATCCGAAATTAAAGAAAATCGTCTGCTCGTTTCGAGACTGGGGACGCGATTGCTGGTGCGATACCGGCAGAGATAATACCTGTAGGAAAAGATTTGAGTGGCAGCTGGGCAGCCTCCCCTACGGCTATGACCATAAATACGTCTATTCCCATGTCGGTTATAATTTTAAAATAACGGATATGCAGGCAGCCGTCGGATTGGCCCAGCTTAAGAAATTAAAACGTTTTATCAAAATACGCCAACGCAACTGGGAATTATTGCGCTCCGGCCTTGTGCCTTTAGAAGATTTTCTTATCCTGCCTCAGCCTGCGGACAATAGCGAGCCCAGCTGGTTCGGATTTCTTATAACCATCCGCCCTAAAGTTCCTTTTTCCCGGAATGATTTAGTGCACTATCTCGAAGAACACAAAATTGCCACGCGCCTTTTATTCGGCGGCAACCTGACCAAACAGCCGGCCTATAAAAACATCGATTTTAGAATCGTCGGGGATTTAAAAAATACGGATACAGTCATGAACCAATCCTTTTGGATCGGTGTATATCCGGGCATCACCCCGCCGATGATCAAATATGTGGTCAAAACAATCAACACATTTGTCGGTAAATACAGCCGGTAAAATGATACGCTATTTAAAAAAGGAGTGTCTTAGGTGAGAAATATTAAATTACTTTCCATCGTTATCCCCTGCCACAACGAACAAGAGGCTTTGCCGCAGACCCATAAAAGGCTGACCGATATCTTAGGAGAGTTAATCGCCAATAAAAAATGCGCGGATTACGAACTCGTCTATGTCGATAACGGTTCTACGGATAAAACCCTGAAGGTTCTTGAAGGCATTTTTGAATCTGACAGGCACATGAACATTATTTCCCTGCGCCGTGATTTCGGATATCAGGGGTCGATTTCAGCCGGGCTTTTTCATTCAAAAGGTGATGCCGTTATTACGATCGATGCCGACCTTCAGGACCCGCCGGAGAAGATCGGGGAAATGATCTCGTTCTACGAGCAGGAGTATGACCTCGTTTTAGGAATCCGCAAGAACCGCTCGGCAGATTCTTTCTTAAAGAGGTTTTTTTCTGAGAATTACTACCGGCTGCTGAAACTCTTAGGAGTAGAAGTCGTCTACAATCACGGTGATTTTCGGCTGATGGCAAGATCGCTGGTCAATGAATTTAATGAACTATCCGAAAGAAACCGGTTTATCCGGGCGATGATTTTAAAGCTCGAGTCGCGCCATGCGCACGTCTATTATGACCGTCAACCCCGTAAGGCCGGCCGGTCAAAATTCAATATCGGCTCTCTATTCTCTTTATCGCTGGACGGAATCACTTCTTTTAGTTATGTCCCTTTAAGGCTGGCAGCCTTTTTGGGATTATTTATGTGCGCCGCGGCACTGGCAGGGATTTTTTGGGTCCTTTACATCAAATTTTCAACGAACGTTATTCCCGGCTGGGCCTCAACCATGCTGCCCATTCTGGCATTCAGCGGTTTTCAGCTTTTGGTTTTGGGGTTAATCGGAGAATACATCGGCAGGTTATATATCGAAGTCAAGCAAAGGCCGTTATTCAGCGTGCGAAAGAAATACGAACAAAAATAGGAAAACTTCGCCTTTACCTCCAAACAAATATTTCCCGGATGGTCTGATACAGAAATACCGCACCCCAGCGCCAGATCTGCAGTTTCCGCTCGCCTCCGATGCGGGCCGGTTCATCACCGGGAATCTCGGCAATCCTTAACTTTCTTTTAGCAGCCCGAATCGATAAAAGCGGTTCCCAGCTGACGTTGGTTTTAAAGAATTTCTCCTCTTTTTCGTAGCTGGAATCTTTATCCAAATCCAAATCATAAATAAGCTGTTTTTTGTAGGCCCGGTAAATGACCATCGGATCCCTGTACCAAAATCCGTGACAGATACTGATAAGAGTGCGAAACATCCAGTTGCCAAAACCTGTAATCAGGTCATCGTCCTGGCTTTTGGCTCCGGGGGCATAGCGGGCAACAATCACCATATCATAGCCCTCTTTCATCTTTTTGATGCATTCGGGAATAAGCTCGGCGACAGAGTTTCCGTCAGGACTAAAGGTTAAGATAACGTCCCCCTCCACAAAGGGCAAGGCCTCCATATAAGCGTTACGCATCCCCTTTTTCTTCTGGATAACCACAGGGTAACCGTGTTCTTTGATATATTCAAGGGTGCCGTCGGTCGATTGGCCGTCCACGAAGAGAATTTGGTCATACCATTCTCTTTTTATCTTGGGCATAATCTCGCGCATGCCGATAACTTCGTTAAGTGTTGGAATCAGCAGTGTTACCTTCATTGCCAAGGCTCCTTTCAATAACAGACTATTATGACCGGATTTAAATCCGTCAGCTGAAAAAAATACAGAGAGGAAACACCAAAACTAAAAATCACTGTTGTTTATAATACAATACAACCCTGCTAATAATCAAGTTTAATCCTGCCAAGTTCAAAGTGAAGAAAATGGCCGTAAAAAAAATAAATTCTCATGCTATAATAACAACTATCATGAAAAAATTAAGCGACATTCTTAATCAAAGGCAAAAAACCTATTCTTTTGAGTTTTTCCCGCCCAAAACCGAGGCCGGTTACCAAAATTTGCTGGCAACGATCGAAAAGCTCGCGACCCTAAAGCCTGATTTTATGTCGGTTACCTGCGGCGCCTTTGGCGGAAACCGAGAACGTACCGCCGAGATCGTCGAGCATATTCAAAATAAACACCGCATCCTTGGCGTCCAGCATGTCACTTGTATCGGAAACACGCGGGAAGAAATTAAAGAGATTCTGGATAAGACAAAAAGCCGCGGCATATTAAATGTTTTGGCGTTGCGTGGGGACCCGCCGCAAGATAACCCGAATTGGCAGCCGGGCAAGAATAATTTTCGCTACAGTTATGAGCTGTGTGAATTTATACGCTCGGCTTATGGCGATTACTTCTCGATTGGCGTCGCCGGATTCCCCGAAGGCCACGTCCTTTGCCCTGACAAAGAGCAAGACGCGCGATACTTAAAAATGAAAATTGATGCCGGGGCCGATTATGTTATCAGCCAGCTTTTTTTCGAGAATAAAGATTATTTTAAATACGTCGAGCGCCTAAGAAAGCTGGGAGTTAGAAATCCGATCATCCCGGGAATTATCCCCATAACCGATTATCAAAATATCGTCAATTTCTGCAAAAAATGCGGCGCTTCAATACCTAAAAAAGTTCATGATATCTTTGCCCCCATCGCGGGTGACCCGCAAAAGACAATTTCGGAAGGAATAAAATTTGCCGTAAATCAATGCCGCGAGCTTTTAAAAAACGGCGCACCGGGATTGCATTTCTATACCTTAAACAAAGTCCAACCCGTCGATACAATCTTCAGGGAAGTGCGGGGATAAAACTTAAAATGAAAAAGGGCGCCCCGCACCCAGATGCTGGGTGCGGGGCGCCCTTTTATTTTCTTCTTTTAAAGTTATTTCACCGAAGCCATATGCACGATAAAATCAATCAGCTTCGAAGAATAACCCCATTCATTATCATACCAAGAAACAACCTTAACGAAGGTATCGTTAAGGGCAATTCCCGCCTTGGCATCAAAAATCGAAGTCCTGGCATCGCCGTTAAAATCTGTCGAAACCACTTCTTCGTCCGTATACCCGAGGATTCCTTTTAACTCGCCTTCTGAGGCCGCCTTCATCGCCGCCTTGATCTCGTCCCACTTGGCCGGCTTGGCCAGCTTACAAGTCAAGTCAACCACGGACACGTTGTACACCGGAACTCTAAAAGCCATGCCGGTCAATTTTCCGTTTAATTCAGGGATAACTTTTCCCACCGCTTTCGCCGCACCTGTTGAAGAAGGAATAATATTTTGCCCTGCCCCTCTTCCGCCTCTCCAATCCTTCTTGGAAGGGCCATCCACGGTCTTCTGGGTCGCCGTAGTAGCGTGACAGGTTGTCATCAGCCCTTCGACGATACCCCATTTGTCATTTAAAACCTTGGCAACCGGCGCCAGGCAATTCGTCGTACAGGATGCACAAGAAACCACATCCATATCTTTCGTATATTTCTTATGGTTAACGCCCATGACAAACATCGGGGCATCACTGGAAGGAGCCGAAATAATAACTTTTTTCGCTCCCGCCGCCAAATGCGTTTTAGCTTTCTCCACGACGGTAAAAAGCCCGGTGGACTCTACCACATATTCAGCACCAATCTCATTCCATTTCAAGTTCGCCGGTTCTTTTTCAGCCGTCACCCGGATGGGTTTACCGTTAACAATAAGTTGACCGTCTTTTGCTTCAACCGTTCCTTTAAGTGCACCATGCGTAGAATCGAATTTGAGCATATATGCCAAATAATCTGCCTCAAAAAGATCGTTGATACCAACGACCTCGACATTCTTATTTTGCATTGCCGCCCTAAAGGTAAGGCGTCCGATCCGACCAAAACCGTTAATACCTATTTTTACAGCCATTTCTCTTCCTCCTTCTTTCCTTTTAACTTCAGTTAAGATGCTTATTATAATCTAAAGTTTGGCTTCGCGCAAATATTTTGCGGATTCATGCGGCGGAGTAGGAACGTAGTAAAGGCCGGTCCCCCATTCAAAACCGGCAACACGGGTGAGCTTTGGAATCACTTCAATGTGCCAATGATAACTCTCCTGGCTTTGGTAATTAACCGGTGCCGTATGCAAAAAGAAATTGTACGAAGGGTCCGATAACGCCACCCTGATCCGGATCAAAAGCTCTTTTAAAACAGATGCCAGGCTGGCTTGTTTTTCCGAAGAAATTTCCGCGAATTGGGCCTCGTGCTGTTTGGGAATAATCCAGCACTCAAAGGCATAGCGGGGCACATAGGGGCAAAAAGCGAGAAAGTCTTTATTTTCACAAACGATTCTGTCTTTATCTTGATATTCCTGTTGGATAATATCACAATAAATGCATCGGCCGCGATGCTCGGAATAACTCTGCGACCCGGTAAGCTCCTCCAAGACATATTTAGGAACCATGGGAAGTGCAATGATCTGGGTATGGCTGTGCTCCAGCGAAGCCCCGGCCGATTCCCCAAAATTCTTAAAAACAAGAATATATTTAAAACGCGTATCCTGCCCCAGGCTCCGGGAACGGCTCTGATACTTCTTAACCACGTCAAACATTTCCTGGTCGGTAAGATCGGCGAGATTCTTGCTGTGATGAGGCGTTTCGATTATAATCTCATGGGCACCAATACCGTTAAGGACATCAAATATCCCCACCGCCCGCTTATCCAGATTACCTTCGATACGAAGCGCCGGGAATTTGTTCGGAATAACACGCACCGACCAGCCCGGAGAATTGGGCGCCGTGTTGGGTGCACGAAAACATTCTATTTCCGGAGGTGTCTGAGTTTCGCGGCCATAACAGAATTGGCAAGTCGTCTCCTGCTTAGGCGTATGATCTTCCTTGCCAAAGCTCGACGGAACAGCCGGATCATCGGTATTGACGATAACCCACCGGCCGACAATCGGATCCCGCCTTAATTCTGCCATTTAAACCTCCACCCCTCTTAAATATTCCGCCGTATCTTCGGGCGGCATAGAACAGATATAAAAACCCGTTCCCTTTTCAAAACCCGCCACGTGGGTTAAGCGCGGCATGACTTCAATGTGCCAATGAAAATCGTGCTCAACCGTCTTCCAGTCCGAAGTATTGGTTCTTTTGTGAAACGGAGCCGAATGGATTACGTAATTATAAGAAGGATCGTTTAAACCTACTTTGATTTTTAACAAAACTTTCTTTAAGATCTTGGCTAAATCGCCCTGGAGACCGTTCAAGCCTTTAGCAAAATCACAGCTGTGCTTTTTAGGTAATATCCAAACCTCGAAAGGAAACCGCGAGGCAAAAGGAGTTACCGCCACAAAATGCTCTTGCTCGACAACAATCCTTTCTTTGCTCTCGCATTCCTGGCGGATAAGGTCACAATAAATACACCGTTCGCGGTATTCAAAGTATTTTTTAGCTCCGGCAAGTTCTTCTTTAACCCGCCAGGGATTAACGGGTGTCGCAATAATCTGCGAACGCGAATGCCTTATTTTTCCTCCGCCCGCCGACCAGCCGTAGTTTTTAAAGGGAATAACGTATTGAAAGCGGGGATCTTTTTCCAGGTCATTGATGCGCAGAATGTATGTTTCAAGCGTCAACTTGATCTGATCAACTTCCAGATCAGCCATGTTAGCGATATGTTTGGGCGTTTCAACGATTACCTCATGGGCGCCGACATTGCTCATCACATCATAAAGCCCGCGCCCGCGCCTGGTCAGGTCGCCCTCGATTCGAAGCATCGGGTTAATACTGGGAATAACGCGCACCTGCCATCCCGGAGTATTGGGATGCGGATGGTGCTTGCCTCTTACCGCGTAGATTTCAGGGGGTGTTTTTGATTCACGGGATTCGCAAAAAGGACATTCGTCCTCGACGAATGAATTTTCTTTCGGTGTGACAAAGTTGCCGGGCCTTCGCGCCCTTTCGGTTGACACGATAACCCACCGGCCGATAATAGGATCTTTCCTTAATTGCGGCATTCTGATGTCCTTGCTCTAAAAATCAATAATTGATTATAACACAGAATGTCAGGGGCTTACGCGGGCAAATTATTTATTATTCTTCAGGGTGACCGCACACTATTTTCCGGGAATGCCCGGCTTATTTGCCGAATCGAAAACCAATGCCGATTTTATGCCCGGATAGGAAATTTTTGATATCCATCGGCTTGGACGACTCCAGATGGACTTGGCGCAGACACAACACCCCTTGGCCGGTAACAACCATAATGCCGTCCGGTAAAATCTTGATAACCTCTCCGGGGGAGAATTTTTCCGGGTCCATGTCAATAACATCAGCTTTAAGAACTTTAAGAAATCTTCCCAAATAATAGGTATACGCCCCCGGCCAGGGCAAAAGACCGCGTATGTGATTACGGATAAACCCGGCAGGCTCTTCCCAGCGGATAAGCCCGTGTTCTTTGGTCAATTTTGGGGCGAGGGTAACCTTTGCAGGATCCTGACGGGTTAATGTATAATCTTTCTTATCAATATTTTCCAAAGCCTTCAGTAAACATTGGGCGCCCAAAACGGACAATTTTGACCTTAAAGTGACCGACGTATCGTCTTTTTCAATCTTTATTCCCTTTTGCAGAATGATTTCACCCGCATCAAGAATGGCATCAAGTTTGATGACTGAAACACCCGTAGCCTCGTCGCCATTAATAATCGCCCAGTTAATCGGAGCCGCCCCCCGGTAACGCGGCAGCAAAGAGCCGTGGACATTAATCGAGAATATCTTAGGAATAGCGATAACTTCAGCGGGTAAAATATACCCATACGAGATAACAACAAATAGATCGCTTTTAAAATGCTGCAGCTGCTCTATAAAATGAGGGTCATTACGATTCTCAGGTTGCAAAACCGGAATATAGTTTTTTTGGGCAAAATCCTTAACCGGCGAGGCATTTAAAGTTAGATGCCGGCCTTTGGTTTTGTCCGGATGCGTGACGCAAGCCAAGACTTCGTGCTTGGCATTAAGCAATTCTTTAAAACAGCACACCGCAAAATCATCGCTTCCCCAGAAAATAATTCTCATCCGGCTATCCCTTATTAAGGATCAACATCAACGCTAACCACAACCCCGGCCTTTTTTCGAAAGGTTTTAAGCGCCTTATGCGCCAATCCCATCATTTTAATGACGGACTTACTCTTCATCAGTATAACCCAGCGGTACTTGCCGCGCAACTTCACAGTTTTATCCGGCTGGGGTTCTAAGATTTCCACGGCTTTGCTATTTTCCTTGAGAACTTTATAGAGTTCCTGTGCCTGCTCCCCGGCAAGGGCTTCTTTTGCCGTGCGTATCACGATCGCAATAAAGTGCTTAAAGGGCGGCAGGCCCAGTTCTTTGCGCAGTGAAAGTTCTTTTTTGTAAAATTTATTAAAATCAGATTTTAAAATTGCCTTAAGGCAATAATTATCGGGATTACGGGTTTGGATAATCAGTTTTTCTTTGGCTAAATTCTTTAGATGGACGAGAAGCGCAAATGTTTTTTGTGCCGCCCGGAAATCAGGACGATTAAGCTCTGAATCTATTTGTACCGCCCCCACCAGATCGACGAAAAGCTTATCCTGGATTCTTAAAACCGCCTGCGTCGCTATCAAAATGTCAAAATCAGAAGGAAATGAATGTGTGTCTCTATCGTAATGGCATACGCGGGCTTTGGGAAATATCCGCGAAATCTCACTTTCAAGTTTTTCAATGCCGAGACCTGAATAACGGATATACGAACTCTGGCACTGGGGGCACACGCTGGGAGGATTGGCGGTAAAATGACAGTATCGGCAAACCATAATCTTGCGGTCAAAAAGATAGACCAGATTCGTATCACACCGCCGGCATTTGACCGTGTAGCCGCACTGGCGGCAACGGGTCAAAGTGCTGAAGCCCTTGCGGTTCATAAACAAAACTATTTTTCCCCTAGCCTCTAATGTTTTTTCGATACCGTTTCGTAAGGGAAAGGAGAAAACGGAACTTTTGCGAAAATGAAAATCGGACACATCGATGATTTGAACACGGCTCGTGCTGTCTGCCTCCAGGGCCACTAATTTAATCTTCTTGGAAGAGACCTGCTGCCAGACTTCCGCCGAAGGAACAGCGCTTACAAATATCATCCGGCAATTTTCGATTACCGACCGCATCAAGGCAACATCGCGTAAATGATAAAATGGCGACTGCTCCTGCTTGTAGGCAGCATGGTCTTCATCAAGAACAACGATCAAGCCTAAATTCCGCGCCGGGGCAAAGATAGCCGAGCGGGTTCCGATAATGATTTTCGCCTGGCCCCCTTTGACTTTCTGCCACTCTTTTAACTCATCACCGGATTTAAGCCGTTTGTCCAAAACGACGATTTCTTCGGCTGTTTCGCTTTTTATTTTGTTCTTTAATTCATCGGTTAAAGAATTTTCGGGAACAATAAAAAGAATGCCTTTTCCCAGGCTTAAGGTATCCCTCATGTTTTCCAGAAGGAACGGCCAGTATTTCTTATTGCTCTTGTCGTGGACAAGAATGGTCTCGGGATTGCCCTGCGATAAAATAGATGAAGAATCAAGCGGAGGAATATCGACAGCCTTGCCTTTTCTTAAGGCATCGGGAAGGCTCATTTCAATCGCCTCACCCCAAGAACAGCCGTAATGCCGGGAAATCTCTTGCGTCAACGCTAACAATCGAGAATCAAGAACCGGCTCATTATCGATCAGGGAGAAAATCGGTTTTAGCCTTTTAAACTTGCTTTTTGCTGCCACGCCGACGATGAAACCGACCAGCTTCCTGGGGCCGAAAGGAACCCAGGCGCGCTGGCCGATTGCGATTTTATCGGCCAGCGCGCCCTCGGTGAAATAATCAAACGGGCCTTCAACCGGAAGACCCACAACCACTTGGACTATTTTTGAATTCATACGATTAGTCGGATGATATCTTGAACCGCGCGAGGCCGGGATATTGTTTGAACGTTCTTGCGGACTGATTCAAGATAGACAGGAGAACTGCTAAGTTTTCGTATTTCCTCAACGATTCCGTTAATACTGCTGTCGCTAATGCCGATACCGCGGGTTTTAAGAATCCTGACATTGTTGGTTTCTTGCCCGGGAATAGCACTAAAAAATATCAACGGCAGCCTTTTAACCAGGGCCTCGGCGATCGATAACCCTCCGGGCTTGGTCACCATCGCGTCAGAAACGCTCATGAGTTCATCCATATTATTAACCAGGCCGCAGACTTTGACACATTCCATCTTCTGCCGGCTTAATTTCTCGAACAAATTCTTATTGTGACCGCAGACAACGATAGCCTGCTGATTCCCCCCTAAGGCCTGGGCAATGTCCCCGATAGGGCCGATACCGAAAGAACCGGTCGCGATAAGCACCGTAAACATATCTTTACGCAACCCAAGCTTCTCTTTAATTTGGTCACGGTCGACTTCTTTGGAAAATTTCTCGTGCGTCGGAATCCCGGTAACAAAAATCTTATTTTCCTCAACGCCGAGCGTAATAAGCTTTTCTTTAGTGTATTCGCTGGCCACCGCATAAGAATCAATCCCCTGCGCCAGCCAAATACTATGCACGTCAAAATCGGTCACAACACAGATAAATTTAGAGCGTATGATTCCTCTTCGTTTTAAATGCCCGCCCACCTCGTTAGGAAAAAAGTGAGTCGAAATAATATAATCAAATTGTTCAGCCTTTAAAAAGTCGACCAGAGACCGGGCATTGATCGAATTGGATATGCGCCTAACAACTCTAACAAGCCCTCTAAGCCAGGCAAGATCCGTAAGCGTAAAAAATATCCCCCACGCCCAAGGCATCTTTTTGATAAGAAAAGTATACCCTCTTTGATAGAGTTTCCCGTAAATACGCCCCGTAAATTCGAGGGTATCGACTAGGCGTGCCTCGACGCCGGGCGCACTTTTAAGGCCGTTATAAACCGCCTCAGCCGCCTTGGTGTGGCCCGCCCCTGCAGAAGTATGGATGACTAGGACTTTCATGCGTTGATTTGATTATAGCGAAAGATTGCGAGGCGGGTAAGAGAAATTTTGATCTTTTGAAATTTCCAGCTTATCGGTTTTTCGAGTGATTAGAATTAAGGCGGGTAATAACTTTTACGGCATCAAGAAGATCCCGGGCAATATAGTCCGGTTGGACACTCCAGCGGCGCAGGCTCCGGCGGTCTTCCAGACCGGAAAGGACAAAAATCGTGGTACAGCCGGCATTGTGCCCGGCTAAGATATCGGATTGGACATCCCCCACAAAGAAAGTTTTCTTGGCATGACGCATCGGTTTATTCATGGATTGAAAGGCTTTTCTGATAGAGCCGATTTTGGGCTTACGACAGTCACAATTTTCATCAGCCCGGTGAATGCAATACATGGCCTCTTTGATCCTGCCTCCCGCCTTTCGGACGTGGCGCAGCATATAATCGGTAATCTGTTTTAATTTGCGGTAAGAATAAACCCCCCGAGCCACACCGGCCTGATTAGAGACAATAAAAACAGAATAGCCCATCTCGGTCAAAAGCCTTAAAGCCTCTAGGGCGCCGGGTAAGAAATGAAAATCCTTCACCTTGGTCACATAATTACCATGGCCTGGAAATTTGTTAATGACTCCGTCCCGATCAAGGAAAACGACTCTCATAAATTTCGCGAAAACCCCTAGGATTGTTTCTTCTGATTGTGTTTTAATTCCCAATATTTGGCGTAGCTCATAATCTGGTAGAGCGAAGCAAAAAAAGCGATCATAAAACCGATGAATCCGTCCTTGTAGCCTTTCTTGCCGATAAAATGGCGCGGAAACCGGTCCAAGGTGCGCCAGATGGCGCGCCCGGTAGACATTGTTCTGCCCGTCTGAACCCATTTACGGGCCTCCAACGTTGTCTGCCGGTTCAAACTCGCCAAGAAATGCTCAAAATCCGGATAGCCTTTATGAATAATGTCTTTGGTCAAATGGCCTGTTTCTCCGTCTAAGAAAACCCGGGGATGAACCTCGACTTCCTCATATTTAAAACGGCTTTTAATAAAAAGGCGCAGCTTTCCGGCCGGATACCAGCCGCCATGCTGCACCCAGTAATTTCCGATATAATTGCGCAGCGGAATGGAAAACGCGTGGAATTTCGTATCGCTAAGAGTTTCGGAGATTTCCTTCTTTAATTCTTCGGAGGCAATTTCATCCGCATCAAGGCTTAAGACCCACTCGTTTTTAGCTTTCGCGTATGCCCAGTTACGATGAATGCCTTCGTTGTCCATTTTACGATGAAGAATCTTGTCGGTAAATTTCTTCGCTAACTCGACGGTGCGGTCGCTGCTTTCATCATCGACAACAATAAGCTCGTCCGCCCAGCCGTAGACACTTCCCAGGCATTCTTCAATATTGTTCTCTTCGTTTTTGGTAAGGACAACAACCGTCAGGGGTAATTTAGCCATTTTTCATCAGGTCCTTAATTGAGCTACAGACATATTCGACTTGATTCTTACGCATATGCGGAAACATCGGCAGAGAAAGGATTTCGCCTGCCACCATTTCCGAAACAGGAAAATCACCTTTCTTATGACCCAACTCCTTATACGCTTCCTGAAGATGTAAAGGAATCGGGTAATGAATCAGCGAGGTCACGCCTTTCGCTTTTAAACCCTCACAGACCTTATCTCTTTTGCCTTTGACGCGAATGGCAAATGTTTGGAAGGTGTGTGTCCGGTCATTCTTTATGGTCGGCGCCTTGATGCCCTCGATACCGCTAAGAATCCGGCAATAGCGGGCAGCAACTTCGGTGCGCATTTTATTCCATTGATCCAAATGCTTTAATTTAGCGGATAAGACAATAGCCTGTAAAGTATCCAGGCGCGAATTGTAGCCTTTGACGACATGATTGTAACGCCCCACACGGCCGTAATCGCGCAGCATAAGCACTTTTTCGTAAATCGACTTGTCCTGGGTAATAACCATCCCCCCGTCTCCGTAGGCACCGAGCCCCTTGGTCGGGTAAAAGCTGAAACAGGCAACGTCACCGGAAGAACCGATTTTCTTGCCCCGGTAAAGAGCGCCGTGGGCCTGGGCCGAATCTTCAATAATCTTTAGATTATATTTCTTGGCAATTTTTTGTATTTCTTCCATATCCGCCGACTGGCCGTAGAGATGCACCGCGATAATAGCTTTTGTTTTCTTGGTAATAAGTTTTTCGATTTTTTGCGGATCAATATTGTAGGTATCCTCGGCAATATCCGCAAAAACTGTTTTGGCTCCCGTATACGAAACCGCTAAGGCTGTCGCAATAAAAGTGAACGACGGTAAAATAACCTCATCCCCGGGGCCGATATCCAGGGCCCTGACCGCTAAGTGCAACGCGTCCGTCCCCGAATTAACCCCGATGCCGTAAGAGACGCCGCAGTATTGGGAAAATTCTTTTTCGAACCGGGCAACGTCTTTGCCTAAAATGAAACTCGCATCTTTAATAACCTGCTTAAAACCCTTTTCAACTTCCTTTTCGATATCTTTATTTTGTTTGGTAAAATCGATAAACGTTACCTTCATAGACTCTCCTTTATTTTCTCAAAGACTTCATGAACGCCGAGTGAATTAATACAATGATGGTGCTGGCAATCCGCCAAACGAAAACGCCGGTAACACGGCCGGCAGGCAATATCTTTTTGAATCACCGTATGATTATCTTTGGGATACGGACCGTAGACATATTCATCGACCGGCCCGAAGATCGATACTGTCTTGGTGCCCACGGCAACCGCCACATGCAGAGGGCCGCCGTCATTAGCAATCGCCAATTTGCATTTTGCCAGGAGCGCCGCCATCTGCGGAATCGTCGTTTCGCCGGCAATATCGAGGCAATCGGACTTCATGGCTTCTTTCACTGCCCGGCAGAGCTCTTTTTCGTTTTGATCTCCCAACAGTATAACTTTTGCGGAAAATTTTTCAACCATTTTATCGGCTAAAAGTGCGAATTGTTTCTCCGGCCAGCGTTTGTAGCCAGCGTCCTTTCCCCAGCTCGCCCCGCCCCCGGGAATAATACAAACGGGAAAATCTTTGGGGCTTATTTTATGATCAGAAAAAAATTGTTCCGCCCACGCGCAATCATCCCGCGAAGAAAACAGTTCGATCCGGTTCTGATCAGCCGGCACACCCAATCGCGCTAACAGCTCCAGGTAGTACTCCACGACATGTTTTCGGGCATAGCCGTCCAGATTAACCTTTTCCGTGAGCCAAAGACTGCGGTTTTTATAATTAAACCCTATCCTGCGTTTGATGCCGGCCAACGCCATCAAAAAACTGACATTACCGTTTAATGATAAATCTAAGCCTACATCGAAACCTTCGTTTCTTATCGCGCTTAAAAGAGAATTCATCTTTTTTAGAAACTGAATGCCTGACTTCTTGTAAAGCGTGTTAAATTCATCCCTCTCGTAAATAAAAATCTTATCAATCTTGGGATTATCCGCCAAAACCGCCGCCGCCCTGGCGTTACAGACATAGCCGATAAAAACATCGGTAAAATTACTTTTGATATTGCTGACAAGCGGCGTGGTAAAAAGGACGTCGCCGATGCCAAAAATGTTAACAATCAAGATTTTCTTAAACATAAACGAAAATTGGGTGATCCGGTAATATTGTTGTTGCGATTAAGTTTTTCAGCTGCCCTTTTTTTCCTGGCTTATGACTTCTTCTGTCGAGACGGCAACGATAATTTTTCGCGAATAATCGACCACAGAGAAGTAAAAAAAGGTTTCATCAAGCGCCTGACACCAAACCTTTTAATAACCGGGATAATGCGCCAGGGAACAAAGTAGATCCGCATCAAACCCTTTTTCTGAAGGCTTATCAATTCCTGGGGAGAAATACCGTTGACGCTCATGACTGCCGAACCGTAACGCTGGTACCGGGAAAAATCCTGCGTCTCAAGTTTAAGCCCATGATCCCCTCGCACTGCCATATCATACATCTCCGAACCGGGATAGGGTATCGCAATGCCAAACGTTGCATGTTCTATGACGCGCGAATCACGCACAAAAGTGATTGTTTTTTCTATGCTCTCATGTGTATCGCCGGGTAAACCCAGCATCACGGAGTTAATGGTTTCCACCCCGTATTTGTTTGTTATTTTATTCGCGGCTTCGTAACTTTCCAGCGGTACTTCTTTCTTAATAATATCGCGGACTCTTAAATCAGCGCTCTCGAGCCCAAAAGAAATCCTGATTAAGCCGCTTTCCACCATTCGGGCGATCAGTTCTTCGTCGATTAAGTTTGCCCGTGTGCCGCATTCCCATGTCATTTTTATATTATTCTTTTTGATGGCGTCGCAGAGAGCCAGCATGTACTTGCGGTCAAGGGTCATCGTCTCGTCAAGGACAAACAAATGACCGATACCCAGCTCATCCGTAATGTGCCTCATTTCGCTAATGGTATTATCGATTGATCTTCTGCGGATGTGTTTTCCGTAAATTGATGTGCTGCAAAAAACGCATTTAAACGGGCATCCGCGCGACGTCATGATGGACGTATATACTTTCTTGCCGCGCAATGTCCCCAACTGGTATAAATCTTTTTTCAGAAGCCAGCGCGCGGGAACCGGGACTTCATCAAGATTCACAATTTGCGGATTTTCTCCCGTAAATAGGATTCCCCCATTCTTCCTGTATAAAATTCCGGGAATTCTTGAAATATCTTGCTTCGACGCAAACGCCTCCAGAAAAGAAGCAAAGGTTCCCTCGCACTGTCCGATGACAAAATAATCAAACAGATCACGGAAAACCTTCTCTTTAAAATAAGTAACATGCGGCCCTCCAACAATAATGGGAACACTCAGCGCCGCCTTCAGGGCCTCGGCCTGGGCTACGACATTGTGAAAAAGCGGAGTGGTGGCGGTCATGCCGATCAGATCCGGAGAAAATTCTTTGACCCGCGCCGTCACTTCAGCAACGGTCAGATGCTCCGCCTCGCCGTCAATCAACTGCACCGTATGCCCGTTTTCTTCGGCGATAGCAGCCAAGTAGGCCAAATTGAGCGGCGGAAAGGTTGAAGCACTATTGGCTACCTCTGACAGCGATTCAAAGACATGTGTCCAGCATGGGAATATCAGGGAAATTTTCATCGTGGCTTTCGTATTTCGTAAATATAGGACAGGGGTGTCGTATGCACCAATGCATAATCCGATTTGATGATATCCATGACTTCGTCAAACTTCTTTTTATTCTCCGAAAGAGTAAAAAAGATCTCCTTCCAGCTTAAAGGTATTTCGCGGGATATCACAATATATTTTGGTTTTACGCGCTTAAAATCTGCGATAAACTCCTTGTGCCATTTTTCCTTATACCAGGAAAAATCGGCGCCGGGAAACCGCCCTAAGAAAGGCCGATCAACAAAGAAACTGTACGCCCCTAATTCCTGGTACATAAAGACAACTTCACTGTTCCCTGTATTCTTTTGAATAAAATCAACCACTGCCTCCAATTCATCCGCCTGCAAAACAGGAACGATAATCCCTTTGGCGCGTTCGATTCGTAACGGCCGGGCATCATCTTTCTTAAAAGGCAGCAGGCCGGAAGTATCTTTATGCGACAGAACATTTTTAATCCACCTAAAAACAAAAAACCGCTTTGTGTAATGGTTTATGGAATACCCCAAAGAAAAGATAATAAAAAAAACGAGAGCGGTATTAACCAGGCGCGTTCTCAGGCGGCCGGCATCTGCCTGCGGCGCCTTTAAAAAGGCGGATCCGGGGACAGCCACCTGCTTTCTTTCCTTTAAGAGAAAATAGATTCTCTCGAAGATAAAAAACAATAAAATCTTCTCCGGTTGGAGCGCCATTTCGAACTTAGACCCCCAAATGGCATAAAACGAAGACTTATAAAGAACTATTCCGTAAACAGCAAGACAAGCAATGATTAAGCTTTTTGAGGTTAGCTTACGGTTTTTTATCTGAAAAATCATATAAATGATTATCAGTAAATAAAAATACACCGGCGTCATATGCCGAAAATTCTTATTGGACGGGTTGACCATCGCCCAAAACACTTCAGTAAAATTGCGAGGTGCAACCGGCAGGAGTTCAGGATTTAAGATTTTCGGAATACCCGAAACAACCGTAAGGGTTGTATCGACATAGTTAAAAAATGACCCCGCCGCAATCAAATAAACACCGCAAGGAATCGCAACGAACAATATGCCCAATATAAATATGGCAAGCGGCTTAAGAGCCGAGCGCTGCTCTCGAGGCCGGAATATGAGCGAAAGTAACAGTGCTGCCATAACCCCGGCAGCCGCACAAACACCGATATCAACACTCGTCAATAGGGCGCAGGAAGTAACGCATCCGGCGAAGAACAGCCACCGGAGCTTTTGGCTTTTAAAGAATTTAACCGCGCACCATACGGCCAATAATCCGAGAACAAACCGCATCCCGCCCCAATATGTAAAAACAACCCGGGGAAACGTCCTGGCCGCCAAGACAGGAACTGCCACATAAAGGAACAAGCGCGTCGCATAAAGTTCCTTTGCCAAAAAGACGCAAAGGATCAGGGTTAAAACCGTACCGACATAGAAATAGGTTGAGAGGACTCCCAGATGTGTCCCAAAAATCGCCATCAACCCCGCCGGAACATATATCTCAAAAGGCCCGCGTAAATAAAAAAAGTCCCTGTAGGGGACTTGGCCGCGCAAAATCGCATCAATGCCGGGCAAATACAGCCCATTCTCAAAGATGTTAATCCGGCCATGCAAATAAAAAGGATGCCAGGTGACAAGAATAACGAAGAAAGACAGAACAAACGCATCCCACAGGCTCGGCTTATTGGATAAAGACGAAAAGAAATTGTTCCAACTCATCAGTATTTTTTTGATCATGGCGCAGGATAATTTCTACAGAGAGTTTCCGAAAACGGCAAATCGCGTATTCGCTATCGAATAAATCTTACGCTCCTTTGACAGCTCATTTAAATATCGAAAAACATCCTTATGGATCACATAATCAAAATCATGCCAGACAATAATGCCGGTATCCGAGAGCATTTTAAATGCATTTTCTGTATCTGATTTAATGTACGGATAGGAATGGCTACCGTCAATAAAGATCAGGTCGATCTTCCCGTAATATGGCGAGAAATCAAAAGTTGCCGAATCCCCAAAAAGCTCTTTTATTTTTGCGGCATTAGGATCCCCCTTGAATATTCTTTTGGCAATATGGTCCATGCTAAGCTGCACGACCAACCAATCATCATAAGAATATTCAGAAGACTTATTTTTATATTCGGTATCGTAATGCGGCGGTAAATCTAACGTATAAATCGTGCAATCCCCCGGGCTGTTGTAGGCAAAATGCAGGGTTGTAAATCCGTTGTAAGTCCCGATTTCAAAAATTCTTTTAGGTTTCAGGTAGCATGTCAACGTGGCTAAGATGTGTATCTCGGCGAGATGGGTGACTGTCGAATCAGCTAGAAAAAAGTTACAACGCGCAAAAACAGGATTTTTATTAAGATCCTGAAATATTTTTGTTGTCTTGAAATCCAGCAGGCGGCCATGCGAAGATTGATAGAATTTGTTTATGGTTGAAAAAATAGAAAATGTAAATTCAAAGAGCTTCTTGGGGTGGATCAAGCAGTAGACAAACACCCGGATGCTGACAATCAGTAAATTGGCACTCTTTTTAGCAATCCACCATGATTTTCTGAACGCTTCAATCAATGCCCCCTCCTATTGTTATCGAATGCGCAACACCGAGTTTCGGAAACCTATCGATCGAAAACATCTCGGCCCTTGATCATTCCTTCTGTTGAACTCCCGAGCCTCAAAGAAAGCCTAGGGCTTGACGGCCTCGGCGTAAGATGTTTCAATCTCCCGCTCGGCCGGTTCGATTCTTTGCACGTCGGGGACCTGCCCTTGCAGGCGGCCGACTTTTTTTACCTGATGAAATCCGGCCAACTCCAGAACATGCTTCAATGAATTAAAATCATAAAACCATTTGTGGGCCCCGCCGCTATCGTATGCCTTCGCGGCAAAAATTTCTCCGTTTGTTACGGCATTCTTAAACGTGCAGGCCTGGCGGATAAAGGGATTCTCAAAGAATTCCTTATTTCCGGAAACATAATGACGCGCATAAATCTCCAAGTCAGGGCAGCTCACCCGGATAACGCCGCCTTTTTTCATAACCCGAAAGGCTTCCTTAAAGAAATCCATGCCTTCGTTTAAATCCAGATGTTCGATAAAATGGCTCCCGGCGATGTATTGGATCGTGTTATCATCAAAAGGCAATTGTTTGCGGACATCGTAATTAAGCCACCACCGGCCGTTTCTTTCTTTGATTTCCCCGTATTTCTCGCGCATCTCGTAAGTAATATTCAGCCAGCCTTCAAGCAAAATATTGCCGCAACCGATATGAAGCCGGTCAATTCCCAGCGTTCGAGTCTGGCGTAATAAGCGATTCCGATTAAGCCTGGTAAAGCGCAAAAAAGCCCCTGAATACAAAAGATTCAAGAAGCCGCGGAATTTTTCAGTCCGTTTTTTTAAGACGTTTGATTTCATAGCGCTCGTTGCCCCTTCGGGGCTTTAATCGGAAATCTTTTCTTTAATCCGTTTTGATGTCTTGAATCTCAACTTAAGAATTTTAGCCGGATGAAACCAATATTTCCTGTTAATCGTTTTCTCGTCTTCGCTGCTTAACGCATGCCCGGCGATATATTCCTTCATAACCTTGGGGTGACTGCCAAAATACGCCGGAAACCGGTTTAAATCTCCGAAAGAATAACTCTCCTCTTTTTCTTGCGCGTCCAGCTTGACAAACCCGATACTTTCAGCATTACGCCGCCGCTGGCGCATGACCTCGCCGGGCTGAACCCAGCCGTAATGATACAAAAAACACCCCGACGCCTTCGAGCGTAAGGGCTTGCCATCCACACGGCGAAAAGAAAAAGCATCGCCGCAGGACTCGATCTTGCCGTTATTGCGGATAATCCGGTCCTGCTTTTGATACCAGCCGGCATCGATACGGTAACGCCAAAAACTCCCGTAAAAGTGAAGCCATCTAAAGCGCAGGGCATCGACGCTGGCATCCTGCCAATAACGCGTCATGCATTTTTTTAGCTTCGGCAAATCATCTTCATGAATCATTTCATCGGACTGCAGATAAAAAGCCCAGTCGCCTTTGCATTCTTTAAGCGCCTGATTCGTTTCTATCGATAAAACTTCAGGCCGGCGGCTCATATCCCATCGCCTTTGGATCATGCGGACTTTGGGGCTGTTTAAAGACCGGATTAGAGAAAGCGTCTCGTCTTCACTGTCGCCGACATTAACGATAAATTCATCGCAAATCGGTAAAATAGATTTTATAGACTCAACAACCGGATAGTTGTATTTGACGGCATTACGTACAATGGTAAATCCGCTGACTTTCATCGGTCCAAATCCTTAACTACGGTAAATCTCTTCATACACGCGAAGCGTTTCCCGGGCGGTTTTTAAAAATGAAAATTCTTCGGCGCGTTTTAAACCCTTTTGCCTGAAGTCCTCTTTAAAATGCTTATCATTGATCATACGTGCTACCATATCCGCTATCATCGCCGGATCATCGGGATTAATAATGGCGGCACCGTTACCGGCAATCTCTCCGCAGGAGGAACGATTGGAGGTAACCACCGCCGCCCCGCAGCTAAACGCTTCCAAAATAGGAAAACCAAACCCCTCATAAAACGAAGGAAACACAAAAACTTCGGCAAGATTGTAGCAATAGCATAGCTCCTGATTCGTCAAATATCCCAAAAGGATAATATCATTTTTAAAGCCGCCCTGCTCGATCAGATCAGAAGCTTCATCGTTCATCCAGCCTTTCATGCCGACAACAACTAATTTTCCGTAAAATTGTTTTCTTTTCCTTAGCTGAATATACGCGTGCACTAAATTCTTAAGATTCTTTCGTGGCTCAATAGTCCCTACAAAAAGAATGAACGGCTCCTTGATCCCTTTGGCGGCAATAACCTTCTCGGCAATGACACGTTCCTGGGGCTCAAGAGGATAGAATTCGTTTTTGTCGACCCCCGAATAAATTCGGCACACCTTATTACGGTCCACCGGAAAATATTTAAGAAAATCATCGAGCGTATGCTGCGAAGGGCATATGATTTTCTTGGCTTTTTGAAGAATATCCTGAAAATAGCGCTCGCTTAAATCCAGCGTTTCCTGTGTGTGCCCTTGCGGATAAGCCTTATAGATCAGGTCGTGAATAGTGACAATAATTCTTTCGCAATCAATGTCTAAAAAATCAGGGCTAAGCGAATGGTAGATGTCAACCGCACCCAGCGTCCTGGCGAGGCCGCGGTTAAAGAAATCTCTTTTAACAGAGAAATTCCCGGCGTCAAAATGCGGCGTGACCCGCCGAGAGTCAAAAAGTCTTTTCTTGACATAAAGAAGATACTGATTTTCGCGGTCTATTGCGGCTAAATTCTTGACAAGATTGTAGCCATAACGGCCGATGCCTGCATAATGCTGCTTTAAAAAAGAACGGCAGTTAATAGCAATGCGCATAAGGATACACCGTCCTCATTGAGATTTTAGGAATGCGCGGATGGTATCCATGACATAATCAATATGTTCGTCATTGATATCCTGGTGCACGCCGATATGCAGGCCCTGGGTGCCCATAAATTCGGCATTGGGAAAGTCCCCCAGCTTATAGCCCAAGAAAGAAAATCCCGGACACTGGGTAGGCATGGAAGAAAACAGGTCTCGTGAATCAATGCCATTCTTCTCTAGAAAGCTAACAAACTCATCACGCGTAAAAGGCGCCCCTTCTTTGACAACAATAGGAAACGCATGCGGCCCAATTCTCTCGTCTTTTTCTTCTTCAATGGTTGTCAGATACTGATCAAATTCCTTAAGCCGCTCAATCATCGTCAGCAGGTTATGCCGCCTTTTTTCGATAATCTTATGATAAAGCGTTAGGCTTCCCAGTCCGATCGCCGCCTCCAGCTCGTTCATCTTGGCCGAATAACCCACACGCTCAAAAACAAACCGTATGTCCTTGCCGTATTTGAATCGCTTGGCGCAATAACCGGAATTCGTATTAACCACGCAGACATCACATTTGCAGGCGCGCCCGTGAGCCCGCAGCGAACGTAAGATTTCGGCAAAATCTTCGCGGTTGGTGGTGACAATACCGCCTTCAATGGTGGTTATAATATGGGCGACATAGGTGCTGTAGGCTGCCATATCCGACCATAGCCCTACATTCTTGCCTTTATAAACAGCGCCGTGGGCTTCGGCCGCATCTTCAATAACAAATAACTTATGCTTTTTAGCGATCGCATTGATCGCCTCCATCGGCGCCGGTTTTCCCATTAAATGCACCGGCATGATGGCGCGTGTCTTTTTGGTAATAGCCGCTTCAATTTTTTCAGGATCGATATTCAGCGTTTCTCTTTTAATATCAACAAATACCGGTTTGAATCCAGCGTGCAAGACCGCATTGCCCGTCGCCACAAACGACAAGGCGGGGACAATAATTTCGTCGCCACGATGAGCGCCAAAGTCGTACAATACCGCCATAGCTAATATATCTGCATCCGTGCCGCTACTTAAAGCAACCGCATGGCGCACACCCACCAACTTGGCAAAACGATCTTCAAATTCATGGACATACTGCCCACCCGAGACCCGGGTCGAATCGAGCGCCTTGTTGACAAGGTCCCGTGCATGCGGCGTAATGGTCATTGCCCCAAAAGGGACTTTCATCTTTTTAGACAACTTCTACCTGCCTTTCATCAGAAAATCTTTAGCCCTTTTAAGCCTATCGGGTGTTCCGATATCGATAAATTCGTGGCCTGCCTTAAAGCCGTAAAAATCTTTTCCGACCATATCGGGAAAGAATTCCGTCTCAATCGAGAAATTCTTCTTGGCCGGCATAAATTTAAAAATATCCTTATTAAAACAATAGATGCCGGCACTGACATATTTTGCCGACGGATCTGTTGATTTTTCCGAGAAATTCAGAATTTTATCGGCCGGCCCCAGCAGGATAGCGCCAAAATCCTGTTTTTCCGAAACGTCGGAGACGGCCAAAGTGGCACAGGCTTCATGCCGGACGTGAGATTTGAGCATCTGGGCAAAATCAATCGGACAAAAACAATCGCCGTTGAGGGCAAAGAAAACATCGCTATTAATCAGCGCCTTGGCATATTTGATGGCACCGCCGGTACCAAGAGGCTCATCTTCCCTTGAAAAAATGACGGAGAGATTTGATTTTTTATCCCGGCAGAATGATTCAATCTGCTCAGATTTATAGCCCGTCCCCAGAATGAACCGGGTAAACCCCTGACCGGCTAAATAATCCAGCAGAATCCCCAAAAAAGGCTGGCCGTCAATTTCGGCCAGGACCTTGGGCCGGTCGCTGATTTCCGCGCGCAGCCGAGTCCCCAGGCCTCCGCATAAAATAAAAACATCCCTATCTCTTAACATAGGCGCTAGACACGGCTTAGACGACTTTTCCGGTACCGGGCTGGTAAAAAATAATCTGGGTACCTAAGTTCTCAAACCGAAAAGGTATTGAAAGAAGATTTTTAAACTGTTCCCTTACCTTCTTTTGCTTATCCGGGTGGACAAAAAGCAAAAGAAAACCGCCGCCCCCCGCCCCCAGCAGCTTCCCGCCCTGTGCCCCGGCCTGGAGTGCGGCATTATATAATTCATCGATGTGGGAAGTACTCACCTTGTTCGAAAGGCTTCGTTTTAGCTTCCAGCTCTCGTGAAGCAGTTTTCCAAATCGGTCCAAGTCGTCATTGCTGTTTAAAATATCGACAGCCTTTGTAACCATTTGGTACATTTCGGTTAATTCTTTTGTCTTGTTAGGAATATTTTGAACTTGATGGGCGGCAATCTCGGAGGCCGTACGAGAGAAACCGGTGAAAAACATCATCAGGTGGTCCTGCAATGCATTCAACCTCTCGCGTGGAAGCGTAACCTTTCTGACCTGCAAATGTTCGCTGCCTCCGAATTCTATGCAATTAAATCCCCCATAGGCGGCAAGGGTTTGATCCTGGCATCCGACATTTTCTTGACACTTTTCCTGCTCGATAAGAATCGCTTCTTGCGCCAGGCGTTCTTTGGTGACCATGATACCTTTAAGCGCATAGAGGGCATTCAAAAGTCCCACCGTAAAAGAAGAGCTTGACCCCAACCCCGTGCGTGCCGGAAGATCGCCGTCGTGATGAATCTCGATTCCCTCGTGAATATTAAGAAATTTCAACACCTCGCGCACCGCCGGATGCTGGATTTCATCAACGCTGACCTGGACATGTTCCATCCTTGAATAGATAATCCGCGATTTATGTTCAAAAAACGGCGGAAGATAACGGCAGGTGATATAGCAGTATTTATCGATGGTGGTGGCTAAAACCGCTCCCTTATTTCCGTTAAACCACCCCGGATAGTCAGTCCCTCCACCAAAAAACGAAACACGAAAAGGCGTACGGCTGATAATCATAGAAACCTCTTAAGATAACCTGTTAGAATGGACCTCTTTATCCTCTCCGGCATATTTCCGGCGCAATTTAACCGAACACATTTTCTTAATATGCTCCACCGTCCTGGAACCGAATTTTTCCATCATCATATCCAGATATTTGGGATCGCTGTAATAATTATCGAATGCCTTATCCCGGAAACGCAGTACCTGGGCACCGGATATATGCTTGGTAGGAAGCGGAAATGTCTCTTCGCTAAACTGCGAATACCCCGCCCATGTCTTGGGCAGCGGTACCCCCTGGGCAATCGCGTCTTTATATAATTGCGATCCCGGATAAGCCATCGCGCAATAGAAATTGCTGTATTCGCAGTTAAGCTCTTTGGCCAGGTCCAATGTCTCCTGCATCGTCTCTTCATCATCGTCCGGAAGGCCAAAAATAAAATTGGCTACGATGTGCATGCCGACGCTATGGGTTGTTTTAACCACTCTTTTTATCGTCTCCTGGTCAAACCGCCCCTTGGAAACACCGTCGCGCACTTTTTTACTGCCGGATTCGATACCGTAGGCAATCCAATTCATCCCTGCCTCTTTCATTTTCTTCAGCAGGTCTTCTCTGACCGTATCGATTCTTCCGTAAACCCAGAAATTCAGATTATGACCCAAGGCAATAATGCGGTCGCAAAGCTCAATGACATGAGCGGGTTTAAGCACAAAGATTTCGTCTAAGATCTTTATATTCTTGACCCCGTAATTCTTGGCGAGAAAATCGATTTCTTCGGCAACCTTTTGCGGCGGACGGTAGCGGATACCGGAGCCTCCGAACGTAACATTGATGCAGCAGAAACTGCAGCTAAAAGGGCACCCCAAGCTGGTATAAATTACGCCGTAAGGTTCGCGCTCGTCAATACTCTGGAAACAATGCCAGTTGTGGGCACGATACCGCACCATGGGAAGAAGGTCCCATGCCGGCATCGGCAGCGTTCCTAAATCGGCAACATTAGGAGCACGGGGATTAGAAATAATTTTTCCATTCTTCTTATACCATAATCCTTTAATCTGAAAATCTTCCCCAAGTTTTTTCCCACCCTTAAGGGCCTTCAACAATTCGGCATAGGTCAAAAAACCCTCACCCTCGATGACAAAATCCGTACTTTCTTCTCTCATGGTCCGTTCCGGCAACGCCGAAGGGTGAAGCCCGGAAAGGACTATCGGGGTGCCGGGGGATGCTTCCTTAAACTGGCCCAATACCTCGCTGGCGCCTATCATATTCATGGTTGACGCCGAAGGATTGGTTCCGGAAACAACAATCGCCACCAGGAGGGGTTTGTGTTCGAGGGTTTTCTGAATAGTCTCTTTGATATTCAAATCTTCGGCTTCGGCATCAATAGCCATAACCGAAAACCCTTGCCCCCGCAAGGTTGCTGCTGTAAGTGCAAGCCACAGAGGAGGTTCTATCCCTGTAAAATCTTCGCTTAAGTCCTGATAAATCCTCTTCTGGCTGTTGGTTTTAATCAAAACAACATCGACATTCTTAGACATTAACTTTTCCTTATTGGAGAAGAAAACTTGCTTTCCTCATCGACGATTTAATGCGCCCATTATACTATAGGGCTAAACGTTGGCAAATTGATTTCTCTTGATAATCTGATACCCTTTTACCAGCTCCCTGATACCATCCGATATGGAGACGTCAGGACGAAAACCGGCTTTCTCTATTTTTTCATTGCTGACAATATAGTCCCTTTTGTCCGGGTCCTCACCGACAGCGGACTCCACAAAATAGAACTCCGGCACGTGTTTCTTGATTTCCTCGCACAACTCCTGCTTGCTTAAATTGGCATCGCTTAAGCCTACATTGTAAGGCTCATTTTTCATCTTGCTAAAGTTATCCAGGCAGTGAATAAAGGCCTTGGCCACATCACGCACATGGATAAAATTCCTCTTAAAATGCGCTTCGAATAATACGATAAAACGGTCATAGACAGCCCTGTAGGTAAAATCATTAACCAATAAATCCAAGCGCATGCGCGGGCTCATCCCAAAGGCCGTCGCCAGCCTTAAGGTAATCGCATTGCCGGCATCCAAAATATCATTTTCTGCTTTGACTTTTAACTGGCCGTAAAGCGAAATAGGTTTTAAAGGGGTTTTTTCCGTACAAAATTTTCCTTTTTGGCCTACCCCGTAACCGCTGTTGGTCGTCGGGAAAATAACAATTTGTTCTTTGCTTCTTAAATCCAGGATCATTTTAACGGCATCGTAAATAACCGTCTGGGCAGCAATAGGGTCTTTGTTGCATAAGGGCGCCCCGGTTAGACACGCCAAAGGAAAAATGGCGTCCACATCTTTAATGAGTTTAGTCACCAGGGATTTATTACGCACATCCCCCCTGATGATTTCTAAGTTTTTATCGTAACAGCAATCCAGCAAGGGGGTTTGGTTATACATAAAATTATCGAGAACAACAGCCTTGTGCCCTTTTTTTAAAAGAGCAGGAACCAAAACCGAGCCGATATAGCCGGCGCCGCCCGTCACTAAAATCTTCATCTCTTGGACTCCTTTGTCTGTGCGTACCAATCGTATGTTTTCTTAATCCCTTCCTTTAAGCCAATCTTCGGCCTCCAGCCCAGGCGCTTGATGCGGCTATTGTCCATGAGCTTACGCATGGTGCCGTCGGGTTTCGTCCGGTCAAAAACGATTTTCCCCTTAAATCCCGATACTTCCGCAATCATCTCCGCCAACTCTTTAATCGACACGTCAAAACCGCAGCCGACATTAATCATTTCGGCATCTTCATACGTATTCATCAAAAACAGACAGGCATCGACAAAATCATCCGCATAGAGAAATTCCCGGCGCGGTTTTCCGCTGCCCCAAACAACAACCTCGTTTTTATTGCGGGATTTAGCCTCGTGAAACTTTCCGATCAAAGCCCCGATCACGTGGGCGGTGGTAATATCGACATCGCTTCCGGGGCCGTAAATTGTCGAAGGAACAGCGACAACAGTGTTAAAGCCGTATTGCCTTTTATAAGCCTGACACAGCTTTATGCCGGCAATCTTGGCGACAGAATACGGCTCGCTGGTACTCTCCAAGGGGCCGGTTAACAAATATTTTTCTTTAATGGGCTGGGGCGTTTCTTTTGGATAAGCGCACGACCCGGCAAAATACATCAGTTTCTTGACGTTGGATTGATAGGAAGCGTGGATAATGTTATTTTGGCTTTCCAGATTGCTATAAATAAACTCAGCCGCGTACTTCTGATTCGCGGCAATACCCCCTGAGCGCGTCGAGGATAAAAAAACATAATCGATTCTTTTAGACTTTAAAAAAGACCGCACCGCCCCCTGATTAAGCACATCCAAACCCGCACGGAATGAAGAATATACCTTCTTAAAGTTATGCGCCTTAAAATAATTAAAAAGCGAATTGTCGATAATGTCGTCATGGCCGACGACTAAAATGGCAGAATTATGATTCATAAGGCTACTTTTGATTGTAATAATTCCCGTGCTCAATAAGAAGCGTCGATTTATTGTCCGTTCGTTCCAGGGCATGCTTATAGGCCGGAAAAATCTCCTGAGGCTCATTTAATTCGACGACTTCGATCCAACCAAACATCTTTCTAAAGGCCTCGGCATAATTACCCACATGCTGATGGCCGGGATGAACCGGCGCGTCGGGCCCGACCGCTACCCTTATAATGACTTTAGGGATCACTTTATTATCGCTAATGGCCGGGATCTTATCCAGCATGTTGACCATATCCGAAACCGCGATCAGCAGAAAATTCTGGCGCGGATAAACCGAGATAGGCACATAGCCGGCTAAGGCCAATCCGATAGAAAACTGCATTTGAAAACTTTCATTAATAGGCATTTCCAAGGTTTTTTCCGGTGAGACATCCCTCAAAGTCTGGAACATGAAAGTCCCGGGCCCGGCAACCGTTTGCCCGACAAATAGCGTATGGGGTTGCTGTGCAAGCCACTCCATCGTTCTTTTAAGTTCGTCGAAGTATTTCATATTAGAATTTGATCAATTTTCCTAAGCCCGAGTGGGGATAGCCGTTAACATACTTAAAATAAATGATTTTCTTCTCGTATTTGGTGCCCTTAAACCAGGGTTCATCACTACCCCACACCTCCCGGGTTTTAGTCATGACACTTAAGCCGTTGTCGCAGACAACAAAAACAACCGGCAAATCGAAATTGTAAGCATATTTAACCGCCTCATGGAATATACCGGTTTCCGACGACATATCGCCGCAAAAGAGATACGCCTTGCCTTTTTTGTTCTGCTTTTTTAAGGCCCAGCCAACACCGACCGCTGTTCCCATAAGGCTTCCGACAATGCCGGAACAGAAAACATTGTATTGGGGAAAACAGAGCGAAATGCTTCTCCCTTCAAGAATAGCCTTTTTAACTTCCTCCCGGGGGACGCCTTTTAGAAGCGCCAATTCGTGGGAATCCCAAAAACCAAACACATAATCCTGGGGGCCGATGTGATTGTTCTTAAAAATCTCAATCAATTGATCTTCCCTGCCGGCGCGAAGATGCACCGGGGCCCTAATAGCGCCGGTGGCAAAGATTTCGGCGATCTCGTTTTCGAACTTGACGATATCTTCTTTAGTTAGCGTGGGTTTAGGGAACATGGAGACTATTTTGCCTCTATCTAATTAATGAAAATGGCCTATTGATAAGGTCATTCGGCGCCAAAAGAAACATCGTTAGTATACCGAAAATGCTTTCTAAATGCAACCAACTATTCAGATTCCAAGAAATCATTTAGGCACCCAGAAACATACGGTAAAACAGCTAAAATTGCCTGTTTTCGCTCATTTTCAGAAACTTTTTATGCCAAATCTCCAGAACAAACAGCCTCCAGAGAAGCGCCTCTTTTTGCTTTGAAAATGGAAAAACCGAACACCCGCGAGGGCTCAATAAATCCTCTAATTCCTTCGCTTCCAACATGTTTCGAGCGAAGCTATTTGGCTCCAGCAGATAACTTCGCACTTTATCCCCGTTAGATTGAAGCACCCGGTCAACCGGCAGCATAAAACCCTGTTTCCGGCGAAAGGCGATTTCCCGAGAGATATATTTCTGGGCAACGCATCTGAGGATAGATTTGCCTTCGACACGTCCGAATTTCATTACCCTCCTCCGCCGTTTAAAATCCTTGGGCAAGTTATAAACAAATTCAACAATCTCCTTCGCCAGATACGGTACCCGGACTTCAACTCCGTGCGCCATCGCAGCCTTATCGACTTTCATCAAGAAACTGTTAGGCAATTGACGACGAATCTCAAATCCGGACACTTGGCGGAAAATGTCTTCTTGGTTAAGGCTGCCTATAAAATCGTTCATCAGAGCACTCCCAAGAGAAACACCGGGACGCGTAAGATTTTTTGATATCCGGCAATAGTACAATCTGTTTCTTAGCCCCTGCGGCAAAATATTAAAAGGAAAATCGGCCAGCATAAACCACGGATAGCCGCCAAAAATCTCATCCGCTCCCTCTCCGCTTAAAACAACCTTAATGCCGGACTGTTTTATTCTCTGTGCGATAAGAAACGTTGTAATAAAACCACCGTCGACGGAAGAAAGATCGTCAAAGCTCTCCATTAATTCTTCGATTTTTAGGAATACCTCATTGGGATTGATCGTAAAAGAAATATGGCGAGACCCCAAACTCCTGGCAACAGATTCCGCATAAGAACGCTCATCCTTAGGATGGTCAAAGCCTGCGGTAAAAGTCAAAATCGGCTCTTTAAGAACTTTGGCAGCCATGGCCGCAATAAGGCTCGAGTCTACCCCGCCGGAAAGAAGGACGCCAAGGCCGACATCGCTCTGCAGATGCGCCTTAACAGCCTTTAGCAGTCTTTCTTCCAATTGACCGCAGGCATCCGAAAAACTTATCGTAGCCTCTATGCCGCTAGAGTTTAGCTTCCAGAATTCTTTAAATTTCACTTCGCCGTTTCCGGCGATCAGCATATGTCCGGGCGGCAATTTCTCGATTCCCTCTAAAATAGTCAGGTTATCTTGAGGGATGATGGAAAAGGTAAGAAGAGTTTGGGCCGCAAGCCGGCTAATCGTTGGAGTGTATAATTTCTTTGGCAGCTGAAGAAAGGCCTTAATCTCCGAGGCGAAGACAAGAATCTTATCCGTTCTTAAAAAATAAAGTGGTTTGATGCCGATGGCATCCCGGGCAAGGACCAGCTTATTTTCTTTTTTATCCCAAAGACAGAACGCGAACATCCCGTCGAGCCTATTGACAAAATCCTCGCCCCACTGCTCGTAGGCATGAACAACCACCTCCGAGTCACCGGTAGAGCGAAATTGATGCCCCTTTTGTTTGAGATGTTCCCTTAAATCGGTAAAGTTGTATATCTCGCCGTTAACAACAGCTAAAACATTATTGTCTTCGCTATAAATCGGTTGGCGGGCATTAGAGGAAAGATCGATAATGGAAAGGCGGTTATGGCTTAAATAAACGCCCTGCTCCTTATCAATAAAAAGCCCTCGGCCGTCAGGGCCGCGATGGTTTAATGAAGCGCCCATCGATTCGATAAGACTCGAGCAATCTTGCTGTTTGGTTAGAATTCCTGCGATACCGCACATAGGGAAAAATATCGAGGATATTTTACGGATTGCTTACGAAACCGTAAAGATACCTGAGGGGATCCGGCCTTTAAGCTACGCGTTTTCCATAAACCAACGCAGCGTCTGGCTTAAACCCTCTTTTAATTCTACTTTAGGCGTCCAGCGTAATTTTGTTTTGGCGAGAGTAATATCCGGCCGCCTTTGCTTGGGGTCATCGACGGGCAAGGGCTTATAAACAATCCCTACCTTTTTACCGGTCAATTGGGTGATGAGCTTTGCCAGCTCGAGGATAGTAAACTCTTTAGGGTTACCGATATTAACCGGCGTTGAGCAATTTGAAAATAATAACCGGACAATTCCATCAACCATATCCGAGACATAACAAAACGACCGCGTCTGCTTACCGTCTCCGTAAACTGTTAGGGGTTTATTATGCATCACCTGGTCGATAAAATTAGGCACCACCCGCCCGTCTTTGATACGCATGCGAGGCCCGTAGGTGTTAAAGATCCTTATGATCTTGGTGTTTATTTTATGAACCCGGCGATAGGCCATGGTCAGGGCCTCGGCAAAACGCTTGGCCTCATCATAGACACTGCGCGGGCCCACGGGGTTCACATGCCCCCAGTAGGTCTCTTTTTGCGGATGTTCCAGAGGGTCGCCGTAAACCTCGGAAGTAGAAGCCAGGAGGAAAGTTGCCTTATTCTTCTTGGCTACCCCTAAGGCTTTGTGAGTACCCAAGGCACCTACCTTTAACGTGGGAATAGGAAGATTGATGTAGTCAACCGGGCTGGCCGGCGACGCAAAATGCAGGACATAATCAATGCCGCCGGGAGCATCAATTCCGTTTGAGACATTCTGTTTGATGAATTGAAATCCCGGCCTTCCCAAAAGATGAATGATGTTGGCTTTATTACCCGTAATCAGATTATCGACACAAATAACCTTAAACCCGTCATTAAAAAACCGGTCACATAGATGGCTCCCGACAAAACCGGCCCCGCCGGTTATGAGAATTGTTTTCTTGTTTCTCGACATAGATGCCCTCTCTTTAATCTCTACGATCTTTTGTTAGAAAGAATTACAATCTTACGACTTTATTGCTTTTAGCGCCCCGATAAACGTTGCGCGTATCAAAAATGACTTTTGAGTATTTAAGCAAAAATGCGTAATCAATACTGCTGTGGTCTGTCGCAATGACTACGCAGTCATAACGAGATAAATTTGCCTGGGTCAGTTTCATTGAGTTCATGTGCAAAACCCCGATATTCAGATACGGAATTAAAGGATCAAAATAGTCAACCTTGCACCGAGTGCCCTTAAGAAGCTCTATCAATTTTAAGGAAGGTGATTTTCTTAAATCTTTCACATCTTTCTTGTAGGTAACGCCGATAACAAGCATCCTTGCATTTTTAAGCGCCTTGTGGTTCTTTCTTAAGACAGCCTCCAGGCGGTCAATAACATATTGGGGCATATTGGAGTTGATATCCGCCGCGAGTTTAATGAATTTAGAGTTAAAGCCGTGCAATTTCGCCTTCCAATAAAGGTACAGGGGATCTTCCGGTATGCAATGGCCCCCCACTCCCAAGCCGGGAAAGAAAGGCATAAACCCAAAGGGCTTGGTCTTGGCAGCCTCAATCACTTCCCAGACGTTGATTTTAAGCTTGTGGCACATCATGGCTATCTCGTTAATCCACCCGATATTGATGATACGAAAAGAATTTTCCAACAACTTCGTCATTTCCGCGGCCTCGGCCGATGAAACAACGTGAACTTTCTTGATGATCTTTTCGTAAAGTATCCTGGTCAATTCACTCGAGTGCACGCTTAAGCCCCCGACGACCTTGGAAATCTTTGTGACGCTATAATTCTTATTGCCGGGATCGATGCGCTCCGGAGAAAAAGCCAGATAAAAATCTTTTTCGCTTTTTAAGCCGCTTTTTTCCAGTTCGGGCTTAACCAGTTCGCGTGTCGTGCCGGGATAGGTTGTACTCTCTAAAACAACCAACGTGCCTTTTTTTATGAATTTCTGGGTCGTACGGACAGCGCTAAGAATAAAAGAGATGTCCGGCGTGTATTTTCCCTTTAAGGGAGTCGGAACGCAGATCAGGATAACATCGGCTCCGCGCAAAAGGTTGAAATCGGTCGAGGCCTCAAGACGGCGGCTTTTGACCAGGCGCGCAATCTCCTTTGAATCCACATCGAGAATATAACTTTGCTTCTTTTTAAGCCGTTCGACACGGTCACGGTCTTTGTCCAGGCCGAAAACCTTAAACCCCACCTTGGCAAAGCTAACCGCCAAAGGAAGCCCGACGTAACCTAAGCCGATAACGGCAATCTTTGCGTTCTTTGAAACGATCTTTTTTCTTAAAATTTCCGGCATAAAACCAATCCTATTTTGTTTATTGTCCCGACGTTATTTATCGTGAGTTCTATTTTTTGCATATTTCATAGCCATAACCCGATTGGCCCGGTACAGCGAGTGAAACGTCCCGCAATCTGTCCAATTTCCTTCGAGCACATTGTAAGAAAGCTGTTTCTTCCTTAAATACATATTGTTCACATCGGTAATTTCCAGCTCTCCCCGCCGCGAAGGCTTGAGCTTCTTGATAAATTCAAAAACAGTCTTGTCGTACATATAAATCCCGGTCACGGCATATTCTGACGGCGGAACCTTGGGCTTCTCAATAATGGAAACAATCTTTTCTCCCTTAAACTTTACCACGCCGAATCGCTCAGGGTCCGGAACCTTTTTTATCAAAATCCGCGCGCCATTCTTTTGCCGCCTAAATTCATCGACAAAACTTTTAATCGGACTGTCCAAAACATTATCGCCTAAAATAACTATAATCTTATCGTGCCCGGCAAAATGCTCCGCCAATCTTAAGGCATCGGCAATACCATTTTCCCCTTGCTGATACGCATACTGGATTCCCTTAATGCCGAAATCTTCTCCGTTACCCAACAGCTTTAAGAAATCACCGGCATTATTGCCCCCGGTAACAATCAAGATATTTCTAACCCCGGCCTCAATGAGCGTCTGAATAGGGTAATAAATCATCGGCCGGTTGTAGACCGGTAAAAGATGTTTATTGGTAATCCGCGTTAACGGCTCCAAACGTTTTCCCATGCCACCGGCTAGAATAACACCTTTCATGCTTCTCCCCCGTCCTTGAGGAAAATAAAGAAACTAAAATCAATTTTTTAAAACTTACAAAACTTTACCGCGGCCAACCCCAAAATATTCAAAGCCCAACTTGGCAATAGTCTCGCGATTAAGCAGATTTCTTCCGTCGAAGATCATCGCATGGCGCATAAGCCGTTTAACTCTCTTAAAATCCGCGTTCTTAAATTCATCCCATTCGGTCAACAAAAGCAGGCAATCGCACCCCCGCACAGCCGCATACGCATCTTTACAGAAAATCACCTTCTTTAAAGATTGCTTTGCCTTGGACATTGCCTGCGGGTCATAGGCCTTTATTTTAGCGCCCTCGTTTTCGAGCGCGTTAATAATATCGACCGTGGGGGCGTTACGCATGTCATCGGTTTGAGGCTTAAACGACAACCCCCAAACACCGATAGTCTTATTCTTTAAAATCCATAATTTGTCTTCGATGAGTTTAATAAATGACAATTTTTGGTATTCGTTAATATTATGCACTTCCTTGAGAAGAGAAAAATCATAGCCGCTCTTTTCGCTTAAGTGAATAAAAGCCGCCACGTCCTTAGGAAAACAACTACCGCCATAGCCGATACCTGCATTCAAGAAATCCTTGCCGATGCGCCGGTCGAGGCCCATCCCTTCTGTTACCTGAAGAATATCCGCCCCCACGCGGCCGCAGATCTGGCTTAGGGCATTGGCAAAAGATATCTTGGTAGCCAAAAAGGCATTAGAGGCATGTTTGATCAACTCCGCCGAATTCATGTCCGTAACGACAACGTTAGCCTTTAACGGCTTGTAAATTTCTTTGAGCAGGCCTTCGGCCCGTTTGGACTGAACCCCAATCACGATCCTGTCGGGGTGCATAAAATCTTTGATTGCCGAACCTTCCCTTAAGAATTCGGGGTTAGAGGCTACGTCAAAATTCATCACGTTTTTGCTGTTTTCTTTATACTTCTTAGGCAGATTCATCCGAATAGTCTGCGTAATCCTCTGCCCTGTCGCGGCGGGAACGGTCGATTTTTCCACAATCAATTTATAAGAATCCATCCCCGCGGCAATTTCCCGCGAGACGTTTTCGACATAAATCAGATCGGCCTCGCCGCTTTCTTTTGGCGGAGTTCCGACCGCGATAAATATCACCATCGACTTTTTTGCCGCTTCCCTGATTGAGTCGGTAAAGAAAAGCCTCTTTTGTTTAACGTTACGGCGCAGCATTTCTTTTAAACCGGGTTCAAAAATCGGTATCTGCAGCTTCTTTAGTTTTTTAATTTTTTCCGGATCATTATCCACGCAAATGACCCTGTGCCCGATTTGCGCCAGGCAAACCCCCGTCACCAGCCCTACGTATCCCGAACCGACAATAGCAATATTCACCGTCTGTCTCCCTCTTAATTTTATTTTATCATTCTCAAAAAAATCTCAAACGATCGCACACTACACTACAAGAAATTTCTTTTTATTGCCCTTCCGAACTTTGCGAACCCGCTTTCCGCTTATGGAAACTATTGCTAAAATCAAGGACCATATCCGGAAACGCCTTGAGCCGGAAAACCAGCCAGATCTCGCTGCCCGCGCCGCGGGTTTCGTTATAAGCAATATCCATTTCCCAACAATGCAGATCCCGGGTGACCATGAATTCCTGCTCCTTAAGCAGCCCGTGATTGATATCAAATCTGCCGTATGACTTAAATTTCCATTTTGGATTAATTTTGTAATTAAACTCTGTGGTTATTTGATCGTCGACATCGATGGTGTAGCGTTTACCGAATGCCAGGGACCATTTATCCCCGTCATTGAGATAAATTTCAAAATTTGCCGAAGACAGCTTTTCTTCGTGAACGTCATAATCCGAATCGGAATTAAAGGTGAGCCAATCAGCCGGTTTAAACTGTATATCCGAGCGATAATGGTCAAACCCCCCTTTACCGGCGTCTTCTTTCAGGCGCAAGGTTGTGTCAACAACAGCCCTGAGCAAATCGACCGTGGCATCTTTCCGCTTTGTTTGTAGCTTATTTTCGAGCGAGAACAGGATAGTGTGGGATCTCGTCAGGGTGTCCACGGAATCAAAATAATCCAGAGAGGTGGCGGGAACCGTTGGCGTATGAGTATATTGGTAGGCGACAGACGGCGTAATAATATGCCGCAAACGGTTGACCTCTATCCCCCAGATATCCCCTTTGGTGTCGTATATTTTAAAGAACTTTGTGCTCAAGTCAGCGCCGGTTGTAAATATCCCCCGAAGAATATGGTACCGGGAGCGGTCATTGGTCTTGCTGTAATAGGTCTGCCGTCCTCCGACAAAAGGGGTCATCTCGATAAACGAAATTTTAAGCGGGTAGGACAGGCGGCTGTCCGAATCCAGGCGCTTTGTCTCTTGCCTTACCTCTGTTGGCGAGGGATATTTGTTGGCCAAATTCACAAACTCGTTGGCACTTCTAAAATAAAATCCCGTGTCGCCTATTTTCTGGTTGGTCATATCATAGCGGATTTGCGGCAGGCGCTCCGTTGCCGTGACAAAATGATTAACCCGGGCATCGGTGCGAAAGCTTAAGGTTCCGCTGGGAATGGTCTTGGTTAACAAAAAATACGTCGGCGGATTGGAATCTTTTTCGTATTCACGCTTATAGTAATCCTTAAGAAAAGAAGCATCGCTCAGCTTGTAATATTGCCAGGTGACATCGGTCGTTTGGTCGACAGCCCATTTATGCCGCCATTCTCCCTTATACCGCTCAGCATACCGCGTCTTGCCTTCTTTATCTTCCCAAAAATATTTTCGCTGGACATTTAATTCATTCATATAATAAAGACGCACAATACCCTCGCCCATTTTAGGAGTCTCGTATTTCAAATCAAGCCCCGGGGCAAACCCTTTGCGGTCGCGATAATCCAAATGGATTGTCCCCTTAACGTTCTCGGTCAAATAATAGCGCCACTGGGTCAGTAAGAAAGCACCCCATTCTTTATCATAGCCCGGAGTATAAATCACCCGCGGCCTTTTATCGTCCAGGCGCTGCGTATATTTGGGGATATAGATAACCGGCACTTTGCCGACAAACATTTTGACATTATTCGCGACAACCTTGTCTTTGGGATAAATATCGATTTTCTTGGTATGCATTTTAAAATGCGGCTTATCCAAATCGCAGGTCGTCATATACCCTTCTTTCATCTGTATATGATTATCGGCGATTTTTGCCACAGATTTTCCCGCGCCATAATAGGGGCTAAAATTTATTTTTGCCCCGGCGAAACTTCCCTGCATTTTCCCGAAATCAAAAGTCAAGGCCTCGCCCGCTATCCTCCCTTGGGGAGAACTTAAGATGACATTTCCTTCCGCAATAGCTGTCTTGCTATCGCGGGAAAATTCGACCCGGTCACAGGTTAATTTTGTTTTTCCCCGGGTAATAACAACGTGGCCCTTGGCAATCACGGTATTGCTTTCCCGGACAAACTCCATTTGATCGCCATTAAGTTCCACCGGGCCGGCGCTATCCGATTCGAGATCCGTTTTGGAAAGATCCGGCATCTCCATTTGAGCAACGCAAACACGCGCCGGGCATGCCAAGGCAAGGATGACGATACAGGCGGCCGAAAGGATCAGCCATCTTTGACGAGAATAATAAAAACTATTTCTATAATAGGGCATCGTGAACTAAAACCTGTGCTCCGATAAGACCGGCATCGCTGCCTAATTTTGCTTTAACAATTTTTACCATCCCCGCAGGAGTTCTTAAGGCACGCTGTAAAAGCGTTTCGCGGATTGTTTTAAACAGGTACTGATGGGCATTAGAAATCCCGCCGCCGATAACAATACAGCGCGGATTAAGCAGGTTGACAACACCGGCTAGACCGTTGCCTAAATGAACCGCAACCTCTTTCCAAAACCGGAGCGCTATTCTGTTTTTGCGGGAGGCTAACCTGGATATTTCTTCCAATGAAATATCATTGTCCTTAAAAACAATTCTTGCTCTTTTTAAAAGCCGCTGATTACCAATATACGTTTCTAAACATCCGTATCCGCCGCAGTTACACTTTAAGCCCGTCTCATTGAGCGGAATATGGCCGATCTCGCCGGCGCTAAATCCTTCCCCCCGATAAAGGGTGTTATCAATAACCAGGCCCCCGCCCACACCGGTTCCGAGCGTAATACAAATCATGTTTTTAAAGCCGTGGCCCGCCCCAAATCTCCATTCGCCTAAGGTGACGACGTTGGCGTCATTATCTACAAAGGCGGGAATCTTGAGCCTTGATTCAATAATCTTTTTTAAAGGGACATTCTTCCAGCCGGGGATATTGGTTAAAACTTCAACTGTGCCGTGACGCGCATCCACCAATCCGGGCAAACCGATACCGATCCCTAAAACATCCTTGTTGTTTAGCCGGTTTTCGGCGATAATCCTGCGGCTTGCGGATACAACCGCCCCGATGAGATTTTCTTTTCTTCGGATAAAACTTGTTGTGGGTAAATTAGTTCGGGAAAGAATGTGACCGGAAGGGCTCACCAAACCCAGCTTTATATTTGTCCCACCGACATCTATGGCTAAAACTGATTTTCTCATAATTTTGGTTTATTTTACATTAAAAGCAGAAGTCATTCAAGACTTTGTGTAGCTATTTGGGAATAAAAATTTGACCGTTTGGGGGCTTTTAAAGAGGGGAGATTTATTAAGATATATTTATTTTTGTAATAATATTAATAAACACCGAAAGAACAAACGCAATTGCGCCCCTTTTTCTTTGCCCGATAAAGGGCCCAATCGGCCTTGTCGATGACTTCCTCTAAGTTCTTGCCGTCACCCGGAAAGACCGAGACGCCGATACTGATTGTCACATGCAAAGTAATATCATACGCCTTAACCGGTGTCTTTTCTATGGCCGAACGGATACGCTCGGCGGCAAAATTGGCCCCGTCGCGGTCAGTATCGGGGAGGATAACACAAAACTCTTCGCCCCCGTAGCGTCCGACAATATCAATTTCGCGAATATTTTCTCTGATGAGCTCTCCGATAAACCGAAGTATCTGATCCCCCACCAGATGGCCGTATCGATCGTTAAAATTCTTGAAATGATCAACATCGGCCATCAATACCGACAGGTCAATATCGCGGCTTTCCGAACGCTTCAATTCTTCTTCCAGCCGGCGCAAAAGATAGCGGCGTGTGTGGACCCCGGTAAGGCTATCGGTAATCGCTAGCTCCTCAATCTCCTCATAGAGCTTGACCCGGCGCAATGCCAGCGCAAATTGATTCCCCAGGATAGAGACCTTTTCTACGTCCCGCTCGGACAACCCCTCAAGCACAAGATAGCCAAGCCTTTCTTTCTTGCTTTTAAGCAGGAAAATAAAATGGGATTTTGAATTCTCGAATTCCTTAAGCTCATCCGAAGAAACTCCGATAAACCGGCAGGTGCGATAGGTAACATTTTCCTTTAGTTTCTCCTTAAACGCCTCAAAGGCCTCTTGCTCGCTGGCCTTCTTCGTAATCTCCTTGGTCATTTCATAAAGGATAAAAATTTCCTTGGCCTGTCTTTCGAGCGCCATCTTCTCTAAGGTAATTTTTTCTTTCTGCCGGATAAGCGCTTCACAGCCCGCCTGCGCATAATCAACTTTCTTAAGAAGGCGCGCCTGGCGTTCTCCCACGAATTTCTTGGCCGAATAAAAAACAACGGCCACCAATAACACGTCAGCTAAAACGGCTAGTCAAAACATACTTTGTTTCTTCCTTCGCTTTTTGCTTTATAGAGCGCACGATCCGCCTTTTGAATTAAATCTTCCCGCGTCTGGGCATCCGTAGGAAAGGCAGCCACTCCGACAGAAACCGTAATGCGGGTTTTTTCACGGCGTAAAATAATTTCCTGCTTGGCGATTCTCTTTCTTAAGTCCTCGGCCAATTTAACAGCCTCCTCCTTGGGGCAATCCGGCAAAAGCACGCCAAACTCTTCCCCTCCGAAACGACAAATCAAATTTCCCGGGTCACGAAAAGTCTCCAGCAGAATCATCCCCACTGTTTTAAGAACAATATCGCCGGCGATGTGCCCAAACTGGTCGTTATACTGTTTAAATTTATCCAGGTCAATCATCAAGAACGACAACTCCTTCTTTTTCCGGAATTCCCTACTAACCTCCTCCGCCATCCGTTCGAGAAAATGCCGCCTGAGGTAAAGTCCGGTTAGGCCGTCGCGTATGGCGAGTTCTTCAACCCGCTCGTAGAGCTGCGCATTCTCAATGGCCACGGCCCCCAGGTCTCCAACGGTAGTAAGAAACCTTAAGTCTTCGGTTATAAAATGGTTGGGCTTAGGGCTGTCGACACGCAGAATCCCCAGGGCCTTATTGCCAATCATCAAAGGAACACTGATAAGAGAACGGACGACTCGCACTTCTTCGGCATTAATCTTTTCGGCATCAAAACGAAAGTCTGTTTTAGTATCCTCGATAATCAATGGCTGCAGGGCCCTGACCACCCATTCATCGAAGACATCCCCTTTTTTGGATTTCAAATTGATCTGCATCTGCCCTTTTTGAGAAGCAGTCAAACCCAGCTCTCCCGTCTTAGAATGAAAGAGATACAGGATCGTCGTAACATCTTCATCCCCGAATAACCGGTTGACCTCCTCGGAAAGAGTGTTCGAGGTATCTTCCTGGGAAAGGCACATGCTTAAATCTTCGGTTAAATTCTTAAGATGCGAATAGCTGATGATTTTCTTGCGGTAGGATTCCAGGACAAGCCGCTCGTTTTCCGCCCCGGATTGCAGGAGATTGGCCTTTTCGGCGCAATCCTGCTGTTTCAATTCGATCTCCCCCTGGAAATTGACCAGATACTGTCGAAAACGGAATAAAAAGAAAAGAATAATAATTTGAGACAACCCTAAGATAAGGAAAAAATGCGGATTGAATTTAAAGGCATAGATAAAGAGGCTGACCAGGAGAATGAAAAAGAAAGAAATGGGCAGGAAGTAAAGATTAGATGATCGTTTTTTCGGTATCTTTATCAAAAAAGTGCACCTTGCTCATGTCAAACACCAAGTCCATATCGCGATTGACTTCCGGCCTGTCGTGAGCCCCGACACGTGCCACAAAAGTGTGTTTGCCCGTATTCAAATGCACGTACACCTCGGAACCCATCGGCTCGACTACTTCGCAAGTCGCTCGGACAGTATTCTCTGGGGATGCCAAAGAAGTAAACAGTTTGTCGTAAATATCTTCTGCTCGAATACCAAAGCTTACTTCTTTCCCGAGATACGGCGCAACAGAAGAGTGCATTTCTTCACCTATTTTAACTTGAAATCCACCTTCATCAAAATAATATTTTCGTTCTTTCTGGATAATACGCCCGTTTAGAAAGTTGATCGGCGGAGAACCGATAAATCCGGCGACGAATTTATTCGCAGGTTTATCATAGACGTCAATCGGATCCGCGCATTGCTGGATTTGACCATCCTTCATAACGGCAATGCGATCTCCTAAAGTCATGGCCTCGGTCTGATCGTGAGTAACATAGATAAAGGTGGTTTGAAGTCTTAAGCGTAATTTATGAATCTCGGCGCGCATGGATACACGCATCTTTGCGTCGAGGTTGCTTAAGGGCTCATCAAACAGAAAGACCAGGGGTTTGCGGACAATCGCGCGGCCAACCGCGACCCTTTGACGTTCCCCGCCGGAGAGCTGCCGGGGACGCCTATCCAGCATTTTTTTAATTCCCAGGACCTCCGCGGCTTCGTGCACGCGACGGATCACCTCTTCCTTGGGATAATGCCTTAACTTTAGACCAAAGGCCATATTTTCAAAGACAGTCATATGCGGATAGAGGGCGTAATTTTGAAAGACCATGGCGATATTGCGGTCTTTGGCGGGAACATCATTGACAATTCTGTCTTCAATCCAAATCTTGCCTTCACTGACATCCTCCAGGCCGGCAATCATCCGCAACGTCGTTGATTTTCCGCACCCCGAAGGACCGACCAGAACCAGGAATTCTCTGTTTTCTACGCCTAAAGTGACGTTATCAACAGCTTTAATGCCGCCTTTGTAAATCTTGCTGACACCTTTTAAGCTAACTTGTGCCATGGCATTTTGTCATTCTGCAGTTTCTTAAAAAAGCGGAAACGAATCCGCGGCCTTTCCCAAAAACACGTTTCTTTATCGGAACAAAATTCATTTAAGCCGCAGCAGCAAACTCTTTTCCGGACGAATTGCCCGGGCCGCTTCAAGAAGATTGGAAATAATCAATAATCTTTTCGATGGTCCCTTTGAGCTCTTTGCGGGGAACGATCATATCAATAAGCCCGTGCGCCAACAAAAACTCGGATTTCTGAAAACCCTCCGGCAACTTTTGGCGAATGGTCTGCTCGATAACGCGCGGGCCGGTAAAACCAATCAGGGCTTTGGGCTCGGCGATAATAACATCCCCTACCCCGGCAAAGGAAGCCATGATTCCTGCCATCGTAGGGTTGGTTAATACCGAGATATATAATAAATTTTCGTCGTGATGCCGGGAAAGAGCGGCACAGGTTTTGGCCATCTGCATCAAGGAAAAGACTCCTTCATACATCCGCGCGCCTCCGCCCGAACCGGAAACAATGACCAGCGGCAGCTTATTTTTTGTGGCGTATTCGGTAATACGCGTTATCCTTTCCCCGACAACGGAACCCATGGAACCCATGATAAACCGCGAGTCGGTAACCGCAAAAGCGATCCGCTTACCGTTAAGATTCCCGGTCCCGGTAATAACGGCATCGCTAAGACCGGTTATGTCCTGGTCGCTCTTTATTTTTTCTTTATACGTCTTGGGGCCTTTAAAATCCAGCGGATCAGTCGAGGAAAGATTAGCGTCACTTTCCTCAAAAGTGCCTTCATCAATAAGCAGGGCAGTGCGCTCTTTAGAGGTTAAGGTCATGTGAAAATTGCATTTGGCGCAGACGTTAAAATTGTCCTTGAGGGTCTTGTTATAGATGGGGCTTTCGCAGTCTGGGCATTTCGTCCACAGGCCGTCGGGAATTTCCTTCTTTCTCAGCTTAACCAGAGTGTACTTGTCTTTTCCGAATAGCGGCATAGAAAATCCTTTTAAACCCTTCTATTCCAAGTTATGGATGGTTAGCCCCGACAGGACCTTGGGATAAAAATACGTCGTTTTGGGCGGCATGCGCTCACCGCTTAAGGCAATCGTTTTAAGCTGCGAAACCTTAACCGAGTTCATAATAAAACTTACATCCGCCTGATGATTATTGACCATATCCAGCGCCAGATCAAAATCCTTAACGTAAGTGATATCTTCGTGATGGATCCCCACGCGGTCTAAAACAAAATTCTTTAGGATCGTCGCATCAAGGCTGCGGAATTCCTTTGAGCCTTCTTTAATATAACGGTCGATTAAAAGCCTGTTTTTTAGCCGCAATAACTTCATCCCTTCCCGGGTATAAAGCCCGAAGGCATGCTCGTTCTGCCCTGCCTTGGCTAAGAGGATCTGAAAATCCTCTTTGGTCTTAATCTTATCGATCTTAAAAAATTCTTCCAGGAAATCGAGCGGGGCTTTAAGAGATTTGATCACCCGGTGAATCGGCAGAATCAAAAGATCGCGGGAATCAATGCTGGTAAAATAGGTCATAATAAAGTTGTACGGCTCTTCTCCGGTGTGTTCATCTCCCCGAGCCAATTCAAGCCGGCGGTACTCCCGGCCGACTTCATAGCGGTGATGGCCGTCGGCAATAAAAAGATTTTGCCCTTCCAGGGAATTCTGGATCTCGCTAATCAAGGCCTCATCGTCCAGCCGCCATAATCGATGGCTGACCCGGTCACTGTCGATGATGTCAGCACAAGGAGCGGTCAGGCAAACTTTCTGGCTAAAAATCTTCTCAACCTTTTTATCCTTATCGGAAAAGCACACAAAGATAGGGCTGCAATTGATCTTCAAAGCCCGCCAAAGCTTGAGCCTGTCTTCTTTAGCTTTGGATTGGACATTTTCATGGGGAAAGATTTTCGCCTCGCCTTTTTCATCCTGAATACGCATGAGAGAAATAAACCCCAAGCGGCTGTGTTTTTCTCCGCGAACAGTATATTCCTGTTTGTAATAATACATCGCCGGCTTGGCGTCTTCTTGAAGAATGCCTTGCTTTAACCATTCTTTGAATATTTTTTTAGCCCGGGTATATTTATTTTCTTCGGCGTTGTCGTTTTCTTTCTCCAAACCCAGAAGGACATGAATATAGTTATTGGGGTGCAGATTGTGATAACGGATTTTCTCCTCGGAGGAAATCACGTCGTACGGCGGGCAGGTGACTTTTGAAAGGTCCCCTACTTTTTCCTGATTGTAATGGATAGCTTTAAACGGTTTTATTTGAGACATGATATGGAGAACCTCGCGTGCGTTAGATGTGTTTTATTCTCCTTCGCATTACTAACGGGAGCCAATAGTATATGCTTCGGAGAATTATTCCAAGAGATATTCTACGAAGCATATACTATCATTCTTATTGCCTATGCGAAGTAGAATAAGACCAGAATTTCCTAAGGGGATACAACCACCCTCCCAAAAAGCCACCGATGGCATCGGACAGCAAATCACCAGCGTCCATCTGCCGGCCAGGGACAAACATTTGGTGAAGTTCATCGCTTGCCCCGTAAAAGAAACAAAACAAAATAACAAAAAGAAGAATTTTACCTTTTGGTAGAAAACCGTGTGTCCCGTATAGGGCCCGGCAAAATAGAAATCCTAAAACAGCGTACTCGCCTGAATGATATATTTTGTCCGAAATCAGATTCCCAAGAGGCAAATTCAAATACGGCTGGGAAGATACATAGAAAATAATAGCAGAATACGAAAGAACAGGAAACCAAAATCTGAGAAACTTCATTCGGTCAAAAGAGGGCATTTTGGGTTATTTCTTACCGGCGGATGCCTTGGGGTTATGGGGACACGAACTACAGCATGAACCCGAGTGGGAAGAAGCCTTTGAGGAATCAGTTTGGGCTTGCTCTTTTCTCTTATAATCGGTTTCATAAAAGCCGCTGCCTTTGAAAATAATCCCGGTACCCGAGCCGATCAAGCGGTCCAGGCTGTTTTTGCCGCACTTGGGGCACTTTTTGAGCTTCTTTTCGGTCATCGACTGAAAGGCCTCTAATTGATGGCCGCAGGCAGAACATTCATATTGATATGTTGGCATTGTTCTTAGCATCCTTTCTATTTATTTTTCATTAAACGCCGATAGCCCGGATGATCGCATGCAGATAGAATCTGCGTAACACGGCATGCCTCCACTCCAGGCAATGCCAGAGGACAAAATACATATCCCCGGCCATATTAATCCTTAAAACGATACCGGATAATCGGCCAAAACATCTCCAGCGCCCGAAGCCAATTAATTTTCTTGCCTTCTTGCGTGGAGCGTGCCGTATACTCGATAGGGACTTCGATAATCTTTATTCCCTGCTTAATCAGCTTAACCGTTACTTCGGTCTCAAACGCAAAATTTCTTGAACAAATATTTACCGCTTGAAGAATATCTCTTCTAAAAACCTTAAAACCGGTATTAACATCGGTAAGATTAACCCCGTAAAGCAACCGCAGGGTAATATTAGAAACAATATTGGCCAACCGATTAATAAGCATCATTTTCCTAATCGATCCCAAGAAACGGGAGCCGTAAACAACATCTGCTTTTTTCTCCAAAATCGGGAGCAAAAGAACGGGATACTGCGCCGGGTCATATTCCAAATCGGCGTCCTGGATAAGGATAATATCCCCTGTCGCCCTGGCAACACCGCTGCGCAGCGCGGCCGTCTTTCCTTGGTTCTCCTGAAAGAAAACCTTAACTAACGGATGATTTTGATAAAACGCTAAGATCTCATTGGTCTGGTCCTTTGACCCGTCGGAGACAACGATTACTTCTCGCTCCACGCCCGAAGGGAGCGCCGCCGAAACAACACGGTCCATAACGCGCGCAATCGTTTTTTCTTCGTTATAAACAGGAATGATTACGGACACCTTCGTCATAGTTTTCTACTCGTGTTTTAGGATCTGCCTATCGCCCAGAATAAATCGGCGCCAAGCCCCTAGGACCCTGGGATGAGCAAAAATTCTGCCGCCTGGGCCGGAAAAAACTTCCCTATACTCTGAGGACACGGCTTCAGTTAATGTTTTTCGATATTTTCCGATATACGTCAACGGTTCGGGAGAAATAGTATAGTAAACAAGAAAGTCAGGATCCCCTTCGAATCGGGGATCAAAATTCACGATTCTAGCCTGTAAAAAACGTCCGTAAAATGGCGCGCTAAAAGAATGCCCCCCGGATACCGCTAAAAAGATTGTCGACCCCCTGGGGAGAGACTGGGTCATGATATCTAAAATGCCCGGGTAGGAGCCTACGAATCCCACATACCCCGATGCATAGTGATAATATTCGAATTCTGACTGCCCTGACTTCATCGGTTTAAAAGGTTGCGGCATAAGAGGGCTAGACATCGCGTCCCACGCAATTCCCAGAAAACAGAAGGCAATTATCAATTTACGAATCCAAGGCTTCCGGTTAAGAAGAAAAATAACCCTTCCAAAGAATAATAAAATAATCGGCCAGGCTACCAGGAGAATCCTCGGCCCGATCCATTGGTACTCGTCTTTCCCGATGGGGATAACGATTAAGAAAAACGACAGCGCGACTCCAAAAAGCAGCACCTCTCCTTTTTTCATCCTGTGTTTTCTATAGAGAAAACGCCATCCCAGAAAAATCCATGAAAGAAAAGCAGCGGGGCCGCAAAACAGCCCGAACCAGCCGCCCTCAACAAGCTTATCAGGGATCGAGATAAGCATTTCCGGCAGGGATTGCTGTCCCAGTCCCCAGGCCGATGCTGTTACTCGAGCCGGATAAATCCAATCCGAAAAAAGCCAGTAATTTCTTAAATGCCATCCCAGCCCCAATCCTGCCATCGCGAAGAGTCCCCACAAAAAATCACTCTTCCAGTTTTTGCGTGCCAATACGAAAAGAAGACCAAGCCCCAGAATTAATCCCCAAAATAACAAATGGTATTTTATCCCCATCATTGCGCCGATCGAAAGAAATGCAAGCCTGGCATAAATTTTTCTTGTCGTTACAAAAAAACGAGTCATTAGATAGAGGCTGCTTAAAAGAAATCCTGCCGACAGAAGATCAACATAATTAGTCCTCATATGCGCAATCACGAGAGGGGTTAAAAAGAAAATTCCGGATAAGAAAAAAGCTCTTGCGCGGCGAAGCCCAAAGTGCCGTGCAAACAAATAAATGATACCGGCTGTCCATGCCCCGACGGGAATCTGCGCCGCATCCACCCATCGCGTGTCCCCTAAGAAAAGAACCGGCCAGGAAAAGAAAACTTCTGCATTCATCGGATACGCAAAATGAATCCGCAAGTCGGTCGGAAGAAGAACCCATATTCCGCGTTGGATTGATTCATAAATAAACGGAAGATGGTAGGTAAGATCGTCAATGTCTCGGGGAGGGAGAAAATAGGCGCAAGCCAACAGCCATCCTAAGACCGCCGTAACCGCGATAATGATAATCTTGCTTGAAAGCGGCGCTACAATTTCCCTCCATGCCCTCCCCTTGCATCTAACAGCCTGGACAGGATAAGAAAAATAATGGAGAAACAGAATAATTATCGCATTTAAGGCCACAGCCTCGAAGGGACGCAGCCATCCGATCGCCCCCAAAAGAAGTAATGTTCCTATGATTTGGATCGTTGTTAATAAATATGCCAAAAATAATTTCTCGGAGACGCGCCCTATTCCCCAGCCAGGAAGGATGTAGAAGTACCGGATGAAAATAAGTGCGTTAAAGACGAGGAAAAGAATATCCATAATGACCTGTTCATATGTTGCCACTGCGTTCAAAATCACATGCAAAACTTATTTAAACGCTTTCTTTATCTTTTCCGCCAAAGAATCACTGCCCGAGACATCATCCCCACCGCTAACTTTTGCATATTCTTCCAAAATCCTTCTCTGCTCACTCGATAACCGCACCGGCACCTGCAACATCACCTGCACGTATTGGTCGCCCGGGGTATGAAGATGAAGATCTGGCATGCCCTTTCCCTTAAGACGAAAAGTCTTTCCGCTCTGCGTACCGGCCGGTATGGACATGCTTACCTTGCCGTTTAAAGTAGGAACAGATACTTCACCGCCTAAGGCCGCCTTGATAAAACTAACCGGCAGCTGCATATAAAGATCGCTTCCTTCTCTTTGAAAAGTCGGATGCTGCTTAACCGCAATGGAGATATACAAATCCCCTTTGCCGCCGGCACTACCCTCGCCTTCGCCTCTCACCCTCAGCTGAGAATTGCTGTCAACGCCCGCAGGAAACTGGACTTCAATATTTCTGGTAACACGCACCGCTCCCTGCCCCTGGCATTTAGGACAGTATTCGGAAATAATTTTTCCTTCACCCCGGCATTGAGGACAGGTCTGCTGGATGCGGCCAAAACCGCCCAAATTTGTAATCACGGCCCCTTGGCCGCGACAGGCAGGACAGGTTTTAGACTTACTTCCGGGCTTGGCACCTGTTCCGTTACAATCGGTGCAGGTTTCGTGACGCGGAACTTTAACATTTTTCTTTATACCGCTAAAAGCCTCTTCTAAAGTTAATTCCGTTTCATAGTGAATATCCCTGCCCCGGCGGACACGGCGCCCGCGCCCCGAAGAAGAACCCGACCCAAAAACATCCCCAAAGATTTGGTCAAATAAACCGCCGCCCAAGCCAAAATCCGATAACCCTTCAAAAATACTGCTAAAATCCGCTCCTTTAAAAATGTCCTCGGATGTATAGCGCTGGTCGATTCCGGAATGGCCGTACTGGTCGTACATGGCGCGCTTTTGCGGATCGGATAAAACAGCATAGGCCTCGGAGATTTCTTTAAATTTCTCCTCGGCCTCTTTTTTCATTTCCGTTGGAACCCGGTCAGGGTGATGGGACAGGGCGAGACTTCGATATGCTTTTTTAATTTCTTCTAAGCTTGCGCTTTTTTGTACGCCTAAGATTTGGTAGTAGTCTTTTTTCATTTCCGGCTTTCAGCTTACAGCGGTCAGCTTACAGCTAAAAGCTTTTGCTGATAGCTGAAAGCTGATAGCCGATAGCTTTGTTTATTTCTTATCATCCTCCGCCTTAAAATCGGCGTCGATGATATCGTCTTTCTTGCCTTTTTTGGGACCTTCATCCGCACCGGAACTGCTGCCGCCGGCATTCATATCGGCCTGCGGCCCGGCACCACTTGCGCCACCGGTCCCAGTTTGACCGCCCTGGGCCTGTTGCGCGGCCGTGGCCTTGTAAATCTCTTCGGCCAATTTATGTGCCGCTTTTTGAAGCGATTCCATGCCGGATTTGATTTTACCCTGGTCCTTATTTTTAATCGCCTCTTTAAGCGAATTAAGCTCTTGCTCAATATTCGCCCGGTCAGCCTGCGAAACCTTATCGCCGTATTCTTTTAAAGACTTCTCGGTCGCGTAGACAAAGGTATTCGCCTGATTAAGGATCTCCACTTCTTCTTTTTTCTTTTTGTCATCCTCGGCAAATTTTTCCGCCTCTTTGACCATTTTCTGGATTTCTTCCTCGGAGAGTTTCTTGGGAGCGGTGATTTTAATCGATTGCTCTTTACCGGTTCCCTTATCTTTCGCGGAAACATGCACGATGCCGTCGGCATCAATATCAAAGGCAACCTCAATTTGAGGAACGCCGCGCGGCGCCGGAGGCAAGCCGACTAAATCAAACCGGCCTAATTCGGTATTGTCATTGGCCATTTGCCGCTCGCCTTGCAAAACCCGAATGGTCACCGCCGGCTGATTATCTTCGGCGGTCGAAAAGATCTGGCTCTTTTTTGTGGGAATGGTCGTATTGCGCTCAATTAACTTTGTCGCAATCCCGCCCAGCGTTTCAATACCCAGCGATAACGGGGTCACGTCCAATAGCAAAACCTCTTTGGCGTCGCCTTTAATGATCGCCGCCTGGACCGCCGCGCCTAAAGCCACGCATTCCATGGGATCGATGCCGCGCTCGATTTTTTGCCCGATCGCCTGCTCAACAAATTTCTGAACAATGGGCATACGGGTGGGGCCGCCGACTAAGATAACCTTGTCAATTTTGACATCCTTGCCGGCCTTATTTGATGCGTCCTTAATGGCCTGTGCCACCGGGCCGCGGCAACGGTCAACGATCGAAGAAACAAGGTCATCGAGTTTTGCCCGGTCAATGGTCATGGTTAAATGTTTTGGCCCGCTCGAATCCGCGGTAATAAACGGCAGGTTGATATCGGTTGAAACCGTACTGGAAAGCTCGACCTTGGCTTTTTCCGCCGCTTCGCGCAATCTTTGAAAAGCCATTTTGTCATTCTTTAAATCAATTCCCGATTCTTTTTTGAATTGATTGATGATGTGATCAATCAAAACATTGTCCATGTCGGTACCGCCCAGCTGGGTGTCGCCGCTGGTCGAGAGAACCTCAAAGGTCGCCGCCTTGTGGCTGTCATCCCAACCCATTTCCAGGATGGTAACATCCAGCGTCCCGCCGCCCAAGTCAAAGACCAAAATCTTTTGCTCTTTGCCGGCTTTATCCAAACCGTATGCCAAACAAGCGGCTGTCGGTTCATTAATAATACGCAGGGCCTTTAACCCGGCAATCTCCGCCGCGTCCTTGGTCGCCTGACGCTGATTGTCGTTAAAATACGCGGGAACAGTAATGACCGCCTCTTCGACCTTATCGCCTAAATATTTCTCGGCATCAGCTTTGATCTTTTGCAAGAGAAACGCGCTGACCTGCTGCGGCGAATAATCTTTTCCGAAAACCTTAAATTTAAAATCGCTGCCCATTTTGCGTTTGGCCGCGTAAATGGTCCCTTCGGAATTAATCGCTGCCTGACGCCGCGCCGGCTCGCCGACTAAACGCTGCCCGTCTTTGGTAAAGGCAACAAATGACGGAAACGCCTTACCCGACGCTACCCCGGCGCCTTCTGCCGACGGGATAATCGCCGGGCGTCCACCCTCCATAACCGCTGCCGCTGAATTGGATGTTCCTAAGTCGATTCCGATAACTCTAGCCATAACACACCTCGCTTTTTAATATAAAATCAATTTTAGTTGTTTGGTTGTTCTTCTTTTGCGTCCTTTGCGATACCTTTTGCGGTTTTAGCAGTTGCCACTTTCACTTTTGCCGTGCGAATAACATGATTGTCAAAAAAATAACCTTTTTGAAATTCCTCGACAATAGCCCCTTCCTTAAATTGATCCGTCTCTTCCTGCATCAAGGCCTCGTGAAGATGAGGATCGAACATTTTCCCTTTCGCCTCGATAGGTTTGACGTTGTTTTTCTTTAATAACTCGTAAACATGCGCCATCACCATTTCGATCCCTTTTAAAAAAGCATCGTAATCTTCGTGCTTGGCTTTAGCCGCCTCGACGGATCTTTCCAAATCGTCTAAGATCGCTAAAAACTGCGCCAGCAGACCTTCGTTGGCATATTTAACAAATTCCTGTTTTTCGCGGTCGGTGCGCTTGCGGACATTATCAAACTCCGCCAACAGCCGCACGTATTTATCCTTAAATTCCGCGGCTTCGTGCACAAGCTTGTCATACTCGGATTCCTTAAGCGCGATTGTCTTTTCTTTTGAGAAGAAAGATTTCTCCTTCTTGCCTTCGCCTTTTTTAGGCCCTTCTTTCTTTTCGCCTAAAGATTCTATGGGGGCTTCGGGCTCAAGCCCGGGTTGCTCTTGCTTGAGCACTTCATCCTGTTTTTCTTGCGACGGTTTCATTTTCTCACTCGCATCAGACATATTTTTTCCTTTATACCTACTTATAAAATCTCTTTCATCAATTTCGAGAAATAATCAAGCGTTGAAACCACCCGCTCGTAGTCCATCCGGGTGGGGCCTAAAACCGCAATACGCCCGCTGGGGCCGTTTTCTTTCTTAAAACTTGATATCGCCAGAGAGCAACCTTCGATATCTTCACAGGCAATTTCGCTTCCGATAAAGATCTGAATCTTCTTTTCCAGGGCACGGTTGATGACTTCCAGAATGTGCTCTTTCTCTTCGAGCGCGTGAATAATATGTTTAATACGCTCAAAATTATGAAATTCGGGATAGCCGGCAACAAAACTAATGCCCTTACAAAACATCTTTTCGCCGCCGTCAATCGAAACAATGCTGGTGTAATGCGTTAGATCAGAAATGACTTCAGAGGTTTTTTCCAAGAGCTTTTCTAATTCCTTAACCCCGCGGCGGTATTCGGCCTGAATACGCTCTTTTTCTTCCTTTAAAAGCTGTATCTCGTTCATCAGGTGGTCGACAAAATAGCGATAACCCCGTTGCGTGGGAACGCGCCCGGCCGAGGTGTGCGGATGCGACAGAAATCCTTCCTCTTCCAGTTCGGCCAGAATGTTGCGCACCGTCGCCGGGCTTAAATCCAGATGATATTCCTGGACGATAAAGCTGGAACCGACCGGCGTCACATTTTTGATATACTGGTCGACAACAATCGCAAGGACCCTGTCTTTCCTTGCCTGGGAATCGTTTTTGCGTGGAGTCATTTGTTTTTCTCCGTTTAGCTATCAGCTTTCGGTCATCAGCCTTCAGCTGCTATTAGAGGCTGAAAGCTGAGAGCTGACGACTGATGGCTTCCAACTGGCACTCCAATCGCCAGAGTGCTAAGGGGGTATTATATCAAATAACAGTGGAGTGTCAACTATGCTATTTCTCACTCCGTGATGATTTTTGGGGCGCCCCGCACCCAGCAAGCTGGGTGCGGGGCGCCCTCCCGCGCTTCAATCTAATTCACATCCACCTTGATCTGCTTCGGTTTTGTCTTCTCGATTTTAGGCAAGGTAACTTCCAACACACCATTTTTGTAAGCCGCCTTGACCTTTTCTCTGTCGATGGGAACGCCGATTCTAAGGCTCCGCTCAAACGCCCCATAGGCTCTCTCAACTTTATGATAATTCTTGTCTTTGCTTTCAACTTCTGACTTCCTCTCACCCTTGATTGTAAGCATGCCATCTTCGTCAACGCTGATTTCAATTTCTTCCTGCTTTAGTCCGGGAAGGTCAGCCTTTACGCTGATGTTATTTTTATCTTCCTCAACATCCAGTGCCGGCCAGCCACCTTTTAAAAAACCCTTCTCTAGGCCGGGGAACATCGTCAGCCCGAGCAGATGGCTTTGAGCATCGTCCAATTCCCGAAACAAATCAACACTCTTTGGCCTCCAATTAATTAGTGTCATGCTACACCTCCGTATTGTTTTAAGTTTAATTTTTAAACCCACCAGCCAGCAGGACAACCTTTTCCAGCCTTCTTTACTATTAGCACTCTGATGTATTAAGTGCCAAATTCAAGATAAAAAAATTTTAGCTTACAGCCCGTCTTCCTTCTTCTCCACACCACCTCCTATTTCTAAGATTACTTTAATACCGCTAATATTCACATGTTTGTCTTCCATCAAATAATGCACATAGCTAAGCTTCTGAATCTGTATCTTAGAATAACAGCGCGTCTTCTTCCCTATCCGTATCGGCTGAACAACTCCCATCTCGTCGAGTTTCCGCAGTGTCCAAATGGGGATATTGACGATCTGGCTTACGACGCCAATAACATAAACCGGATCCTCCGGTTTAATGAACACGTCGAATTTCTCAGCAGATTCTTTCCTCATGGAGAACCCTTTCTTTAAGCTCATTTGAAATATAACATAGTCTAGTTACTTTGTCAATATAATTTAATCAAAATAGTTAGGTAAACTAACTACGCATAAACCCCAAAAGGGTAATGAATAAAACAAAGAGGGCGCCCCCATGTCTTGCTGTCGCAAGACAGCAGTGGGGGCGCCCTTTAAAATCACATCCCACTCAATACCCTAAAAACTCATCGCTCCCCGCCTTCCGGAAATACGGCGAAGTGTATATCCATTTTCCGATTATGCACAACATACCCGCCGGCAATATAGGTATGGTGCGGACTGGTTTCAAAATTAAAGATATCGATTTTTTCCTGAACCGGAACAATGCTGACAATAGAGATGTCTTTACCTGCCGGGTCGGTCAGAGTATCCCCCACTTTAAGCTCTCCGATCGGCCGCCACTCCCCTTTACTCAGGACGGAATGAATCGGCGTGACTTTAAGCTGGCCGTTAATAATAAGGTAGTTATCTTCTTTGGGATGGTTAAAGACATTGGTGACTTCATCGGGTTTAATTTGACCGCTTGTTTCATCATAAGCCAAAACCATATCGCCGATTTTAATCGATTCAATCGGCCTGAAAGAACCGTCTGCCATGGATATGGGGGTTCCGGCAAGGAAACAGCCGCCGCAACTTGCGACACATTGGCCGTTTTTGGCCATCTTGCTTGCCGTCGGACAACACGCGTATGTCCCGTCACAGCTTCTGCTGTTATACGGCCCCGTATAAAACACGTTAGGCTCGCTATCGCAGGTAAAATTATCGCGTAGCGCATAATACGCATCGCGCTCAACCAGAGTATCAACGCCCGGCCCTTGATCCGTCGAGGCCTCCATCAGGCCCCACCATTCTTCGTTAAAGTAGCTGTCGGGCAAAACTCCCACGGAAGGCTCGTATTGGTGGCAAATACCTGAATAATTGTGCTCCCGGGTAAAGGAATCCCAATGATATTGGTCTTGGACAACACCCTTCCACCATTCATCCGAATATTCCATATAGGTAGCACCAATGGCAATCGTACGATTCATCACAATCTCCCGCCACTGAACAGCATTCCACCGGGCTTGTGTTTCCGGGGCTTCTTGCCCGTCTTGGGGATCATAGGGAGGATCCGGAGGGGCATCATAAAAATCATTCATCGAGACCGCGTCAACCCCGCACTCGGAAATCCATAGCGGCTTTTGGCTGTGGCTGGCAAAATTCGTAAATAAATTGCCGAAAGAAATTCCCCGATAGACATTCACACCCCAAATATCAAGATTGGCCATGTGGCTGTCATCGGCATAATAAATCGCCTGGCCGATTTCTACTATGTCGCCGTTAACCGCCGCCACCGGCCTGTTCATGCCAATAACGCCTTTAGCCACGCCGGCTAACTGATTAACCAGAAAGTACCAACTGTACAAATTCCCGGTTTCGGGCCCATCGCTGGGCGAAAAATAACAATAGGGAGCCTCGGGAGGCCGGGGATCACCGGGCAAGTAATAGTGGTAATTGTTTTCGTTGCCGATAGCCACAAAAAGAACGGCGGAAAAATTCGGGTCGGCAACCATATGCTGGATATAATTTCGAAAATCATTTTTTAAGGCACCCACCTGGGTTCCGGGGTCGCTAAAATCCGTGACCTCGCCTATCCAGTAACCGGCAATAACCTTGATTCCGTATTGATTGGCTTTTGCTAAAAGTGTCGGCGTGACCTTTTCCCAGGTGCGGATGGTGTTGACGTTCATCGTCACTAACTTTTGAAAATCCCTGTCCAGATTAACATCCCCTCGGTCAAAAAGATTGACGCACAAATTAGGAAAAGGCAACACACCGCCGCAGGATTGCCCTCCCCAGGGATGCACAGGGCCACCGTTTTGGCCGGGGTCAGTCGGCGGATGTTCGACCGAACAGGCATATCCCCCGTCTCCGGCCGAACTATAAAAACAACCTGAAGGCACCCCGCCCGCACAATACTCGCATGTCCCCCATTCTGTCGGAAAAACACCTACCGGATAAGGATTATAGGCAACTCCCCTGATCATATACGGCTCATAAATATCATTCCCGTCAAAGTCCACCAATAACTGTCGGCCCTGGACCATAACCGGATTGATAAGAGAAGCCTGCGCCGGAGAACCGGCCGCTGCTGAGAACAGCAGCAAAAGGATGCCCAAACTTCCTTTAATAATATAATTCCTGTCTTTCATTTTAGCGATACCTCGTTTTTAAAATCTGTTAAGGGACGCAATAAGAATACCACGTGGTGAGGCGCTTGGCAAGTTAGGGCAGGCGCTGGGCCCCGCCGCTTTTACGGCGGGGCCCCCCTCCTTACTTTCGTTTCATTTGCGACGAAGAGAGTAAGCTGAATAATTCACCATCTCTGTTGTGGGAAGCTTGCTTGTCCTGAGCATCATCGAAGGACTTACCAACAACACAGATGGTGATGATAGAATTTCAGTCAAAAAGGGCGCTGACCCCTTTTTCCTAATGATGGATGGGATATTTAATGGGCGCTGGCCCCTTTTTCTTTTACAAATGACGGAGGAGATATTTAATGGGCGCTGACCCCTTTTTTAAAGTATCGTGTCCCCGGAATTCTGTCCCCGGAATTCCGCAGAAACGACACTATTCTTCCTTTTTACGCCTATTAGCTAAGAATGCTGCAATAGCGCACCCGCTAAAGAAAGTCATACATAATTGAGTTAAATTAATCATTGTGCAAGCATAAAAAAATCTTTTAAGATATATTATATTCCCCTCGGGATTCATTTTCGTAATCTTCATAATCAGATAGCTATACATCTTACTGTTTAATTCATAAAACCCAATCATTGCTCCGATTGCGAGTAACAGACTAGCCACTAGCAATGGCCACTGACTTCTTAATACTTGCATATAAACAGCTCCTTTCATTAATCTTTATTGTATTAAATTCCTAACCTATTAAAATACGCATCAATATTTTCTTGTCCCCATTCTCGATATTGGCGATAAGTCCGATAGCCCAGCCATAATCCTAATCCGTAAGCCCCTAGTGCGATGTACGGATGATGGGTAATGCCAAAAGCAGTTCCTGCTACACCTGCCGCAAAACTTAATACAAATTCTACTCCAAACCAGTTAATTTCAGAATTTGTAAATTGATGTGGTCGAGGGGGTATCGCATTCGAAGGAAAAGAATCGCTATTTTCAGCGGCAAAAGCAACTCCAGGCCCAAATAACTTTTCTAACTCATTTAGCCAACCCGTTTCATCATCTCCCTTGCACAACCCCCACGGATCAACCCAATTCACTGGATTATTATTCACATACGAAAACAAATTCATGCTATCCCAATACCCCACCGGATCCCTCTGCAAAAACCTTCCTATCACCGGCGAGTAAGCGCGGGCACGGTAGTGATAAAGCCCTGATTCTTCGTCGTATTCCCTTCCCGTAAAGTAATATCTATTGCCTATTGTCGATAACTGTGACGGTTGGCCATAAACATCGTAGGAATAGCTCTCCACCACATTCCCCCTCGCATCTGAGACATCAGTGACACTTCCCAATCCATCGTAGAAATAATAATACACACCAGCGTTTAGCGTATAGTCCGTCATTCCGCCATAAGCGGAATGACGAGATCTCGCCAAAATGGCCTTGCCATTTTGGCGGACGTTTAGCGGTTAGAATTTCGTTGAATGATTTCTAAACTTACGGACTGCGACCGAAGGTCGCGGGAACGTAAGTTTGCTGAAATCATTCATCCCGAGCCCCGCAATCTTTCGCTGCGAAGCAGAGCGAAAGAGTGCGGCCTGGACGAGGGACATCCTCTAAAAAGATTGTCAAAGATCAGGGGAGAAACATAATTAAGTATTGTGTCCCCGGAATTCTGTCCTAAAATATCTTTTAATTGGTGAGGTAAGAAATACACAAAAAAGAATTACTGCATATAAAACGAAATAGTAAATTCTGATATCCCAGCTACCATTCCAGCACAATAAAAATAACAGATATGCAACAGGCATAAATATGGTTAAATTATAACCAAATTTTCTGTTCGCCATTAGCCCATAGCCTTGGATTACGGAATATAGACCTAAAATTAGAAATAATAGAAGAGATGTAACAGATACGTAATTCTCTTTTATATAAACCATTAAAAATCCTTTGTCACCTATGCTCTGCCAATGCGCCACTATTCCAAAAAATGCAGGCAATAGCAACGCAACTCCAATTATCAATATAAAAACGCCATTGATCTTAATGAATAATTTCATTTTATGTTCCTCCGATTATGTTTTATTATTTCCTCATCAATTTATCCAAAATGGCGGCGGGGGTTCGGTTATCACTGGTTGATCCCATGTATAAGGAACTGAAATGTGTTGATAAACTCTATTATTGAATGGTCTAGTATAAGATGGATTCCACAGCGACCCACCAAAAAATTCATAATGTCCATGCTGTATATTCCAAGTTTCGTATATCCAATCAAGCATCTGTGGTCTTCCAGTTATGATTAACATCATAGTTTCAGGTGGTTCTTGAAGCGTCCATCTTCCTTCTAGGCTTATTGGTCCTTCTGGTACCCATCGTATAAACCAATTATTTTGCCACCATCCAGGCTCAACATCGCTTAACTTACAGAGTTCCGGGGACACAATACTTAATTCTTAAGTTTTGGACCCGGTTTTTGCTTTGTGAGCCTCACCCCTGTTGATTCCTCAATCTCACATACCCGGAATTCGGATAAGAATAATCACAGATAATTAAGCATCGTGTCCCCGGAATTCCCCTTATAATCCCCTTTTTCCTCTTTTTTTATTCCTAGCTGGCAAAATCCCCAGAAGTCCTCCAATTGCCACTCCAATCGAAAGGACAAACCACATAAAAATAGCCTTATAATAAACATACACTGCTATAGTCAAGCCCAACATAAATACTGCAGATAAGAGAACTCCAAACATAACTTGTTTATTTGCGTCACCTGAAAAAGTTACCACTGCATTAACTTTTTCTGCTAAGAATATTTCATAAATTTTTATAACTATAATAACTAAAATAAACCATAAGATTATAGCCGCATGAGATTTTGACGACAGATAGTCTAACCATTCTTTCATAACAGCTCCTCTCCACTAATTACCACCTTCTTCTTTTGTATTGAACATACCCATAATAATAAGAATCAATCGTTTCTCCTATACTCCAGCCAGTCAACAATGCTCCACCTATATTTAAAATGATACCTACGCCTCCAGCCTGAGCAAATGAAATAGCTCTGTACCCACTTCCGTATTGATTTGCCCAACGATAGAATGTTCTTCCGCCTTCTAAAAAGTTACTATTGCCATACCCAATGCCCCTTGGTATATAGCCAATACTTGCGTATCCCCCACTCATAAATCCTGCTGTTCCAAATAAATCCTGCATATTAACAGTATACTTCGTCTCCATTACCGCACCCACTTCAATTAAATATTTCAGAAATTCATCCCACCAGTTAGATTTCTTAACACAAAGTCCTAAAGGATCCAGCCAATTCACCGGGTTATTACTGACATACGAAAACAAATTCATACTATCCCAATACCCCACCGGATCCCTTTGCGAGAACCTCCCTATCGCCGGCGAGTATGTTCTCGCACGATAATGATACAGCCCGGTTTCTTCGTCAAGCTCTCTTCCCGTGAAGTAATACCTGTTTCCTATTGTCGATAACTGTGACGGTTGCCCATAGACATCGTAGGAGTAGCTTTCGACTACATTCTTCCGCGCATCGGCGATGTCGGTAACTGAACCTAACCCGTCATAGAAGTAAAAATAATCCTGGCCTCCTCTATTCATCGTTAACACTTCATCAATCCCCCCGCCGTAGGTATAGGAAGCAAGGAGTGTGCCGTTGGAATCCCTCTCTTCAATGATCTGATCACCGTCGTAGATAAAGTACGTCGTTGAGCCATCGACGGTTTTGGAGATTCTTCGGCCTAAGCCGTTGAATGATTTCTAAACTTACGGACTGCGACCGAAGGTCGCGGGAACGTAAGTTTGCTGAAATCATTCATCCCGAGCCCCGCAATCGTTCGTTGTGAAACAGAACGAAAGAGTGCGGCCTGGGCGAGGGACATCCTTAAATGATTTCTAAACTTACGGAACGCTAGTGACGTAAGTTTATGAAATCATTAATCCCGAGGAGCGAAGCGACGAGGGACATCCTCTAAAAAACTTGTCAAAGATCAGGGGAGAAAAAGTTTAAGCGCCTGCCTTACAAGGCGCTGCGGCTGATGCTTTTCAATCAGCCGCCCCTCTTTGTTCTCGTTTGATTTGCGGCAAAGAGGGCAAACTTGATAATATATCCATCATTTGGATGAGAAAAATAATCATGGCTTACTTAGAGGGTTTTTCTCAGACAAATGATGGATGAGAATAATCAATGGGCAAGTCCAGTGTCCCCTTCGTTTTTTCTTTGTTCTAATTCTTTGTTCCATTGATCACATTTCTCAATCCAAGAATCCAGATCGTCATTCATCAATCTTTCGGAATATCTGAAAACATTGATACGATCGTAAACATATTTGACAGCTCCAAGTTTATTTTTGTAATCTAGTGCTTTTTGATAATGTTCTCTAGCTTGATTAAACCTCAGCTGCTTAGCATACCGTAACCCTTTCATTGTCTCGAGCATATATTTCCAAGGCACTATTATTGTGAAAACAGAATACACGTAAATTAACATAAGTAATAGTAAACCTACTTTCTTATTCTTTGATGGAATTTTCTTTTTTCTTTCATATGAAAATATTGCAATGATAGTCACAGTGCAAACAATAAGGCCTAAAGAATGTAGAATATTAAGATACTTTTCCATGAAAGTTTTACCTCCTTGATTTAGGTAGTTGTGATGATATTTCTCCTATGATTGGAGGAATTGCCTCAATCGACCCCTGCCCGTAATCGCTGACAACACCAATTAGAGGTATTCCAATCTGGATTTCTGGTGAAGTTACTCTTTTTGCTCTTATGTCACAAAAATTGCTATATTCGTCAATAAATTCGTCCAATGATCTTGCACGACGCATTCTTTTATTAGATTCATCTAAAAGAAGTTCCGGGGACACAATACTTAATTCTTAAGTTTTGGACCCGGTTTTTGCTTTGTGAGCCTCACCCCTGTTGATTCCTCCAATCGCCGAATAAATCCCATTTCCCCCAACGGCCGGCCAGTTTGACCATGCCGGCGGAAATATTTTAAATCACATTCATCATCTTCTATTCTTAAATAATCAGACCAATTTGTAATTTCATGAGTCAGATAAAAATCATCCAAGATCAGATCGCTTGTTTTTCCAATGCGAGCTTTAGCGCTGGACCAGGAGTAATCTTCAGCCTTTTGAACGATTTTAGCCCTGACGGGATTGCGTTCGACATAACGCACTGCGGCAAAGAGATATTTTTCATCCAAGGGAAAGCTGGAAAACCGCCCCTGCCACAGATAACCCCGCCAGCCTTCGCGAAAGTTTATTAAACGTGTATATCGGCGGTGGGTCTCGCCGATGCCTTTGGCTAAGCTATGGCTATTTCTCGGGACAACAATCAAATGGACATGGTTATCCATTAAGCAATAGGCCCAGACTTCCAATAAAACGCGCCGGCATTGCTCCTTTAAGATATCCAGATAGACCTGTTTGTCCTCTTCTTTTAGAAAGACATTCTGCCTTCGATTGCCTCTTTGAACCACATGATGAGGCGTATCGAGGGCAACCACTCTTGCAATTCTGGCCATGATTCATAAAATTATTTATCGATTCAGTGAGCAGAAACTAGTTTTTATAATTAAGTATTGTGTCCCCGGAATTCTTGTCAAAGATCAGGGGAGAAAAAGTTTAAGCGCCTGCCTTACAAGGCGCTGCCCCGCCGCTTTTAGGGCGGGGCCGTCCCGCGCTTTATCGCGGGACGAAAACTGAAAATTAATTCATCATTTGGATGAGAAAAAATATTGTGACTGATTCAAAGGGTTTTTCTCAGACAAATGATGGATGGATAATTTAAGAATAATTTCGTACGTGTCCCCGGAATTTTCGACCAGATACAACCGAATCAAAGCACTTAAGATCAAGACCAGCACAAACCAGCTGCCCCCGGACTTAAGAAAATCGAAAGGTCTTTCCAGCCTTATTAATTTTCTGAAATTTTCTATACCTCCGCATAAAGTAGTACGCTGCCGTTAGGCGCTGCGGCTGATGCCTTCAATCCGTCCTAGCTGTGAGCTGTGAACTGATCCAAATTCACATTTCAAGGTCTGACCCCTTTTCTCTTTCCCGTTCTTCTTAAATCAAGGAGTAATGACAATTCACAACATTCCCACCCATGGCTCCTAGCTCTTTTGAAGTCGAGATAACCAGCCCGCAAACATCTTTGATGCGCGAAATCTCAAGCCATTTTTTTAAAGAGCTCACGCGTCCATAATCGATAGTCGAAGACAATTTTATTTCAATGGGATAAATCGTCTTCCCCGTTTCAATCAAAAGATCTACCTCCAAACCGTCCGTACTGCGATAATAATAAAGCGAGCAAGGATCAGCTAAGGCGGAGAACCGTTTATAGAACTGGGCGACGCATGCGGTTTCAAATAAGGCTCCGTTCATTGGACCAGAAAGCGCATGTTGCTCGCTTTGAAGCCCCACAAGGTATGAAACAATCCCTGTATCGATAAAATAACACTTGGGAGCTTTAATAATTCTCTTACCAAAATTATTATGATAGGGCATCAAGAAAAATATAATACCGCTCGCTTCCAGAAGCGTAAGCCAAGACTTTATGGTTGGCACAGAAACACCGATATCCCGAGAGAGAGTAGAACAGTTAAGCTCCTGGGCGGTGCGCGCCGCTAAGAGTTTCACAAATCTCTCAAAATCATGCAAGTTTGACTGTTTTATATAGCTACGAACATCCCTGTCAACATACGTCTGCAGATAACTGGAAAACCAGAGCTTTCGTGACATTCGCTGGTTAAGCACTACTTCAGGATAGCCCCCTTGCAAAATCCACCTACCAAGAGGCAAAGTTTTTTCAGGAAGCATCGTGGCATGGAAAAGAAAATTTATAAACCCATCGGCATCGCTCAATTTAAGCCGTGCGGTATCCTGTACTTCCTCCAAAGAAAACGGCAATAAATGTAAAATAGCAATGCGACCAGCCAAAGTCTCACTGATGCCCTTCATCAGTGCCCACTGCTGAGAACCTGTCAAAACCCATTGCCCGGGCTTCTTATTTTGCTCAATACGGGCTTTAATGTGGGACAAAAGGCCGGGTGCATTCTGAATTTCATCAATAATGACGGGAGGTGGATATTTCTCCAGGAAACCTCGCGGATCCTCAACCGCCAGCGATCGCACATCAATTTCATCAAGCAATACATAGTTATACCCTTTAAGAAACGACTTTGAGAGAGTCGTTTTCCCTGACCTGCGGGGGCCGCCGATAAAAATAGCAGGAAAAGATCTTACGGCCTCTTTTAGGGTTTTCTCGACTAAACGCGTTTTATACATACTTGCTATTTTAAAGTACAACTTTAAATTGTCAAGACTATTATTTTTGGATCCGGAGAGAACAATTTCTGGAGACGCAATGCTTAGTCACTCAAGCGCCTGCTTTACAAGGCGCTGCCCCGCCGCTTTTAAGGCGGGGCCGTCCCGCGCTTTGTAGCGGGACGAAAACTGAATAATTCACCATCTGTGTTGTGGGAAGCTTGCTTACCAACAACACAGATGGGATGATAAAATTTCAAATAATTAAGTATTGTGTCCCCGGAATTTCCTGCGGAATTTATTAAGTATTGTGTCCCCGGAATTCAGAAACGGTCTAATTTATTGGACACTATTTGTTATTATTTTTTTACGTAAAAACTGATAATTTTTATTACCACAGCAATAGTCATCGTCCAAAACAACGCACTTAAGAAAATACTATAATTTTTATTACCTAACTCAAATTCTAAAATCGCTGCAATTTTATTTGCCAAATTAGAAAACCTGTACCCTAAGCCAAAATAAACGAAAACTACGAAACTTACAAAGTATACTCCTACGTAAATGCAAAACCCAATAATAATTGCTTTCAACCAACTCATAGAAACCTCCCCTTTCAATATCCTGTGATTAGATCTTCAAGCTGTTGTTGCTGCGCATCTTCAATCAATTTCTTAGCTTGATCTTTACAGGTTCCCCGAGACCCTGGCCAGAAACCTCCTTTTTCATTTTGTCTCTTTTCAAATTCTTTTTTAACGTATGGGTCAAGAGAACTGTCTCCTTTAAAACGTGCCCCTACACCTCTATCAATAGCCGCCTGAGCTCCTTCTCTATTTTGCTCCCTATACGGATCCTCCCACATCCCTCCGCCGGTATTAACCCAGCTAAAAGTTTCTACCACTCTTTCTCTGCCAGTCAAAGGGTCCCTTTCCGTAATAGCCACAAAACTATGTGAAAGCCATCTGTTTGTAGGAATTGAGGTATTAAAACGGTTATTTATATAGTAAGTATCCTCGCCAAATGGATCAAAATAATTAATAGGGTTGTTATTTACATAGCTATACAGATTCATACTGTCATAATAACCAATAGGGTCTCTGGAAAAGAGCCTTCCGATACTTGGGCTGTAGGCTCTCGCCCTGTAATGATAAAGACCTGATTCTTCGTCGAGCTCTCGTCCGGTAAAATAATACCTATTGCCGATTGTTGATAAGGTTGAAGGATTCCCATAAACATCATATTGATAACTCTCCACCACCTGCGCACGGGAGTTGGCGATATTGGTGACACTTCCTAATCCATTGTAGAAATAAAAATAATCCTGGCCTCCTCTATTCATCGTCAAAACTTCATCAATCCCCTCGCCGTAGGTATAGGAAGCAAGGAGTGTGCCGTTGGAATCCCTCTCTTCAATGATCTGATCACCGTCGTAGACGAAATACGTTGTACTCCCGCCTACCGTCTTTGAAATTCTTCTCCCCAATCCATCGTAACTATAGACCCCAGACCCCAGACCAGAGACCGAAGACAGATGATTTTCGGTGTCGTAAGTATAAGTATTCGTCCCATCGTTGGTAAGATTTCCGTTTCCATCATACGAATAAGGCACAGCCGCCACGAAAGTATATTGATTTAGATTATTGGGCACATAGGGAATACCATCAACCACTTCCCTATTTCCCACTGCATCGTAGTCGTAATTATGCGTCTGGGCTCCGGAAACTCCAGTCAATTGATATACGTCGTCATAACCGTACGTTGATTGAGTTTGTTGGGTTTGTTGGGTTAAGCGATTTCCAACATTATCATAAGTGTACCTAAATTGCGAAACATCGACGGTTCCGGGAGGAGCGGCGTGTACTTCCGAAACAGCTATCAGCTTTCGGCTTTCAGCTATCAGCTTAAAAACACGCCACATCTGATGGCTGAGAGCTGATGGCTGAGAGCTGTCAGCCTTACTCAATCCATCCCCTCCCACGGCCTGAATATTGGGCTGATTGGGCACATTGGGGGCAATCATCCGGTTAAACATCTGGGTTAAACGGTCGGCGGCATCATAATAATAGCGGGTGTTGTAACCCCAGCCTGCCACCGGCATATTTTTTAACACCCGGCGGGAAAGGGTGTCATACTCAAACCGGGCTATCAGGGTATTGGGTGCCTGAGAAACCTGGGCCAGACGGTTAAGCGCGTCATATTCATTATTAACCACCTTTCCCGACGGATAAGTCACCCGGGTGCGATTGCCGGTTTTGTCATATTGATATGCCAGGGTATAGGGGTTAGCGTTTAGGGTTTGGGTATTTTGGGTAATTCTATTTAACGCATCGTATTGATAGCTGGCAGCTGAAGGCTGATTGCTGACAGCTGTAAGCCGTGAGCCCAAATCATAACCATAAATAACATCTAATTCAGCAGACGCGGGAAAACGTTTAGCGGATAGTCTATTTAACGCGTCATATTCATAATTAATCAACGCGGCACCGGGCGTCTGATGCTGGGTAAGATTGGAATTTTTATCATACCCGTACTGGCTAAAAGACGCATCCGCGTAAGTCATGGTCTGCAAGCGGTCAAAAAGGTCGTAAGCATAATTGGTGGGATTGGTGTTGGCATCTTTTATTTGGGCTAATTGGCCGTTTAAATCATAAGCATATTCGGTCACGCCGGCAGGAGCATTAGCGTCTGTTACTTTCCATAATAAATCGCGTTCATCATAATCATAGGTGGTGGTATTGCCTTGCGCGTCTAAAACCGTGCGGCGATTGTCGTTTAAATCATAGGTAAAAGTCGTTATGTGATTCAGCGGGTCTTTGATAGTGGCAAGTTTGTCTAAAATCGTGTAGGTATATTCGCTGGCCTGCCATTCATTGCCCTGCGTATTCGCCTGGCGTTCAACCTTAACCAAATTGCCGTTGGCATCGTAGGAATATTTTGTTAAATACCCTAAGGGGTCGGTTTGCCGGATAAGGTGGTTTAGCTCATCATAAACAAAACCCGTGGTGCGTAACTCCGGGTCCTTGACCGAAGCGATATTGCCGAAAGCATCGTAGGTAAATTCGCTGACGGCATCGATGCCATTGGGATCCTGGATAATTTTTTGCAGATAGCCGGTATTGGGGAAATATTCGTAACGAGTCAGGTTATTGTTGGGGTCGACCACTTCAATCGGCTGGCCGAAAGCATTATAGCTTAGGTTTACTTCCGGAACCTGGGCGTTAACCGGAGGATAAGCGATTTTAACCAAATTGCCGCGGGTGCCGTAACGGGGGTCGCCGGGGTCAAGTTCGTAATCATAGGTATAGGTGGTGACGTTACCTTTGGGGTCGGTTAAGGTTTTGATAAAATTAAATTGCGGTTCATAGGTAAAGCGGGTAACGATATCGTTGGCGTCATTGTCCGGCTGCGCCATGTCGCTTTTTCTCCGGATTTGCAAAAGATTCCCGATTTTTTGAAAATCAGGGTTTCCTTCGTCAAAAGTATATTTAATACCGTTGCCTTTAGGGTACGTCACCTGGGTGCGCTCTAAGGCCGCGTTATAAGTCGAATTTGTGGTATAAAAAGCGGGATCAGTCGGACGAAGCCCGGCGGTAAATTCTTTTTTGCTAATAATTCCTCCGTTATCATCATAAGACCACTCGGTGATAAAACCCTTGGGGTTAGTCACCGTGGTTCGCCGGTTCCCGGGATCATAAGCAAAGGTGAATGTCCCCTCCCCGTAATTTTGCGAATCCACCCGGCCGTCGGAATCATAATGATTGACGAGATAGGTTTGATTTTTGGCGTCGGTGATCGAGACCAATCTATGCGCCTGGTAAGCATAGGCAGTCACGGTGCCCGAAGGGTACTGCTCTGTGGCCGGGGTAGTCACCGAAATCAAATCCCCGTTTCCGGACGGGTCGTAAGTGTAGGTGTAGGTCCTGCCGGAGAAGTCAACGATACTCTCCAATCTTCCCGCGTCATTATAATTTAAATTGGTTTCTCTGCCCGTCGCATCGGTAATTTTGATTAATTTATAGTCATAGGCAATGACCTTGGGATCAGGGTCGTCGGAAAAGACAGATATGCCGATAATAACCTCCTCGACAGGCACGCCATCCTTTCCTTCCGTAGCATAGGTAAAATGCAGGCTGTTGCCATTTCTGTCTCTGGTATCGGTTAAGACGCCGTTTTGGTCGAACTCATAAGTCTTGCCGTGTTTTTCTTTTAAGGTATAGGTGCCGTCCGGGTTTTGGGTGATTTTATCGTAAATGCCTGCCGGCGAGATATAATTGATCCCGTCAACGTAGATAAACCGGTAGCGGTTTAATTCGCCGTTAAGATAATAGAGGTCGCCGTTGCACAGAGGAATAATCTTTTTATTATAAGTCATATCCCAGCCGTAGCCGAAACGGTTATCATAACGGGACTTCGATTTGTAGACGCGCATAATCTCGGTATCTATTCCCCTGGATGGAATCAACAGGTCCCGGTGCCGATAGACATAATCGCCGTTATGCACCAGGACCGGATCGGCAACCTGTTGCTGATTTTTTAAGTCATCGTTACCGCCTTCGCCTGAAGGGCCGGGGGTGATATTGGCGTTATCCAGGATCTGGGAGTTGGCCCACCAGGGCGTCGTCATAGCCTGCGCCGCCTGCGGAGGCAAAACCATATTAAAAAAGAATGCCGAGAGGATTAAAACCGAAATTGTCTTTTTGATGGCCTTATTCATTTATTCCCGCCTTTGTCCGTTTTTACGACGATAAAAATCGTTTTGGTAACCGGCTTGCCGTTGACATTACCGGTTACAATCAATTTGCTCGTCCTTCTTTTGAGGGCCCTTAAGGTGATGGTATTGCCCGTTTTTCCGACCAACTCCAAAAATTCCGGATTAAAATTCCACTGGACCGTTTCTACGGTTGCGCCGGGTATCTTTTGTTGCACCTTTTTATCCCAGCCGAAACCAAGGGCCTCAAAGGTCTGGACCTCGCCCGGGGCCATGATGTAATATTCCTTCCCTTCCAATACGGGCTTTATTTCAATCTCGTTGGCAAAGGCAGCCGGTAAAAATAAAAGCGCGGCGGTTAAAAGGATAAGGGCTCCAAAGAATATTTTTCTTTTTGCGGACATTTATTTCTCCTGTTTCGCGGGGGCTGAGGCTGCCGGCTCGACAACAAATGGCAGGCTCCCCACGCCGATATGGTCTTTAAAACCTTTAAGATTGACAGTAATCAAATGTTTCCCCTTACTTATCCCTTGAGTGTCAAAATTCCAGGTATAGGGGACATAGCCCATGGCCTCGCCTTTGACAAACACGTCGTCGATAAAAATATTGATGCTAAACCTCTCCTGCCCAAACCAGGTTTTATATTGATCGGGAAACTCCACCGTAATCGGGCACATTCCTTGAATCTTTAAGATCCCTTCTTTTGTCCTGGGCATGTTGTCGGGAACCTTAAACAGGACCTCGATATCCCGGCAATGTTGTTTTTTATGTTTTTTGTGGTTTTGGCTGATGCGGGACGACACCGGGACCCGGCCGATAAAATTATCGGAAAGGATAATATCGCTTCCCGCGTACTCTCTCATGACCGGTTCATTTTCATTCGGTAAATAATAATTAAACGAGAAGGTAAATTTTCTATTATCCAATATGTTGAAAGCGCCGGAGGTATCCTTCCCGTCCCAGCGCAGGATATGTTTTCCCTTTTTTTGGTTTTCCCAGTTGACCAGTGTCTTATACTGGGGGCCCGAGATTGAACCCACCCTGATCCTTATAGTAGCCGGTTTTGTCAATTCGTAGGAAATAGATTTATTTTTCTTATCCAGCTTAAAATTCTTAATCACCGGATCATCGGCCTCGGTCGCCATGGCGAAGGTCGTTGACAGGAAGATAACAGCAGCTATTATTAGTTTTTGCATAATAATTTTGTAATATCCGGTAACGGTTAGGGTAACGAAGCCTGTTTCGTCAATGGGTTACGTCTTTCGGCAAAAGCCGTTACCCCAACCGTAACCGATACGGGCCTCGTAACCGTTACCATTACCTTTTCGTATATACACTAATATCCTGTTTATCCGAAGCGTCATCCGTTATAAGCCTAAGATCTTTTCCGTCGATATCCATGCTCCAGATTTGCATCCCATTTTTGGCGTCCGATAGGAAAAATATGGCCTTGCCGTCCTGGCCGGCCGCCGGCGAAGAATCAAAGGCCGGCCGGTGCGTCAGGTTTTTCTGATGCTGCCCAAATTTATCCATAATCCAAATATCATAATTGCCGTCTTCATCCGACGTATAGAGCACCTTTTCTCCGTCAAGCACAAAGACGGGCGCCGTATCGTGAGAACTATTTTGGGTCAGCTGGGTATAATCTTTTGTCTTAAGATCATATTTAAAGATTTCATGCCCCACGGATTCCAGGACATCGGTAAATACAATCTCTTCGCCGCTATCGGAAACTTGGGGCAAAAATTGTATCGACGGGCGGCGGATGATTTTCTCCAAATGTGACCCGTCCGCGTCCACCAGCCAGACATCGCTGTCGTCTAAGAAAGATATACCCCGGTATGAGGTAAAAATAATCTTTTTATCTTTACTAGCCTTTTCCTTTCCAAAAACAGAAGGTAGGCTAGTATTAGACCTTTCTTCTCCTCGGGAAAAGGCAGTATTGACTTCCACAGATTTGTTTTTAGATGTAGAAAGGTCAATAAAGCACCAGCGGGGTTCCGCGGCGCTAACCTTTAAAGGAATAAGCGTATTTTTACTCCCGTCGCTATCCATAACCCAAAGCCTGCCTTCGTTGGTGACATAAACAATCCTTTTTCCGTCACCGGAAAAGTCGGGAGAACGTTTATCAACCGGTGAATCGGTTAATTGCTTTCTATTGGCGCCATCTAAATCCATTACCCAGATTTGCCAATATCGGCCGTCATGTTGGCAGAAGGCAATTTTCCCGGTATTTTCTTGCTGATCAGCTTTTTCGGCCGAGAAACTCGAAAAAGCCATGCTTAGAGTTAAAACCAAAGAAGCCAATAGGATTGGATAAATCTTTTTCATCTGGGCTTTGTGCATCTCTTAATACACCTAATACACCGTTATGTTCCCAAAAGCGGTCTTTGTTTTGCCGTCCGCACCTGTTGCCGTTACCCTGACGGTGAAATCGCCTTCTTGGGCGACAACACCATCGCCGGAACCGGTGCCGTCCCAGGTTAAAGTATGAGCCCCGGCCGGCTGGGGAAGATTGTCTTCCAGGGTCTTAACCAGCGCCCCGGCAGTATCATATACGGCTACCGTGACATTGACCGGCTTAGAAATGGTGTAGGTGATGGCCGTAAACTCTCCGTAGGAAGAGATCATGCAATACGGGTCCGTTGTCACGCTCACGGTAAGATCATTCACGATAATAATCGGTTCATCCGGCAGCGCCCTGGTCCACACGGCGACATTGACTGCGCTTAAGTCGACGACGTTGCCGCTTGAGTCCCTGCCGTTCCAGTAGTCAACGTTGGCACCCGGAGCCCTTGGCTCCCAGTCTATAACCACCCAGTTGGGGTCATAGTACCACGTCCCGCCGATCCTGATTAGAACCTGGGCATAATCGGCTAAATCATAATTCATTTGGTACGGCCGGTTATGATGCGGGTCAAATTCATCACTCGAAGTAAAGTTAGTCACCGCGACCGCGTCGGGAATATATTCGGGGACATATTCGCCAAAGGCTATTCCGTTCGTGGCTTCAATAATAAATGTATAAGCGGCATCCGGCGCTATTACCCCCGAGTCATTCTTGCCGTCCCAGGCGACCGCTTGAGCTCCGGCCGTCTGTGGGATAGAGTCGATCACCGTCTTAATTAAATTATCGTTTAAGTCATAAATCTTCAAACTGACCTGACAGTCACGGTCAATGGTATACGCAATGTTGGTTGTTTCCGTATTGGAGGGATTAAAGACGTAGGGATCAACCGAGACATCGGTTATCCGGATATTGTCGACGATAACCGGGACGGATGCGGTAGAAACATTGCCGGTCGTATCGTCAACCGTCAGCCGTATCACATAGTCGCCGTTTGTCATGTCAATAACATCCCATACCGCCAAAGTCCCGTCAACAACAGGCGTCATGGTTTCCCCCTGAATACTATTCCAGGTCGCGGGATCGGTACCGATACCGTAATCAACCCTGTACGATTGGAAATGAAGGTCGTTCGCGGTGCCAGTAATGGATACCGTTCCCGAAATATTACCTCCCGAGACGGGTGCGGATATCAGAACGGTTGGCAAGGTATTGTCGATGGTACTTTGCCCGATTGCGGAAACAGCCGTTGCCGCAGAACCCGGCTCGGTGATACTAATCTGATAACTGTACGTAGCGTCGGGCAAAACCTGAGCCTCGTTATCTTTTCCGTCCCAGGTCTGGGTCATGCTTAAACCGGAGCCGCTAAAGGTTCTTTTGACAACCTGGCTCGCATCCTTGATATTTAAAACCCAATCCGAGCTATAGGTGAACGTAGCGCTTATCGTCGTATTATCCTTGATCTGATCATTGTTGGGTGAAAAAGGATCGACGCTATCCATTAGATTAAAAACGGACAATGCCTTTACTGTGATGGAATCCGTGACTGTTCCCTGCTGGGCATTGGTAACGGTCAACCGGATGGTGTAAACCGGCTGGTCAAAACCTGTTGTATCCCATTGGGCTAAGAGGCCGTTGGTAACTGGTATCGTACCGGTCGCAATGGTTATCCATGAGGCCGGATATTGTCCGATACCGTATTCAACTTTGTAAGAGCTAAAATCCTGACCAGCAGCCGTGCCCATGATTTGGATATCATTGGAAACAAAACTAAAAGTAACGGGTGAGGTTATTTTACAAAGAGGAATGGTGTCGTCTAAAATCAAACGGCCTACCAAAGAAGCGATCCTTGTAGGGTTATCTATACTCTGGGCAGAAATGGCATAAGTGTACGTGCCGTTTACAAGCGGCTGGTTGTTTTGGTCGTCACCAAACCAATCCTGATTGATGGTTGTGCCACTGCCGGAAAAGGTTTTGACGACAGCCTGGGTATTGTCCTTGATAGTTATCTGCCAGTTGGAATTCTCCGTGACTTGGGCATGAAATGTCGTCGCCCCGCCGTTTTGATTAAATGCGTTTGGGGAAACGGAAACGTCGTCAAAATAAAAATTCCCATCGTAGGGCTCACCTAGCCAAGGTTCATAAGCCACATGCTCGCTGACCGATTGACCCACTCCCGACCCGACACCCGATGGTCCCGACGGGTCTCCCCACCAGGAATATTCGGCATAAATAAGATTGGAAGTTACATTGTTAATACCACCAACTGAGTTCGAGAATATATTTGAATGCTGCACGTTTGTAGAAGAATTTGTGGTGTAAAGTCCATAACCTGACCCGTTAGACAAAACTAAATGAGACATATTGCCGGGTGACGCGCTATTAAGATAGACATTGGCATTGTTGGTCTCTCCGGCGTATTCAATAGTGCAATAGTTTAGTTGAGTCAAGGCATCATCTGTTCTGTCTTGAAAATATATCCCCTTCCAGCTTCCCGGAGCAGGTGTCTGCAGGCTTGAGGTAAAAATAATAGGTTCTGCGACTGTCCCCTGAGCGCTTAAGGCACCTCGCTTTTCACTATTGTTAACTCCACCTCCGCCAACATAGAGACCAGCACTTTGATTAAAGGTAATTCGTACGCCAGGCGCGATGGTAAGGGTTACGTTGCCGTCTTGATACCCACTATAGTAGTAAATATAGATATCACCCGTCACAAGATACGACAGTCCGGTGTTAGGCCAGGTGGTACTGTTATTGCCGACACGGCCTACCCTTAGCTCAATGCTGTTTGCCAAGCCGTTACCCGAGGCAGTATTGCCAGCGCCAAAGCCAGAACAGTAATTGGGATCCGTGCTGATAGGATAGGTGGCGTTATTATTCAGAGAGTTGTTGGCAAGGGTGGGAAAGCCAGAGGCAACGTAGATTCCCGCGCCGCTGCTGTTAGTAATAGTGGAGTTGGTGATTGTCGGGGAGGCATTATCAAGATAAACATTGGCATTGTTCACTTCTCCGGCGTATTCAATAGTGCAATAGTTTAGTTGAGTCAAGGCATCATCTGTTCTGTCTTGAAAATATATCCCCTTCCAGCTTCCCGGAGCAGATGTCTGCAGGCTTGAGGTAAAAATAATAGGTTCTGCGACTGTCCCCTGAGCGTTTAAGGCACCTCGCTTTTCACTATTGTTAACTCCACCTCCGCCAACATAGAGACCAGCACTTTGATTAAAGGTAATTCGTACGCCAGGCGCGATGGTAAGGGTTACGTTGCCGTCTTGATACCCACTATAGTAGTAAATATAGATATCACCCGTCACAAGATACGACAGTCCGGTGTTAGGCCAGGTGGTACTGTTATTGCCTACACGGCCGCCCCTGATTTCTATTTTGTTTGTTGTTCCGTTATCAAAGGCAGTATTAGTGCCGAAATTAGAACAGCTGTTGGGATCCGTGCTGATAGGATAGGTGGCGTTGTTATTAAGGGAGTTGTTGGTAAGGGTAGGGGAGCCGGAGACAATATACATACCTGCTCCCCCATTAGAAGAGATATCGCTGGTATTGATAACAGGAGAGCCACTACCGTATATTCCGTCGCTGCTGCTATTTTTAATCGTAGAATTTGTTATTGTAGGTGACGCGCTATTAAGATAGACATTGGCATTGTTGGTCTCTCCGGCGTATTCAATAGTGCAATAGTTTAGTTGAGTCAAGGCATCATCTGTTCTGTCTTGAAAATATATCCCCTTCCAGCTTCCCG